>QQTW01000001.1_pt1 | contig 963668 bp, 919 predicted proteins | sample 1904831 | NCBI WGS metagenome assembly QQTW01 (sample SAMN09435610, study PRJNA476489) | Subsurface metagenome, whole genome shotgun sequencing project. | reverse complement strand
CTCGGGAAGCGAGAGACACCCAAAGAATCCAGTTCCAACCGCTTGGCAACACCCCTCCATCGCCATATGCGATTCCCCTACCCCGCAAGGGGGGAGGGAACCCGCCCGCTGGTGCGTCCCTTACGTGTGCATGCAACTGCGCCGGAGCGCGCCCAGCACGCTTCACGCCGCAGCTTCTCCGAACACCATCTGCCAGCCCTTGCGCGTGTCCATGTATTCGCGCACCTGCTTGATGCGGCCGACCTCGACCTCGACCACGAAGCAGTAGTCGTTGTCGTAAGTCCGGCCGCCGGGCAGCGTGGCGCGCATGCGTTCCTCGACGATGACGCTGTCGCCGTCGGCATGAACCGCGCGGAACGCGATGTCGATCTCGGAGAACGGGCGGTGCATCTCGGTCGAGATGAAGCGGGCGATCGCCTCCGCGCCGATCATGTGATCGGTGTGATCGAGCGCGATATCTCCGGGGCTGATTGATCGGTTCGATCCAGGTCGGCGCGGCGGGACGTGCTGGCCGGAATCGGACCTCATCACCGCCGGCCCCTTTGCCGGATCGCGCGACGCGCCAGTGTCCGACCATGCTTCGAGGTCTGCAATGCGGCGCGGCTGCGGCGCAACCCGCGCTATATCGCTGGCCGATGTGAGGTGAGCCCACCGGTTGGGCTCGGCTCGCCTTGCTGGGGTCCGATGCGAGGCGCTTGAATGATTTCGGAATATTAGAAATGTAGCCGTGAGTTGCCCGACGCGTCAAGTGCCTTGTCCAACGCCGGCGGCCGCCCGCTCCCCTTTGCATGGGGTTGTTTTGCGAGATTTGGCCAAGCGTGGCTGCGGCGGTCGCCCGAGGGGAGGAGAGCCCCCCGCTTTCGCGTCCCTGATGCGCCAAGCTGTCTCGCCACGTTAGGTCAATCCCCCTGACCATCTTTACCCATTGCGGCGGCTTGCCATAATCGTCTAGAACGACGGCGCAAAGCGCGTCCCGGCAACCAACCGTCAATGGTTTTGACCGAGGGTTTTGGCGCTCAACAGGGTCTGGCAATGCTGATTCGCGGCCAAATCGATGGGATTTCGGGGGAGGTGGCCCAGGCTACCGCCACGATCCCGGCCGCGCGGCCCACCCTGCTTATTGGCGGCCTGCTTCTTACCTGCCCCTGAGGGCCGGCTGGGCATCTGTGCCTGGGCACTCAGGGGTTTGTACGAGATCACCGGACCCTGATAATCGCCCAACCAATCGCTCAAGCAGCAATGACGGGCGCAAAAGCTCAAAGGAATTTCTGACATGGCCACCGCTGATAAGTCCGAAAAGGACCGCGTCATCATTTTCGACACCACCTTGCGCGACGGCGAGCAGTGCCCCGGCGCCACCATGACCTTCGAGGAGAAGCTCGAGGTCGCCGAACTGCTGGACGACATGGGCGTCGACGTCATCGAGGCCGGCTTCCCGATCACCTCGGAAGGCGACTTCCAGGCGGTCAGCGAGATCGCCCGCCGCTCCAAGAACTCGGTGATCGCGGGCCTGTCCCGCGCCCATCCGGCCGACATCGACCGCTGCGCCGAAGCCGTCAAGTTCGCCCGCCGCGGCCGCGTCCACACCGTGATCGCGACCTCGCCGCTGCATATGCGCGTGAAGTTGAACAAGACCCCCGAGCAGGTCATCGAGACCTCGGTCGCGATGGTCGCCCGCGCCCGCAACCAGATCGACGACGTCGAATGGTCGGCCGAGGACGGCACCCGCAGCGAGATGGACTATCTGTGCCGGATCGTCGAAGCCGTGATCAAGGCCGGCGCCACCACGGTGAACATCCCCGACACCGTCGGCTACACGGTGCCGGAGGAATACACCCACTTCATGCGGACGCTGATCGAGCGGGTGCCGAACTCCGACAAGGCGATCTTCTCGGTGCATTGCCACAACGACCTCGGCATGGCGGTCGCCAACTCGCTGGCCGGCATCGTCGGCGGCGCGCGGCAGGTCGAGTGCACCGTCAACGGCATCGGCGAGCGCGCCGGCAACGCCGCGCTGGAAGAGATCGTGATGGCGATCAACGTGCGCAACGACAAGTTTCCGTACTGGAACAAGATCGACACCACGCAGCTGACCCGCGCCTCCAAGGTGGTATCGGCCGCGACCTCGTTCCCGGTGCAGTACAACAAGGCGATCGTCGGCCGTAACGCCTTCGCCCATGAGAGCGGCATCCATCAGGACGGCGTGCTGAAGGACGCCTCGACCTACGAGATCATGCGGCCCGAGATGGTCGGCCTGAAGCAGTCCTCGCTGGTGCTGGGCAAGCATTCCGGCCGCCATGCCTTCATCCACAAGCTGGAGGAGATGGGCTACAAGCTTGGCGCCAACCAGCTGGAGGATGCCTTTACGCGGATGAAGGCGCTGGCCGACCGCAAGAAGGACATCTACGACGAGGACATCGAGGCGCTGGTCGACCAGGAGATGGCGGCCGCCCACGACCGCATCAAGCTGACCTCGCTGACCGTGATCGCCGGCACCCATGGCCCGCAGCGCGCGACCATGAAGCTCGACGTCGACGGCCAGATCAAGATCGAAGAGGCCGAGGGCAACGGCCCGGTCGATGCCGTCTTCAACTGCATCAAGCGCCTGGTGCCGCACGAGGCCAAGCTGGAGCTGTATCAGGTCCACGCGGTGACCGAAGGCACCGACGCGCAGGCCGAGGTCTCGGTGCGCCTGGCGCATGAAGGCCGCTCGATGACCGCGCGCGCGGCCGATCCGGACACGCTGGTCGCGTCCGCCAAGGCCTATCTCGGCGCGCTGAACAAGATCGTGATGAAGCGCCAGCGCGACGAGCCGGCGGCCGCCGCGAGCTGACGGACAGGCACGATCGGCAAGTTGAGACGCGGCGCTTCGGCGCCGCGTTTTGTTTGGAGGGATTGCAGGGCGGATTGACGAACGCAGCGGCTTCTCCAGTCGTCCACCCGCGATGATGTGACCCACGTCACGGTAGCTCAAATCCAATCGACGTAAGCCTCCGCCGCAGTCTCAAACAGGAGCAACGGCGATGGCGAATCTCAACGCAACCGAACTGAGCCTCGATCAGCTGGATGACGTCGCGGGCGGCATGAAGTGGGACCAGAATCATGTCAGCGAGAACGTGATTGACGCAAGAGGTGGATCCACCACGGCATGGGGATGGACCTTTACATATGACGCCGGCGGCAACCTCAGCGGTGTGAGCTTCACCGGCTAGGCACGCAGCCGCCTATCCGCCGTCCAGCGCGGCGAGACGATCGGCTTCCGCGATGTCTTCAACGGTGTTGGCGTTGAAGAACGGATCCAGCGGCTCGGTCGGCCATTCGACCGTTGCCAGCGGATAGCGCGCGGTCCAGCGATCGATCTTGCGCACATCCTCCTCGACCAGCGCATGGCGCAATTCGTTCCGCAGGCGCACGCTCCAGAGGCCGATCACCGGATGGGTCTGGCCGCCGGATGAGGCGACTGCGAGCTCGGCATTCTCGGCGGCGCGCGCCTGCTCCAGGCGTGCGACGAGATCGCGCGGAAGAAACGGACAGTCGCCCGCCGCGCTCAGCACCCATTTCGCATCCGGCCGGTTGGCCGCGGTCCAGTCGAGTGCGGCGAGGATGCCGGCGAGGGGACCGGGAAAATCGACGACATCGTCGGCTACGACCGGAAAGCCGAACGCGGCGAACCGCGCGGGATCGCCATTGGCGTTGATGATCAGCCCGCTGCATTGCGGCGCGAGTCGGTCGATCACCCGTTGCAGGATGGTGCGGCCCGCGATCTGGCGCATCGGCTTGTCGCCGCCGCCCATCCGCCGCGCGAGGCCGCCGGCCAGCAGCACGCCGGGAATGTCAGTCATTGTCGGTCTCGCCCTTGCGCTTGTGACGCATCGATTCCTCTTCGACATAGTCGAGGTTCTGGTCGTAGACGATCCGCTCCTGGCCGGACAGCGCGATGAAGCGCTTGCCGCGCGCGCGCCCGACCAGCGTCAATCCGACCTGCCGCGCCAGATCGACGCCCCATGCCGTGAACCCGGAGCGCGAGACCAGGATCGGGATGCCCATCCGGACCGTCTTGATCACCATCTCCGAGGTCAGCCGCCCGGTGGTGTAGAGGATCTTGTCGGCCGGATCGACATTGTGGCGGTAGATCCAGCCCGCGATCTTGTCGACGGCGTTGTGCCGGCCGACGTCCTCGGTGTAGCACACCGGCGTGCTCTCCTTGCACAGCACGCAGCCGTGGATGGCGCCCGCTTCCAGATACAGCGACGGCATCGTGTTGATGGTGTGCGTCATCCGGTAGAGCCAGGACGTTCGCAGTTCGGCCTTCGGCAGCGCGACCTTCTCGACGGCTTCGAGCAGGTCGCCGAACGCCGTTCCCTGGGCGCAGCCCGAGGTCTGCGTGCGCTTCTTCAGCTTCGCCTCGAAATTGGTGTGGTGCGCGGTGCGCACCACGACGACCTCGAGATCGTCGTCATATTCGACCTCGGTGACGACGTCGTCATATTTGAGCATGTTCTGGTTCAGCAGATATCCGAGCGCGAGGTATTCGGGATAGTCGTTGATCGTCATCATCGTGACGATCTCCTGCGCGTTGAGGTATAGCGTGAGCGGCCGCTCGACCGGCACCTTGATCTCGGTCCGCGCGCCGGTCTGGTCGACGCCGACCACGCGCTCCGTCAGCCGCGGATCGTCCGGGTCTGGAACAATGATGGGAGCGGTGGTTTTCGTGGTCACAGGTCGCAGTCCCGATGGGTTCACACGGCAATGGAGCTGGGGATATAAGCACGATCGGAGATGGACTGGCCACTTTCCGCCGCTCCGCCGGAACTGCCACTGATGGTCCGGCTTTAGAGATCACGCCGCAATTGGCGATCCGGCTTGAACACATCCTGTCGATGGCCGAGGATTGAGAGAGACGATGGCGCAGCTTTCCGACGACTGCTTCGCATTCGGCGGGCCGATGATGTCGGTCGACGAGGCCGTCGCGATCATCGCCGCGCGCGTCAAGCCGGTCGGCGAGACCGAGGCCGTTGCGCTGGTGGATGCCGACGGACGTATCCTGGCCGGCGACATTGCCGCGCCTCTGCCGCTGCCGCCATTCATGAACTCCGCCGTCGACGGTTATGCGGTATCGGGTGCGGACCTGCCGACGGATGGCGAGCGCGCATTTCCGGTCGCCGGACGCGTGCAGGCGGGTGCGCCGGCACAGCCCGCACGGCCCGGCCAGGCGGTGCGGATCTTCACTGGCGCGCCGATGCCCGGCGGCACCGATACCGTGTTCATGCAGGAGGACGTGCGGATCGACGACGCCGGCAATGTGATCCTGCCGCCCGGCCTGAAGCCCGGCGCCAATGTGCGGCCGGCCGGCGAGGACATTGCGCGCGGTGCTGTCGCGTTGGCATCGGGCCGGCGCCTGCGCCCGCAGGACATCGCCGTCGCCGCGGCGTTCGGGTTGAGCACGCTCGATGTGGTGCGAAGGCTGCGGGTCGGGGTGTTCTCCACCGGAGACGAGCTGGCCGCGCCGGGGAGTGCGCGTGCCGAAGCGCAGCTCTATGATTCCAACCGCTTCATGCTGATGGCGATGTTACGGCGGCTCGGCTGCGAGGTCGGCGATCTCGGCATCCTGCGCGACGAGCGGGCCGAACTCGCTGCGGCGCTCAAGCAGGTCGCACGCAGCTTTGACCTGATCCTGACCACCGGCGGCGTCTCGACCGGCGAAGAGGACCACGTCAAGGCCGGCATCGAGCAGGCCGGCTCGCTGGTGCTGTGGCGGATGGCGATCAAGCCGGGCCGTCCGGTGGCGATGGGCATCATCGACGGCACGCCGCTGATCGGCTTGCCCGGCAATCCCGTGGCGAGCTTCGTCACCTTTGTCCATGTAGTGCGGCCGACCGTGCTGGCGCTCTCGGGCGCGGTGCCGGCTCCGCTGCTGCCGCTGCCGATCCGCGCCGCCTTCAGCTACAAGAAGAAGAGCGGCAGGCGCGAATATGTCCGCGTTTCGCTGCGGCGGGCGGCGGATGGTGCGCTGGAGGCGACCAAGTTTCCTCGCGAAGGGGCCGGCCTGCTGTCGTCGCTGGTCGAGACGGATGGACTGGTCGAACTCGGCGAGACCGTCGTGCGGGTCGAGCCGGGCGATACCGTCGGCTTCCTCGGCTACGCCGATCTGCTGTGACGCGGTCGAGATCGCGCGGGTCGGGCGATCGCGCGATTGGAAAATCAGATCGCTCGATAGGCAAACATTAACAACGACCTGCGCGGCAACCCGACGCCGCTGGAGGCGTTCTAAATATGCTTGCCTGTGGCATGCCAGAGAATAGAGTTGGTGCAACAAGCGCGGTTTGTGCAAGAGCCAGAGGTTCCAAGGCGGGTTTCATGAGCGGAGACGACGTTCACAAGGTTCGCGCGTTCGAGCATCCCGGAGCCGGCCGAAAGCGGGCGAAAGCCACGCCCAAGGGACGCCAGGTCGACCCTGCCGCCGCGCATGAGATCGAGGCGCTGCTCTCTGACCGGCCGCGCCGGCGCGACCTCCTGATCGAGTACCTGCATCTGATCCAGGACAAGTACCATCAGATCTCGGCGGCGCATCTGGCCGCGCTCGCCGACGAGATGAAGCTGTCATTCGCCGAAGTGTTCGAGACCGCGACCTTCTACGCGCATTTCGACATCGTGAAGGAGGGCGAGCCTGACATCGCGCCGCTCACTGTGCGCGTCTGCGATTCGCTGACCTGCGCGATGCTCGGCGGCGAGCAGCTGTTGAAGGATCTTCAGTCCCGCGCCGGCCCCGGCATCCGCGTGGTGCGTGCACCGTGCGTCGGCCGCTGCGACACCGCGCCTGCTGCAGAGGTCGGCCACAACTTCGTCGATCATGCGACCGTCACCAATGTGCTCGCGGCGGCGAAGAGCGGCGATACCCATGTGCATCTGCCGCCCTACGTCGACTACGACGCCTATGTTACGGGCGGCGGATACCAACTGCTGGCGCGGCTGCGCTCAGGCGTGCTGCCGCGCGAAGACCTGCTGAAGGCGCTCGACGATGCCTCGCTGCGCGGTCTCGGCGGCGCCGGTTTCCCGACCGGCCGCAAATGGCGCGCCGTGCTCGGCGAACCCGGGCCGCGGCTGATGGCCGTCAACGGCGACGAGGGCGAGCCCGGCACCTTCAAGGACCGCTATTATCTCGAGACCGATCCGCATCGCTTCCTCGAGGGCATGCTGATCGGCGCGCACGTGGTGGAGGCGCCGGACGTCTACATCTATATCCGCGACGAATACCCGGCCTGCCGCGAGATCCTCGAGCGCGAGATCGCAAAGCTTCCGCCCGGTGGTCCGACCCTGCATCTGCGGCGCGGCGCCGGCGCCTATATCTGCGGCGAGGAATCCTCGCTGCTGGAATCGATCGAGGGCAAGCGCGGCCTGCCGCGGCACAAGCCGCCATATCCGTTCCAGGTCGGGCTGTTCGGCCTGCCGACGCTGATCAACAACATCGAGACGTTGTGGTGGGTGCGCGACATCGTCGAGAAGGGCGCCGACTGGTGGAAGAGCCACGGCCGCAACGAACGCCACGGCCTGCGCAGCTTCTCGGTGTCTGGACGCGTCAAGGATCCCGGCGTCAAGCTCGCGCCCGCCGGCATCACCTTGCGCGAACTGATCGACGAGTTCTGCGGCGGCATGGCCGACGGCCACACCTTGCAGGCCTATCTGCCGGGCGGTGCATCCGGCGGCATCCTGCCGGCCTCGATGGATGACATCCCGCTCGATTTCGGCACGCTGGAGAAATACGGCTGCTTCATCGGTTCGGCCGCCGTCGTCGTGCTCTCGCAGGCTGATGACGTCAGGGAGGCCGCGCTGAACCTGATGAAGTTCTTCGAGGATGAGAGCTGCGGGCAATGCACGCCCTGCCGCGCCGGGACCGAGAAGGCGGCGCTGCTGATGCAGCGACCGGTCTGGGACAAGGAACTGCTCGACCAGTTGAGCCAGGCGATGCGCGATGCGTCGATTTGCGGCCTCGGTCAGGCCGCCTCCAATCCGCTGACATCAGTGATCAAGTATTTTCCGGACGGCTTTCGTCCGCAGCAAGCCGCCGAATAGGCGGGCCGGGCAGGGCGAATTTCGACGAGGATTCGAATGAGCAACCATCAGAACTCCGGCCAGACGATCAAGTTCGAGCTCGACGGGCAGCAAGTCGAAGCGCGGGCCGGCGAAACCATCTGGCAGGTCGCCAAGCGTCAGGGCACCGAGATCCCGCATCTCTGCTATTCGCCCGCGCCTGATTATCGGCCGGACGGCAATTGCCGCGCCTGCATGGTCGAGATCGAGGGCGAGCGCGTGCTGGCAGCGTCTTGCAAGCGCACGCCTGCGGTCGGCATGAAGGTGAAGTCGGCGAGCCAACGCGCGGTCGCGGCGCAGAAGATGGTGATGGAGTTGCTCGTCGCCGATCAGCCGGCGCGCGAGACTTCGCACGATCCGGACTCGAAATTCTGGCACTGGGCCGAGAAGACCGGCGTCACCGAAAGCCGATTCCCGGCGGCCGAGCGTTGGCAGGCCGACACCAGCCACCCGGCGATGCGCGTCAATCTCGATGCCTGCATCCAGTGCGGGCTGTGCGTGCGGGCGTGCCGTGAGGTGCAGGTCAACGACGTGATCGGCATGGCTTATCGCAATCACGATTCGAAGATCGTGTTCGACTTCGACGATCCGATGGGCGAATCGACCTGCGTCGCCTGCGGCGAGTGCGTGCAGGCCTGTCCGACCGGCGCGCTGATGCCGGCCGTGATGCTCGACGACAAGCAGACCCGCGTCACCTGGCCCGACCGCAAGGTGGACTCGTTGTGCCCGTATTGCGGCGTCGGATGCCAGGTCACCTACGAGGTCAAGGACGAGAAGGTGATCTACGCGGAAGGCCGCGATGGGCCTGCCAATCACAACCGGCTCTGCGTCAAGGGCCGCTTCGGCTTCGACTACATCCATCACCCCAATCGCCTGACCAAGCCGCTGGTACGGCTGCCCGGCGTCAAGAAGGACGCCAACGACCAGGTCGATCCGGCCAATCCCTACACCCATTTCCGCGAAGCATCGTGGGAAGAAGCGCTCGATCTTGCCGCCGCGGGTTTGCTAAAAATCCGCGACGAGAAGGGTGCCAAGGCACTCGCCGGGTTCGGTTCGGCCAAGGGCTCCAATGAAGAGGCCTATCTGTTCCAGAAGCTGGTGCGCACCGGCTTCGGCTCCAACAATGTCGACCACTGCACGCGGCTGTGCCACGCCTCGTCGGTGGCGGCGCTGTTCGAAGGACTGAGCTCTGGCGCGGTGTCGGCGCCGTTTGCAGCCGCCGCTGATGCCGAGGTGATCTGGGTGATCGGCGCCAATCCGACCGTGAACCATCCGGTCGCCGCGACCTTCATCAAGAACGCCGCCAAGCGCGGCGCCAAGTTGTACGTGATGGACCCGCGACGGCAGACGCTGTCGCGCCATGCCACGCAGCACCTCGCCTTCAAGCCCGGCAGCGACGTCGCGATGCTGAACGCGATGATCCACACCATCATCACTGAAGGTCTCACCGACGAGCAGTACATCGCCGGCTACACCGAGGGCTATGACGACCTCAAGGCGAAAATCCAGGAGTTCACACCGGAGCGCATGGCGCCGATCTGCGGTATTCCCGCCGAGACGCTGCGCGAGGTCGCGCGCGCCTATGCCGGCGCCAAATCGTCGATCATCTTCTGGGGCATGGGCATCAGCCAGCACGTCCACGGCACCGACAATGCGCGCTGCCTGATCGCGCTGGCGCTGATCACCGGCCAGGTCGGCCGCCCCGGCACCGGGCTGCATCCGCTGCGCGGCCAGAACAACGTGCAGGGCGCCTCCGACGCCGGCCTGATCCCGATGTTCCTGCCGGACTATCAGCCGGTCGGCCGCGACGACATGCGCGGTGCCTTCGAGAGACTGTGGGGGCAGCAGCTCGATCCGGTGCGCGGGCTGACCGTCGTCGAGATCATGAACGCGATCCACGCCGGTGAAATCCACGGCATGTATGTCGAGGGCGAAAATCCAGCGATGTCCGATCCGGATCTGCAGCACGCGCGACAGGCGCTCGCCAAGCTCGATCACCTCGTCGTGCAGGACCTGTTCGTCACCGAGACCGCGTTCCACGCCGACGTCATCCTGCCGGCCTCGGCGTTCGCCGAAAAGTCCGGCTCCTTCACCAACACCGACCGCCGCGTGCAGCTGGCGCGCGAGGTGATCAAGCCGCCGGGCGATGCGCGGCAGGATCTCTGGATCATCCAGGAGATCGGCAAGCGGATGGGACTGCCCTGGAATTATGCCGGGCCAGGCGAGGTCTTCACCGAGATGGCCGAGCTGATGCCGTCGCTGAAGAACATCACCTGGGAGCGGCTGGTTCGCGAGGGCGCGGTGACCTATCCAGTCGACGATCCCGACAAGCCGGGCAACGAGATCATCTTCACGACCGGCTTCCCGACCGCAAGCGGTCGCGGCAAGATCGTGCCGGCCAAGGTGATCCCGCCGGACGAGCTGCCCGACGACGAGTATCCGATGGTGCTGTCGACCGGGCGTGTTCTCGAACATTGGCACACCGGCTCGATGACGCGTCGCGCGCAGGTGCTCGACCAGATCGAGCCCGAGGCGGTCGCGTTCATGACGCCGAAGGACATGCGCAAGAAGGGGCTCGTGCCCGGCGACTTCATTCGCCTGGAAACCCGCCGTGGCGCGGTCGAGGTCAAGGTGCGCGCCGACCGCGACGTGCCCGAGAACATGGTGTTCATGCCGTTCTGCTACGCGGAGGCGGCGGCGAACCTCTTGACCAACCCGGCGCTCGATCCGTTCGGCAAGATTCCCGAATTCAAGTTCTGCGCGGTCCGCGCCGAGAAGATCGATATCCGGACGGCGGCGGAGTAGCCATCCGGGATATGCAAGGTAAAGGGAGATCGGTATGCGAACGAACATCTTGGGAGCCCTTTGCGCCATCGCAATGATGGCGAGCGCGCAAGCGGCGGTGAAGGAAGAGCCGGTCACCTACACCGACGGCGAGACCACGATGAAGGGCTTCGTGGTCTATGACGACGCGACGCAGGCCAAGCGGCCCGGCATCGTCATGGTGCACGAATGGTGGGGCATCACCCCGCATATCCACAACGAGGCGAAGAAGTTCGCGGAGCAGGGCTATGTCGCCTTCATCGCGGACATGTATGGCGACGCCAAGACCGCCGACAATCCTAAGGATGCAGGCGCGCTGTCCGGCTCGGTGATGAAGGACCCGAAGGTGATGGAGCAGCGCTTCAACGCCGCGCGCGAGCAACTCGCCAAGCAGCCTTCCGTCAATCCGCAGCGGATCGGGGCCGTCGGCTACTGCTTCGGCGGCGCGGTCGTGCTGAACATGGCGCGCACCGGCGCTGATCTTGCGGCCGTTGCCGGCTTCCACGCATCTCTCGGCCTCAATACTCCCGCGCCGGCGCCGGGCACCGTCAAGGCGAAGATCCTGATCCTGAACGGTGCCGACGACCCGTTCGTGAAGCGCGAGCAATACGATGCGCTGAAGAAGGATTTCGACGCGGCGAAGGCCGATTACCGGATCATCGAATATCCCGGCGCCGTGCACGCGTTCACCAACCCCGAGGCCACCGAGCTCGGCAAGAAGTTCAACCTGCCGCTCCGATACGACGCCAAGGCCGATCAGGAATCCAAGGCCGAAGCAGCCAAGCTGTTCGCCGCGAACCTGCAGAAATAGCCGGACCGGCCGCCCGCATGATCAAGGTCATCATTTCGGGCGGCTTCGCTGCGGTCTACCGCGAGGTGCTGCCTGAATTCGAGCGCAGCACCGGCATCAAGGTGGAAACCGGATCAGGAGCGTCGGAGGGTATTGGTCCGAAGACCATCAGGCACCAGCTTGCGCACGGCGCCAAAGCGGACGTCGTGATCCTGTCGCGCGAGGGCCTGCGCGGGCTGCACGAAGATGGCCGGATTCGTGCGGGATCCGAATCGGGCCTCGCGACGGCGCCGCTGGCTGCCGCAGTTCGCGCCGGCTCGCCCAAGCCCGACATCGGCAATGCTGCCGCGCTCAGGCAAGCCTTGATCGACGCCGGCCGGGTGGTGGCGCCAAGCAGCACCAGCGGACGATTTGTTCGCGACCAGGTCGTCCCGAAGCTGAACCTGCCGGACACGGTGACGCTCACCCTCGAGGCGCGCGGCACCGAGGCGGCCGAAGCGCTGCGCGCGGGCAGGGCTGATCTCTCGATCGGGCCGACCAGCGAGTTGGTGCAGGAGACCGGCATCGAGGTCGTGGGTCTGCTGCCTGCTGATCTTCAGCTTGTCCAAACCTTCACTGCCGCAATCGTCGGCGACTCGACAGCCCCTGAAGCGGCCGGGCGCCTGATCGAGTTTCTTTCCTCGGATACCGACCTGCTGCTCGCGGCCATCAGGCGGGCAGGCATGGAGCGGCCCCGCGACTAGACCGCCGCCGCGGACAGGCCTGCATCGATCATGAACTGATGCGAGACGCCGGCTCAGCGACCGCCGGGTGCGACGTTGAGCGGCGCACCCCCGGTCGAAATCGGACCAGATGGTTTGGGCGCTCGAACTGGCGGCTTTCGCGGCTTCGCCGCAGCCTGCGCGACCGGTGCATGCGGCTGCTCGGTGATCGCCGCTGCCGGCACCGGAGCCGAACCCGGGCGCTGCAGCGCGTCGACCTTCGACGTCAGGGCCGCCAGCTGGTCGACGATGGTCTTCAACTGGTCCTGCTGGTCGGCCATCGACTTGCTGAGTGCCCCGATGTCATCCTCGAGCTTCTGCTGGGTCGCGAGCAGATCCGGCAACGTCTCCTTGTCGCCTGCGGCCGTCTTGTCGCTGGCCGCCGTGTTGCCGAGCGACGGAACCAGCGGTGCGATCTGGGGCCAAGCGTAGACGCCCCCGGCACCGGCGCAGGCGAGGACGACGACCAGCAGGAACCACGGCCAGCGGCGGCGAGCGGCAGGAATCGGGCTTGTCGGCGCATGGTGGTGCCATGCCTGATCGGAATCATTGGTCACCTATGCTTCCTAATCCGCTTCGGCAGCAGTTGCAATCGAGGCCGAGTCTGACCACTTTGCAGGCATGTCCCCCTCGTCCGGAGCCCCATTGGCCCCCACGCACACGTCCCAGCTTCTTGAGGAACTCGTCGCTCAAGCACCGGACGGCCCCGTCGACCTCGAATGGCTCCTCAGCAACCTGGACAAGCGGTCCTTCGGCCTGCTCCTGTTGCTTTTGGGGCTCCTGGTGATCATTCCCGGCGTCGCGACGATCGCGACGCTGGCGCTGCTGTTTCCGGCGGTCGAGATGATGCTTGGCCGCAGCGCGCCGGCGTTTCCGCGATTCGTCTCGAAGCGGCAGTTCGATTTCAAGCGCTTCAAGCGGTTCACCGTCTTTGTCCGCCCGATGCTGCAGGCGATCGAACGCATCAGCCGGCCGCGCTGGGACGCGCGTCGCGACGTGATCGACCGCCTCGTCGGTCTGGTGGTGTTCCTGCTGGCCTTCTCGGCAGGCTGGCCGCTGCCGCTGGTCAACGTCATTCCGGGAATGGTGGTCGTGCTGATTGCGATCGCCTATCTGCAGGAGGACGGCCTGCTGCTCACGATCGCGATGGCGGCGGCGCTGCTTTGCCTGCTCGGGCTCGGATGGACGCTCTGGGCATCGTTCGGAGCGGTGATGAGCTGGTTGGGGTTGTAACCTTCGACGTCGGTCGATGCAGATTTCCGCCCCCAGGGGTCGACATCGCGCGCGGGCATGATCATTATCTCGCCGGACGTCGCGGCAAACAGCGACGCGAATGGGGAGAACAAATGCGTTGCATCACGCTCGCGGCAATCGCCGCGTTCAGCCTTGTGTCCACGTCGGCGGTACTTGCCGCCGACAAGAAATACGATCCTGGCGCCAGCGATACCGAAATCAAGATCGGGCAGACCATGCCCTACAGCGGTCCGGCTTCGGCCTATGGCACGCAGGGTAGGGCGGAGGCCGCCTTCTGGAAGATGATCAACAGCCAGGGCGGCATCAACGGCCGCAAGATCACGCTGCTGAGCATGGACGACGGCTACAGCCCGCCGAAGACGGTGGAGCAGACCCGCAAGCTGGTGGAGCAGGACGAGATCCTCGCCGACATCGGCTCTCTGGGCACGCCGACCAATTCATCGATTCAAAAATATCTGAACAGCAAGAAGATCCCGCATCTCCTGATCTCCACAGGGGCCTCGAAGTGGAACGATCCGAAGGAGTTTCCCTGGACCACGCCGTTCTATCCACCCTATGCGCAGGAAGCGAAGATCTACGGCAAGTACATCCTCAAGGAGCTGCCGAGCGCGAAGATCGGCGTGATCTATCAGAATGACGATTTCGGCAAGGACTATCTCAGGGGTTTCAAGGAGGCGCTCGGCGACAAGGCCGGTCTCATCGTCAAGGAGCTCAGCTACGAGGTGACCGATCCCACGATCGATTCCCAAATCGTCAATCTGAAGGCCGCGGGCGCCGACGTGCTGATGACGATCACGACGCCGAAATTCGGCGCGCAGGCGATCCGCAAGGTTGCCGATCTCGGCTGGAAGCCGACGCACTTCATCGTGTCGGTTGCGAGCTCGATCGGCGGTGTGCTCGAGCCTGCGGGCCTCGAAGCATCCACCGGACTGATGACGGCGCTGGCGACCAAGGTGGTGGGCGATCCGGCCTGGGATACCGACAAGGGCGTGCAGGACTATCTCGCCTTCATGAAGCAGTGGTATCCCGAGGGCAATCCGATCGATGGCAGCAACCAGATCGGTTATCTCTCCGCGCAGTTCACGGCCATCATCCTGAAGAACTGCGGCGACGAGCTGACGCGCGAAAACCTGCTGAAGCAGGCCACCAACATCAGCAAGGTCTCGCTGCCGCTTTTGCTTCCCGGCATCACGGTCTCGGTGTCGCCGACCGACTATTCCACCTTCGACACGTTCAAGCTCGCGAAGTTCGACGGCAAGACCTGGAAGTTCTTCGGCGAGAACATCAGCACGGCGTCGCGCTGAGGACCAGCGAGACGTGGCCATGCCGGTCGGCATCCCCTGGGCGCAGCAAACTGTCTGCACCTAGGCCCGAGCGTCTCGTCGTGGCAGTTGCGATGGTGGCTGCCACGGCCGCTGGTGGCCCAGAGCTGATATCGCAAAGGCGCGGTTCGATGTCGACGATCGATCCGCTTCAGGCACCAACATTCGCGCCCGGCGAACCCGCCATTGCCCAACCTCGCATTGACCACGCGGACGTGGCCGGGCACTGCGTGCGGGCAGTGTCGTTGAACGGTCGCAAGAGCCGACGGGAATACCGCCGTATCGAATTTTGCAGTGCAGCAATGGCGCAATCGGCCCCTGCTAAAGGGGCAATGGCAATCGTCGTTGCTTCTCTGTAATGGTGCGACCGGATGTCTCGGGGCCGGTCTCGTGCCCCGCAATTACGCGGGAGGAAACATGCGTAAATTCATTTTGGCTGCGGCGTCGATCGCGGCCTTGAGCTTTGTCGGGCAGGCGTCGGCGCAGTCGCCGATCGTCCTCAAATTCAGCCACGTGGTGGCCTCGGATACGCCGAAGGGCAAGGCGGCGGACAAGTTCAAGGAGCTCGCCGAGAAGTATACCGGCGGCAAGGTGAAGGTCGAGGTCTATCCGAACTCGACGCTCTACAAGGACAAGGAAGAACTCGAGGCATTGCAGCTCGGCGCGGTGCAGATGCTGGCGCCGTCGAACTCGAAGTTCGGCCCGATTGGCATCAAGGAATTCGAAGTCTTCGATCTGCCCTACATCCTCCCCGACCTGAAATCGCTGCGCAAGGTGACCGACGGTCCGCTCGGCGCCCAGCTGCTCAAGAAGCTCGACTCCAAGGGCATGACCGGCCTCGCTTATTGGGACAACGGCTTCAAGCAGATGAGCGCGAACAAGAAGCTGGTCGCGCCTTCCGACTACAAGGGGCTCAAATTCCGCATCCAGTCGTCGAAGGTGCTGGAGGCCCAGTTCCGCGCGCTCGGTTCGATACCGCAGGTGATGGCGTTCTCGGACGTCTACCAGGCGCTGCAGACTGGCGTGGTCGATGGCCAGGAGAATACCTGGTCGAACATCTACACCCAGAAAATGCATGAGGTGCAGAAGTACGCCACCGTCACCAATCACGGCTACATCGGCTATGTCGTGGTCGTGAACAAGAAGTTCTGGGACGGCCTGCCGGGTGATGTCCGCGACGAGCTCTCCAAGGCGATGAAGGAAGCCACCGACTACGGCAACAACCAGTCGGCCAAGGAAAACGACGACGCGCTCGCCGAGATCAAGAAGGCCGGCAAGACCGAGATCGTGACCTTGACGCCGGAGCAGGACGAAGCGATGCGCAAGGCGATGCTGCCGGTCTACAAGGACGTCGCCTCGCGCGTCGGCCAGCCGCTGATCGACGAATTCCTGAAAGAGACGGGCCGCAGCCCGATGAACTAAGGCGTGCTTCACCTCGCCCCGCTTGCGGGGAGAGGTCGAAATTCAAGCGGAGCTTGAATGTCGGGTGAGGGGGAGGCTCCGCGAGCGCAATGATCAACTTGCGCGCGGATGGAGCCCCTCACCCCAACCTTCTCCCTGTAAGAACGGGGGGAGGGAGATCAAGTGCTCTGGCCGCGGGGGCGGCCATGACAGGGGAGATCTATGCTGCTGAAGATTCTGGACCGGCTCGAGGAAATCATCATCGCGAGCCTGATGGGCGCCGCGACCCTGCTGACTTTCGTCACGGTCGTGCACCGATTCCTGGTCGACGTTCCCGTGCTCTATCCGTACTTGTTCGGCATCAATCTCGCCTGGTCGCAGGAACTCTGCATCTACATGTTCATCTGGATGGCGAAGTTCGGCGCCGCCTATGGCGTGCGCACCGGCATCCATGTCGGCGTCGACGTGCTGATCAATCGCTTCAATGACACCTGGCGCAAGCGCACCATTACCTTCGGCCTGCTCGGCGGCGCGCTGTTCACCGCGATCGTCGGCACCATGGGCGCCAAATTCGTCTACGAGCTGATGCACACCGACCAGGTCTCGCCCGACATGGAGATCCCGAGCTGGATCGTCTACGCCTGCATCCCGCTCGGCTCTTACCTGATGTGCTTCCGCTTCCTGCAGGTGTGCTGGAATTACTGGTGGACCGACGAGCTGCCGCACCATGACGCCTCCCATGTCGACGGCGTCGAGACCAGCAAGACCGCGCCCGTCGCGCTTGGAGAAGCGTGATGAGCGCCGCACTTATCTTCGGACTGCTGTTTGCCCTGATGCTGACGGGCATGCCGATCTCGATTTCGCTCGGCCTGACCGTGCTCACCTTCCTGTTCACGATGACCGAGGTGCCGATCGAGAGCGTCGGCCTGAAGCTGTTTTCGGGTCTCGACAATTTCGGCATCATGGCGATCCCGTTCTTCATCCTGGCCGGCACCTTCCTGACCCGCGGCGGCGTCGCGCGGCGCATGATCGCATTCACGACCTCGCTGGTCGGGCATCTGCCCGGCGGCCTCGGGCTTGCCGGCGTCGCAGCCTGCGCGATGTTCGCGGCGATCTCCGGCTCGAGCGTCGCAACCGTGGTTGCGATTGGCTCGATCATGATGCCGGCGATGGTCGATCACGGCTATCCGAAGCGGTTCGGCGTCGGCGTGATCTCGACCTCGGGCGCGCTCGGCATCCTGGTGCCGCCCTCGATCATCCTGGTGCTCTACGGCGTCTCCACCAACACCTCGATCGGTGCGCTGTTCATGGCCGGCATCGTGCCGGGCGTGCTGCTCGCGCTGATGCTGGCCGCGGTGACCTTCTTCGTCGCCCAGCGCAACGGTTATCCGAAGATGCCGCGGGCGACCATCGGCCAGCAGTTCACGGCATTCCGCGAAAGCATCTGGGGCCTGCTGCTGATCGCGATCGTGCTCGGCGGCATTTATGGCGGCGTCTTCACGCCGACCGAAGCCGCCGCGGTCGCCGCGACCTACGCCTTCTTCATCACCGTGTTCGTCTACAAGGAGCTGAAGCTCTCAGAGGTGCCGAAGGTGCTGCTGCAAGCGGCGAGCATGAGCTCGATGCTGCTCTACATCATCACCAACGCGGTGCTGTTCTCGTTCCTGATGACGCATGAGCAGATCCCGCAGGAGATGGCGGCCTGGATCATCGACAAGAACTTCTCGGTGTGGATGTTCCTGCTGGTCGTCAACGTCATCCTGCTGCTCGCCGGCAACGTGATGGATCCGTCGTCGATCCTGTTGATCATGGCGCCGATCCTGTTTCCGCTGGCGACCAAGCTCGGTGTGCATCCGGTGCATCTCGGCATCCTGATGATCGTCAACACCGAGGTCGGGCTGTGCCATCCGCCTGTTGGCCTCAACCTCTACATCGCGAGCAGTATCGCCAAGATGGGCATCAGCGAGATCACGATCGCGGTGCTGCCGTGGCTGTGCGCGATGCTGGTTTTCCTCGGCCTGATCACCTACGTGCCGGAGATCTCGCTGTGGCTGCCGCGGCTATTGGGAATGATCTGAACCAAGGCGCAACATTTGCGCTTTGGATGTTTCTGGCGGGCAATGAAGCGGATTACATCTTGGTAAGAGAGGTCTCTCTGTCTAATCCGTAAGTTGAAGGCTGTCGCGGGCGGTATCATCCTAAAAGCAACCCTTGAAGGAGGTTTGCATGAGGAACGTTCTGCTCGCCGGCATCGCAGCGCTCACGGTAGCCGGTTCGACCGCGGTCTATGCCCAGCATCGCCCCTGGTTCCATGGCCATACGCAGATGAGTCAAGAGGATCGGGCCGCCTTTCTCGACGCGCGCATCGCAGCCGTGCATGCCGGGCTGAAGCTGACCGCCGATCAGGAGAAGCTGTGGCCGCCGGTGGAAGCCGCGGTGCGCGACTTCGCCAAGATGCGGCTCGATCGCGCCAATGCGCGGATGACCGCGGAGAAGACCGATGCCGACAAGGCCGCGAGGCCGGATGATCCGGTCACTCGCCTGCGCGAGCGTGCCGACAACATGGCGGCGACCGCCACCTCGCTGAAGAAGATCGCCGATGCCGCCGACCCGCTCTACAAGACGCTCGACGACAACCAGAAGCGGCGGCTGACCATGCTCACTCACATGGAGGGGCGCGGCTTCGGTTCCGAGGGCTGGCGGCGCCATCGGCTCGAGCGCGACATGGACCGCTGGGAGCGCGGCGGCCGCGACCACCATTTCAACCGCGATGACGGCCCCGATCAGGAGCGCTCCGGCAGGCTCTGAATGCCAGCTGCCCGGCATCCTCGCCAAGCCCATGAAAGGCCGCCGGAATCCAGCGGCCTTTCGGCTGGCGGCAGGGTTGGTAAAAGTCGGGAAAACTTGCGCGAGCTTGCTGGACATCGCGGAATCGCTTTGCTAAACGACGGCCTCTCTTGCGAGGGTCATTTCCGGACAAGTTCCGGGCGCATAGCTCAGTTGGTAGAGCAGCTGACTCTTAATCAGCGGGTCCCAGGTTCGAGCCCTGGTGCGCCCACCATTGGAAAATTGTTGTTTTCCAAGACCTTCGAGAGAGAGACGCTGAGAAAAAGTGGGTCTCGTGCGGCGCTTTTGTGCCGGCGGATTCGGCCAGGTTACTGTTCGGCTCTCCCTTGTTTTCTGTATCTTCACCCCATTCGATACAGTGCGGGGATCCGATGCAAAGGTCGAATACGTTCGCGTCGTAGAATTGGATATTTGAGCGGCCAAACGGACGTTTTGGTCGGCTCGTCGGCGCAGGCCTTCACTTAGATAATGGGTGGCTCGATTGTGCTCTCGACGATTTGTCGACAAGACCAAGTTACATGTTGCGAGAGCCAAGGAGTCGAAAGCACACAAACGGACGACATCCGCTGAATCTGCGGCTATGGGACGTGTCTGCCTACTGGGGAGCGGGCGGAGAGCCCGACATCAATGCCTGGCCGCGTTGGAGGAGTTTTCCATTCCTGGCGGGAACAAGCGATTTTGATATCCCTATTGACGTAAGCAGCAGCAGACTCTTATCAGCCGTTAACCAAGCGCCGCTGCGACAACCTCCGCTTAACTTGAAGTTGAGCCTTCGCGGCCAATTTTGCCGCAATGTCTGATCCGAACGATCAAATTGAAGGTTTCTTCCTGGCGCATGACGCGTTCCAGACGCTATTCAATCGTGCCCCATTGCCGATGTGGGTCTATGATCGCGAAAACCTCAAATTTCTCGCCGTGAATGATGCCGCGGTGCTGCTGTATGGACACAGCCGCGAACAGTTTCTGGCAAAGACCATATTCGACATTCGACCGGCCGAAGATCGGGACGAACTGAAGGAAATCATCGATCTCGGCGGATATGAGTTCGAGGACCGGAGCTGGCGCCACCGTAAAGCGAACGGAGTGACGATCGACGCCAACGTCTATACGCAGGCGGTGACCTATGAGGGGCGGGCGGGCGCCCTTGTTACGATGGTTGACGTCACCAAACGGCGCCAATCCGAAGCGCGCATCAGCCATATGGCGCACCACGACGCCATGACCGGTCTTGCGAACCGATCCTTACTGCAGTTGGAGATCAATCATGCTCTGGCACGTGTGCGATATGGGGTGCGCCACGCGCTGTTGTGCATCGATTTGGACCGCTTCAAGGACGTCAACGACTCGCTGGGCCACGCGCTCGGCGACGAATTGCTGAGGGTCGTGTCGGCGAAGCTCCGTGGCTCGGTCCGCGAGGGCGATACCGTTGCACGGCTCGGCGGTGACGAGTTCGCGATCATGCAATGCGGGATCGACGGTCCCGACGATGCCAGTGCACTTGCCGACCGCATCGTCCAGATGATAGCCGAACCGATCGAGATCAGTGGACACGTCCTGAGGGTTTCCGCGAGCATCGGCATTGCCTTGGCGCCCGATCACGCCAGTGACGCCGCGACCATCCTGAGGGCGGCGGACGTCGCACTCTACCAGGCCAAAGGTGCCGGCCGCGACGGGTATTGCTTCTTCGATCAGGAAATGAGCGAGAGCGCCAAGGCGCGCCGAGAACTCGAGCGCGATTTGCGGCACGCCATCGAGCATGGCGAACTGGAGCTCCATTACCAGCCAATCATCGACACCGTCAGTTCGCGGATATGCGGCGCCGAGGCACTGCTGCGGTGGCGGCATCCCGTCAAGGGCATGATCTATCCCGATCGATTCATTCCACTCGCCGAGGAGACCGGTCTGATCATGTCGATTGGGGAGTGGGTACTGCGAACCGCCTGCGTCGATGCGGCGAGCTTGCCCGCCCACGTCAAGGTTGCGGTCAACCTGTCCACCCGGCAATTCAGCAACAGCGATCTCGCTGACGTGGTGATATACGCGCTCGCGCATTCCGGGCTCTCGCCCGAACGGCTGGAACTCGAAATCACCGAAACGTCGCTCATCGAGTCGCCGGAAGAATGCCTGCGTACGCTCGCCCAGCTCAAGAACCTCGGCATCACAATCGCACTCGACGATTTCGGGACGGGCTATTCGTCCTTCAGCCAGTTGACGATGTTCCCGTTCGACAAGATCAAGATCGACAAGTCCTTTACCCAGAACATGACCACCCGCGCCGACTGCGCGGCAATCGTTCAGTCCACCCTGGTTCTTGCGCAGGGGCTCGGAATGCACACTACCGCCGAGGGCGTCGAAACCGACGAGCAGTACCGCCTGCTCCGGTTGGCCGGTGCAACTTCGTTGCAGGGCTATCTGTTCAGCCGCGCCCGGCCGCTTTGCGAGATTGACTTCGACGTGACCCACGAGCGCCAGGGCATTGAAGATGCCGCATAGGGGGCGACACGGGAACGACGGCATCAACCGGTCACCGTTACACAATCGCGCCGATGCAGCCGGCCACCAGTCGCTGCTCGACCAACTGGAAACTGCCTTCGCGAGCCGGGACATCGGCGCTCGCGTCGGAATCCTGCAGCGGGTGACAGATCTGTTCGTTGCCGGTGCCAAACGCTTCGACGTTGAGCAAGTGGCGCTTTTCGACGACGTCATGTGCAGGTTGATAGACGAAATCGATCATACCGCGTGCGCGGCGTTCGGGCTGCGACTTTCCACGATCGCGAACGCGCCCCCACTGGTCAGTCGCACGCTAGCGCTGCACGATTCGATTGAGGTGGCCGGGCCATTGCTGTCGCGCTCGGAAAGTCTCGACGATAAGACCCTGGTTACGGGAGCAAGGACCAAGGGACAGGCGCATTTGCTGGCGATTTCGCGACGCAAATTGCTGAACGAGGACGTTACCGATGTTCTGGTGGAGCGCGGCGACCATGACGTCGTCGTCAGCACGGCGGCGAACCTCGGCGCAAGATTCTCCGAGTTCGGTTATTCGACCCTGGTGTCGCGCTCAAAAACCGACGATGAACTCGCACTCGCGGTCTGGTCTCGTCCTGAAATCCCGCGGGAACACCTGCTCGCATTGTTCGCCGCCGCGTCCGAGGCGGTTCGGCGTCAGTTCGAGGCGGCGGATCGCAAGAAGGCAGGCCTGATTCAGGGAATGCTCAAGCAGGCCTCGGATCAGATTCAAGCGAAGACCCGTGAATTGTCTTCCGATTTTGCGTCGGCCGACGCCCACGTCCGACTGCTGAACCAGTCCGGTGGGTTGAATGAGCACCGCCTGCGCGAGTTTGCTTCGGCCGGGCGGTTCGACGAGACAGCCATCGCACTGTCGTTGATGTGCGCTGTGCCCCTTGGCGCGGTTGAGCGCGCGCTGGTCCATGATGGGGCAGATCAGATATTGATGCTGGCAAAGTCCATTGAATTGTCGTGGAGCGCGACCAGGGCCGTCTTGACGCTGCAGGCCTCTACCAAACGTACCCCGCTCGGGGAAGTCGATAAATTCCTCGTCCCCTTCAACAAGCTGAAGCCGGAGACCGCCCGCACCGCCATCCAGTTCTACCGGTTGCGGGAACGCGCAGCGAAATAGGCCGCCGCGGATGGTGCCAAGATGATGCCTATCCGGCCGGCTGCCGATGATGTGACAATGCCTCCGCTTCTTGCTGTCTGAAAGCCTGGACCTTTCGCTTCAGGCCTGGCGGCGATCGGCCGGCGCGGACAAAGCGATTGAACGCCTCCCGCAAGGCTGCTAAGTAAGTTTTCAAATTGACAAAGAAGAATACATGGATGCGCTCGGAACGGTTTTGATCGTTGCGCGAGGCGGGCCGCAATGGTCCGCCACGGCCGACGTGCTGTCGGACGAATATGACTATCGGGTGCTGACGGCCCGCTCCGCCGAGGACGCGGCGAGCGCGCTATCGGACGCGCATGTCGATATCGTGCTGGCCGAGCACGGCGCCAGCGGCGACGGACTGGAGTTTCTTGCCAATCTCCGCATCTCCCATCCCGATATCATTCGCGTCCTGGCGCTCGAGGCAAAGACCGTGCTGACCAAGCAGGCGATCTCGCCGGCGGCGATCTATCAGTTCGTTCGCAAGCCGCTCGACGCCAAGCAGATCGGGCTCGTGGTGGAGCGGGGTCTGGAATCCCGCGAACTGGCGAGACGTCATCGCCTGCTGTCACGCGAATTCAAGTTTTCCGCCGATTCCATCCAGATTCATGCACGCCATGGCATGCCGTTGCAGGCGGAAAGCCAGCGATTCGAGAAGCTCGTCTATGTCAGCGAGAAGCTGACCGAGCTATGCGAACTCGCGCGCAAGGCAGCGCGTACCGAACTGCCGATCCTGATTCAGGGTGAGACCGGCACCGGCAAGGAGTTGCTCGCCCGCGCGATTCACTACAACTCGAATCGCCGTGCGAGCCCGCTGATGGTCCAGAATTGCGGGGGAATGTCGGACGAGTTGCTGCAATCGGAATTGTTCGGGCACAAGCGCGGCGCCTACACCGGTGCGATTTCCGATCGACTCGGCCTGTTTCGCGCCGGCGACGGCGGGACGGTTTTTCTCGACGAGATATCGGAAGTGTCGCCGTCCTTCCAAGTCAGCCTGCTGCGTTTTCTCCAGGAGGGCGAGATCAAGCCGCTCGGCTCCGACAAGATCGAATCGAGCAATGTCCGGATTATCGCGGCGTCGAACCGCCCGCTTCGTGCGCTGGTGGCGGCCGGAAAATTTCGCCAGGATCTCTATTTCCGTCTCAAAGGGTTCGAACTCGAAGTGCCGCCGCTGCGTGACCGGCCTGATGACGTCCCTGCGTTGGCGGAATTCTTTGCCGCAAAGCATAGCAATGCGATCGGCCGCAAGATTCTGGGGATATCGGCGGGAGCGCTGGAGAAATTTGTCGGCTTCGACTTCCCGGGCAACGTCCGCGAACTCGAAAATGAAATCCGCCGAATGGTGGCGCTGGCCGAAGACGGCGAATATCTGACGACTAAAAATATGTCCCCCGCGATTCTGTCGGCGCCGCCGCGCCCGCGGCCAGATCGAGCCGGTTATTTGGCACAGGGGACAACGCTGAAGGAGAAGGTCGAGGGTCTCGAGAAACACATCCTTGAGGAAACCTTGACGCGCCACCGCTGGAATCAAAGCCGAGCAGCAAACGAACTTGGATTGTCGCGCGTCGGCTTGGCGAACAAGATCAAGCGCTACGGTCTCGACCATCCTCATTGAGGTGTCTCATGCCGGATGACAGTGATTCTGACGGCGATCACCCAGAGGCTGAAATCGTCCGCTTTCCGCAATCCCGCGCGCAGCCTCCGGGGAGCAATGCTCCCTTCAGGGAGTTGGGGCTCAGCAGCCTGTCCAAGAAGCTGGGCCTGCCCGAGCGCCAGGCCACCGGCCATTGGTGCAGCCGCTGCCACGGGATCTGGTACGGATATCTGCTCGAGGTGAGCTGTCCGGTTTGTGGCAACCGTCACGGCTAGAGCATTTTCGATTCTGATGGAATCAGAACAGAAGCTCCGGCTCGTAGGATGGACGGGTTTTCTTCGCACGAACCAGCAGCCACTTCGTTCGAAAACGCTATGGGCGTTCGATCGGCTCGTCGCGCGGCGGTCGGCTTTTTGAAAACCATCTTGTCATTGCGAAGATAGTTTGCAGCGTCGGCGCTCGTGAAAATGCGTCAGTGCTATTGCATCATTCCGCGCAAGTCATTGCTTTGACTTGGACATCCCATTCGATAGCGACGCGGCACGCGACTTGCAAATTTCGCTAGCGCGAGACGGCGCCAGCGCGCGCCTTTTGAACAGACTTGGGAGGGAATGATGGCCAATCTGCTGTGGCTTCAAGGCGGCGCGTGCTCCGGCAATACGATGTCGTTCCTCAATGCCGAAGAGCCGAGTGCGTGCGATCTCGTTACCGATTTCGGCATCAACGTGCTCTGGCATCCGTCGCTTGGCATGGAGCTCGGCGACAATCTGAAGAAGCTGCTGAACTCGCTCACGTCGGGCCAGCTGCCGCTCGATATCTTTGTGTTCGAGGGCACGGTCGTGAATGCACCGAACGGAACGGGCGAATGGAATCGCTTCGCCGGCCGGCCGATGAAGGATTGGGTCGCCGACCTGGCTAAGGTCGCGTCCTACACGGTGGCAATCGGCGACTGCGCGACCTGGGGCGGGATTCCGGCAACGGCACCAAACCCGTCGGAAAGCGAGGGACTGCAGTTTCTCAAGCGCAAGCACGGCGGCTTCCTGGGCACCGGCTACAAGTCGAAGGCGGGCTTGCCCGTCATCAACGTACCCGGATGCCCGGCGCACCCCGACTGGATCACGCAGATCGTCGTGGCGGTCGCGACCGGGCGCGGCGGCGATCTCTCACTCGACGAATTCCAGCGGCCGAAGACCTTCTTCACCAGCTTCACGCAGACCGGCTGCACGCGCAACATGCACTTCGCCTACAAGGTTTCGGCGACCGAGTACGGTCAGCGGAAGGGCTGTCTGTTCTATGATCTGGGCTGCCGCGGTCCGATGACGCATTCGCCCTGCAACCGCATTCTCTGGAATCGCCAGTCGTCGAAGACGCGGGCGGGGATGCCGTGCATGGGCTGCACCGAGCCCGAGTTCCCGTTCTTCGAGTTGATGCCGGGTACCGTTTTCAAGACGCAGACCGTGATGGGCGTACCGAAGGACATGCCGACCGGCGTCGACAAGGCCGGCTACATCAAACTTACCGCAGCAGCGAAAGCGGCATCTCCAGCCTGGGCCGAAGAAGACATCTTCGTCGTTTGACGGGTGTTCGTCGGACGGATCGCGAGAACATCTTCACACCCCAGATTAAACAGGATGAACTCAAATGCCATCAGCTGTTCAAACTCTCGATATCTCACCCGTCGGCCGCGTCGAGGGCGATCTCGACGTTCGTGTCGACATCCAGGACGGCGTCGTCGTCGACGCCTGGACTCAGGCCGAACTGTTTCGGGGCTTCGAGGTGATCCTGCGCGACAAGGATCCGCAGGCAGGCCTCGTGGTGACGCCGCGCGCTTGCGGCATCTGCGGTGCGTCGCACCTGACTTGTGCCGCATGGGCGCTCGATACCGCGTGGCAAACCGAGGTGCCCCGCAATGCGATTCTGGCACGTAATCTCGGCCAGATCGTCGAGAGCCTGCAGAGCCTGCCGCGTCATCACTATGGGCTCTTCATGATCGACTACACCAACAAGAACTACGCGAAGTCGAAATTCTACCAAGAGGCGGTCAAGCGGTGGGCGCCGTTCACCGGCACCAATTACGAGATCGGCGTCACCATCTCCGGAAAGCCGGTCGAGATCTACGCGCTGCTCGGCGGCCAATGGCCGCATTCCAGCTACATGGTGCCCGGGGGCGTGATGTGCGCGCCGACCCTCACCGACGTTACCCGCGCATGGTCGATCCTGGAATATTTCCGCCGCGACTGGATGGAGAAGATCTGGCTCGGCTGCTCGCTCGAACGCTACGAAGAAATCAAGTCCTATGACGATTTCAAGGCCTGGCTTGACGAGAAGCCCGAGCATGCCAATTCCGATCTAGGCATGTTCTGGCGCATGAGCGAGGATTGCGGCATGGACAAGTTCGGCCACGGTCATGGCCGGTTCATTTCCTGGGGATATCTGCCGCACGAGGACAAGTACCAGAAGCCGACGATCGACGGCCGCAACGCTGCGCTGATTATGAAGAGCGGGGTCTATGACGGTAAGACCGACCAGTTCAAGCTGATGGATCAAAAGTACACCCGCGAGGACACCATGCACGCCTGGTATGACGAGCCCGGCGGCCTGCATCCGTTTGACCGCACCACCGTCCCGACGCAGAAGAACACCGTCGACATGTCGGGCAAATACTCTTGGGCGACTGCAGTTCGGCACGAAGAAAACGGCCGGCTCGAGGCCGGCCCTCTGGCGCGGCAGTTGGTCGCCGGCGGCAAACACGGCGAATCCTGGCAGCACCACGATCCGGTGGTACTCGACATGTACAAAAAGCTGGGCGGCGCCAGCGTAATGCTCCGCCACTTCGCGCGGATGCACGAGGGCGTCAAGCTGTATCGCCAGGCCGAGCACGCGCTGCGCGAGTTCAAGCTGAACGACCCATGGTACATCAAGCCGACCGAGCGGGACGGCCGTGGTTGGGGGGCTACGGAGGCGATCCGCGGGGCGCTCTGTCATTGGATCGAGGTCAAGGACGGCAAGATCAAGAACTATCAGATCATCGCGCCGACGACGTGGAATGTCGGACCGAGATCGGCCGACGGCGTTCGCGGCCCGATGGAGCAGGCCTTGATCGGCTCGCCGATTAAGGATGTCCATGATCCGGTCGAGGTGGGGCACGTCTGCCGCTCCTACGATTCCTGTCTGGTATGCACCGTTCACGCCCATGACGCGAAGACCGGAGAGGAGTTGGCCCGGTTCAGAACCGCCTGATGACTCAAAGGCGGGCAAAGTGGAGTACGTCATGATTGATATCGGGGCGCGCTGCCCTGATAGTGTCGAACGGATATCCTGAAAGGCAGCATCGATGGGGTCCGATAACGGGGCGGTGCTCAAGGCGATTGCCGATATGCTCGGGAAGGGGCTCGAAACGCAGGTCGAGCCCTTTCCGGAGACCGAAAAGGAGTTCGCCGATATCCTGAACCAGTTGCGCCAGCTCGATCCGAAGGATCTGAAGAGCAAACTGGTTGTCGGCGGCTTCCTGGATCATCCGTACGGGCCGGACAGGCAACGCTGCCTCGAATGCATGTATTACCTGGTGCATCGGAGGTGGTGCGATCTGCCCGAACTCGCCGTTCCGGTCGAACCGGAATGGTGGTGTCGCTTGTGGCGAATCTAGCTGCCTCGAAACATCGGTCGGGATGCGAGGAATGAGCTATGAGCAGCGAGGGCTTGCGCGCCGAAATCAAATTCCTGCTCGAAAGCGGTCTCAAGACCGAGGTTTTTCCGCGCGCCGATACCCACGAGGAGGTGCAGTCGATCGTTGGCCGACTGAAATCGGCCGGCGACGACCTCAAATCCAAGCTCGTGATCAGCGGCTTTACGCTTCATGCGATCACGCATGGCGACATCGAGCAGCCCTGTGAGACCTGCATGTACTACAAGGTCCATCAGCGCTTCTGTGAATTGCCAGAGCTCAACCTCCCGGTCGAGCCCGGGTGGTCGTGCAGACTCTGGCGGATCTGACCGGGTGGCTCAAGGCAGTTTACCGGGCTGCGTCCGGATGCGCCGGATCACCAACACGTCGAGCCCAGGGTAGCTGTCGTGATCGCTGTAATCGGATGCGGAAACTCCAATCGCCTGGATGACGGTGCCGGCATCGAGGTGTTGCATCGGCTGCGGGCGCGCGGCATCGGCACGGATGAGCAGCGCGTCCGTCTGCTCGCCGCCGGGACGGACGGCATGGCAACAATGTTCGCTGCGCGCGGCTGCCGGAGCCTGATCATCGTCGACGCATGTCGCTCGGGCTCCGACCCGGGGGCGGTCTTCGAGGTGCCGGGCGACGAGTTGGAGCAGCCCTACCAGCCGTCACTCAATCTGCATGATTTTCGCTGGGATCACGCCCTGTACGCCGGTAGGCAGATCTTTCGTGAGCAATTCCCTTCCGACGTGGTGGTGCTGCTCATCGAGGTGCAGACAACCGAGCTTGGGATCGGTCTCTCGGAACGGGTTGCGTCCGCGGTTGCCAGAGTGACGGATCGCGTTGAGGTGCTGATCAGATCGCGCCTTGTTGTGCAGGGTGAAACCGGATGAACGCCGGATCGGCCGTCACCCTGAAGCGCGGCGCGCTTTATCTGGGCTGCGACGTCTGCGACCGCTATTTCGCCGGGCTCGAGGCGGTCATTCTGCTGCGCCGCGGTCAGGATCTCTGCATTCTGCCAGTCAAGCATGCGGCTGCCGGGGGCTATCTCCTCAAGCTGCGCAACAAGGCCGGTGATCGTGTCGTGCACGCGCCGGACTTCTTCCGCGAACACGGCATCGACGACAACGCAGTGCTCGACCTTTCCGTGGTCTGGTCGACGGAGCAGGCGGCCCTGGTATCGGCTGGCGTCTTCGGACTGCAAACTTAGTTTTCAATTCGTATAACATGTAGACATCGAGCGGAAGCCAGCGCTAAAGTGACTTCCAAGCAGAACGTGCGTGAGACGCACGACAGGGAGGAGCCGGTGGCCGCGAGCCTCATCGCAGACGAAATCCGTGCCGCGCTCTCGGCCGCAGATGATGCGGATGCGACGCCGGCCGAACGCGCGGAGATGCTGATGGAGATCGCGATGGGGCTGCAGCAGCAGCCGAAGTCACCCGATCAGTTGCAGTCCGCAATCGCGCTGTATGACAAAGCCCTCACGGTTTGCCCGCAAGACATGCACCTATTGCGCGCGCGCATTCTGGCACGCAAGGCCACCGCACTGCAGGCGATCCCGGAACAAGGTACGACGGCGCTCGAGCAGGCACGCGCAACGTTCGAAAACGCGATGCCGTCGCTGATCGAGTCCGGCAAGCCGGAAGAGATCGCCGAGGCCGAAATGAATCTCGGCCTGGTGATTCAAAATCTTGCCGGCGCCGGCCGGGCGCGGATCACCGACGCGATTTCGGCCTATCAGCGTGCACTGCGTGTCTTCACCAAAAGCCAATACCCGCGTGAATTCGTCATTCTGCAGAGCAATCTCGCGACCGCCTTCCTATCGATGCCGATGACGGACGAGCGCGGAAAGATGCGCGAAGCGCTTGCCGTGCAGGCCTTCGAAGAGGGCCTCAAGGTCGTCAATCTGATCGATTATCCGACCGAATATGCGATGTTGCAGAACAACCTCGGCAACGCGCTGCAATACGTCTCGTCGAGCCATACGCTGGAAAACAATCTTCGCGCGCTCGACGCCTATGACGAGGCGCTGAAGGTCCGCACGCGCGAGACCACGCCGCTGGAATACGCCAACACGATCTCCAACAAAGCCAATTGCCTGTGGAATTTGCCGGACGATCCGGCAAATCCGGATGTCGGCAACCGCGCCAACCTCACCCTGGCGAATGCCTATTACCGCGAGGCGCGCGCCGTCTTTGTCGAGCACGGCGACCTCGAGAAGGCGCGCATCGTCACCGAGGCCGTCGATCAGACCCAGCGCGAGTTGCTGATGTTGCCGGCGACGAACGGTCGCGGTGCGCAGCAATCCTTGAACTCATCAACAGGAGTCTCGAAGCAATGATGCCTACACTGACGCCTCTGGCGATGGTCTTAGCCCTCATCGCGAGCGCGCTCGCGTCGGTTGCCGGCGGCGCCGCCGGCGGCATGCTCGTCGGCGGCAAGGTCCTGGGAAATGAACTCGCAGCGATGATGGGAGGGTTTTACGGGCCGCTTGCCGGGGTCGCGGGCATCGTGATCGGCATCATCGTTCTCGCAATCATCGGCTGAGGAGTTTCCTCGATGTGGGAAATGACGAAAAACTCCATCGTGTTGTTCTTCCGCGGCAAGTTGTTCGCTGATCCACGCATGGTCACCAGGCAATTGGCGATCGGCATCGTCGTCACCGCGATCCTGTTTGTCGGCCTCGCCAAGGCCGGCGCACCACTGTGGCTGGCCGCGCTGGTGGCGGCGCTGCTCGGCGGCGGCTTGCAGCCCTACCTGTTCAAGGATCTGAGATACCTCTGAGGACATCGAAGACAACCGGTGAGTTCAGGATGAACGTCCACGACATGGCCTCGACGATGCGTACCGACCTCACCGGGTTTCTTGGCGACGTCGAGCGTCTTGAGACCATCTTCGCGACTTGGGACGAGAACCAGCAGGCCGCGGTCGGCGCCTACAAGCTTGCGATCGAACAGTTGCACGGCGAGGCGCTGCGGCGGCTGATCCGGAGCCTGAAGACAGACCCGGCTGCGCTTGTTGCTATGAAGAATGCGCTGGCCGACGAAATCGTCTACGCGGTGCTGCGGCGGCATGAGATCGTCAAGCCGAGCCTGAACGAGCGCGTCGAAGCGGCGCTTGACGGTGTCCGCCCGATGCTTGCGTCGCACGGTGGCGATGTCGAACTCGTCAAGGTCAGGCCGCCCGTCGTCGAGGTGCGCTTCATCGGTGCCTGCGACGGATGCCCGGCCTCCGCGCTGACGTTTCACGCCGGGGTCAAGAAAGCGGTTCAGGAAGGCTGCCCGGAGATCACCGAGATCATCCAGGTGAAGGGACTGGGCGGCCCGGAAGAAAACGGCGTTCGCTTCGTCAGTCCGTTCGCCCTCGGAGCCAAGGGCGATTGGATCGCCGCCGGCTTGCTGTCGGAGATTCCCGATGGCGGAATCCGCTCAACCACCCTTGGCGGTGAAAGAGTCCTGCTGTCGCGCAATGGTGCGACCGTCACCTGCTTCCAGGACGCGTGTGCGCATCTCGGTTTCCCGATCCATGACGGAGAGATCGAGAACGGCATAATCACCTGTCCGCATCACGGCTTTCAATACGATCTCGCCAGCGGGGAGTGCCTGACCGCACCGGAGGTGCAGTTGCAATCGCACGCTGTGCGCGTGATCGGCGCACGAATCGAAGTGAGGATTTCGAAATAGCCATGCAGGTCTCGTTCGCACCGAACAGATTGCAAAAGGCCCCGCTCCGGGCCGGCGACAACCATGTGGCGCGGCCGTTGCTGTCGCTGCGCGGCGCGCACGTGGTGCTCGGCGGCGAGGCGTTGGCGAATGGGCTGGCGAAATCGATCGTCCCGGGCGCCGACACCCTGTTCGGACCGCGCGGCGCGTGCCTGGCGAACGAGCACGGCCCGCTGTTCGTCTGCGATACGGGGCATCACCGGCTGATGATCTGGCGCAAGCCGCCATCCGGCGATCAGGCTGGCGCCGACCTTGTGATCGGCCAGCCGGATTTCTCGCGCGAGGGACGCAACGCCAAGGGCGAGGTTGGCGCTGCCACGCTCAATATGCCGACCGGAGTTGCGGCCCGCGACGGCATATTGGCGGTCGCCGATGCCTGGAACCATCGCGTCCTGATCTGGCATGGCTATCCCGCAACCTCGAATCAACCTGCCGACGTTGTGCTGGGCCATGCCGACTTTAGCGGACATGTTGCCAATCGCGGCGCCGGCGTGCCGACCGCCGCGACCCTGAACTGGTGCTATGGCGTCGCGATTGCCGACGGGAAGCTCATCGTTGCCGATACCGGCAATCGCCGCGTGTTGGTCTGGAACGCGATTCCGTCGGTGAACGGTGCTGCGGCCGATCTGGTCCTCGGTCAGCGCGATTTCATCACACGCGACGACAACGCCGGCGAAGCCGGCGGTGCGCTCGGCATGCGCTGGCCGCACGGCATCGCGGTCGCGGGTGGCATGCTGTTCATTTCCGACGCCGGCAACAACCGGGTGATGGCATGGAGACATTTTCCCGGCGCGAACGGCAGCGCATGCGATTTCGTGATCGGGCAAGCCGACTTCATGGGGCTCGATCACAACCGCGCCTTCTACCATCCGAACTCAAGCGCACTGAACATGCCGTACGGTCTGACCGTCCATGACGGCATGCTTGTGGTGGCGGATACCGCAAATTCCCGCCTGTTGGGCTTCGAGCTCGATGGTCTCGGGATGGACTCGCCAGCTATCGCGCTGGCCGGGCAACGGCTGTTTTCGGAAAAGGGCGACAATCGCTGGCGCGCCGCCGGCCGCGACAGCGTGTGCTGGCCGTATGGTGCTGCGGCCTGCGGCAATCTGCTGGTCGTGGCCGACGCCGGCAATAATCGCATTCTACTTTGGGAGGCTGCGCCGTGAGCCGCCGTGCCAACATCGCCGCAGCAGACGGCCGTCTCGCCGTCGAGATCAGGGTGCGGGGCCGCGTGCAGGGCGTTGGCTTCCGGCCGACCGTCTGGCGCTACGCGCGCGACCTGGACCTTTCCGGTGAGGTGCTCAACGATTCCAGCGGCGTGCTGATCCGCGTCTTCGGCAGCGCGTCGGCGGTTGAGGCGTTGATCGCGCGGATCCGGCGCGATCCGCCGCCGCTCGCCCGCATCGACGCGATTGACACGCAACCCTATTTCGGCGAACTCGCGGCCGCGTTCACCATTGCCGGCAGCCTTGGAGGCCGTGTCCATACCCAGGTTGCGCCGGACGCGGCGATCTGCGCGGCCTGCGCCGAGGAAGTCGCCAGTCCGTTCGAGCGGCGCTACCGCTATCCGTTCACCAATTGCACCCATTGCGGGCCGCGGCTCAGCATTGTCGGCGGCGTTCCCTACGACCGCGCCAACACCAGCATGGCGCCATTCGACCTGTGTCCGGCCTGCCGCGCCGAATATGATAGCCCGGCCGATCGGCGCTTCCACGCTGAAGCCATTGCCTGTCACGTTTGCGGCCCGAAGGCGAGGCTGGTCCGGTTCGACGGCAGCGCGTTCGGCTTCGACCAGTTTTCAATGATGGACGATGTCGACGCTGCCTGCGGCTTGATGAAGAATGGCGAGATCGTCGCCATCAAGGGCATCGGTGGCTATCAGCTCGCATGCGACGCCACCAAGGCCGATGTGGTGGCGCGGCTGCGGCAGCTCAAGCACCGCGACGCCAAACCGTTCGCGCTGATGGCGCGGGATCTCGACGTGATCAGGCGGTATTGCAGCGTCGGTGCAGCGGAGCAGGCGCTGCTTGCCGGGCCGTCGGCGCCAATCGTGCTGCTGCGCGCCGATGGCATCGAGAAGCTGCCCGAAGTCGTCGCGCCAGGCCTCGCGACGCTCGGCTTCATGCTGCCGACTACGCCAATGCACCTCCTGATGCTACGGCGGATGAACAGACCGGTGGTGATGACCAGCGGCAATCTGTCGGACGAGCCGCAGGTGATCTCCGACCAGGAAGCGGCCGAGCGGCTCCGCGGCGTTGCCACCTACGTACTGACCCACAATCGCGAGATCGCCAATCGGATCGACGATTCGGTGGCGTGCGTCGTTGCCGGGCGGGTGCGCGTGCTGCGCCGGGCCAGGGGGTACGCGCCCGAGCCGATCACTCTGCCGAGGGGCTTCGAAGCCGCGCCTGAATTGGTGGCGACGGGTGGTGAGCTGAAGTCGACGTTCTGTCTGGTGAAGGACGGGGCGGCGATCCTGTCGCAGCATCAGGGCGATCTCGAGTATGTCAGGACCTTCGACGATTATCGGAACAATCTCGCACTGTATCAAAAGCTGTTCGACCATGCGGCCACAGCCTTGGCCGGCGATCTGCATCCGGAATATCTGTCCTCGAAACTCGCGCGCGAGCGTGCAGCTACCGATGGGCTGCCTTTGCTGGAAGTGCAGCATCACCACGCCCACGTCGCGGCTTGCCTCGCCGAGAACGGTCATCCGCTCGACGGGCCGGCGGTGCTCGGCATCGTGCTCGATGGGTTGGGATGGGGTGGCGACGACACGCTATGGGGCGGCGAATTCCTGCTCGCCGACTACCGCAATTATCAACGTCTCGGAACCTTCAAGCCGGTCGCGATGCCGGGCGGTGCGCAGGCGGCCCGTGAACCCTGGCGAAATCTCTATGCCCATCTCATGGCCGAGATGGCGTGGCCCGCCTTCACGATGAACTTCGAAGACCTCGACGTACACGCCTATCTCGCGAGCAAGCCGCGGGCAACGCTCGACACGATGATCAAAAACGGCATCAATGCGCCGCTTGCTTCGTCCTGCGGGCGGCTGTTCGACGCAGTTGCTGCCGCGCTGAATATCTGCCGCGAGCGGCAGGGCTATGAAGGCGAAGCCGCCGCGCGCCTGGAAGCCATAGTCGACGAAGACACGCTGCGCAACGAGGACGATACCCTCGGCTATCCCATGAGCATCCCCAACCTGCGTGGCTCCGGCTTGCCCTATATCGAGCCGCTGGCGATGTGGAACGCGGTCCTCGGCGATCTCATCCTGAAGACGCCGGCGCCCGTGATGGCAGCGCGGTTCCACAAGGGCTTGGCGAGATCCATCGTCGCGATGACGCGAAGGCTCGCCAGCGGAGAGGATGAAACTGGTCCCCGGCGTTTCGCGACGGTCGCGCTGTCCGGCGGCTGTTTCCAGAACCGCATCCTGTTCGAGGAGGTCAGCCGTCGCCTCGAAAGCCACGACTTCACCGTACTATCGCATGCGCAGGTGCCCGCCAATGACGGTGGCCTGGCGCTCGGGCAGGCCGCAATCGGCGCTGCCCATCTCATCAGTTCAAGCAACAACCTTATAAAAAACCACCCGGAAGGAAACGCGCCATGTGTCTCGGCATTCCCGGACGGATCGTAAAAATCGACGACGCCACAAGGAAGCTCGCAACCGTCGATGTCGGTGGCGTCAAGCGGCAGGTTAATATTGCATGCATCGTCAGTGACGAGCATCCGGTGGACGCCTGCGTAGGCGACTGGGTGCTCGTCCACGTCGGCTTCGCGATGAGCCGGATCAACGAGCAGGAAGCGGCGCTGACTTTGCAGATCCTGACCGAACTTGGCGAGGCGCAGGCCGAGATCGAAGCGATGCGGTTGTCGGCGGCCGAATAGGAGGCTTTGACCATGTCAAACGATGCTGACCTCCAGGCGCTCTATCCTTTCCTGCACGGCCAGCCCCAAGCGCCGGCGCGGCTCGACGAGATGCTGTTGCATTCGGTCGAGGAGAAGGCCCGCGATTCCCGCAACACCAATGCGCGCTTCTTCGGAGAGCATGCGCCCATCCTCGTTGCGGCCGCCAAGGCGCTGGCCAACGTTTATCGCGGTGGGGGACGCATGTTTTCGATGGGCAATGGCGGCTCGAGTTGCGATGCCTCTCACGTCGCGGTGGAATTCGTGCATCCGATCACGGCCGGACGTCCAGCGCTTGCGGCCACTAATCTGGTGGCGGATCTCGCGATGATCTCGGCGGTCGGCAACGATCTCGGCTTCGAGCACGTCTTCGTCCGTCAGTTGCTGGCGCAGGCGAGGGCAGGAGATGCGCTGATCGGCATTTCCACCAGCGGAAATTCTGCGAATCTGATGTCGGCGTTCGCCAAGGCAAAGGAAATGGGCCTCGTCACCATCGGGCTCGCCGGCGGCGATGGCGGAAAGATGAAGTCGTCGGGTGCGGTCGACTTCTGTCTGGTCGTTCCGACCACGTCGATCCACCGTGTCCAGGAATGTCACGTCGCGGCCTATCACATCCTGTGGGACCTGGTTCACACGCTGCTGGCCGACGACCGCGGCTCGGCAGCCACCAAGGGAGCCGCCGCATGAAGTATCTCGACGAATTTCGTGACAGCGGCAAGGCGCGGGTCTTGATCAAGGAGATCGAGGCGCTGGTCGCGACCATGCGGATGCCAGCGGAGCGGCCGCTCTACATCATGGAAGTCTGCGGCGGTCATACCCATTCGATCTTCCGCTACGGCCTCGAAGGGATGCTGCCCAAGGAGATCGGGTTGATCCACGGACCGGGCTGCCCGGTCTGTGTGCTGCCGATGGGCCGCGTCGACGACTGCGTGTCGATCGCCGAACATCCGAACGTCATCTTCACCACGTTCGGTGATGCGATGCGGGTGCCCGGCTCGAAGAAGAGTCTGCTGCAGGCCAAGGCCGAGGGCGCCGATGTGCGGATGGTGTACTCGCCGATGGACGCGCTGGCGCTGGCGCGCAACAATCCGGACCGCGAGGTGGTGTTCTTCGGGCTCGGCTTCGAGACCACGATGCCGTCGACTGCGTTGACAATCCTTCAGGCGGAAGCAGAAGGCATTGGCAATTTTTCGGTGTACTGCAATCACATTACGATCGTGCCGACCATCAAGGCGATTCTCGACAGCCCGGGCCTGCAGCTCGATGGCTTCCTCGGGCCCGGTCACGTCTCGATGGTGATTGGCACCGCGCCTTACGAGTTCATCGCAAAATTCTACCGGAAGCCGATGGTGATTGCCGGCTTCGAACCGCTCGACATCCTGCAATCGATCTGGATGGTGTTGAAACAGATCAAGGACGGTCGGACCGATATCGAGAACCAGTATGCGCGCATTGTGCCTGATGGCGGCAATGCCCCGGCGTTGCGGGCCGTCTCGCGGGTCTACGAGCTGCGCGAGTTCTTCGAGTGGCGTGGGCTCGGCTCGATCGATCATTCGGGCGTCAGGCTGCGCAAGGCCTATGCGCATTTCGACGCCGAGCAGAAATTCGCAATCCCGAACGCGAAGATCGCGGATCCGAAGTCGTGCCAATGCGGTGAAGTGCTGAAGGGCGTGATCAAACCCTGGCAATGCAAGGTATTCGGCTCGGCCTGCACGCCTGAAACGCCGCTCGGCGCGCTGATGGTGTCCTCGGAGGGGGCTTGTGCGGCGTACTACCAGTATGGCGGGGTCGAGCGCTACAAGGAGGAGGCGGTATGAACGTCGCACCGTTTATCCGTTCCCGCCGGCGCGGCAAGGTCAACGTCGACACGGTGACGCTTGCGCATGGCGGCGGCGGCAAGGCGATGAAGGACCTGATCGACGACGTGTTCGTCGCCGCATTCGACAATCGCGCGCTGGCACCGCTGGAAGACCAAGCCCGGATCGACCTCGCCGGGCTTGCAAGCCACGGCGACAGGCTGGCGTTCACGACGGATTCATTTGTGGTCGATCCGCTGTTCTTTCCCGGCGGCGATATCGGCGAGCTCGCGGTGTGTGGAACGGTCAACGATCTCGCGGTCGGCGGGGCGACTCCGCTTTATCTGTCCTGCGCCGTCATCGTTGAAGAGGGGACGCGCGTCGATGTGCTGCGCCGGGTTGCTTTCTCGATGGCGAGGACGGCAATGCAGGCCGGCGTACAGATTGTCACCGGCGACACCAAGGTGGTGCAGCGCGGGGCGTGCGACAAACTGTTCATCACTACGACGGGAATCGGCATGATTCGAAAAGGGGTCGCGCTCGGCGTCGATATGGCCATGCCGGGCGACGTCGTGCTCGTCAACGGACTGCTCGGTGATCATGGCGCGGCGATCCTGTGCGCGCGCGGCGATATGGCGCTCGACACTTTGATCGAAAGCGATTGCGCCTGCCTGCATGGCCTGATCGACAGGTTGCTGACGGCCGCGCCCGGCATCCGCTTTCTGCGCGATGCGACGCGGGGCGGGCTTGCGACCGTCCTTAACGAGATCGCCGATGCTTCGCGGGTCGCGATCGAGATCGACGAGGTCGGCACGCCGATCCGCGAGGAAGTCAAGGCATTCTGCGAGATCCTGGGGCTTGATCCGCTCTATCTCGCCAATGAAGGCAAGATCGTGGTGATCGCGCCGCCGGAGCAGGCCGACGCAGCGCTGGCGGCGATGCGAGCGCATCCGCTCGGTGCGTGCTCTGCGATCATTGGGCGCATCGATCATGGGGAGCCGGGCCGCGTCACTATGCGGACCGTGTTCGGAGGGCGGCGAATCGTCGACATGCTGGTTGGCGAGCAGTTGCCCCGGATCTGCTGAGGGTATCGCCATGCATGAACTCGGCATCAGCAGGAACATCGTCGCCATCGTCGGCGATGCCGCAAAAGGGCGCCGCGTCCGGCGTGTGACGCTCGAGATCGGAAAATTGTCGGGCGTGATGGCAGACGCGATCGTGTTCTGCTTCGAGACCGTTGCACAGGGAACGGCGCTCGAAGGCGCAACGCTTGAGATCAGGCAGGTCGAGGGCAGAGCGCGTTGCAACGGCTGCGGCGTCGAATTCGTCACCGAAACGCTGTTTGCTTCCTGCCCCTGCGGTTCAAACCGGCTGACACGATTGCAGGGTGAGGAATTGAACATCAAGAGCATGGAACTCGAAGCGGGGATCGCCTGATGTGCGGACATTGCGGGTGCGGAGACAAGACCGGAGCCACCATCCACAACCTTCAGACCGGGGAGACGATGACGATGGGCGCGCATTCACACGATCACGGACATCACCATGAGCATGACCACGTTCACGCTGATGGCACCCGGCACAGCCACCATCATGACCATGGCCACGATCATCAGCACGGTCACTCCTACCGGCATGATCACGTCCACGCCGACGGGACCCGCCATAGCCATGCCCACGGCGAACATGATCACAGCCATGCTCACGAGCACGATCATGCTCATGCCGATGGCACGAGGCACAGCCACGCCCACGATGACGGGCATCATGACCACGGCCACGATCACGACCATCACTCGCATGCAGACGACAGTGTCGTTGAACTCGAGACGCGCATCCTCGCCAAGAACGATGCGCTGGCGGCGAAGAACAGGGCCTGGTTCGCAGGCCGGGAAATTCTCGCGCTGAACCTGGTCAGTTCGCCGGGAGCCGGCAAGACCACGCTGCTGGAGCGAACGATTCGCGATCTCCAGGGTGAGCTCAAGCTCTATGTGATCGAGGGGGACCAGGCGACCGTGAACGATGGCGAGCGGATTCGGGCTGCGGGTGCGCCTGCCGTGCAGGTCAATACCGGCGCTGGATGCCATCTCGAGGCCGACATGGTGGCACGTGGCCTCGCGGCGTTGAGGCCTGCGTCAGGCTCCGTCGTCATGATCGAGAACGTCGGAAACCTCGTCTGCCCGGCGATGTTCGATCTCGGCGAGCGAGCCAAGATCGTCATTCTCTCAGTGACTGAAGGAGAGGACAAGCCGCTGAAATATCCGCATATGTTCCGCGCGGCCGAGCTCATGATCCTCAACAAAACCGATCTGTTGCCTCACGTCGATTTCGACGTGGCCCGTGCCATCGCCAACGCCCGCGAGGTCAATCCGGATATCAGGGTGTTTCAGGTGTCCGCACGGAGCGGCGAGGGTCTGCTGGACTGGTATGGCTGGCTGCGCGGCGAACTCGTGAAGAGCCGCGAATCCGCGTTCGCCTGAGGGGACTTGTCCATCAAACGAAATCGGAGAGCGCATGTTCGGGGTCCTTGGACTCGGTTTCTTGCTCGGAATGCAGCATGCGCTCGAAGCCGATCATATCGCGGCGGTGTCGAGCATTGCTGCCCGGCGGACCGATGTCAGTGATATCGTCAAGCACGGTCTGACGTGGGGACTTGGCCACACGCTGACCTTGTTCGTCTTTGCCGGTGCCGCGATCGTGATTGGTCACGCAATTCCGGAGCAATTGGCGCGCCCGCTCGAGACTGCGGTGGGCGTGATGCTGGTCGGCCTGGGTGCCCACGTTCTTTGGCGACTGTGGTGCGACGGCGTGCATTTTCACCAGCACGGCCATGACGACGGTACGGAACACTTCCATGTCCACAGCCACGTCAATGAACCGATCCCCCATCAGAAGAGTTCGCACGAACATCAGCATGGTTTCCGCTGGCGCTCGCTGCTGGTCGGCTTGATGCATGGGATGGCTGGTTCGGCTGCGCTTCTCGTCCTTGCAATCGCGCAGGCGAAAGATCCCGTCTACGGGATTTTCTACGTTCTGCTGTTTGGCATCGGTTCGATGCTCGGGATGGGCGCCTTGTCGACTCTCATCGCGGTACCGCTTGCGGTTTCCGCACGGTCGCTGACCTGGGCCAATCGTAGCCTGCAATGTCTGGTAGGCGCGGTCACCATCGGGATTGGTGCGATGACGATCTACTCAACGGCGTCGGTAGGATGAATTGCGTCAATGCCTATGTGGTGAAGAGCCAGCTCGACCTGTTCAACGACTTCACCTGTTTCCTGACCAATCCGGTGCTTGGCGATCAATTCCATCAGCATGACGACCGCGTGATGCTTGGCGTCAACGCCTCGCGCACGTTGCTCGGCTCCTTCGCTGGCCTTTCGATGGAGACGACTTTCGGGATGCAGACGCGCTACGACGATATCGCACTGGCCCTGACCGATGCCTGGCAGCGCAGCGTCCTTGCCAATGTCAGGAGTGACAAGGTCAGCGAAGCATCGGTCGGCGTCTATGCGCGGAACACGGTGCGCTGGGCCGACCGGCTGCGCACCACGGTCGGCCTGCGCGGAGATTTCTAGCGCATCGTCGATCGATGATCGGATATTACTGATCATGTGACTCCTCTAAGGCACGTGCCTGACTACGCCGCTTGGTGATCGGGGGTACAACCCGCTCCGGATCGGGACCGGAGCGAGTCAGCCAGGCCGGTGCTTTACTCAGCGATCACGGAGTTCTGGAGGACGCCGATCCCGGAGATTTCGACCTCGACAGTGTCACCGGGCTTCATCCATAGCGGCGGCGTGCGCTTCAAACCGACACCGCCGGGCGTGCCCGTGACGATGACGTCACCGGGGACCAGCGGGCAGATCGTAGAGATGTAGGTGATCAGCTCGGGGATTCCGGTGATCAACAGATCGGTCGTCGTGTGCTGCACGACGGTGCCGTTGAGGCGGGTCTGCAACGTGAGCTTTGACGGATCGGGGATTTCGTCCCTCGTCACCAGCCAAGGGCCGAAGCTGCCGCTGTTGGCAAAGGTCTTGCCGGAAAGAAACTGGCTGGTATGCCGCTGCCAGTCGCGGACGCTGCCCTCGTTGTAGCAGGCGTAGCCTGCGACATGGTCGAGCGCTTGGCCGGCCGGGATGTGGCGTCCTTCCTTGCCGATCACCAGCGCGAGCTCGCCCTCATAGTCGAAATTGTCGCTGACCTTCGGCCTGACGATCGGCTGCATGTGGCCGACCTGGCTGCAGGCGAAGCGCGCGAACAGCGCCGGCTTCTCGGTGACGGTGCGGCCGGTCTCGGCGACATGGTCCCGGTAGTTAAGACCGACACAGATGATCTTGCCGGGGTCCGGGATGACCGGCGCGAAGGCGATCTTGTCGATCGCGCGGTCGGCCGCGTTGGCTGCGACCAATGCGGTCGCTTCGGCGACGCGGTTGGTCTCGAGCAACTGCCGTAGCGAGGCGCATTCGGGCATGCGCGCACCGAGATCGACGACGCCGTTGTCCTTGACGGCGCCAAAGGAGGCACGGCCGTCGGCGACGAAAGAAAGCAGCTTCATAAGATATCCTAGCGAATGTGTTCAGGCCGCGGACGGCACGTGGGTGGGATGGTTGATGGCGGCGGCGAGCCGTTCGAGTTCCGCGTCGTTTCGGGCGGTACCGAGTACGTAGCGGTCAGGCCGGACGAGAGCGGCTTTGAGGCCGTTGTCGCGCAACCAAGTGCCGACGCCCGCGGTCGTGTCGCCAGTGATGATCGACACGCCGGCATCGCCGAACGCGCGTTGCAACGGGGACGGGATGACGCCGGCGGCCTCGGTGAGCAGGACGTAGGCGTAGCCGATGGCGTCGTCGCTGCGACGGCCGTCGGGCATAGTGAATTGCGGCGCGAGATGCCCGGCCAAAGGCAGATCCGACGGCGCAAGGCCGGGGCCGAGCAGGGGCTTCTTCACCTCGAGCTTGACTGGCGCCTTCTCGCGAGCCCGGCCGGCGGCGAGGCCGGCTTCGACTGCCTTGGTGTTGATCAAGCCGCCGAGCCGGATGGCGAGCTCGACGAATTCGCGGACATGCGGCTGGCGCTCGCTCTGATAGGTATCGAGCAGGCGGCCGTCGGCATGGCGGCCAAGGATCGCGCTGAGCTTCCAGGCGAGGTTTGCGGCGTCGCGGATGCCGGCGCACATTCCCTGACCCAGGAAGGGCGGGGTCTGGTGGGCTGAATCACCTGCGAGCAGCAGGCGGCCGTCGCGCCATTTCTGCGCGATGGTGGAATGGAAGGTGTAGACAGCGGCGCGCTCAAGCTCGGCATCCTCGGGCGTGATCCAGCGCGACAGCAGCTCCCAGACCTTCGCCGGCTGGGTGACCTCTTGTGAAACCTCGTCGGGCAGAACCGTGATCTCCCAGCGGCGGCGCGTGCCGGTGCCGCGCACATAGGTGGCGGGCCGCCGGGGATCACAATGCTGCAGGCTGTAATCGCCGAGATCGTCGCGAGCTCGCTTCAGCAGAACGTCGACCACGAGCCAGCGTTCGTGGAAACCCAGATCGTCCATGCCGGAGCCGATGAAGCGGCGCACCAGCGAGCGGGCGCCGTCGCAGCCGATCACATACCCAGCGCGCACCTCGGCGAGCTGCCCGTTGGAGAGGTCTTCGTAGCGCACGCGCACGCCGGTCTCGTCCTGGTCGAGAGCGAACACGTCGCATCGGTTGCGCATCGTCACGTGCGGCCAACGCTGCAGGCCGCCGATCAGCACCTCCTCAAGATCGGGCTGATGAAAGCGATAGCTGAGATTCCAGCCCTGCGGGGTGAGCGTCAGCGGACGCGACCAATCCAGCAGCATGCGGCCGTTGGCGTCGAGAAAGAGCATGCCGGGGCTGAGGATCACCTGCGGCAGGATCGCATCGGCCAGACCGATGGTCTGGAACACGCGCATGCATTCGTCGTCGAAGTGTACAGCGCGCGGGAGATGGTGGGCGCGGGCTTCGCGCTCCAGCACTAGCGTCCGCACGCCGCATAGGCCGAGCAGATTGGCGAGCGTGGCCCCGACGGGCCCGCGGCCGACGATCACGACATCATAGCTCTGGGAAGCGGATCCATCCTGCATGACGCCATCTGTTTCTCAGCCGCGCTCCACTTTCAACATCGAGTCGCCAACTGTCCGCGCAGCGGACGAGGCTGCGCTGCTCGGTGGCTTGTCCGCCAGCCGGACAGCTTCGCGATAATGCTACTCGCGGGCAATCCGGTTTCGCTAGGGAGGAAGCAAAGCCAATAAGGCCGGTCTGCCGAGGCAGTCCAAGGCGGAGGAAACGACGATGCTGCGATCCGTGCTGAGTGCATGTCTTGTTGCGCAATTGTTCGCTGCGCCGAGCTTTGCCGCCGACATCAACGTCGGGATCCTTTTGTCCGCGACGGGCCCCGCCGCAGCCATCGGCAACGCCGAGCGCAACGGCACGGCCTTCGGTCCCGCCGAGATCGCAGGGAAGAAGGTCAACTATCTATTCCTCGATGAAGCTTCTGACGCTACGGCCGCCGTGTCGGCGCTGCGCAAGCTGCATGAGGAGAGCAAGATAGACCTGCTGATCGGGCCGACCACCACGCCGGGCTCCTTCGCGGTCATCGAGCCGGCGGTCGAGTACGAGACGCCTATGATCACGCTCGCGCCAGTCAATGCGCTCGTCGCACCGATCGACGCCAGGCGGCGTTGGGTGTTCAAGACCACAACCAACGACGATCACGAAGCAACGCCGCTGTTCGCGAACATGAAGAAGTCCGGGGTGAAGAAGCTGGCCCTGATCGGTTTTGGCGACTCCTATGGCGACGCCTGGAGCAAGGTCAGCGCCGACATGGCCAAGGCCGCCGGCATCGAGCTCGTCGCGAACGAGAAGTACGCCCGGACCGACACGACGGTGGTGGGACAGATATTGAAGATCCTCGCAGCCGGTCCGGATGCCGTTCTGATCGCGGCCTCGGGTGCGCCGGCGGCGCTTCCGCTATTGCAATTGCGCGAGAAGGGGTACGATGGTCAGATCTACGGCACGCTCGGCGCGACATTCGGCGATTTCAAGAAGCTCACAGGTGCCCAAGGCGACGGCATCTTCGTTCCACTGAGCCCCGCCGTCGGGGCCGCGTCCTTCCCCGACGAATATCCCGCGAAGAAGTCCGCACTGGAGTTCATCCAGCGCTACGAAGCGAAGTTCGGGCCGGGAAGCCGCAACATCTTCGCGGGAACGGCCTACGATGCCTTGCTGTTGCTCGAGAAGGCCGCCCCGATCGCTCTGAAGACCGCCGAGCCGGGTACGCCCGAGTTCAGACAGGCCCTGAGAGGCGCGATCGAATCCTTGAAGGGCGTTGCCGGGTCACGAGGCGTCTACAATTACGGACCCGACGACCACACGGGGTTGGACCAGAGTGCTTTGGTTCTGGGCAAGCTCGAAAAGGGCGAGTGGGTCGCGGTGCGCTGACACCAGCATCCAAGCGGACGGAACATCATGAGCATAGCCGATCTGGACGCGCCCACCTACGACGTCGATCTCTACAGCGACGAGGTTCTTCGCGACCCCTATCCTCACTATCGAGCTATCAGGGCGCGCGGCGCCGCCGTCTGGCTTCCTCGACACGATCTCTATGCCGTGGGTCGCTTCGATGACGTCCGAGCAGCGTTGAGGAATCCGACCGTCTTCTCGTCCGCGGAGGGCGTCGCAGCCAACGGCACCGTCAACGAAATGGCGCGGGGCACGACTCTTGCGAGCGACGCCCCCTTGCATGACCGGCTCCGGGCGATCATCGGCGCTCCTCTTTCGCCCCGAGCTCTCGAAGAGATCGGTCCACAGATCCGGGCGGAAGCAAGACGGCTCGTTGATGACCTCGTCGAGCAGGAGCAATTCGACGCGGTGACGGATCTGGCGCAACACTTGCCGCTCACGATCGTGTCCAAGTTGGTCGGCCTCGAAGACTACGGCCGGGGCAGCATGCTCAGGTGGGCGTCGGCCACGTTCAACGTGCTGGGCACGATGAACGAACGTGGCTGCGCCGCCATGACGGATTTTCGCGAGATGCGCTCCTACCTGAGCGTTCCGGATATGCGCGAACGGTTGCTGCCCGGGAGCTGGGGCAGGCGCATTTTCGAGGCCGCCGATCGTGGCGAGGTCGAGCCGGAGCGTTGTCCCGTCCTGATGCGGGACTATCTCGGGCCCAGCCTGGACACGACGATCTTCGCGACGGCTAATCTGATCCTGTTGTTCGGCAGACATCCGGATCAATGGGAGCTTGTCCGCAATGATCCTAAGCTGATCCCGAATGCCATCAACGAAGCCCTCCGCCTGGAGTCTCCGATCCGGGGCTTCACGCGTCATGCTGCCTCGAACGCTGCCCTCGGCGATGCGCTTGTTCCAGCAGGAAGCCGGGTGCTGCTGCTGTATGCGTCGGCCAACCGTGACGAGCGCAAATGGCAAGATCCGGAGAAGTTCGATGTGCGCCGGCGCGCCAACGACCATCTTGGTTTCGGAAACGGCACGCACATGTGCGCCGGCCTGCATCTCGCCCGTCTCGAAATGACGGCTCTTCTCGAAGTCCTCGTCGAGAAGGTGCGCAGCTTCGATATCGGTGAACCCGTGCTCGCCCTGAACAACGTGCTGCGTGGCCTGGCTTCTCTACCCGTAAGGGTGAATTAGCCGTCGATCGTGATTGCGGCCGCAGCTTGGCGCATTGGCATCACGAACTGCGAAACCGCGTCCTCTAGAGAAAGGGCGGAACGGATCCATATGATCGAAATGCAGCCGAAGACGGCCTCGTCCCGGACGATCGGCACCGCGATCGATGCCGTCTTGGGATTGTATTCTCCCTCGTTGCGGACTCCGTAACCCCGCTCACGGGTCTCCGCGATCATGCGTTCGAGCCAGTCGCCGCCGAGGAAGGGGCGGTCATCCGCCTCATCGATCCGCCGCAAATGATTGACGATCAAGTTTCGCTCGCGCTCCGCCGAGGCCGCCAGATAGGCTCGACCGGCCGATGTCCGAAGGATGGGTAGGCGTTTGCCGATCATCCCGCGGTCGATCGACATTGGACTGCGAGAATGGGTGGTCTCCTGGACCACCATCGCGGCGTTCTCATAGGTGGAAAGGTCGACGGGCCAGACGAGAGTCTTGCTCAACTCGTTGAGGTAGGGCGCCGCCGCCTGGCAGATGACGACGCTGGGATTGTAGCCGTCCCCGAGGCTGGAGGCCAACCGAGTCACGCGATAGCGGTCGTCGCTCGCCGAACGAGCGATATAGCCGAGTTCCTCCAAGGTCTCGAGCAGCCGGTAGACGGTCGGCCGGGGAAGATCGAGCGCGCGCGCCACGTCTGCGGCCCTCACGCCGCCGGACCTGTTGACCTCGGTGAGGACGTCCAGCCCGCGCTTGAAGGCGCGGACCCCCGCCGAGGCTTTCGGCCGTCCGTCGCTCGTCCGCTCCTTGGACATTTCTATTTTCGTCCTTGTGCCGCCGGGTACGCAGGCTCACGATGCTGCAAATGCGATGCGGCCGCAAGGCTTTGGGCACGATCGCGCCGCGTCGGCATCAAACTCCGGCGAAGGGGCCGCGCGCGACCAACGCGTGCGAAGAACACACTTAAGGAACCTGTATGGAGATTTCCGCACTCGGCTACATCGGCATAGGCTCCTCGCAGCTGGAGCAGTGGAGCCACATGGCGACGAAGCTGCTCGGCATGCAGCAGATCGATCGCGGCGGAAAGACGCGGGCTTTCCGGATGGACGACCGCAGGCAACGTCTGATCGTCGACGGCGGCAACGACTCCGGTCTTGCGGTGATGGGCTGGGAAGTTCCGACCCCAGCGGAGCTTGATCGTCTCGCCGCCAGGTTGGAAAGCCATGGTGTCGTAGTCACGCGCGGATCGCGCGCGCTGGCCGATGAACGGCACGTTCGCGACTTGATCCAGTTCGCCGACCCCGCTGGCAACCGGCTTGAGGCGTTCTGCGAGCCGTCCCTCGCGACGGATCCGTTCCGACCGGGGAGGCCGATCTCCGGCTTCCGCACCGGCGCCCTCGGAATGGGACACGTCGTCCTGAACGTCGAGGACGTCGATCTTCTGCTGCCGTTCTATCGCGACGTGCTCGGCTTCCACGTGTCCGATTTCGGGCTCAAGCCCTACAGCCTGTATTTTTTCCATGTGAACGGACGCCATCACAGCTTTGCGATGGTGGGCTCCGGCCGGAAAGCGCTGCACCACTTCATGGTCGAACTCGGCACCCTCGACGACGTTGGTCAATGCTACGATCTTGCGCAGCTGGATGACGGGCGGGTCGCCTATACCTTGGGACGACACACCAACGATCACATGACGTCGTTTTACGTAAACACGCCGTCGGGCTTCTTCATCGAATACGGTTGGGGAGCTCGCGTCATCGACCCGGTTACCTGGCAACCGCATGAGACGTTTGATGGGCCATCGCTCTGGGGGCATGAGCGGCTCTATATGCCCGATGAACAGCGCAAGCGCCTACGTGACATGCGGATCGATGCGGCGCAGCGCGGCGTACGCGTGCCGGATCCAGTCGTGCCGCCTCTGAACTGCGCGTGGCTCGATGCCGTAGTTGCTCGGGAATAGCCTCCGCGCTGGCATCGGTACAACCTCGGTCGTTCATGCACGCCGGCTATCGCCGTTCTCGCCGCGCCCATTCCCACGGTGCGCGAACCAGGCCCAGCTACTCCATCCGGAAAACCAGGCTGGCTAGAAGGTCACGGTGACGACGATGGTGTCCGCGTAGCTTCCGGCGGGTGGTGAGGTCTGCGGCGGAACGCGCCCATAGACTGAAACATTCTGGTTCAACGCTGTTCCTGTACCAAGGACACAGGTACTGGCACCAGAAGTGCAGGTCGTGGCGGATGTCGTACTTGTCCAGGCGCTGGTCCGGGCCGCGTCGGTATAGAGATTGTATGTGATGAAGCTCGAACCTGCCTGCATGCGCCGCTGGCTGCCGCTTGGGTTCACTCCGTTATCGAGACCGATCGAGTACGGGGTCGTATTGGTGCACTTCACTGAAATCGTTCCAACGCCGTCAATGTTTGACGTCAACAGCGAAGCGTTGCCGAAATTGAGTGGGGTTGTCGAAACAATGCAATTTCCGGCGATTGTCGCCGTCCAGGGCGAGGCGCCGGCATTTGTCGTCGTTCCCGGATTCGATGAGCAATTCGGGCTTGCCAGAAGATAGGCCGCGTAGGCGACGACCGGAGACGTCGTGCTCCAGACGTAGGTTCCGGGTATCGTTGCCTGCTGATTGGCCAGGAAGCGCCCATAGACAGTCAGACTTTGTTGCGCGGGTCCGCCCAAAAGTGGAAGACTCAGATTGATGCTGACGCCGCCGGAGCCATACGCGGTGGTTCCGTATCCCCAGGATCCCCAGACCTGCGTGCGCCCTGAATCCGAATACAGCTCGTGGATTGCCGCATTCGCGCCACTTCCCAGCGATCGAACCGAATTGCTGCTGTTGGGCGCCCCCTGGTTGAATTGCACACACGCATTGACCGTGCAGCCGAGGGCACAGCCGCTGCACGTCACGGTAAAGGTCGAGGTCGTATCGACGGCGCCGCCGGCCAGAATGTCGACCGATCCGTAGTTGCCCGACGCCGAGGTAACGGAGCAGCTTTGGGCGTGAGCCGAAAATGATGCCGCAAGCTGCAGGAGCAGGGCCAAGAACAGGGCCAAGAGCAGGGTTCGCTTCAAGCCGATGACCACGATCTCAATCTCACAATGCGAGTTAATCGGAACTGATTATAGGCGGTTAAATTGCGGAGCCGCTGTTCGCGGATGAACGACTGCATTATCGGCACACCACTCCGGGGATCCGGACCTGTTCGCCGGGCTTCGGGACAAACCCAAACGTTGTACGGCAGCGCATTTCGGCCAGGTCGATCTCGACTTCGTTCGTTGACGACAGTCCCTTGATGTAGGCCTGTCCGTCATAGCCGACGACAAACTCTCCTCCACCGGTCATGCGGCCGACGGCGCCGGCCGGCAGAACACGATTGTCAGGTCCAACAAAGGTAACCAGCGCGGCCGTCGTCTCCTTGCGGACATCGAATCTGACGAGTATCCCGGCGCGATCGGCGGGAGCTGCGATGTCATGCGTCGTTGCCGCTTCGTTGTCGACTGGAAGGTTCGTCGGATCGATCGCGATCTTGTTGTTTTGGTAGGACCGAAGCGTCGGTATCAGCAACATGCCGCGGGAATCGGTGACGCCCGCCCGGCGGTTCTCGTTGAGGACCTCGACATCCGGCACGCCGGTCGTGACCACCGCGAAGCTGTCGTCGATCCAGTTCGAAAGGAAAACGCCGCCTCCCATGGTCGTGATCGAACCGCGCAATTCCAGCGATCCCACCGCGCCGGATCCGGCCTGACTTGCGCCGGCCTGGACGGTGCCGTAGCTCGACCTGTAGGAAGCTGTGGCCTCCCGGTAACTTGCCGAGCCTTCGGAATCGTGCACGCGCCAGCCATAACTGCCGGGCTCCGGCCCAAGCGACTTGACGGCATCGACGCTACCGACTGTACCGCTCCGTCCGCTTGAAACCCCGCTCGTGATCGAAGCAGAGTCGCCAAGGGGCATGCTCAAACCGGCAAACATGCCGGTATTCTTCTTGGTACCGAAATCGTGGAAGACGGTGGTGAATATCGACGCATTGTACGGCAACGAACGCGAGTAGGAAGCCGTCACAATATTCGAACGATTGCCCGAGGCATCGCGCAGATCGACAAAGCTTGCACTGAGGCTGGCCCTGGAGTCGAACGGCATCGGGGTGCTGAAAGTGATCCGATCGAGTGCGACCGGCGCACGGGCGCTGCCATAGATGCCCGTCACATAGGCAAACGAGTTCGACAGCGAAGCGACGCCGCCGGGCAGGTAGTTAAACAGACCGTTCAGGTTCTGCAGGCCGCCGTTGAACGTCACGATGTTCTGCAATCGCGCAGTGGCCGAGGCAAGGTCGTCATAGGTGCCGAAGGTGTGTTGCGAGCTGGCCGAAATGCTCACGTCGAACAGCCGGGTCTCGTAGGATGCATAGGTCTGCATGCCGCGGTTCGTGCCGCTGCCGCTGCCGCTGCCGGCCAGGGCCACGGCCGCAACACCCATCGTCCCGGTCCTCAGGACACCACCGATCCCGCCGTTGATGACGCCGGCTCCGCCTTCGGCGTGTGCCTCTGCCGTCAACCCGTCGTAGATGCCGCGCCGCAGGGTCGCGGATCCGACTGGCGAGCCAACATAGACGTCGCTGCTCGAACCGTAGGACAGGCGCGGCAATCCGGCCTCCACCGACCAGTTGCTTAGCCCGGGCGCAAGCAGGTTCGCGTTCGCATAAAACGGCGCCGAGGTCCGGGTTTCGTGACCTGCCGAATCCCGCACCACGAGCTGCGTCGTGCCGGCGCCCGAAATCAGCGGAACGTTGTTCACGCTGAAAGGGCCGGACGCGACATCCTGAGAAAATGTCCTGATGTTGTTGACATAGACATCGACGGTCGACGGCACTGCCGCGCTACCACCGATCGTCGCGAGCGGCGCGGTAATGAGATCGGGCCGCAGGGTAAAATCGCGTTGGGCCTGCAAGCCGCCGATCCTGACCGGACGCGACCAGGCGAGTCCGCCGTTGATCGTATCCCCTGCGACGTAGCTGATCATCCGGTCCTGGTCGGAATACTGGAAAGACGAATTCAGCCTCGTCGCCTGCGCAGGCTGCTGCGGACCACTGCGGATGATCGCCGACTGTTCGGCGGTGCCGTAAGGCGAGAACGCGCGGGCATCGAGCAAGAGCGATGTGTTGGCGAGCCCGATCGATCTCGACGTCGAGATGTTGCTGGTTGAAGTCAGCAGATCATAATTCAGCACCGCGCCAGGATCGGCCTGCGCCCTCGGCACGTTGCCACTGGAGCCGCCTGCGTCAAGCAGCTGCGGCTTGCGCCCGGCTTCGTCGACGATGATGAATATCCGCTGTGTTCTCTCCTCGTATCGATACTTCAGGGTCGGGATATCATCGAGCGCGATGATCTCGTCCGGTCGAAGCGGCCGGCGCGGACGCAGTCCGAGGCTCTCCAATTCGTCCAGCGTTCCTCCGATGCGACCGTTATCGAACCGGACGAACGATCCGATCGTTCGGGCAGGCACCGAGTTGATCACGACGTCGAGTTGCAGGTTTGTCTGGTTTTCGCCCGCGCGAGCACGCCCGGCATAGAGGATCATGCCGAGTAGTGCTGCGATGGACACAACTGCTGAGCCCCTTCTACCGACGAGCCAGCGACTCAATAACCGCATGAGTCGGGCCCTTGTCCGTTTCGGCCGTGACAGAGATGGATCCGCCGGATCCAAAACCCTGAGGATATTTCAGCGTGGTCCAACTCATGGAGGACCGCCCGAGCACGTAGCCGAGCAGGCCGTTGCCAAAGGACAGGGTGGCTCCCGTGGAATCCTTGAGCCGCAGGTTTGCGATTCGTAGCCGCTCGTCGCCGGCATTGCGGGTTACGACGGTCAGTTTACCGGCTTCGGTGCGGAACGCCCAGGAGACCTCTGGCCGGCTGATCTCGCGGCCGCGAAAAAACGCCGGGATCGACTGTCGTACCAGGAGATTGACGGTACCTCTTTGCCTGCCGACTGCTCGCGGTAGTTGGTCGACGATGACACGATAGCTTTCTTCGCCCTGGATCGGTTGCTTCGACACCCGCACGACTCGCACGACGTAGTCGGAATGAGGGGCCATCCTGACGGCTGGCGGCGATGCCACCACGTCCGTTGTCGGTTCAAGGCTCTCCTTGCCTTCCGACTGCGACCAACGAAGCACGCGGGTCTGGACCTCGACCTCGGCATCGTCATCATTGCGCAGCGTCAGGGACGCCGCCGCGGCCGGGGCATTCAGTTCCAGGAGGACGGGTTCAACGCGAAGCGCTGTGGCATGCGCAGCGCCCATGCATGCCAGGCTTACGGCAAATGCGGCCAGCAAATTTGAATTGTGATGCATCGCAATACCGATCGATTTCGAAAATTGAGCCGGAAGGCAATTCGTCGATACGCGAACGCAACGGAACATCGGCCGCTGCTGCGGCCTTTTCCTCAGTACGTGATGGTCATGACCACCGTGTCCGTGTAGGTGCCGGTGTTCGGCGCGGTGCCGGTAGCAGGAACGTTACCGTAGATGTTGATCGTCTGCGCCGATCCGTTGCCGGTGCCGAGAAAGCAGCCGTTCGTGGTCGTGCAGGTTGTGCTGCTGGTGGCCGTGGTCCAGGGATTGGTATGGGCCGCATCAGTAAAGAGATTGTAGCTGATGAAATTTCCGGCGTTCGCCATCCGCCGCTGGCTGCCGGACGCGTTTGCTCCATTATCCATGGCGATGGAGTAGGGGCTGCCATTGGTGCAGGTGACCGAGACTGTTGTGCTGCCGGATTGCAGGGTGGTCGCAAGCGTTGTTCCGGCGACGCTCCCGAAATTGAGTGTTGCAGCGTTGATTGTGCAGGATGCGGTAATGGTGATCTGCACGGTCAAATTCGCGGTCGACGTGCCGGCCTGGGCGGAGCTTTGACAACCGGATGCCAGGGCTACGAAGAGCACGACCGCTCGGATTCGCGCGGCCTGCCCGACTTGTCGCTTCCCACCGTTGTAGCGCATGCGAATCTTTCAACAGTGATCGAGAATCTTGCTGGTCGCGTTCCCGGTCCGCGAGCTTCCCAGGCGTCCTTCAAACGACTCGTTCTAGTGGCCGGTTGTGCCTTTTCGACTCGGACAAGCGGACCGTCGTCGTGAACAAAAACATCAAACTTTGGTAAACTTTGAATGAGCAAAGACTTAGCGGCGCCTGATCGAACTATCGGAATTTATCGCCCCATCAAAAACCGATATAATGCGGTGTCGCGATGCGGGTGCGCGCGAGGATACGCATGTCGTGCAATTGCGGTCCGAGCGGACGGGCCGGCCGTTCGCTCCCGGCTCTGGGCTTCCGGCTCGCGCTTGCCATACGATGCGGCTGCCGAATCCGTTTGTGATCCCGCTCGGATGCGACGACGCAAGGTTATCTCGCACAGCACACCAGCTACATGAGTGGGAACGAGGGCGCCAACTCCGGTCGCGACTAGGCGCTCGCCGATTTCCGCGCGCTCGCGCCGGCCACACGATTGCCGTTCATCGAGCAGGTGTACTCCAGGCGCGGTGTCGGTCTGCCCGGTCAGGTTGGGCGTCTGGTTTTCGGCGCCGAGCGATACGCGGTGCAAGCAGCAGAGTTCGCGGGAACGTCGAACGCTGATCCGGCCGCAACTGGATCGGTAGCTGGCTGCCGGATGCCCGAGGTGCCATCCGGGCGCGGGGCGCCCTGCGACAACCGCAGTTGACAGGGGGAGGCGCCCACTTTAATCACCTGACTAATTAATCAATTAATTAAGGTCTGAATCCTAGGGAAAGAATCCGCCTGATGCCGGCCGGCCATCGATACCAGAAGCTGCTTGCCCCGCGGTCGCGGCTTCACCGGTCTGGAAGACCAGGCGCCGCCTGCGGTCAGCTCCTTTCTGCAGGTCCGCTCGCGCGAGCGCCGCGTGGTGTTGCACGCGCGACAGCGACGTCGCGGATCGGCTCGTCCCGCCCAAACCAGGGCGGACTTCATTCACCCGTACGCAAAATGAGGAGTGAGGCGTAAACGATGGGACGTCGATCTGAGGTACTGATGGCGCAAGAGACCGCCGGCACGGACAACCGGCGCGTGATCCAGGTGGTGTCGCGCGCATTCGACATCGTGCGTTGCTTCGAAGGCCGAAGCATACGCCTTGGCAATCGCGAAATCGCCGATCGTTGCGGTCTTCCCCGATCGACGGTTTCCCGTCTCACGCTGACCCTCACCCAGATCGGCCAGTTGATCTACCTGCCGCAAGAGCAGAAATATGCTCTCGGTCCGCACGCTGCCGCACCCGGCGCGCCGTTGTTCGCGCAAGGGGGCGACAAGCCAGCCTGTGCCGACGAGCGGGAGCTCCGCACGGTGCCGCGCTTCGAGTATTTCGAAGATCAGCGCAACGCGATTGCCGAGCCGTGACGCCACACCGCTGACGACCCATCTCATTCCGAAGCGGCAGACGCAGCGGAACGGTTGGGACGTCGGCACGAGTCAATTTGAGCGAGACATCTGAAACGAGGGGGAAACGCATGCCTGAAGCATACATCATCGACGCCGTCCGCACGCCGCGTGGGATCGGCAAGCCGGGCAAGGGCGCGCTGTCGCACCTGCATCCGCAGCATCTGGCGGCCACCGTGCTCGCCGCGCTCAAGGCGCGCAACAAGCTCGATACGTCGACCGTCGACGACATCATCTGGTCGACGTCGACCCAGGAAGGCAAGCAGGGCGGCGATCTCGGCCGCATGTCGGCGCTCGCGGCCGGCTACGACATCAATGCCAGCGGCACGACGCTGGATCGTTTCTGCGGCGGCGGCATCACCTCGGTGAACCTGGCGGCAGCCTCTGTGATGTCGGGGATGGAAGATTGCGTCATCGCCGGCGGCACCGAGATGATGAGCTATCAGCAGACCCTCGCTGCCGAGCGCTCCAAGGCCGGCCAGCCGGCGCGGATGATGGGTTCCGGCAACCCGGCGCTGGACGAGATTCATCCCCAGTCGCACCAGGGCGTGTGCGGCGACGCCATTGCCACGCGCGAGGGGATCAGCCGCGAGGCCTGCGATGCCCTGGCGCTGACCAGCCAGCAGCGCGCCAAGCGGGCAATCGATGAAGGCCGCTTCGCCAAGTCGGTGATCCCGGTCCTCAACGAGGATGGCAGCATCGCCCTCGGCCGTGAGGAATTCCCGCGCCCCGAGACCACCGCCGAAGGCCTGGCTTCGCTGAAGCCGAGCTTCGAGCAGCTTGCCGATTTCGATCTCGGCAACGGCACGACCTTCAAGAAGCAGATCCAGCGCCGCTACCCGGGCCTCGAGTGGAAGGGCGTGCATCATGCCGGCAACAGCTCCGGCGTGGTGGACGGCGCCGCCGCGGTGCTGATCACGTCGAAGGAATATGCCGAGAAGCACGGCCTCAAGCCGCGCGGCCGCATCGTGGCCTATGCCAACCAGGGTGATGACCCGACCTTGATGCTCAACGCGCCGGTCCCGGCGGCCAAGAAGGTTCTCGCCAAGGCCGGCCTGACCAAGAACGACATCGACGTCTGGGAGATCAACGAGGCGTTCGCGGTCGTCGCCGAGAAGTTCATCCGCGACCTCGACCTCGATCGCGAGAAGGTCAATATCAATGGAGGCTCGATCGCGCTCGGCCACCCGATCGGCGCGACCGGGTCGATCCTGATCGGCACCGCGCTCGACGAGCTCGAGCGCAGCGGCGGACGCTATGGTCTGGTCACCATGTGTGCCGCCGGCGGCATGGCGCCCGCCATCATCATCGAACGCCTCTGATCGCGAAAGGATAACGCAATGAAACTCGATTCATCGGTCGCCGCCGTCGTCACCGGCGGCGCGTCGGGCCTCGGCGCGGCTACCTCGCGCGCGCTTGCCGCGCACGGCGTGAAGGTCGCGATCTTCGACTTCAACGAAGAGAAGGGTGAAGCCATCGCCAAGGAAATCGGCGGTGTGTTCTGCAAGGTTGACGTCACCTCCGACGAGCAGGTCGATGCCGGCTTCGCCAAGGCGCGCGCGGCGCATGGCCAGGAGCGTATCCTGGTGAACTGCGCCGGCACCGGCAATGCGGTGAAGACTGCGGGCCGGGACAAGAAGACCGGCGAACCCACGCACTTCCCGATCGACGCCTTCAATCGCATCATCCAGATCAACCTCGTCGGCACCTTCCGCTGCATCGCCAAGTCGGCGCAGGGCATGCTGTCGCTGGCTCCGCTGGAGCACGGCGAGCGCGGCGCGGTCGTGAACACGGCGTCGGTTGCTGCCGAGGACGGTCAGATGGGGCAGGCGGCGTATTCCGCCTCGAAGGCCGGTGTCGTCGGCATGACCCTGCCGATCGCGCGCGACCTGATGGCCGAGGGCATCCGCGTCAACACCATCCTGCCGGGCATCTTCAACACGCCGCTGCTGCAGGGCGCTCCTGAGAACGTCAAGGCTGCGCTCAGCGCGTCGGTGCCGTTCCCGAAGCGTCTCGGCATGCCGGAAGAATACGCGCATCTGGCGTTGACGATGATCACCAATGGCTACTTCAACGGTGAAGACGTCCGTCTCGACGGCGCCATCCGCATGGCGCCGCGCTAGAGCATGATCCGGAAAAGTGCGAAGCGGTTTTCCGAAAAGATCATGCTCAAACGATAAGCACGGCAACAGGAGACGAAACGATGTCCGAAGAAACTCCGGTCCTCACTGAGGTCCGCGGACCTATCCTGATCATCACGCTGAACCGGCCGGAGGCCAAGAACGCCGCCAACCTCGCGCTCTCCAAGGGCGTGGCTGCGGCGATCGACCGGCTCGATGCCGACGATACGCTCAGCGTCGGCATCATCACTGGCGCCGGCGGCACGTTCTGCTCGGGCATGGACCTCAAGGGGTTCCTGAAGGGCGAGCGACCGTCGATCCCAGGCCGCGGTTTCGCCGGCCTCACCGAGGCGCCGCCGAAGAAGCCGCTGATCGCGGCGGTCGATGGCTACGCGCTCGCCGGCGGGATGGAGATCGCGCTGTCGTGCGACATGATCGTCGCTAACCGCAACGCCAAGTTCGGAATCCCCGAGGTGAAGCGCGGGCTGGCGGCCGCGGCCGGTGGCCTGATCCGCATGCCGCGGCAGATGCCGATCCGTGTGGCGATGGAGTTCGCGCTGACGGGCGAGTTCTTCGGCGCCGAGCGTGCTCACCAACTCGGCATCATCAACCGCGTCACCGATGGCCCGGCGCTCGACGCCGCGCTCGAGCTTGCGGCAGCGATCGGTGCCAACGGCCCGCTGGCCGTCAAGGCGTCCAAGCAGGTGGTCGTCGAATCCCGTCTCTGGCCCGAAGACCAGATGTGGAAGAAGCAGCAGGAGATCGTCGGTCCGGTCTTCGTGTCCGAGGATGCCCGCGAGGGCGCGGCTGCCTTTGCAGAAAAACGCGCTCCGAACTGGAAGGGCAAGTAGAGCATCGACTGTTTCGATGACGGAGCGTCGGTTTTGTTGAAGCAGAACCGACGCTCCATTTTTTCGTCAGTGCCTCGCCGCAGAGCGTGATTGGGTGAACGATGCGCAGCTTTACCGAAGACCAGGTCATCTTCCGCGATTCCTACCGCAAGTTTCTCGCCAGCGAGATCGCGCCCCATATGGAAGAGTGGCGAGAGGCCGGCATCGTCGACCGCAATGCGTTCAAGAAGGCCGGCGACCTCGGCTTCCTGATGATCTGGCCTGAAGAGAAATACGGCGGCATGGGCGACGAGGACTTCCGCTACGAGCAGATCATCATCGAGGAGACCGCGCGCTCGGGCTGCAAGGGCTGGTTCAACACGCTGCACAGCCGCCTGGTCGGCTCCTATTTCAAGCGTTTCGGCACCGAGGAGCAGCGCGATCGCTTCCTGCCCAAATGCGTCAGCGGCGAGACCATCCTGGCGATTGCGACGACCGAGCCCGGAGCGGGCTCAGACCTCGCGGGCATGCGGACGACGGCCGAGGACAAGGGCGATCACTTCCTGCTCAATGGCTCGAAGACCTACATCTCCAACGGCATCAATTCCGACGTCGTGATCGTCGCGGCCAAGCTCGCAAGTGCCGAGAAGAAGCACGCCATGGTGCTCTTGATCGTCGAGCGCGGCATGGACGGTTTTGAGCGCGGCCGCAATCTCAAGAAGATGGGCATGCCGGCGCAGGACACCGCCGAGCTGTTCTTCCAGAATGTGAAGGTGCCCAAAGGCAACGTGCTGGGCGAGCCGGGCAGGGGCTTCTACTATCTCATGGAAGGCCTTGCCGAGGAGCGGCTGATCTCCGCGGTCGGATCGATCGCCAATGCCCGTAAGGCATTCGACATCACGCGCGCTTACGTGATGGACCGCAAGCTGTTCGGCCGGCCGCTCGCCGAGCAGCAGAACACCCAGTTCCGCATGGCGGAGATGGATGCCGAGATCGATCTCGTCCAGGTCTATGTCGATCACTGCGTCGTCGAGCACAATGCCGGACGCCTGACCAGCAACATGGGCGCCAAGGCTAAGATGATGTCGTCGGAAGTCGAGTGGAAGATGCTCGACCTCGGCGTGCAGCTGCACGGCGGCGCCGGCTATATGGACGAATATCCGATCAGCCGGATGTTCACCGATGCGCGCGTCAACCGGATCCTGGCAGGAAGCTCGGAAGTGATGCGGCTGATCATCGGCCGCGACGTCTTCTCGGAACAGTACAAGAGCATTCTCGATTAGCCGCTCACCGCGGCCAGCCGTCTATCTTGCTCGTGGCTACCCACGCGCCTGCCGCAGCGGCTCGCGCGCGTGCTCCTTGGAGCGCATCAATGCGTCGACGAAGATCGGCTCCCAGGAGCGGATGTGGCTACGAAGCAAGGCCGGCAGCGCCTCGGTCTCGCCGGCGAGCGCGAGTTCGATCAGCCGGTAGTGCTCGGGCACCGAGGCCAGCTGTCGCTCGTGGCCGGCGCGGGAGCTGATGCCATAGAGCCGCATCTTGTCGCGCAGGCCCATCACCATCTCGGTCAAGAGCTCGTTGCCGGCGGCGGCGATGAACTCGCGATGATAGGCGCGGTCGGCCTCAAGATAGAGCTGGACGTCGTCGGTCTCGACGGCTTTGGCGATCTGGTCGGCCCAGCCACGCACCGCCGGTAAATCCTTTGGCGGATTGGCGGCGACCAGCACGGCGGCGTGCAGCTCCAGCACCTCGCGCATGTCGAACAGGTTGCGCAGCTCGGTCAGCGTCGGCTCGACGACCTTGAAGCCGCGGTTGCGCATCGGCTCGACCAGGCCACCACGGCTGAGCTCGAGCAGCGCTTCGCGCACAGGCGTCGAGGAGACGCCGAGGCTCGCGGCGAGGCTCGGCACCGAATACATCGTGCCGGGCAGGCTCTGGCCGGAAATGATTTCGGCACGCACCCGCTGCAGCACCTGTTCTCGCAAATTTTGGTCCATGGGTGGTCGCAGCCGCTTCTCGCTGGGAACTTCGATTCGTCCGCTGATTATTACTTAGCCTTGACGGGCGCGGTAGCGTATGACGTAAATGTGTAACGCATTACCAAAATGCGTCACAAGGGCTGACTTGACGATGAGGCGGCGGTGAAACAGCGGATATCCGGCTATTGCACGCTTTGTCGTTCGCGCTGCGGTGCCGTCACCGTCGTCGAGGACGGACGCTTGGTCAGCGTAGAGGTATTAAATAACCATCCGACTGGCGGCGCGCTGTGCGCCAAAGGCCGCGCCGCTCCGGAAATCGTCGCCAGCCCGCGCCGGCTGACCGTCCCGCTCAAGCGGACGCGTCCGCGCGGTGCCGCCGACCCGGGCTGGGTCGAGGTGTCCTGGGACGAGGCGCTGACCGAGATTGCCAACCGGCTCGGCGCGATCCGCGCCGAGAGCGGCGCCGAGGCGGTGGCGTTCGGTGTCACCACGCCGAGCGGCACGCCGATGGTCGACAGCTTCGAGTGGGTCGAGCGCTTCATCCGCGGCTTCGGCAGCCCGAACCTGATCTACTCCGTCGAGATCTGCGGCTGGCACAAGGATTTTGCGCACGCGCTGACCTTCGGTCGCGGCATCGGCTTTCCCGATTACGACAATGCCGATGCGATCATCCTGTGGGGCCACAACCCCGCGCGCACCTGGCTCGCCCAGGCGACGCGGATCGCCGACGCGCGGCGGCGCGGCGCCAAGGTCGTCGTCATCGATCCCAAGCCGAACGGCTCCGGTCAGCAGGCCGACCTCTGGCTTCGCATCCGCCCGGGCGCCGATGGCGCGCTGGCGATGGGCGCGATCCGCCATCTCATCGCGACCGGCAGCTTCGATGCTGACTTCGTCGACGCATGGACCAATGGATCGCTGCTGGTCGATCGCGCGACCGGGCGTTTCCTGCGCGCCGATGCATTGTGGCCGGATGGCGCGGCGGACGTTTTCGTTCGCCTCGATGCGTCGGGCTCGCCGGTGCCTTGTGATACCCGTTACACGCAGCAGAGCGGTGGCCGGTTGCGCGGCGTGCTGTCGGTCCGTGCACGCGATGGCCGCATGATCTCGGCCGCAACCGCGTTCGAATTGCTCGTCGAGCGGGCTGCACCGTACACGCCGGCGCGCGTGGCGGAGCTGACCTGGCTACCCATCGCGGACATCGAGGCGTTCAACGCGCTGCTCGCGACGCGGCCGCGGCTCGCCTATCATTCCTGGACCGGCGTCGGCCAGCACACCAATGCGACCGCGATCGAGCGCACGATCGCCTCACTCTACGCACTGACCGGCGCTTGCGACCGGCCCGGCGGCAATCGCTGGCCGGTTCCGCCGCCGACGCGTGCGCTCAACGACTACAACATCCTGCCGCCGGAGCAGCAGGCCAAAGCGCTCGGCATCGCCGAACTGCCGCTCGGGCCGCCCGCAAAGGGCTGGATCACGGCGCGCGATTTCAGCCGGGCGGTGCTCGAGGGCGAGCCTTACCGCGTGCGCGCGCTGGTCGCGTTCGGCACCAACTTCGTCGTCTCGCAGGGCCATTCCGAGCGCAACAAGGCCGCGCTGAACGCGCTGGAATTCCAGGTTCATATCGACATGTTCATGAACCCGACCGCGGAGAGCGCCGATTTCGTGCTGCCGGCGAGCACGCCGTGGGAGCGCGACGCGCTCAAGATCGGGTTCGAGATCACGCAGGCGGCGGTCGAGACCGTGCAGTTTCGCCCGCGCATGGTCGAGCCGGTCGGCGAGGTGAAGGCCGATTACGAGATTGCCGCCGCGCTTGCGCTGAAGCTCGGCATGCACGAGCTGTTCTTCGGCGGCGACATCGAGGCCGGCTGGAACTATCAGCTGGCGCCGCTCGGCGTCGGTGTCGAGGACCTGCGTGGTCATCCCGAAGGACGACGCTTCCCGCAGGCCTTCCGCGACGAGAAGTACGCCGTCACCCGCGAGGACGGCACGGCGGCGGGCTTCGCGACGCCGACGCGGCGTGTCGAGATCTATTCGGAACTGATGCTGGGACACGGGCATGATCCGTTGCCCGATCACGTCGAACCGGTCGGCAGCCCGCTCACGACGGCCGCGGACGATCGCTTTCCGCTCGTGCTGTCCACCGCCAAGAGCGGCTGGTTCATTCACTCCTCCTGGCGGCATGTCGCGTCGCTGCGGCGGAAGTCGCCCGACCCGGCCGTCGAGATCAGCCCGCAGCTCGCCGCGCAGCGCGGGCTGGTCGAAGGTGACTGGGCCGTGGTGGAGACACAGGGCGGCGGGGTGCGGCTGAAGGTGCGCCTCAACGCGGCGCTCGACGAGCGCGTCGTCGTCGCCGAGTTCGGCTGGTGGGAGGATTGTCCGCCGCTCGGCCGCGATCGCTCGGCTGCGGCAGGCGCCCTCACGCGCAACATCAACGCGGTGCTGCATGACGACGCGCGCGATCCGGTCAGCGGCTCGGTGCCGCTGCGCGCCATCGTCTGCGATATCCGGCGTGACGGCGTTGCCAGCCGCGGCGTCTGGAGCGGCCAGAGGCGGTTCGTGGTCGGCGCGCGCCGGGCCGAGGCCGATAACGTCGTCGCCCTCAGCCTGCTGCCGCTTGACGGCGGTCCGCTGCCCGACTTCCTGCCAGGGCAGCACGTGATGACCGCATTGCCGGGCGCAACGGAGGCGCGCGCTTATTCGCTGACCGGGCCGAGCGATCTGCCGCAGTCGTTGTCGATTGCGGTGAAGGGACGTTTCTTCGACGAAGTAAAGTGCGGCGATGCGCCGTTCTTCATGCCGGATCGCTTGCATGGCCTTGCCGTCGGCGACGAGGTTCTGCTGGAGCCGCCGGGCGGCGTCTTCACCCCGCCCCTGAAAGGGCTGCGGCCGCTGGTCTTCCTCGCTGCCGGCATCGGCATCACGCCGTTCATCAGCCATCTCGAGACGCTGCAACGCATTGCGCAACAGGATCGCGTCGCCGAGATCCTGCTGCTCCATGGCTGCCGCAGCAGCCACGAGCATCCGTTCGCGCAACGGCTTGCGGAATTGGAAGTCGGCATTCCGGAGCTGACGCGCTTGACATTCTATTCGGCGCCCTTAGCGCAGGATCAGATCGGCTCGCCTGCGTTGCGCAAGGGGCGGATCGATCTCGAACAGATCAAGCCGCTGCTGGCGCGCCGGCCGCTGGTCTACATCTGCGGCTCGCCGGATTTCGTCGCGGCGCAGATCGAGGCCGCAGCGGTACTCGGCATTCCGCGGTTCGACATTTTTGCCGAAAGCTTCGTGTCGCCGCCGGCGGTGCCGAGCAACCTCGCGCCGCGCACCATCCGGCTCGCCAACAGCAAGCAGAGCTTTTCGTGGGGACCGGAGCAGGGCACGCTGCTCGACGCGGCGAGCGCGGCGGGCGTCGCGCTGCCGAGTGGCTGCCGGGTCGGGCAGTGCGAGAGCTGCGCGGTCGAGGTCGTCGATGGGGAGTTCACCCATCTCGGCCCGGTTGACGGCGGCGAGGGACGTTGCCTCGCCTGCCAGGCCGTGCCGCTTACCGACCTCACGCTCGCCCTTTGATGACCAAACACGATTGACGGCCAACCGCATCACCGGAAGGGGATCAGATTGATGACGAATGCAACGCACGACCAGACCTTGAGCCTGCGGAAGCCCGTCGCGGATAACATCATGGCGCGATTTTCGCAGGCTCTGGTGGCGTTCGCGGAGCGCTGGTTTCCGGATGCGTATGTCTTCGTCCTGATCGCCGTGATTGCGGTTGCCGCGGGCGCGATCCTGCATGGCGGTTCGCCGCTCGCCGTCAGCCGCGCCTTTGGCGACGGGTTCTGGAATCTGATTCCCTTCACGATGCAGATGGCGCTGGTCGCGATCGGCGGCTATGTCGTGGCGATGTCGCCGCCGGTGGCGGCCGTGCTGGCGCGGCTCGCGAGCGTGCCGAAGACCGGACGCGGCGCGGTGGTCTTCGTCGGCGTGCTCAGCATTGTCCTCTCGCTGCTGAACTGGGGCCTCAGCCTGATCTTCTCCGGCCTGCTGGTGCGGGAGATCGCGCGACGCACCGACATCAGGCTCGACTATCGGGCCGCCGGCGCGGCCGGTTATCTCGGGCTCGGCTGCGGCTTCACCCTCGGCATCACGTCATCGGCCGCGCAGCTCCAGGCCAACGCCGGCAGCATTCCGGCGTCGCTGCTGCCGATCACCGGCGTGATCGGCTTCTCGGAGACCATCCTGACCTGGCAGAACATGGTCACCGTGGTGATGGTGACGGTCGTCTCGGCCGCGATCTGCTATTTCACGACGCCCGCGCCCGAACAGGCGAAGACGGCGGAAGATCTCGACGTCGCGCTCGGCGATGATCGCATCGAGCCGAGGAAGCCGGCGCGTCCGGGCGACTGGCTCGAGTTCAGTCCGCTGCTGACGATCCTGATCGCGCTGCTTGCCGCCGGCTGGCTGTGGCAGACCTTCCAGTCGGGTAACCCGCTGATCACGCTGTCCGGACTCAACACCTACAATTTCGTCTTCCTCATTCTCGGTATCGTGCTGCACTGGCGGCCGCGCAGCCTGATCGAGTCGTTCTCCAAGGCGATGCCGAGCGTCTCCGGCGTACTGCTGCAGTTTCCGTTCTATGCCGGCATCGCGCAGATCCTGACCAAGGTGCCGAACAGCAGCGGCACCACGCTATCGGACACCATCGCGCACTGGTTCGTCGGCGCCTCCAGCAACTCGACCGTGTTCTCGTTCCTGGTCGGAATCTACTCCGCGCTGCTCGGCTTCTTCGTGCCGTCGGCCGGCGGCAAGTGGATCATCGAGGCGCCCTATATCATGAAGGCGGCCAACGACATCGGTGCGCATCTCGGCTGGACCGTGATGGTCTACAACATCGCCGAAACGCTGCCGAACTTCATCAATCCGTTCTGGATGCTGCCGCTGCTCGGCATCCTCGGCCTGAAGTCGAAGGATCTGATCGGCTATACGTCGGTACAGTTCTTCATCCACTTCCCGATCGTGATGCTGCTGGCGGCGATCCTGATGGCGACCTTCACCTATCATCCGCCGATCCTGCCCTGAGCGATCGTGGCCGGGCACCGGGACACGGTGGCCGGCCACTTTCCGCCAGTTCAGGCCGGCCGCGTCCGACGTCACCAAAACTGTGCTGTTTTTCCACCCGCCGCGAATAAGGCATCGCGCCGGGCCACGATCTTTGGTCAGTCATTTCATTGACCGCGGTGCGGTTCGGTCGGATATTGATGCGTATCCGCGTCGTTCAAGGTCACCGCAATGAGACATAACCACCGCAGCTTGATGTGCGACATGCGACGCCGCATGCAGCATCGCTGTGTCTCGGCGGCGACCGGCGTCTGTTGTTGATCGCTTCATAATCCAGAGCACCCGACAGTCAGACAGGAGCGCCGTCTTCGGCGCGTGAGCACGCATGTCCCAAGCCCAGATCTCCCAAGCCCAAAGCCCTCAACCGCAAGCCTACGTCATCGAAGTCTCGGATCGAACCGCGGGGATCGTCGTCGGCGACAGCCGTGGCTTCTGCTTCTTCTCGTCTGACCGCGCCTTCGACGGTCTCGACGGCGACTATTTCGGTTCCGCGCGCGCGGCGGAGCGCGCGGTGAGGGCGCTTTTGCAGCGCCGCCAGGTCCGCGCCAAGTCGTCATCGATCTCCAGCACGCCATGAAAGGGCAATCATGAATACGAGACGCACCATCCTTGCAGCCGCGCTGGCATTGTCCGCATTTGCGGTCGCGCCGGCCCACGCCGAAGACAAGCCGACCGAGATTCGCATCGGCACGCAAAAGGGCGGCTTGTTTCCGGCCGTCCGCCAGCGTCACACCGTCGAGGACGCGTTCAAGCCGCTCGGCATCGAGGTGAAGTGGATCGACTTTCAGTTCGGGCCGCCGCTGCTCGAGGCGATCAATGTCGGCAGCGTCGATTTCGGTTTCGTCGGCGACACGCCGCCGATCTTCGCACAAGCCGGCGCGGCCAAGGTCACGTACGTGGCGGCGGTGACGTCTGACGGCAACACCCAGGCGATCATCGTGCCGGCGGACTCCCCGATCAAAACGCTCGCCGACCTCAAGGGCAAGCGCGTCGCGTTCGGCAAGGGCTCGAGTGCGCACAACCTGCTCGTTGCGGCGCTCGACAAGGCCGGCCTTTCCTGGAGCGACATCACGCCGACACCACTGGCGCCGGCGGACGCTACCGTCGCCTTCTCCCGGGGCATCGTCGACGCGTGGTCGATCTGGGATCCTTACCTCGCCTTGGCGGAGATCAAGGACAAGGTGCGTGTGATCGCCTTCGACAAGGACGTGCACAAGCCGAATGCGTTCTACATCGCGGGGTCGGACTTTGTGGCAAAGTATCCGTCCACCGTCGCGAAGCTGAATTCCATTTTCGCGGCCGAAGGCAAATGGGCTGCCGATCATCGCGAGGAGGTGGCTCGGGCGCAGGCCGAGGCGACCGGCGTCGACATCGAGGCCATCAGGCGCTTCGTCGCGCGCTCGAATTACCAGGTGGTGCCGGTCGATGCGGAGATTGTCAGGAGCCAGCAGGCGATTGCCGATCGCTTCAAGGCCATCGGGCTGATTCCGCGGCCGATCAATGTGTCCGACATCGTCTGGAAATGGACGCCAGGCTCCTGAACGTCCTTCGGGCATTGGCGAGCGCAGGCCTCGCTTGCGGCGGTCGTCGCTCGGGCTCGATACGCCCGAGCGAGCGACGCGCGGCCCGTGCCCGGATCAGGCCGGGCAGACCATCGTCAACAGGAGAAGCGTCGGGGGCTGATCGTCGCCATTTGCATGTTCCCAGACCAGCAGGATGTCGTGCCGATCGGCGTTCGGCGCGTTCTTGTCCTGCTCCTTGACGTCAATCTTGATCGGGATCGGGGGTTCGGAGTTGAAGCACTTGCGCACGCTGGCATCCAGCAGGGCGCATTTCGTTAGCGGAACGACACCGGGCTCGTCCTTGGAGAGGGCTGCAGTGCTTGCCTGCGTGGCGAGATCCAGCCGCGCCTTGCCCATCTCCCGCTGCCACCGCTTGCCGCTTCCGCCCGGCCACTGGTCCCGGGGCGACAGGATCGGCTGGTACTGGCCATATTCCAGCGTCTCGATGTCGATGTGATCCGACGCCTTAAGTATTGCGACGCTCTTGATCATGTTCTGCAAAGGATAGTAGTGCGCGTTGATGTGATCTTTAAATTGCTGATTGTTGAATACTCTTCCGCCCATAAGATTGCCCTTTCATTGCAACTTTGGATTGCTCTGGCTATACGCAAGTTATGCAACGCTGGTACGTCGAACGAATAGGTCTTGCAGCTCCAGTTCCGCCGTCCGATTTCGGTCGTGCTTCGACCTACCACTCAAGACTGTATCTCGTCCAGTTCAACAACTTCCCGGATTGGCGCGGATGCGGGCGGGCTGCACGTCCGGATTGATAAGCATGTCCCGATGGGTAATCTCTACTCTAGGCTGCTCACCGGGGGAGCCGGCGATACCGCAGTAGCCTTTGAGAGCAGGGGAATGCTTTGCTTTGCATGCCAGTCGACGATCGGAGCGGACGACAATTGGTGCGCCAAATGCGGTGCTGCTGTAGCTAAGCGCGTGGACCCCGATAGCGAACAACGATTTGTGACGATCCTTCGCGCCGACGTGGTCGACTCGACGGGGCTCGTCGCGGATTTGGACCCCGAAGCGGCCGTCTCGCGCCTGGAGCCGGCCCTGATCGCGATGCGAGGCGCCGTACGCCAGTTTGGCGGCATCGTCAGCAAGGAGCTCGGCGATGGGCTCGCCGCGGTATTTGGCGCGCCGGTCGCTGACGACAACCATGCGCCGCTCGCCTGCCATGCGGCGATCGAGTTGGTCCGACGAGTCGCGGGTTTGGGCGACCCGGGGCTCCAGGTTCGGGTCGGGCTCCATTCGGGGCGCGTGGTCGCCTACATGGTCGCGAGCGAGTACTCCAAGGTTTACGAGATCGGGGGGGCCGCGCAGCACCTTGCGGCACGGCTTGAGGCGGTCGCCGAACCGAACCAGATCTACGCGTCCGAGGCCTGCCAGAACCTTGCCGAAGGCAACGTGCAGTTTGAATATCTGGGTCGGAGGCAGCTCAAGGGATTTAGCGAGCCCTTACCCATCTACCGCGTTGCAAGCGCAACGGATGTCTCCAGCTGGCGGGTACGCAGGGCCCGAAGCGTTGCGCGATTCGTCAACCGGTCGAAGGAAACGGCGCTGCTCAGGCAGTTGGCGCGCGACGCTGACCCCAACCGGCAAACGGCACTCTTGGTTGGCGATCCCGGCATCGGGAAATCGCGGCTGGTGCATGAGTTCGTTGACCAACTCACCCGGGAGGGTTGGCTGCCGATCCATGCCGAATGCAGCCCGAACCTTCAAGGCGCGCCGTTCAGCACGCTCAAGGCACTGATGCTCTCGATCCTGGAGGGAGCCTCAACGGACACGGACAGCCTGGCGAATCTGACAGGGATTCAACGTTCGGCCATCGACGCGGTGCTTGACCGACCGATATCGGATTCGGAATGGGGCGAGCTGGAGCCGCACGCGCGCGGCCGTGCGATCAGCGAAGCATGCTGTGCGATTGTCGAAGGCCTGGTCGTCCGCCGGCGTGCGGTGATCCTCATCGAGGATCTGCACTGGATTGATCGCGCCAGCGAGACCGTTATGGCTGCACTCGCTTCGCTGAGGGCACCCGGCCTGCTGGTGTTGCTGACCAGCCGGCCCAACGGAATTCCGGATTGGGTTGCGCGCAGCAACGCCGAAATCACGGCGTTGCGTTCGCTCGGGGAGGATGCGGGACGCGAGATGCTGGACGACATCCTGGGCGCGTCCGCGAACATGGCTGATCTGAAGAGCCGCGTCGTTCTCCATACGGCCAGCGTACCTCTCTTCATTGAAGAGGTTTGTCGCAGCCTCAAGGACAGTGGAGTCCTCCGGGGACATTGGGGCGACCTGGCGCTCGCGCGCCCGGTCGGCGATCTCGGAATTCCGAGCAGCATTCAAGGCGTCATCGCCACGCGTCTGGATCGCGTATCGAAGGAAGAGCGCTCGCTGTTGCAGATTGCGGCGGCGTTGGGACCGTCTTCGACGGAATCCCTGCTGCGTGAGGTGGCCGGCCTGCCGCAAGAGGCTTTTCAGCGCTGCCTGACGGCGCTCGATCGCGCCGAGTTTCTCGTGAGGATCGATCTCGAGCAGGACAGCTTGCTCGAATTCCCGCACGAGATGGTTCGCCAGGTAACCTACGACTCGATGGTCGAAAAGCTGCGAGAGAGCGTCCATGCCCGTATTCTTGCGACGCTGGAAGACAACGGCAGTTCCTACGATGAGCCTAACAAGCTCTGCTATCACGCAATGCGGGCGAAGGATTGGCAGAAGGCCTTCGCTTACGGCAGAACTGCCGCGCGCAAGAGCCTGGCACGATCGGCATTTGCCGATGCGATCAACTACTTCGAGATCGCAATGGCCGCGCTCGACAAAACGCCGTTCGCCCGCTCGCGCGAAGCGGATGCGATCGACCTTCGTATCGAGGCGCGCACGGCGTTCATGAGCGCCGGCAAGGTCGCCGAATGGTTCGACCTTGGAAGGGATGCGGAGGGACGTGCCAACGCAGTCGACGATATCGGGCGAAAAGTCGCGGCGATGGCGGTCAGGTCGGGAGCCCAGAACTTTTACGGCACGCCGATAGAGGCAATCGAAACCGGCGAGGAGGTTGCTCGCCTGGCCGGGGAATGGGGCAATCCCGGTTGGCTCAACCTGGCTCAGTATAGCCTGGGCCAGGCCTATTTCATCGCCGGCCGGTTCCGCGAGGCCGAGCAGATGCTGGGAGAGGCGTGCCTCCGCCTTTCCGGGCCGGATGCCAGCGCGCCGCCAGGGACCACACCGAGAACACTGCTGTTGCTGTGTTGCATGATGAAGAGCGTAACCCACACGACGCTGGGAGAGATCGACAGCGGTATCGAATTTCACGAGCGCGCGGCAGCGATCGCCAATGAGAGCAATCGACCGTTTGATCGCGTCGCCGCGGGATACAGTGGCGGCTTCCTGATGCTCGGGCAGGGCAACCCCGCGCGAGCAGCTGATATCCTGGAGGAGGCTTTCGCGCTCACGCAGAAGTATGGAATTCGGCTCTTCGTGCCGGTTGTCGCGTGCCATCTCGGTATCGCATATCTGGAGCAGGGGCGTCTCGATCAAGCGCGGCTGACGCTTATTGAAGCCCGGGAGGAAGCCAGATCGGTCGGTTACACCTCGATTGTGCTGCGAACCTCGATCTACCTGGCGCTCGCTGTCAGCCGGCTTGGCGATCCGCAGGCTGCGCTGAACACGTTGAGAGAGGCGCGCAACACTGCGCGGCAGCAGGGCTTCTCCGGCCTGGAAGCCGAGGCGCTGTTCAGCGAGGCAACTATATCGCCTGCCACGAATGCGGACGAGACGAATTTGGTTCTCAACCAGCTGCGCGCGGCAATCGCGATTGCATCGGACAATGGCGCGAAGCCGCTGCTGCACCGGGCCGAAGCGCTGCTAAACGAAATGCTCGCCGATTCTCAGGGAAGCTTCTGGCGGCGCTAGGAAGCTGCGGCGAGCGGCGGCGAGAACACCTGCGGTGCCTCGGGCTCCAGCGTGGCGGTCGTCGCCAGCTGAAAGCGGATACCGTGCACGGAAACGGTCAACGGGATCGTGCGGAAGTCGTCGTGGAAGGCGCGGATCCGGCGGGCGAGCTCGGCCGGGCTGATGCCGGTGGGCAGCTCGCACATGTCGCGGTACATCTGCCTGGTGCTCTTGATGCCGCACCAGGCGATGTCCAATTCCCTGAGCGGTGAGGGCTCGCGGGCAAGCTCGCGCGACATCCGCCAGAAAAGATGCGCAAGCCGAACATAGGCAATCTGCTCGAGCCCGCGCACGCTGATCTTATCGGGAACGATGAAGGACTCGACCCCGACGATGGGACCGGAATCGACACGCGCGGCCATCACATGGGCCGTCGCACCGAACATGCGGGCGCCGTCATAGAGCGCGAAATGCGCCGGCGCCCAGCCGGGATATTGCGGCGGGCCGGGGTGAAAATTGTAGGCGCCGTGGCCAAGCGCCGCCAGAATGCTTTCAGGCACGATGACGCTGGTGGTGAATGCGAGCAGCCGGGCCCCGCGCAACACCTCAGGCTCGATCGCCGCGAGGTCCTCGGCCGTCACCGCGCAGCGGAACGACAGCGCCGGATTGTGCGCCTTCAACAGTTCGGTGAGCGCGAATTGCTGGCTGGCGACGCCGGTGAGAAGGATGATGGTCTTCATGATGTCGGTATCCTTCTCTTACTCTTGTCCTGATGTCAGCCGCGTTGCCCGGCCATGACGACGACGCTGCCGGCGTCGCGGGATTGGCCCACGGTGCGGAACAGGTCGGCCGGCAAAGTCTGCCACGGCGCAATCTCGATGATCCGGTTGTTCGTGCTGGCGGCGGCCGATTTGGCCGAGCCAATATCGTCCTGCCAGGGGCAGAGCGCGAGCTCCAGCCGGCCGAACCCGCCGCAATCGGCAGCGAACGCGTCGGTGATTGCCTCAATACTGGCAGCCATCTCGCGCGCGTCGCTGGTCGCGATGTCGCGCATGATCACGGTGATCGCGTCATTCGAGGCTGCCTGCGACTTGACCACGATCATGGCGTCGCGACCGCCGCTGCGGCTGGCGCGCCGCGCCGGGCGCATCGCGACGCCGAATTCGGCGTCGGGTCCGAGATCGCTGTTGTCGGTGGGCAGGTTGTGGATGATCGTCGTATGGCGAGGCGTGCCGGCGTCCTCCGCGGGGGCATGATACGAGCGCGGCAGCCAGACGGTGTCGAGCGCCATCTGCGACGAGGTCAGGCTCCAGGCCTGGTCGAGCAGGTAGCCCTCCCAGACCGCGGGATAGGCGGTCGCGATGTGATGCCAGTTGCGCAGCAGCGCCTCGGCGGCCGGGGAACGACCGACATACAGAGTGCGCGCCGACATCTCCCACCGGTTCCACTTGTGGAGCGCGATGTCGCAATCGAGGAATGACGGTAGCAGCGGCGGCTCGCTGAGCGTTGCATCGGCCTCGATGAAGAGCAGCGGCTCGCGATGCTCTTCCCACATTCGCAGCATGAAGCCGGACTTCTCGGATGGACGCATGTGCTCGCCGTCGGCAGTGTCGATCGGCACGATGTCGCAGGCGATCTCGAATTCAGCCAGCTTCTCCCGGAGCGCGCGGGCAGGATCGTCGCCGCGGGCGCGGGGATAGCACGAGACCACGCGCAGCGCTGCGTCGGATCGCGCGCCCTCCGCCGGTGCGATGGGACGCCAGTTGAGGCCTCCCCACCACATCTCGTGCGGGCCGTCGAAGCTCGGCCCGATCGTCCCGAAGTCGGTCAGCTTGGACTTCAGGAAATCGAACGCGGGATTCTCGCCGAACGGGATAACGATCGCGCAGTCGGTGCGGAGCGACCGGTAAAGCAATTCAGCAGCGGGGCCGCTCGGCGGTTCGGCGAGGACGATGACGCCATGGTCGCGCCCCGGCTCGGAACCAGCCGGATGGACGGTCGCGCCTCCGAGCCGGTCGGATAGCCAGGCGACCCGCCGGCGCTGCGCAGCGCTCATCCGGATGCCGCTCTCCGCCAGCAATTGATCAAAATTCGTCTGCAAGCCGTCCGCTTGCACCGTGTCAGCCGAAGTCATGCCCGCGCTACCCCTCGTTAACCTTCTACGGGCGGGGCGGCCAGATCAGGCGGACAAATCACTCGGCGCTGGTCGCTTTCGCATCGTTGGCGTTGCGCCAGCTCAGCGTGGCCGCGGGCGCCCGGTTATCGTCGCGGTCCTCGACGGCGAGGATGCGGTCGTGGTCGAGTGCGGTCAGCGCGATCGTGTAGATCGCAACATCGGCTTCGAAGCCGTCGACCGGGATCAGCAGCATGCCGTCGTCGGTGTCGGCACGGAACTGACGGCCGCGCCTCTCGAGGCCGGCATCGATCAGCCGTGCCTCCGCGACCGTCTTCAGGTTCGAGCTCTCAGCAGCCTTCGCGGCGCTCTCGCCGTACTGCACCGTGATGCCGTGGAGCATTCCGTGACGGGTGAGCTTTGCCAGCGGCAGTGCAATGGTCGCGACCGCCATGCGCCGCGACAGCGGAATCCGCAGGCGGAGGTCGCCGAGCCCGGTGTGATAGACGCTGACGGGTTCGAGCGCTGCCTGGCCGTCGTGCCCGAACAGGCCGACCTGCAAGGTGCCGCATTGCGCCTCGCCGAACACGTTCGCAGGCAGGCGGTTGGCGCCGAACAGCGTGTAGAGATAGGCGTGCGACGGCGACAGCGCGGCAAAGCTTCCGGCCAGCCACATCGGCGGCGCCGGTGCAGTGCATGCCGTGGATAGGCCGCGGGCAATGATGCAGTCATTGATGAGGTTGGCGTCGAGCAGCGGCGCCAGCGCCTGCGTGCCGAGGTTGACGTCATGCCTGATACCGCCGAGCAGCACGAGTTCGTCATCGTCGGGCAGCAGCAGCAGGCGTCCGAGCACGGCGGTGGCCCATCGTGCCGCAACAGCGGGGTCCGCATCGGGCTGCAATGCGTAGCGCGGGGCCAAATCGCGGGCGCGCGATGCATAGGCCAGCGCTCCGGATTGCACTTCGTTTGCCAGCGCCAGCTGGGCGGCCGGACGCTGATCGCCCTCGCGCAACACTTCGCCGCCGCGATAATCGCGCGCCGATCCTTCGTCAGAGCAGCAAAGCTGCTCCAGCAACGCGACGTTGCGGATCAGCATGCGCTTGACGTGCGGTGTGACGATGCGATCCGAGATCAGGCCTTCCGCGGTGTCGTCGTCGGCGACGTCGTCGAAGGCATCGTCAAGCGTCAGCAGATAGACGCCGTGCAGGCGAGTGCGAATGCCTTCGCGATCGAAGATCCGCCGCAGCGACTTCTGCACGCTCGCGGAATAGCCGAGGTCGACGAGGATCAGGTCGGTGCAGTCGTCGAAATTCGCGATCTTGGCGCGAATGTAGGCCAGCAGGCGGCTGCGGATACCGGCGGCGATATCGGTGATTTCGCGCGGATCCATCAGATCGGGCAGCGCGTCGGCGAGTTCGCGGCCGCTCGCAATGCCGTCGGGATACTGCGCGAAGAAATTCATCACCGCGGGTGGCTGCACCTTGACGATATCGACGAAGGTCGGCGCGTCGATCTTGACGACCCGGCTCAATAGCTCACTGAGAGGTTCGAGCGTGTCGGCGGAGCCGACCAGGCTGACACGGCGATTGATCTCGAGATAGGCGCCGGTTTCGTCGTGACTTGCCTGCCAGACGCGATAGGGCAGCAGACCGTCGCGGCCAAGGAATCCGATCGCAACGCGTGCGCCCTCGCGCGCCAGCGCCGTCCGCCGCGCTTCGATGAATGCGTCGAACGCCGCCATGACAGGGCCGAGCACGGTCACGCCGAGGTTGAAGGCCGGAGACTGCTCTGCGCTCCGGGCCGTCACCGCGCGCCGTAGCGTGCGCGCGCCGCAATCGAGTCGCGACGGCTGATCGGGGCACAGCAGTTCGAAGATCGACGTCTCTCGCTGGAGCTTCGATGCCAGCGCCGCGCTGGCCTGCGGATAATAGCGCGGGCGGATGCCGTGACGGCGGGCGCCTTTGATATCCGCGTTGTGATTGTCACCGACATGGAACGAGCTCGCGGCGTCGATGCCCTGCTCGGCGAGATAGGCCCCGAACAGCGCCTCGCTCTTGCTGCTGCCGTGATCGCAGGATGCGTAGAGGAAATCCCAGGTCAGTCCGGGGCTGCAGGACCGCAGCAGCTGCGCGAGCTGGTCGGTATTCCAATAGGTGTCGGAGATGAATCCGGTGCGAAAACCGCCGCGCTTCATGTCGATATATTGCTCGAGCATTTCCGGATTGACGCGGCACAGCTCGAGCTCGGCGTCGAATTCGATCCGTGCGAGATCCTGCAACGCATCGCGGTTCAGGCCGAACAACCTGAACGGAAAGTACTTGTAGATGTCGGCGATGCGCACTTCGGTGGTGGCGCTGCGCTCCAGCGCCAGCTTGCGCGCGCGTGCCTCTGCCTGGATTCGATGCTGAACGAAACTGACGGACATGCTCGGAAATTTTTCAGCAATGCGCGAAAGCTGAAAAACCCTTTCAAATACGCCATCTGGCGTCGTGCAGGCACGCAACAGAAATGTATCGAAAACATCGAATGAACATGCAGAAATATTCTGCGCTCGACGCGTTGCGTCGACCGTCATGATCGTCATGCGCAAAATTCCCGCCGGTCCTCATGCGTTGAACGCCTGCGTGAGACAAATCAGGCGCGATCATTCAAAAAAGTTGATGCGGGATTCGAAAACGCGCGCTTCGCGACTGACAGATTCAAAAAATCCGATAACGTCGAAATAGTGATTCGGAAAAAATTGCCTAGTCGAATTCATCGAATGCAAGATGGCGACCAACGGCGATGGATCACCCGCATGCTCCGCGCATGCATGTGTTCGCGTGGCGTTAGTTGATGTGACAACAGCGTTTTCCGACGCGACGAATTCTTCCGCGGGCATGCGAGGCGATGCTGAACGACTGCTCCATTCTCCGTAGAATTGCCGGCTGCGCCTCCGCGCAGCGGCAGCTTTTGCCGGGCAGTCGGCAAAATAATCCAGCTAAGCATTTGAAAAATAACAAAAAAAGTTCGCCTGGTTTACTCCAGCCCTCCGTTCAACGCTCAGAAGCCGTATGGGATGTGTGCCAGCGGCGTTGGTTGGAGAGCGGCGGATGAGTTACGCGCTTGATGTGACGGCAGCGGTCGAGGTGGAGGCCACGGCGGCCGCGGCTGCGCCGGTCGAAGCGGCTGCTCCCTGGAGCAACGTCCCCACCGTTGCCGATGCAGGCCCGCTCGACACCGTCGAGATCCAGGACGAGGACAAGGAACTGCTCGACCGCCTCGCCGCCGGCGACGAGGCGGCGTTTCGTGCTCTCGTCGAACGTCATGTCGATCGCGCCTACGCGATCGCACTGCGCATCGTCGGCAACGCCGCAGACGCCGAAGACGTGGTGCAGGACACGATGCTGAAGGTGTGGACGCATCGCGGCCGCTGGCAGCATGGCCGCGCCAAGTTCTCAACCTGGCTCTATCGCGTCGTCAGCAACCGCTGCATCGATCTGCGTCGCAAGCCGCGCACCGAGAATGTCGATGTCGTGCCCGAGGTCGCCGACACGCAGCTCGATGCGAGCACTGTGATCGAGCGCAATGAAATCGGCAATCTGCTGGAGGTCGCGATGCAGCGGCTGCCCGAGCAGCAGCGCGTCGCGGTGATCCTCTCGTATCACGAGAACATGAGCAACGGCGAGATCGCCGAGGTGATGGACACGACCGTAGCCGCAGTGGAGTCGCTGCTGAAGCGCGGGCGACAACAGCTTCGCGAGATGCTGAAGCGGCACGAGCGTGACCTGCGCGGCGCGTTTACCGACTGCTAACCATAAATTCCGGCTTCTGAAGATTTCGCGCCTGACCACCGACGGCCGACCCGTTTGATCGGGCGGACGGGGGCTGGAACCGCGTCACCTCACTTTCTCACGATGCGGCATGCCATGCCCCATCAGCACAGGAGCTACTCATGCCCGCAATTTCCACCAACACCGCCGCCAACTCCGCGGTCCGCTACCTCAACATCAATTCGATGCAGGAAACCAGCGCGCTGTCGAAGCTGTCGAGCGGCTCGCGCATCACCTCGGCGTCCGACGACGCCGCCGGCCTCGCGATCTCGACCCGCATTTCCTCCGACATCACGACGCTGCAGCAGGCCGCCACCAACGCGGCGCAGGCGACCTCGATCCTGCAGACCGCCGACGGCGGCGCCTCCAACATCTCGGACATCCTGGCCCGCATGAAGTCGCTGGCCTCCGAGTCCGCCTCCGGCACCGTCGCCGATTCCAGCCGTGCCTACATCAACTCGGAATTCACGCAGCTCAAGGGCGAAATCGACTCGATCGCTACCGGCACCCGCTACAGCAGCCAGAGCCTGCTGGATGGTTCGAGCGTGTTCTCCTCGGGCGTCGCGGTGCTGGTCGGCTCGACCTCGGCGGACACCATCACCATCACGCTGACCAACCTCACCGCGTCCTCGCTCGGCGTCACCTCGCTCGACGTTTCGACGCTGTCGGCTGCCACCAGCGCGATGTCGGCCCTCGACAGCGCCATCGACAGCGTGTCGTCCGCCCGTGCCGAGATCGGTGCCCAGGAATCGCGCTTCAACTTCAGCGCCGACTCGATTTCGACCCAGACCCAGAACCTGCAGTCCGCCAATTCGGCGATCAAGGACGTCGATATCGCCGCCGAGCAGGCGACGCTGTCTTCGGCCGAAGTGAAGACCCAGGCCGCGGTTTCGGCGGAAACGGCGGCAAACCAGATGCCGCAGTACCTGCTGAAGCTGCTCGGCTAGTTTGAACGGCTGATCGGGCCGGCATGATGCCGGCCCGATTCTTGTTGCGGCGGAAGTGTCGACATGACGGTTAGCAGCGCGACCTCGGGCACCTCGAGCACGTCAAGCACGACGTCGGCGAGCTCCGCCAGCACGGTGACAACGACCGGCACCACTAATTCGGCCAGTATCGACTGGACCGCGCTGATCAACGCCGAGGTCAACGCCAAGCTCGCGCAGGCGACCAACATCACGACATCGATCACTGCGAACCAGGCCAAGATCACCGCCTACCAATCCCTGCAGACCGAGCTGTCGACGCTGGCCAGCGGCCTGTCGTCGCTCAGCACCTCGATCATCAACTCGATCGCCACCAATGCGTTCGCCACGCGCTCGGCGACGATTTCCTCCACCGGCGACGTCAGCGCCTCCTCGGCACTCAACATGAGCGTCAACAGCGGCTCGGCGACCGGCAATCACACGCTCCAGATCACCCAGCTCGCGACCGCGCAGAAGGTGATCGGCTCGACGCAATCGAGCACGTCGACGGCGCTGGGCCTCTCCGGCACGTTTTCGCTGGGGCTGGCCGGCGGCAGCAGCGCCGCGATCTCGATCACCAGCGGCATGTCGATGCAGGATGTCGCCGACACCATCAATGCCCAGACCTCGACCACCAACGTCCAGGCCTCGATCGTCCAGGTGTCGAGCGGGTCCTATGAGATGGTGCTGACGGGGACCCAGGATGCCGCCAACATCACCTATTCGTCGACCTCGGGCGACGACATCATGAACAAGCTCGGCGTCACCGACACGACGGGGGCCTTCACCAATGTGCTGCAGAAGGCGCAGTCCGCGCAATTCAGCCTCGACGGCATCGCGCTTACCCGCAACACCAACGATATTTCCGACGTGCTCTCCGGCGTCACCTTCGATCTGCTGCAGCCGACGCCGAGCGGCACCAGCCTGAACATCAGCATCCAGACCGACACCAGCCAGATCACCACGGCGCTGCAGACCTTCGTCACCAACTACAATGCGTTTCGCGACCAGGTGATCGCACAGTCCGCGCAGAACTCCGACGGCACGGCCGCATCGAGCGCCGTGCTGTTCGGCGACAGCACGATGCGCGATATCATGACCCAGCTCCAGCAGGTGCTGAGCGGGACCGTGAACGGCATGACGATGGCCGATCTCGGCCTGTCGTTCAACGAGAACAACGAGCTGCAGCTCGACACCGGCACGCTGTCGACCGTGCTGACGCAGAATCTCGCCGGTGTCACCAAGCTGCTGTCGGCGCAGACCACGACCTCGTCGAGCCAGTTGAACGTCGTCAACACCGGCACGTCGCCGCAATCCTTCACGCTCGACGTGACGGTGGATTCGACCGGGACGCTGAACGGCGCGTCCGTCGGCGGCGACAGTTCCGGCTTTTCGGTCGTCGGCAACACCATTATCGGCAACTCGGGCACGATCTACGCCGGGATGGCGTTCACCTACACCGGTTCGACCTCGCAATCGATCACCGTGTCGTCGACATCAGGCCTTGCATCGCAGATCTACCAGCTCGCGCACACCAATGCCGGGACCAGCGGCCAGCTGCAGACGCTGATCACCAATCTGCAGTCGCGCGACACCGACCTGCAATCCCAGGTCAGCGACATCCAGAGCAATGCGGCGACGTTCAAGGCGCAGCTGCAGCTTCAATTCGCCAATTACCAGGCCGCCATCGAAAGCGCGAACAACACGCTGGGCTACCTGAGCGCCCTCCTGAACGCATCATCGAGTAAATAATGACCCAGAATGCAATGGCCTACCACGCCAACAATGCCTACCGATCCGCCGCGGTGGCGGTGCCGCCGTTGAAGGCGGTGGTGATGCTGTGCGACGGCGCCATCACGTTTCTGCAGAAGGCGCTGGATGCGCACGAGGCGAAGCGCTTCGAGGAAGGCCACGCCCATCTGACGCGGGCGACCGCGATCCTGCGTGGACTGAGCCACAATCTCGACGTCACCCGCGGCGGGGCGATGGCCGATCGCCTGTTCCGGACCTACAATGCCCTGATCATGGCATGCCTGCGCTCCTATGGGCGACCGCAGGCCAAGGAGAATTTCCGGCGCATCATCGCCAGCCTGACGGAGCTTCGCGACGCCTGGAAGTTCGTCGAGGCAACCGCCGGCAAGGCCGCCAAGGCCAAGACATCCGAGAAGACGCTCGAATCAGCCGCCGGCCGCTGAGCGCGGGACGGCACGAATCGCCCGGCGAAGCGGCCTTTCCGGGCGGGGGGCAGGGCGCCCGGGCGGGCGTCCTGATGGGGAAAATGGCCGCCCGGTGAGCACCATGCTGGACCTGACGCTGCGGCGGCGGAAATTGATTTCCGCCGTCCCGCGAATGCTTTATGACGGCCTTGGCGACGAGGCTGGATCTGCACGCGGGATGGACGTTGCGACATTCGAAGACCTGATCGACCGGCTGGGGGAGGACCTATCCCGCTGGCCCGATGATCAGCGTCTTGCCGCCGTCCAGCTGCTGGCTTCTTCGGCCGAAGCGCGGACGCTCTATGAGCAGGCGAGCGCAGTGCGCCGGGCGCTCGCGGCGCCACCGGTTCGTGCCCCCAAGGGCCTTGCCGACCGCATCGTGACCGCGGCGGCGCAACTGCCCCAAAGGGAACTGCCGCAAGAGGACCTGCCGCAAGAGGATCTGCCGCAAGCGTCGGGCTCGGAGCCGGCTTCGCCCGACGCGCAGCCAAACGATGCGCAAGGGCCAGGCGAATCCGCCCAGCAAGGCAAGGTGCTGCCGGCCCTGTTGCTGGCGCTGTGCCTGCTGCCCGCGCTGGCGCCGCCGGCATTGATGCTCGGCGAACCGGATCTGCTGCTCAGCCTCTCGCTCTAAGCTTCCGCATCGCCTTTGCGGCACGCCGCGCCTTCGCGTGGCGCGTTGGCCTGCATGCATTTGGACGCCTCGGGACCGCGGCCGATCGGCAGATTCTGCCGATTAATCAAGTGATTCCGCACGGATGAATCCGCGCCTGAATTCGGCGCGTCATCCGTTTTATCTGCGAACGACTTCACGATCCCAATGTTTCAACGCGTTCCGTCGCCTTAGCCAGCGGCGAAGAGAGCCTTGTCATGACCGTTTCCTCGGCAACCTCTGCTGCAACCTCCGCCGCCTCGGGCTCGTCGAGTTCGTCGACGAGCGCGTCGATGGGGATGAGCTCGACCGATTTCCTCAACCTGCTCGTCAGCGAGCTGCAGAACCAGGATCCGCTGAACGCCACCAGCACGACCGACTTCATCAACCAGCTCACCTCCTACGCCAACTTCACCGAACAGCAGTCGACCAACGCCAGCATGACGTCGCTCGCGAACTCGTTCTCGAGCCTCGTGACGCTCAACTCGGTCAACTACATCGGCCACACCGTCGAGGCGAAGACGAACACGGCGGAGCTCACCAACGGCTCGGCGACCTTCGGCTACTCGCTCACCTCGGCCGCTTCCAACGTCGCGATCAAGATCCAGGATTCCTCCGGCAATACGGTGTGGAGCGGCAAGGGGACCGGAAATGCCGGCTCCAACACCTTCGCCTGGAATGGTCAGACCACGAGCGGCACCCAGCTCAGCAATGGCGGCCAGTACACGATCCAGGTGAACGCGACCGACGCGGCCGGGAACTCGCTGCTCAGCTACACCACGATGACTGGAACGGTGACCGGGATCGATGCCTCCGGCTCGACGCCCTCGTTGCTCGTGAACGGCGTCCCGGTCAGCGCCGCCAACATCATCGGCGTCACGTCCTGATTGCTTCCGGAGTATTATCATGAGTCTCACTGGTGCACTTTCCTCGGCGATCTCGGCGCTCAACGCGCAGAGCCAGTCGCTGGCAATGATTTCCGATAATATTTCGAACGCCGACACCACGGGCTACAAGACCACGTCGGCGATGTTCAACGATCTGGTGACGGCGTCGAGCAGCGCCACCTCATACACATCCGGCGGCGTCAATGTATCCGGCCGCGCCAACATCACCCAGCAGGGATTGCTCGCCGCGACCACCAACGCCACCGACGTCGCGATCCAGGGCAGCGGCTTCTTCGTCACCACCAATGCGACGACCGGCGGCACCACCTCCTACACCCGCAACGGCGCGTTCACGACGGACAACTCGGGATATCTCGTCAACAACGGCAATTACCTCGAGGGGTGGCGCACCGACGCTCAAGGCAACATCATCGGTAATGCCTCCGCCTCCAGCCTGGCGCCGATCAACACGCAAGCGGTCGCCACCAGTGGCAGCGCCACCACAAAGACGACATTTGCCTTGAACCTGCCGTCTGATGCGGCAGTTACGGCAACACCCCCCACCGCCGCCGCTCCCGCGTTCACCAGCTCGATGACGGTCTACGATTCGCTGGGAACCGCGAGTTCGGTCGAGGTCACCTGGGCGAAGACCGGCACCAACACTTGGACGGCCTCGTTTGGCCAGCCGAAACTGGCGTCGGACCCCACCAAGACCACAGCCGCTCCGATCACCGATACTGTATCGATCACCTTCAACCCCGACGGGTCGCTGGCCTCGACGACGCCGGCCAATCCGAGCATCAGCATAACCGGCTGGACCGATGGCGCGGCCGACAGTTCCGGCACCAGCGCCATTGCGCTCGATTTCGGCACGGCCGGCAAGACCGACGGATTGACGCAATACTCGTCGGGGCAAACGACACCCGCGATCAATCTTACCAGCATCAACTCGGACGGCCTGCCTTACGGCAAGCTGAGCAGCATCGCGATCGGCAAGGGCGGCGTGGTCGACGCCACCTACTCCAACGGGCAGACCATCGCGATCTACAAGATCGCGGTCGCGACCTTCAGCGACCCCAACGGTTTGACCGCGGCAAGCGACGGCATGTACTCGGCGACGGCGGCCTCCGGCAACGCCACGCTACAGACCTCGGGCAACAACGGTGCGGGCACGATCTACGGCAGCGAGCTGGAATCGAGCACCACCGATACCAGCGGCCAGTTCTCCAACATGATCTCGGCCCAGCAGGCCTATTCGGCTGCGTCGCAGGTGATCACCACCGTCAACAAGATGTTCGATACGCTGATCTCGGCGGTGTCGCGATGATGGCAAACGCAAGCCGCGAAGATGCCCTGTTGCGAAAGCTGCGGCGCCTGACCGCGCGAGCCGCCAGCGTCAGGGCCGGCGATCGGGCGCAGCTCATTGCGCTGCTCGACGATATCGGAACCTTACGCGATCTGCTGATGCGCGAATGCGTACGGCTCGACCAGGAATTCAACCGGGCTTCGGCCCGGGTAACGGCCATCACCGCATATGGGCGCAGCGCACAATCGGTTCGCGCCCTGCGTCGCGGACACTAGCTTGAACGGGAGCGATGACATGACACCGGAACGCAACATCAAGATCAATCCCGCGGGCAATGACGAGCGCGCCAGGTCGTTGATCACGCTGATCGACAATCTGATCGCGATCGTGAACGAGGAGAATGTCGAGCTCGCCAAGGGGCTACCGGCCTCGCGGCTGAAGCAGGTCGACGAGAAGAACCGGCTTGCCTCCTTGTTCGAGCAGTGCGTGGCGGAAGCCGTCGGCAAGGCCGCAAACCTCAACGTCCAGGATCGCGTGCTGCGGGAGCAGCTGCTGGATCGGATCCTGAAGCTCCGGGTCGCGATGGACGAGAATGTGATGCGGCTGCGCGCGGCGATCGATGCCAGCAACCGCAGGATCGAGGCGATCATGCAGGCGATCCGCGAGCAGATCGCCAACGTATCGCCCTACGGCGCCGGCGGCCGTCGCGTCACGTCCGCGATGTCCTATGGCACCAACGTGCGGGCCTGATCGGGCCGGCGCCGGAGGGAGTGGGTCGTGTCGTCGCTCGATATTGCACGAAGCATCGCATTCAGCGGGCTGTCCGCCACGCAGGTGCAGATCAGCATCGCCTCGGCGAATATCTCCAATGCCGACACCAAGGGCTATACCGAGAAGACCGCCAACCAGAGCAGCAACGTCACTGCAGGCGTCGGCACCGGTGTCACGATCACCGGGATCAGCAGCGCGGTCGACAAGCTGCTCTTGAAGTCGCTGGTCGGAGCCGATTCCGATCTCGGTGCCGCCAACACCAACAACAGCTATCTGACCGAGCTGCAGCAGCTCTACGGCAGCACGTCGAGTGGAGGCAGTTCGACGACGGGCACCTCGCTCGCCAACACGCTCGCAGCATTCGAATCGGCGCTGTCGTCGCTGGCGAGCACGCCGAGCAGCGCGTCGCTGCAGTCGAACGCCGTCAGCGCGCTCAGCGCGGTGACGACGCAGCTGCAGCAGACCTCGACGGGTATCCAGAAGCTGCGTGCCAATGCCGACCAGGACATCGCCTCGTCGGTCAGCGACATCAATTCCGATCTGCAGCAGATCTCCGACCTCAACAAGCAGATCAAGCAGGAGGCGGCCGCGGGCCAGCCCACTGCCGACCTCGAGGACCAGCGCAACAGTGCGCTGCAGGACCTCGCGTCGCAAATGAATGTGAGCTATTTCACCACATCGAGCGGCGATCTGCAGATCTATACCGGCTCGGGGCAGGCGCTGGTCGACAGCACGGCCCATCCCCTAAGCTTCACCCCGACGTCCAATGTGACGGCATCGACGACGTATGTCGCGGGCTCGCCGACGAGCGGCTTCAGTGGCATCACCGTCAACGGGGTCGACATCACTTCGCAGATCTCCTCCGGCAAGGTCAGCGCGTTGGTCAACCTGCGTGATCAGACGCTGCCGGCCGCGCAGTCGCAGCTCGACGAGCTCGCCCAGCAGCTGACCGCCAGCGTCAACGCGGTATCGAACCAGGGCACATCGGTGCCGCCCCCGGCCAGCCTGACCGGAACTGCCACCGTGAGCAACGCGACGCCGCTCTCGGCGACCGGCACGGTGCGGATCGCGGTCGCGGACAAGAGCGGCAACCTCGTCTCCTACCAGGACCTCAATCTGGCGTCCTATACGACAGTCGGCGCGCTCGCCACAGCGATCAACGGAATCTCGGGCGTGTCCGCGTCGGTCGATGCCAACGGACACCTGACGATCTCTGCCTCTGGATCGGGCAACGGCATTGCCATCAACGAGATGACGAGCTCGGTCGGCAGCTCGGCGGAGGGATTCTCGGATTACTTCGGGCTCAACGACCTGATCACCGGCACCAGCGCTTCGAATATTGCGGTACGTAGCGATATCCTCAACGGCACGGCGGCGCTGCCGACGTCGACGCTCGACGCGTCGTCAACCCTGGCGGTTGGAAGCTCGGTGCTGTCGGCGGGCTCGGCGACCGTCGTGAATGCACTCTCGAGCGCGCTGACGGGGTCGACCAATTTCGCCATGGCGGGCGGGCTCGGCGCCACCACCGGCTCCTTCACCGACTACGCGGCAGCGATCGTTGCCAACGTCGCTGGCAAGGCCGCTCAGGCGTCGTCGACCTACACCGCCAAGCAGACCGCGCAGTCGACTTATGCGAGCTCGATGTCGTCGCAATCCGGCGTCAACATCGACCAGGAAAGCGCGAACCTGAGTGCATTGCAGAACAAATACGCTGCCGCGTCCCAGATCATCACGTCCATTAACGCCATGTTCTCGGCGTTGATGACCGCGATGACCACAGCGTGAGGCCATCGTCATGATGATGCGTGTTGCTACCTTTGCGCTGTCGGATCAGATGGTCACCGGTGCGCTGCGCCTACAGGCCGCAATGGCCAATGAACAGGTGCAGGAGTCCTCCGGACTGCAATCCGAGGACTTCGGCGGCTACGGCTCCAACGCCGGGCGCGTGATCAATCTGCAGGTGTCGGTGACGCGTGCCCAGACCTATATCGATGCCAGCAATCTCGCCGACAACAAGGTGCAGGCGATGTATTCGGCGGTCGGCTCGGTGACCGATATCATTACACAGCTTCGCACCCAACTCAGCGCGGCGACCACCGGCAGCAGCACGGCGACGGCGTCGGTGATCAACTATGCCCAGCAGGCGATATCGCAGATGCAGGGCCTGCTCAACACCCAGTATGACGGTGAGTATGTCTTCAGCGGCGCCCGCACCGACACCGCGCCCGTTGATCTGTCGAGCTATGACACCGGCACCGGATCGTTGACGACGTCTGACACCAGCTACTACAAGGGCGACAGCGAGATCGCCTCGGTGCGGGTTTCGGACAGTCAGTCCGTTTCCTACGGCGTCACCGCCGACAATCCGGCCTTCGAGCAGGTCATGCGGTTGTTGAAATACGTCGGCAACAGCACGACGTTGACGTCGAGCAATATCTCGCAGGCGCTCGACCTTGCCAGCAATGCGCTGGATGCGACATCCACGGTGCAGGCAAAGCTTTCGACGGCCGCGTCGCAGATCGAGACCGCCAGCACCAGCCAGAGCGATTACCAGAATTTCGCGAAAACCCTGTCGACCAACCTCACCAGCGTCGACGTCGCTGCGGTGACGGCGCAGTTGTCGACCTATCAGGCGCAACTGACGGCGTCCTATTCGGCGATCGCCAAGATCCAGAGCATGAACCTGGCCAACTATCTGAAATAGCGGGCCGCCGCGAGCGGCTCAGCGGTTCAGGATCTTGAGCCAGACATCGCCGAGGATGATCGGCTCGCGCGGGGCGAGCCAGGTGAGGCCGGCGGTTCTGCCGAGCTCGGCGATGGTGCCTTTGGCTTGCAGATCGGCGAGCACCTTGTTGACGGCGTCCAGCAGCGCCTTGTCGGTCTCGAGTGCGACGTAACCGCGGTTGGCGCCGATCGGATAATAATAGCCCGACGCTGTGATCTTGGTATCCGGACGGCTCGCGCGGTAGGCGTCGAACCGGCGGAGGTCGAGCAACGTGGCGTCGAATTCGCCGCGCTCGAGCTCTCCGAGCAGGTCGCTGCGGCCGGGAACGAGGTGGGTGATGTCGTCGATCAGCCTTCCCTTGTCGAAGTTCATCAGGACGGCATCGCCCAGCGTGCCGCTTTCGATCGTCAGGCGAAGGCCGGCGAGATCGCCGATATCGGTGATCTTGCGGTCTTTGGCCTTGGGACCGAGCACGACGGTCATCGGCGAATAGATATAGGGCTGGCTCGGCACCAGCACCCCGATCGGGATCCGGCGGCGGCGATCGTCGCGGGTGGCGCCGTCAAAGTCCGGCAGCTTGGCCGTCGTGACGCCGGGCGCCTTCAGCGAATCCGTCGTGAGGGCATAGCCGCCGACCAGCGAGCAGCGCCCGTCCGAGAGCAAGGCATTAGCTTCCAGCGCCGGACTGGAATCCTCGTCGAGCTTGCTCTCGAACCATTGGATATTGAGCGGACGTCCGAGCCGCTCGGCAATCGCTTGCGCGAGCGCGACGTCGAAGCCGGCATCCGGCTTGCCGCGATGATGCGCCGACAAGGGTGGCAGGTCCTCGTCGAGGCATACTCTGAGCGGTTCGTTGCCGGCATGCGTTGCCGCCGTCATGCCGAGAAGCAGCGCGGTCGCGGCAGTCGCCAGGAGGGCCTTCATTGGGGCCTCCGGCTCAGCAGGAAGGCCCAAACGTCGGCGATCTCCTGTTCGCTCAGGATATCGGCCCAGGGCGGCATCTTGCCGTTCTTGCCTTGCTTCACGGTGGTCACGAAGCGAGTCTTGTCGCCGGCGAACGCGCGCAGGTCCGGCGTGATCGTACCGGAGTTGACCATGTTGGGCCCATGGCAATGCGAGCAGTTCTTGGCGTAGGTGACCTTGCCCTGGTCGGACTGACCTTCGAGGTCGATTGCACTGGCTTGCTGTGCGGCCGCCGGGATCAAGGTGATCAAGGCTGCCGCGACGGCGGCGAAGATCGCCGCCGTCAACAGGGGTACTCTTTCAGTCACGTGTGCTCCGCGCTCAGTTCTTGACCGCGAAAACCCACAGCGAGCCGCCGGGCGGCACCTTGGCCAACCGCTCGTCGCCCGAGAACAGCGAATACACGCCGCCATAGCCTGAGTTGACGGCGACATACTGCACGCCGTCCTGCTGCCAGGTGATTGGTTGTCCCTCGATGCCCGAGCCGGTCTGGAACTGCCAGAGCTTCTTGCCGGTGTCGGCGTCGAACGCCTCGAATTCGCCGGTCAACTGACCGGAGAACACCACGCCGCCGGCGGTGGAGAGCACGCCCGAGAAGCGCGGAATATCGCTCGGCGCTTCCCACTTCGCCTTGCCGGTCATCGGATCGATGGCCTTGAGATGGCCGCGCGGTCCGGTGCCCCATTCCCAGGGATCGGTGAGGTCCATGCCGACATACCATTCGCCCTGCTTGAACGTCGCCGGCTCGGACTTGTACTTGCCGCCGAAAGCGAGCGTGTTGGCGTAGGCGAGGCCGGTCTGCGGATTGAACGACATCGGCTCCCAGTTCTTGCCGCCGAGGATCGACGGATAGACCGTGACCTTCTTGCCGTCACGCGCGTCCTTGACGATGTCGGTCTCGATCGGGCGGCCGGTCTTCATGTCGACGCCGGTCGCCCAGTTGACGTTCACATAGGGATTGGCCGCCAGCAGCTTCCCGTTGGTGCGGTCGAGCACGTAGAAGAAGCCGTTGCGGTTGGCATCCATCAGCACCTTGGTCGGCTTGCCCTCGACGTTCATGTCGGCGAGCACCATCTCGGCCACCGAGTCGTAGTCGAACGGGTTGTTCGGCGAGAACTGGTAGTGCCACTTGATCTTGCCGGTCTTCGGATCGAGCGCGAGCACCGAGCAGGTGTAGAGATTGTCGCCGGGGCGCACGGCGGCATTGAATGGTCCGGGATTGCCGATGCCCCAATACACCGTGTTCAGTTCGGCGTCGTAGGAGCCGGTGATCCAGGTCGAACCGCCGCCGAGCTTCCAGGTATCGCCCTTCCAGGTGTCGCCGCCGGGCTCGTCCGGTGTCGGGATCGTGTAGGTGCGCCAGAGCTTCTTGCCGGTCGCGGGATCCCAGCCGTCGATGAAACCGCGGGTACCGAACTCGGCGCCCGAGATGCCGGTGATCACGACGCCGTCGGCGACCAGCGGCGCCACCGTCATCGAGTAGCCTTCCTTGATGTCCGCAGCCTTCTCGCGCCACAGCTCCTTGCCGGTCTTGGCATCGAGCGCGATCACATTGGCGTCGAGGGTGGTGCGGAACAGCTTGCCGTCATAGAGAGCGGCGCCGCGATTGATGATGCCGCAGCAGACGATGCGCGGCGTCTCGGCGGGATATTCGACCTTGGTCTTCCAGATCTGCTTGCCGGTCTTGGCGTCGATCGCGATCGTGGCGTTGTGCGTGGTGACGTAAAGGACGCCCTGGTAGACGAGTGGCTGCGATTCCTCGCTGCGGTCGTCGTTCAAACTGTAGTTCCAGACCGGCACCAGATTCTTGACGGTGTCCTTGTTGATCTGGTTCAGCGTCGAGAAGCGCTGAAGATTGTAACCCATTCCGTAATTGAGAACGTTCGATGTATCAGTCGCACCCTTGACCAACTGCTCGTTGGTTTGAGCGCTTGCACCATAGGATGCAAGAATTACGAGGCTTGCGGCCAGCGCAATGCGTCTCATCATATCCTCCCAATGAACCTTGCTCTGCACGCCTATTCCTGACGTTGCGGACGGAACCATCGGCCTGAAACCAAAACGGGTCAATACGAAAACGTGAACGAACCCCAGCCACGGCAGCAGGCCGGTCGAAGGCGTCAGCTTTTCCGCTGATGCGTCCGTGGCTTACCGTAGTGCGGAATACGCAATGCCAAGCGCGGTTCGCACTTGTGCCGCAGCGCGAACGGTTCGATCAGCTCGACGGCGCATGGGGACAGGCACTTGGACGCGGCTTGGTTCCCCGCTTGTCCGGCGGCACATTGCAATTGTCGATACGTCGACCTGTTCGCGAAGCTCGATCCCGATCATGACGGCACGCTCGGTGTGCGCGAATTACGCGGGCGGCTGACCGCGAAGGAGCTCAAGACGGCGGATCCGGATCACGACGGCACCCTGACGCTCGACGAGTACCTCGCGCTCGTCGAGCAGCGTTTCAGGGCCGCCGGTCCCGACAATGACGGAACACCGGATGCGAAAGAGTTCAAATCGCGCGCCGGTCGGGCACTGTTGCGCCTGCTCAAATAGGCTCGTTCTGCCGGGCGAATTCCGGATATTGACGCTGGATTCCGCGCATAACAAATAAAGTTGCGATTTCGCTCCCGGGCAAGACTTGGCCGACGCAATCCGGTCTGCTTATGCGCGCGTCGTCCTCCGGCAGCCGGAAAATGCCTGACAGATCAGTGTCGGAATTTCCCAGCCGTTTCGAAGCCGGGCTGATGCCCGCGAGCCGTCGTCCGTGTCGGCATGTCCAGCAGCGAAGTCGGGTCCTTATCCGGCCGGCTTGCGCCCTGGAAGCGCCAGCCCTAGCTTGCCGTGCGGCGCGAGGCTTGCGCCAACCTGTACTTGGGAGAAGGAAATGGCCTGGAAAGCACCGAAGATCGTCGAAGTGCCGGTCGGCATGGAAATCAACATGTACGCCTGCGCAGCGCGCAAGTGATCTAAGACAAGTGATCTAAGACAAGTGATCTAAGACAAGTGATCTAAGACAAGTGATCTAAGACAAGTGATCTAAGACAAGTGATCTAAGACAAGTCATGCGAGACAGCCCGCCCGACTCGTGCAGCTTGCTGTATCGAGCCGGGCAGGCGCCTTTCGCGGCCGCGATGCCGCCGCCCGGATAGCTTCCCCCGCATCCTTCCCACGAAACACTGACACCGCGTGCGCGATTGGCAGGCCGTGCTGCTTTGCCCTACAGTGCGGCCTGAGGCGGTGGTCCGGGGTCGATGGGTCTGGAAATCAAACGAGGGCGTTGGGTGGGGGCGCTGTGCGCTGCGGTCGCCGGCGTTGCAGCGGTGCTGCCGCTCGCTGCCTACGCGGAAGGATTTGATACCGAGCACATCTTCGGCTTCATGATCGGCTCCGATGTCGGGGAGGTCGGCGAGCGGGAATTCCAGAGCCAGACCACCGGCCGCTTCGCCAAGGACGGCGGCCGCTACCGCGCGCTCAACCAGGAAATGGAGCTCGAGCTCGTTCCGGCACCGAACTTTCGTGTCGAGCTCGGCACTTCGTTCGGCGCGTACGACATCAACGGCGTCCCGGGCTTTGACGATCGCCGTCAATCGGCGTGGCAGGGCGTCTCGGTCGATTTCCGCTATCGCTTCCTCGGTCGCGAGGCCGCGCCCTTCGGCATGACGGTCGCGCTGGCGACGCGTGCCAACCGCATCGACGAAACGACCGCCGCGGCGGTCCGCAGCTACGGCACCGAACTCATAGTGGCGTTCGACCGCGAGGTGATCCCGAATCTTGCGGTTGCGGCCCTCAACGTCAGCTATGAGCCGGAATGGACACGCATGCCGCGCACCGGTGCGGCGGAGCAGGACGCCACGGTCGGCGTCGCGTTCGGGCTGATGGCCAAGGTGAAGCCGGATGTCCTGATCGGCGGCGAAGTGCGCTATTTGAGGAAGTATGACGGGATCGGCCTCGATGAATTGTCCGGGCAGGCGCTATTCGTCGGCCCAACCGCCTATTTCCAGCTCTCCGAGCGCACGCGCCTGACCGCGACCTGGAGCGTGCAGGCCTGGGGACAGCGGGCCGGGAGCAATGCCGCGCTCGACCTGGTCAATTTCGAGCGCCAACAGGCGCGGCTGGTGTATGGTCTGAATTTCTAGGACGCAAAGGCCTCGAGACCGGGTTCTCGCGTCGTTTCACGGGGCTGTGAAACTTGCGATCGGCTGACTCCGTATTCCGTCGTGTTATCTTTTTCATGGGCACGCTTAGGGATCGCGCATGAACCCGATTGATCTGATCGTCACCGTATGTGCCGTGCTGTCGCCCGCCACCTGCGAGGAGCAGCATCTGGTGTTCAACTGGAATGGCTCGCTGCAGCAATGCGCCATGGCTGCGCCGCCTTACATCGCGCAATGGGTCGGCGAGCATCCGAAATGGACCGCGGTGCGATGGCGCTGCGAATATCCGCACAGCAATGATCGCGCGAGCACGGACGGCAAGCCGCCGGCGGGCTAACCCCTATTTGTTGCAGTCCTTCAGGTCCTTGTCGGAGACCGAAAACACGGCATCGGCCTTGATCTCGATGTCGCGGACGAAGCACTGCCTGGCGCCGCTGTAGCCGACCTTGGCATCGTAACGGCCGGGCTCGACGCCGGTGATGCGCAGGCGCTCGTCGTGGTCGACTTCCTTGTCCTTGTCGTTCAGCGTCTGGTTGGGGCCCCATTCATTCTTGCCGGCCGGCGACAGCTCGAAGCTCGAAATCGTGGCGCTGGTCAGATTCCATAGCCGGATGCCTTTGCCCTTGCTTTGGGCGAGCACGGTCGCCGGCAGCACCAGCAAGGCGACACCAACAGCAATCAACGCGCGCAACATCAAACCTCTCCCTGCAGCTTTCATCCAAGGATGACGGCGTCTCACATATTTGCAAGGTCCAACTGCGAGAGCCGTCGCTTGATCTCGCCGATCTCCGGCTCACCTCGCATTGCACGCGGCGCGGCTATGGTTTCGACGTGAAGGATTCGGGCGGGCCGCGGCGACAGGAAGAACAGGCGGTCGCCGAGGCGGACGGCGTCGTCGAGATCGTGGGTGACAAGGAGCGTCATCATCGTCCGGCTCGCCACCAGGGTCGCGACCTGGTCGCGCAGCCTGCCCGCGAGGGCATTGTCGAGCGAGGCCAGCGGCTCGTCGAGGATCAGGAAGTCCGGCTCGATGGCGAAGGCGCGGGCAAGCGCGACGCGGCGTGCGAGGCCGAGCGACAACTCGCCCGGAAAGTGGTTGCGATGCGCGCTCAGTTCGAGCACCTCGAACAGCGCCGACAGCTTGCCGTCGTCGGCGCCAGGTGCGGCCAGGCGCACGTTCTCCTCGACCGTGCGCCAGGGCAGCAGCCGCGGCTCCTGGAACACCATGCCGAGGCGCATGCCCGGCGAGCGCGCGACATGGCCCCGGTAGTTGCCGTCGAGCCCGGCGAGAATCCGGAGCAGGGTGCTCTTGCCGCAGCCCGATGGGCCGAACAGCACGCCCACCTCGCCGGCGTTCAACGTGAAGGTGACGTTGTCGAGCACGTCGTGCCGCTTCCCGGCCGCGCTCTCAAAACTCTTGCCGGTGATATTGACCTCAAGCTGCACGGAGCCGCCACCGCGTTAGCCTGGTTTCAAACGGCTGCACCATCACCGTCTCGATGACCAGCACGACACCGGCAAAGCTCAGCGAGTAGGCGAGCAGCAGGGGAATGTCGAACAGCTGGAAGGCGACGCCGATCTCGAAGCCGACACCGTTCGGCCGGCCGAGATATTCGGCGACCAGCACGATCTTCCAGACCAGCGAGAGCCCGGAGCGCGCCGCGGCAGCGATATAGGGCGCAAGCTGCGGCAGGATCACATGCCGGAACGCGCGGCCGCGCGGCAAGGCGAACGCCGTCGCCATCTCGTCGAGCGCAGGATCGAGCGCGCGAGCACCCTCGCGCAACGTGACGACGGCGGTCGGCAGCTTGTTGATGGCGATGGCCGCGATCGCCGCGACCTCGGTCAGCCCGGCCCAGATATAGGCCAGCACGATGACGACGAGCGCCGGCAAATTGAGCAGCAGGATCAGCCAGGGATCGCCAAGGCGATTGGCGAGCGAGACGCGGCCCATCAGGTAGCCGATCGCCGAGCCGAGCGCCATCGCCAGCGTGAAGGCCAGCGCGACGCGGGCCAGCGTTGCGCCGAGGTTGACGAACAGCGCGCCCGATCGGGCCTCGGCAATGAGCACCGACAGCACCGCCGGCGGTGCCGGCAGCTTCGCATCGCCGATCACGAGCGAGGCAATCCACCAGGTCGCGATGAACAGCGCGAATGACAGCAGGCGCAGCACCGCTAGTCTCCCGGGATCGCTTGATAGAAGGTGCCGGGATCGAGCTCGGTCGCAGTGCCGACCAGATCGCGGCCGCCGAGCTGCGCCAGCACCCGGTAGAGCACGCGGGCATCAGCCTCTTCGTCAACGATCGGACGGCGCGGGATGCCTTCGCGGTAGCGGTCGCGATAGGCCTGCAACGTCGCCGGATCTTGCGCGCCGGTGAGTGGCGCGATCGCATCCCATTCGGCGTCCGACGTCGCCAGAACCTCTTTCGCAGCGCGCGTCACCGCGATGAAGCGGGCCACCAGGTCCTTGTTGGCGCCAGCCCAGGCCTCGTCGAACACATAGCCGATCATCGCGATGCGGCCCTTGCTGCCGAGCTTCTGCAGGATCTCTTCCATGCCGGCGAGGCGGCGAAAGCCCTTGGCCTCGAGCGCCGCGCAGAAATTCCAGTAGTTGAGCGTCGCGTCCATCTCGCCGCCGAGGGTCTTGGCGGCGAGCAGCGGCGGCGCACCGTAGACGATGGTCGCCTGCGACTTCAGGTCGACGCCGTCCTGCTTCAAGGCGGCCTGCAGCAGCAGCCAGTTCTTGTCGATCGCGCCGCCGGCGACCGCAAGCTTGCGCCCCTTGAGGTCAGCGAGCGTCCTGACCGGTGAGGCAGCCGGCACCATCACCGCGCCCAGCGCGCTCGAATACGGATAGAACTGCAGCTTGGCACCGAGCGAGCGCTCGCGCGACACCCAGGGCCAGTCGGACACCATCACGTCGGCCGTGCCGGAGCGCAGCGCGATCTTGCCGGCCTCGGGGCTGGCGAGCTCGACGACGTCGATCGACAGGTTGGCCTTCTTGTCGAGACCATGGGAGCGAATGACCGCCAGTTCCCAGGCGAACGTTCCGGTCTTCTGCGCTGCAACGCGGATGGTCTCCGCATTGCACGAGGTGCCGAACTGCATGACCGCCAGAACTGCCGCAGCCAACACCGTGCGTACAGACATGATCATCGCTTCTTGAGCCACTTCCCCGAATGTCTTCTTTTCTGATCGACACCCATAGCATAGCTTGCGGGAAGAGAAGAGGAAGCACGACCATGGCAGGAGCTGGCATGCTACGACCGATTGTCGCCGTCCCGGCCATGCTCCTGGCAGTGCTCGCCGGGACTTCCGTGGGCGCGCGGGCCCAGGAGATCAATGACTACCCGACCTCGGCGCGGGCAGAATATGTGTTCGGCTGCATGAAGGCCAATGGCGAATCCCGGCAATCGATCGAGCAATGTTCCTGCTCGATCGACGTCGTCGCCTCCATCATCCCCTATGATCGCTACGTCACCGCCGAAACGGTGCTGAGCATGGCGCAGGTGCGCGGCAATCTGGGCGGCCAGTTCCGCTCATCCGAGCAGGCCGCCAACGCACTCAACGACCTCAGGCGCGCCCAGGCCGAAGCTGAAGTCCGCTGTTTCTAGTCTTGACCGCGAGTTCGCGGACCCTTCAGGTCCCGGGATTCTCGATCTTCCATTCGTGCTCGAAGACGTGCCCGTCGGTGTCCTTGGCTTCGGCGCGGAAGCGCCTGGCGCCGTTCGAGACGTAGGTGAAGCGGATGTTGGGATCCTCGGAAATCGAGATTCCGCCCTCCATCGCCAGCACCGGACTGTCGTCCTGCCAGATGTGCAGCTCGTTGACGAAGAAGGCCGGGATATAGAGCTGCGTGACCTGGTCCATCTGCAGGCCTGAATTGTTCGGATGCCCGATCATGATCTGGGCTTCGCGCGTGCTTGTCGCCGCTCCCTGTTCGGCCTTCGTGAATTGGCGATAGCGCATCTGGCCGAGACGGTTCTTGGCTTCCTCGACATTCTTGCCGGCCGGCGCCGAGCAGCCGCCGGATGCCTTGACATAGACCTTGCTGACATAGAGCTTGCCGTCGCTGAGCTCCGCGACGGCATGCACGTTGGTGTAGTTGTTGACGCGGACTCGCGTCGAGATCTCGGTAACGTTGGCGTCCGGGGCCAGCGTGAATTTCGCAGCCATCGGCGCCGGGTTCTCATCGATCACGAGCGTGATGGCGACGACGCGGCGGCTGTCGCCGGGCGATAGCTTGGTGCGCAGTGTCACCGGAACGATCGCCGCATCCTCGGCGCGCGCCGGCATCTCGATGCCGATGACATCATTGCCGTCATTCATCGGACGGTTGCTGAAGATGTCCTGGACGAGACCCGGCCAGGGATCATAGGTCTCCGCCGCGGGCGCAGCCGGTGTGCCCAGCGCGATCGCAACGAGGCTGGCGATGCAAAACAGGCGGGCGCGATGTCCGGTCATGTTCGCGGAATCCTATGCATCCAGCTCATTATAGGACCAACAGCTACTCCCATTCAATTTCCGAGAATGCTGCAGTTGCGTTGCGGGCGTTGTAATCGTCGAACAATTGCCAGCGCGGACGCTCGGCTGCCGCGGCGTGCTCCGCCGCAGCCGTGATCGGCTTGCCGCTTTTGACCAGTGCACGAATGTCCGCGGCCAGCGTCTCGAGATAACGCCGCTCATCGGCGAGCGCCGCAGGCCACGCGCTCACGGGCCCGTGACCGGGAACCACGCGCTCGGCGGGAATTGCGGCGAGCTGGTCGAGCGCGCGCAGCCAGCCCTTGAGGCTGCCGTCGACCACGGGAATATGCTCGAGAAACACCATGTCGCCGGCGAGCAGGGTGCCGCTGCGTTCGTCGAATACGGTGAGGTCGTTGTCGCTGTGGGCGGGCGGCCAGGCCTTCAGGGTGAGGCTCCGTCCGCCGAGGTCGAGCTTGAGCGTGTCCTCGACCAGCACGGTCGGTGGAATGATCCGCACCTCGTCGATCAAGGCATCGCCCATGGTGCGCCGAAACCCGTCGAGATAGAACTGCCCGCGCGCCGCCAGCGCGCGGGGCAGGGCCTTGTGGCCGACAAAGCTGGTCCCGTCAGCCACGAACGCCGCGTTGCCGAAGCTGTGGTCCGGATGCGCGTGGGTGTTGATCACGTAGCGGATCGGCTTGTCGCTATGGCTGCGCACCGCGGCGAGCAATTGCCGCCCTTCGCGGACGCTGCCGCCGGTGTCGATGACGGCGACGGCGCTATCGCCGATCACGAACCCCACATTGGCGATGGCGCCCTCGTTCTCGCGCGTCATCAATGCAGTGACGCCGGTGTGAACGAATATTCCGGGGGCGACTTCGCTCACAGGCAATTCCGCCTCTTGCGCCCGCGCTATGGTCGGCGCCCAAAGCATCAGGAGCAGCGCAAGCACCGAACCGCCATGAGCCATGTTTCCGCCTCAGTTTCTCCGGGACGCGCGAACGATGTCGTCTCACGTCCGTTTGCGCTGCAACAAGCAACGCGGCGCCGTCGCAATCATTATCCCTGTTGCACGTCATGGCGCGCCGGGCAATTGCTTGACCACGGTGACCTGTCCGCTCGAGAGGAGACCGCGTCATGAGAGTTGTCGGATGCCGTCCTGTCCTGTTCGCGCTTGTCGGTTTCATCGCCTGTCTCGCCGGCCGCGACATCGCGCGTGCACAGGTCAATGAGCAGGGCGAGCTCTCCATCGAGCTGGTCGATCCCAAGGTGCTCCGCATCTGTGCCGATCCGCGCAACCTGCCGTTCTCGAACGACAAGGGCGAAGGCTTTGAGAACAAGATCGGCGAGCTGTTCGCTGAGAAGCTGCAGAAGAAGCTCGACTACATGTATTTCCCGCAGGCGACCGGCTTCGTGCGGGTCACCCTCGGCTCGCATCGCTGCGACGTGATCATGGGATTCCCGCAAGGCGATGATCTCGCACAAGGCACCAACCCATATTACCGCACGGCTTACGCGATCGTCGCCAAGCCGGGCAGCGGATTGGATGAGGTCACGACGCTCGAGGATGAGCGGCTGAAGGGCAAGCATATCGGCATCGTCGCCGGAACGCCGCCCGCGACCAACATGGCCATCAACGGGCTGATGGGCAATGCGAAGCCATATCCGCTGATGATCGACACGCGCTACGATTCGTCGGCTGAGGCGATGATGAACGATCTCGACAAGGGCGAGATCGATGCCGGCATCCTGTGGGGGCCGATGGCGGGCTATTATGCCAAGAAGGCGAACCCGCCGCTGCATGTCACGCCGCTGGTCAAGGAGACCACGGGCCCGAAGCTGGTGTATCGCATCGGCATGGGTGTGCGCGGGTCCGATCAGAACTGGAAGCGGCAGCTCAATCGCCTGATCCAGGAGAACCAGCCCGCGATCAACAAGATCCTGCTCGACTTCGGCGTTCCGCTGCTCGACGAGAACGACCGTCCGATCGGGCCGGAGAGCGCAACCAAGTCGCCATGATCAGGTTCGCGGCCATCCTGGCGGTGCTGGTGGTCGCCGCTTCGCCTGTCCGCGCGCAGGACCAGCCTGCGGAGCCCGAAGGGTATCGCACCGAGGACTACCGCGCACCGGTGCCGGCCACGCTCGCCGGCGCACGCGTGCTCACGACGGATGACGCGGCAGCGATCTGGCGCGACAAGTCCGGTGCCTTCGTCGACGTGCTGCCACGCGCGCCGAAGCCAACCCTGCCCGCCGGCACGGTGTGGCGCGAGCGGCCGCATCTCAACATTCCCGGCAGCATCTGGCTGCCCGACACCGGCTACGGCAAGCTCGCCGCATCGACCGAGGGCTATCTGCAACGCGGCCTGGCCCGCGCCTCCGGCGACGACAAGGCCAAATTGCTCGTGATCTACTGCCAGGAGAATTGCTGGATGTCGTGGAACGCGGCCAAGCGCGTGCTGTCCTACGGCTACCGCAACGTGGCGTGGTATCCGGAAGGAACCGACGGCTGGGGACGCGCCAAATTGCCGCTGGCGGAATCGGAGCCCGAGCCGCGCGAGGGCGAGCATTGAGCCCGTCCTCACGCGTCGTGCCGGTTATTTCTGCTTGTCGAGCTTGTTGATGGTCTTGCCGCCATCGCTGTCTGAGGTGGTGAACGTTACCTTGTCGCCGGCGTGGAAGTCCTCCAGGGACTGACCCTTGGATACCTTGTATTCCAGCATCGCGCCGCCGGCCGCGCCCACCGTTCCGCTTTGCGTCTGCTGGAGCGAGATGGTTCCATTCAATCGGTCAATCTTGGTGACAATTCCAGTCAACGGTTGCTGGGCGAAAGCCGCTGAGGTGATCAGGCTCGCGGCGGCGAGGCTGGTCATGACGATCTTGGCTGCTCTCATCGAGGTCTCCCAACTTCAGATATAGTTGGAGACAACGAACGGGTAGCGCGGTTGGTTCCGGACCGGCGCGGTCAAGAAGCGGCTGGGAACAGGTCAATGATTGCCGGGGCGATCGGGCGGAGGCCTCAATCCAGTTCCTGCTGGATGGTGCGGCTGAGCGCAAACAGCCGTTGATCGATGGTGGTCGGCACCTCGCAGACGAATTTCACCACCCGCCCGCGGTCCTCGAAGATGCGCGTCTCCCAGACCAATTGGTTGCCGAGCTCGTCGACTTTGGCCTGATCCGGCGGCGTGGCGTCCTGCAATGCCTGCAGCTTGATCGTATCGTCGCGAATCTTCTCCGCGGCCTCGCGCTGCTTGCGCATCACGCGTTCGAGTCCATTCATCACCGAGGCCCGCTGCCCATTGAGCGTATCGAACAGGCCCGCGAACAGCAATTTTCCCGCATTGGCCTTGTCGGCTGCGGCGGACTGCAGGAACTCGGCGATCTGCTTCTGCGCATCCTCGAGCGGAATACGGCGCGCCGCGAGCTTGGTCGCGAGTGCGCTGACCTTCGGGTCGTCCCTCCACTTGGTCTCGGCATCCCCGAGCGGCGGTCCGGCCCACACCGCGGCGAGCGATATCTCCGGCACCTTGGCCTGTTGGCAGGGCCAGTCCGGGTAACGCGGATCCGCGGCCGTTGCGACCTGGCTCGACAGCACCATTGCGAGCAGTGCGCCACGTCCTGTTCGCCAGCCTGTCACGCCTCGCCTCCGCCGGGTCCGCGGCGCACCAGGCCGCGCGACGGATCGTAAGCCAGGATCGCGCCGATCATGAATACCACCGTGCAGCCGCCGACCACCGCGAGCGAAACCCAGTTCATCTTGCCGTAGAGCGCAAACCGGATCAGCTCCACGGCGTGCGTGAAAGGATTGCACTGGCAGACATAGTACAGCATCGGGCTGCCTTCCTGCACGCGCCAGAGCGGGTAGAGGGCCGACGATGCGAAGAACATCGGGAAGATGACAAAGTTCATCACCCCGGCGAAATTCTCCAGCTGCTTGATGCTGGCCGAGATCAGCATCCCCAGCGCGCCGAGCATCAGTCCCGACAGCACCAGCGCCGGCAGCACGGTGAGGTAGCCGATGGTCGGCGGCGTGATATCCCAGAACCACGCGATCAGCAGGAAGGCGTAGACCTGCAGCAGCGACACCGCGGTGCCGGCGAGCAGCTTGCAGAACAACAGATAGCCGCGCGGCAGTGGGCTGACCAGCAGCGTGCGCATGTTGCCCATCTCGCGGTCATAGACCATCGACAGCGAGGATTGCATGCCGTTGAACAGCTGGATCATCGCCATCAGGCCGGGCGCGATATAGACCTCGTAGAGGATGTAGGTCTCGTAGGGCGGGATGATCGAGATGCCGAGCACCTGGCGGAAGCCGGCCGCGAAGATGAACAGCCAGACCAGCGGCCTGACCAGTGCCGAGACGAAGCGCTCGCGCTGATGCAGGAAGCGCAGCGCCTCGCGCCACACGATGCCGTTCAGGCAGACGATGTATTCCGACACCGAGAAGCCGCGTCGCTCGGGCGTAGCCGTCGTGCTGCTCATGTTGGCGGTTTTCCGGTGAGGGTTGCCGTTCCGGTCAGGCGCATGAACGCGGTGTTGACGTCCTGGGCGCCGGCATCCGCGATGACGCGCGACATCGGGCCGTGCGCCAGCATCCGGCCCTGGTGCAGTACCACGAGGTCGTCGCCCGGCATGATCTCGTCGAACAGATGGGTTGCCCAGAGCACGCCGATGCCCTGCTCGGTGACCAGCTGGCGGACATGGTCGAGAATGTCGGCGCGCGCCTTGACGTCGAGCCCGACGGTGGCTTCGTCGAGCAGCAGCAGCCGCGGACGGTGCAGCAATGCGCGGGCGATCTCGAGCCGCCGCATCTGGCCGCCCGAGAGGTCACGCACCTTGCTGCCGGCGCGGTCGGCAAGGCCGATACGGCCGAGCACCTCGGCGCTGCGCTGCCGCGCCTCGCGCCGCGAGATGCCGTGCAGCGCGGCGTGATAGAGCAGGTTCTGCGTCAGCGAAAGGTCGAGATCGAGCGTGCGCGGCTGGAACACCACGCCCATCAGCCGCAACGCTTCACCGGGCGTCCGGCTGATGTCGTGACCGAAGATCTTGATCTGGCCGTTCTGGATGCCGAACAGCCGCGTCACCAGCGAGAACAGCGTGCTCTTGCCCGCGCCGTTGAGGCCGAGCAGCGCGGTGAAGCTCGCGGGCCGAACCGTGAAATTGACATCGATCAGCGCGCGGCGCGGACCGTAGCTGTGACTGACATTGCCGATCGACAGCGCCGGCTGCACCGCCGCTACGGTGCCTGCATCCGGCGAAGGCTGGCTCGCGATATGGGTGTCGGTTGCGGTCATGGCTGCGCGATCGTGATCCCCCACGGAAGCTCACCGACCTGAATGGTCTTGATCACCTTCTGGGCCGCGACGTCGATCACCGAGACGTCGTTCGAAACGCCGTTGGTGACCATCAGATATTTCTCGTCCGGGGTGAAATCCATGTGCCAGACCCGCTGGCCGACAAGGAGATATTTGAGCACCTTGTGGGTCGCACCATCGACCACCGCGACGCGGTTGGCGGGGCCGAGGGCGACGAACGCGGTCTTGCCGTCCTTGGTCATGCCGATGCCGACCGGCTGGATCGCCTCGTTACGCAGGCCGGGAATCTCGAAGGTGATCTTGCCGGTTACCTCGCGCTTGACCGGATCGATGATCGACACCGTGCCGCCGATCTCGGAGGAGATCCACAATTCGGAGCCGTCGCGCTTGAACTGGGCAAAGCGCGGCCGCGAATCGACCAGCACATTGGCGACGATCTGGCGCGTCGTGGTGTCGATGAAATGCGCCATGTTGGTGGTCTCAGACGTGTTGATCAGGATCTTGCCGTCGGGGCTGATGGTCATGCCCTCGGGCTCGACACCGACCTGGATGTCGCCAAGCCGGGCGCGCTTCTCGAGATCGATCACGGTGACCGTGTTGTCGTTCTCGTTGGCGACATACATGGTCTTGCCGGCGGCATCCTGGGTGAACAATTCGGGGTCGGGGCCGGAGGGCAGGGTGTCGACGATCTCCTGGGTCTTGGTGTCGATCACCTGGATGGTGTCGTCGTCGCCGACCGCGACCATCACGAACTTGCCGTCGCGCGAGAACTCGATGCCGCGCGGCCGCTGGCCGACCTTGATGGTCTTTGTCACCGTCCAGCTAGTGGTGTCGATCACGGTAACCGTGTTGCCTTTCTCATTCGAGACATAGGCAACAAAAGCGGACGCCGGTGTCGCGGCAAGCCAAACGAGCATCCCGGTCAACAGACGGCGGCGCCACATGCGTTTCATCTCCCTCACTGCAGCTTGCACTTCGTTTCAGGCCGGTCAACTCCGAGGGTGTCGAGTTCGGAGACCTGATGCAGGAAACCTTCCTGCGGCGAGACCGAAACGACCATACGACCGTCGGCCAGCAGGATCGGCTGGCGCAGCTGCAGATTCCAGTCGCGCAAGGTCAGTCGCGTGCCCTTGAAGGCGGCGATCGAGAAATCCTTGCTCTTGAGGAAAGCGATGACCTTCTTGGAATCCCCCGAATTGGTGCGGGACGTGGCTTCCCCGATCATGCGCGCGGCGGTCCAGGCCTGCATATCGAGCGCCGTCATGCGGCGCATGTTCAGCTTGACGAAGCGGTTCTGGATCTGGACCGCACCCCACTGGTCATGTGCCGCGTCCCAGCTGGTCGGCACCAGCCCCGCCGAGCCCGCCACGGGTCGCGGGTCCCAGGTCCGGTAGGGCAGATAGTTCGCGAACACCTCGCTCTCGTCGGCAGCGACGAGCACGTCGTAGGCCGGTGCCTGCTGCGTGAATACCGGCATCTGGCGCTGGATCAGCGTTACGCCGGAGTCGGTGCGGCGCGCGCCGCCGGTGTCCTCGAAGGTTCGCTCCTGGACGATCTTGGCGCCGAAACGGATGGCGGCGCGGCGCAGCGCATCGGCGTAGAGCTTGTCCTGGTCGTGCGAGCCTGCCACCAGCAGCCAGCGCTTCCACTGCTTCCACACCAGGTATTGGCCGAGCGCGTCCGCCAGCATCGAGCGGGTCGGCGCGACATGGATAATGTTGGCGCGGCAGTCCTGCTCGCGCAGCCGGTCGTCGATCGCACCGGCATTCAGCAGCACGGTGCCGCGATCGCGCAGCGCATCGGCGACCTTGAGCAGTGCGTCGGCGGGCAGGTCGGTGATGATGTAGTCGTTGCGGCCGGCGAGATCGGTTGCGACCCTGGCGACATCGTCGCTGTCCTTGACCTTGACCTCGTCGAGCGTGAAGCGCTGGTTGAGGAATTTGCCGGTCGTATTGTTGTCCTCGATCGCAAGCCGCGCGCCGGCGATGCCGTCATTGTCGGCCGGTTGCTCGACCAGCGAGAGCGTCGATTTGACGCCGGCATGGCCGAGATAGCCGATATGGATCTCGACGGGATCAGCCGCCAGCGCTCCGGTCGCCATCATGCTGAGCGCGATCGTGCCGATCAACCATCGGAACATAACTCCTCCCGCAGTCCTTGTTCATTCGGGCATGGCATTGTCGCACCATGCGTTGACGTGCAAGATGACCGAATTGGCCTGGCTTGCAACCCCGCTTTTTGTCGTTGCCAGGTACCAAATTTCGATTGGTTCACAATCATGAGAACAGCGTTCGCGTTGGTCGTATCGTTGCTGGCGATGTCGGCGGGGGCGGTGCGAGCCGAACCGCCCAAGCTCGCGGTGTTCGATCTCGAGTTGATCGACACCAGCCTGCAGGGAGAGATGAACGGGCCGCGCACCGACGAGCAGGCGCGGCTGCTCCGGGCCGGCGACCAGGTGCGCAAGGAGCTCGCGGACTCCGGCAAGTTCCGCGTGCTCGATATCGCGCCCGTCAATGCTGCGGCGCACGGCAGCAATCTTCAGGCCTGCGGCGGATGCGACGTGAAGCTGGCCGGCGAGCTCGGGGCCGACCTCGCGATGACCGGCGTGGTACAGAAGGTCTCCAACCTCATCCTCAACATCAATCTGTACCTGCGGGACGTGCATACCGGGCAGTTGGTGGCCGCGGCGAGTGCCGACATGCGCGGCAACACCGACGAATCCTGGTCGCGCGCCACCGCCTATCTCGTGCGCAACCGTCTGCTCGCGCCGAACTACGGCGCCCCGCAGGCACGATGAGCGACGGATGCTTGGATGATTTCTGAATATTAGAAATATACCCCTGAGTTGCCCGACGTGTCAAGTCGTCTGGTCGAACACCGGAACCGGCCCCTTTGCATGGGGTTGTTTTCGACATTTTTGTATCACGCCGCTTTGGCGCGGGAAGGATCACGCTTTCAGCCGCGCGGCGTGCCAGCGCAGATGATCGGCCATGAAGGTCGAGATGAAGTAGTAGCTGTGGTCGTAGCCCGGCTGACGCCGCAAGGTGAGGGGAATGTCGGCCTTCTCGCAGGCAGCTTTCAGGAGCTCGGGCCGTAGCTGTTCGGTGAGGAAGCCGTCGGCGTCGCCGTAATCGACCAGCAGATCGGAGAAGCGGGCGCCGTCTTCGATCAGCGCGACCGCATCATGCTTGCGCCACGCCTGCTTGTTGCCGCTGAGATAGCCGCCGAGCGCCTTGTTGCCCCACGGCACCTGCGACGGCGCCACGATCGGCGCGAATGCGCTGGCCGCGCGATAGCGGTTGGGATGGCGCAGCGCCACCGTCAGCGCGCCGTGGCCGCCCATGGAATGACCGAGGATCGATTGTCGGGTCGTATCGACCGGGAATTGCTCGGCGATCAGCTTCGGCAATTCCTCGGTGACGTAGCTCCACATCCGGTAATTGGTCGCAAACGGCTGCTCGGTCGCATCGACATAGAAGCCGGCGCCGAGGCCGAAATCATATGCGTTGGCGGGATCGCCGGGGACGCCTTCGCCGCGCGGGCTGGTATCGGGCGCAACGAAGATCAGGCCGAGCTCCGCGCAGGCCTCGCGGAATTCACCCTTCTCGGTGACGTTTGCGTGCGTGCAGGTCAGGCCCGACAGGTAGGTGACGACAGGCAATTTGGCGCCGGCTGCATGCTCCGGGATGAACACCGAGAAGGTCATGTCGGTCCTGGTCTCGCGGCTCGGATGCCGGTAGACGCCCTGCGTGCCGCCATGCGACTTGTTCTGGGAAACCGTCTGCATCGTCGTATTCCTCTGTGTTGGCGCGCGGCGTCAGCCGACACCGCTCTCGATCGCGAGGCGCACCAGCTCGGCCGAGGTGCGCACGCCAAGCTTCTGGCGCATGATCGATGACGTGTTCGCGACCGTCTTGTATGACGAATGCACCAGCCAGGCGATCTCCGACAGGCTCTTGCCGGAACTGAGCAGGCGCAGGATCTCCATCTCGCGCGACGTGAGTTTGGAGAGCGGATTTTGCGCAAAGCCCGGCCGGGCAAAGGCGACATTGCGGGCGATCGCCGGCGGCAGATAGACGCCGCCATTGCCGACCTCGCGCACCGCCTCGACCAGATCATTGGGGTCGCCGGTCTTCGAGACGTAGCCCTTGGCGCCGATGTCGATGGCACGGGCGGCGAACACCGGGTCGTCGTTCATGCTGAACATGATGAGGCGCGCGGAGGCATCACGGGTCAGGATGCGCCGGGCCAGCTCGAAGCCGGAGACGGTGGGCAGGTTGATGTCGATCACGCAGAGATCAGGCTTCTCCGCGACGAACGCGCGCTCGCCGCTCTCGGCATCCGATGCTTCGAGCAGGATGATCTCGGGATCGTCGGCGAACACGGTGCGACAGCCGGAGGCAACGATGGGATGATCATCAACGATCAGAATGCGCATGGCGTTGTTCCGGCGACCTGCTTCGATTCACGTGTCGTCACGTCGGCTTGCACGAAGAACACCTCGGTTCCGACCGGTTGTGCACCTCGCACGGGATTGCGATAGGGTGCGATTAGATAGCCGGGCAAATTTGGCTGTCAACGATCCTCTCGGAGGAGGGATCGCGGTCGGGGGCAACGTCATGTGGCAAAAGCTATCCTTGCGCGCACGGATCAACCTGCTGTTGGCGCTGATATTGGCGCTTGGATTGAGCATCAATATCGCGCGCCTGGTGCTGGAGGCGGGACCTCGCGTACAGGCAGAAGACCAAAGTGTTATCAGGCTGGCGCGCGAGTTTGTTACGACCATCGTGGCTGGTCTCGACGAGGCGCCGGATCCGGATGCGCGGCTCGACCGGATCGTGCAGGACCTGAGCCGGCTGCGTCACGTCAGCATCACGCGGCAGGATGACGCGACCGCAAAGTCTCCCGAGCGAGCTGAGGAGCCCACCGATCCGCGCGCTCCGCCGGAGTGGTTCGTCGCGCTGGTTCATCCCGAGCAGACCTCGGTGCGGGTGCCGATCTCGGTCCACGGCAAGCCGCAATCGCTTGTCATCACCTCGCATCCCGACGACGAAATCGCCGAGATCTGGGACGGCATCGTCACCCAGCTCGAAGTCGGCTCCGCGATCGCGCTCGCGCTTTTCTTGGTCACCATGCTTGTTGTCGGCCGTGCATTGGCGCCGTTGGAGGCATTGTCGCAGGCCATGATCGGCATCGAGGCCGGGGATTACGACGCGCGGGTCGAGCCCGGCGGCTCGCCTGAATTGGCGGCGATATGTGCCAAACTGAACCATTTGGCGGCGACGCTCGGCGAGGCCGTGGACAGCAAACGGCAGCTCGCCGAACGTGCCGTCTCGCTGCAGGATTCCGAGCGCAAGGAGATCGCGCGCGAGCTGCACGATGAGTTCGGGCCCTATCTGTTTGCGCTGCGCGCACATGCCGGCGCGCTGACCCGACTGTCGGAGGTGGACAAGGCTGACCCTGCGGCATTGCGCAAGCACGGCAACGCCATCCTCGAGCAGGTCAATGCGCTCCAGCAGTTTACCCGCCGCATCCTGGAGCGATTGCGGCCGGTAGGGTTGGCCGAGCTCGGGCTTGCGGAAGCGCTTGGCGCGCTGGTGCGGTTGTGGAGCGAGACGCACCCGGAGGTGGAGATCGACAGCCGAATTTCGCCTGATCTCGGTGATACCGGCGAGATGGCCGATCTGACGATCTATCGCATCGTTCAGGAAGCCCTCACCAACGTGTTCCGTCACGCCGGCGCGACGGCGGTCGATATCACGATCGAGCCCGCGGAGCGGCAGACCGGCCTGCGCGGCAGCCGCGGCTGCGCGCTGGTGCGGGTTCGCGACAATGGCCGCGGGCTGCTAAGGGATCACAGGCTTGGGCGCGGTTTGACCGGCATGCAGGAACGGATCCTCGCGCTCGGCGGCTCGCTCAAGATCAACTCCACCGATGATGGCGTGACGGTCGAAGCGCTGGTGCCGAAGGCTGCTACCGCGGCCAGTATTTGAAAGCGGCCCACGCCAGTGCCAATGCGCCGGCGATCCAGAGCACGATGATTGCGATCATTCCCGCCCGACTGGTCGGGCGCTGCAATACCGCGCTGGCATTGGCGCGGCATTCCGCCATCACGTCATCTGGAATGAGCGAGATGGCAAGCCAGATGCCAAACGGCAGCAGGATCAGATCGTCGAGATAGCCGATGATCGGGATGAAATCCGGAATTAGGTCGATCGGCGAGAGCGCATAGGCTGCGATGGCGATCGCGAGGGCCTTTGCGTACCACGGTACGCGCGGGTCACGCGATGCGAAATAGAGCGCAACGCTGTCGCGTTTGAGGTTGCGCGCCCAAGCCTTGATTGAGGAGAAAGCTTTGATCGAGGAGAGTTTGAGGGCGGACAGCATGGCGTGACGCCTGCACGCCGGGCAGCAGCACTATTCCAGCACCACATCCGCCGGCAGGCCGCCGTGCAGACCCTTGTGGACCGAGGAGGGCGCGATGCCGAAATACTTTCGGAACACGCGGCTGAAATGCGAGGAACTCGAAAAGCCCCAGGAGAATGCGACGTCGGTGATGGTCTTGCCGTTCTGGGATTCCAGCTCCTGACGGCAGTTCTGCAACCGGGCCTTCCAGATGTAATCGCTGACCGTCATGCCGCGATCGCTGAACAGCATGTGCAGATACCGTTTGGAGCAGCCGAGCGCCGCGGAAATGCGGTCGATGCACAGATCTGGATCGCGCAGATGCTCGCGGATGAAGCCCTGGGCCCGCACATAGGTGGCCTCGGCACTGCCGCGGTCGAACATGGCGCCGGTCTCGCGCAGCGGCAACAGCAGCAGGTCGATCAGCGCATCGGCGACGCCGACCGCATTCACCGGGGTCAGCGTCGGCGCCTCGCCGAACGCGGCATGGACGAAATCATAGGCGATGCGGCCGGTGCCGTTGCGCGCCGAGAGCTTGCACGGCGCCATCTTGGAGAGCTGGAAGCCGCGCTCCTTGAGCAGGTCCTTTGGAACGATGACGACCTCATGGCGCGTCAGGGACGGGCTGATGATGGTATGCGGACAGGACACGTCGTAGGCGAAGCAGTCGCCCGGCATGATGTCGAAGTGCAAGCCGTCCTGCTCGAAATGCGACACGCCGTGGGTCTGGAAGACGATCTTGATGTAGGGATGCTCGCTCAGCTTGATGCGCGAGATGGTATGCGCGATCCGGTGCTGGCTTGCCTCGATCTGGCACAGCTTCAAGCGCGAGACCGTCGTGAAATTGATCCGGCCCTCGAGCGAGGACCCCTCGAGCGCGTCGACGTCGAACTGACCGCAGAGGTCAGTGAGCGCATCCGACCAGCGCTGGATCTGCCGCTTGGGCGTCAATCCGTTCGTGCTGAGTGAATGGACTGTATCGGACATCTTTCCAGCCACCGATTCGATCCCCAACGTGACCGCCAACCGCGTTTGAGTCTGGCCCGGATGATGCGCCTTCTCCCTGATTCTGAATAGTTTAGGGAGGCGGCGGGATTTCTTCCCGGTTACGGCCGGGCGATCCTCCGACTTAGTTCTGGACTCGTCAAGCGCAACCTTAGCACGCGTCGATCTGGCGCTCGAATTGCAGCGGCCCGCATTGATGCCCTGCAACATGAAGCAACCTGTCCTGCCAATTCGGGGCGGGCCTGCAAAAATCTGTCGCAGCTTCGCTTTTGAGCAAACGGCTCTTCTCTATTGGGCAAGTCAGCAGGGCTCGATCGGACTACGACTGGGGAACCAAAATGGAAGAAGTGGGGCCGTTTCGGCGGAAACCCTTGAGCTCTTGAACCTGGGAGGAAATCCACGATGCGCAAGATGCTTTACGCGACCGGTCTTGGGGCAATGGCGGTGTTTGCCGTCGGTGCTGCCAGCGCCAATGACGAACTCCACAAGATGTCGCAGAACCCGAAGGACTGGGTGATGCCGACCGGCGACTACACCAATCAGCGTTACTCGAAGCTGAATCAGATCAACGCCTCGAACGTCGGAAAGTTGCAGGTCGCCTGGACGTTTTCGACCGGCGTGCTGCGCGGCCACGAAGGCGGCCCGCTGATCATCGGCAACATGATGTACGTGCATACCCCGTTCCCCAACAAGGTCTACGCTATTGACCTTTCGAAGGACAACCAGATCGTCTGGAAATACGAGCCGAAGCAGGATCCGAACGTCATTCCGGTGATGTGCTGCGACACGGTCAATCGCGGCGTCGCCTATGGTGACGGCAAGATCTTCCTGCACCAGGCCGACACCACACTGGTCGCGCTCGATGCCAAGACCGGCAAGGTCGAATGGTCGGTGAAGAACGGCGATCCCAGCAAGGGTTCGACCGGCACCTCGGCACCGATGGTGATCAAGGACAAGGTGCTGATCGGCATCTCCGGCGGCGAGTTCGGCGTTCAGGCCCACATGAGCGCCTACGACATCAAGACCGGCAAGCTGGTCTGGCGCGGATTCTCGGAAGGTCCGGATGACCAGATCCTGGTCGACGACAAGACCACGGAACTCGGCAAGCCGGTCGGCAAGGACTCGAGCCTGAAGACGTGGCAAGGCGATCAGTGGAAGATCGGCGGCGGCGCGACCTGGGGCTGGATCTCGTACGATCCCGAACTTAACCTCGTCTACTACGGATCGGGCAACCCCTCGACCTGGAATCCGAAGCAGCGTCCCGGCGACAACAAGTGGTCGATGACGATCTGGGCGCGCAACCCGGATACCGGCGTTGCCAAGTGGGTCTATCAGATGACGCCCCACGACGAATGGGACTATGACGGCGTCAATGAGATGATCCTCTCGGATCAGTCGATCGACGGCAAGGCGCGCAAGCTGCTGACGCACTTCGATCGTAACGGCCTCGGTTATACGCTCGATCGCGCCACCGGCGAACTGCTGGTCGCCGACAAGTATGATCCGAAGGTGAACTGGACCTCCGGCGTCGACATGAACAAGAGCTCGCCGACCTATGGTCGTCCGAAGGTTCTCGACGCAGCGTCGACCGACAAGGCCGGCGAGGACCACAACGTCAAGGGCATCTGCCCGGCGGCGCTGGGTTCGAAGGACGAGCAGCCGGCAGCCTACTCGCCGGACACGCAACTGTTCTACGTGCCGACCAACCACGTCTGCATGGACTACGAGCCGTTCAAGGTGAGCTACACCGCAGGTCAGCCCTATGTCGGCGCGACGCTGTCGATGTATCCGCCTCCCGGTGAGACCAACATGGGCAACTTCATCGCCTGGGACGGCAAGACCGGCAAGATCGTCTGGTCGAACAAGGAGCAGTTCTCGGTCTGGTCCGGTGCGCTCGCGACCGGCGGCGGCGTTGTGTTCTACGGCACGCTGGAAGGCTATCTGAAGGCAGTCGACGCCAAGACGGGCAAGGAGCTCTACAAGTTTAAGACCCCGTCCGGCATCATCGGCAACGTCACCACCTATGAGAACAACGGCAAGCAGTACGTCGCCGTTCTGTCGGGTGTTGGCGGTTGGGCAGGCATCGGCCTCGCGGCCGGTCTGACCGATCCGACGGCCGGTCTCGGTGCAGTCGGCGGCTATGCGGCGCTGAGCAACTACACCGCGCTCGGCGGAACGCTCACCGTGTTCTCGCTGCCGCAGCAGTGAGCTGAGCAACCCTCGTTCCGGCGCATGGGGCGATCTCCATGCGCCGGTCCGTTGTCAATCCGCACGCGAGGATATGCTTTTGCGTAAGATCTGGTTTGTGACTGCTGCGATCTTGGTCGTGGCAATGGGAGGAGTTGCCTTTGCCGAAGCTCCCGGCGACCCGACAGCGGTCAAATCCGAGGACGGCAAGTATCTCGATAAAGACGGCAACCCGACCTACAAGATTGAGGCTGACGGGACCGTGGATTGGTACACCTACTCCGGATATCGGCGCTACCATTCGGAATGCCACGTTTGCCACGGGCCGGATGGCATGGGTTCGACGTACGCGCCTGCGCTGAAGGACTCGCTGAAGAGCATGAACTATGCCGATTTTCTCGGCGTGGTCGCGAGCGGACGCAAGAACGTCTCGACGTCGCAGGAGAACGTCATGCCCGCGTTCGGCGACAATCCGAACGTTGCTTGCTACATGGACGACCTCTATGTGTACCTGCGCGCTCGTTCCAATGATGCGGTTGGGCGCGTACGGCCGGCCAAGCACGAAGACAAATCGGAAGCCTACGGCAAGGCGGAAGACGCCTGCATGGGCCACAACGACAAGAAGTGAGCGTGACCGGCGCGAATGACAAACCTGTTTGATGTTTTGTGGAGACCAAGATGAAGACCCGCGCCGCAGTCGCATTCGAAGCCAAGAAGCCGCTTGAGATCGTCGAGCTCGACCTGGAAGGCCCGAAGGCCGGCGAGGTCCTGGTCGAGATCAAGGCGACGGGCATCTGTCACACCGATGCCTATACGCTCGACGGCTTCGACAGCGAAGGCATCTTCCCCTCGATCCTCGGGCATGAAGGTGCCGGCATCGTCCGCGAAGTCGGCGCCGGTGTGACGTCGGTCAAGCCGGGCGATCACGTGATCCCGCTCTACACGCCGGAATGCCGCCAGTGCAAAAGCTGCCTGAGCCAGAAGACCAATCTCTGCACCGCGATCCGCGCCACCCAGGGCAAGGGCGTGATGCCCGACGGCACCTCGCGCTTCAGCTACAAGGGCAAGACGGTCTTCCACTACATGGGCTGCTCGACCTTCTCGAACTTCACCGTACTGCCCGAGATCGCGGTGGCCAAGATTCGCGAGGACGCGCCGTTCGACAAGAGCTGCTACATCGGCTGCGGCGTCACCACCGGCGTTGGCGCGGTGGTCAACACCGCCAAGGTGACGCCGGGCTCCAACGTCGTCGTGTTCGGTCTCGGCGGCATCGGCCTCAACGTGATCCAGGGCGCCAAGATGGTCGGCGCCGACAAGATCATCGGTGTCGACATCAATGACGCGAAGGATGCCTGGGGCCGCCAGTTCGGCATGACGCATTTCGTCAACCCGACCAAGATGCAGGGTGACATCGTCCAGCATCTGGTCGGCCTGACCGACGGCGGCGCCGACTACACCTTCGACTGCACCGGCAACACCAATGTGATGCGCCAGGCGCTGGAAGCCTGCCATCGCGGCTGGGGCGTCTCGGTCGTGATCGGCGTTGCGGAATCCGGCAAGGAGATCGCGACCCGGCCGTTCCAGCTCGTCACCGGGCGGGTCTGGAAGGGCACCGCGTTCGGCGGCGCGCGCGGTCGCACCGACGTGCCGAAGATCGTCGACTGGTACATGAACGGAAAGATCCAGATCGATCCGATGATCACCCATGTGCTCAAGCTCGACGAGATCAACAAGGGCTTCGACCTGATGCACGAGGGCAAGTCGATCCGTTCGGTCGTCGTATTCTGAAATCAAAACACCAAGCACTAGGAGGATAGACCAATGACTGTTCATATCCACCCGTCGGTCGACAATGGCGTCAAACAAGGCTCAGGCAGTTTTGCCGGCGGCACGCTCGTCTGCAAATGCGCGGACAAGAAGGTCAAGGTCGGGATCAAGGGCGATGTCGCCCACAACCATGCCTGCGGCTGCACCAAGTGCTGGAAGCCTTCGGGCGCCACCTTCTCGGTGGTCGCAGTCGTGCCGCGCGAGAACGTCACCGTGCTGGAGAACGGCGACAAGCTGAAGATCGTGGATGCCGCCGCGGTGATCCAGCGCCATGCATGCACCGGATGCGGCACCCACATGTACGGCCGGATCGAGAACAAGGGCCATCCGTTCTATGGCCTCGACTTCATCCATCCCGAGCTGTTCCAGGAGCAAGGCTCGGCGGCACCGGGATTTGCCGCCTTCGTGTCGTCGGTGATCGAGTCCGGCGTCAAGCCGGCCGATATGGCCGGGATCCGGTCGCGCCTGAAGGAGCTTGGGCTCGAGCCCTATGACTGCCTGTCGCCGGCGTTGATGGACGCGATCGCCACCCACGTCGCGAAATCCAAAGCCGCCTGATAGGGGCGGCCTGACGAGATTCGGCGCCGGCAGAGGGCCTGCCGGCGGCGGATATGCTGGTAGTACCCGTGACCTTGAACCTTGCATGCCCTGCGGGCGACCACAGGGCATGCATTTTATTTGCCGCCTTGCCCTCGTCCTCTTCCCGATCCTGACCCTGTCGCCGGCCAGTGCCGCGTCGCCGGAAGATCGCTACATCGCGACGCGTGACGCCGCGATCGCCAAATTCGCCAAGCTGTCGAACGACAACAAGATCAACGAGACCGTCGACAAGGCCGAGGCGGCCGCGCGCGACGAGCTCAAGGGGCAGCTGGTCGCGATCCTGTCCCAGCCCGCCCGGCCGGGCTTTGCGCCCGCCCAGCTCAATCTCGACACTCTATATAGGGGCGACATGGGGTTCGGCATGCTGGACGGCCTGCGCTTCGACGCCGATACCGGCAGGGACGGCGCCAAGATCGGCGAGAAGCGCGCCGACGGCAGCTTCGTCGAGCCGAAAGCCCATATCATCGTCACGTCAGAATCCCTGTTCACCCGCTGGCTGCACGAGCACAAGACCTGGTGGGACAAGGGCAGCAAGAACGTGCCGCAGCAGATCGAACCGGCGCTGAAGTTCGAGGGCCTCTATACCCAGGCGATCTCGACCGATGCGGCCGTGATCAACTTCAACGAACTGCCGGTCGCCAAGCCGGCGTCGGCCACGGTTACCTACGGTTTTCTGGCCGGCCGCACCCAGGACTCGACGCCCGAGGCCGCCGACGAGGTTTTCGTCGCAGCGCTCGCCGACGGCAAGGTCTACATCGCCTATGGCGAGATCGAGCCCACCGTGCAGGTGCCGGCCTGCACCGCGATCCGCACCGACTATAACAGGAAGGCCGATGCGGCGGCCGAGAAGCTCGAGCGCAAGCAGATCAGCAAGGCAGCCTATGACAAGCTCGGCGACCTGCATCAGCAAGGCGAGGACGCATTCAAGCGGTGCTTCGTCCAGCAGGCGCCACAGCAGCCGGCCTTCGCCGCGGCCACCAAACAGGCCCAGTCGCTTCTGGAGACGGCGATCGGCAAATAGCGTCAGCCGGTAGTTTGATCGGCTGATGTTCTGATCCTATCTTTCCCGGACAGCTCTGCACGCCGGGGAGACGCCATGAATACCGCCATCAGCCCGTTTCGTATCGCCGTCAGCGACGATGTCCTTGAGGACCTGCGCACCCGGCTACGCCGGACCCGCTGGCCGGAAGCCGAACTGGTCGACGATTGGAGCCAGGGCGCGCCGCTGCAATGGATCAAGGACGTCTGCCAGTATTGGGCCGAGACCTATGATTGGCGGCAGCGCGAGGCGCGGCTCAATCGGTTCAGCCAGTTCACCACCGAGATCGACGGGCTCGACATCCATTTCATCCATGTTCGCTCGAAGCATCCGGAGGCGCGGCCCCTGATCATCACGCATGGTTGGCCGGGATCGGTGGTCGAATTTCACAAGGTGATCGAACCGCTGACCGATCCAACGGCGCATGGCGGCAGTGCCGCGGATGCGTTCCATGTGGTGTGCCCATCATTGCCGGGCTTCGGCTTCTCGGCCAAGCCTACTGAGACAGGCTGGGGCGTCGACCGGATCGCCAGCGCCTGGGCCGTCCTGATGCAGCGGCTCGGCTACACCAGCTATTTCGCGCAAGGGGGCGATTGGGGCTCGGCGGTCACGACCGCGATCGGCGGCCAGGACGCGGCGCATTGCGGCGGCATCCACATCACGCTTGCGATGTCGACGCGGCCCAATGTCGAGGGGCAGCCGACGCCGGAGGAGACACGTGCGCTCAACGGCATCAAATATTATGCCGACTGGGATTCCGGCTATTCGAAGCAGCAGTCCACCCGGCCGCAGACGCTCGGCTATGGCCTGACGGATTCACCGAGCGGGCAGGCGGCATGGATCCTGGAGAAGTTCTGGGCCTGGACCGATTGCGACGGGCATCCGGAAAACATCCTCAGCCGCGACGAGCTGCTCGACAACGTGATGCTGTACTGGGTCACCGAGACGGCGACATCGTCAGCGCGGCTGTATTGGGAAAGCTTTGGGCCGGGCAAGCGAACCCCGCACAAGGTCAGTGTGCCGACCGGGGTTGCCGTGTTTCCCAAGGAGATCGTCACGCCGGTCCGCAAATGGATGGAGACCAACTTCACCAACATCCAGCACTGGAGCGAGATGCCGAAGGGCGGGCATTTTTCGGCGTTCGAGCAGCCCGAGCTGTTCGTCGGCGAGGTGCGGGAGTTTTTCGGGAAGCTGCGTTAGCTGCGTTTGTGTCAGAATGCGCTGCGCAACGGAGGGACGTCGGCGTGCTGCTTGATCCCCGCGACGGCGACTTTGAGGACAATGCCGCCAGTCCCGAACAACGTTCGTTGTTCGCGATCGTGGGCAGCCTTCTGGTTGAGATAAGCCCGGCGAAGCTGCTATTCGCCTGGACGGTTTCCCTTCTGCTTCCCGGCCTGCTGCTCGGCCTTGCGCCGCTGGTCGCGTCCGCCTGGATCTCGAGCCTTTCGCAACACGTTCTGGCGTTGTCCGAAGTGGGGGCAGTGCTGGCGTTGGTCGTGATCGCGGCGTTAGGGTGGCTCGGCGGGCGACCGCTGTTTCAAATCGCAGAAACAAACTTCTGGTCGTTGAATGCGCTCGCGGTGCAACCGAGCTACACCTTCACGCGCGAGGCGCTGGGCCATCTGGCGGAACTGCTCTGGCGAACCGGCGCAACTCCTGCTTCTCGCATAAGGCTGCGCCGCATTTGCTCAATCGGCGCCGGCATGCTGCTCTCCGCAGGTGCGGCATTGCTCGCGGTCCTGGCCTGGCCTGCTTCGCAATGGACTGCGACCGTCAATGACCTCGTTCTGATCCATCGTCTTGTAGTGCCGACGTTCGCGAACGCCGTGGTGCTGGTGTCCGGCTATCTTGCAGTCGCATCACTGGCCTGGAGTGTGGCCGACGCCAGCATGGATCAACCGGCCGACCTTGCTGCCTTCGACGGGACGCCGCCCGGAGGCCGCTGCTGGCGCCTCGCGCATTTGTCTGACCTTCACGTGGTCGGCGAGCGATACGGCTTCCGCATCGAAAGCGGGACGGCCGGTCCGCGGGGAAACCGACGCTTCCATCGCGTGCTGGCTCGCCTCGCGGAAATCCACGCCGTCGATCCGCTCGACCATGTGCTGATCAGCGGCGATATGACGGATGCCGGCCGGACCGGCGAATGGGCGGAATTTCTCGATGCATTGGCGGGGCATCCTGAGCTTGCAGCACGCATCATCATGCTGCCGGGCAATCATGACGTTAACGTCGTGGACCGCGCCAATCCCGCGCGCCTCGACCTGCCGTTCAGCCCAGGCAAGCGGCTACGGCAGATGCGCACCCTGTCGGCGATTGCGGCCGTTCAGGGCGATCGCGTGCGCGTCATCGACGGTTCCGGCAAACCATCGGCTACGCTGAACCAGGCGCTGGAACCTTACCAGGACCGGATAACGCAATTTGCGCAGCACGGAGGTGTGCGACGTGCAATGGCGGTCCGCGGCTTGTTCGACGACCAATTCCCAATGGTCCTGCCGCCGGACCAGGATGGCGGCCTCGGGATCGCCATTCTCAACTCCAACGCAGAAACCCACTTTTCCTTCACCAACGCGCTCGGTTTGGTTTCGGAAGCCCAAACACGGCGATTGGAGGCCGCAATCCGTCATCTCCCGACGTCATGCTGGATTATCGCGCTGCATCATCACCTGATGGAGTATCCGATGCCGGTCAAGACGTTTGCCGAACGCATCGGGACGGCCCTGATCAACGGCAGTTGGTTTGTACGCAGGTTGCAAAAGTTCTCCGATCGCTCGGTCGTGATGCACGGTCACCGGCATATCGATTGGATCGGTACATGCGGTGCGTCGAAGATCGTCTCTGCCCCGTCGCCGGTGATGGGGGCGGCCGATGACGCCGTCACTTATTTCTATATCCACAGAATGGTGGTCGGGCCGGACCGGAAGCTCCGCCTCGCCGAGCCCGAGCGGGTGGAAATTGCCGGAAGCTAAAGCGCGATGATATTTGGTTGAATCGTCATCGCGTTTTAGCTCTTTGTTTGAGCATGATCTTTTCGGAAAGCCGCTTCGCACTTTTCCGGATCATGCTTTAGGACGTTTCCGGCCTGTCTTCGTGCGTTCCGCCGAACAAATCAGCGATCCATGCAGCCGACGGACTCTCGGCGCAGAAGGTCAGAATGGCGAGCGTGATTGGCACGCCGATGAAAGTCCCGAACAGGCCCCAAAGCGAGCTCCAGAAGAAGATCGCAAACAGCACCAGGAATGGCGAGATCGACAACGTCGAGCCAGCCACCCGCGGTTCGATATAGCTGCCTACCACGAACTGGATGACGTTGAGACAGGCGAATACGCCAAACACCGCGGGCCAACTGTCGAACTGCGTCATGGCCAGCAGCGTGGGGAACAGTGTCGCGATGAAAGGGCCGATGAAAGGAATGTAGTTGAGGACAAAGGCGATGACGCCCCATTCGAACGCGAATGGCAGTCCGGTCACGGCGGCAAACAGGCCGACCAGGAGACCCGTGACCGCGCTCATCTGCGTCCGCACCAGCATATATTTACGAAACTTGGCGGCCGTAGCCTTGCTGCCCTCGAGCAAGACGCGCGCGGCTGTGCGATTCTCCAGTCGCTGGATGCGTCGACCAGCGTCTTCGACCTCGAGGAGTCCCAGCACGACATAGACCAGCACGATGAGCCAGAAACTCAACGTGGTGTTGACACGGCCGGTGACGTATTGCGTGACGCGCAGCAGCCAGCCGACATTGAAATGCTCCGCCCAAAGGCCTGCGAACGAGATGCCGTGGCCGTCCAGCCATATCACCGCGGCGTCGTAGAAGGCTTGATATCGCACCGCATCCGCAATCAGGGAGCGCCCGACACGGCTGAATCCCCACGCCGCGAGCGAGGCAAACGCGACGCAGGCAGTGGTCGTAACGACGACGGTGATGGCAAGCGCGAGGAGTTTCGGCAGCCACGACTGTAGCCGCTTCTGAACGGGCCAGACGATCGCAATGATGAACAGGGCGGCCGCAAGCGGGGCCAGCACGCTGCGCGCCTGAGCCACCGCCGCAGTGACCAGTACCGCGGCAATGATGCCGGTCGTGATCTTCAACCCGCCCGTCGCCATCCGGCAACCTTAGTGGAAAACGCGTCCCGCAGGCAAATCGAGGCTCGGGCGCGCCATTCAGCTTGGAAGCCGACCGGCAATCTCGTCCGCCCGCCAACATCGCACCGCGTGCCCGTCCGGACGCGTCTCGAGCGAAGGCCCGGGTTCGCGATGACACGCTGTTTCGGCGTAACGACAGCGCGGACTGAATGCGCATCCGTCCGGCGGATCAAGCGGATTGGGAAGCTCGCCCCTCGCCGTCGCCAACGGTGCGCGGCGCAGCGGATCGGGAATCGCAGCGATCAGGGTTTGCGTATAGGGGTGCGCCGGCCGTTCGAAGATGTCGCGCCAGCCGCCCGTCTCCACGATGCGGCCGAGATACATCACCGCGACCCTGTCGCTCATGTGCTCGACCACGCCGAGGTCGTGGCTGATCATGATGTAGGACAGGCCGAGGCTTTCCTTCAGCTCCAGCAGCAGGTTGATGATCTGGGCACGGATCGAGACATCGAGCGCTGAGACCGGTTCGTCGCAGATGACGATCTTCGGATTGAGGATCAGCGCGCGGGCGATGCCGATGCGCTGGCGCTGACCGCCCGAGAATTCATGCGGGTAGCGGCCGGCCTGCTCGGGCCGCAGGCCGACATGCCTGAGCATCTCGGCAACGCGCCCGTCGATCTCGCTTTGGGCCGTCACGCCGTGCAGGCGCAGCGGATCTTCAAGCGTACGGCGAACCGTCTGGCGCGGATTGAGCGAAGCGTAGGGATCCTGGAACACCATCTGGGCGATACGGGCCAATCGCTTTCGATCGACCGATTGCTGTTCCGTCACGACGTGGCCGTCCAGCACGATCCGGCCGCGCGTCGGTGTCAGAAGCCCAAGCAGCGAAAGGGCGACGGTGGACTTGCCGCAGCCGGATTCGCCGACGAGACCGAGGCACTCGCCGCGCTTGAGCTCGAGATCGATGCCGTCGACCGCGCGCAGCAGCCGCCGGCCGCTGCCGAGCAGGCCGCCGCCAAGCGGAAAATGAACCGCGAGATCCTCAACGCTGAGGATGACGTCGTCGCCGGGATTCGCCGTGGGTTCAGGCATGATGGTGGCACCTGACGAGCCCGCCAGCATCCAGCCATGTCGTCTCGGGCACGGTGGTCCGGCAGATCTCGGTGGCCAGCGCGCAGCGCGGATTGAAGCGGCAACCGGCCGGGAAGTCCGCGATCGCCGGTACGACGCCGGCGATTTCCCTGAGCCGCGCCCGGCCAAGTGCCGCGCGGCTTCCCAGCCGCGGCAGCGAGTCGACCAGGCCTTGGGTGTAGGGATGCGCGCCGGCGCGGAAGATGTCGTCCGAGCGGCGTTCCTCGACAATGCGACCGGCATACATCACGCCGACGCGGCGGCAGACATTGGCGACCAGGCCGAGATCATGGCTGATCATCAGGATCGCGGTGCCCCGCTCGGCGCACAGATTGCGCATCAGCTCGATGATCTCGGCCTGCACCGTCACGTCGAGTGCGGTGGTCGGCTCGTCGGCGATCAGAAGATCCGGATCGCAGGCAAGGGCGATGGCGATCATGACGCGCTGGCGCATGCCGCCGGAAAGCTGGTGCGGGTAATCCTTCACCCGCCGCTCCGGCGCGGGGACGCGGACATTCGCCAGCGCCTCGACCGCGAGCTGGTTGGCCTCGCGCCAGCTCTTGCCCTTGTGCAGCACGAACATTTCCGCGATCTGCCGGCCGACCGGCGAGACCGGATTGAGCGCGGTCATCGGCTCCTGGAAGATCATCGCGATGCGGTTGCCGCGCAGTGCGCGCTGTTCGGCCGCGGACAGTCCCTGGATTTCGCGGCCCTCGAAGCGGATGGCGCCGGCGGCGATCGAGAGCGGCCGGCGCAGCAGGCCGATCAGGGCAAGCGCCGTAATGCTCTTGCCGCAGCCGGACTCGCCGACCAGGCCGAATGTCTCGCCGCGATCGATGCGGAACGAAACGCCCTCGACCGCTGCGACATGGCTGCCGCCGTCAGCGAGATCGATGCGCAGGTCCTGGACTTCGATCAGCGGAGCCGTGGTCATGCACGCCGGCTCCGCGACTGGGGATCGAGCACGTCACGCAAGCCGTCGCCAAGCAAATTGAGGCCGAGCACCGTCAGGAAGATCGCAAGCCCGGGGAAGACCGACAGCCAGGGCGCCGTGGTGATCTGGTCGCGGGCCTCCGACAGCATGCTGCCCCAGCTTGGATAGGGCGGACGGATGCCGAGGCCGAGGAACGAGAGCGAGGCTTCGGCCAGCACGGCGCCACCCATGCCGAGCGTGCCGATGACGATGATGGGACCGACCATGTTCGGCAGCAGCTGCGTGATCATGATGCGCAAATCTCCATAGCCGAGCACTCTTGCTGCCTGCACATAGCCCTGGCTCTTGAGCGACAGTGTCGAGGCCCGTGCGATCCGGCAGGTGAAAGACCAGTTGGTCAAGCCGAGCGCGATCAGGAGGCTGGTCAGGCCGGGTCCGAGCACCGCCATGATGGCGAGTGCGAAGATCAGCGACGGGATCGCCAGCATGACATTGGTCAGCCCGTTGACGAAATCGTCCCACCAGCCGCCCCAATAGCCTGCGGTCAGACCGAGCGTCACGCCGATGATGCTGTTGACGAGCTGCGAGACGATGCCGACCGTCAGCGAGATGCGGGCGCCGTGCACGACGCGGGAATAGATGTCCCGCCCCTGCGCATCGGTGCCGAACCACCAGATCCAGCTCGGCGGTTCCTCCGCGTTCATGAGATTGGCGCCCATGACCGGATCGGTATGTGCCAGCCAGGGCGCGAACAGGCCGACGAAGACCGCCAGCGCGAACAGCACCCCGCCGATGATCGCGCTGGTTCCAAGCTTCATCGCGGCCGCTCCGCGGTGGCGGCCTGCACGGCCGATCGTGCACGGGCACAATGAAACCGGCTGCCGCTCATGCGTATCGGATCCTGGGATCGATCACGCCGTAGAGCAGGTCAACCAGCGTGTTGACGGCGAGAAAGAACAGCACCACCACGAGAATGGTGCCCTGTACGGTAGGAATGTCACGCTGCAGCACGCTGTCGACCAGCAACGAGCCGATGCCCGGCCAGGAAAACAATTTCTCGACGACCACCGCCTGGCCCATCACCACCCCGAATTGCAGGCCGATCGCCGTCAGAATGATGACGAGGGCGTTGCGCATCACGTGCCAGGTCACGACCCGGGTCTCGCTCATGCCCTTCGAGCGCGCGGTGCGGACAAAATCCGCAGTCATGATCTCGAGCACCGCGGCACGGGTCGTTCGCGCCAGCAGCGCCATCGGCGAGACGCCGAGGGTCACGGCAGGCAGCAGCAGAAATTTGAGCCCGCCATCGCCATAGCCGAAGCTCGGCAGCCAGCCGAGCTTCAATGCGAACAGATACATCAGCAATAACCCGAGCCAGAATTTGGCCATCGAGAGGCCGGACACCGCCAGCACCATCGAGAGCGTGTCGACGAGGCTGCCTGGCTTCAGCGCCGCGATGAAGCCGAGCGGTACGCCGACCACAACGGCGAATGCCAGGGCTGCGAATATCAGTTGCAGCGTCGGCCACATCCGTTTGGCGATCATGATCGTGACCGGCTCGCGGGTCCGGAACGAGGTCCCGAAATCACCGGTCGCGAGCTTGGCGATATAGGCGCCGAAACGCACGTAAACGGGATCGTCGAGGCCGAGCTGTTTCTTCATGCGTTCCACGACTTGCGGGTCCGTCGGACCTCGACCATCGTCGCCCATGCTCGACACGATGCTGCCCGGAACGACGCTGAACAGCACGAAGATCAGCAGCACGACGGCCAGCACGGTCGGAATGGTTTGCAGGACCCGACGGATCGCGAACGACAGCATGGGACGCTTTCCTCACTCCCTCGATCGTTTGTCGCGATGGAGGAGCACGGCACCTGTCACTTCGCGGGTGAGGTCTCGTCGACCCAGAGGTCTTCGACGTTTTGATGGGTCAGTTCGGTTGCGTCCAGCTGAATTCCCTTGAGCCAGGGCTGCACCGCCATGACGGCCTTGTTGTAGTTGAAGAACCAGATCGGCGCTTCGTCGAAAAGCAGCGCATTGGCCTTTTGCAGCAGCTGCACGCGTTTTTCGGCGTCGTCGGTCTGCCCGGCTTCATCGATCGTCTTGTCGAACTCCGCGTTCTTGAAGTTCGCATAGTTGCAGGCCGATTGCGGCGTCGCCGAGTGGAAGCATTTCAACGCGGCCTGCGGATCCGGACCGGTCGCCTGGGAATAGATGAAGGCCTGGAAGTCGCCCTTGCGGATGACCTCCGCCAGCACCGCGGTCTCGACCTGCTTGACCTTCACCTTGATGCCCACCTTGTCCAGCATCGGGATCGCGGCTTCGACGATCGGCAGCCCCCAGCTTTCATTTTGGCTGGTGGTCCATTCGAACTCAAAGCCCGTGGGATAACCCGCATCTGCGAGCAATTGCTTCGCCTTCGCGGGATCGTAGGGGTAGGGCTTCATGGCCTTGTCGTAGGCGGGCGAGGTCAAAGGCAGCCAGCTCGTGGCGCGATAGGCCTTGCCCTTGACCAGCTTGCTGATGATCAGATTGGCATCGATCGCGTAGTTGACAGCCTGCCGAACCCGCTTGTCGGCGAACGGCTTGAACGCCGGATTCATCCCCATATAGCGCGTGAAGACCTCGGCGACCTCGACGATGGTGCCCTTGAGGTCGGGGTCGGCCTGATAGGCGACATACTGTGCCGGCCCCAGCACCGAGGTGTCGATCTCCTTGTTGCGGAAGGCGACGTCGCGGGCCGCGGCTTCGCCCATCAGCGAGATCACGAGCTTGTCGGCATAGGGCTTGCCGGGCTTGTAGAAACGGTCCCAGCGTTCCAGCACGATGCGCGATCCCGGCACGTGCTCGACAAACTTGAACGGACCAAGACCGATCGGCTTCTGGAGGAAGCTTTCCTTGCCGCCCTCGTCGGCGGGATAGATCGAGGTCAGCGCGGTGAAGAAATAGAAGGCCGGATCGACTTTCTCTGTCAGCTTCATTTCGAGGGTGAAGTCGTCGACTTTCTTCAGGCCGGAGATCTCCTTGGCCTGGCCCTTCTCGACCTCGGCCGCGCCCTCGATGATGCGGACGAAGCGGGCGCCGGGATAGGCCTTGGTGCCGTCCATGATGCGATTATAGGACCAGATGACGTCGTCCGCCGTCATCTTGCGGCCGTTGTGGAAATAGGCGTCGTCGCGCAGCTTGAAGGTGTGGACGAGGCCCCCGCCCGAGACGACGACCTCCTTGGCAAGTTCCAGGACCGGCTTGCCCTCGGTCGAGTCCCAGATGTAGAGCGATCGGTGCAGGCCCTTGGCGTAGATTTCGTCCTGCGCGCGGGGTGTCGTGTGGATGTCCATGCTGGTGAAGCTGGAGCCATAGGGCGCCGTCATGCGAATGGTGCCGCCCTTGCGCGGCGTCTCGGCCGCCGCCGTGGCGGCGAGTGCGAGACCCAGGCCGGCCGCGATCGCAATCATCTTGAACATCATGTTTCCCCAACGATGCAGAAGCATTCCGATCAGCGAGTTGACCATCGGCAGCACGTCAAGCGCAAGGTCCTCGTGTCGGGTCAATGGCGACCGGCACCAAATATTTGTGCTGCCTCGATCTGAGGGGTGGATTCATAAACGCGCAGCGCGCGGCGTGCATCCGGTCCGGGGTGGTGTCGAGCGGCGTGCAACTTTTGCTTGTATGTAAGGGATTGCGATTGAACGGATTTCAGGTTCCGTCCTGAATTCGCGAAGGCAGGGTTTTCTTCTGATGAGGCTGGTAGGTCGGGTCGGGCGAAGCGAGACCCGCGATCATGTGAATTACAGCAGTCCCCGATAGATCCCCGGCGCGGAGTCGTCGATGGCCACCGCGCCGACGGCTTTCGCATAGAAGTCCGCCGGTCCGACGCCGCCGACGATGGCGTAGCCGAAGCCCTGGTGCCTCATGTCCTCGAGACAGGCGAACAGCAGCGCCTTGCCGATCCCGTTCTGCTGCGACTTCGGTGCGACACCGGTCGGACCGAAGAAGTTGCGACAGGCCGCGTCGTAGCAGGCGAATCCCATGATCGCCTTTTGCTGGATCGCGATAAAGCAGGAAACCGGCTGGCGGCTGAACGCGACCTCGGTTTCGCTGGCCCAAGCCTCACTGAAGGTCTCCCGCACCCAGGCTGTGACCTTGTGCTTCTCGGGGGCGAGCGCACGGCGCATCACAATTCCGGCCTGCTGCAGCCGATCGTAGGCGGGCCGGGAGTCGGGCAGGGCGTAGAGCTTGACGAGCATGTCCATCCGGCGACCTTAGTTGAAGACGCGCCCCCTGGGCAAATCGCGCGAGGATAAGCTCTTGCACGCCCGCGGCTCTCTAAGTACATGTACCTCGCGTATGTGGGAAATATGCCCACAACATGGATAATCGGTTGCCGGACGTAACGGTCGCAGCGCAGAACATCAACACTGGCCAGGCGGTTGTCTTCATTGTCCCGCTCAACGGCTTCGCCGCGGCGCTGGAGCGCACCATTCAACTTGGCAGCCGACGTGCGCGCTGCGAGGCCGCAAGTGGCGTGCGATCAGCCACATCGCGGCGGAACTCGGAAGGCGGCCTGCACCGCCCGGCATAAGCTCGGGCGCGAGGCGCCGTGCTCGCCCCGCGCCTCGCGCGGGTCGCCGTGCAATGGAGATCCGAGCACCTCGACGGTCGCGGTGGCTCCCGCAACGAGCTGGCTTCGCGCGGCGGGATCGAGCGCGATCCGGACCGGAACGCGTTGCGCCAACCGCACCCAGTTGAAGGTGGGATTGACGTTGGCCAACAAGGTCGCGCCGGCGCTGCGATCGCGATCCTCGATGCCGGCCGCGACGCTGTCTACCCTCCCGTGCAGCACGTGGTCACTACCCAGCAGTCGAACACTGACGGCGTCGCCGAGATGGATGCGTGGCAGCTTGATCTCCTCGAAATAGCCCTCGACGCGCAGCGTGTCGGAATCGAGCAGCGCCATGACGCCCTTGCCGGTGGTGAGATAGGTCCCCGGACGCAGCTCGTTGTTGGTGACGACGCCGCTGACGGCGGCACGCACCTCGCTGCGCTCGAGATTGAGCTTGGCCAGATCGAGGTCGGCGACGGCCCGGTCATGGGCGGCTTGCGCCTCGCCCTGGGCGGCGATCACTTGATCCAGGCGTTGCTTGGAAACGACCACGTCGGGCGTCAGCGCGCTGTAGCGCTTCAGGTCCGCGTTGGCCTCATCGAGTTGGGCGCCCTTGCCCAGCAGCACCGCCTCGGCCTGCTTCAGTGCGATCTCGTAACGCGCTCGGTCGATCCGGAACAGCACGTCGCCGCGCTGGACCGGTTGGTTGTCCTTGACGAGCACGTCGGTGACGAAGCCGGATACGTCGGGGGCAACCGGAACGACGTCAGCCCGCACATGGCCGTCGCGCGTCCAGGGCTCGTTCATGTAGTAATCCCAGAGCTTGTAGCCGGCCCAGACCGCGACCAGAACCACGAGTGTGGTGGGTGAGACGCGACGCAGCGCGTTGAGAACGGATTTCATGAGATCAACTCCCTGGAGATGAAGATCAGGCCGGCGACCAGACAGACGTAAAGCGCGAAATTGAACAGCGCGCCGTGCCAGACGTGGCGATAGAGACCAGCCTGTGCGAACAGTGTGCTCGCCACGCGCGTGAGCATGTATGCGACGACGCCCCACAGCAGGAAGCTTGGAACGATCACGCCAAACAGGTCGAACTCGTATCTCATGCCGCGATACCCTCTTGATTTGACAAGCGCGGCTGATAGGACCTGGCGCCGGGAAACAAGCCGGCGCGGATTCCGGCAAGGCCGATCAGCGCGTCGTTACGACTCTTGCTCGCGGGCTCCCGCAACGTCGACGCGATCGCGTTGTCGAGCCGGCCGACCAGCTCATCCGGCAGCCGCCCGGCCGTGTGGTTCCGGGCAGCCGATGCAAGACGGTCGAACAGCGCGTCGATGCCGGCGACGGCAGCGCGTGACAGACCGAGGCTCGCGTGCCTGACGTCGATGACGTTCAGCGCCGTCCGCAACTGCAGAAGGTTGGCGGCGTCACTCTGCGCCTCTGCCGGCACCACGGCGATACGAGCCGCAAGCAGGGCGAGACGATGCTGTATCAGACCGCCGATCACGGCGCGATCGCGCGGCGCGCTGCGCGCGGCCACGGCAGCAAGCGTGCGCCAGTTGCTTCGCACCAGGCGGCTCGCGATCCAAGCCGCGCCCAGCGTGCGAACGATGCCGCACGTCGCGGCCGTGAGCGCGACGCCCACCACGAGCGACAGGCTGGCGTTGGCGAACGAGCCGAAATCAGCCGAGTAGGATGACTGCAATGCAAGCTGCACCGACGTGAAGATGGCAAGCCAGGAGCCAGCGGACCCGGTCGCCGGCCGCGCCGTCATCCAGCCGAACAGCAGGAAGGTCGGCGCGAGTGCGACGACCAGCAGCTCGAACGTGGTGACGCGCGGCAGAATGCCAAATGCATAAATGCCGGTGACGGCGATGACGACCAGGATCACGCCGAAGAACCTGCGAAAAGCCGGCAACGGATCGTCCAGGCCGGCGAGAAACGACCCTACGAGGGCTGCAAACAGAGCCGCCGATGCGCCATCGGTCCAGCCGGTCGCGATCCAGAATGTGCAGCAGGCGAGAACGGACAGCGTGGTTGCCGCGGCGGCCCATAGCGCAAGCCCGTGGTCGCGGTGCCGGGCGGCCGGTGCCGCAGGATCGAGCGTCACGGCGAGCGCAAGCGAGCCCGGATCGCGGCCATCGGCGATCGCCTCGTGCAGCAGGCGGCAATCCCGCATGAGGTCGACGAGGTTGCGCAATCGAAGGGCGAGGCCGGCCGCCGAGATATCGATCCAGCCCGCGTCGGCGCCGAGTTGTGGTGCGACGTCACCAAGTGTTGCACGCAATCCGTCGGCCTGTCGTCCGTCCTGGTCGCCGTTCGCGAGCCAGCCTGCGATCCTCTGGATGACATCGGCGATGGCCGCTGGCACACCGCCGTGAGCGTTGAGCGCGTTCCGCCGGGCCTCGATCGACGCCAGCAGCGGGTGCAGTAACAGCATCGGTTGGCGGAGCAGCTCGAGGCCGCGCGCGGTGTTCGCCGATGTCACGGTCTCGAAGCCGAGATGCCGGCTCAACTGGTCGATCTCGGCGGCGGCAGCGGCAAGCCGCATGCGTTCGCCATCGTGCTCCTGGTCGCTGCCCTGGCCGGTGAAGACGTCCACCGTGAGCCGGCGCGTGTTGGCGAGCCAGGCGTCCGCGCGCGCCGCGATCGTGTCGGCGACGGTGCTCGGCAGCACGATCCTTGATGCGATGCTCGCGCAGGCGATGCCGAGCAGGATTTCCTGCACGCGAGCGGCGACGATGTCGAATGTCGATTCGGGCGTCGAAAGGATCGGGAAGCCGAGCAGGGCGACGGTGTAGCCGGACAGCAGGAGCATGTAACTGCGCGGGGTGCCGTCGATCAGCGAGAAGTACAGGAACATGCCGACCCACAGTGCGATGGCAAGGCTGAGCAGCCCAGGTGCGTTGACGAGATTCGGGATCAGCACGATCGTCCCAGTGGCGCCGATCAGCGTTCCCAGCGCGCGGTAGACCGCCTTCGACGACGTCGCTCCTGTCAGCTGGTTGGAGGTGATGTAGACGGACGCCATCGCCCAGTAGGGGCGTGGCATGTCAAGCAGCAGCGCAATCGAGAGCGCCACCATGGCCGCGGCAAACGTCCGCACCGCGAAGACGGAAGCGGAATGCCGCGACAGAAATGAATGCGACTGGTCCATCGTAAGTCCGACAGGAATGGCGGTGCGCACATTCGCGCGCACCGCCGGTTGCATGACTAGGCGTTGCGCAGCGGGCGGAAGGCGGTGCGCATTTCGGCGACAAACAGCTCGGGCTGCTCCCACGCCGCGAAGTGCCCGCCCTTGTCGAGCTTGTTGTAGTGGATCAGCTTCGGATAGGCCTGCTCCGCCCAGCTCCGGGGTGCCGTGTAGATTTCGTCAGGGAATGCGCTGACGGCGACCGGGATCTTGACGCCGCGCACATCGAAGAAGCCGCCCGTCGATACCTGATGGGTGTCCCAGTAGAGCCGAGCCGAGGAGATCGCGGTGTTGGTCAGCCAATACAGCGTGGCGTTGTCGAGCACGTCGTCGCGCGACAGCCCTTCCGTCTCGCCGTCGAAGACGCGGGCGATCATCTCCTGGCTGCGCGCGTCGTGATCGAGCATCCAAGCCGCGAGGCCGACCGGCGAATCGACGAGCCCGTACAGGGTCTGCGGGCGATTGGCCATCTCGATCGCGTAGCCGAGGCCCTTGTCGTAGAAGAGGCGCAGCTGATCCCAGGCACGGCGCTCGTCGGTCGTGAGAGTGGCCGGCGGCGCCGAATTGAACGCCAGCGCCCTTGAGACGTCGGCCGGCACGGTGGCCGGCATGTTCGTGTGAATGCCGAGCAGCTCGACCGGCTCCTGCAAGGCGAGCGTCTCGGAGACGGCGTTGCCCCAATCACCACCCTGCGCCACGAACTGCTTGTAGCCAAGGCGCCGCATCAGGGTGGTCCAGGCCCGCGCGATACGAACCGGGGTCCAGCCCGGTGCAGTCGGCTTTCCGGAGAAGCCGTGACCCGGCAGCGACGGAATCACGAGGTCGAACGCATCCGCGGCGCTGCCACCATGTGCGGTCGGGTTGGTCAGCGGATCGATGATCTTGATCTGCTCGATGATCGAGCCCGGCCAGCCGTGCGTCACGATCATCGGCAGCGCGTTCGGATGCCTGGAGCGAACGTGAATGAAGTGAACGTCGAGTCCGTCGATCTCGGTGATGAACTGCGGAAGGCCGTTGAGCCGCGCCTCGACGTTTCTCCAGCTGTAGCCGTTCTGCCAATATTGAGCGAGCTGCTGCACCGTCTTGAGCTGCACGCCCTGAGATGGATCGGCGACGGTCTCTTTGTCGGGCCATCGCGTCGCGGCAACACGCCGGCGCAGGTCGATCAGCAGCTCTTCTGGTACATCGATGCGGAAGGGACGGACGGCCTCGCCGGCAGCCGCGGTGCGGATTCCCGGTGGAAGCACGGTTGCCGCGCCGAAGGCGGCGACCCCCATCGCGGCGGTGCTCAAAATTCGGCGGCGACGCAGGTCGATGATTTCGTCAGTTGTGCTGGTGGTCATGGCTCTCTCCTTGTGCATTGTTGGCTTCGACTGAGATGAGAATTCGCGTGAAAGCACTGGCGACGCGTGTGGGGCGTCCGGTGGGTTCCGGCCGCAGCGTTGCCAGGAACATCGCAAAGCAAAGCGCGCCGGTCGCGAACAGAAGGAGGCTGAAGATGCTCTTCATGGCGGCTCCAGTGCAGCTTCCGTCGTGGCGGGGACATCGCTGCGCAGGCCGTCCGGCACGGCAACAACAGGGGCGCGCGCCGATCGCGGCCGCATTCGCGGTGGCACTGCTTGACGTAGGCTGTGCAGGCGCCGCCGCGCGACGACGCGGTTGGCGCGCAGTTCGCGTGCGCCGAGCGGAAACACGACGAGGAACGACGAGAACTGCGGACCGAAGCCATACTCGATCCGGCCGCCGAGGCCGCGGGCCAGATCGCTGACCATCTTCAGACCGCGCCCCGACCGCAAGCGCTCCGAGTGCGAGCCATTGTCCGCGACGATGCAATTGACGACCGTTCCGACGACGGAGAGCCTGATCTTGATCGCTCCCTCCCGGCCTTCGAAATGCGCATGTTGCGCGGCATTGGTCACGAGCTCACGGACAACGAGGGCGAGGCGCCAGCAGCGCTCCGCCTCGAGTGGCAGGCTGTCGGCGCTCAGCGCGAGACGAATCCCGATCGGCTCCAGCGAGGATCGGCTGAGGCCGAGAGCGAGCTTGCGGATCGATTCGGCGGCGTCCACCAATCGGTCGCGGTCCGGCATCGCCAGTGCGCGATGAACGCTCGCATGCTGCTGGAGCAGTTCGATGACGCCGGCAAGTGCGCGCTTGACGGCAGGGTTGTCCGTGCGCAGCACTGCGGCGGAGACCGTGTTGATCGACGAGACGAGGTCGCCGTGGATGCGGTGCGTGAGTGCACGCAGCAGCGTCTGGTCATCGAGCTCGTGAGTAGGTGCAACGCTGGGCACGCGGGCCTCCTGGCATTCGCTGGATGTGCGGCTTTCCGGCCTGACCCGAATTATGGGGAGTCCGGCCTCCCATTGTTTCGCCTAGATTGCCGTGATGTTGTCGTTGCTTGCTGTCGACGAAGTTCGAAGCGCTCGGTCAATCTGTGGATCAGGAGCGACACCATGCTGAGGCCCGCGCTCACGAGCATGGTGAACGATCGAAAATGGATCAGGTCCATGGCTGCACATCTCCTATGCCGATGCGCAAGCGAGCACGATGGCGCGCGCATCGCTGCTGCCGCGTGCGCGCCTCGCTCCTTGCTGCAGATGAGAATATCGAGGTGTGCGGCCGATCGCTTTGTGTCGAATGCCGTCGTTTTTTATAGGTTGCTGAAGGTCGCGGAGAGCGCGACCGTCAGCATTACGCCAGGATCGGAATCGCGTTCCGAATGTCGGCCAGCGACAACGCCGGCTGCGATCCGGACCCGCGGCGATACTGGCCCGGCGCTACGCCGGCCGCCTGCTTGAACGCGCGGTTGAAATTGGCCTGGCTGGAGAAGCCGAGCGCCAGCGCAATGTCCACCAGTGGCCGATCGCCCTGGATCAGAAGGGCTTTCGCACGCTCGAGCCGTCGTGCGGCAACGTAACGGTGAGGAGGTTGGCCGACGGCCTGTTTGAAGCCGCGAGCGAAGTGAAATCGACTGAGAAAGGCAATCGATGCCATGCGATCGAGCGTGAGATTGCCTTCGAGGTTTGCTTCGATGTAGTCCAGCACGCGGAAAAGCCGACGCCGGTCCAGCCCTTCTCGTGCCGAGGCGGCGGCGGACCGTGCGGCCGAACTGCTGGTGTACTTTTGAACAAGCCGTATCGCCATGCCGCTTGCTAATGATTCCACCAGCAGCTTGCCGGCGGAGGTTTCGCTCCGCAGCTCCGATGCGATGGCGCGTGCCATCTCACCCAGCAGGGGATCCTCGAAGGCGCTGTCGTATCGCAACGCGCCGAGTACCGAAGCGTCGACCTCGACGCCGAGCTTGCCTGGGGAGAACTGGCTTGGCGGAAGGTAGATGTGAGCGATCTCCGGCAGGTCGCCGCCGATATCGATGGAGCCTTCCCGCCAGCGCGCGGGCGTGAGCCAAATCGTATCGCGGCGGGTGATGGTTCGATCCGACACGCCGCTAGCCTGACGCGTGACCGGAAATCCATTGCCGTGGACATCGACACATATCTCCGTGTCGGATTGCGTCCCGGTCCACGGGACCACGCTCTTGCCATGCGCCCGCACCTCCGCCGACAGGCCCGACCAGCCTCGATCGATCGAAGACGACAGCAGTTTTGTCGGGCCGCGGCCCTGCCAGAAGTCGCAGTAAGGCCGCGGTTCGTGCCGGCTCTCGGTGACGAGATGCGCGCTGTGCGTCGACATGGAGCGGTCCTTGTTACTCTGACGTCGATCTGTGTCTGTCGGCGTGCATGGCGCCGGCCGGTCGTCGTTCAGTCGCGCCGCGAGGCCAGCCTTGTCGTCCTGCGCGCCTCGGCCTTGGGTTGGAAGAACAGGCCGGGCAGCACGGAGACCAGTCCGAAGGTCATTCCGAGGAATGCCAGGAAGGTGTCGAGATAATTCAGATCCATTGCACTTGCCTCCATCTTGGCTTGCGCGGGCTCGGCCCGGTGCAATCCGTCCAATGAGCTTAGGTATGATCCGACACAAAGATCGGTACAATAGAAACATTGATCTCGGTGCAATTCTTCCAATGCTCTGCGCTAGGCGGCGGCAATCCCGCTCCGTCGAAGCGCATCCGCGTGTCGCTGCTCGATGGCTTTGACGGAGTTTTCGAACGCCTTCTCCAGCACGCTTCTGCCGACGGTGCGGAGCACGAGGCCGAGCAGCCATCCCCTGAGGTTCTTGCCGTCGCGCACCACGACCACTTCGATGTCGGTGGTGCCATCGGGCCGGCGCGTGAAGTTGTAGGTGTGGCCGGACGCGCCGCCCCATACATTGGAGTCGGTCGTCGTCAGGATGACATGGTTGGGATCGGACCAGTCGTAGCGCAGACGTTCCCAGATGCCGCCCGAGCCTTCCGTCACGTCGGCGGCCGAAGGGCCGCGATGATGCACCTTGAGATAGGCGTCGGCGCTGTTGCTGAAGAGTTTGGAGCGGCCCGGGCCGAAGTCGGTGAGGCCGGCGACGTACTGCTCGGCTGTCAGGCTGGTTGTTCGATGAAGGCGGATCGTCGACATCTGTGGTTCCTGCACAAGTGACGGAAAGACGGGTGGCGGTGTCGGAACTAGTTGGAGACCGGGCCTGACGTGCGGACGGTCAAGCCTTCGCCGTTCCGGCTGATCTCCAGCGCGCCTCTCTCGTTCGGCGTCGAGAGCAGGGCACGCTGACCGGGCGCCAGCACTGATACGAAGCGGACCGGCGTCCCGGCCTCGCCCTGCGCGAGGGTGGTCACCACGCGATATCCGTCGGGCTCGACGGTGTAGTAGACGACGCCTGCGAGATCGCCGAGATGGACGCTGTGGCCTTCGATCGGCTTGAGCGAGCTTGCGTGCACGGCTCCCAGCGAGGCCAGGGTGAACGCGGCGGCGAGGACTGTGCTGCGGATCGACATGGGATCCTCCGTTGGCTTGGGTGTGGACTTGGGCGGCGGGCGGTTGCCCGACGGCTCCCTTGTCGGAGGACATGGTCAGGCTATGATCATCGATCAAACAGATGGGATCGATAATGGCCATCGATATCGCTAATCTAGGTCGTATCGACTTGAATCTGCTGGTTCATCTTGATGCGCTGCTGACCGAACGGAGCGTGACCAAGGCTGCGGCCTGCGTCGGCATTGGGCAATCCGCGATGAGCCACAACCTTGCCCGCTTGCGCGAGCTGTTCGGTGACGAGCTTCTCACGCGTGGGGCCGATGGCATGCGTCTGACGCCGCGTGCTGTAATCCTGCGCGAGCCAGTGCGGAGCGCGCTGGCGCAGGTCGAGGCCGTGGTGTTGCGCGATCAGACTTTCGAGCCGGCCACGGCGGTGCGGACCTTCAGGCTTGGACTATCGGACAGTATGGAAATCCTGATCATGCCCGCGCTGCTGGCGCGCATGCGCGAGATCGCACCTGGCGTTCACTTCCGGATTCACAACGTCGACGCGTCCCGGCTGCTCGATGACCTCGACGCCGACGAGCTGGATCTCGCAGTCGCCCATGGGCCGCTCCCGCAGGGACAATTGCATCACAAGCAACGCACGCTGCTGACCGAGCGCTTCGTGTGCATGTTCAATGCAGAGAAAACCGGTATCACGTCGCCGATCTCGCTCGAGGACTACGTAAGGCTGCCTCACGTGCTGACCAGCTTGCGGCCTGCCCGCACCGTGCGCGGGATCGTGGACGAGGCGCTCGACAAGCTCGGCCTGCGGCGCACCGTTGCGCTGACCACGCCGCGTTTTCTCACCGTTCCGCATCTGGTGGCGCAGGCGCCTGTTATCGTCACGATGGGGGCACGGCTGGCCACGCGGTTCTCGGCCGAACTCGGGCTCAGCCTCAGCCCGCCTCCGGTGGAGCTGAGCGAGATGCCGGTGACGTTGCTGTGGCACGCCTCCTACGACCACGATCCGGCCCATGCCTGGTTGCGAAACCAGGTGGCCCAGCTGGCTGCCGAGCTGTGAGCCGGTACGGCGATGCTGCGAGAAAGCGGGCGTATGACTCGCAGGCCGCGCCACATGCTCGCAGCCGTCCCGGCGAAGGCTGGGACCCATTACCCCAAATGCAAATTGTCACCTGATGCTGGAACGCCGGGTCCCGCCTACAACGGCTGCTGCGGCGTATGGGTCCCGGCCTTCGCCGGGACGACAGGGTTATTCAACATCGCCCTTCGTCTTCAACCGCCTCAATCCCGATACGAAGGATCGGCCCGATCCAGCTTGCGCAGCAGCGCCGGCCAAGCGAGTTCGCCGTTACGTGCAGCGCGGCCGGGCTTCGGCAGCATCCGCTCATAGGTGTCTTCGAGGATGTTTTGCGGCGGATAGATCAGCTTGGTGTTGCAGGACAACGCCATCACCTGGGTCTGGCAGGCGCGCTCGAGGCGGAACAGCACGTTGAAGGCGGCGGGTACGGTGCGGCCGACCACCAGGAGACCGTGATTGCGTAGGATCATCGCTTCGTTGTCGCCGAGGTCGCGGACCAGCCGCTCGCGTTCGTCGACATTGTCGGCGATGCCTTCGAAGTCGTGATAGGCGATGTGCAGGAAGCGCATCGAGGTCTGCGCCAGCGGCAGCAGGCCGCATTCCATTGCGGAGACTGCCATGCCGGCCGGCGTATGGGTGTGCGCAACGCAGTCCATGTCGTGCTTGGCCATGTGGATCGCGCTGTGAATGACGAAGCCGGCAACGTTGACGTCATAGTCGGTGGCGTTGAGCAGCGTGTTGCCCTCGACGTCGACCTTGATCAGGCTGGAGGCGTCGATCTCCTCATACAGCATGCCGTAGGCATTGATCAGGAACTGGTCGGTGGTGCCGGGCACGCGGCAGGAGATGTGGTTTGCGATCATCTCGGTCATGCCGTACATCGCCGTGAGCCGATAGCAGGCGGCCAGATCGACGCGGGCCTGCCACTCCTCGGCGCTCACCTGCTCGCGAACGGATTTCACGACCTTGATCGCGGGCGAGCTGACGGGGGGATTCATGGCGTTCTCTCCTTGAGATGTCTGCGAGGCAGGGGCCCGACTATTTGGCGGGACCTTAGCAGAATCGGCGCGGCGGCAAGCCGTGACGCGTCTGCTTATTTGCAGGTCTGGCGGGCAAAAACCGAATGCGGATTGGCGCGCGGCGCCATCGATGCCACACTGCGGAAAACAGCCGAGGCGCATCAAAATGAGCGATCGCAAGATACGTATCGCCGTCCTGCATTTTTCCCACGAAACCGTCTCGTTCCTGCCGAACGAGACCACGCTCGACGACTTTATCTATCCAGGCTCGCCGGCCAAGGGCGAGGCGCTGCTGCAGTTCGATCCCAAGAACTACATGGGCGGCTTCGTGCAGGTTGCGCGCGAGTTCTCCGAGGTCGAGCTGGTCGGCATCGAATCGCCGCTCTGGCCCAAGACCTACACCGGATCGGGCTGGATCACCCAGGAGGCTTATCGGACCTTTACCGGCAAGATGATTGCCGGGCTCAAGGAGGAGGGGCCGTTCGACGGCGTCTATCTGTGCCTGCATGGCGCCATGGCGGTGCGCGACGTGCCGCGGCCGGAGGCTGATCTGGCGCGACAGGTCCGCGAGGTGGTTGGCCGCTCGGCATTCATCGCCGCAACCTTCGATCCTCACGGCAACGAGGACGAGGCGTTCCTCGAACAGGCCGACATGGCGTTCGCCGTCAAATATTTCCCGCACTATGATGCGCATCTGCAGGGCGAGCGCGCGGCACGCATGCTGGTGCGGGCGATCCGCGGCGACTACAAGCCGGCGCACAGGACCATCAAGGTTCCGGTGATCTCACCTACCGTTCTGCAATGGACCGGGGCGCGCCCGTGGATGGATCTCGTGCAGCGCGCGCTGGTGTGGGAGGCCCGCGAGGTCGATGTCTACGTCAACATCTTCTTCGGCTTTCCATTCGCCGATGTTCCTGATGTCGGCATGACCGTGCAGGTCCTGACCAACGACAACCCGAAGCTCGCCGAGCAAATCGCGCGCGATCTCGCCGGCACGATCTGGCGGCTGCGTGAGGCCCTGCTGCAATCGACGAAGCTCCACAGCATCACCAAGGGCGTCGCGCTGGCGAAGCAGGCCACGGCCGACCGCAACACGCCGGTGGTGCTCGCCGATCACAGCGACCGTTCGGGATCGGCGACCTGGCTGCTACGCGAGATCATCGCGCAGGACCTCGCCAATACAGTGATTGCGACCATCGCGGATGGCAAAGCGACGGCGAGCCTAAAGGCTGCCGGTGCCAAGGCCGGCGATAACTTCGACATGGAGATCGGCGGCCTCGCCGACGAGTCGGCTGGCGATCCGGTACGGATCCAGGGCACCATCTCGGCGGCGGCCGAGGGCTACGGACAGTTCTGGGTCTGCGTGCGCTTTGGCCGCAACAATGTGCTGATCCTGTCCACCTATCTGGTGCAGATCATGGAGCCGTTTTCGCTGAAGGCGCTGGTGCCTGACATCGGTGCGTTCGACGTGATGGCCATCAAGTCGCGGGTCCACTTCCGGCGCGGCTTCGACGACAATGGCTTCGCCAAGACGATCCTGCTGGTCGAGCCGGAGCAGCCATTCCTCGGCACCACGCGTCTCGACAAGCTGCCTTACAGGAATGTCGATCTCACGCGGTACTATCCCTACGGCAATCCAGCATTTCCGGAGGCGTCGTCATGACCGGAGGCCGCTACCGCCTGATCGGTTCGACCGCGTCGCCCTATGCGATCAAGCTGCGCGCACTGATGCGCTACCGGCGGATCCCGCACGACTGGGTGATCATGACCAAGGCGCTGCGCGCGGCCACCGCGCATCTGAAACCGATGCTGATCCCGGTGCTGCAATATCCCGACGGCAGCTTTCGCGGCGAGACCACGACGCTCGCCTATGATCTGGAAGCGCGCCATCAGGGCCGCTCGGTGATACCCGAGGACAAGGCCGTCGCATTCGTCTGCGATCTGCTCGAGGACCTCGCCGATGAATGGGCGGTGAAGCCGTTGTTTCTCTATCGCTGGTGGGACCCGGAAGACCAGGCCTACGTCTCGCGCTGGGCCGGTGAGGAATGGTCGACGTCGGAAGCTGAGACCGGCAGCCGCGAGGAGATCGAGGAGTTCCGGCAGCGCCAGATCTCGCGCATGGTCATTCTCGGCGCGACGGATGAGAACAGGCCGCTGCTCGAGGAGAGCTATCGGCGGACGCTGGCAGCGTTCGAGGCCCATGTCGGCATGACGAACTATCTGTTCGGCAACCGGCCGTCGCTGGCGGATTTCGCCTGGTTTGGCCAGCTCAGCGAGATGGCGACCGACCCGACCCCGATGCGCATCATGCGCGAACGCGCGCCGCTCACCGATCACTGGGTGCGACGGCTCGACGACGCGTCCGGCGTCGAGGGCGGTTGGTACTCGCGCGAGCAGGCGCTCGGCGGGTTCGCCGAGGCGTTGCTGCGGATCGCAGGCGAACTCTACCTGCCATTCCTGGCCGCCAATGCAGATGCGTTCGCGAAGGGCCTTGAGCGCCTCGAGATCAACGTCTGGGGCCTGCCTTATGCGCTGGCGCCGTTCAAGTATCAGGTGAAGTGCCTGCTGCAGTTGCGCGAGAAGTTCGCCGCGCTCGATACCGGCGATCGCATTGCGGTGAAGCCCGTGCTGGAACGCACCGGATGTTGGGCCATCCTGGATGGAGGCTGATCGACCGCGGAGGGCACGCAGGTTCAAAACAGCGTGAGCTTAAGTTCGGTGTCTGCTCCCGAGCGCGAGTGCGATCGATCCCGGATTTCTGATCCGTTCGATCAGCAGGTCGATGCGGTCGCCGCCCCAGAACAGTTCCCCGTTGAACACCATGCTGGGAACGCCAAACACGCCGAGCGCTTCGGCCTCGTCGATGATGCGATCGTGCTCGGCGCGGGCAGGGCCGTTGACATAGGCCTCGAACGCGTCGGCAGAACCGCCGATCGCGGCAATCACGCCGGCAATCTCCGACAATTCGTCGATCTCCAGTTCATGGTTCCAGAACCTCTGGAAAACCGTGTCGTGATAGGGCCGGAACAGCCCATGGCGCTGCGCGAACAGCATCCCGGCGCTTGAATAGAAGGCATCGTAGATCCGGCGCGGGCCCTTCATGGTCAGTCCCTGCGCATTGGCGAACCGCCGCGCATCCATGTAGGAGTAGCGCACCTTGCGCCAGAAATGCGGCGTGCGCCCTTCGACCGTGCCCATGAATTCGGGAATGCGCAGCGTGTAGGGCAGCCATTCCAGTTCGACGCCGCAGATGTTCTCGAGCTCGAACAGCCGCTTGTTGGCGACATAAGCGTAAGGAGATTTGTAGTCGGTGTAGATCCTGACCTTCGGCTTTTCCATCAGCGTTCCTCACCCCGTCAGGACAATTGTTCCTGATCCAGTGCGATCGCGCAATGCGACGTGATGAAGGGGATGCGCCGCGCAAACGAATGGACCCCGGTGCATTCAAGCATCGCGGGGTCCTGCCACTTCGTTTTAGCGAAGGATATCTGGTATAGACCAGTGGTGTTTCGGGATCCAAGAGCGCTTGGCCTTTGCGCTCTCGTCCTGCGGATATGTTCAGATTGTCGGCAGCGCACGCGGCTAGCAGCTGCTATCGCCTCAACGTGCACCGAGACCTTGCCGCTGAGCAAGGTCGCTGGCTTTCGCCGGTGGCGTCATGCTCCTCTCCAAGGGTGGGCCGACGGACATCTGTCCGCTTCTGCTGCCTGGCGGCCGATCCCATAATCGTCCGCCAATTCCTGCGACGCGAGGAGCAGGCGCTCCAGCACCCCAACAGGTGCAGTCAGCCAAATGCTGCGGCAGTTGTGGCCTGCTGTCAAGTTAACGCGTAAGAGAATTCAGGTCAGGTTTCCTGTCGCGCCTTGGTTTTTCGATACTGCGTGAAGTCGGGATCATGCGTCATTTTCCAGTAATCGACGAACCGCCACGGCATCGCCGAGAACACCCGGCCGCGACTGTTGCGGTAGTAGGTCGTCATGCCCGGATGCGTCCAGATCAATTGCTCATGCTCGGCATCGACATTGCGGATGTATTCGTCATGCGCGGCGGGATCGACGTCGATCGCCGCGATGTCGTTCTCGATCATCTCGACCAGACAGGCAGAGATGTAGCGGCTCTGGCACTCCGACTGGAAGATCACGCTGCCGCCATGCGCGGGTCCCGAGTTCGGGCCTAGCATCAGAAACAGGTTAGGGAAGTCGGGCACGGTGAGACCGAGATAGGCGGTCGGATTGTCATGGCTCCAGACCTGCTTCAGGTTCTTGCCCTCGCGTCCGGTGATGTTGAGACGCGCCGCCATCTCGGAGACCTTGAAGCCGGTCGAGATCACGATGATCTCGTGCTGCCGCGTTGTGCCGTCGGCGGTGACGATCCCGTTGGCTGCAAAGCGGTCGATCTTGTCGGTGACCAGCTCGACATTCGGCTTGGTCAGTGTCTTGAACCAGTTGTTATCGAGCAGGATGCGCTTGCCGTAGGGCGGATAGGTCGGCATGCACTTCTCGATCAAATCGGGACGATCCTTCAGCTCGGAGAGGATGAAGTCGGCTAGTTCCTGGCGATGCCGGTCGTTGCCCTTGTTGACGGCGCGATCTGGATGTGGCCAGGCCGGATCCTTGCGCAGGAACGGCAGCAGCCCGTCGCCGTAGCGCCAGAACATGTTGAAGCGATACCACTGCACATAAAACGGCAGATGCGCCAGCAGCCACTGCGCGCCTTCGCTGATCGGATCGGAATAGCCCTTCACCGGCCGCGCCCACTGCGCGGTACGCTGGTAGACGGTGACCGAGGCGACACGGTCCGCGATCGAAGGCACCAGCTGCATCGCGGTGGCGCCGGTGCCGATCACGGCGACATGCTTGCCATCGAGCTTGATGTCGTCGGACCACAGCGCCGAGTGGACCTTGAGACCGCCGAAATCCTCGTCGTCATTGAAGCGGGCGGGCTGGGGATCGTTGAGCTGGCCGATCGCGCTGACCAGCACGGTGGATTCGAAGGTCTGTTCACCGTTCGCCGTCCTCAGCGTCGAGATCCAGCGGCGGTTGCCTTCGTCCCAGTGTGAAGCGACCAGCTCGGTCGAGAGGCGGACGTGCCTGCGGATGTCGTGTTCGCGCACGACCTTGAGCAGATAATCCAGCAATTCCTGGCGCTGCGCGAAATAGCGGGTCCATGGATTGCGGGCGCCGAAGGAAAACGAATACGAGTGGTTCGGCGTATCGACGCCGCAGCCGGGATAGCGGTTGACGTACCAGGTGCCGCCGATCTCGTCCTGCTTCTCGACGATCGTGTAGGGAATGCCGAGTCGCCCGAGCGCAACGCCGAGCGCGATCGCGCAGACCCCGGCGCCGACGATCAGCACATGCTGCCGCGCCAATCTCTCGTCGGAGGGGCGCGCACGCCAGCGTGCATCGCGGGGAACGAAGCCCATCTCCTCCCGCATCAGCGGTGCATATTCCGGTGCGACGTTCTCGCCCAGCGTCGCGCGCATCATCCGCAGCATCAGCTCATTGCCGGGATCGGTGATGACGGGCTTCGGCGCACCGTTCGCGAACAAGTTCAGGACCGCCGCGCGGATCTCGTCCTGGATCTCTTTCGGCACGCCGGCGTCCGGGTCGGGGATCAGGCGGACGTCGCGCTTCGGCTTGTAGGGCGGCTCGAGCCACTTCTCGTCACCGGTCATGTGCACCAGCACCATCAGCAGCACGCGGATATCGCCCTCGGCGATGGCGGAGGACAGGTCGAGGCGTTGGCGCGGAAGCTCGATATTCATGCGTTGTCCTCAGCTGCGTGGAGCTTCGGGCAGGCCGCCATAGGCCGCCCATGTGGTACCCGCGATGTAGCCGGCATCGACCGGGAGGTTGATGCCGGTCACGCCGCTGCTCTGCGGCGAGAGCAGCCAGGCGATCGCCTGCGCCACTTCCATCGGCTCGACCAGCCGGTTCATCGCCGTCGGGCTGGCGAGCAGGTCCTTGTTCAGGGCGCCCGACGCGATGCCGGCTTCGAGCGCGGCCGTGCGGGTGAAGCCGGGGGACACCGCATTGACGCGGACGCCGGTCCGGCCCCATTCGGCGGCGAGCGTCTGGGTGATCTGGATGACGCCGGCCTTCGCCGCGGTATAGGCGTGGATCGGCCCCGACGTCATGCCGGCCACCGAAGCGACGTTGACGATCGCGCCGCGTCGCCGCTTCGCCATGCCGATGCCGACGCTGCGCGCGACCAGGAAGGTGCCGCGCAGGTCGATATTGACTTCGCGGTCCCATTGCTCCATCCGCACCCGCTCGATCGTATGCATCTTGCCGAACACGCCTGCTGCGTTGACGAGACCGGAGATCGGTCCGTGCGCCTTCTCGATGTCGGTGATTCCAGCGACGACGGCGCTCTCGCTTGCGACGTCGAATGGCGCGGGCCAAAGAATAGCGCTGGTCCCCTCCAATGGCTCGGGCGCGATGTCAACGATGACGACGCGATGCCCCTGATCGGCAAGCAGCGTTGCGGTTGCAGCGCCGATGCCGCGGCTGCCGCCGGTGATGAGGATGGTGCCGTCAGCGCTCATCGCTTCTTCCCTACGTTGCTGTTGAACAGGCCATGCGTGACCAGCTTCTGGTAGGCCGTGATGACATAGTCGGGCACGGCGGTAACGCCTTGCTCGGAGTAGGAATAGCGCCGGCTGAGATAGCCGCGCGCGCCCATCAGGACCTGGACGACGGCCTCGAATTCCTCGTCGCTGAATGTGTTGGTAGCGCCGGCAGCGCGCGCACGCTGGAGGATCCGGACATAGGCATTCGAGATGTTGTCAAAGTGCTTCTGGTACCCGGTCGGTGCGAAGAACTCGGCTTCATTGAGGATGCGCAGGAACTCCGGCACCTCGCGGATGAAATCAAAGAAGGCGCTGAAGCGCTCGATCTCCTGCCGGGCTTCGCTGGCGGTGCCGGTGCGCGCATGGATGAAGCGGACCATGTCGAGGCCGATCTTCGGCAGCAGCTGATCGAGCAGCTCCTGCCGGTTTTCGAAATGATTGTAGAAGGTGCCCTGCGCGACGCCGGCGGCTTCGGTGATACGGGCAACCGAGGCTTCGGCATAGCCGTATTTGCCGACCACCTTGGTCGCGGCGTCGAAAATCTTCTGCTTGGTCCAGGCGTTGCGCTCGACCCGGTTGAGCTTCGTCACCTTGGCGGATGTCGCTTGTGTCATGCGGTGGCCTCGAGTTCGGCGCGGAGCACGCGTTTGAGAACCTTGCCGGATGGATTGCGCGGCAGGCTGTCGCGGAGGATGAGTTGCCTCGGCACCTTGAAGGCAGCGAGTCGTGCGCGGCAGAAATCGATCAGATCAGACAGATCGAGCCTGGCATCGTCGGCCAGAACCACGATGGCGACCGGCTTCTCGCCCCAGCGTTCGTCCGGCAAGCCGATCACCGCGACCTCGCGCACTACAGGCATTTCGTAGATGACGCGCTCGACCTCGGAGGAGGCGATGTTCTCGCCGCCGGAGATGATCATGTCCTTCTTGCGATCGGTCAGATAGAGGAAGCCGTCTTCATCGAGATAGCCGATGTCGCCGGTGCGGAACCAGTCGCCGAAGAAGGCGGACGCGGTCTTCTCGGGATCTTTCCAGTAACCCTGCGTCACCTTCGGACCGCGCAGGCAGATCTCGCCATTGCGGCCGGCCGGCAGGCGCTTGCCGGCGTCGTCGCGGATTTCGATCTCGACATGGGCGATGGCGCGGCCGGTCGAACCGATCTTCTCGATCTCGCGGCCGGCATCCATGAAAGTGTCGCCGCCGCAGCTTTCGGTGAGGCCGTAGGCATCGATGTAGCGCGCATTCCTGAAATAGTCCGAGAAGGCGCGGATGCGGACCTCAGGCGTCTTCTCGCCGCCGCCGATCGCCCATTGCAGGCTGGCGACATCGTAGCGTTCGCGGTTTGGGCAGGTGAGCAGCGCCGTTGTCATGACCGGCGCAAACCACGCGGCGTTCAGTTTCTCGCGCTCGATCGCGGCGAGCGCCGGTTCGGGCTCGAAGTTGCGATGAATGCACAGCATGCCGCCATGCCAGAGTACGGCGATGCCTGGCAGGTCGAGCGCGCCGACATGGTAGAGCGGGCCGACCACGAGCAGCCGCGTCTCGGAGTTAAGCCCGAGCACCAGCGTCTGGTCGGCGGATTTCCAGTAAATGTTCTCGTAGGTGAGCATCACGCCCTTGGGGCGATCAGTCGTGCCCGAGGTGTACATCAGCCGCATTAAATCGCGTGGCTGCCGCACATGGATCGGTGCCGGCGCGATGTCGGGCGCGAGGTTGGTGACGCTGGACTGCGCGACTTCACCCAGCAGCACCACCGGCGCGCCGCCGGTTACGATCGCGGCAAATTCCTCGTCGGCGACCAGCAGCCGCGCGCCGGAATTGCCGACGATGTAGCCGACCTCATCGGCCGACAGCCGATAGTTGATCGGCAGGAACACCGCGCCGATATGGCTTGTTGCAAACACCAGCTCGAGAAAGGAGGTGCTGTTCTTCATCAGCACCGCGACGACATCGCCCGGCGCAATCCCGCATGACACGAGCCAGCTGCCGACCTGGCGGATGCGCAGGTCAAAATCCGCATAAGAGACGTTCTCGCCGCGATATTTCAGCGCACAGCGATCCGGAGTCCGCCTGGCATGGAATGCGATGAAGCTGGAAAGATTGATCATTTGCGTCCGTCGGGCCGATTCCGGCGCCGGTTTTCTCCCTGGATGAATTATGACTCGTAATTCATCTTTGGCTTGACGTCACCCCCCTTGCTCTGAAAACATCGCGGTCACGGAGACGGCACGATCTCCGACAGGGATTTTGGGAACGCGAACCCGATAGGGAGGGGAATATGAACAGGACCCGGAAACCGGGCATCAGCCGGCGCGCGACGCTTGCGTTCATGGGCGCCGGTGCGGCGACCTTTGCTGCGCCATGGGTGGCGCGCGCGCAGGCCAAGACGATCAAGATCGGCATGCCGACGATTCTGTCGGGGCGCGTCGCGCAGCTCGGCACATCCTCGCGCAACGCGGTGATGCTGGAAGTCGAGAAGGTCAATGCGGCCGGCGGCCTTGCCGGACGGCAGATCGAGATGGTGATCCGCGATTCCAAAGGGCAGCCGCAAGAAGCCGCGCGGATCGCGCGCGAGCTCGTCAACACCGACGGCTGCGAGATGCTGCTCGACGGCGAGGCGTCATCGGGATCGTTCGCAGTTCACGAGGTCGCGCGTGATCTCGGCGTGCTCTGCATCCATACCTGCTCGGAAGCATCGTCGCTGACGGCTGATCCGAAGCAGCACATTCCGAACGCCTTCCGCTGCGTGCGGCAGGGCATCCACGACTCGATCATCGGTGCGGGTTACGCGGCAGGCATCGCCAAGGCCAAGGGGCTGAAGAAGTGGGCGACCTGCTCGCCCGACTATGCCTATGGCCGCGATACCACCGGCGAGTTCGTGCTGTACCTGAAGAAGTTCGCGCCTGACGTCGAGATCATCAGCGAGTCCTGGCCGAAGCTGTTCCAGCCCGACTACACCGAGGTCGTGACCAAGATCCTGCAGGCCAAGCCGCAGGCGATGTATTCGTGCCTGTGGGGCGGCGATCTCACCTCCTACATCGATCAGGCCAACATCTACGCGCTGTTCACCCAGATGGAGGTGTTCGCGGTCAACATGGCCGACTACACCGCGCTCACGGTGGTGAAGAACCTGCCCAAGGGCATCCATTCCGGCGACCGCTACATCAAGACCTTCCCGCCGACGCCGGAGAATGCCGCCTGGGGCGATGCCTACAAGTCGAAGTACAACGAATACCCGACCAACTGGTCGTGGCAGAACGCGACCGCGGTCATGTTCCTCAATGAGGCGGCCAAGAAGGCCAATTCGACCGACGGCAAGAAGCTCGCCGAGGTCCTGACCGGACTGACCATCAAGTGCCCGTTCGGCGCCGATGGCACCGTCACCATGCGCGCCGACGACCGCACGCTGGTTGGCTACGCGATCGGCTGGGGCACCACGATCCCGCAGGAGCCCTACGTGCTCGATATGAAGGCCGGTGACTGGAAGACCATCTTCGAACTCGAAGCCGAGTGGAAGAAGAGTAAGGGCTACACCTGACCCGCATGCGGGGCGGAGGCGCACTCGACTGCCTCCGCCTCCCATTTGATGTTTGTCGCGCGCCGGCGTTGCGGCCCGCCGTAATGGATGATTCCCGTGGACCTCGACGCGCTTGCCAGTTGCTTCGTCAGCCCCGCTTGCCTGGTGACCCAGACCACCAGCGGGCTGATCATCGGCATGCTGCTGTTTCTCGTCGCCGTCGGGCTGACCCTGATTTTCGGCGTGCTCAAGGTGGTCAATTTCAGCCACGGCGCCTTCTATATGTTCGGCGCCTATTTCGCGATGACGGCCTATCAGCTCACCGGCAGCTTCGCGCTGTCGATCCTGGCTGGCGCCGCCGGCACCGCGATCCTCGGCCTGATCTTCGAGCGCGTATTCATGAGCCGGGTCTACGGCCGCGACGTGTTGATGCAGTTGTTGGTCTGCTACGCCTTCGTGCTGATCTTCGACGACGTCGTCCGCATGATCTGGGGACCTGAATTCAAGTCGATGGGCATGCCGGCCGCGTTCCAGGTTCCGCCGCTCTTCATCGCCGGCGGCGTGGTGCCGCCGTATTACCTGTTGCTGATCGGCGTGGCGCTCGCAGCGGCCGCGGTTCTCGGACTGGGACTGGCGCGTTCCCGGATCGGCAAGGTGATCCGCGCGGCGGCGCATAATCCCGGCATGGTCTCGGCACTCGGCATCAACACCGGGCTGATCTACGGCGGCGTGTTCGCGCTCGGCGGCATGCTGGCGGGGTTGGCCGGAGCTCTGGCCGCGCCGGTGCGTTCGCTGACGCCGGGCATGGGTTTCTCGGTTCTGATCGAGTCCTTCATCGTCACCGTGATCGGCGGCATGGGCTCGATCCTGGGCGCCCTGATCGGTGCGCTGCTGATCGGCTTGATCCGCTCGTTCGGCTCGCTCGGCTTTCCGCTGTTCACCGAGGGGCTGATGTACCTCTTCATGGTGATTGTGCTGGTGTCGCGTCCGACCGGCCTGTTCGGCAAGGAGGTCGCATGACCGAGTTGCAGGCCGGAGAGGGCGCGCAGCCCCTCAAGGTGCCTCGGATCGACGCCAGGCCGCAGCGCTATCGCGACGTGCTGATCGCGCTGATCGCCTTTGCCCTGCTGGCGCTGCTGCCAATGGTGTTCAGCAGCAAACAGCTGCTCGATTTCGTGATCCGCTGCGCGGCCTACGGACTGTTCGCGACGTCGCTCAATCTCCTGGTCGGCTACACCGGACTGATCTCGTTCGGGCACGGCATGTTCTTCGGCCTCGGCGCCTATGGCTTCGGCCTGATGATGCAGAAGACCGGCGTCCCGATCCCGGTGGCTTTCGTCGCGACGCTGGCGATGACCTTCTTGGTCGCCGTCGTCATCGGCGCGATCTGCGTGCGGCTGAAGGAGATCTACTTCGCCTTCGTCACGCTCGCGTTCCAGATGCTGATCCACTCGACCATCCTGTCATGGCAATCGCTGACCGGTGGCGACCAGGGCCTGCGCGGCGGCATCCCGCGGCCGCCGTTTCTCGGCATCGACCTGTCCAACCATCTGCATCTCTACATCACGAGCTGCGCGCTACTGGTGATCGGGCTGCTGCTGATGCGCCAGATCGCGCAGTCGCCGTTCGGCTACACGCTGCGCATGATCCGCGACAACGCCACGCGGGCGAGCTTCATCGGCATCGATGTCTGGCGCGCGAAGTTGACGATCTTTGTGCTGGCGGCGTTGTTCGCCGCGACCGGCGGCATGATCATGGCGCTGTTCGTCTCCGGCGCCTATCCCGAATTCGCCTACTGGACGGTCTCCGGTGAAGGTATCTTCATCAACATGCTCGGCGGCGTGACCACCTTCCTCGGGCCAATGGTCGGCACGGTGCTGCTCTTGATCCTCAACGACACCGTCACGCGCTTGACCGAGTATCACGGCATCGTGCTCGGCATTGTGATCCTGTTCTTTGCCATCGGCTTGCGGAAGGGCCTGATGGACTTTGTCGTCGAGCGGCTCGCGCAGCGTCGCGGAGAGGGGCGCGGTTAGCCATGCTGGAGATTCGGGCCCTCTCGAAATCCTTTGGCGGCGTCAAGGCGACCGACAACGTCTCGCTCGACTTTGCCGATGGTTCGCTCACCGCCGTGATCGGCCCCAACGGCGCCGGCAAGAGCACCTTCTTCAACCTGATCACGGGGGCGCTGCGGCCGGACGCCGGGCAGATCCTGCTCAATGGCATCGACTTGGCGGGCAAGGCGCCGCCGGAGATCGTGCGCCATGGCATCGGCCGCGCCTTCCAGGTTGCGAGCATCTTCCCGTCGCTGACGGTCGAGGAGACGATGCTGGCCGCGGTCTGTGCCGATCAGCGCCGCGCCGGCGTCATGCATCGCCGCTTCCCTCTGGCCGAGACGCGCGACCGCGCCGAGCATGCGATGGAGCTGCTTGGCCTTGCCGGCAAGCGCAACATGACCGCGGCGACACTGTCGCATGGCGACCAGAAGCTGCTCGATATCGCGCTCGCGCTGGTGCTCGAGCCCAAGGTTCTGCTGCTCGACGAGCCGACCGCGGGCATGGGTACCGAGGAACGCTGGCGCATGATCGACAAGGTGCGCGAGCTCTGGGAGAAGCAGAAGATCACGGTCGTGTTCATCGAGCACGACATGGACATCGTGTTCAAGATAGCGCCGAAAATCGTCGTGCTGTGCTACGGCCGGATCCTGGCGACCGGGACGCCGGACGTGATCCGCAGCAATGAAGCAGTGATCGAGGCCTATCTCGGCAGTGACGACCATGCGGGAGTGGTGGCATGAGCGCGCAGCCGGTGGTGCAGGTCGAGAACCTCAACGTCTATTACGGCACCAGCCAGATCCTGTTCGGCGTCGACCTCTCCGTACGGAAGGGCGAGACCATGGCGCTGCTCGGCCGCAACGGCGCCGGCAAGTCGACCACGATGAAGGCCATCATGGGCCTTGCACCGGCGCGCCGAGGCAAGGTGAGCCTCCGTGGCCAGGTGGTGTCGGGGATGCGGCCGCATCATATCGCGCGGGCCGGGCTCGGCTTCGTGCCGGAGGATCGCCAGATCTTTCCCGAGCACACGGTCGAGGACAATCTCGTGATCGGCCAGAAGAAGGGGCCTGACGGCGAGGATGAATGGTCGATCCGGCGTGTCTACGACGTGTTTCCACTGCTGGAGCCGCTGCGGCATCGGATTGCGGGAAGGCTGTCCGGCGGCGAGCAGCAAATGCTGGCGATCGCCCGCACGCTGATGGGCAATCCGGTGCTGTTGCTGCTGGACGAGCCGAGCGAGGGGCTGGCGCCGATCATCGTGCAGCGCATCGGCGAGCTGCTGCGGCAGCTCCGTGGCACCGGTGCCACAGTATTGATCGCCGAGCAGAACATGCATTTTTGCCTTGGCCTTGCGAGCCACGCGACGGTTATCGACAAGGGGCAGATCGTCTACACATCCTCCATCGAAGAGCTGAAGGCCAACGACAACATCCGGCAGCGCTATCTGGCGTTGTAGGGCTCTTAGTAAGACGTGGGAGGATAAATGGCGGGCGAACGCAAGTTGACGCCGACGCATGAGGCGCCGTATCGCGGGCTGAAGGTGCTCGATTTCGGGCAGGGGATCGCCTCGCCCTATTGCGCGATGCTGCTCGGGGTCTATGGCGCCGACGTCATCAAGGTCGAGCCGCCCGAGGGGGACTGGTCGCGCTATCTCGGCACGACCTACGGCAATCACACGACGCTGTCGGCAGTGTACAACCGCGGAAAGCGCAGCCTGTGCCTCGACTTGAAGCACAAGGACGGGATCGCGGTCGCCCAGCGGCTGGCACGCGAGGCCGACGTGCTCATCGAGGGATTCCGACCTGGCGTCGCCGAGCGGCTCGGGCTCGGCTATGAGAGCCTGTCGCGCGACAATAAGGGTCTGGTCTATCTGTCGGTCAGCGGCTTCGGGCAGAGTGGGCCGTACTCGAAGCGACCGGGCTCGGATTCGGTCGCGCAGGCCTTTTCCGGGCTGGTCTCGGTCAATGTCGGCACCGATGGCGTGCCGCATCGGGTCGGTACGACCATTTCCGACGTCGTCACCGGCGTCTACGCATTCCAGGCCATCGCGACGACTCTGTTCGCGCGCGCGACGGTCGGCACCGGCCGCTGGATCGACGTCAATCTCTGCCAGTCGACGTCCGCGCTGCTGGGGCACAAGGTCGCCGAGTTCATCCTCGAGGGCGGCACGCCGCGGGCGCTGAATGTGCCGGCCGGCACCTACCAGACGCAGGACGGCTGGATGATGGTGACGTTGGTGAACGAGCCGCAATACAAGCGGCTGTGCAGTGCAATCGCGCGCGAGGATCTCGCAAGCGATCCGCGCTTCGCCGACTTTGCCCGGCGCGCCGACGCGGCGGACACGCTGATCCCGCAGCTGCGCGAGGTGTTCCTGACCCAGCCGACGGATGCCTGGCTCAAGGCGCTGCACGCGGCCGATATCATCGCAGAGCGGATTCTCAACCCCGGCGAATGGCTGCGCAATCCGCACGTCGAGGCGACCAGGGCGTCGGTGTGCCAGGATACGCCCGGTGTCGGCGCGGTCTATTCGCCGCGGACGCCGGGGATCGCGAGCCTGTCCGAGGATGATCTTTGTCCCGCGCCGGACGTCGGAGAGGACAGCCGTGCTGTGCTGATGGAAGCTGGACTTGACTCCGCGGAGATCGACGGCTTGCTGATGTCGGGCGCGGTGCGGCAGGCCAGGGCGATGACAGGAGGCAAAACATCATGAGCACGGACCTCGTTGGTTACTCGGTCAGCAACCGGATCGCGGAGATCGTGCTGGATCGCGCGCCGGTCAACGCGCTCAGCATCCCCTTGATCGATGCGTTGCTGGCGGCGCTGGCGAAGGCGCGCGATGACGACGCGGTGCGCGCCGTCATCATCAGCAGCGCCCACAAGGTGTTTTGCGCCGGCCTCGACCTCGACATCGTCAGGGGCAAGCCGGCGATCGAGACCAAAAAGTTCCTCGAGCGGCTGTATTTCGCGCTGAACGATACGCAGTACCGCATGGGCAAGCCGACGATCGCAGCGATCGACGGTGCGGTGCGGGCCGGCGGCATGACGATCGCGATCTCCTGCGACATGATCGTCGCGGGCGACGGCTCGACCTTCGGCTATCCCGAGATCGACGTCGGCCTGATCCCGGCGATCCATTTCGTGCAGTTACCGCGACTGGTCGGCAAGCACCAGGCGTTCGGCCCCCTGTTCCTCGGCGAGCCCTTCGATGCCGCGACCGCCCATCGAATGGGCCTGCTCAGCGAGGTGGTGCCGAAGGGGACGGCGCTGGAGCGTGCTCGCGAGATCGCAGGGAAGCTGGCAACGAAATCGCCGATCGTGATGAAGATCGGCCGCGATGCCTTCATGCGCGCGGTCGACGCCGATTTCCGCCGTTCGGTGGAGAACACGGCGGAAAGCTTCGTGGTGGTCGCCTCGACGGAGGACTGCCAGGAAGGGCTGAATGCGTTCGTCGAGAAGCGGACGCCAAATTACAAGGGACGGTAAATGGCTGGATTGTATTTCGAAGAGTTCGAGGTCGGGCAGGAATTCCATCACGAGTTCAGCCGCACCGTGACGGAGATGGACAACACCATGTTCAGCCTCCTGACCATGAACCCGCAGCCGCTGCACCTCGACGCGCATTTCTCCGAGAAGACCGAATTCGGCCAGCGGCTGTTCAACAGCCTCTACACGCTCGGCATCATGATCGGAATGAGTGTTTACGACACGACGCTCGGCACGACGGTCGGCAATCTCGGCATGACCGACGTCAAGTTTCCGAAGCCGGTGTTTCATGGCGATACCTTGAAAGCGCATACCAAGATCATCGGCAAGCGCGCCAGCAAGTCGCGACCGACCCAGGGCATCGTCGAATTCGAGCATACCATGACCAACCAACGCGGCGAGGTGGTGGCGAGCTGCCGACGCACCGGGCTGATGCACTGCAAGCCGAAGGCGTAAACGATGCGATCTTTTCTGTTCGTTCCCGGCGACAGCACCCGGAAGTTTGAGAGCGCGAAGAAGACCGCGGCCGATGCGTTGATCCTCGATCTCGAGGATTCCATCGCGCCCGACCAGAAGGTGGTTGCGCGCGGGATCACGCGCGAGATGCTCGATGCACGCAATCCGGAGCAGAAGCTCTATATCCGCGTCAACGCGCTCGATACCGACCTGACGCTCGGCGACCTCGCCGCCGTGATGCCCGGCAAGCCCGATGGTATCGTGTTGCCGAAATGCGCCGGCGCTGCCGATGTCAACAAGCTCGCGCTCTACCTCGACGCGTTCGAGGCGGCCTCCGGCATCGCGCAAGGCACGACGCGGATCATCACGGTCGCGACCGAGACGGCACGGGCGGTCCTGAAAATCCTCGACTTCGAGAATATGAGCCCGCGGCTCTGGGGCATGATGTGGGGCGCAGAAGACCTCGCGGCTTCGCTTGGCGCAACCCGCAACAGGACCGACGGCCGCTACCATTCGCCCTTCATCCTGGCCCGCGATCTTTGCTTGATCGGCGCGGCCGCGGCCGCCGTGGTCGCGATCGACACCATCGCCACCGATATCAACGATCTCGACGCGTTGAAGACCGAGGCGATCGCCGCGCGGCAAGACGGCTTTCTGGCCAAGGCCGTGATCCATCCCAAGCACGTCGACGTCGTCAATGCGGCCTTCATGCCGACCGACGAGGAGATCGCATGGTCGGAGCGGGTGATCGCTGCATTCGCCGATAATCCATCTGGAGTCGCCAAGATGGACGGCAAGATGCTGGACAAGCCGCATCTGCGCGCCGCCGAGAAGATCTTGGCGTCACGTAGGAAATAGTCAGCGGTCTGGTTCGATCAGCGCGCCCTCCTTGAGGAGGGCGGCAATCTCCGCATCCGCAAGTCCTGCCTCGTGCAGGATCTCCCGGCCATGCTCGCCAAGGTTCGGCGGATAGGTCCGGATCGACGGCGGCGTCTTGCTCCAGGTAGCGGCCGGACCCGCGACCCGTAGCGTGCCTTCGGTTGGGTGTTCCAGCGACTGGATCAATCCGACCTCAGCCAGATGCGGATCGTCGATCAAGCTGTCGAGATCGTGCAGCGGCGCGTGCGGAATGTCAGCCTCCGCGAAGAAGTGCATCCATTCGGCGGTGCTGCGGGTCTTCATCATCTGCGAGAACCAGTCGTAGACGAAATCGTAGTTCCGCGTGCGCGCCGAGATGCTGTTCAGCCGCGGGTCGCGGTCGGCCTCGTCGGCGAGGCCGATCTTGGCGAAAAATGCGTTCCATTGCTTGTCGGAATAGACCAGCGCGCAGATGTAGCCGTCGCTGGTCTGGTAGGGCCGGCGGTCGGGCGACAGCAGACGGGAGTAGCCGGGCGGTCCGATCGGCGGATCGAAGCTGCGGCCGGCCATGTGATCGCCGAGCACGAACTGCGCCATGGTCTCGAACATCGGGATTTCGATGGCTTGTCCTTCGCCGGTGCGCTCACGATGGAACAGTGCCGCCAGGATGGCATGGACCGCGTTGAGGCCGACGATGCGGTCGGCCATGGTGGCCGGCGAGTAGCGCGGCTCGCCGGTGATCCGGCCGGTGAGCGCGGGCAGCGCCGTCAGTCCCTGGATCAGGTCGTCATAGGCGGGCCGTCCAGCATAGGGCCCAGTCTCGCCGAAGCCGTGCAGGCTGGCGTAGACGATCCGTGGGTTGGCTGCGAGAAGATCGCTGGCGCCAAGCTTCAGCCGCGCCATCGCCGCAGGACGGACGTTGTGGACAAACACGTCGGCCGCTGCAGCAAGCCGCAGCAGCACCGCGCGGCCGCTCGCCTTCTTCAAGTCCAGCGCGATCGAGCGCTTGTTGCGGTTGCCCTGCAGGTACATCGCGCCCATCCCGGGATGGCGCATCGGGGCGGCGTGGCGCATCACGTCGCCATCAGGGCTCTCGACCTTGATCACGTCGGCGCCGTAGTCGCCGAGGATCATCGTCGCGTAGGGTCCCATCATGACGCTGGTGAGGTCGATGATCCTGACGCCGGCGAGTGGGCCCACCGGCGCAAATGATCCGTCCCTCGTCGAAGCCCCGCTCAATGGGCGGCCGCCAGCGCTTCGGTGAAGGCCTTGAACACGTCGCTGCCCGGCTTGCCGCGCTTGTCGACGTCCTTCACCCAGTCCTGCGCTACCGACTTGAAGGCAGTATCGAACACCTTCTTGTCGTCGGCGCCGAAGCTGATGACCTTCATGCCTTGCGACTTGATCTTTTCGGCTGCCGCCTTCTCGCCGTCCTCGAACCGCTTGCAGGCCTCGCGGGTGGTCTGCTCGCCGGCTTCGACGAGCGCCTTGCGGACGTTCTCGGGCAGCGACTTGAACTTCAGCTCACCGATCGAATAAGTGAAGATCGCCGTGCCGAAGTTCAGTCCCTCGGTGCCGGATTTCAGCAACTTGCCGAAGTCGTAGGACGCCGAGCTCTGATAGGAGAAGATCAACCCGTCGAGCGTGCCGCGGGTCAGCGATTCATAGATTTCCGGCGCGGCCATCCGCACCGGTACGCCGCCGATCGAGCGCATCATCAGATCCATCGCGCCGCCGGTGGTGCGGATCTTGAGGCCTTCGAGGTCCTTTGCGGCCTTGATCTCACGGCTGGTCGCAAGCTGCACCTGATACGCCGGCAGCGCCAGCGTCACCAGCGGCCGAAGCTGGTTGGGTGCGAACTCCCTGGTCTCCAGGATGCCGCCATTGTGCGAGACCTTGTAGAAGGCAAGCGAGCCCTGGCATTCATTGTCGAAGATGCCGGGCAACTCGGCGACCGCCGTCAGAGGAAATTTGTCGGACGAATAGGACGGCACGATGTAGGAGACGTCGGCGACGCCGAGCGCGGTGAGCTGGGCCATGTCCTTGGCCTTGCCGAGCTGCTCGGCCGGGAAATGCTGGAAGGTGACTTGACCATTGGTCAGCTTGGTCACGAGCTCTGAGAACGGCTTGCCGACGAGCTCATGGATCACGTGACCGGAGGGCAGGCTGTCGGCAAGACGCAGCGTGATCTTCTCCTGGGCAGAAGCCGTTGATGTGGAAGCGGCCAGCAAGACCGTGCCGACGCCGGCGAGCAAACGAGAATAGAGATTCATTGGGGTCTCCCAGACATGGCCATCTCAACCGACGGCTTCTTCAATGCTGCATGTGGTTCGGCAGCCAGAGGATGATCTCCGGAAATGCCACGAAAATGGCGATGGCGATCAGGTGCGCGATGAAATGCGGGAAGGTGCCGTGGAATACCTCACCCACAGGGCGATGTGCGTAGCGCGCCACGATGAAGCAGTTCAATCCGATCGGCGGCGTGATCATGCCGACCTCGGCGGTCACGATCTTGATGACACCGAACCAGATCGGGTCGAAGCCCAGCGACTTGATCAGCGGCAGCACGATCGGAACCGTCAGCACCAGGATCGCGATCTGATCCATGAACGAGCCGAGCACGATATAGCCGCACAGGATCAGCGTGATGATGATCCAGCGCGAGACGTCGAGCCCGCCGACCCAGCCGACGATATTCTGCGTGACCTGCGTCAGAGTGAAGAAATAACCGAAGATATGCGCGCACATGATGATCAGCACGATCATGCAAGTGCCCTGGGCAGCGTGGCGTAGCGTCGTATAGAGTGACGTCAGGTTGATCTTGCGCTTCCAGCAGGCGAGGCAGAAGGCGCCGAATGCACCGAAGGCCGAAGCTTCGGTCGGGGTCGCGATTCCGAGATAGATCGTGCCTGTGACGATCGAGAACAGCACCACCATCGGGCTGACCTGCCACAGCAGGCTGAACCGCTCCGACCACGTCACCGCCGAGATCGTCGGCGCGCGTGAGGGATCGAGCAACACCAGAATGTAGATCGTCGACATGATGATGATGGTGACGAAGATCGCCGGGATGATGCCGCTGATCAGGAGCTTTCCGATGTTGACCTCGGCCAACAGGCCGAAGATGACCAGTGCCACCGAGGTCGGCAGCAGCATCGCGAGCGTGCCCGAGATCGCGACGACGCCGGCCGCCATTTTCGGCTCGTAGCCCTGGCGGATCATGGCGGGCAGGCTGGTCGAGGACAGTGTTGCGGCGGAAGCCGTGCTGGTGCCGCAGATCGAGCCGAACCCTGCGCCGGCCAGTGCGGTCGCCATGCCGAGGCCGCCGGGTATGCGTCCAACCCAGGCCGCCGCGGTCTTGAACAGATCGTCGGCGACGCCCGACAGCAGCACGAGATCCGCCATCAGCAGGAACATCGGGATGGTGATCAGCTCGTAGGAGGTGACGGCCGATAGCGGCGTCGTCTGCAATACGCCGAGCAGGATCGGTAGGCCGCCGGTGAGATAGAGGCCGAGTCCGCCGGAGAATGCCATGGCGAACGCGACCGGGGTTCCGATCGCCAGCAGGAAGAACAGCAGCGCGAGAATAAAAGTCGGGATCATTCGAAACCTCCGGCAGCCTTCTCCGAATGGCCGGAGATGGCCGGCAGCGGCAGCAGATTTTCGCCGGTCAGCAGGCTTGCGATATTGGCGATGAGATGAACGGCAAGGCGCAGCGCGAGGATGCCGGCGCCGATCGGCACGAAAATCGAGGATGCCCAGGTCGGCCACGGGATCGCGCCCGCCATCACGTCGCTGGAGACATAGTTGTCAAGCGCCCGCTGGTAGCCGAGCCAGGTGATCGGAACGAAGATCGCCAGGCCAACGATGTTTGAGATGATGACGCAAAGGCGTTGGAGGATCACGGAGAAGCGCGGCAGCAGGATATCGACGCTGATATGGCCGCCGACCGCATAAGTGCCGGAGAGCGACAGAAAGAACACGCCGGCCATCACGTAGAGCGAGATCAGGTCGTAGGCCCAGGAGAACGGCCGGTTGAAGACGTAGCGCATCACGACGTCGGAAAACACGATGATCATGATTGCGAACATCAAGGCCGCGGCAATGGCCGAGGTCACCTTCTCGATGGCGGCCAGGGCCTTCAGGCTTGTCTTGATCAATTTGGGCTCCGTCTGCGTTACTTGGCCGGCACCGCCGCAACGGCGGTGCTGAATTCCGTCAGCGCATCACTGCCGTGCTTGCCGCGCGCATCGAGCCCGTCGGCCCACGCCTTGCCGACTCCCTTCGTCAGGTCCTTGAGCTTTGCGACGACATCGGATTGCAAGGTGTCGAAATGGACGCCGGCGGCCTCCATCGACTTCATGGTCTCGCTGTCCTGCTTCTGTACTTCCTTGCAGGCAGACGGCAGGATTTCCTCAGCGGCATCGACCATTGCCTTCTGGATATCCGGTGACAGTTTCTTCCAGGCGGTCTCGCTGATCGAATAGGCGACCACGAAGCTTGCGAAGCCAAAGCCGTCGGTGGAATGCTTCACCAGCTTGTCGGCGCCATAGGCGACGACGCTTTCGAGCGGAAACAGCAGGCCGTCCATCGTGCCGCGTGACAGCGACTCATAGGCATCGGGCGCCGCCATGCGCACAGGCACCGCGCCGATTGCGCGCAGGGTGAGATCCTGTGCGCCGCCGGTCGACCGCAGCTTCAGTCCGTTGATGTCAGCTGTATCCTTGACCGGCTGCTTCACGGTCAGGATGCGATAGGGCGGCAGGCTCACCGCGAGCAGCAGGTGGATGCCGTTCGCGGTATAATCCTGCTGCGCGATCACGCCGCTCCGTGCGGTCTTCCAATAGGCGAGCGTGCCCTGGCAGGAATGCTCGAACACGCCGGGGAGCATCGCGACTTCGGAGACCGGCATCTTGTCGGAGACGTAAGCGGGCGCGACATAGCCGATGTCGGCGACGCCGGTTTGCGTCAGCTTGAGCATGTCGGCGGCCTTGCCGAGCTGCTGCGCCGGATAGTGCTCGAACGTCACCGCATTGTTGGTGCGCTTCTGGACCTCGGCCATCCAAGGCTCGAGCACGAGGCGGACGAGATAGTGCCCTTTCGGAAAGGAGTCGGCGACCCGCAGCTTGATCGGTTCCGCCGCTGCCGCCAGATTGACCGATGCGATGAGGAAGCCGTAACCGGCTAATATGCGCCGAAGCCCGCCCATATCTCCTGCCCCTGAATATCACTGTTGTTTTGAGCAGCTGCGCATAAACGAAATTGCGCGTCAAGCATGGCCCGCTCAGCATGATGAAAGCCGATCCTGAGAAAGCCCCGGATCTCGACATCCATTTTGTCCATCACGCGGGAAATTTCGAGCGTGCGGTCGACAGCTCGGCACGGTGCCTACTGTTATCGTCGCGCAGTCCGAGACCGGTCAGACCGCGGGAAACTCCAGCTCGAAGGCGACACCCCGGTGGGACGGCAGGAGACGGATCGTGCCGCCATGAGTCACCATGACGGCTTGGGCGATGGCGAGCCCCATGCCGGTGCCGCCGCTGTCGCGGCGGGTGGTGAAGAAGGCATTGAAGATCTTGTCGCTGTTGGCATCGGAGATCGGGTCGCCATCGTTGCTCACGGTCGCCCGGACGGTTGCGACGTCGGCGGTCGCCTCGAGCTGCACCGACCCGGCATTGTGACGGAACGCGTTGTCGGCCAGATGAGCCAGCACGATCAGCGCCTTCTCGGCGGACATCCCGATCGAGCGGTCGAGGCAGCCCTTGGCCACGATCGTCCGCCCGGGAAAGCGGCTCCTCAAATTCGCGATGACGCTCGAGAGCGAGGTCTGCTCATTCTGCGGCGCGCTCTCGGCGCGGGCCAGCTCGCGCAGCCGTTGGCTCATCGCATCGAGCCGCTCGACGTCGCCAAGGATGTTGGAGATGAAGCTCCGTTGCTCGGACCGGGTCAGCGTATCCGATTTGCTTTGCAGCGAATCCTGCACCAGCTCGGCGGCCCCCCGGATCGCCGTCAACGGAGATTTCAACTCGTGCGTCAGGTGGGCCGAGAAGGTTGCGATGTAGTCGGAGCGGCGTGACAGCTGCTGGGCCATGTCGAGGAAGCTGTCGGAGAGTTGGGCGAGCTCGCGGGTGCCATAATGTTGCAGCGGCTGAAATGCATTGCGGTCGCCGCGGCCGATTCGCGCGGCGCGCTCGACGAGCTCGCGCATCGGCCGGGTGACGGTGTGTGAGAACATCAGTCCGATCGCAATCGTCGTCAGCAGCACGGCCAATGTGGCGAGCACGAACTTGCCGCGTTCCTGATAGAGATGATCGAAGATGTTGCTCGGCGTCCGTGACGTATAGATCACGCCGGCGACGTGGTCGTTGACGATCACGGGCATCGCGGAAAAGACATGGACACCGACGCCACGGCTGATCGAGTAGATCGGCGGCGGGGGTTTGTCCGGCACGCGGATGCGGAGCGCGGCGCTGTACTGGCCCTGCAGGGCCGCGGCCACCTCCTCGATATGGGCAAGCGATTGTCCGACCTCCTGCCGTCCAGCAATCACCACGCCCTGCGGATCGAGGATGCGGAAACCCGCCAGGGTGACTTTCTGGGTCTCCAGGATGATCGGCATGAGCCGGGCGCCGATCTCGACATAGCCGGGATCCGCGGGTTTCGGTGCCGGCAGCGCATCGGGCCGTCGCCGCAACAGGTCGTTGCCGGCGAGATCGAGCGCGGGCCGGATCGGCGTCACCTGATCGCCGGGATCAGGCAGCGTCTCCGGCGGCACTGCCGCGCCGAGCGGAATGCCGTTGTCGAGCCGTGCCTGTACGTCCCGCGCATAGATTGCGGCCAGTACGCGGCTCTGCGCGATCAACTCGGCCTGGGTCTGGTGGATCAGCTGGTTGTCGTAGAGACGGAAGAAGAACAGCCCCATCAGCGGCAGGACCGCGACCAAAGCGAGCACCGTGAAGATCACGAAACCGAGCGACGGTCGCCACTTCTGATCGGCGCGGTGAGACGTCATGCCTGCGGCTCGCAGCGGCCGAGCTTGAAGCCCACGCCGTGCACGGTCTCGATGACATTGTCGCATTTGGCGGCCGCAAGCTTGGCCCTGATATTGCGGATATGGCTGTCGATCGTGCGATCGGAGACCTGGATGTTGAGCTGGTAGGCCGCGCTCATGATCTGCTCGCGGTTGAACACCGCCATGGGGCGGGTCAGGAAGGCGCGCAGGATTCCGAACTCGATCGCGGTGAGATGCAGCGCCGCGCCTGCGAACGTTGCGACGTGCTGCTCGGGATCGAGCGAGAGCTGCCCTCGCGAGAGCACGGTCGCCTCCGGCATTGCGCACGCCGCGCGCGGCGTCAACCGCCGCAGGATGACGTTGATCCGCGCGACCAGTTCGCGAGGACTGAACGGCTTGGTCACATAGTCGTCGCCGCCAATCTCGAGGCCGAGCACCCGATCGATCTCCTCGTCACGGGCGGAGAGGAACAGGATCGGCACGTCGGATGATTTGCGAATCTCACGGCAGACGTCGAGGCCGTCGAACTCCGGCATGCCGATATCGAGCACGATCAGGTCCGGTCTTTCTCCGGCGAAGCGGGCCAATGCGTCCTTGCCGTCGCGGGCCTCGATCACGCTCATGCCGGCCTTCCTGAGAGCGACGCGGATGACTTCGCGGATATGCGGGTCATCGTCGACGACGAGAATACGGTGGGTCAACGGGATCTCCGAATGCGGCGTTCTGGCCACGCCTCGCTCTCGCTTGAGCCAATTGTTCTACAAGGCAACTGCGGCGGGAGACAAGAACCGAACGGCTTCATGTCAGCGGGCTCGTGCGGGTTAGTCCATCGCGGGTGGATTGCTTCAGCCCCGCAATCTGGAGAGGTTGAGCCGTGCATGCGCAGGGCCCGAGAACGCGGTGAGCAGGAGTTCAGGATTTTTATGCAGATTGCGTGCAGGGGCGGCTTGTCGGCTCGCGCTGGTGAATCTCGTCTGATACGGACGAAGCCGATCAGCCTCTTCAGTCGCACGTGGTCCCATGCAAGTCGGCAAGTGTATCGGAATAGTCCTGCTCTGGATCGCAGGGCTGGTCTTCGTCTTCGCGGGCATCAACACCAACGATCCGTATCTGGTTCCGCTGCGCGGGCCGGGCAACCTTCTCCTCGCGGTCGCAAGCATCGCCGTCGCGTATATCCTGATCCGCCGCGTCGCGTGGCGCAGGCGGAGTTGGGCAGGCAGGCTTCTGGTCGTCCTGTGGAGCCTGCCGCCGCTTGCGATGCTGGCCGCACATGGCGTGTTCGAGGTGCGGAAGCACCGCGTTCTCCAGGCGGACCCGGTGCTTACCCGGTCGCTTGGGCGGCATTTTATCGTCGGTTATCGCTCGTTTGACGAGGTCGTACCACTTGTGGAGAGGGGGTTCATTGCCGGCATCTATGTCACCCGGCGCAATGTCGCGGGCCGGGCGGCTGAGCCGTTGAAGGCGGAAATCGCGGCGCTCCAGGCCAGGCGGCATGCCGCGGGGCTGCCGCCGCTGATGGTCGCGACGGATCAGGAAGGCGGCATCGTCTCGCACCTCGCGCCGCCGCTGACGCGGCTGCCCGCGCTTGCCTCGTTGGCGGAGCTGGCGCCGGATGAGCGAAAGGCAAAAGCCGAGGAGTTCGGGCGTATCCATGGACGCGAACTGGCATCGCTTGGTATCAACCTCAATTTCGCCCCGGTGCTCGACCTTCGGCCGGAAGCCAAGCGCAATCAGCTCGATTTCAACACACTGACCAATCAGCGTGCGATCTCCGATGATCCGGCCAAGGTGAGCGCGGTCGCTGGCGCCTACATCCATGGCCTCGAATCCGCTGGCGTCAGTGCGACCGTGAAGCACTTTCCCGGATTGGGCCGCGTGCGCGCCGACACGCACCATTTTGATGCCGATCTCGATACGCCGGTCGGCGAACTCGAGGCCACCGACTGGCGTCCGTTCCGCGATGTGCTGTCGACGAGCGGCGCGCGCCTGATGGTCGGGCATGTGGCGGTGAGTGCGCTCGACCCCGGACGGCCGGCGTCGCATTCCAAGGCCGTCGTCGACGGACTGATCCGGAAGACCTGGAACTACCAAGGTATCGTTGTGACGGATGATCTGGTAATGGGCGCGATCTATCAGCACGACGTCTGCACGGCGGTCGTGGAGGCATTGAACGCGGGCGTCGATCTCTTGCTGGTTGCCTATGACGGGTTGCAATTCTACCGTCTGTTCGCTTGCGCAACCGATGCAGCGGAGCGAGGGGGCCTCGACACCGCAATGTTGCGCGACAGCGAGACGCGGCTAAGGCGCGCGCAGCTGATCGACTAAAGCGCGATGAGACCAGGTTGAGGCGTCATCGCGCGGGCTCAGGAATGAGCGCCGACGGCCGATTTGTTGTCCTGCTGCTTGGACCACGAGACGTAGTAGGCAACGGCCGTCATCGCCGCGATGCCGCCGAGGCTGACCCCGATCTGCCGCGCCAGCGAATACGGGCCGGTGATCAGAATCAAGTGCGCGGCGAAAGAGAGGAACACGCCTGCACAGAACACGGCCAGCCATTCCTCGCCACATTTGATGATCGGCTGCAGGGCGTAAGATCGCAGGTATCCCCAATCGCGCGGGACCAACCAGGTGAACAGGAACGTCAGGGTCAGGAAATGCAGGATGCGATGAGGCGCGACATCTTCGCGGTCGTTCTGCAGCAGCACGTCGCTCAATCCGCTGGGCATCATCTGGGCGAGTGCCGGGATTTCGCTGCTGGAAACAATCGTCAGCGCGAACAGCAGATAGAGCAGCGCCGTCGCGCGTAGCGCGGAATTGGCCTGCATCGCGCGGATCGCAGGAGCATAGCGCGTGCCGATCAGCGCGAGCCAACCGCCCATCACGAACAGCAATTGCCAGCAGAACGGATTGAGATACCAGGCCCCATACGGATAGGATGTCAGGTTCCAGTCGAGTACGCGGGCGGCCGCGTAAAGTGCGACGGACGCGAGAAGCGTCGCGTTCGGGACGTACAGCAGTCCGAAGATGACGATCGGCTGGAATGCCATTAGCGCGATGATGAGTTGCAGCACGTCGAGATTGAGCGGCTTGGCTTGCAGGAACAAGCCGTAGATCAGCGTCCGGACCGGGTGGTCGATGAAGCCGGTGATGTTGAATTCGCTGATGATCTCGGGCGCTGCGGTGCGTGCGGCGACATAGCTGATCAACTCGACATAGATCACGAACAGGACGATGTAGGCGGCATAGAGCTGCCATACCCGCTTGAAGATGCGGGTTGCCGCCACCAGGAATCCGCGCTCCAGCGCCATCTGGGCGTAGAAGAGCGTCACCGCATAACCGCCGATGAATACAAAAAGGTCGGTCGCGCCGCTAAAGCCGAAATTGCGCATGGTCAGCGCGCTGACGAAGTTATGCGGAATGTGGTCGAGGAACAGAAACCAGTTTGCGATGCCAAGCAGCAGCGCGATCCGGAGATTGCCGTCGGCTCTCGCGATCTCGGCGTTGGTTGTCGAACTCATCTGAAGCTGAAATCTTGCCGGCCCGAGAAAACGATTCGCCAATCTAAAGGGAACCCAGGCCTGGTCCGAATAGACTCTGCGTGAACCCTATCTAGTCGGTTTCGGGTTCCGGCCAAGTGGTCGGCTCAAGAAAGATCACGTTTTCGCAATTGCCATGTGAACGCTGTCACACCGGCTCGTGCTTGCGCCGGTCGCGGACGTGATCAAGCGTATTGGCTTGCAGCTCGGCGCCGGTCAGCGGGATTTCGGGCAGGGCGGCCTCCGAAAGGATATCGTCTGTGACATCCTCGACCGAACACCCGTCAATCTCGTGAATGAAGCTGATATTTGCATATTCTCCCGACGCGATCCGCGAGACGACCTCGCGCCGCGTCAGTTCGGGATCGACGATCGCCTCGCGGCCACGCCGGCCATAGTCGATCATCACGACGAAATATTGCATTGCCCGAGAGGCCGGTGTGTTGACTGTTACCACCCATTGTTTCCGATAATCGGAATTTTGTCAAGATAAATTGACGATAATCAGAATTCGCGCCGCTCGCGGCGAGACCGATCCGGTGCGATCGCGTCCGAATCGGTCAGGCCGGCAGCTGCAGCGTTGCTATTTCTCGGACGATCGGCCGCCCTTGGGGCCCGACTTGCGCCCTTTCGCCGCCGTCTTGCCGCGCAGCCGCTCGATCTGGCCGCGGGGCAAGGTGACGCAGATTTCGCCGATCCATTCGAGCTTAACGCCGTTGATCGGCTTGGCATTGAAGCTCTTCAGGTTGACCGTGCCGGAAGAACTGCCGCGTTCGATCGTCTTCAGATAACGCTCGCCGCTCTTCAGCCGGACCGCAGCCTCCTCTCCGTAGAAGCTCGACAGTGGATAGCGCTGCTCGCGATAGACCACGATGACATCGCCGTTCTCGTATTTCGGCAGCATCGAATCGCCGGAAACCTCGAAAGCAACGGTCTCCTCCGTCATCGGGAACGGAAGTTCGATCTCCCCGAGACCCTCCGGCGGCACCTGTTCCAGCTCCGGCTGGATCGAAGCGCCGGCGCCGACCCGGCCCACGATCGGCACCGAGTTCAGCTCCAGATACTCCATGATCGGGGCGATCTCCGATGCCTTGATCAATCGTATTCCCGACAGGATTTCGGACACCGCCCCGGCCCGAACCCCCATCGCGCGGGCCAGCCCGCCCTTGCTCTTACCCGTCTTTTCCAGTGCTCGTTCAATCAGTGCCGCGTCCAACATGTTCCATCCTCTCCAAACCCGGATACATTACTACCGTTACGATTATCAGAAATCAAGCTTGACTTTTTGTTCGGAATATCGGAAGTTGTGCGAGGCGCCGGCGGAATGACAGAAATGGGAATTTGGAATGGAAACGATGAACTGGCTGCCGGAGCATTCGGCAGCCTTGAAGGACCTGCGCGCCCGCGGCTTGTCCTATTCGGAAATTGCTGACACGATCAACGCAACCTTCAATACGGCCTATACCCGCAACGCGGCGCTCAGCCGGGCGCAGCGGATGGGAATGGCGGGCCTCGATCGGCCCGAGCCGTCCCTGCCGGGACATCTTGAAGCACCCAAGCCGCCCCTGCCGGAGCTCCCGCGAATCGGCCGAGCGCGCGAGGGGCAGGCCGAGTCGACGCCCGATCCGCTCCGTTGGCCGAAAATCTTCATCGAAACGGTGGAGATGCCGCAACTTCGCTGCGCGGCGGTCGCGCCACGGCACCTTTCGCTGCTCGATCTCGAACGCGGAGATTGCCGCTATCCCTATGGCGGGGATACCGACGGCGAAGCCATGACCTTCTGTGGTCATCCGCGCCGGCCGGGTTCGAGCTATTGCACGGCGCATTTTCACTTGAGCCGCGATCCTGAGGCCTCGGCGCGGCCGGTGCTGAACGACGCCTGGCTTCGAGCCGTCGGGGCCACCTGAGGCCGCTTGTCCGACCGACGGATGCCGGTCCTGCAACCGCAACCGCGCGGAAGGCTCCGCGCGCTCTCGTGACACGTTTTTGGAGGTTGCCAATGCCGCGCGCAAAACGCCGGAAACCATACGATCCCGCAACACATGACCGTCGCTCGCAGGATCTGCCCATTAATGCCCAGGTTGCGACCATTGCGGTCGACGATCCCCTGGCACTCGAACCGGGTGAGAAGATCATCACGTTTCGCTCGATCCGCAACGATCCGCTCGGCCGGTTGCATGCACATCGGCAGATCGACGACACACAGTATCGCAGCGGCCGGGCCTTCCAGGGCGACTGGGAGAAGGCTGAGCGTGGCCCTCGCGCGATGGATACGACGCGTGAATACGTTGACGGCGGTCAGCAACGCGAGCCGATTACCGAGGGGCAGCGCCAGGCGACCTTGCGCCTGAATCGTGCCGAACATGAGCTTGGCGCCGACGGTTCGGCGCTGGTGCACGACGTCCTGATCCTCGGCATGACCATGGAGCAGGTCGGGCAGCGACGCGGATTGCGTACGCAGCGCTGGCAGGACTATTTTGCGCGGCGCCTCAAGGAATGCCTGGATCGGCTGGCGCTGACGTACGGACTTGCGACCGCGAACCGGGTTCCCGGAAAGCACCGTCAAGGCTGACTTGAGGTGACTTACTCACGTGCCGGTTGCCGCGCAGCATCCGGCACGGCAACGGCTCATCGCATTGCGGCACTGTGCGTTGCCTCACCCCGAGTGCCCCCTTTGGGTGACGTGCTCGGCTGGCGGAAGATGGTCGACAGCGGCGTTGACTCTCATGTAACTTCGCGCGCGTCGACGACCTGCCTGCATTCGAGCGCTGCGTAATTGCCTCTGTGTGGGGAAAGGTCCGGTACGTCCACAACGGAGTTCGCAGCGGCTACGCCCGCCTACATCTCATCCCGCATCGCGAACATCACGAGTAACGTGGGTCGATGCTGGCGCGGAGTCCGATCAATTCACGAAAGGGAGAACCGACCGATGAATCACACTGGAAACTGCTTTTGTGGCGCCGTCGAGCTCAAGGTTACGGGGGAGCCTGAGGCGATGGGCTACTGCCATTGCCGTTCATGCCGCTCCTGGTCCGGTGGTCCGGTGAATGCGTTCAGCCTCTGGAAGCCAGAAGCGGTCGAGGTCACCAAGGGCGCCGACCACGTCGCGACATTCGAGAAGACCGCGATGAGCCAGCGCAAATATTGCGCCAAGTGCGGCGGTCACCTGATGACCAACCACCCGACGCTTGGACTCGTCGACGTGTTCACGGCGACGATCCCGACGCTGAAGTTTAGCCCTGGCGTTCACGTCAACTACTCAGAGGCGGTGCTGTCGATACGCGATGGCTTGCCGAAGCTGAAGGACTTTCCGGCTGAGTTCGGCGGCTCCGGCGAAATGATCGCCGAATAACGCGACAACTCTCGATGAGGACAGGCGGGTGGCAACAGAACGTTGCTGCCGGCCTGTATCCATTCTTCCGCTTGCCGGACGCACCGATCGATATCCAGTATCCGGGCGGCTTACTTGCCTCTCGGTTCGTCCGATCGTGTCGGCGCTGCGGACCTTCATGCCGACGACAGCCATGTCAGGCGAACGTCCCGCCCTGCAAAATCCGGGTTTGGTCTTGGTGATGGGCTTCCGCTAAAAGGCGTGCAGTGCCGGTCCTGGCAGGGGCCGTCGTATTTCGCCTGACAAAATAACAGAGGAAGCGTCGGATCATGACCAAACCAGAATTGCCGGGACGAGAGCCGCGTGGGGAGGGCGTTCCGACGGCGCTCGATGGCCTGCTGGTTGTCGACTTCACCCGCGTTGTCGCCGGCCCGGCCTGCACTCAGACGCTGGCCGACTTCGGGGCCGAGGTCATCAAGATCGAGAATCCGGATGGCGGCGACGATACGCGCGCCTACGAGCACGCCGAAATCGGCGGGGAGAGCGCCGCGTATCTGAGCCTCAACCGCAACAAGCGCGGCATTGCGCTCGATTTCAACAATGAGGCTGCGCTCGAAATCGCGCGCGCGCTGATCGCCAAGGCTGACGTCGTGGTGGAGAATTTCTCCGGCGGCGTCATGAAGAAATTTGGTCTCGACTATGCGTCGGTGGCGCCGACCAATCCGCGGCTGGTTTATTGCTCGATCTCAGCCTACGGCCGCAAGGGCGATTTCGCGCTGCGTCCGGGGTTCGATCCGATCACGCAGGCCGAAAGCGGCTTCATGTCGCTGAACGGCTTTCCGGATGGCGAACCGGTGCGTACCGGGCCGCCGATTGTGGACATGGCAACCGGCATGTCGGCCTGCAATGCCATTCTGCTGGCGTTGATCGCACGGGACCGGCTCGGTCGCGGGCAGCAGGTCGAGGTCGCGTTGATCGACACTGCGGTGTCGATGACCGGCTTCTACGGCATGGCCTATCTCATCAATGGCACCAACCCCGGCCGTTTTGGCAACTCTCCGAACGGTTCGCCGACCGTCGGCGTCTACCGGGCCTCCGATGGCCCACTCTACATGGCCTGTGCCAATGACCGGCTCTATCGCCGGCTCGTCACCGACGTGCTTGAACGCCCGGATCTCGTCACCGACCCCGAGTTTTCTCACCGCAAGGCGCGGTCCGCCAACAAGGAAAAGCTGCGCGCCATCATTGCCAGCGTGTTTGCGAGCGATACGCTCGAGCACTGGATGGCGAAGATGAAGAAGGCCAACATCCCGGTCGGCTATCTGCGCACGGTTGAGGAAGGGTTCAACGCGCCCGAAGTGCGCGATCGTCATCGCCTCAGCAAGATCGCACATCCAACCGCCGGCTCGGTTCCGAACATCGAGTCGCCGGTCAATATGAGCCTGACGCCGACGGTCGATCCCGTTGCGGCGCCGCTGCTCGGTCAGCATACAAGGGATGTCTTGATCAAGACGCTCGGCTATGACGACCGGCGCATTGACGCGTTGGCAGAGGCAGGTGCGTTCGGCAGGGCCGGCAACACTGGCTAGCGGGTCGATCTGCACCAGAGATAAAGCACGAATAGAACAACCCGAGCGCAGGCGAGAGCAAAGCCTCTCGCCTCGGATGATGTCGTTCAAACGTCGCCGGCCGCGCGACGGCGCCTCGGAGTCGGAACGGGCGAGAATCCGCAACCTCAGTTCGGCTTGCTGCGCAGGTTGTTCCTTGGCATACTTTCAGCCTCTTCGGGTTCCGCCCGGTCGATCTCGAGGCGGGCCATCCGGAGTATCAAGGTTGCCGTGGTCAGGCCGAGGCGTTCGGCCTCCTGTGCTGCGGTGTCGACCTTCTGGGCCAAGCCTTCACGCTTACCTGGGTATGCCATTCGTAATCCTCACTTAAGGTGCGAGATGAAAAATCCCGCATATGTTGCGGAGCTGCAGAACAAGCTCGGAGCTCCATCGAGCGAAACACTGGAAGGCTTGCGGACTGCTGAAGGCCTTCCTTCGATTGGCGCCCGACCGGCGCTGCGAGGTCATCGAGCTGGTCGAACGTTTGGCGGTTGAGCCGCCGCGCGATCCTTCACTGTCCTGAGGTGTTCGCGTTTCCCTGGATGTCAGTTGTTCATCGGCTTTGCGGGCGGCTGCGTCGCGATGACGTAGATCGCACCGCCCTCAAGCGCTTCGGATTGATGTCGGGTACCAGCAGGCAGAAAGATGGTGTCGCCGGCACCGACGACCCGCTCACCGCCGTCCCAGATGAAGTTCAGCCGGCCGCTGATGATCATCAGGATTTCATCGACCGGATGGGTGTGGAAGTGATGCACCTTGCCGGCCGCATCGTGCTGCAGCTCGACGGAACCCTGGGCCGGGAGCAGGTTCAGGATATCCGGGTCGATGGCAAATTCGGTCTTCGTGCCTGCGATGATCTGGGTCATGCCGCCTGTTCCTTGTTCGCGATCGATGGCGTCTTGTTCTGCGCGAGCTTGGCATAGGGGCAGCCGCCGCTCGCATTATTGTCGTCGTGCAGGAAGTACTGCAGATATTCGCGGCCGTCGGTCGCGCCGTAGCGGCCGAGAAGCGGAGAGGGGCTCGCGCTGTCGTACGGGATCAGGCGTTTGCGCACCTCGGCGAAGGCGGCGTTGGCCGCCTTTTCGGTCCCGAGGATCTTCTCGAACACCCAGCGCGGCTGGAATGTGAGCATGAAGGCGCTGGATCGGCGGCTCTGGCGCATCACATGGGCGGGCGTCGTGCAAACGACGAAGATCGGCTCGCCCGCAAACGAGAATTCCCACATCGGGTGGTCGATCTGTTCCGGAATATCGCTCGGCCACGGATTCTTGTCCAAGCGCGCGAGCTGGTCGAGCGTCAGCCACATCTTGCGATAATAGGCGTCGAGCGTCTGCACCGGGCGGGGCCGCGTGAACACGATCAACGATGTGTTGGGGCCGAACGAGCGCGCCTCCGAAACATATTGTGCGAGCTGTTCGCCGAGCACCGCGACATCATACGGATCGAGGAAGAGGTAGCGCAGCTGATCCTGGCGATGCCCGGTCACTCCGAACACGCAAGGAAACGGCCTTGCTTCGCTGCTCATCTGCGCTTCAAACTCCGAGAACATCACGCTCTGCCAGCTGCTGACCGGAAAGTTCGACGCAACGTCGCCTTTTCTCAAGAACAAGCGCTCCATAACACCCCCTACAGACATAACGATACTAACGAGCTATCAACTTGCTTCTCATCAGCAGCGGCCCGGCAATGCCCGGCAGCGACATCAGAAGCAGAATGACGATCAAGGCGCTGTAGCCGCCGTCACCGATCGCGGCCGTGTTGTGCACGGCATCGGTGCCGGAGGCGTTGCTGGCGGTAAGCATCGCAAAGCCGATGATCGGCTGCGAGATACCGGCGAAGATCCCGGCGGCGGTGGTGTTCACGGAAGCACCGACGCCGATCAAGTCGGAGGTGTAGAGCTTCTTGACGCATTTCAGCACCAGCGGGACCGTGCCGCCGGCAACGAGGCCCAAGACCGTGAACACGACGGTGACGTAAGCGAGGCCGAATGTCTCGGCGATCGGCGGCAGCAGCATCGCGATCAGCAGCATGCGCAGCACGCAGATGCCGATCAGCGCGCGGTCGAGCGCCGTCGCGGCACGATCGGCGGCGTGACCGAGGAAGATCGAGCCGAGCGCATTACCGATCATGAAGGCGAGCAGCGGCGTTCCGGCAGCCGTTGGGGAGATATGGAAGAGGTGGGCGACCATCGGAATGCCCCAGACGCCCGACAGCGTCGTCACGACCGCGAAGTGCGACGCAAACGTCATTGCGCAACCCCAGTTCGCGATATGAGCCAGCGATTGCCGCGCAGCGATCACGACGCTCTTCAGCGTCTTGTTGCTATGCGAGGCCGGATCGGGCTTGAGCGTGACCTTGGCGAAGGCGAGGTTGGCGAGGCCGATGCAGGCGATGAACAGGAAGCAGGCGCGCCAGCCGAACCCCGAGACGGCGGCCGCGAGCGGTGTGGTGGCAATCACGCCGCCGACATAGCCGGAGACTTGCGAAATGCCCGACATCATGCCGAACCGCTCGTCCGCAAAGCTCTGCGCGACAAGCTTCAAGAGTGCGGTGAAGACCAGCGCATCGCCGCAGGCGACGATCAGGCGCGCCGCAAACACGTCGAGCAGGTTCGGCGCCAGTGCAAATGCCGCGCTGCCGAGCGATGAAGCGACCATGCTGACGAGGACGACACGCTTGACACCGTAGCGATCGACCAGGAGTCCGGCCGGAATCTGCATCAGGGTGTAGCCCCAGAAGTAGCTCGAGGCGAGCATCGCAACACCGGCCGCGTCGGTGTTGAAGTCGTGCATGAAGCTGAGGCTGACCGATTGCGGCGACACGCGCTGCAGGAAGGCTATGGCATAGGCGATGGCGACGGCTGCCCAGGCGAGATAGGCGCGATCGGTGAAGCGCGTCGTCGGGACGTAAACAGCTTGTTGTCCGAGCATCGACATCACACCCTCGCGTAACCCACCGAGAAAAGAGCATCCGCTGAATTCGGAATCTTTCGCGACATCGCGGCGTCGACCAGCGACGCAGTGCCATGATAGGCCTGCCGATGGTGCTTAATGTGGCCGTAAGCGCCACGCATGATCATGTCGGGCAATTCGAGTGGCTTGCCGGGATAAAGCGACGTGCACATTTCGACACAGGCGGCCTGCAGCGCCGGGTCCTGCGCGTCATCGAGCAAAGATGGAGACACTTTTTCGCAAATCTTAGCGTTCGCTGCCCACACGATCGGATTGCGGGTCCGCCAGCCGTAGAGCACGTTGCCGTCGGCCCGCTCGGCGGCGCCCGAACATTTCAGGACTTCGGCGGTGAAGAAGCCGTACAATCCGCGGCCCTGATGCGCCGGGAGCACTTCCGTGCCGCTACGATAAATTCCAAGTCCGGCGGACATCTGCAGGATGCGGTAGACCGAGAAGGCCACGAGCCCGGAGCCGTCATAGACGAGGACCAGGCTGTACTTCCGGTCGAACGGCGAGGAGGTTGCTGTCCAATGCGGCTCGGTGGCCTGCCAGTTGACGGCAATGATACCGTTCATGGCGTCCATCAGCGGCTGACGGTCGCAGGCTTCGATCCGGGAGGCGTCGGGCAGGCTGTAAATCGCGTAATCCGTCCAAGGCGATTTGATCGCCTCGTATCCACTGCCCAGATTTCGCGACATGGCAGAACTCCAGAATTCTATCGCGAGCTATACAGGGCGGCCTCGAATGGCTTAAAGGACAATATGCCCTCGAAAACTGCCAAACCGCCCCGGCCTGAGCCGCGCGACAGGAAAGCGACGCGGCGGATCGCGATCGTTGCCTTTCCGGGCGTGACATTGCTCGACATCTCGGGGCCGGCTCAGGTGTTCGCGGAGCTCGAGGCCATCGAACTCCCTGGACCGGACTACTCGCTGTCCTACCTGTCGACGTCAGGCGGCCTGGTGCCGACCGATGTCGGGATGATGATCGACACGGCGCCGATCACCAGTATCGCGCCTGCCGAAGTCGACACGCTGGTCATCCCCGGCGGGCCAGGCATCTGGAAGATCCGCAACGACGCCGCGTTGATGGACTGGATTGCGCAGGCACTGCCGGAGGCGCGCCGTATCGCATCGGTCTGCCTCGGCGCATTCGCACTGGCCTGGACCGGAATTCTCGACGGCAAGCGTGCTGCAACGCACTGGCGCTATTGTCCTCGCTTGCAGGACAGCTTTCCCAGCATCCGCGTCGAGCCCAACGCGATTTTCGTCAAGGATGGACATGTCTGGTCGTCGGCGGGCGTCAGCGCCGGGATCGACCTGGCGCTCGCCATGATCGAGGAGGATTTCGGCCACACCATCGCGCTCGACGTCGCGCGCAGACTTGTGGTGTTCCTGAAGCGGCCGGGCGGTCAGAGCCAGTTCTCGACCGTCCTTGCGGCCCAGGCGTCCGACGTCGAGGGACGCTTCAGTGCGCTGCATGCCTGGATCATCGAGAACATCACGAGCGACCTCAAGGTCGAGACCCTTGCGGAAAAGGCCGGGATGACGCCACGCACCTTTGCCCGGACCTATGTCAGCCGAACGGGCATGACACCCGCCAGCGGTGTCGAAGCGCTGCGCGTCGAGACCGCGCGCTTGCTGCTCGAAAGCCGCCAGATCGGCGGCGTGGTCGAGGTCGCCAAACGCGCCGGGTTTGGCGATGATGAGCGGATGCGGCGAGCCTTCCTGCGCCACCTCGGCGTGTCGCCGACCGAGTACCGAAACCGGTTTTCGGGCAGCTAGCTCGGTTCGGTGGTAACCGCGTCGCCGAGGAAGCTGATCTATCTCACAAGCGAATAGCTGGCCTTCGCTGGCCGGATTCGCGGGTCAAGGCGGTAGCTTTTCCGGTTTGTCTGCGGCTAATGTGCCGGCCAAATCGGGAGAAGAAACACCATGAACGACGGGACCTCCATTCGGCAGGCGCGCAATGTCGAACTCGGCGCCAGCGGCGAGGAATTCCAGAACCTGCACGAATTCGCGCAAAAGGCCCGCGCCAAGCTCAATCAGAACGCCTGGGACTACATCGTCGGCGCTTCGGAGACAGAGACCACGATGCGCCGCAACAGGATGGCGCTGGATGAGATCGCGTTCCGGCCACGCGTCCTTCGCAACGTCATCAACGTCGATCCCTCCACAGAGTTATTCGGCCGCAAGCTTCGGCTTCCCGTGATGATCGCGCCGGTCGGTGCGCTCGAGATCTTCGATCCCGACGCCGGCGCTGCCGTCGCGCGCGGCGCTGGAACGTTCGGCGCGGCGCACATGCTGAGCTCGGTGTCGGAACCCGGGTTGGAGAATACCGCCAAGGCGGCGCCCGACGCCTTGCGTATCTTCCAGCTCTATGTGCGCGGCGACGATGCGTTCGTCGAGGATACGGTTAGCCGCGCCATCGACAATGGTTACGCCGCGTTCTGCCTCACCGTGGACACCGCCCATTACAGCCGGCGCGAGCGCGACATCGCCAAACGCTATGTCCGGGAAAGCCGTATCCGCGCCACTGGCGGCGATTTCCAGAAAGGGCTGGAATGGCGGACGGTGAAGTTGATCAAGGACAAGTTCAAGATTCCGCTCATTCTGAAGGGTATTGCTACTGCCGAGGACGCAAGGATCGCCCTCGATCACGGGGTCGACTGGATCTACGTCTCAAATCATGGCGGACGGCAGCTCGATCACGGCCGCGGGTCCATGCATGTGCTGCCCGAGATCGTTCAAGCCGTGGCCGGCCGTGCCAAGATCATGGTGGATGGTTCGATCTGCCGTGGCACCGACATCGTCAAGGCCATCGTCTCGGGGGCCGACCTTGTCGGGATCGGCCGTCTGCAATGCTGGGCGCTCGCCGCGGCCGGCGAGGCCGGCATCGTTCGGATGCTTGAATTGCTGGAGGACGAGGTGATGCGCTGCCTCGGTCTGCTTGGCGCCACCAGTTTCGCCGAGCTGGACAAGTCCTATCTGCACCCGGCAACGCCGACCAATCTGCCGAGTGTGTTCAGCGCATTCCCGCTGCTCGATATTGACCCCTACCGTTACTGAGCCGCTGCGAGAGGCGATTGGAGCGATAACGCGATCGGGGTGCAGGCATCCTGATCGCAGCAGCGGGCCATCAATCTGTGGTGTCCATGAAGCCGCCGCGGCAAAGACAAAGTCTGATCCCAATGCCGCACTAGTCGAGGCGAATGGCAGATAATCCATTCGCTGAATTTTCACTCGAGCGCGCGATCGGCTTGCGCTGGACCCTTCGGGATATCCAGGCCCGCAGGCTCAAATTGTCACCAGTCAGCGACGAGGATCTGCGTGTCCTCATCGGGCTCGGCTTGATCGAATTGCATGATGGCGAGCCCGAACTGACGGAGGCGGGGGCCGCGGTGCTGAACGACTGAACGGGCCGGCAGCCTAGCGGGCGTTCAGGAAGCTTTCACCGGAATTGCAGGGCGTGCACTGATAAGTCAGCACGTCGTAGACTTGGTCACGCGGCTCGATCAAGGCGAGCCGCATTTGCGTGCCGCACTTCATGCACGGCATCTCTATGCTGGTCTTGAAGCGAGTGCAGGTCGGTGTCGGACGAAGGGCGCGCAGCATCGGATCCCCTTAATTCCCCAAGAGACGCGAACGCGACCAACGGCGAAGGCCGAATCACTATGCCACAGTGCTGACAAGATTGGAATCGGCTGAGGCGCGGTCCGACCCGGACTGGGTAATTATTCCTCGACGCCGGCGCTGACGGCGTCGCGATCTATGCTAACCTCGGCAACGCTTATTTCAGGGGACGCGATCATGATTGAACCGAAGCTTGAAGTTCCCGCCGAGTTGCGCGATCTCGCGGAGAAGACCATCGACCAGGCCGAACAGGCCTTCAGCCTGTTCTTTGATGCCGCGAGCAAGTCGATGACGGCGATGCCAGGGACGGGGACCGAGATTTCCAAACAGGCGCTGTCGTTCACCGAGCAGAACATGAAGGCCGCGTTCGAGCATGCGCGCAAACTGGTGCACGCGACCGATCTGCAGGAGGCGATGCGGATCCAGTCGGAATTCCTGCGCAGCCAGTTCACCAATGCCGGAGAACATATGCGGCAGATCAGCGGAAGCGTGATGTCCGCGACCAAGGACGCCACGAAGGGCAAGTTCTAGGGCGGACGGCCTTCACGGCGCGTCGGCGTCTAGCGTCGGCGCGCTGCAGCAACACCGAGCAGAAACGCGACGAACAGGCTGGCGAGCGGCGCTTCGCGCGTCACCGCACTGACCGTGGCGAGGACCCCGCCCGGCCGGCGCGAGGTCGCGATCGCGTCGCTGAGGCGATCGGCCGCCGCTCGAAGTCCGTCCGACACCTCCGTGATGGTGCGCGAAACGTCCGTCGCGGCGTCGATCGCGCGCTCACCGAGCGTGGGCTGAAGTGGGGATTCGGGCGGTTCGGTGCTCATGTGGCGTGCTGCTGTTTGACTGGCGGTCAGGTGTCTTTGGCCGCTGCGCGATCGCGTGTTCTGAACGGTGGGTCGCGGCCACATATATAAAGTTCAGTAGTTGTGGATTGGTTCCATCGGCACGTCTCGCTTTCTCATCGGGGAACTGGAAACTTGCGCGCAGGTCGCGGTTTGTCTCCATGGAGGAGACAACGATGACAATGCATGCGCATGGCATGGCGGACGGCCGTTCGGCCGAGCATCGAAACCGGCACGGCGGCGCGCCGCTGCTGGTTGCGGCCGTGGTTGCGATCCTCGGCGTGTCGGGCATGCTGATCGTCGACCACGGTCCGTGGAGCAAGCCGAAGGTGCAGCCGGCCGCGACCGCAAACTATTCAACGACCGGCGAGGCGGCGCGTGCGGCTGGCGCAAGGGTGATGCCGACCGAGCCAAGGGCCCCGATCGAACCAGCTCCACCAGGTCCCAAGCCCGCACAACCGGCTAACCCGATCGCTGCGCAGTAATGCGAGGCGCCGACGCACCCGGCGCAAAGTGCGGGAATTGACTCGTCGGGCAAATCAGCGGCGACAAAATTATCGTCGGCGACGTCGCTGGTGATCAGCGCACGCTGACCAGCATACCCCACGCGGCGGCGAATCCCGCACCGACGAGAACCAGCACCGGGCTGTCGCAGAAGAGGCCGCCATACTGGCACATGGTGGTACCGAGCGAACCGATCTGATGATGGCCGGCGGCATAGAACAGGCCGGACAGCACCGCGAGCACGGCAGCAACGAAATACATCGACGCTTCCTCCTTGCAATCGAACTGCGGCGCGGGTCGATCGACGCGAGCCAAAACTGTCCTGATGTCGATCCAATGATAAGCTGCTTTGTCCCCTTGACGCGTCGGGCAACTCAGCGGCACACTGACATCATCGCAACGAGGATAAGGCGATCCCCGCCGGCTCGTATTGCGATACCCGGATCAAACTCAGACTTTCGATCAACTCGGTTTCTCACTGCCGAAGCTGACGCATCACATTTTACCGATCGTATTCAGCTCGAAAAAGGGTTTGACACGTCGGGCAACTCAGGGGCATAATCCGAAAATCAGAAATTGTTGAGCCCGCGCGGAGCAATCCGCGACGGGCTTTTTGTTTGCCGTTTCGCCAATCGGACGGCGGCCGCAATGTCACGACGCCACATCCTCCCAGACCGTCGCCTGAGCGTCGCAAGCGTGCCGCCGTCCGAACTCAATTGAAATGAACAACGAATTGGCCGGTGCGCGCGAACGCGCCGGTCCTGCGGCGCGGCGTAAGCCGGCGCCGCCCGCGGCCCCGCTCGTCAGGGATAAGGTTCGCGCCCCAAAGATCGTCGCCCGAGCGCGGTCTGCCGCACATTTCATTCGATGGCCAAACCGTGTGCCGCCGGCCATCATCGAGACTCGCAGCGCAACCCCGGCTGCACACGCCTGCGTCGCCAATGCCATCCTCGACTGCGGCTGGGGCAAAGCGCCGCAGGCGATTGAGGATGGCGACGGTGGGCTAGAACTTGTGCATCGCATCGAGCGGATCATCGTGCCCGAGGAGGTTGAGACCTGACGGAGGTCGCAAGCCGTCCAAATGTCGGCGGTCCGCCCGGTGCGGCACTTCAACAGACAGATGTTCTGACGAATACGTCGTCTGAAAATCGCTTTTCAAGATTCGTAGGGCATTCTGCACAAAGAATCCTGAAGCCGTGCGCAAAGAATGTTCGAGTCGAAATGAACGATGCCTGATATCTTAGGTGAGCAGCCAAAAAGCCAAACACGCCCTTGCCGAACCGGACAGGCGGCGACCTAGCTAGAGCGCTTCTGTGGAAAACGTCGCCGACCAGATCTTCGACGCACTACCGCTGATCAATCACATCGCCACGATTGCCGCTATCGGGTTCGTGCTTCCAACGTATTTTCTTCGCCTTCGACCTGCGACTTACAGACTGGTTTTGTCCTTGGGCATCGCTTTCGCTCTTGCCCGACTGGCGGCGGAGATCACGGTTGCAGTCTTCATTGCTCCGTATCTGCTGGTTTTGGTCTTTCCACCGTTCACGGTCGTGCTGATTGCGATACTGCTCCGGATCGCGCGCGTGAACCGCGTGAGTCTGTGGAGCACGGTAGTCCTGGTGTGCGTCATTATCGATTGGGCGCAACTTGCCGGTCAGGTCTGGTTACATTCATAAATTGTCACCAACCGATCCCGCTGGCTGATATCCAAAAAGAGGCCGTCCATGAATGCTCTTCCGTCATACGGCAAGAAAATCCTGGCTGACGTTCAGTCGATGACGCCACAGATCAACGCTGCGGCGGCAAGGTACGGAGTGCCCGCCGAAGCCATTGCGGGAAGTCTGGCTCAGGAGCTACTCGATCGAACGGCAAGCTACGAGAATCAGGCAAGGGCAGTTGGTTCATCTCTCAATGCATATCGACTTCTCGCCGACGCATTTGCGGAGGGCGTAATAACGAACCCTCTCGACCCGAAGCGCGGCGCGTCGGACCATATCCTCAGCCGATACAATGTCGCTCCAAATGCGATAACGGTCGGATCGGATTATCAGAAAAAATGGGAGAACCCTCTGCTTACCGACTTTGGCGCGGCGGGAGTGAAATTCCACAACGCCATTCAAGCGATTCTGAAAAATCCAGACGATCCCGCCTTTGCGCCTTATCGGAACAATCTGTTTTCCGCAGGCGTCGCCTTACAGAACGGCAGCGACAAAGCTCTATTGGCATCATCGATGGCCGCATATTTGCGGCATGGCCTTGGTGTTTACCAAGCCAACATGAGTGTCAGTGGAGATCCTGATACGGGCTTGAGTGCTTGGAATAACCTAAATCCGGCGCTGCAACAGGCGTTGCTTGTGCAATTTTACAAGCAGGGCCCGACTCCGGAGCGGGTGCTAAGAAGCAAATCGAATGCTGCGGAGCGCGGTGCTCCCTATGTTCCGCAGATTGGCGCAGATGGTGCGGGCGCGACATATCTGGCAAACCAAGCCGCAGTGGCTCGGGCGTTGGCTGACGCGCCGACAGACTTTGCAGGGCGCTGGAATGCGATGCCAGCAACTGCTTCGACCGACGTCGCTGCGCCGTCCGTCGCTGCGGCACCAGACGACTGTTTGCGGGACGATGTCGCCAAGAGGGCTACTATTCGACATCTCGCACGTGTACCGGCCACAGGCGAGGGGCAATCTGCATTCGATGCTGGAGCGCCGCCTGTACCGTTCGCTCCCGCTTCGACAATACGTCCTGGCCGGTCTGCTGCGTTCGATGAACGGTTTCCTGCATCCACTCCGCCGAAAGATGCGTCCTCAACTTCGATGACACAGCTGAGCCCGTTCAGTGGACAGCCCATGCGATATCTGCCGCCGTCGGTGTTTGACTTTCCGGACAGTTCCGACGTTCCGGAGACGGATTTCAATGATTGGCTCGCCGGCCTGATCCGGCCACGTTCTCGCCGGTAACCGTGCACGGGCAACCATCGCTGCAAGGCGGCAACTCGACATGTGGTCTCGCCTTATCGGCAGATGCCTCGTCGATCTTGAAAATTCCCACCGCAAAAGTGCACGAGCCGCTGTAGCAGCTGACGCGTCGCATTTTTACCGATCGCATTCAGTTTGCAAAAGCGATTGACTCGTCGGGCAACTCAGGTGCATAATCTGAAAATCAGAAATTGTTGAGCCCGCGCGGAGCCATCCGCGGCGGGCTTTTTGTTTGCCGTGTCACCCATCGGACGGCGGCCGCAACGTCACGACGCCACATCCTCCCAGCCCGTCGCCTGAGCGTCGACAGCGCGCCGTCGTCCGAACCCATTGCGACAAGCACGAGATTGGCCGGCGCGCGCGAACGCGCCGGTCCTGCGGCGCGGCGAAAGCCGGCGCCGCCCGCGGCCCCACTCGTCAGGGATAAGGTTCGCGCCCCAAAGATCGCCGCCCGCTGCGCGATCTGCCGCACATTTCTTTCCGTGGCCGCATCGCGCGCTGGCGGCCGATCAATGAGGTTTGCATGACTGCTTATCTGATATCGCTTGCGGTCGTGAGTCTGATCGCCATTGCATTGCTGGAGGCGGCATGAGCGCCGAGATCATCCAGTTCATCCCGCGACCGCGCCAGGATCGCGTCCAGACGGACTTTCCCACAATCGCATTTCGTTCGGCGTCGCCCGATCCCGATACGGATCACGCGGACACGGCTCCGAGTGAATATCTCCCGTCCGATTGGCAGGAGAAGTAGGGTGGCGAAGACGATTACACAGATCCGCTCGCTTGCGAGGAGCCATACGAGAAGCGCGATCAACGTGTTGGTCGGTGTGATGCGATCGACCAGCGCAACCCCGGCTGCCCGGGTCTCCGCCGCCAATGCCATCCTCGATCGCGGCTGGGGCAAAGCGCCGCAGGCGATCGAGAACGGCGACGGCGCGCTCGAGCTTGTGCACCGCATTGAACGGATCATCGTCGAGCCTGAGGTGGTTGAAGGGGAAGAGACTTGAGCGCCGCCGGGCGTCGCGACTGGGCCGTGTCGCTTTGTCGAAGCTCACCCCGGCACGTTCAATCACATCTGTGAGAGGTCGGACGACTTCGCCGACGCTCGCCGGGTTCCAACGGAGCCGCTCTACCTGCGTGCTCGACAGCATGCTATCAATCACGACGTGTTCAGGCGGAGTAGCCGCCACGGCGCGGGCCAATGTGGGTCATTGAGAATCTTGTTGGGCTGTTCCTCTCCTTTGTTGTGGATGTGATCGGATACACCGCAGCTCGGCTCATTTTGCCCGCCGTCTCCTTGGGACATATACAGTCGCGGCGTACAGCCGTGACGAAGAAGAGTTCGGTTGGCTTGGCGGCCGGCGTGACGGCCCTGGACGGTTGATGCTTGGGGCAGGCATCGCGAGCGGAACAGGGCTTCTGATTCGCGCGCTTTATCTGGCTGCGGTATAATGGTTCGTTGGGTGATGTAGCGATGGCTCTGGTAATAGTTGCGATCTTCGATCTGATTTGGCTTGGGGCCGGCTATGCCGTCGCTCGGCTAGTCTTGCCTCTTGTCTCGTTCGGCAAAGTCCGGGCTGCTCCATTCGAATCTGATGGATTCAATTGGTTCGGCTGGAGGCGCAATGAAGTCGGTTGCCTGGAAATCAAGGCCACGCTCGCTGCTTTGGTCGGCTTGTTGATCTGCTGCGCCGGCCTTGCGGTAGCTCTGTATTTTTCCCATTGATCAGTGCGCATTTTGGCGAATGGATCGCGTGGGCCGTCGTCCGCAGAAGCCGCCGCACGTAGGTTCGCAGCCTCCGTCCTGACTGCGTAACTCGAGGCTCCGACGATTTTCGAACGAGTGGCCAACTTCCAATAGAGCGTACTCAGCAGATCGCGCATGCGCGAGCCAGTTCGATTGGCTTCACGCTGATACTTCAGATTTCTATGGAGATCGAATATGTCCAAATTGCCTGCCAAGATGGGCAGAGGAGCGTCGACATGGTTGGCGGCTCAAGCCATTGCCAATGAAATCATGAAGGTGAGTACCAACCGCGATGAACCGTATGTCGATCGAATCAAGCGGGAGTTCAATCTTCACGATTATTCTCAGGCGCGGGCTCTCTATGACTCCGATCCGTCATATTGGGAGGGGCTCTATGGCAACGATCCACTGAACTCCAGCCATCATCCCGCCTTCCCGCCGTCTAGTTTGTTACCACGCGTCGGGACAGCGCGGGATCCGCGCTACAACTATCTCAATCCGGAGCCAACGAATGCCGGCGCATTCGGTCGTTTCGGTACCGGCCGGCAATTTTCGCCTGGATCAGCGTCGTCGTCGCAACCGCTCTACGAGACGCAATCATTCGTCGCACCACCTGACAGTCCTTGGCAGGCTTCGAGGAGCGATGGACCGCCTCCTCGTCGTCTCGTTCGTGTCCCGGTCTCAGGCGAGGAGCAAAATGCGTTCGAGGCTGGAGCGCCGGCTGTGCCGTTCGCTCCGCGAGGCTCGATGCCTCGCCCCGGCCCGCTCGCTTCGTTCGAAGAGCGCTTTCCAGCGTCCGCTCCGCCGGCGGGTACGCCTTCGGACGCGATGAGGCCGCTGAGCCCTTTCAGCGGACAGCCCATGCGATTTCTGCCTCCGTCGGTCTTTGGCTTTCCTGAAGAGTCCGAGGTTCCGGAGACGAATTTCGACGATTGGCTTGCCGGCCGGATCCGGCCGCGTCCTCGTCAGTGACGGTTCACGGCCGACGATCGTCGAGGACACCGCCCGGCGCAGACCCGTTTGCCTATCGAGAGCAGCCTTGTCGATCCTGAGAATTCCAACCGCAAAAGTGTTCGAGCCGTTGTTGCAGCCCGCGCGCTACAAGGGGGCATTTGGCGGCAGGGGCTCCGGCAAATCTCACTTCTTTGGCGAGCTTCTGGTCGAGATGTGCCAGGCCGAACGCGGCACGCTCGCGGTCTGCATTCGCGAGGCGCAGCGGACGCTCGCGCAATCTTCCAAGCGATTGATCGAGGGCAAGATTGCGTCTCTCGGCATCGGTGCGGGCTTCAAGCTCTATTCCGACAAGATCGCCGCGCCCGGCGATGGCGTGATCATCTTCCGGGGCATGAAGGATCATACGGCCGACTCGATCAAAAGCCTCGAGGGGTTCAAGGTCGCGTGGGTTGACGAGGCGCAGTCCCTCAGCGCGCATAGTCTGGCTCTGCTGCGGCCGACAATCCGCGCGCCGGGTTCGGAGCTATGGGCGAGCTGGAATCCACGACGCAAGTCGGATGCGATCGATGATTTCTTGCGCGGCCGCAAGCCGCCGGGATCGATTGTCATCAACGCGAGCTGGCGCGACAATCCGTGGTTTCCACCCGTGCTCGACGAGGAGCGACGCACCGACCTTTCGCTCTACCCCGGCCGTTACGATCACATCTGGGAAGGCGGATACGTGCAAGCATTCGAAGGCGCTTACTTCGCGGAGTTGCTCGGCCAGGCGCGCAAGGACGGACGGATCGGCAAGGTCGCCGCAGACCCGCTACTGCCGCTACGGGCCTTCATCGACATCGGCGGTGCTGGTGCGACGGCCGACGCATTCACGATCTGGATCGTCCAATGGGCCGGCAGCGAGATCAAGGTGCTCGATTACTACGAGTCGGCCGGCCAGGTACTGGCGTATCACGTCAACTGGCTGCGCTCGCGTGGCTATCAAAACGCGATCCTCTATCTGCCGCACGACGGCATGGCAACCAACAACGTCACGGGAAAACGCTACGAGGACCATCTCCGCGACGCCGGCTTTGCCGTCGAGCCGCCGGTGAAGAACCAGGGCCGCGGCGCCGTGATGATGCGGATCGAGGCGCTGCGCAGACTCGGACCGCAGATCTGGTGGAACGAGGACACGACCGAAGCGGGGCGCGACGCAATCGGCTTCTATCACGAGCGCAAGGACGAACTGCGCAATGTCGGCCTCGGCCCCGAGCACGACTGGTCGAGCCACGCCGCCGACGCGCTCGGCCTGATGGCGATCTGCTACGAAGCGCCGGGGAGGGCAGGGAGTTTCAATCGAGTGATCAAGTACCGGGAGCAGGGGTGGGTGTAAGTCGTGGTACGAGGCGCCATCAGACCGGATCCGGAGATCAGTTACTTCCTTTGCTTTGAAGTGGCGTCGTAGATTCGCTGCACCGCTTCCGGGCAGTATGCAAGTGGACTGCCATCGTCCTTGAATTCCCTGTTCGAGCTTTTCCGCAGGAGCAGGGCTTTGTCATCGATCCGTTTCAAGATCACGGTTTCTGAACTTGGTGGCGTGTTGCAGGCGACGAAAACCTGGATGTTGTCCGGATTGTCTCGGATGGAGGTCACGCCGCACTTGTCGGTGCCGCTCGCAATTGATCGCTGATCGAGATCGATGGTGGTGGTTCCTGACTGCAGACAGCGCTCGCTGAAATCAGTGCCAGGGGTCGCATAGACGCCAGGCTTCGGTCGCCAAGGATGTTGCATCGCGCTTTGCTCGGCGGCCTTCCTTTCGTCTTGTGCTTTGTTGTCGGCATACAGGCGCTGAGCCCCCGGGGGGCAATAGTCGGCCCTCCATGCCGGTCCTTTGAATTTTCCATTAAGTGTTTTCCGGACCGAGATCGCCTTCCCGTCAACCTGTCTGACCAGCATGGTCTCCCGGAATTTCCTGTCCTCAGCGTTGCGGCCCCGCGAGCCGAGAGTTTCCGCGAGGTTGTAATCGTCGCAGCTCATGTCAAGTTTGACGGTACCATCGGCCATGTCGGAAACCGTTCTGACCCTGCAGCCCCATTCGTTTCCGCCGACTGAGTTTCGCGAAAGCTCGATAATGAAGTCACCGTACTCCAAACATTGCGCCTCGAAATCCTTGCCGGGACTGGCGTAAAGGCCATCGGCTGGACGCCACTTCTCGACGGTCAATTTGGTCGTGTTCTGCGCCGAGACATCGGTGATTTGGCCGGCAACGCAGGCGAGCGCCAAGGCGGCGTATGTCATGCGCGAACCCGACGTCGATCTTGCATCTGGTCCGAGTCTCTCACGCACGGTGCCTGCTCCGTCAAATCGAAGAGTTGTCGGACCGAAGATACCTGATCAATTCAAGGTTGATCAATAGAATAACCGATTATGGAGTTCGATATGTCATGGCAAGATACGATGCGAAGAACATTGCCTCCACTGGTTGGGATCGACCCTCATGTCACTAGCCGATATGGTGAGGTAAAGCAGCGACCACCGGGCTCAACGAACCCGCACCGAGGCGTCGATTTCAACTACAACGTCCCGGGGCAATTTGGCCCCAATCTAATCAATCCGGCATTGCGTTCGCCGGTGGCGGGTGTCGTTACGCAGGCAGGCGGAGGTCGGTATGGAACGATAGCCATCCGAGATGCAGATGGCTTCTCTCACGAAATTCTGCATAGCCATTCACAGTACGTCTCCGTTGGCGATCCGGTCGCTGCAGGCCAATTTATTGGAACCATGGGCAATACGGGCGCATCAAGCGATCCCAAAAAGGCAAATCACGTCCACTACCAACTTCGAGACCCCGCGGGTCGTGTGATCGACCCGAGCGCCTTCTGGGATCAACACGCACCGTTTGACCCCAACCCGGCACCGCCAGCCCACGTCGACGACTACCGGCGTTACCTGGGAGCAGCCGGTAGATCCGCCGCGGATCGAGATGCCCCGGGCGCCGGCTCCGACGATAACAGGGACGTTCGTCGCCTTGTGCGGATGTCACCGCAGACCGCGGCGATCCTTTCCGACCAAATGACAAGACCAGCCACAATGCCCAACGAGCTTCCCGACGACCAGCCCGCCTCGTTCGAAAGCCGCTTCGGGGATTGGACGTCTTCGGGGCCGACAGCCGCACCACGTGGCCCCTATCAAGCGATATCACCGAACGTCTACTCGCAATCCGGGATCGTCTCTGGCGATCCGACGCCGGATTATCCGTTTCCGATGTCGATCCGAGGCGTTGTAAACGAGGCCGGCGCGCCAGGTGAATGGGCTAACGGCAAGTTGCGGTCACCTAACTGGAAGAGAACACAGTAGTTCAATGTTGGCCCGGAGCATGGCTGGGTCGAGCCGCCGCCCCGCCGGCTCGACTGTCCTGATTTCGACCTGCCCGAGGCGCCGGGCTGGGCAGGAAATATCAACCGAGGGATCAGGTATCGCGGGACCAGCCGTCAGCCCGCCGTCGTTTGATCAGTTCGCCGGAGAAGCGGCGCTTACTGAGGTTTCTTTCGAGCGTTGACGTACGCTTTCTGAGTTGCCGCAGGACAATATGCAAACTGTGCGCCCGGGCGCCCAAATTTTCCGTTCTGAGTCTCACGAAGAAAGAGCGTCGTCTCGTTGATCTTCTTGAGCTGGATGATTTCGGTGTGAGGCGTCGGCCTCTCGATGTCAGTGCAGGTCAGGTCAAGCCGCAATTCACCCGGCGCCGTATCCGTCGTCCGGTTGATCTTGCATTCTTCTTCGCCGCCGTTGATACTATTGTTTTTCCAATCGATACTGGTGTCACCAAATTCCAGGCATCGGTCGTTAAATCCTCGTCCAGTCACGGCGTAGACACCATCCTTCGGACGCCAAGCGTCCATCGCGGGCTTTGCGGGTTCTTGCGCAGAGACCGTCTCAGCCGCAATCACCAGGACCCGCGATGCCGAAGGTGAACCGTATCGCCGAGCGGCCGGTCGATGGTTTGATGTTTGGAGATTGACGTCGAGATTGCATTGGTCCTCGCACCGCGGGTTCGATGTTGCGCAATATATCGCGCTAGCTCCGGGTTCTGCAATTATCGGCCCGAAACATGCCGCGGTTGACAGTTCATTACGTTATTCCAAGTTGTCATGCTTATCTCCGGGGTGGTTGATGCGACAAAATGGCCGTCAAGATCGTGGCCACCGATGCGAGCCGGGCAATCGTCGGAGTTGGTTGTTTGCGGATGCGCCTCTGCGAACGAGTAGGCAATCAAGCTGCTTTGGCGTGCGTCCTGACCGGCGCAACTGCCTGTCAGAATAGCGATCTCAGACGTCACATTCCCATACCCAGGTTTTCAATCATGGCAAAAATGTCGACTTCCGACCTCAAGGCAATGCTCGCCTCCGAAAAGGCCGACGCGCTCGCGGCGCTGTCCGCGGCGCGGCTCGCGGAGGAGCGGGCGGATGCAATGGACTACTATCTCGGCGACATGCGCAAGGACATGCCGGCGCAGGACGGCCGCTCGCGCGCCGTCTCGACGGACGTCGCCGACACCATCGAAGGGCTGATGCCTTCGCTGATGGACATCTTCGCTGGCTCCGACGAGGTGGTGCGCTTCGAGCCTGTCGGCCCCGAGGACGAGGCCGCCGCGCAGCAGGAGACCGATTACGTCAATCACGTCTTCATGCAGCAAAACCCCGGCTTCATGACGCTCTATTCTTTCGTTAAGGACGCGCTGTTGTCGAAGGTCGGCGTCGTCAAAGTGTGGTGGGAGGAGCGCGAGGAAGAGAGCCGCGAGACCTACTATGATCTCACCGACGACCAGTTCGCGCTGCTGGCGCAGGCGGTGACGGAGTCGAACGGCGCGATGAAGATCATCGAGCATACCGCGCACGATCTTGCCGGCGAGACCCAGACCGAAGCGACGAGCTGACATTGCCGTCCCCTGTCGACGCCTGATCTCGGATGGGTCGTCGCCGGGGCGCGATGAAGGCAGGAACATCACGATGGAGGGAGATCGCAGCAATGGGCGCAATCAATTTTCGCGACGGGTACGAATTCGACCCCGGTACTTACGCCACCGGCGGTGGCCTGTCCGGCCTGCTGCGGCGTGCGATGCAACAGCGGAATTTGCTGCAGATGGAGGGTGATTCTGGCGAACCGCCGAACGCCGTGCCCAACTACGGCCGCGATATTTTCAGTAGCGCGCAGGGCGGGCTGCTTCGCAGACTCCAGGCGTTGAAAATGGAGCAGGACCAGGACCAGTCGATTCCAGGCTCTGGCGAAGGAACGCTTCGTATGCCGCGTGATCCAAGCTTCAGGCAGCTTTCGCGACTTCCAAACAACGTTCAACCGCAGGTGCCCGACGATCCAGCGTCACGGGCGACACCTCCACCTTCGATTCCACAATCTGAGAGCGATCAGGCGCTGCAAGCGCGAGAGGTGGCTGCGGCGCGAGTGGCTCGCGGCGTGAGAAGTGCGGTTCGAGCGAATGCGCCGGCACCGGATCCGCTTGATATCGCGAAGTCAGCAGGGATTGGAGCCGTCAACGGTGCTATCGGTATCGCCGGCTTGCCCGGCGATGTGCTTACCGGTTTTGGTCATTTTCCGAAGAACGCCGTTCCGAACCTGTGGAGACGGAGTAACGATCTTCCGCCGCTCCCCGACGATGCACCCGATTACTTCGAGTCGTGGAATGCAGACGCCTGGCGGCATTCGCTCGAAAACCTTGTCGGCGAATTGTATCAGCCGAAGACTGCGGCCGGACGTTACGCGGAAACGATTGGCGAAATGGTACCGACCTTGGTCGGCGGAGAAGGGCTCGTCGCCGCACGCAACCTGGCGAAGTCGGGCGCAGTTCTACGTCGGCTGCCCGCGACATTGTCCAAACATGCCGTGCTGCCAGGCGTGGCGGTTCAGGCGATGGAGGATGCCTATCCGGAGAGTTCCGCGGGGCAGGCTTTGCAGAAAGGCTGGCCCTGGCTGCGCCGCGGTGTTCCGTTGGCGCTCGCAATTCGGGGAAATCGTGGAAAGTGAAAATCTCGTCCCTCGCTTCACTTTCGGAATGCGAGCAGGACCTCCACCAGGAAATTCACGATATTGCCTGCGATTGAACTGCGTTTCAAATCGGGCTGAGGACTTGGAAATTGTATTTCGATCAACACGAATATCAGCCAGCCCGCCTGAATCAATCTCCAAGAGCCATCTTTGTCTTCTCCCAGGAGCGGATTGGGAATCGCCAACAAACATGGCCAAGCCAGAAAGCATATCCAAAACAATACCGAAAGCACAAGGCGAGCAATCGAGCGCTTCTCATCGTCAGGCGGTGGTAGTGCTTCGTTTGTCATGATCTGCGCAGATGCGGACATTTTGTCACATCTAGCTTCCTTTCGTCTGCATCGAGCAGTTCGACCGGTTGTGCCTATCGATACCTTTCTTGATAAAAATATTGATTGCTACCAGAAGTTTCAACCCACTTGTCTTTGCTGCGAGCCCCGTTGGTCATGACTTTTGTCTCCAACGGTCCGCCACGCGCGGTGCGGTTTGCATTGGGATGGCGGACTCAAGTCTCGCTCGGGATTTCGCCGTAAGCGCTCCGATCCTCTCGGGCTTCCGGTCAATTTCCGATCTCTGGTATCCTCGGGCGTCGATCGCTCACTCTCAGTTCTTGAAATAGTACACCGCGTATATCAGCAGCACGCTGCCTGCTGCCAACCACATATACAATATCCGTTCGTTGCGGATCGCCCGCGCGAGATGTTCGCGGCCGTCCTCGGTGAGGCGCGCTGGATCGATTTGTGTCGGACGGACGCCGCGGAAATCACCGAGGTTGAAGATGCGTCCGAACACTCGCATGGCGACAGCGATGCCGGGGCCAAACGAAAAGCGCATCAATCAGCCAGAGCCCGCCCTTGCGCACCACCGCCGCTTGCGATGATCGCACGTCTTGCGGCCGCATCTGTTCGTCTGGCGAGATGTGGCGGACAATCCTTCTCTCATCTCTCACATTCAATGAAGCGAGAAGATACAAACCACAAAGCCATATCGCGATGAGGCCGCTTAGCAGGTAACTCATGGTCGTCTCGCCATTTGAGTTTCTCTCGATGCCGGCAACGCTATGGATCGGGGCATCCCGGGCGTCGCTCTGGCGTGCCGGTTCGATCGTAGAGATATTCGCTATCACGGTAACGTTCAAACCGGAGCATATGAATGACAGTCAACGAAAGGAAGGTCCGGTAGCCAGATGGCGTGTCCGTCTGTCTGCCTGTTCCGTTCGGAAGGGTCGGTGGAACGTACTACTGGAGCCCGGGCGCAGGCCGATGCCCCACACTTTACCGTAACGCGAAGCTTTGGTCTGCCGGGCGCCGGCGCGACTGTGGTCTTCCGCAGGCAGGGAATGACACGCTTGGTCCAGGCATCAGCGGAAATGTATCGACGGTTTTTCCGTGTACGTATCGGTGTCGGATCGGTCGGCGCTGCCAGCGAATCGCCGGTCAGCTATCTGGGCCGGAGCGAGCGAGGTCCGTTCCGCGAGAGCATGGGGGATTGGCCTACGTCAACCGCGCCCGTCGAGCCTTGGAGTCCAGCAGGGGCGGCATCGCGGCCGCGACCGGGTGGCTTGTGCGGTTTGATGCTGGATTATCCGCGCGACAACCGTCGACGGGTCGCTGACGTCTGCCGTGGGATGGCGAAGCGCCCGGAATTCGGTGCATAGTGTCGACTGTCGTCGAAATGTCCGGGGAATTGCCATGTCCGCCGTCTTCTTTGTCATCACCGCGATCGCCGTGATCTGGTCGGCCGTCAAAACCGAAGTTATTCACCGCGAGCTTGTCGATTCATTTCCTCCCCAGTTTCAGGACGACCTCATGTCGAGATACGCGCTCCACACCTATGCTCTCGCGTCGTCGACGCCACTATCTCAGCAAGCTGAATACATGAAGACGCTGTACGGCGGGTGTGCGGCAGCCCTGAGCGGTTCGCTCGGATTCTTCGCGGCAGGAAACCCTGTATTCGGATGCCTCGTTCTGATCGGGTTCTTCTGGGCCTCTTATCAGACATTCAAATCCCGGAAGATCTATCAAGCGAACTGCGCGCTGGCAGACGGTCAGGCGGGATAAGGAGCAGATATGACAGCAGGTACTTATGGTGGAGGAACGTTTGGCAGCAAGTGGGGTGTTGGAGGTGGTGCATATATCGACAATCGTGGCAGGCTCTATCCTCAGTTTTACGTTGGAACGCCTCGCTTAGGACTGTCTGCGGGATATACTTCAGATCTTGAAGGATTGCTGACGGGACCGTCTGCATCCGGCGGCGTCGGATTCGGGCCAGTTCGCGGGAATATCGGGACGAGCGGTGGTGCCACCGGTGTTGGCTTTGGTACGCCTGGTTACGGCATAACATATGGCTTTGGGCCCTACGAGCTGTCCGATGATTATTCGCAGCCCTGGAAGAGGCCACTGATCCGCGATTCTGCCGCAGCTGCGGGAATCCCTACCAGAAGCAATGTCTGGGAATACGACTACCCGGACGCTAGCACAGGGCGGTCTACGTCATTTGACGCTGCAGGGGCTTCCGCGCCAGTCCGTTCGCCTCGTGAAATCGCAGACTTTCTTGCTCGGTTCTTCGTTTCTCCGCAGCCTGATGGAGTGGGGCGAACCAGCACATTCGTGCGCGACTCCGCCGCGGGGGCCGGTGTACCCAGTCGCAATAACGTCTTTGAGTATGGATATCCGGAGCCCGCGTCGGGGTCGCCTCCCCTGAACGAGGCGCCGGCGCATGGCGGCGTGCATCCTGGTGCGAGCGGCGGCCTTCTGGGGCAGATTGCTGCGTTAGGTGACAACGCCCGGAATCGAGAATGGTCGGCACCCGCGATCGAGCCGCGGCGACCGGCCGAGGTGTTCAGCGAAGGTGCGCCTCCCGTCCGTTTTCTCGATCGAGTTTCCGGACCGTTGCAGCGTGACCTTGGTGACCCGCGGATTTCCGATCCGTCATCGTACGATCTGAACGATCTTCTGCAAGATTACGTGCGCAGCAGCTTCGTGCGCAGATAGACGCGCGGCGTTTGCTCCTGCGCGTGTCGCGCGCCTAAGCCGCCGCCAACCTCCATCAGATGAGCTCAACAAAATGGCTGTTCCCTTGCTTCCGGGGCCGGCGGCGATGCCGCTTGCCTCGATCGTGACGCACGACGTCACCATCGTCACCACGCGAAAGCTCGCGCAGGCGAGGGTGATGGGCGTGCCGCCGGAAGAATTCGGCATCGAACGCGGCGCACGCAGCATCCGCGATTGCAATTACTGCTTCCACGAAGTGGTTACCAAGACGGAAGCGCAGCTCATTGCCGAAGGCTTCGATGCCGCGCAGATCAAGTCGCTGAATGACTATACAGGCTACGCCAATATCGAGACGCTGGCGCGCGACACCGCCGACGAGCATTTCGGCACCGGCGCCGGCGGTGCCAATTCGGCGGCGCGGCAGGTGCGGATCACCGAGCACTACGTGCGGATGGACTATGAAGATAACGGCCGTCCGTGCCTTTACCAAGTGATCACCGGCGGCGAACAAAGCGAGATCCTGCGCAAAGACGGCCGTGACTGCATCACGCCGTTCGACACCATTCCGTTCGCGTCGACGACGCCGGTGCCGATGACGCACCGCTTCTTCGGCCGCTCGATCGCCGACCTGGTGATGCCGCTGCAGCGCGAGAAGACCGCATTGAAGCGCGGCGCGCTGGACAATCTCTATCTGCACAACAATCCGCGCGTCGAGGTCGCCGAGAGTAATGCCGGGCCCAACACGCTCGACGATCTGCTGGTCTCGCGGCCTGGCGGCGTCGTGCGCACCAAGACGGCAGGCGGCTTGAACTGGCAGGTGGTGCCCGACATCACCACGTCGATCTATCCGATGATGCAGTATCTTGACGCCGAGCTCGAGAGCCGCACCGGCCTCAGCCGACAGTCGCAGGGCATCGACGCCGACGCGCTGCAGAACCAGTCGGCGACCGCGGTGGCCCAGGTGTTCTCGGCCTCGCAGATGCGGATCAAGCTGATCGCACGGATCATGGCGGAAGGCGTGCGCGACATGTTTGCGCTGCTGCACGGCACGATCCGCAAGCACGGCCAGCAGCAACAAACCGTGCGGCTGCGCAACGCCTGGGTCACGGTCGATCCACGCAACTGGAAGACCCGCGACGACATGACCATCAATGTCGGCCTCGGCACCGGCGGCAAGGCACAGCAATTCGCACAGGTGATGGCGCTTGCCAATGTGCAGAAGGAGCTGATCGGCGGCGGCAAGGTCAACATGGTCGGCGACCGGGAGCTTTACAACACCGCCGTCGAGCTGACCCGGATCATGGGGCACAAGAACCCGGGCCGGTTCTTCAACGATCCGACCGCCGTCAATCCGCAGACCGGCCAGTTGTTGTATCCGCCGCCGGCGCCGCCAGCGCCGCCGCCAGATCCGCGGGTCTTTGCGCTGCAGGCCAAGGCGCAGGCGGATCAGCTTGCCGTCGCGCATCGTGCTCAGGTCGAGCAGCAGAAGGCCCAGGCCGATGCGATCCACCAAAAACTCAAGGCCGAGGCCGAGATCGAGCTGGCCAAGATCAAGGCCGAACTCGACGCCCAGATCAAGGTGTTCGACGCGCATCTGAAGGCCGCGACAGAAGCGCGAAAATCAGAGCGCGCCTCGGTGCCGGGCGCACGGAAGGCGAGGGACGGCCACCATTATGTTTCGGACCCGAAGCGGCCCGGCAAATTCCTGATGGTCGTTCATCATGTCTGAATTCTCTCTGGTGCCCGTCGAGCATCAACCGGAGTTCGGAGATGTTTCATTCATTCCGGTTGATCACGACCCGTTCAGCCTGGACGATTTGAGTCAGGCTGCTGGAACGCAAGCCCAAAGCCAACCTCAGCCACGTCCGACCGGCGCTGTCGCCCCGAATGTCAGTGCATCAATCGCGCCGCCAGCAAGGCCAAGTGTACCCTATGATCAAGATTCCGTGGACAATGGTGTCGCGGGTCAAATCGCCGCACAGAATTCGACGTCAGCGGCGATATCTCCTCCCAGCGGTTCGAACGGCGATTGGTCGACGTACAATCGGCCGACCGGCGAATTGAAGACGGCGAAGTACACGCCCACGCAACGCATTGGCTATCTCGCAGCCGACGCGCTGATAGCGCTTGGCATGCAGCCCTACACCGCCAACGATCTGGCCTCGCGCATTGGCAATGTGCTTGGGTTAACGCCGTTTGGCGTTGTCGGCTCTGCGCTCGACCTTATCGATGCGAAACGTCGCGACGATCTCCCGAGGGCCGCGGCGGCGGCAACCGGAATGATACCGGGCGCAAAGCGGCTGGGTGCGCTAAAGGCCGCAAATATTGCGAAGGAGATAACTCTTTCGCGCTCGATTCACGGTGAGGCAGCCGCGCATGCGGCCGATGCCATTAATGCAGGTCACCCAAGCGTCCTGACGATTAATCGCCCTGGCAGCCGCGCGAACAGACGGGCAGCGACTGGCAAGCTGGATAAGGTTGCTGGCAAGGACCTAGACGAGTACCCTGGTGCGATGTTTCGAGAAGGCGGTGCTGAGGCTGACGTTCGGGCGATCAATCGAAATCACAACCGGTCGGGCGGTGCTTCTGTCGGCAATTCAGGTCGTGGATAGCCCAACGGGGCGCGAATCAAGATCAACATTGGAGATTGACGATGGCAGTCACGATCGGTTTCCAGCTCTCCTATGGGCAACTTTCAGTGTTCGCGAGCGCGCTGAAGGATCCATATAATGACTGGACTGATCAACATATCTCGCAGGGCTTCACTTGGCGGCCTGGCAGCGTGTCGTTCAGCTCTATGGTCGGGTCCGGTCGACACTCGGTCGATATCCATGTGGTGAACCACGCCGCTCCCGTTCACCCCAATGCGGTACGCGCAGTAGAGGTCCCCTTCGAGGTTCCCGCTGACGGGGCCATAGAAGTCGGAAGTATTTCGGAGACCGTTCCGCTGGAGCTGCCGGCCGGATCGTTTCTGCTACGCTGCGAGTTCTTCCAACCGTCTGGCACCCATGAAGACGAGCGAGTGCGACTAACCTTTGCGAAGAAGGACGCTCCTCGCTTCGCGGTTGTTCGCGCAGATCCGGAACTGTCGATCGGTGATGAATTGCTAAAGACGGCTCGGCCAGCCATTTAGTGGAGCGGTTGCCGGCACCAATGCGAAATCAGCAGGGCATAGCTTCGACGTCGCCGAAAGCCGTTTGATGCTGCAACGACAAGGTTCAGCGCCGCAATGCCAATCTAGCGGCTCTTGCGGGTCGGTTAACGTGCACTTCGCTAGCACAGCAGACGGTGCGGTTGGGTAACGCCTGGATCACGGTCGATCCGCGCAACTGGAAGACCCGCGATGACATGACGATCAATGTCGGCCTCGGCACCGGCGGCAAGGCGCAACAATTCGCGCAGGTGACAGCGCTTGCCAATGTGCAGAAGGAGCTGATTAGTTGCGGCAAGGCCAACATGGTCGGAGACCGCGAACTGTACAACACGGCCGTCGAGTTGACCCGGATCATGGGGCACAAGAACCCGAGCCGGTTCTTCAACGATCCGACCGCGGTCAATCCGCAGACCGGGCAGCTATTGTATCCGCCGCCGGCGCCGCCATCACCGGCGCCCGATCCACGGGTGCTGGCACTGCAGACCAAGGCGTAGGCCGATGCGATCCATCAAAAGCTCAAGGCCGAAGCCGAGATCGAGCTGGCCAAGATCTAGGCCGAGCTCGACGCCCAGATCAAGGTGTTCGATGCACATCTAAAGGCTGCGACGGAGGCGCGGAGATCGGAACGTGCTTCCTTGCCCGGTGCGCGAAGGGCGAGGGACGGTCACCACTATGTTCCGGATCCGAAGCGACCGGGCAAATTCCTGATGGTCGTTCATCGTGTCTGATTTTTCGCTGGTGCCCGTCGACCATCAACCGGACTTCACAGATGTATCCTTAATCCCTGTGGACCACGACCCGTTCAGCGTCGATGAGGCGCCCCAACAGGCCGGACGACAGCTGGACAATCCGCCCCAACCGCTTGCGACGGGCACAGGTCTGCCCGATGTCGGGCCGCCGGCCATTGATGACGGGGGGCAGTTCTCCCCCGGAATCCCATTCGTCAACAAGGCGGCCGAAATTGCCAGCAAGGTTGCCTATGCCAAGATGGTCCAAGCTGCGACGTTACCGCAACGAGCGATAGACGCCTCCAAAGAGGATGTGCAGCACTACGGCGAAGTAGCGTCCACGTCAATCCGGGCCGCGATCGCGGTGCAGGCAACGAACGCGGATCGAAGTCGCGATCGCCGCCCGCCGGCGCAACAACAGCACGCGCAGAACACTACCATCCATCGCTACGCCAAGACGCGAGAGAGCGAACTGGCCACAGCTAAGGCCGGGCTGAAAGCCACGATCGGCGCTGCTCGATGCGGATCCGAAAGCGGAGAATGAAGCAAAGCGCAGCATCCGTCGAACACGGTCCCTTCTCTGGAGAACCCCAGCAATGACGAATACTGATGAATCGAGACTTGACCAGGCCGTAGGCCGCGCGGTCAGGGCCGAACGCCTGCTCGCCGACGAATTGCTCGCCGAAGCATTCGCGAGCCTCGAGCATGCGTATACAGCTGCTTGGCGGTCGACGACGATCGACGACGCGTCCGGCCGTGAAAAGCTGTTCCTCGCCATCAACGTGGTCGGCAAGGTGCGCGATCACCTTACCGCTGCGGTCACAAACGGCAGACTGGCGAAGGCTGAACTGAAGGAGCTGGCGCAGACGGCGGAGCGGAGGAAGCGGTTCGGTATCCTGTAGGACCGCTTGACAACGTTCCCGTTATGTTCAATTCTGGGTTGCTTGGTGTTTCTCGTGCGAGCCTCAGGATGATCCTCTCGACATCGCAATGGTGGGCAGCCTTCATCCTGGACGTCGTGATTAAGACCGCGCTCATCTATTGGTCGGCTGCTCTCATTACTCTGGGCATGATAGCAGCCGGTGGCTTCGAGCCGGTGATCGCTTGCCTTGTCTTGGCGGCGTCGCTTTCGAGTCTTCATTTTCTCTGCCTTTTCCTCGGTGGCAGATTTGTGGAGTCGCTTGAGGAGGCAAACATTCGGCGCAGCCGTCTCCTCAGGTTCGTCCTTGTGCTGATCTCCGCCAACGTCTTTTTCATCGCGAGTTTAGTTGCGCTCCTTTCCGTCTCAGGCGGTGTTTACAATAGCGTCCTCGTGGGCATGATCGTGGCTGCCACCAATCTGGTGCCCGTTCTGTTCGTCGCGGTGACCAGCGGCCTTTTGAGCCTCATCAAGCTTTCGGCCTGATCGACTGCTGTCGATCTCCCGTGGCAGTCATCATTGCCCGCGTACGCGCATCTGCAATTCCGTCACAGTGCGAGCGTCCAATGGATCTGAGCATACAATCGATCTTATCGACGCCGCCAGCCGCACCCATCCGCCATCTGGGCAGTACGCGTGTCAGATATTGAAAATCGATGGAGGTCGCCGAGGCGGTTGCTTCTCAAGTCGATGAAGAAAACCCAACATACGAGTTGACACGTCGGGCAACTCACTAGCATAATCTCACCATCAAGAGTTTTGAGCCCGCGCCGGAAACGTCGCGGGTTTTTTCGTGACGCCGACCCTGTGCGACACGCAGGCGCCACGGCGGAGACAAGGGCGGGCCGAACCGGAAGCAAGCTTCCGCGCCATCGCGCAGCCCGAGCGCTCACCACCCAAGACCATCACGTCCGCACATCAGGATGACGAACGCGTCCGCCAACCGGCGGCGCGGTCGCATGCGTTGTCGGACAGCACAAGGACCAACACATGGCTCTGCCTACCAACACGGTGACGACATATCAGGCGATCGGCAACCGTGAAGACCTCAGTGATATGATCTATCGCATCGATCCGACCGACACGCCGTTCATGAGCGGCGTCGACAAGGAAAAGGCCTCCGCCGTCAACCACGAGTGGCAGACCCAGGCGCTGGCGCCGGCCTCGAACGCTAACGCTCAGCTCGAAGGTGACGATCCCACCGCCAACGCGCTGGTACCGACCGTGCGGCTCGGCAACCTCTGCCAGATCTCCTACAAAATGGCGCAGGTGTCGGGGACCCAGCAGGCGGTGGACCATGCCGGCCGCGACAACGAGCTCGCTTACCAGGAGATGCTGCGTGGCCTCGAGCTGAAACGCGACATCGAGACGATCCTCGTCGGTAGCAGCCAGGCGAAGGCTGCCGGCTCGACCAGCGCACCGCGCAAGACGGCGTCGGTGCTGTCGTGGATCGTGAGCAATACGTCGAAGGGAACGGCCGGCGGCGGCGCCGATCCGGCTGCGGCCGACGGCACCGGTACGCGCACCGACGGCACCCAGCTGGCGTTCACGGAAGTGCGGCTGAAGACCGTGCTGTCGTCGATCTGGACCAATGGCGGCAAGCCCGGCACCATCATGACCGGCGCCTTCAATAAGCAGGTCTTCTCCACCTTCACCGGCCGCTCCACTGCGATCGAGGAAGCCAAGTCGAAGAAGATCGTGGCGTCGGTCGACGCCTACGAATCCGACTTCGGCAAGCTGAAGGTCATCGCCAATCGCTTCCAGCGTCCGCGCGACGTTCTGGTGCTTGAAATGGACAAGTGGGCCGTCGCCTATCTCAACGGCCGCAACATGATCTCGATCCCGCTGGCAAAGACCGGCGACTCCGACCGGCGTCAGGTGCTCGCCGAGTACGCGTTGGTCGCGCGTAACGAGAAGGCCTCCGGCGGTGTGTTCGACAACACCACGTCCTAGCCGGGTCATCGCGATCCGCGGGCAACCTTGGTTGCCCGCTTTCCCTTGTCCGCTTTCCTTTGCATCAGGAGGCCTTTATGCCACTTCCCGGTAATCACACTCTCAATACCGAGCATCTGACGGCCTATACGCCGTCATGCGGTGCGTCTCCCGCTGCCGCCTACATTCGTATTCCCTTTCGTTGCCGCGTGCTGAAGGCGACAGGAGTACTCGGCGGCGCGATCACCACGACCGATGGCAGCGTTACGGTCACCGCCAACGGCAACACACTGGCGACCTTCACGGTACCTCAAGCCGGATCGGCCGCGGGGCTGCTGTTCTCGGCGGTGCCGCCTTCGCCGACCTATCTGAACGAAGACGATGTCGTCGTGCTGACGCCGTCGGGTGCGTCCGGGGCCGCCGTTCCCATGTACTTCTCTCTCTCGGTGAGGACGGCCTGATGTCATTCTTTCCCAAGCAGCCGGCGTCGCGCCTCGGCGTCACCCAGACGATTGCTTACGATTCGAGTGTCGGCGCGGCGAACGCGTTCGGTACAGAGACCTATCAGCTGCGCCTGGTCGCCAACTCCGCTTGTTGCTATCGGATCGGCGACGGCACTCAGACCGCGACGATCGCGGATAGTTATCTCCCGGCGAACGTCGTCGAATACGTCATCGTCAGTCCCGGACAGCAGATCGCAGCGATCAAGGCGGCAACCAATGGCCTGGTCACAGCAACTGCCGGAACTCTCTGGATCGCGGAGATGTCGTGATGGACGGCGTCCTGATCAGGCCACATTTCGACGGCAACGGGCGCGACCTTGCGATCGAGCACCTGCAGGATGTCGAGCCGATCCTGCAATGGAATCATGAGGCGCGGCGCGACCAGCAGCGCAACGAATGGGGCCGCCACGTCGCGCGGATCCCGAACGTGATCTACGTCAAGTGGCTCAACGAAGAGCACGCCAAGGGCAACACCTCGGTGCGGATGTTTTCGCCCGAGTTCGACGGCATCGTACAGCGCAAGCTCGACGATCCCGAATGGGCCTACTTGCGGACCGATCGACCGAAGCTGCAGTCCGGATGGACAACGGGGGCGACGTGACACAGATCGTGGATTATGCCTCGCTGCAGTCGGCGGTCACGGAGTATCTGGCGCGCGATCAGGATACGGTTCTGATCGCGCGGATTCCGACCTTCATCCAGCTCTCCGAGGCGAAGCTCAATCGAGAGTTGTTTGTTCGCCAGATGGAACAGCGCGCGATCGCCGTGATCGATCTCACCTCCAACCAGCCCGAGTTCATTGCGTTGCCGTCGGATTTCCAGTCGATGCGCCGGATTCGGCTGTCGGGTGTGTCGGGGATGCCCAGTCTCGAGTTCAAGTCAGGCAAGCAGCTTGACGAATATCGGTTCGGCATCTCCGACGTTGCAGGACAGCCGCGCTACTTCACAATCTTCGGCAACGAGATCGAAATCGCACCGACGCCCGACAAGGCCTACACGATTGAAATGGTCTATCGGCGGGTAGTCCCGCCGCTCGCCAGCAATGATCCGAACTGGCTGCTGTCGGCGGCGCCGGACTTGTATCTCTACGGCGCGCTGCTGGAAGCCGCACCCTACCTGAAGGATGACGGGCGCATCCAGACCTGGGCGCTCGGCTTCTCGGCCGCACTCAGCAGTCTCAACAATCTGGGGCTGACCTCGACCTTCAACGCCGGGCCGATGACGGTTCGCGCTTCCGGTCAGATCATCTAGGAAAATCCATACAATGGCTGCCTTCAACAAGTTCAACTGTTTCGTGCAGGACGTGGCCAACGCGCTGCATGACATGAAGACCGGAACCGCGCAGGTCTACAAGGTGTATCTCACCAACGCGCTGCCTGCCGCGACCAACACCGTCTACAATGTGCCTGCCGATCTTTCCGCCGGCAACGGTTACGTGGTGGGTGGAACGTCAATCGGCACGATCGCGGGATCACAAACCTCCGGCACGTTCAGGTTCTTCGGCGCAACGAATCCGGCTTGGACCGCGGCCGGTGGATCGATCGGCCCGTTTCAATATGCTGTCCTTTACAACTCGACGTCTCCAACGAGGCCTTTGATCGGGTGGTGGGACTACGGCACGGGCCTGATGCTCACCAACGGCAACACGTTCACGGTCGCTCTCGACCAGATTAACGGCATTCTGACGATTACGTAACATGGCAGCATTTCTTGACACGTGCAGATTTTCGCCGTCGACCGGCGGCACCACCGACTGGTTGGTCGCGGGGCCCGTCGGCGGATATCTGGCGCCCGCGGCGGCCGGAGCAGTCAATGGCCGGACCTACAAGTACCGCGCGGAGAGCGCGGATCTCTCCCAATGGGAGCTCGGCGAAGGAACCTGGAACGCCTCTACCGGTGTCCTTTCTCGAACCACGATCCTGTTCAACTCATCAGGAACGACCTCGAAGATCAATTTCACTGTATCGCCGCAAGTAGCGATCGTGGCCCTGAGAGAAGATCTGATCTCGATCGAGGAAGCGAACAATTTCACCGCGGCACAACGCGCCCAGGCTCGGACCAACATCCGGGCCAACCCTTCAGAAAGCGGTGTTTTCATCGTCGACCGAAACGGCACTGATCAGACCGGACTAACGGCAGCGGCATATAACAAGATCACGTGGACGAACAAGCCGGTCGATAACGAAACCTGGTTCGACACCTCGACCGGGAGATACACCCCGCAGACTGCCGGCACCTATCTCTTTGTCCTGGATTGCTCGACTGCAACAGGTACGTCTCTAACCGAAAGCTGTCAGCCGTCGCTTTACAAGAACGGCGCACGCATCAAAAACGGCGCCTATACGGCAGTTTCGAACGGAATGTCGGCCGATGCCAACAAGCTGCTTGTTTGCGCCGTCCCGATGAACGGAAGCACCGACTACGTCGAGGCTTATGTCTATTTGCCGAACGGGGTCACGACATTATTCGGCGCTGCGGCAAGCACCCATTTTCAAGGCTTCAGAATTGGCGCCTGATGCACCAGCTGGATCCTCGGTGCGAAGTTTTGGGCAACATGACGAGGTTCATCGTCGAGGTGCGGGGCACCGCCGCGCAATTTCGAGCATCAGGGGGGTCTAGCAATGTCGATACTCGGGTTCGATGCGATCGGACGCCTCGCTCTGGGACAGATGCGCGTAAGTGGCTCGAACGTTGTGGCCGGTGGCGCGGGATCATACGTCATCGGAGGAAATGGGGCGATCTTCGGCCTTCGTACGACGGGGGTGGCGACAAACTACGCACTTGCCGGCAATGCCGCCGCGTTTATCCCGACGCTGAGTGGGAGCGCGGGAAGCTATCATGAGAGTGGCGACGCCGCTCTCTTCTCCATAAGTGCAGTGTCAATCGGGACGAACTATTCCATCGTTGGAAATCCCGTGAAGACGGCGATGGCGCTCAGCGTTGCCGTAGGAAGCTACATCATTGTTTATAACCGGGTGGCGGGAACTGCTGCACTGAACGCCGGGATCGCCGCTTACCAGGTGACCGGCAGCGCTGCGGCGCTGAGTCGAGATTACGTGAATTGGTGGCCCACCCAACCCATCGCAAGCAACTGGACCGGTGAGATTGCTCCGTCCCCTGAGTGGACGATCAGCATATCGGTCTCGCCTGCCTGGACCGCGGGCGTTCCGGCGGTCTCGGCCTAGACGCTCTAGGCTGTTCCAGCGTGCGCCTGGATCGTTGATTCCGAGCGGGCAAGCCGGAATCCAAATGTGCACGAGTGCGGCTTTGCGCGAAGCGCCCCCGCCGGACGCCGCCGGTCATGGCCGGCGGGGTTGCGGCGCGGTGTCGCGCCGGAGCCGGTGATGCGGTCCGCCACGCCTGCGGCCGAATTCTCTGGAGATGATTGAAATATGCCCTTACTTGCCACTGGCGAGTATCGCCCCGATGTCAGCGACTATGAAGGTCAGGCCACGCGAAACATCCTGAACGTGATCCCGCGTGGTGACGGCTACGGACCGTTCCCGAGCCTGTCGGCTTACGCGGCACCGTTACCAGCTGCTTGCCGTGGCGCTTTCTACGCGCTGAAGTCAGACGGCACGGTGGTTACATTCGCAGGAACCAGCGACAGGCTGTTCAAGCTGAACAATACCGATTTTACATGGACCGACGTGTCGTCGGGGGGCGGAACGTACAGCGTGCTGAGCGCCAACGCGCAGTGGCAGTTCGCGCAGACCGGCAATTTTGTCTTCGCCACGCAAGCCAACGCAACGTTGCAGATGTTCGACCTGTCGTCAGCGTCGACGTTCGGTAATGCACTCGGCTCGCCGCCGCAGGCAGCCTATATCGGGGTCGTCGGCAGGTTTTTGGTGCTATCCGGGCTGCTCTCGAACCCTTATCGAATTCAGTGGTCGGGGCTGAATAACTTTAATGCGGCCGACAGCTGGATCAGCGGCATCAAGTCGTCAGACTTTCAGGACTTTCCCGATGGCGGCATCGTTCGCGGCGTCGCCGGCGGCGAGGCAGGGATCATCTTTCAGGACCAGGCGATCCGGCGGATGTCCTATGTTCCGGGTTCGCCGATCGTATTCCAGATCGATCGCATCACGCAGGACAAGGGCCTCTACGCGCCGTACTCGATCATCCGGGCCGGAGAGCGCATCTTTTTCTACGCAGGCCAGGGATTCCACAAGATCGAGCCGGGCGGCGTGCCGGAGCAGATCGGCCGCGAAAAGGTCGACCGAACGTTCCTGGCGGATCTCGACAAGGGCAATCTGCAACTCTTCATGGGTGCCGCCGATCCGCGCAGCACCCGGGTGTACTGGGCCTACAAATCGGTCTCCGGCGCCGTCGGAACCACCTATGACAAGCTGCTCGGCTACGACTTTCTGCTTGATCGATTTTTCCCGGTCTCGATGGCGGGTGAGTATCTGCTGGGCGTCTCGCAGACCGGCCTGACGCTGGAGAACCTCGACACCATCTCGTCCTCGATCGATGCGATGACATTGAGTCTCGATGCCTATGCCACGGCCGTTCAGCCCGAAATCGCACAGTTCAACAATGCGCATGTGCTCGGCTTCTTCCGCGGTCAGAATCTGGAAGCGACGCTGGAAAGCGCGGAGCAGGGGAACGACGAGAACCGGATCACGATTCGCGGCTTCCGGCCGATCACCGATGCGTCGACGCTCTATGGCTCCGTCTCGACCCGAGATACGCCATCCGCCGCTGCGGTCCCGGGTACCGAAGTGCTCGTGAATGCCAGGACCGGACGCTGCGACATGATGCAGGATACACGCTACTCGCGCTTCAAGGTGCGGATTCCCGCGGCGACGCAATGGAGCTTCTGCGCAGGCGTGGTACCGGATGTGATCGCGAGCGGTGCGCTATGACGGCGTATGTTCCGGGCATCACCGAAACGGATCTGAAGAAGATCGTGCTCGCTATCCAGGGTCTCGCCGCCGGCCGATCGAACGCGGTCGGGACAGTGACGCTCGCGACGGGCGTGTCGACGACGACGGTGTCGACACCGAATGCGGCATCAGGTTCGACGCCGATCCTGACGCCGGCATCGCCAAGCGCCGCGACGGAGCTCGGCAACGGCACGATTTACGTCAGCGCGGTAGCCAACGGGTCGTTCACGATCACGCATGTGAATTCGACGACGCCGGGGCGGACATTCTTTTATGCGGTGCTTGGTTAGTCATCACAGAGACTAGCGCATCGCGTTTGAGCGCTGGCTGCTCTCAGAAAGCCCGCATTCCGGACGGCCGCCGCCCGGCCGCACCGCGTTGCGTCTTGTGACCATGCTCTCTCTTCTAGCAAGGAAGTTTTCAATGGCTCCTCGATTTCCAGGATTTAGATTTGTTCCGTACGGAATGCCCAATCCGTTTCCCTCGCCGCCCGTTCAATCTGATTCTGGTGGGGAGCAGCCGCCTCGCCCGCCAAGTCCGCTTAGTGGACTGCTTGGTCTGATTCTGAAGTACGAGCAATGGCGGCAATCAATCCTACGCGATGAAAACAAAAATCTATCAACGCCAGCCGATCCACAGGGAGGGCAGCCTGAAAATAAGCCGAACCACGGGTTTAGTTCGGGACCGCATGATCCAGATGCTAGGCTACTGATGCGCATTCCGCCTGACGGTGATGCTGCGAGCCCTCCCGTCTTGGGTGATCGAGAGCGTTTGCCGAACGTTGCGGCGCCGTCGTTGGCTCCATATGGTAAATCGCGCAGACGAAGCGCCGCTAGCCGCGCGACCAGCACTGGAGCCGGCGGTAGCGGCGGCAGCAACAGCCGCGGAAATGATGGCGGTGACTTTTGCACTGAGAGACGGGGTGAGGAAACAAGTAGATGCTGGCAGACGTGGCAGGAGCGTCGTGATAGCGGACAAGTTGGATATCCGTGGGACGATTTCCTTCAGGGTTGCAAGGATCGGGCATGGGAAAGGTATTTCGCGTGCAACAAGAATGGGAGACGACCTGCACTAGATGAGCCCAACGAATGGAATGAGCAGGATGAAGAGAATTGGTTCAATGACCAGCGCTAGGAACAAGGATTGCGCTCGGTGAACCAGCAATGATATCCTTCGCAGAAGTCTAGTAGCGTTCCCTGCGGAAACCATGATTCGACTCGGCTGTAAGGTGTAGCCATAGCGTCGTTCGGTACAGCAAAGGAATTGGGGGATTGGATCAGGGAGCTCCGAAGTCAGAGTTCGCTGCATTCGACGATTTGTATTGTCAAAGATCGCGCGTCGAGTGCGTGCGATAGTGATCGTCGCTTTATTCTCAATGAGTTGGTCTGGCTCCTGCGCGAAGCCGAGCGGGATGACGAAGCGCTGGAGGTCCTAGATGAGGTTATGCGGCGCTATTCGGATGATGTTCGCTGTGCGATGAGCAAAGCCAACATTTGCCTCTACTCGCTCGATCGACCTGAGGAAGCCTTAAAGTGGATCGATGTTGCGCTGGAGCGTGCCTATCGGACTAAGTGTTGGCGCAGAGAAGCGCTTGGCCAGAAGGCTCGGATACTGTTGATGCTCGGGCGAGGTAGCGAGCTATCAGATGTCCTCGAAGATATCATGTCGCTGCAGATTGTGCGTGGTGTTCCCGACATTGGGCGCGAGCGCGATTTCGTGGACGGTGCGCCACCGGGATTCATTCGGAAGAACGTCCTCGAACGATACAATGAATTCCGTCCAAAGCGAGCATGCGATGGCAGTCCGGACGAACTGCCTCCGTTCAAGCCAGCTAACGATATGATGTGACTTGCTCGCGTTCGCGAGATTAGTTGTGAATGCGTGAGGTGGTCGATGAGTGCTCGCTTAACCTCCGCACTAATCTGCGTTGCGCCCACGAAGGTGCATGAGTTCTGGCCGCATATCGCTAAACTGCTGAGGGAGGCCTGTCGACGGACTACATTGAACGCGTTTGGCGATATCGCCGCCGATGTTCTATCGGGGCGCAGTCTTTTGTGGTTCGCGTGGAATGGAAATGCGATCGAGGCGGCTGCTACGACAGTCCTCATCAATTCCGATATCGGCAAGGTCTGCATCATCACCGCGTGCGGCGGGTCCGGGATGAAGCGCTGGCTGCCGCTGCTCGACGGGATCGAAGCCTACGCAAGGGATGAAGGCTGCACGCGCGTGCGGATCTACGGTCGCAAAGGTTGGCTGCGTGTGCTCGACGGCTATCGTGAGAAGCATGTAATCATGGACAAGGAGATCACGGTCTTGAGGCCGGATTGTCCAGGCTTGAGCGATGCTAACGGGGATTGACATTGTTCACTGTTTGTTCAATGGTAGGCGACTACTAAGCTTGTGGTTGCATGCGCAGGTTAGGTTGGATGCGGTTTCTTCTGGCGTGGGTTTTCGTCATGTTGTCCTGGCCGTCGTATGGCGCCAGTGAGGAGTTTCCGCCTCCGCTTCGCGGACTGTGGGGGGAAGCCAAGGAGACATGCGAATATTGGAAAACGCAAACTGCAGCAGATGTTCACGGCGACCACCGGTGGCTGAAGATATCTGCCAAGGGTGTGTTCGGCTCCACGGAGGGCCGCTTTTTGAAGGAGGTCGCCGGCCAGGCTCCGGCCGCTTCGACCGCCGAGGTGTCAGCCGAAATGCAGACCCTGGATGCAAAAGGGGCGATCGTTCTGCTGACGCTTTCCGCCCACGGTCAGCTTCGCGAGATCTTGCTCGGTGAAGGCCGACGCGAAATCGGAACATATCAGCGATGTTCATGATCGCGCTCGCGCAGCTTTTGCCGATTGATCATCTCTGTCCGGTCTGATCCTTCTGACAGGCGCCGTCATGCGAACCATCTTGTTGTGTTTCTTGCTCTTGCTGCCCGGTGCATCTGTCGCCGTCGCGGCTGATGAGATTCCGAATGAAATGCGGGGCTTCTGGGTTGCCAAGAAATCGACCTGCAATATCCTGAAGAGCAGAGGGCCCGGATCGCTTCGCGCAGACGAGCGCTGGCTGAAGATAACTGCAACCGATGTCCTCGGTTCGACGCAGGGACGGTTTTTCGGTGAGTTACCGATCGACAGCCTGAGTTTTCTTTCGACGCGGCTGTCGGTTGCTATCCAGACGTTTTCGGACAATCACCTTATGTCGGAATTGGCATTGACGCGTGACGATCGGCTCGTCGAACGAATCATCCAGGCGCGTGGCGTTGCTACATATTTGAGATGCTGACCGGTGGAATCTGAAATGATCTCCAGCAGAGCGGTCGAGACATTGGCAAAGCGGTCGAGACGTCGCGAGGTATGTTGAATGCGAATTGCTTTGGTATCCGCTTTTTTCTTGATTTTTTGCTCACCAATCTTGGCCGCCGCTGAGGCCGAATTCCCGTCGGAATTCCGTGGATTTTGGGTAGGTGATCAAGCGACCTGCGATGCGTTGAAAAAGGCCTCTCCTGCAGACCTTCATGACGGTCAGCGATGGCTGAAGATCGCGGCAACAGACATCCTCGGTACGACGCAAGGACGCTTGTTGCGGGAGCTTCCAGCCCCTCGCGCACCGGTGAAGAGGACATTCGAGTTTCAGATTGCCGATGACATGGGGCTGATTGCTCAATTGAGTTTTGTCGACAGGGGGCTCAGCGAGACAGTTACAGGCGGTCATGCGCGCCGATGGTATTTCAAGTGTTTCTGACGGTGCCACAATGCACGCTCGAGCGCGCTTTCGACTAGTTGCGATCCGATAACCGATAGTCTCGCAGAGGTCATCGAGAGGTGACTTCCATGCCAATTGTTCAGACACGCGACCGCTGCCGGCCGGCGGGCGACCCGCGTCCTATTGTCCGCTACCTGTCCTGTTATTTTCACGGAGCCACTCATGAGCAGCCGCGACCGTATCGATGTTGAGATGTCTCCAGACTATGACGCCCGGAGGTTGCTTTGTTCGTTTCAGGCAATGATGGAGCAGGCGGGAGACTAGAACGGTGCTAACCGCGGGCGCGTCATCGCCGCCAGGACGCAGAGCTGGCGTTCCAGCGGTACCGAATTCTCCGGTAGCAGCAAGTGGTCTCGCGAGCGAGCAGGCGCCCGCCGAGCGGTCACTTTTGGGGCTGGTGAGCAGGGAGCCGGTGCAATTCCTGCCGGTACCTATCTTCGACACACGTCGATAGATCAATCCAACCGCCGGTCGTCGCAAAGCGTGCCGGACGCCTGCATCCGATGCAGTGCGACTGCATTTGCTTGTCAATCAAACCATGAAAGGAAGGCATCCGATGGGTGGCCAATCTTCATCGACCCAAACGCAGCAGTCGCAAACCGCTCCATGGGCAGCGGCACAGCCGATGTTGCAGAACATTCTGAGCCAACTTGGCACAGGACTGAACAACACGGGGGCGACGGCAGCGGAAACCGGCGCACTCAACACGCTACAGAGCAACGCCGCGCTGGGCAATCCGTACGCGGGTCAGATCGGTGGATATGCGCAGTCGCTGTTGAACGGCGGCAGTGCGAATGCGCAGGCCGGAAACGTGCAGGACAATCTTGCGACGTTGCAACGACAGCTCACGCCTTATGCCAATGGCAGCATGATCGGAAACAATCCGGCACTGACGGCGCAATTGGCGCAGATCCGGAGCGATGTCGGCAACAGCATCAACTCGCAGTTCGCCGCGGCGGGGCGTGACCTCAGCGGAGCCAACCAGATGGCCTATGGGCGCGGGGTTGCCGCCGCGGAGGCCCCGGTGATAGCCGCGCAATACAACCAGGATGTCGCCAACCAGCTCAATGCGGCGAATGCGCTCTACGGAGCCGGCAACACCACTGCGAATACGCTCAGCGGTATGCAACAGAACTATCTCACCAACCAGGGCCAAGGCGTGACCGCGGCACAATCTGCGCTCGATGCGCAGAACTACGGCGCCAACGCAACGCTCGCGGCGGAGGCGCAGCGGCGCGGCATTCCGGTGCAAGCGTTGAGCCTGCTCGCGCAGATCGGCGTACCGATCGCGCAACTCGGCCAGCAGAGCAACGGGACGACGAATACCACTCAGCAATTGTCCGGAGCGCAGCAGTTCGGGGCGATTGCTAACGGCATCGGCAGCCTGTTCAAGTTCATGCCGTCTGACATGCGGCTGAAGGAAGATATAGCTGCCGTCGGCGCGCTGTTCGATGGGACGCCGGTCTACGGCTATCGCTACAAGGGAGCGCCCGCTTACCACATCGGCCTGATGGCGCAGGATGTGGAGCTGACTGCGCCGCATGCTGTCCTGGAGATCAACGGCTACAAGGCGGTCGACTATCGCGCCGCGACCGAGAGCTCCCGCAAGCTCGGCGAGGCACGCTAATGGGATTGCTTGACGACTACCTGAACTTTGATCCAGGGCATTTTGAACCAGGTGGAGGATTGTATGGGCGGCTGCTCTCCCTGCAGCCGCAGCTGAGCTTCGACCAGCCCGCGCCAGGATCTCCGTTTCCGCCCGTTCCCGTCGCGGCGAGTCCCGGTCTGCCGGCAAACAATCGCGAAACAGCCCTGGTCGATGGAGCGCCAGTACCCGCTTCACCTCAGACGGCGCCCTCAAGCTGGCCGCGTGACGATGGACAGACGCTCAACATGCGAATTGGGGACTATTGGATGCCGCAATTCGGCCGCGCGGAGCCTCCTGCGCCGGCTACCGCGCCGACATTCGGCGATCGATTGAACGCCGGTTTTCAGAGCTGGGCACATACCCCGTTAGGCAATCCATTCGCAGCGCTCGCCAACGGCATTACGGGCTTTAACACCGGTCAGCGTTCGGTTGGCTGGACTGGCCAACCCACCCCTGAGACTCCCGACGATCAAGGCACGTCGACGCCGGGGATCATGCCTGGTCGAGGCCCAGCCGCTTACCTGCGAAGGAGAGGTCTGAACAATGTCCGATGAATCAAGCAACGATCTGACTGGTGCGGCGCACGATCTCGCAATCGCCGGTTACAAGGCGATGCCGGACCGGAAGTCGGACGAACAAGGGGCGATCGGCAGCGACACTGCGTCCCTTCGTGAAGCCGCGGAAAAGATCTCCGAGCAATCTGGGGACGTGGTTGTCAGGCAGTATCGTGACGCGGAGGGCAAACCCGCCGCGGCGAATGAAGCCGTAACCCTAAGCCGTGCGAGCCGTGACTACGCGGCCGCGGTTGCGGCCGAGAAGCTGATCGCCGACAGCGAAGGTGCCGACCGATTGGCCGAACGGGTGGACGCGTTGCGTGCGGAGGCGCTCGCAAAGAACCCGGAAGCGGCCGAATTCTACGGTTTCGAGCTGCCCGACGCGGACCTGGATGGTGTCGAGCTAAACAAGGACCACGCGGGGACGGAAGGCGCCGAAGCCGGTTTCGGCGGGGGTCTCGATCCCGCCTTGGCGAAGGCGCTGGAGCATCCCCAGGTACGTCAGGCGATCGATGAGGAGATTGCAGAGACGCACAAGGTCCGGCAGGGCTATCTCGATGCCCTGACCGGCGCGACGCAGATCGCGCAAGCAAGCTTCATCAACCAGTTCCCTGAGCTCGTCGGCATTCCGTTTGAAAACTTGCCTGGCGTCCTCGAACAGTTGTCGCGGCAGGATCCCGCGAAATTCGCACATGTTCAGAGCGCGATCGCGGCAACGGACCAGCTCCTTGCGCAACATCGGCAGGAGAGCCAACGGCAGACTGAAGCCGCGCATCGCGCCTTTCGCGCTCACGCGAAATCAGAGGACGCGCGCTTCGACGCCATGCTCAAGGGAGAACCCGTCGAGACCCAGCGCGCCGTGATGCAGGAGATCATCGCGTCGGCCAGGGCGAGTGGAATCGAGGCTTCCGAGCTGACGCATTTGCTCAACACCGAACCGCTGATGCGCAACGCCGCCTTCCAGCGAATGATGTATGATGCGGGAAAGTATCGTCTCATGATGAAGGCGAAGGATTCCGTCACGACCAGGCCACTGCCGCCGGTGCAGCGACCTGGCTCCGCGGCGTCACGCGGCGAGCGTGAGAACGCGGATCTTCGGACCCTCAACGCGAGGCTTTCGAGCACCGGCGACATCAAGGACGCCGTAGCGCTTTATCATGCGCGGAAGGCCATCAGGCGCTGATGCGTTAGACTCGGAAGCTATTTGTGCTGCCTGGTTAGCGGATGAGTCATGCGGCAACCGCCGGTTGGCTCCCCGGTCCCTTCCTGCTCTCGACGACGTTCGGCGGCTAGCTAACTCGATGGATGTTCACCAATTCAGTTCTCTTCAATTGGGTTTTGAAATGACAGACGACCGTAATCTTCTCGAGTACGCAGAATCCATCACGGAAAAGGCCTGTGGCCAGCCTGCTACCATTGACGATATCGCCGACAACTTTGCGCTCTATGGCCTGAACAAGCGCGTGGTCGCCCTGGATGGGCTCGAAGCCGAGCTCGACGGAGAGATCGGTTCAGGCTCGCATAGTCTTAGGCGTCATGTGCGCCTCCAGGAGCTGCGGCGGAGAATGACAAGCCTCCACCACGCATTGCGCAGGGCGAAGCGCTGAAGCAGACGATGGGTAACCCCGTGCTGGCAGCGCTCGCGCAGGCTCGTTTGCAGGCTGCGCCGACATTTGTCCGCTGGTGCGCGTTGCGTGGCGTGACCCCATGTCCGGCCGTGCCCGACGCCGTTGCCCGGTTCGTGGCCGACTGCGCGTCCCTCGGTATCGAGCGGCTCTGGCCGGCCGTGCAGGAGATCTCGAAGATGCACGTATCGGCGGGTCTCGCCGACCCGACGCTCGGAGGACCGGTAGCCTCCGCCATCGCCCAGATTTCCGGCATCGAACCGCCGAGATCCTGGCCGGACGATCGCAAGAGGCGCTTTCGGTTACTGCCTTACGATCTGCAGATATTCGTCGCCGCCCATGAGACACGTCGCGACAAGGCGTTGCGGCGCGCTCAGAACGCAGCGGCGTTAGCGCTGCGGCAACTTGAAGCGCTGCAGCGAACACCTCGCACAGAGTTAGAAGGGATCCAGGATGAGACCAGCACGCACACCACCCCTCGAAAGCCGCATCAATGAACTTCGTGTCGAAATTGAAGCCATCATCGATGCACGGGCACGGGCCGTAGCCGCGGAAAGCCCCGGCGTGCCAGTGGGCGTGATCCGCAACCTCCTGATCGCGCGAGCTCCGGCTTGTCCGTGCACACAATATCTCCAACTCGGTCGCGCGGAATAGCGGCGTGACGTCCGCCCATCGACGAATTCATCAAGGAAGGTATCATGACTCTCTTTAAGTGGTCGCGCGTGGCGGCCTCGGATGCGACCGCCGACAGCTCAATCAATTGGCAGGAGGGGCAGGCTCCGTCGAGCGTCAATGACTCTGCCCGTGCGATGATGGCGGCGACCGCGAAGTATCGCGACGATATCGCCGGCGCGATCGTTACGAGTGGATCTAGCACCTCGTACGCGCTGTCCAGCTATCAGCAATTCGACAGCTTCACGAGCCTAAACGGCGCGATGATTGCGTTCACGCCACATATCACCAACGGAGGGATAACCGTCATCAACGTGGATGGGCTCGGCAACCGTCCGCTGAGAACCGCGCCTGGCGTCGAGTTGCAAGCCGGCGTTATTATCCAAGGTACGCCCTATGCTGCTACCTACAATAACTCCGATGCAGCATGGTACCTGCATGGCTTCTTTGGCAATCCGTACAATGTACCGCTTGCGGCCGGAATGGACTATTGGGCACCCACCGCTCCGAACAGCTCGTTTGTCTTTCCGATCGGACAGGCGATTTCGCGTGTGACTTATGCGACGCTGTTTTCCTTCATTGGAACGCTTTACGGGAGCGGTGACGGCTCGACCACATTCAACCTGCCCGACAAGCGTGGGCGGGCATCCGTGGCGGCCGATGGAGGAACTGGCCGAATTTCCGGCCTAGTATTTAACTCGTTGGTTGCTGGTGGAGTAGGCGGTTCTCAAACGCAGACGCTCAGTGTTGTAAACCTGCCGCCCTATACTCCATCTGGATATGTAAGCAGTGTAATTTCTACAAACGTGAACCGTACCGGAATTGGTTACTCAGGAGGCGGAAACCAGGCATGGATGACGGTTCCAGACGGATTCACATACAATCTTGGCGCTGGCACAATGAGCGGAATTGCCGTGTCAAGCGCTTTCGTCGGTGTTGCGCAGGGCGGTATTAACCAACCGTTTTCAACAGTTCAACCCTCGATTGTCTGCAACTACATTATGCGGATCGTCTAGCTGTTTAGATCTGTAACTGCCGCAATGATTGCCGTCCTCCAAGCGGCGTATCCGGAGGCGCTCAAGTGAACGTCATTCGGAAATGTTGATCCCGCCGGCACGTTAAGCTCGATAAAGCGGATGCATTCGCTTGCGGCGGCTGCTTTGATCTCGGCGTTCTTTTCGTTGGCTCCGTCCTGCGGCGTTACCCCAACCGCAAGCAGAAGTGCAGACGTTCCCCTCAGCTTTTGTAACAGCGAGCGATAGCCAGTGCGAATGGTGCCTAGTTGATTGTTTGTCCCGAGTTCAATGACGATGACGGATGGCTTGTGATCGTCTAGGAGCGAAAGCGCTATCGAATTGAAGTCATCAACGGTTGCTCCCGCTATCCCGGCGTTGACCACCGGGCGGCCGGCGATCGCTTCGGGAAGGCGCGCCATTTCCGTGATGCTGTCACCCATGAATACGATCGGGCGGTCCAAGCCGCTTAAGGCATACCGGATCGCCGTTTTTCGGACGTCCTGATGGTCATGGAACGTGTGGCGGGTTACTTCGCCGAAGCGTTTTCGCATGCGCTGCAGTTCCGAGAAGCTCGCGCCGAACGCGACAAACAGAACTGCAGATACCAACCAGGGCAGGGCACGCTTCATTTCGTGCACTGCTTAGCACCACAACCCACGATAGACAATCTTGAGAAACTGAAAAGTCCTCCAGTAAAATAATACCATAATCGAATTGTTAGCTCATGCCGATCTCCTAGCGCCTGCTCCATTGGAGATATTATGACCGAACTCGTTGCCCTAAAGGTCGCGAATGCGAGCCGCTGGGCGAGGGCCCAGTTAACACGAAGCTCTTTGTCAGTTGCGAGGCGACTTGTCGCACCGCACGCCAAGGCTCGCTACCAAACTGTATCAGCCAGGACCGGCGTCCCCTGGTTCTTCATTGCGGTTGTCCATGAGCGCGAAGCCTCCCAGAACTGGAACACGCAGCTTGGGCAGGGTGATCCGCTCGGAAGCGTCTCTGTTCACGTGCCGAAGGGAAGGGGCCCTTTTAGGACCTGGGAAGACGGTGCCTATGATGCGCTAGTCAACTGCGCGCCCTTCGCCGCTCGCAACCAGGATTGGTCGATCGGCGGCACGCTGACCATGCTCGAGCGATACAACGGGCTCGGCTACGCTGCTCGGGGACGGCCGTCGCCCTACATCTGGTCCGGCACGGATCAGTACGTGTCGGGCAAATACGTTCGGGACGGGGTCTACGACGCCAACGTCGTGGATCAGCAGTTGGGCTGCGCCGGATTGTTGGCGGCGATGATGCATCTCGACCCGACCATCACCTTCTCGGGGGCGAAGATCATCCCTGCACCAAGGTCGCCTTCGCCGCCTCGGAAACCACCTCCGGTCACCCCATCGATCTGCACTCCTGCCAAAGGCTCCCTCGGAGCCTTTTTTGTTGACCTCTTCAAATTTCTCTTCGGAAAGAAATGACCATGCTTTGGCTTTTCCTCACCTTGCCCGGACTGCTTTGCGCCTACCTCATCGTCCTGCGGCCGATCCTGCACGCAATTCCAGCCCTCAAGTCGTTTTACGTCGAGGCCGATACGTTCTGGGGCAAGGCCTGGGCGCTGACCGGACGATCGGTGACCGTGGTTTGGGGCCTGTTGCTGACCGGTATTGGAACCGTCTTCCAGTGGCTTGATCCGATCGCGTCGGCTCTCGGCGATCCAGACCTCAAGTCCCAAGTCATGGAAGCGCTGAAGAACAATCCCCAATATCTCGCCTACACCATGATCGGGATCTCGACGATCACGATCGTCGCCCGGTTGCGGTCGATGGGAAAGAGCTGATTGATGTGGATGGCTATTCTTTCCTTCCTTGGGGGCCCCGTCATCAAGGGGCTCATCGATGCGTATCAGGCCAAGCTGAAGGCCGGCAACATTGACAGCAAGATCGCTGCCGATCTTGCTGCAAGCGAGATCGCCGCACAGACGGCCGAAATGCAGATACACAATCAACTGAAGATCGCCGAGATCGGTCACGCCTTGGAGCCGGAGAAATTGGCCTTCTATGTCACTTTGGTATTCTTTGCCAAATGCGTCATCTGGGACAAGGTTCTCGGGCTTGGGACGACGCCGCAGCTCACCGGAGATGTCAGCACCTGGGCCGGCATGATCATGGGTTTCTACTTTGGAAAGCGTACGTTTGAGAATGTCGCGCGCATCATACGACGGTGATCCAATGCACGAGGCGGATATCAAAGCGATCGTGATGGAGACACTGATTGAACAAGATCGAGTGCGCCGAAGCGATATCGACGCCGTGGTGGTCAAGACCATCGCGACTGTCTTGACTTCGTTCGGCTTTGAAGAGGGAGATCGACGCGAGCTGCGCGCCGATTTCCAACACCTGCGGCGATGGCGACGAAGCGTCGAGCAGGCGCAGAGTTATACGTTTAAGGCGGTGATCACCGTCATTGCCACGGGTTTTCTCGGAGCGGTTTGGCTGGGCATCAAAGCCACTCTCGGAAAGTAACCTTCCTCGCCCCGCGCGAGTTGACACGTTCAGGTCGTAGATCTGGGCACCTTGGCCGGTCATGAAACTCTTGAGGTGCGGCAATGTATCGGATTCGCGAAGTCGATTCGCATGATGACGAGGTCTCGGACTCACTCACCGAGCTTCATCAGCTGATATTCTGTGACGGGACCCGTGTGCCGGATTTTGAGCATGGGCATTGGTGGATGGCTTTCCGTGAAACGAAGCCAATCGCGTTTGCTGGCGTTATTCCCTCGACTCATGTTGCCAACGCTGGATATCTTTGCCGAGTCGGCGTTGCGATGCCGCATTGCGGCCACGGCCTTCAAGTGCGCCTTACTCGGGCACTGGAGGCACGAGCGCGGCGTGCCGGCTGTACAACGATTGTTTCGGATACGACCGATAATGTTTTCTCGGCTAACAATTTTATCCGGCAGGGCTACCGGTTGTTCGAGCCTGTCTCGCCCTGGGCATGGCACCACACGCTGTATTGGCGAAAGGAGCTCGTCCAATTCCGCGCGGCGAGTTGAGCCCCGTCGACAGTTCGACGACTTGGGGCGCCTGGTGGTCGAATGGCCACCGGGCTTCTCTGCGTTGCTGGTTCACAGGTAGCCCTTCGGCAAACCGGCGATTGTTAACCGAAGCCGTCTGTCGCGCACTGACCAGTCACGGCCGTAAGCGCCGCCTCAACGGGGGCAGCGGCGGCAGTTCCGTGTCTTGAATGCGCTGCAGGCGGGGTTACGCGTCTTGATCTCCGGTAATCGCTCGATAAACTGTGCCGACCTTTCCGATCGTGCGAATGCTTTGGAGATCGAACGAAGGAAGAGACCATGGTTGAGGTTGGCCGCGGGCTCGACGCGAAGCTGGCGCCGGATCGGGATGATTATTCGCTGATGGTCGCACGAGCGAAAGCGCTTGTTCCGACCTTGCGTGAACGGGCCGCGCGAACCGAAGAGCTGCGCCGCTTGCCACCTGAGACCGAGCGGGATCTGCACGACAGCGGGCTCTTTCGAATCCTGCAGCACAAGCGCGTCGGGGGAAAGCGAACTCGACTATGTTGCGCTCGTCGATTGCGCCGATGCCCTCGGGCAGGGCGACGCCTCGGTCTCTTGGAATTTTGCCTATCTTGCGAGCCACCACTGGATGCTGGGTATGTTTGCGCCGGCGGCACAGAGCACGGTGTGGGGAGAGGACCCGGATACGCTAATCGCCTCCTCCTTTGTCTTCCCGGCCGGTCGAGCCAGGAAGACGCGTGCCGGATACGTGCTGAGTGGTCATCGGCCCGTCTCGTCGGGGGTCGTAGCATGTGGTTGGAACATGCTGGCGAGCGTGGTTGCCTCGGATGATGAGGCCGACGGTGTCGATTATCGGCTATTCCTGTTGAACAGACGGGACTACGCCGTTGACGATACCTGGAATGCGGCTGGTTTGCGTGGAACGTGATCGAACGATGTGCGAGTGGTCGATGCATTCGTTCCTCAGCATATGACGGTTGCCGTCAGCGATCTTGCGGGTGGTGCAACGCTTGGCAGCATCGCCAATCCGAACGGGCTCTACATGCTTCGGGTCTTCTCGTCGTTTCCTTACGCCTTGTCCGGAGTCGGCCTGGGAAATGCGCAGGCGTGCCTTGACGACTATGTCGAGATCGCGCGATACCGCGCCTCGACATATGACCGTGCCAAGATCGGAGACCTGCAGAGCACACAGATCAAGATCGCTGAAGCGTCGGCGAAGATAGATGCCGCGCGGCTGATCATGCGTACGAACTGTTTGAACGTGCTTGCGGGGGTTCGGCTTGGGGATGTTCCGGGCATTGCTGCGAAAACGAAGCTGCGGCGCGATGGTGCGTTTGCGGTCAATCTCTGCACCGAAGCGGTGTCCCTCTTGTTTGCTGCGAGCGGTGCGCGCAGCCTGTTCACCTCGGGCGCGTTGCAACGTCAATTCCGCGATGCGCATGGGGTGAACTCGCATCTTGCTTTTAATTTCGACGCGGCGGGCACCAATTATGGGCGCGTGGCACTTGGGCTGCCATCCGAAAACCTGACGCTTTGAGGCTGGCCGGATGTCTGACTCACCCAAACATCGACCGGAACCGGCCAGTGAGCTCGCAAGCGACAGTTCGACGATCGATCCTCGTGACTTCCGCAATGCGCTCGGTACATTCGCGACCGGCGTGACGATCGTCACCGCGATGTCGGCCGACGGACGGCCGTACGGGATTACGTGCAATTCCTTCGCGTCGGTATCGCTCAATCCGCCGCTGGTGCTGTGGAGCCTCGGGATGTTTTCGCAGGGGCTGCCGATCTTCCAGAATGCCAGCCATTTCACGGTCAACGTTCTTGACGCCTCGCAGCAGGGGCTGGCGATGCAGTTTGCCAGATCGTCGGGTGACAAGTTTGCGGGTGTGAAGTGGAGTCCCGGCCTCGGGAATGCCCCGGTACTTGCCGACGTCGCCGCAAGTTTACAGTGCCGGGCCACGAACCGCTACTACGGCGGCGATCACGTCATTTTCCTGGGAGCGGTCGAGGCCTACGCCTATGGCCCCAGCAATCCGCTGCTGTTCGCGCGGGGAAGCTTTGGCCGGTCCTTGGCTGACGATGGCAGCGAGCCATCATGAATCGGAAGATGCCCGTCAAACGAGTTCGTGCTAAGCGAAAGCGGCTGTCAGCTGCTGACCGTCGCAGTGAATTCGTCACCAAAGCGACCGAGCTTTTTGCAGAGGAGGGATTTGGCGGCGGCACGCGTGCGCTGGCCCGCAAACTCGGCGTGACCCAGCCGTTGCTTTATCGGTATTTCCCGAGCAAGGACGATCTCATTCGAGAAGTCTACCGCAAGGTCTATCTCGAGCCCCTCGAGATCGGCTGGGAGAAATTGCTGTCGGATCGGTCGCGTCCGCTCCGCGTGCGATTGCAGGAATTCTACGAAGCTTATACGGACGCCATCTTCAATCGAAGATGGCTGAGGATCTATCTTTACTCGGGGCTGAAGGGTCTCGATATCAACCGCTGGTATGTTGGCATGGTCAAGGACAAGATCCTGACCCGCATTCTCAGGGAATGCCGCCACGACGCCGGCCTCGCGACGCAGAACAAGCCGAGCGCTGCCGAGTTGGAGCTCGCTTGGGTGTTTCACGGCGGCATCTTCTACTACGGTGTACGCAAGTACATCTACGAAGCGCCGGTCCTTGATGACAAGTCGCGGATGATCAGTGACGCGCTGGACATCTTCCTTGCGGGATTTGAGCGGATGGCGGAGAGCGCGACCGATCGCCGGCGGGCGCCGATCGAGGTCGTCGGCTGAGCCGGATTACTTCGCTGCCATCTGGTCCCGATACCAATCGCCGATTTCGCTCGCCGTCATCAGTGCCACGCCGTCGTGGCCGACGACGTAATCGAGCAGGGCTTCGAGGTACTTGATTCGATGTGGGACACCTGTGATGTAGGGATGCACCGAGATAGCCATGACGCGGGCATTCTCTGCGCCTTCAAGATACAGCCGATCAAACTGGTCGGTGCAGCGCGTCAGGAACTGTTCCGACGGCAGGTGCTGCAGCGCGTGAATGACAATATCATTGGTCTCGACCGAATATGGAATCGTCGTCACGATTCCGTGCGGCGTAGCGATCTCCTGCGGAAGATCGTCAATCACCCAATCGGCCACGTATTCAATTCCGTTCAGACGGAGGAGATCGAGCGTTTCTTCGGTTTCGGTCAGGCCCGGGCTCTCCCATGATCGCGGTGGCTTGCCGGCAAAACCGGCTATGGTGTCGACCGCACGCTTGATCGCGTCCGCCTGGTTCTCGACCTTGTGCATCGGGCCCTGGACGAAACCGTGTCCCATGAATTCGAAACCCGCCTCGAGCGCTGCGGACGCCACACGCGGATAGCTGTTGCAGACGTTGGCGTTCGCAGCCAGCGTCACCGGTATGTTTCGGTCGGTGAGGGCCTTGAATTGCCGCCAGAAGCCGGCACGCATGCCGTATTCATGCCACGACCAGTTCGGAACGTCTGGTAGCAAGGGCTGGCCCATCGGCGGGCTCAGCACGGTACGTGGCATCGGATTCCCGATGCGCCATTCCTCGACATTGAGGATGACCCAGACGGCAAGTTTTTTGCCACCCGGCAGTGTCAATTTCGGCCGGTCGACCTGTGCTTGGTACGGAACGCGATCGGTGAATGCCATGTCGAGACTCCCTTACGTCGACGAGCTGGCGCCGCCGGCATTGATGCGCGGCAAGACCTTCTCCGCCATCAGGATCATCGATTGGCGGCCGAGCTCGCGGTCCTTCCAGTCCTTGCCGGCATAGAGCAAGGTTCCGAAAGGGCCGGTCTCCTGCTGGAACGATAACAACTGGTCGGCCACACTTTCGGGTGTGCCGTAGATGATCAGCTTGTTGCAGATCGACTCAAGTGTAACCTCCGCGTCAGGTTGTTCCCGCCGCGTCTTGAACAGCTCAAGCCGGCCACTGCGCTTCAGCTTCGTGAACAGCTGGTGATAGTAATACACGTAGGGACCATCGGGCGCCGTGGCGTAGGCCTTCGCCGTAGCTGCGTCCTTTGCCACGAACACGCTCTTGGCTACGCGCCAATTGGCAGGGGCGGCTGCCCGGTTCACACGCTCGCAACCTTCGACGTATTTGGGCCAGTGACTCCGTACCCAGGCCGGCATCAGGAAGTTTGCCGAGATCGGATCCCAGCCGCGTGCCGCGGCCTCCGTAACGCCCTTTGAGAACGGCGCGACCGCCGTCACCACGATCGGCGGGTGAGGGGCTTGCAACGGGCGGGCAACTACGCCCTGGCCAATGTCTTCGATCAGAGTCCTTTTGACCGAGACATTCCAATATTTGCCTTGCAGATCATAGGGCGGCTTGCCGCCCCAGATATCGAGGACCTGATTGATCGCCTCGATGAACATGGCATTGCGGTCGGCGTCGAGATTGCCGAAGATCTCCGCGTCGGACAGCAATCCGCCAGGGCTTATTCCAAATATGAAGCGGCCATCGAGCATATGATCGAGCATGGCCACGGATGCCGCGACCGCCGCCGGATGGCTGTTCGGCAGGTTGATCGTGCCGGTCCCAAGCTTGATCTGCTTGGTCGCCGCTGCGAGCCAGGCAATGAACGCGATGCTGGAGGTGATGTTTTCGGCCTTGTCGGTGGCATGCTCCCCGACATACGCTTCGGTAAAGCCGAGCTCATCCGCCAGCAGGAAGGCTTCCCGATCCTCGCGGAGCGATTGCCGCCAGTCCTTGTCGAGAGGATGGATCGGCATCGTAAAGAAACCGAGCTTCATGATCCTCCTCCTCGTGCGTTGAACTTTAGTTGGTAAGGAACCTGCGGCCTTCACAGGACGAAGACAAGCCCCGCTGCACAAATAATCACTCGATAACCAAGCTTGACCTTTGCACAAGGCGGTTCTCTAATCGGCCGAACCAAAATTGGGCCGGGAGGCCACGCCCATATGAAAGCTGCGGCTTTCGCCTATGCCCGTGCGACCAGCGTCGTAAATGCGCTGGAACTGCTTGCCGCACATGGCGACAGGGCGAAGGTTCTATCGGGCGGCCAGAGCCTGATGCCAGCGATGAATCTCCGGCTGCTGTCCCCGGAGCTACTGGTCGATATCGGCGGCCTCGCCGAGTTGCGCGGCATTGCGTTGAAGGGAGACGTCCTGGTCGTTGGCGCGCTGACCCGGTATGTCGACTTGCTCAGATCGCCGGAGATTGCGCTGCATGCTCCACTGTTGCTGAATGCCGTCAGCCACGTTGCCCATCCCGCCATTCGCAACCGCGGAACGATTGGCGGTAGCCTCGCTCACGCCGATCCCGCGTCGGAGCTGCCGGCCTGTGTTGTTGCGCTTGATGCCGCGATAGTTGCTCGCGGTCCAACGGGCGAGCGGCGGATTGCTGCGACCGAATTTTTCAAGGGAATCTACGAAACGGCGCTGTCGCCGGACGAATTGCTTGTCGCGGTCGAGGTGCCGATCGCGGGCCAGGGCTCGACGTACTTCTTTCAAGAATATGCCCGGCGCCATGGCGACTACGCCGTCGTTGGTCTCGCTGCGCGTGCTGTCGTCGCAGCTGGCCGGTTTTCGGATCTTCGGCTCGGCTTCTTTGCGGTTGGCGAACGGCCTCTGCTGGCAACTGCTGCCGCAAAGCTCATCAATGCATCCGTGACGCCGGCGCTGCTTGCAGAAGCTGCGACGGCGCTGGCCGACGAACTTGAGCCGCAAGAGGATCAACAGGCGAGTCCGGCGATGCGCCGACACCTCGCCACAGTCTTGCTCCGGCGCTGCGTGGCCGCATTGCTGGCGCGGTCCGAGCTGGACGCGGGAGGAGCCAGGTGAGCACTCCGGTGTCGGTTTCGCTTATCGTCAACGGCGAACCCATCGATGCCTTCGTCTTGCCGCGGCTCAATCTTGCGGATTTCCTTCGGGAGAATTTGAAACTGACTGGGACCCACGTTGGTTGCGAGCACGGCGTCTGCGGCGCCTGCACCGTCCGGATCGATGGTGAGATCATTCGCTCCTGTCTGATGTTGACGGTCCAGGCGCAGGGCGCGTCGGTTGAGACGATCGAGGGGCTGTCCGACAGCGGCGAGATCGCCGATCTTCAGGCGGCATTTCGCGAACGCAACGCATTGCAGTGCGGCTACTGTACCCCCGGGATGCTGATGACGGCACAGGACTTGCTGAACCATGTGTCCGTACCTGATCGTCAGGCGATCCGCGAGCACCTGTCCGGCAACTATTGCCGCTGCACCGGCTATCAGGCCATTGTGGACGCTGTCGAGGCGACAGCCAAGACCCGTGCGGCGCGGCGAACATGACCGTAACCGGTGCGCCAACGCAGACACTTTCGGTGCTCGATCGTCCGAATTCCTATATCGGCAAGACGGTGCCGCGGCCGAACCTGGACAGGTTGCTGCAAGGACGCGGGCAGTACGTCAGTGACCTGGAATTGCCGCGGATGGCGCATGTGGTGTTTCTGCGATCGCCGCATGCCCACGCCAGGATCGTGGCGATCGACGCCGACGCGGCACGGCGTATGTCCGGCGTCATTTCCATCGTCACGGGCCCTGAGCTTGAAGCTGTCGTCACGCCTTGGGTCGGTGTCCTCTCGCATCTGAAGGGATTGAAGTCGGCCCCGCAGCACGCGATCGCGGTCGACCGGGTCTGCTGGCAGGGTGAGGCGGTCGCGGCGATTGTCGCTACCAGTCGGGCGGCGGCTGAAGATGCCATGGAGCATGTTGCCGTCGACTACGAGGAACTCGAGGCCGTCACCGACATGCGTACTGCGCTCGATCCAGCAACGCCAGTCATTCACGCGTCTCTTGGTGACAATCTTGCCTTTGAACGGACCTTCAATGCAGGCGATGTCGACCATGCGTTGGCGGAATCGGAGGTGGTCGAGGCCGACTTCATCTTTGGGCGCCACACCGGAGTGACGCTTGAACCGCGGGCTGTTGTTGCCGACTGGAATGCGGCCGAGGCACGGCTCACAATCTATCAGGGCACGCAAGCTCCCCACATGGTGCAGAACATCGCGGCCTTGCATCTCGGGCTAAGTGAGGCGCAGGTCCGGGTGGTTTGCAAGGATGTCGGCGGTTCGTTCGGCATCAAGGTTCATATCTACGCCGACGAAATGGCGACATACGCGTTGTCCAGGCTGCTGCGGCGGCCGGTTAAGTTTGTTGCGGACCGTATCGAAAGCTTCAATACGGACATTCACGCCCGCGACCACCAATGCAGGGGACGGATCGGCGTCCGGCCGGACGGTAACATCACCGCCTTCGAGATCGACGACCTGACGGGGATCGGCCCCTATTCGATGTATCCGCGCACCAGCGCTATCGAGGCCAACCAGGTGGTCAATCTGGTTGGCGGGCCGTATGTCACCCCGAACTATCGGGCGCGAGCGCGCGTTGTCTTCCAGAACAAGAACGTGATGTGTCAGTACCGAGCAGTCGGACACCCGATTGCCTGTTCCGTCACCGAGGGTCTGATCGACCTTGCCGCGGCGAGGATCGGCATGGACCCTGTCGAGATCCGCCGGCGCAACTTGATCCCCGACGATGCCTATCCTTGCGCATCCCCATCCGGCATGAAGTTCGAGCAACTTTCGCATCACGCCTCGTTGGCCAAGCTGCTGCAGATGATGGACTACGACGCCCTGCGTGCTGAGCAAGCGGCCCTGCGAACCAGAAACGTCCACCGGGGCATCGGAGTCGCGACCTTCATTGAGGTAACCAATCCCAGTGCCGCCTTTTACGGCGTCGGCGGCGCGAAGATTTCGTCCCAGGATGGCGTTGCGGTACGACTTGACGCGCAGGGCTCGGTGATCTGCCAGACCAGCATCACGGAACAGGGACAAGGGTCGGAATCGCTGACTGCCCAGATCGTGGGCAGTGTGCTTGGCGTTTCGATGGACCGGGTGCGAGTGATTCTGGGCGACACCGACAATACGCCCTACGGCGGGGGCACCTGGGCTTCGCGCGGCGCAGGCATCGGCGGCGAGGCCGCGTTGCAAGCCGCCAAGGCTCTGCGCCAGAACATTCTGGATGTTGCCGCGGTCATCCTGCAATCGACCCCGGCCGCGCTCGATATCTCCGACAACCGCATCGTCAACGCCGACGACGGAGCGCCACGGATCGAGTTGAGTGAGTTGGCGCGGACTGTCTATTTTCGACCAGACACTCTCCCGCAGGGGATCCAGCCGGAGTTGATGGCGACCCGGCATTTCGTGCCGCGGCAATATCCCTTTGCGTTCACTAACGGCGTTCAGGCGTCGTGGCTCGAGGTCGATACCGAGACAGGATTCGTGACGCTGCTGAAGCATTGGGTCGTCGAAGACTGCGGCACCATCGTCAACCCGCAACTGGTCGACGAGCAGATCCGGGGCGGGGTCGTGCAGGGGTTCGGCGCGGCGTTGTTCGAGAAATGCATCTATGACGAACGCGGTCAGCTGACCAACGCCAGCATGGCGGACTATTTGGTCCCGATGTCTGGCGAGATGCCCGACATCGAGGTGGGCCACGTGGTGTCCCCGACGCAGGAGTCGGAGCTGGGAGCAAAAGGGGCGGGCGAGGCTGGTACGGCCGGCGCTGCGGCCGCGGTTGCCAACGCGGTCAATGATGCGCTGCGGCCGTTCGGCGCAACAATTACCGAGATTCCGCTCACGCCTCAGGTTATCCTGACGGCCTTGGGACGAATCTGAGGTGGAGGCGTTCCAGGCAAAGACAAGACGATAAGCAAAACACAGACAGTTCTTGGGGAGGAATAGTCATGACGAAGAAGGTCGCCAAAGCCGGATCGATATCGCGGCGTCGTCTGCTGACGACTGCAAGTGCTGGCGCCGCTCTCGCCGTCTCGCCGTTTCGCATCAATCTGCTGCAGGCGGAGGAAGCACCGATCAAGATCGGCTTCCCCGTTCCTTTGACCGGCCCCTATGGCGCCGAGGCCCAAGATCAGGTACGGGCCGGTCAATTGGCTGTCGCCCAATTCAATGATGCCGGCGGCCTCAATGGCCGCAAGGCCGAGCTCGTCGTGCGCGATGACAAGCTCAATCCCGGTGAGGCGGCGACGCGGACATTGGAGCTGGTCGAGAAGGAGAAAGTGAACTTCGTCGTCGGAAGCCTATCGGCGGCGGTTCAGCTCGCGATCAACAACGTCACCAAGGAACGTGGCGTCATCTTCAATTCGATCAGCCAGTCCGACGCCATCAACGAGGCCGCGGACTTCAGCAAATACACATTCCACGAAGCGTTGAACCCGCACATGACGTCGGGTGCGGTCGGTCGCTATGCCTTCGCGAAATTCGGCAAGAAGGTTGCGTTCCTCACGGCGGACTACGCCTACGGCCACGAGATGGTGCGCGGCTTCCTCGAGGTCGGCAAGGAATTCAACATCGAGAGCCTCGGCGACATCCGCCATCCCTTGGGAACGACCGATTTCTCCACCTTGCTTCCGCGTCTCCAGGCGCTCAAGCCCGACATTCTCTGCATCAGCAATTTCGGTCGCGACCAGCAGATCGCGCTGAAGCAGGCAACCGACTTCGGGCTCAAGAAATCCATCCAGATCATTGCACCGCTGCTCTCGCATGCCAGCCGCGTCGCCGCCGGGCCGCAGGCGTTTGACGGCGTCGTCGGCGGCTGCTCGTTCTATTGGGGGATCGAGGACAAGTTCGCCTCGACCAAGGCGTTCAATGACGCATTCCGCCAGATGTACGACGGCAAGCTGCCAACCGACTACGGTGCGCTCGGCTACGGCGGCGTGCGGACCGTGCTCGAGGCGGTCAAGGGTGCCGGCAGTGTCGAGACCGACAAGGTCGTCACTGCACTGGAAGCGCTCAAGTATGACTACTACAAGGGAACGCAATATTATCGCAAATGCGATCACCAGTCGGTGCAGTCGGTGCTCGTGATCAAGTCGAAGTCCAAGGACATGAAGAACGAGTCCGATGTGTTCGAGGTTCTGGCCACCGAGGAACCTAATGAGAAGAACCTGCGCACCTGCGAAGCGCTCGGCCACAAGGGCTGAGCCATGCGCCGGCGCGCGCCGCGTGGCGGTGCGCGTCGTGCCGAGGGGAACAAATGGCGGGCCTGAGCTTTGACCTGATTGCGCTGCAATTGTTTGCCGGGCTGGCGCTCGGCGCGATCTACGTTCTGTTTGCAATCGGCCTTTCGCTGATCTTCGGAATGCTGACGGTCGTCAACTTCGCCCATGGCGCCTTTTACATGGTCGGCGCCTATGTCGGGCTTTATCTGATCTCGATCGGGGGCAATTTCTGGATCTGCCTCTCGGCTGTTCCGATCGTGATCGGCTTGTTCGGCCTTGCTGTTGAGCGCGTGCTGATCCGGCCGCTTTATGGCCGCGGCATCGACTATCCGCTGTTGCTGACCTTCGGGCTGAGCTACGTGATGGTCGAATGCGTGCGCATTGCCTTTGGCAAGACCGGCTATCCCTTCGACACACCCGAGCTTCTGCAAGGCGCTGTCGATATCGGCGTTGGCTATTTTCCGCTCTACCGCCTGTTCGTGATTGGCGCGACGGCCGTGGTCCTGCTGGCACTCTGGCTGTTCCTCGAGAAGACCAGCTTCGGGCTGATTATCCGCGCCGGCGCGCGAGACCCGCAGATCGTCCGTGTCCTTGGCGTCGATGTTTCCAGGGTCTGGTTGATCGTGTTCGGGATTGGTACCGCGATCGCTGGATTTGCCGGCCTGCTGGCTGCCCCGCTTCAGGGCGTCATTCCGGAGATGGGCGGCACGATTCTCGCCGAAGCTTTCGTGGTGACGGTCGTGGGCGGAATGGGGTCGATCGGCGGTGCCGTATTGGCGGGGCTCCTGGTCGGGGTGGTGGTCAGCATGACCTCGCTGTTTGCACCCGAGATGGCCAAGGTCTCGATCTTTGCCCTGATGGCGATCGTTCTCATTGTTCGTCCCCAAGGCTTTTTCGGCCGCGCCGGATTGATGAGCTGAGCGCGGCATGACCGAAACCGTTCAATCAATCAAACAGCCTCGTGCCACGACGGGAGGTTGGTACGAATTCGCAACGCGACATCGTGCCAGCATTGCTGCGGCGGTCGTCCTGGTCTTCCCGTTGCTGATGCCGTTCACGGCGCTTGCCGTGAACATCTTGATCTATGGGTTGTACGCCCTCGGATTCAACCTCGTGTTTGGCTACCTGGGACTTCTGTCGTTTGGTCATGCGGCGTTGTTCGGGACCGGTGCCTATCTCTGCGGCATCGCCATCGTGCACCTCGGCTGGCCATGGTATGCGGCGATTGCGGCTGGGGTCGCTGGTGGCCTGTTGATGGCGCTGGTGGTCGGCGTGCTCGCGATCAGGACCCGCGGCATCTACTTCGCCATGGTCACAATGGCGCTCTCGCAGTGTGTCTATTACCTCTTCTATCAGGCGATCGACTTGACTGGCGGTGAGAATGGACTTCGCGGCATCAATGTCCGCACCATCGATCTGTTAGGTCTGCGGATCGATTTCATCAATCCGATGATCCGATACTACGTCGTTGCGGCGTTCGTGATCGCGGCATTCTTTGTGATGTCGCGTATTCTCGCGTCGCCATTCGGTGCCGTCATTGAAGCGGTGCGGGAGAACGAGATGAGGGCCCGCGCGTCGGGCTATGATGTCACCCTGACGCGATTGCTGACCTTCGTCCTGTCGGGCGGTTTATGCGGTCTCGCGGGTGCCTTGCAGGCGCTGCACTTGTCGATCGTTCCGATCGAGATCCTGCACTACGAGACGTCAGGCCTCGTGGTGATGATCGCTCTTCTTGGCGGCATGGGGACGTTCTTCGGGCCGATGATCGGCGCTGCGGTCTTCCTGGTCCTGGAGAACATCGTCTCCGTCTGGACCGTTCACTGGCAACTGATCGTCGGCGCCATCTTCATTGCATGCGTGCTGTTCTTCCCCGCAGGCATCTGGGGCACGCTGATCGCGCGGGGCAGGCGATGACGGCTGCAGCAGGCCAAGCGAGCGAGACCATCCTGCGCACCAGGGGTGTCGGCAAGACGTTCGGGAAGTTTGTCGCCCTCAACAATATCTCAGCCGAGTTCTCGAGGGGAGCGATCACCTCGATCATCGGTCCGAACGGGGCTGGAAAGAGCACGTATTTCAACTTGCTGTGCGGCGCCTTTCCGCCCACTAAGGGCAGGGTCGAATTCGAGGGCAAGGATGTCACGGGCCAGCCCCAGCACCGCTTTGCCCACATGGGGATCGCAAAATCGTTTCAGATCACCAGCGTGTTTCCACAGCTCACGACGCGTGAGAACATCCGTGTCGGACTGCAGGCATTGGTGTCGCGATACGACATCTGGCGTCCCCGTGCGCGTTTGACCGAACTGGTCGAGCGGGCCGACGAGTTATTGGCTCTGGTCGGGTTGTGGGAGTCCCGGGAGCGCGCGGCCAAGACGCTGGCACATGGTGAGCAGCGGGCGCTGGAGATCGGCATGGCGCTTGCGAGCCAACCCCGTTTGCTGCTGCTCGACGAGCCCACGGCCGGGATGAGCCCGGAAGAAACCCGGACCATGATGGATCTGATCGTGAAGCTCGCGAGGGAGCGCACGGTGATCCTCGTCGAGCACAAGATGAAGCTGGTGCTCGGGATCAGCGATCGCATCCTCGTGCTGCACCACGGCGAACTGCTTGCCGAGGGAACGCCACAGGAGGTTCGGCAGAACGAGGCGGTAAAGCGTGTCTATCTCGGTCAGCGGGAGCACTGAGGGATGCTGCGGATCAGCAAGCTCAATGCCTGGTATGGTGCAAGCCACGCGCTGCAGGACATCAGTCTCGATGTGACCAAAGGCGAGATCGTCTGCCTGATCGGCCGCAATGGCGCCGGCAAGACCACGACGCTGAAATCGATCATGGGCCTGATGGGGCGGACGCGCGGTTCGGTGACCTTCAAGGGCGAGGAGCTGCTGAACCGGCCGGCGCACGTGCGCTTCGCGTTGGGGCTCGCCTACGTTCCCGAAGAGCGGCGGATCGTGCAGGGACTGTCAGTGCGAGAGAATTTGCGGCTTGGCCTGGTGGCATCGAGGCAAAAGAAGCGCGAGGCGGAACTGATCGACGAGATCGCAATGATATTCCCGCGGCTGGCGGAACGCATGGATCAGGATGCGGTGACGATGTCCGGCGGAGAGCAGCAGATGCTGGCGATCGCGCGGGCAATGATCGCAAAGCCCGACCTGATCATGCTGGATGAGCCTTCGGAGGGCATCATGCCCGTGCTGGTCGACGAGATGTTCGAGCTGTTCCGCAGCATGAAGGCGCAGGGAACGACAGTTCTGTTGGTCGAGCAGAATGTCGAGCTTGCACTCGGTATCGCCGATCGAGCCTATGTGCTGGATCAAGGGGCCGTGGTGCACCAGGCCTCGGCGCGGGCGTTGCTCGCCGACGACGAGATCAAGGAGCGCTACTGCTCGGTGTGAGCAGGCGTTTCAGTCAGCGCTCCAGCGCGCAGCCCCGAACGGACCTCACTCGGCAGCGCTCGCGATCGCATCGGCCTTGCGATTGGTGACGACGACCTTGATCGCGTCATCGACACGATCCCGCGCATATCTCAGCGCCGTCGGCAGGTCGGCGAGCGGAAACGTATGCGTGTGGATCTTGGTCGCGTCAAACCGCTTCGCGGCCATCAGTTCCATCGCACGGTGAGTGGCACTCTTGCCTTCGCCGCGGATGCCGTAGGCGTAGATGTTGTTACGCACCAAGTGCGCGATGTCCAGCGTCGCGGCCTCGTGCGGGAAGGCGGCCAGACAGATCTTGCCGCCGCGATTCGTCATGTGAATCGCCTGGTTGAGTGTTGCTTCGGTGCCGGCACATTCGACGACATAATCAGCACCGATCCCCCCTGTTAGTTGCTTCACGACCTCAACGGCATCTTCGTCGTTGATGTTGATGACGCGGTCGGCCCCCAATTCCCCGCCGATCGCCAGCCGCTTATTGCGCGTTCCCGTCAGCATGACAGGACTTGCGCCGAGCGCCTTGGCCACGGCAACTGCGAGAAGTCCGATCGGCCCGGGGCCGATCACCACGACGCTCTCGCCGGCCACCAATCCCCCCAATTCCGTCAAGCCGTACATCGACGTCCCGGCAGTCACCACGAGCGTTGCCTCCGCATCGCTCATGGTGTCGGGGACGCGCGCCAGCGTGTTGATGTGGTTCATCGCAAATTCGGCGAATCCGCCATCGGTTGTGAAGCCGTTGGCGCGGTGTCCCTTTTCCGGCTTTCCATAGTTGAGGCACGACGTGTACATGCCCTGGCGGCAGCGTTTGCACTGGCCGCAGCCGGCATGGATCTCCACGCTGACCCGCTCGCCGATCCTGAATTCGTCCACCTCAGGGCCGAGCGCGGCAACCGTGCCCATGTATTCGTGACCCGGCGTGAAGTTCTTGTTGAAGGGCAGTCCGCCCTGAATGCTCGCCGGCGAACCTAGATGGATGATCTCGAGATCGGTCGCACAGATCGCGACCGCATCGATGCGCACCAGCACCTCGGCGCGCGACGGCGCCGGCGTTGGCTTGTCGCGAAGGTGGAGTTGATCCGGGTCACCAAGGACCCAGGCTTTCATCAGGTCGGGGACGGGAAGATCGGGAGATGTCTTGACGCCGGGCGGCTGATACATGGGCGCTTCCTGTTTTGCCTGATAGCCTAGCGCGAAACGACCGGTCGCCGCGAGCATCCGATGGCTGGCTCGGGAGCAGCTGGATCGCTTTGCTGCGCGGCAGCAAGCCGTCGCAAAACATTCATGCGCGGCCTATACTTGGTCGCCGGGTTGATGTTGAAATCCTTCATTGCATCCTCGCCCAGACCGGAGCCTCCCATGAAGACCGTCCGCCTTGTCCTCGCGTTGCTGGCGCTGACACTGATCGCGCCGTGGCAATCCGCCAGGGCGGCCGACGTGATCTGCTACAATTGTCCGCCGGAATGGGCCGATTGGGCCTCGATGCTGAAGGCGATCAAGGCGGACCTCAACTACGATATCCCGCATGACAACAAGAATTCCGGTCAGGCACTCGCCCAGATCCTGGCCGAGAAGAGCAACCCGGTGGGCGATATCGGCTATTTCGGCGTGACCTTCGGCATGAAAGCGAAGGCGCAGGACGCGCTCGAGCCCTACAAGCCGGCGCACTGGGATCAGGTCCCCGCCGGTCTCAAGGATCCGGATGGCTACTGGACCACGATCCACTCCGGCACGCTCGGCCTGTTCGTCAACAAGGATGCGCTCGGCGGCAAGCCGGTGCCGGCCTGTTGGAAGGACCTGCTGAAGCCCGACTACAAGGGCATGGTCGGCTATCTCGATCCGTCGTCGGCGGCGGTCGGCTATGTCGGCGCGGTTGCGGTCAATCTGGCGCTGGGCGGCTCGCCGGCCAATTTCGATCCGGCGATCAATTTCTTCAAGGAGCTGCGCAAGAACGATCCGATCGTGCCCAAGCAGACGTCGTACGCCCGCGTCGTCTCCGGTGAGATGCCGATCCTGTTCGACTACGACTTCAACGCCTACCGCGCGAAGTATTCGGAGAAGGGCAATTTCGAATTTGTCATTCCCTGCGAAGGCTCCGTGGTGTTTCCCTATGTCGTCGGTCTCGTGAAGAATGCGCCCGACAAGGAGAAGGCCAAGAAGGTGATGGACTATCTCCTGTCCGACAAGGGGCAGGCGATCTGGACCAATGCCTATCTGCGTCCGGCCCGCCCGATCGAGTTGCCGGCCTCCGTAAAGGGCAAGTTCCTCCCCGACAGCGACTACGCCCGCGCCAAGAGCGTCGACTGGGGCGAGATGGAAAACGTGCAAAAAGCCTTCGTCGACCGCTATCTCGCCGAGGTCCGCTGAGGCAATATGGTGCCCTTCGCGGGGCGCCATTCTTCCGATGTCGCAAAAGTCTTTCATTTGGCTCTGCCTGCTGCCGCTTGCGGTCGTGACCACGGCATTCTTCCTGTTGCCGATGGCACGGCTGGTGGTCGCGGGCGCGGAAGGTCCGCACGGGCTCGCCGGCTATCTTGCCATCCTGACCGAAGGCCGCTATCGCGCGACGCTGATCAACACCGTGCTGCTGGCGGCCGCAACCACGGTCGTCACGCTGATCGTGGCGACCATTGCCGGGATGTTTCTGCAGCGGCACCGCTTCCCCGGGCGGGCCGTGCTGATCGCGATGTTGACCTTTCCGCTGGCCTTCCCCGGCGTGGTGGTCGGTTTCATGATCATCCTGCTGGCCGGGCGGCAGGGATTGATCGGCGATCTGTCGAACCGGATCTTCGGCGAGAAGTTCGTGTTCGCCTATTCGATCTACGGGCTCTTCCTGGGCTATCTCTATTTTTCGATCCCGCGCGTGATCCTCACCATCATGGCGGCAGTGCAGAAGCTCGACGTTGGGCTGGAGGAAGCCGCGCGTTCGCTTGGCGCGAGCCCCTGGGCGGTGCAGCGCGACGTCGTGCTGCCGGCGCTGGCGCCGGCGTTCGTTGCATCCGGCGCGATCGCATTTGCGACCGCGATGGGGGCGTTCGGGACTGCCTTCACGCTGGCGACGAACATCGACGTGTTGCCGATGCTGATCTACACCGAGTTCACGTTGGCCGCCAACTTCGCGACCTCGGCGGCGCTGTCGGTAGGGCTCGGCCTGATCACGTGGCTCATCCTTGCGCTTGCCCGCACCTTCAGCGGCAGCACGGTCGCGGCGGCCGGGTGAGATCATGCGCGATCGCCTGATCTTCACCGGCCAGTTCATCTTCACGCTGCTCGTTGCGGCCTTCCTGGTGGTGCCCGCCGGGCTTTCGATCTCCGCCGGCGTGACCGTCAATTATTTCAGAGGCATCCAGTCCGGCGTGACGTTGCAATGGGTCGCGCAGGTCTGGGAGCTCTATGCCGGCACGATCCTGCTCTCCTTCGTGATCGCGTTCGCGACGCTCGCAGTCACGCTGCTCGTCGGCGTTCCGGCAGCTTACGCGCTGCATGCGCGGGGAGGCCGGCTTGCCCGCATCGTCGAGGAGATAATCACGCTGCCGCTGGCGATTCCGGGGCTCGCGATCGCGCTGGCGCTGTTGCTCGCCTACGGGAGCCTCGGTGACTTTCGCCGCTCCTGGCTCTTCATTCTGGTCGGCCATGTGATCTTCACCATGCCGTTCATGGTGCGGTCGGTCATGGCGGTGTTTGCGACCGTGGACATCAAGACGCTCGATGAGGGGGCTGCCTCGCTGGGTGCGTCGCCGTGGCGGCGATTTTGCGACGTCATCGTGCCGAACGCGCTGCCGGGAATTCTGGCTGGTGCGCTCATGGTGGTCACATTGTCGCTCGGTGAATTCAATCTGACCTGGATGCTGCATACGCCGTTGACGAAGACGCTGCCGATCGGGCTCGCCGACAGCTATGCCTCGATGCGGCTCGAAGTGGCTTCGGCCTACACCCTGATCTTCTTCGTGATGATCATACCGCTCCTGGTCGCAATGCAGCTCTTGGCCGACAGGGATCACAAGCGATGAGTACGGCGGGACACGGTGCAGCGGTGCGGATCGAGGCGTGCGGCAAGACCTTTGCCGACGGCACGCGCGCGCTCGATCCCGCAACGCTCGACATTGCCCGCGGCGAGACGCTGGTGCTGCTTGGCCCATCCGGCTGCGGCAAGACCACCATGCTGCGCATCATTGCCGGGCTCGAGCTGCCCGATGCCGGCGGCAAGGTCCTGTTCGACGGCAAGGACATGACCTCGGTCCCGATTGAGCGGCGCAATGTCGGGATGGTGTTTCAATCCTACGCGTTGTTCCCCAACATGACTGTGGCGGACAATATCGCCTACGGGCTGAAGATCCGGGGCGTTGCGAGGAGCGAGCGTGCCGCGCGGGTTGCCGAGCTGGTGGCTCTGACCAACATCACGGGCTTGGAGAACCGCCGCATCGACCAGCTGTCGGGTGGTCAACGTCAGCGCGTCGCGCTGGCGCGTGCGGTCGCGATCCGGCCCGGCATCTTGCTGCTTGATGAGCCGTTGACCGCGCTTGATGCCGCCTTGCGGGACCGGCTGCGGAGCGAACTCAACCGGTTGTTGCGCGCACTCGGCATTACGACGATCTACGTCACGCATGACCAGGCGGAAGCGATGGAATTGGGCGACCGTATTGTGGTGATGCGGAAAGGCGCGATCGCCCAGATCGGCACGCCGCGCGAGGTCTATTTCGCGCCGAAGGATCGCTTTGTGGCGGAATTCATCGGAGCGGCGAACATCGTGGAAGCTCCGGTCGAGAACGGTTTATTGATCCTGCCCGGCGGGCGATTGCCGATCGAGGGTGGTGCGACGAGCGCGAACGCGACGGTCATGATCCGCCCCGAAACCATTCGAGTGACGAGCGCCGGGGCGGAGGCGCTTTCGGGCGTTGTCGATTCCGTCAGCTTCATCGGCGACCGGCAGCGGCTTGTCGTGAGTGGTGCTTCGAGCAAGCCGCTCAATGTCGACGCGCCCAACACGATTCAAGCCAAGGTCGGCGATCGGGTTGGCCTGTCTATCGCACCCGACGCGCTTCGTATTCTGCCGTCCGAACCCTGAGATCCATCGATGCCGTCGAAGCCCACCCTCATCGCCCAGATATCCGACCTTCACATCAAGCCGCCGGGAGCGTTGGCCTATGGCCGGGTCGATACCGCCAAGGCGCTTGAACGCTGCGTGGCAGCGCTCGGCGCATTCGAGCCGGCGCCCGATTTCGTCGTCATCTCGGGCGATCTGGTCGATACGCCGTCGGTCGAGGAATACGACTATCTCAAACAATTGCTCGCGCCGCTGCGCCTGCCGTTTGCCGGCATTCCCGGCAATCACGACTCGCGCGAATGGATGCGCGAGGCGTTTCCTTCGGCGCCTTATGTTCACGCGACGGGCCCGCTCGACCAGAAGATCGAGGTCAACGGTCTCGATCTCCTGCTGCTCGATTCAAGCGTTGCCGGTAAGCCTCATGGCATGCTCGAAGCGTCCACGCTGCAATGGCTGGACGCGGCGCTGGCGGCGGCAGTCGACCGGCCGGCGCTGCTCTTTCTGCACCATCCGCCATTCAAGGGCGGCATCTGGCACATGGACCGGCAGGACCTCTTCAATGCCGACGAGTTGGCTGCCATCGTCAAGCGGCACCCGCGTGCGCGGCTGATCGCGTGCGGGCACGTCCACCGTGCCATGCTGACCACCTTCGCGGGGATTGCCGTGACAATATGCCCCGCGCCGAACCATGCGGTCGACCTCGACCTCGGACAGCTCCGCGAACCATCGTTCAAGGTGGAACCGCCGGCATTTCACTTGCATAGCTGGTTTCCCGGGCAGGATTTCGGGCAGGTGGTGACGCACCAGGTTCCCATCGGCCAGTTTGACGGGCCGCACCCGTTCTTTGGGCCGGACGGCAAGCTGTTGTGAGTTGGCGGCGTCGACCCCGACACAGCGGGTTCTGCGCGGTGAGACTGTCGTTGCTGGACCGGATATTCCGGATCACGGGCGGCCCTGCCTACAATTGAGCGTTGCATAGGCACGCATTTATTCCAAATTGTAGCTTGGATGCCTTCTATCCCGATGCCGCCGGCTCGGACCTTATGTTGCTGTAGGCCGGCGGTGGGGTTATAGTCCTTTCCGATTTCATTGATCGATGGCTATGTCGGAGTCGCGCTGTTGGCGCGCCGATTGAACGCAACAATCAGTCTGGATCACGATGACCAGTGCGCCGCCCATTGAACGAACTGCCGGCGCGCCGTTGTTTTCGAACAACAAGCTATCGGTGCTGCGCAAGCATCCCTATTTCGCCGACCTCGAGCCCGAAGCATTCGATCAGCTCTGTCGTTATGCCAAGCACATCACGCTGAAGCGCGGCACGGCGATCTTCTCCAAGGGCGATCCGGGCACCAGCCTGATCGCGGTGATCTCGGGTACGGTGAAGATCAGCATCTCGTCGCCGGATGGCCGCAACGCCATTCTGAACTTGATCGAGGCGGGAGAGATATTCGGGGAGATCGCGCTGCTCGACGGTCTGTCGCGGACGGCAGATGCCACCGCCAACACCAATTGCGAGCTCTTCGTCATCGATCGGCGCGAGTTCATTCCGTTCGTGCGCAGCCAGCCGTCGCTTGCGATGAAATTCATCGAGCTGCTGTGCGCCCGACTGCGCTGGACCAGCGACCAGGTCGAGCAGGTGATCCTGCAGGACCTGCCGGGCCGACTGGCGAGCGCGCTGCTGCGTCTCAGCGACAAGCACAAGCCGCAAGGTCGTACCATCTCGATCACCCAGCAAGAGATCAGCGAGATGGTCGGCATGACCCGCGAGAGCATCAACAAGCAGCTCCGCGCATGGGCGACACGCGGTTGGGTCAGGCTCGAGCATGGCGCGATCGTCGTGCTGAAGCCCGAGTCGCTTCAGGCGCTGGTCGACGCCGGGGCTGATGACGGCGAGTAGCCACGCCGGCTGCCGGGGTCAGCTCCGCACTTCACGAAATGGTGAGCCGGACAAGGCCTGTGAAACCATTCACATCGGCCTTGCGTGCCCTGCGGTAAGTGACCCTCGGTGGAGCACGTCCGCATTGTGGAGGAATCCATGCAGGGCTCTTTCGACAACCGACAGCAGGACCCCGAGAGCAATTACGGGAGCTTCAGCATCAAGCTGATTGCATTGCCGGTGCTGCTGGTCGTGGCGTTGATCGGGATGCTGGTCAGTCACCCCGCCGCGGTCAAATGGATTTCGGATGTGGCGCAAGCGGAGTTCGTCGGAACTGATGCCTTCGACACCAATCCACCGCCCAGGATTGCGCAGCCGGCGCCCGCGGCCTTGCCGCGCACGGTGAAGGCCAACTGATCATTGCTGTCGTCGCCGCGGATCAGGGCGACGACGATAGTCGGCCAACGACCGGCGGCCGTCGTCACGCGGCAACGCCGAGTAGCTTCGCCGCGGTCCGGCCGAGAATGTTGGCCTTGTCATCATCGCTCAGCGACGAGCAAGCGAAGATGTGGTCGACTGGCGCGAGTTGCCATGGATAGGGATAGTCGCTTCCGAGCACGATCTGGCCGGCGCCGACCTGCGCGGCGAGGTGCCGGATCGCCTCCGGCGTGAAGATCAGGGAATCGAAATAGATCTGCTTGAGGTATTCGGTCGGCGCTTTCTTGAGCTTGATCTCGGGATTGCATCCCTTCGGGCCGACCAGGCAGGCATGGTCCGAGCGATCCGCGTAGGAGGGGAGGTAGCCGCCGCCATGCGCGGCGACGATCTTCAATCCCGGGAAGCGATCGAGCGTCCCCTCGAAGATCAGGTGGGAGAGCGCGATCGTGGTCTCGAGCGGATTGGCGATCGTGTTGCCGAGCCAGCCATTGCCCGAGAGCCGCTTGTTGAGCTCGGGCACGCCTTGCGGATGAATGAACAGGGGGACACCCAGTTCCTCGGCCTTGGCCCATATGGGGTGAAACTTCGGATCGGAGAACTCGACGCCGTCGACGACACCGCCGATCGCCGCGCCCTTCAGGCCCTGCTTCTTCACGGCGATCTCCAGCTCCTGCACCGCAAGATCCGGCGCCTGCAGCGTCAGCGAGGCGAAAGCCGCAAACCGGTCGGGCTTCGAGGCGCAGAGTTCGGCGAGCTTTTCGTTCTGGATTTTCACGATCTTGCCGGCAAGCTCGCGATCGCGGTCGTACCAGAACGGATTGATCGAGAGCACCTCCATGTCGACGGCCTGCGCGTCCATCGCTGCCAGGCGCTTGTCGATCTCGATGAAGGCTTCGGCCGCGCCGTTGACCGGCGGCACTTGCAGTCTTTCGGCGTCGGCGCCGAGCAGGGCGCCCGCCTCGCGGAAGTGGCAATGCGAGTGAATGTCGATCGTCCTGACGCGCTTGCCATCGACGCTGACCGGCAGCTTCTGCCGCGACGGCTGTGCATTCGCGTTGTGGACGAGCCCGCAGCCGCAGAACACGATGCCTGCCGCCGCATTTGCTCCCGCTTTCAGGAAATCACGCCTTGTTGTCATGACGATCGCCTCCCTGTCTTTTTTGTTATGGAGCGGCGAGCGTAGGCATGGCGGCGAGCGGTCGCAAGGTCACACGCTGTGCGTGTCGCGCAATGTTGATCTGCTCAGATCGGTCTTTGTGCCAGGGCGACAGTTCCGCTCGCATTCAGTGCAGGACCTGAAGCTGCCGCGGCAGCCAAAGCGAGATTTCGGGGAGATAGGTCACGCACATCAGGACGAAGAACATCACCGCGTAGAACGGCCAGATCTTGCGCATGACCTGCTCGATCGTGACTTTGCCTACTGCGCAGCCGACGAACAGGATCGCGCCGACCGGCGGATGGCATAGCCCGATGCCGAGATTGAGCAGCATGATCATGCCGAAATGGACCGGATCGACGCCGAAGTTCTTCATGACCGGCAGCAGGATCGGCGTTGCGATCAGGATCGACGGCGCCATGTCGACGAGCGTGCCGAGCACCAGCAGCAGGACGTTGATCAGGAGCAGGATGACGTACTTGTTGTCGGAGATCGACAGGAAGAAGGCGGTCATCTTGGCCGGCATCTGGGTCAGGGCCATGATATAGCCGACGCTTGAGGCGCAGGCGATCAGCGTCATCACCATTGCGACGGTGCGCAGCGTGCGATGCAGCAGCACCGGCAGGTCGCGCCAGCGATAGTCGCGATAGATGAACATGGTGACGAAGAAAGCCCAGATGCAGGCGATGGCGCCGGCTTCGATCGCGGTGAAGATGCCGCCGAGAATGCCGCCAAGGATGATGACGAGGGTGATGAGACCCCAGGAGGCATCGATGGCGATCCGGATTGCGTCCTTGGCCGGCACGGTCTGGCCGTGCGGGTGCTTCTCGCGATAGGCGACGGCGAGGCACAGAATGATCAGCGAGAAGCCGAGCAGCAGCCCGGGGAACACGCCGGCCATGAACAGGGCGCTGATCGAAATCGTTCCGCCGGTCGCCAGCGAGTAGAGCACCGCGTTGTGGCTCGGCGGTACCAGAAGGGCCTGAACCGACGAGGTGATCGTCAGGTTGGTCGCGAACACGCGCGGATAGCCGTTCTGCTCCATCTGCGGGATCATCACCGAGCCGATGGCGGATGTATCGGCGACGGCCGATCCGGAAATTCCGCTCAGGAAGGTCGTCGCAAGCACGTTGACGATCGAGAGGCCGCCACGCAGACGGGTCAGTCCGACCAGCACGTCGGCAAACGCGACCAGGCGCCGGGCCATGCCGCCCTCCGCCATGATCGCGCCGGCCAGCACGAAGAACGGGATCGTCAGCATGGCGACCTTGCTGACCCCGTCGGAGATCTTCAGCATCACCGCTTCGAGCGGAATGCCGATCCACAGCGCGCCGACGATGGCCGCCATCGCCAGCGAGTAGGCGATCGGCATGCCGATCAGGAAGCAAAGCAGCATGGTCGCGAGCAGGATGGAGATGTCCATGGTGGCGTCTCGCGGTCAGTCGATCGATGCTTCGCGATGCGCGCCGATCGGATCGAGCGGTGCACCGAGGAAGATTCGTTCGATGATGAACAGCAGCAGGCAGCAACCGCCGATCGGAATCGGGAGATAGGTGACGCCGACCGAGAGGAACGGGAAGTCGGCAATCGTGTTGTGCCAGGTCACCTCGACCAGCCGATAACCCCAGATCATCATGAACAGCGCGATCAGCCCCATCAGGATTTGCACGACAAGGTCGGCGAGCGACCGGAGCGGAGCCGGCAGCTTGCCGGCGAAATAGCCGACGTTCATATGCAGATTGAGGCGATATCCTGCGGCCGCGCCGATGAAGGTCACGACGATGGTGAGCAGCACCGCCAGCGGTTCGGGCCAGGAGGCGGCGCTGTTCAGGACATAGCGCGTGAACACCGCCCATGGGATGACCGCTGATATCAGGAGCAGCGCCGCGGAGCCCGTGACGACGCAGGCAAGATACAGATAGTCCATCGCGCGACGATATGATCCAGCCATGTCGTGTCCCGTAAGATGTCGATGTCCTGTGCGGTGCCGTGTCAGGCAGCCTGGATGCGCCCGATCATGTCCTGGTATTTCGGGCCATATTTGTCCCAGACCGGCTTGACCGCGTTCTGGAATGGCGCCTTGTCGGCGATCTCGACGATCTCGCAGCCGGCGGCTTTCGCTTTCTCCATCGCCTGCTGCTCGTAGATATTCCAGAGCCCGCGCTCTTCCATCTGCGCCTCGCGGGCGAGCTTCCTGATCAGCGTCTGGTCGTCCGCCGACAGCGCCGACCAGGCTCGTTTCGAGAATACCAGCAGCTCGGGAACGATCAGGTGCTCGGTGAGCGAAAAGTGCTTCGCTGCGGTATAGTGATTGCTGAAGACGTAGCTCGGCGGATTGTTCTCGGCGCCGTCGATGACGCCGGTCTGCAACGCGCTGAACACCTGGTCGTAGCCCATCGCGACGCCGTTGCCGCCGAGCGCATTCATCATGTCGATGAAGATCGGATTGCCGATGACGCGGAATTTGAGGCCCTTGACGTCGGCGATCGTCTTGATCGAATGCTTGGTGTTGTAGAGGCTGCGCGCGCCGGAATTCATCCAGCACAGTGCGACCAGCCCGGCATTCGGGCTCGCCGTGATCTTGTCCAGCAACTCCTGGCCGAGCGGGCCATCGATCATCCGCTCGGCATGCGCCATGTTCTTGAACAGGAAGGGCATGTTGACGACGTTGATGTCGTCGACGATCGGGCCAATCGAGCCCGCGCTGACGCGCAGCATCTGGATCGCGCCGATCTGAGTCTGCTCGATGGTTTCCTTCTCGCCGCCAAGCTGCATCGAGGGGAACATCTGCAGCGACAGGCGGCCGTTGGTCGCCGCCGCAAGCTTCTTGCCGAGATTTTCCGTCGCGACCACGGTCGGATAGCCCGGCGGTTGCACGTCTGACGCCTTGAAGACCGCTTTGGACTGGGCAAGGGCGGTCTGTGCCGACGTCGCAACGATCGCGCCCAGGCCGGCGCCGATCTTGATGATGTCGCGGCGGTTGAGTCCGGCACCGCCGTGCTGCGGTCGTTCTGTACGGTTCATTTCATCTCCTCCCAAAAATGCTTGGCCGGAGTCCGGCCGCGGTCATGCCGGCTGGCTTTGCGCGTCGAAGAACTCCGGATTGTTGTGCTGGGTGGCCGAGATGTCGGCCAGCAGCCGTTCGAGGTGCCTCGCCATCGCAGCTCCGGCGGATGCGGGGTCGCGTGCCTCGATCGCGGCCATGACCGCTTCGTGCTCGGCAATGACCTCGGTCATCCGCCCACGCTGCGGCAGCGTCAGCCAGCGGAAGCGGTCGACGTGAACCTTGACCTGCAGGATCAGTTTCCAGATGCCGGGGTGCCCGGCAATTTCGGCGATGGCGGCGTGGAAGGCCTCGTCGGCCTGATGGAATGCCTCGCGCTCGCCGGCCTTGTCGGCCTCGCGCTGACGTTCGAGGATCGCGTGCAGGCCGAGGATCTGGCTGGTGCTGGCGCGCTCGGTCGCCATACGGGTCGTGGTTTCCTCCAGCGACCTGCGGACGATGATCGCCTCCGGGAGCGCGGCGAGCGGGATGTGCGACACGAAGATTCCGGATTGCGGGAAAATCTCGACCAGACCCTCGTCCGCCAGGCGCAGGATGGCCTCCCGTACCGGCGTCCGGCTGACGCCATAAGAGCGCGCGATCTCGGCCTCGATGATCGGATCGCCAGGCCTGCGCTGCAGGGAGACGAGCTCGGCGCGCAGCGCGGCATAGATCCGCGCCGCCGCCGTCGCGGTCCGCGGGCGGCCGGTCCGCCGGTGGCCGGTGAGGTTGCGGAGCTCCGACTTTTTCGGCGACCGGCCGGCCATTCATGCTCCCAATATTGATATATTAGTATATGAAGTGATCACGGAAGGCAAACCGGCGTCGTTCGCATCCCGGGAGGTCACATGACCGACGGCCGCAAGCCGTTCGATCTCACCGGCAAGATGATCCGGAAAAGTGGAAACCGGTTTCGAAAGGATCGTGCTCAGACAAGAAGTGAGATCAGAAGTCTGGCTGTAACCTGACGGCTCTGTCGATGACTGACGCTGTCTTCACGCATCGGAATATCGGCGGGAAGACGGTGTACCAACTTCGCCGGACGAGCATCGCGATGCCGATGGACAGTTCGCGAGCTTCCGGGTCTGGCTGTCGATCATTGCCTACAACACCAGTCTGGTGAAGGCCGAGGAGGCGCCGAAGAGCTCTGCCGATCTGCTCGATCCGAAATGGAAGGGCAAGATCGTCCAAGCGCATCCCGGCTACAGCGGCACCATCGCATCTTCCGGGTTTGACCCATGGTTGAGGTCGGTAGCCGAGCATTGAGCGTTCGACGCATGGCATATGCTCGGTTTTCGCCCGGACTGGGTCAATAATGCCTCTCGGCGGGGCGGGTGTTTGATGTTACGAACTTGGCATGAACCAGCATGCCAAAGTCGACATCCGCCATTCCACCTGCCCGCACGACTGCCCCTCGGCATGTGCGCTCGACGTCGAAGTGATCGACGGACGTTCGATCGGCAGGGTGCGCGGCTCCAAACAGCAGACCTATACGGCCGGCGTGGTCTGCGCCAAGGTCGCACGCTATGCCGAACGCATTCATCACGCCGAGCGGCTGATGTATCCGCTGCGCCGGACCGGGCCGAAGGGCTCCGGCCAGTTCGCGCGGATTTCCTGGGACGCGGCGCTGGACGAGATCGCGGCGCGCTTCGATGCGGCCGAACGCGAGTTCGGCGCCGAGTCGGTCTGGCCTTATTACTACGCCGGCACCATGGGGCTCGTGATGCGCGACGGTCTCAACCGGCTGTCGCATGTGAAGAAGTACTCGCGCTTCTACGGCACGATCTGCTCAACCATCGCGCGCATCGGCTTCACGGCCGGCACCGGCAAGATCGCCGGCGTCGACCCGCGCGAGATGGGCGTCTCCGATCTCGTCGTGATCTGGGGCACCAATCCGGTGAACACCCAGGTCAACGTGATGACGCATGCATCGCGCGCGCGGAAAGAACGCGGCGCGAAGATTGCGGCGGTCGACGTCTACAACAACGAAACCATGAAGCAGGCCGACATCAAGATCCTGCTGCGGCCGGGGACCGACGGCGCCTTCGCCTGCGCCGTGATGCACGTGCTGTTCCGCGAGGGATTTGCCGATCGCGATTATCTGGCGCGCTACACCGATTGCCCCGACGAGCTGGAGGCGCATCTCAAGACCCGCACGCCGGAATGGGCGTCGGCGATCTCGGGCGTGCCGGTCGCGGAGATCGAGGCCTTCGCGCGACTGGTCGGGACCACCAAGCGCTCCTTCTTCCGCCTCGGTTACGGTTTCACCCGCAGCCGCAACGGCGCCGCACAGATGCACGCCGCGCTGTGCATTCCCGCGGTGACCGGCGCCTGGCAATATGAAGGCGGCGGCGCGTTCTTCAACAATGCCGGGATCTGGCGCTTCGACGAATCCATCATTGAAGGCCACGACGCGATCGATCCCACGACGCGGGTGCTCGATCAGTCGAAGATCGGCCGCATCCTGACCGGCGATGCCGAGGCGCTGAAGGGCGGCGGGCCAGTCAAGGCGATGTTGATCCAGAACACCAATCCGATGACGGTGGCGCCCGAGCAAGGGCTGGTGCGCCAGGGGTTCGCCCGCGAGGATCTGTTCGTCGCGGTGCACGAGCAGTTCATGACCGAGACAGCGCAGATGGCCGACATCGTGCTCCCCGCGACGATGTTCATGGAGCACGACGATCTCTACTACGGCGGCGGCCATCAGCACATCTCGGTCGGCCCGAAGCTGATCGATCCGCCCGGCGAGTGCCGCTCCAACCACGAGGTGCTGCAAGGGCTCAGCGGCAGGCTCAACGCCGTACATCCCGGCTTTGCCATGACGCCGCGCCAGCTGATCGATGCGACGCTGAAGAAAAGCGGGCATGGTGATATCGACACGCTCGAGGCCGAGTTGTGGCGCGACCTGCAGCCCGATTTCCGCGCCTCGCATTATCTCGACGGCTTTGCGCATGCGGACAAGAAGTTCCACTTCAAGGTCGATTGGGGCAAGGTCCCGGTCGGGTCAGGCGGGCTGATGGGCGCCTGGGACAAGATGCCCTCGCTGCCGGATCACTGGACCATCATCGAGGAGGCGGACGCGCAGCATCCGTTCCGGCTCGCGACGTCGCCGTCGCGCAGCTTCCTCAACACCAGCTTCAACGAAACGCCGTCGTCGCAGGCCCGCGAGGGCGCGCCGACGGTGATGATTCATCCCGACGATGCGGCCGCGCTCTCGATCGCGGACGGCGATGCCGTAACGCTCGGCAATGCGCGCGGTGAGACCACGCTGACCGCAAGACTGTTCGATGGCGTCCGCCGCGGCGTGCTGATCGCCGAGTCGATCCATCCGAACAAATCGCATATCGGCGGTCGCGGCATCAACATGTTGACAGGGGCGGAAGCCGTCGCTCCGGTCGGCGGCGCCGCGTTCCACGACAACAAGGTCTGGATCAGGAAGGCGCCCGCCGTCGCATAATCCTGCTTGCAGTCGGCGCCGATCCTGCCGCAAATGTCGGCAGGAAACGGCGTACAAGGCAGGAAACATGACCGACAACAGCGTTCTTCTGGAAAAGCGCGGGCAGGCGTACTGGATCACCATCAACCGCCCGGACAAGCGCAACGCGCTCAATGGCGGTGTGATCGCGGGCATCGCCAGGGGCTATCGCGAGGCGCATGACGACAAGGACGTGCGCGTCATCGTGCTGACCGGCACGGGCGACAAGGCGTTCTGCGCCGGCGCCGATCTGCAGAACAGCGGCGCGGCATTCTCGATGGATTTCTCGCGGCCGAATGTCGACTACGCCGACCTGCTCCGCCTGTCGCAGAACGCGACCAAGCCCGCGATCGCGCGGGTCGGCGGCGTCTGCATGGCCGGCGGCATGGGCCTGCTGTGCATGACCGACATGGCGGTCGCCGCCGATGGCGTGATCTTCGGTCTGCCCGAGGTGAAGGTCGGTGTGTTTCCGATGCAGGTGCTGAGCCTGCTGCAATCGATCGCGCCGCCGCGTCTCGTCAATGAATGGTCGCTGACCGGCGAGCCGTTCGATGCCAAAGCCGCGCAGGCCGCGGGCCTTCTCAACTACGTCGTGCCGGCGGCCGAGCTCGATGCCAAGGTCGACTGGTTGATCGGCCGCATCGTCGACAAGTCGCCGACCGCGATCCGTCGCGGCAAGTACGCGATGCGCGCGATCGCTTCGATGTCGTTCGACGAAAGCATCGCCTACACCGAAAGCCAGATCGCGCTGCTCGCGATGACCGAGGACGCCAAGGAAGGTCTCAAGGCGTTCGGTGAGAAGCGCAAGCCGACCTGGACCGGGCGGTGAGGCATCTATTCCAGAGGCGGTCGTGCGGCGTACTGGGTCGCCCGGTCGAGCCGGGCGACGACAACGTGGATGAGGACAAAGCTTCACATCCTCGCGGGCGCAGTATCAAAATCCCGAAAACAACCCCATGCAAAGGAGCGGGCAGCGGCCGGCGTTCGGCAAGTCACTTGACATGCCGGGCAACTCAGGGGTATATTTCTAATATTCCGAAATTGCGCGCCCGGTCGCGTATCAGCCCGCGTTGGCCTTCAGGCCGGCGGCCTCGATCCCCGCGACGGCGCAGATCTCGTCATTGTCCGAGGTGTCGCCGCTGACGCCGACAGCGCCGAGCAGGGTGGTGCCGTCCATGATCAGCACGCCGCCGGGGACCGGCACCAGCCGGCCCTGCGCCAGCGTGTTCACGGAATCGATGAAATAGGCCTGCTCCTGCGCGCGCTGGAACAGCGCCCGCGATCCCATGCCGAGCGCCAGCGCGCCATAGGCCTTGCCATGGGCGATCTCGGCCCGCATCAGGCTGGTGCCGTCCTGCGCCGCCGTCACCTTCACCGCGCCGCGTGCGTCGAGGATGGTGACCACCAGCGGCTTCAGCTTCTTCTCGACGCCCTTGGCGAGCGCGGCATCCAGAATCTTGCGGGCAGTGTCGAGAGTGAGCTCAGCCATGGGCCTGTTCCTTTGTCGGTAATGATCTGCTGGAATTCGACTTCGCACGTTTCAGGCTGATCGCCAATACGCTGGCGACATGCAGCGGCGTGCGGCCGCTGCCGTCCTTGATCTGGTGCCGGCAGGAGGTGCCGTCGGCCACGATCAGCGTGTCCTGATCGGCGCTGCGCACCGCTGGGAGCAGCGACAGCTCGGCCATCTCGATCGAGGCCTGATAGGTGTCCGCGCCGTAGCCGAACGCGCCGGCCATGCCGCAGCAGCTCGACTCGATGGTCTTGACCTCGAGGCCAGGCACGAGGCGCAGCACCTTCTCCACCGGCTTGAACGCGCCAAAGGACTTTTGATGGCAATGCCCGTGCACGACCGCCTTTGCAGCAACGGCGCCGAGCGGCAGCACGAGGCGTCCAGCCTCGGCCTCGCGCACCAGGAATTCCTCGAACAGCAAAGCGTGCGCGCTGACGCTCTTGGCGGTGTCATCGGAACGCAGCGACAGCAGCTCGTCGCGCAGGGTCAGCAGGCAGCTCGGCTCGAGGCCGATGATCGGCACGCCGCGCGCTGCGAACGGCGCGTAGGTCGCAACCAGCCGGTCGAGCTCGGTGCGGGCCTGATCGACCAGTCCAGCCGACAGGAACGTCCGTCCGCAGCAGGGCGGCCGGCCGCCGTCCGATGGCTTCGGCAGATGCACGCGATAGCCGCCGGCGACCAGCACCTCGATCGCCGCGTCGAGATTCTCCCGCTCGTAACCGCGGTTGAACGTATCAGCGAACAGCACCACTTCGCGGCCATCAGGCGCGCCGAGCACCTCGGCGTCAGAGCGGAACGTATCGCTGCGAAACGCCGGCAGCGCCCGTTTGGCGCTGATGCCGGCGAGCGTCTCAAACAACGTGCGCAGCAACGGGCTTCTGTTGCGCCAGTTCGCGATCGGGGCGAAGCGCGAGGCGAGATCGAGGTAGCGCGGCAGATACCCGACCAGCCGGTCGCGTACCGACAGGCCGTGGGTCGCGGCGCGTGCCGCCAGCACCTCGATCTTCATCTTGGCCATGTCGACGCCGGTCGGGCACTCGTGGCGGCAGGCCTTGCAGGAGACGCAGAGTTTCAGCGTGTCCATCATCTCGTCGGAGGAAAGCGCGTCCGCACCCAACTGGCCGGAGATCGCCAGCCGCAGCGTATTGGCGCGGCCGCGGGTGACGTCCTTCTCGTTGCGGGTCGCGCGATAGGACGGGCACATCACGCCGCCTTCGAGCTTGCGGCAGGCGCCGTTGTTGTTGCACATCTCGACCGCGCCCTGGAAACCGCCGCCGGCGCCGGGATAGGCCGACCAGTCGAGCACCGTCTTCAATTCGCCGACGCGATAGTCCGGCGAGTAGCGAAACAGCGATCGGTCGTCCATTTTGGGCGGATCGACGATCTTGCCGGGGTTGAGCGTGTTGGTCGGATCGAAGCGCTGCTTGACCTCGCGGAAATCGGCGACGATGCGCGCGCCGAACATGGTCTCGTGGAATTCCGAGCGCACCAGGCCGTCGCCATGCTCGCCGGAATGCGAGCCCTTGTATTCGCGCACCATCGCGAAGGCTTCCTCGGCAATGGCGCGCATTGCCTTGACGTCCTTCTCGAGCTTGAGATTGAGCACCGGGCGCACATGCAGGCAGCCCTCGGAGGCGTGCGCATACATCGTGCCGCGGGTGCCGTGCTTCGCGAAGACGGCATTGAGCCGTTCGGTGTAGTCGGCGAGGTGCGGCAGCGGCACCGCGCAATCCTCGACGAACGAGACCGGCTTGCCTTCCTGCTTCATCGACATCATGACGTTGAGGCCGGCGGCGCGGAAATCGGCGATGCCGGTCTGCAGCGCGGGCTCTGTTATCTCGACCACGCCGCCCCATTTGCGCTGCGGCTTGTCCCAGCCGAAGCCGAGATCGCCCATCAACTCGCCGAGCTGCCTGAGGCGGGCGAGATTGTCGGCCTGATCTTCCTCGGCGAACTCGACCACCAGGATCGCGTCGGGATCGCCGCGCACCGCCGCCGAGATGATCGGCTGGAACATCGCGATCTCGCGCCCCAGCGCGATCATGGTGCGGTCGACCAGCTCCACTGCGATCGGCCGCAGCTTGACCAGATGCTGGGCCGCGTCCATCGCCTCGTAGAAGCTGCCGAAATGGCAGACGCCGAGCACCTTGTTGCGGATCACGGGCCACAGCTTCAACTCGACCTGCGTCGTGAAGGCGAGGGTGCCTTCCGACCCGACCAACAGATGCGCCAGATTGTTCGGCGTGTTGCGCGGCACCAGCGCATCGAGGTTATAGCCGCCGACGCGGCGCTGCACCTTGGGGAATTTATCCGAGATCTCGAGCGCCTCGCGCTCGCCGAGATCGAGCATGTCGCGGAACAGCCTCAAGCCGCTGTCGGACGCATTGACCCGGGTCAGGTCGCGCGGCACTTCGCCGAAATGCAGCAGCGTGCCGTCGGCAAGCGCCGCATCCATGGACAGCGTGTTGTCGCGCATGGTGCCGTAGCGCAACGAGCGGCCGCCGCAGGAATTGTTGCCGGCCATGCCGCCGATGGTGGCGCGCGACGCGGTCGAGACGTCGACCGGAAACCACAGCCCGTGCTTCCTGAGCTGACGGTTGAGATCGTCGAGCACGATGCCGGGCTCGACCACGCAGGTCCGGTTCTCGACGTCGAGCGAGATGATCTTGTTCAGATGCTTCGACAGGTCGACCACGATGCCGTCATTGACGGTCTGGCCGCATTGCGAGGTGCCGCCGCCGCGCGGGGTCACGATCCGCCCGGCGTCGCGGACGATCGCAAGCGTGCGCAGCGCCTCGTCGACGGTTCGCGGCACCACCACGCCGGCCGGCATGATCTGGTAGAACGAGGCGTCGGTCGCATAGCGGCCGCGGTTGAAGGCATCGAAAAAGACGTCCCCGGTCAGGTCGGACCGCAGGCGCTGTTCGAGCGATGAGGCGTTCTTCATCCCGGATCCAATGTGATCCATGGCGCAACCAAATGTTGCCCATGGATTATTCATTCAGTTGAGATCAGAGTTACATTATGAATGCAAAATGAGCAAGGCTAGCTGCCTTGAGGCGCTTCCCCAGGGGCGCTGTCGTGCCCCTCCGCGAGGTGCTCGATGGCGGCGCCCCGCTTGTTGCGCAGGTGCTGGAACAGGATGTCGCTGAGCTCGCTGCCGGCGCGGCGGCGCAGCGCGTCAAGGATCGCCTCGTGCTCGCGCATCGCCTCGGCCCAGCGTTGCCGCTTGCGGGCGAAATTGGCCGAATAGCGCACGCGGCGGATCCGGCCGGCGAAGTTGGCGTAGGTCGTCTTCAGCGTCGCGTTGCGCGCAGCCGCAACGATGCTCTCGTGGATCTGCTGGTTGGTCTGGAAATAGCCGTGCATATCGCGGTGCAGATAGTGGCCGTACATCTCGTAGTGCAGCCGCTCGATCGCAGCGATTTCCTCGTCCGTGATGGCCTCGCAGGCCAGTCGTCCGGCGAGGCTCTCCAGCCCGGCCATCACGTCGAACAATTCCTCGAGGTCGCGCTGGCTGAGTTGGCGCACCCGCGCGCCGCGATTGGGCAACAGCTCGATCAGGCCTTCGGCGGCCAGCACCTTGAGTGCCTCGCGCAGCGGCGTCCTGGAGATCCCGAGCATTTCGCAGAGCTGGCGTTCCGGAACGCGGGCGCCGTCGGGAATGTTGCCTTCCACCACGTAGTCGCGCAGCCGCAGCAGGATCTCGCCGTGCAGCGAGGCCTCCTGGCGGTCGCTGCCGTTGCCGGCGGCGGGTGGGGTGATCGGAACCCCGGTTTCGGGAATCGCAGATTTCATATTCTGAACAATAGTTTGCCGTCGTGGTCGCGTCGATGCGCTCAATAGAATACCAAAATGGGATTGAAAATACAAAAAATGAATGCAAAATGGTTGCAGAACGGCCGACATCCGGCGATTGGGAGGTTCTGATGCATCAAGGGCGCCATTTTCTGCAGATTCCAGGGCCGAGCCCGGTTCCGGATCGCATTCTTCGCGCGATGGACATGCCCGTCATCGACCACCGCAGCGCCGAGTTCGGCGAGCTCGGCCGCACCGTGCTCGAGGGCAGCGCCAGGATCTTCCAGACCGCAGGGCCGGTGGTGATCTTCCCGTCGTCGGGGACCGGCGCATGGGAAGCTGCGATCGTCAACACCTTGTCGCCCGGCGACAAGGTCCTGATGGTCGAGACCGGCCACTTCGCCACCCTGTGGCGGCAACTCGCCGGCCGCTTCGGCATCGAGGTCGACTTCGTTCCCGGTGACTGGCGCCGCGGCGCCGATCCCGCCCAGATCGAAACAAAACTTGCCGCGGACACCGCGCACAGCATCAAGGCGGTGATGGTCGTCCACAACGAAACCTCGACCGGCGCGACCAGCCGGATCGCCGATATCCGTGCCGCCATCGACCGCACCGCGCATCCGGCGCTCTTGATGGTCGACACCATCTCGTCGCTGGGCTCGGTCGACTACCGGCACGACGAGTGGAAGGTCGATGTCAGCGTCAGCTGCTCGCAGAAGGGCTTTATGTTGCCGCCCGGCCTCGGCTTCAATGCGATCTCGGAAAAGGCCCGCGCCGCGTCGCGTAGCAACAAGATGCCGCGCTCCTATTTCGATTGGGAGGAGATGCTGAAGCCGAATGCCAACGGCTTCTTCCCCTATACGCCGGCGACGAACCTGCTCTACGGGCTGCGCGAGGCGATCGCGATGCTGCTGGAGGAGGGGCTCGACAATGTGTTCGCGCGCCATCAGCGGCTGGCCGCGGCGACGCGTGCCGCCGTCAATCATTGGGGACTCGAGGTGTTGTGCCAGGAGCCGGCCGAGTTCTCGCCGGTGCTGACCGCGGTGTTGATGCCGCCCGGCCATGACGCGGACCAGTTCCGCAAGGTCGTGCTGGACAATTTCAACATGTCGCTCGGCTCCGGCCTGTCGAAGGTCGCCGGCAAGGTCTTTCGCATCGGTCATCTCGGCGAATGCAACGAGCTGACGCTGCTTGGCGCGCTCACCGGCGTCGAGATGGGATTGTCGGTCGCCGGTGTGCCGCATCGCGCGGGCGGCGTCGCGGTGGCGATGAAGCTGCTCGAGCAGCGCGACCAGCGCAATGCGTCGTCACACCTGAAAGTCGTCGGCACCTAGCGACACCAACAACCAAAATCGCAGACCAGGGAGGGGATATGAGGCTTCGGTTCAAGGCCACCCATGTCGTGTTGGCCATGCTCTGCGTGATGTATTTCATCACCTATGTCGACCGCGTGAACATCGGCACCGCGGCCGGCGAGATCCAGAAGGAGCTCGGCCTGTCCAACACCGAGCTCGGCCTGGTGTTCTCGGCATTCGCCTATCCGTACCTGCTGTTCCAGGTGATCGGCGGCTGGGTCGGCGATCGCTTCGGGCCGCGCCAGACCCTGTTCTGGTGCGGCATGATCTGGGCTGCGGCGACCATCATGACCGGCTTCGTCCATGGTCTCGTGGCGCTGTTCGTCGCGCGGTTCGCGCTCGGGTTCGGCGAAGGCGCGACGTTTCCCACCGCGACGCGCGCCATGCAGTACTGGACGCCGGCGAACCGCCGCGGCTTCGCGCAAGGCTTGACACATTCGTTTGCGCGGCTCGGCAATGCGGTGACCCCGCCGGCCGTCGCGCTTCTCATCCTCTGGCTGACCTGGCGCGGCGCATTCGTGGTGCTTGGTATCGTCAGCCTGCTGTGGGGGATTGTGTGGGTTTGGTACTTCCGCAACGAGCCGAAGGACCATCGCTCCATCACCGAGGCCGAGCTTGCGACCTTGCCGCCGCGGCCGAAAGGCGAGCGGCCGAAAGTGCCGTGGGGACCGCTGCTGCAGCGGATGTGGCCGGTGACGCTGACCTATTTCTGCTACGGCTGGTGCCTGTGGCTCTACCTCAACTGGCTGCCGCTGTTCTTCAAGAACAACTACAGCCTCGATCTGAAGAACTCGGCGCTGTTCGCCTCCGGCGTGTTCTTCGCCGGCGTGATCGGCGACAGCATCGGCGGCGTCATCTCCGACCGCATCCTCGAGCGCACGGGCAATCTGCGGCTGGCGCGGCTCAGCGTGACGGTCGTCGGCTTCGCCGGAGCGCTGCTGTCGCTGATGCCGATCCTGTTCGTCCACGACATCACGCTGGTCGCGCTCTGCCTGTCGGCCGGCTTCTTCTGCGCCGAGCTGGTGATCGGCCCGATGTGGTCGATCCCGATGGACATCGCGCCGAAATATTCCGGCACCGCCGCGGGGATCATGAACACCGGCTCGGCCTTCGCCGCCATCGTCTCGCCGCTGGTCGCCGGCTTCGTCATCGACGCCACCGGGAACTGGTACCTGCCGTTCCTGATGTCGATGGGCCTGTTGCTGCTCGGCGGCTTCTCGGCGTTCCTGATGCACCCGGAGCGGCCGTTCGAGGAGACGGGCGGAGGGGTGACGGCGGGCAAGGTGGTGGCCGCCGGGTGAGCGGCTGCCGGTGCGGGTGGAGCGCCGTCAGATATGCATGACGGCCCCCCGCCCGGCCGAGGACAAACCCGGCGAATAGTGATATGCGAGCGGCTCATCACGACCAAGACAAGACCGGGAAGGACGCTTATGACCGTGCATACTGGAAGGCATTTTCTGCAGATTCCGGGACCGACCAACGTGCCGGACCGGGTGCTGCGGGCGATGGACATGCCGACCATGGATCACCGCGGTGCCGAATTCGCCGAGATCGGCTTTGCCGTGATGTCGGCGATGCAGCGTGTGTTCCGCACCAAGCAGCCCGTGATCATCTACCCCTCGTCGGGGACCGGCGCCTGGGAAGCCGCGATCGTCAACACCCTGCAGCCCGGCGACAAGGTACTGATGTGCGAGACCGGTCAGTTCGCGGTGCTGTGGCACGGCATCGCCGACAAGTTCAAACTCGACGTCGACTTCGTTCCGGGCGACTGGCGCCACGGCGCCGACCTCGAGCAGATTGAGGCGCGGCTCGCCGCCGACAAGGCGCACAAGATCAAGGCCGTCTGCGTGGTCCATAACGAGACCTCGACCGCCTGCGTCACCTATCCGCTCAACGTGCGCAAGATCCTCGACACCCTGAAGCACCCGGCGCTCTTGATGGTCGACACCATCTCCGGTCTCGGCTCGCTGGAATATGAGCATGATGCCTGGGGTATCGACGTCTCGATCGCCGGCTCGCAGAAGGGGCTGATGCTGCCGCCCGGCCTCGGTTTCAACGCCGTGTCGGAGAAGGCGCTCGCGGTGGCCAAGGCCAACCCGGGCATGCGCTCCTACTGGGATTGGCAGGAGGTCATCAACATCAACAAGGCCGGCACCTGGCCGTATACGCCCGCGACCAACCTGCTGTTCGGCCTGCGCGAGGCCGTGAAGATGCTGGAGGAGGAGGGGCTTGAGAACGTGTTCGCCCGCCACAAGCGCCACAGCGAAGCGACCCGCGCCGCGATCAAGGTCTGGGGCCTGGAGACGCAGTGCCAGGAGCAGGGCGCGCATTCGCCGGCGTTGACGGCAGTGCGGGTGCCTGACGGCCACGACGCCGACCATTTCCGCAAGGTCGTGCTGGATAATTTCGACATGTCGCTCGGCACCGGCCTCAACAAGGTCAAGGGCAAGGTGTTCCGGATCGGCCATATCGGTCACTTCAACGACCTGATGCTGATGGGCACGCTGTCGGGCGTCGAGATGGGTCTTGATCTCGCCAAGGTGCCGCATCGCAGCGGCGGTGTGCTGGCGGCGATGGACGTCCTCAAGGGACGCGACGCCGCGCAGGCGTCGAAAGTCGCTTGAGAGGGCCTTGGTCTCAAAATCAAATCGTAACGAACAGAAAGAGCGAGACATGAACGCGCCCGTCACTTCGACCGAAGACCTGATCTATTCCGTCGAGGACGGGATTGCGCGCATCACCTTCAACCGGCCGCAGGCGCGCAATGCGCTGACCTTTGCGATGTATGAGCAGATGGCCTCGATCTGCGAGAACATCAATCAGGATCACTCCATCAAGGCGCTGATCCTGACCGGCGCCGGCGACAAGGCGTTCGCCTCGGGCACCGACATCTCCCAGTTCCGCGCGTTCAAGACCGCGCAGGACGCGCTGGATTACGAGGCACGGATCGACCGCGTGCTGGGTACACTCGAACAGTGCCGCGTGCCTGTGATCGCCGCGATCGCCGGTGCCTGCACCGGCGGCGGCGCCGGGATCGCCGCCTGCTGCGACATCCGCATCGGCACCGAGGCGACCCGGATCGGCTTCCCGATCGCGCGCACGCTCGGCAACTGCCTCTCGATGTCCAACATCTCGCGGCTGGTGTCGCTGATCGGTCCGGCGCGGACCAAGGACCTGATCTTCAAGGCGCGCCTCGTCGAGGCGCCGGAAGCGCTGGCACTCGGGCTGTTGAATGAGGTCGTCCCCGATGTCGAGACCTTGCAGCGCCGCGCCGATGAGACCGCGAAGCTGGTCGCCGGCCATGCGCCGATCACGCTCGAGGTGACCAAGGAAGCGGTCCGCCGCATCCGCCGCACGCTGTCGCGCGACGAGGGCGAGGACCTGATCCTGCGCGCCTATATGAGCGAGGATTTCCGCGAGGGCATGGACGCCTTCCTCAACAAGCGTGCGCCCAACTTCAAGGGCAAGTAGCGGCGGCGTCTCCGCTCCGCTCTTCATCCCAGCCACAACTGTCATCGCCCCGGGCGATGACACCGCGTGTTGGCATCGTGAACCGTCCTCATCGTCGTCCCGGCGAAGGCCGGGCCCCATAACCACAGATGGTGATTGTTGTCTGATGGTGGAACGACGAGTCCCATCTACAACATCCGCCGCGGCGTATGGGTCCCGGCCTTCGCCGGGACGACGATGGTGTATGCGGCCGGCTGTGAGACTCGGTCCGCTCACGTTCCTCATTCCAAAGTCATACGCCATGCGACGGTTCGGCGGCTTGAACTCACTTCTTTTCTCGGCACAATGACCGCACCCGCCGCTTCGTAGCTTTTGCCAAGCCGAACAAATAGATAGGGAAGAAACACGTGGGACAGATTGTGAAAGCCACGGCTGCCATCGCGGCCTTGCTCTTGAGCACGCCGGCATTTGCCGGCTGGGAGCCGAGCAAGCCGGTCGAGATCGTGGTTGCGGCCGGCGCCGGCGGCGCCTCCGACCAGATGGCGCGTATGATGCAGGCGGCGATCCAGAAGAACAATCTGATGAAGCAGCCGATGGTGGTGTCGCTGAAGGGTGGCGCGTCGGGTGCGGAAGCGCTGATGTACATGAAGTCCAGCGAGGGCGATCCCAACAAGGTGCTGATCGCCTATTCGCTGATCTACATGCTGCCGCTGTCGGCCAAGATCCCCTTCAACTGGCGCGACCTCACGCCGGTGTCGGTGATCGCGCTCGACCAGTTCGTGCTGTGGGACAACGTCTCCGGTCCGAAGACCGTGAAGGAGTTCATCGATGCCGCGAAGGCGGCGAGCGCACCGTTCAAGATGGGCGGCACCGGCTCCAAGCGCGAGGACCACGTGCTGACCGTCTTCATGGAGCAGAAGACCGGCGCGAAGTTCTCCTACCTGCCGTACAAGTCTGGCGGCGAGGCCGCGACCCAGCTGGTCGGCGGCCACACCGAGTCCAACGTCAACAATCCCAGCGAGAACCTCGAAGTCTGGCGTGCCGGTCAGGTGCGTGCGCTCTGTGTGTTCGACAAGGAGCGCATCTCCTACAAGACCAAGGTCACCGAGACGCAATCCTGGAACGATATCCCGACCTGCAAGGAGGAAGGGCTCGACGTGCAGTATCTGATGCTGCGCGCGATGTTCCTGCCGGGCAAGGTGAGCCAGGAGCAGCAGGCATTCTATGTCGACCTGTTCCAGAAGGTGACGCAGACGGCGGAATACAAGGACTACATGGAGAAGCAGGCGTTGAAGCCGATCTTCCTCACCGGCAAGGACATGGTCGAGTTCCTCGAGGACGACGACAAGCAGAACGCCACGCTGATGAATGCAGCGGGCTTTGTCGCAAAATAGCGCACGCGGTCCGGAATTGGCTTGCATGCGGCGGCGGCGCGGTGATTACTGCGCCGCAGTATGGCCGGACGTTCGGCTAGCCGTGGAGCGATCATGACCAAAGCCGTGTTGGGGATCATCGGCGGATCCGGCATCTACGATCTGCCGGGCCTGGAAAACGTCCGCGAGGAAGCGGTCGCAAGTCCCTGGGGCGAGCCGTCGGCGCCGCTGCGCCGCGGCGAGATGGCGGGGTTGCCGATCGTGTTCCTGCCGCGGCACGGTCCGGGTCACGCGCTGTCGCCGTCCGACATCAACTATCGCGCCAATATCGACGTGCTGAAGCGGGCAGGGGTCACCGACCTCGTCGCGCTGTCCGCCTGTGGCTCGTTCAAGGAGGAGCTGCCGCCGGGCACCTTCGTATTGGTCGATCAGTTCGTCGATCGCACCCACAAGCGCGAGAGCTCGTTCTTCGGCAAGGGCTGCGTCGCCCATGTCTCGATGGCGCATCCGGTGTCGCCGCTGCTGGTGAAGCATCTCGCGGCCGCCGCCGAAGCTGAAGCCATCGCGTTCGCACGCGGCGGCACCTACCTCTGCATGGAGGGGCCGCAATTCTCCTCACTCGCGGAAAGCCTGACCTACAAGGCGCAGGGCTATTCGGTGATCGGCATGACCAACATGCCCGAAGCCAAGCTCGCCCGCGAAGCCGAGATCTGCTACGCCAGCGTGGCGATGGTCACCGATTTCGACTGCTGGCATCCGGCGCATGATGCCGTGACCGTGCAGGATATCATCCGGGTGCTGAATTCGAACGCCGAGAAGGCCAAGGCGCTGGTCGCGCGGCTGGCGCGGGATTTCCCGCGCGAGCACGAGCCGTGTCCGATCGGGTCGGATCGCGCGCTCGATACCGCGCTGATCACGGCGCCCGCGGCGCGCGATCTGCATCTGCTCGCCAAGCTCGATGCAGTCGCCGGACGGGTGTTAGGCGCATGAAGGTCGACGGACGACATTTTCGCAGCATCTGGCTCGAGCCTGACGGCTGGTCGGTCGGCGCGATCGATCAACGCCGGCTGCCGCACGAATTCATCGTGGCCAGACTCACGACCGCTGATGAGGCCGGCGAGGCGATCAGCTCGATGCTGGTCCGCGGCGCACCGTTGATCGGCGCCACCGCAGCCTACGGCATGGCGCTCGCGATGCGATCAGATGCTTCCGACGCGGCGCTCGACCATGCCGGCAAGATGCTGGCCGCGACGCGGCCGACCGCGATCAATCTGAGATGGGCTGTTGACGAGATGCAGCGGGCGCTCGCGCCGCTCGCGGCGTCGGCCCGGGTGGACGCGGCCTACGCCCGCGCCCGCGCAATCGCCGACGAGGATGTCGAGATCAACCGCGAGATCGGCCGCCACGGGCTCGGCCTGATCGAGGCAATCGCCGCGTCCAAGAAGCCGGGCGAGCCGGTCAACGTCCTGACCCATTGCAACGCAGGCTGGCTTGCAACCGTCGATTGGGGAACGGCGACATCACCAATCTACCAGGCGCATGATCGCGGCATTCCGGTCCATGTCTGGGTCGACGAGACGCGCCCGCGCAATCAGGGCGCCTCGCTCACCGCCTGGGAGCTCGGTCATCACGGCGTGCCGCACACCGTGATCCCCGACAACACCGGCGGCCATCTGATGCAGCACCGCATGGTCGATCTGGCGATCGTCGGCACCGATCGCGTCGCCGCCAATGGCGACGTCTGCAACAAGATCGGGACCTATCTGAAGGCGCTGGCGGCACACGACAACGGCGTGCCGTTCTATGTCGCGCTGCCGTCGCCGACCATCGACTTTCGTATCGACGATGGCATCAAACAGATCCCGATCGAGCAGCGCGCGGCCAGCGAGGTAACACACCTAACCGGGCGCACGGCGGATGGACGGATCGAAACCGTGCGCGTGGTTCCGGATGGCTCCTCGGTCGCTAATTTCGGTTTCGACGTCACGCCGGCGCGGCTGGTGACGGGTCTGATCACCGAGCGCGGCGTCCTCGATGCGAATCGTGCTGCGCTTGCGAGCGCGTTTCCCGAACGGTCCAGTTAGCTGAAGGCTGCATTGACGGTGATTGCATCTGCGCGCTATCCCAATCGTTGCCGTCGCAACCCAGACCGTCGAGCCCATGTCCAACACCGATCTTGAGATCGTCGTCGACGATCCGACCGCGCCTGAAGAAAATTCGCCGACCGTCGTCTCGACCGGCTTCGTCGACATCGTCGTCTCGCTGCTGTTGCTTGCGCTCGCATTGGTGCTCGGCTGGGACAATTGGCGCACCGGCGCCTCGTGGGACTCGACCGGACCGCAGCCGGGCTATTTTCCGTTCTACCTCTCGGTGATCCTCGGCGCCGCCAGCCTCTATGGCCTGGGCGCCGCCTTCGTGTCGCGCCGGGAGGCTGTCGAGACCTTCGTCACCCGGGCGCAGCTTCGCCGGGTGATGGCGGTGTTCGCGCCGACATTCCTGTTCTGCCTCGCCACGCAATATCTCGGCCTCTATGTCGCGAGCTTCCTCCTGATCGCGGGCTTCATGCGCGTCGTCGGCAAGATCGCCCTGTGGAAGTCGTTGCTCACCGCCTTCATCTTCACCGCCGCGATGTTCGTGACCTTCGACATCGCATTCGATGTCATCATGCCGAAGGGGCCGCTCGAAGCGGCCTTCGGTTACTGAGCGATCGACAGGATTTCGAAACATGGAAGCTTTCGGTCTCCTGCTGCACGGCTTCGCCGTCCTTTTGACGTGGAAGACGCTGCTGTTGATGATGGTCGGGCTCGTGCTCGGCATCTTCGTCGGCGTGCTACCCGGGCTCGGCGGCCCGAACGGCGTCGCGATCCTGCTGCCGTTGACCTTCACGATGGACCCGACGTCGGCGATCGTGATGCTGTCCTGCATCTACTGGGGTGCGCTGTTCGGCGGCGCCATCACCTCGATCCTGTTCAACATCCCCGGCGAAGCCTGGTCGGTTGCGACCACGTTCGACGGCTATCCGATGGCGCAGCAGGGCAGGGCGGCCGAAGCGCTCACCGCGGCGTTCACCTCCTCCTTCATCGGTTCGCTGGTCGCGGTGCTCTTGATCACCTTCCTGGCGCCGATGATCTCGTCGTTCGCACTGAAGTTCGGGCCGCCGGAATTCTTCGCGGTCTATCTCCTGACCTTCTGCTCGTTCGTCGGCCTCGGCCGCGAAGCCAAGCACAAGACGGTCATCTCGATGTCGCTCGGGCTGCTGCTCGCCGGTGTCGGCATGGATACGGTGTCCGGGCAATTGCGCATGACCTTCGGCTCGGCGGAGCTCTTGCGCGGCATCAACTTCCTCGTCGCCGTGATCGGCCTGTTCGGCATCAGCGAGATCCTGCTCACGATGGAGGAGCGCCTGGCGCTGCGTGGACACGCCGCCGGCATTTCCCTGCGCGTGGTGCTGTCGGTGTGGAAGGACCTGCCGAAATACTGGGTGACCCTGCTGCGCTCATCGGTGATCGGCTGCTGGCTCGGCATCACGCCGGGCGGTGCGATCGCGGCTTCCTTCATGGGCTATAATCTCGCCAAGCGCTTCTCCAAGGATCAGGAAAGCTTCGGCAAGGGCCGCATCGAAGGCGTGTTCGCGCCGGAGACCGCTGCGCACGCGTCCGGCACCTCCGCGCTGCTGCCGATGCTTGCGCTCGGCATTCCCGGCTCGGGCACGGCCGCGATCCTGCTCGGCGGCCTGATGGTGTGGGGCCTCAATCCCGGCCCGCTGCTGTTCGTCGAGCACAAGGATTTCGTCTGGGGCCTGATCGCCTCGATGTATCTCGGCAACGTCGTCGGCCTCGTGCTGGTGCTGACCACGGTGCCGATCTTCGCATCGATCCTCCGCGTGCCGTTCGCGGCGGTCGCCCCGATGATCGTGGTGTCCTGCGCGATCGGCGCCTACGCGATCCAGAATGCGATGTTCGACATCTGGCTGATGCTGGGCTTCGGCGTCGTCGGCTACGTCTTCAAGAAGATCGGCATCCCGCTGGCGCCGTTCACGCTTGCCTTGGTGCTCGGCAGCCGCGCCGAGGACGCGTTCCGGCTGTCGATGATCGGTTCCGGTGGCGACATGAAGGTGTTCTGGTCGAACGGCTTGGTCGGCACGATCACCACACTGGCGATCTTGCTGCTGTTCTGGCCGGTGATCGATCGGGCCTTCGCCGGCGTCGCGCGTCTGCTGCGGCCGGCAAAGGCCTAAGGCGTCAAACGACCTTGCGCTGACGTAGCTCGGCGATCTCGTCACTGCCGAAACCGAACTCGGCCAGCACTTCCTCGGTCTGCTCGCCGAACTCCGGTGGACGCGCCACCATCTTGCTCGGCGTCCGCGACAGCGTCACCGGCTGGCTGACCAGCTGGATGTCCCGGTTCTCGTCGTTCGGCACGCGCTGGGCCATGCCGAGATGCTTGACCTGGGCATCCTCGAACATCTGGTCGATCGAGTAGATCGGCCCGCACGGCACGCCGGCGGCATTCAGCTCCTGCACCCAGGTCTCGGTCGATTTCTTCTCGGTCAGCGCGTTGATCCGCGCATTCAGCGCGTCGCGGTTCTTCGAGCGCGCCGGCGCAGTCGCATAGTTGGGGTCGGTGATCAGGTCGGGCGCGCCGATCGCCTGGGCGCACCGTTCCCAGATCCGTCCGCCTGTCGTGGCGATGTTGATGTAGCCGTCGGAGGTCTTGAACACGCCGGTCGGGATCGAGGTCGGATGGTTGTTGCCGGCCTGCTTGGCGACTTCCTTCTCCATCAGCCAGCGCGCCGCCTGGAAATCCAGCATGAATATCTGCGCCTGCAGCAGCGAGGTCTGCACCCACTGGCCTTCGCCGGAGACGTCACGTTCCAGCAGCGCGGTGAGGATGCCGAGCGCGCAAAACAGCCCCGCGGTCAGGTCGGCGACGGGAATGCCGACGCGCATCGGACCTTCGCCGGGCGCGCCGGTCACCGACATCAGGCCGCCCATGCCCTGTGCGATCTGATCGAAGCCCGGGCGCTTGTGATAGGGACCGTCCTGGCCGAATCCGGAGATGCTGCCATAGACGATCTTCGGATTGATCTGGCGGATGCTCTCATAGTCGATGCCGAGCTTGGCCTTGACGTCCGGCCGGAAGTTCTCGACGACGACGTCAGCCTGCTCGGCCAGCCGCTTGAACACTTCGAGCCCTTTGGGGTCCTTCAGGTTCAGCGTCATGGCCCGCTTGTTTCGGTGCAGGTTCTGGAAGTCCGATCCCCCGCGCGGGCCGCCCGGCTGCTCGCCGCCGCCGTCCTCCAGCAGCGCATCGATCTTGATCACGTTGGCACCCCAGTCGGCGAGCTGGCGCACGCAGGTCGGCCCAGACCGGACCCGGGTCAAATCCAGCACGGTGAAGCGGGACAGGGCTTGGGATGCGCGGGGAAAGGGCATTGAGACACCTCTTGTTTGGCGGGCCGCTCTGGGGCTTCGGTCACTCTGACTTAGACAATTTGGCAGGCCTTTCCAACCGTTACCCGGACAACAAACCGGAACTGGAAGCAAACCGGCATGGTTCCGCCGAGATCGGCCCTGCCTCGGCGGCCCGTTTCGGCCGGTCCGACGTGTGCTCGCGGCCCCGCCGTCCGCCAACCCTCGACAATCACTCCGCCGGCTGCTAGCCCGTCGCCAAGCCGAGTGGGTTTTGCCCTTTTGGAAGAGGCACTTGAGGCGTATCGAAGCGATGGACCGAAAGCGGGCATAGCGGTGAAGAGGGGTCCATCCCATCTGCTCGGTAACTCGGCATGGAATGCGACCGCGTTTGCGGTCGCGGTTCTGCTCAATCTGGCGATTCTCCCGTTCGTGATTCTCCGGCTCGGCCTTGCCGCGTTCGGCGTCGCGGGTTTGGTGACCGCCTGTGTCGCGCCGGCGCTGATGTTCAGCAATGCGCTTGGCCTCTCGACCGCGCGCGAACTCGCGCAACGGCTGGAGCCGTCCGATCGCGACGCGGCACGGCGGTTTTTCGCGACCGCCCTTGCGCTCGCCGTAGCCGGGGGCAGTGTGATCGCGGCATTGCTTGCCTTTGCCGGAGCGCCGCTCGCACGATTGGGATTTCACCTCGGAGGTCCGGCCGGTGACGACCTTGGGCTTGCCTTCGCGCTGGCCGGCGCCGGTTGGCTATGCCAGTGCCTGTTCGCGGTCTTCCAGTCGCTATTCACGGCACGTCAGGACTATCGGCGGATCGCGGCGATCAGCATCACCGGCACAGTGGTGACGACGATGTCGATGCTGCTGCTGATCCCCCACGCGCCGCGCGCCTCGACCTTTCTCGGCTGTCAGGCCCTGGGCTTTGCGACAAATCTGCTGATGGCTCTCGCTTGGTCGCGGCTCGCCATCAACGATTGGCTAGCACGGCCGACGCTCGATCAAGGCGCGCTGCGGGCATTGGTCAAGCTTGGCGGCTGGCAGGTCGCGGCACAAAGCGGCGCGCTGTTCTCAGGTCAGGCGGACCGCTATCTGCTCGGCGTGCTGCTGCAGCCGCAATTCGTCGGCTTTTACAGCGTCGCGCAGCGGCTGGAGGAGGCGGTCTATATCGGCGTGCTGAAGATCGGCGAGATCCTGTTCCCGTTCTTCAGCACGCTGCAGAAGGAGGATGACGACCGCAAGGTCGACCTCTTGCTGCGCTCGTCGTGGATTCTCAACGTCCTGGCCGCGAGCGCGCTGGGTGGTCTGATCCCGGTCGCCGGTGCGTTGCTGTATCGATGGACCGGCGCCGAAGTCGCCGCCGAGGCGCAGCTGGTGCTGGTGGTGCTTGCGATCAGCGGAATCTTGGGCTCGAGCGCCAACGTGTTCGCGTACTATCTGCTGTCGCAGGGCCGCTCCAGCTACAACGCGCTGATCTCGCTCGTCACGGGCTTTTTCACGCTGGCGACCAGCGCCATCGCATTGCCGATTTTCGGTTGGCAGGCGGCCGGCTGGAGCTCCTGTGTCGGCATGGTCGCCCAGGTGGTGATCACCGTGCTGCTGTTGCGGCGTACCTTCAGGCTTTCAGGGATGTGGTCGCGGATGCTGCATTTCGTCCTGATCCCGCTCGGGACCGGCGTCGCGATTGCGTTGGCGCTGCGCTCGCAGCTTGGCCATGTATCATTCGACCACGCGCCGTCATGGTGGTATGTGGTGTCGCTCTACGGCGTATCGGCGGCGGTGATCTTTGTCGCCGCCGTTGCCGTGTCGCAGCTGGGTCCCTATCGCTCCGTCTGCTGGCGGGATCTCCGCATCATCATCACCCGCTTCTTGCCGTTCAAGGCCGCCTAGACATGTGTGGTATCGCAGGCATCGTCAATCTTCGGGGCAATCCCGTCGAGCCGGCCGAGATCTCACGACTCACCAGCCTGATCGCGCATCGCGGACCGTTCGGCGAAGGCACCTGGTTCAATGCGAAACGAAACGTCGCCTTCGGCCACCGCCGGCTTGCCATCATCGATCCCGGCGAGGGCGGCTATCAGCCGATGGTGTCAGGCGATGGCCGCCATGTGATCGTCTACAACGGCGAGATCTACAACTTCCTCGAATTGCGCCGCGAGCTCGAGGCGAAGGGCGCGGTGTTCCGCAGCCAGTCCGATACCGAGGTGATCCTTGCCGCCTGGCAGGCCTGGGGAGAGGACATGCTGCTGCGCTTCAACGGCATGTGGGCGCTGGCGATCTACGATACGGCGACTGACGAGCTGTTCCTTGCCCGCGATCGCTTCGGCATCAAGCCGATGCTGTACGCGTTGTCATCCGAGCGGTTCGTGTTCGCGTCCGAGCAGCGGGCGCTGGCGCGGAGCGGGCTGCTCGAGACGTCGCTCGATATCGACGTGGCGCGTCGGCTGCTGCTTGACCCGTTCGGAATCGAAGGCAGCGAGCGGACGCTGTATTCGCAGGTTCGCCGCCTGCAAGGCGGCCACTGCATGTGGCTGCGCCAGGGCCGCGTACAGGTGCGCCGCTGGTGGCGGACCGTGGACCATCTGCCCGCGATCCCGCAAACCGAGACCGAACGCGTCGCGCGCTTTCGCGACCTGTTTCAGGATTCCGTTGCCTTGCGTATGCGCAGCGACGTGCCGATCGGGACCTGCCTGTCGGGCGGCTTCGACTCGTCCGCGGTGATCTGCGCCATGGCGAGCCATGAGAAGGCCGGCATGGGGCCACGAGACTCCACCGCCTGGCGGCATGCCTTCGTCGCGACCTTTCCGGGGGCCAGCAATGACGAGCGGCCGATGGCGGAGGAGGCGGCGGCGTGGGCCGACGTGGCACCGAGCTTCCTCGAGATCGGGCGCGCCGATGCGCTCACCGATCTTGACCGCATCCTCGACGATAATGACGACGTCTATATCGGGCTGCCCAGCGCGCCGTGGCTGATCTATCGCGAGCTGCGGCGCCAGAACGTCACCGTGTCGCTCGATGGCCACGGCGCAGACGAGTTGATGGGCGCTTACTTCCAGGAAGGACAGTCGGCCGCGTTCCGGATCCGCAACGCAGCGGCTGCGCTGATGTCGCGATCGCGGCTGGCGCAGCGCGGCATCGACTTCCTGCGCGCGCAGATGATCAGCCGCCAGGGGCGCTATTTCCTGCGGGGAGGCTTGACCGCGATCCCCGCAGCGCTGCCGCTGGTCGCCGAAAACGACGAACTCCCTGATACGTGGGGGGCGCTGAACCGGCGTCTCTACCGCATGTTCCACTCGACCACGCTGCCCACCATTCTGCGCAATTTCGACCGGCTCTCGATGGCCCATGGGATCGAGGTCCGCATGCCGTTCATGGACTGGCGTCTGGTGACCTATACGATGGCACTGCCGGAAACCAGCAAATCGGCCGACGGCATGACCAAGGTGGTGGCGCGGCAGGCGATGGCGAACCTGATGCCCGAAAGCATCCGCACCGCGCGCCGCAAGGTCGGCTTCAACTCGCCGATGCCGGAATGGCTGAATGGACCGTTGGCCGGTTGGACCGCGGAGCTGGTCGAGCGGAAGGTCCCGGCATTTGCCGAGTTCGTCGACGAGGCGCCGCTCCGACAGGCGGTTGGCCACTTGACGGCAACGCAGCGCTGGGATTGGGAATCCGTTGGCCGGATCTGGCCATACCTGAACATGAAATGGCTGTTGGCGAGGTCCGCATAACCAATGCGTCTGTTCCAGAATAGCGGTCTCTATCCGTCCTATCTGCCGCGATTGAACCAGCTTGCGGCAAATGCCTCGACTTTCGCGGCACGTCGCGACGTGTTCTTGCACGATCGTTTTGGTGCGGCGCATTTTCTCAAGCCGGTGCTCGATGGCGCGCCCGAAGCCTTCTTCACCAATGCTGACGACGAAGTGCTGCAGCGCCGGTGGGCGCGTGAGCAAGGCATGCAGGGCGCGCCGACGCTCGAGGCCATTCTGCTCGCGCAGATCGAGCATCACGGAACCGAGGTGTTCTACAATCTCGATCCGGTGCGCTTTCCGAGCGCGTTCGTCGCCAAGCTTCCCGGCTGTGTGAGGAAGACGCTGTGCTGGCGCGCGGCGCCCTCGGGAAATGCTGACCTCAGGGCCTATGGCGCCGTGCTCGGAAATTTCCCCTCGATCCTCCAGGCCTGGCGCGACAAAGGATGCCGGGCGGAGCTGTTCTTCCCTGCGATCGATCCTGTCATGGAGCAATATGGCCACGGCGAGCGGCCGATCGACGTGGCATTCGTCGGTGGATATTCGCGGCATCACAGCGCGCGCGGCAGGACGCTCGAACAGGTCGCGGCGCTGGCGGCCGATCGCAACATCGTGTTCTGCCTCGATGCATCGCGGCTGACCCGGCTTGCCGAAAGCGCGGTCGGGCGATTGCTGCCGCTGGGGAAACACCGGCGCCCCGACGTCATCGCGCGCATCGCAAGGACGCCGCTGTTCGGCCGGGATCTCTACGAACTGTTCGGGTCAGCGAAGATCGTGCTCAACGGCGCCATCGACATGGCCGGCAATGATCGCGGCAATATGCGCTGCTTCGAGGCGATGGGCTGCGGATCGCTGCTGGTGTCGGATGCGGGCAATTATCCGGAGGCGATGCAGGATGGGGTCACGATGCGTACCTATGATGTTCCCGAGCGGGCCGTGGAGGCGATTTCGAGCAGCCTGCAGGATTGGCCGCAATGGGCCGGGATCGCTGAAACCGGCAGGGCGCGCGTGCAGGGGACCTACAGCAAGGCCTGGCAATGGGCGCAGTTTATCGACCTCGTCGCGCGGATTGAGCCGTGCTAGAGGGGGGCATTGTGCCGGCCAGCGGGCGGGCGATCGGGCCGAGATGATGTCTGCAAGTGACTTGATCCATCAACTGAAATGGGCGGCTGACGGGCTTGCCGTGCCGCTCTTCAAGCTGCGGCCGCGTCCGTTCGGCCCAGGCTATCAGACGGTCAAGCGCGACACCATCACGGCGGCCATCGATGCGGGCCTGCTTCAGACGGGAAATGAGCTTCCGCCCGGCTACGGCGTCGCCATGGACGAGCGCGTGGTGGAATATCCTTGGGTCTATGGCCGACTGACCAATGTAGGCAAGATGCTGGACGCGGGATCGACCTTCAATCACGACTTCCTGCTGCAGCGTGCGCCATTGCGTGGCGCGGATCTCACCATCATGACGCTGGCGCCGGAGCGGCGATGCTATTGGCGTGATGGCTACTCCTACATGTTCGGCGATCTCCGCAAGACGATGTTCGGCGACCATGTGTTCGACACCGTCGCGAGCATTTCCACGATCGAGCACATCGGTCTCGACAACCAGATGCTCTACACCGGCGATCCGCGCGACGCCGAGACCGATCGGGACGGCTTCGTTCCGGCGGTGAAGGAGTTCAAGCGCATCCTCAAGCCCGGCGGCACCTGCCTGATCTCCGTGCCGTTCGGCAAGCGCGACAATCTCGGCTGGTACCAAGTGTTCGATCTTGCCATGATCGAGCGCATCATCGAGGCATTCGGTGCGGCATCGCACCAGGTGGATTATTTCGGCTATTCGCGACAAGGCTGGTCGCGCCAGAGCGCCGAGGCGCTCGCCGACGCGACCGTTTTTGACGTGCATACCGGAAAGGGGCAGGGCGATGACCTTGCGGCGTCGTCGCGCGCCATCGCTTGCCTGCAGCTGACGGCATGAATCTCGATTACCTGATCCAGCGTCTGATCGGTCGCGCGACCTGCCGCTTGCGGGCCGACGCGGCGCTCGGCCGCTACGCCAGGATTAGGAACATCCGCGGCGATTCCGACAAGATCGTCGTCGGCCGCAACAGCCGCGTCCTGGGCGAGCTCCTGACGTTCGCACATGGCGGGGAGATCCAGATCGGCGAATGGTGCTATGTCGGCGAGGGAACCCGGATCTGGTCGGCGGCCTCGATCGAGATCGGCAACCGCGTGCTGATCTCGCATTCGGCGAACGTGTTCGACAATCTCACCCATCCGCTGCGGGCAGAGGAGCGTCACCGGCAGGTGCAACAGATTTTCACGCGCGGCCATCCGGACGACATCTCGCTGGACGAGAGCCCCGTCAAGATCTGCGATGATGCATGGGTCGGCGCGGGCGCGATGGTCCTGCGCGGCGTGACCGTGGGCCAAGGCGCCATTGTCGCGGCCGGCGCGGTCGTGACCAAGGATGTCGCGGCATTTTCGATCGTGGCCGGCAATCCGGCCGTGCTGGTGAGGGAGCTTGGCCCCGGTGAGCGGTGAGCGCAAGTTTACTACCTGGGAGGAAGCGGTGGTCTGGCTGCGCAATCAGCCGGACCAGCGCCAGCTCGTACTCGACGCATTCTACGACGATCCGCTCGCCGGCGCCGCTGAACGCTATTTCCACAGCTCCGAGTGGCAGGCGGTCGCCTCGCTGTTGCGCGGCCGCTCGGGTGCCGCGCTCGACGTCGGCGCCGGCCGCGGCATTGCGAGCTATGCGCTCGCCCGAACCGGCTTTGCCGTCACCGCACTGGAGCCCGATCCGAGCTCGATCGTGGGAGCGACGGCGATCCGCGCTCTGGCGCAACAGACGCAATTGCCGATCAAGGTGGTCGAGGAGTTTTCCGAGCGGCTGCCGTTCGCCGACGCGACGTTCGATCTGGTCTTCGCACGTGCCGTCTTGCATCATACGCGCGATCTCGACGGCGCCTGCCGGGAGATGTTTCGCGTGTTGCGGCCGGGCGGCATGCTGATCGCCGCGCGCGAGCATGTCATCAGCAAGGAGGCGGATCTTCCGCAGTTCCTCGCGCAGCATCCGCTGCACCATCTCTACGGCGGCGAACATGCGTTCCTGCTGGATCGCTACACCGGCGCGCTGGCGAGCGCGGGATTTTCCGCGATCGACACGCTGGCGCCACTGCAAAGCCCGATCAATCTTGCCCCCCATACAGAGGACACGTTGAGGTCCGCACTTGTCGAGAAGCTAGCACAAAGGGTTCCCTTGCGCCCGCTCTGGCGCGGCGCACTCGCCTCCGAGCGCGTATTTGCCTCGCTACTCGCAATTGCTACGCGCTTTGACCGCAGACCGGGTCGCCTCTACTCATTTGTTGGCCGCAAGCCGGCCTGAATGCGCGCGTGCCGAAAGCGCGGCGCTGTCGTGAGGAAAGGCGCCAAGCTTGAGCGATCTCAGCTTTTGGCCTACCACTAAGCTGCTCCGAAAATTGGCCATGCAGCCATCCTGGATAGAATGATGGTCGACGAAGAGATGAAACTGCACCGGATCGACGAGGGTTCGATCTATGCAAACCTAGAGTATCTTGCCAACAATCCCTCTTGGCATGTCGAGGAGTCTCCCTGGAAAGCAGACAAGATCTACGAAATCTTGCGCAGGAATGGTCTCGCTCCATCCCGAATCGCGGAAGTAGGCTGTGGCGCTGGGGAAATTCTCGTGCAGCTCAAGGCGCGGCTGCCAGCGACTTCGTTCGTCGGTTACGAGATGTCAGAGCAAGCGTTCAAGCTGGCGGCGACGCGCGAACGCGACGGTATTCACTACGTCAAGGGCAACCTGCTTGAATTCGATGAATCCTTCGGTGCTTTGCTGTGCATCGACGTGTTCGAACACGTGGATGATTACATCGGATTCATCAAGGCCTTGAAATCCCGCGCAGAGTACAAGGTCTTTCATATTCCGCTCGACCTTTCCGTTCAGTCGGTTCTGCGCGGTGATGCTCTGAACGGAATCCGATCGAGGGTCGGCCATCTCCATTACTTCACCAAGCAGACGGCCTTGGAGACGATCAGGTATTGCGGATACGACGTGATCGACTACAATTTTACGGCGCTGGCGATCGAGCCGCCTGGCCGAGGTCTTCGGGCCAATCTCATGAAGGTGCCGCGCGTGCTGTTGTCCAAGCTATCGGTCGACCTGGCAGCCCGCATTTTGGGCGGATGGTCCTTGATGGTACTTGCGAAATAGCACCATAACCGGCTCGGGCAACTATATTCCTTGATCGGCGGCCGCGCTCGTCCGTGGGCAGGCCTGAGGCTCACGCGAGACCGTCATCGAACCGGCCGTCCCACGCGCGCTGCATGCTCTCTGCGAGGGATACTGAGGGGACCCAGCCGGTCAGCTGTCTCAACTTGTCCGTGGATGCTTTCAGCATGGGGCGGTCGACCGATCGCATCCGCGCGGGATCCTGCTGAATGTCGATCCTGATGCCGGACGCCGCCGCGATGGCTTCGACCACTTCGCCGACCGAGTGCGTGCGCCCCGTGCCGAGGTTCGAGATGATCGGGCCACGGTCGAATGCGTCAGAGGTTCCGAGCGCGCGGAAGCCGCGCGCAACGTCGCTGACGTCAATGTAGTCGCGATGCGGAAACAGGTTGCCCAGCGCAAGCCGGGTCGTGCCGGCCGCGAGTTGCTCCACGATCGCCGGCACCAGATGCGGATTGGTCTCGCCGGGGCCGACCACGTTGAACAGCCGGACGATCGTCCCGCGGACCTTGTTCTGTGCGTGGAAATAGCGAACGAAGTGCTCGGCATGAAGCTTGGTGTAGCCGTAGATATCGACCGGGCCGAGCGTGTCGTCTTGCTCGAGATGGGCTGCGTCGGCTGGACGATAGACCGCGGCGGTCGATGCAAGAACGAATTTGGTGCCTGGTGCCACCGCATGCAACAGGTTGATGGTGCCCGACACGTTGATGCTGTTGGCCGATCCCGGCTCCGCTTCGCAGGCCGGAATGAAGTGGACGGCTGCCAAATGAAAAACGATGTCCGGCTTGATCCGCTGAACGATTTCGCCAACCGCTCCGGAATCGCGGATGTCGCAGCGATGTAGGACGAACTTGCCCTGGTCCATCTTCTCGAGCCGGTCCTCGCCGCAGGCCAGATTGTCGATGACATGGATGTCGCGCGCGGCGTTTTCCGCGATCAGCTGGCGAACCAGCTCACGGCCCACGTAGCCGACGCCGCCCGTGACGACGATGGAACTACCGTTCATTCACTTCTCCTCTTGAAATGGGCTCGAAAATAGCCGATTTCTCGCCGCGATCTTCGACGTCCGGTTAGCGAATTTTTGTCCAAAGGGCTAGGTTTTGATAGGATCGCGCGGCTGTCGAACCGCCGGCTCCGCAGCGTTGGGCGGTATGGGCGAATGCAGGAAGTACAGTTCGTGAACGGTCGCAGCAGCGATGCCAGGCAGGCTGCGGGGCCGGTGACGGCAGGCGCACCGTTGCGTGTCGCGTTCACCCATATCTCGCGCCGGCGCTGGGCCGGCGGCTACAACTATCAAGGCAATTTATTCGCGGCGCTGGCGCGATTCCGGCCGGGCGAGTTCGCGCCGATCCTGTTTGCGGGAAAGCAGGACGATGCGGACGAGTTGGCCGGGCCAGCGGGCATAGAAGGTGTCGAGGTCGTTCAATCCGCGGCATTCGATGGACAGGCCGGCCTCGTTCAGGCGCTGACGCTCGGCGTCGACCGGGCCGCGGCTGCAGCCTTTCGCGCCCATCGCGTCGATGCGGTATTTGAATCAGCGCGTTTCTTCGGCTGGCGTCTGCCTCGTCCGGCGGTGGCCTGGATTCCGGACCTGCAGCATCTTGCCCTGCCGCATATGTTCACGACGGCCGGGCGCTGGCGCCGCGAGATCGGCTTTCGCGTTCAGATCGCGTCGGGACGAACGATCATGCTGAGCAGCGAGAGCGCCTTGCGCGATTTCAGGGCGCACTACCCGCGTGCCCAAAACCCGGTCAGCGTCGTACGCTTTGCGACCCAGCCGCCCGCCGCATTCCTGAGCACGGACCCGTCAGAGGTGATCGCCGCCCATAATCTGCCGGCGCACTACTTCTATCTGCCCAACCAGTTCTATCGCCACAAGAACCACCAGCTCGTCGTCGACGCCCTGACGATCCTGAAGCGTCGTGGGGTCGACGTGGTCGTCTGCGCCTCCGGCAGCACGGAAGATCGGCGCGAGCCGGGCTACTATGACCTGGTCAATTCCGAGATCAAGAAACGTGGTCTCGAGACCTACTTCCGGCACCTCGGCGTCATCCCGTTGCCGCACGTCTACGCGCTGCTGCGATCTTGTATCGCGCTGCTCAACCCGTCGCGCTTCGAGGGCTGGAGCACGACGGTCGAGGAGGCGAAGTCGTTCGGCGTTCCGATGATCCTGTCCGACATCGACGTGCACCGGGAGCAGACCGCCGGTGCTGCGCGCTATTTCGGGGTCGATGATCCGGCCGCGCTGGCGGATCATCTGACGCAGCTCTCGGAGCACAATCGCGGGCCGGTGATTCGAAATATCGTCCCGCATCAGGACGATGACGTCGGCGCGTTCGCGGCGAGTTTCGCTGCCACCGTGCGGCAGGCTGTTTCAGCAGGGTGAGAAGCAAGGCTTGGTGAAGTGGACGCTCAGCGTCTGCGCGAAACACGCTGATATCGCCGACTGAAGCCGCCGGTCAAACCGCTTGCCCTAACCGGCATCCGGAAGCAGTTCAAAGTTGCTGTCGGGGCTTTCATAGGCGCCGAGCATCGCCTTGGCGATCAGCTTCGGATTGTGCCATCGTTCGACATAACGGCGCGATGCCTCGCCGCGTGCGCGCCACTCGGACCATCGGTCAAGAATGCCGGCAATGCTTTCGACCAGGTTCCCCGGGCTCAATTCGTAAACGGGCAACTCGCGCTTGAGGGCATCCGGAACGAACATCATATCTTCATCCCGGACATAGCACGCGACCGGCTTTCCCATCGCCATCATCTCGACGGCAAAGCCGCCGTACCAGCCTGCCAATACCTGGTCGATTGCGAGGTCTGCCGACCGATAGATTTCCAACGCGCGCTCATGGCTCGTCTTTTCGACGAGGATGAGCTCGAAATCGTAACGCGACCGCAATTGTTCGAGGGCATTCAGGATCATCGGTGTACCCTTGATCCGTCCGGCAGTCGGGGCATGAACGATCTTCGGTCGCCCCTGCGTGGAGGGCAGTGCGACGTCGAACTTTTCGATCTCGACGTTTGAATACGGGAGAAATTGGCCGTTCGGGACGATGTGTCCGAGCTCCGGATTGAGGTAGAAGACCCGGTCGAACAGCGGCAGCACCTTGTCGATCAGGAAATGCCGCCGGTGGTCGAGAGCGTCCGTGCATCTTTGATACAGCTCGCAATGTTGCGGGGCGCACATCGTCCATTCGTTTCGGCTATTTCCCTCCCTGGCCAACCGGACATCACAACCCTGCAATGTCATGAACAGCTTCTTGTCGAAGAGGCGGGCGGCGTGCAGGTCTGCGGCCCCGAGCTTGTTGATCAGGTCCGTGATCAGCGATGGCCTGGAGAGCACTGATCCGGGCGCCGAGAGCGGGAAGCCTGGCGACAGGAAGGTCTGTCCAAAATAGTAATGAAGAACGTCGTAGCGCCACTGGTTCTTCAGGCCGAACGCCGCGCTGCGAATAGCCGTCTCGAGGAATCCGGCGTTCTTTCCAGCCAGCATCCGGTCTGCCGCGTATCCGAGCCACGTGTCGTTTCGAACGACCACGTCGCTCGATGCTCCGAGCTGCCGTTCAGCACGGGACAGCACCCAAGGCTGATTCCCGACATTGACTGGTCCGTGCAAGATTCTCATGTGCGCGCATTCAGGTCGACGGACCGGGGCGAAGGTCGCGCAGATTGCGAGACATGATCGTGTTTCGTGAGTTCGTCGACTTGCCGCGTCAGGCTCGCCAGCAGATTCTCGGGAAGATCGGCGGTCTCGCAATAGAGCTTCCCGAGTCTCGCTGCGACCGCTTGCAAACTGTAGTGCGTCTCTACATAGCGGCGTCCGGCGTTGCCGATGCCGTTCAGGTCGAGCTCGCCTCTGAGGCATCGCTTCAGGACGTTGTAGATCTCGTCAGGACGGGTGTTGATGATCGGACAGGTGGCCGGATCGATCATCATCTGGTCGCTACGCAGAAAGCAGAGCACCGGTTTGGCCATCGCCATCGCCTCGAGCGCCGTATAGCCGTGAAAGCCCGCGACGAATTGATCCGCAACCACATGCGATGCGCCGAATAGCTCGATGACCTTCTTGTTGGGAACTCCCTGCACGGAGATCAGCTCGATTTTCTCACCCTCTTTCACCAATCGGTCGATCGCTTCGATCAGAAGCCGGGTACCCTTGAAGTGCCCGTGGTTCGGCGCGTGTGCTACTTTCAGCGTGTCGCCGACGCTGTACGTCGGCGGCTTCGCGGCGAATTTGCCTGCGTCAATCGGCCAGTAGTGGATGTCCCGGCAACCGGGCACGTACGTCACCATGTCGCCCATTGCGATCTGAGCCGTCGCACGACCCTTCAGGCGGTTGATCGACGAGGCATGCATCTCCGTCGTGCAGACGCAGAATTTGCCCGGCGCCGGGCATTCTTCGCACAGGTTGGGGTGACCGAGTTCGAGCGTTGTTTCCCTTGCACGGACGTCAGCACCATAAGCGTAGGTATATAGCCGCTTTCTCGAGCGGACGAGGAGGTCGAGTTCCCATGGGTTGATGCCGTAGCGTTCGTCGCTCAGCATCAGGCCGCGGTCATAGAAGTAGTTGAAGAAATCGAAGCGCAGCAGGGCCCACGCAAAAACAAGGCGACGAAACAGGCCGAGGCCTCTTCGGCTGCGTATCAGTCGAAGGAATCCCTCGAACAGGATGAGATTGATGTCAAATGACCTCGTCACGTAGTAGGTGTTGAACACCAGCGAGGACGAGCGGAAGCCCAGCATGCGATCGCAGCGCGCGAGAAGCGGCAAGGTCAGGATCGGAGTGGAGGCCCACAAGGTGCGCACCTTTCCCTGCGCAAGACGCTTCTCGGTGGCGCGCCGCGCCGCGCTCACAAGCATGCGAGTGGCGAAATCTGCGATGGCAGATTGGGTCGGCCGCGGAGATTCAACACCGCCGGAGCGAAGGGTGGCTTCCTTCAGCGACGTTGGTCCGATGGGTTCAATCTTGTTCACTCGGGAGTCCGATGGATGCCAACTCAATGTCAACCGGGAGCTTTTAGCACATGTTCAGTTCGAAGTGCCGCTCGGATGGCCGCGGGCCCACGGAGAGGCTGCACGGAATTGGCGGCCGGCTAGCGCTATCTCAGGTTTCAGCAACGCACGAAGACAGCTTCGTTTGGTCCGGGAACGTTGACGTTCAATACGCGAACAGGCTAAGACAGCGGCGGTTTGTTCCAAATGCGCACATATTCTGACGCGGCGGTTATACCGAGCTCCGCCATCGAATCAATCTGGATAGGCATTTCGTGTGCGGCATTTTTGGACTTGTAGATAAGACCGGGCCCGTCGATGCCCGCCGAGTGGACCAGATGACCGATCTCGTTGCCCACCGTGGACCGGATGGGCGCGGCGTGAGGGTTAGCGGGAACGTCGGGCTGGGCCACCGGAGACTGGCCGTTATCGATCTGACCGATGACGGCGCGCAGCCGATGTGCGACAGGCGGCTTCCCGTCTGGATCACCTACAATGGTGAGATCTACAATTACATCGAGCTGCGCGCGGAGCTTGAGGCTCTCGGATATACCTTCGACTCGGCCTCGGACACCGAGGTCCTGCTGACGGCCTATATTTGCTGGGGCCCGGAGTGCCTCGAGCGCTTCAACGGCATGTGGTCGTTTGCGATTCACGATGAGCGCGACAATACGCTGTTCTGCGCCCGCGACCGGTTCGGCGTGAAGCCGTTCTACTATGTCGACACGGCCAAGCAGTTCGCGTTTGGCTCCGAGATCCGCCAGCTTCTTCCGTTGATCGAGCGCCCGATTGCGGATGATGGTCTGATCAACGATTTCCTCGTTTGCGGCATGACCGACCATACCAATCGGACTTTCTTCAAGGGCGTCGACAAGCTGCCTCCGGGGCATTGGATGCGTGTCGACGTGTCGACAGGCCGCGTCGAAATCAAGCGCTATTATTCGCTTGCTCCGGGTTCGGCGGTGACCGATGAGGCCGACGCGGCAGGGTCGCTGCGCGAGCTGCTTGACGACGCGACGCGCCTGCGGCTGCGTTCGGATGTCCGTGTCGGAACCTGCCTCTCGGGAGGATTGGATAGTTCGAGCGTGGCAGCGCTGGCCGCGCGGCGTTATGCGCCAGGTTCCGGCGAGCGCTTCTTTGCCATCACGGCCGTGAGTGAGCAGGCCTCCAACAATGAGGAGACCTACGCGGCGGAGGTTGCGGAGAAGGCGGAATTGAACTGGCTACGCACCAAGCCGACCTATCAGGATTTCGCGTCGACGGCGGAGACCTTGCTCGAGGTCCAGGAGGAGCCGTTCGCAGGCCCCTCGATCATGATGCAGTACGAAGTTATGAGGGCCGCGCGATCGAATGGCGTCATCGTGCTGCTCGACGGCCAGGGCGGCGACGAAACGTTGTTGGGATATCATCGCTACTATGCTGCCTGGCTGCTCGACCATCTCCGCCGCGGTGGCGTCGGTGGATTTCTATCGGCCTTCAGCGCTGCAACGCAGGCAGGTATTTCGCGCGGACGGTTGCTGTTCTATCTGTTCGGCGCCAGTTCGGCCGGGCTGCGTGCCGCCTATTACCGCTTGCGCTACGCCTTTCTGAAAAAGCCTGACCTTCCCGAACCGCTGCGCCGCTTTGCGTCGAAGGCGCGGGACGCGCAGGGCATGCAAGTGCTGGAGATCAATGAAACCAATCTACCGATGCTGTTGCGCTTCGAAGACAAGAATTCGATGAGGTTCGGCATCGAGACGCGGCTTCCATTCCTTGACTATCGTTTCGTCGAGTTTGCTCTGGCTCTTCCGACACGCATCAAGCTGAACAAGGGCTGGGTAAAATGGCCGCTCCGTGCCGCGATGAACGACCTTTTGCCGGCCAGCATCAGCTGGCGTCGGGACAAGATCGGCTTTGCCGCGCCCGACCAGATCTGGCTCACCCGGCACTCGGCCGCGATGTATGACAAGGTGATCGCAAGCGAGCTCCTGGCTCGCTATGTCGACATGCCGAAGCTCAAGCGGAAATTTCACCGGCTCGACCTTGGAATGCGCTGGAGGCTTTATTGCGTTGCGCTCTGGGGGGAGCGCTTTCGGGTCGAAGCGCCATGACGCCTGATGATTCCTGGATGTCATCGTCGCTATCGGCAACTGCCGATTTGTCAGCGGATTCTTTCCGGGCCGGCTCATGAACATCTGGCTATTGCATCCGTTCGCCGGGGGACCGGGTCTCGGCCGTCACTATCGTCCGTTCTGGCTAGCCGATGCCTGGACGAAGATGGGGCATCGGGTGGTGGTTGTCAGCGCCGCCTTTCACCATCTGCACAGGCAGCCGCGCGTGCCGGGACCGCAGCGGATCAATGACGTCGACTTCTGGTTTCTCGACGCGCCGCGCTATCGCGATGGCAGTTTAGGGCGGCTTCGGAACAATTTGAGCTTTGGGCCGGCTGTCCGCTCGGCAGCCTCGGCAATTGCTGCGCAGTTCGGCAAGCCGGATCTGATCATTGCGTCGAGCCCGCATCTGTTCTTCATCTCGGCGGCGCAACAGGTTGCACGGCAATTCGGTGCCGGGTTCTGGCTGGAGATCCGCGACCTCTGGCCGGAGAGCATCGTGGCGCTTGGAATGACGCCGCCATGGCATCCCCTGATGAAGGTGCTGGGCTGGAAGGAGCGCGCTGCCTATCGCGCGGCAGATCGCGTGATCTGCCTGCTGGCCGGAGCTGAAGCCCATATGCGTGCGCGGGGCTTGGCGGCCGGCAAGTTCCTGTGGATCCCGAACGGGGTGTCCGACGGCGAAATACAGAGCGCGCTGACGATCGAGTGTCTCGATCATCCCCTCGTCGACCGCATCAAGGCGCTGAAGCAGCAGGGCAGGCGCGTCGTCCTGTACGCCGGCGGCATGGGCCCGCCGAATGCGGTGGAGGCCGTTCTCGACGCGGCTTCGATCCTTGGCAAAGCGAATACCGGGGTCCATTTCGTGATGATCGGCTCCGGCACCTCGCGGGACGCCCTGAAGCAGCGGGCAGCAGCGCTTGCCAATGTGGAGTTTCACGAGGAAGTCGATCGCTCGGTCGTGCACGGCATGCTGCATGCTTCCGATTGCGCCGTCGTCGCCTTCCACAAGAATGCGCTCTATCACCACGGCATCAGTCCCAACAAACTGTTCGACTACTGCCTCTTCGCGCCGCGCACCGTCATTGCTTGCGAGGAACGGGCGCTCGTTGGGCTCGAAGATCTGGTGACCGCGCGATGTGCGCCTGATGATGCCGATGCGCTTGCCGTCTCCCTGCGTGCCGCGCTGGACGGTCCGCCGCGTCCGCTCAGCGATCGCGTCGCCGTCGCGCGTCGGTACAGCTATTCGACACTGGCGGCGCGATATCTCGCCGAGTCCTCAGATCCGGCCTGAAGTGTGACTGCCGCGACACAGGCTCAAGAGGGAATTCGTTTATAATCAGATAGTTGTGGTGTTCATCGCGTGAACGAATTCGCTTGACGTTCATTGGGTGAACGCGCTATCAGCCCTCTCCAGTTGGGATAGGCGTGATGGCAGGCATTCTACCGACCGATGAGAATGACAGCGACCGGCTGGTGCTCGGACTACTCACCTCGCTCGAGGCGGATGGTGCGCAGTCGCAGCGGCGGATCGCAGCCGACCTGGGCGTCGCGCTCGGTCTGGTCAACGCCTACCTGAAGCGGGCGATCAAGAAAGGTTTCGTCAAGGTCGGGCAGGCTCCCGCGCGGCGATATGCGTACTATCTCACACCGCAGGGCTTCTCCGAGAAATCGCGGCTGACCGTTCAATTCCTGTCCGACTCCTTTTCGCTGTTTCGCAAGGCGAAGGAGGAGTATGGCAAGCTGTTTGAACGTGCGCAGGCGCGGGGCTTCAAGCGGGTCGTGCTCGCCGGGCAATCGGACCTTTGCGAAATTGCGATCCTGTGTGCGGTCGACGGACCAATCTCGGTCCTTGCGATCGTCGATCCCGATGCAACCGCCGCCAGGTTCATTGGCGTCAAGGTGGTTTCCTCCTACGCGTTGGTCGAGGAGCCGTTTGATGCTGTCGTCGTCACCCATCTGACGGCGGCGCGAAGCGTATTCGACCAGGCGGTCAGCAATTTCGGCGCAGAGAAGGTGCTCGCGCCGGACCTGTTGGGCTTGCGTCCCAAGCAGCCGCAGGGAGCGTGATGGCAATGGAGCCCGGTTCGCGCTGGTACGTCGTCCAGACACAGGTTAACGCCGAAGCAAAAGCGGTCGCCAACCTCGGGCGGCAAGGGTTCTCCACGTATTTTCCCCGTTACCTGAAGCGCCGCAGTCATGCCAGAAAGGTGGAGACTGTGCCGCGGCCGTTGTTTCCGCGCTATGTCTTTGTCGGGATCGATGTTGCGTCCCAGCGCTGGCGCGCCATTCAATCGACGCTCGGCGTGTCGCATCTTGTGTGTGTGGGAGATCGGCCGGCCGCGGTGGAGCCTCGCGTCATCGATGCCTTGAAGGCGCGCGAGGACGAGGCCGGCTTCATCACGCTTGCGCGCAGGCCGGCTTTCTCGCCGGGTGACACGGTGCGAATTGTCGAGGGGGCGTTCGTTGACAGCCTTGCGCTCGTCGAAGACGTCAGCGATCACCATCGTGTTGCAGTTCTGTTGAATTTGCTTGGCCGCAAGGTTCGCGTTCTGGTCGGGGCGGATCTGATCGCCGCGGCATAAGTGCGTCTGCTCTCGGCAGGCGCGATCGAGATGTTGGGCTTGGGTGTGACGTTCGATTCACCCCGAGTGCGGTAGCTTGCCTGAAGCAGGCGGAAAGTTCGAAAGAGGGGCTCATGACGACTTACGCATTGATCGGCGCTGCCGGCTACATCGCTCCGCGGCACATGCGCGCGATGGCCGAGACCGGTGGCAAATTGGCGGTGTCGTATGATCCGAACGACTCCGTGGGCATCATGGACAGCCACTTTCCCGACGCCGAATTCTTCACCCAGTTCGAACTGTTCGATCGTTACGTCGATCAGCTGCGCAGAGGCGGCACGAAGATCGACTATATGTCGATCTGCTCGCCGAACTATCTGCACGACGCCCATTGCCGGTTTGCGCTGCGGTCGGGCGTGGACGCCATCTGCGAAAAGCCGCTGGTCCTCAATCCCGGCGACATCGACGAACTCGCGGCGATCGAGCGGGATACCGGCCGCCGCATCTCGACCATTCTGCAACTGCGTCTGCATCCGGCGATCATCGCGCTGCGCGATCGCTTCGCGAATTCGAAGAAGCGCCACAAGGTCGAGTTGACCTACATCACCTCTCGCGGGCGCTGGTATCACACCTCCTGGAAGGGCGCGGACGCAAAGTCCGGCGGCGTGGCCACCAATATAGGGGTGCACTTCTTCGACATGCTGAGCTTCGTGTTCGGCCCCGCCAGCCGCAACGAGGCGCACCTGCGCGAGGCGGAGCGGGCGGCCGGCTCCCTGGAGTGCGAGCGGGCGGATGTGAGCTGGTTCCTGTCGCTGGATCGCAACGATCTGCCCGACAGCGTGAAGGGCAAGAAGACGACCTACCGCTCGATCACCGTCGACGGCGAGGAGGTCGAATTCTCGGAAGGATTCACTGATCTCCATACGCGCAGCTATGAAGAGATCGTCGCCGGCCGCGGCTTCAGGCTGGACGAAGTCCGCCCCTCGATCGATATCGTCTCCACGTTCCGCAATGCGCCGATCGTCCGAAGCAACGGCGTTCACGCCTTTGCCCAGAAGGCGATGCACAGATGAGCGAGATGCGCGAGGATCCGCGCTTCCCTGGTGTCCTGATTCATCAATCCAGCTACGTCGACGACGGGGCAGTGGTTGGACGCGGCACCAAGATCTGGCACTTCTGCCATATTCTGCCGCGCACGGTGATCGGTGAGAACTGCTCGATCGGCCAGAATGTGATGATCGGTCCGAACGTTCGGATCGGAAACGGTTGCAAGATCCAGAACAACGTCTCGATCTATGACGGCGTCGAACTCGCCGATGACGTGTTCTGCGGTCCGAGTTGCGTTTTCACCAACGTCAACAATCCGCGCGCCGGCGTGTCGCGGAAGGACGAGTTTCGCAGGACGCCGATCGGACGCGGCGCCAGCATCGGCGCCAATGCGACCATCGTCTGCGGACATTCGCTGGGCGAGTACTGCTTCATCGGAGCCGGTACCGTCGTTACCAAGGACGTTGCTGCGTTTTCGTTGATGGCGGGCAATCCGGCGCGACGAATTGGTTGGATGAGCAGGGCAGGCGAGCGGCTGGGCAGCGACCTGGTGTGCCCGCGTACTCATCGTCGTCATGAGCTTCGCAATGAAGCGCTGGTGGAAATCGAGGATTGAAGAAAATGGACATTCGCGGAAAGAAAGTTGTCGTGATCGGCGGCGCCGGGCTGATCGGGTCGCATGCGGTCGATCAACTGACGCAGACCGATGTCGGCGAGATCGTGATCTACGACAACTTCGTGCGCGGCACGCATGAAAACCTGGCCGGCGCGCTGCGCGACCCTCGTGTCAAGATTTTCGAGGCCGGCGGCGACATCACGCAGGTCGACATTCTCGATGCGGCCCTGAAGGGGGCCGACGGCGTTTTCCAGTTCGCCGCGCTGTGGTTGCTGCAGTGTCACGAATATCCGCGCACGGCTTTCGACGTCAATGTCAACGGCATGTTCAACGTCCTGGATGGCTGCGTGCGCAACGGCGTCAAGCGGCTGGTCTGGTCGTCCTCGGCGTCGGTGTACGGCGATGCCGTCGAGGAGCCGATGACGGAGGACCATCCGTTCAACAACAAGAACTTCTATGGCGCGACCAAGATCTGTGGCGAGGCGATGGCCCGTGCCTACCACTTCCGCTACGGCCTCGACTATGTCGGGCTTCGCTACATGAACGTGTACGGTCCGCGTCAGGACTATCGTGGCGCCTACATCGCGGTCATCATGAAGATGCTCGATGCCATCGACAAGGGAGAAGGACCGACGATTCTCGGCGACGGATCGGAAGCCTTCGATTTCGTCGCGGTGGAAGATTGCGCGCGAGCCAATCTCTGCGCCATGGGCGCGAGTGCGACGGACCGCTTCTACAATGTCGGCACCGGACAGCGGACCTCGCTGAAGCAGATCGCCGAGAAGCTCCTCAATCTCACCGGCTCCAACCAGCCGATCAACTATGCGCCGCGGAGCCAGGCCACGCTTGTGCGCAATCGCATCGGATCGCCGAAGCGGGCACAGGAAGAAATCGGCTTCACCGCCGCGATCGACCTCGATGACGGGTTGCGGCGGCTGATCGAGTGGCGCAAGAGCCATATCGATCAGGTCGATCAGCGGCGCGCCAAGGCCCAGATCTGAGCGCGCGTACGAGATCATTGAATAGATCGGCCAGGACAACATGTGCGGCATAGCCGGAATTCTGCACCGCGACGGGCGACCCGCTTCGATCACCGCGTTGACGGCAATGACCGATATCATTGCCCATCGCGGGCCGGACGGCGAAGGCCACTACTGCAACGGTCCCGTTGGCCTCGGTCATCGTCGGCTGTCCATCATCGATCTGACCGACGCCGCGCGGCAGCCGATGGAGACGCGCGACGGCCGATTTGTGCTGACCTACAACGGCGAAATCTACAACTTCAAGGAGTTGAAGATCGAGCTTTCCGCCAAGGGGCACGTCTTCAATTCGTCAGGTGACAGCGAAGTGCTGCTGCATGCCTTCGCCGAGTGGGGCATTGGTGCGCTGCTCAAGTTCAACGGCATGTTCGCTTTTGCGATCTGGGACAATCAAGAGCGGAAGCTCACATTGGCTCGCGACCGCTTTGGCGTGAAGCCGCTCTACTATGCGGAGCTCGGTCAGACCTTTGTGTTCGCGTCCGAGCATAAGGCCTTTCGGGCATTTCCCGAGTACAAGGCACGCGTCGATATCAGGGGCCTCTCGGAATATCTCAGCTTTCAGAACTTCTTCGCGGAGCGGACGCTGTTTGCCGGCGTGAAGTTGCTGCCGGCCGGTTGCTATCTGCAAATTTCGCAGGGAGGCAAGATTGGCGAGCCGGTGCAGTACTGGGATTTCCATTTCGAGGAACCCGAGTACGCAGTCGATGAGAACGAGGCGCTCGACGAGCTCGATCGCCTGTTCAGGCAGGCGGTCAACCGGCAACTCGTGAGCGACGTTGAGGTCGGGTGCTATCTCTCCGGCGGCATGGATTCCGGCTCCATTACCGCGCTGGCATCGAGTCAGCTGCCGTTCATGAGGACGTTTACGGTCGGCTTTGATCTCAACTCGGCCTCAGGCGTCGAGCTCGGCTATGACGAGCGGACGAAGGCCGAGTACATGTCCTATCTGTTCAAGACCGAACACTACGAAATGGTCCTGAAGGCGGGAGACATGGAGCGTGCACTGCCCCGGCTTGCCTGGCATCTGGAAGAGCCGCGCGTCGGGCAGTCCTACCCCAACTTCTACGCGGCGAAGCTCGCATCCAAATTCGGCAAGGTGGTGCTGACCGGGACCGGGGGAGACGAGCTCTTCGCTGGATATCCCTGGCGCTACTATCGCGCCGTCGTGAACGATGATTTCGATCACTACATCGAAAAATATTTTGGTTTCTGGCAGCGCATGGTTCCGAGTGGAACGATGCCGAGCCTGCTCGGACCGGTATGGGATGAGGCTAAGCAGACCTCGCCGATTGATATCTTCAGGGGGGTGTTCAAGGAGCACGCTTCGGAGCTGCGGCGGCCCGAGGATTACGTCAATCATTCGCTCTACTTCGAGGCCAAGACGTTCTTGAACGGGCTGCTTGTCGTCGAGGACAAGCTGGCGATGGCGCATGGGCTCGAGAGCAGGGTGCCGTTCCTCGACAATGATCTGGTCGATTTCGCGATGAAGCTGCCCGCCAAGATGAAGCTCGGCAATCTGACCGAGGTTGTCAGCCTCAACGAAAACGAGCCCGGCGGAAAGGCGCAGCGCTATTACGAGCGCACCAAGGACGGCAAGCTGATTCTGCGCAAGATGATGAGCCGGCACATTCCCGACGAAGTGGCGGAGCGCGAGAAGCAGGGCTTTTCCGCGCCGGATGCCAGCTGGTTCAAGGGTGAGAGCATCGAGTATGTCAAACGCAGGCTCTTCAGCAACACTGCCCGCATCTACGATCTGGTGGACCGGAAGACCGTCCGTTCACTGGTCGATGAACATCTGGAAGGCCGACAAAACAGGCGGCTGCTGATCTGGTCCCTGCTCAACCTCGAGCAGATCATGGAAAGCTGCTTTTAGGTGCGGATGAATGGGGGCGCGTTGAAGATGAATGGTCTCTTCCCGGCGGCAAGATGGGTGCGGGTCGGCCTGTCGCCGTACCGTAACTCACAGGCCCTGTGGACCACAGTCAAACAGATCCGGCGATATCCCGATCTCTTGCGCGAGATGGTCGATCGTGACCTGAGCGCCGCGCATGCGCGGCACGGGTTCGGCGCCTTGTGGGTTTTCATCCACCCGCTGGTCGTCGTCGGAACATACCTGCTCATCTTCGGCTTCGTGCTGGGCAGCAAGCTGTCGATCACCGCGGATTTCCCCGGCGACTACTCCGCCTACATCCTCGCAAGCCTGGTGCCGTGGCTGATCTTGCAGGCGGCGCTGGTGCGCGGGCCGGGCGCGTTGATCGGGAGCGCAAGTCTCGTCAAGCAGGTCGTGTTTCCTATCGAGCTGCTCCCGATCGCGGCGACCATTGCTGCGACGATCCCGCATCTGCCGGCCCTCGGGCTCGTCATTGTCTACAAGGCTTATGTGGGGGGTCTCAGCTGGATGCTGCTGTTGCTGCCGGTCGTGTTTACCATCCATGCGATTCTGGCGATCGGATTGAGCTTCGCCCTGTCCGCTATCACTCCGTTCTTCCGCGATATGCGCGAGATCGTTACGGTCTTCACGTCGATTGCGATGTATCTGATGCCGACGGTGTACCTGCCCGATTGGATGCCGCGTGCACTCCGTCCGTTGATCTATTCGAATCCCTTCAGTTACGTCGTCTGGGTCTACCAGGACGTTCTCTTCTTCGGTTCGTTCAGGCATCCGTACGCCTGGGCGGTGACCATCGTGTTCGCGCTGTTCAGTCTGGGGCTCGGATACCGCATCTTTGAAAAGCTGAAACCGTACTATGGCAATGCTCTCTGACGATCGAAACGACGGCGGACTGGTCCCGCTTGCCGGTTCATTGGAGCCGCAGTGCGCCATTCGCGTCACTGACCTGGGAAAAGCCTATCGGCTCTATCCGCAGCCGTTGGATTTCGTGAAGGAGATCCTCACCGGAAAGCCCCGACACCACGAGCATTGGGCAATCCAGAATGTTTCCTTTGAAGTGCTGCGCGGACGCGTGGTCGGCATCATCGGGCCGAACGGCGCGGGAAAGAGTACCCTCCTGAAGATCATCGCCGGACTGCTGGATGCCACAACCGGGCGTGTTGAAGTGGCTGGAAAGCTGTCTGCGATTCTGGAATTGGGCACCGGCTTTCATCCGGACGTGTCGGGGCGCGACAACATCGTCCTGGGCGGCATGTGCCTCGGCATGTCGCGAGCTGAGATCGAAGCGAAGGTTCCCTGGATCATCGATTTCAGCGAACTTGAAGACGTGATCGACCAGCCATTCCGGACCTACTCCAGCGGCATGCAGGCGCGGCTCACCTTTGCCACGGCGATCAGCGTCGATCCCGAACTCTTTATCGTTGATGAGGCTCTCGCAGCCGGTGACACCGCATTCGTCAACAAGTGCATGAAGCGCGTTCGTCATATTTGCGAAAGCGGCGCAACCGTCCTGTTCGTTTCGCATTCGAGCGGGCTGATCAGCGAACTGTGCGACGAGGCGATCTGGATCGACAAGGGACGGGTGCTGATGCATGGCAATGCCCAGCGCGTCAGCAAGGCGTATGAGCAGAGTGTCTGGGATATCGAGGAAGCGCGCAATCTCAGGGAGACCAAGAAGCTCAGCCAGTCGGTTGAGAACACGGCTGAAACCGGTAAATATCAGCTTGGCGGCGATACGCTGCAGATCACTGCCGTCGAGGTGCTTGACGTCGACGGCAAGCCGATCGGCGTCGTCAAAAACGGGCAGCCGCTTCGAATCCGGGTGTCGTGGTCGGGCGTCTCTGAGCACAAGCAGATTTACGCAAGCCTGCGGATCGATACCGCGCGGCTCCAGGCGGTCGCCGGAATTGAGGGGTACGACGGTGGCCTGTTTCTCGATGGAGAGAATGGTCTGCCGGAACGCGGAAGCGTGATCTACGAGGTGCCCGAGCTCGCTCTTGGCGAAGGGCAGTATTACATTTCAGCCTCTCTGTGCCATCACATGCTGCCGAAGGGGGCGGAAGCCATTTTGCACTATGTGGAGAAGGCGGCTCAGTTCTCGGTGGCGCGGAACTCGTTGTGGCACTTCAGCTACCTCTATGATCCGAAGTTTACCTGCCGGATAGAAGGCGACCTATGATCGAAGACGGATGGCGGGAGAGACTGGAAGCCTTCTTCGAGCTCAGGGCCAGTTCGATCACGGAGCGGCCGACCCTCGAAGATCTCTGCTATATTGCCGGCCGCAATCCGCGGCTGTGGGCTGACGAGCGCCTTCTCGACGACCTCAGATTCGACATGCTCGCCCTAATGAAGGTCGGCCAAAGCTCATCGATTCTTGAAGTCGGCTGTGCAGCCGGTTTTTTAGCGAAGGTCGTCGCTCCCAGTGTCAGTGAATATACGGGAGTTGATCTCGCCGACGCTCCGCTTGCGGTTGCAAAGCGGCTTGGACTGACAAATGCGAATTTCGAGAGAGCCCGCGGCGAAAGCCTCCAGTTCCCTGATCGGCGGTTCGATGCTGCGTTTTGTTATGACGTGTTCTCGAATTTCCCGTCGTTTGCGGTAGGGGAGCCCATCATTGCGGAAATGTTACGTGTGGTGAAGCCGCAAGGCCGCGTGCTGGTCGGATCCATTCCAGATCGCGAGAAGGCGGAAGAACTACAGGCCGTGGCGAACAATCTCACGACGAAATTCGAGCAGGAGTTTGGACCTGAAGCGGAGCGGGCGCCACTGGGAACAATTCGGAAATCCGAGCAAAGACCGGGCCCTGGAGCGAAGATCGCTAGATTGCTGGGATTGAGGAAGTTGTCGGCGCCGATTTCGCTCGAGATCAAGCCCGAGATCATCTCCTACTATTTCGATCGTAAGGATTTTGTGGAGCTTGGACGTCGCCTCGGCGTCGAAACTAGAATTGTCGATATCCATCCGCTGAATCCCTATTACGGCACGCGCTTCAATGCAGTGTTTGAATCGCGATGAAAGTCGTCCGATTTCGCAAAATCGATCGTAGCGCTTGGGACCGTCTGGCGCTGCAATCGCCGCAGGCCTGGCTCACACATCGGTCTTCCTGGGTCGAGATCGAGGAACGGTTCTTCGTGTCTGCGAACCTGTCGTTCGCTTTAGAAGAGAATTCGCAACTCGTCGGCATCCAGCCGTTGTTTATCAGTGAAGGCGCCGGAACGGCGCTTGGCGAGCGATTGCTACACTCGGGAATTCATCGCCATACTGGCCTTGCGCTCGACGCCGATATCGACGCTGGCGTAGCGAAGGCCGCGCGTCAGGCCGCGATGCACGAGATACTCGCTATCGCCGATCTATATGACGTCGATCGCATTCAGTTGAACTGCCACAATCTTGCGCCGGCAAATCGGCCTTCCGGAAGGGAGGCAGTGCCGTTCTGGGTCAGCGATTTCGGTTTTCAGCTTGGCATTGCGTTCGGACCGTCGGGAATGTTGCCTTGCCCCGGTTCCTCGACCCTGAATGCTGATCAATTGGTCGATCTTGCTCCGGCCGTTGAACAGTTGTTCGCGAGATTGGATAACACTTGCCGCACCGCGGTGCGGAAAGCGGAGAAATCAGGTCTGCAATTCGAGATATCGAGCGATGTCTCACATCTCGAAGCCTACATCAATATCGCGCGCGCATCGGCCACAAGAACCGGCGAAAGCCTGCCACCACTCGAATATTATAGAAGTATCTTCAGGTCATTTGCTGCCACGGCCGGCGTTCACGTCGCATTTGTCAGGCACGATATGAACGCAATTGCAGGCCTCATCTTGTTGGCTGACAAGAATGCGGTCAGTTTTCTCGCCGGCGTTTCCCTGCCCGACGCGATGAAGCTGAGGCCCAACGACTTCCTGCACTGGAACGCGATAAAGTGGGCCAAGCATTCGGGATTCGAAGTATACCGGTTTGGACCCTGGTTTCCTGAGGTGCCGCGCGACTGGCCGATCTCCAAGGTCTCTCTGTTCAAGACCAAATTCGGATCGAGAAGCCTGCCAATCATCCAGGGTAGCTTGTTCCGCCGGCCAGAACTCTACACGTCGAACCTTCCGAATCCGCTGAACGAGGTTGGGAGGATGCCGGCGCGACCGACTGTTTCCGGACCAGCGGGTTCTTCGTTGATAGCTCACCATCTCCAGATGTTCGGATTCGAGAGGGTCTCGTCGATGCAGGATGGCGAGCCCGTGGTGCTTCACCGGCCGAGCCTTGCCGATGTGCCTTTGGCGAACGGCGTTCTTGAGCGGGGCGGCTGCGTGATCGCTGTTCTTCCCAGCGTGCCATTTGGAAAAGCGTTCGGTGTCGAAACGGAAGCAAGAACAGTTGTCTCACCTGAGGTGTTCCACGCGAGATTTGCGGGTCAAAAACCGTGGTCGCGGCTGCGAACGTTGCATTCTCATATGCTCCTCAGGGCTGAAGGTGATGTGACGACTATCGTCACGAACCACCGGCAGGAAGCGGTCTGGCTTCAGAGGCAGGCAGGGAATGGCGGTTCGATCATTTTCATCGGAACGGATATCGCTTCCGATCTCGTTCGCTATCGGCAAGGCGATCCCGCGGCCGCGAACAATCGGCCCACGAAGACCATGTGGGGTATTGCCGGCGAGCGGCCGAACTATCTTTTCGAAGGCCAGCTTGCAGGGGAAAGCTTGCGTGAGCGACCCGCCGACTGGTGGTGCGAGGCGCTAGCCGACGCATTAGCGCGCCTGTGCGGGGTGAACAGATTGCCGATGCTGCCGAACGGGGCGGCGGGTGCCATCATCGTGACCGGAGATGATGACCAGGCGGCGCTGAGCCGTTATGCGCAGCAGCGGGAGGCGCTCGGATCGACGCCGATCACCTACTATCTTCACCCCCTCACAAAGCACACCGCGAGCACGCTCAAGCAACTTGGATCAGGCAGGAGGCTCGAGCTGGGTCTTCATCCCGATGCGCTTGAGCAGCCCAACCGGTACGCCGATCTTTTCACCGAACAGGCGAAATGGTTTGAGCAGTTGGCCGGAGAGAGCGCGCGGACCGTACGAAATCATGGCTTTCTGAATGATGGCTATTGGGGGCATGCGACGGCCTGGAATGCTCGCGGCGTGAAGGGCAGTTCGAATTTGCCGGGGCTCGACGGCTGCATCATCAATGGTTCGCTGTTGCCCGCCAAGCTCCTGCTGGACAACAAGCTGACTGAACATTGGAGCATCCTGACTGCGATCGGTGACGGGATCGTATTTGTGCATGGTTGGGATGATCGTCAATCGGCCAACTGTATCCTTGATCTGGCTGATCGGATTCGCAACGATGGCGTTCCCGGAGTGATCGTTGTCAATCTGCATCCCGAGAATATCGATAAGACTCGGGGGATGCACCGGGCAGTCCGCAAAGTTGTCGAGGACGGCTTTGTTCCGTGGACGATGAGCGAATGTTTTGAGTGGTTCGAACGCCGACAGCAACCGGCACTTGAGCTGCGAAAACGACCATCCTTTCAATGGTGGAGAAAAATTTGAGTACAGCTCGTCGGCGTTTGGTTGTGCTTGGGGGGCCCGGAGATGGGCTTGTCGTTGCAGAAGCCATTCACCAGGCTGCTGCGGCAGGGCAGGCGATTGAGCTCGTCGGCTTCCTTAATGATGCGCTGCCATCAGGCTCGGTTTTGCAGAATGTCCCGGTCCTTGGACGTTTCGAAGACTGGCGGCTACTCGATTCCGATATGCTGTTCTGCCCGGCGGTTCAAAAGGTGAAAGACATGCCGGCGCGGGTCGATAGGATCGAAAGCCTTGGAATTCCGGATGAGCGCTGGGGAACCATCATTCATCCGCGAGCTGTGGTGGCATCTGACGTTGAAGTCGGTGTGGGCGCCTTCGTGGCCTCCTGCGTCACGGTTCAACCCGGATCCCGGATAGGTCGATTTGCCAGCGTCCGCGCCGGAGCAGTTCTCGGGCACCACAGCGTTGTCGACGATCACGGCTATGTTGGACCGAATGCAACGATGTGCGGCCGAACTGTCGTGTCGTATGGCGCTCATCTCGGCCCCGGGGCCGTTCTGCTCGACAGCCGCACTCTCGGACCATTCTCCGTCGCGGGAATTTCGGCGGCGGTTACCAAGGACGTGCCCGAGTATTGGGTTGTGTTCGGAAATCCTGCCGTCCGGGTTGGTACGGTTCCAAAACGTCAGAGATAAAGAGTTACCCGACCAGCGGCATGTTGGAATCAAGGAAACATGGCCGCTCTCGCTGATCATCTCGTATCGAGGGAGGATGTATGACGGACGTTCGCGCCAAGATAGTTGAAATCATCAACGGAATAACGCGGCCTGCAAAGATCGGAAATTCCGATCCCGAGAAGTCGTTGCTTGCCGAGGGGCTCCTGGACTCTCTCGATTTTGCGAGCGTGCTGATGGCCATTGAGGACGAGTTCGACCTCGTTCTGCAGGATGCCGACGTGGAGGACTTGAATTCAATCAACAAGCTGGTCCAATTCGTTTCGGTCCATGCGACGGCGTAGGTAGGTTGGTTGTGTCGCGACCGCCACAACTTATTCTCGTCACCGATGACACTGCAGGCAGAGCCCTGACGATCGATGATATCGTCGTCGGCGACGCGGTCGAGCAGCAGTTTGCATTCGATCGTCCAGCGCGCGACGCCTTTGCGATCGTTGCAAACGATCGTGCGCCTGTTCACGACGACGAACGGTTTGCCCACAGCAAGGGATTCGGCGGTCCAATCATTCAGGGGTTCTGCGTTGCGTCGCGCTTCTCTCGGCTGATTGGAATGTACTTGCCGGGAGAGCACGCAATTCTGCAAGGCGTCAATCTTACTTTCCGGCAACCTACGTATGAAGGGCAAGCCGTTCGTTTCCGAGTGTGCGTAACGCGAGTCCTTCGACCCATGCGGGTCATCAAGTTGAGTCTTCTGACGACATCAGATAGCGGCGACCATCTGGAGGGCGAGGCGCAATGTCTGATACGGTAGCGGGGAACGCATCGTCTGTCGCATGTCTCCTGGAGCGCCTGGAGGGTCGACGAGACGCTCCGGCATTGGCGATTGGCAAGGCGGAAATATCGACCGGTCAGTTGCTCACGGCAATGGCCGCTTGGGAAGCGGATCTCTTGGCGGCTGGTATCGCGCCCGGCGATATCTGCGCTTTCGAGGGGGAATATGGCGTCGAATCGATAAGCCTGATCCTGGCGTTGCTGAAGCTCAAGACCGTTCTCGTTCCCTTCAGCCTCGGTGTCCGCGAGGAGCGTGGACGATTGTCCTCGCTTGCCAGAGTGAAGTGGTTCATCGATCCGCTCGCAAGAGGAATCGCGCGAGAGGGCGAGTTGGAGGGCCGCGATCACCCGCTGATCGAGGAACTCAGGACACGGGAGCATCCAGGTCTTATCGTATTTACCTCTGGATCGTCCGGCACCCCCAAGGCGATCCTTCACGACGTCGAACGTGTCGCCTCGAAGTTTCTAAAGCCTCGCAAGTCGTGGCGCATGCTGTTGATGCTGCTGATCGATCATTTCGGCGGAATAAACACGCTTCTTGCCTGTCTGTTTGACGGTGGCGTGGGGATATGCGTTGACAACAGATCTCCAGAAGCAGTGTGCCGGGCAGTATCGGATGGGCGGGCCGAATTGCTGCCGACGACGCCAACGTTCCTCGGCGTGCTGATCGGCTCGGGTCTTTGGAGAAAGTATGATCTCTCGTCAATTCGTTTGATCACATTCGGCGCCGAGCCCATGCCACCCGCAACGCTTCGGCGAGTGAGAGAGGTCTTTCCAAATGCGGCTCTCAAACAGACTTATGGCTTGTCCGAGCTCGGGGTCCTCCGGTCCTCGTCACCTGATCCTGAATCTCTATGGATAAGGATTGGAGGGGACGGGTTTGAGACGCGCGTGATCGATGGTGAACTCCACGTTCGATCGGCGTCATCCATGCTCGGGTACTTGAACGCGCCGAGTCCGGTGAACTCCGATGGCTGGATGAGCACTGGCGATCTTGTCGAGGAAAACGACCGCGGATTGGTGCGCTTTGTCGGGCGCAAAACCGAAGTTATCAATGTTGGTGGGCAAAAGGTCTTCCCACTCGAAGTCGAGGATGTGATCCTCGAGCTGGACGACGTTGTAGAGGTAGCCGTTCATGGAGTGCCTCACACTCTGCTCGGCAATGCAGTCGTTGCGCGCGTTGCACTTCAGCGACCGGAAGGTACGGGCGAGGCAATTCAGAGAATTCGCGATCACTGCCGAAGCCGTCTGCAAAAATACAAGGTCCCGATCCGGTTTGAGATTGTAGACCACGCTTCGCTGACGACGATGCGGTCGAAAAAGGCCCGGAACCGCCCGATGCCGGAGAACTGATTTTGTGTGGCGCACGAGAGTTTCCAGATGAATGACAAGCACAGCATTTTGGTAAGTGGCGGAAGTCGCGGCCTCGGCTTGGCGCTCGTGAAGGCCTTCCTGGCAGATGGGCATCGGGTTGCATCTTTCAGCCGCCGGCAATCAGGCGAGGTTGCTGGGCTCCTCAACGACTATCCGGATCAGTTTGTCTTCTCTGAGTGCGATATTACGGAGACCGATCGGTTCAAGGAGCTTATTCGGAACTTTGAAAAGCGCATCGGACGGCTTTCAGGCCTGGTCAACAACGCAGGGATCGTGGCGGAGGAAATTCTGGCGCGGCAGGATGTCGGCGACATCGAAAAATTGCTGGCGGTCAATCTCGCGGGACCGTTGCACCTTACTCGCGCCGCGATTCGCGGCATGATGATCAATGGCGCCGGTGTAGTCGTGAACATAAGTTCGATCGTCAGTGTTAGTGGATACAAGGGAACGGTCGCATATTCTGCTACTAAAGGTGGAATCAATGCGATGACGCGCGCCCTGGCCAGAGAGCTTGGCGGCCGGGGAATACGGGTAAATACCGTGGCGCCCGGCTATATGGAAACGGATCTCGTTGCCGACATGGATCCCTCGAAATTGAAGCAGATCGTGAGGCGAACTCCGCTGGGCAGAGCAGGGACAGTTGACGATGTTGTCGGGATCGTTCGCTTCTTGATGAGCGAAGAGGCCCGGTTCATCACTGGGCAGACAATCGTCGTCGACGGCGGCTTGACGGCTTGAGCGAGATGCAGACGCTTCTCTTTGAACCAGCCGCCGCATTTCGGGGACCGCGCGACTATGTGCACTCCACCGATATCTATGAAGAAATCATGGCCGGAGCCCGATATCACGGTGTCGCGCTCGATTGTGGCCTCGACCTGAAGATTCTTAATAGGATTTGCTATCGTCCCGTCTATTCCTTCGTAAGGGACGGAGACGTTGATACGGCTGACGCTGCGGCCATTGCCTTACTCCCAGGGTCTCCCTGGCAGGTGAAGATCATTGAAACGACGGAGCCGGTTGTCGCGCGGAAGAGCTATGACGAGCAGAAGATCTTCAACGCGTCCAGGATTGCTGGAAACCGGATATCACTCGTGGAACCGGTTGGGATGAGGCCTGTCGAGATTGCTACGGCTCTCTCGGTGAAGTTTCACAAATTTGGCTTCCCGCCGGATCCCGGCACGCGCTGGCTCCTGGCGCGGCTCGAGTTGTCTCGACTGTTTCGAGACGAGGATTCTGTTGGTCTTGCGATCGAGCTTGAACGCAGAGTCGGCAAGAAGATGACCCGATCCCGTATCGTCTCGGCAGACGGCGTAATCGGAGCCCTAACGTTTATCCTGGCATAGTGGATGAAATTGCGTATCGACGCAATTCTCCGCATGCCGCATCCAGCTGAGGCGCTCAATTGAACATCACCGAGCCAAGTTTTGACGAGAGTGAGATCGCCATCCTGCGGGAATGTCTCAATTCGAAATGGGTTACCCAGGGGCCATTAACCGAACGCTTCGAGAAGCTGATCGCAGCGAAGCATGAAGTAAAGCATGCCCTCGCGTGCACGTCGTGCACCGCGGCGCTGCATTTGGCGACCTTGGCCCTGAACCTTGGGTCGGGCGACGAGGTGATTGTCCCGGCCTTCACCTGGGTGACAAGCGCGCACTCCGCGGAATATGTCGGCGCAAAACCCGTCTTCGTCGACATCGATCTGTCGACCTTCAATATCGCTCCGGAACGGCTGGAGGCCGCGATCACGCCGCGCACGAAGGCGATCGTTGCGGTCCACCTGTTCGGTCTCGCCGCTCCGATGGATGAGATCAAGGCGATTGCAGAGCCTCGCGGTATCGCGGTGATCGAGGATGCGGCGTGCGCGATCGGCACGACCTACAAGGGCAAGCCGATTGGCGCGATCGGCGACATCGGTTGCTTTTCGTTCCACCCGCGCAAGGCGGTGACGACGGGAGAGGGCGGCGCCGTGACCACCAACCGCGATGACCTCGCGGAACGCGTGCGATCGCAACGCAACCACGGCGCCACCGGCGCTCCGGATGCGTCGATCGAGCCTCACGGCCCCTGGACGATGGCGACGTTCGACAATCTTGGCTTTAACTTGCGCTTGTCGGACATCCAGGCTGCCGTCGGCGTGGCGCAGATGGGCAAGCTCGACCGGCTGCTGTCGGAACGCAGGCGTCTCGGGCATCGCTATTCCGAGTTGCTGGCAGGAAACAATTCGATCGTGCGGCCGCTGGGCGGGGACGTCGACGGGCATGCGTTTCAATCCTACGTTATTCGTGTCGTTGACGGAGATCGTGCGCGCCGCAACGCAATAATGGCGACGCTGGCTGCCGCGGGAATCCAAACCCGCCCGGGCACGCATGCGGTGCATCGGCTCGGCTACTACAAGAACAAGTATGGCCTGCGGCCCGAGCAGTTTCCGAACGCGGCACTTGCCGAGGACACGACGATCACACTGCCTATTTTCCCGAACATGACGGAAGAGGATCAGGCCCGGGTGGTTGATTGCATTAATCGGGCAAGCGCCTGAGGCAAGCGCGGAACGGCATCGGTGTCTTCGAGACTCTTTCGGTCGGCGCGCTACCTGCTTGAGGGGACGCGCTTTCCCAACCTTACGCGGTTCGCCCGAAAGAACCAGACGTTTGAAGCAGCTCTCTCGGCACTTGCTCCAACGCGAGGGAGAGGACGCGTAGACCAGGCGATCGTTGGAAACGCGAACCGGTTTGCTGCCGAGGGCGATTACGCGCTGCTCACCACTCTGCTGGATGCGTTGCGGCCGTTCCTCAATCCCGATCAATCGCCTGACGCGCGCGACTTCTGGGATGCTCTCGTCGCCGATTGTCGCGCGATCACTGAGGATCGCTTGCGGAGCGGAGAGATGAATTCGCTCTGGGGGGTCACGCCGATCGTCAATCTGACTTCGGGCGTCGCCGCAGACCGTGCCTTGGGCGTCAATGCGCGCTCGCTCGTGTTTACGACGTACCATACGTCTTCGAATTTCGATTTTGTATGCTCTGAAATTCAAGCGCGCCTCGTGGCCGAGCGGGGCGAGGACTGGTTCCTGTTTCGATGGCTCATGCTGATCTGGGCGATCGCCAACTTCGATTTTTTTCATCTCTACAACGATCGCGGCATCATCGAGCCGGCAGGTGGCTACGGCAGTCCCCGCTTCGGAATTGCGGTGCGCGAGATGGAAATCTATCGGCAGGCCGGGAAACGGCTCTATACCTACGCATATGGCGCAGACCACAGAACGCGCGAAAAAAACATGGCGCTGGGAAAATGGAATTTCTGCTCGGAATGTCCTGATCCGGGCGTCTATTGTGTCTGCGACGATGCCGGTGGCGCTGCCATGCTGCAAGTCATCAGGGAGTACTCAACGGCCGTGGTCGCGCATGGGCTCGCCATGAAGCTCATTCCTGGTGCTCGAAATGTGCCGTACTTGACGGTCGATGTTGACAGGGTATCTCCCGGGCCACCCCGGAGTCGAGGGAACGGCAAGCTGGTCGTGGGCCACTTTCCAAACCACGGTTATTTCAAGGGGACGAAGTATCTGCAAGGCGCAATCGACTCCCTGCAGGCTGAAGGTCATCAAGTCGAGTTCCTGCAACTGAGCGGAAGGCCGCACGATGAGATTCTGGCAGCGATGCAGACGATCGACGTTCTTGTCGACCAGCTCATCAGCGGGTCGTTCGGCTTGACGGCCGTTGAGGCAATGGCATCGGGCTGTCCCGTCATCTGCTACCTGCACGATGGGGTCGCGGTGGCCGAGCGGGAGGCCTGTCCGGTCATCGAGGCAAATCCGGACACGATAAAGCAGGTCCTGCATCAGCTGATCCTGGACCGCGCGCGGCTTTCCGACGCCGGCGCTGCCGGCCCTCACTATGTCCGCAGAAACTACTCGGTGGAGGCGCTGGGCAAGCATTTGGCAGATCTTTATCTGGCAACTGCGGACTTGCCGATACCGCTGAAGGCAAGAGTTGCCGAAAGCGCCAGGTTGCTGAATTCGTGATGCCGTCAAAGCGATGCATGCCCGAAAATCCGAACTGGCTTTGCCGTCGCGTCGCTCATGCACGGAGCGCCTGAACCAGTGTCAGTTTCCTATGTCGAAGCGCGCCTCGAGAGCCCCTTGAGCCCAACCGACGCAACACGCGCGATCGAGGCTGAAAACGCACGCGCATTGCGTCTGGTCGACGACTTCCAGCGAAGAATGGGGCGACCGCTCCGGGTTCTTCACATCGGCAACATCGCCAACAATGCCTACAACAATGCCCGGATTCAGCGACAGCTCGGCATCCAGGCGGATGTGCTCTGCTATAATTATTACCACATCATGGGCTGTCCCGAGTGGGAGGACGGCGCGCTGCAGGAGGGATCCTCGGCGCTGGGGCAGGATCATTTCAAACCGGATTGGTGGGCGACCAGCTTGAAAGGATGGAAGCGGCCTCGCTGGTTTGTTCAGGGGCCATCCGCGCTTTGCATTGAATACCTTCGCGCCAAGAACGCAGGTTGGCGAACGACGGCATATCTGAAATGGCTGGAGCTGGAGCTGAAGGCGCTTCAGGACGCCCGTTCCGGCGACAATGCGGGCTTCCGTGCCAAGTATGTTCCCCAGCATCTGAGATTCCTGCTCTGGCTCAGCGGACCCGGTCGGTCGTCGCAAGGGAGCAGGCAGCCGCTCAGCCTGTACAGAATATGGCTGGGCACTCTCGTGGCAAACGGCGTGCTCGGTCGTGAGGGCAAGACGGACGAATTCGAAGCGAGCTGGCTGGACAAAATCTCGGCCGCCGCATGGTTGAGGATTGCGCGCCGGGGTCCGCAGGCCGATGCGGAGGCCCGGGCCGCACTCGGGGCCCTGCGGGAAGATGTTCGCTGGTTGTGCACCGGCGGATTGCGGGAGAGATCGTCTTCGGTCGCCCGTTCACTGACCCACAGCTTCCTGGCGCTGCTCGAGCGGGTCATGCTCAAGTTCGTTCCGGTTTCGGAATCCGGCTGCGTGGCGCGATCGATGTCCGATCCGGTGACGCGGGCGAAGGAAATCGAGGCGCTGCTCGATGAAATCAGGAGGGATCCCGCCGAGCTTGACGGTCAGTCACTTCGTTACCGCGAAGAGTATGTAACGATCCATCCGAAGCCCTTCGAAGATGTCCTGCTGCACTATGACATCATCCAGGGATATGCGATCGACGGACTGATACCGATGATGAACGGCGTCAAGAATTTCAGCTGCTACGAGCACGGAACGCTGCGCGAAATCCCGTTCGAGAACAATCTGACCGGATTGATCTGCCGGATCTCGTTTCAGCGCGCGCCCGCAGTCTTTGTAACCAATTCGGACGTCCTGCCGTCGGTCGAACGCCTGGGACTGGCGAAGGACAAGGTCGTCTACCTTCCGCACGCGTTCGACAATCACAAGTTGCGCGCATTCCGTGAAGCATACCCGGAGCTAAAGCCCCCGACGGGCGGGCCGGTGATCTTCTTCAGTCCGTCCCGCCATCATTGGAAACTGGGAAATTCGTCCTGGCAGAAGGGCAATGATGTGATCATCCGGGCCGCGGCCGAAGTCGCGCGGGAGACGAGAAACTTCAGGCTTGTGTTCGTCGAATGGGGCCAGGAAGTCGCAGACAGCAAGGCGTTGATCGACGAACTGGGCCTGTCCGAGCTGGTCGAATGGATTCCGGCCATGTCGAAGCGGGAGCTGTGGCAGCGCTACTGCGTATCGCACGCGGTGGTCGATCAATTCGTTGTTCCAGCGCTCGGCGGCGTCGGGTTCGAGACGATGGCGCTGGGTGTCCGGCTGATCTCGGCGATCGACAGGCAGCAGACCGCGTTGTTCTTCGGTCAGGAGCCGCCGCTGCTCGCGGCCGGCAATGTCGCCGATTGCGCCGGCCGAATGCGGGAAGTCATCCAGGATCCTCTCGATACCCAGGGCCGGGGTGCCGCCGCTTCGCAATGGATGTCGACCTACCATTCCGCGGAAAGAATCGTTGCTCTCCAGTGCAAGGCGTACAGCAATTTGCTGGTGGGGCAGTGGTGATGGCGTTTCCCGCGAGGCCGATGCTGATTTCCTAGAGTTGCCATAGAATGATGCTCAAGCAGATATCATCTTTCATCAAGCAGTATCCTCCGCTTTTCCGCGCGCTGCGTCCCGTATTCTATTTCGGTTTTGGCCGGTGGAATGTGCTGGTCTCACAGCTCGTGGTCCGCCGCGCACAGTTCGTGCAGGCGCGAATCCCGAAGATGTCCGATGCGGCCGACGCGACGTCGCGAAACAGGCAGATTGGCCGATCTGCCTCTGGTCGCGAGGTGGTGATGCTCGTCGTCTCCGATCTGCGTGTGGACCCCCGGGTTGAAAGAGAAGCCCGCGCGCTCGGCGCCGCCGGATATGACGTGACGGTGATCTGCCCCGAGCCTGCGAAGGGGGCAGGGGCAACCTTCAATCTTGATTGGGGACCGCGCGTCCATATTCAGCACGCCGATTGGACGGCCGCGACGTTCATGAGCGAGCAGCCGGGTTACATTGCGGAACAGCTCTACCTGGAAGCGGTGAAGAGGAAGCCATTTGCGTTCCATGCGCATGATCTCTCCACGGCCTATGCCGCGATGGCGGCCGCAAAATACCGTGGCGCACACCTCGTGGTCGACTTCCACGAATGGTTCTCGGAGAACGTTCATTGGAGCACGAAGCAGTCCGCCTGGGCGCCGTATCCGCCGGAGTGGAAGCGGGCGCTGCAGGAGCTGGAGGTTCGTTGTCTCAACGAGGCGTCGGCCACCATCACGGTGTGCGACTCGATCGCGGATGCGATGAAGGCCGAGCTCGGCGGCAGCCGCCCCGTCGTGGTCCGTAACATTCCGGATATCGCGGTTACGCCGACGCGCGCGTATCCGCCGCTGAAGCAGCAACTGGGGCTGCCGGAATCGACCTTCGTGCTGCTGTGGCAGGGAGGAACCGGCCCGACGCGCCTGATCGAGCCGATCATCGAAGCCCTTGCTTATGTACCCGACTGTGTTTTCGTCATCCGGGGGCCTTCGCTGGATCTGTTCGGGCCCGACTATCTGGCATTGGCACAGCGCGTCGACGTGGAGGGCAGGGTGGTGCTTGCTCCGCCGGTGCCGTCGAAGGACGTTGTCGCGGCCGCCCGCGGCGCAGATGCCGGCATTTGGACATTGCCGGCGCTGTGCCGCAACTTCACCTTTGCGCTCCCCAACAAGATCTTCGAATACCTGGCCGCCGATCTCCCCGTCCTCGTTGCGCACTACGCGGAAGCGAAGCGTCTTGTCGAGGAGAACGCGGTCGGGTTGACGTTCGATCCCTACGATCCGCGTTCCATCGCGGAATCGATCAACCGCATGGTCCAGGACAAGCAGCTCCGGGCAGACTTCAAGGCGAGCACGCGGACGACCCTCGCAAAGCTCGATGCAAAGTCGGAATGGCAGAAGGTCGTTTCGCTCTACGAGAGCCTGTCTCCAAAAAAGCCGCTGCAGCGCGGATCCACGCAATGAAGGATCGACTGAGATCGCTCGCGCGGCAGGTTTTGCCGCGGAGCGTTCGGGTCTGGATGCTCACGACCTGGTCGATCGCGAGATCGCCGGGGCGGGGAGCCGTCGTGCGCCGCAAATTCCACGCGCTGCCGCTGAAGCTTCTCAGGCTGGTCGCAACGGGAGTTTCGATCGCCATTCTAAAGCTTGCGACCTACGTCGCTCCCATAGCCGGAGCCATGCGGTTGCGGCGCGGACGACCCAGGACCTTGTGGGGCGTAACGCCGATCCTGACCTTGGAGCTTAAGGCCAGGGCTGACCGGATGCTCGGCTTCCGGTCGACGTCTCTTGTCTACGTAACCTACGTCATCATGTCGCGCTTCGACCTGAATCTCCAGCGTCCCTACGTTCGGGCGCTCAGCTTCGCCCTGGGGCTCGCATTCCAGCGCGTGGTGCTCGCGTGGGCCTTGATGCGATATGACGTGTTTCACTTCTTCGCCGACCGCGGGCTGCTTGATTCAACGCAGCGCTTGCAGATCAACTTCGAGGAGCTTGCCGCGCTGCGACGGGCGCGCAAGCGGGTCTATATCTATGCGTATGGTGCCGATGTCCGCACCCGGCAGGCGACCCTAGCGCTCGGCCGATGGAATTTCTGCGTCGATTGCACGGAAGCGCCGAAATACTGCACCTGTCACGACGCAGAGGCTCAGCGCTATATTTCGGAAGTGGCCAGGAACGTGACGGCCCTGGTCTCGCTCGGTGACATGCTGACCTACATGCCGACGGCAAAACATATCAACTACTGGCCGCTCGATCTGGATCGGTTGAGTGCGGTTCTCCCTGACGCGCTGTCCGGTCCGCTGCGCGTCGCGCACGCGCCAAACCACACGCACTTCAAGGGCTCGAAATACCTGGAGCGGACCATCGACCGGCTGAAGCTGCAGGGGTACGATATCGAATATTGCAAGGTCCAGGGCGTGCCGAACAGCCAGGTGATCGAGCTTTTCGCGCAATCCGACATCGTGGCGGATCAGTTCATCGGCGGCGCGTACGGCTACACCGCGCTCGAAGCGATGGCGCTCGGCAAGCCGGTCCTGAGCTTCGTTAGAAGTCCGGATCTGGTCGAGGCGCCGGAGGAATGCCCGATCATCAACGCAACTCCGGACGAGCTCGAGCAGGCATTGCTGTGGATCCTCCGCAATCGGGAGCGCCTTCGCAGGATCGGCGAGCAGGGACGGCGCTATGTCGAGCGGTGGCACGGCATCTCCGCCATCGCTGCACGACTGGGTCAACTCTATCGAGAGACCGCAAATTTCCCCCCGAACGTCGTTGACCGCATTCGGATCGCCCAGGATCAGGAGGAAGCTCGCCGCAACGCTATTGCTGTCGCCGCGAATTGGGAGCATCCGTTCCAGGTCACGCGGCAGTCTGCTCCGGACGATGTCGGTGCGCTCGCGAGGACGATACCCTGATGACCGACCCGCAAAGGCGCTTCTGGTGACGTCAGTCGACGCTTTCGCCGCAATGATGTCGTCGCTACGGCCGCAGCCGCAAGGCGTCGATTGGCATCGGCGTTTTCAGCAAGAGCATGGGCGGGCGCTGCGTGTGCTGCACCTCGGCAACATCGCGAACAATGCGTTCAACAATGCCAGGATTCAGCGCCAACACGGCATAGATGCCTATGTCATCGCCTATGAAAACTATCACATCATGGCTTGCCCTGAATGGGAGGAGGCGGTGTTCGAGGGGGACCTCGGAGATCCGTTCTTTCCCGAGTGGACCAAGGTCAATCTCGGGGGCTACCGGCGGCCGCGATGGTTTGCTTCCGGGCCTCTGAAACTGTGTTGCTCGATGATTGCCGCCGAGGTTGGCGGGCAGTCGGACCAAGCCGATGAAGTTCGACGCGCGCTGGATCGCGCCCGGCAATCCGTGAGCGGGCAGACGCTGTCCGTCCGCGCGACTCGTCTTGGCCAGAAGATAGCACGGCGGATTCGCAGATCGCCTGCGATGGCCCGCGATCTCTTCCTGAGGCGCGTGCTGGCAAAGGATGATCCGGAGCAGATGCGGCTTGCGGCGGTATGGCGGCAAGGCAGCGCGCCGGCTTCACCGCCGAGCGCTGCCGATTTCGCCAGCTACCGGGCGCGGCTCGCGCCGCTCGTCGGTCTGCTGGATCAGTTCGACGTCATCCAGGCTTACGCAACCGATGGTGCTTGGCCGCTGCTCGCCCAGCGCCCTTACTTCGGATATGAGCATGGAACGTTGCGGGCGCTTCCATTTCAGGACGATAGCCTCGGGCGGCTGACCGCCACCGTGTTCCTTGGAGCTGACCACGTTTTCGTCACCAATATCGATTGCGTACCTGCCGCGCGGCGGCTCGGCGTGCCGCCGGATCGGATTACGCCGCTTCCGCACGCCTTCGACGACACGAAACTCATAGAATTCGGGAAGCAGAATAGCGCGATCCGGCCTCCCGGCGACGGTGTCGTTGTATTTCACCCGACCCGTCATGATTGGCGCGACGCGGACCCCAGCCTCGTGAAGGGCAATGATCGGTTGATCCACGCCTTTGCGAGCGTGGTGCAGCAGGCGCCGGCGCTGCGACTTGTGATGATCGCCTGGGGACGCGACCTCGACGCCTCGCGGGAGCTGATACGGAGCCTGGGTCTCGATAACAGGGTGGAGTGGCTTGCGCCGATGCGCAAACCGGAGCTTTGGAGAACATATCTTCGCAGCCACGCCGTGCTGGATCAGTTCGTTCTCCCGTCATTCGGTGGCATCACCTTCGAAGCGCTGGCGCTCGGAAGGCGCGTCATCACGAACGTGGATTCGGGCATGGCGAGGGATTTCTTCTCCGAAGCTCCTCCCATCCTGTCGGCATCGACGGAGAGTGAGATTGCCGACGCGCTTCTCCGGATCGTGGCCGATCAGGACGACCGGCATCGGATCGGCGCGGCCGGTGCAGACTGGATCCGGCAGTATCACTCCGCGGCGAGAATCGTCGAGTTGCAATTGACTGCGTATCAACGGCAGATCGAAGCCGCGCGTGGGCATCATGGCGATCACCAAGGCTAACGGCACGGCCAGTCTTATTTGCTTAACAAGATGAAAATCCTTCACGGCCCCTTCAATATCGGCAATCAGCCCTGGTCGCTCTCGCGTGCCGAGCGCAGGCGCGGCAACAGCAGCGACCTGGTCGTTCGCAGCGGAACCTGGTTTCGCTATCCGGCGGACAAGGTGCTGTATGACGAAACGGCAACCGAGTTTCAGAAAGCAGCGCGTAGCGCGTGGTTCGGATTGTCCGCGCTGCTTCGCTACGACGTGCTCCACTACTATTTCGGCACGACATTCCTGTACACGGGCTATGCATTCGAGGGCGTGGGCCGGATGGGACCGCTGCTGAAGCGGCTGGTGACGATCGATCTCCAGCTGGCCAAGGGGCTGGGCAGGAAGCGGTTCATGACCCTGCAGGGATGCGACGCAAGGCTGGCGGGGGAGGGCAATCGGCGAAATCAGTGGACTATGTGTGCCAGCGGGCGTTGCTCAGCCTTTGAAACCTGCGTCGCGTCACTGGATGCGCGCCGGTCCCGCTTGATCGATCGTGTGCTGCCGCTGTTCGACCGCGTGTTCTATCTCAATCCGGAACTGGGGCACGTCGTTCCGGGCGGGCAGTTTCTCCCCTACGCCAACGTGGAGATCAGTCATTTCTCGCCCGAGTATCCCCGCGCCGAAGGCAGGCCGAGGATCGTCCACGCGCCGAGCGATCCGAGTATCAAGGGCACCCAGATGATCCTCGATGCGCTTGAGCGCCTGAAATCCCGGTTCGACTTCGAGCTGATCCTGGTCGAAAAGAAGACCCACGAAGAGGCGATGGCCATCTACAGGTCGGCCGATCTTGCCATTGACCAGGTGCTTGCGGGTTGGTACGGCGGCTTTGCTGTCGAGATGATGGCGATGGGAAAGCCAGTGGTTTGCTACGTCAGGGAAAACGACCTGCAATTCATCCCGCCGGCCATGCGGGATGATCTTGCGATCCTGAACGTCGATCCCGCACGGCTCACGGAAGATCTTGCGTCCATTCTCGAGCGCCGGGCCGAATGGACCGAGCTGGGAAAGCGATCTCGTCGTTATGTCGAGCGATGGCACGATCCCGACCACATTGCCGGGGCGATGATCGAGGCCTATCGCAGCCCCGACAGTACGTTCGTGCTGGCGCCCGCTGGCGTCGAGGTCGGGTAGATTCAGATGTGCGGCATTTCAGGCATTTTGCATTTTGGCTCTTGTCCGGACGCGGACGAGCGCATCCGCCGCATGGCGGCCAGCATCGAGCACCGCGGTCCGGATGACGACGGCTACTATGCCTCGCCCGACGTAGCATTGGGCTTCCGCCGACTTGCGATCGTCGATCTTGTCTCGGGCCACCAGCCGATGAGCAACGAGGACGGCACCGTATGGGTCGTCTTCAACGGCGAGATCTACAATCACCGCGAGCTCAGAAAGCAGCTCGAGGCCGCCGGCCATGTCTTTGCGACGGACCACTCGGACACCGAGGTTCTGGTGCATGGCTGGGAGCAGTGGAAGGACGGGCTGTTCAGCAGGCTGAACGGCATGTTCGCCTGCGCGATCTGGGACGAGCGGCAGCGTGAGCTGGCGATCGCCCGCGACCGGTACGGGATCAAGCCGCTCTACGTCGCGGAACTGCCCGGCAAGGGTCTCGTCTTCGGCTCGGAGGTGCGTGCGCTCTACGCCAGTGGGTTGATCGACAAGCAGTTCGATGCGTCGGCAACCCTGGAGTACTTCACGCTGATGAACAATTGGGGAGGGCGCACGCCGTTCCGCGGCGTTCGTCTCCTCAAGCCGGGTACCTTCGAGCGATTTGCGGCGAGTGGAAGTTCGAGCGGCACCTATTGGTCGCCGTCCTATCATCGCAAATACTCGCCCGGTTTGGCACGGGCCTCGGGCGAGTTTGGCGAGATATTGCAGTCCGCGTTGCGGAGACAGTTGGCCGCGGACGTTCCGGTGATGGCGTATCTATCGGGCGGCATCGACAGTTCGGCAATCACGGCTGGTGCGCACCAGATCGATCCGGTGGTCCGCGCCTATTCGTGCATCTTCGATCTCGAGAATGTCGGCGTCGACAAATTTGTCGATGAGCGCGAGTTCTCGAGGGCGGTCGCAAAGCAGCTCAATATCGAACGCGTCGAACTCATGGTGCCGCAGGACGCGCTGGTCCGTCACCTGGATGCGACGGTCGGCGCGATCGAATATCCTCGCATGGGAATGGCCTATGTGAATTATCTGATCGCGCAACGCGTCGCTCAGGACGCCAAGGTCGTTCTGTCGGGTACGGGCGGTGACGAAGTCACCGGAGGATATGTCGGCAGATATGCCATTGTGCCGAGGGCGGCTCCGGCTTCCCTGATGCGACGTGCCCTTCAGCGTCTTCGCGCCGGAGCGGCGGGTCGGGCGGCCTCAAGCGATGCCTTTGCCCTCTACCGGGCAAGCCTCAATGTCCCGATCTCGGCGGAGCGCATCAAGGATGCCTTTACGCCGGAGTTCTTGCGAGCCGCGGGAGGTTTCGATCCGCTCGCCGCGATCGGAGATGCGATCGGCTCGGTTCCGTCGCAAGACCCTTGGGACGTCATCATGCACGTCGATATGACCACCTACCTTCCAGGCCTTCTGGCTCTGGAAGACAAGCTGTCGATGGCGCATTCCCTTGAGGCGAGGGTGCCGCTGCTTGATAACGAGCTGGTCGACTATCTGCTCAACGTGGACTGGAGCCTGCTGTCCGACGGCTCCACGGGGAAGATCCTGTTTCGCGAAGCCGTCCGGCCGCTGGTGCCCGATACGATCTACCGGAAACCGAAGATGGGATTTGGTCCTCCGGACGCATCTTGGTACAGGGGCATTCTGCGCTCATGGATCGAGGAGCAACTTTCTGAATCCCGCATCAGGCAGCGCGGCGTGCTCCAGTATGACTTCGTACGTCGGATTCTGAACGAACATTTCGAAGACAGGGCAAGCCATGTCGCGCTGATCTGGTGTTTGCTCAGCTTCGAGTCCTGGTGCAAGCAACACGGCGCCTATGGCGGTGCCCTCCATTAGTTGCAGTTGTAGGAGCTAGATTTATGCGAACCGTTGCGTCTTCACGTCTCCGTCCGAACGGAATGGAGCTTCAGCTCGAGGCTTTCACGCAACAGGACGGCCAGATTATCGAAGGCATCCTTCGGACGCCCGATGCATCGCTGTGGTATCCGATCCTGCAAGGGGTTCCCTGCTTCCTGAGCGGCCCGATGCAGCCCGACCTGAGCGAGTTCTGCTCGCGCTACGGCTTGCCGAAGCCGGCGACCGCGCAGAGCCGGCCGGAGGCCCATGAGCAGGCCAAGACGAACCAGACCTTCTCGGACAAGTGGCGCCGCTTCAAGCAATACGGACTGCAACCCGAGCACAAGGAATTCCTGTTTGGTTGGTATTGCAAGAAGCTCGGGCTGCCCGATCTGGACGCCTTGAAGGCGTTCTACCGGTCCAAGCAGCGCGTGCTCGAGGTTGGTCCGGGGTCGGGCTTCAACACCCGGTTCATCGCCGAGAACTGCCCGGGCGAGGTGTTTGCGCTCGACGTGTCCGACGCGGCATTGACGACATTCGAGAACACCCGTGATCTCGAGAACTGTTCGGTCGTTCAGGCCGACTTGATGGAAGCGCCCTTCCCCGATGATACGTTTGACTTCATCATCGCGGACGGGGTGCTGCATCACACGCCGAACACCCGGGCGGCGGTAGAAGCCCTGTATCGAAAGGTCAGGCCCGGCGGCCAATTCTTCTTCTACGTCTATCGGAAGATGGGAGCCGCGCGGGTATTCGCCGACGATCATATCCGCCAGAATTTCATGCTGCTCTCCGCGGAGGAGTGCTATGCGGCCTGCGAAGGCATCACGGAGCTGGGCCGTGAATTGTCACGGCTGAATGCCACGATCACGCTGGAGAAGCCGATTCCGGTGCTTGGAATTCCCGCAGGAACGCACAACGTCCAGCGATTGCTGTACTACAACTTCCTGAAGTGTTTCTGGAACGAGGCGTTCGACTACGAAACGAACAACATGGTCAACTTCGATTGGTATCATCCGCACAACGCCTGGCAGCATAGCGATGAGGAGGTTGCAGGCTGGATGAAGGAACTCGGGGTCAAGAGCTACACCTTCAACGACTCCAATCCGAACGGGATCTCCGTTTTGCTGACGAAGCCAACGGTCTGACACGGCATGCGGATATTATTGACAGGCTGTACCGGGTTTGTCGGTTCTGCCCTCGGGCCCCGGTTGGTGGCCGAGGGACACGAGCTTTTCTGCGTTTGCCGGCCAGGAACGTCGGTCGCGTTCGGAACGGCCGTGGTTTGGGATGGAGCGACGGCGATCGAGGATTCCAGTTTCCCAAAGATGATAGATGTTGTCGTCCATGCCGCTCAATCGAGGCGCTACCGCAATTTTCCAGCTGACTCGCGCGAGATGTTCGACGTCAACGTCAACATGACGATGCGGCTGCTGGATTGGGCGGCTCGGGCCGCGGCCAAGCACTTCTGCCTGCTTTCGTCGGGGGCGGTGTACGAGCCGTTTACGGGAGCTCTGCGCGAGGATGTCGCCTTAGCGCCTTCCGGATTCCTCGGCGCAAGCAAGCTAGCTTCTGAAATCGTCGCGAAGCCGTTCTCCAGTATCTTTTCCGTGAATACTCTGAGGTTGTTCTTTCCGTACGGCCCGGGTCAACACGACAGGCTGATTCCGCAGCTGATAAGCAGGATCCGGGACGGCGCGGCGATCCAGCTCTCGGGCAGCAAGGATGGAATTCGCCTCGCGCCCACCTTCATCGACGACATTGTCGAGGTCATTCTCGCAAGCATTGCTTCGTCATGGACGGACACGCTGAACGTGGCAAACTCAGAGGTGCTCTCGATCCGCCAGATCGCGAATGCGATTGGTCGGGAGCTCGGCGTCGAGCCGAAGTTCGAGATCGTGAATCCGAACACGCCTTCCGTCGATATCGTTCCTGAACTGGATCGTCTCGCATCCCGCGTGGATTTGCGGCGATTTGTGCAGTTCGGGGCAGGGCTGCATAGGATGATATCCGCGAATTCTCTTGATGTGCCGGATCATCGTCTGGCCGAGACGCAACACCGCTCGTGAAGCCATGACGCTGAAGATATTGACCATCGTTGGTGCTCGGCCCCAGTTCATCAAGGCGGCGGCCGTCAGTCGCGCGATCCGCGCGACCGATGGGCTCTCGGAAGTGATGGTGCACACTGGCCAGCATTTCGATCCGAACATGTCGGACGTCTTCTTCGAAGAGCTGGACATTCCGCGGCCGCGCCATCATCTCGATATCCACGGCGGCGGCCATGGCGATATGACGGGCCGCATGCTGATGGCGATCGAGCCGATCATGCTCGCCGAGAAGCCGGACTGGGTCGTCGTCTACGGCGACACCAATTCGACGCTGGCCGGCTCTCTCGCGGCGTCGAAGTTGCATATTCCGGTCGCGCATGTCGAGGCGGGACTTCGATCGTTCAACCGCCGCATGCCGGAGGAGATCAATCGGCTGGTAACGGACCATCTCTCCGCTCTGCATCTCTGTCCGACGGCGACTGCCGTCGCCAACCTAGCCGCCGAAGGCGTAACCGCCGGCGTCCATCATGTCGGTGACGTCATGTACGATGCGACCTTGTTCGTGACCGGCAAAGCAGAGAAGAGCTCGACGATATTGACCGGTCTCGGGCTCGCCCCGAAGGCCTATGCGCTCGCGACGATCCATCGTGCCGAGAACACTGGTGATCGGCAGCAGCTTCTGGCGGTCGTGCAATTCCTCCAGGAGCGGTCACGAAAGTTTCCCGTCGTGCTCCCGCTCCACCCACGCACGCGACAGGCGGCCCTGGCTTTAGGGGTCGACCTAGACGGCTTGAAGGTTATCGACCCGGTCGGTTACCTCGACATGGCTAAGCTTCTGCACAACGCGGTTGAAGTTTATACGGACTCGGGAGGGGTGCAGAAGGAGGCTTATTTCCATCGCGTCCCGTGCATCACCTTGCGTGACGAGACGGAGTGGACGGAGACGGTCACGCACGGTTGGAACCGGCTATGGAAGCAGCCGGGCCATGCAGTTCAACGCGATATTGACGAGTATGGGACTGGTCGTGCGGCCTATGAAGTCACGCGCCTGTTGAGCGTTGGCGGCCCTCGATAGCCTTGCCGGCCGACGCTGCGGTCGGAGCGCCGCAATCGCAAGCGACACTCCCGCCTGGTGCGTACCGCAGCGCCTGAAGAGGCCCCGAGGGCGGCTTCCGGGGTTGTGGCTTTGCCACTATGGCGCTATCAGAGGCCGAATTGGATGCTCCTCAGGCCGGTTATCCGTATCAACCCCGTACGAGTGCTAAAATGAATTCCGAACTGATCGCAAAGCTCAACGATAGAACGGCCAAGATCGGCATCGTCGGTTTGGGCTATGTCGGCTTGCCCTTGATGCTCCGCTATTGCGAGGTGGGCTACAAGGTGATCGGCTTTGATATCGACCAGACCAAGGTCGACGCGCTCCACGCAGGCCGCTCCTACATCGAGCATATTTCGAGCGCCAGCATTCGCAATGCGACGGAGCTTGGGTTCGAGCCGACGACCGATTTCTCACGCGCGCGGGAGGTCGATGCGCTGATCCTGTGCGTTCCGACCCCGCTCAATAAATATCGCGAGCCCGATCTCAGCTTCGTGCTGGATACGACGGAGTCGCTGCTGCCATACCTGCATCAGGGAATGGTGCTGTCGCTCGAGAGCACGACTTATCCCGGCACGACCGAGGAGGAGTTGAAACCGCGTATCGAGAAGCGCGGCTTCACCGTGGGGAATGATGTGTTTCTGGTGTTTTCACCGGAACGCGAAGATCCCGGTAACCAGAATTTCTCGACCCGGTCGATCCCGAAGGTGTGTGGCGGCTGCACGCCGGCATGTCTGGAGGCTGGCATTGCCCTGTATGGCCAGGTGATCGACAAAGTCGTTCCCGTGAGCTCGACGCAGGCCGCCGAACTGACGAAGCTGCTGGAGAACATTCACCGCTCGGTGAATATCGGTCTCGTCAACGAGATGAAGATGGTCGCCGACAAGATGGGGATCGACATTCACGAGGTGATCCGCGCGGCGGCAACCAAGCCGTTCGGATTTGTTCCGTACTATCCCGGCCCTGGCATCGGCGGCCACTGCATTCCGATCGACCCGTTCTACCTGACCTGGAAGGCGCGGGAATATGGTATGCATACGCGCTTCATCGAGCTCGCTGGCGAGATCAATTCCTCAATGCCGGAATATGTCGTGTCGAAGATCTCGCTGGCGCTCAATCAGCGACACAAGTCGATCAGCGGCAGCTCGGTCCTGGTGCTCGGTATCGCTTACAAGAAGAATGTCGACGACGTTCGTGAATCGCCTTCGGTGCTATTGATGGAGAAGCTTCGCGACCTCGGCGCCAAGGTCGCCTACAGCGATCCGCACGTCCCTGCGTTCCCGAAGATGCGCGCGCATTCGTTCGACCTGTCGAGCGTCGCGCTCACCGAGGACAATTTACGGGGCTTCGACTGCGTCCTCCTGGCGACCGACCACGACAAGTTCGACTATGAGCTGCTCCGCGCACATGCTCCGCTGCTGGTCGATTGCCGCGGAAAGTTTCCTCGGCGTGCGGACAATATCATTCGCGCGTGAGGATCTCGCAGGCGCTCCGGCGATCCCTCGCGCCGGACGACTTGTCTGGGAACGGCGGACTGGCGAACTTTGGAGCGCCGCGCTAGCCAGTGCTTGTCGCTTGTAGATTTTCGCTCACAGCGGCCTTCGGCGCCTGGTCGAAGGCCGACCGTGGCGCGATGTACCAGAGCAGGAACAGCAGCCCGGTGCCGTTCGTCAGCAAAGCCGTCGAAAGCGGCACGTTGAGGAGCACCTGGGGAAGCAGTCCGGCGGAGAGCAGCACAAATTGCGACGGCAAGCCGGCCGACAGGCGGTTGCCGAGAGCGATGATCAGTCCGCAGCCCAGCGCGGACAGCGGCGCCAGCACGAGGCCGACCGAAGCGATCCCTTCGGTGGCGAACAGCGAAGCATTGAAGGCGCCTAGATCGTAGGACCTGGCCATGACGGCCCATATCGGCTCGTTGTAGGCGCATGGAACCACGAGCTTCAGCACGTTGATCTGGCAGAAATGGGTCAGCGGGTGCGCTGAGAAGTAGTTGTTGTAGATTTCAAGGGCGAGCGACGGGATCGCAACCATCCTGGTGTTGACGGTGCCGAAATAAACCAATCCGGGTGTGAGCGGAAACACCTCGGCCTTGACCAGGACGAACAAGATGACGCCGATCAGGACAGGCAGGAAGAACGACAGAATCGTTGCGAGCCTGGCCTCGGCCACCAGCTTGCAGACGACGGCGAGGAACAGCAGCCAGACCGGAGCAAACAACGCCATCTTGGTCAGCATGATCGGGTAGAACAGAAGCATCAGCAGCAGGGCGATCCCTGCCTGCCAGATCCGCTTGCTGGTGACGAAGCAGGCAAAGGCGAGCGGCAACAGGGCGTTCGAGACGATCCAGACGGCGTATTGCAGGACACCTGGCAACGCCACCTCCGCGCGGTATTTGTACATCTCGGAGAGGTTGACTAGCTTGAGGCTATAGAGAGAGCCGATACCGATGATGGCGGCTGAGCCGATCAGGATGGCGGATGGCATCATGTGAAACGCGCGGGCCGGCATCACGACAGCCTGTCGCACCGGGCTGGTGATGAACAGCGCTGGGGCGAGGAATGCAAAGGCCGAGAGTACGATCGAGGCAAGCGCCAGGCGGTGATCGTAATCGAGTAACGAGAATTCGATGAGCCAGAGATAGCCCAGGACCATCACGTAGAAGTAGAAGCCGACGAGATAGCCAAAGCTGAAGCGTCCGATTACGAACAGGATCACGACCGGGCTGAATGCCACGACGTTCAGAATTGCTGCCGCCAGGTGCGACTTCTCAAAGCCGATGACAGCCGGGAAGGAATTGGTGATCGTGATGCAATACAGCGAAACGGCGCAAACCACGATGTGGGCATAGGCGAGCAGGGCAAGTCTGGCCTGGCGCCAACCGAAACCGGGCTCCAGCTGAATAGCGCGATCGTTCATTCTCATCTACCGCCGTGTCGGACTGTGCGTTGAGACCGTTTCATTGGTGGTTGTCGTATTCGGCAGACTAAGCCCACGCGATTGCCAACCGATGTTATGTCTTGGACCAAGGGACATGGCACGGCTCGAACAGGACGGCAAGAATGATGCCCACACGGCATTCTATTGCTCCCGCCCAATAGCACAAATTTCGTGTGCTGCAGCGACGCGTCCGAGCGCGGTTGAATTTGTGTGATGTGGTCTTGATGCCGGGATGCGGTGTTTTCGGATTATCCTGTTGCGGCTCCGGCGGGCCGGTGGGGGATTCCGCACCCGTAGTGTTCAGTTCGTCGTGACATTCCGAGGCGCGAGTGTCGGGCGCGGGCGACCCGAATCGGGTCCCTGATCGCGTGGCCTTGCGTTAACCCGGGTTTTCTGGGTAATGGAACGCTATCGTGCGGCTCGCAGGGCCGCTTGTTCCCTCGGCTTTTCGGCTGGCTGCAACGGTCGGCCGCGAGACAAGACAGGGCCTGTTGCATGATCAGATTCGGCCTGCTCGGGTGCGGGCGTATCGCCAAGCGCCATTCCGACCTCCTGGGTGGCAATCACATCGCGGGAGCAAGCCTGGTTGCGGTCTGCGATCCGATCCGCGCGCGGGCGGATGCGGTTGCCGGGAAGTTCGCTGTTCCGGCCCATTACGACATGGACGAATTCCTGGCACGCAAGGATATCGACGCGGTTGCCGTGCTGACGCCGAGTGGCCTGCACCCCGCACATGTGATCGCCTGCGCGAAGGCCGGCAAGCACGTCGTGGTCGAGAAGCCGATGGCGTTGCGGCTGCAGGACGCCGACGACATGATCCGGGCTTGCGATGAGGCCGGCGTGAAGATGTTCATCGTCAAGCAGAACCGCTTCAACGTTCCGGTGGTCAAGGCGCGCGAGGCGCTCGACGCCGGCCGCTTCGGCAAGCTCATCCTGGGGACGGTGCGGGTCCGCTGGTGCCGCGACCAGGCCTATTACGACCAGGACGATTGGCGCGGCACCTGGGCCTATGACGGCGGCGTGCTGACCAACCAGGCGAGCCACCATGTCGACATGCTGGAGTGGTTCTTCGGTGACGTGGTGAGCGTGCATGCGCGGGCGACGACGGCGCTGGCCAATATCGAAACCGAGGACACCGCTGTGGCGACGCTCAAGTTCCGCAACGGCGCGCTCGGCATCATCGAGGCGACCACTGCGGCGCGGCCGACCGATCTCGAGGGCTCGCTGTCGATCCTCGGCGAAAAGGGCACCGTCGAGATCTCCGGCTTCGCCGTCAACCAGATCCGGCACTGGCGCTTTGTCGACGAACTGCCGTCGGACAAGGACGTCGTGGAGAAGTTCTCGGTCAACCCGCCCAACGTCTACGGCTTCGGCCATCAGGCCTATTATCACCACGTGGTCGATTGCCTGGAGAACCAGCGCGCCGCGTTGGTCGACGGGCTCGAGGGCCGCAAGAGCCTTGAACTGATCTCGGCCCTCTATGAGTCGATCGAGACCGGCGAGGAAGTTGCGCTGCGGTTCACGCCGCGGTTGAGCCGGCTGGGTGTCGTTTCGTGAATCGACCGGACGTGCATCAGGCCAGCGTGCGCGACGTCGCGTTCGGCGAACGCGTCAAGATCGTCGAGCCCTGCAATCTCTATGGCTGCAAGCTCGGCGACGACTGCTTCGTCGGGCCCTTCACCGAAATCCAGAAGGGCGTGGCGGTCGGGGCGCGCACCCGCGTGCAGTCGCACGCCTTCATCTGCGAGCTCGTCACCATCGGCGAGGACTGCTTCGTCGGGCACGGCGTGATGTTCGTCAACGACACCTTCTCCACCGGCGGACCGGCGCGCGGACGCAAGGAGCTGTGGCGCGAGACCGTGATCGGCAACCGGGTGTCGATCGGCTCCAACGCCACGATCATGCCGGTCAGGATTGCCGACGACGTCGTCATCGGCGCCGGATCTGTCGTGACCAAGGACATCACGACACCAGGTACGTATGCCGGCAATCCGGCGCGCCGGCTGCTGGCGAGCCAATAGGGCAATAGGGGAATATCGATGGCTGTGCCGTATGCCGACCTGCAATTGCAGTACCAGTCCATCAAGGGCGAGATCGATGCCGCGATCGCCGGCGTGATCCGCGATAACGCCTTCATCCGCGGCAGCTATGTCGACGCCTTCGAGCGCGAGTTCGCGTCGGCCGCGGAAGTTACGCACTGCGTCTCCTGCGCCAACGGCACCGACGCGCTTTACCTCGCGATGCGCGCGCTGAAGGTGCAGCCGGGCGACGAGGTGATCACGACGGCGCATTCCTGGATCTCGACCGCGGCGATGATTACGCATTCAGGCGCCACCGTCGTGTTCTGCGATACCGACGACGCGACGTTCACGATCGATCCGGCAGCGATCGAGGCTGCGATCACGCCGCGCACGGTCGGCATCATCCCGGTGCACCTGTACGGCCAGCCGGCCGACATGGATGCGATCATGGCGATCGCGCACAAGCACAAGCTTTGGGTGATCGAGGATTGCGCCCAGGCTCATCTCGCGCGCTACAAGGGCCGCATGGTCGGCACGTTCGGCGAGGCGGCGACCTATTCATTCTATCCCGGCAAGAACCTCGGCGCGATGGGCGATGCCGGCGCCGTCGTCACCAACGATGCCGCGCTTGCCGAGCAGATGGCCATGCTGGCGCGCCATGGCGGCCTGGTGAAGCACCAGCACCATATCGAGGGCGTCAACAGCCGGCTCGACGGCATGCAGGCTGCGATCCTTTCGGCCAAGCTGCCGCATCTCGACGCGTGGACCGAGGCCCGCCAGGCCGCGGCCGAGGTCTATGATGCGGGTCTCAACCAGATCGAGGATGTCGTGGTGCCCGAGGTCGCGCCGGGGCGCAGCCACGTCTACCACCTCTACACGATCCGGCATCCGCGCCGCGACGCGCTCGCCGCGCATCTGAACGCCAACGGCGTGCAGACCGCGATCAACTATCCCACCGCGCTGCCGTTCCTGCCGGCCTATGCCCGGTTTGGCCACCGGCCCGAGCAATTTCCCAACGCCCATCGCGACCAGGGCCAGATTCTCTCGCTGCCGATCTTCGCCGAGATCACGCGGCAGCAGCAGGACGAGGTGATCGACCTGGTTCGGACGTTCTGATTGCGACCGTTGAGGCTCAGCTTCGCTGCAGCAGAGGCTTCAGGAACAGCTCCAGATTGGAGCCCGGGAACAGGTGGCCTTTCAGGCCCGCCGCACGCGCGGCCTCGAGGTCGGTCGGTTGATCACCGACCAGAAAGCTTCGCTCGACATCGACGGCAAAGCGCTCCAGCAGGTCATTGATCATGCCCGGCGATGGCTTGCGGCGATGGCTGACCTGCCGATAGCGCTCGACGGTTCCGTCAGGATGGAACGGACAGTACTCGAAGGCGTCGATATGGGCGCCGATCTTGCCGAGCTCGGCCGCCATCCAGTCGTGGAGCTTTTGGACATCCGCCTCCTCGTAGAGGCCTCTTGCAACGCCTGACTGGTTGGTCACGACAAACGCATAATAACCCATGTCGTTGACCGCCTTCACGGCCTCGCGCGCGCCGTCGATCCAGATCAGCCTGTGGCTCTCGAACAGATAGCCGATGTCCCGGTTCAGGACGCCGTCCCGATCGAAGAAAACCGCCGGCCTTCGCCGCTGATCTCCGGAAGCGCTGCTCATGAGGTGATGATCCCGTCTCCACGAGGCATGAGTCAGCTCAATAGTTCACAATGCCGCGCGCGACAACGCGGACTGGACCTCATGCGGGGCGTCGATCATCGTTCGTCCGCAATCACCTTGCCGTCGTTCGGCAGCGAGCCTGCGCCGACGAGCTCAACGGCGCCGCCGAGCTTTGTCACCGCACGCAGCGTCGCCGCGACTTCGCCCTGCAGGGCATCCGCCGCCGAGGTACATTCGGCCCGCAGCGTCATCGCGTCGGTCTCGCCGGCGCGGGTGACGACGAGGCGCAGCCGTCCGAGCTCGGGATGGCGCTTGCCGATTTCCGCGATCTGCTCCGGGCGCACGAACATGCCCTTGACCTTGGTGGTCTGGTCGGCGCGGCCCATCCAGCCCTTGATGCGCATGTTGGTGCGTCCGCACGGGCTCGCACCGGGCAGGACGGCGGTCAGATCGCCGAGCGCGAGGCGAATCCAGGGATGATGCGGATCGAGCGAGGTCACCACGATCTCGCCGACATCACCGGGCGCCACGGGATCGCCGGTGCCCGGCTTGACGATCTCCAGGATCAGATCCTCGTTGACCGTCATCCCCTCGCGCGCCGGGGTCTCGAATGCGATCAGGCCGAGATCGGCGGTTCCAAACGCCTGGTAGGCCTCGACGCCGCGCGCCTTCATCTCCTCCTGCAACGATTTCGGAAATGCGGCGCCCGAGACCAGCGCGCGCTTGATCGACGAGACGTCGCGGCCGGCGTTAGCGGCGGCGTCGAGCAGGATCTTCAGGAAGTCCGGGGTGCCGCTATAGCCGACCGGGCGATAGGCCTCGATCAGCTCGAATTGCTGCTCAGTATTGCCGGGGCCGGCCGGGATCACGGCACAGCCGAGCGCCCGTGCGGAGGCGTCGAAGATGAAGCCGCCGGGGGTGAGGTGATAGCTGAAGGTGTTCAGCACCACGTCGCCCTCGCGGAAGCCCGCCGCAAACAGCGCCCGTGCCCCGCGCCAAGGGTCCGCCTGGCGGCCTTCGGGCTCGAAGATCGGTCCGGGCGAGGTGAACAGGCGGGCAAAGGAGCCGGGCTTGTCGGCCACGAAGCCGCCGAACGGCGGGGCGGCTTTGTGCAGGGCCGGGAGCTCCGATTTGCGCAGCACCGGCAGTCCCGCCAATGCCTCCCGGCTCGTGATGGATGCGGGATCGGTGCCCCGCAGCAAATTGGCATAGGCGGGCGCTGCCATCGCCTTGCGCAGCACCTCCGGCAGCCGGGCGAACAGGGCGGCCTCGCGGGCGGCCGGATCGCGCGTTTCAAGGGCGTCGTAATGGTCGGTCATGGCGGGTCCTTGAGGGGAGGATTTGCGCAGGTGGCGTGCCGGTCTGCCCGTGCTATCAGACGGTGAGCGCTGACATTGGGACGGTTCCAGGAAGCACGATGGCTGAGGCAGAGAACGTGGCGGCGGACGGGGCCGCCGATGTCGTCGCGAGGTTGAAGCGCCGCATCATCGACCACGCCTTGCCGCTGTGGTCGACGGTGGGGTGGGACAGCACGGCCGGCGGCTTCGTCGACCGGCTGCATCAGGATGGGACAGCCGACAACGCGGCCCCGCGCCGCCTCCTTGTGCAGGCGCGCCAAATCTATTGCTACGCCAAGGCGGCCCAGATGGGCTGGTATCCCGAAGGGCGCGCGATCGCGCTGAAGGCGCTGGATTACATGCTCACCAAGGCCAAGGCGCCGGACGGCCGGCCGGGCTTTGTGTTCAGCCTGACGCCGGAGGGCGGCGTGCACGATCCGCTGCGCGACACCTACGGCCATGCCTTCGTGCTGCTCGCACTGGCGACTGTCTACGGCCTCGACCAGGACGCTCAGGTTCGCGCCGAGATCGACGCGCTGCTGGCGTTCCTCGACACCCAGCTGCGCTCGCCCCATGGCGGCTTCCAGGAAGGCCTGCCGCCGTCGATGCCGCGGCGGCAGAACCCGCAGATGCATCTGTTCGAGGCGATGATCGCCTGCTTCGACGCGACGCATGATCTGTCGTTCCAGAACCGCGCCGGCGATTTCTTCGCACTGTTCCTCGCCAACCTCTATGACAAGCAGACGCGGACGCTGGGCGAATATTTCGAGGAGGATTGGTCGCGGATCCCGCCGGTCAGCGTCGAGCCCGGGCACCTTGCGGAATGGGTCTGGCTGCTGAAGGGTTTTGAGCGGATCACCGGCTGCCCAACAGGGCGCCCGCGCGGCGAGCTGCTGGCCTCGGCGCTGCGCTATCGCGACGCCACCGGCTGCCTGATCGACGAGGGCGATGCCGAGGGCAACATCCGCCGCCACACCAGGCGGCTGTGGCCGCAGAGCGAGTTGGCGAAGGCCTGGATCGCGCAGGCCGAGTCGGGCGAAGCCGGCGCTGCGGACGAGGCGCGCGGGGCGCTGGTGCTGCTGGAGCGGCACTATCTCAGCCATCCCGTGGCCGGCGGCTGGTACGACCAGTTCGACGGCGGCGGCAATTCGCTGATCGCCACGATCCCGGCGTCGTCGTTCTACCATGTGCTCTGCGCGGTCACGGAAGCGGAGCAGGTGCTCAGCTAGGGCCGCCTTCCTGGTGTGACGCGCTTTCTGCACACGCAACTCCGCCCGAAAACGCTCCATATCCTCAGAGCCAGCGCTTGCGCCGCTTGAAGCTCTTCAAATTCTTGAAGCTCTTGCGCTGGTCGCCGGCGCCGCCGAGGTAGAATTCCTTGACGTCCTCGTTGTCGCGCAGCTCGTCGGCGGAGCCGTCGAGCACCACCTTGCCCTGTTCCATGATGTAGCCGTGGCTTGCGACCGAGAGCGCCGCGCGCGCATTCTGCTCGACCAGGAGGATCGTGACGCCGAGATCGCGGTTGATCTCCTTGATGATCGCGAACACTTCCTTGACCAGCAGGGGTGACAATCCCATCGACGGCTCGTCCATCAGGATCATCTTCGGGCGCGCCATCAGCGCGCGGCCGATCGCGAGCATCTGCTGCTCGCCGCCGGAGAGATAGCCGGCAAGGCCGGTGCGCTCCTTCAGGCGCGGGAAATATTTGAACACCATGTCGATGTCGGCAGAGACCTCGCCGTCGCGCCGGGTGAAGGCGCCGAGCCGCAAATTCTCCAGCGACGTCATGTCGGCGACGATGCGGCGGCCCTCCATCACCTGGAAGATGCCGCGGCGGACGATCTTGTCCGGGTCGATGCCGTTGATGCGCTGGCCCTCGAACAGGATCTCGCCGCGGGTGACCTCGCCGTCCTCGGTCTTGAGCAGGCCGGAGATCGCCTTCAGCGTGGTCGACTTGCCGGCGCCATTGGCGCCGAGCAACGCCACGATCGCGCCCTTCGGCACCTCGAGGCTGAGGCCGCGCAGCACCAGGATGACGTCGTCATAGACGACCTCGATATTGTTGATGCTGAGCAGCGGCGGCGGTGGGACCGCCATCGGCCCCGTGCGGGTGGCTTCGAGGGTTTCGTTCATCTCGACTATTCTCCGCTGTCGTCACCCGCGTTTCGTGCGCAATTGCGCACTCGAGCGGGTGACCCAGTATTCCAGAGACGCCGGCGATCACATCGTGAGAGCGCGGCGAACTGAATCCCCCGCTTTCGCGGGGGATGACGATTGTTGTCGAGGCTGCGCTCGCGGCAGCCTCACGATCCTCACCAGCCGAACCATTCCGGCTTGCGCGGCAGCTCGACGGTCTTCACTTTCTCGAGCTTGATCGTGCCCTTGCCCATCAGGTCGTTGATGTCGCCGTCGGTCGCGCCGGAAACCTTGGCGCGATAGAGATCGACCTTGGTCGTCGGGCGATGATCCTTCTCGGTCCAGTTCGAGGGATTGCAGACGCCGTCCATCCCGGCCGGCACCCAGTCCTTCTTCTGGTAGAAGCCCTTGGCGACGTTCTCGCCGGTGGCGCCGCCGTTCTTGGCGGCCCAGTCCAGCGCTTCCTTCATGTAGAGCGCGCTGCACACCGCGGCGATGTAGTGCACCGGGCGATAGACCTTGCCCGACGGGTCGGACATCTTCGAGATTTCCATCACCGTCTTCATGCCCGGCGCGTTGCCGCCCCAGCCGACCGCCGTGCGCAGCGGGAAGATCACGCCGTCGGCGGCATCGCCCGCGGTCTTGGCGGCGTTCTCATCCATGCCCCAGACGTTGCTCAGGAACTGGACGTCGACGCCGGCGGTCTTGCAGGCCTTCATGACCGAGATGTTGGAGGCTGCGGTGTTGCCGAGATAGGCGTAATTGGCGCCGGAGCTCTTCAGGCTGAGGCACTGCGCCGAATAGTCGCCGGGCGACAGCGCGAACACCAGCGGCGGCAGCACTTCGAAGCCGAGCTCGGTTGCGAGCGCCTCGCCGGCGGCCTTCGGCGCGTTCGGATAGGGGTGGTTGGCGCCCATGTGGACGAATTTGGGCTTGCCCGGCTTGCCCTTGGCCTTCCAGTCCTCGGCCGCCCAGGTCAATTCGGCGCGCAGCGCGTCCGAGTAGCTCGGGCCGTAGAAGAAATTGTACGGCGCCGGCTTGGCCTTGCCGCTGGTGCCTTCGGGATCGGTCAGCGCGGCGGCATACGAGCCCGACAAATCGGGGATCTTGTCCTGCGCGAGGAAGCCGGTCAGCGCCTCGGTGTCCGCGGTGCCCCAGCCCATGATTGCTGCGACCTTGCCGTCCGGCGCCGACCATTTCTTGTACAGCGCGATCGCGCGCGGCACCTGGTAGCCATAGTCGTTGCTGTCGACGCTGAGCTGCTTGCCGCCGACGCCGCCGTTCTTGTTGACCCAGGCGAAGGTGTCGGCGACGCCCTGGCCATAGGGCGTGCCGACGTCGGAAGTGCCGCCCGAGAGGTCCTGCAGATGGCCGATGGCGATCTGCGCCTGCGCGGTGCCGGCGGCGCTGCCGATCAGCAGCGCGAGAGAGACCGAGCTCAAAAGGGATCTAATCGTCATTTTTGTTTCCTCCTGCTTATTCGTTGAACCGAATTTTGAGTTGCTCGATACGTCAGTGCGAGAACGGGTAAAGCTTCCAGTAGGCCTTGATCTGCCGCCAGCGGTGCGCGAGGCCGTCAGGCTCGAACATCAAAAATCCGATGATGATCAGGCCGATCGCGATCTCGCGCAGGAACGTGATGTTGTTGTTGAGCTGCAGCGCCTTGTCGATGGCGCCGCCCTTCAGCCACGCGCTCAGCCATTCCATCGATTCCGGCAGCAGCACCACGAAGGCGGTGCCCATCAGCGTACCCATCACCGAGCCGGTGCCGCCGATGATGACCATCGCGAGGAACAGCACCGAGCGCTCGATGCCAAAGCCCTCCTGCGAGACCACCAGCTGATAATGCGCGTACAGCGCGCCGGCGATGCCGGCAAAGAACGCGGCAAGTCCGAACGACAGCGTCCGGTACTTGGTCAGGTTGATGCCCATGATCTCGGCGGACAGATAGTGATCGCGGATCGCGACCAGCGCACGGCCGTCGCGGGTGCGCATCAGGTTGGTGACGAGAAGATAGCTGAGCACCATGTAGGCGAGCACGACGTAGAAATATTGCCGGTCGCCGCGCAGCGTGTAGCCGAAGATCGAGAACGGGTTGGCGCTGGCCGGCACCGAGCCGCCCGAGAACCAGTCGGCGCGCGAGAAGAAATCGAGCAGGATGTACTGCGCGGCGAGCGTCGCGATGACGAGATAGAGCCCCTTCAGCCGAGCCGCCGGCACACCGAAGATCAGGCCGACCAGCGCCGTCACCACGCCGGCAAGCGGAATCGCGAAGAACACCGGGATCGGCAGGTTGTTGGAGATGTAGGCCGAGGTGAAGGCGCCGAACAGGAAGAACGCGGCGTGGCCGATCGAGATCTGGCCGGTGAAGCCGACCAGGACGTTGAGGCCGAGCGCAGCGATCGCGAAGATGCCGATCTGGATCGCGATCGAGAGCAGGTAGTTGGACAGCAGCATCGGCGCGAAGCAGGCGAGCACGATGCCGGCAATCGCGAAATTGCGGCTGGTCGCGGTCGGGAAGATCGTGGTGTCGGCCGCATAGCTGGTGCGGAAATCGCCGGACGGAATGAGTGTACTTGTCGCCATGGATCAGACCCGCTCAATGTCCTTGGTGCCGAACAGGCCGTACGGCTTGATCATCAGGATGATGATCAGGACGTAGAACGGCGCGATCTCGTAGAGATTGCCCCAGTGCAGATACTCGCTGTCGACATACTGCGCGACGTTTTCCAAGAGCCCGATGATGATGCCGCCGAGCACGGCGCCGCCGACCGAGTCGAGGCCGCCGAGGATCGCGGCCGGAAAGACCTTGATGCCGTAGGCGGAGAGGCCGGACGACACGCCGTTGACCACGGCAACCACGACGCCGGCGACCGCCGAGACGGTGGCCGAGATCGCCCAGGCCATCGCGAACACGCTCTTCACGGAGATGCCGAGCGACTGCGCGACCTGCTGGTTGAAGGCGGTGGCGCGCATCGCCAGGCCGTATTTGGAGGCGCGGAAGAACCAGGCCATGCCGACCATCATGGCGAGCGAGACCACGAGGCTCATCACATAGACGGTCTGGATCTGCAGCCCGAACAGGCTGATCGACTGGCTCTGGAATATCTGCGGAAACGGCTGCGGGTTGACGCCGAAGATCCACTTCAGCGCGGCTTGGAACACGGTCGACAGGCCGATCGTCACCATGATCACCGAGATGATCGGCTCGCCGATCATCGGGCGCAGGATCACGACCTGGATCGCGATGCCGAAGATGAACATGAACACCAGCGTGATCGGCATACCGATCCAGAACGGCAGCTGGTACTTGGTCAGCAGCGCCCAGCATACCCAGGCGCCGACCAGCAGCAGCTCGCCTTGCGCGAAGTTCACGACCTGGGTCGCCTTGTAGATCAGCACGAACGACATCGCGACCACGCCATAGAGCGTGCCGACCACGAGGCCGTTGACGATCAGCTGGATCAGGAACTGGGTGTTCATGGGGTACCGTGCTATCTTCGCCTCTCCCCGCTTGCGGGGAGAGGCCGGCGCGCTGCCGTCGATGCGAAGCATCGTCGGGAGTGCGGCGGGTGAGGGGGAGTCTCCGCATGCGCGGTGCTAGAGAGTCTAAAACCGAACGCGCGAGGAATCTGCGAAGCGCGTCGACGGATGCGGAAGGAGCGCTCTGGTACCGGCTCCGCGGTCGCAGGCTGAATGGTTACAAGTTCGTCAGACAGGAGCCGATAGGGCCTTACACGGTCGATTTTATCTGCCGCGAACATCGCCTCGTGATCGAGGTGGATGGTGGACAACACGCCAACAGTCAGACCGACGCCGTTCGCGACAAATGGCTCATCGATCACAAATACCGGGTCTTGCGCTTCTGGAACAACGAGATCTCCGGCAATTTGGCTGGTGTTCTTGAAACCATTCTCACCGCGCTTGCGGAGGCTCCCCCTCACCCGGATCGCTGACGCGATCCGACCTCTCCCCGCAAGCGGGGCGAGGTGAAGGTCTGTGTATGACGCGGACACAGTCATTCCGCGGCCTCCGCGATCGCAGCACGGCCGAGATCGACCACCTGCAACGTGGTGCGGACGCGTTGCGTCGTGCCGTCCTGGAAACGGATCACGGTGTCGACGGGAATGTTGGCCTTGCCGCGGTAGATCGCCTCGATGATGTCGGCGTATTTCTCGTTGATGACGCTGCGCCGGACCTTTCGGGTCCGGGTCAGCTCGCCATCGTCGGCATCGAGCTCCTTGTACAGCAGCAGGAAGCGTGAGATGCGCTGCGCCGGCGGCAGGGTAGCGTTGACGGTCTCGACCTCTTTCTTCAGCAGCGCGTAGACTTCCGGCCGCGACGACAGGTCGGTGTAGGTCGTGAAGGAGAGGCGGTTCTTCTCCGCCCATTTCGAGATGATCGAGTAGCGGATGCAGATCATCGCGGCCAGTGCGTCGCGGCCGGCGCCGAGCACGACGGCTTCTGCGACATAGGGCGAGAACTTCAGCTTGTTCTCGATGTATTGCGGAGAGAACCGTTCGCCGCGCGAGGTCTCGGCGAGATCCTTGATGCGGTCGATCACGACGAGCTGCCGGTTGTCGTTGTAGTAGCCGGCGTCGCCCGAATGCATCCAGCCGTCCTTGATGTCGGCGACCGAGGCTTCGGGGTTCTTGTAGTAGCCGTGGAACATGTTCGGGTGCCGCACCACGATCTCGCCGACGCCGTTGACGTCGGCATTGTCGATGCGGATCTCGATGTTGTCGGCCATCGGTACGCCGGTCGTGTCGGGATCGACCTTGCCTTCGGGATGCAGCGTGTAGGCGCCGAGCAGCTCGGTCTGGCCGTACAGTGTGCGCAGCGGCACGCCCATCGCCTGGAAGAACTTGAAGGTGTCCGGCCCGAGCGCCGCGCCGCCGGTTGCCGCCGAGCGCAGCCGGGTGAAGCCGAGCCGGTCGCGCAGCGCGCGGAACAGGATCTGGTCGGCGAAGACAGAGCGCTTGCCCTCCGCGAGCGCCGCGAGCCCGGTCTTCATGCCGAGCTCGTAGAGCCGCTGCTTGAACGGCGAGGCGTCCATCACGCCGGCGCGGACGTCGGCTGCGATCGATTCCCAGACCCGCGGTGCGAACAGCACAAAGGTCGGCGCGATCTCGCGGAAATCGTGCATCATGGTGTCGGGCTCTTCGACGAAGTTGACCTTCATCCGGGAGAGCAGCGCTTTGCCGAGCGCATAGATCTGTTCCATGATCCACGGCAGCGGCAGCACCGAGACGTATTCGTCCTCCGGCCCCTTCGGATCGAAGGAAAGATAGGTCGCGCAATGCCGCAGCACGCGCCCGGCCGAGAGCATCGCGAGCTTCGGATTGGCCGTCGTGCCTGAGGTCGTGCAGAGGATTGCGACGTCGTCGCCATCAGTGGCATCGACCAGCCGGTCGTACAGATCAGGCTCGCGCGCGGCGCGGTCGCGGCCCAGCCCAACGAGCTTGCTCGCCTCCATCAGCCTCGGATCGTCGTATTTGCGCATGCCGCGCGGATCGGAATAGATGATGTGCCTGAGATTGGGCACCCGATCGGCAAGGCCGAGCAGCTTGTCGACCTGTTCCTCGTCCTCGGCGAAGACGAGCTTGGCCTCGCCATAGGTCAGGAGATAGGCGGCTTCCTCGTCCAGCACGTCGCGGTAGAGGCCGAGGCTCATCGCGCCGATCGCGTGGGTCGCGATCTCGGCGGCGACCCAGTCTGGCCGGTTGTCGCCGATGATGCCGATCACGTCGTCGCGGCCGAGGCCGAGCTCGACCATGCCGAGCGCGAAGTCGTGGGTACGGGTCTGATAGTCGTTCCAGGTGAATTCGCGCCACAGCCCGAGATCCTTCTCGCGCAGCGCGATCTCGCCGCCGTGCTCCCTGGCGTTCAGGCGCAGCATCTTGGGAAAGGTGTCGGCCTGCGCGGCGCGACCGGCATAATCCATCATGCCGCGCTCTCCCGCACTGCCGGCTTGTCGTCGGGGTCGACCAGCACCTCGTCCTCTTCGCCGAGATAGGCGCGCTTGACGTGGGGATCGGCGAGCACGGTCGCCGGATCGCCCTCAGCGATCTTGCGGCCGAAGTCGAGCACCATGACGCGGTGGGAGATGTCCATCACGACGCCCATGTCGTGCTCGATCATCATCACAGTCATGCCGAACTCTTCGTTGAGATCGACGATGTAGCGCGCCATGTCTTCCTTCTCTTCGAAGTTCATGCCGGCCATCGGCTCGTCGAGCAGGATCAGCTGCGGCTCCAGCGCCATCGCGCGGGCGAGCTCGACGCGCTTGCGCAGGCCGTAGGGCAGGGTGCCGGCGGTCGCCTTGCGCACCGACTGCAGATCGAGGAAGTCGATGATCTCCTCGACCTTGCGGCGGTGTTCCAGCTCCTCGCGGCGCGCACCGGTCAGCCAGTACAGCGAGCCCGTGATGAAGTTGTTCTTCAGGAGGTGATGGCGGCCGACCATGATGTTGTCGAGCACGCTCATGTGGTGGAACAGCGCGAGATTCTGAAAAGTCCGGCCGATGCCGAGACGGGGCCGCGCGTTCGGGGTGAGGCCGGTGATGTCCTGGCCGCGGTAGAACAGCTGGCCTTCGGTCGGCCGGTAGCGGCCGGAGATGCAGTTGACGATCGAGGTCTTGCCGGCGCCGTTCGGGCCGATGATGGAGAACAGCTCGCCCTCGTTGACGCTGAAGCTCACATCGGTCAGCGCGCGGACGCCGCCAAAGCGCAATGAGACTCCGCGCACCTCGAGACTGTTGGCCACCCTGTTCCCTCCAGATACGGGCGCTTTGGCGCGCTCTTTATCTTTCGTTTCGAGCTCGGTTCGATCTTACATGGGCCGCCGAAGGAAACCATCCGACTAATGATGCCGGCGTCCGGGAGCATCGCTCGCCCCGATCGCCTGCGTCATGCGCGGTAACGCCGCACCCGCCTGCAAGCCCGCTCGCGCGTCGTCCGCCTTCAGCGATCCATCGAAGCGCTGCACGCGGCGTTACGCGAGGTGGCTCTGAATACGAGAAAGCGATAGGTTGAATTGTCATGTGCCCGACATTTGGTCAGGAATTTTCGCTGGCATTCCAGGCCTCGGGTCCCTGGCTTCGTGCACGGCGTTGCTGCGGTGCAATATCTTGGGTGGGATGCCGTCGCTAGAATGATTGCTGCTGATTACCTGAAGCGCATCGCGGCCTGGTCGCGCGAACTGACCGAGCAAGAGATCGAGATCGCGCGCGCCGGCATCTCCGAGAAGTCGTACCGCGCCAACGAATTCATCTTCATGCGCGGCGACAATTTCCAGTACTGGACCGGCATCGTTACCGGGCTGGCGCGGATGGGCATCGTCTCGCGCGGCGGCAAGGCCGCGAGCTTCGCGGGCCTCACGGCGGGCGCGTGGTTCGGCGAGGGCACTGTGCTCAAGAACGAGCTGCGGCGCTACGACGTGGTCGCGCTGCGCGATACGCGCCTCGCGATGATGGATCGCCGGACCTTCGTCTGGTTGTTCGAGAACAGCGTCGGCTTCAACCGCTTCCTGGTTGGACAGCTCAACGAGCGGCTCGGCCAGTTCATCGCGCTGCTCGAATATGGCCGCACGCTGGATGCGACCGCACGGCTGGCGCGCTCGATCGCCTCGCTGTTCAATCCGATTCTCTATCCCGAGCTTACCCTGCACCTTGAAATCACCCAGGAGGAGATCGGGGCGCTGTCGGGAATCTCCCGGCAGAACGCCAACCAGTGCCTGAAGCGGCTCGAGCGCGAGGGGCTGCTGCGGCTCGAATATGGCGGGGTCACGATCATCGAGCTCGACCGGCTGCGCCACTACGGCGAGTGAGCCGGCCCCAGACCGCTTTGAATCGGGTTTTCAAAGCTTTAAGGCCCTGATTCCAAACGATTATGCCATTAGACTTGGAGGTGGCCGGGTGCTACAGACCGGCCTCGTCGGGATCGCGCGGCCTCGCGCTCTCTGGAGATGATATGACGGCTCAGGACTCAAAGCGGCGCGTTGCGCTGATCACCGGCGTCACCGGGCAGGACGGCGCCTATCTCGCCGAATATCTGCTCGGCCTCGGCTACACCGTGCACGGGATCAAGCGCCGCTCGTCCTCGTTCAATACCGCGCGCGTCGACCATCTCTACCAGGACCCGCATGCCGGCAACGTGCCGTTCCTGATGCACTACGGCGACATGACCGATTCGACCAATCTGATCCGGCTGATGCAGCAGATCCGGCCGACCGAGATCTACAACCTCGCCGCCCAGAGCCACGTCCAGGTCAGTTTCGAGAGCCCGGAATACACCGCCAATGCCGACGCCATCGGCGTGCTGCGCCTGCTGGAGGCGATCCGCATCCTCGGCATGGAGAAGGAGACCCGGTTCTACCAGGCCTCGACCTCGGAGCTGTACGGGCTCGTGCAGGAGGTGCCGCAGAAGGAGACCACGCCGTTTTATCCGCGTTCGCCCTACGGCGTCGCCAAGCTGTACGGCTACTGGATCACGGTGAACTACCGCGAGGCCTACGGCATGTTCGCCAGCAACGGCATCCTGTTCAACCATGAGAGCCCGATCCGCGGCGAGACCTTCGTGACGCGCAAGATCACCCGCGCCGTCGCCCGCATCGAAGTCGGCCTCGAGAACAAGCTCTATCTCGGCAATCTCGATGCCAAGCGCGACTGGGGCCACGCCCGCGACTATGTCGAGGGCATGCACAAGATCCTGCAGGCGGATGAGCCCGGCGATTTCGTGCTCGCGACCGGCGAGACGCGGTCGGTGCGCGAGTTCGTCGAGCTGGCGTTCACCGAAGTCGGCCGCAGCATCGAATGGCGCGGCAAGGGCGTCGAGGAGATCGGTGTCGACAAGGCATCGGGCAAGACGCTGGTGCAGATCGACCCGACCTATTTCCGCCCGACCGAGGTGGATCTTCTGATCGGCGACGCCAGCAAGGCGCGCGCCAAACTCGGCTGGGCGCCCAAGACGCCGTTCGCGCAACTGGTGAAGGAAATGGTGGCCAGCGATCTCGTCGAGGCCAGGCAGGATGCGGCTCATGGCAAGCACGGCGTTTGAACTGAAGGGCAAGACGGTCTTCGTTGCCGGCCATCGCGGCATGGTCGGCTCGGCGTTGATGCGCCGACTGGCGCGCGAAGACGCCGATCTTCTGACCGTCTCGCGTAGCGAGGTCGATCTGCGCGACCAGGCCGCAGTGAATGCCTGGTTCGCCGCGAAGCGGCCGCAGGCCGTGTTCCTTGCTGCTGCCAAGGTCGGCGGCATCGTCGCCAACAACACGCTGCGGGCCGAATTCCTCTACGACAATCTGGCGATCTCGACCAATGTGATCCAGGCGGCGCATGCCAATGGCTGCGAGAAGCTGATGTTCTTCGGCTCGTCCTGCATCTATCCGCGCCTCGCGCCGCAGCCGTTGCGCGAGGATTCGATGCTGACCGGCCCGCTGGAGCCGACCAACGAGCCCTACGCCATCGCCAAGATCGCCGGCATCAAGATGGCCGAAGCCTATCGCAGCCAGTATGGCGCCGATTTCATCAGCGTGATGCCGACCAACCTCTACGGTCCGGGCGACAATTATCATCCCGAATACAGCCACGTCGTCGCGGCGCTGATCCGCCGCTTCCACGAGGCCAAGGTCTCGGGCGCCGCCGATGTCGTGGTGTGGGGCACCGGCACGCCGCGCCGTGAATTCCTCTATGTCGACGATCTCGCCGACGCCTGCATCCATCTGATGAAGACCTATTCCTCGCCGGAACTGGTCAATATCGGCACCGGCGAGGACATCACGATCGCCGAATTCGCCCGCGTCGTTGCGGCCACCGTCGGCTACCGCGGCGAGATCAGCTTCGACAGCTCGCGCCCCGACGGTACGCCGCGCAAGCTGCTCGACGTCAACAGGCTCGCCAAGCTCGGCTGGCGCGCCACCACCCCGCTCGAGGATGGCATCAAGCTCGCGTACCAGGCCTATCTGAGCGAGACCAAGCAGGCGGCGGAATAACGCCGAACTGCTACGTCGCCGCCGTGCGGGGCGGCGCTTTCGACAGCGCAGTCGCCATCGCCGAGATCAGCGGCTTCATGAAGAACGCATCGTTCGCCGGGTAGATGTCGGTGGATAGGCCGTACGTCTTCAACTCATTCGAGACCACGGGCCCGACGGAGGCGATCGGCGTGCGCTCCAGGCCGTCGCGCAATTGCGCCTCACACCGGTGCGCCTGTGCGACCTCCATGAGACGCCGAACCTGACCGGAGCTCGTCAGCGCGATGGCGTCGATGCGGCCCTGCGCCATCTGCTCGATCGCGGTCACGATGTTGGCGTCGGCGGCCTGCGCGTCATAGACGTAGGGCAGCACCGTATCGACCTCCGCGCCCTGCGCGTTGATCGCGGCGATCAGGGTGGCGTGATCCTTGTCCGGATAGAGTTGCAGGCCGAGCCGATGGCCGCTCAGGTCGAGCTTCGCCAGCATCTCGGCGACGCCTTCCGAGGTCGGCTTCTCGGTCGTCATTTGCGGCTCCAGGCCGATCTCGCGCAGCGCGCGGCCGGGCTTGGGGCCGCGGGCGAATTTGCGGGCCTTGCCGAGGCTGCCGACAAACTCCGCCTCGACGTCGATCCGGCGCACGACCTTCATCAGGCGACGCAGGCCCTCGCCGGTCATCAGCACGAGGTCGTCGAGCGGTCGTTCGATGGCGCGGCGGATCCAGGCCTCGATCGGCGCCGGGTCCGGCGCGTCGTGGATGGTGAACATCGGGCATTGCAGCACATCGGCGCCCTGCTCGGCGAGCAGGCGGGAAAACTGTGCCTCCTCGCGCGTCTCGAGGATCAGGATGCGGTAGCCGTTCAGCCGGTCAGCCATGATGGTCCCTAACAAACATTGTCGTCATTTGTTCGATTTGACCCCCGCACCGGGATTGGCGCAAGGCCGCCTGCGGTGATAGACGGGGCCCGAAAATGATCCTTCCACGCAACTGCTCAAGCTTTGGTCAATTGGCATGCCCGACCATCAATTCGTTCTGACCCTGTCCTGTCCGGATCGTCCGGGGATCGTCTCCGCGGTCTCGACTTTTCTAGCGCATAACGGCCAGAACATCCTGGATGCCCAGCAGTTCAACGACACCGAGACCGACAAGTTCTTCATGCGCGTGGTGTTCACCGCAGCCGACCTGGCGGTCGGGCTGCCGGCGCTGCAGACCGGTTTTGCCGCGATCGCCGAACGTTTCGGCATGGAATGGCAGATGCGCGACCGCGCCAGCCGGCGCCGGGTGATGCTGCTGGTCTCGAAGTCCGATCACTGCCTGGTCGACATCCTCTATCGCTGGCGCACCGGCGAGCTCGAGATGATCCCGACCGCTGTTGTCTCCAACCATCCGCGCGAGACCTATGGCTCGCTCGATTTCGGCGATATCCCGTTCCATCATCTTCCGGTGACGAAAGACACCAAGCGGCAGCAGGAAGACGCGGTGTGGAAGCTGGCCCAGGATACCAAGACCGACCTCGTGGTGCTGGCCCGCTACATGCAGATCCTGTCCGACGAGATGTCGGCGCGGCTGTCGGGCCGCTGCATCAACATCCATCATTCCTTCCTGCCTGGCTTCAAGGGCGCCAAGCCCTATCACCAGGCTCATGAGCGCGGCGTCAAGCTGATCGGCGCCACCGCGCATTACGTCACCAGCGATCTCGACGAAGGGCCGATCATCGATCAGGACGTCGAGCGCATCAGCCATCGCGACACGCCCGAGGATCTCGTGCGCAAGGGCCGCGACATCGAGCGCCGCGTGTTGGCCCGCGCGATCCGCTACCACCTCGCCGACCGCGTCATCCTCAACGGGCGCAAGACCGTGGTGTTCGTGGACTGATCCGCGTTTCATGATGCCGCGTTCCGATCGATCATCGCGAAGCACCGGAGCAGATCCGGCACATCTTCTTCGGCCATTGCCACATGGTGCTGAGCGGCTCGGTTGCCGGCGTCCCCACCACGTCACCGTCTACATGGTGGAGTTCGGCTACCGCGGCGAAATGCTGCGCGAGGATGCTCTCGATTAGGCCGACGCTCAGTGGGCAGCGCTCTGCGTTGTCGCCGCCGCCTTGGGATCATCGCCGCGCTCGGCCGCCGGCATAAGGCGCTTGCGCTCCCGTTCCTGCATGAACTTGTCATATTCCGGGGTGCCCGGCCGCGGCGGCGCGTCGGCGGGCAGGCCGCCGGCCCAGGCCGGAATGTAGTCGGCCATTCCCGCCGAAACTTTTTGGTTCACGGTGCCGCACCCCGCGAGCGCGCAGGCCGCGAGCGCGAGGGCAGTCAGGACAGGGATGTGGCGTGTGAAGTTTGGCATTGGCGGCAGCATACAGCCCTGATCTTTATGGAAGATGATCTTGGGCGCGACCGTTCGGCTGCAATTGTGCTTGTTTGTTGACAATGGCGATTGATTTGTACGACCGTACAAATGAAGCGAGATCGCGGCCCATCCAAGCGGGCGAGATCGGTTCTCGTTGGGGCGTTGAGTTTCGGGGAGCGATTCTGGTATCCTGATACTTGTAGCTATGGCTGGGCTGATCACTCCACGCGCGACACCCGTCCATCGTCCGATTGACAATGGGGCGCTTGGAGACGCCTTGTCGGGCTGCGGCTTGGCTGTGACATGCTGGGGCTAAGGTTGAGGCAAGGGCCGGGGACTCGGCTCGATGCAGAAGAATGGAAGGGGGAGGGATGTCGATGTTCAATCGTCGCAAGATGTTGTTGTGGGGCGCTGCTGCGGCCGCGCTTCCCGGATTGTGCGCCGTGGCGGCGCGGGCGGACGATGCCGTCAAGATCGGCCTGATCCTGCCCATGACCGGCGGCCAGGCTTCGACCGGCAAGCAGATCGATAATGCGATCAAGCTTTACATGCAGCAGAAGGGCGACACCGTCGCCGGCAAGAAGATCGAGATCATCCTGAAGGATGACGCCGCGGTGCCCGACAACACCAAGCGGCTCGCGCAGGAATTGATCGTCAACGACAAGGTCAGCTTCATCGCCGGCTTCGGCGTGACGCCCGCGGCGCTGGCCGCGGCGCCGCTGGCAACGCAAGCCAAGATCCCGGAAGTCGTGATGGCGGCCGGCACCTCGATCATCACCGAACGCTCGCCCTATATCGTGCGCACCAGCTTCACGCTGGCGCAGTCCTCCACGATCATCGGCGACTGGGCGGTCAAGAACGGCATCAAGAAGGTCGCGACGCTGACCTCCGACTACGCGCCGGGCAACGACGCGCTGACCTTCTTCAAGCAGCACTTCACCGCCGGCGGCGGCGAGATCGTGGAAGAGGTCAAGGTCCCGCTCGCCAACCCCGACTTCGCGCCGTTCCTGCAGCGGATGAAGGATTCCAAGCCTGACGCGATGTTCGTGTTCGTGCCGGCCGGGCAGGGCGGCAACTTCATGAAGCAATATGCCGAGCGCGGGCTCGACAAGAGCGGCATCAAGGTGATCGGCCCTGGCGACGTCATGGACGACGATCTGCTCAACAACATGGGCGATGCCGCGCTCGGCGCGGTGACCGCGCATCTCTATTCGGCGGCGCATCCGTCCCAGATGAACAAGGACTTCGTTGCCGCCTACAGGAAGGCGTTCGGCAGTCGCCCGGGCTTCATGGCGGTCAGCGGCTATGACGGCATTCATCTGATCTACGAGGCGCTGAAGAAGACGGGTGGCGATACGAACGGCGACAAGCTGATCGAGGCCATGAAGGGCATGAAGTGGGAGAGCCCGCGCGGTCCGATCTCGATCGATCCGGAAACCCGCGACATCGTGCAGAACATCTACATCCGCAAGGTCGAGAAGGTCGACGGCGAGCTCTACAACGTCGAGTTCGCGACCTTCGAGGCCGTCAAGGATTCCGGCAAGACCAAGAAGTGACGCGCGAAAGCGCGTCATCCCGGGGCGCGCCTTAGCGCGAACCCGGGATCTCGAAGTTTTTGAAATGAGATTCCGGGACCAGCGCCGGCGCGCTGCCCCTTACATCGGGCTTTGTCTGAATTCATGGCCTCTATCCTCACCAATTTGTTCGATGGCGTCGCTTACGGCATGCTGCTGTTCGTGCTGGCCTGCGGGCTTGCGGTGACGCTCGGGCTGATGAACTTCGTCAACCTCGCGCATGGCGCCTTCGCCATGGCCGGCGGCTATATCTGCGCCGTGCTGGTGAACAATTCCGGCTGGCCGTTTTTCGCCGCGCTGCCGCTCGCCTTTGTCGGCAGTGCCCTGATCGGCATCGCGCTGGAGCGCACGCTGTACCGCCATCTCTACAGCCGCAGCCATCTCGATCAGGTGCTGTTCTCGATCGGTCTGGTGTTCATGTCGGTCGCCGCGGTCGACTACATCATGGGATCGTCGCGGGTCTTCATCAAATTGCCCGCGGCGCTGGAGGGCCAGATCGATCTGTTCGGCGTCGGCATCGGACGTTATCGGCTGATGATCGTCGTGATCTGCGGCCTGCTCACGCTGGCGCTGCAGCTGATCCTTGCCAAGACGCGGTTCGGCAGCCGTCTGCGCGCCGCGGTCGACGATCCGCGCGCCGCGATCGGTCTCGGCATCAACGTGCCGCAGGTGTTTGCGTTCACCTTTGCCTTCGGCTGTGGCCTCGCCGGCCTCGGCGGCGCGCTGAGTGCGGAGATCCTCGGGCTCGATCCATATTTCCCGCTGAAATTCATGATCTACTTCCTGATCGTGGTGACGGTCGGTGGCTCCTCCTCGATCACCGGACCATTCCTCGCATCGCTGCTGCTCGGCATCGCCGACGTCGCCGGCAAATATTATGTGCCCAAGGTCGGCCCCTTCGTGATCTATACGGTCATGATCGTGATCCTGCTCTGGCGCCCGAACGGCCTGTTCGGCCGCACCGCGGCGCGGTGAGGCTGAGATGACCGCGCTATCCGACGTCTCCTCTCACGCGATGGCCGGCGCGCGCTGGCGGGTCAGCGAGGTCGCGTTCTGGGGGCTCGCGCTCGCCTGCGCGTTCCTGTTCCCGTCGCGCTACCTGATCATGACCGACATCGTGCGGCTCGGCCTGTTCGCGCTGTCGCTCGACCTGATCCTCGGCTATGCCGGCATCGTCTCGCTCGGCCATGCCGCATTCTTCGGCGTCGGCGCCTATTCGGCCGGATTGCTGGCGTTGCACGGCATCATCAGCGAGCCCGTCATCGCGCTGGTCGCCGCCGGCCTCGTTGCGGCGGTGCTCGGCTTCCTGACCAGTTTCCTGGTCATCCGCGGCGTCGATCTGACCCGGCTGATGGTGACGCTTGGCATAGCGCTATTGCTGGAAGCGCTCGCTGAGCGCTTCTCTGATATCACCGGCGGCACCGATGGCCTGCAGGGCATCGAGATGCAGCCGATCCTCGGGCTGTTCGCCTTCGACATGTTCGGCAAGACCGGGTTGTTCTACTCGCTGATCGTGCTGTTCATCCTGTTCCTGCTGGCCCGCCGCGTGGTGCATTCGCCGTTCGGCCTGTCGCTGCGTGCGATCAGGAACAATCCGCTGCGCGCGGCTGCGATCGGCATACCGGTCAACCGCCGCCTGATCGCTGTCTACACGCTGGCCGCGTTCTATGCCGGGGTCGCCGGCGCGCTGTTCACGCAGACCACGGCGCTCGCCTCGCTCGACGTATTTTCTTTCGAGCGCTCCGCCGACCTGATGCTGGTGCTCGTGATCGGCGGTACCGGCTATCTCTATGGCGGCCTGATCGGCGCCGTCGTGTTCAAGATGCTGCAGGAGCTGTTTCAGAGCCTCACCCCGCAATACTGGCTGTTCTGGATCGGCCTCGTGCTGGTCGTGATCGTGATGGTCGGCCGCGCACGGATCCACCGCTGGGTGCTGTTCGTGCCGAACCTGATCATCCGTCAATTCGCCGGTCGCAAGGCCGCCGTCGCCGTGCCGGAGAACGAGGCGTCATGACGATCGCGCTGGAAACCCGCAATCTCGAAAAGTCCTTTGGCGGTCTTCGCGTCACCCGCGATCTCTCGCTGAAGGTGATGCAGGGCGCCCGCCACGCGTTGATCGGGCCGAACGGCGCCGGCAAGACCACCGTCATCAACCAGCTCACCGGCGTGCTGACGCCGAACAGCGGCCGCATCCTGCTCGAAGGCAGCGACATCACCGGCCTCTCCGTGCACAAGCGGGTTCTGCGCGGGCTGTCGCGCACGTTCCAGATCAACCAGCTCTATCCCGACCTGACCCCGCTCGAGACCATCGGGCTTGCGGTCTCCGAACGAATGGGCCGCGGCGGCGACTGGTGGCGGCGGATGGGAACGCGCGATGACGTCAACGCCGAGATCGCCGAGATATTGTCGCGCTTCCATCTGCTCGACGTCATGACCGAGCTCACCTCGACATTGCCCTACGGCAAGCAGCGCCTGCTCGAGATCGCGGTCGCGATTGCTGCCAAGCCGCGGGTGCTGCTGCTCGACGAGCCGGCGGCCGGTGTCCCCGAGAGCGAGCGGCAAGATATCCTGGCGGCGGTCGTGGCATTGCCGCGCGACGTCACCGTGCTGCTGATCGAGCACGACATGGACCTCGTGTTCTCGTTCGCCGACCGCATCTCGGTCCTGGTCAATGGCGGCCTGCTCACCCAGGGTACGCCCGACGAGGTCGCGCGCGATCCGCAGGTGAGGGCGGTCTATCTCGGCGAGGCCGCCGATGCCTGATCTGCTCTCCATCCAGGGCCTGCGCGCCGGATACGGCGAGGCGGTGGTGCTGCCCGACATGTCGCTCGCGCTGGCCGACGGCCAGGTGCTTGCGCTGCTCGGCCGCAACGGCACCGGCAAGACCACGCTGATCAACTCGATCGTCGGGATCACCCGCCGTTTCGGCGGCAGCGTCGCGCTCGCAGGCCTCGACATCACGGCACTGCGGCCCGATCAGCGCGCCCGCGCCGGGATCGGCTGGGTACCGCAGGAGCGCAACATCTTCCGTTCGCTGACGGTGGAAGAGAACATGACCGCGGTGGCGCAGCGAGGGCCGTGGACGGTCGCGCGGGTGTACGAGATGTTTCCGCGGCTGAAGGAGCGGCGCAGCAATTTCGGCAACCAGCTGTCCGGCGGCGAGCAGCAGATGCTGGCGATCGGCCGCGCGCTGACCTTGAACCCGAAGGTGCTGCTGCTCGACGAGCCGACCGAGGGGTTGGCGCCGATCATCGTTGAGGAATTGTTAAAGGCGATCGGAACCATCACGCGCTCCGGCGGCATCTGCTCGATCATCGTGGAGCAGAACGCGCAAAAGATTCTGGGGCTCGCCGACCGCGTTGTGATATTGGAACGCGGCATGATCGTGCACGACGCCGCAAGCAGCGCGCTGAAGGCTGATCGCTCCGTCCTCGAGCGCCATCTCGGCGTTGCCGCGACCAAGAAACACTGACGACCTCAGGGAGTTCACCATGCAGCGAACCAAGCCTCCGTTCCGCGCCGACGAGGTCGGCAGCCTGTTGCGGCCGCCGAAGATCAAGGAAGCCCGCGCCAGGCTGGAGAAGGGCGAGATCTCGGCCGACGAGTTGCGCAAGGTCGAGGACATGGAGATCGAGAAGGTCGTGCACAAGCAGGCCTCGGTCGGCCTCAAACTCGCGACCGACGGCGAGTTCCGCCGCTCCTGGTGGCACTTCGACTTCCTCAGCCATCTGACCGGCTGCGAGCTGTTCCACCCCGACATGGGCATCCAGTTCGCCGGCGTACAGACCCGGCACGATGCCATCCGCGTGATTGGCAAGCTGGATTTCTCCGATCAGCATCCGATGCTCGATCACTTCGGGTTCCTGAAGAAGTATGCCGACCAGGCGCATGTCACGGCGAAGATGACGATCCCGTCACCCGCGGTGCTGCACTTTCGCGGCGGCCGCAAGCTGATCTCGAAGGAGGTCTATCCCGATCTCGAGGAGTTCTATCAGGACCTCGGCAAGACCTATCGCAAGGCGGTGAAGGCGTTCTACGACGCCGGTTGCCGCTACCTGCAATTCGACGACACGGTGTGGGCCTATCTATGCTCGCCGGAGGAATTGCAGAAGTCGCGCGACCGTGGCGACAATCCGGATGGACTGCAGGAGATCTACGCCCGTGTCATCAACTATGCGATCGCCGATCGGCCGTCCGACATGGTGATCACGACGCATGTCTGCCGCGGCAATTTCCGCTCGACCTGGATTTCCTCCGGCGGCTACGAGCCGGTGGCCGAGACCATGCTGGCCGGTACCAACTACGACGGCTACTTCCTCGAATATGATTCCGACCGCGCCGGCGGCTTCGAGCCGCTGCGCTTCCTGCCCAAGGGCAACAAGGTCGTCGTGGTCGGCGTCATCACCTCGAAGTTCGGCGAGCTCGAGAAGAAGGACGACATCAAGCGGCGGCTGGAGGAGGCGGCGAAGTTCGCCCCGATCGAGCAGCTCGCGGTGTCCCCGCAATGCGGCTTCGCCTCGACTGAGGAGGGCAACATCCTGTCCGAGGAAGAGCAGTGGGCGAAGCTGCGGCTGGCCGTCGAGGTCGCGAACGAGGTGTGGGGCAAATAGCATCAACTCGGTCGTCATTGCGAGCGAAGCGATCCACGTCCCCGCGAGGACAGAATGGATTGCTTCGTCGCTTCGGGGGAGGGTGGCTTCACTGCTCCCCCAGATAGACCTCGCCGAGCAGCGAGGAGTTCGACCACGGCACCTGCTTGCCCTTGGTCGCGGCGACGACCTCGGCTCGGACCCGCGTCAGCATCTGCTGCACCTCGAGGCCGGGCGTGCCGACATGGCGCGACAGCGCCGTCGAGAACGGGCTGTTGGCGCCCTCGCCGTCGAGCGCGACCTGGCCCGGCGCGGTCGCGTACGCGATCAGCGTGCCGGCGCCGAGCGTCGAGCCTGATCCGAGCGAGGTGGGCGCGGCAAGACCGGAGCCGGCCTCGATGCCGCGGCTTGGGCCTGCGGATGCCACCTGCGGCGCCATCGGATTGTTGCGGCAGGCATCGAGGATCAGGATGTTGGTGCGGATCTGATCGTCGAGACCGGCCATGATCGTATCCATATCGACCATCGCGTCGGTCATGCGTGCACCCGCCTTGAACTCGATATCGACCGGCACGAGGTAGTTGCGGCCGTCGACCTGCACGCCATGGCCGGCATAGTAGACCACGGCGATCTGCGACCGCGTCGCCTCGCGCAGGAAGTCATGGATCGTCCTCTGCATCGCGTCGCGATCGAGATCGAGACCCTCCGAGACGGTGAAGCCGATATCGCGCAGGCTCCTGGCGATGGCGCGCGCATCGTTGGGCGGATTGGGCAGCGCTTTCACATGCGCATAGGCGCCGTTGCCGATCACGAGTGCGACGCGCCGCCCGGTCGCTGCGGCCTGCACGCGGGCTGCCGGAACTGCCGCGGCCGGCGCCGGCGGTGCGGGCGCGGGGCTGCTCTCGGCGGCAGGCGCTGCTGCGGTCTTGCGCGGTGCCGCGTCGGCCTCCTTGAGCAGCGCGAGCCGCACCTTCGCGGTGGCCTGGTTGGCCTTGCTGCCGGCGTCGGAGGCGACGCCCTCGAGCGCGGCGGCGTAGTCGTCCTTGGCATGCGCAGCGTCGCCCTTCGCCTCGTAGGCGAGACCGCGCTGGGTATAGGCCGAGATCAGCACGCTGCCGGGCGGCGTCATGATGTTGGCCGGCGCCTTCGCCTTCGCGAGCCGGATCGCTTCCGTCGTGTCCGCGATCGCGCGCGCGATGTCGCCCTTGGCGCGCCAGATCACGGCGCGGCGGATCAGCGGCTGCGGCAGTGATGGATCGATTCTGACAGCCTCGTTGATGTCGGCGAGCGCGCCGTCGAGATCGCCGAGCGCCTGCTTCGAGGCGCCGCGGTTCTGATAGGAGAACGCCGAGCTCGGATCGGCCTTGATCGCGGCATCATAGTCGGTGATCGCCCTGGCGTAGTCGCCCTTGCTGCGATAGGCGTTGCCGCGGTTGTGGAAGATGATGCCGCTCGGCCCCAGGCGCAGCGCGTCGTTGAAGTCGGCGATCGCGATGTCGTACTCGCCCTTGTCGTAATAGGCCGAGCCGCGCAGATTGTAGACGGCAGTGCTGGACTTGAGGCGCAACGCCTCGGTCGCGTCCGCAATCACCTGCGCGTAGTTGCCCTTCTTGTTCCAGCCGACCGCACGCCAGAAATGAATGGTCGCGAGCTTCTCACCGGAAAACACCTTCAACGCGATGATCTTGGTACAGGCGTCGATCATCTGATCGGCGGGCGTTGTGTCGGTCGTACAGAGCGGGCCGAGCTGGGCGTGCGTCTGTGCGACACAGGGCGCCGCCGACAGCATGGCAGCAAGCAGGCAGGGGATCAGGAGCAGGCGGCGCATCGGTTATCCCAGCGGGGTGAGCCGTCAAGATGATCGACGACGGCGAGGCGGTCCAAAGGGCGATCCAGGGGGCAATCCATGACTGTTTGGTGATTGGGCCGTGGAGGGGGTTCAACTGGTGGGAAAATGGTGGTAAGACGTCGCCACACACAATCTCTGCCCACTTTTGTCCCACTCGCCGCGGCCCGCTCCAGGCTTCATGAAGAACGACGAAATCCTCAGCCAGATCACGGATTTCTGCCGGCGCTCCGACATGGCGGAGACGACGTTCGGCCGCCGTGCCGTCAATGACGGCAAGCTGGTGCACCGGCTGCGCGAGGGCAAGCGGATCACCATCGATACGCTCGACCGCATCAACGGCTTCATCGCAACCTCGACCCCGGGCGGCGTGGCGCCGCCGCGCGGCCTCGTGGTGCCGCCGGAAAAGCGCGATCCCAGGGGCAATTTCCGCTTCTTCGAGAACCGCCAGCGCTACCTGCTGTTCGTGCACACCTGCAGCGAGAAGCGGGTGATCGCTGACCGGGTCGCGCTGGAACTGGCGGCGATCCACCCCCGACCGCCGGCGCTGCGGGTGTTCGACGCCGGGATGGGCGACGGCACGGTGCTGGCGCGCGTCCTGCGTGCCATGCATGGCCGCTTCCCACATATGCCGTTCTATGTCGCCGGCAAGGAACTGAGCCTGGAGGACGTCCGCCTCACCCTCGACAAGGTGCCGGACCGGCTGTTCGAGCATCCGGCGAGCGTGTTCGTGTTCACCAACATGTATTACGCCGAGGCGCCCTGGCTGACGCCCAAGAACTCCGCAGCGGCCGCCAGCATGATCTGGCACGAAGTGGCCCTGCGCGGCGCCTCCTCGGGTGATTTCGAGGCCCAGATCGCGGAACTCGGCCCGTTCCTGGAGCAGAATTGGCGGGCCAATCTCAGCCCAGGCAATGCGATGCCGATCTACGAGCGGCCGGTGGCGCTGGTGCTGTACCGGGACGATCACCGCTTCCTGCTCGATTCCATTATTCCGCGGGCCGGCCGCGCCGAGGCCAATTTCGATCTCGTGATCGCCTCGCAGCCCTACCGCGCCAAATCCTCGGTGAATTTCCGCGCCAAGCGGATCATCGCGCCGCTGGCGCGCGCGCTGCGCGGCGGCGGGCGGTTGATAGGAATCCACTCCCACGGAGGCGATCCCGGGCTGGAAATCATTCAAGCCGTCTGGCCCGGAGAAAATCCTTTCGCCGTCAGCCGTCATGAGATACTGCGCGCGGTGAAATACGAGTTGGGCTCGGCGGGCCGCGAGCTGAACTTCAATGCCTACGCCGATAACCGTTCGATCTTCCGATATGATATGGAGGCGCTGCCTAATGAGGTGACCGGCTCGATCGGAACCTCGACGGCCTTTGCTGCGTGGAATGCGGCGGTGTATGTCGCGCAGATCGAAGATGAGCGGTTGACCGAAACGACCGAAAACGGACGAGCTCTCGAGGCCACGCGCGAAGTTCTCCGCAAACACAACGGGCTGTGGTTTTACGACGAATCCTACGTCATCTCGCGACGGCGAGACTGACATTCCGGGGACATATTCACCAACCAACGTCGGGACATCGACGAAACAAGGGGTTTGCTTGATGCGCGCGTCTTATCTCTTCACCAGCGAGTCGGTCTCGGAAGGCCATCCGGACAAGGTCTGCGATCGTATCTCGGATGAGATCGTCGATCTGTTCTACCGCGAGGGACCGAAGGCGGGCATCGATCCGTGGCAGATCCGCGCGGCGTGCGAGACGCTCGCGACCACCAACAAGGTGGTGATCGCCGGCGAAACGCGCGGCCCGAGCTCGGTCACCAACGAGCAGATCGAGGGCGTGGTTCGCTCTGCGATCAAGGACATCGGCTACGAGCAGGACGGCTTCCACTGGAAGACCTGCGACATCGAGATACTGCTGCATCCGCAGTCGGCCGATATCGCGCAGGGCGTCGATGCGCTGCAGCCGGGCGAGGTCAAGGAAGAGGGGGCCGGCGACCAGGGCATCATGTTCGGTTACGCCACCAACGAGACGCCCGACCTGATGCCGGCGCCGATCTTCTACGCCCACAAGATCCTGCGGCTGATCTCGGAAGCGCGCCACTCCGGCAAGGAGAAGGTGCTGGGTCCGGACTCCAAGAGCCAGGTCACCGTGCAGTACGAGAACGGCAAGCCGGTCGGCGTCCGCGAGATCGTGGTCTCGCACCAGCATCTGGTCGAGGACCTCACCTCGAAGCAGATCCGCGACATCGTCGAGCCGTATGTGCGCGAGGCGCTGCCGAAGGAGTGGATCAGCAACAAGACGATCTGGCACATCAATCCGACCGGCAAGTTCTTCATCGGCGGTCCCGACGGCGACTCCGGCCTGACCGGTCGCAAGATCATCGTCGACACCTATGGCGGCGCGGCTCCGCATGGCGGCGGCGCGTTCTCCGGTAAGGATCCGACCAAGGTCGACCGTTCGGCTGCCTACGCTGCGCGCTATGTCGCCAAGAACATCGTTGCGGCGGGTCTTGCCGACCGCTGCACGCTGCAGCTCGCCTACGCGATCGGCGTGGCGCGTCCGCTGTCGATCTACATCGACACCCACGGCACCGGTAAAGTGTCGGAGGACGAGCTCGAGAAGGCGGCCGCCAAGGCAATGGATCTGACGCCGCGCGGCATCCGCACCCATCTCGATCTCAACCGCCCGATCTACGCGCGCACCTCGGCCTACGGCCATTTCGGCCGCACGCCGGACAATGAAGGCGGCTTCTCCTGGGAGAAGACCGATCTCGTCGAGCCGCTGAAGCGCGCGCTCTGATTTTCTCACCTCGCCCCGCCTGCGGGGAGAGGTCGCCGCGAAGCGGCGGGTGAGGGGGATTCTCCGCGAGCTCAGCGCGCGGGTAGAGCCCCTCACCATAGCCGATGCTCTGCATCGGCGTTCTTCAAGGACGGCGGCCGAAGGCCGCCTATGCCTCTCCCCGTAAGAACGGGGAGAGGGAGATGATCGTGCAACATCGCGTTCCGCTCGCTTTGTAACTGACACGCTGGATTCACCCACTAGGAAACCGACATGAACGCCCCCACGAAGCCCGGCTTCACCGACTACATCGTCAAGGACATTGCGCTCGCCGATTTCGGCCGCAAGGAAATCTCGCTGGCCGAGACCGAAATGCCCGGCCTGATGGCCACCCGCGAGGAGTTCGGCCCCAAGCAGCCGCTGAAAGGCGCGCGCATCGCGGGCTCGCTGCACATGACGATCCAGACCGCCGTGCTGATCGAGACGCTGGCCGCGCTCGGCGCCGACATCCGCTGGGTCTCCTGCAACATCTACTCGACCCAGGATCACGCTGCCGCCGCGATCGCCGCCGCCGGCATTCCGGTGTTCGCCATCAAGGGCGAGACGCTGACCGAGTATTGGGACTACACCGCCAAGCTGTTCGACTGGCACGGCGGCGGCACGCCCAACATGATCCTCGATGACGGCGGCGACGCCACCATGCTGGTGCATGCCGGCGTGCGCGCCGAGCAGGGCGACACCGCGTTCCTCGACAAGCCGACCTCCGAGGAGGAAGAGATCTTCTACGCGCTCGTGAAGCGCCTCCTGAAGGAGAAGCCGAAGGGCTACTTCGCCGAGATCGCCAAGAACATCAAGGGCGTCTCGGAAGAGACCACCACGGGCGTGCATCGCCTGTACGAGATGGCCAACAAGGGCACGCTGCTGTTCCCGGCGATCAACGTCAACGACAGCGTCACCAAGTCGAAGTTCGACAACCTCTATGGCTGCCGTGAATCGCTGGTCGACGGCATCCGCCGCGGCACCGACGTGATGCTGTCGGGCAAGGTCGCGATGGTTGCGGGCTTCGGCGACGTCGGTAAGGGCTCGGCCGCCTCGCTGCGCCAGGCCGGCTGCCGCGTCATGGTCTCCGAAGTCGATCCGATCTGCGCGCTGCAGGCGGCGATGGAAGGCTATGAGGTCACGACCATGGAAGACGCAGCGCCGCGCGCCGACATCTTCGTCACCGCCACCGGCAACAAGGACATCATCACCATCGAGCACATGCGCGCGATGAAGGATCGCGCCATCGTCTGCAACATCGGCCACTTCGACAACGAGATTCAGATCGCGAGCCTTCGCAATCTGAAGTGGACCAACATCAAGCCGCAGGTCGATGAGATCGAGTTCCCCGACAAGCACCGCATCATCATGCTGTCCGAAGGCCGTCTCGTGAACCTCGGCAATGCGATGGGCCATCCGTCCTTCGTGATGTCGGCCTCGTTCACCAACCAGACGCTGGCGCAGATCGAACTCTGGGCCAACAACAAGGACGGCAAGTACGCCAAGAAGGTCTACGTGCTGCCGAAGACGCTCGACGAGAAGGTCGCCCGCCTGCACCTCGCCAAGATCGGCGTCAAGCTGACCGAGCTGCGCAAGGACCAGGCCGATTACATCGGCGTCAAGCAGGAAGGTCCGTACAAGTCGGATCGCTACCGCTACTGAGCTGCGCTGACTGCAATCGATGAACTGAAGAGCCCCGGCATCGTCCGGGGCTTTTTGCTGCGCTGTTTTGCCGGCGGGCCTCCCCATTCGTCGTCCTGGCGAAAGCCAGGACCCATAACCATCGCAATCGATCGTGAGCGGGACCTCGGCCCCCAGCGTCGCGCAACAACGCGCGGTTGGGGTAATGGGTCCTGGCTTTCGCCAGGACGACGACGAGGATGTTTCGCGATTCAGAACATAAAACACGCGGTGTCATCACCCGCGAAAGCGGGCGATCCAGTATTCCAGAGACGGCTGGGCTTGAGCCGAGAGGCCGCGACGTACTGGATCGCCCGGTCGAGCCGCGCGATGACAGCGTGGAATGGGGCGCGGCTTCGTATCCGTAGGCCTCGGAGCAATAGACAGAACCATGCGTCATTGCGGGGCGTGCGAAGCACGAACCCGGAATCCATTCATCCAAGAGTTATGCGGTCCGACGGATTCCGGGCTCTCGCTTCGCGAGCCCCGGAATGACGACGGAAAGACTCACTCCGATGCCCGCGCCGTCCCGTGCCCCAGCTGCCGCGAGATATCGCCGGCACAATCGCGCAGCGCGGTTGCGATTGCGCTGTCCCAGCCGGCGTCGAATGTGCCTTCCGGGCCCATCGCGGTGATGACGACGGCGACGTGGCCGGCATGATCGAAGACCGGAGCGGCGAACGCGTTGACGCCGGGCAGGGGATCGCCGATCGCGCGCGCGAGACCGCGGCTGCGGACCTCGGCCAGCATCTCGGCGGCCTTTGCGTTGATCGGCTCACGTTTCGGATTGTAGCCGACGCCGAGCCGATCGAGGCCGCTGTCGAGCGCTGCCTTGACGGCGTTCGGCGGCATGAAGGCGGCGAAGGCGCGGCCGGTCGCGGTCTCCAGCAGCGCCACCACGGATCCGACGCGCATCGCGATATGCACGGGATGGCTCGGCTCCTCGAGCCGCACCACGGTGGCGCCATGGGTGCCCCACACCGACAGCGACACCGCATGATTGATGCTGTCGGCGAGCGCGGCGATCCTGGGCGTCGCGATCCGCACCGCGGAGAGCCGGCGCAGGCTGATCAGGCCGAGCTCGAGTGCCAGTGCCCCGATCTCGTAGCGGCCGGTGCTCTCGTCCTGCTCGATCAGGCCGATGCGGGAAAAGCTGACCAGATAGGGATGCGCCTTGGCCGGCGGCATGCCGGCCTCCCGGGCGAGGTCGCGCAGCATCATCGGCTCGCCGCTGCGGGCGAGCGCCCGGAGCAATTCTCCGCCGACCTCGATCGATTGTATGCCGCGGCTTTCTCTCGTCATGTGGCTCCGTTCGTTTTCCTGCGCCCGCACTTAGCACGTAGGATGCATGGCCACAGTCGAGCCGTCGACCCTTCGAGACGGCTGCGTTGCGGCCTCCTCAGGGTGACGGAGTGTTGACCGTCCTCTGCTAGGCCGCGGCACCCGCCAGATGCTTGCCCGCGATGTAGCCGAAGGTCAGCGCGGGGCCGAGCGTGATGCCGGCGCCGGGATAGTTGCCGCCCATGATACTCGCCATGTCGTTGCCGGCGGCATAGAGGCCAGCAATCGGCTGGCCGTCGGCGTCGAGCGCGCGGGCGTTGGCGTCGGTGCGGATGCCGGCATAGGTCCCGAGATCGCCGATCACCATCTTGATCGCGTAGAACGGCCCGCGCTGGATCGGCGCGATGCAGGGATTGGGCCCGTGCAGCGCATCGCCCTGGTAGCGGTTGTAGGCACGCGAGCCCTTGCCGAAGGCGGGATCGCGTCCCTCGGCCGCCAGTTTGTTGAATTCGGCGACGGTGGCCCCGAATGCGCCGGCGTCGATGCCGGCCTGCGCGGCGAGCTCGGACAGCGTCGCGCCGCGCTTGAGATAGCCGGTCTTCAGATGGTGCCCGAGCGGCATCGGGCGCGGCGGCACGCAGCCGAGACCGTATTTGCGCAGCGTCTCGTGATCGCAGACCAGGTAGGCCGCGATCTCCTCGCCGGGCTTCGCCGCTCTGATCATCGCCTGCACGAAGTCGTGGTAGGAATTGCCTTCATTGGCAAACCGCTTGCCGTCACGCAGGACCGCGATCACGCCGGGCTTGGCGCGATCGATGAAGTGCGGCATCACGCCCTTCGAGCCGTCCTTGCGCGTGGTGACCGAGACCGGCACCCACGCCGCCGCGTTCGGCAGCGAGTCCTCGACGCGGCCGCCGGCGGCTTCCGCGAGCCGCAGACCATCGCCGGTGTTGCCGGTCGGGCCCGGCGAATAGTGCTCCTTGCCGGTCGGCGCATGCGGAAACATCTTCTGGCGCCGCGCCACGTCATGGGGAAATCCGCCGCAGGCGAGCACGACGCCGCGCTTTGCATTGACGCGGATGGTGTGGCCCTCGCGCACGACGATCGCGCCGCGCACCACGCCGTTGTCGACGATCAATTCGCGCACCGGTGAATTGAGCCAGAGCGGGATATTGAGATCGAACGCCGATTTTGCCAGCCGGCCGGCCAGCGCATTGCCGTTGGTCAGCGTCATGCCGCGGCCGTTGCGGATCACGTCAGCGGCGTGTTTCGACAGCCGCTTGGCGACATAGGCCGCCGAGGTGATCGACCGCGTCGCGCGCATGAAGTGCACGATCTCCTTGCCGGAGCCGAGCATCATGCCGAACACGGTGAGCTCGGGCAGGGGGCTGCCGAGATCCTTGAGGGCCGGTCCAAGCTCGTGGGCGTCGAACGGCCGCGTCACCATCGAGCGGCCGCCCTGCGCGCCGCCGGGGGCTTCGGCATGGTAGTCCGGGAAGGTCAGCGGCATGTCGAAACGCACTGCGGTCTTCGTCGTGAAGAAGTCGACCGCCTTTGGCCCTTCGGTCAGGAACGCATCGACGCGCGCGGCATCGAAGCTGTTGCCGGCCTCGTGGCGCAGATAGGTCCTGGCCTGATCAGGGCTCTCCTCGATGCCCCACGCCCTGGCCAGCGAGGTGCCCGGAATCCACAGCCAGCCGCCGGAGCGCGCCGTGGTGCCGCCGAACCGCGGCTCCTTCTCGACGACGAGGACCTTCAGGCCGTGATGGCCGGCAGTGACCGCCGCCGACAGCCCGGCGCAGCCGGAGCCGACGACGAGTGCGTCGCAATCATACGTTTCTTCGTTAGCCACGTGATCGATCCTATTTCTTCAGCAGCGGGCACTTGGATTCGGAGACCGGACGAAACGCATCCTCGCCCTTCACCGTCTTGATGATGTCGAGATAGTCCCAAGGCTTCTTGGATTCCGAGGGCTTCTTCACCTTCGCCAGGTACATGTCGCGGATCACGCGGCCGTCCTCGCGCAGTCTGCCGCCGTGCACGAAGGTGTCCTCGATCGGCAGCTCGCGCATCTTGGCCATCACCTTCTGCGGATCGTCGGTGCCGGCAGCCTGGATCCCCTTCAGATAATGCAGCACCGAGCCGTAGACGCCGGTCTGGATCATGGTCGGCATCACGTTGGTGCGGGCGAAGAACTTCTTCGACCAGGCGCGCGTCTTCTCATCCATATTCCAGTACGACGCTGTCGTCATGTAGGTGCCCTGCGCGGCGTTGAGCCCGATGGCATGCACGTCGGTGTCGAACATCAGAAGGCCGACCAGCTTCTGGCCGCCCTGCACGAGGCCGAACTCGCCGGACTGCTTGATCGAATTGTCGGTGTCCTGGCCGGCATTGGCGAATGCCACCACGTCGGCCTTCGAGCTCTGCGCCTGCAGCGCAAAGGAGGAGAAGTCTGCCGTGTTGGTCGGATGCTTGACGCCGCCGAGCACCTTGCCGCCCATCTCGTTGATGAAGCGCGTGGCATCCTTCTCGAGCTGCTGGCCGAACGCATAGTCCGCGGTGATGAAGTACCAGGACTTGCCGCCCTCCGCGATCACCGCCGAAGCCGTCACTTTCGACAGCGCATAGGTATCGTAGGTGAAGTGCACGGTGTTTGGGCTGCACAGCTCATCGGTCAGCGAGCTCGCGCCGGGGCCGGAGAGCAGCGCGATCTTGTTGCGCTCGCGCACCATGTTGTGCACGGCGATCGCGATGCCGGAATTGGGAATGTCGACGACCGCGTCGACCTTGTTGTTGTCGAACCAGCCGCGCACGATCTGCACGCCGACATCGGTCTTCATCTGGTGGTCAGCGGAGACGATCTCGATCGGCTTGCCGAGCACGGTGGGGCCGAATTCCTCGACCGCCATCTTGGCCGCCTCGACCGAACCCGGGCCCGAATTGTCGCGGCCCCAGCTCGACAGGTCGGTCAGCACGCCGATGCGCACGACGTCATCGGAAACCTGGGCGCGAGCAGCCGTCACCGTCGCCGCGAGGATGGCTGTCGCCAAAACGTGTCTCATCGTTCCTCCCTTGGATGTCCGGGCTCTCCGGCGCGCAATCCAAAGAGTTAGATATTATCGAATTAGTTTGTCAATGGCGAAAAGACATGTGTGAATATTGCCACAAGGTTGCGACTTCGAATGCGGCGGTGCTTCACATTTGGTGAGTGTTCGCTTACATGGCTCATCCGGGATGGCACTGCGCGGCTCCAGCTCACGCCAGAGCTTGCGGCAGTACCAAGTCACTATGAACAGGGGAATTTTCGCGGACGGCGACGCGCTTCGCCGCCCGGGGCAGGGCCACCCGTCGCCGGGACCGGCTCTGCAGGGGCGGTGCATCAAGAGGGTCGGCGGACTGCGATCATAGACGGATTATGTTGAGACAGCTCTTCGCGCCGCAGCTCGTTATTCTCTACGCGCTGGTGGCCTCCACACTTTACGTGCACTTCCGCGGCAAGCAGCGGTTGCGCTTCGCGCGCCAACTCGGCGATCACTCGACCTATCTCGCGCCCTACAATGTGCTGATGTATGCGGGCTCGGCCGTGCCCAACACGCCGGTGATCCCGGTCGAGCAGTTTCCCGAGCTGAAGAAGCTCTCCGACAATTGGGAGACCATCCGCGACGAGGCGACCCGGCTGTTCGACGAGGGCTTCATCCGCGCCGCGGCCAAGAACAACGACTGGGGCTTCTATTCGTTCTTCAAGAGCGGCTGGAAGCGGTTCTATCTGAAATGGTACGACGACTTCCTGCCGTCGGCACGCACGCTGTGCCCGCAGACGGTGGAGCTGCTCAATTCGATCCCGAACGTGCACGGCGCGATGTTCGCGATGCTGCCGCCCGGCGGCAAGCTCGGCGCGCACCGCGATCCGTTCGCGGGCTCCTTGCGCTATCACCTCGGCCTGGTGACGCCGAACTCGAACCAGTGCCGCATCCTCGTCGATGGCGTCGAATGCGTCTGGCGCGACGGCGAGGCCTTCATGTTCGACGAGACCTTCATCCACAGCGCCGAGAACAAGACCGACGTCAACCGCATCATCCTGTTCTGCGATGTCGAGCGTCCGATGAAGTACGGCTTCATGACGGCGATCAACCGCTGGGTCAGCCACAACATCGTCAAGGCGTCGGCCACCCAGAACGTCGACGGCGAGCATGTCGGCGCGCTGAACAAGGTGTTCGGCAAGCTCTACGAGGTCCATCTCGCGAGCCGCAAGGTCAAGGAATGGAATCGGAACGTGTACTACACGCTCAAATATTCCGTCACCGCGCTGATCCTCGGCCTGATCGTGGTGTCGGCGCTGCGGTGATGCGCGGGGCGGATTGCGTTCCCTCCGGCCTGCGACCGAGCAATCCCTGCGCTTGATGCAGGAAAGCAAAAGCCCCGGAGCGATCCGGGGCTTTGTCTTTGGGCGCTCGCCCCGGACTTCACGCATCTTTGGCTGGCCATCTCGCCCCGGATGGGTTTTGTCTCCGATCCGTTGCGCGGCGGTGATACAGTTTCACTCGGCGTTTCGTATCGAGGGGATATTGTCATGTTGCAGACCGCTGCAGATTTTGCCACTACCGCGCTGAGCGGCTACGAGCTGTTGGCCGATCCGCAGCTGAACAAGGGTACGGCGTTCTCCGAGGCCGAGCGCGAGGCGTTCGACCTGCACGGCCTGCTGCCGCCCAACATCCTGACGCTGGACGAGCAGGTCTCGCGCCGCCTCGAGGCATTGCGCGGCTACGAGACCGACATCGAGCGCTATGCCTTTCTGCGCGAGCTGCAGGACACCAACGAGACTCTGTTCTACGCGCTCCTGGTCAGCAACCTGGAAGAGCTGCTGCCGATCGTCTACACGCCGACCGTCGGTGAGGGCTGCCAAAAATTCAGCCGGCTGTTTCGCAAGCCACGCGGGCTGTTCCTCAGCATTCCGCACCAGCACCGGATCGACCGCATCTTCGCCCATCCGCGCTTCGATCACGTCGAGGCCATCGTGGTGACCGACGGCGAGCGCATCCTTGGTCTCGGCGACCAGGGCGCCGGCGGCATGGGCATCCCGATCGGCAAGCTTGCGCTCTACACCGGCTGCGGCGGCCTTCACCCCGCGACTACGCTGCCGATCATGCTCGATGTCGGCACCGACAATCCCGACTGCCTGGCCGATCCGCTCTATATCGGCTGGCGCAACGAGCGCGTCCGCGGCCAGCAATATGACGATTTCATCGAGGCGTTCGTCTCGGCTGTCGTGAAGCGCTGGCCGCACGTCCTGCTGCAATGGGAAGATTTCGCCAAGAACAATGCGACGCGGATGCTCGAGCGCTATCGCGACCGGCTCCTGACCTTCAACGACGACATCCAGGGCACCGCGGCGGTGGCGACCGGCGCCTTGCTGTCTGCGATCAACGTCACCGGCGTGCCGCTGACCGAGCAGCGCGTCGCCGTGCTCGGCGCAGGCTCCGCCGGCTGCGGCATTGCCAGCCTGATCCGCGCCGCGATGGTCGATGCCGGCCTCTCGGAGAGCGATGCGGCGAAGCGCTTCTTCATGGTCGACCGCGACGGGCTGTTGCTCGAGGGCATGAGCGGGCTCGCGCCGTTCCAGCTGCCTTTCGTGCAGAACAAGCAGGCGATTGCCGGCTGGCAGCTCAGCCATCCCGACAAGATCGCGCTGCTCGACGTCGTGCGCAACGCCAAGCCGACGGTCCTGATCGGCGTCTCCGGCCAGGCCGGCGCATTCTCCGAGCCGATCGTCCGCGCGATGGCCGAGTGCAACAAGCGGCCGGTGATCTTCCCGCTGTCGAACCCGACCTCGCGCGAGGAGGCGACGCCGGCCGACATCGAGGCATGGACCGAGGGGCGGGCGCTGATCGGCGTCGGCAGCCCGTTCCCGCCGATCACCCGCGATGGCGCGCGCTTCAAGGTCGACCAGACCAACAATTCCTACATCTTCCCTGGCGTCGGTGTCGGCGCGCTTGCGGTCGGCGCCAGCCGGATCAGCGACGGGATGTTCATGGCCGCCGCCAAGGCACTGGCCAGCGTCTCGCCGGCCCGCAACAATCCGAAGCACAATCTGCTGCCGCCGGTCAGCGCGCTGCGCGAGGTGTCGCAGACGGTTGCGCTGGCGGTGGCGTTGCAGGCGCACAAGGAAGGGCTCGCCAAGGATGTTCCGATCGACGAGGTCGAGGCGCGCATCCAGGCCAAGGTCTGGACCCCGCGCTACGTGCCGTATCGGCGCACGGGCGGGAACGCGACCTGATCGCGGATGCCGCGACGTCGTCAGCCTAGCAGCCGCGGCAAATGCCCCTGATCCTGCGGTCAACCATCGCGTCTTCCTGATCGATGATCTGCTGCGACGTGGCCGTCGTTGCCGGGACGTCGGCGGCGTGCGGCTGGCGATGGCCGACCGGCGCCGACCATGGCCGCGTCGCGGTTTCGTTTGCTGCGTAGACGCTGGGCTCCTGGATTGTCGGCTGCGCGAAACAGGATGTTGCCGTTGCCGCCGACAGGATAGCAGCCAAGCCAAGCTGTCTGCCAAATCGTCGAAGCTCGAACATGAGACTCTCCGTGCCGTCGCCGCCGCGTTTGCGTGCGGCCCTGATGAATGGAATGCCTCGCACGTTTCGATATTCCCCGATCCGCCCGATGTGATGCGGCGCTCGCGGTTCGGTGATCGCGCGTGATGAAATAATCCTGGGGCGCTGACGCTCCTTGGTCACAGGAGCCGAGCTTGGTCGGCTTCACCCATGCGGAGAAATCCTATGACCAAATTGACCTTCGCGGCACTTGCGCTGGTTGCGGCAGCTGCGTATTCGGCTCAGGCGTCGGCGGCCGCCCACAATGCTGCGGCGCGGCGCGCTCATGCCGCGACGCCGGCGACGACGCCGGTCAGCAACAAGACCACCGACTGCGTGCGCGCGCCGAACGTCGGATCGTTCGCAACCGCGCCCTTCACCGAACCGCCCTGCATGCCCGGTACGATGCGTTGACCACACGCAACGAAAAGCCCCGGACGTCAGGTCCGGGGCTTCTGGCTTGGCCTCATTCTCAGAGGCTGGTTATTCCGGCTTGCCGATCGTCACGGCGAGCGTGCCGACGCCGTCGACGCCGCATTCGAGCTTGTCGCCGACCTGCAGCTGCGAGACCCCGGCGGGCGTACCGGTCATGATGATGTCGCCGGCGGCGAGCTTCACCTGCTGCGAGAGCTGCCAGATGATCTCCGGCACGTTCCAGATCAGTTCGGTGAGGTCGCCCTTCTGGGCTTCCTTGCCGTTGACGGTGAGCCAGATCTTGCCCGCGGTCGGATGTCCGATCTTGGAAGCCGGCTGGATCGCGGAGCAGGGCGCCGAATAGTCGAACGACTTGCCGACCTCCCAGGGCCGCTCCTTCTTGCGCGAGGCGATCTGCAGGTCGCGGCGGGTCAGGTCGATGCCGACGGCATAGCCGTAGACATGCTCGAGCGCCTTGTCGGCGGGAATGTTCAGCCCGCCGCTCTTCATCGCCACCACCAGCTCGACCTCATGATGCAGGTCCTTGGTCAGCGGCGGGTAGGGGATCGTCGCGCCGTCAGGCACCAGCATGTCGGCATGCTTGCCGAAGAAGAACGGCGGCGCACGCTCGTCATTGCCCATCTCCCTGATATGCTCGAGATAGTTGCGGCCGACGCACCAGATGCGGCGAACCGGATAGACGCCGGTCTCGCCGACGACGGGAAGCGAGGGCTGCGGGGGAAGCGGGATGACGGTGGAGGCGGCGTTCATGTGGGTCTCGCTGCTCTTGAGGTGAAGTTCGACTGGTCTAGCCGGTGGCGCTGATCGGCGCCAGTGCCAGCGGCGACGGGTCGTGGTGGTGCTGCAAGCGGAAGAACGAGGCGTAGCGGCCGCCACGGCGCAGCAGTTCCTCGTGACGCCCGCGCTCGACGATCTCGCCACCCTCGACCACCAGGATCGCATCCGCATGCATGATGGTGTGCAGGCGGTGCGCGATCACGATCGTGGTGCGGCCCTGGCAGAGATGCTCGATCGCCTCCTGCACCTGCTTCTCGGACTCCGAGTCGAGTGCGGCGGTGGCCTCGTCGAGCAGGATGATCGGCGCGTTCTTGATCAGCGCGCGGGCGACCGCGATGCGCTGGCGCTGGCCGCCGGACAGCTGGGCGCCGTGCTCGCCGACCGGCGTGTCGTAACCGAGCGGGAAGCTCATGATGAAGTCATGCGCGCAGGCGGCCGTGGCCGCGTCGATGATCTCGGCCTCGGTGGCGCCGCCCTTGCCGAAAGCGATGTTGGCGCGGATGGTGTCGCGGAACAGATAGACGTCCTGGCCGACATAGGCGGTCTGCTGGCGCAGCGATCTGCGTGAGACCGACAGGATCGACTGTCCGTCGATCAGGATGTCGCCCTCGCGCGTCTCGAAGAAGCGCAGCAGCAAGGCGAGCACCGTCGATTTGCCGCCGCCGGAGGGGCCGACCAGCGCGGTGACCTTGCCGGGCTCGGCTGTGAAGCTCATGCGGTTCAGCACCGGCTCGCCGGGCCGATAGGCGAAGTTGACGTCGCGCAGCTCGATCCGCGCGTCGGAGAGTTTCAGCGCCGGCTTGTCGTCGTCGGCCTGCTCGCTGGCCGGGCTGTCGACCACCTCGAGCAGCATCCGCGCGCCGACCAGCTGGCTGTTGAGGTCGATGTTGAGCCGCGCCAGCCGCTTCGCCGGCTCGGTCGCCATCAGGAAGGCGGTCAGGAACGTGAAGAACTGGCCCGGCGTCGAGCCGAGCGCCACCACGCTGTAGCCGCCATACATCAGGCAGCCGGCGACGGCAAAGCCGCCGAGCATCTCCATCAGCGGGTTGGAGCGGTTGGCGACGCGCGCCATCTTGTTGGCGTTGTTCTCGACGGTCGCGATGTGCTCGTCGATCCGCTGCTGCATGGCGTCTTCCAGCGTGAACGCCTTCACGGTGCGGATCCCCTGCAGCGATTCCTGCATCGTCTCCATGATGTCGGCGGTGCCGGTGAACTGGTTGTAGGCGAGCCCCTTGATCCGCTTCACCAGCTTGCGCAGCATCAGCATCGCCGGCGGCACCGCCACGAGCCCGATGAACGACATCAGCGGATCCTGCCACACCATCACGGCGAGCATGCTGATCAGCATCAGGAAGTCGCGGCCGATCGCATTCACCAGCATGTTGAGCACGTCGGTGATCGACTTGGCGCCGGCGGTGAGCCGCGCCAGGAACTCCGACGAGTGCCGCTGCGAGAAGAAGCCGATGCTCTCGCTCATCAGCTTGGCGAATAATTGCCGCTGATTGCTGGCGAGAATGGCGTTCGAGATCTTGTTCAGGATCACCATGTGGCCGTAGGTCGCCACACCCTTGATGAACAGCAGCACCACCGTGATCCCGGCGAACATGGCGATGCCGGGGATGTTCTTGTCGACATAGGCCTGGTTGATCACCTGGCCGAGGACATAGGTGGCGCCGGCGGTCGAGCCGGCCGCGATCGCCATCAGGCCGAACGCCATCAGATAGCGCCGCCAGTAGGTAATCCCTTGTTCCATGATCAGGCGGCGGATCAGGATCGCCGCGCCATAGGGATCGTCGGTAATTTTCTTTGGAAACTGAGCCATCCGCTTTCCATTGACGGCGGGCAGCGCCGGCCGTCAGGGTTGCGGACCTCCTTGCCCGCTTGGCGGGGCTTTTTCAAGCACAATAACGGCTTGATTTTTAGGCCGATTCTGCCTGCCGGGCGGAGCCGCCGCGTTCCCGGAACAGCTTCTCCTCCCAGGCCAGCGCATGGCTCGCGATGGTCTCGAGATCATCGTAGCGCGGGGTCCAGTCGAGGGCTGAACGGATCCTGGTGGTGTCGGCCACCATGGTCATGATGTCGCCGGGCCGGCGCGCGGCGTAGGCGACCGCGAAATTGCGCATCGAGACCCGGCGCACCGCCTCGATGGTCTCGAGCACGGAATAGCCGCGGCCGTAACCGCAATTCATCGTCACCGATTGCCCGCCGCTGCGCAGATAGGCCAGCGCCGAGCGGTGCGCCTCGACCAGGTCGCTGACATGGATGAAGTCGCGCACGCAGCTGCCGTCCTGGGTCGGATAGTCGGTGCCGAACACGTCGATCTTGGCGCGCTGGCCGGTCGCGGCCTCGACCGCGATCTTGAGCAGGTGGGTGGCGCCGATGGTGGATAGCCCGACGCGGCCCTTCGGGTCGGCACCGGCGACGTTGAAGTAGCGCAGCACGACGTAGCTCATACCATGGGCCGATGCGACATCGTGCAGCATGATCTCGGTCATCAGCTTCGACGAGCCGTAGGGCGACAACGGACGCGTCGGCGCAATTTCCGGCACCGGCACCTGGTCCGGATTGCCGTACACCGCGGCTGTCGAAGAGAAGATGAAGCGGCTAACGCCGCCCCTCACCGCGGCGTTGAGCAGGCTGCGCGTCGTCATGGTGTTGTTGCGGTAGTAACCGAGCGGATCGCGCATTGAGTCCGGCACCACCACCGAGCCGGCGAAATGGATGATGCTGTCGATGCCGTGCTGTGCGATCACGCCCTCGACGAGGTTCTCGTCGCCGGCATCGCCGATGAACAGCGGCACGACTTCGGGCAGGAACGCAGAGAAGCCGGTGGAGAGATTGTCGACCACGACGACGCTCTCGCCGGCATCGACCAGCGCATGGACCATGTGACTTCCGATATAGCCGGCACCGCCGGTCACGAGCACGGTCATGTCTAGAGCTCTCCCGATATCTTTAACGGGCGATGCTAGCGGGAGTGCGGTGAAGAGGGGGTTTCGCCGCGGCCGAACTGGCCACTATGCTTAATGTTGCGTATAGGAACTGGCGCGAAACGGAGACTTGCGTGCCGATCGAGAACACAGCTGCCGGCGAGCTCGAGCTCATCGTGCCCAATCTGCACCGGCGTTATTCCGGTGTCACTGCGACCAACCGCATGGTTGCACCGAAGCTTGCAAAGATGTTTCGCGCAGGCTGGCTCGGCTCGCATCGCCCCGACGGCATCGATGCGATGGGATTTGTCGATCTGATGCGGCTGTGGCGGCGCGCGCGGCCACTGATCTGGCACGCGCGGCGCAACGACGAGATGATTGCGGGGCTCGCGCTGCGCGCGCTCGGCTGGCCGTTGAAACTGCTGTTCACCTCGGCCGCGCAGCGTCATCACACCTGGTTGACGCGCTGGCTGATCCGCAACATGGACGCGATCATCGCGACCAGCCCGCTGTCGGCCTCCTACCTGACGCGCGAGGCCACGGTGGTGATGCACGGCGTCGACACCGACCGTTATGCGCCGCCGGCCGATCGTGCGGCCGCGTTTGCCGAGAGCGGATTGCCGGGCCGCTACGCGATCGGCTGCTTCGGTCGGGTGCGCGCGCAGAAGGGCAGCGACGTGTTCGTCGAGGCGATGTGCCGCCTGCTGCCACGCTATCCTGATTTCACCGCAATCATCGTCGGCGCCGTGGTGCCGGAGCAACTGGCCTTCGCGGGCGAATTGAAGCGCAAGATCGAGGCCGCCGGGCTGCAATCGCGCATCATCATCACCGGCGAATTGCCGATCGAGGATGTCGTGCGCTGGTATCAGCGGCTGACGATCTACGCCTTCACCTCCCGCAACGAGGGCTTTGGCCTGACCTTGATCGAGGCGATGTCGGCCGGCGCGGCGCTGGTGGCGGCGCGCGCGGGCGCGGCCGAGTTCGTGGTTGAGGACGGCGTTACCGGCGTGCTGACGCCGCCCGGGGATGCCGACGCGCTGGCGGCGACGCTCGAGCCTTTGATGCGCGATCCGGCTGCGGCTGCGGCGATGGGCGGGCGGGCGCGCCAACGAGTTGTGGATAAGTTCAGCCTCGATGCGGAAGCCGGCGCGATCGCCAAGGTCTATCGCGCGTTGATCTGAGCCAGCACGCGCTGTGCGATCTCCACGACCTCCTCGGCCGCGATGTCGCGCATGCAGCGGTGGTCGTTCATGGTGCAGACCGTGCGCTGGCACGGCTGGCACGGCAGCTTGCTCCTGGTCTGTCGCACCGTCGCGGCGAGGGGATTGAGGGGCGCCCAGAGGTAGGGATCGGTCGGGCCGAAGATGCCCATGGTCGGGGTGCCGATCGCGGCCGCGATGTGCATCAGCCCGGAATCGTTGGCGATCGCGACACTGGCCGCAGCCATCGCCAGCGCGCCGTTGCGCAGATCGGTGCCGGTGAGATCGCGGATCCGTGGGCCGCCGGCTGCCACAATCTCCTGCGCCAGCGCCTTCTCGCCGGGCCCGCCGACCACCCAGACGTCGAAACCGCGCTCGGCGAACAGCCGCGCGGCTTCCGGATAATAGGTCCAGCGCTTCGAGGCGCCGACCGAGCCGGGGCCCAATGCGATGGCCGGACCGGTACCGAGGCCGTTGGCCTGCCGCCACCGGTTGACCTCGTCGGCCGGAACCCGAAGCTGCGGCACCGGCCATTCCGGGGGACGGGCCGCGCCGTCGGGCAATGCCAGTACGGCGTTCTTGTCGATGAAGCGCGGCTGCTTCTTTTCACCCCACCGCATCGCGTTGATCAGGCCGAACCGCGCTTCGCCGAAGAAGCCGATCCGCTCGGGGATGCCTGCCAGGGCCGGCGCGATGGCCGACTTCCAGGTCCGCGGCAGCACCAGCGCGGTGGCGTAGTTCCGCTTCCGGAACTCGGCCGCCAGCTCCCGCTGCCGGGCCAGCGCCAAACGGCTGCGCGGCAGGTCGAACACGATCGCGGACCGCACCCCCGGCATATAATCGACCAAAGGGGCGCAAAGGCTGGACGTCAGGAGGTCGACCGGCCGATTCGGCCACCGCTTCCGCAACACCCGGACCACGGTCTGGCCGCGCACGAAATCGCCGATCCAAACATAGGGCACGACGAGGATAGGTCTGGTATCCTCGGTGTCCTGAGTTTCGATATCAGATATTGAATCAATATTCATTTCTAAAAGGGCCAAGGCCGGACCGAGCGCGGGCAAGTCGGTAACCGGTTCGCGATAAGAGGTAAAGCCGTCGTTGCCTGTGGCGCGGGAGTGGGGCAAAGCTGGCGGCTGCAAAGGAATCTGGCGGGATTTCATCATGTTTCTGGTAACCGGGGGCGCCGGTTTTATCGGATCGAACGTCGTGGCCGCGTTGAATGACGCAGGCCGCAGCGATGTTGCGGTCTGCGATATCCTTGGACAGGACGGCAAGTGGCGGAACTTGGCCAAGCGTCAGCTGGCCGATGTCGTTCCCCCGGCCGAGATCGGCGACTGGCTGAAGGGGCGGCGGCTGACCGCCGTCATCCACCTTGGCGCCATTTCGGAGACCACCGCGACCGACGGCGATCTGGTGATCGAGACTAATTTCCGTCTCTCGATGCGGTTGCTCGACTGGTGCACCGCGAATGCAACCCCGTTCATCTATGCCTCGTCCGCCGCGACCTACGGCGACGGCGAGCAGGGGTTTGACGACGACGCATCGGTCGAGGCGCTGAAGCGGCTGCGGCCGATGAACCTGTACGGCTGGAGCAAGCAGCTGTTTGACCTTGCGGTCGCGGAGCGCGCGGCGAAGGGCAAGCCGCTGCCGCCGCAATGGGCCGGGCTCAAATTCTTCAACGTGTTCGGCCCGAATGAATATCACAAGGGCCCGATGATGAGTGTGCTGGCGCGCCGCTTCGACGACATCAAAGCGGGCCGCGTCGTGCAGCTGTTCAAGTCGCATCGCGAGGGCATCGCCGACGGCGACCAGCGCCGCGACTTCATCTATGTCGACGATGTCGTGCGGGTGATCATCTGGTTGATCGCGACGCCGCAGGTCTCCGGGCTGTTCAATGTCGGCACCGGCAAGGCGCGCAGCTTCAGGGACCTGATCGTCTCGGCCTACGGCGCGCTCGGTCGCGAGCCGAACATCGAATATGTCGACATGCCCGAGCAGATTCGCGGCAGTTACCAATACTTCACCGAAAGCGTCGTCGATCGTCTCGCACGCGCCGGATACAATGGCGGCTTCACCCGCCTGGAAGACGCGGTCGGGGCCTATGTGAACGGCTTCCTCGATCGCGCGGATCGCTATCGCTAGAGCGGATGACGGTGACTGATGTTCGATTTTGAAGCGATCTCGCGTGCAATGTCCGGCCAGACCGTGCTCTGCGTCGGTGACCTCATGCTCGACGAGTTCGTCTATGGCGAGGTGTCGCGGATCTCGCCGGAGGCGCCGGCGCCGGTGATCGCGGTCAGGCGCAGCGAGACCAATATCGGCGGCGCCGGCAACGTCGCGCGCAACATCGCCTCGCTCGGCGGGCGCTGCATTTTCGTCGGCCTGATCGGCGAGGATGCCGCCGGCACGGTGCTCTCGGAGGCGCTGGCGAAAGAGGCCAGCATCGAGACCGTGCTGGTGCGCGACGCCGCGCGACCGACCACGCGCAAGGTGCGCTTCGTCTCCGAGCAGTTCTCGACCCATATGCTGCGCTCCGATTGGGAGCTCGCCGCGCCGGCCGCGCCCGCCATCGAGCAGCAGCTGATCGATACGATCCTGCCGCAGCTGGCGCGCGCCGACATCGTGCTGCTGTCCGACTATGCCAAGGGCGTGCTCACCGCGCGCGTGATCCGCAACGTGATCGACGCCGCGCGGCAGGCGCACAAGCGGGTGATCGTCGATCCCAAGAGCGCCAATCTTGCGATCTATCGCGGCGCGACCGTATTGACGCCGAACCGCAAGGAATTCGCCGAGGCAACCCGCAGCCGCGCCGATAGCCAGGACAGCATCGCGCAGGCGGCGCCCGATGCGATCTATCTCGCCGACTGCGAGGCGATGCTGGTGACCCAAGGCGAGCGCGGCATGACGCTGGTGACGCGCGAGGGCGGATCGATCCACGTGCCCGCGCTGCCGGTCAAGGTGCGCGATGTCTCCGGGGCCGGCGATACCGTTGCGGCGGCTCTGGCGCTGGCGCTCGCCGGCGGTGCCGACTGGGAAGGCGCGCTGCGGATCGCAAGCGCCGCGGCGGCGGTTGCGGTCGGCAAGACCGGCACCGCGATCGTCAGGTCGGCCGAATTGCGGCGAAGGATTCTGCCGCATGCGTCGCTGGCAGCCGAGGAGAAGATCGTCCCGGCCGGCGGCGATATCGATGCCTATCTCGAGGAATGGCGCCGGCAGGATCTGCGCATCGGCTTCACCAATGGCTGCTTCGACATCCTGCATCCCGGCCACGTCAAGGTGCTGACCGCCGCGCGCGGCGCCTGTGACCGCTTGATCGTCGGCTTGAACAGCGATGCCTCGGTGAAGCGGCTGAAGGGGGAGGGCCGTCCGGTGCAGAACGAGCGCGCCCGGGCCGAGGTGCTGGCGGCGCTGGAAGCCGTCGACCTCGTCGCGATCTTCGAGGAGGACACGCCGATCAACCTGATCACCAAGGTGCGGCCGAGCGTGCTGGTCAAGGGCGGCGACTACACCCGCGAGCAGGTGGTCGGTCACGAGATCGTCGAGGCCGCCGGCGGCGAGGTGGTGCTGGTCGAGATCCTGCAGGGTCACAGCACGACGTCGCTGGTTGCCCGGGCCCGCGAGGGCAAGGCGTGAGCGCGAGCATGGCATCCTCGGCACCGACCGCGGCGTGTCCGGCCTGGCGCGATCCGGCGCGCTGGCACACCACGACCGATGTCGTCGCGGTCCTGATCGCACTGTCGCTGCCGTGGTCGACCTCGCTGGTCGGTATCTTCGGCGTGGTGCTGCTGATCGCGATTGCGCCGACCGTCGAGCTCCGGGCGTTCTGGACGCTGCTGAAGCGGCCGATCTGCGTGGCGCCGATCGCGCTGTTCTGCCTCGCGCTCGTCGGCACGCTGTGGTCGGACGCCGCCTGGGGCGCGCGACTATACGCGGTCGGGCCGACCGCAAAGCTCCTGGTGCTTCCGGTCCTGCTCTATCATTTCCAACGTTCGACCCGCGGGATATGGGTGTTCGTGGCTTTCCTCGTGTCCTGCACGCTCTTGATGCTGATGTCGTGGCTCGTGCTGGCCTATCCGCACCTCGCGCTCCGGGCGCCCGTGCCGGGCGAGCAGGGTGTATTCGTCAAGAACTACATCGACCAGAGCCAGGAATTTACGCTGTGCGCGGTCGCGCTGGCCTATCCGATCGTGATGCTGTTGCGGGACAAACGCATCTGGCCGGCCATCCTGCTGATCGTGATTGCGCTCAGCCTGTTCGCCAACATGGCGTTGGTGGTGGTGTCACGGACAGCGATCGTGACGGTTCCGATTATGTTCGCGGTTTTTGCGCTGCTGCATCTGCGCTGGCGCAGCATCGTCCTGATCCTTTGCGCGGCCGCCGCGTTGTCCGTGGTCGCGTGGTATGGATCGTCGCCATTGCGACGGACGGCCGAGTCATTCCAGCGTGACTACAAGCTCTACATGGAGCGCAACGAGCCGACCTCGCTCGGCCTGCGGCTCGAATTCTGGCGAAAGTCGCTCGGCTTCTTTGCCGAGGCTCCGGTCATCGGCCATGGTACCGGATCGACGCGGGGCCTGTTCGAGCGCGTCGCGACCGGCGGCGTGGCCCAGGCGTCCGGCGAGGTGATCGGAAACCCCCACAATCAAACGTTGAACGTGGCCGTGCAGTGGGGCATTGTGGGTGTGGCGATATTGTACGCGATGTGGCTAGTGCACCTGTTGCTGTTCCGCGGCGACGGTCTCGTCAACTGGATCGGGCTTCTCGTCGTGGTACAGAATATTTCAAGTTCGTTGTTTAATTCACACATCTTCGACTTTCATGAAGGCTGGATGTATGTGCTGGGCGTCGGAGTTGCGGGCGGCATGGCGTTGAAAGGGCGATCGGGGACCGATTTGGAACCCGAGCCTCCAATCCGTTCATGATCGCTGCTGTCCATGATCGCTGGCATGGGCTCCGCAGATACGCTATCAGCCTGCCAATGTCTCGTAGCGAACTCCCAGTTGCCGGCACCCCGTCCATTAGATGACGCGTCTTTCACAATTCACCCTGCGCAACTTCCTGATCCTGGCACATGACGCGCTGGCGACGACGTTTGCGTTGCTGACGAGCTTCTATCTGCGTTTCGAGGGCAGCCTCCTCACCGATCGACTGCCGCATTTGCTGCGCATCCTGCCCTGGTTCGTGCTGTTCAGCATCGTGGTCAGCTATTTTTCTAATCTGACCACGGCGAAATGGCGCTTCACCTCGCTGCCGGACGCGGTGAACATCCTGCGGGTGGCCGCGGTGCTGACGCTGGCGCTGGTCGTGCTGGACTATGTCTACTTTTTCACCGAAGCGGCTTCGCTCAGTCCGGTGTTCCTTGGCCGGGTCACGATCATCCTGTTCTTCTTCCTTGAGGTGTTCGCGCTGAGCGCGCTGCGCCTGGGCTATCGCTATTTCCGCTATTCGCGCACGCGACTTCATGCCCGGTCCGACAATGCCGCGCCGGCGCTGCTGGTCGGACGCACGGCCGACGCGGAGGTCGTGCTGCGCGGCATCGAGAACGGCGCCATCAAGCGGCTCTGGCCGGTCGGCGTGCTCTCGCCGTCGATCGCGGACCGCGGCCAGATGATCCGCAACATTCCGGTGGTCGGCGGCGTCGATGACATCGAGGCCGTGATTCGGGATTTCGAGAGCCGCCAGCGGCCGATCAAGCGCGTGGTCATGACGCCCTCGGCGTTCGAGCCGGACGCGCATCCGGAGAGCCTGCTGATGCGCGCCAGGCGGCTCGGCCTGATGGTCAGCCGCCTGCCGTCGCTGGAGGGCGGCGATGCGCCGCGACTGACCAATGTCGCGGTCGAAGACCTGCTGCTGCGCCCGAGCCAGAAGATCGACTATGCCCGGCTCGAGACGCTGGTGAAGGGCAAGTCCGTGATCGTGACCGGCGGCGGCGGCTCGATCGGTGCGGAGATCTGCGATCGGGTCGCGACCTTCGGCGCGGCGCGCCTCCTGGTCGTCGAGAATTCGGAGCCGGCGCTCTATGCGGTTACCGAGGCGCTGTCCGCGCGCGACGCCGGTCCCGAGATCGAGGGCCGGATCGCCGACATCAGGGATCGTGAGCGCATCACGCGCCTGATGAGCGAGTTCAAGCCCGACATCGTGTTCCACGCCGCGGCGCTCAAGCATGTGCCGATCCTCGAACGCGACTGGAGCGAGGGGGTCAAGACCAACATCTTCGGGTCTGTCAACGTCGCAGACGCGGCGCGCGCCGCGGGCGCGAGCGCGATGGTGATGATCTCGACCGACAAGGCGATCGAGCCGGTGTCGATGCTCGGGCTGACCAAGCGGTTCGCCGAGATGTATTGTCAGGCGATGGATCACGACCTGATGACCGAGGCCAAGGGCAAGTCGCACATGCGGCTGATCTCGGTGCGGTTCGGCAACGTGCTGGCGTCCAACGGATCCGTGGTCCCGAAATTCAAGGCGCAGATCGAGGCCGGCGGACCGATCACGGTGACCCATCCGGACATGGTCCGCTATTTCATGACGATCCGCGAGGCCTGTGATCTCGTGATCACCGCCGCGACGCACGCAATGACCCCGGCGCGGCCTGACGTCTCGGTCTATGTGCTGAACATGGGGCAGCCGGTGAAGATCGTCGATCTCGCCGAGCGGATGATCCGTCTGTCGGGCCTGCAACCAGGTATCGACGTCGAGATCGTGTTCAGTGGCATCCGTCCGGGCGAGCGGCTGAACGAGATCCTGTTCGCAAGCCAGGAGCCGACGCTCGAGATCGGCGTCGCCGGCGTCATGGCCGCCAAGCCGAACCAGCCGCCGATGTCGACGCTGCGCAAGTGGCTCGCGGCGCTGGAAGATGCGATCGAGCGGGATGACCGCGTGACCATCCGTGCCGTCCTTCAGGACGCGGTGCCCGAGTTCGGATCGAATGCCGCCTGACCGCGCCGTCCTGCGGACGATGACGCAGGACCGTTTCGAAAGCCATTGATGCCCAGTTCCCGAAAAGTCGTGGTCGCCAGCCAGCACTATCCGCCGGACCACAGCACGACCGCCGCGATCATGTCCGCGATCGCCGAACGGATCGCGCAGGAGGCGGAGGTGGTGGTGGTCTCGGGGATGCCGGGCTCGGCGAGGGCGCCGGCGCCGGGGCGGCCCGCCGTCGTCGAAATCAGGAACCGGCTGCCGGGCAAGGCGGCGCTGATCAAGCGCGCACTGGCCGAGGCGCTGTTCACCGGCCGGATGTTCTTTGCGCTGTTGTCGCGGCTGCAGCGGGGCGACGTGGCGCTCACGGTGACCGCTCCCTTCGCGCTTCCGTACGCGGTTGCCGTCGCGGCGAGGTTGAAGGGGGCCAAGTCGGCGCTGATCCTGCACGACCTGTTCCCGGACGTTCTCGTGATGGCCGGCCTGCTGCGGCCGTCCTCGCTGGTTGCGCGAGCGATGCGCGCCATCAACGCGCTGATGTTCCGTGCCCTGAACGCGGTCATCGTCATCGGCCGCGACGCCGAGAAGCTGCTGCTGCGCTATGGCGGAATGACGCCGGCCAAGATCCGCTTCATCCCGAATTGGGCCACGCTCGCCCCTGGCAATCGTCCCGTCAGCCCCGACAATCCGTTTCGCAAGGCCATTGCCGCCCGCTTCGTCGTTGGCCTGTCCGGCAATCTGGGTTTCACCCACGACCCGGATATCGTCTTCCAGGCCGCGCGGCTGTTGCGCGAGGAGCGCGATATCCATTTCCTGCTCTCGGGGTGGGGCATGGGATTCGCGCGGTTGAAGGACATGCAGGCTGCAGCGCAGTTGGCCAACGTCACGCTGGTCGACCGCGTCGCGGACAGCGAGCTGGATGCGCTGCTCTCCAGCGCGGACGCCTGGCTCATTCCCTATCGCAAGGACGTCGCCGGTGTATCGGTCCCGAGCCGGTTCTATAATCTGCTCGCGGCCGGCCGGCCGGTCATCCTGGTCTCCGAACCCGAGGCCGAGGCGGCCCTGACCGTCAGCGAGAACGGGCTCGGCTGGGTCGTCACGCCGGGGCGGCCCGATCAACTCGCCGATGCCGTCAGGCTGGCGTCGCGATCGCAGGACACAGGGATGGCCGAACGCGCCGTCGCGACCGCGCGGAGCTTCAGTCCCGAGCGGGCGCTGGCGAGCTATGCTGCGCTGGTTGCGGAGCTGTTATCCGATCGCGATGTGGAGCGGACAGCATGAATGATCGCCGCCGGACGGTTCTGGTGACAGGTGCGAGCGGCTTTGTCGGTCGCCATGTGGTGCCCGAGCTGGCGCAGAACGACTGGCTGGTGCGGCGTGCGGTGCGCACCTTGCCGCTGGATGCAAACGACGTGGCGATCGGCTCGCTCAGCCCCGCCACCGATTGGCGCGCCGCGCTCGAGGGCGTCGACGCTGTTGTTCATCTTGCGGCGCGCGTTCACCAGCAGTCCGACGAGCAGGCGATCGAGCTTTACCGCAACGTCAATATCGAAGGCACGCTGCATCTGGCGCGCTCGGCGGTTGCGGCGGGCGTTCGGGATTTCGTCTTTGTCAGCACGATCCTGGTGCATGGGCGCAGCAATTACGGGCGCCCCCCGTTCCGCGAGGACGATGTCCTGACGCCCCGCGGCCTGTACGGAAACTCGAAGGCGGCCGCCGAAGTCGGCCTCAAGGAGATCGCGCCAGGCAGCGGCATGAGGGTGACCGTGATCAGGCCGCCGCTGATCTATGGTGCCGGTGCGAAAGGCAATTTCGCCTTGCTCAAGCGCGCGGTGCTCAATCGCATGCCGCTTCCGCTGGCGTATGTGAAGAATCGCCGCGCGTTCCTGTCGGCGGAAAACCTGGCGTCGTTCATCCTGCATCGCCTGTCGCAACCGGGAAGCGATTTCGATGTGTTCCTGGTGGCCGACCGCGAGCAAGTCTCGACGCGGGAGTTCGTCGAACGGCTGGCCCGCGCGGCTGAAACCTCGCCGCGCCTGTTCTGGCTGCCGCCGCCGCTCTTGAAGATGTCGCTGACGGTGGGCGGCCGCAAGGAGGCCTATGACAGCCTGTTTGCCTCGCTTGAACTTGATCTGTCCAAGATCGCGAGCACAGGATGGCAGCAGCCGATCAGCCTGGACGAGGGGCTGAGGCGCGCGCTCAGCCGAATCGATATCTGAGCGATCAGAATGCGTGCGAGAACCGGCGCAGCTGCCAGGCGACGGCGACTGCGCCGGCCAGCAGCAGGGCGAGGTCAGCAACCAGCGAATTGAGCAGGACCGAGGCGAAAGCGAGCAGCGCCAGCACCACGTTGAGCGCAAGGACTTCGCCGACGACGCGCCACACCGTGAAGCCGTTGTCGGTCGCGCGCTGATAGAAGTGCGAGCGGTGCGCGGCCCAGAATGGCTCGCGCCGCGCCATGCGGCGAAACAGCGTGACCGTCGCGTCGGTCAGATAGTACAGCGGCAACAGCAGCGCGGCGGCGAATTGCTGATGCAGCGCGAGCTCGAGCAGGCACCAGCCGAGCAGCAGGCCGATCGGCAGGCTGCCGACATCGCCGAGGAATATCTTTGCCACCGGCCGGTTGAACGGCGCGAAGCCGAGCAGTGCGCCGCACAGCGCCGCCGCGACCAGCGCGGGAGCCGCGCCGATATGGCCGTAGCTGCCGAGCAGGGCGACCGCCACCGTGATCGGCACCGCCTCGGCCACCGTCATCAGGTCGAGCCCGTCCATGAAGTTGACGAGGTTCACGAACCAGAGGCCGGCAATCAATAGCAGGCCGCGTTCGAGCCAGAGCGGGCAGGCCGGAACGAGCCTGAGATCGCCGGGCACCGAAAACAACACGGCGGCAACGGCGGCGGCCTGCAGCAGCAGCCGCGGGATGACGGGCAGGGAGTGGATGTCGTCGGCAAAGCCCACCACCGCGATGAACAGGCAGGCCGCGAACACCGTGAAGGGAATCGCCAGGTCCGGCGATCCGGCCAGCACGATGACGATCCCCGCCGCGAGCAGCGTCGCCGCCGTGACCGCGATGCCGGCGCCTTGCGGCGTTGGAATGCGGTGCGACGAGCGTGCATTCGGCTTGGCCAGCGCCACGCGCAGCAGCACCGGCCGCGTCGCCCGGATCAGGACGGCCGAGATCGATGCAGCCAGAACCGCTGCGATCAACGACAGGAGGATCTCGAAACTGCTCATGCTGGTCTGGTCACTGCGATCCCGGGACTCACGCTTGTGATCCGGGGACTGCGATCGCCTCTGTGCCCTTGGCAGCCTTTTCCGGGCTCAGGACCCAGACCAGGCCGCCGAATACGCCGACCACGAACGACACCGCGCCGAACAGCAGCGAGATGTTGACGCCCTCATTGGCGACCAATCCGGCATAGCCGAAGGCCAGCGCCATGGTGGCCTCGCGCACGCCCCAGCCGGCGATCGAGATCGGCATCATCGTGATCAGCATGACAGGCGGCAACAGCTGGAATATCTCGCCGAAGGTGACCGGAGCCGTGATCGACTTCACCACGCACCAGGCGATCACGACGGTCACGACGTGAATGGCGATCGAAAGGGTGGCGACCCTCAAGCCGTGCTCGCGGCTGAACAGCACGCGGTTGGCGATGACCGCACAGGCGTGGATGTGGTGCGTTGCCCACCATTGCTTCAGCCAGGGCCACGGCAGCAGGCCGATCACCAGGAAGCCAAATCCGGCCGCCAGCGCCGCGAGGTCGAGCAGCAGCAGCGCCGTCCAGCCGTGGGAATCGGAAATCAGCCTATAGCTCCAGGGCAGGGTGGCCGCGATGACGACCGCCAGCGCAATCAGTCCGACCGCGCGGTCGACGAAAATCGAGTAGGTGGCCGTGCGCCAGCCCGCACCGGCGCGCGCGACGAGCCAGAGCCGCACGGCGTCGCCGCCGATCGAGGACGGCAGCGTCTGGTTGAAGAAGGTGCCGATCACGTTGAAGCGCATCGCCTGCGCGGTCCGAAGCGGCGCGCCGCACTCGACGCTGATCTCACGCCAGCGCAACACCCCGAGAAAGATCTGCAGGAACGAGACCGCGATGGCGAGGCCGAGCCAGCCCAGGCTCTCGACCTGGATGCGGGAGGCGAGATCGTACAGATTGACCTTGCGCAGCGAGAAATAGAGCAGCGCGGCCGAGATCAGGATCTTGACGGTCGAAAGCAGGATTCGGCGCATTTCGGTTCGCGCTGCCAGGTGTCAGGATGTGTCAAAAACAGCGCAAAACGCTTTCGCGCGCCCAAATTCGTCGCCTTGGTATGGTTTCCGCACCGATCTGGCAATACCCGTGCTGGTCCCTATTGCGGCAGGTGGGAAGGGGCGGCTAAACAGGCCGGAACGGGGACGTCCCGCCGCTCACCGGGAGTTTAGACCGGTAAAATCCGACCAGACGCGCGGGGGCGCGTGACCGCTCGGATCGTGCTTCCCACGTCAAAGGGGGCGCCGGCCGCGGCGGTCCGGGCCACTGGTATGCCGTCCGTGGATGGGTACGATGGACTTGCACGACAGGATTTGAGGCATCGATGGATCGACGAATTATTCCCCTGATCATGTGCGGCGGTGCGGGCACACGGCTGTGGCCGGCGTCGCGCGAGGTGCATCCGAAGCAGTTCCTGTCGCTGTTCGGGGTGCGTTCGACCTTCCAGGAGACGCTGCTGCGCGTCTCTGATCCGACCTTGTTCGAGCGTCCCATCGTGATCACCAACGAGGCCTATCGCTTCATGGTGTTGGAGCAGCTGGCCCAGATTGGCCGCGAGGCCGACGTGCTGCTGGAGCCGATGCGCCGCGACTCCGGGCCGGCCATTGCGGCCGGCGCGGCATTTGCGCAGAGCCGTGACGGCGAAGCGATCGTGCTGGCGCTCGCCGCCGACCACCTGGTGCGGGATACGGCCGCCTTCGTCGCTGCGTGCCGCGGCGGGTTGGTGGCTGCCGAAGCCGGCCGCATCGTGACTTTCGGCGTCAAGCCGGAGCGGCCCGCCACCGAATACGGCTATATCAGTCCGGGTGAGGTGGTCGCCGGCGAGGTGCGCGCGGTGGCGGAGTTCGTCGAGAAGCCGGATGCCGCGACGGCGGCGGGCTATATCGATACGGGTTATCTCTGGAACAGCGGCAACTTCATGTTCCGCGCCAGCGTGCTGCTCGACGAGTATCGCAATGTCGATGCGGACAGCATTGCCTCGGTGGAGCAGTCGGTTGCGTCAGCGACGCGCGATCTCGGCTTCGTCAAGCTCGATGCATCGGCATTCGGCGCGGCAAAGGCGATCTCGATCGATTACGCCGTGATGGAGAAGACCGCCCATGCCGCGGTGGTGCCGGTGGCATGCGGCTGGTCCGACATCGGCTCGTGGCGCCAGGTCTGGGAGCTCTCCGACAAGGACAGCCTCGGCAACGCGGCGCGCGGCGCGGCGGTGTTCGAGGACAGCCGCAATTGCAACGTCGCGACCGACCGGGCGCTGGTCGCGCTCGAAGGCGTCGACGACCTCGTCGTGGTCGCGACCCAGGACGCCGTGCTGGTGTCACGCCAGAAGGACGCCAACGGGCTGAAGCGGCTGGTCGCGAAATTGAAGGTCGCCGCGCCCGAGGTGACCGAGAACCACATCAAGGTGCATCGCCCCTGGGGCTCCTATCAGTCGGTCGACAATGGCGACCGCCACCAGGTCAAGCGCATCATCGTCAAGCCGGGCGGGCGGCTGTCCCTGCAGAAGCACCATCACCGCTCCGAGCACTGGATCGTGGTGCGCGGCACCGCCCAGGTCACCGTCAACGAGCTGGTCAAGACGGTGCACGAGAACGAGTCGATCTACATCCCGATCGGCGCGGTGCACCGGCTGGAGAACCCCGGCAAGATCCAGCTCGAGCTGATCGAGGTGCAGACCGGCAGCTATTTCGGCGAGGACGACATCATCCGCATCGAGGATGACTACCGGCGCAGCTGAGGCGTCGGTTCCCGCGCGAATGATCGGGCGTGGGACGATGTAACTCTTTGAATCAAAACGTGTCCGGATTTCGCCCTTGGCAATCGCCACATTTGAGGCGCCGTGCTATAGCGGCTGCCAACGAAGCGGGGTGATTTGCGCCGAAGGCGCGGATCGGGAAGACGGGCCTAGGTGCTGATTCCCTCGGAGCCGGTGTGGCTCCCTGAGGAGCCGGGACAACCGCCAGAACGTTACTTGGGGTCTACGATATGAATGCAAAAGTGTCCGCAGCCGGCGCGAAGGCCGATATCGGCCGCGCCTTGCGCGTCGGCGTGATCGGAGCCGGCGTGATGGGCAGCAACCATGCCCGCGTGCTGGCCGGACTGCCCGGCGTCGTGCTGATCGGCATCGTTGATCCGCTGCCGGAACACCGCACCCGCGCCATCGACCTGGTCGGCTGCCGCGCCTTCGAAACCCTCGATCAGCTGCTTGCCGAGGGCATCGATGCGGTGACGATCGCAGCTCCCACCCATCTGCATCACGAGATCGCGCTCGCCTGCATCGCGCGCAACATACATATCCTGGTCGAGAAGCCGGTCGCATCCACGGTCGAAGAGGGCCGCGAGATCGTCGCCGCCGCCGAGCGGGCCGGCGTTACGCTGATGGTCGGTCATGTCGAGCGCTTCAATCCGGCGGTCGCTGCGATCAAGCAGGCGATCTCGGGCGAGGACATCCTGTCGATCGGCATCACCCGGGTCGGCCCGTTCCCGCCGCGGATGTCCAATGTCGGCGTCGTGATCGATCTCGCCGTGCACGACATCGACCTGATCCGCTGGTTCACCGAGTCCGACATCGTCGAGGTGCAGCCGCAACTCTCGAGCGCGGTCGCCGAGCGCGAAGACATCGCGCTGCTGCAGTTCCGCACCGCCTCCGGCGTGCTCGCCCACATCAACACCAACTGGCTGACGCCGTTCAAGGCGCGCAACGTCACGGTCGCGACCCGCGGCAAGTATGTGATGGGCGACCTGCTCACCCGCCAGGTCACCGAATGTTTCGGCTTCAAGCCGGACGGCAGCTATTCGATGCGTCATCTGCCGGTCGGACACGACGAGCCGCTCCGCGCCGAACTGATCGCCTTCCTCGATGCCGTGCGTAGCGGCAAGCTGCCGGCGGTGTCCGGCGACGAGGGCGTCGCCAGCCTCGAGATCGCGATCCGCTGCCTGGAATCGCCCGCGCGGCCCGCTGCCTCGACGATGCGCAAGGGACCGCGCCGCGTCGCCGGCTGATCGTATTCACCGGCCGATTGTCATCCATTCAACACGTGCAAAGAGCTTCCATGAACCAGCATATGCAGCTTGAGCCCATTCCCTTCATCGATATTTCCGCGCAGCGCCGGCGGCTCGGCAAGTCGATCGATGACGCGGTCGCGCGCGTGCTCGACCATTGCCAGTTCATCAACGGGCCCGAAGTCACCGCCCTGGAGAAGGCGCTGGCGGACTATAGCGGCGCCAAGCATGTGGTGAGCTGCGCCAGCGGCACCGACGCGCTGCTGATGGTCCTGATGGCGAAGAATGTCGGCCCGGGCGATGCGGTGCTGTGCCCGACCTTCACCTTCTGCGCGACCGGCGAGGTCGTGACGCTGACCGGCGCGACGCCGGTCTTCGTCGATGTCGACGAGGAGACCTTCAACATCGACGTCGACTCGCTGAAGCGCGGCATTGCGACGGCGCGCGCCCGCGGGCTGAAGCCGGTGGCCGTGATCCCGGTCGACCTGTTCGGCCAGAGCGCGGATCACGATGCGATCGGCGCGGTCGCCGAGGCTGAGGGCCTGTTTGTGTTGGATGATGCCGCGCAGGGCTTCGGCGCCACCTACAAGAACCGCAGGCTCGGCACTTTCGGGCTCGCCACCGGAACCAGCTTCTTCCCGGCAAAACCGCTCGGCTGCTTCGGCGACGGCGGCGCGATCTTCACCGATGACGAGGAACTCGCGCGCACGCTGCGCAGCATCCGCGTCCACGGCCAGGGCTCGGACAAGTACGACAACGTCCGGCTCGGCCTCACGGCGCGGCTCGACACCATGCAGGCCGCGATCCTGCTCGAGAAGCTGAAGATCTTCGACGACGAGATCGCGGCGCGCAACAAGGTCGCCGAACGCTATTCGCGCGCACTCGGCAACCTCGTCGCGGTGCCGCGCGTTGCTCCCGGCTGCACCTCGGTGTGGGCGCAGTACACCATCCGCCTGTCCGAGGGCATCGATCGCGACGCCTTCGCGGCCGCATTGAAGGCGCAGGGCGTCCCGACCATGATCTACTATCCGAAGTCGGTCCATCAGCAGACGGCCTACAGCCACTATCCGGTTGCCGACGGCGGCCTGCCGGTCAGCGAGCGGCTGTCGAAGGACGTCATTGCCCTGCCGATGCATCCCTATCTCGACGAGGCGGCGCAGGACCGCGTCATCGCGGCTGTGCGCAGCGCGCTTTCGGCCTGATACGCAGCTTTTGCGTATGGTGATGATGCGCTAGAAGCAGCGCATGCTTGGGCGCATCTTCACTGTCGGCGGCTATACCCTGCTATCGCGGGTCACCGGGTTCGCGCGCGACATCATGCTCGCGGCGATCCTCGGTGCCGGCCCGGTCGCCGACGCCTTCTTCGTGGCGCTCCGGCTGCCCAATCATTTTCGCGCGATCTTCGCCGAAGGCGCCTTCAACGCCGCCTTCGTGCCGGCCTATGCCCATGTCCATGGCGAACGCGGCGAAGCCTCGGCACGGCTGTTCGCCGACCGCATCTTCACGCTGCTGTTCGCCTCGCAGGTGATCCTGCTGGTGGTCGCGATGGCGTTCATGCCGCAGGCGATGAGCATCCTCGCGCCGGGCTTCACCGAGGACGCCGCCCAGCGCCAGCTCGCGATCGAGCTGACGCGGATCACCTTTCCCTATCTGCTGCTGATCACGCTGGTGACGCTCTATGGCGGCATGCTCAACGTGATGCATCGCTTCGCCAGCGCCGCCGCGGCGCCGATCTTCCTCAACCTCGCGATGATGATGACGCTGGCGCTCGCGGCGTTCTTCCCCAGCGCCGGCCATGCGGCGGCCTGGGGCGTCCTGATCTCGGGCGTCCTGCAGTTTGCCCTGCTCGCCGGCGACCTCGCGCGCCACGGCGGCCTGCCGCGGTTCGCGCCGCTGAGGCTCGACGAAGACGTCCGCGCCTTCTTCCGTGCGCTGGGTCCTGCGACGCTGGGCTCGATGGGGACGCAGGTTGCGTTGTTCGCTGACACCATCATCGCGACCTTCCTGCCCGCAGGCGCGCTGTCGGCACTGTACTATGCCGACCGCCTCAACCAATTGCCGATCGGCGTGATCGGGATCGCGATCGGCACCGTGCTGCTGCCGGAGATGTCGCGGCGCCTGACCGCCGACGATCACGCCGGTGCGATGGCCGCGCAGCGCCGCGCGTTCGATTTCACGCTGCTGTTCTCGGTGCCGTTCGTGGCGGCGTTCCTGACGGTGGCCGATCCGATCATGCGCGCGATGTTCGCCCGCGGCGCGTTCTCCAAGGCGGACGCCGCAAGCGCAGGTGCCACGCTCGCCGCCTATGCGGTCGGGCTCATTCCCTTCGTGATGATCCGCAGCGCCGTTGCGACCTTCTATGCCCGCAAGGATACCGCAACCCCGGTGAAGGCGGCGCTGACCGGGGTCGCGGTCAACGTCGCGCTGAAGATCGCGCTGGTCGGCACGCTGGCGCAGGTCGGCCTCGCGCTCGCGACCGCGGTCGGCGCCTGGGTCAACCTGCTGCTGGTGCTGATATTCGCGATCCGACGCGGCTATCTCGTGCTCGACCGCGTGCTGATCCGCTCGTTCGGCACGTTTGCGATTTGCGGCGTGCTGCTCGCGCTCGCGCTGTGGCTGACCTCCCATTTCGCCTATGTGTGGTTCGCGCCGGTGCAGCATTTCCGCGACGAACTGATCCTGCTGCTCCTGATCGCCGTCGGCGCCTTCGTCTACGCCTTCCTGATTCTTGCGCTGTTCGGCCGCGGCTGGCTGTTCGCGCTGCGGCGCGTATAGTTTTACCTGTCAAATCAAATGCATAGGAACGGGGTGCACGACAGCGCCGCGCGCGGTGGAAAGCGGTTTGCGCTTCGCGGGCAACCACGCCAATATGCGCAAAACACACCAAGGCAATTGGAGAGACGATGGCAGCTCCCATCAAATTCGGCGTCGGACAAAGCGTGCGGCGCAAGGAGGACGACGCTCTGATTCGCGGCAAGGGCCGCTATACCGATGACGTCGCGCCATCTCCCGCATTGCACGCGTTGATGCTGCGTTCGCCGCATGCGCATGCCACCTACACCATCGATGCCGGCAAGGCCCGCGGCATGCCGGGCGTGGCGCTGATCCTGACCGCGGCCGATGTCGCCGAGCTCGGCGGCCTGCCGTGCCTGTTCAACCTCGAAACCGATCCGTTCATTGCGCCGCCTTATCCGATCCTCGCCAAGGATGAGGTGCGCCATGTCGGCGATGCCGTGGCCTTCGTGGTCGCCGATACCGTCGATCATGCCCGCGACGCGATCGAGGCGATCGACGTCAAATGGACGCCGCTGCCGGCGGTGGCCGGCCTCGTCAACGCGGTGAAGAAGGGCGCGCCGCAGGTATGGCCGGACAAGCCCGGCAATGTGCTGTTCGATGTCTCGATCGGCGACAAGGGCGCAGCCGAAGCCGCGTTCGCCAAGGCGCATGCGGTGGCCGAGATCACCATCGTCAATCCGCGCGTCATCACCAATTTCATGGAGACGCGCGCCGCGGTCGCCGAATACGACGCCAAGAAGGATCATTTGACGCTGACGATCGGCAGCCAGGGCAGCCACCGCCTGCGCGAGATCCTCTGCGACATGATCCTGAAGATGCCGAAGGAGAACATGCGGGTGATCTGCCCGGATGTCGGTGGCGGCTTCGGCACAAAACTATTTCCCTATCGCGAATACGCGCTGATCTCGGTTGCGGCGCGCAAGCTCAAGAAGTCGGTCAAATGGACCGCCGAGCGTTCCGACCATTTCATGGGCGACGCGCAGGGCCGCGACAACCTCACCACCGCGAAGATGGCGCTCGCCGAGGACGGCAAATTCCTCGGCATGGATGTCGATTTGATGGGCGACATGGGCGCCTATCTCTCGACCTTCGCGCCCTATATCCCGCATGGTGGCGCCGGCATGCTGCCGGGCCTCTATGACATCCAGGCCTTCCATTGCCGAGTCCGCACCGTGTTCACCAACACGGTGCCGGTCGATGCCTATCGCGGCGCCGGTCGCCCGGAGGCCGCCTACGTCATTGAGCGCCTCGTGGATGCCGCCGCGCGAAAACTCGGCATGACGCCCGACGCCATCCGCCGGAAGAACTTCATCTCGCCGAAGTCGCTGCCCTACACGACCGCGACCGGCAAGGTCTACGATTCCGGCGACTTCGTCGCGCATATGAAGCGCGCGATGGAGATCGCCAACTGGAAGGAGTTTCCAAAGCGCGCCAAGGCGGCGAAGAAGGACGGCCTGGTGCGGGGCATCGGCATGGCGAGCTATGTCGAGGTCTGCGGCACCATGGGCGAGGAGACCGCCAATGTGGCGCTCGATCCCAATGGCGACATCTCGATCCTGATCGGCACGCAGTCGAGCGGTCAGGGCCACCAGACCGCCTATGCGCAGATCGTCGCCGAGCAGTTCGGCGTGCCGCCCGAGCGCGTCCATGTGCTGCAGGGAGACACCGACAAGATCGCGACCGGTCTCGGGACCGGCGGCTCGGCCTCGATTCCGTCCGGCGGCGTCAGCGTGCAGCGGGCGACGCACGAGCTCGGCAACAAGCTGAAGGAGCTCGCGGCGCAGGCGCTGGAAGCCGGCGCCGGCGACCTCGAAATCGCAGACGGCCGCATTCGCATCGCCGGCACCGACCGTTCGGTCAGCTTCGCCGATCTCGCCAAGCGTCCCGGCGGCGACACATCGAAGATGAATGCGAGCGCGACCTTCGCCAGCGCTGACGGCACCTATCCGAACGGCACGCATCTCGCCGAGGTCGAGATCGATCCCTCAACCGGCATCATCAAGATCGTCAGTTACGTCATCGTCGACGATTTCGGCGTCACGCTCAATCCGCTGATGCTGGCCGGCCAGGTTCACGGCGGCGCGATGCAGGGCATCGGGCAGGCGCTGATGGAGCAGGCGGTGTACAGCCCGACCGACGGTCAGCTCGTCACCGGCACCTTCATGGACTATGCGATGCCGCGCGCCGCCGACGGGCCGTCCTTCGTGTTCGAAACCCACAACGTGCCGTGCACGACCAACCCGCTCGGCGTGAAGGGCGCGGGCGAGGCCGGCGCGATCGGCTCCTGCCCGGCGGTCGTCAACGCGATCGTCGAGGGGCTGCATCGCGAGTTCGGGATCGACCACATCGACATGCCGGCGACGCCGGAGCGGGTCTGGATCGCGATCCGCGAGGCGCAGCGCCGCCATACTCTCTGATAAATTGTCGCAGGCGGAATGAAGATTCCGCCTGCGGTGTTTGCCAACCAGGCCGGCCGCGCACCTGCGGACCGGGACAGAGCGAATTGAGGGGTTTTGCCGATGAAGCGGATTGTCGTCGTTGCTGCGATGCTGGCGTTGAGTGCGGGTGCCGTCGTAGCCGACCAGGAGCAGGTCAAGCAGACCCAGGCGCAGATGAAGGAGACCGGCAAGAACGCCGGTGCGCTCGGGGCCATCATCAAGGGCGAGAAGCCCTATGACCAGGCAACCGTCGATGCTGCACTGGCGAAGTTCGAGGACACCGCCAAGAAGCTGCCGACGCTGTTCCCCGAAAGCTCCAAGGGGCTGAAGACCGAAGGCGATTACTCGGCCGATCCGAAGATCTGGGAAGACAAGGCGGGCTTCGAGCAGCACATCGCGAGCTATGCCAAGGCCGTCGCGGACGCCAAGGGCAAGATCAAGGATGTCGACACGCTGAAGGCCGAGCTCGGTGTCATCGGCAAGCAGTGCGGCGGCTGCCACGAGACCTATCGCCTCAAGAAGGGCTGATCGTGGTTTCCGACGCTGCAGGTCTTCATTGAAGAGGGGCGGACGCCGCGTAGCGTCCGCCCCTCTTTTGTGTCGGCCTTTTGTTGTTCGATTTGCGCCGTCGGGCCTACTTGGTGACCTGGCCGCGGATCTCGCCGCCCGGGTTGGCCGCGGTGTGGACGTTGACATAGTACTTGCCGGCGAGCAGATCGGCGGCCTGCGCGTCGGTCAGCGTGGCGCTGCCTTCGACAGGGCTCGACGTCGCGTTCGGGATGGCGACCGCGACGCCGGAATTCTTGCCGGCCTCGGCAGGGCCGTGGAAATGCGCGGCGGTGGCTGGGCCTGACAGGCCGGAATATGTCAGCTTCCAGCTGAGTTTCTTGCTGGCGGCATCATAGTCGATGTCGGCAGTGCCGGTGCCCGCGCTGGTGGTGGCAGGCACTTCGGATTTGCCGTCCAGCTTCGCTGTCAGCTTCTCGGCGAAGGCCGGACCGGCGAGGGCGACGGCAGCACCGAGTGTCAGCGTGGCAAGCAAGGTCTTGTTTGGCATGGTTCTCTCCCCTTTGACGTCACAGGACGGTTGCAGTTCTTCAACAGCGGCTTCGCCGATTTATTCCCAGAATGATCGTGAGCTGCGGCAAATTTGATGAGAGCTTGTACGAAGGGTTGTCATCATACTGGTTGATACGCTAGCGCGACCAATGACGGATCGGTGAATGTTGCGACGAATTGTTCTCCTTGCCGGCCTGGCCGGCATCATCGGCATCTGCGTGTTCTGGTGGCTGACGATCCCCGCGACCGTCGCCGCGAGTGCGCTGCCGGCCTACCAGCCAAACCTGGCCAACGGCCTCACAACGTTCAATGCGGGAGGATGTTCCTCCTGCCACGCGGTGCCGAAGCAGGACGACCGCACCAAATTGGGCGGCGGCCTCGCGATACCGTCGCCGTTCGGCACCTTCTACGCGCCGAACATCTCGCCCGATCCGAATGACGGCATCGGGCGCTGGAGCGAGGCCGATTTCGTCACCGCGGTCATGAAGGGCACCTCGCCGTCGGGGACGCACTATTTCCCCGCGTTTCCCTACACATCCTATCAGCACGCCAGGGTCAACGACGTGCGCGACCTGTTCGCCTATCTGAAGACCTTGCCGCCGGTCGCCGGCAAGGTGCGCGACCACGACGTGCCGTTTCCGTTCAACATCAGGCGCAATGTCGGGGTCTGGAAATTCCTGTTCATGGACGGCAAGCCGTTCGTCGCGGATGCAAGCCGCTCGGCGCATTGGTATCGCGGCGCCTACCTCGTCAACAGCTTCGGTCATTGTGCCGAGTGTCACAGCCCGCGGAATTTCCTCGGCGGCATCATCAGCTCGCAGCGTTTCGCCGGCGGCCCGAATCCGGAGGGCGAAGGCTGGGTCCCCAACATCACGCCGCGGGGGATCGCGGACTGGAGCGCGAAGGACATCGCCTATTTCCTCGAAAGCGGACAGACGCCGGACGGCGATAGCGCCGGCGGATCGATGGTGCGCGTGATCCGCAACACCTCGCAGCTCTCGTCAAGCGATCGCGACGCGATCGCCGACTACATCAAGTCGCTGCCGCCGGTCGACGGGCCGCCAAAGCCGATGAAGAAGGGCGGCTAGAGCGGAGCACGATCTTTCGCAACACCGCGCGACGCACGTTTCCGGATCATGCTCTGGCGCAGCGGCGTGTGCTACCTGGTGACGGCCGTCGGGATGTGAGCGGTGCTGCCCAGCGGCTCGATGGAGAAGTTGATCGGCACGTCCTGGCCGTCACGGCATTTCAGGAGGCCCGAATAGCCCTGCGCTCCGGATGCCGCGAGGTGGCATTTGTCGTCGGCCAATGCCAGCGTACCCTCGACATGCGGTGGCCGCGTCGATACGTGCAGCTCGAGGGTGCCGGTCTTTTCCTCCGATCCGTTGATGCTGCAGAGCCCGACATGCCGCAATGTGATCGCGCCGGCATAGCCTGTGCTGTCAGCGGTGCCGGCGAGATTCGCCTGCATCTCCCATTCCTGCAGATAGCCGATCTGACCTTTCGCGGAGAGGGACTGCGCCAATGCAGGGCCGGCGCTGATTGCGCATGCTGCGAGCAACATGCGTGCGGCCGGTTCATGTGCACGCCGCATCACGGCAACTCTCGCACGAAGCGAAAGCCGTTGCCATAGTAGCGCACGTCGACGTCGTAGCGGAATCGCGCCGCCGAGCGGATCGCGGTCGCCGGACTGGTGAAGTTGCCGCCCCGCAGCACACGCAGCCGGCAATCGCCGCTGGTCCATGCCGAGGCGTCCTTCGGTGCGTTGCGGTAATTGTCGTTCCAGCAATCCTCGACCCATTCGGCGACGTTGCCCGCGGTGTCGTACAGTCCGAAACCATTGGGGCGGAATGAGCCGACCGGTGCCATCTTCTGCGGCGGGGGAGTGACGCAGTTCGCGCATTGGGCGCGCCCCGTGCCGACGTCGCGGCCCCACCAGTACGGTGTCTTGGTCCCGGCGCGCGCCGCATATTCCCACTCGGCTTCGGTCGGAAGCCGATACTTCTGTCCGGTGCGTTGCGACAGCCACGCCAGGAAGAGCTTGGTATCGTCCCAGCTGACATTGATGACGGGCTGGCTGCCGCGGCCCCAACCGTGATCGTCGGGCCGAAACTTGCAGGCGCCTGCGTCGGCGCATTGATCCCATTCGGCGAAAGTGACTTCGCGGCGCCCGATCGCGAACGGCCGTGGAATGGGGATCGTCCGCTCCGGCTTTTCGTACGGCGTATCGTTGGAACCCATCACGAAGTCGCCGGGCGGCAAAACGACGAGCTCCCCACAGTCTGTACAGTCGCGGAAAACGTCTCCAGGTTCAAGGCGCGACGGCTGCGTCGGAGCTTGCGCCACGGTCAGATGTTCGGGAGGCGCTGGACGATGCGAACCAGATTCACTATCCTGCCTGAGGGTTGCGGTCTTGCCGTTGGCGCCAAGTGTTGTGGCCAACGCTGTGATTGATATCACAAACAGGGAATTTATTTTCATCTATCGTATCCGGCTAAAATGCCAATGATCGTCAACGCGATTGTGCAATCAAGCGGAGCAAGAATGCTTCATTCAGCGATGATCGGCAAGCCGAGCTCCGAAGCAGACGACTAGCAGTTATCGCGCAGCCGAGATTTCAGCGCGGACAAGACTGGACACAATTTTGATGATGCGATTGGCCGCGACGACGTGGCCGGGATCGGGGAATTGCAAATGATGCGATTGCAGAAGATGCGTAGGTCTTTCCCGTCAGCGTTGGTGCCGCTTCTTGCTCTGCTCGCATTCGCCGTGCCCGCGCGAGCGCAGACCGGGGGACCGACATCGTCGCCACCTGGCGCCGCCGTCTACTTCATCGGCCTCAAGGATGGTGATTCAATTCCCCCGAAGTCGACCATCCACTTTGGCCTGCGCGGCATGGGTGTTGCGCCCGCCGGTTCGGATCGCGCGAATTCTGGCCACCATCACCTGATCATCGATGCGCCGACGCCCCCGCTCAATGTCGAGATCCCGAACGACTTCCAGCATCTGCATTTCGGGGCGGGGCAGACCGAGACCGAACTGACGCTGCCGCCCGGCGAACACACGCTGCAGCTCGTGTTCGGCGACAAGAACCATGTTCCGCATTCGCCGCCGGTGATCTCGGAGCGCATCAAGGTGAAGGTCGTCGATCCCGCCGCGGCTCCGCAGGCCGCCGCGCCGGCCCCGCCAGCTGCGGCGCCGGCGGCTGCCGCAGCACCGGCCGCCGCTCCGCCTGCCGGTCGCCGGCCATCGCCCAAGGACGCCAAGGTCTATTTCATCTACCCTAGGGACGGCAGCTACATTCCGCCGAACCCGGTGATCCGTTTCGGCCTGCTCAACATGGGCGTTGCGCCCGCGGGCTTCGACAAGCCGAACACCGGCCATCATCACTTGCTGGTGGATGCCGACCTGCCGCCGCTCGATCAGCCGATTCCGAGCGACTTCAACCATCTGCATTTCGGTGCGGGCCAGACCGAGGCCAAGATCACGCTGCCGCTCGGCCAGCACAAGCTGCGGCTGCTGTTCGCCGATTTCAGCCATACGCCGCATGACCCGGCGGTCTTCTCCGAGGTCATCACCGTCAACGTCACCTCCGATGGCCGCCCTCCGTATCGCCGGAAGCACCATCATACGCATAGGTACTATCGCTATTGAGAACGACGCTGCGACGAACCATTGCCTACGCCGCCTGCCTCGCGGCCTCGACCTTGTTTGCGACTGCGGCTGTCGCGGATCGGCGCGTGGCGCTCGTAATCGGCAATTCCGCCTATAAGAGCGCGCCGACGCTCGGCAACACGATCAGCGACGCTACCGCGATTTCGGGCCTGCTGAAATCGGCCGGCTTTGAGGTGGTGATCTCGCGCAACGATCTCGGCGTCGTCGAGTTCAAGCGCGCGGTGCGCGACTTCCTGGTCACGGCGGAGAGCGCCGATATTGCCGTGGTCTATTATGCCGGCCACGGCGTCGAGATGAACGGATCTAACTACCTGATTCCGGTCGACGCGAAGTTGAGCCGCGACTACGACGTCGACGACGAGGCGGTGGCGCTTGATCGCCTGATCTGGGCGCTGCAGTCGGTGCGCCGGCTGCGCCTGATCCTGCTCGACGCGTGCCGCGACAATCCGTTCCCGTCGCGCGTCCGGTCGGCCGGCCTGCGCTCGCAGATGCGGGGAGGTCTCGGCAAGCTGGAAGACGTCAGCGCCGACACGCTGGTGGCCTATGCCGCGAAGGCCGGCTCGGTGTCCTACGATGGCGATGGCGTGAACAGCCCCTATGCGACCGCGCTGCTGCGGCATCTCACCGAGCCTGGCGTCGATATCCGCATCGCCCTCGGTCGCGTGCGCGACGATGTGATCAGCATGACCGGGGGGCGCCAGGAGCCGTTCATCTATGGCTCGCTCGGCGGAGCCACCATTTCGCTGGTGCCGCAGCCCGAGCCGAAAACCGAGCGGGTCGCACTACCCTCGCAGGTCGCCAATCCGCCCGTCGCCGCCAAGCCGCCGGCTGTCGCCTCGCGACCGGCGCCGGCTGCCGCCGGGGCGGCCCCGACCAAGCCCGCCGTCGCGATGGTCCCGCCGGTCCAGCCTGCGCCGGCGGTGCGCGACACGGCGGATCCCGCGACGGCTTGTAGCCGCGATGAGCAGCGTCTGGCGCGATTGCGCGCCGAGCCGTCGCCTGCAGAAATCGCCAAGCTGCAACGCGAGCTGACCTGCGAACGGCTGAAGGCCCAGGTGCAGCGCCTGCTTGAAAGCGTGGCGAGCGATCCGCCGCAGCCAACCGCGCCCGAAGCGCCCAGGGCGCAGCAGGCGCAACGTCAGGCCGTACCCGCCCCGCAGTCTTCCGATGCCGACGTCTGCGCGCGAGATGCCGCGCGACTTGCCAAGCTTCGCGGCGAGCCGAGCGTCGAGGCGTTCAGGACGTTCGAGCAGGAGCTTGATTGCGAGCAGATCCGACCGCAGCTTCAGCGGCTGCGCGAAAGCCTTGGTCTCTAGAGCCTTGGTCTCTAAAGCGCGATGAGATTTGGTTGAATCATCATCGCGCTTTAGACCTTTGTTTGAGCGTGATCTTTTCGGAAAACCGCTTCGCACTTTTCCGGATCATGCTTTAGCGAGCGCCGCCGAACGCCTTGAAGGTGATGATGGTGAGGGTGTCCTGGATGCCCGGGATCACCTGAACCTTCTCGTTGATGAAATGGCCGATGTCGGTGTCGTGGTCGACGTAGAATTTGACCAGGAGATCGTAATTGCCCGCCGTGGAATAGATCTCCGACGCAATCTCGGCTTCCGCCAGTGCGTTGGCGACGGTGTAGGACTGGCCGAGCTTGCATTTGATCTGGACGAAGAAAGGAACCATCAAAGTCGTCTCCGGGGATTTCCGCGACTATAGGCCAAAAACGGGCGGCCAAGGCAAGGGGGCAAGCAGGCGCAAGGCAAGGCCAACTCGCGGTAAAGTCAGGCGAACTTGCTGCCAGGGGGCGTCCGGGCTAGGACACGCTACAGTCCCATTCATGATGGTCTCCTTCGTGACGGTCTCATTCGTATCAGCCGCCGGTGCCGCCAGATGACGCCGGTCGCGCTCACCATTGCCGGCTCGGATTCCTCGGGTGGTGCGGGCATCCAGGCCGACCTCAAGAGCTTTGCCGCGCTCGGGGTCTATGGCGCCTCGGCGATCACGGCGCTGACCGCGCAGAACACCACGGGGGTCAGCGGCATCCATCCGGTGCCCGCTGCATTCGTCACGGCACAGATCGATGCCGTGTTCTCCGATCTCGACGTCGGTGCGGTCAAGATCGGCATGGTCGCGCAGGCCGAAACCATCGCCGCGATCGCCGACGGCCTGCGGCGCTGGGCGCCGTGTCACATCGTGCTCGACCCGGTGATGGTCGCAACATCAGGCGATCGGCTGCTGGCCGCCGAGGCGGTCGATGCGCTGAAGACCATGCTGTTTCCGCTGGCCTCGCTGATCACGCCGAACCTGCCCGAAGCGGCGGCGCTGCTGAACGAACCGGTCGCTGCAAGTGAGGCCGACGTCGAGCAGCAGGGCAAACGATTGCTGGCGATGGGCTGTCGCGCGGTGCTGGTGAAGGGCGGTCATGGGCACGGCGCCGAGAGCATCGACTACCTGATCGAAGGCGCGCGCAGCATCGCGCTCGCGGCGCCGCGTATCGCGACATCAAACACGCACGGCACCGGCTGCTCGCTGTCGTCGGCGATCGCGGCCGGGCTCGCGAAGGGCGACGACATGGAGACCGCCGTGCGCAACGCCAAGGCCTGGATATCAGACGCGATCGCCGCCGCCGATCGCTTCGCCGTCGGCCGCGGTCACGGGCCGGTGCATCACTTCCACAAGTACTATTGAAGCCGTGTAGCCCGTTACCCATCTACGTAATCGTCGCGTTGTCCCGCCGCGATATGCGCGCAACACAACGCCCGCTGCACACAGCCGCGACCGCCGATGTCGCCAGATTGTCGCATGCGGCTGTTATCCGCAGGGCAGGGGCGCGCTGCTGATTCTCGTTAACTCTTTGTGGAGCCTCAGGTCGCGGGGATCGTCATCGCCTTGTCACAGGAATCTGTTAGGTGCACAGGCATGGGAAGTGACTCCTTGAGTGAAGAGAGCCCCGAGCGGCGCTTTCGCACTTTGTTTATCTCCGATGTCCATCTCGGAGCCCGCGGTTCGCAAGCCGACCGCCTGTTGGACTTCCTTCGCTCTCACGATGCCGACACGATCTACCTCGTTGGTGATATCGTCGACGGCTGGGCGCTGAAGTCGAACTGGTACTGGCCGCAGACCCACAATGATTTCGTGCAGAAGATGCTGCGCAAGGCGCGTAAGGGCGCCAAGGTGATCTACGTCCCGGGCAACCACGACGAGTTCTTGCGCAAATATTACGGCACGCATTTCGGCGGCATCGACGTGGTGGAGAACACCGTCCACACCGGCGCCGACGGCAAGCGCTACCTCGTGATCCACGGCGACATCTTCGACCTCGTGGTGCAGAATGCGCGCTGGCTCGCCCATCTCGGCGACAAGGCCTACGACTTCGCGATCCAGATGAATCGCTTCGTCAACTTCTTCCGCAAGATGTTTGGCGTGCCCTACTGGTCGCTGTCGCAATGGGCCAAGCTGAAGGTCAAGAAGGCGGTGAATTATATCGGCGCCTTCGAGGCCACGCTTGCCGGCGAGGCGCGTCGTCACGGCTGCGACGGCGTGATCTGCGGCCACATCCACTACGCGACGATTCATGACGAGCACGGCATCCGCTACATGAATTGCGGCGACTGGGTGGAGAGCTGCACCGCGCTCGCCGAGCACGAGGACGGCAGCTTCGAAATCATCACCTGGACCGACCCGGTGCGCCGGATCGCGCCAGTTCCGCGGGTAACGGCACGCGCTGCATGACGCATATCCTGGTCGCGACCGATGCGTGGCATCCCCAGGTCAACGGGGTTGTCCGCACGCTGACCATGATGGCACAGGCGGCGAAGTCGCTCGGGGTCGAGGTGAGCTTCCTGACGCCGGACGAGTTCCGCACCTTCGCGATGCCGAGCTATCGCGATTTGCGGCTGGCACTGCCGTACCAGGCCAAGGTCGCCAGCCTGATCGATGCGGCCAAGCCCGACAGCATCCATATCGCGACCGAAGGCCCGATCGGGCTTTCGGTCCGCCGCTATTGCCGCAAGCGCGGCCTGCCGTTCACGACGAGCTTCCACACCCGTTTCCCCGAATATGTCTCGGCGCGCACGCCGGTTCCCGAAGCCTGGGTGTGGCGCGCGCTGCGCTGGTTCCACAAGCCGAGCCGGGCGGTGATGGCGGCAACCCCGGCGCTGGCCGCCGAGTTGCGCCAGCGCGGCTTCCGCAACGTCGTGCTGTGGTCGCGCGGCGTCGATACCGCCCTGTTCCATCCACGCGATGTCGATCTCTGCCTGCCGCAGCCGGTATATCTCAGCGTCGGCCGGGTCGCGGTGGAAAAGAACCTCGAAGCATTCCTCGATCTCGATTTGCCCGGCACCAAGGTGGTGGTTGGCGACGGCCCGGCGCGAGCGGCGCTGGAGCGGAAATATCCCGAAGCCGTCTTCCTCGGCGCCCGCCACGGGGAAGAATTGGCTGAGATCTATGCCGCGGCCGATGTGTTCGTTTTCCCCAGCCGCACCGATACGTTCGGTCTCGTGCTGCTCGAGGCCTTGGCGAGCGGCCTGCCGGTTGCCGCTTTTCCGGTCACCGGCCCCCGCGACGTGATCGGCGCGGCGCCGGTCGGCGTGCTCGACGAGGACCTGCACCATGCCTGCCTGGAAGCGCTCAGCATCCCGCGGCAGGCCTGCGTCGATTTCGCCGCGCTCCACACCTGGCAGGCGTCCGCTCGGGTGTTCATCGAGCGCTGCATGAACATCCGCCCTGCCGCGCCCGACGGCGAGGGGGAAGTATTCGAATTCGGTGCCGAAGAGCACCATTTCGCGGCCTTGCCGGCCAGTCACCCAACCTCGCGCTAAACAAACTCACGCCAAAGCGTCTTGCAGGGCTGCATCCCGCCGCGATACAAATCGTGGATGACGGACACCGTTTTAAATCCACCCGTCGCTGCCGCGGACATCGATGCCGCCGCAAGGGTGGTCGCGCCGTTCGCGGTGCGCACGCCGCTCCTGACCTTCCCCGTTCTCAACGAACGGGTCGGCAGCCGGGTCTTCCTCAAGCCCGAGATGTTGCAACGGACCGGGTCATTCAAGTTCCGCGGCGCCTTCAACAAGCTCGCCTCGATCCCGCAGGACAAGCGGAGCGGGGGCGTCGTGGCGTTCTCCTCGGGCAACCATGCCCAGGGCGTGGCCGCGGCGGCCAAGATTCTCAACATGCAGGCGACCATCGTGATGCCTGCGGACTCGCCGCTCACCAAGCGCGAGCGGACCAAGTCCTATGGCGCCGAGGTCGTGCTGTACGATCGCGATCGCGACGACCGCGCGGCAATCGCCAGCGGCATCGCCAGCAAGCGCGGCGCGACCTTGGTGCCTCCCTATGACGATCCCCTGGTGATCGCGGGCCAGGGCACCGCCGGCCGCGAGATTGCCGAGGACATGGCCGCGCTCGGGCTCACACCTGATATCGTCGTGGCGCCGGCGTCGGGCGGCGGATTGATCGCCGGTGTTGCGACCGCCGTGAAGGCGAAATATCCGCAGGCCCAGGTGATCGTCGCCGAGCCCGCGGGCTATGACGATCACGCGCTGTCGCTCAAGGTCGGACATCGCGAGGCCCATGCGGTTGCGCCGCGCACCATCTGCGACGCGCTGATGGCGATGATGCCGGGCGAGCTCACCTTTGCGATCAACAGCAAGCTGCTCGCAAACGGTGTCAACGCTTCCGACGAAGAGGTTGGTGCGGCTGTCGCTTTTGCCTATCGCGAGCTGAAGCTCGTGGTCGAACCCGGTGGCGCCATCGGGCTCGCCGCGCTGCTGGCGGGGCGGATCGACGCCAGGGGCAAGAACGTCGTCATCGTGCTCTCGGGCGGCAACGTCGACGCCGACCTGTTCGCGAAGCTCGTCGCCTGAAAACAGCGGGGGCAGGGCGATGGTCGCTCTGCCCCCGTTTCGTTGTGCGGTGTGGCCGATCAGCGCCTGAAGCCGCCATGATGGCTGCCGCTCATTCCGCCGGGATACGAGCCGGACGGAGTTGGGTGGAACACGGCGCGGCCACCACCGCCTGATCGCATCCGGTCGACTTGCATGCTCTGCCGCACCGCGTGGAAGCGGTGCTGGTCGCTGTCTTTCATGACCGGGCTCGATGCGTTCTTGCCGGCATTTGCAACAGGAAGGCTCGCGACCTTGCCCTTGCCGATCGAGGTCGGCATCCCGACCGGCTTCGCCCCGGGCGCGGGCATGTTGACGATCTTGCCGCCGCCGATCTGGCCATTGCCGCCGGCGCCCTGCAGGCCCGCATTGATCGGCTGCAAGGTCTGACGATTTGAAAGCCGCGTGAATTGCATCGGCGGCACGGCCTTCGGCTGCGCCTGCAGCTTCAGCGCCTGCTGCGCATAGGGGCTGCCGGCGAAATTGTCGTGGAAGGTCTTGTAGGCGAACGGCGTGTTGGCAAGCACCGCCTTGTGCCAGGCCGCGACCTGCAGCCAGTTCGTGAGCAGGAAGCGAATGCGATCGCACAGCGGATCGCGCGGATAGAGCCGGATGAATTCCTCATAGTAGTCCGGTCGCCCCTCCGACAGCACGAAATCATAGGCTTGGCGCACCGAGCGGTTCGGCAGGTTCGATGCCATCTGCACGACAGGCTCGTTCGCGGGCGCACGCGATGCCGCGACGGTGGTGTCGCCGAAGAAATAGAAATCCGAGGTCAGCGACGAGCTCTCCCATGGCGTCTGCCGGCCGTCGGTCGTCGCGTTGACCTCGAGGCGAACGCGCTTGAACAGCTGCTCGATCGGCAGGTTGGGCTCGCGCGCCAGCCGCAGGAAGGCGTTGGTGTAGGGGCTGTGGCCGTTGTTGCCGTCCTGTGCCTCCATGCCCGGCGCGGTGGAGTAGCCGACGATCGAGCCGCTCGGCGCATCGACGACGGCAAGGCCGCGGCCGGCATCGTTGACGTTGGGGAACGGGTTGTTGCGGCAGGCATCGAGCACCACGATGCGCATCCGGCTCGGGATATTCTCGAGCGTGCCCATCACGTCGACGAGGCGCACCGAATTGCCGTCGAGGTCGGACGGCGCCGCGATCTTCGCGTCGACCGGGATCAGGTAGTTCTCCCCGGCGAGCTGCACGCCGTGCCCGGCGTAATAGATCATCGCGACCGTGCCCGTGCCGCGCGCCGCGACCTTGTCGGAGAAATCCCGCAACACCTTCACCATGTCGCCCCGCCTGAGGTCGGTCGCGGAGATCACCTCGAAGCCGGCAGAGTTCAACAGCTCGGCCATCGACTGCGCGTCGTTGCCGGGATTGGCGAGTTTCGGTGCGTTCTCGTAATTCGCATTGCCGATCACGAGCGCAACGCGCTGCTCGGGGCCGCGGAGCGCAGCCGGCGTCGTTGCGGCCGATGTTGCCGGCGGGACCGTTTGATCGATGGACGGCGCCGCCGCATGGGTTGCATTGCCGACGGTGACGCCGCCGGCCTCGGCAAACGCCGTGCTTGATCCACCGAGGCTCACCAGGCCGAGTAATGCGGCCGATATCATGATGGATGTCAGGCGGACCATCGCGCGCTCCCAATGCTGATCCCGGTGCGGGACCGGTCGCAGGGAGGCTAGACGCGCATGCGCCCGCGGTACGTGAGCTGGGTCACGCTGCGTGGGTGCTCGATAGCAGATGGATGCGTAGCGCGAACGCGTCCGCCTTACGAGAAGAACGCGATCTTCTCGGCCTGGGTCATGCGGCGGATCGGCGCGAGCGGATCGTTGGCGGCGGCGTTCGGCTTTTTCAGGAGGCCGCTGGCGATGATGGTAGAGCCGAGCGAGACCTCTGCCGCAGGAGCCGGCGCAGCCGCAACGGTGGGCGGGAGAGGCGGCGGCACCGCCGTCGGGGTAGCGATCGACGCGACAGCGACCAGTGCCGGCTCGACCTTGACCTTCGGCTCGGGCGCCGGTGCAGGCTCCGGCTGAATGGCCGGTGCAACCATTTCGTGCTCGGGCTCGGCAGCCATCGCCTCGGCGACACGCAGCTCCTCGGCGGCGCGCATTTCCTCGGCGATCGCCTCTTCGTCGACCGGATCGGGCGCGCCCATCTCCATCGCGATCAGGTCGAGCACTGCTTCGTCATGGGCGTCGGCGGCGGCCGCGTCGGTGGCGCGCGCCAGCTCGGCGGCCTCGGCTTCGGCCAGCGCAGCCTCAGCCTTGAGCCAGGCTTCGCTCGGCTGCGGGACTGTTGCTGCGGCGACCTCGGAGGACGGCGCAACCGGCATCTCGGCTTCGCCGTTCGGCGTCGCAACGGCCTCCTGAGGCGGCGCTGACGGCGTGGCGGCCAGCGTCGCATCGAGGGTGGCGCTCTCGGCGGCAGTGCTTTCGGCCGCGGGCGGCGGTGAAGGAGCGGCCGCGGCCGGTTCCGCAACCGGTGCTTCGGCCGTGACCGGCTCGGCCGCAGGCGTCGTCGCCTTGTCCGGATCGAATTCGCTGAGGCGGCGGGCCAGCGCCGCGAAGGCGGAATCCAGCACGGCCTTGGCGTCGTCCATCGATATCTGCGCAGCACCGGCCTCGATCGCGCTGGCCTGCGAATCGATGATGTCGCAGATCCGGCCGTCATTGCCGATCTCGCGCAGCCGCCAGGAGATCTCCCGAATCACCCGCACGCCCTTGCGCACCGGCGCCAGATTCGGCTCGAAGCTGATGCCGTCGAGCGCTGTGATGGCGGAGGCCCGGGCGGCCTCGATCGCACCGCGCAAGGCGTCCAGCGCCTGCGCCAGCTGCTCGTCCCTGATGGCAGCTTGGGCGGCCTGCCGCTGCGCGCTGAGGCTATCCTCGATCCGCGCCACGGCATCGAGCACCATGCGCGTATCGGCATTGCGGTTGCGCTTGGCGTATTCGCCGAGGAACCAGCGGCCCCGCGAGGTCTCCATGAAGGCCGCGCTGATCGCGGCATAGTCCTCCTCGCTCGGCAGCGCCGCGCGGGCGGATATCGGCGACAGGGCGAATGCTTCTTCGGCCATCACAATCTCTTCGCGCAAATCACTGCGCGTTACGCTAACGATCACCACGATATCGCGCGAATCGCAATTGAATTGATGTCTTCCGAATCACAAATCCCCATTGCAGCAAAAGTTGCATCGCGGCGATTCGCGCGAAGGCTCGCGGCATTCTATGCCACCCTGTTCGGCATGACCGGCGTGCATCTGCCGTTTTTCACCGTGTGGCTGAAGGCGATCGGCATCGATGCCACCTGGATCGGCATCATCACCGCGGTGCCGCCGGTGACGCGCTTCACCGTGCTGCCGCTGGTCACGGCAGTGGCGGAACGCCGCCAGATGCTGCGCGGCGCGATCATCGCCACGGGAGTAGCCACGGCGTTCGGCTTTGCCGTGATCGGCACCCAGCACCAGCCCTTCGTGCTGCTCGCGGTCTATGCGCTGACCTGCTGCGTCTGGACGCCGATGGTGCCGCTTACCGACGCCTATGCGCTGCGCGGCGTCAGGCAATTCGGTCTCACCTACGGACCGCTGCGGCTGTGGGGCTCGGCGGCGTTCGCGGTCTGTGCGCTGATCAGCGGGTTCCTGCTGCGTTATGTCGCGGAGGTCGATCTGATCTGGATCATCACCGCCGTGACCGTGCTCGGCGCGCTGGTCGGGCTGACCTTGCGGCCGCTGGGCCGTCCGGTCGCCGCAGTCGCGCACGCGGCCGGTTCGCCGCGGTTGCTGCGCAACCCGACCTTCCTCGCCATCATCGTCTCCTCGGCGCTGATCCAGGGCAGCCACGGCGCCTATTACATCTTCGCCTCGATTGCCTGGCAGCAGGCCGGTTTCAGCGGCCTGACTATCGCGGTGCTCTGGGTGCTCGGCGTGATCGCCGAGATCGTGCTGTTCGCGGCCTCACCGCGCTTCACGCTGCCGTCGGCGGTGCTGGTGATGATCGCGGCCGCCAGCGCCGTCGCGCGCTGGGCGATCACTGCGCAGGATCCGCCACTTGCGGTGCTTGCCGTGGTCCAGCTCGGACACGGCTTAAGCTTCGGGCTGACCCAGGTCGGCATCATGGGGCTGATGGTGCATCACGTGCCGGTGCATGTGATGGCGCGCGCGCAGGGCTATCTCACCGCCTGCGGCGGCATCGTCGCCAGCACCACGGCGATCGTCAGCGGCATGGTCTATGCGCGCTTCGGGCTCGGCGTCTACGACATGATGGCGGCGATGGCGGCGACCGGTGGGCTGGTGATGTGGCTGGCGCGGAAGCGACTCATCCATCACCCCCAGAGCGCGGCGTCGGGCGGATAGACCAGGCTGCCCTCGTAGCGCAGGCCGTTGTCGCGGTCGTTGGCCAGCAGCAGCGGGCCGTCGAGATCGACGAAGCGCGCGGCTTGCGCGATCAGCATCGCCGGCGCCATCGACAGCGAAGTCGCCACCATGCAGCCGATCATGATCTCGAAGCCGAGCGCGCGGGCGGCGTCCGCCATCGCGAGCGCCTCGGTCAGTCCGCCGGTCTTGTCGAGCTTGATGTTGACGGCATCATAGCGGCCGCGCAATCCGGCAAGCGAGGCGCGGTCATGCACGCTCTCGTCGGCGCAGACCGCAACCGGGCGCTCGATCCGCGCCAGCGCCTCATCCTTGCCGGCCGGCAGCGGCTGCTCGATCAGCGTGACGCCGGCATCGGCGCAGGCCTTGAGGTTGGCGGCGAGGTTGTCCTCGGTCCAGGCCTCATTGGCATCGACGATCAATTCGGAGGTTGGCGCGGCCCTGCGCACGGCGGCGATCCGCGCACCGTCGCCGTCGCCGCCGAGCTTGATCTTGAGCAGCGCGCGGTGCGCGGCCTTGGCGGTGGCCTCGGCCATTGCTTCGGGAGGGCCCAGCGAGATCGTGTAGGCGGTGGTGCGCGGTTCGGGCGCAGGCCGGCCGAACAGGTTCCAGATGCGCTGGCCGGCGCGTTTGGCCTCGAGGTCCGCCAATGCGCAATCCAGTGCATTGCGGGCGGCCCCGGCGGGCATCCGGGCTTGCAGGGCGATGCGGTCCATGCCGCCGGCAAGGGGCTCCTGCATCGCCTGGATCGCCTCCAGGGTTGCCTCCGGCTTCTCGTCGTAGCGCGGGTAGGGCACGCATTCGCCGCGGCCGATGAGGCCGCCCTGGCCGACCGCGGCCACCACGACGACGGCCTCGGTCTTGGCGCCGCGGCTGATCGTAAACGAGCCGGCGATCGGCCAACGCTCGATCCGCACGTTGAGGGAAATCGCTCCGGGCGGGGTGGAAGTCATTTTAAAGTCTACTATTTCCTGAACCGTAGCTTGCGACGCGCAACCAACTATGGCTGGTTAGTGACAGATTCGACAAGCCGATCCGGCAAGCCGCCGGAGATCTGCAGTTGCGGCGGCCAGCCGGCTTGAGGGGTAGGCAAAAAGGTGAGCGGCGACCCGACACTGGAGCGGATAGCCCAAGGCGAAGGACTGGCGTTGTGCGCGGCGGGCAACTGGACCGCCCGCTTTGCCCCTGCGCTCGAGCGGATCGTCTCCGACGCCGAGCGACTGCGCGGCAGCCGCCCTCATATCTTCATCGACGTGTCGCAGGTCGCAAGCCTCGACACGTTCGGCGCCTGGCTTATCGAGCGGCTGCGCCGTAGCCTGAGCGATGCCGGCGCCGAAGCCGAGATCGCGGGCCTCTCCGCGAACTATTCCAGCCTGGTCGATGAGGTCCGCCGCGTCGGCCCCGCGTCCAAGGCCGTGCGCGAACCGCTGCTGATCTCGGGCATGCTCGAGCAGATCGGGCGCACCGTGGCCGGGATCGGCGGCACCATCATCGGCCTCGTCGACATGCTCGGCGCGGTGCTGGCCGCGGCCGCCAAGGTGCTGATCCATCCGCGCAGCTTCCGCTTCACCTCGACGGTGCATCACCTCGAGCAGGTCTGCTTGCGCGCGGTGCCGATCGTGGTGCTGATCACCTTCCTGATCGGCTGCATCATCTCGCAGCAGGGCATCTTCCATTTCCGCAGGTTCGGCGCCGACATCTTCGTGGTCGACATGCTCGGCGTGCTGGTGCTGCGCGAGATCGGCGTGCTGCTGGTCGCGATCATGGTCGCGGGCCGCTCCGGCTCGGCCTATACCGCCGAGCTCGGCTCGATGAAGATGCGCGAGGAGATCGACGCGCTGCGCACCATGGGCTTCGATCCGATCGAGGTCCTGATCCTGCCGCGCATGCTGGCGCTGGTCTTGGCGCTGCCGATCCTGGCGTTCCTCGGCGCGATGGCCGCGCTCTATGGCGGCGGCCTGGTCGCCTGGCTCTATGGCGGCGTCGATCCGGAGGCCTTCCTGCTCCGCCTTCGTGATGCCATATCGATCGACCATTTCGTCGTCGGCATGGTCAAGGCACCCGTCATGGCCGCGGTGATCGGCATCGTCGCCTGCGTCGAGGGGCTGGCGGTGCAGGGCTCGGCGGAATCGCTCGGTCAGCACACCACCGCCTCGGTGGTGAAGGGGATTTTCTTCGTGATCGTGATGGACGGCGTGTTCGCGATCTTCTTCGCCTCGATCGGGATGTGATCATGGCGGACGAGGACATCGACGCCATCATCCGGGTCCGCGACGTCACCGTGCAATTCGGCACCACGCGTGTGCTCGACGGCCTCGACCTCGACGTCAAGCGCGGAGAGATATTAGGCTTCGTCGGCCCGTCGGGCGCCGGCAAGTCGGTGCTGACGCGCACCATCATCGGCCTCGTGCCGAAGGTCTCCGGCCGCATCGAAGTGTTCGGCGTCGATCTCGATGCCGCGAGCTCGTCGCAGCGCCGCGCCGTCGAGCGGCGCTGGGGCATCCTGTTCCAGCAGGGCGCGCTGTTCTCCTCGCTGACGGTGCGCCAGAACATCCAGTTCCCGGCGCGCGAATATCTGCGCGTCTCGCAGCGGCTGCTCGACGAGATCATGGTGGCGAAGCTGGTGATGGTCGGCCTCAAGCCTGAGGTTGCCGACCGCTATCCGTCGGAATTGTCCGGCGGCATGGTCAAGCGCGTCGCGCTGGCGCGCGCACTCGCGCTCGATCCGGAACTCGTGTTTCTCGACGAGCCGACGTCCGGCCTCGATCCGATCGGCGCCGGCGATTTCGACGAGCTGGTGCGCACCTTGCAGCGCACTTTGGGGCTGACCGTTTTCATGGTAACCCATGATCTCGACAGTCTTTACACCGCGTGCGACCGTATCGCCGTTTTAGGGAACGGTAAGATCATTGCTGCAGGATCGATCGCCGACATGAAGGCATCGCAGCATCCGTGGTTGCAGCAATATTTCAACGGCAAGCGCGCCCGAGCCGTTGTGGCCTAGCCCATGATCCCGAAGCGAGGAGACCGGTTTTTCGGACGAGATCATGCGCCAGCAGGAAATTCGAAGGGCTCGGATGCAGGCTCAGTGCGCGAGAGCCCAAGAGTAATTCAAGAGTGAATAACGCGAGCAATTGATGGAAACGCGGGCGAACTACGTCTTGATCGGGGCTTTCACGCTGGCGGTGATTGCCGCCGCGTTCGGCTTCGTGCTGTGGTTCCAGAGCCTGCACACCACCAAGCAGCGCAGCCCCTTGCGGGTGATCTTCGAGGGGCCGGCGTCGGGCCTGCGCAACGGCGGCAATGTCAATTTCAACGGTATCCGGATAGGAGAGGTGGTGTCGGTGAAGCTCGACAACCCCAGGCGCGTGGTCGCGCTGGCGATGATCGAGAACAGCGCGCCGCTCCGCAAGGACACCCTGGTCGGTCTCGAATTCCAGGGCCTCACCGGCGTCGCCGCGATCTCGCTGAAGGGCGGCGAGGAGGCCGCCCCGCCGGTGCCGCTCGATGAGGACGGCATCCCGGTCCTGACCGCCGACCCCAACGCATTGCAGGACGTCACCGAGGCGATCCGCGCCACCCTGCAAAACGTCAACCGCATCGTCGCCGACAATCAGCAGTCGGTGAAGAATTCGCTGAAGAACCTCGAGGTCTTCACCGAGGCGCTGGCGCGCAATTCCGAGAAGATCGACAACGTCATGGTCAAGGTCGACGGCGTGATGGCCAAGGCCGACAATCTGATGCTGGGCCTCAATGCGATCGCCGGCGGCAACAACGGCAGCGAGCTGAACCAGATGGTGAAGTCGATCCGCGAGCTCGCCGACAATATCGACAAGCGCTCCAATCTCCTGATCAACGACGGCCGCCGCACGCTCGCCGACATCAGCCGCGCCGTGAACAATTTCGACCGCAATCCGAGCCGGGTGATCTTCGGCGGCAGCAACAATGCCGCACCCGAGCCCGCGCCGGCTCCCGCCGCCGCAGCGCCCGGGCCACGGCGCCGGCAGTAGGCTGCGCCGCCCGTTCGGGACCGACGGCCATCCACTTTCTTACTGGGGCGCCGCCTGAGAAGGCTCGAGGGTTTCCGGAGCGAAGCGACCATAGCGGGAATATGGCTCCGGCTGCTCCGGGCGGATGCTCAAGCTGCGAATGTGGTGGGGATCGGATGTGGCACTGACGAGGCCCTGTGTGCCCGACCATTTGCCGCCGGACGTATTGCGGAGCTCATCGGAGGCAGGTCTGACCGGCGTCGTTTGAACGACGTGCGCATCGGCCGCGGGCTTGCTTACCACCGTTGTTGTCGACCACTCGCGGCCCGCAGCGTCGCGCTGCTCGTCGGGTAGTCTTGGCCGCACCGTCAACACGTGAAGGCGGTTGTACTTTGGAGGAGCCGTCAATGGATCACCACGGTCGTCAGCCGATGGTGGTGCAATCCTGATGGTCCGGATCTTCGACGGTTCAATCGGATCCGCCGTCGCGACTGCGGCAAATCCAGCTGTTCCGAGCACCGTCAGCGCGACGACGGGACGCCAGCCTGTGCGCAACATCTGAAGCCTCTCAGCTCGTTCCGGCGCAATTTTAGCCTTGCATCGGTCAACAGCAAAACGGAGGCCGTCAGGCCTCCGCTTCTATTCGCCATCAGTGTTCGCCGCTCACCCCAGCCGTCCCGCGGCGTGCGCGAGCAGGGTGTAGACCAGCCCGGTCTCCGAGGTCAGGTGGCCAGCCAGCTCCTGCTGGCCGCGGCCTTCGCGGGCGACTTCGTCGAGCAGGCGCTCGAACTCCGCGATGTAGCGGTCGACCGTCTGCTTGAAGCCGCGGTCGGAGCGGTACTTGCGGGCCACTTCGTCGAAGGCCTTCTGGCCGGCGGGCGTGTAGAGGCGTTTGGAGAACGCCTTGTTCTCGCCGCGCTGGTAGCGATCCCACATCTCCGCCGCCAGCGTGCGGTCCATCAGCCGGCCGATGTCGAGCGACAGCGACTCCAGCGGATTGGCGGCGGGCTGCTGCTGCGGACGCGGGCGCTGCTGGGCATCGCGGGCCTGCGGGGCCGGCGGCGGTGCGTCGCTGCGATTGAGCAGGTCGGAGAGCCAGCCGTCGGCGTTGTTGGGGCCGGCCGGGCTGACCGACGGAGCCTCGGTGCGGCGCGAGCTCGCCATGCCGAGATCGGGCGGCGGCAGCGTCGAGGCACTGTTGCCGTTGTCACGGACGCTGTCCCGCATCCGCAGGTCGGCGCGGCCGCCGGCGGCAGCCATCACCGGCTCTTCGTGCCGGACGCTGGCGCGGTTGGTTGAGACCACGTCGAGCCCGCGGCCGTGATGGGCGACGATGCGGTTCAGCTCGGCCAGCGCCTCGATCTGGTCGACGATCACCTTGCGCATCTGCGCGGTATTCTCGGCGGCCTCCTGCGGCATTTCCAGCACGCCGCGGCGCAGCTCGTTGCGGGTGGCCTCGAGCTCGCTGTGCATCTCGCTCGCCATCTGCTTCATCGCCGCGACCATCGCGGAGAACTTCTCCGTCGATTCCCTGAACATCGCATCGGTCTCGGCGTTGCTCTGCTGGTAGAGCTCGTTCATCGCGTCGACGGTCTGCTGGCGCTCGTTCTCGGCGGCCTGGCGCACCGCCTCGAACTGCCTGCTGATCGCAGCCGAACCGGCGCCGGCGGTCTCCGCCACCACGCGGGCGATGTCGCGGGCGCGTTCCTCGGCCGCGCCGAGCGATTCGTCGAGCAGCCCGGTGAAGCGCGACAGCCGCTGGTCGAGATCGGTGGTGCGCAGGTCGATGGTCGTGACCAGCGCCTCCAGCGCCTCCTTACGCTCGCTGACGGAGGCCGTCGTCGAGCGGTTGGCCTGCTCGACCACGGCAGCCGCCTCGATCAGCGCCTTGCCGTGGGTCTCGAACTGGCTCGACAGCGCGCCGAGATCCTCCAGCGCCTTGCCGGTCTTGCTGTTGAACACCGTGAGCTGGTCTTCCAGCGTCTGGGTCGCGACGCCGTTGCGTGAGGTGACGTCGTTCATGGCGGACACGAAGTCGGCCACGCGGGTCACCAGCGCGCGCTCCAGCGAGTTGAGGTTGTCGTGGGCGCCGGTCAACACTTCCTGCAGCAGGATGTTGCCCTCGCGCAGCCGCTCGAACAGCGCCACCGTATCGGTGCGCAGGATCTTGCTGGTCTCCTGCATCTCGGTGACGGCCGAGATCGAGACCTGGCGCGACTGGTCGATCGCCGCGCGCGAGGCCTGCTCGAGCTCCTTGAGCGACTTCGCCACCGCGCCGGTCGCCTGATCGCCGGCCGAGGTGATGTTGCGCGCGACATCGCCGCCATGCGCCGACATCGACTGCGAGAAGGCGAGGCCGCGGGTTTCGATCGCCTTCAGCGCGTCGGCGGTGGCGCGATCCATATCGCTCGCAAGTTGCGTGGTCTTGGCGGTCAGCGCCTCGACCAGCGAGCCGCGGCGGCCGTCGACCATCTGCGACAGACGCTCGGTCTGCTGCTGCACATAGGTAACGATCTCGTCGGTCTTGCCGGTCATCGCCGAGCCGAACGCGCTGGTGGCGGACAGCACCGAACGCTCGATGTCGGCGGAGGTTGTCTTGACCTTGGTCGAGACCTCGTTGGACATGGTGATCAGTGCGGCCTGCGCGTTCTGCGCCGAGGTCTGGATGTTGTCGGTGGTCTTGGCCGTGACCGAGCTTAGCGCACGCTCGATATCGGTCGAGAGCGTGCGGATCTGGGCGGCGGCATCGGCGGAGGTCGCAGCAAACGAGCTCTGGGCTTCGCGGGCGCTGCCCAGGATGGTCTGCGCGGTCTCGGCGCTGGCGGTGGTCAGCGAGCGCTCGATCTCGACGGAGATCGCGCGGATCTGGGTTGCGGCCTCGCTGGACGTCGCGACGAACGAGCTCTGGGCATCGCGCGCACTGCCGAGGATCGACTGGGCGGTGTTGGTGCCGACCGACGTCAGGGTGCGCTCGACATCGGCTGCCAGCGACTTGACGTGGTTGGCCGCCTCCGTCGACGCGGCGACGAGGGTGTTCTGCGCCTCGCGGGCGCCGGCCGTCAGCACCTCGGCGGTGCCTGAACCGGCCATCGACAGCGCACGCTGGATGTCGGCGGCAAGTGCCGACACCTTGGTCGCAGCTTCGGTCGACGCATTGACCAGCGTGCTCTGCGCTTCACGCGCGCCTGACGTGATCGATTCCGCGGTGGCGGAGCCGGCCATCGACAGCGAGCGCTCCATGTCGGCCGCCAGGGTGCGGACCAGATCGGTGGCCTCGGTGGAGGCGCCAGCCAGCGTGCTCTGGGCCTCGCGGGCGGAGGCGACGATGGATTCCGCGGTCGCGGTGCCAGCCATCGACAGCGAGCGCTCGATATCGGCCGCCAGCGTGCGGACCAGGTTGGTGGCGTCGGTCGACGCGCCGGCCAGCGTGCTCTGGGCCTCGCGGGCGGAGGCGACGATGGATTCCGCGGTCGCGGTGCCGGCGGTCGAGAGCGAGTGCTGCATGTCGGCCGCCAGCGTGCGGACGAGATTGGCGGCTTCGGTCGACGCACCAGCCAGCGTGCTCTGAGCCTCGCGGGCGGAGGCGACGACGGCTTCCGCAGTTGCGGAGCCGGCCATCGACAGCGAGCGCTCGACGTCGCTGGCGAGCGCCTTGACCTGGCCGGTGACGTCGGTCGAGGTCGAGATCAGCGTGGTCTGGGCCTCGCGGGCGCCGGTCATGATCGCTTCGGCGGCGGCGGAGCCGGACATCGACAGCGATTGCTCGACATCGGCGGCCAGCGACTTGACCTGGCTTGCGGCCTCGACCGAGGCGCTGACCAGCGTGGTCTGCGCGTCGCGGGCGCCCGACAGCACGGACGCGGCGGTGGCGCTGCCGGCTGCCTGCAGCGTGCGCTCGACGTCCTCCGACAGCGCCTTGATCTGCGAGGCGACGTCGCCGGAGGCGGAGACCAGCGAGACCTGCGCGTCGCGGGCACTGGTGAGGATCGAGTTGGCGGCGCTGGTGCCGACGGCGGTCAGCACGCTCTCGACCTCGGCCGAGCTCAGCTTGAGCTGGTTGCCGACGTCGGCGGACACGCTGAGCAGCGCCTGCTGCGCGGTGCGCGCGCCGGTCTGGATGGTTTCGCTGGTGTTGACCACGAGGTTGGTCAGCGAGCGCTCGGCGTCCTCGACATGGGACTTGATGCTCGACGACAGCAGCTCGGCGCGGGACATCAGGTCCTCGCTGGCCTGGCGGCCGCTGCTCTCGATGCGGCCGGCGACGGCCTCGACGCGGGAGCCGAGCAGGTCCTCGAACTGCGCGACGCGGGTGTCGATGTCACCGGCGATGACGCCGACGCGGCTCTCGATGCCCTGCTGGATGTCGGCGAAGCGCGCCGAGATCGTGTCTGTCAGGTTCGCGCTGTGGCCATTGATGGTGTCGGCGAGGCGGGTGCTGTGGCCGTTGATGGTGTCGACGAGGCGGATGCTGTGGCCGTCGATCGTCTCGGTGACGCCATTGATGCGGTGGTCGACCGCGGCGATCGCCTGCACGGTGCCTTCGGTCAGGGTCGTGGTGAGCAGGCCGAGGCGCGAGTCGATCGAGTGGATCGCCTGGGTGGCGCCTTCGGTCAGCTGCGTCGCGAGCGTGCCGAGATGGCCGTCGATGGTGTCGGTGACCGACTTGGCGCGGCTCTCGAAGGTGACCTCGAGCGTCTTCATGCGGCTGTCGATCGCGTCGTCGAGCGACTGCAGGCGGCCGTCGAACGAGCCGATCTTGCTGGCGAGCGAACTGTCGAACGACGACAGCTTGTCGGTCAGCGAGGCGTCGAGCGTGGTGACGCGGCTGCCGAGCGTGGTCTCGAACTGCAGCAGGCGCTGGTCGAGCGAGGCGGTGATCTCGCCGCCATTGGCGGTGACGCGATTGTCGAAGGTGTCGACATAGGTCTTCAGGCTGTCGGCGATGTCCTGGGTCCGCTGACCCATGCGCTCGACGATGTCGCCGCCGAAGGTCTTCACCGTGCGGTCGAATTCCGAGATGTGGCGGGTGATCAGCGCGCCGAGCGTGCCGGAGTCGCGGGCGAATTTCTCGGCGAGTTCGCTGCCGTGGTTCTTCACGAGGTCGTCGAACGCGCTCATCTGCAGCGACAGCGAGTCGTGCGCCGTCTCGGTCTGGCCCACCACCTTGGCGACCAGCGAATTGACGGTGACGTCGAGCGCCTCGCTCGCCCTGTCGCCGGACGTCATGATCTGGCCGGCGAGGCGGTTGCCGGCGTCGTCGATCTTGCTGACGAGGTCGTTGCTGCGCAGCTCGAGCTCGAGCAGCAGCGAGTCGGCGGAGTTCTTCAGCGAGTCGTGGACCTCCTCGGTGCGGTCGGAGATGCCGTCGACGATGGCGGACGAACGCTGCTCGAACTCGCCGGTGATGCGGTCGATGCGCTCGTTCAGCATCTCGTGGACGCGGTCGGCCAGATCGACGAACTCGTCATGGACGTGGCCGGTCTTGAAGTTGAGGCTGGTGGTCAGCCGCTCGGAGGCGTCCATCACCGCGCGCGTGGTCTCGGCGCTGGCTTCCTCGAGCCGGTCGAGCAGGTCGCCGCCGCGCTCGCCGAGCGCGAGGATCATGTTGTCGCCGGCATGGCTCAGCGCGGTCGTGATGTGCTGGCCGCGCTCTTCCAGCGCACCGGTGATGCTCTTGGCGACCTCGTCGACGCGCGAGGCGATCGCGTCCGAGATCAGCGCGATGTCGTGGCGCAGGTCGATCTGCACGCCGGAGATGGCGCTGCGCACCTGCTCGGCCTGGCCGACCAGATTGTCGCGCTGGTGGGCGATGTCCTGCAGCAGCGCGCGGATGCGTACTTCATTGTCGGAATAGGCGCGCTCCAGCGCCGCGACCTCGTTGGCGACGAGGGTCTCGAGCTCGCCGGCGCGCGCGATCGCGCGCTCGACGCCGTCGCCCATCGCCGCGACTTCGCGGCGGATCGCCTGGCCGACCGTCACCATGGAATCGGCGGCGGCGTTTTCCGGCTCGGAGAATCGCATCGCGACCTGCGCCATCGATTGCGCGATCATCTGCATGCGCTGGCCGTGCGAGGCGAGGCTGGCGAGGTAGTAGAACAGCAGGATCGGAACGGCGAACAGCGCGGCGAGGCCGGCGAGCACCAGCACGCCGGTGCCCTGGGCCATCGATGCCTGCAGGGCCGGCCAGAACGCGATGGTGAGGATGGCGCCGCCGAGCAACCAGGCGCCGGAGCAGACGAAGAACAGCGTGAAGGCGTTGCGGGCGCGCCCTCCCTGCAGGGTCTGCAGCATCTGGCCGATGGTCTCGCGATCGTCATTGGCGGCGCGGCGCGGGGCGCGCGGCTCCTCGATCGGCTCGAAGGCCGAACGATCGGAAGTCGGACGGGACTCGAACGATGTGGCGGAAAAATCCGGCGCCGACGGCGGCAGGCTGGGCGGCACCGCGCCTTCGTTGAGGGGGCTGCGGTTTTCCGTGCCCTGTTCGCTGATGTTGAGGGCTTCCTGGATGGCAGAAAGCGCGACTTCGGTGGGATCTTTGACCTTCTTGGGAGTGTTCGCCATGTTCAGTCCAAGCCCTCTCACTATCTACGCGTCGGCGAGCCTGCGATCGTCCCCACGCAAGCTCGAAGCCGGTGCCCACAAGCGGAGCGCAAGCGCCCCCCTCGGCGGCTTGTCCGCTACATCCACAAACATCCTATGGGGAGAGTGGTGCGAATGAAATGCTTGCGATTAATACTTTCTTAATCATCGTTAACAGCTTTGCGCCATAAGGCCTTATGGGTACTCGAAATTCCAGCCGCAGAGGGCCGATTGTGTCCGGAAATTGTCCAGAATCAGGCGGTTTTGCCGATCATCCCGACAACAATTCGTTAACCAGTTTCGTGATTGGCTCGCCGACGGTCCGCCGGTGAAGACCCCGGGGGAGACGACAGGGACAGGCCATGCCGCTTCATCTCGAACGGGTTGAATGGACGCAATCGCCGCCGCTCGCTCCCGGCGGCGGGCCGATCGACGTCGATCACCTTCAGCGCATGACGCTGGGCGATCCGGGGCTGGAGCGGGAAGTGCTGGCGATGTTCTCGACCCAGTCGGCCCGGATCCTTGGTGAGCTGGCCGGCTTGCCGCCCGACGCTCCGACCCATGCCCATACCCTGAAGGGATCGGCGCGGGCGATCGGGGCTTTCGGCGTCGCCGAGGCCGCCGCTAACCTTGAAACCGCGCTGGCCGGCGGTTCCGATCCGGCCCAGCCGCTTGCCGCGCTCGGGGTCGCGATTGCCGAGGCGCGCACGGCGATCGAGCTGATTCTGGGCCGGTCCTAGGCCTTCCGCATCCCCACCGGCTTGCCGCTAGCGCCTGGACGCTATCCCGGCCGGCCGGCAGGATTTCGGTCTCCGTGCTGGCGCTGTGCGGATCGACCCGTTATACGACTGCCCGGGACCTTTCCATCCATCGTCCGGCGTATTCCGGCAGCACGAGCAATCATGGCCAAAATCCACTTTATCGACCATTCCGGCGAGAAGCGCTCCATTGATATCGAGAACGGCGCAACGGTAATGGAAGGCGCGATCCGCAACGCCATTCCCGGCATTGAAGCCGAATGCGGCGGCGCCTGCGCCTGTGCGACCTGCCATGTCTATGTCGATGAAGCGTGGCGCGAGAAGGTCGGTGCGCCGTCGCCGATGGAAGAGGACATGCTGGATTTCGGCTTCGACGTGCGTCCGAACTCGCGGCTGTCCTGCCAAATCAAGGTCACCGACGAGCTCGACGGACTGGTCGTGTCGACGCCGGAACGGCAGGCCTAAGCTCCGTCACTCGCCGTCCGGGTTCACCCCGCGACGGACCCAGCGGCGGAAGTTCTCCTTGACCTCCGCCGGCAGCGGTGTCGGCCTGCGCGTCGCCTCATCGATCATCACGGTGACCGCCTTCGCCGACGCCACGCATCTGCCTTCCGAAAACACCACCTGATCGAAAGTGGTCGATGTCCGTCCGAACTTGACGAGACCGAGCCCGAGTTCGATCTGGCCCGGCCAGTGCAGCTCGGCGCGGAAATGGATGTCGAGACGCACCATGATCCAGCCGAGCCCGGCCGGCATCAGTCCCATGCTGCGGTCCTTCACCAGCGTGACGCGGCCGGTTTCAAAATAGCTCGCATAGACCGCGTTGTTGACGTGCCCGTTCGGGTCGAGATCGGCAAAGCGCACGTTGTCGGACAGGCGATAGGGGAAATCTTCCAGGCGCGGCGTGTCTTCCACGCGGACAGGGGCGTTCACGACAATCGATCTCCGTCAGTTTCCGTCCATACAGCCGAGTTACGAAGGCTCGGCAAGGGGTTGCCGCGCCGGCCGCGGTCCCTATTATGCATGTCCCGATCCGGCCCACTTGGCTGGACAGGCGAAAAGCCGTCCAGTCGACCTCAACTGAAAAGAAGCGGACATGAGCGAAGCGATCAAGACCGATGTGCTGATTATTGGCGCGGGCCCCTGCGGACTGTTCGCCGTGTTCGAACTGGGCCTGCTCGACATGAAGGTGCATCTGGTCGACATCCTCGACAAGATCGGCGGGCAGTGCGCCGAACTCTATCCCGAGAAGCCGATCTACGACATTCCCGGCATTCCCTTCGTCACCGGCCAGGGCCTCACCGATCAGCTGCTGGAGCAGATCAAGCCGTTCAACCCGACCTTCCACCTCAACGAGATGGTCGAGAGCATCGAGAAGATCGGCGATCCCTTGTTTCGCGTGAAGACCGATGCCGGCAAGGAGTTCGAAGCCAAGGTCGTGGTGATCTCCGCGGGCGGCGGTTCGTTCCAGCCCAAGCGCCCCCCGGTGCCGGGCATCGAGGCCTATGAGGGAACCTCGGTGTTCTATGCCGTGCGCAAGATGGAGCAGTTCCGCGACAAGAACATCCTGATCGTCGGCGGCGGCGATTCCGCGCTCGACTGGACGCTCAACCTGCATCCGATCGCCAAGCGCATCACGCTGCTGCACCGGCGCGACGATTTCCGCGCGGCGCCGCACAGCGTCGAGCAGATGCGTACGCTGGTGGCCGACGGCAAGATGGATCTCAGGATCGGCCAGGTCACCGGGCTCGAAGGCGCCAACGGTCAACTCTCCGGCGCGGCCTTGAAGGGCAACGACAATGCGATGTCGACGATCGCCTGCGATACGATGCTGCCGTTCTTCGGCCTCACCATGAAGCTCGGTCCGGTCGCGAACTGGGGCGTGGCGCTCGAGAACAATCTGGTGCCGGTCGACACCGCGGCGTTCGAGACCAACGTCTCAGGCATCTTCGCGATCGGCGATATCAACACCTACCCGGGCAAGCTGAAGCTCATTCTCTCCGGCTTCCACGAGGGCGCGCTGATGGCGCAGAAGGCGCACCGCTACGTGTATCCGGACAAGCGGCTGGTGTTCCAGTACACAACCTCGTCATCCAGTTTGCAGAAGAAGCTCGGCGTGAACTGATTCCACTCCAACGGAGACCAATGCCGGGGCATCGGCCATTTCCCGCGCGGCGCGGGTACTGGAACGCTTCGTGAAATGGCCGTAGTCTGCTCGTAGTCGGGTTTGATCGATCAGGTGACGATGATGCGGAACACGCTATCCAGACTCCGGCTGATCTTGGCGCTCGCCGCGGCCTTTTCGCTAACTGCTCCGCTTGCGGCTTCGGCGGCGGAGCCGACGGCGGCCGGTCTCTGGCAGAAGATCGAAGACGGCAAGACCGAGGGCTGGTTCCTGGTAATCGAGCGCAACGGCCTGTACGAAGGCATGATCGCCAAGATGTTTTCGGCGCCCGGCGATCAGCCCAATCCGGTCTGCTCGAAATGCACCGACGATCGCAAGGACATGCCGTGGCTCGGCATTCCGCTGATCCGCGACATGAAGCGCAACGGACTTGCCTATGAAGGCGGCAACGTGCTCGATCCGCGCAACGGCAAGGTCTACAAGGCCAAGATGACGCTGAGCGCCGATGGGCAGACGCTGACCATGCGCGGCTACCTCGGCATCTCGCTGTTCGGCAAGGACGAGGTCTGGACCCGGCTGCCCGACACCGCGCTGGCGCAGCTCGATCCCGCGATCGTCGCCAAATATCTGCCGGCGCAAGCCGCAGCGGTGAAGCCGCCGCCGCCTGCGCCGTTGCCCGCGACGAAGCGGCACTAGGACTCCCTACGCTCCGATCCGGATCGCGCTCGCCTTCGTGCCGTGCGCGCGTTCAGCGCTGTTCTGGCGTGGTCGGCAGTGGTGCGACCGGCTCGGACAGCACCTCGGGCACCGTGGTGTTCAGTTGCAGCACAGTGGCGGCTGCAGGCACGGCGGCATCGGCCATCGCCGCATGACCTTCGGCGCTGGGATGCACCGCGCCGCCATACACCGCCGACAGGATGCCCCATGTCGCGTCGTGGATGTCGGTCGGCTGCATCGAGGACGGCAGGCCCTGCGGATAGGTCATCGCCGCGAAATAGCTGTCATTGGCGTCGCGGATCCAGCGCGCACGCGGCAGGTAGGCGCGGTATTCGCCGGCGCTGCGGCCGCATTTCAGCGGCTGGCTCGCCGCGGCGACGATGTCGGAGACGAAGCTGTCGCCGTTGGCGGCGAAGCAGTCGCGATCGAACTCCGGATCGCTCGAGGCGCGCGCGCAGAAGCCATGGCTTGCGAACGCGTCCTGATGCGCATCGACGAAGGTCATGCGGTCGGCCTGCGGATTGCGGCAGATGATGCCGGACTGGCACTGCGCGATCGCCTTGAGTTGCGGCAGGAACTCGTTCTGCACGAAGCTCGAGACCGAGGCGAGCCGCTTGGGATCGGCGTTGAACGAGGGATGGATCTCGAAGCCGGCGCGGCCGCCGGGGCAGGGCGCGCCGCCGCTGGCCAGCGCCGGATTGGCATAGGCCGTGTAGATCACGCGCGACAGGTCGCCGCCGACGAGCGGCTTCAGCGCATCGCGCAGCTTGGCGAAATCAGCCGGCAGGTCGCGCGCCAGCGCTGAACGCGCATCGTCGACGCTGGCCATCGAGCCGCCCTGGCTGAACAGCGTGCGTTCGGTCGGCGTGTCGACGATCACGTTGGCGACGAGGCCGGAGAAGTAGATGTCGTTGGCGCCGATCGACAGCAGCAAGAGATCGAGCGCGCGGTCCGGCTGCCGGCGCTTGGCGGCTGCGAGTGCCGTGCGCAGCTCGGCGATCTGGCCGTTGACGGTGCCCGAGCAGGTGTTGGCGGTTTTCGTCGGCAGACATTCGCGCGCCTGCTGCGAGCCGAGCAGCCCGTCGGCTATGGTCGCGCCGGTGCAGGCCAGCGGCAGATAGGTTACCGCGATGTGCGGATATTGCACGGCGAGCGCAAGCGCGGTGCGGGTCTGGTAGCTGTACAGCGAACGATGGCACGCCGAATTGAGCCACAGCGCGCTCTGGCGCTGCCAGTTGGTGAGGGTGTCCGGCGCTTCGCAGGCGCGGCCGCCTTTGTAGCCGGCGCGGCTCGGTCGGTAATATTGCGCGCCGCCGAGATAGGAGCGGAAACAGAACCCTTCGTCGGAGAGCGCGATCGGGCGATCGGGATTGCCTTCACCCGATGCGATGCTGTCGCCGAGGCCCGCGATCAGCAGATCGCGCACCGCGATCGGCGTCGTCACGCGCTGGTTGGCGTCCGAGCCGCTGGCGACGTCGACGGTCGCGACGGTGGTGCGGCCGTAGCGGACGCGCAGATTGACCGGTTCGGCGCAATCGAAGGTCGAGGATTGCGGCCCGTCGCCGTCGTCGAACGACCAGGCGCAGGTCGCGCCGACCGGAACCGGGCCGGTGAGCCGCACCACGATCGGGTGATCGATCGGCGTCAGATAGCTTTCCTTGACGTTGTCGCGGCTGCACGGCTCGCTGACGCGGCCCTGCAGGTCGATGCACAGCCGGTTGACCATGTTGCGCGCCCAGCCGCGGCCGTCGCTTTGCAGTTCCAGCGCCTGTTCCGAGGCCAGCACGCTGCGGCCGAGCCCGCTTTCGACATGCAGGCGGAAGTCGCGTTCCTCGCGGAACAGGCGGAAACGGTTGCGGACCTCCCAGGAGATCGAAAGCTGGTTATCCTGCGCCCTTGCGGCCGGAGCCGATACCGTTGCGAGCGCGCTGCCGAGCAGCACGCTGCAGGCCGTCACACGAAACGAAAATCGAACCAAAAAGCCAATCATGGCGCGGTTTGACGTGAGCGGTGCGGCGAAAATAAGAGAGGCGGCTGCGGGGATCAAAAAACCGGAATCGAAAACCCGGGTCGGGGGCAGATAACGTCGCTGTTACCGTTTCAGCTGCCTGATCCGCTGCTGCCGGCTTTCGATCGGTTGCCGCACGGTCGCCGAAGCCGTGCAGGCTTGGCTCAATCGCTTGCGTTCCTGCCAGGGCTGCACCACGTTCAGCCACAGCTCGCGCATGCCCATGATCGAGATCGAGATCCCGAACGGGATCAGGAAATAGAGGATGCGGAACACCACCAGCGTCGCCAGCAATTGTTCCTTGCTGAACTCCGGCAGCGCCACCAGCATCGCGGCGTCGAACACGCCGATCGAGCCCGGGGCGTGGCTTGCGAATCCGAGCAGGGTTGCCAGGATGAACACGACCGCCAGCGAGACGAAGTCGATATGCGGCTCGGTCGGCATCAAGAGATACATCGCGAGCGCGCAGAAGCCGAGATCGACCACGCCGATGAAGATCTGCAGCAGCGTCAGCTTGGCCGAGGGCAGCACCACCTTCCAGCCGTTCTGGCCGAGCTCGCGGCGCTTGTCGCCGGTCAAGAGCCAGACGAAATAGGCGCCGATGCCGGCAAGGCAGCCGAGCGCGATCAGCCGGTTCATCGCCGGCGGCAGCAGGTCCATCGCCGACGCCGCGGCCGGGTGCCAGGCCATGCCGAAGCCGAGCACGAACAGATTGCCGAGCCAGAAGGTCAGTCCCGACAGAAAGCAGATCTTGGCGACGTCGATGGCGGAGAGGCCGTAATCGGAATAGATCCGGAAGCGGATCGCGCCGCCGGTAAACACGGTGGCGCCGATATTGTGGCCGATCGTGTAGCTTGTGAAGCTCGAGAGTGCTGCGATGCGGTAGGGGACGTGGGTCTTGCCGATCGTGCGCAGCGCGAAGAAGTCATAGAAGGTGAGCGTGCAGAACGCTCCGACCACACAGAGCGCCGCGAGCGCGATCCGGTGCGGCGCGATGTCGGTCAGCGCGGTGAGGATGACACCGGTATCGACCCCCTTCAGGGTGTGGACCAGCGAGGTGATCGCCAGCGCGATGATCAATACACTCGCGGCGATTCCGAGCCGTTTCCAGCCGATCTTTTCCTTGAAACCACGCCCAAGCGTGGTCAGCAGCCGAAGCATTCATCCTCCCGGCGAGGCGGCAAATTTCAGTGGGACCCGGTCGCGAATGGCGACGGGTGACGGGCAAGCGCACCGTACGCGATGACCCATAAGGCAAAACCGATGCGTTGTGCAGCCCTTGACAAGCCAAGCTTCGGCTTCCGTCCGGCGTCATTGTCATACTGCCTACATATGTTCTCGCTGAGCGGAATGTGAGTCGCCGCCATGTCGGCGGCTGCGAACGGATCGCCGCTTGGTCCGCTGTTCAAGGCAAATTCGTCGGTTTTTTGCCGGTTTTGCCGCCGCAGCGTCGCGGCCACAGGGCTTCCGGAACAGAGCGAATGGACGATATGCGTCAGCATGGGGACGGCAGGGCCGGCTGCGGCGTTTACCAAAGCGTGAAGTCGATCCGCGCATGCGCGTGATCCGGCTGTGGACCGCCGTTGGGGCCGGAATGAGACGCCCGGAGGGCGGTCCGTAGGTCTATTGAGGCAAAACGCCGCGCAAGATGGCTGCGGCCACATGGCCCGCCCGGCGCGACGATGCCACACTTCGATCGATGGCGAAGTGTTCGGGGGAAGCGAAGGCCTATGTCTCGCATTGGTTGCCCAGAGCGAGGTCAAGACCATGCAACAGACATCCCTGAACCTCCGGCGCATGCCGGAGCAGCACGCGGCGTCGCAACGGCAGCCGGCCGGGCTCGCGGCGACGCTGACGCTGGCCGCGATGAGCCTCGGCTACGGCGTCGTGCAGCTCGACGTCACCATCGTCAACACGGCGCTCAACGCCATCGGCGGCTCGCTCGGCGGCGGCGTCGCCGAGCTGCAATGGGTGGTCAGCGCCTACACCATCGCCTTTGCGGCCTTCATCCTGACCGCGGGCGCGCTCGGCGACCGGATCGGCGCCAAGCGCATCTTCATGGCGGGTTTTGCGATCTTCACCGCGGCCTCGGTCGCCTGCGCGGTCGCGCCTGATGCCGCGACGCTGATCGCCGCGCGCTGCGTGCAGGGACTGGCCGCGGCGATCCTGGTGCCCAACTCGCTCGCGCTGCTCCGCCACGCCTATGCGGACGACAAGGCGCGGGGACGCGCGGTCGGCGTCTGGGCCGCCGGCGCCAGCCTTGCATTGACCGCCGGCCCGTTCGTCGGCGGCGCGCTGATCACGCTGGTCGGCTGGCGCGCGATCTTCCTGGTCAACCTGCCGATCGGCCTCGCCGGGCTGTGGCTCGCCTGGCGCTTTGCCGGCGAAACCGCGCGCCATCAGCAGCACCGGCTCGATCTGCCGGGGCAACTTGCGGCGATCGCCGCGCTCGGCACGCTGGCCGGCGCGCTGATCGAAGGCGGCGCGCTCGGCTGGAGCAGCCCGTTCGTGATCGCGGGCTTCCTGCTCGCCGGCGTGTTCTCCGTGCTGTTCGTCTGGCGCGAGGCGCGCGCCGCGCAGCCGATGCTGCCGCTCTCGCTGTTCAGTCATCGAATGTTCGCGCTGACCTCGCTGGTCGGCCTGCTGGTGAACGTCGCGTTCTACGGGCTGATCTTCGTGCTCAGCCTCTACTTCCAGCAGGTCAACCGGCTCTCGGCGTTCGCAACCGGGCTGGCGTTCGTGCCGATGCTCGGCGCGGTGCTGCCGGCCAACCTGATTGCGCCGCGTGTTGCGGAGCGGATCGGTGCGCCGGCGGCGATCGCGCTCGGCGCCGCGCTCTCGGCTGCCGGATGCCTGGCGCTGCTGTTCATCGGTCCCGGCACGAGCTATCCCGCGATCTGCCTGCAACTGCTCGCGATCAGCGGCGGCCTCGGGCTCCTGGTGCCGCCATTGACATCGACGCTGCTCGGCAGCGCCGAGCCGCAGCATGCCGGGATCGCGGCCGGGGTGCTGAATGCGACCCGGCAGACCGGCAGCGTGCTCGGTGTCGCGCTGTTCGGCTCGATGGTCGGCCGGTCCGCCGCCTTCATGGCCGGCCTGCATGCGGCTCTCGTGATCTCCGCCGGCGTCCTGCTTGCCGCCGCCGCGCTGGTCTGGATCGGCGCCTCATCACAAGCACGGCCCTGAGCGAGGCTTGCCCCTCACGGGCGGTCGCCGGATGGCCAAGGCTGCCGAGAAGGCTGAATTGCGTGTGAGGACAACGGTTTTTCTCGACGGTACTCCGTGCATTCAAGGCTTCTTCACCATGCGTGGAAGCTTGCTGCGGTGCGGTTACCGTTCGTACACGAATGCGCTTGTTCTTATGGGTCCATAACGGGGGCCTATATGTATCGCGTACTCACCTGTCTCACCCTGGAACATGACTGGCGGTTGGTCGTCCTTGGTGGGGTGATCTGCCTGCTCGCCAGCGCCGTCGCGATCAGCCTGTTTCACCGGGCCCGCGCCGCACAGGGCCGCGCCCGCGAGATCTGGATAGGCCTCGATGCGGCGGTCGGCGGTTGCGGCATCTGGGCCACCCATTTCGTCGCCATGCTGGCCTACGATCCCGGCATCGAGGCCGGGTACAACATTCCGATCACGCTGCTGTCGCTGGTGCTCGCGGTTGCGATCCTGGCGATCGGCCTGGCGGTCGCAACGCTCAACGAACGCTGGTGGACGGTCGCCGCCGGTGGCGCCATCGTCGGCGTCGGTGTCGCGGCGATGCATTACACCGGCATGCTGGGGCTGGAATTGCCCGCGCGCATCGTCTGGTCCCCCGGCATCGTCGTCGCCTCGATCGCATTTGGAAGCCTGCTTGGCGCGTTCGCGCTGGTCGTTGCCGCGCGCGGCGAGCGACTTGGCATCACCGCGGCCGCGACCGGTCTCCTGACCGTTGCGATCGTCTCGCATCATTTCACCGCGATGGGCGCCGTGACGCTCGTTCCGGATCCGACCATCGTTCCCGACGGGCTTTCGGTCTCGCCGCGCGCGCTCTCGTTGATGACCGCGGTTGCCGCCTTCGCGATCCTCGGGCTGTCGCTGATCGCCTCCATCCTCGATCGCCGCGCCAAGACCGAGCTCCACAAGCAGAAGGTGGTGCTCGATACCGCGCTCGAGAACATGTCGCAGGGGCTGTGCATGTTCGATGCCGATGGCCGCATCATGCTGTTCAACGAGCGCTACAGCGAGATCATGGGGCGCAATCGCGTGCCGTTGCAGGGGCGTCTGCTGATCGACGTCCTGCAGGACCTGCATTCCATCGGCGAGTGGGACGGCGATCCCACCGAGTTCTGCAATGCGCTTGTCGCCGAAGCCAGGGCCGGCAACGGCGCGACGCGGATCGTCAACCGCAATGACCGCGCGATCCGCGTCGTCGACCAGCCGATGAAGGGCGGCGGCTGGGTCGCGACTTTCGAGGACATCACCGAGTGGCAGCAGGCCCAGGAGCAGATTTCACATATGGCGCGGCATGACGCGCTGACCAACCTGCCGAACCGGACGCTGTTCCGCGAGCAACTCGAGAAGGCCTCGAGATTGGCCAAGCGCACCGACCAGGTGGCGGTGCTCTGCCTCGACCTCGATCATTTCAAGGAGATCAACGACACGCTCGGACATCCGATCGGCGATGCGCTGCTCCGCGAGGTCGCGCGCCGGCTCGGCGAATGCGTGACCGAGCACGACACCGTGGCACGGCTCGGCGGTGACGAATTCGCCATCGTGCAGTTCTGCAGCAATTGCGAACCGTCCGTGGTGTCGTCGCTGGCAAGCTACGTGGTCGAGCGGATCGCCGCGCCCTACGAGATCGAAGGCCACCAGCTCGTGATCGGCGTCAGCATCGGCATCTCGCTCGCGCCCGAGGACGGCAAGGATCCCGACGAGCTGCTGCAGAAGGCCGATCTCGCGCTGTACCGCGCCAAGGCCGACGGCCGCGGCACCTACCGGTTCTTCGAGACCGGGATGGATGCGCGCGCGCAGGCGCGCCGCCTGCTGGAGCGTGACCTGCGGCTTGCGCTCGAGCACGACGAGTTCGAGGTCTATTACCAGCCGATCCGCGACGTCGAGGGCGACCGGGTGGTCGCCTTCGAGGCGCTGGCGCGCTGGAATCATGGCCTGCGCGGGCTGATCGCGCCCAACAATTTCATCCCCGTCGCCGAGGAAACCGGACTGATCGTCCCGCTCGGCGAGATCGTGCTGCGCAAGGCTTGCTTCGAGGCCGCAGGGTGGCCCGCTGACATCGCGGTTGCCGTCAACCTGTCTCCGGTGCAGTTCAAGAATCCGAACCTGGTATCGTCGGTGCGGGCGGCGCTGGATGCGTCGGGCCTGTCGCCGGATCGGCTCGAGCTCGAGATCACCGAATCAGTGCTGCTGCAGAACAGCGAGGCGACGCTCGCGGTGCTGCACGAGCTGCGCGGCTTCGGCGTCCGCATCTCGCTGGACGATTTCGGCACCGGCTATTCCTCGCTGAGCTATCTGCGCAGCTTCCCGTTCGACAAGATCAAGATCGACCGGTCGTTCGTGACGGACCTTGCAACGCGCGAGGACTCGATGGCGATCGTGCGCGCGGTCACCGGTCTCGGCAAGAGCCTCGGCATCGTCACCACGGCCGAAGGCGTCGAGACCGATACCCAGTTCGACCTGCTGCGTCGGGAAGGCTGCACGCAGGCGCAGGGCTATCTGTTCAGCCCGCCGCGGCCGGCGGCTGACGTCGCCAAGATGTTGCGCCGGGCGCCGGAACGGTCGGTGGCCTGACTGGCTTCTTGTCGGACGCGGTTTCTTGACGCGAGCCGGCGTCCACTTGGCTCGGGCGCTGTTCACAAATTGGCAGCGTCCGCTTCGCACTTGAATGGCGACGATGAAACGGAGATGGTGGCATGTCGGCCTTGGGACCAGATGCGGGCTCTGCGACCGCTCAGATCGAAGACTGCGGTCCTGCCAGCCTCAGCGTACGGTTGCATAGAGCTCCATCGGATCCTGGAGTCCCTTGAGCGAGTGCTTTCCCCGCTCACTGAACTGCAGGCCTGAGCCAGAGACCAGGTCCTTCACGGTCCGCGATACGAGGACTTCGCCCGCGACGGCAGACGCGGAGATGCGTGATGCAATGTGGACCGCGATTCCCAGCACGTCGTTGTCTCCAGTTTCGATCTCGCCGGTATGCAGGCCGCAGCGGACTTCAATGCCCAGCAGCCGCACAGCATCAGCAATGGCGCAAGCACAGCGGACCGCGCGGGCGGGTCCGTCGAAGGTGGCGAGAAATCCGTCTCCCAGCGATTTCACCTCACGGCCCCGGTAACGTGCGAGTTCGCGCCTCACCGTAGCATGATGTGCGCCGAGCAGGTCATGCCAATGTTTATCGCCGACTTGCTCGGCGCGTGCCGTCGAACCGACGATGTCCGTGAACAGGACGGTTGCGAGCACGCGGTGGCTTTCGGCTTCCGAGACCGATCCGGTCAGGAACTCCTCGACGAAGTCGCCGATCTGCTCGTGAATGAAGAAGAGATGATCCTGTCCGGCCAACTCGATCCACTGCGCGCCGGGGATAGTCTGCGCAATGAAACGTCCGCACTCGACGGGGATAAGCGTATCATCCTTGCAATGGATCACGAGTGTCGGCACCCGAATCGAGGACAGAACGCCGCTGACGTCGGTTTCGGCGGCCATGCGAAGGACGGCAACTGTCGCGGCGGGGCTCCCGCCCAGTCGCTCAAAGCGACCCCACCATTGCTGCATGGCCTGGTCGCTTCGGCGTGACGGTGCCCAGACGGGCAGACTTACGCCGCTCCCCCAGGCTCGATCGATGTACTTTATGAGAGGCTTGAGGACCTCGTCGGAAATTGGGAAGCGCGCAAACGTGCCGTACAGCACCAGCCGCTGGCAACGTTCAGGATAGGTCGCGGCAAACAGCGCCGCCAAGCCCCCACCCTCCGAGACGCCCAGCAAGGCCGCGCTCTTGCTTGCCGCCGCGTCCATCACCGCGCGAACATCATCCATGCGCATGTCCAGTGACGGCATTTCGGAGACCGGGTCAGACAGCCCGGTCCCACGCTTGTCGAACATGATCACGCGGGCAAAGGTCCCGAGACGAAGGAGCCATCGGGCTAGATCTGGATGCTCCCAGTAGTTCTCGATGTGCGAGATGAACCCCGGCACAAATACGAGATCAATCGCGCCATCGCCAAAGACCTGATAGGCGATATGAACTTCGCCACTCTTGGCATAGCGCGTGACTGGCACCGCCATTGTACCCTCCGACGCTCCGGCCGATAGGTCCGTGCCACGGTATCGCGAAGCCGTACTTCTGAGAAGCCCCGGCCAGTTGTAATCGAGCGACGGTCGAATGGCGGCTTGGGGTCAAGGTGCGACATCCGAGCCTCGGAACCAAGTGTCCTCTCGGACTCGGAAATCTCGGCGATGGCCCCGGAGGTCAGCAACGGGCCATAAGCCGTCTGCCGCGGCCAAGCGGAGCGACATCCGCTCTACCTCCGAGTCCGAACGTTTACGAGTAGACGCGCTAGCTCTTCCTCAGCGCAAAATAGGCGCCGCAAAACGCCATCACGGCGCCGAGGCACAAAGCGGCGAGGCCGGCGAGCACGGCGGAGATGGTCGACACCGCGCTCGGTGCGGAGGCCGCCTGGCCGGCGCCGGCCAGCATCAGCACGCCGACGACGATCAGGAACTGCCGCATCCGCTGCGGGATCTGGCCGGCCACTGCGCTGTGCATCAGATTGGCGGTGAAATAGCCGCCCGAGAACCCGACGCTCGCGATCAGCCACCAGGCGATCGCCGCACCTGCCGGCATGAACTCGTGGCTGTCGGAACGCCACAGCCCGCCGAGATCAAGCCCATAGCGCGCACCGAGCATATGCACGGCCAGCGCCAGCAGCACGCCTGAAATCATCGCGCCGCCGAGGATGAGGTAACGCGGAAAATAGGTCGTCTCGGGCATGGCTCGCTTGTAGGATAGGCACGACACTCCATGCAAGCGCGCGGATGTGTCCGAACAGGCGGAACGGCAAATTGCCAACAACGTTGCAGGCGCGGTCGGAGGCAGGCGAGGGCGCAGCCGTGCGCTATGCCTACAAGGCCTCCTTGGTCGGCTCGGCGCACCAGTTCGAGCTGACCGATGAGGGGCTGTCGTGGCGGATCGCCGGCCGATCGGGCGTGTGGGACTATGCCGACATTTCCGCCGTGAAGCTGTCGTATCGCCCGGTGTCGATGCAGCAGCAGCGGTTTCGCGTCGACATCGACCATGCCAAGGGCGGGCGGATCGCGATCCTCTCGACCACCTGGCAGACCGCGACGCTGGTCGCGCCGCAGGGCCATCTCTATCGCGACTTCATCGTCGAGCTGCATCGCCGGATGCAGGCGGCCGGCAGCACGGCGAGGCTGGTCGGAGGTCTCGGGTCGAAGACATACACCGCGGCGCTGGCCGTGCTGGCGTGGCTTGCGGTGGCGATGGTCGGATTGCTGGTGATGGCGTTGATGACCGCGAACTGGACAGGCGCGCTGTTCCTGCTCGGCTTCGCCGCGCTGTTCACCTGGCAGGTCGGCGGCTTCGTCGGCCGCAACCGCCCGCGGCGCTACGGCTTCGATCAACTGCCCGACACGCTGCTACCCAAGCCGTTGCCCAAGCCGGATCGCAATCAAGCGCAATGAAACGTGACTTCGTGCATTGCCTCGTGCGCGGCATCGTCGGCGTGTGGTGTCGCGAACGGAACGGGCAGGGGCATGGATGATCGAAGCTTGCGGATGCCGTCCGACGACGAGATCGCCGCGATCAATGCCCGGCACCTGATCGAGACGCCGCTCAAGCCCGCCGATCTGCTGTTCGTGTTCGGCACCCGCGGCGATGTCGCCGAGCTGGTCGACGCGGCTGTCCGGCTCTGGCGCGACGGCTTCGCGCGCTGGTCGATCGTGAGCGGCGGCGTCACGCCGGGCGATGTCCGCTCGGAATGCGAGATCATCAAGGGCGCCATAGTCGCGGGCGGCGTGCCGGCCGAGCGGATCCTCGAGGAGCATCGCGCGCGGAACACCGGCGAGAACGTGATCTTCTCGCTGCCGGTGATCGACGCGGCGCTCGGGCTCGCCAATATCAGCAGCGTGATCTGTCTCGGCAATAGCTGGACCGCGCGGCGCTATCCCATGACGCTGCAGCGGCACTGGCCGGAGGTCGAGAAGATGCTGGTGACGGTGGATAGCTTTGCGGTCCCGCGCGCGCTCTGGCACACCGTTCCCGAATTTCGTCGCCGTGTCCTGACGGAATGGGACAAGATCGAGCCGTACTTGGTGCGGGGATTCATCGCGCGATGGCCGGTCGCCTGAAGCACGAATCTGCACGTTCTCGCCGGCCGGATTGTAAGCGGGCTGTAAGCAACCCGCTGTAACATTGCCGTACGATTTGCTTCTAGCTGGAGTGTCAGATGACAATCCGGATCCCCCTTCTCGCTCTTTGTCTCATGCTCTTGAGTGTCGCGCCGGCTGTTTCCAAGGGCGGCAGCGTCGGCAACAAGCATGATCTGGCTGATCCTCATCACATCGATTCTCTGCCCCTCGACGTGCGGCAATATGTTGCCGGAATTTGCAAAGGTACGCCGGTCGCGCAGCACGACTTTGCGACCTACTCGCCGCAAGAAAAGCGCTGGCGGATCAACCTCGAATATCTGCAATGCGGCGCGATCGGCGAGTATCGTCGAGGCAACCAGTGCCTGGATGTCGACTTCGTCGCCGACGGCGCGCATTTTCGTCTGGCCCGGAAGACGTATGCTGCCTGTGGTTTCTAGCGTGCATCATGGGATTGGCTTGAACCTAGATCGGCAGCGGAGGTTCACCTCTCCCTTTGGGAGAGGTCGGCGCGTAGCGTCGGGTGAGGGGTTACACTCTCTCGTTAGAGCTGCGCCCCTCACCCGATTTGCTTCGCAAATCGACCTCTCCCAAAGGGAGAGGTGAAGCGAGCGCCCGGCCGAAGCCTTTCGATCACAGTTCATCATGCGTTAGCGCTTCGACCACCAGGAATAGGCTGCTGCAAGCGCGGTGATCGCGAGCGCCACCAGAATCCAGTTCTGAACTGCCGTGCCGCTGACGAGCCAATCACCCATCGTTGATTACTTGAACACCCGGCGCGAAAACGCGATCCAGGCCAGGAGCACCGCAAATGTCGGAGGCACCCAGTTCTGAATGGGAAACCCGTAGATCATGAAATATCCCGTCAACAGGCTGCGCATCAGAGCCTCTTGCGCGCGATGCTACTGCCGGTCGCTGACGGGAGACTTACAGGGGGCGCTGATGCAAAATAAAGCCGGCCGGAGATCGAAGAAGGCCGGTCGCTCGGCACGGTGTCACTCCGTCGAGCGGTGTCACTCCGTCGAGTCGAAATCCTCTTCGGTCGCGCTCAGCATTCCCGCCAGTGTCCGCAGGCCGAGGTCGAGTTGCTCCATCGGCGGCGCGGCGAGTGCAAGCCGCACTGCATTGGGCGCGTGCCCGGGCGTGGCGGCGAAGGTCGTCGACGGCGTCAACGCGATATCGCGGCGCGCTGCGGCGGCGACCAGGGTCTGCGAGCGCCAATGCGGCGGCAGGGTCAGCCAGAGATGATAGGACTTCGGGTTGGTCTGGATCTCGAAATCGGCCAGATGCTTCGCCGCGATCTGCTGGCGGCGGCCGGCGTCGATCCGCTTCAGCCGTGACAGCTCGGCGGCGGTGCCGTCGGCCATCAGGCGCTGGCCTGCGGCAAAGGCGTAGCCCGACGCGGTCCAGCCGCCCGAGCGCACCGCGGCCATGATGCTTTCGCGCAGTCGCGGCGGCGACACGATGAAGCCGAGCGCGAGACCGGGCGCGACCTTCTTCGACAGGCTGTCGAGCACGATGCAGCTGTCGGGTGCGAGCGCGGCCAGCGGCATCTCGTCATCGAGGAAGCCGTAGACGCCGTCCTCGATCACGACGAGGCCGAGCTTCTCGATCACGCGCAGCAGCTCGGCGCGGCGCTCGGCCGGCATGGTGATGCTGAGCGGGTTCTGGATCGTGGGCTGGACGTAGAGCGCAGACAGATGCGCCTCGCGGTGCGCCTTTTGCACCGCATCGGGGCGGACGCCGTGCTCGTCCATCGCGAGCGGCACCAGCGAGATGCCGAGCCGCGCGGCTATGCCCTTCACGAACGGGTAGGTCAGCGCCTCAACGCCGCAGCGGCCGCCGGGCGGCACGACGGCGGCCAGCGCCGAGGCGATGCATTGCCGGCCATTGGCGGTGAACACGATCTGGTCGGGATTCGGTGCCCAGCTCTTGCGCGCCAGGAATTCCGAGGAGATCGTCCGCGCCGCCCGCGTGCCGTAACTGGTCGCCGGCCGCAGCGCGCCCTCGAGCACCTCGGGCCGCTCCAGCCCTTCGAGGCTCTTTGCGATCATGGTCGCCTGGTGCGGCAGCAGCGGATAGTTGAATTCGAGGTCGATGCGGGCGCCGCGCGGCTCGGGTGGGGCAGCATTGCCGCGGCGCGCCTCGCCCGACACGAAGGTGCCGCGGCCGACTTCGCCGACCACCAGCCCGCGCCGCAACAGCTCGGTGTAGACCCGGCTCGCGGTCGAGACCGCGATGTTGCGGTCATAGGCGAAATGGCGCTGCGGCGGCAGGCGGTCGCCCGCCTTCAGCGCGCCGCTGGCGATCTCGGCGGCCACCGCATCCGCCAGCTTCAGATATTCGAACCGCGACATTATTGCACCGAGAGCAATGTTTTCCTTGCTCCGAGCAATGTACCGGATCATTTAGGAGGGAACAAGCCCATGATTGCACCGAGGAGAGCGCAAGCAATCCGAGGTCACGACGGCGCAGGTGCTGAAACGGCATTTGCGTCAACGGCATAGCCTTGCCGTTTGCGCGTCGAAGGAGATGATAATGACGACGATGTCCTCAGCCGCCGCAGCGCCCGCGCGGTCCAGCATGGTGAGTGAATTGCTCCGATTGCTCCGCGTGTGGGGCGATGCACTCGCGACCTATTGGGTGCGCCGCGAGGCGATCAAGACGCTGCGCCAGCTCGACGACCGGACACTGCGCGACATCGGAATCTCGCGCTGCCAGATCGAGACCGCCGTGGCCGGCAACTTTGACCTCGAGCTGGTCCGGATCCGTTGAGCCGATCCCTTGCGGGCGAGGGGGCCGGGCGAGGAAGCGGCCGCCTGACTGCTTTGCATGGGGTTGTTTTCGATATTTCGGCAGCGGCGCGCTCCTGCCGCGGTCGTTGAGATGGTACGCGGTGCGGCCGGACCGATCGCGCTTCAGTGCCGCACCACCAGCACCGAGCATTTGGCGTAGCGCACCACGTGGCCGGCATTCGAGCCTAGGAAGTAGGTGCGCATCGCCGGGCGGTGCGAGGTCATCACGATCAAATCGGCCTTCATGGTCGCGGCCTCCTCGAGGATCTCGTGATAGATGCCGCCCTGGCGGACCACGCCCGAGATGCGCCCGGGCGCGATGCCGGATTCGCGCGCCACGATCGCCAGCGCCTCTTCCGATGTTTCACGCTGCTGGCTGTCGAAATCCGCCGGCACATATTCGGCGAGCATCACCGGCGTCATCGGCAGCACGTTGAGCAGACGCACCGCGCCGTTCCAGGTTTGCGACAGTGTCGCAGCGGTTGCGATCGCAGGCTTCGCCAGATCGGTATCGGCGAGGTCGATCGGCACGAGAATGGACTTGTACATCTGCGCCTCCTGTCCGCGATTGGTCTGGAGCCGTTTGGTCCCTGTGCCAGGGACGCGCGCCTTCTTTTTCTTGCAGTAGCTCGTGGTCGACGCGAACCGGTCCCCCTGTCGCGCATCGGCAATATAACATGGCGGCGCGGCGGTGTCCGCTCGCGTCAGCCGCGCGAGGCCTGCTTCAACAGTTTAGGGCTGACGAACAGGACGAGCTTGCCGCGGCGGAAGGAGACGTCGTTCCAGTCGTCGGTCGCGAAGTCGAACACGGCGAGTCCCGAAGTCGGCAGATTGTCGGCGAGCGCGCGCTTGGCCGCCTCGTCGCCGCTGCCGGTCAGCGTCAGCGCCAGCTCGTGCATGCCGGGATTATGGCCGATCAGCATCAGCTGCTTCGGATCGGTGACCGAGGCCATCCGGATCGCGGTCAGCAGCAGCGCCGGATCGGCGCCGTAGAGTTCCGGCACGAAGTCGACTTTCGGCGCAGGTCCGGCACCCGTCAGCGCCTCGCGCACGATCTCAAAGGTCTGCGTGGTGCGGACCGCCGGCGACACCAGCGCCAGATCGGGCAACGGCGGGTGGCGCGCGATCCAGCCGCCGATCTCAGCCGCATCGCGGTGGCCGCGCTCATCGAGACGGCGGTCCTGGTCCTGCCCCGACGGCGCGTCGGTTTCGGTCTTGGCGTGACGCAGCAGCAGCAAACGGCGCATGGACTTCCATCTCGATTCGGTCTGGTCGAATTAATTCTACAGGCTCATGCCCTGGACAAGGTGACAAGCGCCGCAGCGGTTCGTAAGAAACGACATGAGCGAGACTTCCACAAGTGCGGCAGACGGCCCCGATGCGGCGGCCTCGCCGTTCCGCGACCGCCTGGCGTTCGACCTCGACGTCGACATCTGCGTGGTCGGGGCGGGGCTGGCGGGCCTGACCGTGGCCCGCGAGGCGGCGCGGCTCGGGGCCAGCGTCGCCGTGCTCGAGGGGCGCCAGGTCGGCTGGAACGCCTCCGGCCACCATCTCGGCACCGTGATGCCGGGCTTCGGCCTGCCGATCGCGGATGTGATCGAGCGCGTCGGCCTCGATGATGCCCGGCAGCTATGGGCGCTGTCCAAGGAGGGCGCCGATTATGTGCGCGCCACCGCCACCGAGGATTTGATCCCGGGCATCAGCCCAAGCGACGGCGCGCTGGAAGTCTCCAATGTCGATGTCGGCGAAGCGCTGATCGGCCGCCTGCAGACGATTGGCGAGGAATTTGCGACCGAAGTCGAAGGCTGGCAGGTCGATCGCGTCCGCAGCGTGCTCAGGACCGGCCGCTACTTCCATGGCATCTACTATCCGAAGGCGTTCCAGATCGATGGCCGCAAATATGTCCACGGCCTCGCCGCGCTGGCTGTGCGGGCGGGGGTCCGGATCTTCGAGGAGACGCCGGTCGTCAGCATCGACTTTTCGGGCATCCGCAAACGCATCGTGACGCCGTCGGCGCGCTTGCGTGCCAATCACATCGTCCTCGCCGGCAATATCCACCTCGGCGCGCCGCTGAAGCGCCTGTCCGATACGCTGCTGCCGGTGTGGCGCTACGCGGCGTTGACCGAGCCGCTCGGAGAACGGCTGGCCGAGGCGATCGCCTTTTCCGGCTCGGTCGTCGACAGCAACGGCATCGACCATTTTCGCGTCGTCGATGGCGATCGCCTGTTGTGGGCCAGTCCCGAAACCACCTGGAACGCGCGGCCGAAGCGGCTTGGTGCGGCGGTGCAGCGCCGGATTGCCACGGTGTTCCCGCAGCTCGGGAAGGTTCCGATCGCCGACACGTTCGGCGGCGCGGTTGGTGTCACCGTGCACGGCATGCCGCAGATCGGACAGCTGCGCAGAGGCCTGTGGGTGGCGAGCGGCTTCGGCCGGCAGGGGCTCAACACCTCGGCGCTCGCCGGGCAGTTGATCGCGCGCAGCATTCTGTGGGGCGATGACCGCTGGCGGCTGTTTTCTCCGTTCGAGCTGGTCTGGGCCGGCGGCACCACCGGTCGTGTCGCCGGTCATTTCGTCGGCTTGTGGGCGAGGGGCGCTGCATCCGTGGCGGGCACCCTGGCGCGCCATCGCGAGAGTGCACGTGCGAAGGAACGGCTGCGCGAGGCGCGGCTGGCCGAGGCCAATCTCAAGGCCGGAACCCGGGGACCGGCGCCGCGCCGTCCGCCGCCGGGAGCCGTGGTGCGGCCGGTGCCGCCGCCCGTGCCGCCCCGGCGGATCGGGGAGGGTGAGACGCCGTATCCTCACGCCTCGCAAGAAAGTGAGCGGATCTCCGACGGGCGGATGTAACGTCCGGCGGCGGGGTTCGTATTTGTTGGCGAACCTGTTTGCCCGTCCGCATCGGAGATGATTAATGATCGATCGCCGTATCCTGCTTGCTTCCGTCGCCAGCCTGCTGAGCTTCGCGGCCTTCCGCTGGCTGCGCGCCTCGCCGGCGCATGCCGCCGAGAAATTCGAGATCGAGAAGACCGACGCCGAATGGCGCGCGCAGCTGACGCCGCAGCAATACGAGATCCTGCGCAACCAGGGCACCGAGCGGCCGGGATCGAGCCCGCTGCTCAAAGAGCACCGCAAGGGCACCTTCGCCTGCGCCGGCTGCGATCTGCCGCTGTTCTCGTCCGAGACCAAGTATGAGAGCGGCACCGGCTGGCCGAGCTTCTACAAGCCGCTGGACAACGCTATCGGCACTACGTCGGACCGCACCTTCGGCATGCTGCGCACCGAGGTGCATTGCCGCCGCTGCGGCGGCCATCTCGGCCATGTGTTCGACGACGGCCCGAAGCCGACCGGGCTGCGCTACTGCATGGACGGCTTTGCGCTGATGTTCCACCCGGCGGCGCCGTCGGCGACCTGACAGCGTTTTCGAGCGAAGCAGGGACCGGTTCGCGTCGCGGTCAAAACTGCGCTCCCTCCCGGCAATTGTTGCCTGCCCGGCAATTGTGCCCCGGTTAAACGGCCGGGGCATTTTTTTCAAGCGCATGATTTTGTTACGTTTCGTTTCCTGGCACGACCTTTGCGACATGCTCCGCCGATGCGGCCATCTGCTGATTGCCAGCCGCCGGGAATCGAATTGGAGAACATGTCATGGGTATCTTCGGCGCACTTACGACGGCGGTCGGTGGCTTGCGCGCAGGGTCGTACGCGCTTGAGAATATCTCCGGCAACATCGCCAACTCGCAGACCACGGCCTTCAAGCGCATCGATACCTCCTTCCTCGACCTCGTCCCGCAGACCGCGCTGACCGCGCAGCTCGCCGGCGGCGTCACCGCGCAGTCGCGCTCGACCAACTCGGTGCAGGGCGACGTGCAGTCGGCCTCGGTCGCGACCTTCATGGCGATCAACGGCAACGGCTTCTTCGCGGTGCAAAAGCCCGGCGGCTTCACCGACGGCTCGCCGGTGTTCGACGGCGTCGACCGCTATACCCGCCGCGGCGATTTCCAGCTCAACAAGGACGGTTACCTCGTCAACGGCGCCGGCTATTATCTCGAGGGCGTGCGGATCGACCCGACCACCGGCAACCCCTCCGGCTCCTCGCCGCAGGTGCTGCGGTTCAAGAACGACTTCCTGCCTGCGCAGCAGACCACCAAGATCGATTATCGCGCCAACCTCGCGTCCTACCCTCTGACCACCGCGCACGACACGTCGGTGCCGGGCTCCGAGCTGCTGCGGCCGGGCGCGTTCAGCGCTGGCCATAATCCGTTGGTGCTGGGCACGCCGGCCGCGCCGTATACCGATTCCTCCGTCACCGGCGCCGCGCAGAACAACAAGCAGACGCCGCAGGCGGCGAATACCGCCGCGACCTTGCTTTCGGGCGCCTCCGGCACCGACTCGATCGCTTCCAATTTCAACGTCGGCGACACCATCACGATCAACAGCACGGTGATCACGTTCGTGGCTTCGGGCGCGGGCGCCAACCAGCTCAACGTCACCGATAGCATCGGAACGTTGCTCGGCAAGATCGACTCGATCACCGGTGCCGCTGCCACCGTCCCCCCGACTCCCTCCACAATCAGCGGCGGCAAGATCACCCTGCATTCCGGCGTCAACTCCGATCTGTCGGTGACGAGCTCGAACAACGCTGCATTCACGGCTCTCGGCTTCACCACCACTGCGCAGGCGACGCGTGGCGGCGGCGGCACGGTCGGCACCGGCCAGGTGGTCGGCAACGACAACACGACGTTCCTCAACGAGAGCGTCGCCGGCGGCGCAGTCACGGCCTACGACGTCTCCGGCGCGCCGGTTAACCTGCAATTGCGCTGGGCCAAGAGCGACAGCGCCTCGCTCGGCGCCGGCCATACCGATACCTGGAACATGTTCTACCAGGTCAATCCCAATGCGACCGGCACGCAGGTTGCGTGGCAGAACGCGAACGTGAACTTCACCTTCGCGGCGAACGGCCAGATGTCGCCGGCGATCTCGTCGGTCACGCTCAATAATGCCGTGGTCAACGGCGTGTCGCTCGGCAGCCCGGTGATCAATTTCGGCTCCGGGGGCGTGACCCAGTTCGCGGACGCCAACGGCAACGTCCAGGTCAACCAGATCCAGCAGGACGGTTTCCCGGCCGGCCAGCTGCAGTCGGTCAGCGTCTCGACCAACGGCCGCATCGTCGGCAACTACACCAACGGCCGCAACATCGACCTCGCCGAAATCTCGGTGGCGACCTTCAACGGCACCAACTTCCTCAAGCGCATCGACGGCGGTGCGTTCGAGGCGACCGACGAGTCCGGCGCGGCGCTGTTCGGCAAGGCCGGCACCATCGTCGGTTCGTCGCTCGAGAGCTCGAACACCGATATCGCCGACGAGTTCACCAAGCTGATCGTGACCCAGCAGGCCTATTCGGCCAACACCAAGGTGATCACGACGACCAATTCGATGGTGCAGGATCTCTTGAACGTCGTGCGCTGATCGCATCGATGATGCGCGTGTGAAGCAGTAAAGGCGAGTACACATCATGGGTTTGAGCCAAGCCCTCTCCACTGCGATGTCGGGCCTGCGTGCCACGCAAGCCTCGCTCTCGCTCGTGTCGTCGAACGTCGCCAATGCGGAAACGCCCGGTTACGTCAGGAAGACGCTGAACCAGGATACCGGCACCACCGGCCAGTTCGGGTCGAGCGTCCTGATCACGGGCGTCAACCGCCAGCTCGACGAATTCCTGCAGACCCAGCTGCGTACCGAGACGTCGGGCGCCGCCTACGCCGACGTCCGCTCAAGTTTCCTGTCCAATCTGCAGGGCGTCTACGGCAATCCCGACTCCACCGGCACGATCGAGGACGCCTACAACAAGTTCCTGACCGCGGTGCAGGGGCTGTCGACCAGCCCGGACTCGCAGTCGGCCCGCATCGGCGTCGTCAATGCCGCGCAATCGATGGCGCAGCAGCTCAACGCGACCTCGCAGGGAATCCAGACGCTGCGCGCCAACGCAGAGGCCGGCATCAACGACTCCATCAACACTGCGAACAATGCATTGCAGCAGATTGCGCGCCTCAATGTGCAGCTGCAGGCCACTGGCGGCACGCAGGACGCGTCGACCGCGGCGTTGCTCGACCAGCGCGACCGCTACGTCACGCAGCTTTCGCAGCTGATGGACATCCGCACCGTGACCAACAGCCAGAACCAGGTGACCGTGTTCACCAATTCCGGCGTGCAACTGGTCGGCGCCCAGGCCGCGACGCTCAGCTTCAACGCCCAGGGCACGATGACGCCCAACACGCAGTACAATTCCGATCCGACCAAGAGTACCGTCGGCACCATCACCATCACGTTTCCGCAAGGCGGCACCTATGACATGGTGTCGACCAACTCGATCCGATCGGGCAAGATCGCGGCCTATCTCGAGCTGCGCGACAACACGCTGGTGAAGGCGCAGACGCAGATCGACCAGTTCGCCGCCTCGATGTCGAGCGCGCTGTCGGACAAGACGACGGCGGGCACGGCGGCGACGGCGGGCGCGCAGTCCGGCTTCGACCTCGATCTTTCGGGACTGCAGAACGGCAATACCATCCACGTCTCCTACAAGGACAACACCACAGGCCTCACGCACAATCTGTCGATCATCCGTGTCAATGATCCGAGCGTGCTGCCGCTGAGCAACAGCGCGACCGTCGATCCGAACGACGAAGTGCTGGGAGTGGACTTCTCCGGCGGCATGAGTTCGGTGCTGGCCCAGCTCAACGGCGCGCTCGGCGGAACGGGCCTGCAGTTCTCCAACCCCTCGGGATCGACGTTGCGGGTGCTCAACGATGGCGCCGCCAACAAGGCAACCGTGACCACAGCTTCGGTCACGTCGACGGTTTCGTCGCTGACGTCGGGAGATCCGCAGCTTCCGATGTTCACTGACAATGGCGCGCTCTACACCGGCGCGATCACCGGAAACGGCTCGCAGTCGACCGGTCTTGCCGCGCGCATCAGTGTCAATACCGCCCTGGTCGGCGATCCCTCGCGTATGGTCGTGTACGCGACCAATCCGCAGACCCCGGCCGGAGACACCACACGGGCCAACCTCGTTCTGAACCAGCTGTCGAACGCCTCGTTCAGCTATTCGCCGCAGACCGGTCTCGGCACGTCAGGCGCGCCGTTCACCGGCACGCTGCTGAACTTTGCCAAGCAGTTCATCAGCCAGCAGGGCGAATCGGCGACGGCCGCCAAGCAATTGGCCGACGGTCAGGACGTCGTGCTGAATACGCTGCAGACCAAGATGGACTCGACCTCCGGCGTCAACATGGACGAGGAGATGGCGCATCTGCTCTCGCTCCAGAACGCCTATTCCGCCAATGCGCGCGTGATGTCGTCGATCAAGCAGATGTACGACGCGCTGCTGCAGATCTCGTGAGGGTAACATGTCGATCGACGGCGTAAGCGGCAGAACTTCCTATATCGGCACCAATATCCTCAACCTGCGCAATCAGCTCAATGACCTGACGACGCAGCTTGCGACCGGCAAGGTATCGACGACCTATGCGGGGCAGGGGCTCGATCGCGGCTTCGCACTCAGCCTGCGTGCGCAGATCAGCGGCATCAATGCGTTTTCCGACACCGCCACCAACCTCAACACCCGCCTGAGTGTAGCCAATCTCAGCTTGCAGGGGCTGTCCGACGTCGGCAGTCAGGTGAAGAACGCTTCGACGACGGCGACGCTGACGCTCAACGAGAACGGGCAGACCTCGGGCCAGATCACGGCGCAGGCCGCGTTCGCCAACGCGGTCGCGATGCTCAATACCCAGTCGGGCGACCGCTATCTGTTCTCCGGCCGTGCCATGGATACGCCGGCCACGGTGCCTGCCGACACCATGTTGAAGGGCACGGCGACCCAGGCCGGCCTCACCCAGCTGATCAACGAGCGCAAGCAGGCCGATCAGGGCGCCAACCTGATGGGACGCCTCAGCGTGTCGTCGCCGCCGGCGACCACGACGGTGACCAGCGTCGCTGAGGACGGCTCGCCATTCGGCCTGAAGCTGCTGTCGGTGCAGTCGTCATTGACCGGCGCCACGGTGACGCAGCCGGCCGGGACGCCGAAGTCGGCGTCGGTCGATCTCGGCGCCGTCAATCCGAAAGATGGCGACAAGATCAAGTTCAACTTCACGCTGCCCGACGGCACCACCGATGCAGTCGAGCTCACGGCAACGACGACGAACCCGCCGCCGGCCGGTTCGTTCCTGATCGGTGCCGACACCACGGCGACGACGGCCAACCTTCAGGCGACGTTGACGTCGTCCATCAAGACGCTGAGCGACACATCACTGGTCGCGGCCTCCGCGATCGCGGCTTCGAACAACTTCTTCAATCCGGTCGCGACCGTGTCGGGCGCCGCCGTCAATAACCACAACACGCCGCCGGCGCCGATCTCGGGCGCCACCGCCCTTTCGGGGGCGGCGGGCACCGATTCGCTGTCCACGAGTTTCGCGGCCGGCGACACCATCACGGTGAACGGCACCCCGATCACCTTCGTGGCCTCGGGCGCCACCGGCAACCAGGTCAACATCACCGACAGCGTGCAGACGCTGATGTCGAAGATCGACCAGATCAGCGGCACCAAGAATCCGTCGACCATCAGCAATGGCGCGATCACCCTCCACGGCGCCGATGGTCAGAACCTTGCGATCTCGAGCTCCAACACCGCAGCACTCGGCGCGCTCGGCATTGCCAACAACACGACCGCGACCCCGGCGCCGCTCAGGGTAGGGGGACCGCCCTTCAATACAGCGAGCAATCTGGTCGCGGGCACGCCCGCCAACACCGTGTACTGGTACACCGGCGAAAACGGCCCGGGATCCGCACGCGGCACCGCCCTCGCGCAAGTCGATCAGTCGATCACGGTGCAGTATGGCGCGCGCGCCAACGAACAGGCGTTCCGCTACTTGCTGCAGAATGTCGCGGTGTACGCCGCGGTGACCACCAATGCCAGCAATCCGAATGCGAACGCACAGGTGACCGCGCTCGCGCAGCGGGTCGGCGCGAATCTTGCCCCGCAGAGCGGCCAGCAGCAGATCCAGGACGTGCAGGCCGAGTTCGCCGGTGCCCAGACCGCGACCAAGGCGGCAACCGATCGCCAGACCCAGCTCAAGAGCATGTCGGAAACGATGCTCGACTCGATCGAGGGCGTCAATCAGGATGAGGTCGCGACCAAGATCCTGGCGTTGCAAACCAGCTTGCAGGCCTCGTACCAGACCACGTCGATGCTGTATCAGACCACGCTGTTGAAGTATCTGCCGATCGGCTGATTGCCCGCCTGCCTATCTCCAGCCAGCAACAAGGCCTCCTCGCGGGGGCCTTGTTCGTTCAGACCGAGAGGCTGGCGTTTCAAGCGAAATGACGCCGGTTCGCGTGAAGAAAACGCGTCAGGACGAGAAGCTCTACGCGCTCTTGCGGGTATCGTCCTGGTTGGCCTTCTGCTGGCCGCGCGCGCTTTCCAGCAGCTTCTCCTCATGCGCGATCAGCTTCTTGGATTCCTTCAGCGCGTGATAGAGATCGCCGTTGAGGATGAAGTTGTTGACGCTCTCGATGAACGGCCAGGCGCTCGGCATCGCGGTGATGATGTCGCGCACCAGGCTGAAATAGGTCGGGTGGTGCGCCATCGGGTCCGGCGACAGATACATCAGCTGCACTGCGAGATAGATCAGCTTCGCCGGCGTGTCCGCGGTCTCCGGCGTCAGGATATCCTTCTCGCGCAGGATCGGGATGCGGTCGCCGTCGATCAGGAGGCGAGCACGCTGATCGGTGTTGGTGATCACGCAATTGCCGACGATGATGCGCTCGTTCGGCTTGAGTTCGACCTTCAGGGCCATGACCGTTCTCCTTTGCCGGGCAATCGCGCGATGTCATCGCTAGCGGATCGAGGTTGTGCTCGGCACTGCTTAGCAGCCGCCGTTGCGGCCCGGGGCCGATGCGACAGCGATCCTTTCCCATGATGGTTAATGCTTGGTGAATGACGAGCCCGCACAGGCGGCGGCGTTCGGCCGGAATCGGCAGTTGTCTCAGTAGTTTTCGCGGCGAACTTCGCCCAATGGCGACAATTTTATTCTTCCGCATTTGATTTAAATGCCTTGCCGGAGATTTCTTTTTCCTTGGCGGCTTGTCCGCAGGATCGGCCATCCGCCCGATCAGAAAGGATTGGCGCGGTTTTTTCCTCAGTTTCACACCAGAAAGGTATGAAAATGTCCGGTATCATTCTCTCCTCCTCCGTTCGCCAGAACCTCCTCTCCCTCCAGTCCACCGCCGATCTGCTCTCCACCACGCAGAACCGCCTTGCCACCGGCAAGAAGGTCAATACGGCGCTCGACAACCCGACCAACTTCTTCACCGCTCAGTCGCTCGACAATCGCGCCAGCGACATCAACAACCTGCTCGACGGCATCGGCAACGGTGTGCAGGTGCTGCAGGCTGCCAACACCGGCATCACCTCGCTGCAGAAGCTGGTCGATACCGCGAAGTCGATTGCCAACCAGGTGCTGCAGAGCCCGACCGGCTACACCACGCGGTCGACGGTGAGCTCGGCGGCGGCGCTCGGCGGAACGGCGGCGAACCTCGTCGACGGCGCCACGATCAAGAGCGGTGACACCCTGGCGATCGCGGCCTCTGCCGGCCAGCCCGCCTTCACCTTCACCTTTGGTGCCAGCACGTCGCTTGCCCAGCTGAACACGTCGCTGTCGGCCAGCAATCTGACGGCGAGCCTCGACAGCTCCAACAAGCTCGTCATCACCACGACCAATGACGCGGCGTCCTCGACGATCGGTGCGGTGACCTACACCGGCACCGGCACTGCGACGTTCGGCGCCGCGACTGCCCCGGTTGCCGATGCGGCCTCGCAGTCGGCCCGTGCGGCCCTGGTGACGCAGTACAACAACACCATCTCGCAGATCACGACCACGGCGCAGGACTCCTCGTTCAACGGCATCAACCTGCTGAGCGGCGACAGCCTCAAGCTGACCTTCAACGAGACCGGCAAGTCCACGCTCAGCATCACCGGCGTCAAGTTCGACGCCGCGGGCCTCGGCCTGAAATCGCTGGCGGCGGGAACCGACTTCCTCGACAACAACTCGGCGAACAACGTGATCGCTTCGCTGAGCACGGCGAGTTCCTCGCTGCGCAGCGAAGCCTCGACGCTGGGTTCGAACCTCTCGATCGTGCAGATCCGTCAGGACTTCTCCAAGAACCTGATCAACGTGCTGCAGACCGGTTCTTCGAACCTGACGCTGGCCGACACCAACGAGGAAGCGGCCAACAGCCAGGCGCTGTCGACCCGCCAGTCGATCGCGGTCTCGGCGCTCGCGCTCGCCAACCAGAGCCAGCAGAGCGTGCTGCAGCTGCTCCGCTAAGCGCGACGACAAGCACTTCAGGAACGGCGGGGGAAACCCCGCCGTTTCTCGTTTATCTCCGGGATATTACGGTATCTGTCCATGCCGTAAGAACGGCGTATTTCGTAACGTCTGCTAACCATATTTAAAGGCGCCGGATGCATAAATATCGAGCGCTAGAATTGCGTCTCCGCGGCTCGAGAAATCCGCATCCCATCGAGGTCATTAATGTCGAATGCAGCCCAGGCCTACGCTCGTACCTCAACGACGACGGCGTCCCCACGTGAAATCGAAGCGCAGGCGCTCTTGAAGGCCGCGCGGCAGCTGCAGGAAGTCCAGGCGAACTGGAACGGCCTCGACAAGGCGCTCGATCACGCATTGCTGTTCAATCGCCGGCTGTGGTCGATCTTCCTCAGCGCGGCAGAGGGCAACGACAATCCGCAGCCGCTCGAGGTGCGTCAGAACATCGCAAACATCAGCGTGTTCGTGATGAAGCAGACCATCGACATCCAGATGAACCCGGATCCGGCGAAGCTGAAGTCTCTGATCGACATCAACTGCAATATCGCCGCCGGCCTCTCCGGCCGCGGCTGATTGACCGGTTCACGATGGAGGCCTAGCCATGGCCGACGTGTTGAGCATCCTGTCCGCCAACTACAAGGCCGCCGGCCTCACGGTGCCGTCGAAGACGCCCTATGTGGCCGTCGATCCGAAGCTCTATGAGGGCAGCTGGAGCGGCAAGTACGCCAACAACAAGTCGTTCAACATCTCGGTGTCGAACGTCGACGGCTTCCGCGCCAAGGTTCACTATCAGAGCGAAGGCACCAGCAAGTACCAGGACGTCCTGATCAAGGACGGCGCGTTCCGGGTCGGCGATACCAAGTTTTCGCTGGTGCAGCAGGGGACGGCATTGATCGCCAATGTTGTCACCGATCCGGCCACCGGATCGACCTATCTCGACAAGGCCTACGCTACACAGAAGTGAGGCTCCATTCGCCTGGTTACGCGCGGCGGTCGGTTGCGCGTGCCCGGGTCGGCGCGTCCTTGCTGAGATCGAGCGCGTGGAAATAGGCGCGGCGGCGCAAGACGGCTTCTTCCGGAAACTGCCTCACCACAAGGTTGGTGCGATTGTCGACCACCTGATAGACCACGGCGCGGGCGTCGCGATCGATGATGACCTGGTCGGTGACCGATGGGGCCCGATTTGAAATTGACGCGTTGACGGCGTTGGGGTCGATCGTGACGCGCACGCTCGGCTCCGGAGCGGTGACGCTCTGGCTCGCGGGCAATTCGGTCTTCACCGCCTTCTGCGCCGTATCGCTCGCGGGAGTGATCATCGGCGCTGCAACCGGTGCCCCCACCGGCTTGATGTTGAAATCTGTACTCATGGCAGCCTCGTAGTGCACAGGCACTAGTTTGCTCGAGTCAAATCCCAACCCCTCACGATCCGCAACTCTACGGGGAACCTCTCAATAGGGTGTTAGAGAACACGCTGAACGGCGTGCTGCCAAGGCCGCGTCGAATTGAACTAAATTGTAGGCCGTGCGCGTCAGAGCGTCCGACTGACGGCGATCGGAGTCATGTTGCGCGGACCTGGCGCGGCGCGTTGTCCGTTCGCGGTGTAGGTGTTCGGGATGTTGCGGCGCTGCACCTCGGCATTGACGCCGCGCACGATGCCTTCGGAGACGGCGTGCGCGGTCGCAAGCACCGTCAGATTGACCTGCAGCATCGCGCGGAACGTCTCGTGATGACGCCGCAGCGTCGCGAGCAGTTCGGGCTCGCTCTGCGACAGCATCTTCTGCATCGATTTCAGATGCTCCACCGCGAGCATATAGCGCCGAGACAGCTCCGATTTCTGCGCCTCGAGCCGCATGCCCTCGCGGATCTTGCCGGCGCGGACGAACTCGGTCTCCCGCTCGATGACGGCGAGCAAGCCGCCCATCACCTCGGTCAGCTCGTTGGCAAGACGCGCGACGTCGGGAGGCGTCGACGTCGCACCCCGCGCGACGGGGGCGGAGGCTGGCCGCGGCTGCTGTGGACGCTGGTTCATCGCGCTGCTCCTTGGATAGCGGAATTAGCTCTTGTTCGCCTGCTGCAGGATCAGCGAGCGGAACACGTCGTTGGAAATGCCGACGCCGCCGGACTTGGCGAAATTCTTCGAATACTCGTCGGTCAGCATCGAGCGCCACGGGCCGGTACCGACCGTGTCGCCGTAGGGACCTTCACCCTTCAGGCCGGTCGTCATCTGCGAGAACATCGAGTTCAGGAACATCGATTCGAAATCGGTCGCGGTGGCCTTCGCCTTGGTGATCTGCTGCGGCGTGAGCTTCTTCATCGCGTCCTGCAGCACCGGATCGGGACGGCCCTTGAACATCGGCATCAACGCCTTGTTCGGCATGCTGCCGGTGGTGCTGTTGATCAGGCTTGCCATCACATCACCTCGATGTCGGCTTCGATCGCGCCGGCGGCCTTGATCGCCTGCAGGATGCTGATGAGGTCGCGCGGTCCGATGCCGAGGCCGTTGAGGCCGTCGACGAGTTGCTGCAGCGAGACGCCGTCCTTGACCACCGCGAACTTCTTGCCGTCCTCGGTGACCTGCACATTGCTGCGCGGCGTCACCACGGTGCGGCCGCGCGACAGCGGATTGGGCTGGCTGACCTGCGGGGCTTCCGAGATCGTGACGGTGAGATTGCCTTGCGCCACCGCTACGGTTGCGACGCGGACGTCGCGGCCCATCACGATGATGCCGGAGCGTTCATCGATCACGATCCGCGCGGCGAGGTCGGGATCGACCTGCAACTGCTCGATCTCGGTCAGGAAGGCGACGACGTTGCCCTTGAACTCCGGCGGGATCGAGAGCTGCACCGTGGAGGGATCGAGCGGCTCGGCGGTCTTGACGCCGAGATAGTCGTTGACCGCGGCGGCGATCCGCTTGGCGGTGGTGAAGTCGGCATTGCGCAGCGCGAGCCGCACATTGGGCAGGCGGTTGAGCGCGAACTCGATCTCGCGCTCGATGATGGCGCCGTTGGCGATGCGGCCGACCGTCGGCACGCCGCGCACGACCTTGGCGGCCTCGCCCTCGGCCTGGAAGCCGGAGATCGCCAGCGTGCCCTGCGCCACCGCGTAGACATTGCCGTCGGCGCCGAGCAGGGGGGTGACGAGCAGGGTGCCGCCGCGCAGGTCCTTGGCATCGCCGAGCGCGGAGACGGTCACGTCCATGCGTGTGCCCTGGGTGCCGAACGGCGGCAGGTTGCCGGTGACCATCACCGCGGCGACGTTGCCGGTGCGGATGGTGGCGCCGCGGATGTTGACGCCCATGCGCTCGAGCATGGCTTGCAGCGACTGCTTGGTGAAGGGGATGTTGTTGAGCGTATCGCCGGTGCCGTTGAGGCCGACCACGAGGCCATAGCCGATCAGCTGGTTCTGCCGCACGCCTTCGATGTTGGCGAGATCCTTGATCCGCGACGTCGCGGCCGCGGGCATGGCGGAAGCCGCCAGCGCGAGCAGCGCGGCGCAGGCCAACCCGAATAGACTTACGATGCGGATGCCGGGCATCCTGATGCTCCCCTCGAACTCACTGGCGGATCGCGCGACACTCCCATGACGGCGATCCGCCATTAACCATGCGAGCTGCGTGCCACTTTGTTTCGTTGGGGCAATGTATTGATATATTTATCGAAATTGTCTTGCTCGCGTTGGGTTGGGGTTGGCCAGCAAGCGCGAAACTGCCGTGTGGCGGCAGAAATTGCCGGGTCGTTTACGTGTCGTTAACCATAAAACGGCGATGCTTGCGGCATTCAGGCCTGCGGGATCATGGCGATGCGCATCTACGGACCGAACGGCACCACGCTTGGCACGTCCACCAGCGCCACGCGGCGCACCTCGTCGAGCGGCTTCTCGCTGCCGGACGCGACCAGCGCGCAGGAGGAGGTCCGCTCCACCGCAGCACCAAAGGCCGCCGCCAGCCTCGATGCATTGCTCGCGCTGCAGGGCGTCGAGGACCCGACCGAACGCCGCAAGCGCTCGGTGGCCCGCGGCAAGGGCGCCCTCGACGTGCTCGACGCGCTCAAGCTCGGCCTGCTCTCAGGCAATTTCGATTCCTCAACCGTGAACCGGCTGCGTGATGCCGCGGCGAGCTTGAAGGAATCCTCCGGCGATCCCGGCCTCGACGCCGTGCTCGGCGAGATCGAACTGCGGGTCGAAGTCGAGCTCGCCAAGGCCGGGCAATACTAGGCTCTTCCCTCAATCCCCCTGTCTCACGCCACGCGCGTCTCAGGCCGCCAGTGCCTTGCGCTGGGCGTCGTAGTGGCGCTGCGCAGCCAGCACCTCCTTCAGATTCTGCTCGGCCCAGTCGCGCAGCGGATCGACCGCCTGGGCGAGTGTCGAGCCGAGCGGCGTGATCGAATACTCCACGGTGACCGGGACGGTCGCGATCGCGCGGCGGCGCAGCAGCCCGTCGCGCTCCAGGCTCTTCAGCACCTGCGACAGCATCTTCTGCGAAATGCCCTCGATGGCGCGGCGGAGCTGGTTGAAGCGCATCGGCTCGCTGCGCAGCAGCAGCAGGATCAGCACCGCCCATTTGTCGCCGACCCGGTCGAGGATCTGGCGCGTCGGGCAATTGGCGGCATAGGCGTCCGGCTTCAGGCTCGAGGCTTTCATCGGGTTACTCCGGCGTAATCAGGTGAGACAAGAGTGCCTTCTTCACACCTACATCCATTTCGCTATCTAGTCACCATCGGAAACCATCAATCGGAGACTTGAGATGAAGATCGCCATCGCCGGCGCATCCGGCCAGGCCGGCTCGCGCATCACGGCGGAACTGGCCCGCCGCGGCCACGCCGTCACCGCCATCGCCCGCAACCCGGAGAAGATCGCAACCCTGCCGGGCGTCACCGCCCGGAAGGGGGACGTGAACGACCAGGCGGGCCTCGCCGCGCTGTGGGCCGGCCACGATGCCGCGATCAGTTCCGTCCATTTCTCGGTCAGCGACCCCCTCAAGCTGATCGGGGCCGCCAAGGCCTCCGGGGTCGGCCGCTATCTGGTGGTCGGCGGCGCCGGCAGCCTCGAAGTGGCCCCCGGCGTCCGCCTGGTGACGACGCCGAACTTCCCGCCCCAGTACAAGGCCGAGGCCTCCAAGGGGGCCGAATTCCTTGACCTGCTGCGCCAGCAAAGCGACCTGAACTGGACCTTTTTGTCGCCCTCGGCGCTGTTCGTGGCGGGCGAGCGGACCGGCAAGTTCCGGCTCGGGACCGACCAGCTTCTGACCGCCGCCGACGGCAAAAGCTCGATCTCGTTTGAGGATTTCGCAGTTGCACTCGCCGACGAAATCGAGCGTCCGGCCCATCTCCGCCAGCGTTTCACGGTCGGCTATTGAGGGGGCGGGGCGGCCCCCAAGCAGGGCGGATAAGTTTGCCTGTGCAAGGCCTTGGGGGCGGCCCGCCTTTCGCGGTGGCAGATATTGTCTGTCACATGACGTGGCTATATAAGGCGCCGCGCGGAGGGGTCCTGTTCCCTCCGCCTCACAGGGACATGGCTGCCTTTGGAAAAGCTGAAGAACTACCGGCCGACTGAAAAAGAGCCTTTCATGAATGAGCGGCAGCGCGATTATTTCCGCGCCAAGCTGCTGGCCTGGAAGGATGAGATCCTCCGCGAATCGAAGGTCACGCTGCAGACGTTGCAGGAAGAGAACGTCAATCACCCCGACCTCGCGGACCGAGCTTCCTCGGAAACCGACCGCGCGATCGAACTCCGTGCCCGCGACCGTCAGCGCAAGCTGATCTCGAAGATCGACGCGGCGCTCCAGCGCATCGAAGACAACACCTACGGCTATTGCGAGGAGACCGGTGACCCGATCTCGCTGAAGCGGCTCGAAGCCCGCCCGATCGCAACGCTGTCGGTGGAGGCGCAGGAACGCCACGAGAAGCGCGAGAAGGTCTATCGCGACGAATAGTGGCGGCTGGCCACCACAGATTGATTCCGGCGCGCACCGGTCGTAGGTTCGCGCCGCCATGATGACACGTACTCTCAACATCGCATCGGTCTTCTTCCTGGGCTGATCCCGTTTCCGGCAGGAAACGCTGATCGTCCCCGCGAGCCTGGGCTCGTGGGATTCCAGTGATCCGAATGGGTCAGCCCAATTCCGCGCACCGCGGAGTATCGATGGCCCGTGGCAGTTTGAGAGACAAATATGACTCATCGGGACGACGCATGTGCGCTGAGCGGCGCACAAATCGCGCAATTCATCGAACAGGGCTTTGTCAGGATCGACGTCGATGCGGCGATAGATCGACAACAATCTACGCCAGTCCGGCTTCGACTGTCGTCTCGATTGCCAGCGCACTGCGGCGCGGGCCGTGGGTCTTCGACCACGCCAGCAGTTCGCGGAAAGCCGGCGTCAGGCCCCAGGCCGAATCCGTCAGCTCGTATTCGACCTGTAGCGGCTTCTCGGCCAGCACCTTGCGCGCCACCAAGCCATCGCGCTCGAGTTCTCGCAGTTGGCCGGTCAGCATATGCTGGGTGATCGGCACGAGCGCACGGCGCAGCGCGCCGAACCGCACGCCGCCGTGCATCAGCGTGAACAGGATCTCGAGCTTCCATTTGCCGCTGAGCGCGCCGATCGCCTGCTTGGAGTCGATCAGCAAAGTCGGGTCGGCGGGGCAGCTGCCGCAGTCACCGCCGTCACACACATCACTGGTATTGTTTTCCATACCGGTCTCGATTTTCATTCTACTTGCCAGGACAGAGATAGTGACCAGATGCGGCCTGTGCAGGGTGGGCAGCGCGATGTTCGACCCCGCCGAACCATCGAAAGGGCGAGGACATGAGCACGGTGTTGGTCACGGGCGGATCTGGTTTCATCGGCGTGCATACGATCCTGCAGCTGCTGGCCGGCGGGCATGCGGTGCGCACCACGGTGCGTAATCCGGATCGCAGCAAAGACGTGATCGCGATGCTGCGCGAGGGCGGCGCTGATACGGCCGACCAGGTCGGCTTCGCGACCGCCGACCTGCTGCGCGATGACCGCTGGCACGAGGCCGCCAAAGGTTGCGATTACGTGCTGCATGTCGCATCGCCGCTCGGTGCTCACGCGCCCGAGGACGAGAACGAGCTGATCGTGCCGGCGCGGGAAGGCACGCTGCGGGTGCTGCGCGCGGCGCGCGACGCCGGCGTCAAGCGCGTCGTCGTGACCTCGTCGTTTGCCGCGATCGGCTACGGCCATCCGCCGCAGGCGGCGCCGTTCGACGAGACGGTGTGGTCCAATCTCGATGGCCCCGACGTGCAGGCCTATCCGAAATCCAAGACGCTGGCCGAGCGCGCCGCCTGGGATTTCGTCGCGCGCGAGGGCAATGGCCTCGAGCTTGCCGTGGTCAATCCCACCGCCGTGTTCGGCCCGGCGCTCGGTCCCGATTTCTCCGAATCGATCGGCATCATCAAGGCGCTGCTCGACGGCGCGATGCCGGCGGTGCCGCGGATCCATTTCGGGCTCGTCGACGTGCGCGATGTCGCCGACCTGCATCTGCGCGCCATGACGTCGCCCAAGGCCAAGGGCGAGCGGTTCCTCGCGGTCGCCGGCGAAACCATGTCGGTGCTGCAGGTGGCCCGCCTGCTGCGCAACAAGCTTGGCAGCAAGGCGCGGCGCGTGCCCCGGTTCCAGGCGCCGGACTGGATGATGCGGCTCGCCGCGCGGCGCAATCCGCTGGCGCGCGCCGCGCTGCCGCTGCTCGGCAAGGTGCGCCGCTCGACCAGCGCCAAGGCGCAGAACCTGCTGGGCTGGAAGCCGCGCGGCAATGCGGAGATGATCGTCGCGACCGCCGAAAGCCTGATCAGGCTCGGCCTGGTCAAAACCTGACGGCCTCTCCCGTCCGGCACGCTTGCCAGACGCATCGGCGGGTGCTGAATTGCCGTGAGCAGACGGAGGCGCCACCGCGCCGCCGAGACAACTGGGAGGCTGCGCAGATGGAACGGATCCTCGCGGCCGCAAAGGCGATCGCCAGCGCGCGCCGTAGCCGCGCGCCGCTCAAGGCGCTTCCGAAAGACGTCGTGCCGCGCGACGAGGCCGAGGGCTATCAGGTGCAGTACGCGCTGCACGATCTGTTGCAGCCGCAGGTCGGCAGCCTCGTCGGCTACAAGATCGGCTGCACCAGCGCCGTGATGCAGGAGTACATCAACATCCCGCACCCCTGCGGCGGCGGCGTGTTCGAGAAGGTCGTGCATGACAGCGGCGTGCGGCTGCCGGCGGCCGACTTCGTCCATGTCGGCGTCGAATGCGAGATCGCGGTGCGGCTGGCGCGCAATCTGGCTGCGAGCGAAGCGCCTTTTACCGCCGAATGGGTCGCGGAAGCGATCGAGGCCTACCATCCCGCGATTGAGATCGTCGACGACCGCTATGTCAAATGGGAGACGCTCGGCGCGCCGACGCTGATCGCCGACGATTTCTTCGCCGCCGGCTGCGTGCTCGGCGAGGCCGTGCCGCGCATTACCGTGCCGGATCTGCGCAAGGTGGTGGGACGCGCGATGATCAATGGCAAGGAGGAGGGGCGCGGCACCGGCGCCGACGTGCTCGGCCATCCCCACAACGCGCTCGCCTGGCTCGCCAATCATCTCGCCGCCGAGGGCCGTGGCCTGCATGCCGGCCAGATCGTCATGACCGGCAGCCTGGTCAAGACGGTGTGGCTGAAGGCGGGCGATGTGGTCGTGATGGAGCTCGATGGGCTCGGCAAGGTAGAAGCGGCGTTCACCTGAGGTCACTGTTTCCTACATTTGATCGTTCGTACACATCAGGGCCTTGCCGTCCCACAGGCTCCTGACGGCGTCGAACGGCACGGCCAGCCTGGCATATTTGCGATTGAACCAGACGCCGACCTCGAAGCCGTCGTCCCTGACCACGAGGCGATCGAATTCGTGTTGCAGGATGATCGTGATCTCCTCGGGGTATTTCTCGACCACGGCGGCGGGCAGCTTCACGCCGTCGGCCCGGGTTGCGAAGGTGATGTTGACCGGCCGGTCCTCCGCGGCGCGGCGGAGCAACGCGGTCATTTCGGTCCGCTTCTGCGCGGTGTTGCAGGGCTCGACGCCGGCGCGCGCCGGCAGGGAGGCCACCAGCAGGAGCAGCGCTCCAGCAATCCGTTCGCTCCGGTGCCACATCCGCCTGCTCCATGTCGCTCACGCGACGTCGTTCTTGGCTTCAGTGGTCGCAGACCGCGCCGAGGTTCAAGTGGTTGGCCGCTTGCCGTCCGCGACCAGCTCGACCTTGCCGTCAGTCAGCCGGTAGACCGCGCCGACGATCCTGAGCTTGCCCTGATCGACCGCGGCGCTCAGGATCGGTGTCGCCGTCTTGAGCTTGGCGACGTTGTCGATGACGTTTTGCCTGATCGCGTTGGCGAGGCGGTCGCCCGGCCTGCCCTCGGTCGCCTTCACCGCCGGCGTGATCGCGCTGACCAGCGAGGGCAGGTGGCCGGGCAGGGTGGAGTTGTCCTTGAGCGACTTGATCGCGGCATCGACTGCCCCGCAGCTGTCGTGACCGAGCACCATGAACAGCGGCACGCCGAGCACTGACGACCCATATTCGAGGCTCGCGATCATCTCGTCGCTGGCGAAATTGCCGGCGACGCGGCAGACGAACAGATCGCCGCGACCGGTGTCGAAGGCGTATTCCGGCGCGATGCGGGAGTCCGCGCAACTCAGGATGCCGGCAAACGGATTCTGTCCGGTGGCCAGCGCCTCGCGCTCGTGCTTGAAATCATGCCGCCGCGACACGCCTTCGACATAGCGGAGATTGCCCTTCACCAGCCGGTCGAGCGCGGCATCCGGCGCCAGCACGTTCTGCGGCTTCGGCGGCGGCTTTGTCTCCTTGGCGGAGATCGGCGGCGCAAAGGCGAGGCCGGCGGCGGTGCATGCCGCGGCGGCGAGGAAAGATCGTCGGGAGGTCTGGCCGGAAGGTACGACGTCGCAGAGTTGGCACATCGAGGTTCTCCGTGAACAAGGACCGCATCCGCGCGATATTTGTAGGTGAAGCGCAATCTATTCGCAACGACGTGCGTTCTCGCGTGCGCGGCCGCCACGTCCACGCGTCGTCGTCCTGGCGAAAGCCAGGACCCACGACCACCGCACCGGATTGCAAGAAGGATCGTGGCCCCAGCATCGCGCAGCGATGAGCTTTCGGGGTAATGGGTCCTGGCTTTCGCCAGGACGACGGTGGTGATGGTCCAACATCGGTGTCATCACCCGCGCGCATGCGGGTGATCCGGTATTCCAGAGGCCGCAGTGCTTGAGCCGATAAGCCGCGGCGTACTGGATCGCCCGGTCAAGCCGGGCGACGACAGCTTGAGTGGGGACACAGCTTCGCACTCTCGCGACACGAATTGTCCGAGCCATGCTCTTCGTTTCGCCCTCTGCTTGCGGAGTACCCATCGTTTGCGCCGCCGACTGTTCGCTTCGCCTCCGGCGGACAAGCTGCTCTGCCGATCGCAATGCCAGCGGACAGATCGACGTTATTTAATAACCCGCGGGTTATAAAAGAGCGGGCGTTCTGGGCAGGGCTGAGCCGCCCAATAAACGCATCACCTAGCGAAACTTACCTACTCCGAATTGTCGCTTGACTAATCCATAGCCGGCTAGTTATGCATAAATACATAATCAACGGGTTATTGATCGTAAAATGCCAGACGCTCACGACATGCTGTTTCGAACCCTCGCGGACCCGACCCGCCGGGCGATCTTCGAGCGTCTGTGCCGCGAGGGCGAGCAGACCGTCAGCGCGCTGACGGCGCGGGCGAGGATTTCTCAGCCGGCGGTGTCAAAGCATCTCGGCGTGCTGAAGCAGGCCGGCCTGGTGCGCGATCGCCATGAAGGCAGGCAGACGCATTACAGCGCGCAACTCGGCGCGCTGGCGCCGCTGATCGACTGGACCAGCCAGATGGCCGGCTTCTGGCAGAACCGGTTCGATCACCTCGAAGATCTTCTCAAAAGGATGGATCAATGAACGACACCACCCGTGAGACGCGCTCGGCGATCGTCGAGCGCGAATTTCCTCATCCTCCTGAGAAACTCTGGCGCGCGCTGACGCAACCGCATTTGATGGAGGAGTGGCTGATGAAGAACGACTTCAAGCCCGAGGTCGGACACAGCTTCAATCTGCGCGGCGAGTGGGGCGGCGTGCTGGACTGCAAGGTGCTCACCATCGAGCCGCACAGGACGCTGTCCTACACCTGGAATTTCACACATGAGGATGCCGCCTACAATCTCGAGAGCGTGGTGGTGTTCACGTTGACGCCGACGGCACGCGGCACCCATCTGCGCGTCGAGCAGTCCGGCTTCCAGCCGCATCAGAAGCAGGCCTATGGCGGCGCCCATGCCGGCTGGAAGCAGTTTTTCGAGAAGCTCGATCAGCTGCTGGTGCGGGCGGAGTGAGGATTGCTGCAGCTCCATCCTCGTCATTGCGAGCGAAGCGAAGCAATCCATCGTGCCGCATGCGCGGATAAATGGATTGCTTCCGCCTTCGCCAAGGCTTCGGCAGACAAGTCGTCGCTTCAGCACAAACACATACAACAGGAGATCACATTGAACTGGAACAACTTCATCAGGCAATCGCACCGCTGGCTTTCGATCGTCTTCACGGTTGCCGTCATCATCAACATCATCGCGATGGTCTTGCAGCAGCAGGCGGTCTGGATCGGCCTGCTGGCGCTGTTCCCGCTGATCCCTATGCTGCTCAGCGGCCTGTACCTGTTCGCGCTGCCCTATCTGGCGCCGCGGCGCCGGCTCGGGGGATCGACCTCGGCATCGCAAGTATGATTGATTGGGGCAGCCGAGGAGCGAGGAGGAAGCGATGACGGCATCGGAACGGATCGACCAGATGATCGAGGATCTCGCCGACTGGCGCGGCAAGGCGCTCGCCGGCCTGCGCAAGAGCATCCTCGCTGCAGACCCCGGCATCATCGAGGAATGGAAGTGGATGGGCAGCCCGGTGTGGTCGCGCGACGGCATCATCGCGGTCGGCAACGCGCACAAGGGCAAGGTGAAGCTGACCTTCATGTATGGCGCGCAGCTCCCGGACCCCGACAAGCTGTTCAACACCGGCTTCGAGGGCAATGTGCGGCGCGCGATCGACCTGTTCGAGGGCGACAAGATCAACGCTTCTGCGTTCAAGACCTTGATCCGCGCCGCGATCGAGCTCAACCAGGCCAGGTCAAGGAAGTCGGCGAAGAAGCCGGCAAAGAAGGCGACCGCAGGCGCCCACGCGACCGCGAAGAAAAAGGCGTGAGCTGCGCCGGCATGCGGTTAAGGATCCATCCGAGATGATCACGACCAGAGCGTTTTCGAGCCGAGTGGATACCGGTTCGCGTCAAGAAAACGCGTCAAAACAAGAATCTAGAGCCCGTTCCGATTCAATCGGAACGGAATAGGCTCGCGGCAGCGTCGGACGCGGACGCCATCTCCCTGAAAATGTAGCGCAATAAATCGTTCACCATTGGACATGAAAGTCGCGCGGCCCGCTGATGGTTGTACCGGTATACCGACGCAACTTTGCGGGCGGATGCTAAACTTGTGGCTGTGGAATGAGCGGGCTTCGTGTCGAAACGCCGCGCTGGAATGGCAGTTGCAATGTTCAGTGGATTGGTTGTCCGGCCAGAGATCGTATCGCCGGCCGACGTTGGTATTGCAGCGGGGGCCTGTCCGAGAGCGGAGCAATCTCGCACTCCTCGCGTCCACCACCGTGGTAGCGGCCGGCGTTGGCCCGCACTATCGCAGCCGGCGGACGCTCACCCAATTCAGGGCGAGGATACGCACCTCGCGGTTGCCAAGCGACTGCTGCAGCTCAATTGGATATTGATCGCCGCGATGCTGGTAGTCTTTCTGGGCGCGCTTCTCCTGACCGACTTTCGGGTGCGTGCCGGCAGCTACCTCATCGTCGCAGCGGTGGCCGGCCTCTACGGATCGTTCGGATATTTCAAGATGACGTCGGCTGACAGCGATCCGCGAATCTACGTGCCCCTGTTCGTCCTGCCGCAGATCTTCTGCGTCGCCATGTTGCTCGCGTCACTCGGATACATTGCTGCGGCGGCGAACCTGCCGATGCAGGACGCCAATCTGCTCGCGTTCGACCGGTTCCTTGGTCTGGATTTCCGCGCCTATCTGGACTTCGCCAACGATCGACCGATTCTGATCGGCGTGCTCGCAAAGGCCTACAACTCCATTTGGCTTCAGCTCTTCGCGTTGCTGTCGCTGCTCGGCCTGGTCGGGCACTACCAACGCGCGGCGGAGCTTGTCCTCGCCTTCGCGACAGGCCTTATTGTGACGACCGGAATCTCGACCCTGGTTCCGGCCACCGGCGTCTACGGGGCACTCGGGCTCCTGCCGGCGGACTATTCGCATGTTGAACCAAGCGTCTACTACGACACCTTGAGAGAGCTGCCGCTCGTCCGCAACGGCACCACGAGATTGCTCGACCCGTTTGAACTGGGGCCACTCCTGACGTTTCCGAGCTTTCACGCCGTTTCCGCGGCACTGTACGTGTGGGCCTGCTGGCCGATCCGTTGGCTCAGAGGTGTCGGCTTGATCTGGAACTCGGTGATGCTGGCGGCGACGCCGATCGGAGGCGGTCACTATTTCGTCGACGTCATTGCCGGGCTCGTGGTGGCGGCGGTATCGATCCATGCGGTGAACCGCGTTGGCAGGTATCTCGCGCGATCCGCAGATCCGTTACGGAACGTCTCCCCGCAGCCTTCGACTGCGGCGACATGACAAAGCGTTCTTCTCTGCAAATCTCGGGGACAGAATGCCCTGAACGCCGGCGTCCATGCGGGCTCGCGCGCAGCGACGCTATGCTGAAATGTCGACCGCCTGGCCGGCCTTGCCGGAGTTCTTCTGGAACGACTGCTCGATCAGCACCTTGATCTTCTGCTCGACCGCGGCGCGCTGATCCGGCGTCATGTTCTTCAAATCTTGTTCCGACATGCCCATGCTCTTGAGGATGTTGGCGCGCAAGCGGTCCATCGGGCTCATCTGCGCGTATTTGAGAAATTTCTGTTCGACGGTGTCGGTGGATGAGCTGTCGCCGGCGGCTTGCGAAGACCCCGTGGCGTCGGCGATCAGCGGCTTCTTCAACTTGCCGGTCGTCATGTTGGCTGTGACCGATCCGAAGGCCGATATCGCCGTCATCTGCGCGCGCTTTCCCGTTGCAGTGCTGCAATCGCGGAGCAAATGGCGTGCCAAGCGGTGCCACTGTAAATTCAAGCGGATCGCGGTGGCGCGACGCGCGCCACACGTGCCGCGGGAAATTGCTGCCGGGTGAAGTTTGCCGATAAACCGGCCGTCACGCCTTCGTATGCACGATGACCGGACCCGCAACCCCGTTGCGGCCACTATGCTTTCGTATGCACGACCGGAGCCGCAACCTCGTTGCGGCCACTATGCTTTCGTATGCACGATGACCGGACCCGCAACCGCGGTGGCCTGCCCGACCAGCAGGGGACCGAGATTGTCGTCGATCCAGGCCAGCGCGCGGCGGTTGGCTTCCTCCGCACCGGCATGATTGTTGAACACGCTGATCGCGGTGACGGTGTCGTCGCCGGCATACACCACATAATAGGCCATGAAGCCTTCGACGTCGCTGATGATCGGGATCGCGCCTTCCTTGATCCGGCGCGCGAGTTCTTCGGCGGTGCCGGTTTTTGCCTTGGCCTGGCGGATGGCGGCATACATGGGCTTGCTCCTTCCGGCTGGATCGATCGGGCTGCGCTTCGTGCGCATGCAGGATCGTACGCCGGCTCGGGCGCGGGCGCCATCGGGAACGGGGCGCGGATCAGACGATGCGCTTGCCCGCGAATGGATTCGGCGAGCGGCGGCTGACCGCGGGCTTTGGCAGCCTGGCGAGGCCGGCAGAACCCGGCGCGGATTTCGGCGGCGGCGTGGGCGCGGCTTCCGGCTGCTGCAGAAACAGCGTGGCCTCGAACACTACGCCGGGGGCCTGCTTCGCCGTTCCCATGCACACCGCGCGGTTGCCGCTGAACGAGCCGGTCAGCTGCGCCTCGACCTCGTCGCACCCGAACACGGTGGTGAACGGGCCGTCGGCATAGCGGTGCGTCGTCAGGACCGCCGTGAAGCGGTCCTCGTCAAGCTGATAGGAGCCGCCATATGTGAACATGGCGTCGCCGCCGCTGATCCTGCCATTGTCGAGCTGGACTATTCCGGTGCCTTCGCCCCGCGGCGTCCGGAACCACGCCGCATATTGTCCGTCTCTTTGCATGACCGTCATACAAACAGAAACCCTGCGTTGTCCCCTTGCTACGTTGCAAGCGTCGCGACTGCCACTGTGCACTGCTGCGACGGTTAACGAACCGAGAAGCCGATCGCGCGATTTGCGCGAAGCGGTATCGGACTGGTGCGCGACAACAGCTTGAGTGCATGCGACCGGTCACAAGAGCCTTTCCGTCTCGATTGAATCGAAGCGGGCTCCTGGCTTGTTTTGACGCGCTCCAAATGCCACGGCCCCCGCCAGGGGAGCTGGCGAGGGCCGTGTTGGTACACCGCGCCGCGCCTAGGTTCGCGACGAGATGTGGGAGCTCGTGAAGGTCTTACTCAGGCATGATCCTCATCCGAAATCGTTCGGGATCATGCGGCTAGAAGGGCAAGAGCACGTCGAGAACCTGCTGGCCGTAGCGCGGCTGCTGCACGTCGGTGATCTGGCCGCGGCCGCCATAGGCGATGCGGGCCTGGGCGATCTTCGAGGAGTCGATGGTGTTGTCGCTCTGGATGTCCTCCGGACGCACGATGCCGGCCACGATCAACTCGCGGATCTCGTAGTTGACGCGGATCTCCTGCTTGCCCTCGACCACGAGATTGCCGTTGGGTAGCACTTGGGTGACGACCGCGGCGACGTTGGTCTGCAGCGCTTCCTGCCGGTTCACCGAACCCTTGCCGTCGCTCGAGGCCGCCGAGTCGGCAGTCAGGATGCGGCCGGGCAGGATCTTGTTCGCTTGCGTGATGGTCTGCGATCCCAGGAAGTTGGAGACGCCGGAGTCTTCCTTGTTGGTGCGGCTGCGCTGGGTCTCGTTGGCGATCGCGGCCTTGTCGGTGAAGTTCACCGTGACGGTCAGGATGTCGCCGACGCGCGCGGCGCGCTGGTCCTTGAAGAAGGCGCGAGAGCCGCTGCGCCACAGCGAGTTCGGGCTGTAGGAGGCGACCTCGGGCTTCGGCATCGGCATCTGCACCGGCTTGTAGCCGGGCTGCGTCGTCGGATTGTCGATCGACGTCAGCTTCGGCTGTTCGCCGATCTGGGAGAGACGGTCGATCGAGGAGCAGCCGCTGGCGATCGTTCCGAGTGCGATCAGCGCACCGGTCAGGATGAGGCGGTTGATACGGTACTGGGACATGAACTTTACTCGGCGTTTGGTGCGACTGAACTCAGCTTGACGGGAGCGGAATCTGACGAGGTGGCGTCGGCAACCGGCGCCGGGCGCGGGGTCGCGACCGAAATCGAGACCTCGCCGCGGCCGGTGACGACGCCGGAGACGGCGCGCTTGGATTGCAAATTCATCACGCTGACGACGTCGCCTTCGGCGCCGCCATCCATCGCCTTGCCGCGGATGGTGAGATAGATGCCGGCGGTGCGGTAGATCAGGATGACGTTCTGGTCGCGGGTGACGAGATCGGGCTTTGCCATGTCGGCGACGCGCAGCGCCTGGCCGGCGCGGAGCTGGCGGCGCACCTGCATGCCGACGGCGCTGTCGCGTGCTGCCGCGTCGCTGCCGATTTCGGCCTTCGGACGGCGTTCGACCACCACGTCGGAGGCCTTCAGCACGTCGCCGCGCTCGACATTCCGCGTCAGCACGGCGGCCTCGATGGTTTCGATCGCGGTGCCGGTGAGGCGCAGCTTGTACGGCGCCGTGCCGGCGTCGTTGCTGATCTCGAAGGTGACGTCGAAGCGCGTCGAGCGCGGGTCGTAGCGCACAGCGATCGGCTGCATCGCGCCGGTATTGGTCGACTCCAGCCTGATATCGCCGGGATCGCGGTCGAAGGTCAGCGCGATGTTGCCGGCCCGGCCGAGCCCGTGGCGGCCCTCGAGCGCGCGCGACAGCTGCTGCTCGATCTCCTTGCTGTCGATGGTGCGCGCAAGCCGCGTGACGGTGATCTCCTTCAGCTCGCGGGTGTCGACGCCGATCACCTGGTGTGAGCGCAGTACGTTCAGCACCTGTGCGACCGGCAGCGTGCCCGTGGTGCCGAGGTCCGGCGCGCGGTAGATCGCGATGCTGCCGGCGCTGCCGGCATTGTCGATCAGGTCGCCGACCCGCACGATGTCGTCCGCGACCGTAATGCTGGCGCGCAGCGTCGGCACCGCGATGGTCTCGCTGCGGCTTTGCGCGGCGGCCGAAGTCATCGAGGCCGCGAGCAGCGCTGCTGCAATCAGGAGTGAGCGGGCGATCATCGACATCATCCTCAGCGAAATAGGTTGGAGGTCGACTGCATCATCTGGTCGGCCGCGGAGACCACCTTCGAGTTCATCTCGTAGGCGCGCTGCGCTGCGATCAGGTCGGAGATTTCCGAGACCACCTCGACGTTGGCCTGTTCGAGGTTGCTCTGCTGCATGTCGCCATAGCCGTCGGTGTTGGCGATGCCGTCCTGCGGCTGGCCGGAGGCCGGTGTTTCCGTGAACAGATTGTCGCCGATCGGCATCAGCCCGGCTTTGTTGATGAAGCGGGTCAGGCCGATCTGGCCGATCGTGGTCGATGCGGTCTGGCCCGGCAGCGTCACCGAGACCTGGCCCTGCGCATTGATGGTGAGGCCGGAGGCGTTCTGCGGAATCGTGATCGTCGGCTGCACCGGATTGCCCTGCGCGTTGACGATGCGGCCCTGGTTGTCCATCTGGAACGAGCCGTCGCGGGTGTAGGTGTAGGTGCCGTCCGGCATCAGGATCTTGAAGAAGCCTTCGCCGCGGATCGCGATGTCGAGATCGTTGCCGGTCGGCGACAGCGTGCCCTGGGTCATCAGGCGCGGCGTGCCGACGGTCTTCACGCCGCCGCCGAGGTCGATGCCCATCGGCAGGATGGTGTTCTGGTCGGAGGCCTGCGCGCCGACCCGGCGCACGTGGTCGTAGATCAGGTCCTGGAACGCGGCGCGCTGCTTCTTGTAGCCGGTGGTGCGCAGGTTCGCGATGTTGTTGGAGATCACCTGAACAGAGAGTTCCTGTGCCGCCATTCCGGTCGCAGCGGTATAAAGTGCGCGCATCGGTCAGTCCCCCGGATCAGTTCGGCACGTCGGCGAGCTTCTCGATCGCCGATTTGTGCAGGTCGCTCTGCTGCTGCAGCAGCGAGGCGATTTGGGTGTAGGTCCGCGTGATCTCGATCATGCGGCTCATCTCGACGACGGAATTGACGTTCGACTTCTCGATGAAGCCCTGGCGAACCTGGGCCTTGGTGGCCGGCTGCGCCACCGCGCCTTCGCCGGGTGCGTAGAGATTGCCGCCTTCCTTGAGCAGGCGCTGGGCCTGCGCGAACGAGACCAGGCGCAGCTTGCCGCGGATCGAGTCGAGGCGGGAGGTGCCCTCGAGCACGGTGATGTTGCCGTCGGCGGCGATCGAGACGTCGTGGTCGGTCTGCTGGAAGGTGATCGGGCCGGCGGTGCCCAGCACCTGATAGCCCGAGGCGGTGACCAGCTGGCCGCGGTTGTTGATCGCCAGATTGCCCTCGCGGGTGTAGCGCTCGCCGCCCGGCGTCTGCACCACCAGGAAGGCATTGCCGTCGATCGCGACGTCGAGCGGGTTCTTGGTCTCCTCGGTCGGGCCCTGCGAGAAGTCGTGGAAGGTCGCGCGGTCCTGCACGAACGAGACGCGGCGGTCGGCGGACGCGAAATTGTCCTCGTGCGCGTTCGAGGACAGATATTCCTGGAACAGCGACCGATCGGCCTTGTAGCCGTTGGTGTTCATGTTCGCGATGTTGTTGGAAACGACATCCATCTGCCGTTCCAGCACCATCTGCTTCGATAGGCCGACCAGAAGCGTATTCTGCATCGGTGGTTCTCCCCTGTGAGGCGATCCGAACGCAGGTTCTCCCAAACCTTCACGCCGGACCCGTCGGTAACCATTGGGTTCTCCCAAACCCGCCAGTCACGCCGTGCTCTCAGCGAAAGCCGTGCCAACTTGAAATACTAAGGTATTTGAAAGGCTTAGGTCTCTGGCCGGGCGTCGGAGGGGGCGGCAGAAAGGTCTTGTTGACCATGTTTGCCCGGCAGTTTTTTCCTAGTGGAAGGTAAATCCTAAGGTTCCGTTAACCATTCGGGCCCTAGCGTTGCCGGCGATGGGGCGCGTGTGCGCCGGCGGCATTTGTATCGCGTCTTCAGGCCAAAGCTGGGGCAAATCGCGTTCGCATCCTTCAGAGTGAAGCGAGCGGACGATGGCGGACGAGGAAAAGACGGAAGGCGGCGAAGGCGCGGCCGCTCCGAAGAAGGGCAAGCTCAAGCTGATCATTGCCGTCGTCGGCTTCCTCGTCGTGCTCGGCGCGGGCGCAGGCGGATGGTTTGTCTTCATGCGCGGCCACGGCGAGGAGCAGCACGCCGAGGCGCCGCCGCCGAAACCGCCGAGCTTCGTCGACGTGCCGGACATGCTGGTCAATCTGGTCGGCGCGCCCGGCGAGCGTGTGCAATATCTCAAGCTCAAGCTCGTGCTCGAGGTCAAGGAAGAGAAGCAGGTCGAGGCGATCAAGCCGGCGCTGCCGCGCGTCACCGACCTGTTCCAGACCTATATGCGCGAGCTGCGCCCGAGCGACCTCAACGGCTCGGCCGGCCTGTTCCGCCTCAAGGAGGAGCTGACCAAGCGCGTCAACCTCGCGCTGGCGCCCAACCAGGTCAACGCGGTGCTGTTCAAGGAAGTCGTGATCCAGTGACGGGGCGGATGTAAAGCCATGGCCGGCAACGACCAGATGGACCAGGACGCCATTGCGGCCCAATGGGAAGCCTCGCTCGATTCCGAGGATCCCGCGGCGGCCGCGGCGGAAGCTGCCAAGAATGAGCTCACCGAGAACATGGCGCTGCAATGGGCCGCCATGGTCGAGGACGGCAGCCGCGACTTCGGCAGCAAGACCACCAATGGCGAACGCGTGCTGTCGCAGGAGGAGATCGACAATCTCCTCGGCTTCACGGTCGGCGACGTCAGCCTCGACGATCATTCCGGCATTCGCGCCATCATCGATTCGGCGATGGTGTCCTACGAGCGTCTGCCGATGCTCGAAATCGTGTTCGACCGCCTGGTCCGGTTGATGACGACATCGTTGCGCAACTTCACCTCGGACAACGTCGAAGTCTCGCTCGACCGCATCACCTCGGTGCGGTTCGGCGACTACATGAACTCGATCCCGCTGCCGGCGGTGCTCTCGGTGTTCAAGGCGGAGGAGTGGGAGAATTTCGGTCTCGCCACCGTCGATTCCAGCCTGATCTATTCGATGATCGACGTGCTGCTCGGCGGCCGCCGCGGCCAGACCCAGCTGCGCATCGAGGGCCGACCCTACACCACGATCGAGACCAATCTGGTCAAGCGCCTGGTCGAGGTGGTGCTGTCGGACGCCGAGCAGGCGTTCCGGCCGCTGTCGCCGGTGACCTTCTCGATCGACCGGCTCGAGACCAATCCGCGCTTTGCCGCGATCAGCCGCCCGGCCAACGCCGCGATCCTGGTCCGCCTGCGCATCGACATGGAAGATCGCGGCGGCAACGTCGAGTTGCTGCTGCCCTACGCCACCATCGAGCCGATCCGCAACGTGCTGTTGCAGATGTTCATGGGCGAAAAGTTCGGTCGCGATCCGATCTGGGAAGGTCATTTCGCGACCGAGGTGGCGCAGGCCGAGATTGCGGTCGATGCGGTGCTGTACGAAGCGGACATCCCGCTGAAGGAGCTGATGAAGCTCAAGGTCGGCGACACGCTGCCGCTCGACATCCGCTCCGATGCGCTCGTCTCGGTCCGCTGCGGCAACGTCACGCTGACGGAAGGCCGCATGGGCCGTGTCGGCGACCGGGTCGCGATCCGCGTCACCAAGAATTTGCGTAAACCCCAAACCACCTTCGCGATGTTCGAGAAGGCGGACGAGCGGACCAAGATGATGGAGGCACCATGAGTCATGTGCTTGGACTAGCAATTGAGAGTCTGGTGGCCGTGCTGCTGATGCTGACCATCGGCTATTGCTGGCTGCTCAACAAGCGCCTGCAGCGGCTGAAGGCCGACGAGCATTCGCTGAAGGCGACGATTGCCGAATTGATCACCGCGACCGAGATCGCCGAGCGGGCGATCGGCGGGTTGAAGCACGCGGTGCGCGACGTCAACGAGAACCTCGGCAACCAGCTCGACGCGGCGACGCAGATGTCGGCGCTGCTGAAGACCCAGCTCGCCGAGGGTGACGGCGTGGTCCGCCGCCTGTCCAAGATCGCGCTGGCCGCGCGACCGTCAGAGCCCGCGCGTGCGCCGGCGCAGGCGGCTGCGCCTGCAGCGCCAGCGGCGCCGGCGCCCAGGGTTTCCGCCGCGCGCGCGGTTGCTGCGGCGGCCGAAGCGTTCACCGAGCGCAGGAGGGCCGGCGGCCTCGCTGCATGAAGTTGCTTCGTGACATCAGAGTGATGCCCGTGGTGCTGGTCGCGATCTTCGGCCTGATGGTGCTGAAGGTCGCGGGCCTCGTGCTCGATGGCGGTTACGTGTTTGCCGAGGAGGCGCCGGCCCGCCCGGCCGGCCCGTCCTGGGCGCAACAGAACTTCAACTTCCCCGGTGCCGGCAAGGCAGTGGCCGACAGCAAGCTCAAGGCCGATCCCGGCGACATCACGGGGTCGGTCGAGAACAAGGACGCCAAGAAGGACGAGGCGCCGAAGCCGGCCGCACCGGCCGCGGAGCCGTCCAAGCCCGACGGCGTCGTGGTCAACCTGGATGCGCCGCCGCCGGTGTCGGCATCCGAACGTGCGATCCTGGAACGGCTGCAGTCGCGTCGCCAGGAGCTCGAGACGCGTGCTCGCGAGGTCGAGATCCGCGAGAGCCTGCTGAAAGCCGCAGAGAAGCGAATCGAGGCCAAGGTCGAGGAAGCCAAGGCCAACGATGCCAAGGCGAACGCCGACGCCGCAGCCAAGGCGGAAGCTGAGGCCGCGCGCTTCAAGGGCATCGTCACCATGTACGAGAACATGAAGCCGAAGGACGCCGCCAAGGTGTTCGACCGGCTGGAGATGAACGTGCTCTACCAGATCGCCTCGCAGATCCAGCCGCGCAAGATGTCCGACATTCTGGGCCTGATGCAGCCCGAAGCCGCCGAGCGGCTCACGGTCGAACTCGCCCGCCGCGCCGGCGGCGACAAGTCGGCTTCAACCGACGATCTTCCCAAGATCGAAGGCAAGATGCTCGCGCCGAAGACGAATTGACGGAGCGTTGGCCCTTCACGATCGTCATTCCGGGAGCTCGCGGAGCGAGAACCCCGGAATCCATCCATCCGGAGAGCCTGCGGGCCAATGGACTCCGGGCTGGCGCCAGGAGGCGCGACCCGGAATGACGGACCAACAGAACATTACGTAACCTCCGTGCTCGCAATCCGTTGTCGTTAACAGCTCCTTAACGCCGCCCGATCCAAGATCGGGACGCGTGGGCGAGGGCGCTTCGCGCTGGCTTGCTGAGGTCCGAGAAGACGTTTCGAGATGGCGCGAACGGCTGCCGCTGGAACATGGTCGCAAGGCCGCGCCTGGGCGCGGACCGCGCGTCTGTGCCTGCTCGCCGCCGGCCTTGCTCTCTTTGTATGTCCGACCGCGCTGCGTGCCGAAGACCCGCCGCCGGTGCCGGGTGAGGCGACGTTCTCGGCCGCGAACGGCTATGCCCGGCTGGTGCTGAAGCTGAAGGAAGATGTCGAGTCGGAGGTCACGACCGCCGGCTCGATCATCGTGATCCGCTTCAAGCGTCCGGTCGATATCCCCGTCGAGAAACTGTCGGATGCTGTGCCCGACTATGTCGGCGCCGCGCGCCGCGATCCGGACGGCTCGGCGATCCGGCTGTCGCTGGCGCGCCGCGTCACCGTCAACACCATGACCGCCGGCGAGCGCATCTTCGTCGACTTCCTGCCCGACGGCTGGACCGGCCCGCCGCCATCGCTGCCGCAGGACGTGATCCGCGAACTGGCGGAGCGCGCCCGTGCCGCCGAGCGTCTGCTGCGCATCCAGCGCGCCGCCGATGCCGCCAGGAAGAAGCCGCCAATCCGGGTTCGCGCGCTGGTGCAGCCCACCTTCGTGCGCTTCGTGTTCGAGGTTCCCGACGGGGTCAGCGTCTCCTCGGTGCTGAACGAGCAGAAACTGACGCTGTCCTTCAACTCGGTCCTGGCGTTCGACCTTGCCGATGCCAAGGTCGCCGCCCCGCCGAACGTCGCCTCGATCAGTTCGCGGGCCGATACGGACACTTCGGCGGTCGACGTGACCCTGATTGGCGATGTCGACGTGCATTCGTTCCGCGACGAGAAGAGCTACATCGTCGATGTCGCGTTCCAGCAGAACGAGCAGCAGCCGGCGGCGAAGCCCTCGCAGAGTTCGTTGTTGCCCACGCGCGGCAAACTGAAGGGCGCCGCGGCCATCGCGCCGGTGACATCGGAGAGCTTCGCGCAGCAGGCCAGGATCGAGATCCGTCCCGATCAATCCAAAGCGGAGCCTGCCAAATCTGAGTCTGCCAAGTCTGAGTCTGCCAAGCCTGAATCTGCCAAGTCCGAGCCAGCCAAGCCTGAGCAGAAGTCCGGGCCGCCGCAATCCGAGCCTGCGAAACCCGAACCGGCTACGACCGAACAACCGGCCGCCATGCCGGCGAAGACCGAACAGCCGAGATCGGAGCTGCCCGATCCGGAACTGCCGAAGGTCGTGGCTGCACCAGCGGCCGACGTCGAGAACCCGCCCGCACCGCGCGAGGGCAGTGCCGGCGCCGCGGCAGAGCAGAACAAGGCACCAGTCAGCGAAGCACCGAAGCCCGCCGCTGAGCCATCGCCGCCGGCCGAGGCCCGTGGCAAGTCCATCGCCAAGTCCTCAGTCGATGCCCAGCGCGACAGCGATGGGCTGCGGGTGACATTCTCATTCCCCGGCGCGACGCCGGCGGCGCTGTACCGCCGTGCCGACACCGTGTGGATGGTGTTCGACACGCCTGAGGCGATCGATGTCGACCCGATCCGTGCCAAGGGCGGCGCGCTGATATCAGATGTCAGCCGGATTGCGCTGGAGAACGGGCAGGCGGTACGCTTCCGCCTCAACCGGCCGCAGATGCCGTCGCTCGAAAGCGACGACCGTTCGCGCGGCGTGAGCTGGACGCTGACCTTTGCCGACCGCGTGCAGAAGCCACCTTTGCCGTTGTCAGTGGTGCGCAACATCTCAGAGCCGTCGCTCGCCAATGTCAGCGTGCCGCTCGCCAATCCCGGCCAGCTCCACAGACTGGTCGATCCCGACGCGGGCGATACGCTCTGGATCGTGACCGCACCGCCGCCGACCCGCGGCATCATCAAGCGGCAGGACTTCGTCGAGCTCTCCCTGCTGGAATCGATCCACGGCGTCGTGGTCCATCCGAACGCCGACGACGTCAGGGCCGAGGTCGGCGCCGACAAGGTGATGCTGGGCCGTCCGGGTGGCCTGACGCTGTCATCGGCCGATGTCGCCGCCGAGCGCGCCACCGCGGCGGTGAAGCCGCTGTTCGATCCGGACGTGTGGAGCAAGAACCAGTCGGAGAATTTCCTCAAGCAGCTCGACGGCCTGATCACTGCAGCTTCGACCGCCAGTGCCGAGCAGCTGCCGCAGGCGCGGCTCGATCTCGCCGAGTTCTACATGGCGCGCGGCATGTACCAGGAAGCCCATGGTGTCGCCAACCTGATCCTGTCCGAGAGCAAGCGCGGCAGCGAGACGCCGTCCGTGGTGATGGTGCACGCGGTCGCCAGCATCCTGGTCGGGCACCCGGCGCAGGGCCTGAAGGATCTCGCCAATCCGGCGATCGGCAACGGTTACGATTCCCAATTGTGGAAGGGGCTGGCCTTTGCCCGCGAAGGCAGATGGGCCGAGGCGCGCGAAAAATTCAAGAATTCCGAGTTCGCGGTCGCGACCTTGCCGCCAGACCTGCAGCGCATCGTCACCATTGATTCGATGAAGGCCTCGCTCGAGGTCAAGGACTATGCCGGCGCCGCGCGGCGCAAGAGCGATCTCGACGTGGTCGGCGTTCCCGACGCGATCAAGCCTGCGGTTGCGGTGCTGCGCGGCCGGCTCGCCGAAGCGCTCGGCCAGGAGAAGGATGCGCTCGACGCCTACCGCTTCGCCGCCAATTCGGCCGACCGTCAGGCAGCCGCCGAAGGCAGGCTGCTCGAGACGCTGCTCAAGCAGAAGCGCGGCGAGATCGGCCGCGACGATGTGCTGAAGGAGCTCGAGCTGTTGTCGATGCTGTGGCGCGGCGACAATATCGAGCTGAAGACGCTCTATGTGCTGTCGAAGATCTATGCCGAGACCGCGCGTTATTCCGACGCCTTCGCGGTGACGCGCGCCGCGACCCGGTTGCAGCCGAACGCGCCGGAATCGCGCCAGGCGCAGGATGCCGCCTCGGCGCTGTTCGTGCAGCTCTATCTCGGCCCGAAGGGCGACGAGATGGCGCCGATCGACGCGCTCGGCACCTTCTACGAATATCGCGAATTGACGCCGATCGGTCGCCGCGGCGACGAGATGATCCGCCGTCTTGCCGATCGTCTCGTCGGCGTCGACCTGCTCGACCAGGCCGCCGACCTCTTGCAATACCAGGTCGACAAGCGGCTCGAAGGCGCCGCACGCGCCCAGGTCGCCGCGCGGCTTGCGATGGTCTACCTGATGAACCGCAAGCCCGACCGCGCCATTGCCGCGCTGCGTTCGACGCGGATCGCGGATCTCTCCGGCGAACTGCGCCAGCAGCGGCTGCTGCTCGAAGCGCGCGCGCAGAGCGACGTCGGCCGGCACGACCTCGCGCTCGACATCATCTCGAACATCACCGGCCGCGAGGCGGTCCGGCTGCGTTCGGACATCTATTGGGCGTCGCGGCACTGGCGCGAGGCGTCCGAGCAGATCGAACTCTACTACGGCGACCGCTGGCGCGACTTCACGCCGCTCAACGCGAGCGAGAAGGCCGACGTCATCCGCGCCGTGGTCGGCTACGCGCTCGCAGAGGATGCCATCGGACTATCCCGATTCCGCGAAAAATACGCGCCGCTGATGTCCGGCGATGCCGACAGGCTGGCGTTCGATTCGGCCAGCAAGCCGGTCGCGACCTCGAGCGCCGAATTCGCCCAGATCGCGCGGATGGCCGCCAGCGTCGACACGCTCGACGGCTTCATCCGCGAGATGAAGACCCGCTTCCCCGATGCCACCGCCCGCGCGCCGCTGCCCGATCCGGTGTCGACCGGATCGGTGCCCGACATGCCGAAGGCGGCGCCGGTGAGCGTGCTGCCGGCGATCAAGGGCGAGCGCCGCGCCAGCGCCGCCCAGTAGCCGCGCCGGCTTTACGGTCCGGGCGTCACCCACGCGGTCGAAATGATCCCTTTGTCGTCGAGTGCGATGCGCCAATGCGTGGCGCCGTTAGCCTGTCTGACGCTATAGACGTCCTCGCCCTGCTCGCCGACACCGAGAAAGCGGATCGACTGGATGTTGCCGAGGTCCGCGAGCGGCTGAAGCCACTGCATCTGCTTGCGGGTGGCCGCCGCCAGCGCCGGGCTCATCTCGTTGTAGTCGGGATTCCCCGATGCGATCCCATCGATCAGGCGATGAAGCGCCGCCTCGGTTCCGGGACTGGGCGCCTGGTTCTTGACGCGCTCCGCGGTCTGATCGGCGATCTTCGTGGCCGTCGCGGCGTCGATACGCACCATCGGAATATCGCTGCCATTCTGATGCAGAACCAGCGAGGTGGCGCGTCCGTCCGGTCCGACCACGAAGCTGACCTGCGCATCGACAATCCTGGCGAAGAATTCGGTTGCGCTCTCCGCAAAGAACCGCACCGGGCGCTGTCCGGTGAGCTGCATCACCAGATGCTGTCCATCGGGCGTCACCGTGAACACGGCGCGGTCGTTGAGCCGGTAGAAGCCGGCATAATGATCGAGCACGGCTGGGTCGACGGCGATCTCCTGCCGCGCTGCGATTGGTGGTGATTCCACAGCGGGCCCTGCAGCCTGGCCCAACGTGTTTGGCGGCCCGGCGAACTGGATCCGCGTCGCCAGCGTGTTCCAGTCTCGCTGGCCGAACAGCCTGGCGATCAGCTCCAGGCTGTCGCTGTGGGTGAGGGGGATCGATTTGGCGCCGAGCGCATCGCGCAGCGTTTGCGCCATGGCCTTGGCATCACGGAAGTCGCGCATGGAGTGGTCCTCTGCATCGACGAACGGAAAGCGTCAGGGGCTTGCGTTGCTGACCCGTTCGCGCGGGCAAAGGAAGCCTGAAACCGGCTTGATACATTCACCGTCCCCGGGCGGGGTGCAAGCGGCGGGTAGTATCGACCCGGGTCGAATGTTCGCCGCAGACCCGCAATTTGTCAATTGCAACAGCCCGTGATCGCCTGCGTCCTCTCGACATCCTGCTGCCAATTCGGCAACCATGGCTGATATCGCCAGCCGGGAGGACGTCGTCACATGAGCAAGCCGATCAAGACCGAAGCCGAACTCATCGCGATGGCGCGGGCCGAGCTGAAGGTGCATGCCGACTGCCCCGACGGCATCGACATTTCGGTGCTGCGCGACGGCGACAGCTGGGAATTCCGCGCCAGCGCCAATGAGGCCACGGTGGCGAGGCCCGGCTATCCCGAATGCGTCGCGATGCTGGTGCAGATCGGCGACCACCTCAGCAAGCAGTTTGATGTGAAGGGATCGGCATGATCCGGAAAAGTGCGAAGCGGTTTTCCGGTGCGACAAACGTACAGCGTTTGCGCACAGATCATGCTCAAACAATGAGCTAACGCGCGATGACAATTCGACTCAATCTCAACGTGCTTTAGCGGCTGCGGCGAAGGAGGATCGATGGACCGCATCGACGCCATGAAGGTCTTCGTCGCGGCGGTCGACGAGGGCAGCCTTGCCGGCGCGGGCCGGAAACTGCGGCGATCGCCGGCGGCGGTCAGCCGGGCGATCGCGTTTCTCGAGCATCACGTCGGCGCCGAGCTGCTTCATCGCACCACGCGGTCGCTGAAGCTGAGCGATGCCGGCGAGCGTTATGCATCGGCGTGCCGGCGCATCCTCACCGAGCTCGAGGAGGCCGAGATCTCGGCCGGCAGTGAGCGGGCCGCGCCGCGCGGCACACTCACCATCACCGCGCCCATTGTCGTCGGCGAGGATGTGCTACGGCCGGTGCTCGACGCGTTCATGACGGAATATCCGGCGGTGTCGGTGCGGCTCGTGATGCTTGATCGCACTGTCAATCTGATCGACGAGGGCATCGACGTTGCGCTGCGCATCGCCCATCTCGCCGATTCCAGTTTCGTCGCGATCAAGGTCGGCGAGGTGCGCCGCGTGGTCGCGGCATCGCCGGGCTATCTCGCGCAGCATCCGTTGATTGGCGAGCCGGCCGATCTGGCGAAACAGCAGATCATCGCGATGACGCATTTCGGGCTGGACTCCTGGAGCTTTCCGCCGGCCGCCAAGTCGAAGATCGCGCGCGCGGTCCAGTTCACCCCGCGGCTGGTCGTCAATACGGTGCGGGCAGCAGTTGCCTCGGCCAGCGAGGGGCATGGCGTCACCCGGCTGTTCTCGTATCATATCGCCGAGGAAATCCGCGACCGACGGCTGCACATCCTGCTCGCCGGCGACGAGCCTCCACCGTTGCCGGTGCACCTGCTGGCCCCGCAGGGCCGCTTCGACGTGCCGAAGGTGCGCGCCTTCGTCGATTTCGCGACGCCGCGGCTGAGACGCTACTTCGAGCGGCTCTCCCGCGAGGCCAGCCAGGCCGATGCCAGTCGTTCGCGGCGCGGAAGGGTGTCTGCCGAATAGCGGGCATTCGCACGGGATGCGGATGTATCTAGGTTCCCCTCCATCGAAGCGGCGCTGGGTCGCTTCAGCAACGGATGGAGAGAAATCATGGGTGCAGAGCAGAAGGTTGCCATCATCACCGGTGCGTCGCAGGGCCTCGGCGAGGCGATCCTGAAGGGTTATCGCGACCGCAACTGGCGCGTCGTCGCCAACTCCCGCAACATCAAGCCGTCGACGGATCCGGATGTTCTGACTGTAGCGGGCGACATCGGCGATCCCGAGGTTGCCGAGCGCACCGTCAAGCAGGCGCTCGGGCATTTCGGCCGGATCGACACGCTGGTCAACAACGCCGGCATCTTCGTCGCCAAGCCGTTCACCGATCATACCGACCAGGACTATGCGGCGGTGCTGGCGACCAACCTCAACGGCTTCTTCTACATCACCCGCCGCGTCGCCAAGGAAATGGTGAAGCAGGGATCCGGGCACATCGTGCAGATCACGACCAGCCTGGTCGATCACGCCAACAGCAATGTGCCCTCGGTGCTGGCGTCGCTGACCAAGGGTGGTCTCGCCGCCGCGACCAAGTCGCTCGCGATCGAATACGCCGCCAAGGGTATCCGCGTGAATGCTGTTGCGCCCGGCGTGATCAAGACCCCGATGCACGCGCCCGAGACGCACGACTATCTCGCCAAGCTGCATCCGGTCGGCCGAATGGGCGAGATGAAGGACATCGCCGACGCCGTGCTGTTCCTGGAAGGCGCGGGCTTCGTCACCGGCGAGATCCTGCACGTCGATGGCGGCCAGAGCGCCGGCCACTGAAGCACCACCAGGAGCGTGTCATGCCTATCGTCACTATCCAGGTCACGCGTGAAGGGACGACGCCAGGGGCGTCGTCGACCACGCCGGAGCAGAAGGCGGCCCTGATCAAGGGCAGCAGCGAACTGCTCCGCGACGTGCTCGGCAAGCCCATGGAATCGACCTTCGTCGTCATCGAGGAAGTCGACACCGACAATTGGGGCTGGGGCGGACTGCCCGCGCTGGAATATCGGAAGAAACGGGCCGCTGCAGCGGCTTCCCGCTGACGGCTTTGGGCCGATCGAACGACCACCTCTCCCAACCGGGAGAGGTGAGGTGTGATCGCGGCGAGCGATTGCTGCAATCGGAACTAATCATTTTTCACGAACGGTCGGAAGGCCTATTGCCATGTCTATGTCAGCCAATGTCGATCACCACAGGCACCACCGCGTTGAGCCGCATCGCGATGCCGGCAAGCCGTTGTGGGTTTCCGCGGCAGCGGGCTTGTGTGCCTCGCTGGTCGGGCTTGGGCTGGCGCGCTTCGCCTATACGCCGCTGATCCCGGCGCTCATCGCAGCGAAGTGGTTCACGCCGGCGGAAGCGGTCTATCTCGGCGCCGCCAACCTCGCCGGTTATCTCGCCGGCGCGTTGATCGCGCGCGACCTCGGCGCGCGGATCGGCTCGGTGTGGGCGTTGCGCGGCATGATGGTGCTGGCGGCGATCAGCTGCTTTGCCTGCGCAGTGCCGATCTCCTTCGTCTGGTTCTTCGGCTTCCGCTTCCTCGCCGGAATCAGCGGTGGCGTCATCATGGTGCTGGCGGCGACTGCGATCCTGCCGCACACCGCGCCGAGCAAGCGCGGCCTGATTGGCGGCGTGATCTTCGCCGGCGTTGGCCTCGGCATCGCCGCGTCAGGCACGCTGGTGCCGTTGTTGCTGCAACAGGGCGTCAAGCAGGCCTGGTACGGCCTTGGTGCGCTGTCGGCGGTGTTGACCTTGATCAGCTGGAAGGCGTGGCCGGCGGAAGCGCCCGCCGCGCATGTCGCGGCGGAGCCGCCTGTCGCTATGCATGGTGTGCGCTCGCCGCTGGTGCTCGCGCTGTGCGTGGAATACGGCCTCAACGCGCTGGCGCTGGTGCCGCACATGGTGTTCCTGGTCGATTTCGTCGCCCGTGGACTCGGGCAGGGGATCGCCGCGGGATCGTACTACTGGGTGCTGTATGGCATCGGTGCCGTGGTCGGCCCGCTCTTGACCGGACATCTCGCCGATCGCGCCGGTTTCGCTGCGGCGCTGCGCGCGGCGTTCCTGATCGAGGCCGTTGCGGTCGCGCTGCCCGCCGTGACCACATCGCCCGCCGCGCTGATCGTGTCGAGCCTCATCGTCGGCGGCTTCACGCCCGGCATCGTGCCGCTGGTGATCGGCCGCATCCACGAGCTGATCCCGCATTCGGCCGCGAGCCAGCGCTCCGCCTGGGCGCAGGCCACCACGACCTTCGCGCTGTTCCAGGCGGCGGGCGCCTACGGCCTGTCCTATCTGTTCGCGCAGAGCGGCGGCAACTATGCGCTGCTGTTCGTGATCGGCGCGGCCGGCGTGGCCGCAGCGCTCGCGATCGAACTGGTCAGCGTCCTCGTGCTCGGGCGCAAGCCGAGCTAACCGCGCAACGCGTTCGTCAAGCCTTCGACGAGGCGGTCGACATCCGCCTCGTCGTTGTAGACGTGCGGCGATATCCGCATCCGGCCGAGCCGCAGTGCGACATGGATATTCTCGGCGGCGAGCCGCGCGATCAGCTCCTTCGGGATGCCGCCCACCATGCCGAGGCTCAGGATGTGCGGCGCGCGCACGCCGCGCGCCAGCACGTCGAGCCCGAGGTCACGTACACCATCGGCGATCCGCTGTGTCAGCATCGCGAGCCGCTCGCTGACGGCGCCGGCGCCCCATTCGGCCATCATCTCCATGCCGATCGACGCCATCTCCAGCGTGATGAAATGATCGCGCTCGCCCATGTCGTAGCGGCGGGCATTGTCGACATAGCCGAGATCGCCGAAATAGACCGCGTTCTCGGAGTTGACGTTGCGGCGGCCGGCGGAGGTCTGCTCCAGCGGCACGCCGTTCTGGTGACGCTTTGCGATGTAGAGGAAGGCGCGGCCGTAAGGGCCGATCAGCCATTTGTAGGTCGGGAAGATCACCGCATCCGGATCGAGCTTCGTCACGTCCATCGCCACGACGCCGGCGCTCTGCGTCGCGTCGATCGCGAACATCGCACCCTGTCGGCGCAGCGCGGTCTGCACCCTGTCGACGTCGATTATGCCCCCGTCCGACCAGTGCACCGACGAGATCGAGGCGAGGCCCACCGGCGGTGCGGCGGAGCGCTCGATCGTTGCGAGCACCGCCGATGTCCAGTCGCCGTCGGCTGGCTGCGGCACGGTGTCGATGACGAACCCTTGCGCTTCTGCGCGGGCATGCCATTCGAGGACCGGCGAGGAGTGATCATTTTCCAGCACGACGACGCGGGTGCCGCGCGGAATGGTCAACGCTTTCGCGATCGTCGCGACGCCGTAGCTGATCGCTGGGATCAGCGCGACGTCACCCGGATCGGCGTTGATGAGGCGAGCGGCTGCGGTGCGGGCGCGCTCATGCTGGCGGCCGGCGAAACCGGGGTCGATCGTCCAGGGCTGGCCCTTGCGCCCGACGGCCACGCGGCCAGCCTCCAGCGTCTTCAGCGGCAGCGGGCTGTAGGACGCCGAATTCAGGTAGCAGACCTCGCGTGGGATCTCGAACAGATGGCGCTGGGAAGGAAGCATGTCGTCTCGTTGCTGGAATTTGCGTTGATGGCGTGTCGCGGAGATGCGGGCGCTCAACCGTCGTATTGGTCCGGCCCCATCGCCCACGGCGCTTGGTCGTAGCCGTTGGCGAAGGTGCGGTTGGTCTGATCAGGATTGCGGTTGACCAGCGGCCGCAGATACATCGGATGGGTGGCGCTGCGCACCTCGTGCTCGACGGTGAACAGATGCCGGCCATCGGCGGGATCGACGATGTCGCAGAAGCGGTACTGGTACTGATTGTCCTCGCGCGAGACCAGATTGCGCTCGCGCAGCCGCTTGTAGGGGCCCGAGAAGTCCGTGATGTAGATCTGCACGTGATGGCCGTCGAACTCGCCTTGCGGCTGGTCGGTCTCGCGGAATTGCAGATATTGGTCCTTGCCGACCTTTGCCCGTGCCACGACACCGTCGCCATTCACGACGGTGGCGGGAATGCCCATGATTTCGGGATAGAACCGGCTGATCGCTTGAGCCGTGCCGCGCGGCACGTCGAATTCGACATAGGGCATGCCGAGCGCGATGCGCCCGAACCGCTCGGCGTCCGGTTCAAAGCAGCGCAGGCGGTTGCCCCAGGGGCAAATGGCCTCGACGTGATCGTTGTGTTCGCGATAGCCGAACGCGGTGCCTTCCAGCTTGGGCGCGACCGCGGCGAGCCGCGCGAGCAGCGCCTGCCGTCCGGCGATCACGATTGCGGTGTGGCCGCGCAGCACCTGTGGCCGGCCGCTCGGCAGATGAAACTGGCTGCGGCCGGCATTCACCCACATGTTGCTGTCGGAGACCATCAGATAGGGATCGCGGGTCAGCCCGATTCCGGCGACATAGAACAGCGTGGCGAGGCGCTGGTCCGGCACCTGCACGTTGACATGCTCGAGATGGATGGCGTTGCCGAGATCTTCTGCGGCGCGATCGAATGGCTGCTGCACGGCGCGGCTCCCTGGATGCGGTGCCGCGCATGATAATGCAACGGCACGGCCGATCCAGCCGACAGGCCATGAATGTTTCGCAGGGCGCTACCCCCCGTAACTCTGCACCAGGCTGCCGGCGACCAGCGCCCAGCCGTCGACCAGGACGAAGAAGATCAGCTTGAACGGCAGCGACACCACGACCGGCGGCAGCATCATCATGCCCATCGACATCAGCACCGAGGCGACCACGAGGTCGATGATCAGGAACGGCAGGAACAGCAGGAAGCCGATCTCGAAGGCACGCTTCAGCTCTGAGATCATGAAGGCCGGCACCAGGATGCGCAGCGACATCTCGTCGGGCGTCGCCGGCGGCGGCTCGCCGGAGAGGTCCATGAACAACTTCAGATCCTTCTCGCGGACGTTCTTCTGCATGAAGCCGCGCAGCGGCACCGAGGCGCGCTGCAGCGCTTCCTCGACGCCGATCTGGTTGGCGACCAGCGGCTTGATGCCGTCGTCATAGGATTTCTGCAGCACCGGCCCCATCACGAACGCGGTGAGGAACATCGCGAGCGCGATCATCACCGAGTTCGGCGGCGCGGTGGCGGTGCCGAGCGCGGTGCGCAGCAGCGAGAGCACCACCACGATGCGCGTGAACGACGTCATCATGACCAGGATCGACGGCGCGATCGACAGCACCGTGAGCAGCGCGATCAGCTGGATCGCGCGCTCGGTCACGCCGCCATTGCCGCCGCCGAGGTTGATGCTGATATCCTGCGCCATCGCCGGATCGGCAAAGGATCCGGCGGCGATCAGGACAGCGATGAAAAAAACTCTACGCGGGACGGCCCCGAACCTCACGAAGGGTTCTTCGGTCGGCCGAGCAGCGATGCCATCTCGTCCTCTAGGTTCTCGAACCCGCTCTTCTGTCCGCCGGCCGGTGGGGCGGGTGGCTCGCTGCGCGGGGCACGCACCGGCGGCGCCTCGGGTGCAACCGGCGGGGCGACGGTCTCGCCGGCACCGGTCGGGCGCCGCAGGGCTGCCTCGAGCCGCTGCGCCATCTCGGCGAGATTGGCATCGGCGTTCGATGCGGGCGGGGCGGCCACTGGCGCCTGCGTTGCGATCGGCGGCGGAGCCGGGGGAGGCGGTGGCGGCGGGGTCACGGCGCGCTCGGGCGCACGCAGCGGCGGTGGCGCCTTCGGCGGTTCGGCAGCGCGCGGCGCACGGGGGATGGCAGGCTCGGAGCGCGGCGGCAGGCGCGGCGGCATTGGATCAGGCCGCGGCTCGCCCCGCTCGGCTGTGAAGCCCGCGAGCGGATCATTGCGGCGCTCGGCGATCGGCGGCGGGGGCCGCCGCAGCTCGTCGGCAAAGGAGGGGCGCACCGGACGCGGCGGCAGCTCGGGCTCGGGAAGATCGAAATTGTCGGCGCGGACGGCCTCGCTCTCGTTCCAGGCAGCGTCCGGGAGCGGTGCGGCACGTGGCAGCGCAGCCTCGGGGGCGACCGCGGGCCGGCTCGACATCTGGTCGCGGCCGGGCATGGCGCGCACGATGTTCGGCTCGACGACGATGTCGGTGGGGCCGCCGATCATCAGGAGATGCTCGATATTGTCGCGGCGGACCAGGACCAGCCGGCGGCGGCCGTCGACGGCGGCGGCGTCGATCACCGCCAGGCGCGGCATGCGGCCGCGGTTGGCATTGGCGCCGAGGCGGTTTCCAGCGAAGCGGCGGACGAGCCATGCGGTGACGCCGATCAGCGCCAGCACGACAACGAATGCCAAGACGAAAGTAATGACCTGCATATTGGAGTCCCCGGCCATCTTGGCCTTCCTCAGCTTCCGCCATCAACGAGCGCGGATTGATAGTTGCGGTTTTACGCAGCGAATCGCGCCCGAGATTCGCCTTATTTCTTAATTCCCAGCGGCTTGCAGCCGACTGTTCTATTAATAAACCAAGAATCGCTTGTCCCAAAACGACTTCTCAGCGCCCCACGCTGTCTCGGTTTGTGCTGGTTAACGCAGCATTCGTGGCGAAAATGCGCTCGGAGGCGGCTATTGCGGCATTCTCCACGGATCGGTCCGGCATTTTAACCACCCGTTAACCATACACCGGGCAAATTCTGCCTACCTCGGGAGGACCCAGAGGTTAACGGAGCCGCGGCGATGGCCATGAACGATCTCCCGATCCTGTCGGCGTTGCGCACCAAGATGCAGTGGCACCAGGAGCGCCAGCGGGTGCTCGCCGAGAACATTTCCAATTCAGACACGCCGAACTTCCGGCCGCGCGACCTGGTCGAGCCGAAGTTCGACAAGGGTGGCGCGGCGGTCGGCGGTGGGGTGGGGACGCTGCCGATGATGCAGACCAGCGCCACCCACATGGCAGCCTCCGGCGCGCCCGACACGTTCGACAATGATCGCGGCAAGAGCGGGTTCCAGACCCGCCCGGCCGGCAATGCGGTCAATCTCGAGGAGCAGATGCTGAAAGTGTCGGCCAACCAGATGGACTTCGCAGCCGCCACGTCGCTCTACAGCAAAAGCCTGCATTTGCTGAAGACCGCGATCGGCAAGGGCTAGGCCACTTAACGGCGGCAGGAGGATCCCATGGCAGATGGAACGAGTGATTTCGCCCGCTCGATGAGCATTGCGACCTCCGGCCTGCGTGCGCAGGCCGGGCGGATGCGGGTGATCTCGGAAAATATCGCCAACGCCGATTCGACGGCGCAGACTGCAGGCGGCGATCCCTACCGCCGCAAGGTGCCGACGTTCTCCTCCGCGCTCGATCGCTCGCTCGACGCCCAGGTCGTGACGCTCGGCCGGATCCGCCCCGATCAGTCGTCATTCCGCATCAAGCACGAGCCCGGCAATCCGGCGGCGGACGCCTCCGGCAACGTCAAATATCCGAACGTCAATTCGATGGTCGAAATGACCGACATGCGCGACGCCCAGCGCTCCTATGAGGCGAACCTCAACATCATCAGCGCGACGCGGCGGATGATCCAGCGCACGCTCGACATCCTCAAATCCTGACGCAACAAGAACAGGGAACGTAACTCATGGCTACCCCGACAGTCGCCGCCAACGCCTATGCCAGCCTCGCGAGGATGATGGAGCGCGGCGGCGCCGAGAAGGCCGGCACGCAGGCGGTCGCCGGCCCGTCCTTCAGCGCGCTGCTCAAGGACTCGGTCGGCAGCGTGCTGGAAGCGGGCAAGAAGTCCGACGCGCAGACCATGGCGATGGCCTCGGGCAAGGCGAACGTGATGGACGTGGTGACGGCGGTCGCCGACACCGACGTCGCGGTGTCGACGCTGGTCTCGGTCCGCGACCGCGTGATCCAGGCCTACGAAGACATCATGAAGATGCCGATCTGACGTCCGTCAGGACGTCATCCCGGGGCGACGCGCAGCGTCGAGCCCGGGATCTCGAGGTTCCGGGCTCGATGCTTTGCATCGCGCCGGAATGACGGTGCAAACAACTGAAAGCGAGAATCCAAAATGACCGGCCCTGAAACTCTCGACGTGGCGCGCGATGCGATCTGGACGATCGTGATCGTGTCGTCGCCCTTGATGGTGGTCGGCCTCGTGGTCGGCGTCGTGGTGTCGCTGTTCCAGGCGCTGACCCAGATCCAGGAGCAGACGCTGGTCTTCGTACCGAAGATCCTCGCGATCTTCGTCACATTGCTGCTGGCGCTGCCGTTCATGGCGGATTCGCTCAGTAGCCACATGATGCGGATTTCGTCGCGAATCATCGGCGGTTGATGCACTAATGCCGCGGTCATGCGCATCGATGTCTCCCTGCTGCCGGCGCTGGCCGCAATCTTCGTGCTGGTCTTCGCGCGCGTGGGCGCCATGGTGATGCTGCTGCCTGGTTTCGGCGAGAGCAACATCCCGGCGCGGGTCAAGCTGTCGATCGCGCTGCTCTTGACGCTGATCATCCTGCCTTTGCATCGCAACGCCTATCACGTCGACCTGACGTCGATCTCCTCGCTTGGTGTCCTGATGGTGCATGAGCTCATCATCGGTATCGTGCTCGGCGCGACCGCACGGGTGACGCTGTCGGCGCTCAACGTCGCGGGCTCCGTGATCGCCCAGCAGCTCGGGCTCGGTTTCGTCACCGCGGTGGACCCGACCCAGGGCCAGCAGGGCCAGATCATCGGCAACTTCCTCACCATTCTCGGCCTGACGCTGCTGTTTGCCACGGACAGCCACTATCTCGTCATCGCGGCGTTGAGCGAGAGCTACCGGATCTTCTCGCCGGGCGAGATCATGCCGACCGGCGACGTCGCTGCGCTTGCGACCAACGCCTTCTCGGCCGCCTTCAAGATCGGCCTGCAATTGTCGGCGCCGTTCCTGGTGTTCGGGCTCGTCTTCAACATCGGGCTCGGCGTGCTGGCGCGGCTGATGCCGCAGATGCAGGTCTACTTCGTCGGCGTGCCGCTCTCGATCATGGTCGGCTTCCTGATCTTCGCCGTGGTGCTCGCGGCGATGATGAGCACCTATTTCGACTACTTCAACGGCGTCATGCGCCAACTCGCTCCAATGAACTAGGGGAGAAGAGATGGCCGACGATACCGAAGACAAAACAGAAGACCCTACGCAAAAACGTCTCGACGAAGCCCTTGAGAAAGGCGACGTCGTCAAGAGCCAGGAGGTCAACACCTGGTTCATCATCGCCGGCGCCACGCTGGTGCTGTCGACCTTCTCGGGCTCGATCGGCGGCGGCATCTTGATGCCGCTGCGCAATTTGATCGCCAATTCATGGATGATCCGCACCGACGGTGCCGGCCTGCTGCAACTGACCCAGACGCTCGGCTACGCCGTGGTCGCGGCGATCGGCGTGCCGTTCCTGATGCTCGCGCTGGCCGCGGTCGCCGGCAACATGATCCAGCACCAGCTGGTGTGGTCGGGCGAGCAGCTCAAGCCGAAATTCTCCAAGATCTCGCCGGCCGCCGGCTTCAAGCGGCTGTTCGGCAAGCAGGCGGTGGCGAACTTCCTGAAGGGCCTGTTCAAGCTGATCGCGCTCGGCGTCGTCATGGTCATGGTGTTGTGGCCGGATCGGATGCGGATGGAATCGTTCCTGCGGATCGATCCGGCCGAACTGCTGCCCGCCATCACCGGCATGACGGTGCACCTGCTGGCGGCGGTGGTCGCGATCCTCGCCGCAGTTGCGATCGCCGACTACTTCTTCCAGTACCGGACCTGGTACGAGCGTCACAAGATGTCGCTGCAGGAGATGAAGGAGGAGTTCAAGCAGTCGGAAGGCGACCCGCACGTCAAGGGCAGGATCAAGCAGTTGCGGGTGCAGCGCGCCAAGAAGCGCATGATGGCCCAGGTTCCGAAGGCCTCGGTGATCATCACCAACCCGACCCACTATTCGGTCGCGCTGGCCTACGACCGCAGCATGTCGGCCCCGATCTGCGTCGCCAAGGGCGTCGACGTCCTCGCCTTCAAGATCAGGGAGATCGCCAAGGAGCACGACATCCCGATCGTGGAGAACGTGCCTCTGGCCCGGGCGCTCTATGCCACCGTCGACATCGACAAGGAAATCCCGGTCGAGCACTATCACGCGGTTGCCGAAATCATCGGTTACGTGATGCGGCTGAGGCGCGGCCTGTCCGGCCTGCGGCAGTAAGGGGCGGAAAACCGCTTGAAATGCGCGTAACTTGCGAAATTGCCGCCCGGTGGACTTGCGTTTTCGGGTCCGATTCAGGCACTCAGGGGCAAGGTGGCCGGCCGGTCGCCTTCGTGATGCAGACGAGCCATGTCTCTCCAGATGACCGCCGATAGCAACGATCCTCCCGTGACCGAGCCGTTCGTGGCTCACGGGCCAGCCCGGCGGAGCGGCAGCATCCTCTTGGTGGTGCTGATCGCGATCGGCATCGTCGCGGTGGCGGTCTGGCTCATGACCATCGGCCGTACCCAGGCACAGCCCTATATCCTCGGCGTGCTGGCCCTGCTTGCCACCGCCGGACTGTTCAACCTGTTCGCCCTGGCCGCAGGCATCATCCGCTTCTCCGACCGCGCCACCGACGACCCGGTGATGGCGCGGATCGCCGACCAGGCCCAGGAAGGGCTCGTCGTCACCGACGCCCGCGGCCACGTGGTCTATTCCAACGCCGCCTATCTGACGTTGACCGGTGCGGCCGGTCCGCAGGACGTTCGTCCGGTCGAGCGCGTCTTCATCGGCAACCCCGATGTCTCCGAAGCGGTGTTCCGCCTCTTGAAGGCCGCGCGCGAGGGCAAGCGGCAGCAGGAGGAGGTCCGCGTCGCCGGGCATGAGGCCGGGCAGGGTAGTGGACAAGGCCGCTGGCTGCGGCTGCGGGTCCGCCCGCTCGGCGAAGGCAAGCGCGACGCCAAATATGCGGTGTGGTCGATCGCCGACATCACCCGCGACCGCGAGCGCCAGGAGGATGTGTTCCAGGAGCTGCGGCACGCGATCGAATATCTCGATCATGCGCCGTGCGGCTTCTTCTCGGTCAATCCGGCCGGCGAGATCGCCTATGTCAACGCCACGTTGGCGAATTGGCTGGACTACGATCTGGCCGAGATCGGCTCAGGCGGCCTCAAGCTGACCGACATCGTGTCGGGCGACGGCGCGGCATTGCTGACCTCGATCGCGGCCGTGCCGGGCGAGGTCAAGACCGAGGTGTTCGACATCGACCTGCGGATGCGCGGCGGCAAGACCGTGCCGGTGCGGCTCTATCACAAGCTCGCCTTCGGCGCCGACGGCGCGGCGGGCGCCTCGCGCACGCTGGTGATCAGCCGCGCCCGCGACGAGCATTCCGATCCGGAGCGCGCCGCCGAGGTGCGCTTCATGCGCTTCTTCGACCATACGCCGATGGCGATCGCGACCGTCGACCGCGGCGGCAACGTGGTCGGCGCCAATGCGCGCTATGCCAAGCTGGCGCAGGGGCTGAACGGCGACGGCGGCGCGGCCAAGTCGATCTTCCGCGCGGTCAACCCGCGCGACCGTGGCCTGTTGATCGCCGCGATCAACCAGGCTGCCGAAGGGCAGGGCGATATCGCGCCGGTCGAGGTGATGCTCGACGGGCCCAAGGAGCGCTTCGCGCAGTTCTTCGTCACGACCGTGGAGAAGGACGAGCGCGACGCCGAGACCGCGATCGTCTACATGCTCGAGACCACCGAGCGGCGCGCACTGGAAAACCAGATCAACCAGTCGCAGAAGATGGAGATGGTCGGCCAGCTCGCCGGCGGCATCGCGCACGACTTCAACAACGTGCTGTCGGCCATCATGATGGCCAACGACTTCCTGCTGAACGCGCACAAGCCGACCGACCCGTCGTTCCAGGACATCATGCAGATCAAGCAGAACGCCACCCGCGCCGCGACGCTGGTGCGACAGCTGCTGGCGTTCTCGCGCCGCCAGACGCTGCGGCCGCAGGTGCTCGATCTCGGCGATGCTTTGTCCGATCTCACCATGCTGCTGCGCCGGCTGATCGGCGAGAAGGTCAAGCTCGATCTCGTGCATGGCCGAGATCTGTGGCCGGTGAAGGTCGACGTCTCGCAATTCGAGCAGGTGGTGGTCAATCTCGCGGTCAACGCGCGCGATGCGATGCCCGACGGCGGCAAGCTGATCATCCGCACCGCCAACGTGCCGACCGAGGAAACCGTCCAACTCGCCAACAAGGGCATGCCGGCAGCGGACTATGTCAAGATCGAGATCGCGGACACCGGCACCGGCATTCCGCACGAGATCATCGACAAGATCTTCGAGCCGTTCTTCTCGACCAAGGAAGTCGGCAAGGGCACCGGCCTCGGCCTGTCCACGGTGTACGGCATCGTCAAGCAGACCGGCGGCTTCATCTATGTCGATTCCGTGCCGGGCGGCGGCACCACGTTCCGGATCTATCTGCCCCGGCATCGCCAGGAGCAGGAGGTCGCACCGGAGGTGCAAGTCGGCAACGGCGCGGCAAAGGAAGCCGTCGCCGCGGAAGCCGCCAATCCGAAACCCGACCTCACCGGGCAGGGCACCATCCTGCTGGTCGAGGACGAGGACGGCCTGCGCGCGCTGAATGCGCGCGGTCTCCGCTCGCGCGGCTACAGCGTGATCGAGGCGGCCAACGGCGTCGAGGCGCTGGAGGCATTCGAGGAGAAGAACGGCGCCGTCGATCTCGTCGTCTCCGACGTCGTGATGCCGGAGATGGACGGGCCGACGCTGCTGAAGGAGATGCGCAGCCGCAATGCGGAGCTGAAGATCATCTTCGTCTCCGGCTATGCCGAGGATGCGTTCGAGAAGAGCCTGCCGGAAAACCAGCAATTCGCGTTCCTGCCGAAGCCGTTCACGCTGACGCAACTGGTCGCCGCGGTGAAGGAAACCATGACGGCGAACTAGGTGGTTGCCGCCGCAACTGCCTTCGTTTCTCGCAAGTGCGAGGTGAAATTCCGATGCAACTGCGATTGAAACCGGGTCGCATCTCGCGCTAGGACGCGTTGTCGCGGCCACAAGGCCCATAGTGTCACATCGCCGCGACCGAGGGCCGCAGCCGCGGTTCCCGTTTCCCGCTTCACTTTTGTCAAGCCCTGCCCATCTTAGGGGCGCGTTTCCCCATGCCGGGGAATCCTTTGAGGAAACCAACATGAATTTCTCGCAACGCACGCGTGGAATTGTTCGGGCGATCGCCGTCGCGATGGCGCTGGCGCTGCCTGTGATGATGACCGTCTCGGCGGCCGACGCCCGCGTCGGCGGTGGCGGCTCGCGCGGCTCGCGGACATTCTCCGCGCCGCCCTCGACCAGCACCGCGCCGGGCTCGGTTGCGCCGATGAACCGCACCTTCAGCCAGCCTGGTAGCCCGGGGATGAACTCGACGGCGGCCGCGAACTCCGGCGGCTTGCTCGGCCGTGGCGGAATGGGGCGCGGCCTGCTCGGCGGCCTGGCCGCGGGTTTCCTCGGGGCTGGCCTGTTTGGCATGCTGTTCGGCGGCGGCTTGTTCTCGGGTCTCGGCGGCCTGTCGTCGATGCTCGGCCTGCTTCTGCAGATCGGTCTGATCGTGCTCGTGGTCCGGCTCGCGATGTCGTGGTGGCAGCGGCGCAATACGCCGGCCGCCGCTTACGCGGGCGGACCCGACGTCGGCCCCGGTCCGCAGGCGAACGCCCGCTCGGGTTTCGGCTTTGGCCTCGGCGGCGGGTCGAACGCGCCGGTCGAGATCGCGCCTGCCGACTATGAGACGTTCGAGCGGCTGCTCGGCGACATCCAGACCGCGTGGTCGAACGAGGACATTGCGAAGCTGCACACGCTCGCGACTCCGGAAATGGTGTCGTACTTCTCGAAGGACCTCGAGGGGAACAAGCTACGCAACGTCACCAACAAGGTGACCAATGTGAAGCTCTTGCAGGGCGATCTGGCGGAAGCCTGGCGGGAAGGCGACAGCGAATATGCGACGGTCGCGATGCGCTACGCCTTGGTCGACACGATGCTGGAACGCGGCACCGGTCGCCAGGTCAGCGGCGGGCAGCCGGAGGAGGTCACCGAGGTCTGGACCTTCGTGCGCCAGCGCGGCGGCAACTGGGAGCTTTCGGCGATCCAGCAGACCAACTGATCGACGTCCTGATATGACAATCACAAGGCGCCGCGGCATCGTCCGCGGCGCTTTTGCTTTGTACGTTTCATTGAAGTGTCGCGGCACCGGAATATCCGGACCGGGCACGGGTTGATGTCAGCGGACCATAACAATCATCGGGAGGATGGAATGAAGGTTGCTCAAATCGCGGTTCCCGCCTGTCTTGCGTTCGTCGTCATGGCTGCAGCGCCGGCCAGCGCGCAGACCGCCGAGACCGGCTTCTTCGTGACCAGCAACGGCATCGGCAATGGCGGCAATCTCGGCGGACTCGCCGGCGCCGACAATCATTGCCAGACCCTGGCGCAAGCCGCGGGCTTCGGTGCGCCGAAGACGTGGCGCGCCTATCTCTCGACCCAGGCTGCCGATGGAAACCCCGCGGTCAATGCGCGCGACCGCATCGGCAAGGGGCCGTGGAAGAACGTGAAGGGCGTCGTGGTCGCCAAGGACGTCGCCGACCTGCACAGCGCCGACAATAATCTCACGAAGCAGACCGCCTTGTCCGAGAAGGGCGAGGTCATCAACGGTGCCGGCGACACGCCGAACCGTCACGACGTGCTGACGGGATCGCAGGCGGACGGGACTGCGTTTGCGACCGGCGAGGATCGCACCTGCAAGAACTGGACGAGCAGCACGCAAGGTTCCGCCATGGTCGGGCATTTCGACCGCAAGGGCCTGCGCGAGGACGAGCCGTCAAAATCCTGGAACACGTCGCATCCCTCGCGCGGTCCCGACGGCGGCTGCTCGCAGGCCGACCTGAAGAGCACCGGCGGCGACGGCCTGCTGTACTGCTTCGCAGCGAATTGAGGGGACGACGGTAGCGGCCATTCAATCCGTCATTTGGAGGAACGATAGCGACGAAGCAATCCATCCTTCCGCGTGTATGCGGTACGAGGGATTGCTTCGCGTGGCCTGTCATCGGGCGCGCGTTCGCGCGATCCGTTGGCTTGCAATGATGGAACGCGCTCAGCTCGTCTTGCGCTTGGCAGCCTTCTTGACGGTCTTCTTCGCAGCCTTCTTTTTCTTCGCGGCTTTCTTCTTCGTCGCGAAGTAGGCCTCGACCTTCTTCGAGGAATGTCCGACCTCGGCCACGGCGGCCTTGAGCCGGGCAGGGGTCACCTTGAACTTCTTCGACCAGTAGCGGACCTCGTAGGGCTCGTGGATCGCGATCCGCGCGCGGTCAGCGGCCCTGTGGCGCTGCTCCTTGAAATGGGCTTCCACCTTCCTGGCGGAATGTCCGACCTTCTTGACGGCAGCCCTGAGCTTCGCCGGCGTGACCTTGAACTTCTTGGACCAGTACGCAACTTCGTAGGACTCGCTCAACGCGATCAGGGCACGGTCTTGCGTGCCCCGCTTCTTCTTATCGTCGGCCATAAGATGATCCTTCATCGAAGATTCGACGTCGGAACCTTAGCAGTACCGGCGCAGTTCGGACAGCCGGCCCGTGCACGATGGACGATCCCATCGCGGCCCGGCTACGATTGCGGTGAGGGGCCGCGATGCAGTGAAGTTTGTGGAGGTAACTGCATGTCTCATCTCGCGTTCGCGGAATGCCCTATCCGGCCAGCGCCCGGCGCGGTGCAGCGACTGGCGTTGGAGCGTCGTGGCGCAACAGCTCATTGGCCTTTGCGATCGCGGTCGACATCTGTTCGAGCGGCACCGGCTTTGCGAATAAATAGCCTTGCCCCTTTGAGCAGCCGGCGTTTGCGAGGAATTGCCATTGCGTATGTGTCTCGATGCCTTCGGCGAGCACCGGAATGCCGAGGCTGACGCCGAGCGCGAGCACGGTGCGCACAATCGCGGCTGCAGCGGCATCCTCGGGCACACGCCGCACGAACGACTGGTCGAGCTTAATCTTGTCGAATGGAAACGAATGCAGCGTTGCCAGCGATGAATGGCCGGTACCGAAATCGTCCATCGCAACCGAAATGCCCATCGCCTTCAGCTTGCGCAGGACGTGCAGGCCGCGCGTCTGGTCCGACATGATCGTAGACTCGGTAACCTCGACCTCAAGCCGATTCGGCGACAGCCCGGTCTCGATCAGGATAGCGTGGATGGTCTCGGCAAGATTATCGCGGCTGAACTGCACCGGTGAGAGGTTGACCGCGATCGTACCGGGAATTCTGCCTTTGGCCGCGTCCAGGCACGCGCGGCGTAGAGCCCATTCTCCCATGCCGATGATGGCCTCGGTCTCTTCTGCCAGCGGGATGAATTCCACTGGCGAGACCATGCCGCGGTTCGGATGCTTCCAGCGCATTAGCGCCTCAGCGCCGCAGATCGCGCCATCCGCGAGCGATGTCTGGAGCTGATAGAACAGCACAAGTTCTTCGTTTTGCGCTGCGGTCTGCAGATCACGGGCCAGCGCGCGCCTGGCGCGGGCCTGGTCATCCATCTCGCGCTGATAGCGGCAGATCAGGCCACGCTGCTTGCTCTTGCCGCGATGCATCGCAAGCTTGGCGTTTGACAGCACCTGCTCACGCTCCGGCGAGTCGATCGGGAAGATCGAGTAGCCGATCGAGGCGGTGAGTGTGATGATATGGTCGTGCACACGGAACGGCGTGGCGAGCACCGCGGCGATGCGTTCCGCAAACGCCTGCGCATCGGACGGGTGGTTGCCGGACATCTGCAGGCCGAGAAACTCGTCGCCGCTCTGTCGCGCAAGGAATTCTCCGGGACGAAGTATCTCGCGCATGCGGCCTGCGACCTCGATCAGCAAGAGGTCGCCGACGGCGTGGCCGAATACATCGTTGATATCCTTGAAACTGTCGAGATCGATCGAGAACGCGGCGAGCTTGTGTGCCTTCTCGTGCGCTTCGGCCGCATCGAAGCTAAGCCGCTCGTTGAAGGCGATACGGTTCGGCAAACCGGTCATGGTGTCGTTGAAGGAGAGCTGATGGATGCGATCTGCCGATTCAGTGCGCACGCGTAGGTCGATGAGATAGGTCGAAAATCCGCTGCCCATCACCAGCAGAACTGTGCCGACGACGGCAAGTCCGAGGATATGCGCCGGGATCACGTAACCGGGCAAGTCGATCGCGGGATCGAGCACTACGGATGCGGATGCCGTCAACACCCAGTGCATTGTGCAGACCATGAAGGCGAGTACGATGGCAGCGCCATGGCGGCACCAGCGCGTCACCGGCCGATTGGCGCGGTTTACAGCGAGTGCGGACAGGCCGAGCCCCAGCACGAAGGTCACCGCAACGCCATACAGATTCCATTCGACGATTCCCACGACGTACCAGCCTTCGAACGCCACCACATGCATCGCGAGGATGCCGACGCCCATTACGAGGCCACCGGCTTCGGGCGCCAGCGTGAAATGGCGGCTGCCGATTTCGAAGCCGATCAGGCAGGACGTGATGGCGATCAGCAGTACTATGCCGGTCGAGAGCGGAGCAAAACCGCTGTTGAGAGATGGATCGAGCGCAAGGATTGAGATGAAGGTGGATGCCCAAAGCGCCGCGCCAGTGCCCACGGATGCCATGAACAGCCAGCCGATGCGTGTCGCGCCCGAAGTGGCTCGGGCACGGGCGAAATGGCGCATGCCGACCCAAGTCCCCAGCAGACAGACGGAACCGGCGAACATAACCAGCATCTGGTGATAGGCAAAACTATTGCTCGTGACGTCAGGCATGCTGCGATTTTCCTACGGTGAGGCATTCTAGGTTGGAGCGGTTAACCGGACCGTCGCGTCTCGTGAGAATCTGCCAAGGCCGGCGGAACGCTGACCAACAGCGTTGAGAATTCGTAAGTGCTATCACCAGCATGAACGATCCCGGCAATGATTCGTTAAGCTTGTCATGACGAAATCGAGGAGAACCGGTGATGCACTATCAGCTTTACTACTGGCCGATGATCCAGGGCCGCGGCGAATATGTCCGTCTTGCGCTCGAAGATGCCGGCGCCGGCTACACCGACGTTGCCCGCGGCAAGGGCGGCACCGGCGCCATGATGAAGATGATGGACGCGGACAACGGCACGCCGCCGTTCGCGCCACCGTTCCTCAAAACCGGCAGCCTCGTGATCGGGCAGACCGCCAACATCCTGCTCTATCTCGGCGCGCGCCATGGCCTGGCGCCGAAGGCGGAGGCGGGCAAGCTCTGGGTGCACCAGCTGCAGCTGACGATCGCGGACTTCGTGCTGGAGATCCACGACACCCATCATCCGCTCGGCCCGTCGCTGTATTACGAGGACCAGAGGGCGCCGGCCAGGAAGCGCACGGAAGAATTCTGGAAATCGCGGGTGCCGAAATATCTCGGCTATTTCGAGGACCTGGTCGCGGCGAACGGCGGTGCCTTCGTCACCGGACGCCGGCTCACTTACGTCGACCTGTCGCTGTTCCAGATCGTGGAAGGCCTGCGCTACGCCTTTCCGAAGCGGATGGCCGCGTTCGAGAAGAAGGTCCCGCGCCTGATCGCGCTGCGCGACCGCGTCGCCGGGCGGCCCAACATCAAGGCGTATCTGGCGAGCGAGCGGCGGATACCGTTCAACGAGGAGGGGATTTTCCGGCGCTACAAGGCGCTGGATTTGTGACCGCAGTCACCTGTTCCGTCCATCCACCGGCGTCATCCTGATCTTCGACAGGTCGATGCCGTCGATGCAGCTGACGTTCAGTGCCACGATGTCCGAACCATCGGGCTTGTTGCCGCGCGCGAACACGTCGACGCCGCAATCGACGCAGAGCTGGTGGCGGATCGCATGACGGTTGAAGAGATACTCCTTCAGGTTCTCGGCGCCGGCACGGAGCTGGAAGCTCGACGGCGGCATGAACACGAAGTGCAGGCCCTTCTTGGTGCAGATCGAGCAGTTGCAGGCGGTGACCATCGCCATGTCGGTGGTGCATTCGAAGCGCACCTGGCCGCAATGGCAGCCGCCGGTGTAGATCTTGCTCTCTGCCATGACGGTCGGTCCCTCACCACAGTCCGGGCACGAGACGATAGCGCACCCGCGCCGCATAGTCAGCATAGCCTGATAATCCCGCCCTCAGCGTGCGCTCCTCGATCCCGGTGCGGAACGCGAACATCGCGAAGAACACCGGAACGAAGGCAAGGCCCCACCAGGAGCCGAGCGTCAATGGCGCGCCGATGAAGAACAGCATCACGCTGGCATACATCGGATGGCGGACCAGCGCGTAGGGGCCGGTCGAGATCACGTGATGGTGGCGCTCGGTCTGCACCTTGACGACCGGTGCTGCGAACGAATTGGTGCGGAACACCCACAGGATCAGCACGGTCGAGAGCAGATACAGTGCGAGGCCGAGCACGATCAGCGGCACGCCGGCATCGGCGCCGCCGAAGCGGCGATCGAGCCCCATCGCGACGAACCACAGCACGGCAATGACCAGGAACACCAGCATGAAGCGCTTGTCCTCGGCGGGCTGGCCCTCGCGTGCGGTGAGCCGCATGCGCTCGGCCAAGAGGCCGGGATCGACCTTGGCAAGCCACAGCCCGCAGGCCGGGCCGATCAGCGCCGAGGCGATCAGGTAGGCCCACGCGCCGGGCCAGTGCAGCGTGCCTGCGAAGGCAAACAGCAGCGCGGCCATGGCGAGGACGAAGAACGTATTCTGCAGGAGGAGTTTTGCGATCATGGGCGACTCCGTGATTCCGGAGGCGATTATCGTACGGTTTTTCCGGCAAACATCCGGTAGCAGCCATCAACTTTACGAGCGGGGGAGGCGTTCCTGCGTCGGCCGCAACGATATTAAATAAGTAGTTGCTTATGCCGCGAGACGCCGGATGTCGATCCGACGGGGCCGCGCGTCACCCGGGAAGCTTGACGGATCACTCGTTGTTGCCGCGCCGCACCGTGATCGAGGCGTCGGTCTTGTTACGCGTGCATTCGAGGTTGAGGCGGCGATAGCGCATCGTGATGGTGTTGCCGCGCAGGATGCCCATGCGCTTCAGGCAGCGTGAGGTGCCCGTGGTGGCATCGTCCTTCGGCACGGTGAAGATCAGCGCCGTGGCGGAGCCGACCAGGTTGAAAAACTCCGGCTTCATCTTGCGGTCTGTCTTGGCATAGAGCTCGATCGCATAATCCTTGCCGCGGCAGCCGAGCGACAATTCCTTGGCGGCCGGGTGTGTGAGGTATGTGATGTTGGCGGCGCTGAAATTGACCTTCAGCCCGTCGATCTGGCCGGCGAGTTGCTTTGCGATGTCGACGCAGGGATCGGCATGCGCGGGTGTTGCCGCGAAGGCCGGCGCCAGCGCGATCAGCGCGGCGTGCAGGGTGGAGCGGATGCCCAAAGGCAAGCGTCGGCGCAACGGTGCTGTCACGAAATACCCCCGCGGTACGAAAATACGCGAAGCTACATGCAGGCTCCCGCGCAGCGCGTCAATATGGCCCGCCCGTCAGGACGTGCACTTGCCGTCCTGTGCCTTGGAGGCGCCGGCGGCGCGGCGCTCGCAGTCATTGCCGTAGGTCTTGCCGTCGCAGCCGCACACGGGCTTGTAGATCTTGTTGCAGATCGTCGGGCGGAACGCGCAGGTGCCGGACTGGTCGGCACGTCCGCAGCTGCCGGGTTTGAACTGGCAGAATTGGCCGCGACTGCTGCATTGCACGCCGGCAAGGCCGCCGCAGGCCCTGCCGAGCCGTGCTGCATCGGCGCCGCTCGGGAGCGCGACCAGCAAGGCGAGCGCCGCAAACCCAAAGAAAAGCGCTGTCTTCATGAAGGCCTCCTGGTGGCGTCCCGGTGGTTTCCGTGTCCGGTGTCCGCCGAATGCACAGCGTTGTGGCAAGCCGAGATTACCGAGGGATGAAACCTAGCACGTGGATTGCCGCTCCGGCGCATGGCTGGAAGACGGCCGGCTTCCCTTTCCTTTGTCCGAAAAAGGCTTAGAACGGCTCTACATTGCCGGCGGCCCCGCGGCCGGACCGGGCCTTTCGAAACCGACGAGCAGCTCATGAACGCCCCCTCAGCCTTTCCCGACCAGCAGAAGCCCGTTCCGCCCTACAAGCACACCCCGCTGTTCCCGCTCGGTGCCGACACCACGCCCTACAAGAAGGTGACGAGCGAGGGCGTCCGGGTCGAGAAGGTCCTGGGCAAGGACATGCTGGTGGTGTCGCGCGAGGCGCTGCGGGCGCTCTCCGAGGCCGCCTTCGGTGACATCAATCACTATCTGCGGCCGGGCCATCTGAAGCAGCTGCGCTCGATCCTCGAGGACAAGGAAGCCAGCGACAACGACAAGTTCGTCGCCTTCGACTTCCTCAAGAACGCCAACATCGCCGCCGGCGGCGTGCTGCCGATGTGCCAGGACACCGGCACCGCGATCATCATGGGCAAGAAGGGCTGCAACGTCATCACCGACGGCGACGACGAGGCCGCGCTCTCCGAAGGCGCGCGCGATGCCTATCTGCGCCGCAACCTGCGTTACTCGCAGGTAGCTCCCTTGTCGATGTATGAGGAGAAGAACACCGCCAACAACATGCCGGCGCAGTGCGAGATCTACGCCGAGGGCGATGACGCCTACAAGTTCATGTTCATGGCCAAGGGCGGCGGCAGCGCCAACAAGAGCTTCCTGTTCCAGGCGACGCCCTCGGTGCTGACGAAAGATCGTCTGCTGGCGTTCCTGAAGGAGAAGGTGCTGACGCTCGGCACCGCGGCGTGCCCGCCGTACCACCTTGCGATCGTGATCGGCGGCACCTCGGCCGAGCTCTGCATGAAGACGGTGAAGCTCGCATCGGCGCGCTATCTCGATGCGCTGCCGACCCACGGCTCGGCCGACGGCAATGCGTTCCGCGATCTCGAGATGGAGCAGGAAATCCTCAAGATGACGCAGTCGCTCGGTGTCGGCGCGCAGTTCGGCGGCAAGTATTTCTGCCACGACGTGCGCGTGATCCGGATGCCGCGCCACGGCGCCTCGCTGCCGATCGGGCTCGGCGTCTCCTGCTCGGCGGACCGCCAGGTGCTCGGCAAGATCACCAGGGACGGCGTCTATCTCGAGGAGCTCGAGCACAACCCGGCGCAGTATCTGCCGGCAGTCGAGCAATCGCTCGGCGGCGATGTGGTCAAGATCGACCTCAACAAGCCGATGAAGGAGATTCTCGCTACGCTGTCGCAATATCCGATCAAGACCCGGGTCTCGATGACCGGCACCATGATCGTCGCGCGCGACTCCGCCCACGCCAAGCTGCGCGAGCGGCTGGAGAAGGGCGAGCCGCTGCCGGATTATTTCAAGAATCATCCGGTCTATTACGCGGGTCCGGCCAAGACGCCGGACGGCTACGCCTCCGGAGCGTTCGGCCCGACCACGGCGGGCCGCATGGACTCCTTCGTCGACCAGTTCCAGGCCGCAGGCGGCTCGATGGTGATGGTCGCCAAGGGCAACCGCGCCGTCGCGGTGCGCGAGGCCTGCAAGAAGCACGGCGGCTTCTATCTCGGCTCGATCGGCGGCGCGGCGGCGAACCTCGCCGAGCACTGCATCAAGAAGGTCGAAGTGGTCGAGTATCCCGAGCTCGGCATGGAGGCGATCTGGCGCATCGAAGTGGTCGACTTCCCGGCCTTCATCATCATCGATGACAAGGGCAACGATTTCTTCAAGGAATTGAACCTGGGTTGATTGCGGTCGGCCTCGACGGCTTTTCGAAGGGCTGGGTCGCCGTCAGCATCGACGGCGACCGCCGCACACTTTCCTTTCACGGCGATGTCGCGGACGCGCTGTCGCGTCCGTTCGATCGTGCCGGGATCGATATCCCGATCGGCATGACCGATGACGGCGAGCGCGCCTGCGATCGTCTCGCACGCGCGCGCCTGCGCCCGCATACCTCGCGCGTCTTCACCGGTGCGCGGCGCTGGCTGTGGCTGGAATTTCAAGACCCCGACAAGGCGAACAAGGAAGCGCGGCGGCGCGGCCAGACCGCCGTCTCGCGCCAGCTCTGGCACCTCGGGCCGAAGATCATGGAGGTCGATGCGTTCGTGCGTGCGAATGCCGCGCGCGAGATCCGCGAGGTGCATCCTGAGCTGGTGTTTCTGCGGCTGAACGGCGGCACGCCGCTGCCGCGCAAGAAATCGGAGGAGGGCGATGCACTCCGTCGCAAGCTGCTCAAGCGAGCAGGTTTCCGCGAGATCGATCGCTGGCTCACCGTCACGCGGATCGGCAGCGGCGCGAAGCGCGACGATGTGCTGGATGCCTGCGCGGTGGCGTTGGCTGCCCATGAACCAAGCGGCTGCGTTCCGGAGGGACCGCAGCCGCTGGATGGACATGATCTGCCGATGCAGATCTGGTTCTAGAAGATCGCGCTTATGCCCGCGTGCCGGTGAAGGGGAAACTGCCCATCGGGCCGATGCCCATCTCGCCGGAGATGCCGTCGCCAGCGACCTTGCCGGTGAATTCGAGCGTCAGCGGCATCGGATTGGTGATGGAAACCTTCCAGGCGACGTCGTCGCCGTTCACGGTGCCGTCGAAGATCTCGGTGGAATTGCCCTCGGCGCCCTGCGTGCCGGTGAGCGTGCCGCCTGAGCTTGCCAGCGACAGTGTCGCCTTGCGCTCGCCCATCGGCGTCGTCATCGTGAGATTCCAGTTTCCGTCCACCGCCATTGATGTATCCCCTCGGTTATTTGTAGCGTCGCGGGTATAACCCATCTTGCTGCTTGCGCCTAGTTCGCCGCTAGCGGCGATCAGGCGCGGGCCGTGGCGCGCAGCCGGCTGCCGGTCAGGAAGCGGAAGGCGACATACTGGATCGCGAAGGCGGCGATCTTGGCACCGACCAGCACCACCGACACGTAGAACGCCCACAGCTTGATGTCACCGGTCGCTGCGATCGCGATGGTGCCGGCGGCGAGGATAAACATCAGCCCGGCCCAGGCATAGCCGGCGAGGGTGGCGTATTCCGGAATGGTCTCGGTCACGATCGGCGGCAGATAACGCAGCATCCAGCCGCGCTTCAACATGATCGTGCCGATCGCGATATGGCCGATCGCGGGCTTGGCCAGCACGAAGCGCGGATCGTTGGTGAGTAGCGTCGCGCCGCCCAGCACGATCACCAGCCCAAGGCTCGCCCAGGTCATGGTGCCGAGCGCCTGTCCCTTGACGCGCGCATAGACCACTTGCGCGACCGCGCCGGCGATCGCAACGCCGGTGGCGACCAGGACGTTGTCGGTGGCGAGATAGACCACCAGGAACACGATGGTGGAGAGGAAGTCGCTCGCGAGCCTGGCAAATACGCGCTTCATCGTCGTGGTTTCCGTTTCCTCGGGCGAGTGAATGTTCTGGTATCGTTATGGCAGCGTTCAGTGCGACGGCAGCGCGTTGGCCGGCGGCGTGCCGTACTTGGCCGCGCGATACTGCGGATACCAGCGGGTGAAGCCGACTGCGGCGTTGCGCGCGGCGAAGGCAACCAGCAGGCCCGTCCACAGCGGCAGCGCCGGCACATAGAGCACTGCGATGTTGCTGATCAACATCAGCAGCGTCGCGGCGGTCCAGGCGCCGGTGATCAAATAGTTGGCGTAGAGGAAGCCAGGCTGCTTCGCGGTTTTGGCATCGACTTGCTCGAGCGCGTATTGCCGCGTGAAGGGATGGCCGATCAGGATCGAGCCGAGCGACACCAGGAGGATGCCGGCATCGACCGCGATCTTCACCGCGATCATGCTCGGCGTCGCATCGACGAAGGTGAGGTAGCTGCCGACCGCGGTGAACACGACCACCGAACCGATGCCGAGGATCTTGATGCTGCGGCGGCGCGCGATGTCGAACGCGATGACGGCAAGGCAGATCAGTGCGGCACAGAGCAGGCTCACCGTCGCCGAGGTCACCAGCATCAGCGTAGCGAAAGCGCCGTAGGGGGCGAGGATCAGAAAGATCGTCATTGGAAGCCTCGAAGGCCAATCTTTACAATGTAAAGATAACCTAGCGGCGGGAGAGAAAAGCGTCAAGCGAAATCTTTACAGTGTCAAAATCATGAGGCGGCATGGAAAACGTGAATTATTCCAATCGAATAGGGCGTGATGGTTCGCCGGCGTGCTCTTCGCCGTCGTCATGGCCGGGCTTGTCCCGGCCATCCGTGTCACTCGTTCAACAGCTGAAGAACGTTGCTGTCCGGGCTGGGCTCCGTGTTTGGCCGAGAGCGATAAATGGTCGAGCTTGGGCTTGTTGCAGCAAGCTGGCCCCGACCGTGAGTTGCTAGCGCTTTGGAAGGCGTGATTAGCTGCAAGCGAGGAAGGAAGCGACGTCGCTCCAAAACTCGTCCTGCATAGGCAAGAATATTGATGAGTGGTTCGAACATGGCAGCGGCGAATTGCAAGACAAGGCTGACAAGGGCGTGCTGTGCGGCAATATTGATAGCCCTCCTGACGGATCTATGTCCAAAGGTCGCGGCGCAAGAGGGGATCTTCCGCTGGCGAGTCAATCGAACGGAGAAACAGTCCGTCCTCGTTCAAGCTGCGTCTGATGCAACCGATGATTTCGGTCGTGTCGCCCTTTCGTGTGAACCTGGGTCTGGGAACATCGAAGTCTCGGTGATGATGGAGGACGATCAGCGTGCCAAATTCGCGGAACTTCTGAAGAGCGAGCGCTATCCAACCGTTACGCTGTCGAACGGCGGTGAGGACAGCAAGTCGGTGATCGATAAGCTTGTCTTCAGTGACGTGGGCGGCTGGTCATACGCCTTTCAAGTGCAAGATGATGACAAGTGGCTGGTCGATTTCGAAAAGACCGGAACGCTGCGCTTTAGGGTAGGAGACACCATAGACGACAGCGATAGTTTGAACGTCGGTCTCGACGCCATCTCGACCTTTCGAGATCAGTGCAGAAAACGGCCGCAGGCACCACCCCCATCGACTCACTCCGGCGGATCGTTGCCGTGGACCCAGCCGAATCCAAACGCATTCCCGCCGCCTCCATCGATCTCCGGTCGACGCGAGCAGTAATTCTTGATCGGCGGTCTTGAACCGCGCCGCGCCGGGCGCAACGCGCATTCACCTCGGGACTGAGCCGGACGTTGGAGCGGCCGGCTTGTACCGGAGTCGCGCGCCCGGTCTCGGCCAAAACCTGCCCCGGGCGCGACAGTGGAGGACTTAGCTTGTGTTGGAGAGGGAGCGCCGCTACTCCGCCCCGACCCAATTGCCGTGGAATCCATCCGGCACGCGGTGGCCGAGATGGACCAGCGCGGTCGGGCCCGCTTCGACATCCTGTGCGTTGAACACGGCGAGGTCGCTGCGGTTTTCGCGGGCGCGCCAGACCACGGCGAGCAGCCAGCCGTCGCCTTCCGCGGCATCGGCGCTGCGCTCGACGAACACGGGCTCGGAGATCGTATCACCGGCGGGCAGCAAATAATGGCCAAGCCGCTTGCCGCGGCCGTCGACATGCACGATGCCCGACAGCGCGCCGAACATCGGCAGGTCGGGGTTGGCGCAGGCGTACCAGCCGTGATTGCTGGCAAGTCCGGCGCGACGATCGTCGACGCGGGGGAATTCGCCGGTGAGGTCGTCGAGATAGGTTTGCGTGAAGCGGTCGGTATTGCCCGAGAGATCGAAGGTCCAGCGGCAATAGCGCGCGCGGTTCTTCTTCGGGTCGGTCGGCGAGCCGTCCGGATGGTTGAACAGCGGCGCTTCCTCGAACTGCATCACGTCGGCGATGATGCGGTTGCCTTCCTCCCACGCGTTCATGACATGGAAGACGTAGCAGGTCTCGGCACGGAACCAGACGATGTCCTTGGACGAACCGCTACGCTTCATCACGCCGACATAGGCGCCTTTCTCCGGCTCCCAAGCGTAGGGCGCCTGTCCGCGCATCGCGCGCTGCACGCTGCCGGTGATCGGCAAGATCGGAAACAGCACGTGGTTCTCGGTGACGATGAAGTCGTGCACCATGCTGGCATAGGGCGCCTCGAAGCGTTCGAAACGCTTGACCACGCCGGACGCATCGATCGCGCCGTATGACAGCACCGGCGTCAGCGGACCGGCGGCGTTGTAGCCGAAGAACACCAGCTCGCCGGTGACCGGATCGATCTTCGGATGTGCACTGAAGGGGCCGGAAATAGCGCCCTTGTAGTCGCAATAGCCGAGGCGATTCAGCGTGCCGGGTTCGATCTCGGTCGGCAAATGGCTCTCGACGAGCGCGAGCAGCTTGCCGCCATGGAAGATGATGTTGGTGTTCGCGACGCAGCCATCGGTCGTGATGTCGGCAGGAGCGTCCGGCAGCTTGCGGCCGAAGCCGCCGAACAGTGCGCGTCCGGCGTCGTGCTCGGCTTGCCATTTCGTGGTGCGGACCCAGCGGTTGCGATAGCTGGCGCGGCCGTTCTCGAGATGGAAGGCGTGCAGCATGCCGTCGCCGACGAACCAGTGTGCGCCCGGCACATCGAATTGCGGGTTGGGGCCGTTGCGGTACAGCGTGCCGTTCAATTCGCGCGGCAGTTCGCCGGTGATCTTCAGGAATGGCGCATCGGCTTCAAACGGGATCGGCGCCAGATTGGACCGCGCCGCGTTCGAGGTGACCTGATCGAGCATTCGCATCTCCCTGCATTATGATCTTTACATCGTAAAGATATCAGTAGGGAGGGTGCCTTCGATCGTCAAGCAAAATCTTTACAGTGTAAAAATTGCGACATATAACGGCGTCATGGCAAGATTATCCAAGGAAAACAAAGCGGCTCGCACGACGCGGGCCCCGACGCGCCGGGTTGCGCGTGCCGCGGCGGATCGTCCGACATCGCGGCGCAAGGCCAATGACACGCCGTATCATCACGGCGATCTGCGTGAGGCGCTGTTGAAGGCCGCCGAGCGCGTGCTCGAGCGTGACGGGCTGGCGGGTCTGACCTTGCGCGCGGTGGCGCGCGAGGCCGGCGTGTCGCACGCAGCGCCGACGCATCATTTCGGCGATCTCACGGGCCTGCTCAGCGAACTCGCGGCGATCGGTTTTCGGCAATTCGGCCAGGCGATGGCGACCGCGAACGCGTCCGCGGCCACGCCGCCGGAGAAGGGAGTGGCGAGCGCCAAGGCCTACGTCGCCTATGCGCAGGCCCATCCCGGCATGTATGGGCTGATGTTCCGCAGCGAGCGGCTCGATCATGCGCGGCCGTCGCTGCACGAGGCGTCGGAAGCGTCGTTCGCGGGGCTGACCCGCGGCGTCGGCGCCAGCCGGCATGAGGAGATCTCCAAGGAGGTGCTGACGCTGGACCAGGCCGCGGCGATCGCCTCCGCCTGGTCGCTGGTGCACGGCTTCACCATGCTGCTGCTCGACGGCCGTCTCAAGACGATCCTGGATCGCGCGCCCGCAGGCACGTCCGCGGAGACGTTGTTGAGCGCGATGCTGGGTCGATCGGGAAGCAGACAGCCGCGGCCGTGACCGATGCTGTCGCCGCGATCAGCGCCTGGTGAGCGCTGTGGTCCGGCCGCTCTCGCCGACCGCCTTCACCTGATCCGTGCCGCATTGGAAATCGCGGGCGAAACCGTCGGCGGCCTGCCGCGCCAGTTCGTTGGCGTTGGGATTGGCGGCGACATCGACATAAGCGACGTGACAGACATCGCCCGGCGGCAGCCGCGTCACCGCGAGCATCGCCCGCGAGACGGGTCCGCCGTGCTTGTCCTGTTCGCTGTTGTCGGCGATCTGCCAGCGTTGGATGATCGCAAAAGGCTTGCTGCCTGCGGCGCGCCATTCGACCGTTTCGCCGGTCGAGCTGAACGGGCCGAACCAGGCCTGCGCCGCCGGTTCCTTCGCCTCAGCCGCGCGATTTCAGCCCACCGAGACCACTTCGCGCAGATCGCCCTCGTTGATCAGCACCACAAGGCCGGATTTGCGGTCGAGGTGTAGCTGCTGCTGATCGTCTCAGAGGCAGCCTGACCGGGATTTGCGCAGGCGAGCGCCATAATGATTGTTGCAAAAGCCGGGTATTTCACGTGGGAAACCTGCGATCCGGACGTTACTTTGTGTCTGACATATGCAATCTGTGGAAGGTTCAACAGACACGCGGGAAACACCTGACAGGCGCGCGGAATCGTCCTAGAAGGGCGGCTTCGCAACTTTGTCGCGTGCGCCCCGGCGTGCCGTAGCCTCGATCATCATGCCCGCATCATTATCGCACAAGCCCTATCGCGTTGGTCGCTCCCGTACCGGCCTCGGCCTCTTCGCCACCAAGCCGATCAAGAAAGGCACCAAGATCATCCGCTATTTCGGGCCGATCCTCGACTCCAAGAAAAAGGATGAGGACGCGATCGAGAACAAATACCTGTTCGAGCTGACCAACCGCTGGACCATCGACGGCTCGGTCCGCGAGAACGTCGCCCGCTACATCAACCACGCCTGCCGGCCCAACGCGGAATCCGACGTTCGCCCGCGTAAACGCAAGGTGTTCATCCGCGCCATCAAGGACATCGAGCCGGGCGACGAGATCAACTACGATTACGGAACCGACTATTTCAAAGCCTATCTGAAGCCGATCGGCTGCAAGTGCGACGCCTGCGAGAAGAAGCGCAAGAAGCAGCGCGCGGAGGCGAGGGCGGAGCGGCTGCGGCTAAAGGAAAAGGCCGAACGTAAGGCCAGGCGCGAGGCCGAGAAACTTGCTGAAAGCCGCGCCAAGGAGCGGAAGGCCAAGGCGAAGAAGGCCGCCAAGGCAAACGGCAAGACTGCAAACAGCAAGACCCTGAATGGCAAGGCCTTGAACGGCAAACACCTCAACGGCCACAGCCTCACTGCTGCGGCCGGTAGGCGGGCGGTCCCTTCGAAGCGCGGCGCCGCGCGCCCGCTGCAAGCCTGAGTCCCTCGACCGATCCTGTTCGCCGACCGTCATGATGCGCGCGCCGGCCGCGGCAGGTAGGCGCATTCCGCCAGCGTGGTTCCGTCGAGCTCGCGCATGAAGGCTTCGCGCGCCGCAGCGAGCCTTGCCTTCAGCCGGCAACGCGGCAGCAGCACGCAATCCCCGCCATCATCCCTGAAACATTCGACCAGCGCGCTGCCGCCTTCCAGCGCGCGGACCACTTGCCCGAGGGTGATTGTCTCCGCCGGCCGCGCCAGCGAAAACCCGCCGCCCGCGCCGCGCTGGGTCGCGATGAAGCCGGCCTCTGCGAGGTCGCGCACCACCTTGGCGAGGTGATTACGGGAGATGCCGAACTCGGCCGCGATCTCGCTGGTCGCAAACGAGCGATCCGGTTCGCCGGCCAGCCGCATCAGGGCGCGGAGCGCAAAATCCGTGAATGAAGTCAGGCGCATGGAAGCCCTTCGAAATCGGCGCTTGGCGGATCAGCTATAGCAGTCTAAATAGGCATTTAAAATGCATATTTAGGATTTGAGCGATGACCGGAGCAGAGCGCCGCGAGCAGATCACCGCCGAGATCGTCGCGCAGACCGGAATCACCGAGGCGATGATCGCGCAGCTGGTGCACGGATTCTACGCCAAGGTCCGCAGGGACCCGATGATCGGGCCGGTGTTCGAGGCCAGGATCACCGATTGGGAGCCGCACCTCGCCCAGATGTGCGCATTCTGGTCCTCGGTCGCGCTGATGACCGGGCGCTATCACGGCACGCCGATGGTCAAGCACATGAAGCTGCCGATCGACGCCGCGCATTTCGACCGCTGGCTAGAGCTGTTCGAGGCGACCGCACATGAACTGTGCCCGCCCGTTGCAGCAGTTCATTTCATCGAGCGCGCGCGCCGCATCGCCGCGAGCCTCGAGATGGGCGTCGCCGGCGGGCAGGGAGTGATGCTGGGGGTGGGCGAAAGATACAGACGAAGTCTCCCCTCGTCATTCCGGGGCTCGCCAACGGGTCCGCGCGAAGCGCGGCCCGATGACAGGCTCCGCGAGAGCCCGGAATCCATCGGGCCATAATCTCTGCAGCACAATGGATTCCGGGTTCGCGCCAAGGGCGCGCCCCGGAATAACGAGATTAGCAATCCATCCCTTGCTTGCCGAGAGATGGATTGCTTCGTCGCTTCGCTCCTCGCAATGACGATGAGTGGCCTACGCCGTCACCGCACCCTCACTCCTGCGCAATCCGACATATTGCAGCTCGGCGAACACGCCGGTGGCGATCGCCTGGGCGAGGATGACGATGGTCCCGAGCAGATTCGGCGACACCGCGCCCGAGAGCAGCAGCGCGATGCTGGCGAGCGTCCAGGCCGCGTTGCCGGCGACCACGAGGATCACGGGGCCTTTCGGCAGCGAGGTCCGCGCGCCGAGCCAGCCGACCAGCGCGGTGTAGGCGATCAGGAACAGTCCGGTCTCGCGCAGCAGCGCGTCCGGCAGGCCGAGCAGCGAGGCCAGCGTGCTGGTGTCGAGCACCATTGCGACCGCGGATACGCCGCTGAACACGGCATCGGCAAGCAAAGCGCAGCGCAGCAGCGGGGACGAATGGATCATGGCAGCATCTCCTTGGGTTGGAGGGGTTGGTCAGCGCAACAGGGACTGAAGCTGACGCCACAGCCGCGGCGGGCACAGCGCCTTGCCGACCCTCATCTCGGCCGCGTAGACCTGCGCGAACACGAACAGGCCGGTTGCATGCACGAGCGGCTGGGGCATGTTGAGCGAGCGCGCGACCAGCCAGGTGGCCAGATGGACCAGCCACGGCAGCAGGACGGCGAAGGCGCGGATAAGGGACAGCATCAGCATGGTCATCTCCTGTGCCGTGGAAGATGAGCCGGCCGGCGCGCCAATTCGATTACCTCGGGCGTAATGGAACGGGCGAATTCCGCATGGTAGGTTTTGCACCATGAACGCACATGCATCCCTGGCGCGGGCCGAGCCCGCAAAACCCGTCCTGATCGGCGAGCACCTGCGCGAATGGCGGCAGCGCCGCCATCTCAGCCAGCTCGACCTTGCCGTCGATGCCGAGATCTCGGCGCGGCATCTGAGCTTCGTCGAGACCGGCCGCTCGGCGCCGTCGCGCGACATGGTCCTCAAACTGGCGGAGCGCCTCGACGTGCCCCTACGCGAACGCAACGTGCTGCTGGTCGCCGCGGGCTTCGCACCCGCATTCCCGCAACGTTCGCTGGAGGATCCGGCGCTGAAATCGGCGCGGGAGGCAATCAACCTGGTGCTGAAGGCGCATGAGCCCAATCCGGCGCTGGCCTATGACCGGCACTGGAATCTGGTCTCCGCCAATCGCATGGTGGCGCCGCTGCTCGAGGGCGTGCCGCAGCGGCTGCTCGGCCAGCCCTTCAACATCCTCAGGCTCGCCTTCCACCCGGAGGGGTTGGCGCCGCGCACCGTCAATCTGGCGGAATGGGCTGCGCATCTGCTGGAGCGGCTGCACCGGCAATGCGAGGCGACGGCGGATCCGGAGCTGCTCAAGCTCTACCAGGACCTGAAGTCCTATCCGATCCCGGCGCGCTCGGCGCCGATCACCACCGACAACAATGTCGCGCTGCCCTTCAAGCTCAGCCTCAACGGCGAGATCCTGAGCTTCATCTCGACCACCATGGTGTTCGGCACCCCGGTCGACATCACGCTGCAGGAACTGGCGCTGGAGACCTTCTTTCCGGCCGATGAGCTGACCGCCGAGCGGATGCGGCAGATGGCAGCCAGTATGAAATAGCGGCTTGTCTCGGGGCGCTTTCGGCCTACCTTTGGGGTTCCAAATTTGCCGGGAACCCTGCCATGAGCGATCTGAAGCCGCTTCGCCTCGACATCGTCTCCGACGTCGTTTGTCCCTGGTGCTACATCGGCAAGCATCGCATCGAGGATGCGCTCAAGCTGGTGCCCGACGTGCCGGTCGAGGTGCACTGGCGGCCGTTCTTCCTCAACAATTGGGTGCCGCGCGAGGGCATCAGCCGCGACGAATATCTGACCGCCAAGTTCGGCTCGGTCGAAGCCTACAAGGGCATCGCCGGCCGCGTGGTCGCCGCCGCCAACGAGGAGGGGCTGACCTATCATCCCGAACTCGTCAAGCGCCAGCCCAACACGATCGATTGCCACCGTCTGATCCATTGGGCCGAGGCCAAGGGCAAGGCGGCCGAGATGAAGCAGCGGCTGATGGAATTGTACTTCCGCGACGGCGGCGATCTCACCGACAGCAATGTGCTGGTGCAGGCGGCCGCCGATGTCGGGCTCGACGCCGACGACATCCGCAAGCGTCTTGCCTCCGACGAGGACGTTGCCCTGGTCTCGGCGCAGGCCCAGGAGGCGGCCGAGAAGGGCATCTCCGGCGTGCCGACCTTCGTGTTCGCGCAGAAATACGCGGTGTCCGGCGCCCAGCCGGCCGAGCAGCTCGCCCGCGCCATCCGCCAGGTCTCGGCCGAGATCAACGCGCAGGCGGCAGAGTAGTCCGCGGGTCCCCATCGAAAGCCCGGCTCGCGCCGGGCTTTTTCATTTGCCCACTTCCATCCGAAATCATCAGGGAGACAACCATGATCTATGAGCTGCGCACCTACACGGTCCGTCCAGGAACCGTCGGCGAGATGGTGAAGGCCGCGAGCACGATCTCGCGCGACATCCGCGCCGATAATTTCGGCAAGCTGGAAGGCTACTGGATCACCGAGATCGGGCCGCTCAATCAGGTCATGCACATGTGGAGCTACGCCGATCTCAACGAGCGGGCCCGGCTGCGTGCGGAGCTTGCGAAAAATCCGCGCTGGACCGGCGAGTACATTCCGGTGATTCGTCCGCTGCTGATGCGCCAGGACGTCCGGCTGATGAATGCGATCATTCCGCCGGTGGCGCCGGCCACGACCGGCAACATCTACGAATTCCGCAATTATCGCGCCAAGCCGGTCGGCGCGGCCAAGCAATGGCTCGACCTGATCACCGGCGTGATGCCCGAGCGCGAGAAATATTCCAAGGTCGTCGGCCTCTGGGCCACCGATGCCGGGCAGCCCAACGAGGTCTGCCACATCTGGGCCTATCCCGATCTCAATGCCCGCGCCGCGGCGCGCGGCAACGCGCTGAAGGATCCGGCCTGGCAGGAATTCCTGGGCAAGGGCACGCAGCTGCTCGAGGAGATGCACTCGACGATCATGCTGCCGGCGCCGCACTCGCCGTTGCAGTAGCGGACGGTGGCGCAGAAAGCCTCACCCGACGTTTCCATCGGATGAGGCTTTCCAAGGCAAGGGCATGCGCCGCCTGAGAAACAGCGCATCGCGACGCTAAAAGGGCCAGCTGACACCAACCTGACGGCTAAGCCGGTTGTTTCCTGATGTGTCTGCATGGCTACGAAAGGGTAAACCGTCGGTTGAGGCCCTTGCGCCGCCGTGTGCTAGGCCGGCTTCCGCTGACTGCGGATGAAGCGAACGGCATTGCGGGCGGCCTCGTAGGCGACATTGTTCAGCGTCAGCGCGGCATGAATGGCGCCGACCATCGGATCGCGGCGTCGTAGCGGCAGCAGCACGTCGCCGATCGCGAAGCGGCCGCGCCAGATCGGGTCGATCATCGGATGGCCGGACGCCGCGGTGGAATCGGCCGAATTGATCGCCGGATCGGCGCAGAGATGGCGCGTCAGCTCAAGCGTCAGCTGCGTGCCGGGCGAATGCTTCGCAAAGCGCTCGTCGATGCCGATCTTGAAGAAGAACGCACGGTCCTGGTGGCGTACCACGATGCCGCCGGCGACGGCCGTGCCGCCCGCATGCAGCGTGACGATCTCGCAGCGCCCGGTCTCGGCCATTGCCGAGGTCGCGCGGCGGATGAAGGCGGCGTCGCCGGCGTGCTGGCTGAGCGCGGTGCCGCGCTGGCCCTTCCAGCCGCCAGCTTCGAGCGCAAGGAACGTCTCGAGCGCCACTGCGACGGCGCGCGGCGTACGCGCGACATCGAAGCGCACCGCGCCGTGGTCGGACAGGCGATGGCGCTGCCGCCGCAGCTCCTTCAGCTTCTTGGGCCCGAGCGCGTCGCGCAGCAAATCGTCGGCATCACGCGTCGCATCGAGCTGCGCGCGCTGATAGGTGCTCAGCAGGCGCGGCTGCAAACCATCCCTTGCGAGCACCGTGCGGATCGCCGCCATGGCCGGGCCATCGAGCGACATCGTGCGCAGGATCAGCGCATGCGCGCCCGCATCGCGTGCCTGCTGCAGTATCTGGCCGGCGGCCTGCTCGGCGGCGTCGCGATCCAGCAGCGGCGTGCACAGCGTGCCGTAGGGCTCGGCGCCGACCAGCGCAGGCAAGGGGATCCGATAGATTCGCCGAAATGGCACGACCGGCAACAGCCCGATCAATTGCCCGGCATCGCCGGTGGCGCTGAGCAGCGATGCGCCGGTGCGACCGCGGGCGGAGGCATCGACCGCCAATTCCCAGTCCGCCTGGTAGTAGCCGTTGGGCTCGATCGCGCGCTCGGCAAGCGCGCGCCATGCGCCGACCGGCGCCGCAGACAGCGGCGGCAACGCGCGATCGTCCGTGGCATCCTTGCGCGATGCACGGCGGATCATTGCCTGGTCAGCAATATCGGCCACGTCCCTTTTCCCCGATGCGCACGCACGGCAGATCAGCCGGCGTTCGTCAGGGCAACGCTAGAGCAAAGAGATGGAAAATGCCGTTGAGGCCATCGGGCAATTTGAGCGGTAATGTTAACGGGCCATTCAGGATGCGGCTCGTGATGAGCAACCCCGTCCAGGCTCAGGGTTTGGTGCTCTTCTGCGCGTCCGCCGCAACGGTGCTCTCGACCGGCTCGTAACTCTCGGTCAGGCAATTGTCGTCGGCCTCGACCTGCCGGCGATCGAAGATCGCGCCTTCACTGATGAAGACGCGATAGGTCTGCGTCCCCAGCGGCTTGCCGATCACCGAAGTCAGTTCGGCACGCACGCAGGCAGTCCAGCCGGTGCCGCGCGGGTCGTGCAGCGGAGCGGAGACCCGCACATGGGACGGCTGCGAGCCGGCGGTGAACACTGAATCCAGCTTGCCCGCAACCAGCCGCTTGACATCCGGAGGCGTCTCGAGCGGCGCCGGCTCGGTGGCCTTGACCTTCAACATCTCCGGCCACACCGCGTGGCTGTCCGCCAGCCCGCAGCCGCTCAATATCAAGGCGGCGCCGGCCAGCAGCGCCGCCAGGTGTACTTGTCCCTGTCCCATCGACCGGATTTAATGTTCCGCCGCCAACATTGCGCCCCCCTGGTGGGGCTGAATTCGGCTCACGCGACGCTTTGTCGATCAACAAATGTCGAGCGACAAGTTATCTTTGGGGTAGAGGTGTTGCCGGATGTTTCTACGGCTGCGGGGGAGAGAGACTGACATGAAAAGCTTCACGGTTGCTGCCGTCATTCTGGCGCTGATCGCGACACCGACCCTGGCTCAGGGCCGGCGGGGCGGCGGAGGCGACGACAGGAAGACGGAGCAGAAGCCCAAGATCGACGAGAAGGCCTACAAGGCCGCGCTCGATCGGATCCCCGAGCCCAAGGAGAAATACGATCCCTGGGGCGTCACCAAGCCGGCCGCTGATCCGGCCAAGAAGCCGAAATAGTCAGCCGCGATAGCCGGGGCCTATCGGGTTCCTGTGACGTCGCGACATCACAATCGGCGCCGGTGGCTGCACTTTGCCGCACGGCATGAACCTTCGTCTGACGGCGTCAGACCCATCTCCGATATCATGTGTCGGAGGCCGCCATGCTTCGCCGTTCGCTCCTCGGCCTGATCGTTCCGGCTGCGATCCTGTTCGGTGCCGTGCCGGCATCGGCAGAGAGCCGGCTGGCGCTCGTGATCGGGCAGTCCGCCTACAAGTCGGTTCCCGCGCTGCCCAATCCGGCCAACGACGCCAGGGCCGTGTCACAAATGCTGACCGATGCCGGATTTGCGGTGACGGCGGCGTCGGACCTGTCCCAGGACGAGATGCGCGCACGGATCAGCGATTTCGCCGGCCAGGTGGCGGCCAAGGGCGCCGACACCGTGGCGCTGGTGTTCTATGCCGGGCATGGCCTGCAGATCGATGGCGAGAACTATCTGGTGCCGGTCGACGTCGATCCGAAACGTGAGGCCGACATCCCGATCCAGGCGGTCCGTCTCAATGACATCCTGAACACGCTGACCTCGGTGCCGAGCCGGATGCGCATCGTGCTGCTCGATGCCTGCCGCAACAATCCGTTCCCGGAGCTCAGCAAGACCGCAGGGCACGGGCTTGCCATCGTCGACGCCAGGATCGGTGCGCCCGGCACTTTCGTGTCGTTCTCGACGTCACCGGGCGCCGAAGCCGAGGACGGCAGCGGCGCCAACAGCCCATACACGACCGCGTTGCTGGCTTCGGCGAAGGAGCCGGGGATCCCGATCGAGGATACCTTCAAGCGCGTCCGCCTTGCCGTGAACAAGGCGACCGATGGCCGGCAGACGCCGTGGGACTCCTCGTCGCTCACCGACGACTTCCGCTTCATGGCAGGTCCCTCAGCATCACCGGCACCGGCGCCGGCCGCGGCCAAGCGCACCGTCGACGAATGGAAGCGCGACCTGCAGGGCAAGCCGATCGAGGCTGCCAACGAACTGATCGTGGTGGACGGCACCGACGAAGCCTATGAAGCCTTTGCCGCTGTGTTCGCCGGCACGCCGCGCGGCCTGCAGGCGCGCGACTGGCTCGACCGGCATCGCCGCATGGTGGCGTGGAGCGACGCTGTCCTCGCCAACACCGCAGCGGCCTATCGCAGCTTCCTGGTGCTGTATCCCGACAGCGATCTCACGGCCACGGCGCGCAAGATGATCGAACGGCTGCGTTACCGTCCCGACCTGACGCCGGCCACAGCGCTCAGCGTGCCCGCGACCAATGTCGCGCTGGCGGCGCCGACCTGTCCGTGCAACGCCGCGCCGCCCCCGCAGCAGAAGGCCGCCGTCGCGCCCACCAAGAAGCGTGTCGAGAAGCATGCCGAGCCCGATCCGCCGCGGCGTGCCGGCAAGCGGCCGCCGCGCGACGTGGTCGAGGACGATGTCGTGGTGGTGCGCCGTCCGCCGCCGGCGGTGGTCTATGAGCCCGTCGGGCCGCCTGTTGGAATCGGCATTGGCATCGGGATCGGCGGTGGTGGCTATCGCGGCGGTTATCGCGGCAACGACGGCGGCGGGTATCGCAGGGGTGGATACTGACGCGCCGATCGCGTAAAGGCTTTCCCGCATGAGATGCGGCGTCCGATGATCGCATCCTGCGGGAGGACGCAATGCAGTTCCTGTTTCGCCTGTTTGCCGCGCTGGTGCTGTGCGTCCAGCCGGCGCTCGCCTGGGAGTATTGGGGAGGCGATCGCGGCGGACAGCGCTTCTCACCGCTGACGCAGATCACGTCCGACAATGTCGGCGCGCTGGTGCGCGGCTGGGAATTCCGCACCGGCGATCTCGACGCCCGTCCGCCCGAGGTCATGAAGCGCACCAAGTTCGAGGTGACGCCGCTGTTCGTCGAGGACAGCCTGATCTTCTGCACGCCGTTCAACGAAGTGATCGCGCTCGATCCCGGCACCGGTGCGCAGAAATGGCGTTTCGATCCGAAGATCAGCATGGCGCAGCGGCCGGCCAACCGCTTCGTCTGCCGCGGCGTCGCGCACTGGACCGATGATCGTGCAGCCGATGGTGCGGCCTGCAAGTCGCGCATCTTCACCGGCACCAATGACACGCGCCTGATCGCGCTCGATGCCAGGACCGGCAAGCCATGCGCGGATTTCGGCAACGGCGGCGAGATCAAGATCGACGCCGGGATCAAGCTGGAATGGCCGGGCGAATTTCAGATCACGTCGGCGCCGGTGACAGGCCGCGGCGTGGTGGTGGTCGGGTCCGCGATCGGCGACAACCGGCGGGTCGACGCGCCGGTCGGCGCGGTGCGGGCTTTCGATGCACGGACCGGCCAGCCGCGCTGGACTTTCGATCCGCTGGTGCACAGCGGCATCGAGGCCGGTCACAGCAATGTCTGGGCGCCGATGTCGGTGGATGAGGAGCGGGGCCTGGTGTTCCTGCCGACGACATCGCCGAGTCCCGATTTCTGGGGCGGCAAGCGCCCCGGCAATGACGAGCACGCCAATTCCGTGGTCGCGCTGCGGATCGAGACCGGCGAGTTGGCGTGGGCATTCCAGACCGTGCATCACGACGTCTGGGACTACGACCTGCCGGCGCAGCCGACGCTGGCGCGGATCGACACCGGCGACGGCATGCGCGATGTCGTGATCCAGCCGACCAAGCAGGGTTTTGTGTTCGTGCTCGATCGCGACACCGGCAAGCCGGTGTGGCCGGTCGAGGAGCGCGCGGTCCCGCAGAACGGCGCCGAGGGCGAGCAGCTGTCGCCGACCCAGCCGTTTCCGACCCATGTGCCGCCTTTGTTGACGCAGCGCATGACTGCGGATGACATCGGCGGCCTGCTGCCGGGCCTCGGAAGCGCCGCTTGCGAGAAGCTGCTCGCGCAATCCCGCAATGAGGGCCTCTACACGCCGCCGTCGACGCGTGGCACGATCGTCTATCCGATGACCGGCGGCGGCGTGAACTGGGGCAGCGCGGCGTTCGATCCGGTCAACCAGATCCTGCTCGCCAATGTCAGCCACGCGGCGCATATCATCACGTTGATCCCGCGCGAGCAGGCGAAGGGCTTCAACCCGCCGCCCGGCCATGATTTCGGCCAGCAGGAGGGCGCGCCGTTCGCGATGTCGCGGGCGCTTGCAATGACCTCAGTCGGCACGCCCTGCAACAAGCCGCCGTGGGGCGAGACGGTGGCGGTCGATCTCAAGGCCGGAAAGATCCTCTGGCATTCGACGGTCGGCACCAGCGAGGATCTCGCGCCGCTCGGCATTGCGCTCAAGACCGGCACGCCGCTGCTCAATGGCGTTGCGATCACCGCGGGCGGACTGGTGTTCACCGGCGCGATGGACGCCTATTTGCGCGCGTTCGATGTCAAGTCGGGAAAGCAATTGTGGCTCGGTCGGCTTCCTGTGCCAGGCGTCGCCAATCCGATGACCTATCTGTGGAAAGGCGAGCAGTATGTCGTGATCGGCGCCGGCGGGCATTCCGAGGGCGGCACATCGATCGGCGACAGCGTGGTCGCGTTTCGCCTGCCGCGTCAGGGCGAGGGTGCTTCGCTTCTCGCGCGCTTGATCGATCGTCCCGGTGGACGGTTTGCTGCGAAGGCACTCGCGGCCGGCGTGGTGGTGATCGTGCTGGTCGGACTGCTCTGGCGTTGGCGCAGGAGGCGTCGCGTCGCTGCGGCGTAGTGCGGCAGCGCGCGCGTTGCGCCGCTGCATGACAAATCAGCGACATCGTTTCAGCGACATCGGTTCTCAATGCGTGCACCGAAACGACGTGCAGACGAACGCGCACGATGTCATGCTTGCGTTCGCCGCAACGCTTCGCTTACGAGGTCGCGAGCGGACGCGCAGGGCTTCCAGCGCCTGTTCATTTCAGATCATTGCCCATGGAGATTGCGATGAAGATCACTGCCTCGATCATGTTTGCCGCCGCGCTCGCGCTGTCGTCCGCGCCGGCCAGCGCCACCGTCCTCGATCTCTCGACCATGACCTGCAAGCAGTTCGTCGAGGGCGGCGACGACACCATCAAGATGGTGCTGGTGTGGATGGACGGCTGGTACAAGGGCGATTCCGACGAGGCGATCATCGACACCGACGTGTTTACCGAGAACGCCAGGAAGTTCGGCACCTATTGCGGCAAGAATCCGACCATCAGCATCGTCAACGCCGCCGAGGCCGTGCTCGGCAAGTAAGCTTGCTGCGCAGGTCGCTCCGCTCGCACCTCCAGCGACAAAGGCGGAGCCTTTGCGCGGGATGACGGTGATGGGTTTTGCTGCTGTCTGATTCAACTGTCAAACAGCTTACCCAGTGCCATCACCCGCGCATGCGGGAGATCCAGTATTCCAGAGACGGTCGTGCTTGAGCCGATAGGCCGCGGCGTACTGGGTCGCGCGGTCGAGCCGGGCGACGACAACAGTAGATGCGGACAAAGCCTCACATCTCTCAGGATGACGGTGATGGCAGCGTAGTTCATTCACGCGCGTCGCCTCGGCGTCCTATCCCGGCAACATCGCGAACGCGCTCGATACCATCGCCACCGGCTTGTTGTCGGTGGCGGAGGAGAGCGTGACGCGGCCGAAGCTCATGGTGCGGCCGAGCCGGACCACGCGGGCGTCGGCCAGCACGTCGGAGGCGGTCACCGCGCGCATGAAATGCGTGGTCTGGTCGACCGTGGTCATCGGACGATAGCCCTTGTTGGCGGCGAGGTTGGCCAGCACCATCGCGGTGTCGGCGAACGCCATCAGCGCCTGCCCGCAGACGATGCCGCCGGTGCGGCACAGCCGCTCGGAGAACGGCATGCGCAGGATGGCGCCGGGCTGCCAATCGGCCGCGTTGCCGGGCGGCGGCGTGAACTCGAACTGCTCGATCGACAGATTGAGGTCCTGCACCCAGGGCGCAAAGACGTCGCCGAGCATGCGTTTCGCCTCGTCGATCCCGAATTCACCGGCCTGCTGCATGACGTCCCGCTTCCCCTGTTGATTTATTGTTCTCTAATCTATCGCCTAATTGCGCGTGACATGCACGCCCGGCCGCTTGCCGTCATTCCATTTGCCGTCGATCGCCCGTTCGATCTGGGCGGCGAGCTGCAGCAGCAGCCCGTCGTCGGCCTGCTTTGCGATCGCCTGGATGCCGAGCGGCAGGCCGTGCTCGTTGGTCGCGAGCGGCAGCGAGATCGCCGGGATGCCGCAGAGATTGGCCAGCGGCGTGAAGGCGAAGTTGCGCCAGAGATTGCCGAACCAGTCCAGCACCGACGGGTTGTCCGAGATGGTGAGATATTCCGTGGTGCCGACCTTCGGCGTCGGCAGCGCGGTGACCGGCGTCAGGATGATGTCCCAATCCTCGAAGAAGGCGCCGAAGCCGCGAGATGTCGTGTTGAAGACAGCCTGCATACGCGCGCGATCGGCGAAGCTGAAGTGCCTTCCGTGCTCCCAGATCCGGATGTTGACCGGCTCGATCAGGTCCGCCGGCGGCCGCTCCAGGCCGCGCGCGGCGAGCATGTTGCCGATCACGACGGCGAAATTGCTGATGTAGCAGGTGGTCTGCGCCGCGAAGGCTTCCGCATAGTCGAGCGACGGCAATGCGTAATCGACCTGATGGCCGAGGCCTTCGAGGAAGCGTCCGACCCGCTCGAGCTCGGCGGCGATATGCGGCGTCGCGCGATAGTCGCCCCAGGCGTGCGACAGCGCGATCTTGAGCCGGCCGGGGTCGCGCGCGATCATCGCGGTGTACGGCTCCGGCGGCGTCCAGAACGGCATGAACTCGCCGGGTGCAGGTCCCCGGCAGGCATCGACGAAGGCCGCGGTGTCGCGCACCGAGCGTGACTGGCAGCCCTGGATCGAGACCAGGCCGGTGAGATCGGACAGATGCGGCGCGAGCGAGAACACGCCGCGCGACACTTTCAGTCCGATGTTGCCGTTGACGCCGGCGGGAATCCGGATCGAGCCGCCGCCGTCGGTCGCATGCGTGATCGGCACGACGCCGGCCGCGACCATCGCGGCGCTACCCGCCGACGAGCCGCAGGTGGTGTAGTCGGTGTTCCAGGGATTGCGCGTGACATAGACTGCGGGATTCTCGGCGGAGCTGCAGACCCCGAATTCCGGCGTGGTGGTGCGGCCGATCAGATTGAGCCCGGCCTTGCGCAGCTTCGCGGTCAGGAACGTGTCGGCCGTGGCGCGGTTGCCGCGCATCATCAGCGAGCCCATCTCCTGCAGCCGTCCCTTCAAGGTCGGGCCGAGATCCTTCATCAGGAAGGGCAGGCCGGCGAACGGGCCGTGGAGGTCGGCGCCGTCGCGCGCCGGATCGGCGATCACGTCGTCGAACAACTCGACGACGCCCGAGAGCGCGGGATCGACCTTGGCGACGGCGCTGGCTGCCTGGGCCGCCAGCTCCCGCGGCGTCAGCTCGCCGCTCCGGACGCGCCCGGCGAGCGCCGTCCCGTCGTGCCGCGTCCATTCGTCCCAGCTCATCGCCAAAGTCATTCGTCGATTCCTTTTCTGCTTTGTTGCGCAGTGTAGTTTGGGGGACCGCCCGGTCAAACCATCGCGCCGCCGCTGCGTTCCGACGCGCCGGCACCGCGTTCCGATACGCTGGCGCTGTGTTGCAAGCGCCATGCCCGGCTTGAAAATGCCCCAGTTTCGGCGCCCGATTGCCTCTCGTCAGTGGTGGGGGCGTACATGTTCCGCAGGTTGGTCTTGCTGGGTGGCGTGATTGCGATCGGGCTTGCGCTTGGTGGGTGTACGCGATGCGGTCCGATCTGGGACGACTGGATGCAGTCGCCGAAATCCTGCAAGTCAGATCATCTCTAGGACAGGGACAAGCGCGCGGGCCAGACATGCTTGGCGACCGCTTTCCTGCGGTGATATACCGCTGACGAAAATGCAGGGAGCGTTGTTATGAGAGTTTTGTGCGCAGTTGCGGTCGCGGTGCTGCTGTCGGCACCGGCCTATGCGCAAATGCCGAACGTCAATCTGATGCCTGAGGTCAAGACCAAGACCCAGGAAGAGAAGGACCAGGACGCGGTCAACGACCGGGCCTACAAGAACTCGCTGAGCAAGATTCCGGATGCCAAGGGATCGTCCGATCCCTGGGGCGCGGTGCGCAGTGATGCACCGAAGGCGGCGGCCCATCCCGCCAAGCCGAAAACCAAGACCGGAAGCTCCGCGCAGTAGCGCCGGGCCGGGGCCCCGTCCACCTCCCGCAGACTCGGATTCTCCCGGCGCCGCCCCTATATTGGGGCGTCGTCAGTTGGTCCGGAGTAGCGGCAATGGTGTTTCGTCCGCGCGATCTCGCCAGCCGGATGGCCGCGCGGCGCCAGCCGGATGACGGCTATCTGCGCGAGACCTTCAGCCTGCCGCGCGATCAGGCCCGCCTGCGGGCGCGCGCCTTTCTCAAGCGCTATCCGAAGGCCGCCTATATGAGCGCCGTCGAGAGCTGGCGCGAGCTGCCCGGCGGCGACATCGAGTTCACGATGCGGCGGCTGGCCAGCGCGGACTGAAGCGTAAGGCCGGCCCGCGCAGCGGAGCCGGTCGAACCGGCTGCACCTCAATCCTGATCGCCGCGTCCGCGGCTCCGTCCAAGCCCCAGATTGTTCAACTCGCGGTCGATCCGCAGCTGCACGCGGCGGATCGCCAGGAGGTCGAGTTTCGCTTCGGTCTTGCCGGTGAAGACCCGATCGCCGATCTGGAAACGCCATTTCCAGACGCCGGCCGTGAGCTGCGTGACGCTGAATTCGACACCCTTATGAATCATCTGGAACGGTTCCGCGGAGGAATGGCGGTCGTTGATAATTAAACTAAAGGTTGCAGCGATGATTAACACCCGTCAAGCGATGTTGTGAACGGCGGCGCCATCCGGGGCGTCGTTGTGGATCTCGAAGCGGATCCGTTCCGCCGGCGGTACGCCGTGTGTTGCGACGCAAAATCCGTGCGTTGGCTTCGGCGGGCTAATGTTACGAACACTGGTGGAACCCGGGTCTTCCCGTGAAGGCTACGTAGTTTTTTTGGGCGTCAGGAGGGGTACCAAGGTAGTATGCAGATTGTGCCAACGACATTTCCGGTGTCACTGAACCTGCAGCTAACCCATTGATTATGGAAATCACTTTTGGCGAATCCGATCGGTCTATGCGCGGAACTTTGTTCTAGCCCGGAGAACTACGGATGGTGTCGCGACACAGCCCAGACGGTCCGATCATGAGCCGGCGACGCATTCCGCGATCGGGAAGATTTTCATTGCGGCGAACGCCCGACAGCACGACGCCGCCCGCTTGAAATACACGCGGACGGCGCCGGCCCTAGCCCCAGGAAGGTGTGCAAAATCCTGATAGATGGAAGCCTATACAATTTGTGCCGGAGCACATGTCCCAAATTGGCTATCACGGATGATCGACGCGGAACGACCGGGCCGCCGCGCTTCACCGCGTTGGCGTGACCGAGGGCGGGGCATCATGCGGAAGCGCGCCGAAAAATTTGAAGAGGAGCCCGCCAACTGGTGGCGGCCTCTCAGAGAAATCTCCTGATTGTATGAGCGGAGGGATCGTTCGCGCGGGACAGCAATTTCAGCTTTCCTTGCCGACCTCCGGAGCGCGCGGCGCGGCCGGAACGGATCGCGACCCACAGAAAATAATAGCCCTAGAACATTTGCGATGCCGTCTCGGTAGTCCTACTGAGAACATCGGCTAAGCTATGGTTTTTGTTCGCTTAATCCGATCCAGGGCAGTTTCGAATCCAGCTTGGGACACGGGGGCTTGAATGCGGCCGGCGCCCGCATCTCGGTGCTGTCCTAGTCAGGACACTCGGTAGAACAAATGAGGACACTACGTGCTTTTCCGGAATTGCTGCGGGTGCGAAGCGAGCTAGGATTTTCGGGCCGGGACGAATTTCAGTTCGGATGATTTTCAGATTGACCCGGTCGGGCCGTTCGCGTGACGCGGCTCTCTCGTTTCCACTGGGCCCCCTCGCCGGGGCCGTTTCTTTGGGAGGTCCGTCGCTGCGACCTGTGGATAGCTAAGGAGACGAGACTGCCGGGGGATATGAAAGAGGACGCCAACTGAGGCGGTCTATTTCTCTCCCAGCAATTTGCCGGTCGCCTTATTGATGAAGTGTATCTTGGCGCAGGCTAAGCACTCGACGGCCTCGTAGTCCTCATCGTCCGCGTCATCGTCTTCCAGCAAATGTTGGACGTTTTCACTGGTGCTAGGACATCGAAAGATGATCGGCTTTGCCATGGGCACATTGTCGCGGTCGCTGCACCCTATGACTTGATGCCCGTCAACGCCTCGCCGTGCTGATCTCGGGCTGGCCGATCACGCGGGCGCGCAGATCCAGGAACTCGCGCCGCTCAGATGCCGAAGCGGCGCGCCGGCGCTCCGAACGGGAGGACATTCCAGAATGAAAGAGGCCGCCAACTGAGGCGGCCTTACTGTCAGGTCTGCGATTGAAGGCTGGGAGCGCGCAACCATTCGGTCATGCCTGCACCAGCTTCAGCTTGTCGGGCAAGCTTTAGCAGTGCTTCTTTCTCGATACCTGGGGAGAGTGCTGCGGCCTGTTGGCGTAGCTGTCTGGCGCGCTCTAGAAGTCTTTCTTCAAGTGAATTTGTCTGCTTCACACGGCGACGTTTCGGACCCATTTCCCTTTCCCTCGTTCGGTTTCCTGCCCGGAACGGGGAACTTAATTTTCAGACGAATGTAAGGTTCCTAGCGGCGCTTAGCTATTGGAGCCAGAACTGATCGCCCGCTCAACCTCGTCGGCCAGCGCGCGGTGGTGAGCCGCCAGTTTGGCGAACAGCTCTTTCTTGGTCGCGTTGGTCGCGAGCTTGCTGATTAGTTCGCACTCCTCAGCCTCAACCCGAAGCTTCTCCAAGTGCGCCTTCATGTCCTTCATTGACGATCCCCGCAGTCCTGACCGAACCCCATAGTGGGAAGACAGCGCCGGCCGTCAATCTCATGCGCTAGTTGAGATAGGAACTCCGTTCACCCACGGAGAACCCCGGGCGGCAACTGGCACAAACTGCATAGTGAATCTTATGGCCGTATAACATCCGGGGATGGGCAGAACATTCCGTGACCGCCACACGGTAAATCCTACCGAGGACGTCAGCTAGGCCGTGGTTTCTGTTCGCTTAAACCGAACTAGGACACTTTCAAAATCAACTTAGGACGCAGGGCTTAAATACGGACAGCACCCGCATGTCGGTACTGGCCGAAAGAGGCCGCCAACTGAGGCGGCCTTACTGCTTGGTGCGCTTGGTCTCGAATGAGAACTTAGCTTCAAATAGCGGTACGCTGCCGTCACGAACCTCGACCACTAGATATTGCGCGAAGGGGCTGCCGTCAGTAGAGCGCATCTGTTGCCTAAGCAGATCGGCGAGGGCATACGCCGCTTCGTCTTGCGCATCGCTCATCGATGCAAGGTCGGTGCCCTCTTCGTCGGCCGACACTTCATCGAGAACACGTAAATCGAAATAGTAGGCGGACATAGGACCGCTCCGTCTCTAGGCCGGAGCATTAGTCTCTCTCTCAGCCAACGACGCCTTATGGAACCGACGCCGATGGAACAGAGCCGGAGCCGGTGATGCTTGGTAAGCGGTCGCAAGGTCGAAGCGTTCCTAGGGAGCAAATAAAGCTACGCCGCCCGTTTGAAACTCTTACAGGCGGCGCGGCCTTCCAGCCCGAGAGGGTACTAACAAAATCCCGGTTATAGGTCAGTCTTGCCGGTTCAGAGTAAGGTTCACCAATACTTCGGACCTCACAAGGCGGCCGCACCACGTCCTCTTGGTCATCGCACCCGGTCAATCCGGCGCGCCGAGCGTATCAGGATGCAACTCGCGCTTTTTGCCTTGCAGATCGGCCAGCAATCTAGCGATGCCGTCCAATGTCCTTTCATCAGTAACGCGCACCGCAAGTTCGGTGTAATGCGCGATCCTCTTATCTAGCTCAATGCACTGCTCACACATGGATCAACTGCTCCCGCCCGGAGAGGAAGTAACCCATGTTACTTTTTGTTCCTGTGTCTACCTATGGAGAACCACGTAGGGAAAGAGTTTGCCGCCCTATAGAGACTGGTTATGCCCAAGACGGGGCGTAGGTCAGTAGTCCTACTGAGACCAGCCCCAGACATTCCGGCCAAACGATTTAGGACACTGCGAGATTCGAATTAGGACACTCGGGGTCAAATACGGACAGCGCCCGCATGCCGGAAAGAACATATTGCGAACATAGAACAAACGTGGTACGAGGTTCCTATCAACAACGCATTCCAACTGATCTCACCCGCCCGTTTGTCCCGCTAGCGAATCCTCGCCATAAGGAGCACATCCCAAATGTCCGCCACCGCACTGCGTATCGTCGAAGGATCCTCCATGGACAAGTCCAAGGCCCTCTCAGCCGCGCTCTCCCAGATCGAGCGCCAGTTCGGCAAGGGCTCGGTGATGAAGCTCGGCAAGAACGACCGTTCGATGGACGTCGAGACGGTGTCGTCGGGATCGCTCGGGCTCGATATCGCGCTCGGCGTCGGTGGCCTGCCGAAGGGCCGCATCGTCGAGATCTACGGGCCGGAATCGTCGGGCAAGACCACGCTGGCGCTGCACACTGTGGCGGAAGGCCAGAAGAAGGGCGGCATCTGCGCCTTCATCGACGCTGAACACGCGCTCGATCCGGTCTATGCCCGCAAGCTCGGCGTCAACATCGACGAGCTGCTGATCTCGCAGCCGGACACCGGCGAGCAGGCGCTGGAAATCTGCGACACGCTGGTGCGCTCGGGTGCGGTGGATGTGCTGGTGATCGACTCGGTTGCGGCGCTGGTGCCGAAGGCCGAGCTCGAGGGTGAAATGGGCGATGCGCTGCCGGGCCTGCAGGCGCGGCTGATGAGCCAGGCGCTGCGCAAGCTCACCGCCTCGATCAACAAGTCGAATACGATGGTGATCTTCATCAACCAGATCCGCATGAAGATCGGCGTGATGTACGGCTCGCCGGAAACCACCACCGGCGGCAATGCGCTGAAATTCTATGCCTCGGTCCGCCTCGACATCCGCCGCATCGGCGCGATCAAGGAGCGCGACGAGGTGGTCGGCAACACCACCCGCGTCAAGGTGGTGAAGAACAAGCTGGCGCCGCCCTTCAAGCAGGTCGAGTTCGACATCATGTACGGCGAGGGCGTCTCCAAGATGGGTGAGATCCTCGACCTCGGCGTCAAGGCCGGCCTCGTCGAGAAGTCCGGCGCCTGGTTCTCCTATGACAGCCAGCGGCTCGGCCAGGGACGCGAGAATTCCAAGGCCTTCCTGCGCGCCAATCCCGACATCACCACCAAGATCGAAGCCGCGATCCGGCAGAACTCCGGCCTGATCTCCGAGCAGATCCTCGCCGGCACGCCGGAGCGTGACGCCGACGGCGAGGAGCCGACGGAAGAGTAAGGCTCAATCATTTCGCTGCAAGCGGGCGCTGAGGACGTTGAGTTGCCGACGTCTTCGGCGCCCGTTTTGTTTTGGGTTCGGCGAGGTTGGATGATGAAGCGTTTGATTCTGACTGGTTCCGGTATCCGTCTCGCGCGCTCAGGTCTGGCAGAAGCGGTCATTGAATTTCGCTTTCGCTTCGTTGGGGGGCCGTTGCCCCCGGCAGAAGAGTTCGAAGATTATTTTGGCGCGCGTTCAGGCCAGGGCCCGGGTCGTCATTGGTCGGATTGGTGTTCATGGAGATTGTTCTCCGATGAAGCGCGGGCTCGCAGGCACCTTTCGTTCGTCGAATATTGCGAACCGTATGACGTTATCGAGCTCTGGTTCGAACAATATCCGAACGATCAGCTGCAGCTGGCCTTCCTTCTGGCTTTTTTCGGATATCATCCCGAGACAGCGGCCAGATTGAAGTTGCGTCTTGTTGATTTCGATCTGACGATGCCGGCTGAACAGATGCCCGAGCCAGAGGATGTGTTGACGGTCGACGTCGGCCCGGTCGAACTCAATACCGGAAGTGCAATCTGGTCGGCGTATCGCGCAGCCACCCCAATGCCTTTTCTGGATTGCTTGCAGAGTGACCTTAGCTCACTGCCATTTCTGAGGTCGGCGCAGCTTGCCTTGGTTGCAGAATTGCCCTCCCGCACGACGGGGCTTGGCGCAACTGAAATGCGACTTCTTGAGCTGATCGCACGTTACGACGGCTTTTCAGCGCTTGGACTCCTTCATCGTTTCTGGCGCCCCGGAAATGTGTTCGGGGAACTCGAACTTTTCTCATTGCTCGACGGCCTCACGGATGGTCCGTCGCCTGCAGTGACCGATCTCGAACGACCGCAGAGCAAAAGGAGTTGGTACGCGCGCTACGCTGCAAGCTATCCGCGGCTGACCGAGTTCGGCGAAGCGATCATCGCGCACCAGGAAGACTTCAGCAGCCATAACCCGATCGATCGCTGGTGGGGCGGCACGCACCTCACCAACGACAATCTCTGGCGCATTGCTCCGACGCTGACCAAGCCGTAGTCAACTCAACCTGGCGCCAGCGCCTTCTCCCGGCTTGCGACCAGCGCCCGCAGATCCTCCGTGACGGCGACCGATTGGTGGGTTGTCTGGTCGGTCGCGACCCAGATGATCTCGCCGGTGGCGCGCAGGTCGTCGGAGCCCTTGGCGAAGATCGCCAGCGCCAGGTTGATCGAGGAGCGGCCGATCCGCGCGACCCGGACGCAGACCTCGATGTCCTCGTCGAACCGGATCGGCGCCTTGTACTCCACCACCGACTTCACGGTATGGAAGTCGATGCCGGTGCGCGCCACTTCGCCGAGATAGTCGTAGCCGAGCGCGCGGAAATACTCCGTGATCGCGGTGTCGAAATAGGTCAAATAATGGGCGTTGAACACCACGGCCTGCGCGTCGACCTCGGAATAGCGGACGCGAAACGGGAAGTGAAACCAGAATTCCTCGCGCATGTCTCCTCCTGCCGCAGCGTCGGTCGCTCCCGCGCATTCCCTGCGATGGCGCGAATCGCGGACCCGTTGGCTCTACCCGTCTGACCGACTGGATCTAGTGCCTGCGGATGACCAGTCGCCCCAATCCCTACTGTGCATGGGGTTGTTTTTGACGTTTTGAACCGGACCTCGTAGCAACCATCCCCGGTGGACGGTTGCTACGACATCCCGCAACAGAGGCCGCGCTACTCTGCGGCTTCCGCGTAATCTTCGATCGGCGGGCACGAGCACACCAGGTTGCGATCGCCGTAGACATTGTCGACGCGGCCGACCGGGCTCCAGTATTTGTCGGAGCGCGACACGCCAGCCGGGAAGCAGCCCTCGGCGCGGGTATAGGCCCGGTCCCACACATCGTCGGCGATGTCGTGCACGGTGTGCGGGGCGTGGCGCAGCGGCGAGGCCTCGACCTTCCAGCGGCCGCTCTCGATCTCCGCGATCTCGTTGCGGATTGCGATCATGGCGTCGCAGAAGCGGTCGATCTCGAACTTCGATTCCGATTCCGTCGGCTCGATCATCAGCGTGCCCGCCACCGGGAAGCTCATGGTCGGCGCGTGGAAGCCGTAGTCGATCAGCCGCTTGGCGATGTCGTCCACGGTGACGCCGCTGGTCGTCTTCAGCGCCCGCGGATCGACGATGCATTCATGCGCGACGCGACCGCGCTCGTTGCGGTACAGCACCGGGAAATGCGGCTGCAGCTTTGCTGCGATGTAGTTCGCATTGAGGATCGCCACTTCGGTGGCGCGCGTCAGCCCTTCGCCGCCCATCATCAGGATGTAGATGTAGGAGATGGTCAGGATCGACGCCGAGCCGAACGGCGCGGCCGACACCGGGCCGATGGCGTGCGCTGTCGCACCGTCTGTCGAAGGATGGCCCGGCAGATAGGGCGCAAGATGCGCCTTGACGCCGATCGGACCCATGCCGGGGCCGCCGCCGCCATGCGGGATACAGAAGGTCTTGTGCAGATTGAGATGGCTGACATCGGCGCCGTAGTCGCCGGGCCGCGAGAGCCCGACCTGCGCGTTCATGTTGGCGCCATCGAGATAGACCTGCCCGCCATGCGCATGCACGATGTCGCAGATCTCGCTGATATGCTCCTCGAACACGCCGTGGGTCGACGGATAGGTGATCATCACGGCGGCGAGGTTGGCCGAATGCTTCTCGGCCTTGGCGCGGAGATCATTGACGTCGACGTCGCCGCGCGCGTCGCAGGCGACCACCACGACGTCCATGCCGACCATCGCGGCCGAGGCCGGGTTGGTGCCGTGCGCGGAGGAGGGGATCAGGCACACCTTGCGATGCGGCTCGCCGCGCGCGAGATGGTAACCCCGGATCGCAAGGAGTCCGGCATATTCGCCCTGCGCGCCGGAGTTCGGCTGCAGCGACACCGCGTCATAGCCGGTGATGTCGCACAGCCACTGCTCCAGCCGCTTGAAAAGCGCGTGATAGCCCTTGGCCTGATCCGTGGGCGCAAACGGATGCAGATTGCCGAACGCCGGCCAGGTCAGCGGGATCATTTCGGTGGTGGCGTTGAGCTTCATGGTGCAGGAGCCGAGCGGGATCATCGCGCGGTCGAGCGCGAGGTCGCGATCGCTGAGCTTGCGCATGTAGCGCAGCAGTTCGGTCTCCGAACGGTGCGTGTTGAACACCGGATGGGTGAGGAAGGCGCTGCTGCGCCGCAGCTCCTTCGGCAGCGCCTCGCGTGCGCCGGCCTCGATCTCGGCAAAGCTCAGCTTGCCGCCGAACACCCGCCACACCGCCTCGACGGTCTCCGGCGTGGTGGTCTCGTCGAGCGCGATGCCAAGCGTGGTCGCGCCGATCCGCAGGTTGATCCGTTCCGCCTGCGCGCGCGTAACGATCTCGATCTGCTTCGTGCCGGCTTCGACGGTCACGGTATCGAAGAACGCCTCGCTGGTCGGCGTAAAGCCGAGCTTGCGCAGCCCGGCGGCGAGCACGGTGGTGCGGCGATGCACGCCGCGTGCGATATGGGTCAATCCCTCGGGCCCGTGATAGACCGCATACATCGAGGCGATCACGGCGAGCAGCACCTGCGCGGTGCAGATGTTGGAGGTCGCCTTCTCGCGGCGGATATGCTGTTCGCGGGTTTGCAGGGCGAGGCGATAGGCCGGCGCACCACGCGAATCCACCGACAGGCCGACGATGCGGCCGGGCAGCGAGCGCTTCAGCGTGTCGCGCACCGCCATGTAGGCGGCGTGCGGCCCGCCATAGCCCATCGGCACGCCGAACCGCTGTGCCGAGCCGATCGCGATGTCGGCGCCGAGCTCGCCGGGTGAGGTCAGCAGGGTCAGCGACAGCAGGTCCGCGGCAACGATCGCAAGCGCCCCCTTGGCGCGCAGCGATGCGATCGCCGGCCGGAGATCGCGCACCGTGCCGGTCGTGCCCGGATATTGCAGCAACGCGCCGAGCACGTCGGCCTTGTCGAGCTCGGTGAGGGGATCGCCGACCACCAGCGCCCAGCCCAGCGGGGCGGCGCGCGTGCGCATCACGGCGAGCGTCTGCGGATGCACCTCCTTGTCGACGAAGAATACCTTCGCCTTGACCTGCGAGTGGCGCTCGGCGAGCGCCATCGCTTCGGCGGCCGCGGTCGCCTCGTCGAGCAGCGAGGCGTTGGCGACGTCGAGCCCGGTGAGGTCGCAGATCATGGTCTGGAAGTTGAACAGGGCTTCGAGCCGGCCCTGGCTGATCTCCGGCTGATACGGCGTGTACGCCGTGTACCAGGCCGGGTTCTCCAGGATGTTGCGCTGGATCACCGCCGGCAGGATGGTGCCGGAATAGCCTTGGCCGATCAGCGACGTGAATATCTGGTTCTGCGCGGCGAGCTCGCTCATATGCGCGAGCGCCTCGGTCTCGCTCAGCGCGCGGCCGAGATCGAGCGGCGCCTTCTGGCGGATCGACGCGGGCAGCGTCTCATTCATCAGCGCCTGCAGGCTCGCGGCGCCGACCGTCTCCAGCATCGCGTTGACGTCGCGCGGTGAGGGGCCGACGTGGCGGCGGACGAAATCGGTGGCGGCTTCGTTGATCGGCTTGAAGGGCGCGTTCATGGCGTGATCCTTTAGGCGGTGTGCGCGGCGTAGGCGGCCTCGTCCATCAGGCCGCCGAGCTCGCCCTTGTCGGCAATCTTGAGCTTGAAGAACCAGGCTTTGCCGCCGGCATCCGAATTGACCAGCGCGGGCTCGGCGGCGAGCGCCTCGTTGACCTCGATCACCTCGCCGGTGATCGGCGCGTAGACGTCGGAAGCGGCCTTGACGGATTCGACGACGGCGGCGGCCTCGGCCTTCTTCAGGCTGCGTCCGACCTTGGGCAGTTCGACGAACACGACGTCGCCGAGCTGCGACTGCGCGTAGTCGGTGATCCCGATCGTGGCGACGTCGCCCTCGATGCGGAGCCATTCGTGGTCGGACGTGTACAGCGTCGTCATGGAGAGATCCTCTGGCGTTTAGCGTTTGTAGGTATTGGGAACGAAGGGCGTGGACGCGACTTTCAGCGGCAGCCGCTGGCCGCGCAGTTCGGCGAAAACGGTGGTGCCGGCGGCGGAAAGAGCGGTCGGCAGATAACCCATCGCAACCGGTGCATTGAGGCTCGGGCCGAAGCCGCCCGAGGTCACCTTCCCGATCTGCTCGGACGAGGTGGCATCGGCAAACAGCGCGGCGCCCTCGCGCACCGGCGCGCGGCCCTCAGGCTTCAGACCAACGCGGCGGCGGGAAGCGCCTTGTGCGAACTGGCCGAGAATCTTGTCGGCGCCCGGAAAACCGCCGGCGCGAGCGCCGCCGCTGCGGCGGACTTTCTGCACCGACCATTCCAGTGCGCCTTCGACCGGCGTCGTCGTCGTGTCGATGTCATGGCCGTAGAGGCAGAGCCCGGCCTCGAGCCGCAGGCTGTCGCGCGCGCCGAGCCCGATCGGCAGCACGTCGGGATTGTCGAGCAGCGCAGTGACCAGGGCCTCCGCCTTGTGGGCCGGAACGGAAATCTCAAAACCGTCCTCGCCGGTATAGCCGGAGCGTGAGACGAAGCAGTCGATGTCGGCGACGCGGCGCGGGCCGGCGTCCATGAATTTCATCGAACTGACATCTGCACAAAGCTTCGCCAGAGCCGATTCGGCCTTCGGGCCTTGCAGCGCGATCAGCGCGCGGTCAGCCAGCGACAGGATCTCGCAAGCATCGGTGAGATGCGCGCGCAGATGCGCCTCGTCCTCGGCCTTGCAGGCGGCGTTGACCACCAGGAACAAATGATCGCCGAAATTCGCGACCATCAAATCGTCGAGCAGGCCGCCGTCATCGTTGGTGAATTGCGCGTAGCGCTGCCGTCCCGGCGCGATGCCGGCAATGTCCTGCGGCACCAGTTTTTCCAGCGCCAGCGCCGCGTCGCCGACCTTGCCGGATTTGGCCCTCAGCACGAGCTGTCCCATGTGGGACACGTCGAACAGGCCGGCGTCCTTGCGGGTGTGCAGGTGCTCCTTGAGCACGCCGGCCGTGTACTGCACCGGCATGTCGTAGCCGGCGAACGGGACCATCTTGGCGCCGCGCGCCAGATGCAGCGCATGCAGCGGGGTCTGTTTCAGCGGGGAAGTTTCGTGCGCAAGCATCACAGGGCCCTCGCGGTTCCCACGGGGACCTATTTCCCCTTGAGGAACCTGCAGAAAGCCCCATCTGTCGCTGTGCCTGAGAGTATTATCCCGTCGGCGGACGCAATCGGGGACAACCCCAGCGCCTCTTTCCAGATGTCAGACGTCACGCGGTCCTTTTGCCTGAGAGTTTCCGGGGCGGTTGCTCCTTCGGCGCCGGCCCAAAGAAAGGCCGGTCTCTCCCGACGTGACGGGTTAACAGGCCAGTAGAAAACACGCCGCCGCCAAGCCTGTCAACGCAGCTGCAACAACTATCCAATGGGCTTTGTGCTGCCGCGGCAAGCCCATGATCCGGCTGCACAGTTTCTGGACACCGCAGCTGGCAATGTCTAAAAGCGTTCGGCCGGAAATGACGCCTTTTTGCGACTGGCCGGCCCCATTTTTCCGATTGGATGAACATGAGCAGCGTCAACGACATCAGGTCGACATTTCTGAACTTCTTCAAGGAGAACGGCCACGAGATCGTGGCGTCGTCGCCTCTGGTGCCGCGCAACGACCCGACCCTGATGTTCACCAATGCCGGCATGGTGCAGTTCAAGAACGTCTTCACCGGCGTCGAGAAGCGCGGCTATCAGCGCGCCACGACCTCGCAGAAATGCGTCCGCGCCGGCGGCAAGCACAACGACCTCGACAATGTCGGCTACACCGCGCGCCATCTCACCTTCTTCGAGATGCTCGGCAACTTCTCGTTCGGCGACTACTTCAAGGAACGCGCGATCGAGCTCGCCTGGAATCTGATTACCAGGGATTTCGGGCTGAAGAAGGACAAGCTGCTCGTCACCGTCTACCACACCGACGACGAGGCGGCCGGCTACTGGAAGAAGATCGCGGGCTTCTCGGACGATCGCATCATCCGCATCCCGACCTCGGACAATTTCTGGGCGATGGGCGACACCGGCCCGTGCGGTCCGTGCTCCGAGATCTTCATCGATCGCGGCGAGCACATCTGGGGCGGACCTCCCGGCAGCCCGGAAGAGGATGGCGATCGGTTCCTCGAATTCTGGAACCTGGTGTTCATGCAGTACGAGCAGGTGACGAAGGAGGAGCGCGTGGCGCTGCCGCGTCCCTCGATCGACACCGGCATGGGCCTGGAGCGTATGGCCTGCATCCTGCAGGGCGTCGAGAGCGTGTTCGAGACCGATCTGTTCCGCCATCTGATCGATGCGGCTTCCTCGGCGCTCGGTCATGGGCCGAACGCGCAGAACGTCGCGTCGTACCGGGTGATCGCCGACCATCTGCGTTCGTCGGCGTTCCTGATCGCCGACGGCGTGCTGCCCTCGAACGAGGGCCGCGGCTACGTGCTGCGCCGGATCATGCGCCGCGCGATGCGCCATGCGCAGCTGCTCGGCGCGAGCGAGCCGCTGATGCATCGCCTGGTCTGGGCGCTGGTCCGCGAGATGGGCCAGGCCTATCCGGACCTGGTGCGCGCGGAGAAGCTGATCGAGGAGACGCTGCAGCTCGAAGAGACCCGCTTCCGCAAGACGCTGGTGCGGGGCCTGTCGATCCTCGACGAGAAGAGCGCCGGCCTCAAGAAGGGCGACATGTTCGACGGCGACACCGCGTTCACGCTGTACGACACCTACGGCTTCCCGCTGGATTTGACACAGGACGCGTTGAAGTCGCGCGGCATCAGCGTCGACCAGGCATCGTTCACCGATGCAATGAACCGCCAGCGCGAGAAGGCGCGCGCCTCCTGGGCCGGATCGGGCGAGGCGGCAACCGAGACGATCTGGTTTCCGCTGCGCGAGAAGCTCGGCGCAACGGAGTTTTTGGGCTATGAGACCGAGAGCGCGGAAGGCGCGGTGACGGCGCTGGTCAAGGACGGCGCCGAGGTCGATAGCCTCAAGGCCGGCGAGAGCGGCGCGATCGTGCTGAACCAGACGCCGTTCTACGCGGAGTCCGGCGGCCAGGTCGGCGATATCGGCGTGCTCACGGGCGAGGGCGTCAAATTCCGCGTCACCGACATGCAGAAGAAGGCCGGCGATCTGTTCGTGCATGTCGGCACGGTGGAGCAGGGCACGCTGAAGGCCGGCACGGCGCTGCAGCTCGAGGTCGACCACGCCAGGCGTTCGTCGATCCGCGCCAACCATTCCGCGACGCATCTGTTGCACGAGGCGCTGCGCCAGGTGCTCGGCGATCACATTGCGCAGCGTGGCTCGCTGGTCGCGCCCGATCGCCTGCGCTTCGACTTCGTGCATCCGAAGCCGATCACGCCCGAAGAACTCGCCCGGGTCGAGGACATCGCCAACGATGTCGTGCTCGAGAATGACGAGGTGACGACCCGCGTCATGGCTGTCGACGATGCCCGTGAGGCCGGTGCGCGTGCGCTGTTCGGCGAGAAATACGGCGACGAGGTCCGCGTCGTCTCGATGGGCAAGAGCGCCCGCGAGCATGGCCAGAACGCGCTCGGCTGGTCGGTCGAGCTCTGCGGCGGCACCCATGTCCGCCGCACCGGCGACATCGGCCTGATCTCGGTGACCAGCGAGAGCGCGGTCGCCTCCGGCGTCCGCCGCATCGAGGCGCTGACCGGGCGTCATGCGCGCAAGCATGCCAACGACACCATGGCGCTGGCCAAGACCGCGGCGGCCGAGCTGCGCACCACGATCGAGGACGTCCCGGCGCGCATCACAGCGCTGATGGAGGAGCGCAAGAAGCTCGAGCGCGACCTGTCCGATGCCCGGAAGAAGCTCGCGATGGGCGGCGGCGGTGCGTCGAACGGCGCGGCCTCGGCCGTTCGCGAGGTCGGCAATGTCAAGCTGCTGGCGCGCGCGGTCGAGGGCGTCGAGACCAAGGATTTGAAGAGCCTGGTCGATGACGGCAAGAAGCAGATCGGCTCCGGCGTGGTCGCGATCGTCGGCGTCACCGAGGACGGCAAGGCCGGCATCGTGGTCGGCGTCACCGCCGATCTGACCTCGCGGTTCAACGCGGTCGAACTGGTGCGCAAGGGCTCCGAGGTGCTCGGCGGCAAGGGCGGCGGCGGCCGGCCCGATATGGCGCAGGCCGGCGGGCCCGATGGCGCCAAGGCCGACGCCGCGCTGTCGGCGATCGAACAAGCGATGGCCGGCGCCTGACGGAAGGGCTGATCGTGGCGACAGCTCCGCTCAAGCCCACGATCAGCCATCCCGGACTGCGTGACCGTCTTTACGAGCTACTCGAGCGCGATGATTTGCCGCATTCGGGCGGCTCGCGGTTTGCCGGGTTCATCGTCGCGATCATCACCGTCGACGTGCTGGCGGCGATCCTGGCCTCGGTGCCCGAGATCGATGCACAGTTCGGATGGCTGCTGACCGCGGTCGAAGTCGCGGCAGTCATCGCCTTCGCGCTCGAATACGCCGCGCGGCTCTGGAGCGTGGTCGGCCATTCCCTGCGCGACATGACGCCGCTGAAGGCGCGGCTGGAATACGCCTGCTCGGCGCTCGGCGTGATCGACCTGCTCGCGTTCCTGCCGTCGGCCGTCGCCCTGGTCATCAACGACAAGATCGCATTGGTGCTGTTCGGCATGCTGCCGTTCCTGAAGCTGGTGCGCTATTCGCCCGCGATGCGTTCGCTTCTGGCGGCGCTGCATGCCGAGCGGCGCACGCTGTTCGGCTGCGTCGTGATCCTGACCGGCGCCGTGCTGCTGTTCGCCGCGCTGCTCTATGCCATCGAGCACAAGGTGCAGCCGGACAAGTTCGGCACCATGCCGCAGGCGATGTGGTGGGCGATCGTGACGCTCGGCACGGTCGGCTATGGCGATGTCGTTCCGGTGACGCCGCTCGGCCGGATCGTCACCGTGGTTGCGATCGTGGTCGGCTTCGCGATGATCGCGCTGCCGGTCGCGATCATCTCGAGCGCGTTCGCCGAGGAGGTCCGGCGCCGCGACTTCGTGGTGACCTGGGGCATGCTGGCGCGGGTGCCGCTGTTCTCGCATCTTGGCGCTGCCGACATCGCCGACATCATGCGCCTGTTGCGCTCGCAGACCATCGAGGCCGGCGAGGTGCTGGTGCGGCGCGGCGAGGCGGCCTCATCAATGTATTTCATCACGGCGGGCGAGGTCGAGATCGACCTGCCGAGCCAGCGGGTCCGGCTTGCCGACGGCACGTTCTTCGGCGAGATCGCGCTGCTGCGCAGGACCAATCGCTCCGGCACGGTAACGGCGACGCGCAAGACCAAGCTCTTGCTGCTCGATGCGCAGGACTTCCATGCCCTGATCGAGCGCATGCCGGCGCTCGCCGCACATGTCCGGGAGACGGCCGAGGCGCGGCTCGCCGATCCGCTCACGGCCGGCGGCGACCTCGCCGTCGCGGAGATCGCCCAGCCGCCCGGCGAGGCCGACGGCGGCATCCGGGACTAGTCAGTCTCTCCGCAGGAAAACGTAATCCGCCGAATACGCCGCACTCCCAAGCGCGCCGGCCTTGTCGCAGGCGCCGCTGAGCTCGCCGCCCGAGGTGTTGATCCGCTGCACCGTGGCAACACTGGAGAACAGGCCGTTGCCGCGGTGGGAAATCACTTCGAGCTTCAACCAGGCGATGTCGGCAGGGGTCGCGCCGGGCGCGCTGCCGGTGGTGCGGGCGGTCACTGCGCTGCCGTCGACATGCTCCCAGTTCGGGCCGGCATAGTGCCGGCCGACGGTGCGGCCGTCGGCGATCAGGGTGGCGACCGGTTCGCGGAACGACCAGGCGAGCTTGCCGTCGGTGACCGGCTTGCACTCGTAGACCTGCACACCCTCGGCATGGACTGACAGGACCGGAATCTCGCTAGGCGCCGCGACGGCGTCCGGCAGGGGATCGGCAGCTGATGCCGCCGACCCTGTGAGCGCGAATGATGCGAGCACGACGGCTCTGACAAGGGCCTTGGTCATGCTCGCACCCATCATTCCAAGACGGCAGCCTTTAGGTGGCCATCGCCTTCACGAGATTGTCGGACACCTTGTCGAGGAATCCGGTGGTCGAGAGCCAGCGCTGGTCGGCGCCGACCAGCAGCGCGAGGTCCTTGGTCATGTAGCCTTCCTCGACGGTCGACACGCAGACCTTCTCCAGGGTGGTGGCGAACTTCGCCAGCTCCGGATTGTTGTCGAGCTTGGCGCGGTGGGCGAGGCCGCGGGTCCAGGCGAAGATCGACGCGATCGAGTTGGTCGAGGTCTCCTTGCCCTTCTGGTGCTCGCGGTAGTGCCGGGTCACCGTGCCGTGGGCAGCTTCGGCTTCCACCGTCTTGCCGTCCGGGGTGAGCAGCACCGAGGTCATCAGGCCGAGCGAGCCGTAGCCCTGGGCCACGGTATCGGACTGTACGTCGCCGTCATAGTTCTTACAGGCCCAGACATAGCCGCCGGACCATTTCAGCGCCGAGGCCACCATGTCGTCGATCAGGCGGTGCTCGTAGGTCAGGCCCTTGGCCTCGAATTCCTTCTTGAACTCGCGGTCGTAGATGTCCTGGAAGATGTCCTTGAAGCGGCCGTCATAGACCTTGAGGATGGTGTTCTTGGTCGAGAGGTAGACCGGGTAGTTGCGCAGCAGGCCGTAGTTCAGCGAGGCGCGCGCGAAATCGATGATGGAGTCGTCGAGATTGTACATCTCCATCGCGACGCCGGCGCCGGGCGCCTTGAACACTTCGCGCTCGATCACGGTGCCGTCCTCGCCGACGAACTTCAGCGACAGCGTGCCCTTGCCGGGGAACTTGATGTCGGTGGCGCGGTACTGGTCGCCATAGGCGTGGCGGCCGATGATGATCGGCTTGGTCCAGCCCGGAACCAGACGCGGCACGTTCTTGCAGATGATCGGCTCGCGGAAGATCACGCCGCCGAGGATGTTGCGGATGGTGCCGTTCGGCGACTTCCACATCTGCTTCAGGCCGAACTCCTTCACCCGGGCCTCGTCGGGGGTGATGGTGGCGCATTTGACGCCGACGCCGACCTTCTTGATGGCTTCGGCGGCGTCGATGGTCACCTGGTCGTTGGTTTCATCGCGGTATTCCATGCCGAGATCGAAATAGAGCAGTTCGACATCCAGGAACGGGTTGATCAGCTTGTCCTTGATGTACTGCCAGATGATCCGGGTCATCTCGTCGCCGTCGAGCTCGACGACGGGATTGGATACCTTGATTTTTGCCATGACGGAGAGGCCCTCTTGGGAACAGCGCGCTTTTGACGGCGGGTTGGAAAATACGCCTGCGCTATAGCACTGCCCGGGGACGGGCGAAAGCGCACCGGTTATGCACTTTCAGCCCATCATTTCACCTAAAATGGGACCTGAGTGGCGGTCCCGGCCACGATGTACCAGGTCACGAACAGGCCCGCGATCAGGGCGCCCGGCAGGCTGGATCCGGTCCGCCGCCAGGTAAAGGTCGCGATCACGGCCACGATCGCCAAGAGCGGTACGAACTGGATCGCGACGATGGTCGAGAGCGGCACGAAGCCGGGGTCCGGCAGCGGGTTGAACAGCTTCCCCGTCAGCCACATCGTGCCGTATTGCAGCACCAGCAACACGATGAAGCCAAGCGTCAGCGCCAGGATGTTGGTCAGATAAAGCGCCCCGCGCGGCGCGCTCATGGTCGAGAAATTCCGGTGTAGCACGTGCAGCGCCACGACGAAAAACGCCGTGAACGGAATCAGATAGATCAGGAAGATGAGGAATTGCTTCGCGCTCATCAATTTGAGCGCGACGATCCAGAACCTGAAGTCGATCTTGAACGCGAGGTCGGCGAGCCAGAGCGCGGCGTAGCCCACCGCCACGGAGGCCAGCGCGATCACGACGGATTGACCGATCAGGCCGGCCCGGCTGGCGCGCTTGGGGGCGAACCGCATCAGGGCCAGCGTGATCAGCAAATTGATGATGGCCCAGACCAGGATCTGGTTGGTGATGCCCTGCGGCAGGACCGCGCTCGGGGTGACGAAGGTGCCACCGAGCGCGAAGGCCGGGTAATAGGTCAGCGCCGGGACGAAGGCGGACAGGATGAATGCCGTGGTCCAGCGCCGGCCGCTCGCCGCCTGATGCGGCGGCATGGTGCCGTCGGCAACCGCCGGTAGCCGCAGGCGGGAGAACATCTGGGCCTCCAGCAGCCCGTCGAACGTCCCGATGACGAGAGCAACGAAACCGATCAGGGCGATCAGCGTGCCGATCTCCTTGCGGAACCAGATCTGGTCGTCGACCGGGCGCGGCGTGCCGCCTTTCAGCGTCTTGGCGAACCAGTCGAGGCTGTAGCCGATCGCCTCATGCGAGATGTGCTCGGCCGGATGGGTCATCGCGGGGGTGTAGAGCACCCGCGCGGTGCCGTTGGCCGGGTCGCCATAGACCTTGCCCGGCTCGACCGCGCCTTGGGTGCCGAACAGCGCCCAGAGTTTCGGGCTCGTGGTGACGTCGCGGGCGAGCTGGACGCCCCACATCAGGTCGGGGAATTCCTCGTATTGGGCGAACACCAGCGCGGTGTTGCGCGGCCAGCTGGTGGTGCCCTCGGCGGCAAATGGCTTGCCGGTCGACGAGCCCTCCAGCACCATCGACTTGTAGTCGTTGGGCATCGCGGCGGCAGCCGCCAGCACGGTCCAGCCGCCCATCGAGTGGCCCTCGAGGCCGATGTTCTCCTTGTCGACGAAGGGCAGGCTGCGGAGATAGGCGAGGCCGTCAGGTCCACCGAACCCGTTGGCGAAGGAGGGCGGGTCGCTATAGCCGTGGCCGGTCTGGTCGAGCGCCAGCACCACATAGCCGCGGCGGGCGAACTCGATGGCGAAGCCGTCCTGGGTCTCGCGCGAATTGATATAGCCGTGGACGGCGAGGATGCCGGGCGCCGGGATCTGCGCCGTCGCGTTCGGCGGGACGTAGAGCAGGGCGCTCATGGTGTTGCCCTTGGCGCCCTTGAACCTGACATCCTCGATCCGGATGCCGCCTGCGGTCTGCGTGAAGTGGGCGAGCAGGCTCCCCGCCACGATCAAGATCAGGCCCACAATCGCCAGCGTCCATCTGCCCCGCATCGTCGTCTCCCCCAAGGTGCCTCGCCGTTCAACCGGCGTCTCAAGCGTGCCTTTACAGCTTCGCTTTGGTTGTGGTTGATAGCCTATCCGAAGGCGAAGCGCGCGCAAGCGGCGACCCCGGCGTTGTGCGAACGGGATTCCGATTGAGGATTCGCAATCGCGGCTAACCCTGTTATCTGCTTGGAGAAATTGGTCCCGCGCAAAACCGGTGCAAAGCTGGTTTCGGGGACCTGTATGAGACTTTGAATCAGCCGCTTCGGAAGCTGATTCAAAATCTTCAGACGTTGAATCAGAAAGTGAAGTGAGATGTCCGGCACCGACAAGACCAAGGCAGGGCACGACCTTGCCGGTCCCGTCGTCATCCTGGTCGAGCCGCAGCTTGGCGAGAACATCGGCATGGCCGCGCGCGCGATGGGCAATTTCGCGTTGACGCGGATGCGCATCGTCAATCCGCGCGACGGCTGGCCGAACATCGCCGCCCAGCGCGCTGCTGCCGGCGCCGACCACATCATCGATTCCGTCGAACTGTTCGACACCGTCGAGCAGGCGATCGCCGACCTCACGCTGGTGTTCGCGACCACCGCCCGCGCCCACGACCAGGCCAAGCCGGTGGTCGGGCCAGAAGGCGCGGCCAGCGAGATCGTCGGCCATGTCGCGTCCGGCGGCGGCGCCGGCATCCTGTTCGGGCGGGAGCGCTCCGGCCTGACCAACGACGAGGTCGCGCTCGCCAACCGCATCATCACCTTTCCGGTCAATCCGGGCTTCGCCTCGCTCAATCTGGCGCAGGCGGTGCTGCTGATGGGCTATGAATGGTTCAAGCTCTCGACCGCGGGCGCGCTGCCGTTCGCGATGCCGGAACGGTCCGAGCCGGCCTCCCAGCACCAGATGCAGGCGTTCTTCGACAACCTCGTCGCCGAGCTCGACAAGGTCGAGTTCCTGCGGCCGGCCGAGAAGCGCGACACCATGCTGGTCAACCTGCGCAACATCTTCACCCGGATGGACCCGACCAAGCAGGACATGCACACGCTGCACGGCGTGGTGATGGCGATCGCCGAGGGCCGCAAGGGCCCGGCCAAGGGCGGGGTGCTCGACGGCGCCCAGGCGACGAGGCTTCGGGCGCTGCTCGCCGAACAGGGCGGGGGCGGCGCGACCGCGGACAATTCCAGCACGGTGCGTGGCCTCGCCCGGCTGCTCCGCCGCAACCCGACCGACGCCGAACGCATCCTGTGGCAGGCGCTGACGCGGGACCGCCGCTTCGCCGGCCAGTTCAAGCGCCAGACCCCGGTCGGCCGTCACATCCCCGATTTCGTCTCCTTCGTGCACCGGACCGCGATCGAACTGGTCAATCCGAACGAGAGCGAGGCCATCGCCACCGACCGCGCCAAGCGCCGCGCCTGGCTCGAGGCGAGGGACTATCGGGTCGTCGACATGCATGTTGCCGATGTCGAGCGCGATCTCGACGGCGAGCTGGCGCGGCTGGAGGGGAGTCTTCCGCAGGGGCGGTGAGCCTCGGTCGTTGCGCCGATTGCCTGATGGCGTCGCGACCTCGTTCCAACGTCGTCCTGGCGAAAGCCAGGACCCATAACCACCGCATTCCGTGATGTATGGGATTGCGGCCACAGCGTCGCGCAACGATGGAGATTTGGGGTAATGGGTCCTGGCGTTCGCCAGGACGACACTGTGTTTATCGCGCGAGCTTTGGCTCATACACCAACATTCTCGCGACATGATTTGTCCGAGCTTTGCATCTCTTGTTCGCCGTCCTGATGTCGGAGGGCGCAGGGAAAGCCGGGTGCCGATTCCCGTTTCCATCCGCCGGATGCGTGGCGATCGACGTTTCGCGCTCAGAGACTGACTGCCGCGTGGATCGCGCGGCAGTGTTGCGGCAGAGCGTCGTGCGACACCACGAACCTCTTCAACGGCGTGTCGATGTCGTAGAAGTAGATGTTGGCCACGAAGCCATAGATGCCCGCGTCGATGGATGTCGGTTTGTCGCCATGTACATAGCCTTGCCGCGAAATCAGGTTCGCCAGTGCGGCGAGATCGGCGAGCCCGCGGGCCATCGCGGCGTCGGGCTCGAAGCGGCCGATGCCCTGGTAGTGATAGCGTTGCGCGTTGAACTCCCTGGCCTTCATCAAGCCGTCGTCGGTGAGGTCCGGATGCTCCCGCTTGAGCGCATCGCGGAACTTGGGCCAGTAGCGCTCGTCCTTCCAGCGCGAGTAGGACATCACCCAGTAGAGATCGTCGAGCATGCGCGTGACGAGGAGATCGGTGGTGCGTTGCGCCGGCGTCAGCGCCGCATCCAGCGTCACGCCGTATTTTTCGGTGACATAGCGGAGGATGGTCTCGCTGTCGCCGACGGTGTCGTGGCCGTCGACGATGTAGGGCAATTGCTGGCGTGGCGCCTTCGACGCATCGAAAATGTGCTCGTGCCGGAACGGCACGCCGGCGAGCCTCAGAAAGGCGAACACCTTCAGACCGTAGCCATTGTTGTCGGCGACGCCGAACAACGGCGGATACGAATAGAGCGTGAGCATGGCGGCTCGCCTCGTTCAGGATGGACGAGGCTACCTCAGGATCGGTCGATTGGAAACGTCAGGGCGGTGCGTGCTTCAGATGATCACGCCTTCGAAATCCCGCCGTCGATCACCGGTCCCAGCGGCTCGTAGCGTTCGCCGCTGAAGCGCGTCAGTTGCAGTTGCTCGAGCGGATAATAGTCGGTCGGCGAGGTGTTGATCTTGATGCCCGGCAGCAGCATGTCGGATTCGACGTCCCTGAGGTTTGCCGCCTGCTTGATAATGCTCTCGGACGAGATGTCGTCGCCGCACTGCTTGAGCACCTGAACCAGGATCTGGCTGGTGAGATAGCCGGTGACCGCGTAGATGTCGTTCTTGGCCGCCGTTGGATCGTATTTGTCGAGGAAGGCGCGCCATTTCTGGATCGCGGGATCGCTGTCCCAGGCGGCGTCGACGGGATCCTTCAAATAGGCGCTCGAGATGATGCCCTTGGACACGTCGAAGCCCGCGGCCTTCAGCGTCGAGCCGGCGGAGGAAGCGTTGTTGCCGATGTAATGCGCCGGCTGCCAGCCGAGCTCGGCGATCTTCTTGATGCCTTGGGCTGCGAATTTCGGCGTGGTCATGCTCATGAACACGTTGGCGCCGGCGGATTTGCAGCGAACCACCTGGCTGTCGATGGTCGGATCCGCGGTCTCATACGACAGCTCGGCCACGATTGCAGACGTCTTCGCGCCAAGTCCGTCCTTGAAGCCCTTCAGCACGTCACGGCCGAAATCGTCGTTCTGGTAGACGATGCCGATCTTCGGGTCGGTCTGCGTCGACAGTACGTGCTGCGCGAAGGCCCGGCCCTCGATCTGGTAGCAAGGCTGGAAACCCATCGTGTAGGGGAAATTCTTGTAGTCGCCGAACTTGGTCGCGCCCGAGGCGATGAAGAGGTGCGGGACCTTCTTCTGGTTCATGTATTTCATGATCGCCGCATTGGTGGGGGCGCCGAGCGGCGCAAACAGGACGTCGATCTCGTCGCTCTCGACCAGCTTGCGCGCCTGCTCGACGGTCTTGGCCGGGCTGTAGGCGTCGTCATAGGTGATGTATTTGATCATGCGGCCGTTGATGCCGCCTTGCTCGTTGATCATCTTGAAATAGCCGCCGGGCGTACGGCCGATCGACGAATAGACCGCAGCCGGTCCCGAATAGGCGTCGATGTTGCCGATCACGATCTCGGTCTTGCCTTTGGCGATCGCAGGCTTGCCGAGCAGCAGCGTGGCCGACGCGGCGGCGGTGCCCTTGATGAGCTGACGGCGTGATAGCTGGATCGAACGGTTCCTTGGCATTGTAGTCCTCCGCTTCTTCTTGTTGGCCGTTTTGGCATTGTTGGCCGTTTGGCAGCCTCTGACGGGCGTCTCGGCTTCAAGCATTCCATGCTGGTTGATCCGGATCAAACCAGTTTAGGTGCGCGGCGCTGCGGAACTTGTGCGTAGTCGCTACCAGCAGCAATATTGGCGGCGGTGTCAGGATGCGCAGCGGCGCGGCGGATCAAATGATCCACTGCGCCGCGCGTTGAGGTCGATCAGGCCGGCAAGGCCCGGGTCACCGTGCGATCATGCGCGCCGGGCCGGGGCAGCGGAAACACCCGGTCGTAGGCGATGTTGAACACGAACGCGTAGATCAGATAGAACGCCACGATCGAGATATCCATCATCAGCGCGGCCCACAGCGAGACGCCGAGATACCAGGCGACGAACGGGATCAGCAGCACGATCAGGCCGGCCTCGAACAGCATCGCGTGCGCGACGCGGATCGGCATCGTCTTGACGACACGCCCGGTGAGGCGGACCAGCGCGTGGTCGAAGCCGAGATTGAACAGCAAGTTCCAGATCGTCGCCACCGTCGCCGAGACGACGCCGATGACGCCCATATGGGCGACCGGCTGATTGAACAGCCAGGCCGCTGCCGGCGTGAAGATGGCGATACCGATCAGTTCGAACAGGACTGCGTGCCTGATCCGGTCGGAGAAGGAACGCATAGACATTTTGAAAACCCTTTCTTGTCGTTGTGATCGGGTTTCTATCTGATATTGTGGGATTATAAAGTTAGATAATATCTGGAAAAGAGATAGATGTCCCTCTCCATGGACCAGCTCGAATCCTTCGTGGCGGCCGCCGAGCAGGGCTCGTTCTCCGGCGCGGCGCGGCTTTTGAAGAAGGCGCAATCGGCGGTCAGTACGCACGTGGCAAACCTGGAGACCGACCTCGGCATTGCGCTGTTCGACCGGACCGGGCGCAACCCGGTGCTGACCGAAGCAGGGGCGCGACTGCTGCCCGAGGCAAAACTGATCCTCGATCGCCGCGAGCACCTGATCGGCGTTGCCAGCAGCTTCGAGGCGCATGTCGAGAAGCGCCTGGTGGTGGCGATCGACGAGCTCTATCCGGAGAGCGCGGTGGGCGAGCTGTTCGCGGAATTCGCCACGCGCTTTCCGCATGTCGAACTCGAGCTGCTGTTTCCGATCATGGAGGACGTCAGCCGGCTCGTGCTCGACGGCAAGGCCGATGTCGGCGTGATGTGGCGGCAGGAGCAGCTGCCGCCCGAGCTCGGCTTCAAGACCATCGGCTGGGTGCCGTTGCAGCTCGTCTGCGGCAAGACCCATCCGCTGGCGCATGGGCGGGTGGACTGGGAGGAGCTGAAGCGGCATCGCCAGATCATGGTCACGGTGCGCAACGAAGGCACCGAACGGCATCGGCTGCGTGTCGCGGCGGAGGTGTGGTGGGTCGAGAGCCATTGGGTGATCCTGCAGATCCTCAAGCACGGCGTCGGCTGGGCGCTGATCCCGGCCCACATCATGGCGAGTTCGCAGGTCGCCGAAGACCTCGCCATTCCCGAACTGGAATTCGACGAGGGCGCGCATCCGGTCGCGCTCGAAGTGGTCTGGCACAAGCAGCGGCCGGCCGGGCCGGCGGCAAAATGGCTGCGCCGCCGCTTCGCCACGCGGCCACCGATGCTCCGCCTGTGAGCGCTGGACCCGCCCGCCGTCGTGCACCGCATGGCAGCTGACATCGCGACCGCGATGTGTTGCCATGCCTGTCGCACTGACCTGACAGGGTGGAGACGATGGCGAAGCAATTGGAAGGCAAGGTCGCGGCGGTGACCGGGGCGGCATCCGGCATCGGACTTGCGAGCAGCGAAGCGATGCTGGCGGCCGGCGCGCGCGTGGTGATGGTCGACCGCGACGCCACCGCGCTCGCGGCGCTGGCGGAAAGACACGGTGATGCGGTGATTCCGCTGGTCATCGACCTGCTCGATGCCGCGGCCTGCGCGACGCTGCTGCCGCGTGCGCTGGAGAAAGCAGGCCAGCTCGACATCCTGCACGCCAATGCCGGCATCTATGTCGGCGGCGATCTCGTCGATGCCGACAGCACAGCGATCGACCGGATGCTGAACCTCAACGTCAACGTGGTGATGAAGAACGTGCACGACGTGCTGCCGCACATGATCGCGCGGGCAACCGGCGACATCATCGTGACGAGCTCGCTTGCCGCGCATTTCCCGACGCCGTGGGAGCCGGTCTATGCGTCGTCGAAATGGGCGATCAACTGCTTCGTGCAGACGGTGCGGCGCCAGGTGTTCAAGCACGGCATCCGCGTCGGCTCGATCTCGCCCGGGCCGGTGATCAGCGCGCTGCTCGCCGACTGGCCGGCGGAGAAGCTTCAGGAAGCCAAAGCGTCGGGCAGCCTGCTGGAGGCGAGCGAAGTGGCCGAGGTCGTGATCTTCATGTTGACCCGGCCGCGCGGCATGACCATCCGCGACGTCGTGATGCTGCCGACGAACTTCGATCTTTAGGCGGTCCGCCGGACCTCGTTTTCAGGCGGCGCCGCGATTGCGGGCGGGCGCGGGGGCCTGTTTCGTCAGCCGGCGCAGCGCGGCGACATTGGTGGTGACCGAGGCCATGCGGCACTGGGCCTTGCCGGCGGATTTCGCTTCATAGAGTGCGGCATCGGCGACCGCCAGCAACTCTTCGGCCTCGGTGCCGTGCTCGGGCGAGACAGCGACACCGACACTGACGCCGACCTTGGCAAAGACGCCGTCGGCGAGCCGGTAGGGCATCGTCACGGCCTGGATGATGCGCTGGCCGACGGCGAGCGCCTGCTCGGCGGTGACGCCGTTCGCCAGCACCACGAATTCATCGCCGCCAAGTCGCGCGATCACGTCGGTCTCCGGCAGCGCGCGCCGCAGCCGCTCGGCGGCCAGCATCAGCACCTGGTCGCCGGCCGCGTGACCATAGGTGTCGTTGACCGGTTTGAAATTGTCGAGGTCGAAGAACAGCAGCGCGAACGGCCGGCCGTTTCCGGCCGGGGCCTCGAGCTTGGCGTTCAGCGCGGCGACGAAACCGGCGCGATTGCGCAGCCCGGTGAGGGTGTCGTGAAGGGCAAGATGACCGTTCTCGCGCTCGGCGCGCATGGTCGCGACCAGCATCTTGTTGAGGCGGAAGGCCGCGACCGTCATCGCCGTGAGATACAGCGGCACCTGCAGGAAGACGATGAACAGCAGCGGCTCGCCGGCAAGCGCCGCGCCCGGCACGATCGGGCCAAGGCTGAGCAGGATCATGGTGCCGGCAAGACGCGGGGCGCTGAAATTGCGGAAGCAGATGCCGCCGACCATTGCCGCGGCCGACAGCGAGGCCAGCATCGCGACCACCCAGTCGCCGCTGGCAAGGCTGATCAGGATGCCGAAGCCGACGCTGGCGCTCCAGGCGACCGCGAGCACGAGGTGCAGATCGGTCGGCGTCGGCCGTCGCTCGCGCGCCGCGCGATGCGCAGCCACCAGCACCGCCAGTCGCGACAGGCAGATGACGAGCTCGAGGATGACCCAGGTGATGAACCATGCGGTCGGCTCGCGGATCGCAATCACGGCCGAGACTGCGACCGTGTTGACCGCGCCGGCCGCGAATACCGGCAGCGAGCCGTAGAGATCGCCGATCAGCGCTTGGCGGATGTCGTCGGGCACGCCCGGCCCGGCATCGGCAAGCCAGCGCGTCACGCCCCAGCGCGGCTGGCTGTATCGTCCTGTTTCGGACTGCATTGTTCTTGCCCCGTACTTTCACGTGGCAACTGATCCCAGCGGGCCTAACAGGCCTTTAAGGACGCCGCCGATCACGCGGCGTGCTTGACGGGAAGTAAACCGCACGGATGCGCCAAATTGGCGCGCCCTCGCATCGCCGCTGCGCGCCGTCAGTGCCGTGGCCGGTCCGGCAGGATGCGGTATTCTCGATGCGATTTCGTGAGCCGCGGTTTCGCGGGAACGACCGCAGGAACGATCGAATGACCGAGCATACCATCGTCGCCGCGACCGGCGAGCCGCGGACCCAGCACAGCCTGATGCGCGACCTGCGACTGCTCGGCGTCATGCCGGGTGAAACGCTGCTGGTGCATTGTGCGATGAGCGCGCTCGGCTGGGTCGCGGGCGGCGCCGAGGCGGTAGTGCGCGCCTTGCTTGATGCGGTCACCGACGCCGGCACGCTGGTGATGCCCGCGCAGTCGTCGCAGCTCAGCGATCCCGCGAATTGGCGCGCGCCGCCCGTCCCCGAGAGTTGGATCGGGATCATCCGGGAAGGCGTGCCGCCGTTCGATCCGCGCACCACGCCGACCCGCGACATGGGCGCCGTCGCCGAATTGTTCCGGAGCTGGCCGGGGGCGCGGCGCAGCCTGCATCCGACCTGCTCCTTCGCGGCCCTTGGTCCCGAAGCGGAGTGGATCACGGCGTGGCAGTCGCTCGGCGAGCCGTTCGGCGACGATGGACCGCTCGGCGTTCTCTACCGATCGGCGGCGCGCATTCTGCTGCTCGGTGCCGGCTTCGACGCCTGCACGGCCCTGCACCTGTCCGAGCTGAAGGCTTGGCCGTCGCTGCCGAGAATCGCGGAAGGCTCCGCCATGACGGTCGACGGACAGCGGCGCTGGGTTCGCTTCGACGTCGCGGCCGGCTACCCCGACGGCTTTCCGGGGATCGGCCAGGCGCTGGTTCGGCAAGGCGTTGTCCGCACCGGGCGCGTCGGATCGGCGACCTGCCACTTGATGTCGATGACGGCGATCGTCGATGCCGCCGCCGGTCTGATGGCGGAGCAGGGCGCGCCGTTTGGATGATGGCCGGAGGGATCACGGCGCGGTCATTCGGCTGTCACCTCGTTCGACTGTGATGGCGGCGAAACGCCGCAACAGTGAGCCGGGGCATCCATGGCCTATCTTGGGATCATCGCGACCTGGATCGGGATCGCCGCCTGCATCCTGCAGTCGGCATTGTTCGCCGGCCTCAATCTCGCGGTCTTCAGCCTCAGCCTGTTGCGGCTGCAGATCGAGGCGGACAGCGGCAATGCCAACGCGGCGCGCGTGCTCGAGCTTCGCCGGCATTCGAATCAGATCCTCGCCACCATCATCTGGGGCAATGTCACCACCAACGTGCTGCTGACGCTGTTGTCGGACTCGGTGTTGGCCGGCGTGGGCGCGTTCCTGTTCTCGGCCTTCGCCATCACGCTGCTCGGCGAGATATTCCCGCAGGCCTATTTCTCGCGCAACGCGCTGGCGATGACCGCGCGGTTCCTGCCGTTCCTGAACTTCTATCGCATCGTGCTGTTTCCGCTGGCGAAGCCGACGGCCATGGTGCTCGACTGGTGGCTCGGCTCGGAAGGCATCACCTATCTGCGCGAGCAGGATATCCGGCAGATGATCGCCCGCCACGTCGTCGACGGCGGCGACATCAGCAAGGTGGAGGCGATCGGCGCCCAGAACTTCCTCGACCTCGACGACATCTCGGTGTGTGACGAGGGCGAGGCGATCGATCCCGCCAGCATCCTCAGCCTGCCGCTCGCCAATCAGCGCTGCGTGCTGCCGAAATTCGACAGCGTGCCAGATGATCCGTTCCTGCGCCGGATCGATGCGTCGGGGATGAAATGGGTGATCGTGACCGATCTCGCGGGTGAACCGGTGTTCGTGCTCGATGCCCACCACTTCCTGCGCGATGCGCTGTTCAACCAACTCGAAAGCGATCCGACCGCCTATTGGCACCGGCCGATCATCGTGCGTGACGCCAAGGCGCGGCTCGGCGACGTCATCGGGTTGATGAAGGTGGTGCCGGAGACGCCGGGCGACGACGTGATCGAGCACGATCTGATCCTGGTGTGGAGCGGGCAGAAGCGCATCATCACCGGCTCGGACCTGCTCGGGCGGCTGTTGCGCGGCATTGCGACCGTGGAGAAGCGATCGGCCGCCTAGAGGGCGACGAGTTCGGCGGCGCTGCTGGCGCGTTTTGCCTTCTTCGCCCTGGCCGGGGCGAACAGGTTGCCCGCGGCAAGCCCTGCGGTGTCGGCGACACCGGGATCACCCGATACCATCGCGGCGACGATGGCGCCGTCGATCAACAGCGCGAGCTGGTGCGCCAGCACGGCCGGCTCGGTAGCGCCCATCTCGGCGGCGAGCCTTTCGATATGCGCCAGCACCACCTTCTTGTGCTTCAGCGCGATGTTGCGGAACTGCTTGGCGTCCTTGTCGTGCTCGGCGACCGCGTTGATGAAGGGGCAGCCATAGAAGCGCTCCTCGCCGAACCAGGTCTTCAGGGCAGGGAATATCCGCGACAGCTTGGTCTGCGCATCGCCGCCGCCCGCCTCGATCGCGCCGATGAACCAGTCGCGCCACTGCCGGCCTTCACTCTCCAGCACCGCATGCACGAGGTTGGTCTTCGAGCCGAACAATTTGTAGAGCGTGGTCTTCGCGGTTCCGGCCTCGTCGATGATCGCATCGATCCCGGTGGCGTTGATGCCGTTCTTGCAGAACAGATGCGTCGCCGCATTCAGCAGCCGCCCGCGCGCCGATTCATCGTCGCCGGCGCTGAACGCCGCGGCAGGTTTTTTCTTCGCAATCGATTTGGCCATGCGCGGCAGTAAATCGGAGCGCGGCAAAATCATCAAGTCGCATCTTCATGCGCGCATCGATGCGCTGAAAATAATCGCCGGCGCGCGGCATTTGCTTGGCGATTGAGCAGCAGCGCCCTGGTCAATCGGCAGGCAGGCGCGCCTAAGCGTCTGCGGAATTTCGTCTTTTGACCTGGGGCATGATTGGCACGCTTCGTGCAGGAAACAGACCGTTCGGTATCCTGACCATTTCCATCGCCCTAGGGAGAAAACTGATGACCGCTGTCGCTCAAAAAACCGCACTGACCGGCTGTCTCGCGCCGATCGACAGAGGCGGGCTCGAGCAGCTCATTGCCAACGGCAAGGCCAACCCGAAGGTCGTCAAGACCTTGAAGTGCAAGACGGTGGCCGAGGGCAAGTTCCGTCACGCCAATTACATCCGCAACCTCGCGCCCTACATCGTCGACGAGCCGCCGGGCCTGCTCGGCGACGACACCGCGCCCAATCCCTCGGAGGCCTCGCTCGCCGCACTCGGCTCCTGCCTTGCGGTCGGCCTGCACGCCAACGCCGTGCATCGCGGCTGGATCGTCAACAAGCTCGAGCTGCAGCTCGAGGGCGACCTCAACATCACAGCGGTATGGGGCACCGGCGACGTCAGTGAGAAGCCGGTCGGCTTCACCGACGTCCGCGTCAAGGTCGACATGGAGTGCGAAGGCGTCGCACAGGACGAGATCGACGCCCTGGTGGCGCATGTGAAGAAGTGGTCGCCGGTCGCCAACACCTTCACGCGCCCCGTCAATCTCGAGGTCAGCGCCTAGGCGCCTGGCAGGCAATTCAAGGTGCGGAGATCATCCATGAGCTCACTGGCAATATCGCGGGTCGCAACGCGAGATCCCGCACCGACGATCGCGGGCGAGGTCGCGCGCCTCGCCCGTCAGGAACTGGCGCCGCTTGCATCCGCGATCGATGCCGGCTCGGTCTATCCCGGCGAATTCCTGCGGCGGCTCGGCGAAATCGGCGCGTGGAGCAGCCACGTGCCGCTGGAAGGCCCGGCCGACCTGCGCTGGGCCATCCAGTCGATGGCCGCGATCGGCGAGGTCTGCGGCGCCACCGCCTTCATGGCCTGGTGCCAGAACACGCTGGTCTGGTACGTCGCCAATTCCACCAATCTGAAGCTCGCCGCGCGCTTCGGCGACTGCTTCTCCCGCGGGCGGGTGCTGGGCGGCACCGGGCTCTCCAACCCGATGAAGAGCTTCTTCGGCATCGAGCGGCTGAAGCTCAGGGGGCGCAAGGTCGACGGCGGTTACATCGTTCGCGGCGCGCTGCCGTGGGTGTCGAACCTCGGGCCCGGCCATTACTTCGGCACGATCTTCGAGCGCGAGGACGACGGCATCGCAGGCGGCGAGGCTGGTGAGACGGTGATGTTCCTTGCCGACTGCTCCGATCCCGCGATCACGCTGACGCCGTGCAAGCCGTTCCTGGCGATGGACGGCACGGGTACCTATGGCGTCCAGTTCCGCGACGTCTTCGTGCCGGGTGAATTGATCCTCGCCGAGCCGGCTGCACCCTTCGTCAAGAAGGTCCGTGCCGGATTCATCCTGTTGCAAGTCGGCATGGGCCTCGGGCTGATGCGGGACTGCATCAACATCATGGACGAGGTCCATGCGCCGCTCGGTCATATCAACCGCTATCTGCCGCAGCAGCCGCTGCAATTCCGCGAGCTCTATGCCGAGTTCGAGAAGGAGGCGATGACGCTGGCGCAGGATCCCCACAATGGCGATGACAGCTACTGGCGCAGGGTCGTCGCGCTGCGGCTGCGCATCGGCGATGCCAGCGTCGCGGTCGCGCATGCGGCGATGCTCCATTGCGGCGCGCGCGGCTACCTGATGAGCCACCGCGCCCAGCGCAGGCTTCGCGAAGCCTATTTCGTCGCCATCGTCACGCCCGCCACCAAGCAGCTGCGCAAGATGCTGGCGGACGGCTGAAGCATGATCCGGAAAAGCGGGGACCGGTTTTCCGAAGAGATCATGCTCAAACAAGTTCGGGACCACCAAGACTAGCAACCATGCAACAGGAGAGGCTGCCATGACGGACGTTCTGATCACCGCCGGCGAACTTGCCGAGCTCGTCAAGAAAGAACCGTGTGTCATCATCGACACGCGTAATCCGGATGCCTATGCGGCGGGACATCTGCCCGGTGCGGTCAATGTGCATGACATCTTCACTTACCTCGCGACCTCGACGCCGGAGGGCATGCACGCGCTGAAGACCAAGTTCGCCGATGCCTTCGGCGCCGCCGGCCTGTCCGGCAAGGAGACCGCCGTGATCTACGAGCAGTCGATGAATTCCGGCTTCGGCCAGTCCTGCCGCGGCTATTACCTGCTGGCGATGCTGGGCTATCCCAAGATCAAGGTCCTGCATGGCGGGTTCGATGCCTGGAAGGCGGCGGACCTGCCGGTCACCACCGACGTCGCGGTGCCGGCGAAGGCTGCGTTCGCGATCGTGCCGGAGGCCGGCGACATCATGATCGACGCCAAGGCGATGCTGGCTGCGGTCGGCAAGCCGGGCGTCGCGATCCTCGACGTGCGCGACGTCGACGAGTGGATCGGCGAAAGCTCGTCGCCTTACGGGAAGGATTTCTGCCCGCGCAAGGGCCGCATTCCCGGCGCGGTGTGGCTGGAATGGTACCGCATGATGAAGCCGACCGGCGAGGGCCCGCGCTTCAAGTCGAAGGACGAGATCCTTGCCGAATGCGCCACCGTCGGCATCTCGCAGACCACGCCGGTCTATCTCTACTGCTTCAAGGGGGCGCGCGCGTCGAACACCTTCCTGGCGCTGAAGAACGCCGGCGTGAAGGACGTGCGGATGTATTTCGGCTCCTGGAACGAGTGGTCGCGCGATCCGGCGCTGCCGATCGACGAAGGCTTGCCGACCGCAGCCGTCGTGACCGGCAAGGCGGCATAGAACCTGCATGTTTGTCGGCGTCCGGCGGCGCAAAACGCGGCCGGACGCCGATCAATGAACCGGATCGCGGAGCTTTCCTCGTTTCGGTGCGACAATGGGGCGCAGCATGTCCATGTCAGACGATCCCTTCGACGCCGACCGCGCGCTGGTGCGATCGGGCTGCGCCTGCGGGCTGCATCGCTCGGCCGCCGAGCACGATCATGCCGCGCGCCCGCTGCGCTGCGAGCCTGTCGTGAGTGAGGAGAAGCGGTACGAAGGCATCGTTGCCTCCGCGGTGATGCGGGCGGTGTTTCCGCAGGATGTCGCACGCCGCGCCTTCCTGAAGTCGGTCGGGGCTGCGACCGCGCTCGCCGCACTGTCGCAATTCTTCCCGTTGAAGACGGCGACGGAGGCGTTCGCCGAAGCAGGGTCGCCGGAGAAGAAGGACCTCAAGATCGGCTTCATCCCGATCACCTGCGCGACCCCGATCATCATGGCGGCGCCGCTCGGCTTCTATGCCAAGCAGGGGCTCAATGTCGAGGTGGTGAAGACCGCCGGCTGGGCGGTCATTCGCGACAAGACCATCAACAAGGAATACGACGCCGCCCACATGCTGGCGCCGATGCCGATCGCGATCTCGCTTGGCTTAGGGGCCAACGCGATCCCGTTCACGGTGCCCGCGATCGAGAACATCAACGGGCAGGGCATCACGCTGGCGATGAAGCACAGGGATCGGCGCGATCCAAAGGACTGGAAGGGCATGAAGTTCGCCATTCCATTCGACTATTCGATGCACAATTATCTGCTGCGCTATTATCTTGCCGAGCACGGGCTCGATCCGGATACCGACGTGCAACTCCGTTCGGTGCCGCCGCCGGAGATGGTCGCCAATCTACGCGCCGACAACATCGACGGCTTCCTCGCGCCGGACAATATCTGCCAGCGCGCGATCTATGACGGTGTCGGCTTCCTGCACATCCTCTCCAAGGAGATCTGGGATGGCCATCCCTGTTGCAGTTTTGCCGCGAGCCGCGAGTTCATCACCGCGGCGCCGAATTCGTTCGCGGCGCTGACGCGGGCGATCGTCGATGCCACCGGCTATGCGGCGAAGGCCGAGAACCGCAAGCAGATCGCGGAGGCGATCGCGCCGGCCAATTACATCAACGCGCCGGTCACGGTGCTGGAGCAGGTGCTGACCGGCACCTATGCCGACGGCCTTGGCGGCGTGAAGACCGACGCCAAGCGGGTCGATTTCGATCCGTTCCCCTGGCAATCCTTCGCGGTGTGGATGCTGACCCAGATGAAGCGCTGGGGCCAGATCAAGGGCGAGGTCGACTACCGGGCAGTGGCCGAGCAGGTCTACCTTGCCACCGACACGAAGAAGGTGATGGTCGAGATGGGGCTCTCGCCGCCGGCAACCGCCTACAAATCGTTCTCGGTGATGGGCAAGAGCTTCGATCCGGCCAAGCCCGACGATTATCTCGCGAGCTTCAAGATCAGGAAGTCGTCGTGAAGGTAGGCACCGGCTTATCCACGTCGTCCCGGCGAAGGCCGGGACCCATAACCACGACCGTCGGTGTTTGTGCACGGCGTCTCCCCGCGTGCCCCACCGAGGCGGCGCGGCGTATGGGTCCCGGCCTTCGCCGGGACGACGGGTTGAGAGGGCGCGCCGAATGAGGCTGTCCCTCCGCTTCCGCGCCGCGATCGTCTCCGTCGTGCTGCTCGCGACCTTCCTCGCCGCCTGGCACCTGGCGACCCGCGGCACGGGCGCTGTGGCGAACATGAGCCCGGAGTATGCGAAGCTGATGGGGCTGACCGCGACCCAGGGCAAGTCGGCGATGCCCGGACCGCTCGATGTCGGGGCGAAGCTGTGGGAGCATCTGAAGCGGCCGTTCTACGACAACGGACCGAACGACAAGGGCCTCGGCATCCAGCTCGGCTATTCGATCGCGCGCGTCGGGCTCGGCTATCTGATCGCCGTCATGGTCGCGATCCCGCTCGGCTTCCTGATCGGGATGTCGCCCCTGATCAGCAGGGCGCTCGATCCGTTCATCCAGGTGTTGAAGCCGATCTCGCCGCTGGCCTGGATGCCGCTTGCGCTCTACACCATCAAGGATTCCTCGATCTCGGCGATCTTCGTCATCTTCATCTGCTCGGTGTGGCCGATGCTGCTCAACACCGCGTTCGGCGTCGTCGGCGTGCGCAAGGAATGGATCAATGTCGCCCGGACGCTCGAAGTCGGTACCGTCAGGCGCGCCTTCACCGTGATCTTGCCGGCGGCAGCGCCGACGATCCTGACCGGGATGCGGATCTCGATCGGGATCGCCTGGCTCGTCATCGTCGCCGCCGAGATGCTCGTCGGCGGCACCGGCATCGGCTATTTCGTCTGGAACGAGTGGAACAATCTGTCGATCACCAATGTGATCATCGCGATCCTGTTGATCGGTCTGGTCGGCATGCTGCTCGACCAGGTGCTGGCGCGGTTCACGCGCATGGTGACATTTCCGGAGTAGCGATGACCGACAAGTTCATCTCCATCGAGGGCATCGCGCGGCGCTATCCCGGCGCGGGCGGCGGCACCACCACGGTGTTCGAGAATTTCTGGCTGTCGATGGCACGCGGCGAGTTCGGCTGCGTGATCGGCCATTCCGGCTGCGGCAAGACCACGGTGCTCAACATCCTCGCCGGCCTCGACCAGCCGAGCGAGGGCACCGTGATCGTCGACGGGCAGGGCATCGAGGGCACCAGCCTCGACCGCGCCGTGATCTTCCAGAGCCACGCGCTGCTGCCATGGCGCACCGTGCTCGGCAACGTCGGCTACGCCGTCAGTTCGAAATGGCGCAAATGGGACCGCGCCCGGGTCAAGGCCCACGCGCAAAGGTTCATCGATCTGGTCGGGCTCACCGGCTCCGAGCACAAGCATCCGTCGGAGCTGTCCGGCGGCATGAAGCAGCGCGTCGGCATCGCGCGGGCGCTGTCGATCACGCCGAAGATCATGCTGATGGACGAGCCATTCTCGGCGCTCGACGCGCTGACCCGCGGCACGTTGCAGGACGAGGTGCGGCGCATCTGTCTGGAGACCGGGCAGACCACCTTCATGATCACCCATGACGTCGACGAGGCGATCTTCCTCGCCGACAAGATCTTCCTGATGACCAACGGCCCTGGCGCCGTGCTGGCCGAGATCGTCGAGAATCCGCTGCCGAAGGAGCGCGGCCGGATCGATCTGCACCGCCACCCCTATTATTACGCGCTGCGCAACCATATCGTCGATTTCCTGGTCAGCCGCAGCAAGAGCTTTGCGGCCGAGGTGACCGGACACGATCCGCGCCACGTGCCGACGGTGCGGCCCGGCCTGGGCGAACCGGTGATCGTCTCGCCGCCGCGCGTCGTCGAACCCAATCCCGCGCAGAGCATTGCGCGCTGAAGCCTGAGGAGGAAACCAGATGAAACGCGAAGACCTCACCGAAAAGCTGCTCGACATCAAGCGCGAGAAGGGCTGGAGCTGGAAGCATATCTGCGAGAAGATCGGCGGTTATTCCGAAGTCCTGATCGTCGGCGCAATTCTCGGCCAGATGAAATTGACAAAACCGCAGGCTGCCAACGCCGGGGAATTATTCGGGCTGTCGAAGGCTGAGACTGCGATGCTCAACGAGGTGCCGATGCGCGGCACCGGCACGGCGATGCCGCCGACCGATCCCCTGATTTACCGCTTCTACGAGATGGTGATGGTCAACGGTCCGGCATGGAAGGCGCTGATCGAGGAGGAGTTCGGCGACGGCATCATGTCGGCGATCGACTTCGACATGGCGATGGAGCGCGTCGCCAATCCGAAGGGCGACCGCGTCAAGATCACCATGAGCGGCAAGTTCCTGCCGTACAAATATTACGGCGCCAGCGGCAACGTGCCGGAATACGGCTTCAAGGAGGAGTGAGAGCAGGGCGGCGCGACTGCTTCACGCCGCGCGCTCGGAACTTCCCTCCGACCTCACAGAATCGCGCGTGGCGCATAGCTCGCCGCGTCGGGCTTGGCTCTCGCCAGGGCGTCGACCTGCTCGGCGAAGTAATCGACCTGAGCGGCGGCGTCGCCGGAGTTGGCGCGACCCTGGTCCAGCACAAGCTGCAGCTCGGCCTCGCTCAAGCCAAGGCGCTGATCGGCGGCGAGGCGCTGCAGCAGATCGTTTTGCACGATCTTGCCGGTCCGCAGGTCGCCGATGGCGGCGACGGCATGTTCCTTGATCGCCTCGTGGGCGCTTTCGCGGCCGGCGCCCTTCTTGACCGCTTCCATCATGACCGTGGTGGTCAGCAGGAAGGGCAAATAGCGGTTGAGCTCGGTCGCGACCACGGCCTCGAACACGTCCATCTGATCGAGCACGGTGAGCAAGGTTTCGAGGAGCCCATCCATGGCGAGGAAGGCATCGGGCAGCATCACGCGGCGGACGACCGAGCAGGAGACGTCACCTTCGTTCCACTGATCGCCGGCGAGCCCGGCGGCCATGGCGAGATAGCCCTTCAGGATCACATGAAGGCCGTTGATGCGCTCGCAGGAGCGGCTGTTCATCTTGTGCGGCATCGCCGAGGAGCCGACCTGGCCCTTGGCAAAGCCTTCGCTGGCGAGTTCGTGGCCCGCCATCAAGCGAATGGTCTTGGCGAAATTGCCGGGGCCGCTGGCAAGCTCGGTGAGCGCACTGACGGCACGGAAGTCGAGGCTGCGCGGATACACCTGGCCGACGGCATCAAGGGCTTTCGGCAGGCCGAGGTGAACGAGGATGCGCTGTTCGAGTGCGCGCGCCTTGCCGGCATCGCCATTGAACAGGGTGATCTGGTCGAGCCGGGTGCCGACCGCGCCCTTCAGGCCGCGCGCGGGATAGGTTTGAAGCACATTGACCAGGCTCTGATGCGCCAGCAGCGTTTCCTCGCCGAACATGGCGATGCGCTTGCCGAGCGTCGTGACCTGCGCCGCCACGTTGTGGGTGCGTGCGGTAAACGGAACGTCGCGCAATTGCTGCGCGCGCTTTGCAAATCGAACCAGCGCGGCGACGCTCTTGGTCTCGACCAACTGCAACGCGCGATAGACCTGCAATTGCTCCACGTTCTCGGTAAGATCGCGGCTGGTCATGCCCTTGTGCAGGTGCTCGTGACCGGCGAGTTCGCAGAACTCCTCGATGCGCGCCTTCACGTCGTGGCGGGTGATGCGCTCCCGCTGCATGATGGAGGCCAGGTTGATCTGGTCCTTCACGCGCTCGTAGCTCTCGATCACGCCATCCGGAACCGGAATTCCGAGATCGCGCTGGGCCTTCAGCACGGCGATCCAGTAGTCGCGTTCGAGGCGGACCTTGCCTTCGCCGCTCCAGATGGCGCGCATGGCGGGCGAGGCATAACGTTCGGCGAGGACGTTGGAAATGTGATCTTGGGACATGATCCCGCTCTCTTGGCATTACCTGGTGCCGGCTGCAAGCCGAGAGCTGTCATGGATCGTCGAGATTGCAGGCACCACGGCCCGGGCTTGCGGTGTTGGCGGCACCTTAGCAGATAGTGATCCGCACCGCCTCAGGCAACCTGAGGCGGCTTCGGCATGCACGCAGCACTGGCTGACGTCATTGTCGCCAGCACTGCTCGCAATCACGGGGCGGGAACGGATCCGTTGAACGCCGCCCTGACCTCCTTCACCGGCGCCATGTCGCGGACATAGCTGAACGAGCCCTTGTCCTTCATCTCGCGGGCGGAGCGCAAGAAGGCGTTGAGCGCGTGGCGCTCCATCGCGCCGCCGGTGCTGATGCGCTTGACGCCGGCGGCGGCGATCTGATCGACCGTCAGGGTCGGATCGGCAAAGCCCATCACCAGGTTGAATGGCTTGCCGAGCGAGGCCGTCACCGTGCGGATGGTCTTGGCGTCGTACACGCCGGGTGCGTACAACACGTCGGCGCCGACCGCCTCGAAGGCCTGCAGCCGCTTGATGGTGTCGTCGAGATCGTTGCGGCCGTGCAGCAGGTTCTCCGCCCGCGCGGTCAGCATGAACGGGAACGGCAGCGCCCGTGCCGCTTCGACCGCCGCCTGCACCCGCTCGACCGCGAGCGAGAAGTCGTAGATCGGATGCTCGCGATTGCCGGTCGAGTCCTCGATCGAGCCGCCGACCACGCCGGCCTCTGCTGCGCGGGTGATCGCCCTTGCCGCGGTCTTCGGATCATCGGCGCCGCAATTCTCGAGGTCGGCGTTCACGGGCAGGTCGGTGGCCTCCACGATCATCCGGCAATTCTCGATGATAGCGTCGAGGCTGATGGTGGACTGCCCGAGCGTGTTGGCGACCCCGAGGCTGGTGGTCGCGAGCGCCTCGAACCCCATGGCAGCGAGCAGTTTCGCGGTTCCGGCATCCCAGGGGTTGGGAATGATGAAGGCGCCGGGCCGCTGATGCAGCTCGCGAAACCGTGCTGCCTTGTCTGCCTGGGTGCGCATGTGAACTCCTGATGGTTGGGAAAGCGACTGGCAGCAAGCGATAGGGTGGTTTCGATCATCAGACAAATTTGTTATTTCTCTCGATATCATTAGCTTTTTGCATGAGGCGAGAATGGACAGCGACGCGCTCAACACGTTCCTGGTAGTGCATCGCCGCGGCGGGATCTCGAACGCCGCGAAGGCGCTGCATCGCTCGCAGCCGGCGATCTCTAGGCGGATCGCGCTGCTCGAGCAGGAGCTCGGCGTGCCCCTGTTCGAGCGCATCGGAGGCAAGACGCGGCTCAGCGATGCAGGGCGGGTGATGGTGCCCTACGCCGAGCGCGCGGTGGCGGCGGCGCAGGATGCCGAGAACGCGGTGCGCGCGCTGCTGCGCGACAATTCCGGCCCGGTGGCGCTGGCGGTGACCGGCACGCTGGCGGGCGAGCGGCTCTCGAAGGTGCTGAAGCGGTTCGCCCGCCGGCATCCGGATGTCGCGCTGACCTTGCGCACGGCGACCAGCGCCGAGGTCAGCGACCAGATCCGGCGCGGCGAGGCGACGATCGGGCTGCGCTACGACCGCGACCGCTCAGGTGACCTCGAATGCGAGGTGCTGTTCGCCGAGCCGCTCCAGGTGGTCTGCGCGCCGGACCATCCGCTGGCGGGACGGAGGGTCGGCAGGCTCGCCGATCTCCGGGACGAGCGGTGGATCGCCTTTCCCGAGGTGCCGGGCCGGCGCGAGATCACGGCCTCCCATGTGTTCGCGCTGTTCCTGACCCACGGGCTCGGCGAGGTCGCATGGACGCCGGTCGACAGCCTGACGGCGCAGAAGCGGCTGGTCGAGGCGGGGCTCGGGATCGCGCTGCTGTCACACAGCAATGCGGCGGAGGAGCTGCGGACCTCGGCGATCGCGACCATCCGCGTCGGCAATCTCACTGCCAGTCACGAGGTCGTCGCGGTGACACGGCACGGCGGCTTCCTCAGCGCCGCGTCGCGCCGCCTGCTCGACATCATCCGCGCAGACTTCACCAAGGCAAGGGGCACAAACGCGTCGCGCCGGAACAAGGTCCGGCGCGCGTAGCAACTCGAAGGTGAGCGAAGCCGGGGCGTGAACCTAGGTTCCCGCCTTGACCTGGGCCACCGCCACGGCCAGCAGCTCGTCCATCTTGGCGCGGATATCGCGCTCGGTGGCGGGCTGGCCCTTGGCCGTGAGGTCCTTCAGAACCTTGTGCAGGACGTCGTTGTCGCCGGCTTCCTCGAAATCGGCGGCCACCACCTCCTTGGCATAGGCGTTGGCGGCATCGCCCGTGATGCCGAGCTTCTCGGCAGCCCACAGGCCGAGCAGCTTGTTCCGGCGGGCTTCCGCCTTGAACTTCAGCTCCTCGTCGAGGGCGAACTTCTTCTCGAAACCTTCCTCGCGCTTGTTGAACTCGTTCATGGCCGAAGTTCCAATCCCTGCTGAATGCGGGCCGCAGCTCGTTGCGGCAGCCCCGATGCCTGCCTAGATAGTTGGGAGGAATCGGCAAGACAACGAGCCGTTAAGCCGCAGGCAAAACAGGCGGAATCGGCCCTTTTCGATAGGGCGGTATAAGTGCCCGCAAGGGGGCACTATCGATTGTGCTGGATGGGCCAATCGGATAGGTTGCCAACAGGCGTGGTTCTTGTTCTGTTTCCAGTTGGATAGCTCAGGTTCCAGGCCTCCGCGGCAGCTCCGTCGTGGGTCGTAACCCCAAGTCATCCGGAGCACCCAAATTCATGGATTTCAACAAAACACGGTACATCCCAATGAGCCGTCGACGCCGCATTTATGAAGGCAAGGCCAAGGTGCTTTACGAAGGCCCCGAGCCGGGAACCCTGATCCAGCACTTCAAGGACGACGCGACCGCGTTCAATGCCAAGAAACACCAGGTGATCGAGGGCAAGGGCGTCCTCAACAACCGGATTTCGGAGTACCTGTTTCAGCACCTCAACGACATCGGGGTGCCGACCCACTTCATCCGTCGCCTCAACATGCGCGAGCAGCTGATTCGCGAGGTCGAGATCGTGCCGCTCGAGGTGGTGGTACGGAACGTCGCCGCCGGCTCGCTGTCGCAGCGGCTCGGGATCGAGGAGGGCACCCAGCTGCCGCGCTCGATCATCGAGTTCTATTACAAGAACGACCAGCTCAACGACCCGATGGTGTCGGAAGAGCACATCACCGCGTTCGGCTGGGCCACGCCCCAGGAGATCGACGACATCATGGCGCTGGCCATCCGCGTCAACGACTTCCTGACCGGCCTCTTCCTCGGCATCGGTATCCGCCTCGTCGACTTCAAGATGGAGTGCGGGCGGCTGTTCGAGAACGAGATGATGCGGATCATCGTCGCCGACGAGATCTCGCCGGACTCCTGCCGGCTGTGGGACATCAAGTCGAACGAGAAGCTCGACAAGGACCGTTTCCGCCGCGATCTCGGCGGTCTGCTCGAAGCGTACACCGAGGTCGCGAAGCGGCTCGGCATCCTGATCGAAAACGAGCGGCCCGCTGGAAGCGGCCCGGTGCTGGTGAAAAGTTAAGGGGCTATCGTGAAGGCACGTGTCACTGTTACGTTGAAGTCGGGCATCCTCGATCCGCAGGGCAAGGCGATCGAGGGCGCGCTGAAATCGCTCGGCGTCGACGGCATCGCGAGCGTTCGCCAGGGCAAGGTGTTCGACATCGAGCTCGCCGCGACCGACAAGGCCAAGGCGGAGGCGGCATTGAAGGCCGCCGCCGACAAGCTTTTGGCGAACACCGTGATCGAGAACTACCGGGTCGAGGTCCTGAGCTAGCCGGGCGCGCCAGATGACAACAGCCACCCTCGCTGCTGGCGGTGACCGTATCGTCGTCCGATCGTTGTTGGCTGCTCTGCTGACGGTTGCTGGATGCGGCGGTGTCTCGGCGCAATCGGCGCCGCCGCCACCCTCCGCCACGACGCAGGCGCCGCCGTTCACGGTCAGCGGATGGAGCTACGAGCGCCGCGGCTCCGATGCGCACATGTTCCGCTGCACGCAGTCGTCCTGCGGTGCGGGCTCCAAGGTGAGCTACCGGTACTATATCGGCGGAAAGCAGATGACGCTCGACCAGTTCCGTGCGGGGCAGGAGCAGATCATCAAGGCGCTGGAACAGCGGACGCCCGGACAGCGGATTACGCTGCTCGGCGTTGACGGCGACAAGGGCACGGCGACGCCGCGCATGTTCAAGGCACGGCGTCTGACCGTGACGGCCGATGGCGCAAGCGAGTATCAAGTCAGCGGCTTGCTGATCGGCGGACAAGGCTCCGCCAGCCTGATCAGTTCGGCGCGCGACGAGAAAGCCAGCAACGACAATTACGCAAAGTTTGCCGCCGCAGCGAAGCTCGTGCTGGCGCCCAAAACCAGGTGATCCGATGAAATCAGCCGTCCTCGTCTTCCCCGGCATCAACCGCGAGCGCGACATGGCGCGAGCGCTGAAACTGGCCTCCGGCAACGAGACCGCAATGGTCTGGCACGCCGAGACCGCGCTGCCAAAAGGCACCGACCTCGTGGTGGTGCCCGGCGGCTTCTCCTATGGCGATTATCTGCGCTGCGGCGCTATCGCGGCGCGCGCGCCCGTGATGGACGCCGTGCGCGACTTCGCAGCCTCGGGCGGGCTGGTGCTCGGCGTCTGCAACGGTTTCCAGATTCTGTGCGAGTCCGGTCTGCTGCCGGGCGTCTTGATGCGCAATGCCGGGCTGAAATTCGTCTGCCGTGACGTGCACATGAAGGTCGAGCGCTCCGACACCCCGTTCACCCGCGGCTACAATGCCGGCCAGGTGATCCGCGTGCCGGTGGCGCATGGCGAGGGCAATTACGAGGCCGACGAAGAGACGCTGAAGCGGCTCGAGGGCGACGGGCGGGTGCTCTACCGCTACTGCTCGGCCGATGGCGTGGTCGACGAGGCCTCCAACTTCAACGGCGCCGCGCATTCGATCGCCGGCATCGTCAACGAGCGCGGTAACGTGCTCGGCATGATGCCGCATCCGGAAAACCACGTCGAAGAGATCATGGGCTGCACCGATGGCCGCGGCCTGTTCGCCGGGCTGGTCCAGCAGTTCGAGAAGGCGGCATAGCCATCATGCTGGGACGGTACCTTGCCGCGGCCGCAGCCGCGGTTCTGCTGCTTGTGACATCGGCTCACGCCCAGGACTTCCCCAAGCGTCCGATCACGATGATCGTGCCGTTCACGGCCGGCGGCACCTCCGACGTGATCGCCCGCGCGGTCGCCGACCAGATGAGCGCGGCGCTCGGCCAGAGCATCATCATCGAGAATGTCGGCGGCGCGGGCGGCTCGACCGCGCTGACCCGCGCGGCGCGCGCCGAGCCGGACGGCTACACGATCGCGATCGGCAATGCCGGCACCAACGCCGCGACCTACACGATCTATCCAAAACTGTCGTTCACGCCGGACTCCTTCGCGCCGATCGCGGTGGTGGCGAAAACCTTCGGCATCGTCGCTTTGCGCAAGGATTTTCCGGCCAGGGACCTCAAGGACTTCATCGACTACGCCAAGAAGAACCCGGGGAAGGTCAATCTCGGCCATGCCGGCGTCGGCTCGTCGAATTATCTGATCTGCAAGAGCTTCGTGCATGCCGCCGGGATCGACGTGCAGCTGGTCGGCTATCGCGGCGCCGCGCTGGCGCTGACCGATGCGATCGGCAGCCAGATCGACGGCGTCTGCGATGCCGCGGCCTCGGTGTCGCAGGCGATCGACGACAAGCTCGTGAAGGCGGTCGTGGTCGGCTCGACGGTGCGGCTCGCCTCGCTGCCGGAGCTGCCGACCTCGAGCGAGGCCGGGCTGCCCGAGTTCGAGGCGCAGGGCTGGAACGGCCTGTTCGCGCCGAAGGGCACCCCGCCCGAGATCATCGCCAGGCTCAACGCCGCCGCACGCACCGCGGTCGCAAGCGACGCGGTGAAGAAGCGGTTCGCCGATCTGTCGACGGTCGCGCCGGACGCCGACGAGCTCGCGCCCGAGGTGCTGCAGCAACTCGTGGCCCGCGACGTCGCGAAATACCGCGCGCTGCTCGCCGACGACAAGAAGTAGCGCCTCCGAAATGCAGGCGACATCAGAAGAGGAAAAGCGCGCTGAAGAGGAGCGCAAGGCTCGCTGCGAAGCGCAATAGGAACCGTGAACCCGGACTGTTCGGTCTGCGACCAATGCAGGGATAATCGCCTCCGTTTCACAATCTCTTCACGCTAGCGCGGCCGGCATGGCAACCGGGGATTGTCGCAGCGTGCCGGGCACGTTATGACGAGGGCGATTGGGATGGTCTGTCCGGTTCGCGGGGATCCGCAATGCCTGTTGCATTGGTCATATTGCTGCTCGACATCACGCTGATCTACCACGCCTCGCGCACCGGGCGCTTGCAGCCGTGGGCCTTCATCATCCTGATGGTGCCGCTGATCGGCGCGATCGCCTACATCGTCGTCGAGCTGATTCCGGAATGGTGGGGCGGACCGGGCGCCGCGCAGGCGCGCAAGCGCGTCGCCAACCGGCTCGATCCCGAGAAGCGGTATCGCGAACTGTCCGACCGGCTCGCGACATCAGACACGATCGCCAACCGCGCGGCGCTGGCCGCGGAGTGCCAGGCGATCGGGCGCTTCGAGGAGGCGGAGAGCCACTACGACCATGTGTTGGGGTTGCCGCAGGGCGACGATCCGGCTTACGCGCTGGCCAAGGCGCAGGCCCAGTTCGGCCGCAAGCAGCCGGCCGAGGCGCTGGCGACGCTCGACGCCTTGCGCGAGCGCTGGCCGGATTTCGAGTCCGCCGAGGGGCATCTGCTCTATGCCCGTTCGCTCGCCGAACTGGGTCGGCTCGACGAGGCACTGGAGGAGTATCAGGCGGTGTCGCAGTACTTCCCCGGCGCTGAGGCGCGGGTCCGCTATGGCCTGCTGCTGCAGCTGGTCGGCCGCACCGCCGAGGCGCGCATGGTGTTCAACGAGCTATTGATCCAGATGCGGCGCGCGCCGAAATACCTGCGCGATGCGCAGGCCGAATGGCTCTCGATCGCCGAGAAGCAGCTATCGACTTGAGCTGCGACTACCCCTGCGCAGCCACCGCTTAACCGCATCGCCCGGCACCGTCATCGCGGCGACGCCGAACATGACCAGCACGAGTCCCAGTGCCAGGTTCGACGGCACGGATTCCCCGAGCAGGATCACCGACAGCGCGACGCCGATCGGAATCCGCAGATAGCCTTGCGCATTGGTCGTCAGCGTGCCGAGCCGCGTCAGGCACATGTAGAACAGCATCAGGCCGAACGCGCTGGAGAAGATGCCCTTCACGACGGTGGCGACCAGCGCCTGCGGCGTCGGATGCAGCGTCCAGGGATGGTCGATAATCAGGGCGACCGGCAGCAGCACGGTGCCGCCGAACAAGAGCGAGCCGGCGGCGACCACCATCGGATCGTAATCCGACAACCGCAGTCCGAAGATCGTCGCGCAGGCGAACGAGATGGTGGCGAGCAGGATCGCGATCTCCGCGAATATTTCCTTGCCGAAGCCCGAGAGCGCGTCGAGGCCGATGATCGCGACCGTGCCGGCGAGGCCGAGGATCGCGCCGGCCAGCTTGAGCAGCGAGGCCGGCTCGTGCCGCGTGATCGCCCAGGTGATCAGGAAGGCGAAGATCGGCGTCGTCGAGGCCAGCACCACGGTGTTGGACGCCGGCACATAGAGCTGCGCCCAGGTGATCACCAGGAACGGGATCGTCGAGTTGATGGTCTGCTGGAAGGCGAACAGCTTCCACGCCTTGATGTCGGTGGGGATGCGGATGCCGCGGATCCGCAGCACGACGAGCAGGAAGGCTGCCGCCACCAGCGAGCGGGCGGAAATGAAGGTGACCGGCGGGATCGAGCCGAGGCCGATCTTGGTCAGCGGATAGGTCGAGCTCCAGCAGCAGGCCAGCGCCAGCAGCAGCGCATAGTCGCGCCAGCCGCGCGCACCGGGCGCCGATATGGACGGATGGGGCGTGATCGCGGGAGCCGTCACGCCGCCCGTGTTCGCTGTGCTCTTCGGCACCTTGATTGGCTCCCTTCGCGCATTGTCGCGCGATGGGGCGAATGTAGCTTGGCCACAGGGCGAAAGGCTAGAGGCGGTGGTTCAATAGTGAAAAGCGACGGACGCGCGTGGCGTCCGTCGCACGGAATTTAGCTGAGATACTAGCGCAGCACCTCGTTCAGCACCTCGCCATCGACGTGATGCGGTGTGGTGCCGAGGATCCGCATGATGGTTGGCGCCACGTCGATGTTGCGCATGTGCCGTACTACGGTATCCCTGCGGATCTGCGGTCCCGCGGCGATGAATGTCGCGCTCATCACCGGAAGCTCGGGGTCGTGACCGTGGGCGCCGTAGAAGTTCGGCATCGACAGCGCGGTGGTCGCCGAATTGAACGGCGCATCGCCCTGGCGTGCGACGCCCGGATTCTGCACGCCGTCGAAATTGTAGCCGGGCGCCATCAGCGCGAACACGTCGCCATAGTCCTGGCCGACGGTCTTGCTGGTGCACTGTCCGGTGCCGGCGTCGCATTGCAGCGGCCGGGTCTCGACGACGGTGAAGATGCGCTGCTCCTTGAGCGAGTAGTTGAAGCGTGCGTTGGGATCGACCGCGTTCTTCACCGCATCGGTGATCTGCGTCACCAGGGCCCGGTAGGTCGCAAGATCCACGGTGCCGCCGAGCTCGCGGTTCTGCAGGTTGACGTAGATGTCGGCCGCAGGGCCCGAGGTGCGGATGCCGACCTTGCTGGTGTCGATGCCCGCGTTGCGCAGGATGTTGGTGAGGTTGACCGAGGTGTGGAACGGCGCGAAGCCGTGATCCGACACCACGACGACGTTGCTGTCATGGCCCGCCGCTTCGGCGACCTGCTTCACCGCCTTGTCGGCGGTCTGGTAAGCGAAGCGGATGTAGGAGGCGTAGCGCTTGACCTTGGCGGGGTCCTGGTTGGCGCCGATCGAGTTCGGATCCGCCGGGTTGGTGCCCTGGCGCGGATCGGTGAGCAGGAACTGGTGCTCGGAGCCGTCGGGTTGCTCGATATAGACCATCACGAGGTCGGCGTCCGGATGGGTCTTGATGGCACGCTCGCCGATATTGGCCTGGTAGCGCACGAAGGTCTTCACCATGTCCTCGTACATCGTCTCGATCTCGACGTCGGGGAAGTTGGTGAAGCCCGGGCTCAGGCGCTCCGGGATGCGGAAGTCGGCCTGCGCACGCCAGAACCCGATGTTGTTGTTGATGTCGTCGACGTCGGCGAGAACCGGCGTGTTGCGCGGGATGTAGTTGGCACCGTAGCGGGCGAAGCGCACCACCGAGAGGTCCGGCGACAGTGCCGAGACGAAGTAGGCGGCACCGACCTTGGCGCCGCTGCCCTCGAAGAAGAACGGCGCGTTCTCGCCACCGAACCTGGCATAAGCCGGCCCGGTCGACGGTGCATGGAACGGACCTGCGGTGATGCCGCGGTTCTCGTCGAAGAACACCAGCGTGTCGTAGTTCACCTTGCGATCGTTCGTGGTGTCGATCGCGGCGACGCGGATCGAGTATTTGACGTCAAGCGTCGACGCATTGGTGCAGGTCGCGGTTGCAGCCGCGGAACATGAGAACGTCTCGATCGGCGCCGAGGTCACCAGCACCGGGCTGAACGAGAAATGACCTGCCGCCTGCAGCGCTGCGACGATGCCGGGATCGGCGGTGAAGTCGCTGCGCGACAGCGTGAAGCCCTGGGCTCCGATGCCGCCGAATGCGCCGAACGGGACCGTGAAGTCGGTCACGCGGGTCGGCTGCGCCGGTTGCACCACGGTCTTGTTGATGGAGATGTCGGCGCCGTCGCCGCCGGGCCAGGTCGCGGTGACGACCTTCTTGCCCTGCTGGCGCAGCTGCACCCACAGGGGCTCGGCCGTCGGGTGCGCCGACGGCCCGAGCGGGCTCTCGGTGTAGCCGCCGATCGGGGCCGCGAAGCCGCTGATGCTGCTGGAGATCAGCCCGACGATCGGCTGGAACGTGTTCGAGGGGATGTCGTTGTGGACCGCGGTCGAGCCGGTCGCGATCGCGATGTGCGACACCGCGGTGAGCGACGGTGATGCCGTCACGTTCTGCAGCGCCACCGCGCCGCGCCGGCTGAGCCGGGCGAGGCCGCCGTCGCGCGGCAGCACGCCTTCCTCGATGAATTTCTGGATGAAATCGGGTTTTGCACCGTCGAGCGAGATCAGCACCACGCGTGGCTTGCGACCATGATGGCCGCCGTCATGGTCTTGATCCTGGTCCTGATCGTGCCCGCGGGAGTCGCTGCCGCGATCGCCATTGTCGCCGTCCTGTCCGGCGCGCGCCGGAGTTGCGGTCCAGGCCAGCGATGCGACAAGCGTCATTGCCGTCGTGACGGAAACAAACGTCTTCAATGTCATGAGAATGCCCCAAGCTCGCTGCGCGAATGCACAAACCGAAACCGTTCGGCAATCTACGGAAGCTTGGCTGACGGGCATGTGACGCATGCGCGACGACGCAACGACAGCATCTCGTCGCGTCACAACTGCAGTGCGCATTGCTTCACACGAAGAACGCGCGTGAACACAACGCGCTAGAGCCGCGCCTTCGATTCAATCCGCGCCGATGTAACGGCCGGATGACGACGCGTGTTCACGGCGCGTGCGTGTTCTCAAGCGAAGCGAGGTGCGCGTGCTTACGCTGTCGGCTCCGCCGGCGCCTTGCGCTTCACGCGCTTGATGGTGCCGGAGAAGGTGAACAGCGGTCGCTCGGCCGATGTCAGCATGCCACGCACGAAGATCAGCGAGCCGCCGGCGCGGGTGACCTCGCCGCTGCATTCGATCAGATCGCCCTCGCGGGCCGCGTCGAGGAATTCCGACGCGAACGAGACCGTGACGCCGGGACCCTGGAGCACCGAGCCGGCGAGCGCGAACAGGCAGTAATCCGCGAAGGTCATGAAGCAGCCGCCATGGACATTGCCGGAGCCGTTGAGGTGCTTCCTGGCGACCCGGAACGCGCAGGAGATGCGGCCGGTCTCGTCCATCCGGTGGTAAAACGGGCCGGTATGGGTCTCGAAATTGTCCCGCGTCCAGGTTCGCCAGCCGGCGAATTCGCCCTCGGTTTCGACGTGCAGGTCGGGGCGGCGGTTGAATGCGGTGTTGAGTGCGGTCGGGGCGAGCTCGTTCACGAAATCTGGGCCTTCAATTGTCGGGTTCGGGTCCTTAAATCCGATCCATCCCCATTGTGCAAATCCCGGGTACCGACCCCAAGCCGGGTCCAACCGCCGCAAAGCTCTGGACAGGCCGGAAATGGGCCGTAAAAGGCCTTTTCGCCCCCGTTCGATCTACCTATTAAGGGTCCCATGACCGCGCCCAAGAACGACCCCAAGAACGATCCTAAGAACGAGCCCCAGATCACCCCCGAACTCGTCGCCGCCCACGGGCTGAAGCCGGACGAGTACGAGCGCATCCTCAAGCTGATCGGGCGGGTTCCGACCTTCACCGAACTCGGCATCTTCTCGGCGATGTGGAACGAGCATTGCTCGTACAAGTCGTCCCGGATCCATCTGCGTGGGCTGCCGACCAAGGCGCCCTGGGTGATCCAGGGCCCCGGCGAGAATGCCGGCGTGATCGACATCGGCGACGGCCAGGCCGTGGTCTTCAAGATGGAGAGCCACAACCACCCGAGCTACATCGAGCCCTATCAGGGCGCCACCACCGGCGTCGGCGGCATCCTGCGCGACGTCTTCACCATGGGCGCCCGCCCGATCGCCTGCCTGAACGCGCTGAGCTTCGGCGCGCCGGAGCACCCCAAGACCCGGCACCTGGTGTCCGGCGTGGTCGCGGGCGTCGGCGGCTACGGCAATTCGTTCGGCGTGCCGACGGTCGGCGGCCAGGTGCGCTTCCACACCCGCTACGACGGCAACATCCTGGTCAACGCGATGGCGGTGGGCCTCGCCGATGCCGACAAGATCTTCTACGCGGCGGCCTCCGGCGTGAACATGCCGATCGTCTATCTCGGTTCCAAGACCGGCCGCGACGGCATCCATGGCGCCTCGATGGCCTCGGCCGAATTCGACGACGCCTCCGAGGAGAAGCGCCCGACCGTGCAGGTCGGCGACCCCTTCGCCGAGAAGCTGCTTTTGGAAGCCTGCCTCGAGATCATGGAAGCCGATTGCGTGATCGCGATCCAGGACATGGGCGCGGCCGGCCTGACCTGCTCGGCGGTCGAGATGGGCGCCAAGGGCGACCTCGGCGTCGAGCTCGACCTCAGCGCGGTGCCGACCCGCGAGACCGGCATGAGCGCTTACGAGATGATGCTCTCGGAGAGCCAGGAGCGCATGCTGATGGTGCTCAAGCCCGAGAAGGAGCAGGAGGCCGAGGCGATCTTCCGCAAATGGGGGCTCGATTTCGCCATCGTCGGCTACACCACGCCGACCAAGCGCTTCGTCGTCAAGCATGGCGGCGACGTGATGGCCGACCTGCCGATCAAGGAGCTCGGCGACGAGGCGCCGGTCTATGACCGTCCGTATGTCGCCTCGAACGCGCTGCCGGTGATCCGCGGCCAGGACGTCGAGCCGCCGCTCGGCATCACCGCGGCGCTGGAGAAGCTGATCGGCACGCCCGAATTGTGTTCGAAGCGCTGGGTGTGGGAGCAGTACGACCACGTCATCCTCGGCAATACGATGCAGCGTCCCGGCGGCGATGCCGCCGTGGTCCGCGTCGAGGACGGGCCGAAGGGGCTTGCGCTCACCGTCGACGTCACGCCGCGCTATTGCGAGGCCGATCCGTTCGAGGGCGGCAAGCAGGCGGTGGCGGAGGCCTGGCGCAACATCACCGCGGTCGGCGGCCGGCCGCTCGCGATCACCGACAATCTCAATTTCGGCAACCCCGAGCGGCCCGAGATCATGGGCCAGTTCGTCGGCTGCCTGAAGGGCATCTCGGAGGCCTGCCGCGCGCTGGACTTCCCGGTCGTGTCCGGCAACGTCTCGCTCTACAACGAGACCAACGGCCGCGGCATCCTGCCGACGCCCTCGATCGGCGGCGTCGGGCTGCTCGACGACTTCACCAAGTCGGCGACGCTGGCGTTCAAGGCGTCGGGCGAGGCGATTCTGCTGGTCGGCGACACCCAAGGCTGGCTCGGCCAATCGGTCTATCTGCGCGACGTCTGCGGCCGCGAGGAGGGCGCTCCGCCGCCGGTCGATCTCGCCACCGAGAAGCGCAACGGCGACGTGGTGCGCGGCATGATCCGCGCCGGCACCGCGACCGCGGTGCATGACGTCTCCGACGGTGGCCTGTTGATCGCGCTGGCCGAGATGGCGATCGCAAGCGGTATCGGCGCGCAGCTGCTGGCGGCGCCGTCCTCGATCGTGCCGCATGCCTATTGGTACGGCGAGGATCAGGCCCGCTACATCGTCACGGTGCCGGCAGCGGATGCCGGTCTCGTGCTTGCGAAGATGAAGGGTGCAGGCGTGCCCTGCGCACGTATCGGCACCACCGGTGGCGATGCCATCGCAGTGGCTGGCGAGGCGCCGGTTGCGGTGGAGACGCTCGCTCGCGCCTTCGAGCACTGGCTGCCGAATTACATGCGCAACGGCGCGGCCTGATCCGGATGGATCAGGCGCTGTGGCGCGAAGCAGCAATCTTGATAGCGCGATGAACCCATCATCGCGCTATTGTCTTATGTCCGGGCGCGATCCTTTTGGATCAAGCGCTAGGTTGCGCCGCGGATCGCGCGCCACGCAAAGATGATGATGACGGCGCCGATGAAGCCGGCGATCAGATAGCTGATCCATCCTCCGCCGAGCGATACGCCAAGCAGACCCAACAGCCAGTTCGCCAGCGCGGCGCCGACGATGCCGAGGATGATATTCATGAAGATGCCGGTTCCGGTCTTCATGAACATCTCGGCGAGCCAGCCGGCCAATCCGCCGACGATGATTGCCGCGATCCATCCAACTTGAGGGTCGTTCATTCTGGGACTCCCTAGGGTCAAGCAGTCCGGCCAGCATAACCGAGAATCACCCGATGGCATGTGACCAATGGCAGGTTGTGCGCAACTTGTCGGTGGTGGCGTCCGGTCTCAGCCCTGCCGCTTGCGCCGCTGGCGGCGTTCGGCAGCAGTGATCAGGACGCGCGGGCCGGGGCCTTGGGTGCCGAGCCTGTCCTCGCCATTGCGTAGCGGGCAATCAGTCAGCGACAGGCAGCCGCAGCCGATGCAGCTGAACAGCTTGTCCCTGAGATCAGTGAGATCGTCGATCCGCTGCTGCAACGCAGCGGTCCAGTTCCGCATCGCGCGCTCCCACTCGCGCAGCGTCGGAGCGCGCTCCAGTGGTATCGCGGAAAAAGTCTGCCTGATCTCCTCCAGCGGAATTCCGGCGCGCTGGGCGATCCGGATCACCGCGATCCGCCGCAGCACGCCGCGCGGATAACGCCGCTGATTGCCGCCGGTGCGCCGGCTCGCGATCAACCCCTTGGTCTCGTAGAAGTGAAGAGTGGAGACTGCGAGCCCGCTGCGCCTTGCGACTTCGCCGACTGAAAGCTCGGTGGCTGGCACCATCGCGGACGATCCTGTGTTCGGCCTGTTGACCTCAACTATGCTTGAGGTTCTATATCACTCGGCAGCTTGCAGGAGCAAGCATCCGGCTGATACCGCCGGCTCGCCGTTCTGGAATCGAAATGCCGTCCGCGTCATCTCCTTCGCGCGCGCCGCTGCGTGCTCGCGCAGTGCTGCTTCGCATTGCCTGCTTGTTGGTCGCCGTCCCCGCCGCGCCTGCCGGACCGGCCGAACATCCTCGCCGCCGGTCAATGCGAAGGCGACATCGCCACCTTCTTCTCCACCCTGATGAGTAAATCATGACTGTCTCAGAGAATATTCATGCCGCCAGACTAGAGGCTGGCAGCGCTCAAGACCGCCTTCCGGTCGGGCAATTGCTGGCGTTCACCGTGGCGGGCTTCCTCGCCATCATGACCGAGAACATGCCCGCCGGTTTGCTTCCGCAGATCGGCACTGGCCTCGGCGTGTCGGAAGCCATGGCAGGGCAGACGGTTACGCTCTACGCGCTCGGGTCGGTTGTCGCCGCCGTTCCGGTGATTGCGGCGACGCGGAGCTGGAATCGCCGCCCGCTGTTCCTGCTGGCGATTGCGGGGTTGCTGATCTTCAACACGATGACGGCGGTTTCTGCCCAATACGGGCTGACACTCGTGGCCCGCTTTGTCGCCGGCATGTCGGCCGGCGTGGTGTGGGGGCTGGTCGCCGGCTATGCGCGGCGGCTGGCTCCGCAGAACCTGCAAGGCAGGGCGATGGCGATTGTCGGCGTCGGGCAACCCATCGCGCTTTCGCTCGGCGTGCCGCTCGGGTCATGGCTGGGCGGGATGTTCGACTGGCGGGCCGTCTTTTACATCATGTCCGCCATCGCATTGTTGCTGTTGGCGTGGGTCCGGCTCGCCGTCCCTGATTTTCCTGGTCAAGCCCGGCATCAACGTTTGCCCGTCCGCCTTGTCTTTCTCATTCCCGGGGTTCGGCCGGTCCTGTTGGTGCTGTTCGCATGGATACTCGCGCACAACATCCTCTACACCTATGTCGCTCCGTTCCTTGGTGCGACCGGAACGGATCTGCGCCTTGACCTCATCCTGCTCGTCTTCGGCGTGGCGTCGGTCGTCGGCATATGGGGCACCGGACTTCTGGTGGATCGCCAGTTGCGGGCGTTGACGCTGATCAGCTTGGCTGCCTTCGCTGTCGCCGCCATTCTTCTGGCGATACCGCATCACTCTGCCGTGCTGGTGCTGATCGGCGTGGCGGCCTGGGGACTGACTTTCGGGGGCGCACCCACGCTGCTGCAAACGGCACTGGCGGATTCGGCGGGTGACCACGCTGACGTCGCTCAATCCATCCTCGTCACGGTCTTCAATCTCGCGGTGGCCGGGGGAGGACTGATCGGAGGACTCGTCACCGACCAGGCCGGACCTGGTTGGCTGCCGTGGATTTTACTTCCCCTCGTCATGACTGCGCTGGCCACCGTGTGGCAGGCAAAAGCGCATGGCTTCAGGGCTGGGCGGCGAGCAGCATGACGAAGATGTGAGCGGACGCGACGGTCGGAATTCCCGTGATTGGAGGTTCTGCAATCTGCCTGGTCTTGACCTCAACCATGCTTGAGGTTCTATAACATCCGCGAGCTTGCAAGGGGCAAGCACCCGGCGAAGCCGTCGGGTTCGCTGTTCTGGAATCAAAATGCCGTCCGCATCATCTTTTTCTCGCCGGTCGCTGCGCGCCCGCGCAATGCCGTTCGGCATTGCTGTCCTCCTGGTTGGCGCGGCTGCCGCTGCATTGTTGGCATGGCGCGGCGGCGGAGCGGTCGCCAAGCCGTCCGCCGAAGCCCCGCCGACGCCGGTGGCGGCCATGGTGGTGCGGACCGAAACCCTGCCGCGCGGGCTCGAGGCGATCGGCTCGCTGCAGGCGGTGCGGCAGGTGATCCTGTCGCCCGAAGTGGCCGGGCGTGTCACCGCGATCAATTTCGACGCCGGCACCGACGTCGCCGCGGGCGCGCCGCTGGTGCAGCTCTATGACGCGCCGCTGCGCGCCTCGCGCGCCGTTGCGGTCTCCAAGGGACGCTTCGCGCAATTGCAGGAGAAGCGCTCCCAGGGGCTCGCGCCGTCCGGATTCGTGACCCAGGAGACCCTGCAACAGCGGCAGGAAGACCTGAAGCAGGCCGACGCCTCGGTGGAGCAGCTCGATGCGCAGATCGCGCAGACGACGATCCGGGCGCCGTTCGCAGGCCAGATCGGCCTGCGCAAGGTCAATCTCGGTCAATACGTCAACGCAGGCGATGCGCTCGCCACGCTGACCGCGCTCGACCAGCTCTATGCCAATTTCACCGTTCCGCAGCAGCGCCTGTCAAATCTGAAGGTGGGAGGCGCGGTGACGATCCGTACCGATGCTTTCCCCGATCGGGTGTTCGAGGCCAAGATCAATGCCATCGAACCGCAGGTCGCCGAGGACACCCGCAATGTCCTCGTGCAGGCCCTGTTCGATAATCCCGACCGGCTGCTGCGGCCCGGCCTGTTCGTGACGGTCAACGTGGTGCTGCCGCCGCAGCTGGATGCGATCGTGGTGCCGGTCACCGCGATCCAGACCAGCGCATCCGGCGAGAGCGTGCTCGTCGTGCGCGACAACAAGGCGATCGGTGTCGCGGTCAAAACCGGGCAGCGGATCGGCGAGCGCGTCGTGGTGGAGCACGGGCTTGCACCCGGCGACCACATCGTCACATCAGGCCAGCTCCGCGTCGTGCCCGGCGCAGCCGTGCAGATGACCATGGCCGAAACGCAGGAGAAGGGGCGCTAGCTCCGCGAGCGGCGCCCGAAGCAAGCATCATGCATTTCACCGACATCTTCATCCGCCGACCGATCCTGGCGACGGTCGTCAGCCTGCTGATCCTTCTGATCGGCACCGCAGCGATGGTCTCGCTGCCGGTCCGGCAATATCCCAGCATGGAGAGCGCGACGATCCAGGTCGACGTCTCGTTCCCCGGTGCGACCCAGGACGTCATGCAGGGGTTCGTCACCTCTGTCATCGCGCAGTCGATCGCGACCGCCAATGGCATCGAGTACATGACCTCGAACTCGACGCTCGGCACGAGCCAGATCAAGGCCAAGCTGGTGCTCAACGCCAACGCCGACCGTGCCATGACCGAGGTGCTCGCCAAGGTGCAGCAGGTCAAGTACCGCATGCCCGCCGGCGTGTTCGACCCTGTCATCACCAAGATCACCGACGGCGCGTCGGCGGTGCAGTACATCGCCTTCACCAGCGCGACGCTGAGCTCCGCTGAAATCACCGACTTCGCCACCCGCGTGGCGCAGCCGCTGTTGACGTCCGTGCCCGGCGTCGCGTCGGCCGATACGTTGGGCGGCGCGGCGCTGGCGATGCGGGTATGGATCGATCCGTTCAAGCTTGCGGCGCGCGGGCTGACCGCGGGCGATATCGCGGCGGCGCTGCGCGCCAACAACGTGCAGTCGGCGCCGGGCCGGCTGCGCGGCGAGATCACCGTCACCAACATCGCGGCGCAGACCGATCTCAGGAATCTCGACGATTTCCGCAAGATGGTGATCAAGACCGGTGCCGGCAGCGGCGGTTTGGTGCGGCTCGGCGATGTCGCGACACTCGAGATCGGCGGCGAGAACTACGATGCCAATGCGCGCGACAACGGCACGCCGACCGTGTTCATCGGCGTGCAGCCGACCCCCGACGGCAATCCGCTGGAGATCGTCGCGGCCACCAACAAGGTGATCGGGGATCTCAACCGGGCGGCGCCGCCCGGCCTGCAAGTCAGGGACGTCTTCAACATCGTTCACTTCGTCAAGGCCTCGATCTCGGAGGTCCAGCACGCACTGGTCGAGGCGATCGTAATCGTCGTGGTGGTGATCCTGTTGTTCCTCGGATCGTTCCGCTCGGTGCTGATCCCTGTCGTCACGGTGCCGCTGTCGCTGGTCGGCACCGCCGCGATGATGCTGGCGCTCGGCTTTTCCATCAACCTCTTGACCCTGCTTGCGATGGTGCTCGCGATCGGGCTCGTCGTCGACGACGCCATTGTCGTGGTGGAGAACATCCATCGCCACATCGAAGAGGGGCTGAAGCCGGCCGAGGCGGCCTTGATCGGCGCGCGCGAGATCATCGGCCCCGTGGTCGCGATGACGATCACGCTTGCCGCGGTCTACGCCCCGATCGGCCTGATGGGCGGCCTCACCGGCAGCATGTTCCGCGAATTCGCCTTCACGCTGGCGGGCTCGGTGATCGTATCGGGCGTGGTCGCGCTGACCCTGTCGCCGATGATGAGCTCGCAGCTGTTGGGTGAAGCGACCTCGCATGGCCGGTTTGCCCGCTTTGTCGAGTACCGGTTCTCGAAGCTGTCGCGCGGCTACAGCTGGCTCTTGGCAGCGACGCTTAGGATGCGTACCGCGGTGCTGGTGGTTGCCGTCAGCGTGCTGGCCGCGATCGTGGTGCTGTTCCTTGGCAGCCAGCGCGAGCTCGCGCCGCCGGAAGACCAGGGTTACGTGTTCACCGTGCTCAGGGCCCCGCAATATGCCAGCGTGGATTACACGACGCGCTACACCGATCAGATCGAGCAGATGTATCGCTCGTTTCCGGAGTATCAGTCGAGTTGGGTGCTTAACGGCAATGACGGACAGAACCGGGCCTTCGGCGGCATCAACCTGACCGACTGGGACAAGCGCAAGCGTTCCGCCGACGACATCCAGAACCAGCTCTACGGCATGTCCTACGGCGTGCTCGGCGCCAGCGTGACGCCGTTCCAGCCGGCCGCACTGCCGGCGGCGACCGGCGGCCTGCCGTTCCAGATGGTGGTGCGTTCGGCCGGCGATTTCGCCAGCATCTATCAGGAGGTCGAGACTTTGAAGGGAGCGGCCTGGAAGAGCGGGCTGTTCGTCTTCGTCGACAGCGATCTCGCCTTCGACAGCCCGACCGCGCGGATCACGATCGATCACGCCAAGGCGGCCGAGGCGGGCGTCAGCATGCAGACCATCGCCGATACGCTCGCGGTGCTGGTCGGCGAGAACTATGTCAACCGCTTCAATTTCTTCGAGCGCTCCTACGTGGTGATCCCGCAGGTGCGCCAGGCCGACCGGGTCACGCCGGAGAATCTCGGAAACTTCAACGTGCGTTCCAGCTCGGGCCAGATGTTCCCGCTGTCGACGGTGATCAAGATCGACGTCAAGCCGGAGCCGAACCGGCTGCCGCAGTTCAATCAGATGAACGCGGCGACGATCTCGGCGGTGCTCAAGCCCGGTGTGACCATGGGACAGGCGGTGTCCTTCATGCAGGCGCAGAAGCTGTCGCCGGGCATGACGGTCGACTGGCTGTCGGACAGCCGGCAATACGTCCAGGAGGGCAACCGCCTGATCGTCACCTTCGGCATGGCGCTGATCGTGATCTTCCTGGTGCTGGCGGCGCAGTTCGAGAGTTTTCGCGATCCGCTGGTCATCATGGTCACGGTGCCGCTCGCGGTCTGCGGCGCGCTGCTGCCGCTGTATTTCGGTTTCACCACGCTGAACATCTACACCCAGATCGGGCTCGTCACGCTGATTGGGCTGATCTCCAAGCACGGCATCCTGATGGTGAGCTTTGCCAACGAGATCCAGCACCATGAAGGACTCGACCGCGTTGCCGCGATCCAGAAGGCGGCCGTCGTGCGCATGCGGCCGGTACTGATGACGACGGCCGCGATGGTCGCCGGCCTCGCGCCGCTGCTCTATGCCGACGGCGCAGGCGCGGCGAGCCGCTTCGCGATCGGCATCGTCGTGGTGATGGGGATGCTGATCGGCACGCTGTTCACGCTGTTCGTGCTGCCGACCTTCTACATCCTGATCGCCCGCGACCATCGCGCCGCCGCCACGCCACGGCTCGAAAGCGTGGCGGCGAGGGGCGAGATCGCTGCGTGATCTCTACAGCACGTAGTTGGCGCCCGGCAGCTTGCGCAGCACGGCTGTCGCGGCCCAGCTCAGCGCCACCGTGGCGAAGAACGCGATCGCAGCCTTTGCGATCGCCGGCAGATCCATGTCGAACAGCCAGTATTGCAGCCACAGCACGATCGGATAGTGCACCAGGAACATGCCGTAGGCGTCGCTCTGCATGCGGTCGAGCAGCGTCGGCCCCACTGCTTTCGATTGCAGGAAGTAGGCCAGGATCGCGAACAGGATCGAGGCACTGAACAGCACGTAGAAGCTGCCATAGGCCGCAAGATACCAGCCCGGCAGCGGATCGGGGTTACCGATGATCTGGCGCTTGATGTAGATCATCACCCACATCAGCGCGTAGGGGATCAGCGTGACGCCGGTCCAGAACCAGCGCCGCTCGGTCAGTCGCCCATGCGCGCTGAGCACGCCACCCTCGAGGTTTGCCGCCCCGATGCCCGCCCCGATGAAGAAATAGGACGCGTACAGCAGCACGCGGCTCGCCTGCACCGAAAACGGCCCGAGCTCGAACCAGTAGTTCTGGCCGTAATGGACCAACATCGGCAGATAGGCGGCGGCGCTGACGACGACGAGGAACAGCCAGAACTTCGAGGGACGTTCGAATCCCATGATCGACAGACGGTTGATCGGCTCGAGCAGATGCGGCGAGACCCGGTACAGCAGGCTCGCCGTCAGGTCGAAGGTCATCAACACCCAGACGAACCAGATCGGGCCGCTTGGCCATGGCCCGAACATCATGGTTTTTCGCCAGAACTCGGAGAAGGTCAGCTCCGGCGTCGCGCGCAGGGCGATCGCGTAATAGGCGATCGGAATTACGGTGACGGCGCAGACCACAAACGGCAAGCCGAGCCGCAGCAGCCGGTCGCGCAGGAAGATCAGCCACGGCTTGCGGCCGAGCCCGGGCCAGACGAACAGCCCGGACAGAAAGAAGAACATCGCCATGAAGAAGCTGTCGGTGGCGAGCACCACGCAGTCGAAGCCGATCCACGATGTGGGGTCGGTATGCCCGAAATGGGTGTAGGGGATCACCGCATGGTGCAGCAGCACGACCAGCGTCAGGAAGGTGCGCGCGCGGTCCAGCGCGACATTGCGCTTGTGGAGCTTCGGTGCTGCCTGGATGTCGACGGCCGGAGCCGCGTGAGCAATCGATTTCATGGTGCCCCCAGCCTGGTCTGCATCCCGATGTTGCAATCGGGAACCCGATTCAGCAAGGCCCAATCGTCCCGATTCCGTGGTGTCGAGGTCGGTCATCTCAGCGCGTCTGTTTCGTTTTGGAACTGGCGTTTGTAGCGGGCGTTGTCTGGAAGGCTGGCGGGCGCACGGGGCGCGCGCCTTTGAGGAGCAAGTAATGACACTGCTGAAATGGGCGTTGGTCTTCCTTGTCGTATCGATCATCGCGGGCTTGCTCGGCTTCACAGGTATCTCAGCCGCTTCAGCCGATATCGCACGCTTTCTGTTCTATGTGTTCGTCGTGATCTTCCTGGTGCTGCTGATCCTTGGGCTCACGATATTCAGGGTCTAGCGGCAAAGCTGCTTCAACAAATGCCGTCATTCGGGGCGCGAAGCAAACCTCCGACGCGCGATTGCGCTTCGGGGGATCCCGAGAGTCCGGGGCGATGCTTGTGCATCGTCCCGGAATGCCGACGTTGAACCTAGGCGACTTCCTCGATCTTCACCTTGTCGGGATAGAATGCGAGGTGGCCGGCGATCTCGGTCATGGCCGGGAAAGGCTCCTCATAGGTCCAGATCGCATTGTCCAGCGTCTTGCCGTTCGCCTTGATGCTGAAGTAGCTCGCATCCCCCTTGTACGGGCAATGCGTGGTCCGCTCGGTGCGGGCGAGCAGCGCCATGTTGGCGTCCTGCCGGGGGACGTATTGCACGGCCGGATAGCTCGCTTCCTTGAGGGTCAGCGCATGGGTGGTCTCGGCGATCACGACGCCGTCGGCGGTGACGCGGACGCGTTTGGCATTGGGCGTGATCGTGATGGGATGGTCGGGGCCGGGGAGCTTCATGATTCTGCGCCTCTTCTGGTTATTTCGACGTGATGGCTTGTGACCGATTGATGCAGGTTTAAATCGCTGGGAATGGGAATATAGTGTGCCCGGGATGACCTAGAAGACCTCAGGCGCCAGGTTTTGCCTTGGGTGTTGTCGCAGATTTTCTCGGGCTACTCGGGTTTTCTTGGGTTTTCCTGGCCAAATCGGCCCTGATTCGAATGACCTGACGGAGGTGGACTGGGATGCCGATGGACGCCCGTGATATCGAATCGATGATCAAGGCAGCGATCCCGGACGCCGAGGTGACGATCCGCGACCTGGCCGGCGACGGCGACCATTATGCGGCCACTGTCGTTTCCGAGTCATTCCGCGGCAAGTCCCGCGTCCAGCAGCACCAGATCGTCTACCAATCGCTGAAGGGCCAGATGGGCGGCGTCCTGCACGCCCTGGCGCTGCAAACCGGGGTGCCGGAAGGCTAAGGCCCGGCCAGCAGGCGGGGGCCGCAAGCAATGGCAGAAAATCCGCGCGGCGCCATGTTTCGCGTCATCGTGCCGAACCAGCACAGCCGCGTCACCAATGCCGAGCTGTTCTTCGACCTCGTCTTCGTCTTCGCCGTCACGCAGCTGTCGCACACGCTGCTGCATCACTTCACCCCGCTCGGCGCGGTGCAGGTCACGCTGCTGTTCCTCGCGGTGTGGTGGGTGTGGGTCTACACCACCTGGGTCACCAACTGGCTCAATCCCGACCTGACGCCGGTCCGCCTGCTGCTGTTCGTCCTGATGCTGGGCGGGCTGTTGCTGTCGACCTCGATCCCGACCGCATTCGAGGGCCGCGGGCTGTGGTTTGCCGGGACCTATGCCGCGATGCAGGTCGGCCGCACCGCGTTCTGGCTGCTGGCGACGCCGCGGCGCCGCACCGCGGTGCGCCACAATGCGATCCGGATCCTGACCTGGCTGTCTTGCTCGGCCGTGCTGTGGATATCAGGCGGCTTCGCCGAGCATGAGACGCGGATGTGGCTCTGGATCGCGGCGCTGACAATCGAATATATCGCGCCCGCCGCGCGGTTCTGGACCCCGGGGCTCGGCCCGTCCTCGATCGAGGCCTGGTCGGTCGAAGGCGGCCATATGGCCGAGCGCTGCGCCGGCTTCATCATCATTGCGCTCGGCGAGGCCATCGTGGTCGACGGCGCGACCTTCGCCGACCTGATCTGGACGCCGGAGAATGTCACAGCCTTCATCTCGGCTTTGGTCGGCAGCATCGCGATGTGGTGGATCTATTTCCACAAGGGCGCCGAGGCGGGCTCCGAGATGATCTCGAAGGCGGAGGAATCCGGCCGTGTCGCGCGGATCGCCTACACCTATCTGCATATGCCGATCGTCGGCGGCATCATCCTCACCGCGGTTGCCGATGAGCTGGTGTTGAAGCATCCAGGCGGCCATTCCGACCTGAAGACGATCATCAGCTCGGTCGGCGGCCCCATGCTGTTCCTGGTCGGGACCATCCTGTTCAAATACGTGATCCGCGGCTTCCTGCAGCTCTCGCACGGCGTCGGCATCGTCGCGCTGGCGGTCACGGCGTATTTCGCCGGCGGGATGTCGCCGCTGATGCTCTCGATCGTCACCACCGCGATCATGATCGTGGTCGCGGCGTGGGAATCGATCTCGCTGCGGTCCGATCCCTCGGCCGAAGAATAGCCGGCGGGGTCCGCTCCCGAGTCTATTCCGCGATCAGCGCGTGCACCGAGAACATCGTGTTGGCGTCGGTCCAGCTGTTGCGCACCGTCCAGCCCGCGCTGCGCGCCAGTGCGGTGAAACGCTCGATCGAGTATTTGTAGCTGTTCTCGGTGTGAATGCTTTCACCGGGGCGGAACGCGAAGGTGTTGCCGAGGATCCGCACGGTCTGCGCCTTGCGGCTGATCAGGTGCATCTCGATGCGATGGCGGTCACGGTTGTAGATCGAACGGTGGGTGAAGCCCGAGAGATCGAAATTGCCGCCGAGCTCGCGGTTGATCCGCACCAGCACATTGAGGTTGAAGCGCGCGGTGACGCCGGCCGCATCGTTGTAGGCGTCGTACAGCACGCGCTCGTCCTTCTCGAGGTCGACGCCGATGATCATCTGCGCGCCGTGGCCGAGGATCTTGCGCGCGCTGCGCAGGAAGGCCAAGGCCTCGCTCGGTTCGAAATTGCCGAGCGTCGATCCGGGGAAGAAGCCGACCTTCGGCATCGCGGCGACCGCCTCGGGCAGCGCGAACGGCGTGGTGAAATCGGCCGTGACCGGATAGATGCCGAGACCCGGGAAATCCTTCCGCAGGCCGTCGGCCTGGGCTTTCAGGAAATCGCCGGAAATATCGACCGGCACATAGGCTGCGAATTCGCAATGCTCGAGCAGCAGGCGTACCTTGGTGGTCGCACCGGCGCCGAACTCGACCAGCGCTGCGCCGTCCGGAATGTTCGCCGCGATCTCGTCGCCGCGGTCGCTGAGGATGCCGAGTTCGGTGCGTGTCGGATAATATTCCGGCAGCACCGTGATCTGCTCGAACAGCTCCGAGCCGGTGGCGTCGTAGAAATATTTTGGCGACAGCCGTTTCGGGTGACGGGCGAGATCGCCGATCACGTCGCCGGCAAACGCAGCAGTCGCTTCGTCGAACGGATAGGCTTTGGCCAAAGCGGCGGCATGCACATTCATGATACTCTCCTGAACGCGCTTACCGGCGCGCACTTGATGTCGACTGGAATCAATCAGGCGTAGTCGGCGAGGCGTAACCCCGTGAATTGCCAGCGATGGTGCGGATAGAAGAAGTTGCGGTAGGTGACGCGGCTGTGACCCGGTGGCGTCGCCAGCGACGACCCCCGCAGCACGAGCTGATTCACCATGAATTTTCCGTTGTACTCACCGAGTGCGCCCTCGATGGCGCGGTAGCCCGGATAGGGCGAATAGGAGCTGCGGGTCCATTGCCAGACGATGCCATAGGCGTCGCTGAGCAGGCCGGCGCGGGCGGCGACCTCCCATTCTATCTCGGTCGGTAGATGCTTGCCGGCCCAGCGGGCGAAGGCGTCGGCCTCGTAATAGCTGACATGGCAGACCGGGGCCTGCGGATCGATCGGCTGCAGGCCGCCCAGCGTCATGATCTGCCATTCGCCGTCGATCTCACGCCAATGGCCGGGCGCCTGCCAGCCCTCTTTGCTGACAGTGCCGAAGCCGTCCATCAGCCATAGCGTCGCGGTGGAATAGCCGCCGTCCTTGATGAAGGCGAGCCACTCGGCGTTGGTGACGAGATTCTTGGCGAGCTTGACCGGGCCGACCAGGGCTCGATGCGCGGGCTTCTCATTGTCGAAATGGAAGCTGTCGTCGGCATGGCCGACGGTGTGGATGCCTTCGTTGAGCGCCACCCATTCCTGCGGCCCGTGCTGCGACGCCGGGAAGCGCCACGCCGGATCGTAGGCCGGCGGAATCGGGTTCTGCGCGAAGGCATGCAGGATGTCGGTGACCATCAGCTCCTGATGCTGCTGCTCGTGATTGAGGCCGACCTCGACCAGCGGCACCAGCGCCTCGAGCTTTTCAGGCGTCGCGGTCCGGAAGAACTTCACCACCTCGGCGTCGACATGGCGGCGGTAGGCTGTGACTTCGTCGGCGGTCGGTCGGGTCAGATGGCCGCGCTGGTGGCGGGCATGCCGGGGGCCGGCGCTGACGTAATAGGAATTGAACAGATAGGCGTAGTCAGGATGTAACGGCGTGTAGCCCTTGACGTGTTCTCCGAGCAGAAACTGCTCGAAGAACCAGGTGGTATGGGCGCGGTGCCACTTGGCAGGGCTCGCATCCGGCATCGACTGGATCAGCTGGTCTTCCGCCGAAAGCGGGGCGGCCCGGCGCTCGGTCTCGTCGCGGACCGCACGATAGGCGTCCGCCAGCCGCTGCGCGAGCGGGGCGGATTCGGAGGAAGGTGACGGGGCGGCGGCGGAATTGGCGGCCGCGGCAGAGGCTGGTTTCGTCACATGGGTCTCCGATTCCAGGGGAGAACGTTGCTTCGGCAGTCTGGTTCCTGACGGACAGTTCGTCCTAGATAGGGGCTCCGTTACGGGAAAAAAGCCTCCCCCCATGATGATATTGGGGCCGTCAGATAATCCCGGCGCTTTTGGGGGTGCCGTCCGGCCCCAACCGCATGCCGGATTTCCGCCATTTTGCTTTGGATGCACAATGGTTTGAGCTACATATATAGCCAGTCACGGGTTAGAAGGGCGGGCCGGCCCGTCAAGGCCTGAGAGCGCCGCCTACGCAAGGAAGCGAAAATGAGCATCGAGCAATTCATCGACAACGAAGTGAAGTCGAACGACGTCGTGCTGTTCATGAAGGGCACGCCGCAATTCCCGCAGTGCGGGTTTTCCGGTCAGGTCGTTCAGATCCTCGACCACATCGGTGTCGGCTACAAAGGCCTCAACGTTCTCGAATCGGCCGAGCTGCGCAACGGCATCAAGGTCTATTCGAACTGGCCGACGATTCCGCAGCTCTACGTGAAGGGCGAGTTCGTCGGCGGTTGCGACATCATCCGCGAGATGTTCCAGGCCGGTGAATTGCAGCAGCTGTTTGCCGACAAGGGCATCCCGGTCGACGTGGCTGCCTGACCTTGACCGCGCGCCGGATCGGCAATGCGCGGCTCGAAGTCATCGTCACCGACATCACGACCCTGCGCGTTGACGCCATCGTCAACGCGGCCAATTCATCGCTGCTCGGTGGCGGCGGTGTCGACGGCGCGATTCATCGCGCCGCTGGACCCGATCTCGTCGCCGAATGCCGTATGCTTCATGGCTGCACGACCGGCCAGGCAAAGATCACCAAGGGCTATCGGCTGCCCGCCAGGCACGTGATCCATACCGTTGGCCCGGTGTGGAATGGCGGGAAGCTCGACCAGGATGCTCTGCTTGCATCGTGCTATCGGCGTTCGATGCAGCTCTGCGACGAGCACGGGCTTGCGTCGGTGGCCTTCCCTGCGATTTCCACCGGGATCTACCGTTTCCCCGCGGATCGCGCGGCGGCAATCGCCGTTCGAACGGTCGTGGACGCCCTGCCATCCGCCCCCGGTGTCACACAGGTGATCTTCTGCTGCTTCGCGGCTCCAAGCGGCGAGCTGCATCAGGCGGTCCTGGACGCCTTTGGGAGCCCTTGTGCCTGATGATACCGCCGCTACACTTCCCCGTGATATCCGGGGAGGGACAGACCGAATGCATTCATTTCGTTTGACATGCGCGGCCGCAGCCGTGGCGGTCGTGCTAACGGCGCCGGCATTCTCGCACACCGAGGGCACCTATGAGATTCCGGCGGGTGCGCATTTCAACCCCGACAAGCTTGCCAGGATCAGCGAGTTCTTCAAGAACGAGGTCGCGACCGGCAAGATTCCCGGCGCCGTCGTCCTGATCCAGCAGCACGGCAAGCCGGTCTATCACGAGGCCTTCGGCGTGCAGGACGTGGTCAGCAAGGTGCCGATCACCGACCAGACCATCTTCCGGCTGGCGTCGATGTCCAAGTCGATCACCGCCGTAGTGTCGATGCAGCTGCTGGAGGAGGGGAAATACAAGCTCGACGACCCCGTCTCGAAATACATCCCGTCCTTTGCCAATGTGAAGGTCGGCGTCGAGAAGAAGGCCGAGGACGGCACCAAGACGCTCGAGCTGGTGCCGCCCAGGCGGCCGATCACGATCCTCGATCTGATGACGCATACGTCGGGTATCACCTACGGCTTCTACGGCGACAGCCTGGTCCGCAAGGCCTACAAGGAGGCCAACATCTACGGCGGCGATTTCGATCTCGCTGAATTCGCCGAGCGGATCGCCAAGCTGCCGCTGCACAACCAGCCCGGCGCGCTCTGGCAATATGGCCATTCCACCGACATCCTGGCGCGCGTGATGGAGGTGGCCACCGGCGAGAAGCTCTCGACCATCGAGCAGGAAAGGCTGCTCGGCCCGCTCGGGATGAAGGACACCGGCTTCTTCGTCACCGATCCCGAGAAGCAGAAGCTGATGGCCGAGCCGATGCCGAACGACAGCGACTTCAGGGTCGGCCGGATCAACGATCCGACCACGGTCAAGAAATGGGAGTCCGCCTCTGGCGGCATGGTCTCGACCATGGCGGACTATTCGCGCTTCGCGCAGATGCTGCTCAATGGCGGCACCCTCGACGGCAAGACCATCATGAAGCCCGAGACGTTCAAGGAACTGATGACCGACCGTGTCGGGCCCGGCTCCGGCGTCGAGCGAGACTTCTTCTACTTCCCCGGCGACGGCTTCGGCTTCGGACTGGGGATCGCGGTGCGCACCGATCCGGGTACGGCGAAGCCGCCGCCGCCCGGCGATCTCGGCGAGCTGAAATGGGACGGCGCCAGCGGCTGCTACTACATCATCGACCGCAAGCAGGACTTCTTCTTCGTCCTGCTGGAGCAGACGCCGACCGAGCGCCAGCGCATCCAGCGGACGTTGAAGCAGCTCGTCTACGAAGCCATGGAAAACTAGAGCGTTTTCGAGCGAAGTGGATGCCGGTTCGCGTGAAGATAACGCGTCAAAAACAAGGAATGAGAGCATGATCCGATGCAATCCGATCGGATCATGCTCTCTCATGCGTAGATGCCGCGCTGTCGTCGCGGCGCTCGTGCTCGCGTTCGTCGCAACCGATGCGAAGGCCGGCTCCCCGGGGTTGGCCGCGCACAGATTCTCTCCGGAGGGCCTCGCCAAGGTCTCCGACTATGTCAGGAACGAGATCGCGAACGGGAAGATTCCCGGCGCGATCCTGCTGCTGCAACAGCACGGCAAGCCGGTCTACTACGAGAATTTCGGGGTTCGCGACCCCACCACCGAGCTGTCGATGAGCGCGGATACCATCTTCCGCCTCTATTCGATGTCGAAGCCGATCACGACCGTCGTCGCGATGATGCTGGTGGAGGAGGGCAAGCTGGCGCTCAGCGATCCGGTCTCGAAATACATTCCTGCCTTTGCGGATATGAAGGTCGGAGTGAAGACGCACGGAGAAGATGGCAAGCCGGCGCTCACACTGGAGCCGCTCAAGCGCGCGGTGACGATCGAAGACCTGATGCGCCACACTTCCGGGCTGCCCTACGGCTACTATGGCGGTGGGCTGGTGAACAAGGCCTATGCCGATGCCGACCTGTTCAAGAGCGACATCTCCAATGCCGAGTTCGTGGCGAAGCTTACCGCGCTGCCGCTCGCCGAACAGCCCGGGACGAGATGGGACTACGGTCATTCCACCGACGTGCTGGGCCGCGTCATCGAAGTGATCACGGGAAAATCCCTGCTCCAGTTCGAGAGGGAGCGGCTACTCGAGCCGCTCGGCATGGACGAGACCGCGTTCTATGTCGCCGATCCCGCCAAGTGGCCGCTGATCGCCGAGCCGATGCCCAATGATCGCGCGATCAGCCCGACCACACAGGTGCGCGATCCCAGGAAGCCGCTGAAATGGCGATCCGGCGGCGGCGGGATGGTCGGTACCGTCAGCGATTACGCACGCTTTGCGCAGATGTTGTTGAACGGCGGCGTCTATGAAGGCCGGCGCTACCTGAAGGCGGAGACCATCGCACTGATGGCGTCGGACCATATCGGCCCCGAGACCGGCGTCGCCCGCGACAAGAACTATTATCCCGGTCCGAATTCGGGCTTCGGCCTCGGCTTCGCCGTCCGCACTTCGGTGCCGGCGAACACGAACTGGCCGCTGGGCGAATACCGCTGGGACGGCGTCGGCGGTACGTTCTTCTTCATCGATCCCGCCGACGATCTGTTTGGAATTTTCATGGTGCAGACGCCGTCGCAGCGCGGCCGGATCCAGCAGGAACTGAAGACGCTGATCTACCAGGCGATGGGGCGGTAGGAATGGCGCGAGGCGGTGGCCATGACGACGCCGCTTCCTCGCAAACCGGTTCTGCCGGCGGTTCGAACAGTCAAAGCGATGTCGCAGCGCGCATCGAACGGGTCACGATGGGGCTGAGGACCGCCGTCATCGTCGATGGCGATGCGCCGATGAGCCTGTCCGAGCGGATGGGCGAACTCCGCGTCCCGGGTGTCAGCATCGCGGTCATCAGCGGCGGCGTCATCGAATGGGCGCGCGGCTTTGGCCTCACCGCCATCGGTGGCCCGCCCGTGGTGCCGGAAACGCTGTTCCAGGCCGGCTCGATCAGCAAGCCGGTGACGGCCGTCGCGGCGTTGGCATTGGCGCAGGCCGGGAAGCTCGATCTGGATGCCGACGTCAATCTCGCGCTCAAGGGCTGGAAAATTCCTGACCATCCGTTCAGCCGCCAATCCAGGGTCACGCTGCGCGGGCTGCTCAGTCATTCGGCCGGCACGACTGTTCAGGGCTTTGAGGGCTACCCGGCCGGCGAACCGGTGCCGTCCCTTGCCGAGGTCCTCAATGGCGCGCGGCCTGCGAACAGCGCGCCGGTTTTGGTCGAGCACGAGCCGGGCAAGCAGACGCAATATTCCGGCGGCGGCTACGCGATCATCGAGCAGTTGCTGGTCGACGTGACGGGGCGGCCGTTTCCGGCGTTGCTTGACGATGTCGTTCTCAGGCCGTTCGGGATGACGCATTCCAGTTTCGCGCAACCATTGTCCGCGGATCGCTTGCCGATGGCCGCAACGCCCTACCGCTCGGACGGCGCGCCGGTGCCCGGCGGCCCCCGCATCCATCCGGAACTTGCCGCTGCCGGACTATGGACGACGCCGACCGATCTCGCTCATTGCTTGCTCGCCACGCTGGATGGGCTGACGGGCCGCCGCTATTCCGTGCTCTCGCAATCGACGACTGTGGAGATGCTCTCGCCCGTTCTCGGCAGCGCCGAGGGGCTTCCGCCGGGGCTCGGACGATATGGATTGGGCTGGCTGGTTCGCGGCACCGCGCCTCAACGGCAGTTCTGGCACAACGGCGTCAACCACGGCTTCGTCAACACGATGGTGATCTTCGAGAACGGTGATGGCGCGGTCGTGATGACGAATAGCTGGGGTGGACAGATCCTGGTGGGCGAGATCCTGCGCAGCATCGCGGATGAGTACCGCTGGCCTGATCGCCAGGCCAGGATCAAGACAGTCATCGCAGCGGACCCGCAGGCGCTGGATCGCCTGGTCGGGACCTATCAGTTCACGCCGCAGTTTGCGATCCGCGTCGCCAGGGAGGGCAATCGCCTGTTCAGCCACGCGACGGGGGAGGAGCGTCGCGAGCTCTTCCCCGAGAGCGATCGCACCTTCTTCTTCAAGGTGGTTGATGCGGTGCTATCGTTCGATGGTGACGGCGAAGCTGCAGCGACGCAGTTGATCTTCCACCAGGACGGTAGGGATCACCTTGCGCGACGCGTTCCGCAAGCCAAGCCGTAGCTACGCCGCGCGGACGATGTCCCGGACGTGCCCGACCGCTTCCTCGATCATCTCCGCCGTAACGTCGAGATGCGTGCAGGCCCGGATCCGGCCGTCCATCATCGCCAGCATCACGCCGCGCTTGCGCAGCTCGGCGACCATCTTGTCGCCCGATACGCCGGCACCGTCCGGCTTGAAGAAGACGAGGTTGGTCTCGGGCGTCTGCACCGCGATGCCGTTGATCTGCGACAGCCCGCGTGCCAGCGCCCGCGCATTGGCGTGGTCGTCGGCAAGGCGGTCGACATGATGATCGAGCGCGTGGATGCAGGCGGCGGCACAGACGCCGGACTGCCGCATCGAGCCGCCGAGCCGCTGCTTCCAGCGCCAGACGTCGTCGATGAACGCTCTGGTGCCGGCGATGACGCCGCCGATCGGCGCGCCGAGGCCCTTGGAGAAGTCGATCCAGGCCGAATCCCAGCCCGCCGTCATGTCGCGCGGAGAGATGCCGGAGGCGACGGTCGCGTTCAACAGCCGCGCGCCGTCCATGTGGGTCACGAGCCCATGGGCCTTGGCGATGCCAACGACCTCATCCAGCGCGGCCTTCTTCCAGATCGTGCCGCCGCCGATATTGGCGGTCTGCTCGACGCTGACCAGCACCTGCGGCGGCTGGTAACGGGTACGCGGATGCAGCGCGGCCCGGAAGGTGTCCGGCGTGAACTGGCCATCGTCGCCCGCAAGCTGGGTGATCTGGAAGCCGCCGAGCGCGGCATGCGCGCCGCCCTCGCGCGCGATGATATGCGCGGTGGCGTGCGCCAGGATCTCGTCGCCCGGCCGGCAATAGGCCAGCGTCGCAGCGACATTGCACATCGTGCCCGACGGCATGAACACGGCGGCTTCCTTGCCAAGCAGATCGGCGACGCGGGCGCAGAGCTCATTGGTGGTCGGATCGTCGCCGACCTGCTCGTCGCCGACCTCAGCCTTCGCCATCGCCTCGCGCATCGCCGGCGTCGGTCTGGTCTGGGTGTCCGACAGCAGGTTGATGCGCACGGCGGGCGCCTTCGGATCGGGCGGGGCAGGGGTGTAGTGCATGATGTTTCTCTCGGTCGATTTGCCCTGACTTTAGCCAAACAAAAAGGCCCCGGCAAAACCGGGGCCTTTCCGAACTCGCAATGCTGAACTGATCAGCGCGAATAGAACTCGACGATCAGGTGCGGCTCCATCTGCACCGGGAACGGCACGTCCGAGAGGCCGGGGGTGCGCGCGTACTTCGCGGTCATCTTGGAGTGATCGACTTCGATGAAGTCGGGCACGTCGCGCTCGGGGAGCTGGCTTGCTTCCAGCACCGGGGTGAGCTGCTTGGAGGATTCCTTGACCTCGACGACGTCGCCGACCTTCAGCTTGTAGCTGCCGATGTTGACCTTGCGGCCGTTCACCTTGATGTGGCCGTGGTTGATGAACTGGCGCGCGGCGAACATCGTGGAGACGAACTTGGCGCGATACACCACGGTGTCGAGACGGCGCTCGAGCAGGCCGATCAGGTTCTCGCCGGTATCGCCCTTCAGGCGGCTGGCCTCGACATAGATGCCGTGGAACTGACGCTCGGAAATGTTGGCGTAGTAGCCCTTGAGCTTCTGCTTGGCGCGCAGCTGCACACCGAAGTCGGAGAGCTTGCCCTTGCGGCGCTGGCCGTGCTGGCCGGGGCCGTATTCGCGGCGGTTCACGGGGCTCTTCGGGCGGCCCCAGATGTTCTGGCCCATGCGGCGATCGATCTTGTACTTCGCCTCACTGCGCTTTGTCATCGCGTCCTCTTTGTATAGCCGTCGCTGTCTGGCGTCCGGCGTTTTGTCAGTCCAGGGTTTGAGGAGACGCGCCCTCCTGTGTACCTGCCTAAAGGCCTGTACCGACAGGTCCGCCTCGAAAGCTCGGGGAGAACCACGGGTCGCGAAACGCATCGCGGGCCGAAACCGGCCCGCGAGCAAGGGTGGTCTTAAGGAGAAAGTCCGGTCCTGTCAAACGAAACACCGGCTATTTGGGGCCGAATCGGCGCAAAATTTGGCAGTTTTTGCCCTTTAGGGGCGGTTTGCGGCTGCCCTAGCCGGTCGGCCTCGTTGAGCGGCGGGATCGCATCCAGCTCCGCGGCAATTTCGCCGCCAAGCACCTGCTCGAGCCGGGTCAGGGTCTGGGCGATCAGGGCGGCGTCGCAGACCAGATGGTCCCAGCGCAGCACCACATCGATGGTGTCGTCCGGCTTGACCACGCCGTAGCTCAGCAGGAACGGGCCGGGGCTCAACGCGTGCAGCTCGCCCGGGCCGTAGGCGGCGACCGAGGTCACGCCGTAGCTGCCGCAGAAATTGGCGCGCTGCCGGCCGAAGTTCATCCCGATCGCCCATGCCAGGCGGCGCAGCGGAATTGGCAGCCGCGTCACACAGAGGGTTTTGCGGAACGAGGGAATCTCGTGCAGCGGCGCGGTCTTGGCGCGCCGGATCAGCGCGTCGACAGCGGTGAGCGTCATCTGGTCGGCGCCGCGGACGCGCTCGAACAGCACGCAGTCCTCACCCTTCTCGACGCGCGCAACGGCCACCATGCCGACGCTGCACGGCAACTCGTAGAGGCAGGGCCACGGCCATTTGACGTGCAGCGTTCGCAGCGTTGGCTCGGTCCTGGCGACCAGCGCGAATGCCTTGACGAAGATCGCGGCCCAGCCTGGTGCCTGTGCCCCGCGTGCGCGGGCCTCGACCACTGCACGGACGTTCAACGAGCGCGTCAGGGAGACGAACGGCACGCCGGCCGACGCGTGCATCAGATCAGCGACGAGACGGCGCGGCAATGAGATCCGACGAAATTCACCGCGCATTTGTTCGGTTCATTTCCCTGCAATCAGGCAAAAAATCAAAGGCCCGGAGAACTCAGGCTTTGCTCGCCGTACCTGAAGCTGACATGAACCAATTGGCCGGAGGCCAATCGGTTTCTGCTCATGGCGCCGGTTTGGCCAAGGGCTCGCCGGCCTTGACCACGTAGACCCCGAGCACCTTGAGCGGCTTGTCGCCGGAAGTCCTGGCATCGTGCACCGCACCTTCCGGAATCTGGTAGGAATCGCCCGCCTTCAGCTTCAGCGGCGGCTTGCCGTCGATCACAAGCTCCAGCTCGCCTTCGAGCACATAGCCGGTTTCAGCACCCGGATGGCTGTGACGCCCCGACGCACCCCCTGCCGGAACCTCTGCAATCGCTGTGACCGTGTTGTAGCCCGCCGGAAAATCGACCTTCTGCAGCGGCGTTCGCTTGATGCCGCTCTGCTGCGCCAAGGCAGCGCCAGCACCAACAAAACCAGCGCCGGCGCCGGCAAACGCAATCACGGTGAGACCCAGCAGCAAATTCCTGAACATGCAATTTCCTCCCAACCCGCGAAACTCTAGCAGCGTGGAATCGCGGCGAAAAGCAGGCGTTGTGTGATGTACGCTTTCGACAATGGGATTAGTCCGTTCATCCGGTCGTGCTGGCCGTCATGGAATTATCCGCGGCCAAGCTTACAGTGGGCTTACCTGCTGTTCAGGCAATTGCGGCGTGCAGGCGCGGCGGCTCATCGCAGCCGCGCTGGGGCGGTGCTGGGGTTCCGTCATGACAGGGCTGGAACTTGCTCGCCATCGCGCCTACCGCCTGATCCCGGCGAACGCGGCGGCGATGCCGCGCTGGAATAGCGACCAGTCGAAGCCGAGTGCGAGCGCGAGGTAGCCGCGGTCGATCATCGCGTTGGCCTGCTCGGCGGTGCGGGCGACGCCGCCGATCGGCACGCCGCTCCTCATGATGCCTTCCTCGGCACGCTGCATCAGCGCGATCACTTCGGGATCGTCGGGCAGCCCGCGCTTGTTGATCGAGGTGGCGAGATCGCCGGGGCCGATCACCGCGAGGTCGATGCCGGAGGTTGCCATGATCTCGTCGATGCGATTCACGGCATCGACATGCTCGATCGTGATCATGCAGATCATGTCGTCGTCGGCGGTCGCCATGTAATCGTTCATCGAGACGCCCCAGCGGAACGGTGCATGGAACGGACCCCACAGCCGGTCGCCGTTTGGTGGATAGCGCACGCTGCGCACGGCTTTCTCGGCGTCGGCGCGGTTGCAGATCATCGGAAAGTTGATGCCGAGCGCTCCGATGTCCATCGGCGCCTTGGCAAGGTGCGGCTCGTTGGCTGATATCCGCACCATCGGCACGCATGGCGTTCCCGAGGTCGCCACGATCATCGCATGCGCGGTGCCGAGATCGATCGGGCCGTGCTCGAGATCGACGATGATCCAGTCCAGCGACTGCGCCATGATCTGCACGGTCTGGATGCTCGGAATGGTCGCGATCGCGCCGAAGGTCGGGCGCTTGTCGCGCCACGCCTTGCGCAGGCGATTGAGCGGCGTCAGCGGTGCTGAGGTCAATGCAGGGCTCCCTCGGTGAGGCGAGGGCAAACTAGCAGCGCGTTGTGGCGACGGAAAGGATCAGGCCGGGACGCGGCCGCCGAAGAACGGCGTCAGCGCCGCGGTCAGGGCATGCGGGCGGTTCGAGGTGAAGATCATCTCGGCGCCGGCTTCGTCGCTCTCCCCGCCTGCCGGGCCGAGCAGGTCGGCGACCCGGCGGGCGATCGCCGGCGCCGGATCGATCCAGTCGACCGGCCAGGGCGCGAGCCGCGTCAGGCGCTCCAGTAGCAGCGGATAATGCGTGCAGGCCAGCACCACGGTGTCGGTGCGGGCCGGGTCGTCAGCGCCATCGCCGACGAAGCAGGGCGCGAGCTCGGCCGCGATGTCCTCGTCGCGCACGGCCTTCCCGCTGAGGGCCGCTTCCGCCAGAGAGGCGAGTTCGCCGGAGCCGACCAGGGTGACCTCGCAACCCTGCGCGAAATCGGAAATCAGCTTGCGGGTATATTCCCGCTTCACGGTGCCCCTGGTGCCGAGCACCGAGACGCGCCGTGTCTTCGACGAGGCGCAGGCCGGCTTGATCGCCGGCACCGTGCCGACGAAGGGCAAAGGATAGGCGTCGCGCAGATGCGACATCACGAGCGTCGATGCCGTATTGCAGGCGATCACGACGAGGTCGGGGGCATGGGCCTCGATCAGCTCGCCGACCAGCGGCACCACGCGGGCGATGATCTCGTCTTCGCCATGGTGGCCATAGGGGAAGAACGCGTCGTCGGCGACATAGACGAAGTGCGCGTCGGGCCGGGCCCGGACGATCTCGCGCAGCACGGTGAGGCCGCCGAGGCCGGAATCGAACACAAGGATGGTCGGGGGATTGGACACGCGGAAATTCTATCCGAACCAGGGTTACCATTCAGTTGTTTTTGGCTATCTAGCGTCTGCGGCCGACAAAAGGCGGTGAAGGCGGGAATTTCATATGGCCTTGACCGATCCCTGCAAGTATCTCGGCAAACTATTGCTGCGACGTGCGAAATCCTAACGGGGCATTCGACCATGATCCGCAATACGACGGCAAGCTGGGGCTCGCTCGCCCGCGCGTTTCACTGGGTGCTGGGCGTCACCATCATCGGCATGCTGGCCTATGGCTGGTGGATGAACCACATCCCGGCGCGGGCGGACAAGTTCTTCTACCGGTCGATCCATGCCGACATCGGCTATCTGGTGCTGCTGCTCACGGTGCTCAGGCTGGTGTGGCGCGGAGTCAATCCGACGCCGGCGCTGCCGGCCGACATGCCCTCCTGGCAAAGGATCGCCGCCCGGGTCAACCACGGCGCACTCTATGCCGTCACCATCCTGGTGGCGATGCTGGGCTGGGCGCATTCCGGATCCCGTGCGCAGGACTATTCGAGCTTCTTCGGCCTGTTCCACGTTCCCCAGATCACCTCGCCGGACAAGGCGGCGGCGGATGCCTATGAGGGACGCCACATCTTCTTCGCCTATGTGCTGCTCGCACTGATCGTGCTGCATCTCGGCGCAGTCGCCTTCCATCATTTCGTCAAGCGCGACCGCGTCGCCGCTCGCATGATCGGGGCGGGTGAGGCCGACCCCGCTCGCTAAAGCATGATCCGGAAAAGTGCGAAGCGGTTTTCCGAAAAAATCATGCTCAAACAAAGAGCTGAAGCGCGATGACGATTCAACCCAATCTCATCGCGCTTTAGGCGCCTCACCAAGCGACTTGGGCGGCCAGCCCCAGGGCGAGCGGATCACCGTCAGATCGTGGCGTCGGGTTGGCGACGGGGCTAATCTGGCGGTCAAGCCGGGAGGGCCATCGCGGCCGGTACGCTCGTGGACGACCTTGCACGGGACAATGCAAATTGGCGGATGCCGGATGAGGGCGCGCCGCATGCCGCGACCTGGATGGCGTTCGGCGCCAGCGCCGCGATCTGGGGCGGCAAGCTGCTTCCGGCGGCGCGGGAAAATCTCGCCGGCATCGCCAAGGCGATTGCGGCCTACGAGCGCGTCAACATGCTGGTGCGCGAGGAGGACCGCGAGATTGCCGCGCGGCTCTGCGGCCCCTCGGTCAGCCTCGTCATTCGACCGGTCGATGACGTGTGGATGCGTGACACCGGACCGGTGTTCGTGAGGGACCCGTCCGGGCAGCTTGGCGCGATCGGTTTCAACTTCAACGGCTGGGGCAACAAGCAGCGCCACGCGCTCGATGCCGAGGTCGCGGAATACGTCGCCCGTGCCGCGAACGCGACGTTCGTCAAGGCCGGCCTGGTGCTGGAAGGCGGCGGCATCGAAGTCGACGGTGAGGGGACCGCGATCGTCACCGAAAGCTGCGTGCTCAACCCCAATCGCAATTCCGGTGTCTCCAAGGAGAAATGCGAGGCCGAACTGTCGCGCCTGCTCGGGTTGGACAAGATCATCTGGCTGCCAGGGATCGCCGGCAAGGACATCACCGACGGACATACCGACTTCTACGCACGATTTGCCGGTCCAGGCGTCGTCGTGGCCGGCCTCGAGCCGGATCCGTCGTCGTTCGATCACGCGGTGACCAGGCGGCACCTCGATCTGCTGCGCGGCGCGGTCGACGCGAAGGGCCGGCATCTCGACGTCGTGGTGTTGCAGGGCCCGTCGACGGTGCGCCCCAAGCACGGTACGAAGGACTTCGCTGCCGGATACATCAACTTCTACGTCTGCAACGGCGCCGTGATCGCGCCGGAATTCGGCGATGCGGCCGCCGACCGCAATGCGCGCGACATCCTGCGGGAGCTGTTTGCGGACCGGGAAATCATCCAGCTCAACATCGACGGCATCGCCGCCGGCGGCGGCGGCATTCACTGCACCACGCAACAGCAGCCGCGTTCGTGATGTGAATGGCCCGGCCGCGATGGATCGCGGCCGGGCCATTCGTCGTTCATCGGTTGCGCGGGCGGTGCTAGCCCGCCGGCATCTGCTTCTCGACCAGGCGCACCCAATAGGACGCGCCGTGGCCGAGGATGTTGTCGTTGAACTTGTAGGCCGGGTGGTGGCACATCGGGCCGTCGCCCATGCCGAGGAAGACGAAGGCGCCGGGGCGCGCTTCCAGCATGAAGGCGAAATCCTCGGCGCCCATCACCGGCACCAGATTGTCGTTGACGCGGTCGGCGCCGACCACGTCGCGGGCGATCTCGGCGGCGATGCCGGCCTGATGCGCATGGTTCAGCGTGACCGGATACATCCGTCCATAATCCGTCTCGGCCGATCCGCCATAAGCCTTGGCGATGCTGGAGGCGACCTCGCCGATCCGGCGCTCGACCATGTCGCGCACGCCGGGGTCCAGCGTGCGCACGGTGCCGCCCAGCGTGACGGTCTCCGGGATCACGTTGAACGCGCTGCCGGCCTCGAACATCGTGATCGAGATGACGGCCGATTTGAGCGGGTCGAGATTGCGTGACACGATCGATTGCAGCGCATTGATGATCTGGGCGCCGATCAGGACGCTGTCGATCGCCTCGTGCGGCGCGGCGCCGGCGTGGCCGCCCTTGCCGCGGACGACGATCTTCAGGGTGTCGGACGAGGCCAGCATCGGGCCGGGCGTGGTCGCGAAATAGCCCTCGGGCAGGCCGGGCATGTTGTGCAGGCCGTAGACCTCCTGGATGCCCCAGCGGGTCATCAGCCCGTCGTCGACCATCGCCTTGCCGCCGGCGCCGCCTTCTTCGGCAGGCTGGAAGATCACCACCGCGGTGCCGTCGAAATTGCGCGTCTCGGTGAGGTATTTCGCAGCGCCGAGCAGCATCGCGGTGTGGCCGTCATGGCCGCAGGCGTGCATCTTGCCGGGGACCTTCGAGGCGTAGGGCACGTCGGCCGCCTCCACGATCGGCAGCGCGTCCATGTCGGCGCGCAGCCCGATGGTCTTGCCCGAGCCGTTCTTGCGGCCGCGGATCACGCCGACCACGCCGGTGCGCCCGATCCCCGTCACCACCTCGTCGCAGCCGAACTCGCGCAGTTTGTCGGCGACGATGCCGGCGGTGCGGTGCACCTCATAGAGCAATTCAGGGTTCTCATGGAAGTCATGGCGCCAGGCGGCCATTTCATCCGAGAGGGCGGCAACGCGATTGACGATGGGCATGGGGAGGGTCCGTTTCTTGTGGGCTTTGTAAGACGGGTCAGCGTAGCGCAACCCGCTGCGATGTCACGCGGGAATGGCGGCCTCGCTCAGGCCTCGCCGAACACCCGCTTGAAAATTGTGTCGACGTGCTTGAGGTGATAGCCAAGGTCGAACTTCTCCTCGATCTCGGCATCGGTCATGTATTTCGTCACGTCGGGGTCGTTCTTCAGCAGCGTCTGGAAGTCGCCTTCGCCACGCCACACCGGCATCGCGTTGCGCTGCACGAATTTGTAGGCGTCCTCGCGGCTGGCGCCCTTCTGGGTCAGCGCGATCAGCACGCGCTGCGAGTGCACCAGGCCGCCGAGCCGGTCGAGGTTCTTCTGCATGTTCTGCGGATAGACCAGCAGCTTCTCGATCAGGCCGGCGAGCCGGACCAGCGCGAAGTCGAGCGTGACGGTGGCATCGGGGCCCATCATGCGCTCGGCCGAGGAGTGCGAGATGTCGCGCTCATGCCACAGCGGGACGTTCTCCAGTGCCGGCGTCACATAGGCGCGCACCATGCGCGACAGGCCGGAGAGATTTTCCGACAGCACCGGATTGCGCTTGTGCGGCATTGCCGACGAGCCCTTCTGGCCCTCGGAGAAGAACTCCTCGGCTTCCAGCACCTCGGTGCGCTGCAGATGGCGCACCTCCACCGCGAGCCGTTCGACCGACGCGGCGATCACGCCGAGCGTGGCAAAATACATCGCGTGGCGGTCGCGCGGGATCACTTGGGTCGAGACTGGCTCCGGCCGCAGCCCCATCGCTTTCGCAACGTGCTCTTCGACCCGCGGATCGATCTGCGCAAAGGTGCCGACCGCGCCCGAAATCGCGCAGGTCGAAATCTCGTCGCGCGCGGCGACCAGCCGGGCGCGGGCGCGGGCGAACTCGGCATGGGCATAGGCGAGCTTGAGGCCGAAGGTGACCGGCTCGGCATGGATGCCGTGCGAGCGGCCGATGGTCGGCGTCATCTTGTGCTCGAAGGCGCGGGTCTTCAGCGCCGCCAGCACCCGGTCGAGATCGGCGATCAGCAGGTCGGCGGCGCGCTTGAGCTGGACATTGAGGCAGGTGTCGAGCACGTCGGAGGAGGTCATGCCCTGGTGCACGAAGCGCGCCTCGGGGCCGACGATCTCCGCGAGGTGGGTCAGGAAGGCGATGACGTCGTGCTTGGTCTCGCGCTCGATCTCGTCGATTCGCGCCACATCGAAGGTGGCGTCCTTGCCCTTGGCCCAGATCGTCTTGGCGGCTTCCTTGGGGATCACGCCGAGCTCGGCCAGCGCGTCGGCGGCATGCGCCTCGATCTCGAACCAGATCTTGAAACGCGTTTGCGGCTCCCAGATGGAGGCCATTTCCGGGCGGGCATAGCGGGGGATCATCGAGAACTCCGAATCGGACGGGGCGGGGCGCGCAAAACGCGCTCCGGCCGATCCGATTTTACGCTGCGCTTTAGCAAATCGGGTCGGCCGAAGCCACCTTTTCGGGGCATTTGGCGGGGAAAACCGGCCGAAACCGGCGGTTGGTAGCCCGGATTGGCGCAGCGATATCCGAGGCCTTGTTTCGCCTCGCCCCGCTTGCGGCGAGAGGCCGGAACGCATCGCCGGATGCGCTCGGGGTGAGAGGGGCCTCCGCGAAATTCGGCTGTCAACGTCTTCGCGGAGATAGCAAGAACGGGGAGAGGGAGCAGTTAGAGGTTCGCCAGGCCGCATTCGACGGCGAGGCGGACCAGCTGGGCGTCGGTCCGCATCCCGGTCTTGGCCTTGATCAGATAATGGTAGTTCTGCACGGTTTTGGTGCTGAGGTTGAGGTTGGCGGCGATCTGCTCCTTGGTGCTGCCGGCCGCGAACTGCCGCAGGATCTCGATCTCCCGCTCGCCGAGCTGGTCGAGCGCCGATCTGGTCGGCACCAGGCTCTCCAGCGCGAGCACCCGCGCGACGTCGTCGCTCATCGCGTGCTCGCCGCGCGCCACCGAGCGGATCGCCGCGATCAGCTCGGCCGGCTCGCTGCCCTTGGTGACGAAGCCGGAGGCGCCGGCGCCGAATGCCGCCTTCACCTGGGCGGCCTCGCTGTGCATGCTGAAGACCAGGATGCGGGCGTCGGCATCGCGCGCGCGGATGTTGCGGATTGCCTCCAGGCCGCTCGCGCCGGGCATCGAGATGTCCATCACCACCACATCGGGGCCGTGCGACTTGAACGCACGGTAGGCGTTGGCGGCGTTGTCGGCCTCGGCGACCACGCGGAAATCGTCCTGATGCTCGAGCACGCGCCGGTAGCCCTGGCGGACCACGGGATGATCGTCCACCAGCAGGATCGAGATGCCCCGGAGGGTTGCGGTGGTTTTCGCGGTCGTCATCTCAGGCGGCGAGCGGGATCGTGGCGGCGACGGAGAGGCCGCGGCTGGCGCGCGCGATCGACAGCGAACCGCCGAGTGCTGCGACGCGCTCGCTGACGCCGGTGAGGCCGAAGCCCGCCGACTGCGCCACCTTGGCGGCATCGCCGCCGCCGTCATCCTCGACCCGCACCAGCAGCGCGTTTTCAGTTCCGCTGCGCCGTTCGATCCGCAGCACGATCTCGCGCGCCGAGCTGTGGCGCAGCGCGTTGGTCAGGCATTCCTGCGCGACGCGATAGGCAGTGACCGCGACCGTGCCGCTGATGTCGGCGAGGTCGCCCTGCAGATCGAGCTGGATCTGCGGCTGCGTCGCGCGCGACCGCCAGCTGTCGACGAGGGCGACCAGGCTTGCCTCCAGCCCGAGCTCCTCGGCCGGCGGATGGCGCAACCGGTTCAACGTGTCACGCAGGCAGGCGATGATGCGGCGCGTGGCCTGCGAGATCATCCGCGCGTCCTGCGCGATTTCAGTGCCGGCGGCGTATTCGTCGCCGGCGCTCGCCTCGATCGTGGTGGCGAAGGCCAGGATCGCGGTGAGATTCTGGCCGAACTCGTCATGCAGCTCACGGGCCAGCGCGCGACGCTCGTCGCTGCGGATTTCGAGCAGCCGCCGGGTCAGCAGCGTGCGCTCCTCCTCGGCCTGCGCCAGGCGATCGCCGAGATCGCCGACGGCGCGTCCGATCATCGCGAGCTCCATCGATCGGATGCGCGGCAGCGGCGTACGATACTCGCCGTCGGCCATGCGCCGCAGCGCCGACACGATCGAGTGGGCGGGCGCCAGCGTATGCGCGATCGCGAGCGACGCGAGCAGCGCGATGGCGAGCGCCATCAGCAGCGCGACATGGATGTTGTCCAGGATGTGCCGCCAGGCGAGCGCGGTCGCGGCCTCCGGATCGGCGATGGCGCGGACGGCTCCCGCGGTCGTGGCGCGGGCGCTGATCGGCCGCTCGACGGTGGCGTGATCGCCGAGCACCGCCTGCACCGTGGCCGCGAACCAGCGCGGCGGCGCCTGGCCGATCCCCTTGCTCTGGCCGCAGAGCGGCCTCTCGAAGGCGCCGGCCGGTTCGAACTGCACGCAGATCCCGGGTGCGATCAGGCCCATGGTTTCGATGGTGCGCCAGTCCGGCGCCGGCAGCAGCTGTTCCCGCATCCGGTTGCTGCGCAGCAGCAATTCGCGCCAGTACAGCGCCTCCAGTGCCTGCGAAACTCGCTCGGCGGACGCCGACGTGGCGCGATCGACGCTGCGATAGGCATCGATCGTGGCCCAGACGGTGGCGGCGCCAAGGCACAGCGCGACGATGACGAGCAGGCGGGCGACCAGTTGAAGCACGAGGCGCATATGATCACTCCACGGCCGGAGCATGATCCCTCGCGATAAACGCGGCACGCGCTTGCGCGGAGATCGCGCTCAAAAGAGCGGCGCGAAGCCTAACAGCAACCCCATTCCCGGCAAGGACAAGCATGCGCAGCGATGCAGGTCGGGAAATTTGCCCGACCAAACCTGGGCAGATGTCTTTGGACGACGCCCGCCGGCTCTGCTCTAACCGAAGGCGAGGCCCTCCCGGAGCCTCATGGAACAACCGCCACAGGGAGCGAGCGCAGCATGAATGCCAAGGTCGGCGCCGCGGCCGCTTCGGCCGGCACGGATGCGGCGGAGCGCAGCGTGCTGCTGCTCTGGATGATCTTCACCGGTCTTTCGGTGTTCGCCGCCTTCCTGCTGTGGCGCTACGGGCTGATCCGCCTGATGGTCAGTTCCGACCGCACCTACATTTCCAGCGTCATCGCGGTGCTCTACGTCGTCACCTGCGTCCATTGCTTCTGGCGGACGCGGGCGATCGCGCGGGAAGGCGAGGTGGCGCGGTCCTGCCGCACGATCCTCGCCGCGCCTGACGGCGCCAAGGTTCTTGTACCGGATGCGCGCGGCTTGCCCGGTGGCCTCGTCACCGATCACATCAAGAGCCTGGTTCAGAAGGCCGACGCGCAAGCCAAAGGCCGCATCGACCAGACCCTGCTGCTGCGGACGCTGGCGGATCGCTTGCGCGGGTCGAACGGCTTCGGCGCCTTCGTCTCCGACACGCTGATGAAGCTCGGCCTGCTCGGCACCATCATCGGCTTCATCATCATGCTGGCGCCGATCGCCTCGCTCGATGCCGCCGACAAGGTCGCGATGAAATCCTCGATGGGGCTGATGAGCGACGGCATGGCGGTTGCGATGTACACGACGCTGGCCGGGTTGATCGGGTCGATCCTGGTCCGGATCCAGTACTACATGCTGGATTCCGCGACCCAGCGGGTGTTCTCCGATGCCGTCGTGCTGACCGAGACGCACGTCACGCCCGCTCTCGAACGTCGCCTTGGTACGCCGCCATGATGGACGAGTTCGGGCTCTATCCGCGCGAGGAGCCGTTTGATCCGCTCGGTGTCATGCTGTTCAAGGCGCTGCAGGTGATCGCCTTCCTGTTCTTCCTCGCGCTGCTCGCGGTGTCGCCGGACTCCAAGGACGGCAAGATCGAATCCAAGGCGGAGTTCATCATCACGATGGACTGGCCGGACAACCATCCCGACGATCTCGACCTGTTCGTGCAGGACCCGGCCGGCAACATCGCCTGGTACCGGCATCGCGAGGCCGGCTTCCTGACGCTCGATCGCGACGATCGCGGCGGCGCCAACGACTTCATCGTGGTCAACGGCAAGAAGATCGCTTCGCCAATCCGCGAGGAGATCGTCACCCTGCGCGGCGTCGTCGCCGGCGAATACACCGTCAACGTCTCGCATTTCCAGGCCACGACAGGCGAGCCGGTGCAGGCCAATGTCAAGGTGCAGAAGCTCAATCCGACGGCGCAGGTGATCTTCGACGACAAGCTGACCGTCGACCACACCGGCGACGAGAAGACCGCGGTGCGATTTCGTCTCGATGCCGAGGGCAAGGTGATCAACGTCGACCGGCGGCCGAAATCGCTGCTCGAGACTTTCCGCAGCAGCTGGCGCAACGGTGCCGATCTCGATCCGAACACGGGGGTCCCGAGATCCGGCGTGAGGGTGCTCCGTCGTGATTAGCCTGCAATCAGTCATCCTCACGCTTGCGGTCGCCTACGCGGTGGTCGGCGCGCTGCTCTTGATCGTGCTGGTCTATGCGCGGCTGCACTGGTCGCTGAAGGCCGTCGTCATCGTCGTGACCAGCGCCTTCTACTTCGTCAGCTTCGGCGGCATGCGCGGCCTGCTCGGCTGGGCCTCCGCGGAGAAGCTGCCGGCGAACTTCAAGCTGCTCTCGACGCGGATCGTGGAGCCGCACTCGCTGGAGGGCGATCCAGGCTCGATCTATCTGTGGGTCGAGGAGCTCGACGAGGACAACCGCCCGAGCGCGGTGCCGCGCGCCTTCCGCATTCCCTACAGCGACGCCCTGGCCGAGCAGACCCACACCGCCGACAACGAGATCAAGGCCGGGCATCCGCAGGGCGGGCGGGCGGCGGATTTCGGCGGCGGTGACGGGACCATCATGGACTTCGTCAGGGAGTACATCACGCCGAAGACGATTGTGGAGACCACGGGCGGCGATTCCACGACAGGGACGTTCGTGGCCCCGCCGGCGGGCGCGCAGGGATCGGTTTTCACCCCGCTGCCGCCGCCCCGGATGCCACCCAAGGACGAGCAGCGATAGGGCGACGCGGGCCGGCCGGGCGATGGCACAAAAGTAGGGATCGCCAATAATCAGTCAGCGGAGCGGACAGTAGTCATCCGGAATTCCTCAATTGCCTGAACCGTGTAGACTTTGGGCTAACCGGGGCTAGATTTTATCCCGAAGCCATTTTCCCGGCAAAGGGGCCGCTGCGTGAAGCGGCCCCTTTCGATTCTGCCGCCAGATCCCGACCGGCATTTTCCAGCAAGGCCGCGCTCCGTGCATGGCTGTCATCTCACACCGTCTCGCTGACAGATATTGAAATCTGTCAGCGAGACGGTGTATACACAATCCAGCCCAAGGGAGGAGGGCGCCCAGTGGCTGTTCCGGCGTTTGGCCGGGGAAGCCGTACTTAATTTGACCACCTCGAAGGACTACCTCCATGACGATAGAAATCTTTCAATTGACCGCCCAGATTCAACAGTGGCTCAACCTTCGCGTCGCCCGCCATTTGGCTGCCCAGGCCGCCAAGTTCACCCGCGGGCAGGACAGCGATAACCAGACGGTAAACGCATGAACGAGGCGGTGGTTTTGACACCCGAGCGGATTCTCGAGGCAACTGAGGATGTCTTGAGACGCTACGGGTTGACCAAGGCCACCGTTGTCGACGTGGCCCGTGCGCTGGATGTCAGCCACGGCAGCGTCTACCGCCATTTCCCCAGCAAGGCCTCGCTGCGCGACGCGGTCGCCAAACGCTGGCTGGACCGCGCCAACGAGCCGCTCTGCAAGCTCGCAGCCGGCGACGGCCCGGCGCCGGAACGGCTGGAGAAATGGCTGCGCACCGCCTTCTCGATCAAGCAGAAGAAGGTCTGCGACGATCCGGAGATGTTCGCGACCTACCTTGCGCTGGCGCAGGGCGCGCGCGAGGTGGTGGAAGCCTACAAGGACAAGCAGGTCGACCTGATCGCGAAAATCCTGTCCGACGGCGTCGCGCAGGGTGTGTTCGAGATGGACGACGTCAAGACGACGGCGCGCGCCGTGTTCGACGCGACCGTCCGCTACCATCACCCGGCGCATGCCGAGGAATGGGCCAAGCCGGAATGCCCGTCACGGATCGATGCCCTGATCGCCCTGCTGCTGCGCGGCGTGCGGGTGTGCAAGCACTAGCCTGCTTTCTTCCAACATCCTCTGACGACCTGATGCCTCCGGCCGATTGCGAGGCCGGGGCCGCGTGTGCTTGATATCCGTCAAGATCAGTCGTGCTTTTCTCGATCATTCTGCGGACCACGATGCGGCTTGCACTGCTTGCGGATATCCATGCCAACCGGCAGGCCTTCGCCGCCTGCCTGGATGCCGCGCGTGCGCGCGGCGCGGAGCGGCTGATCTGCCTCGGCGATATCGTCGGTTACGGCGCCGATCCCGAATGGGCCGTCGACACGGCGATGGACCTCGTCGCCAACGGCGGGATTGCGGTGCGCGGTAATCATGACAATGCGATCGGCGAGCCCAGCGACAGCATGAATGCCGATGCGCAGGCCGCCATCGACTGGACTCGCAATCGGCTCAGCGCCGAGCAGAAGGCCTTCCTCGCCGGCCTGCCGATCCTACGCGCGGAGGACAACCGGCTCTACGTGCATTCCGAGGCCTCCGACCCCGCGAAATGGCGCTATGTCCGCGACACGTCGGATGCCGCGCGCAGCATGATGGCAACCGAATTGCAGATCACCTTCTGCGGCCACATCCATCGTCCCGGCCTCTACTCGATGTCCTCGACGGCGAAGATGACGAGCTTCGTTCCGACCTCGGGCGTGCCCGTACAGCTTCTGACCGGGCGGCGCTGGCTTGCGGTGCTCGGCTCGGTCGGCCAGCCGCGCGACGGCGATCCGGCGGCGTCGTTTGCGATGTTCGACACGGCAAGCCGCGAGATCACCTATCATCGCGTGCCCTACGACGTCGCGACCGCCGCGGCACGCATCAAGGCGAATGGCCTGCCGCTCTGGCTCGCCGACCGCTTGTCGATCGGCAGGTGACCGACATGGCGGCGCTGACGATGCAGCCCGGCGCCGAGATAGATGGCTTCACCATCGGCGAGCGCGTGCACCGTGGCGGCATGGCGACGCTGTGGACGGTCACCCATCCGGGCATCAACGTGCCGCTGCTGATGAAGGTACCGCTCACCTCGGAAGGCGAGGATCCGGCCGCGATCGTCAGCTTCGAGATGGAGCAGATGATCCTGCCGCGGCTGTCGGGGCCGCACGTGCCGGCCTGCTTCGGGACCGGCGATTTCGAACGCCAGGCCTATGTGGTGATGGAGCGCATCCCCGGCCAAACGCTCTACAAGCGGCTCGACGCGCTGCCGTTGCCGTACGACGAGGTGCGGGTGATCGGCGGCAAGGTCGCCGCCGCGCTCGCCAGCCTGCACCGGCAGAACGTCATCCATCACGACATCAAGCCGAGCAGCATCATGTTCCGCGAGCGCGGCGAGGCGGTGCTGATTGATTTCGGCCTCTCGCATCACCAGCATCTGCCCGATCTGCTGCAGGAGGAGTTTCGGCTGCCTTACGGCACCGCGCCCTACATGGCGCCGGAGCGCCTGCTCGGCGTCCGCGACGATCCGCGCAGCGACCTGTTTTCGCTCGGCGTGCTGCTCTATTTCTTCACCACCGGCGTCCGCCCGTTCGGCGAGACCGAGAGCCTGCGCGGCATGCGCCGGCGGCTGTGGCGCGATCCCACTCCGCCGCGCGAGCTCAAGCCCGACTATCCGCCCTGGCTGCAGGAGATCGTGCTGCGCTGTCTGGAGATCGACCCGGCCGCGCGCTACCCGACTGCGGCGCAGCTCGCGTTCGATCTCGGCCATCCAGAGCAGGTCAAGCTGACGGCTCGGGCGCAGCGGCTCAAACGCGACCCGCTGAGTACGGTCTGGCGCCGCCGTTTCAATCTCGGCGCGGCGCCGCCGCAGCCGAAGTCCAACGTCGCGGTGCAGCTCGCATCGAGCCCGATCGTTGCCGTTGCGCTCGATCTCGGCGAGGGTACCGAGGCGCTGAACGAGACCATCCGCGTCACCGCCGAGCAGGTGTTGTCGACCTCGCCGTCGGCGCGGCTCGCCTGCGTGAATGTGTTAAAGCTCAATCGCCTCGCGATCGACCGCAGCCACGACGAGCAGGGCCAGAACAAGCATGTCGACCGCCTGGTGGCGCTCCAGCATTGGGCACGCCCGTTCCGGCTCGAGGAGGGGCGGCTGACCGTGCATGTCCTGGAGGCGATCGATCCGGCCGCCGCCATCCTGGAATTCGCCGCGGTCAATCTGGTCGACCACATCATCGTCGGCGCGCGGCAGTCCTCGATGCGGCGCGCGCTGCTCGGCAGCGTGTCTGCCCAGGTCGCCGGGGAAGCGCCGTGCACCGTGACCGTGGTGCGGCCGTCGCGGTTGGCCGCGATGGATACGGGCGACGCCGCGGCGGATGCCGCGCCGACGCCCCCCGCTTTGTTCTAAATCGCTTCGCCGCGCGCCTCGGCCGCGGCGTGGCGGATCGCGGCGATGTTGGTCTTGTAGGCCTCGAGCGTGCCGCCCTTGAACACCGCGGAGCCCGCGACGAAGGCATTGGCGCCGGCGGCGGCGAGCTGGCCCGCGACGTCGGGCGCCACGCCGCCATCGACCTCGATGTCGATCGGGCGGCCCGCGACCATCGCCCTGACGTCAGAGATCTTGCCGATCGCCGAGCGGATGAAGGCCTGGCCGCCGAAGCCGGGATTGACCGACATGACAAGCACGAGGTCGATCAGGTCGAGCACATATTCGATCGCGCTCGCCGGCGTCGCCGGATTGATCGAGACACCGGCCTTCTTGCCGAGCGCGCGGATCGCCTGCAGCGAGCGATGCAGATGCGGGCCCGCCTCGGCATGCACGGTGATGTGGTCGCAGCCCGCCTTGGCGAAGGCCTCGAGATAGGGGTCGCAGGGCGAGATCATCAGATGCGCGTCGAACACCTTCTTGGTGTGCGGCCGCATCGCCTTGATGACATCAGGGCCGTAGGAAATGTTCGGCACAAAGTGTCCGTCCATCACGTCGAGATGGATCCAGTCGGCGCCGGCCTGGTCGACGGCGCGGACCTCCTCGCCGAGCTTTGAGAAATCCGACGCCAGGATCGACGGAGCGATGATGAGGGGACGCGGGGTGAATGGCTGAGTCATAGCGCAGTTCCGGAAGACTTCAGGGGGCGACGGGTGATCCCGCCTAACACGCGCAGGCGTGGCGGGCAATGCGAGCGGACGGCGGCTGGAAGCCGGAAATTCCTGCCGCCAACGGCAGTTCTTGCCGGGTGCGCGGAACCCGCGTCGATGTGCCAAGGCCTGGTTTTATTGGGTTTTTGCCATGGCATGCCCCTTGCTCCGCCAATGACAAGCGTTTGAGCCGCCAGGCGCGGCCTTGTTGGAGTATTGCCATGTTATTTGCCATTGGCGCTGCGTCATCCGCCGTCGATCTTTTGAGCTCGCTGATGTCGTCGAAGTCGACGACCCAGACCGGGAGCTCCACCCAGGGAAATCAGACCACCGGGCTGTTCGACCTCTCGACCGCGACATCGACGTCGAGCAGCACCAGCGGCGGATCGGGCGCCGGCACCCCGCAGATTTCGCCGCAGACCATGAGTGCGCTGCTCGACGCGCAGAGCCAGGCGACCGCTTCGACCGGCACGGCTTCAACCAGCACAACGCCGACCAGCCGGTCGGATGCGCTGAAGGACCTGTTCTCGCTGATCGACGCCGACGGCAACGGCCAGATCACCAAGACCGAATTCGAGAACGCGCTCGGCGCCGGCGGTACCAACATCGCGCAGGCCGACGATGTGTTCTCCAAGCTCGACAAGAACGGCGACGGCAGCGTCAGCCTCGACGAGATGTCGCAGGCCTTGCAGGGCCACAAGGGCGGCGGCCATCATCACCATCACATGGAAAGCGGCTCGACCGATGGATCCGGCTCGAGCGGCGGCTCGGGTGGCTCGAGCTCCGATCCGCTGATGCAGGCGCTGGACGGCGCAACCTCGACCTCGGTGACCAACAGCGACGGCTCGACCACCACGACGACGACCTATGCCGACGGCTCCAAGGTGTCGATGACGACGCCGGCCACGGCGTCGGCCAACAGCAGCGCGAATTCGTCTTCCGCCGGCAACAAGGCCACCTCGTCCTACAATTTCATCGAGCAGCTGATCCAGCGCCAGTCGCAGGCGATCTCGGCCCAGGCCTCATCGTCGCTGTCGGTCAGCGCGTAGCTCGTCATTGCGAGGAGCTCGGCGACAAACTTGCAAAGCAATTTTGCGCTGGAGCGACGATGCAATCCATCTGTCCGCATGTGCGGATAAATGGATTGCTTCGCTTCGCTGGCAATGACGGGAGAGTGACGATCTAACCGAACCGGTCCCGCCAGCTCGGCAGCGCGCCGGGGAAGGGCAGGGGGGTCGCTGAATGGACGCCGCGAGCGATCGCGCGTGCCACCGTGTTGGCGGCGATCGCACCGAGCTTGGTCAGCCCGAACAGCGGATCGACCGGCTTGGCACCGGTCGCGGCGGCAAACACCACATCGCCATCGAGCGGGGCGTGCACTGGGTAGATCGCGCGCGCCATGCCGGTCTGTGCGATCATCGCCAGCCGCCGCGCCTGCGGTTTCGTCAATTGCGCATCGGTCACGACCACGACCAGCGTCGTGTTCTCGGCGGCGGTAGCGTCCGTGCCGCCCTTCAGCCGCGGCTTGAGCATGTCCTGTGTGAACGAGGGTGGCAGGCCGCGTCCGCCGAACTCGCTGTTCACCTCGAACGGCGCCGCCCAGAACCAGGGGCCGTTGCCGACCGCGACGCTGCCGACCGCGTTGACCACGGCGAGCGCTGCGACCTTGACGCCGTCGTCGGTCACATCAGACGCCGAGCCGAGGCCGCCCTTGAGGTTGGCTGTTGTCGCGCCCATGCCGGCGCCGACGCTGCCGAGCTCGAAGTCGTCGGAGGCGGCATTCGCCGCCGCATAGCCGAGATCGCGATAGGGCGGAAAGCGTCCCCACGCCTTGTTGCCGCCGTTGAGCAGGTCGAAGCAGATCGCGCCGGGCACGATCGGGATCACCGCGTCGCGGATGCGAAAGCCGCGGCCGCGCTCGGCAAGCCAGGCCTGCACGCCGCCGGCGGCATCGAGCCCAAGCGCGGAGCCGCCGGACAGCGTGATGGCGTCGATCGCTTCGACGACATTATGCGGCGACAGCAGCGCGTCCTCGCGGGTGCCCGGACCGCCGCCGCGGACATCGATCGAGGCGACCGCCGGCCGTTCGAACAGGATCGCGGTGACGCCCGAGGCGATCACCGCGTCGTCGGCGTGGCCGACGGCAACGCCGGCAATATCGGTGAGAAGGTTTTTCACGATTGGGCCCGTCCGCCTGCTGTCCGATCGATCCGGTATAGCAGCCGCGGTACCAAAGAAAAACGCCCCGGCGGACCGGGGCGTTTCGTATCTCTGATCGGATCAGGCGCGGGGGGCTCAGGAGCCCTTCGGGTTGATCTCGGTGTAGTTGCCCTTGGCGTCCCACTTGTAGACGACGTAGTCGATCGCCTTGATGTCGCCTTTGGCGTCGAAGCCCATCTTGCCGAGCACGGTGTCCCAATCGCCGGCCTTGATGGTCTCCATCACCTTCTTGGCGTCGGTGGTGCCGGCCTTGGCGACGGCCTGCGTCCACACCTGCATCGCGGCGTAGGTGTAGAGCGTGTAGCCTTCGGGGTCGATGTTCTTGGCTTTGAACTTCTCGACGATCGCCTTCGCGGTCGGCTTGTTGCGCGGATCGGGGCCGAAGGTGAACAGCGTGCCTTCGGCGGCCGGGCCGGTGATCGAGGCGAACTCCTTATCGTTCATGGCGTCGCCCGCCATCAGAATGGTCTGCAGGCCCTGGTCGCGCATCTGGCGCAGGATCAAGCCGGCTTCCTGATGGTAGCCGCCGACATAGACCAGATCGATGTTGTCGCGCTTCAGGCGCGAGACGATCGAGTTGAAGTCCTTGTCGCCCTTGTTGTAGGACTCGAACATCTTCTCCTGGAAGCCGGCCTTGTTCAGCGCCTTCTTGGTCTCGTCGGCGAGGCCTTTGCCGTAGGTGGTCTTGTCGTTCAGGATCGCGACGTTCTTGCCCTTGAAGTTCTTCACGATGTAGTCGGCGGCGACCAGGCCCTGCTGGTCGTCACGACCGCAGACGCGCGCCACGTTCCAGAGCTTGCGCTCGGTGAACAGCGGGTTGGTCGAGGCCGGGGTGATCTGCAGGACGTTGGCGTCGGCATAGGCCTCGGAGGCCGGGATCGACGACGACGAGCAGAAATGGCCGGCCACGAACGGAATCTTCGACGAGCCGATCTTCTCCGCGATCGAGCGCGCCTGCTTCGGATCGCAGGCATCGTCGTCGGCTTCCAGCGCGAGCTTCTTGCCGAGCACGCCGCCGGCGGCGTTGATGTCGGCGACTGCCTGCTCGGCGCCGTTCTTCATCTGCCGGCCGAAAGCGGATTCGGAGCCCGTCATCGGACCCGCGACTGCGATGGTGATGTCTTGCGCGAATGCGCTCGCCGACAATGCGAACGAAGCGCCCAATGCCAGGCCGATCAGCTTCAGTGATTTCATGAGACGTCCCTCGTGGTCGTTGCCTCTTGCGGAAGGGCCCGGCACGCCGGGCCCTCAAACCGCGGGCATTCTCGGCTGGTTTCGCGGCGAAGTCACCGGCAATTTTCAGGCAAATCGACGCTGCATCAGCTGCATCCTGCTGCAGGAGCGGCACGAAACGTGCAACTACCCGTGGCGGCCGCCTTCCAGATAGGCGGCGCGGATTTCCGGGCGCTGCAGCAATTCGCTGCCGGTTCCGGTGAGCGTGATCAGGCCGTTGACCATGACATAGCCGCGATGGGCGAGCTTCAGCGCATGGTTGGCGTTCTGCTCGACGATCAAGACGGTGAGGCCGTCCTGCCGGTTCAGCGTTCGGATGGCGTCGAAGATCTGGCGCGCGATCAGCGGTGCGAGGCCGAGCGAGGGCTCGTCAAGCATCAGCAGGCGGGGCCGGCTCATCAGGGCGCGGCCGATCGCGAGCATCTGCTGCTCGCCGCCCGACAGCGTGCCGCCGCGTTGTGCGATGCGTTCCTTCAGGCGCGGGAACAGCGCGAACACCCGCTCCAGCCCGGCCTCGCGTTCGGCCTCGCTGCTTTCGGTGGCGTCGGCGCCCATCTGCAGGTTCTCCGCGACGCTCATGCGCGGAAAGATTCGCCGGCCCTCGGGCGATTGCGCGATGCGCAGCCGCGCGATCTCGTGGGTCGGCACGCCGGTGATGTCATTGCCGTCATATTCGATGCTGCCGGCACGGGCGCGCGGCCGGCCGAAGATCGTCATCATCAGCGTCGACTTTCCGGCGCCGTTGGCGCCGATCAGGGCCACGATCTCGCCTCGGTTGATCTCGATGTCGACGCCCTTCAGCGCCTCGATCTTGCCATACGCCGCACGCACGCCGCGCACCGCGAGCAGGGGTGTGGTAGCAGCTAGCGCGCTCACGTGCCGCTCTCCATCACGGCGATCGCCTCTTCCTCGTCGGCCCCGAGATAGGCGGCGATCACCTTGGGGTCGTCGCGGACGGTCTGCGGCGGCCCTTCGGCGATCTTGACGCCGTAGTCCATCACCACGACGTGGTCGGAGATCTCCATCACGACCGACATGTCATGCTCGATCAGGAGGATCGAAGTGCCCTGTTCGTTGCGGATCGACAGCAGCAGCTCGTTGAGCCCGCCGCTCTCGCGCGCGTTGAGGCCAGCCGCCGGTTCGTCGAGACAGAGCAGCGCCGGCTCCGTGCACATCGCGCGCGCGATCTCGAGCCGCCGCTGGTCGCCGTAGGGCAGGTTGCCCGCGGCATCGTCGGCGCGGTCGAGCAGGCCGACGCGCTTGAGCCAGGTCCGCGCCAGCTCGATGGCGCGCTGCTCGGCCTCGCGCCAGGACGGCAGGCCGAGCAGCCCGAGCACGGTCAGGCCCGAGGCGCGCATCAGCGCGTTGTGCTGGGCGACCATCAGATTCTCCAGCGCGGTCATGCCGGGAAACAGCCGGATGTTCTGGAAGGTTCGCGCCACCTTGGCCTGCTTGGAGATGCGGAAATCGTTCAGCCGCTCGAGCTGGATGGTGCGGCCGTCGTCATGGGCGAGGCGGATCGCGCCGCCGCTCGGCCGGTAGAAACCGGTGATGCAATTGAACACGGTGGTCTTGCCGGCGCCGTTCGGCCCGATCAGCGCGGTTATCTTGCGCCGCTCGGCGGCGAAGGAGAGCTCGTTGACCGCGACGATGCCGCCGAAGCGCATCATCAGGCGGTCGACGGTGAGGATGGGGTCGCCGCTCATCCGTGGCCCTCCTTGACGAGGTCGGAGGAGATCGCCTGGTTGCGCTCCAGGAACACGGTCGGCGCGCGATGGCCGATCAGCCCGCGCGGCCGCCAGATCATCAAGAGCACCATCGCCATGCCGAACACCAGCATGCGGTACTGATCGAGCCCGCGGAACAGTTCGAAGCCGCCGATCATGGTCAGTGCGGCGAGCGCAACGCCGAGCTGCGAGCCCATGCCGCCGAGCACGACGATCGCCAGCACCAGCGCCGATTCCTGGAAGGTGAAGGATTCCGGGCTGATGAAGCCCTGGCGCGTTGCGAAGAACGCGCCGGCGAAGCCGCCGAACATCGCACCGGTCGCGAACGCCGTCAGCTTGGTGGTCGTGGTGTTGATGCCGAGCGCGCGGCAGGCGACCTCGTCCTCGCGCAGCGCTTCCCAGGCGCGGCCGATCGGCAGCCGCCGCAGCCGGATCGTCACCCAGTTGGTGAGCAGCGCCATCCCCAGGATCAGATAGAACAGGAAGACGAGGCGGTGGGTCGGCGAGAACTCGATGCCGAGCTTGGCGGCGAGCCCGTCATCGCCGGGCGTCAGCGGAATGCCGAACATGGTCGGACGCGGAATCCCGGAGACGCCGTTGGGGCCGCCGGTCAGACTCTGCCAGTTGATGATGACGAGGCGGATGATCTCGCCGAATGCGAGCGTCACGATCGCGAGATAGTCGCCGCGCAGCCGCAGCACCGGGAAGCCGAGCAGCACGCCCCAGAACGCCGCCAGGATGCCGGCGAGCGGCAGGCAGACCCAGAACGACAATCCGAAATTGGTCGCAAGCAGCGCGTAGGAATAGGCGCCGACCGCATAGAAGGCGACATAGCCGAGGTCGAGCAGGCCGGCGAGCCCGACCACGACGTTCAACCCCCATCCCAGCATCACATAGGTCAGGACCAGGATCGACAGGTCGAGAATGTAGCGCTGGTTGTAGAAGATGACGGGCACGAGGAAGGTGAACACCAGCAGCGCCGGCGCCAGCCAGCGGCCGGCGAACGACATCGCCGATTGCACCGGTTTCGGCACGAGGCGGTCCTTGTCGACCGGCCCCCACCATTGCCGCAGCAGCTCGATGATGATGCTGCCGCCGAACACGGTGCCGACCAGTGCGGCGAGGTCGCCGAACCGGGTCCAGTAGATCAGGCCGCCCTGCGGTCCGGCCTCGGTGCGCACGCCGATCATCAGCGAGAACAGCACCAGCGCGACGAGGGCGCTGATCAGCGCTTTCTTGAGAATGAAGGCGCTGCCCGAGGGCTGCGCGGCGTGCGAGGGGCGGGCTGAGGTCGCGCTCACGAAGTGCCTGTCAGACTTTTTCGACTTCGGGACGGCCGAGCAGGCCGGTCGGCATGAAGATCAGCACCACGATCAGGATCGAGAACGCGGCGACGTCCTTGTACTCCACCGAGAAATAGGCCGACCAGAACGTCTCGATCAGGCCGATCGCGAGCCCGCCGAGCATTGCGCCCGGCAGCGAGCCGATGCCGCCGAGCACGGCGGCCGTGAACGCCTTGATGCCGGCGACGAAGCCCATGAAGAAATCGACCAGGCCGTAATACAGCAGGTACATCATGCCGGCGACGGCGGCGAGCGCGGCCCCGATCACGAAGGTCATCGAGATGGTGCGGTCGACGTCGACGCCGAGCAGCGCGGCCATGGTCTGGTCCTGCTCGCAGGCGCGCATGTCGCGCCCGAGCCGGGTGCGCGACACCAGCCAGGTGAACAGCGCGAGCACCACGATGGTGGCGAGCACGACCATGATCTGGATGTTGGACAGCTGCACGGCGAAGCCCTGCGAGCCTTCATGCAGCGTGTAGCCGCCGGTGATGATCGGCGGCACCGGCTTGACGCGCGCGCCCTGCGACACCTGCGAGAAGTTGGTCAGCACGAACGACATGCCGATCGCCGACAGCATCGGCGCCAGGCGGAACGAATGCCGCAGCGGCCGGTAGGCGATACGCTCGATGGTCCAGCCGTAGAGCGCGGTGATCGCCATCGAGACCAGGAGCACGATGAGCAGGATGAGCGGGATCGCGGTGAGGCCGAGCGACACCAGCACCAGGAACGAGATCAGCGCGATGAAGCCGCCGATCATGAAGATGTCGCCATGGGCGAAGTTGATCATGCCGACGATGCCGTAGACCATCGTGTAGCCGATGGCGATCAGGCCATAGATCGAACCGAGCACGAGGCCGTTGATCAGTTGCTGGGCGAAATAATCCATGCGCTGCCGTCAGGGCCTGTTCGGTTGAGAACCGAACGGGCTCTCGGTTTGATTTGGACGCGTTGTCTTCACGCGAACCGGTCTCCACTTCGCTCGAAAACGCCACGTCGCGGGTGACGCGGCGAGGGCCCCCGGCAGCCTGGTCCGTCGCGTCGCGGTATTTTCTAACAGCGGAACCCCGGCGGCGGCAACAGCATGGCAGCAGCAGAGAGGGCTTTGTACATAACTACTTTGGCGGGTGCGGTTCCGATGTCACAGGGGGCGACACCTCGTTGCCTTGCAATGATCGCGCCGGAACCCGCGTTCCCAGCGCAACTGCGGTCCCGATGCGCGCGTTGTCCCCAGCTTGATGAAACAACGAGCATCCGGAGCCCAGGTCAGAAGCGCGGGTGCCTCAGGAACCGTCCCGGCGTGAGAAGCCCGAAGCCCTCATCGGGGCAACTGAGCAGCTGCAACAAAAAGGGTCTCGCCGCGTCGCGAGGTCCCTGTCGTCAGCTCATTTGTTTGTGTCCGCTGTGGTTCATGCCAATTGATCGGCGAAGCGGCCGCGGAAGGCGTATGATCCGAAATGCGTCAATTCGCTGCGCAGGTCGAGCCAGATCTCGCCGCCGAGGTCGAGCCAGCGCCGGCAGAACGCGTAGTCTTCCGACAGATACTCGCCGGTCGTCTTGTCGATCATGCATTCGAACAGCGACACGCGGTCGAGGTCGGCGCGCACCAGGTCGCCGGTGTTCAAGTCATTGGTCTTGTGGTTGGCTCGATATTTCAGCTCCGGATGGGCATCACACATCCTGACGAGGACCGACCGCTTCAGCAGCAGGAACCCGGTCCCGGCGTAGCGGACCTTTGCGAAACCGTCGCGAGCCTGGATCTGCTCGCCCTCCCACGTCACGACATAGTCCAGCGACGATGATGCGAGGTTCTGCCGCTTGGCGTCGGCCGCCCGCTGCACCTTTGCCCAATCGATGTGCTTGAGCGGATAGGCCGCCGCCGAAACGTCGGCGCCCCTGTCCAGCAGCCGGAACACGGACTCGGGCTCGAACCCGATATCGGCATCGATGAACAGCAGATGGCTGGCGCCGGACATCAGGAATTGGTGGGCCAGTTCGTTCCGGGCGCGCACGATCAGCGATTCGTTTCCGATCAGGTTGAACTGGATGTCGATGCCCCGGGCCGTGGCCGCAGCCTGCAGCTTCAGCGCTGATAACACATAGGCCATCTTCAGGTCGCCGCCGAAGCAGGGCGTTGCGACGAAAACGCGGGTTCTTTCGGTCATTTTACCCCCTTTTGTCTCGGCTGGCGCAGAATCCCGGCCGGCCCCGATCGCATCGGTCCCGGCACAATCGCACCGCGCTTAACCTTAACAAAGGGTTTAAATTGCTGCCGGCAATCGATCGGCGTTACCTCGCAGGCTGAACCGTCGCCGGTCGATAAGGCGCGGCAAGCACGGGAAGCGGCAATGTCGAGTAACTGGCGGATCAGCTCCTTCAATGGCGCGCTGCTTGCGGTCTATTTCATTCCGGTCTGGACCATCATCGCCTTCAGCATCATGGTGTCGCCGATCCACGGCCTCTATGAGCGGCCGAGCGTGTCGATCGCACTGTATGCGAGCGACTATCTGCACCTCGGCAAGATGGCGACGGTGCGGCTGGCATGGCTGCTGGCGCTGGCGCGGATCACCGTGGTGGCGTTCTTCGCGGTCTTCCTGGCGATGGCCGCGTTCTCGCCGCTGCGTAGAAACAGCAGCGGCGCCGACGAGGCGCTTGCGGTGGCGCTCTGCCTCGGCAGCGTGCTGAGCTTCGCCAGCATGATGATGGCCTCCAGGGTCGGCGAGATCGAAGCGCTGCGGATGCACGCGTCGGAGCTTCTGATGCTGCTCGGCACCGCGATCGTGATGCTGTTCGAGCAGCCGGCGAAGCCCGTCACCAAGGCGCCTGTCGCCGAGGCCGGAGCCCCGGCGAGCGAGCTATCCCTTCAGCAGCCCTAGTTCGGCAATGATCGCACCGGCTTCCTTGACGGCGTGATTGGCCGCGGGCACGCCGCAATAGATAGCCTGTTGCAGCAGGATCTCCTTGATGTCCTCGGGCGTGAAGCCGCCCTCAGTGAGCGCGGCGCGCACGTGCAGGCGGAACTCATCCCATTGGCCGAGCGCGACCATGGTGCCGATGACGAGCACGCGGCGCGTGCGGTGATCGAAATGCGGCCGCGTCCAGATCTCACCCCACGCATAGCGCGTGATCAGATCCTGGAAGTCGGTGTTGAACGCGTTGCGGTTCTTGATCGACTTGTCGACCCATTCATTGCCGAGCACCTTGCGGCGCTGAGTCATGCCGTCGTCGCGGCGCTGGTTGTCGTCCATTGAATTCTCCTCCTCGTCATCGCGAGGAGCGAAGCGACGAAGCAATCCATGTTACGGCAGGCGGTGACATGGATTGCTTCGCTTCGCTTGCAATGACGTCCATTGCTGCTCGGGGGCTAGCGTTGCGTCAGGAAGCCGACCACGGCTTCGGTGAAGGCGTGCGACTGCTCGACATTGGAGATGTGCGCGGCATCCAGCAGCGTCATGCTGGCGCCGGGAATGCCGCTGCGGATCATCTCACCCGCCGACACCGGCGTCGCCATGTCCTGCTTGCCTGCGATCACCAGTGTCGGGCTCTTGATCCCAGGCAGCAGCGCGCGCTGGTCGAGCGTCGACAACGCTTCGCAGCAGGCGAGATAGCCTTCGACCGGAGAGGCCAGCAGCATCGCCTTCATGCGCGCCGTGGTCTCAGGCTCGCGCTCGCGGAATTCGGCGGTCAGCCAGCCCGCGATCACGGTGTCGGCGACCGCGGCGATGCCGCCTTGCTTCACCGCCTTGATGCGATTCAGCCAGTTGGTCGGATCGGGATAGTAGCAGGCGGTGTTGGCGAGGATGATCTTGCCGAATCTTTCGGGAGCGTTGGCGCCAAGCCATTGTCCGACCATGCCGCCCATCGACAGGCCGCACCAATGCACCTTCTCGATGTTGAGGTCATCGAGGATCGCGAGCACGTCGCGGCCGAACCGTTCCATCGAGTAGGGGCCGGCCGGGACGCCGGATTTGCCGTGACCACGGCGGTCGTAGCGGATGACGCGGAACATCTGCGTCAGCGCCCGCATCTGCGGCTCCCACATCTGCAAGGTGCAGCCGAGCGAATTCGACAGCATCAAGGTCGGCCCGCCGTCGCGGCCATCCACCTGGACGTTGAGCAGGCATCCGTCGGCGTTGATCATCGGCATCGTCTTGTCCCTCTCGTCATGCGCTTGCCGGGCCAAGCCCGGCAATGACATCTTCGCTATTTCTCATCCAGTGAAGCCAGCAACCGGTCGATCAGCACCTGTGAGGCGCCCTGATAGGCCATCGGCTCGAACAGTCCTGCGATCCGCTTGGTGTCGAGATGCGCGGTGACCTTGGCATCCGCCGACAGCACATCGCGCAGATGCTTCTTATCGGCGACCGCCTTCTTGCTGGCGGCCTCGATCAAGTGATGGGCGTCGCTCTTGCCGATCTTGTCGGCCAGCGCAAAGGTGACGGCTTCCGCCATGATCAGCCCTTGCGTCGCATCGAGATTGACGCGCATCCGCGCCGCATCGACCTCGAGCCCCTCGGCGAGATCGACGATCGCGGCAAGCGCACCTGAAGTCACCAGCATCAGGCTCGGCAGGGTCGGCCATTCCGCGTGCCACGGGCCGGCGCTGCGCTCATGGTCCTGCACCTGTGCGGCGAAGATCGTCGCGGCGAGATTCGGCGCCATCGTCGCGGCGCCGAGCGCGCTCGCGGCGGCGACCGGATTGCGCTTGTGCGGCATGGTGGAGGAGCCGCCGCGGCCGGCGCCGGCCGGCTCGAAGGCTTCGCCGACATCGGTCTGCATCATCAGCGAAACGTCCCGCGCGATCTTGCCGCAGCTGCCGGCGAGGATGGCGAACACGGACGCGGCCTCCGCGATGCGGTCGCGATGGGTGTGCCAGGGCGCATCGGGCAGGGGCAGGTCGAGGTCTTTCGCCAGTGCTGCGGCCACCGCTAGTCCCTTGTCCCCGAGCGCGGCGAGGGTGCCGGCGGCCCCGCCGAATTGCAGGGCCAGCGTCTCGCGGCGCAGCCGCAGCAAGCGCTGGCGCGAGCGATGCAGCGCCGCGGCATATTCGGCGAGCTTGAGGCCGAACGGCATCGGCAGCGCGTGTTGCAACCAGGTGCGCGCCACCACTGCGGTGTCGCGGTGGGCACGCGCAAGCCCGGCAAATCCGGCAATCGCGCGATCGAGATCGGCGAGCAGCGCATCGATGCCGGCGCGCAACGACAGCATGGTCGCAGTGTCGACGACGTCCTGGCTGGTTGCGCCCCAATGCACGTAGCGGGCCGCCTCGGCATCCGCTTTGGCGACGTTGGTGGTCAGGGCCTTCACAAGGGGAATCGCCAGATTGCCCGATCGCGTCGCCGCATCGGCCAACGCCGCGAGGTCGAATGATTCGGCTTTGCAGGCCGCGGCAATCGGTCCAGCGCTGGCTGCGGGAATCACGCCGCAGGCCACCTCGGCGCGGGCCAGCGCGGCCTCGAAATCCAGCATGTTCTGCAGGGTGGCGGCGTCGTCGCACACCGCGCGCATCGCCGCGCTCGACAGCATCGGCGCAAGCAGGGGGGAGAGGGCTGTGCTCATGGCGCGCGACCTAACCACTCCTGCGCGTCGCTGCCAATGCCCCTGCGCTGCCGTCACATCCGGCAAGCGGACCGCGCGATTTCGTGAACGATGCGCTCGGCTTGCTGCGGTTGCGAATATGCATCGCTCATCCTCCCAAGGTGGCCTTTCCTTTGCGCCCGGGCTGCTTTACTTGGGGGAAAAGGTTTCTTGCGATCGAGGAGGTCCCCCCATGGCCATGACAATGACCGGCGAAGTCCAGCTTGCAGCGCCGCGACAGGCTGTGTGGGACAAGCTCAACGATCCCGAGGTGTTGAAGGCCTGCATTCCCGGCTGCGAAGAGCTGGAGAAGACCGATGAGGGCGGCTTCCGCGCCACCGCCAAGATGAAGGTCGGCCCGGTCTCCGCCCGCTTCAAGGGCAAGGTCATGCTCAGCGACCTTGATCCGCCGAACGGCTACAAGATCTCGGGCGAAGGCGAGGGCGGGGTCGCCGGCTTCGCCAAGGGCGGCGCCACCGTCGGCCTTGCCGACAAGGACGGCGGCACGCTTCTGAGCTACAACGTGGAGGCGCAGATCGGCGGCAAGCTCGCCCAGCTCGGCCAGCGCCTGATCAACGGCGCCGCCAAGAAGCTGGCCGACGAATTCTTTGCAAATTTTGCAAAGGCGGTGCAGGGTTAGCCCTGCCTTCCGGCTGGACTATCTGGGTCCGGCCAAGGCTTCCCGCTATGTCCTGGATGGGTGGCTCCAAAGGTTGCCCATCGCGGGGCGCGCCCATATTATGCCGTCTGGAATGATTTTAAACCGCCTGCTTCGCCGATATGCGGCGGGGCAGATAAGAGAGTGCTGATGGCCAAGATTTCAATGATCGTGAACGGCAATCCCGTTAACGCGAATGTCGACCCCCGTACCCTTCTGGTCCAGTTCCTGCGCGAAAACCTGCGGCTGACAGGCACCCATGTCGGCTGCGACACCTCGCAGTGCGGCGCCTGCGTCGTGCACCTGGACGGCAAGGCGGTGAAGTCCTGCACGACGCTTGCGGTGATGGCCGACGGTCATGAGGTCAAGACCATCGAGGGGTTGGCCGCCGATGGCGCGCCGCTGCATCCGATGCAGGAGGCCTTCCGCGAGCATCATGGCCTGCAGTGCGGCTTTTGCACGCCGGGCATGATCATGACCGCCGTCGACCTGGTCCATCGCAAGGGCCACGACCTCTCCGACGAGGTGATCCGTGAGGAGCTGGAAGGCAATCTGTGCCGCTGCACCGGCTACCAGAACATCGTCGCCTCGATCGCCGCCGGCGCCAAGGCGATGGCCAAGTCGGATTTGGCCTGACAAGCCGGATCCCGCTTAATCAGCAATTCGTCGCGACTGCGATCAGGACATTCCCAGGAATTTCGCCAATGTACGAATTCAAATATCATCGCCCCGGCACCGTGCGGCAGGCCGCCAACCTCCTGGTGAAGAACGAGGACGCGAAGCTGATCGCCGGCGGTCACACGCTGGTGCCTGTCATGAAGCAGCGGCTCGCAAGCCCGCCGCATCTGGTCGACCTCTCCCATATCGAAGGTCTCGACACGATCGAGATGAAGGGCCGCTCGCTGGTGATCGGCGCCACCGCCAAGCACGCCGAAGTGGCGAACTCCGCGATCGTTGGCGAAGCGATCCCGGCGCTCGCCGAACTCGCAGGCATGATCGGCGATCCCGCGGTGCGCCATCGCGGCACCATCGGCGGCTCGCTCGCCAACAACGATCCGACCGCCGACTACCCGGCCGCGGTGCTGGCGCTGGGCGCGACCATCGTCACCAACAAGCGTCGCCTGAAAGCCGAGGAGTATTTCCAGGGCTTGTTCTCGACCGCGCTGGAGGCCGACGAGATCATCACCAAGGTGATGTTCCCGCTGCCGAAGAAGGCGGCCTACATCAAGTTCCGCAACCAGGCCTCGCGCTACGCGTTGGTCGGTGTGTTCGTGGCCAAGCGTCCGTCCGACGTCCGCGTCGCGGTCACGGGTGCGGGCTCCGACGGCGTGTTCCGCGCCACCGCGTTCGAGGAGGCCTTGAAGAAGCGCTTCTCGCACAAGGTGCTCGACGGCATCGCGGTTCCCGCCGAAGGGCTGAACAGCGACCTGCACGGCAGTGCGGAATACCGCGCCCACCTGATCGGCGTTTTGACGCGCCGGGCGGTGGAAGCCGCCAATGCCAAGGGCTAAATCCAAGGACTAGATCCAAGGGACTAGATCGGAACTGGATCCCAGGGACTAGATTTCACGCGTGACCTCGCTGACCCCCGTTCGAAGACTGGCTGTTCCATGAGTGCATCGGCGTTACCCACTTCCGTCGATGCGCTCGAGGAGCTCTTGACCTCGCGCGGCTATCTGGCCGAGCGGTCGCTAGCGACCGTCACCTATCTCGCGCTGCGCATGGGCCGGCCGCTGTTCCTCGAAGGTGAGGCCGGCGTCGGCAAGACCGAGATCGCCAAGGTGCTGTCGGCGGCGCTCGGGCGCAAGCTGATCCGCCTGCAATGCTATGAGGGCCTCGACGTCGCTTCCGCCGTCTATGAGTGGAGCAGCGCGGCGCAGATGATCGCGATCCGCCTCGCTGAAGCCTCCGGCGATACCGATCGCGACCAGCTCGCGAGCGACATCTTCGCCGAGCGCTTCCTGATCAAGCGGCCGCTGTTGCAGGCGCTCGAGCCGGATGTCGCGGGGCCGCCGGTGCTCTTGATCGACGAGCTCGACCGCGCCGACGAGGCGTTCGAGGCCTATCTCTTGGAAATCCTCAGCGACTTCCAGGTCACCATTCCCGAGCTCGGCACCGTGAAGGCGCCGGCGCCGCCGATCGTGATCATCACCTCGAATCGCACCCGCGAGATCCACGACGCGCTGAAGCGGCGCTGCCTCTATCACTGGGTGGATTATCCCACAGCCGAGCGAGAGCTCGCGATCGTCAAATCGCGGGTGCCGAACATCTCCGCCAAGCTGTCGCAGCAGGTCGTCCGCTTCGTGCAGGCGCTGCGCAACCAGGACTTCTACAAGTCGCCGGGCGTTGCCGAGACCATCGACTGGGCCACCGCACTGTCCGAGCTCGACGCCCGCTCGCTGACGCCGCAGGTGGTCGGCGACACGCTGGGCGCGCTGCTGAAATACCAGGACGACATCGCGCGCATGCAGGGCGATGCGTTGCAGAAGACATTGAAGGAAGCGACGAGCGACTAGCCGTCATTCCGGGGCGCGCACAGCGCGAGCCGGAATCCATCGGGCCGCCTTGACGCTGAACAATGGATTCCGGGCTCTCGCTTCGCGATCCCCGGAATGACGGGAGTGGATAGCTCGATGCCGATCAACCACCTCAATCCCCCGACCGGCCACATGGCCGACAATGTGATCGGCTTTGCCCGCGCGCTGCGGGCGGCGGGGTTGCCGGTCGGGCCGGGCTCGGTGATCGATGCGCTCAATGCGTTGCAGTTGATCGAGGTCGGCAACCGCTCCGATTTCTACGCCACGCTGGAGGCGATCTTCGTCAAGCGCCATGAGCACGCGCTGATCTTCCACCAGGCCTTCATGCTGTTCTTCCGAGCCGCTGAGGAGTGGAAGAGCATGCTGGATTCGGTGCCGCTGCCCGACCACGCCAGGAAGAAGCCGCCGCCGGCCTCGCGCCGGGTCCAGGAGGCGATGGCGCAGCCGGCGAAAACCGAGGAGCGGCCGCAGGCCCAGGAGCAGGAGCTGAAGCTATCGGTCTCCGACAAGGAGGTGCTGCAGAAGAAGGATTTCGCGCAGATGACCGCGGCCGAGATCGCCGAGGTGACGCGCGAGATCGCCAAGATGCGGTTGCCGCAGGCCGAGCTCGTCACCCGCCGTTACCAGCCGAACGCGCGCGGCCTGCGGCTCGACATGCGCCGGACCGTGCGCAATTCGCTGCGCACCGGCGGTGAGATCATCGATATCAGGAAGCTCGGTCGGATCGAGAAGCCGGCGCCGATCGTGGCGCTGCTCGATATCTCCGGCTCGATGAGCGAGTACACCCGGCTGTTCCTGCACTTCCTGCATGCCATCACCGACGCCCGCAAGCGGGTCTCGGTGTTCCTGTTCGGCACCCGCCTGACCAATGTGACGCGCGCGTTACGGGCGCGTGACCCCGACGAGGCGCTGGCGAGCTGCTCGTCCTCGGTCGAGGACTGGGCCGGCGGGACCCGGATCGCGACCTCGCTGCACACCTTCAACCAGCTCTGGGCCCGCCGGGTGCTAGGGCAGGGCGCCATCGTCCTCCTTATATCCGATGGACTAGAACGGGAGGCGGATGCCAAACTGGCCTTCGAAATGGACCGTTTGCACCGCTCCTGCCGCCGCCTGATCTGGCTCAACCCGCTGCTGCGCTATTCCGGCTTCGAGGCCAAGGCGCAGGGCATCAAAATGATGCTGCCCCACGTTGACGAATTTCGCCCGGTGCATAACTTGACGTCCATCAAGGGCTTGATCGGGGCGCTGTCATCCCCGCCGCCGGCGCACCACCGCAGTTTGATCCGTTCCGTAGCCTAGAAGCCTGACCCGATAGCAGGAGGCCACCATGCTCAACCGCGACGAAGACATCCTTCAGGCCGCCGAGACCTGGCAGAAGCAGGGCCATGGCGTGGCGCTCGCTACCGTGGTCGAGACCTGGGGCTCGGCGCCGCGCCCGGCCGGCTCCAGCCTCGTCATCAATGACGACGGCACGTTTCTGGGCTCGGTCTCCGGCGGCTGCGTCGAGGGCGCCGTCGTCACCGAGGCGCTCGACGTGATCGCGAGCGGCCAGCCCAAGATGCTCGAATTCGGCGTCGCCGACGAGACCGCCTGGAATGTCGGCTTGTCCTGCGGCGGCACCATCCGCGTCTTCGTCGAGAAGGTCGGTTAGCCGTGAAACTCGAGATATTGAAAGAGCTCAATGCCGAGCGTGCTGCGCGCCGTCCGGTCATCATCGTCACCGACACCGCCAATGGCGATCAACGCCTGGTCAAAGCCGCGGACATCGCCGGCGATCCGTTGCGCGCCGAACTGTCGAAGCAGCTGCGGATAGGCAAGAGCGGCAATGTCGAGGTTGCGGGCAAGAAGCTGTTCCTCAACGTCTACGCGCCGACCGCAAAGCTCGTGATCATCGGCGCGGTCCATATCAGCCAGGCCCTGGCGCCGCTGGCGCGGTCGCTCGACTATGACGTCACGGTGGTCGATCCGCGCACGGCGTTTGCAAGCCCCGAGCGTTTCCCCGACGTGCCGCTGGTCGCCGAATGGCCCGACGTCGCGCTGCCGCCGCTCAACGTCGATCACTACACAGCGTTCGTCGCGGTGACGCACGATCCGAAGATCGACGATCCGGCGCTGCTGCACGCCTTCGACCGCGAGTGCTTCTATATCGGCGCGCTCGGCTCGCGCAAAACCCACGCCAAGCGCGCCGAGCGCTTGCGCGCGCAGGGCGCCAAGGACAGCGACATCGCGCGCATCCACGCGCCGATCGGGCTCGACATCGGCGCGGTGTCGCCGTCGGAGATCGCGGTATCGATCATGGCCGAGATCACCGCGCAGCTGCGTCTGCCTCCCAAGGAAAAAGAAGAAGCGGCATGAAGTTCGGTCCCGCCAGTCTGGCCGACGCGATTGGCGGCGTCACCGTGCATACGCTCCGCCAGGGCGCGCTGGTGCTCAAGAAGGGCACCACCATCGGCCCGGATGAAGTCGAGGCGCTGACCAGGGCCGGCGTCAAGGACGTCGTCGTGGTGCGTCTGGAGGACGGCGACGTCTCGGAAGACGTCGCGGCCGCCAGCATCGCACAGGCGGTGGCGGGCGAGGGCGTCAATGTCGAGCGCGCCTTCACCGGCCGCGCCAATCTGTTCGCGGCGCGCCCCGGGGTGCTGGTGGTCGACCGCGCCGCGGTCGATCGGATCAACGGCGTCGACGAGGCGATCACCTTCGCGACGCTCGCGGCCTACAAGCCGGTGGTCGAAGGCGAGATGATCGCAACCGTCAAGCTGATCCCGTTCGGTGTCGAGGGGCGCTTGCGCGATGCCGCCGTCGCGGTGGCGGGCCGCGACACGCTGCGGATCGCGCCCTATGTGATCAAGAAGGTCGGCGTGGTCTCGACCTTGCTGCCGGGCCTCGCACCGAAGGTGATCGACAAGACGCTGCGCGTCACCGCCGAGCGTCTCGCGCCGGCCGGCGCCACCATCATCGCCGAACGCCGCGTGCCGCATGACGAGACCGTGCTCGCCGCCTCGATCAAGGAATTGCTCGGGCTCGGCGCCGAGCTCGTCATCGTGTTCGGCGCATCCGCAATCGCCGACCGCCGTGACGTGATCCCGGCCGCGATCACCGAGATCGGCGGCGCCGTCGAGCATTTCGGCATGCCGGTCGATCCCGGCAATCTGCTCTTGATCGGCAGCGCCGGCGGCGTGCCGGTGCTGGGCGCGCCGGGCTGCGCGCGCTCGCCGGTCGAGAACGGCTTCGACTGGGTGCTGATGCGGCTGCTCGCCGGCATCAAGGTGACGCGGTCGGATCTCACCGGCATGGGTGTCGGCGGTCTTCTGATGGAGATCGTGACGCGGCCGCAGCCGCGCACCGTGCCGGACACCGAAGGCAACCGCAACGTCGCGGCGATCGTGCTCGCCGCCGGCCGCTCGACCCGGATGGGCGGCCCCAACAAGCTGCTCGCCGAGCTCGACGGCAAGAAGCTCGCGCGCATCGTCGCCGAGCAGGCGCTGGCCTCGAAGGCCTCGGAGGTGATCGTCGTCACCGGGCATCAGGCCGACCTGGTCGAGCAGGCGCTCGATGGACTCAAGGTCAAGTTCGTGCGCAATCCGGATTTCGCTGGCGGTATTGCGAGCTCCGTGAAGGCGGGTATCTCCGCGGTGTCAGACCGCGCCGACGGCGCGATCGTCTGCCTCGGCGACATGCCGCTGATCGATGCCACGCTGATCGATCGCTTGATCGAGACCTTCGCGCCCGACCGCGGCCATCTGATCGCGGTCCCCGTCAGCGAGGGCCGCCGCGGCAATCCGGTGCTGTGGTCGCGCCGCTTCTTCAAGGAGCTGATGACGCTCGACGGCGACATCGGCGCCCGCCACCTGATCGCCAAGCACGCCGAAGTGGTCGCGGAGGTCCCGGTCGAAGGCAACAGCGCCTTCCTCGACATCGACACGCCGCAGGCGCTGGAAGCGGCAAGGCGAGGCTGAACTATCAGCCGTCGTCCCGGCGAAGGCCGGGACCCATTGCCACCGAAAGCGATTGTTGCACGACGTTGTAGCCGCAGCCTCTTTCAATAACTCAACCCTGTGGTTATGGGTCCCGGCCCCCGTGCGCAATTGCGCACTAGGCCGGGACGACGCGTGGATAGAGCTTCGTCGCGCCCTCAACCCGTCATTCACCATCTGGCAACGACCCCCGCGTACAGTCCGCGCCGGACTTTGGGGGATTTCCGCTTGATCATTTCGACCGCCGCCGCGCAGCGCCGCGCGCTGACGATACTTGTCCTGACATTGCTGCTGGGTGCCGCGCGTTTCTCCGTGGAGACCTTCGTGCCCAAAGCGCACGCGGCCGGTGCGTTCGCGGTCGGCAAGTGCGGCGCCTATGGCCAGGCCTACGACTATTCGGCCGAAGGCGCGGCGCGCGCCGCGGCGCTCAAGCAGTGCAAGGGCGATTGCACCACCGTCACCATGAAGCGCGCCTGCGCCGCGCTCTCGATCGATATGAAGAATCCCTGCGGCGCCCATGGTTATGCGGTGGCGCCCAGGATCTCGAGCTCGCTCAATGCCGCGACCAAGAAGTGCTACGAGTTTGGCGGCAAGGAATGCGTGATCCGCGCCTGGGCCTGCGACGCCAAGGGCTAGCGCGGGCTACAAGAATGGCGGCGACGGTCGGCCGCGTAAGCCTTGCAGGAAACGAACGCCGGCGCCTGACGGGCAGGCGAGGGATGCGCCGTCAGGGCTGGTGTTGGCCGTCGGCCTGCGGATAGGTTTACCGCTATGCAGTTCGACACCAAGATCGCGGTCGTGATCCGCACCGACCTGGAAGTCTGGCAGAAGCTCAACGTGGCGTCGTTTCTCGCCGGTGGCATCGCCGCTTCCTTTCCCGAATGTATCGGCGAGAATTATGAGGACGGCTCGGGGACGAGGTATCTCTCCCTGATCGGCCAGCCGATCCTGATCTACGGCGCCGACCGTGCGCAGCTGTCACGCGCCCTGGAGCGCGCGCTGGCGCGCGACGTGAAGCCTGCGCTCTACACCGAGGACATGTTCAAGACCACGCACGACGCCGCCAACCGCGAGGTCGTGAAGGCGGTGGCGCGCACCGAGCTCAATCTGGTCGGCCTCGCCATCCGCGCCGAGCGCAAGGTGGCCGACAAGATCCTCGATGGGCTGAAGTTTCATACATAGCGCGACACCGCTTCCCGCCGTCATTCCGGGGCGACGCGCAGCGTCGAGCCCCGGAATCCATTCATCCAGGAGTTCTGCGGCTCAATGGATTCCGGGCTCTCGCTTCGCGAGCCCCGGAATGACGAAGAACGTGCGGTGATTTGATCGCGCTCAAGCCGGCGAACAGCAACCTTTCGTAAGGGAACGCGCTATCCTTCAGCGAATTGACAATGACTGACCAGTCAGTCATAATGTGGTCATGGCAAAGCGCACCGAAAGAACGACCCGCACCAAGCCCGCCAAACGCCCGGCCACGATCCGGGCTGCCGCGGCGAGGATCCCGAAAGTGGCTTCGGCGAAGCTGCCCGAGGCGAGGCCGCCGGCGAACCGCGCCGAGAAATCGGCGGAGCGGCGCGCTGCGATCGTCGAGGCGGCGATGGATGAGTTCATCGCGCGCGGTTACGCCGCGACGCGGCTCGACGATGTCGCCAAGCGGGCCGGCGTCGCCAAGGGCACGCTCTATCTCTACTTCAAGGACAAGGAGACGATGTTCGAGGAGCTGATCCGCACCGCGCTGGTGCCGCTGATCAGCCGCATGACGGCACTGCCCACCATCACCGGTCCGGTGCGCGACGCGGTGGAGGGGTTTGCCGAGACCTTCATCCGCGAGGTCGTGTCGACCAGGCGCGGCGACATCATCCGTCTGATCGTCTCGGAAGGGCCGCGCTTTCCGGCGATCGCCGATTTCTATTTCCGCGAGGTGGTGTCGAAGGGCCTGACCGGCATGAAGGCGCTGGTCCAGCTCGCGATCACGCGCGGCGAGATCAAGCAGCGCGAGCTCGGCGAGTTTCCCCAGCTGGTCGTTGCGCCCGCGATCGTCGCGGTGATCTGGCAGAGCCTGTTCGCCCGGCACGCGCCGCTCGACGGGCTCGCGATGTTCAAGGTTCATCTCGACTTGATCTTCGGCGAACGGAGGAAGACATGACCGCGCCGCGCATGATGAAGCTGATCACGGTCGCCGCCCTGGCGGTGGCGCTCGCCGGATGCAAGGAGACGCGCGATCCAGGCTTCCAGGGCTGGGTCGAGGCCGACATGATCTTCGTCAGCCCCGACGAATCCGGCCGCGTCATCAAGCTCAACGTGCGCGAAGGCGACGAGGTCAAGCCGGGCGAGCTGCTTTATTCGGTCGACGACGATCTGCAGCGCGCCGATCTCAACCAGAACAACGCCACGCTCGCCAACGCGCAGCAGAGCTACGACCGCGCCGCCTCGCTGCGCGGCACCGGCGCCGGCACCCAGGCCAACCTCGATTCCGCGGTCTCGGCGCTGCGCGTCGCCGAGGCGCGCGTCGTCACCTCACAGACCCGGCTCGACCGCCGCAAGGGTTTTGCGCCGATCGCGGGCTCGATCCAGCAGATCTATTTCCGCGAGGGCGAGATGGTGCAGGCGCAACGCCCGGTGCTGTCGATCATGCCGCCCGGCAACATGAAGCTGCGCTTCTTCGTGCCGGAAACCGAGTTGCCGAAGCTTGCGCTCGGCGACCAGGTGCGGGTGACCTGCGATAATTGCGCCGCCGATCTCACCGCGAAGATCTACTTCATCGCCACCACGGCGGAATACACGCCGCCGGTGATCTACAGCCTCGATGAGCGCAACAAGCTGGTCTATTTGATCCAGGCGCGGCCGAGCCGGCCCGATGTGCTGAGAGTTGGCCAGCCGATCAGCGTCTATCTCAATCCCAAGACCCCCGTGGCGGACCGCAGATGAACGGCGGCCAAACCAGTGCGCCCGGTATTGCCATAGATGTGAAGGGCCTGACCAAATCGTTCGGCGGTCGCGAAGTGGTCCATGACCTGTCGATGCAGGTCAAGCGCGGCTCGATCTACGGCTTCCTCGGTCCGAACGGCAGCGGCAAGACCACGACCATCCGCATCCTGTGCGGCCTCTTGACGCCCGACAGCGGCGAGGGCACCTGCCTCGGCTACGACATCCGGCGCGATGCCGACAAGATCAAGCGCAAGGTCGGCTACATGACGCAGCGCTTCAGCCTCTACCAGGATCTGTCGGTGCGCGAGAATCTGGAGTTCGTCGCGCGGCTCTATGGCATGCCGGACCCGCGCGGCGCCGCGGCCGACATGATCGCGCGGATCGGGCTGAAGGGCCGCGAGGAGCAGCTCGCCGGCGAATTGTCCGGCGGCTGGAAGCAACGGCTGGCGCTCGGCGCCTGCACGCTGCCCAATCCGCAATTGCTGCTGCTGGATGAGCCGACCGCCGGCGTCGATCCCAAGGCGCGGCGCGATTTCTGGAACGAGATCCATGCGCTCGCCGCCGAAGGCCTCACCGTGCTGGTCTCGACACATTACATGGACGAGGCCGAGCGCTGTCACGAGATCGCCTACATCGCCTACGGCCATCTGCTTGCCCACGGCACGGTGGACGAGGTGATCGCGGCCTCCGCGCTGTCGACCTGGACGGTGACGGGCGAGGATTTCAACGGGCTGATGGCCGAGCTGACCGGTAAGCCCGGCGTCGACATGGTGGCGCCGTTCGGCACCAGCCTGCATGTCTCCGGCCGGGACAAGGCGGCGCTCGAGGCTGCGATCGCACCCTACCGCCACAGTTCGAAGTGGCGTTGGCAGCCGAGCGAGCCGTCGCTCGAGGACGTCTTCATCGACCTGATGGGGCGCTCCAAGGACAACTTCCAGGGATAGTGTCATGAGTGCAACGGATACGATCCGGATTGGCGAAGAGAGGGAGCCGGCGTTCGGCTTCTGGCGCCGCAGCTACGCGATGCTGGTCAAGGAATTCATCCAGCTTCGCCGCGATCGCGTGTCCTTCGCCATGATCATCATCATTCCGGTGATGCAGCTGCTGTTGTTCGGTTACGCCATCAACACCACGCCGCGGCATCTGCCGACCGCGGTGCTGCTTCAGGAAGATACCGACCTCGGACGCTCGATCCTGAAGGCGATGGAGAACACCGCCTATTTCCGCTTCACGCGCGAGGTGCACACCGTCGAGCAGCTCGACGAGCTGCTGCAGTCGGGCAAGGTGCTGTTCGGCGTCGAGATCCCGCGCGGCTTCGAGCGCGCGGTGCGGCGCGGCGACAAGCCGGCGCTCCTGGTCGCGGCCGATGCCACCGACCCGGTCGCGGCGGGCTCGGCGCTCGGCGCGCTCGGGCCGTTGGTGCAGGGCGCGCTGGCACACGACCTGCACATCGGTGATCCGCCCGAAATGCCGTTCGAGATCCGCGCCCATGCCCGCTACAATCCGGCGGCGGAATCGCGCCTCAACATCGTGCCCGGCCTGGTCGGGACCATTCTCACCATGACCATGCTGATCTTCACCGCGCTGTCGGTGACACGCGAGATCGAGCGCGGCACCATGGAAAGCCTGCTGTCGATGCCGATCAAGCCGGTCGAGGTGATGTTCGGCAAGATCATCCCCTACGTGATGGTTGGCTTCATCCAGGCCGGGCTGATCATCGGCATCGGCGTGCTGCTGTTCGGCGTACCGGTGCTCGGCAGCCTCACATTGCTGGGGCTGCTCACCACGCTGTTCATCACCACCAATCTGTCGATCGGCTATACGTTTTCGACCATCGTGCAGAACCAGCTGCAAGCGATGCAGCTCTCGATGATGTTCTTCCTGCCTAGCATCCTGCTGTCCGGCTTCATGTTTCCGTTCGCCGGCATGCCGGTGTGGGCGCAATATATCGGCGAGGTCCTGCCGCTGACCCATTTCATTCGCATCGTCCGTGCCATCATGCTGAAAGGCGCGGCGATGCCGAACCTGCAATACGACACCATCGCGCTGGCTGCCCTGATGCTGTTCGCCATGACCGTCGCCGTGACGCGCTTCCGCCGCACGCTTGATTGAGGCTAATATAAGCAAGGAGTCATTCTGGCATGGTGACCGGAGCGATGACGATGGCTGGCTGGTGGAGCGGCGAAAAGACAACGCAGGACACGACGGTCTCTGCCGACTTCCACCACGCCCTGATGCAGGAGGTGATGGCCACCGAGCTGCTTCGCATCAAGGTGCTGATCGGCATTGCCCTGGCATTCTCGGCGCTCACATCCGTGATCTACTTCACGGCTCCGGACGCGCTGGTCCGGGTGTGGCACGGCAATTTCAAGCCGTCCTATCTCTACTCCGTCATTACGCCGTTCATCCTGTTCGAATTGTGGGTGCATGGCGCGATCAGCTGGTACAGGAGGCAGGGGCGCGACCTGCCGATCATCAGGCGCTATGTCGGCGCTCTGATCGAGACGTCGATGCCAACCGTCGCGCTCGCCCTGCATATCGACAGCATGGGGCCGGTTGCGGCACTCGGCTGGGTCGCGCCGATGGTCTATTTCATTTTCATCATCGCCTCGACCCTGCGGCTGGACTTCTGGCTGTCGACCTTCACCGGCTTCGTGGCGGCCTCGGAGCTGTTCTGGATGGCGATGTATTATCGCCCAGAGGGAACGCTCGACCCCGAGCCGGATTTTTTCTACCACTGCGCGCGCAGCGCCGTGGTCCTGATTGCCGGCGTGCTTGCGGGGACTGTCGGCCTGCAGATGCGGCGGCAGTTCGCGGCCAGCATCGCGGCTGCCACAGCGCGCGATCGCATCACCAATCTGTTCGGCCAGCACGTCTCGCCGCAGGTGGTCGAGCGTCTGATGACGGAGGGCGCCTCGACCGCGAGCGACATCCGCCGTGTGGCAGTGATGTTCGTCGATTTTCGCAGCTTCACGGCCGGGGCGCGCTCGCGGTCGCCGCAGGAGGTGGTGGATCGGCTCGATGGCGCCTTTGCCGTATTGGTCGAGATTCTCGATCGCCATGGCGGCATCGTGAACAAGTTTCTCGGCGACGGCTTCCTCGCGCTGTTCGGCGCGCCGTTCGAAACCGGCGATGCCGCGCATCAGGCGGTCGCCGCCGCGCGCGAGATGCTGGCCGCCAATGAGCGCACCAACGCGGGCTCGAGCTGGCCGCTGCGCATCGGCATCGGCATCCATATCGGCGAGGTCGTCGCCGGCAATATCGGCTCGCCGCGGCGCAAGGAATACACCGTCATCGGCGACACCGTGAACTTTGCCGCGCGGCTCGAGGCGCTCAACAAGGAGCTCGGCTCGCAATTCCTGATTTCTTCCGCGGTGCGCGAAGCGCTCGGCGATGAGTGCAGGGACGCGGTCTCGCGCGGCGAGATCCCGGTGCGGGGCTACGAGCATCCGGTGCCGGTCTGGCAATTGGGGTAGGGCACCGCATCTGATCGCATAAAGGTAGATTGGTAGTGATTGACGCGATGTCCTTTACTCATATAGATGACTATATGAGTTCAGCCCTCGACGATCGACTGCCGCGCTACCAGCGTCTCCGCGACGATCTCGCGGCGCGCATCAACCGCAATGAATGGCGTCCCGGGGACCTGATCCCTTCCGAGGCCGAGCTCGGTGCGTATTACGGCGTCGCGATCGGCACCGTGCGCAAGGCGATCGATCAGCTGGTCAGCGATGGCGTGCTGGAGCGTCAGCAGGGCCGCGGCACCTTCGTGCGCCGCGCGCGGTTCAACTCCTCGCTGTTCCGCTTCTTCCGCTTCCAGTCCGAAAGCGGCGAGCGCCGCGTGCCGCAGAGCCGCATCCTGCGCCGCAAGGCGATGCCGGCGACCACGGCGGTGGCCTCGGCGTTGCGTATCTCGGTCGGCGAGCCCGTGATCAGCCTGTCGCGGCTGCGGCTGATCGACGACGTGCCGCTGCTCGCGGAAGAGATCTGGCTGCAGCGATCGCGCTTCGAGGCGATCGTCGCGCTCGACACGGCTGAATTCGGCGACTTGCTCTATCCGCTCTACGAGGATCGCTGCGGCCAGGTCGTGGTCTCGGCCGATGAAGTCCTCACCGTCGAGATCGCGACCGAGATGCAATCGCGCCTGCTGCGACTGGAGGCCAACGCGCCGCTGATCGTGATCGAGCGCCTGGCCTTCGACCTGGAGCGGCGGCCGATCGAGTGGCGCCGCTCGCGCGGCCCGGCGGATCGTTTCCGCTACCACGCCGAGATCAGATGACCGCGACGATCAATTAAAAACAACACAAGACATCTCAGGGAGGAATGATGGCAAACTGGTATAGCGAATGTTCGCCGCTCGAGCGGCGCACCTTCTGGGCAAGCTTTGGCGGCTGGGGCCTCGACGCACTCGACGTCCAGATGTTCAGCCTCGCCATTCCGGCGCTGATCACCGCATTCGCCATCAGCAAGGCCGACGCGGGCCTGCTCGGCTCGGTGACGCTGTTCTTCGGCGCATTCGGCGGCTGGCTCGGCGGCGCACTCGGCGATCGCTTCGGGCGGGTGAAGGCGCTGCAGATCACGGTCGCGACCTTTGCGCTCGCGACCTTCGCCTCGGCCTTCGCGATGAACTACAGCCAACTCGTGGTGCTGAAGGCCATTCAGGGCGTCGGCTTCGGCGCCGAGTGGGCCTGCGGCGCGGTGCTGATGGCGGAGATCATCCGCGCCGAGCATCGCGGCAAGGCGCTCGGCGCCGTGCAGAGCGCGTGGGCGGTCGGCTGGGGCGCGGCGGTGCTGCTCTCGGCCCTGGTGTTTACCTATGCGCCGGCCGACATCGCCTGGCGCATCCTGTTTGCGGTCGGCCTGATCCCGGCGCTCTTGATCCTGTATATCCGCCGCGGATTGAAGGAGCCGCCGCGTGCCGCATCGCGCACAGCCGAGCCGCCGTTCTTCGCGACGCTCGCCGGAATCTTCCACCGCGACGTGCTGCGCTCGACCCTGATCGGCGGCCTGTTCGGCATCGGCGCCCATGGCGGCTATGCGGCGCTGACGACATTCCTGCCGACTTACTTGCGCGAAGTGCGGCATCTATCGGTGCTCGGCTCCAGCGCCTATCTCGCCGTGATCATCGTCGCCTTCTTCTGCGGCTGCGTGGTCTCCGGGATCATCAGCGACCGAATCGGCCGGCGCGCCAATGTGACGCTGTTCGCCGCCGCCTGCGTCGTGACGGTGCTGGTCTACATCTTCGCGCCCCTGTCCAATTCGCAGATGCTGGTGCTCGGCTTTCCCTTGGGCTTCTTCTCGGCGGGCATTCCGGCCAGCATGGCGGCGCTGTTCAGCGAGCTTTATCCGGCAGGCGTGCGCGGCACCGGTGTCGGCTTCTGCTACAATTTCGGCCGCATCGTCTCGGCGGCGTTTCCGTTCCTGGTCGGCTATCTCAGCGATCACATCGGCCTTGGTGCCGCGATCGGGATCGACGCGGCTTTCGCCTATTCGCTGGTGCTGGTCGCCGTGCTGATGCTGCCGGAAACCCGCGGCAAGGTTTTCGAGCAGGCCACCGCTGCGCGCGCGTGATGATGGGGAATGATCATGACATCGTACGAACATGGCTTGACGCGGCGCCGGTTTGCCGCGGGGATGATTGCCGCGCTGTCGGCCGGCGGATTGGCGAGCAAGGTGAGGGCTGAGGTGCCGAAACTGGCGATCGATACCCACGCCCACGTCTTTCATCGCGGGCTGAAGCTCGCGCCGGGCCGCCGGTACGCGCCCGACTACGACGCGCCGCTCGCGCTCTATCTGCAGCAGCTCGACCAGAACGGCATCACCAATGGCGTGCTGGTGCAGCCGAGCTTTCTCGGCACCGACAATTCCTATCTTGTGGAGTGCCTGAAGGCGACCAACGGCCGGCTGCGCGGCATCGCCGTGGTCGATCCCACGGTTCCGGCGGAAGCGCTTCGTGAGCTCGATCGTGCCGGTGTCGCCGGCATCCGTCTCAATCTGGTCGGCCAGACGCTGCCCGATCTGACATCGGGCGAGTGGACGGCGCTGCTCGGAGAGATCCGGACGCTCGACTGGCAGGTCGAGATCCAGCGCAATGCCAGCGATCTCGCAACGTTGGCGCCGAAGCTGCTCGACCAGGGCGTGAAGGTCGTGTTCGATCACTTCGCCTTGCCCGATCCGAAGCTCGGCATCGACGATCCCGGCTTCCAGTCGGTGCTCAAGCTCGGCACAACGCGCAATGTCTGGGTCAAGATATCGGCGCCTTATCGCAACGGCGCGGCCGGCGAGGCGTTCGCGAAGCAGGCCTATCCGCTGCTGCGCAACGCCTACGGCGTCGATCGGCTGCTGTGGGGCAGCGACTGGCCGCACACGCAATTCGAGTCAACACAGAATTACGCGAAGAACCGCAAATTCCTCGACGAGCTCGTCACCGATGCCGATGAACGCGCGCGCGTGCTCGCATCGCCGCGGGAATTGTTTCGGTTCTAGGCATGATCCGGAAAAGTGCGAAGCGGTTTTCCGAAGAGGATCATGCTCAAACAAGGCGCGCGCGATTGTACCGAGTGCTCTGACGGGCGTCGTTGCGGCTATGCTACGATGACGCCATCGGTCGCAGATGACCGGAGCACAAGGACACGCAAGATGCAGCGGCGCTATATCACTGTCGACGTTTTCACCGACCGCGCCTTCGGCGGCAATCCGCTCGCCGTGGTGCTCGACGCCGAGGGGCTGTCGACCGCACAGATGCAGGCGATCGCAACCGAGTTCAACTATTCCGAGACGACCTTCGTGCTGCCGCCGCAGGACAAGGCCAACGACGCCAACGTTCGCATCTTCACGCCGGTCAGGGAGCTGCCGTTCGCCGGGCATCCCAACGTCGGTACGGCCTTCGTGCTGGCGCAGCTTGCCAAGGAGCCGAAGCCGCGTCTGGTGTTCGAGGAGAAGGCGGGGCTGGTGCCGGTCGACATCACGCGAGACGGCGGCAGGGTGGTTGCCACCGAGCTGACCGCGCCGCAGCCGCTGTCGCGGCTGGCGCAATTCTCCGCCTGGGAGGTCGCGAGCCTCATCTCGCTCACGGCAGACGACGTCAGGACGGATCGTCAGGCACCGCAGGTGGTTGGTGTCGGAACTCCATTCCTGGTCTTCGAGGTCGCATCGCGCGATGCGGTGCGGCGGGCAAAGCCGGATGCGGCGGCGTTCGGCCGCTTCTTCCCGCGCGACGGTGCGTTCTCCACGTATTTCTACACCCGCGACGTCCCGGCCGCGGAGGCGCCCTGCGATCTGCAGGCGCGGATGTTCTTCTCGGGATCAAGCGGCCTGATCGAGGATCCGGCCACAGGCAGTGCCACGGTTGCAGCGGCCGCGTTGCTGGCTGCGCTCGATCCGCTGCGTGACGGGGTCCTGAAGCTGACGGTCGGCCAGGGCTTCGATATGGGCCGGCCGAGTCTGCTGCTGACCCGCGTGCGCAAGCAGGACGGTGCTAACATATCGGCGCATGTCGGCGGCGCCTGTGTGCAGATGATGCAGGGGACGTTGCGCCTGGAGGGAGAAGGCTAGAGCGGGAAGAGATTCGCTCGAGCTGGACCGGCAGCGGAGGTTCACCTCTCCCTTGGGAGAAGTCGGCGCGCAGCGCCGGGTGAGGGGGGACGGTCCCTCATTGAAGCTGCGGCCCCTCACCCGCTTTGCCTCGCAAATCGACCTCTCCCCAATGGGGAGAGGTGAAGCAAGCACGCGGCGAACGCGAATCGATCTGAGTTTATTTTGCGTAGACCACCTGCGGCGCTGCGAGGTTCTCGATCTTGACGCCGTCGCGCTCCTCGATGATCTCGGCGATCCAGCGGCGGTGGCAGTGTTCGTGGTCGCGCTCGTAGCAGAGGATGCAGACCGGGCCGGACTTCTTCACCAGCGCCGACAACTCGTCGAGCTCCTCTTTGGCCTGCACTGTCTTGAGATGCGCCGAGTAGATCTTGTGCAGCAGCGCATATTGCCCGCTGCGCGCCGCCTCCCGGCCGCTCTTCGGCGTGCCGAGGCCGCGCAGATGGACGTAGCCGATGCCGCGCTCGTCGAGGCCTGCGGCGAGCTGGGTCTTGGAGAAGCCCGGCCGGCGTGAGGAGGCGACCGCGCGGACGTCGACCAGCAGCCTGACGCCGGCCTGCTCGAGCTCGTCGAGCACCGCCTTTGACGGCGTCTGCTCGTAGCCGATGGTGAACAGCCGTTTCGCCTTTGCCATCGATTGTCCCTTACTTTACCCGTTCGATCAGCTCCATCGCGCCGGCGGGCGCGCGGATCTTGCCCTCGTGGATCACATAGGCGAACACGTCGCGCGGCGCCTTCTTCGGCGCTGATTTGTCGACCTTCGGCAGGTCGTCCGGTTCGCCGCCGGCAGCCCAGTCCTGAAACCGCTTGGCCCAGGCGTCGAGCTGCTTCGGCGGATAGCAGGTCTTCAACTCGTCATTGCCCTTCTGCAGCCGAGCATAGACGAAGTCGCTGGCGACGTCGGCAATCGCCGGATATTTGCCGTGCTCGGCGAACACCACCGGCACCTCGTGCTCGCGAATGAGGGCGATGAACTCGGGCACGCAAAAGCTGTCGTGACGCACCTCGACGACATGGCGCAGCGCGCGACCGTCGAGCTTGCGCGGCAGCAATTCGAGGAACTTGCCGAAATCGGCGCCGTCGAATTTCTTGGTCGGTGCGAACTGCCACAGCACCGGGCCGAGCCGGTCCTTCAGCTCGAGCACGCCCGAATCGTAGAACCGCTTCACCGAATCGCCGGCCTCGGCGAGCACGCGGCGGTTGGTGGCGAAGCGCGGCCCCTTCAGCGAGAAGATGAAGCCGTCGGGCACTTCGCTGGCCCATTTGCGAAAGCTCTCCGGCTTCTGCGATCCGTAATAGGTGCCGTTGATCTCGATCGAGGTCAGCTTGGAGGCGGCGTAGGACAGCTCCTTCGCTTGCGTCAGCTTCTCGGGATAGAACACCCCGCGCCACGGTTCGAAGGTCCAGCCGCCGATGCCGATATAGATGTTGCCTGCGTCCGTCTTGGTCGTCTTCGTGTCTGTCTTGGTCGCCTTGGTGGGAGCTTTGGCCACGACTGCACTCATCGTGAGGAGGGAAGGGAATAGAGAGTAGTCAAAATAATCGTGATTGGCCAGTTTGCCAGATTGGCGTGGCAGTGCTTATCGTGACCGCAAGCGTTGGCTAGGATGCCGAAAAACGGGAGAACAACAATGCGCATGCTGGTTGCGGCCGCCCTCTTGATCACGTCTTCCGCGGCCATATCGTCTACTGCAATGGCAGACGAGGTCGACGATGCGCACAAGCTCGCGATCACCGGCCGCGACGCCTACTGGAATTGTCTCGCCCGCGAATATCCCCGCGACAGCAACAAGGCGATGTCCGACCAGGAGTTCACTGCGCTGATCGCCAATGTCTGTCCTTCGGAGCGGCAGAACTTCCGGGTGTCGCTGATCGACTTCCTGTCGCTGCAATTTCCGAAGCAGGATGCCGACGCCAACCTGTCCACCGCGAACCGCGCGATCGAGCTGGCGCAGAAGGACATCGTGATCGCCTTCGTCAGGCGCAGGGCAGCGGCGAAATAGGTTCCCGAATCCTGTTGCGGCCGGCCGATTTTTGATATCAATCCGCGCAGGCTAAGGGGATGACGGGATGAACTCACGATCGACGGCAGGCTTCTTGGGCGCAGTGGTCGCAGCCATCGCGCTGGCGGCGGCGTTCATCTACGGGCCGTCGCCGAGCCAGCTCCGTAACCCGACCAAGCCCGCCGCGATGCAGCCGCAGGCGGCTCCCGCCGCGGAGGCTGCGCAGGCGGCCCCGGCGCCGCGCGGCCCGGTGATCCGGGAAGTCCCGAACAACTAGCCTTTGTGCAGACTGCCCCTTGCGAACCGCATGGGGGCTTCCTATCTGGATCATAACGGCGACGTTGCAGCTTAAGGGCTCCGGCGCTGGGACGACCACGGCAATGTCGGCTGCGCCGGATGTACGCGCGCCCCTTTGTTCGTGGTCGTTGGCATTTTCGGGGGTATTCTGCCCCGTTTTCCCGCTTTCCGAGACCGCGTTTGGGCCGGCCCGCCTTGGCAGCGGGGGAGGCTGCCGCTATACGCTGGCGCTCATGAACGACGCCATCAAGCTCAGCCCCGAAACCTCGTCGCAAGCGGCCAGTCTGCCGCAGCTTTCGGTGGTGGTCCCGACCTTCAACGAACGCGACAATGTCACGGTGTTGTACCGCCGGCTGGACGCGATCCTGAAGGACGTGTCCTGGGAAGTCATCTTCGTCGACGACAATTCGCCTGACGGAACCTGGGACGTGGTGCGCGCGCTGGCGCGGAAGGATTCGCGCGTGCGCTGCATCCGCCGAATCGGCCGGCGTGGCCTGTCGGGTGCCTGCATTGAGGGCATCCTGGCATCGAGCGCGCCTTACGCCGCCGTCATGGACGCGGACCTGCAGCATGACGAGACCCAGCTCCCGAAGATGCTGGGACTGCTGCAGAGCGGCGAGGCCGAGCTCGTGGTCGGCAGCCGCTACATCGAGGGCTACAAGGCCGACGGCTTCAACAAGCAGCGCGCCGGCGCCAGCGCCTTCGCCACCGAGATCGCGCGCCGCGCGCTGAAGGTCGAGGTCGCCGATCCCATGAGCGGCTTCTTCATGATCCGCCGGGACCGCTTCGAGCAGCTCGCGCCGCAGCTCTCGACCCAGGGCTTCAAGATCCTGCTCGACGTCGTCGCGACGGCGGAGGGCAAGCTGCGCACCGTCGAGATTCCCTACACTTTCGGCGCCCGCCAGCATGGCGAGAGCAAGCTCGACTCGATGGTTGCGCTCGACTTCCTCGGCCTCGTGCTGGCGAAACTGACCAACGACCTGATCTCGCTGCGCTTCATCCTGTTCGCCGCGGTCGGCGGGCTCGGCCTGCTGGTGCATCTCACGGTGCTGTTCATCGCGCTGGAACTGTTCAAGGCGCCATTCCCGGAGGCCCAGGCCGCCGGTGCGATCGTGGCGATGACCAGCAACTTCATCCTCAACAATTTCCTGACCTACCGCGACCAGCGGCTGAAGGGTATTGGCATCCTGCGCGGCCTGCTGCTGTTCTATCTGGTCTGCAGCGTCGGCCTGCTCGCCAATGTCGGCGTCGCGTTCTCGGTCTACGACCAGGAGCCGATCTGGTGGCTTGCGGGCGCGGCCGGCGCGCTGATGGGCGTGGTGTGGAACTACGCGATGTCCGGGCTGTTCGTCTGGCGCAAGCGATGACGGCGGCATGAACGCGAACGAGGCGCGGCCGGCCCGGAACACCGCGCTCGCGGTGTGCGCGCTGGTGGTGTTGCGGCTGGCCGCCGCGGCATGGACGCCGCTGACCTTCGACGAAGCCTATTACTGGATGTGGTCGAAGTTGCTCGCCGGCGGCTATTACGACCATCCGCCGATGGTTGCGGTGGTGATCCGGCTCGGCACCATGATCGCCGGCGATACGCCGTTCGGCGTGCGCCTGGTGTCGATCCTGCTCGCATTGCCGATGAGCTGGGCGATCTACCGCGCGGCCGCGATCCTGTTCGGTGGCCAGCGCATCGCTGCGAGCGCGACGATCCTGCTCAACGTCACGCTGATGGCCGCCGTCGGCACGCTGATCGTGACGCCGGATGCGCCGCTGCTGGTTGCGTCCAGCTTCCTGCTGTACGCGCTTGCGAAGGTGCTGGAGAGCGGCCGCGGCGCCTGGTGGCTTGCGGTCGGCGCCAGCGCCGGCATGGCGCTGCTGTCGAAATACACCGCGCTGTTTTTCGGTCCCGCGATCCTGATCTGGCTTGCCGTCGTGCCGAAGCTGCGGCGCTGGTATCTCTCGCTTTGGCTCTATCTTGGCGGCCTGGTCGCGGCCGGCCTGTTCGCGCCGGTCATCCTCTGGAATGCCGATCATCAATGGGTGTCGTTCATCAAGCAGATGGGCCGCGCCCGGATCGAGGATTTCCGGCCGAACTACATCGCCGAGCTGATCCCGACGCAGTTTGCGTTCGCGACGCCGCTGGTGTTCATCCTCGGCGTGATGGGCCTCTATGCATTGTACCGGCGCCGCGCCGGCGCGATGCCGGCACGCGTGCTGGTCAACACCATGTTCTGGACCATCGTCGTCTACTTCACCTGGCACGCGCTGCATGCGCGGGTCGAAGCCAACTGGTTCGCGCCGGTCTATCCGGCCTTCGCGGTAGCGGCCGCGGTCGCCGCGATCCAGGTGCAGTGGGCGCCGCGCGAGCAGCGCACGATCGATTTCTGCCGTCGCTGGGCTGCGCCCACCGGCGTGGTGCTGTTCGCGCTGCTGATCGTGCAGGCCAACACCGGCATGCTCTCGGGTTACCGTCGCGACGCCACCGTGCGCAGCGTCGGCGTCGGCTGGCGGGAGCTCGCGGATGAAATCGAGGCGGCGCGGGTGCGGGCGGGCGCGACCTGCGTGCTGGCGCCGGACTACGGCACCACCGGCTGGCTGGCCTTCTATCTCCCCAAGGGCACCTGCGTCGCCCAGCAGGGCCAGCGCATTCGCTGGATCAACATGGGCGAGCCGAGCCCGGCGCAGCTGTCCGGCAAGCTGCTCTATGTGCACGAGGTCGAGCAGGAGATGCCGGCCTCGGTGCGCGACAATTTCGCTCATGTCGAAACGGTGGCCGAGGTCAAGCGCTTACGCGGGCCCTTGGTGATCGAGACCTATGCGCTCGATCTGCTTGATGGCGCCAAGGGCGAGGTCTTTGACCGCTCGCCGCCGCCGGAACTGCAGTGAGAGATGGTTTTTGTCCGATCCCCGCGTCTTCACGGGGTGATCGGCAAGGAAATTCTCTCTTGAATTTATTCCGCTGAGCTGCGCTGGAGCAGGGTGCCGAAATGTCCCATCATGGGACAGAAAAGCCGCTTTAGCGGTCCAATGTCATCTTAAAAAAGCCCTACGCCACAGGCACTTCCCGCGCTGCAGGGGATCACATCCGGTTAAGTCGCATTTAACTAAAAGGCGCCTTAATGGCCGTCTGTGCCCCCGCGCGACGTTGAGCCGAACTCCGTTCGACCACGCGTCGAGTGAGGGACAAAGGTGGACCTGTTTTGAGCGCCGGGTGTATGGGTACGAGTGCGAGTGCGTATGTTCTTGAGGCGCCAAGCCGCAAGAAATCCTCCAAAAAAATCCTCCCTCAGCATTTCCTCGGCAGCGCCGCGGTGGCGGGGCTGGTGCTTGGCTGCGCCTGGACGGTCTACGCCAACATCTTTGCCGCGAACGTCTATCCGTCGGTTGGCAATGCGTCGTTCGATGCGCCTGTCGTGAAGCGGCCGGTCGCCGCTGCCGCGCGGCCGGCACCGGCGTTTAACGAGGTGTTCGCGTCCCTGACGCCGGCACCGGCGGCGCCCGCAAAGACTGAGGTTGCCAAGACTGAGGTTGCAAAGACCGAGGTCGCGACGTCGGAAGCCCTGGCCCCGTCACTCATGTTTAACGATCGGTTTGCGGCCGCCACGCCGGAGGGCGTCGCATCCAGCGTGGTGGCTGACGCCGCTCCGCAGATCGACCCGATCAAGCAGGCCGCTGCACCCAAGGTCGTTGCGACGGCGAGGGCGGTGGCGACCGCGGAGCTCGCCGAGACATCGAAGCCGCTGCCAGCCCCGAAATCGGTCGAGACCGCCAAGAAGCAAGCCGCCGCCAATCTGCAGGTGGCGCTCAACGATCCCACCGTCAACGTTCAGCCCAAGGGCGTTGAGGCGAAGCCGGCCGAAGCCAAGCAGGCCGCGAAATCCGGCGGCGTCCGCGACATGGCCGCGCGCGCCAAGGCCGCGGTGATGTCGATCGCATCGAGCGAGCGGCAGACCATGGTCGAGAAGCTGTGGGGCAAACGCGAGTCGAGCGGCGGGCTGCTGTCGTTTGCCTCCGCCGATGCCAACGTCACCGGCAGCATTCCCTCGACGCTGGACCAGAACCCGATGCTCGGCGGCTCGCCGCCCTATGACCGCCAGACCGCGGTGTACGACATCTCGGCGAAGACCGTGTATCTGCCCGACGGCACGCGCCTCGAGGCGCATTCGGGTCTCGGCTCGCGGCTCGACGATCCCCGATCCTCGCATCTGAAGATGGTCGGCGTGACGCCGCCGCACATTTACGAACTCAAGCCGCGCGAGGCGCTGTTCCACGGCGTGCCGGCACTGCGGCTCAATCCGATCGGCGGCGAGGGCAAGATCTTCAACCGCGACGGCCTGCTCGCGCACACCTTCATGCTCGGTCCGAACGGCGACTCCAACGGTTGCGTCTCGTTCAAGGACTACTACGCGTTCCTCGACGCCTACCGCAACAAGGGCATCCGCCGCCTCGCGGTGCTCGCGCGGATCCAGTAGGCGCATTCTGCGCCAGGGGGCTTGCCCCTTGGCTTGTCCGCTCGCGGCCAACTATCCTCGGCAGCGTATCAGCGCGTCGAGCGTGGAATTCCAAGCGACCGGATCGATCGGCGTGGTCAGGCCAAAGCGCGCCTCGATCGCCTCCGATAGCATGCATCAAATTCCGCGTCGCTGGAACTGGCCTGTCGATTGTTGCTATACTGCGGCGACCAGATCACCGGTCGAAAACGCAATGCATCCTGCTCCGCTCATCGAAACCCCGCCGCCGATCACGACCCAAGCGTTCGGCGATGGGGCAGCCGCGGTTGCCCGTCTCGAAGAGATCTACGAGCGCAACACCGGCTTCCTGCGCAATCGCTTCGAGGCCTATGTCAACGGCGTGCCCTTCACGACGCGGGTCCGCGCGCATTATCCCTTCGTCCGCATCACGACCTCGTCGCATGCGAGGCTCGATTCGCGGCTTGCCTACGGCTTCGTCGCGGGGCCCGGCATCCATGAGACCAGCATCACGCGGCCGGACATCTTCCGGACCTACCTCACCGAGCAGATCGGGCTGCTGATCAAGAACCATGGCGTGGCGGTCGAGATCGGCGAGTCCGGCGAGCCGATCCCGATTCATTTCGCCTACCGGCGCGACATCAATATCGAGGCGGCGCTGACCGTTGCCGACAGCTCGGCGTTCACGCGATCGCTGCGCGACATCTTCGATACGCCTGATCTCGCGGCGATGGACGATGCGATCGCCGACGGCACGTTCGAGCTGACGCCGGGGACGCCCGAGCCGCTGGCCCTGTTCCGCGCCGCGCGGGTCGATTACTCGCTGCGCCGGCTCTACCACTACACCGGCACCGACCCCGAGCATTTCCAGAATTTCGTGATCTTCACCAACTACCAGTTCTATGTCGACGCCTTCGCGCAATCGAGCCTGCAACGGCTCGCGGCGGGCGAGGAAGGGATCGAAGCCTTCGTCGCGCCCGGCAATGTGATCACGCGCAACGCGCTGGCCGGCGGCGGCACTACGGGGGCGGCATCGGAGCGCACCCCGCAGATGCCGGCGTTTCATCTCGTCGAGTCCGGCTATCGCGGCATCACCCTGATCAATATCGGGATCGGTCCGTCGAACGCGCGCAACATCACCGATCACGTTGCGGTGCTGCGGCCGCATGCCTGGCTGATGATCGGGCATTGCGCGGGCCTCCGCAACACGCAGCGGCTCGGCGACTACGTGCTGGCTCATGGCTATGTCCGCGAGGATCACGTGCTCGATCACGAGCTGCCGCTCTGGGTGCCGATCCCCGCATTGGCGGAAATGCAGGTCGCGCTCGAGGAGGCGGTCGGCGAGGTGACCGGGCTCACCGGTTTCGAGCTCAAGCGGCTGATGCGGACGGGCACGGTCGCCAGCGTCGACAACCGCAACTGGGAGATCAGCGGACCGCAGGTGATCCGGCGGATGTCACAGTCGCGCTCCATCGCGCTCGACATGGAATCGGCGACGATCGCCGCCAACGGCTATCGCTTCCGGGTGCCCTACGGTACGCTGCTGTGCGTCTCCGACAAGCCGCTGCATGGCGAGATCAAGCTCGCGGGCATGGCCAGCGAGTTCTATCGCCAGCGCGTCGGCCAGCATCTCCAGATCGGCCTCAAGGCGCTGGAGCGGCTCAAGCAGCAGGAATCCGAGCGGCTGCATTCGCGCAAGCTGCGCAGCTTCGCCGAGGTCGCGTTTCAGTAGAGCGGCAGGGTGCAGGTGACCTGATGGCATAGTTGCGCGTAGAAGACGAGGCGGCTCTACAACGTGCCGTAACTTCGCAGACGGCCTGAAGCCGACAAATCCAATGGTTGAGCCGGTCCGGAATAACGGGTGAGTTGGATGGGGCCTTGGCAGCTTGGGATTGACTATTCCATCAGACTCTCGTTAAAAGCGAATTGGCGCGATCGTGGCATTTGTTCTGGTCGTTGATACTGCGACCTTGCTAAAAACGTTACTGCAGAAGCAGCGCGGCGCGGCGTGCGGCCCAATGGCTCACGTGGCGCATGCGTTTGGTAAGTGAGAAGTCTCGCGATCGCGTCCATCATCTCCCTCTTTCAGCAGCGCCATGGACCTTTCTAAGGCTTACGACCTCACATCATTAGCGATCCTTCTTGATTGTTCCGCGAAGCAGCTTGGATACTACGTTTATAAGCGCGACCTCGCTACGCAATACAAGCAGTTTCAAATCAAAAAGAGGAGCGGAGGCGCTAGAATTATCAAGGCGCCTGCCACGAATCTCAAGATAATCCAGCGAAGCATTGTGCGTGAACTCGAGAGGCTTGTTCGCTTCAAGCCATGCGTTACCGGCTTTGTGAAGGGGCGCGACATAAAGCGGAATGCTGTGCTCCATGTAGGTCAGCGTCATGTACTGAACGTCGATCTTCAAGACTTTTTCAATACTATCAACTACGGTCGCGTCTATGGCTTGTTGACCAAGAAGCCCTACGGGATAGCACCAAAAGTCGCGGCGGCGATCGCTAAGGCTTGCACGCTCGATAATGCTCTTCCCCAGGGTGCCCCAACTTCACCGATCCTCTCGAACCTCATTTGCGCAAAAATGGACGCAGAGCTGAGTCGATATGCTCTTGCTAACAAGTGCATTTACACCCGCTACGCTGATGATTTGACGTTTTCGACTAATCGACAATTCATGCCGATGGCCGCGCTGAACCTCAACTCGGACGGGACACCGATCACTGAACTGGCAAGACCTCTTCGCGAAATAATCGAAGCTAATGGCTTCGTCATCAATGAGCGCAAAGTTCGGTTGTCGACTCGAGGTCGTCGTCAGGTCGTTACGGGCCTTGTCGTAAATGAGCGCGTCAACGTACGGCGCAGCGCGATCCGGGAAGCTCGAGCGTTGCTTCACGCTTGGAGGAAATTTGGCCTTGTAAAAGCGAGCAGCGTCTTCAACGAAAAATTCGGGGGAGCGGGACGAGACTTCGAGGCGGTAGTTCGTGGTAAGATTGGCTTTATTGGACAGATCCGAGGTCGACCCGACGAGTCATTCAAGAAGCTTGCGCTGGAGTTCAATAAGCTGACTGCCAACGGAAAGATTCGAACTGCGCTTAGCAGGTCCGAGATTGCTGCACAGGCCATATGGGTTATCGAGCATGACGGCGATTCTCAGGGAACCGCTTTCTTCCTGGACGGCGTAGGTATCGTTACATGTGCCCACTGCCTCGGTGAGAATCCTTTCATTTACCATCCTTCCGATCATACTAAGCGCTTCAAATTAAAGGTTAGGGCGGAGGATAAGCATCGGGACCTTGCTATTCTTTATGTTCCAGTCGAATTGGAGAATGTTGTCCCGCTCTCGGCATACAAGGGCGTCGCTCTGGCGAACGGTGCCGATGTCAGCCTGTGGGGATACCCAAACCATTTTGCTGCTACTCCCATACGTATGGAACGTGGCAAGCTCATTCGCTCGTTTGTGAAGAGCGCAGTTTCCTATTTGGAGATATCGCCCAAGATTATCGGCGGAAACAGTGGTGGTCCGGTCTTGAATGACGGCTATCAAGTAATTGGCATTGCCGCGGTTGGCTTTGGTGGTTCAACTAAGTTCACTGGTGTCGAATTCATGGCAGTTAACGGAATTGAGCTTTCGGCGCTGCTGAGTAAGTAAGAGCGGAACTATGGAAAGCAAAACAACTGCGCAAGATCATATTCAAGGCGTCGGCGCCATCGTAACAAACCTTCAAGCGCTGGAGACGGTCGTGAGATTATTTCTCGCGGCTGTGCACAACCAGCGGCTCAAGTTACCCGGTTTAGGCGACTAAACAGCAACGGAGACGTATCTTACGAACTTCCGTTCGATAGGCTCTCTCATTGACGAATACAACGGGCTCCTCAGCGAGGCCGAGGGAAAGTTTAGAGTTGACAGGAGTGTAGTCGATGTTCGCGACGCTTTTGCTCATGGCAGGCTGTTGAGTGTGGGAGAAATATATCCAGCGACGCTTTATAAGTTTGTCATCTCGAACGGCGGCGACGTTCCAATTCAGTCGCAACATGTGCTAACAAGGCATGGTTGGATGATGTGAGGCTCAAAGTGCACGGCGAGCAAATGAAGGTGGTTAATTGTCACAGGACTCGTGGATATGCCGGGTTCTGAGCGTTCAATAAGGCGCCTCGGGCTATCTCTGGCGTCATCGCTTTAAGCGGCATAGTTGGTCTGCCAAAGTCTTAGCAGACGCGACGCTCACGCCGCGACCGTCTTCCACAACTGCATCTCGATGCCGACCGCGGCCTTGACCTGCGGCCGTGCCTGGATGCGCGAGAGATAGTCTGCCAGTGACGGCCATTGCGCGACGTCGACGCCGGCGGCGCGGAGCAGCAGCAGGGCCCAGGCGAGGTGCGCGTCAGCAACCGTGAAGCGGTTCCCAACCAGGAATTCGCGGTGCGCCAGATGCGCTGCTGGCACCGACAAGGTCGGCCCGATCCGGGCGCGCGGTTTGGCAAGCGATGCGTCGTCCTTGTACCAGAAGGTCGGAAACAGGAATCCCTTGTGGATCTCCGTGCCGGTGAAACTCAGCCATTCCTGCAGGCGGTAGCGATCCGGATCGCCCGGCGGAGGCGCCAGGCCGAGTTCGGGCTTGCGGTCGGCGATGTATTGCAGCACCGCCGCGCTCTCGGTCAGCCGTTCGCCGTTCTCGAGCACCAGCACCGGCACTGCGCCCTTCGGTGCGACGGCGCGGAAGTCGCCATCGTCCTCGAGCACCTTCTTGGTCCAGAGCTGCACCATGCGATAGCGCGCCTCGATGCCGGCCTCCATCAATGCGATGCGGCTGGCGAGGGAGCAGGCCATCGGCGAGAAATAGAGCTCGAGCATGATGGTGGTCTCAGGCGAGCGCGTTGCCGCGGGCGATGATCGCGAAGCGGTCGGACAATTCGGCGAGCGCGACGTCGTGAATCAGCCTCGCCGCAATCGTGCCGCCCTTGCCGTCGGGCAGGTCGCGGGTGGCGCAGCTCTCGGCGTCGATCGTGGTGCGGAAGCCGAGATCGAGCGCGGCGCGCGCGGTCGAGCTCACGCACATATGGGTCATGAAGCCGGCGAGCACCAACTCCTTGCGGCCGGTCGCGGCCAGCTGCACATTGAGCTCGGTGCCGGCGAAGGCGTTCGGCAATTGCTTCTCGATCACGATCTCGCCGGGCCGCGGCTCGAGCTGCGCCACGATCGCGCCGCGCTCCGCGTCGCGATCGAACAGGCTGCCCGGCGCTCCCTTGTGCGCGATGTGGATGATCTTGGCGCCGCTTTCCCGTGCGCGACCGAGCAATGCGGTGGCGCGCGCAATCGCCGGGCTGGCGTCGGGCAGGGCCAAGGGACCTGCGAGATATTCGTTCTGGATGTCGATCAACACCAGGCAGGCATCGCCGAGGCGCGGCGGGGTGAGGTCGATACCGGCGAGCTGCATCAAGGTCTTGGCTGACGACATGGTCCAGGTCTCCATGAAATGGGTCGCGTGAAATATAGCCGTGGACCGGCCTGCCGTTATGCAGGGAGTTTGCAGCCGGTGGCTGCGTTATTGCAGGTGGTCAAGGCCGGATGTAGCCTGCCGAAATGAACTGGGACGACCTTCGGATCATCGCGGCGGTCAGGGACGAGGGCACCTATGCCGGCGCCAGCGCGCGGCTGCGCATCGACGAGACCACGGTCGGCCGCCGCCTGGCGCGGATCGAGCGCGCGCTTGGGCTCCGCCTGTTCGAGGCGGCCGACGGCGTCCGCAAGCCGACCCGGCAGTGCGACGTCGTGCTCGCACATATCCAGGCGATGGCCGTGCATGCCGAGGAGATCGGCCGGGTCGGCGACAGCCTGCCGGGCCCGGTCGGCCGGCTGCGCGTCGCCTCCACCAACGCGATCGCGGAGGAAGTGCTGGCGCCGCGCACCGGCGCATTGCTGCGCGCCAATCCGGGCCTCACGCTGCAATTCCTGACTTCGAGCGACAACGTCAAATTCTCGCGCTGGGAGGCCGATCTCGCCATCCGCCTGCGCAAGCCCGACAAGGGCGATTTCGCGATCTCGAAGCTTGGCGAAGTCAGGCTGTATTTCTTCGAGCCGGCCGCGACGTCGGCGGCAGACGCGGTGACTTGCGCCTATCCGGACGAACTCGGCGCAATTCCCGAGATGCAGTTCCTGCGCGCCAAGCGGCTTCGCGCGCGCTGCGTCACCGACAATGTCCGCATCATCCACAAGATCATCCAGTCGCATCAGGCGGTCGGCGTGCTGCCGGAGCATAGTTGCGCGGACCTTTTGACCGATCGCCGTCTGCGCGCCACGCTGCTACCGAAGCGGCGCGACGTCTGGCTGCTGGTGCAGAGCCATCTCAAGCGCGATGCGGCAACGCGCGTCACCATCGACTGGCTGCGCGGTTGCTTTCAGGATGTCGCGCGCAGCGGGTGAGGTGGAAACACTGTCATTCCGGGGCGCGCGTAGCGCGAGCCCGGAATCCATTCATCCAAGATGTCCGGCGGCAATTTCCGGATACAGATCGATCCACTGTGGGTTCTTCTCTTCGATCAACCTGATCTTCCAGTCGCGCCGCGACTTCTTCAATTCCTTCTCACGCGCGATCGCCGTCAGTACATCATCGTAGATCTCGAACCAGACAAGTTTGTCGACGGCGTATCGCTTGGTGAAGCCCTTGACCGTCTTGCTCTTGTGCTCGTGGACGCGGCGCACGACATCGTTGGTCACGCCGAGATAGAGCGTGCCATATTTGTCGCTTGCGAGCAGGTAGACGTAGTAGGCCATGAGCAAGCGGACCAATGGATTCCGGGCTCACGCTTCGCGTGCCCCGGAATGACGGAGACCCCAAAACAAAAACCCCGGCATCGCTGCCGGGGTTTTGCATTTCGTGGATTGCCTTGAGTGGCTGGACTTAGAAGTCCATGCCGCCCATGCCGCCGCCCGGAGGCATCGCGGGGCCGCCGGCGTTCTTCTTCGGCAGCTCGGCAACCATCGCTTCCGTGGTGATCAGCAGCGCGGCAACCGAGGCAGCGTTCTGGATCGCGGTGCGGACGACCTTGGTCGGGTCGATGATGCCCTTCTTGACGAGGTCGGCATAGTCGCCGGTCTGGGAGTCGAAGCCGTGATTGTAGGCCTTGTTCTCCAGGATCTTGCCGACGATCACCGAACCGTCTTCACCGGCGTTGATCGCGATCTGGCGAGCCGGAGCCGACAGCGCCTTGCGCACGATCTCGACGCCGGTCTTCTGGTCGTCGTTCTTGGTGCGCAGGCCCTTGAGCTGCTCGGAGGCACGGAGCAGGGCGACGCCGCCGCCCGGGACGATGCCTTCCTCGACAGCCGCGCGGGTCGCATGCATCGCGTCATCAACGCGATCCTTGCGCTCCTTCACCTCGACTTCGGTCGCGCCGCCGACGCGGATCACCGCGACGCCGCCTGCGAGCTTGGCGAGACGCTCCTGCAGCTTCTCACGGTCGTAGTCCGAGGTGGTTTCCTCGATCTGCGCCTTGATCTGGGCGACGCGGGCGTCGATGTCGGCCTTCTTGCCGGCGCCGTTGACGATCGTGGTGTTCTCCTTGTCGATCATCACCTTCTTGGCGCGACCGAGCATCTGCAGCGTGACGTTCTCGAGCTTGATGCCGAGGTCTTCCGAGATGGCCTGACCGCCGGTCAGGATCGCGATGTCCTGCAGCATGGCCTTGCGGCGATCGCCGAAGCCCGGAGCCTTGACGGCCGCGACCTTCAAGCCGCCACGCAGGCGGTTGACGACGAGGGTGGCGAGCGCTTCGCCTTCGACGTCTTCAGCGACGATGACCAGCGGCTTGCCGGTCTGCACCACGGCCTCGAGCAGCGGCAGCAGCTCGTTCAGCGAGGAGAGCTTCTTCTCGTTGATCAGGATGTAGGCGTCGTCCATCTCAACGCGCATCTTGTCGGCGTTGGTGACGAAGTAGGGCGAGATGTAGCCGCGGTCGAACTGCATGCCCTCGACGACGTCGAGCTCGGTCTCGAGCGACTTGGCTTCCTCGACCGTGATCACGCCCTCGTTGCCGACCTTCTTCATGGCGTCTGCGAGAAACTTGCCGATCTCGGCATCGCCGTTGGCCGAAATGGTGCCGACCTGGGCGATCTCCTCGTTCGAGGTGACCTTCTTCGAGTTCTTCTGCAAGTCCGCAACGACGGCTTCGACCGCGAGGTCGATACCGCGCTTCAGGTCCATCGGGTTCATGCCGGCGGCGACCGACTTGGCGCCTTCCTTCACGATCGCCTGGGCGAGCACGGTCGCCGTGGTGGTGCCGTCGCCGGCCGCGTCAGCGGACTTGGAGGCGACTTCGCGCACCATCTGGGCGCCCATGTTCTCGAACTTGTCCTCGAGCTCGATCTCCTTGGCGACGGTGACGCCGTCCTTGGTGATGCGGGGAGCGCCGAACGACTTCTCGAGCACGACGTTGCGGCCCTTCGGGCCGAGCGTGACCTTCACCGCGTTGGCGAGGATGTCGACGCCGCGCAGCATCTTGTCGCGCGCCTCGACGGAGAATTTGACTTCTTTAGCTGCCATCTGAGTTTTTCCTTGAGAGGTTTACCAGGGAGGGAGGGGGCGCTTAGGCCGCCTTCTTCTTGGAAGCGGGGACGTCGAGCACGCCCATGATGTCGCTTTCCTTCATGATCAGCAGGTCTTCGCCGTCGATCTTGACCTCGGTGCCCGACCACTTGCCGAACAGGACGCGATCGCCGACCTTGACGTCGATGGGGATCAGCTTGCCAGCTTCATCGCGGCCACCCGGGCCAACGGCGATGACTTCACCCTGCGAGGGCTTTTCCTTGGCACTGTCCGGAATGATGATGCCGCCAGCAGTCTTCTCTTCGGCGTCGATGCGCTTGACCACGACGCGGTCGTGAAGCGGACGGAATTTCATGCAGTCCTCCTAAATATTTGCGGATGCTGTAGAATTTTGGAGTGTTAGCAGTCCAGCCCAGCGAGTGCCAGACCGGCTGCGCAGGAGATAGGCCAAGCCGTGGCGGCGGGCAAGAGCCTCTAGCAGAAATTTTGGCACTCGCAGATGGTCGCTGCCAGGATCATTTCGGCATCCTTAATGGCGGCGCGAATCTCGTCGTTGCTATTAGCAGTTGCGGTAAGTTGCTGCTAACGCAAGAAATTTCAACAACCTATTAAACATTTGGGCTTGAGATGGGTTAGTCGCGTGCGTCACATTTCTCTCATGTGAGCGCATCCATTGCCGGTGGTCCGGCGGGGAAGGTCGGCCACCATGTGAATGCGCTCCGTCACAGGAGGTTGGCATGGTCTCGCGAGTTGGTGGGGTTGTTTCCGACGATTTCCGGAAGCAGTTGTTGGGGTATGGGCTGACGACGGCGCAAATCCTTTATCGGATGCCGGATCATCCCTCGTTGCTGCAGACCTATGTCTGGCAGAACTACGACCTGTTTCCGAAATTTCCGGCGCTGCAGGATTTCCTCTCTTTCTGGCAGCAGAAGCTCGAGGGCCCGCTGTTCGCGGTGACGGTGGCGCATTCCAAGCTGGTCAAGCCGGCCGAGCTGCGCGCGGTGGACGGCGTGTTCCGGCTGAATTGATCCGCTGAGGGGGCAAGGCAAGGGGGAAGGCGCGGTGCGCGCCTTTGCCCACCGCGCGCGGCGCGACTTGTGTTAGCTTCCCGTCCGCCAGAACAAGACGGGAGGCGAACAATGGCCAAGAAGACGGCATCGAGATCCGCAGCCAAGACCGCGGTGAAGAAGAAATGGTCGGGGCTTGGCGGCGGCGCCAAGAAGACGTCCGCGCGCAAGACGATCAAGTCCAAGGGCCGCGTCTCGGCGGCCAAGAAGAGCACACCGAAGGCAGCGACGAAGGCACGGCCCAAACAGCGCATCGCCATCAGCCATCACCGCGAAGAGGACTTCAAGGCCGATGGGCTGCGCGCCTACGCCAAGTACCGCGACCTCGGCATATCAGCCGCCTCGCATGGCCTCGCCCAGGCGCATGTGATCCGGCTGCAGGGCCCGTGCAATCCGGATGAGGTGTCGAAGCTGCACTTCCACGACGTCGACTTCCAGATGGTCTATGTGCTCAAGGGCTGGGTGAAGACCTACATGGAAGGCGAGGGTGAGACGCTGATGAAGCAAGGCAGCGCCTGGACCCAGCCGCCGCGCATCCGGCACATGATCCTGGACTATTCCGACGACGTCGAACTGCTGGAGGTGATCCTGCCGGCGGAGTTCAAGACGGTGGAGCTGAAGGCGTAGTCTCGATGTCATTCCGGGCTCGATGCTTCGCATCGCCCCGGAATGACGACTACGTCGTCACGTCATCGCCCCCACGATCGCCCCCATCAAGCACGTCGTCAGCGTCCCCGAGACGATCGACTTCAGCCCGAGCGCGTTGATCTCGTCGCGCCGGGTCGGCGCCATGATGCCGAGGCCGCCGATCATGATGCCGAGGCTCGCAAAGTTGGCAAAACCGCACATCGCGTAGAGCATGATCAGGCGCGAGCGCGGATCGAGCGCGTCGGGGCCGAGCTTCGACAAATCGACATAGGCAATCAGCTCGTTCAGCACGGTCTTGGTGCCCATCAGGCTGCCCGCCGTGATCGCCTGCGGCCAGGGCAGGCCCATCAGCCAGCACACCGGCGCCATGACGTAGCCGAGCAGGCGTTGCAGTGAGATCTTCGCGCCGCCGATTTCCGGCAGCAGGCCGACGATCTTGTTGGCGAGATACACCAGTGCGACCAGCACCAGCAGCATCGCGATGATGTTCATCAGGAGCTCGAGCCCGGCGGCCGTGCCCTTGACGATGGCATCCATCGTCGATGACACCTGGATATCGGGATCGTCGAGCGATCCGCCGGTGCGCGTGTCCGAGGTTTCCGGCACCATGATCAGGCTGACCAGAATGGCGGCCGGCGCGCCGAGCACCGAGGCGATGACGAAATGCGCGGCCGCATCGGGGATCAGCGGCGCCAGCAGCGTCGCGTACAGCACCAGCACGGTGCCGGCGATCCCGGCCATGCCGCCGGTCATCACCAGAAACAATTCGCTGCGGCTGAGCTGCGCCAGATAGGGGCGGATGAACAGCGGCGCTTCCACCATGCCGAGGAAGATGTTGGCTGCGGTCGAGAGCCCGACCGCGCCGCCGACGCCGAGCGTGCGCTCCAGCAGCCAGGCCATGCCGCGCACGATCGGCGGCAGCACGCGCCAATAGAACAGCAGCGTCGTCAGCACGCTCATGACCAGCACGATCGGTAGCGCCTGGAAGGCGAGGATGAAATCCGAGCCGGGTGCCTTCGGATCGAACGGCGCCGGGCCGCCGCCGACATAGCCGAACACGAAGGCGGTGCCGGCGCGCGTCGCGGCGGCGATGGTGCCGACGGCATCGTTGATCACGCCGAAGGCCTGCGTCACCAGCGGCACCTTGATCAACACCAGCGCGGTCACGACTGTCACCGCGAGCCCGATCGCCGCCTGCCGCAGCGACACCATCCTGCGGTTCTCGCTCAACACCCAGGCGATCACGAGCAACGCCACCACGCCGAACGCCGATTGCAACTGCAGCATCACGCCCCCAAGAACCCGCATGCGATTATGGGCAGGGGCCTCGCGCAGCGCAATGCTGTTGCGCATTAGAGCGTTTTCCAGCGAAGTGGATTACCGGTTCGCGTGAAGAAAACGCGTCAAATCAGGAGTCCAGAGCCCCGTTCCGACTTTTCGGAACGGGGCTCTGACCATCCTCTCCATTGACAAGTTGCAGGCGCTCGGCCACGCAATCATCCATGTCCTCCGCCACGCCGGCCGGCGCCCGCGATCTGCTCGGCCACCGACCATTCCTGTTCTTCCTGTTGTCGCGCAGCCTGTCGCGCTTCTCCAGCCAGATCGGCGCGGTGGCGATCGGCTGGCAGATCTATGATCTCACCGGCAGCGCATTCGACCTCGGCATGGTCGGACTGGTGCAGTTCCTGCCGACCGCATTGCTGGTGTTCGTCGCCGGTCATGCCGCCGATCGTTTCGAGCGCAAGCGCGTGGTGCAGGCCTGCCAGTTCGCGGAAGCGCTGACCGCATTGTTTCTCGCCGGAAGCACCTTTGCCGGCACCATCTCCGAAATCCAGATCTTCGTTGCGACTTTCGTGCTGGGAATCGCCGGTGCGTTCGAGAGCCCGGCGACCGCCGCGGTGTTGCCGCTGATCGCGCCGCAGGGTTCGCTACAGCGGGCGACCGCGATATCGAGCGGCGCGGCGCAGGTCGCGACCATCACCGGCCCTGCGCTCGGCGGCTTCGCCTATGCGCTGATGCCGAGCGCGCCTTACGGCATCATGATGGTGTTCTGGCTGTTCGGCGCGTTGCTGACCGGCGGTATCGGCCGGCTGCAGCAGGCGCCGGTGAAGAACGGCGGATCGTCGGACGATCTGTTTGCCGGCGTCACCTTCGTGCGCAGCAATCCGGCGATCCTCGGCACCATCTCGCTCGACCTGTTCGCGGTGCTGTTCGGCGGCGTCACCGCGCTGTTGCCGATCTATGCACGCGACATCCTGCAAACCGGTCCGCTGGGCCTCGGTGTATTGCGCGCCGCGCCCGCGGTGGGCGCGCTGCTGATGACCATGGTGCTGGCGCGGCACACCATCAACCGTCGCGTCGGATTAAGGATGTTCCAGTCCGTGATCGTGTTCGGCGTCGCGACGGTGGTGTTCGGGCTGTCGCACTGGATGTGGCTGTCGGCGCTGGCGCTCGCGGTGCTCGGCGCGGCCGACACGATCAGCGTCGTGATCCGCTTCTCGCTGGTGCAGCTCGCCACCCCCGACGAGATGCGCGGCCGCGTCGGCGCGGTCAATTTCCTGTTCATCAACGCCTCGAACCAGCTCGGCCAGTTCGAGAGCGGCGTCACCGCGGCGCTGCTCGGCGCCGTGCCGTCAGCCGTGCTAGGCGGCGTCGCCACGGTCGCAGTCGCGCTGCTCTGGATGAAGCTGTTCCCGACGCTGCGGGATGTGGAGAAGCTGGAGTAGGGGCCTTACCTCGCCCCGCCTGCGGGGAGAGGTCGACGCGAAGCGGCGGGTGAGGGGCACTCTCCGCGAATTCGTCTTTCACCGTCCGCTTGGAGGCTTCCCTGGATCCCGATCGGGGAAGACTATTTCGGAATAATGGAAAACTACCGCTGATTTGCCCGACGTGTCAAGGCGCCCGGTCGGACGCCGGCAGCCGCCGGCTCCTTTGCATGGGGTTGTTTTCGATATTTTGACAGCGCGCCCCTGCGAGGCCATAGCCGGGACCTGCCCGGCCATGGCCTGCCGCACGCGGGGAGCAGGGGACGATCAGCCCCGCCCCACGAACGGCATCTTGGTCGCCATGACCGTCATGAACAGCACGTTGGCGTCGAGCGGCAGGCCGGCCATGTAGGCGACGGCATCGCCGACAGCCTTGGCGTCCATGCGCGGCTCGTGCTTGGTGGTGCCGTCCGGCTGCAGCACGCCGGGGCCGTTGACCATGCGGTCGGTCATCGGGGTCGCGGCATTGCCGATGTCGACCTGGCCGACCGCGATGTCGTACATCCGGCCGTCGAGGTTGGAGGCCTTGGTCAGGCCGGTGATGGCGTGCTTGGTCGAGGTGTAGGCCGCCGAGAACGGCCGCGGCGCATGCGCCGAGATCGAGCCGTTATTGATGATGCGGCCGCCGCGCGGCGTCTGGTCCTTCATGATGCGGAAGGCGTGCTGGGTGCACAGGAATGGCGCGGTGAGGTTGGTGTTGACGACGGCCTGCCACTGCTCGAGCGGCAGGTCCTCGAAATTGACCGGGGGCGCGCCCATGCCGGCGTTGTTGAACAGCACGTCGAGCCGGCCGTAGGTCGCCTTCACCTTATCGAACAGCGCGGCGATCGCGGCCGGGTTGGCCATGTCGGCCGAGACGCACAGGCTCTTGCCGGCGGGGCCGAGCTTGGCGGTCTCTTCCAGCATCTCGATGCGGCGGCCGGCGAGCACCACGGTGTAGCCCTTGTCCATCAAAGCGAGCGATGCCGCGCGTCCGACGCCGGTGCCGGCGCCGGTGACGAGTGCGATCTTGCTGGTTGCTTCGGTCATCTCCGAGTTTCCTCTTACTTGGTTTTTGCTTCGGTTTCGTTCTTGTAGGGCGGGCGTGGAATGTTCTGGTGCGCCGCGCGGAGCGCCGCCGACCAGCGCGAGCGCAGATCGTGGAAATAGGGCTCGCCGGCCTCGATACGGTGGTTGAGGTCGGCCTCGCAGACGTCGGTGCGCACCACCAGCACGTCGATCGGCAGGCCGACGCCGAGGTTGGAGCGCATCGTCGAATCCATCGAGATCAGGCCGGTCTTGAGCGCCTCATAGAGCTCGACATCGTAATGCATGGCGCGGTCGAGCACCGGCTTGCCGTATTTGTGCTCGCCGATTTGCAAATAGGGCGTGTCGGTGGTGCATTCGATGAAGTTGCCCGCGGTGTAGACCATGAACAGGCGCATCCGCGAGCCCTTGATCTGGCCACCGAACAGGAACGAGACGTCGAACGAGATATCCTCCGAACGCAGCGCCTCGCCCTCGGTGGCATGCACTGAGCGGATGGCGCGGCCGATCCGCTGCGCCGCCTGGAACATGGTCGGCGCATTCATCAGCGTCTCGAGCTCGCCGGTGTGCGGGTCTTCCATACCCTCGGTCAGGGTCGACAGCACCGACTGGCTGATCGCCAGATTGCCGGCGCTGGCGATCGCCATGATGCGCTCGCCGGGCTTTTCGAAGATGTGCAGCTTGCGGAACGTCGAGACGTTGTCGAGGCCGGCATTGGTGCGGGTATCGGCGATCATGACGAGGCCGTCGCGCACCAGAATTCCGCAGCAATAGGTCATTTCCAGTCCCCAAACGGTCCGAGTTTATCGGCGCCAAACGTGTAGCCAATTTCGAGGTCGCATCCAACCCCAATTCCCCGTGACGGACATTGCTGCGGCCGGTCAAAGTGGCGGGTCCGGATCGCGGAGACGGCCCGCAGGGGCCTGTTCCTGTGACCACGGTTCGGAGTTTGGAGCGCTATCGCTCTGCGCTGTGCGCAGCCGGCAATGATCCGGATTCGCTGTCATTGCGAGGCACCTGACCTTGTGGTCGACTGCCCGCAACCGACAACAACAAGAATTCCGGGAGGCGAGAATGTCGTTCAAATTGGCCGCGTGCATCATGGCGTTGGGCGTCGCGGCAATCGCCGCAAGCCCTGCGTCGGCGCAGAAGAAGGGCGGCACGCTGCGGCTCTATCACAACGACAACCCACCCTCGACTTCGCTGCTCGAGGAATCCACCATCGCCTCGGTGCTGCCGTTCGCGGCCGTGTTCAACAACCTCGTGGTGTTCGATCCGGCCAAGGTGCACGAATCGATCGACACCGTGATCCCCGATCTCGCCGAGAGCTGGTCGTGGGACCAGACCAACACCAAGCTCACCTTCAAGCTGCGTCAGGGCGTGAAATGGCATGACGGCCAACCGTTCACGGCCAAGGATGTGCAATGCACCTGGCGGATGCTGACCGGCAAGAGCGAAACTCAGGACTTCAAGCGCAATCCGCGCAAGGTCTGGTACTCGAAGCTCAGGGATGTCAGCGTCAACGGCGAGGATGAGGCGACCTTCGAGCTGACCGAACCGCAGCCCGGCCTGTTGGCGCTGCTCGCCAGCGCCTTCTCGGTGGTCTATCCCTGCCACGTGCCGCAGCAGGTGATGCGTACCAAGCCTGTCGGCACCGGACCGTTCAGGTTCGTCGAGTTCCGGCGCGGAGACTCCATCCGTTTGGTGCGTAACCCCGACTACTTCAAGAAGGACAGGCCGTATCTCGACGAGATCACGGTGCGCTCGATCGACAGCCGCGCCACCCGCATGCTGGCGTTTGCGACCGGCGATTACGACATCACCTTTCCGTCCGACGTCAGCATTCCCCTGATGAAGGACGTCAAGGCGCGGGCGCCGAACGCGATCTGCGAGATGACCTCGACCAATCTGCAGATCAATCTTCTGGTCAACCGGGTCAATCCGCCGTTCGACGATCCGGAGATCCGCAAGGCGATGTCGCTGGCGCTCGATCGCAAGGCCTTCAACTCCATCCTGTTCGAGGGCAGCGGGCGGCTCGGCGGCGCGATGCAGGCCAAGCCCGAAGGCGAGTGGGGCATGCCGCAGGAGATATTGTCGACGCTGATGGGCTATGGCCCCGATACCGAGAAGAATCTTGCCGACGCGCAGGTGATCATGCAGAAGCTCGGCTACAGCGACGCCAAGCCGCTGTCGATCAAGATCCAGACCCGCAATTTGCCGACCTATCGGGACCCGGCCGTGATCCTCGCCGACCAGCTCAAGAAGATCTACATCGTCGCCGAGCTCGATATCCTGGATACGCCGCGCTGGTACTCGCGGCTACAGCGCAAGGACTACACCATCGGCCTCAACGTCACCGGCGTCAGCGTCGACGATCCCGACGGTAACCTGGTCGAGAACTATTCCTGCAACTCGGAGCGCAACTACACCCAGTACTGCAACGCCGAGGTCGACAAGCTGCTCGCCGCGCAGTCGCGTGAGGTCGACAAGGACAAGCGGCGCAAGATCGTGTTCGACATCGAGCACCTCTTGGTCGACGATGCCGCGCGGCCGGTCATCCTGCACTCATCGGCCGGCAATTGCTGGCAGCCTTACGTGAAGAACTTTCATCCGCACGACAACAGCCAGTACAACAATCTGCGCTTCGAGGATGTCTGGCTGGACAAGTGACGCAGTGCTGGGCCGTTACGTCTCCTGGCTTCGTCCTGCCGGTGCATCGACGAGGAACGCTTCATCCACCGGCACGCCGAGCGCGGTGACCAGTCGGTTGGTCTCGGCGGCCATGCCGACGATCGCCAGCATTTCCTGGTACTCGGCGTCGGTCATGCCCTTGGCGCGGGCAGCCGCGGTGTGCGAATGGATGCAGTAGCTGCAGCCGTGAGCCACCGAGACCGCGACATAGAGCATCTCCTTGACCTTCGGGTCGAGCGCGCCGGGGGCCATCACTTCCTTGATGCTCTCCCAGGTCCGCCGCAAGGTCTTCGGATCATGCGCGAGCGCGCGCCAGAAATTGTTGACGAAGTCCGACTTCCGCGCCGCACGGATGTCGTCGAACACGGCGCGTGCCTCGGGCGAGAGTTCGTCGTCGGAGAGCAGTTTGACGGTTGCCATGGTGTGTCCCGATGGTTCGGATGAAGCGGCAGCAATGATAGCATGCTCGTATCTTACGATCGTCATTCCGGGGCGCGCCTCTTGGCGCGAGCCCGGAATCCATTTCTCCGCATAGTTGGTGGCATCATGGATTCCGGGCTCTCGCTGCGTGAGCCCCGAAATGACGGAGAAAGTGTGGGACCTTACGACTGCGTCTGGCTCTGCCACTGCCCGGGGCGGCCGGCCTGGTCGACCTTGACCGCGACCGTCAGCGTTTCGTTGCCGCCGCCATAACGGGTGCCGCGGACCGGCGCGGCGCCGAGATAGTCGAGACCGATGGCGACACGGGCATGGGCGTCGGTGGTGCAGATGCCGTTGGCGGCGTCGAAGCCGATCCAGCCGAGGTCGGGCACGAAGGCCTCGGCCCAGGCGTGGCCGGCCTGCTGGTTCACCATGCCGTCGGAGCGCAGGAAGTGGCCGGACACGAACCGCGCCGGAACGCCGCCGGCACGCGCGCAGGCGATCAGGATGTGCGCGTAGTCCTGACAGACGCCGCGCTTCAGCGCGAACGCCTCCGACGCCGACGTGGTGCTGTTGGTCGGGTCCTCGTCGAAGGTCATGTGCTCGTAGACCTGCACCATGAGCGCGTGCAGGAAGCCGAGCACGTCGCTGCCGGCTTCCGCGCGCATTTCGCGCACGAAGGCCGTCATCGCCGGGTTGAGGTCGGTCAGTGGCGTCGGGCGCAGGAACAGGCTCGGCGGAAACCGCTCGTCGGTGCCCTTGAGCACGCCGCCGGTGTCATGGGTCTCGACCAGGCCCTCGCAATGGATGGTGAGGTCGCTGATCGACCCATGTGTCAGCACATGGGTGACGTTGCCGAAAGCGTCTTCGTGGGTGTCGAGCCGTGAATCGGTCGAGACGTCGATCTGCCAATCCGCGACATACTGGCCGTCATGGCTGCCCGGCGTCATCCGCAGAATCTGGATCACGCCCGAGGCCGCCGGCTCGTAGCGATAGGTGGTGGTATGGGCTATCCGCAGGCGCATGGCTCAACCGGAGTTCAGTCGGTTTTGAGGGCAGGGGCGTGATGCCCGGTGCTTTCCCGGGCACTCCCGTCTTTCTTCCTAATCGGCCGCGAAAGCAAGACGTCGATGGCCGGGATCAGGTCCGCCATGACGACAATTTGAGCAGTTTTCCGGCCGTATCGGTCAGATCAGATACTGCTTGGTGATGATCTCACCCAGCCGTGAGTTGTCCGCGATGAACTCCTGGATGAATTCGTGCACGCCGTGCTGGAAGATATCATCCATGTTGCTGTGCTCGAGCCGGTTCCGGATGCCGCGGGCGTGGCGCTGGGAGGCGCCCTGGCGGCCATAGGCGACGCCGATCTGGTCCAGATTGCGCACCAGATTGCTGTAGCAGCTCGCAAGCGACCGCGGCAGCGTGTCGTTGAGGATCAGGAGGTCGGCGATCAGCCAGGGTTTGAGGGTTTCCCGGTAGACCCAGTGATAGGCTGTCGTTGCCGACACCGAGCGCAGGATCGAGGTCCACTGGTAGTAATCCAGCGGGCCGCCGACGTGTTCTTCCTCCGGCAGCAGCACGTGATATTTGACGTCGAGAATCCGTGCGGTGTTGTCGGCGCGCTCGAGGTGGACGCCGAGCCGCGAGAACCAGTAGGCGTCGTTGCGCAGCATGGTGCGGTAGGCCGAGCCATCGAAGCGCAATGAGGTCTCCTGCACGAAGCGCAGGAATTTTGCCAGCTCCTCGCGGCTGCCGGTGCCGCCCTTGCTCCAGACCGCCTGCAGCTCGATCCAGGAGGAGTTGATGGTGTCCCACATCTCCGAGGTCAGCGCGGTTCGTACCGAGCGCGAGTTGAGCCGCGCCGCCTCGATGCAGTTCTTGATCGAGGAGGGGTTCTCCGAGGAGAACGACAGATACTCGACGACGTTCTGCTGGTTGGCTTCCTGGTAGTGATCGTAGAAGCTCGCGCCGACGCCTGCCGTGAGCAGCGCGGAGTCCCACTCATTGGTCTTGCCGACATAGGCCGCAGGCAGCGCGGTGACGCGGAGCGTGGCGTCGATCGTGCGCGCGAGGTACTCGGCGCGTTCGACGTAACGGGCCAGCCAGAACAGGTTTTCAGCGGTGCGCGACAGCATGCGTTCAACTACTCGCTCAGTATCCAGGTGTCCTTGGTGCCGCCGCCCTGGCTCGAATTGACCACCAGCGAGCCTTCCTTCAGCGCGACGCGGGTCAGCCCGCCGGGCACGATGGTGGTGTGGCTGGAGCCGGTCAGCACGAAGGGACGAAGGTCGACATGGCGCGGCGCGAGGCCCTTGTCGGTGCAGGTCGGGCAGGTCGACAGCGCCAATGTGGGCTGGGCGATAAAGCCCTCCGGCTCGCGCTTCAGCTTGTCGCGGAACGCCTCGATGGTCGCCTTGGTGGCGGCCGGGCCGATCAGCATGCCGTAGCCGCCCGAGCCGTGCACCTCCTTGACGACGAGGTCGGCGAGGTTGTCGAGCACGTAGGACAGATCCTGCGGTTCGCGGCAGCGCCAGGTCTGCACGTTCTTCAGGATCGGCTCCTCGCTGAGATAGAACTTCACGATGTCAGGCATGTAGGAATAGATCGCCTTGTCGTCGGCGATGCCGGTGCCGACTGCGTTGGCGAGCGTGATGTTGCCGGCGGCATAGGCCGACATCAGTCCGGGCACGCCGAGCGCGGAATCCGGCCGGAAGGTGAGGGGATCGAGGAAATCGTCGTCGACGCGGCGATAGATCACGTCGACCCGCTTCAGCCCCTCGGTGGTGCGCATGAACACCTCGTCGTTCTTGACGATGAGGTCGCGCCCCTCGACCAGCTCGATGCCGAGCTTGTCGGCCAGGAACGAGTGCTCGTAATAGGCCGAGTTGTAGACGCCGGGCGTCATCAGTGCGACCGTCGGTTCAGCCGAGGCGCTGTGCGGGGCGACCGAGCGCAGCGCCGACAGCAGCTCGTCTGGATAGCGCTCAACGGGAGCGACGCGGTGGCGCGCGAACAGGTCCGGAAACAGCCGCATCATGATCTCGCGGTTTTCCAGCATGTAAGAGACGCCGGACGGCGTGCGCGCATTGTCCTCCAGCACGATGAAATTGTCGGGATCGGTGCGGATGATGTCGATGCCGGCGATGTGGACGTAGATGTCGTGCGGCACGTCCTGGCCGTTCATCTCCGGCCGGAACACCGGGTTCTGGAAGATCAGGTCCTCGGGGATGATGTTGGCGCGCAGGATGTCGCGGCCGTGATAGATGTCCTTCAGGAACATGTTGAGCGCGAGCACGCGCTGTTTCAGGCCCTTCTCCAGCAGCGTCCACTCGTTCGCCGATATGATGCGGGGAATGACGTCGAACGGGATCAGCCGTTCCTGGGCCTCGGAATCGCCGTAGACCGCGAAGGTGATGCCGATCCGGCGGAACAAGAGCTCCGCTTCCTGGCGCCGATATTCGAGCGCGTCCGGCGGCGTCTCGTTGAGCCAGCGGGAGAGCTCCTGGTAGGCCGGGCGGAGATCCTCGCCGAGGCCGTTCATCTCATCGAACGCGACTGCCATATATCCCGACTGCCCTCCCAAGCCATGTGACACAGTGCATGACTTGATGGGATGGTAGCAAGGGGCGGGCCAGCGCGATATGCATTGGCGTGTGGCATTTGCTAGGGATAGCCAGGAGGCCTGCCCGAAAAACCGGCTGAGGTCTGCTTAATTCGGCGGCAAAACCCCGTGACATCAAGGCATTGGATCGGCAATGTCAGGGGATCAAGTTAGGGCAAGTGTTAGGGAATGAGACCATGAGCGAGATCGTCACGGCGGGGATATTGGTGATCGGCGACGAGATCCTGTCCGGCCGGACCAAGGACAAGAACATCGGCTTCATCGCCGAATACCTGACCAATATCGGCATCGACCTGAAGGAGGTCCGCGTCGTCGCCGACGACGAGGCCGACATCATCTCCGCCCTTGATGCGCTGCGGCACAGGTACACCTACGTGTTCACGACCGGCGGCATCGGGCCGACCCATGACGACATCACCGCCGACAGCGTGGCGAAGGCGTTCGGGGTCGATATCCACCATCACCCTGAGGTGGTGGCGCGGTTCAGGGAGCGCTGGAGCGAACAGGACCTCAACGAGGCGCGGCTGCGGATGGCCCGGGTGCCCGACGGCGCCGAGCTGATTCAGAGCGCGACCATCCTGGCGCCGGGCTTCAAGCTCGGCAATGTCATCGTGATGGCCGGCATCCCCACCATCATGCAGGCGATGATGGACATCGTGGCGCCGACCCTGAAATCCGGCGTGCGGATGCTGTCGGATTCGGTCCGCGCCGACGCGCGGGAAGGCGACATCGGCGGCCCGCTGCGGGCGATCGCGGAAGCCAATCCCGACACCATCATCGGCAGCTATCCGTTCCAGGACGAGAACCAGAAGCCGAACACCAATCTGGTGGTGCGCTCGCGCGATCCGGACAAGCTTGCGGCCGCGATGGCCGCAGTAAAAGAGATGTTGAAGCAGGTACAGGCCGCGCAGAAGAAGCCGGCGGGTTGAGACGATATGGTCGAGAAAATTTCTGAACCGAATGCGCAGGATCGGGCCGGCAGGCCGTTCCCGGTCTCGTGGGATCAATTCCACCGGGATTGCCGGGCGTTGACCTGGCGGCTCAATGAAGTCGGACCGTTCCATGCGGTGATCGCGATCACCCGCGGCGGGCTGGTGCCGGCGGCGATCGTGGCGCGCGAGCTCGGCTTGCGGATCATCGATACGGTCTGCATCGCGAGCTACGACCATGACAAGCAAGGCGACCTGCAAGTGCTCAAGGGCATTTCGGAGCAGACCGCCAAGCTCGGCGGCGGCACCGGCAAGGGACTGTTGATCGTCGACGACCTTGTCGACACCGGCAAGACCGGCAGGATGGTGCGCGAGATGCTGCCCGACGCGCATTTCGCCACGGTCTACGCCAAGCCGAAGGGGCGGCCGTTGGTCGACACCTACATCACCGAGGTGTCGCAGGACACCTGGATTTTCTTCCCCTGGGACACCGCGCTGTCGTTCCAGCCGCCGATCAAGGATGGGGCGGCCTAGCGAGTCACCTCGCCCCGCGCGCGGGGAGAGGTCGGATTGCATGCAGCGCAGCGGAATGCAATCCGGGTGAGGGGGACCCACCACGAGTCCAATTCTCACCGACCTTGCGGAACGCCCCCCTCATCCCGACCTTCTCCCCGCAAGCGGGGAGAAGGAGAAGAAAATGCCCCTGCAAAACCGCGTCACACCGACAGGCGAGATCGTCGCGTCAGAGCATCGCGGCACCTTCACCGGCAATCGCGGCATCATCCACGACCCCGCGACACGGACGCTTCTGAACAAGCGGTGGTCGTCGCCGGCGTGGCTCACTTGCGTCTGCGAGTTCAGGGGACGGCGGCGCGAGGTGATGCGCCGGCAGAGCTGGACCGAGCTGTTCTTCCTTGACGAAGCCACCTCGTTCGCGGCCGGGCACCGGCCCTGCTTTTACTGCCGCCGTGACGACGCCGACCGGTTTCGCGCCGCCTGGGAGCAGGGCAACGGGGCGAGTGATCTCAGCGCCAAGGCGATGGATGCGGTGCTGCATTCCGAGCGGCTGGATCGCCGGAAGAAGCGGCTGCATCCGTTGCCGGTGCCGGTGAACGAACTGCCTGATGGCACGATGGTGCAAGCGAACGGGGAGAGCTATCTCGTCTCCAAGGGAAAAGTGCTGCGGTGGTCCTTTGCCGGTTACGAGCGCGCCGAGGGGGCTGCGCCCGCGATGCTGCTGACGCCGCCGTCGACCGTCCGTGCATTTCAGGCCGGCTATCGGCCGGCGTTGCATCCGAGCGCGGCGGTCGCGCTCGGCTGAACCGCCGGCATCCCTACGCGAGCCGTTGCCGTGCCAGTTTGGCGCCGGCACCGAGCGCGATCAGCTTGGCTTCGGCGATGTCCCGCCGCATCGGCGCCATGCCGCAATTGGTGGTCGCGATGATGTTGCCTTTCGGCACATGCTTGGCGACCGCCTCGATCACCTTGACGACATCCTCAGGGGTTTCAATCTCGTCGCTGGCGACGTCGATCACGCCGGCCTGCACGATCTTGCCGGGGAGCGCCGCGAGCAGCTCGATCGGCACCTTCGAGTTGCGGCACTCGATCGCGACCTGCTGGATCGTGCTCTTGTCGATGACCGGGAAGGTCTCCTCATACTGCCGCCATTCGCCGCCGAGGGTTTCTTTCCAATCGGTGTTGGCCTTGATGCCGTAGCCGTAGCAGATGTGCACGGCGGTGGCGCAGGTGAGGCCCTCGGCGGCGTGCTCCAGCGCCTTGATGCCCCAGTCGCGCACCTGGTCCATGTAGACATTGAAGGCCGGCTCGTCGAACTGGATCATGTCGACGCCGTCGGCCTGCAACGCCTTGGCTTCCTGGTTCAACAGCTCCGCGAAGGCGAACGCCATCTTGACGCGGTCGCCGTAATATTGGTCGGCGATGGTGTCGATGATCGTCATCGGGCCGGGCAACGTGAATTTCAGCCGGTTTCGGGTGTGGGCGCGCGCCGCTCGCGCCTCGTTCTCATGGACGCGGCCCTTGAGCTGCAGCGGCGCGACCACCTGCGGCACCATGGCTTTGTAGCGATCCTTGCGGATGCCCATCTCGACCTTGTGGGCGAAGTCGATACCCTCGATCCGCTCCAGGAAACCATGCACGAAGTGCTGACGCGCCTGCTCGCCCTCGGTGACGATGTCGACGCCGGCATCCTCCTGCAGCTTGACCGCGAGCACCGTGGCGTCGCGCTTGGCGCGGGCGAGCTCGGCGCCATCAGACTTCCAGGGGGCCCACAGCATGTTCGGCTCCGCGAGCCATTCCGGCTTCGGCAGCGAGCCTGCGATCGTGGTTGGAAACAGCATGGGTGCCTCCCGATGGGTTCTGATTGAGCGCCTGTTTGCCATGTCCTAGAGTGGAGGTACAGAACAACAAAAGTCCTTGTGATGGGGAAGTGGACGCCGATGATCGACCTGCACTACGCGCCGACGCCGAACGGCTGGAAGATTTCGATCATGCTGGAGGAACTGGGGCTCCCGTACACGGTGATCCCGGTGAACATCCGCGCCGGCGAGCAGTTTCGGGCGGAATTCCTGGCGATCAGCCCGAACAACCGGATCCCCGCGATCGTCGACCATGAGCCATCCGACGGCGGCGGTCCGTTCTCGGTGTTCGAGACCGGCGCGATCCTGATCTATCTCGCCGACAAGACCGGCCGCTTCCTGCCGAGGGAGCTGCGTGCGCGGTCGAACGTCATCCAATGGGTGATGTGGCAGATGGGCGGCCTCGGGCCGATGCTCGGTCAGCACGGCCATTTTGCGCTCTATGCGGCCGAGAAAATTCCCTATGCGATCGAGCGCTACCGCGACGAAACAGCGCGGCTCTATGGCGTGCTCGACCGGCAGCTCGGCAAGACCGGCGCCTATGTCGCCGGCGACGATTATTCGATTGCCGACATAGCCTGCTTTCCCTGGACCATGACCCACAAGGCGCAGGGCTTCACCCTCGACGACTACCCGAACATCAAGCGCTGGTACGCGACGGTGCGCGCCCGGCCGCAGGTGCAGGCGGGACTTGCGATCGGCAAATTCGTCAAGGAGCCGTTCGACGAGGAATCGCGCAAGAACATGTTCGGCCAGCGTGCAAAGGAGCTGGTCGAGAAAAAATAACGTCCGTTATTCCGCGGCGCGACACGGTCGCGATGCCCGCGCCTTGCGGCGCATCGCGGAATGACGACAATGGATGCGGAAAAGACAAAGGGAAACGCCATGATCGAATTCTTCTTCGACTGTTCCAGTCCGTGGACCTATCTCGCGTGGCACAACATCCAGCCGCTGGCGAAGGAGTTCGACGCTGACATCACCTGGCGGCCGATCCTGGTCGGCGGCATCTTCAACACCGTCAATCCCTCGGTCTATGCGCAGCGTGAAACGCCGGTGCCGCTGAAGGCGCGCTACATGAAGAAGGATCTCGCCGACTGGGCGCGTTCGGCCGGTCTTGCGATCAAGATGCCGCCGACGGTGTTTCCGGTGAACAGCGTCAAGGCGATGCGCGGCTGCATCTGGCTCGGCAACGAGAAGATGGTACCCTTTGCCCGCGCCGTATTCGAGGCCTATTGGGGCGACGACAAGGACATTTCGCAGGATGCGGTGCTGACCGAGATCTGCGGCAAGGTCGGGATCGATCCCGCAAAGTTTTTTGCCGGCATCGGCGATCAAGCCATCAAGGACCAGCTCAAGGCCAACACCGAAGAGGCCGTGGCGCGCGGCGCATTCGGCTCACCCACGATCTATCTCGACAAAACCGACATTTATTTCGGCAATGACCGCCTGCCGCTGATCCGCGAGGCCCTGGCGCGTCTCAAGGCGCGAGCCGCCTGATGCCGAAAGCCGTTGTCTGCCGCGAGCTCGGCCCGCCCGAGCGCCTGCAATTGGAGAGCTTTGCGTCGGTGCCGCTGAAGCCGGGCGAGGCGCGCGTGGCGATCCGTGCCGCCGGGATCAATTTCCCCGACATCCTGATGGCTGCCGGCGAGTATCAGCTCAAGCCGCCGCTGCCGTTCACGCCGGGCTCGGAAGCAGCCGGCGATGTCGTCGAGGTCAATGAAGCTGCCGGTGTCGCAGTCGGCGACAAGGTGATCGTCAAGATGCGCTTCGGCGCCTATTGCGACGAGACGGTTGCTGTGCCGGCGCAGCTCGTGCCGGTGCCGTCGACCTTCGACTATGCCGAGGGCGCGACTTTCCTGGCCGCGCACGGTACGGCCTATCACGCGCTGATCGACCGCGGGCAGATCAGGCCGGGCGAGGTGCTGCTGGTGCACGGCGCCGGCGGCGGTGTCGGGCTGGCCGCGGTCGAGATCGGCAAGCTGCTCGGCGCCACGGTGATCGCGGCGGCCTCATCCGAGGAGAAGCTTGCGATCGCCAGGGAACGCGGCGCGGATCATCTCGTGCTCTACGCGCGTGAGCCGTTCCGCGATGCGGTCAAGCGCCTCACCGACGGCCGCGGCGCCGACGTGGTGTTCGATCCTGTCGGCGGAGAGGTGTTCGAAAACTCGATGCGCTGCATCAACTGGGGCGCGCGGATTCTCGTCGTCGGCTTCACCGGCGGCATCGGGCTGGCCCGCACCAATCTGTTGATGATCAAGGGCGCGAGCGTGCTCGGCGTTCGCGCCGGCGAGGCGGTGCGCAAGGACCCCGCGCTCGGCGAGGTCAGGTTCAAGGCGCTGAGCGAATGGGCGGAGGCCGGCCGGGTGCGGCCGAACATCTCACACCGGCTGCCGCTGGAGGACTACGCGAAGGCGATGCGGCTGTTGATCGAGCGCAAGGCGATCGGGCGGGTGGCGCTGATGATGCAATAATTCGGCATTGCGAACGAAGCGAAGCAATCCATGCTGCCGGATATGCGGAGCGATGGATTGCTTCGTCGCTTTGCTCCTCGCAATGACCGCTATGGTGTGTTGAATCGTCCCTCCCGCAAGAACGCGATCGTCTGCGCGATCGCCTCCCTGTTGCGTACCAGCCAGGGATGCGAGGTGCGGATCACGATGTGATCCGCCATGCCGTCGAGCCTGGTGTTGGCGACCGACACCCGTCCGTCATGCGGACGGGGCAGGGCCATCGAGGTGATCGGATAGACCGAGCGGTTGCCGGCGATGATGCCGGCCTCATAATCGATTGCGGGCAACAGCGCGCTGGTCGCAGCATCGCGGCGGGTAACGAGCTGCTGGCCGGCCGAGCCGAAGAACGCACGATACGCGGCGAGGTTCTTCAGGCGGTCGGCGATCTCGCTACCGCCGTTCGGCGTGCCCAGCATCACGACGCGACCGAGTTGCGCGGGGCGGTGTCGTGCGAGGTACGCGCGGGCCAGCAGGCCGCCCATCGAATGACAGACGAAATGCACCGAGCCGTCGAGCCCTTCGGCGAAACGATCGATCGCCGGATGAATATCCTCGGCCAGCGCATCGAGCGCCTTGCGCCGGCTGTCATAGTCGAGGTTGAGGGTGGCAAAGCCGGCATCGCCGAGCGCCAGCTCCATCCTGCGAAACGAGCGCGCCGTCCTGCTGATGCCGTGCAGCAGGACGACGCCGTCGGAAGTGGACGTCGTGGGACGCCGTTCGCTCACTTATAGTCGCGCTCTTGCCACCATGGGAAATAGTCGGGCATGTCGGACGAGACCTTGTTCTTGAACTGCGCGGGACGCTTCTCCAGGAACGACACCACGCCTTCCTTGACGTCCTCGGAGCGGCCGCGGGCATAGATGCCGCGGCTGTCGACCTTGTGCGCCTCCATCGGATCGTCGGCGCCCAGCATGCGCCACATCATCTGGCGGATCAGCGCCACCGACACCGGCGCGGTCTTGGCCGCGAACTCCTTGGCGAGCGCACGCGCGGTCGGCAACAGGTCCTCCGGCGGCACCACCTTGCTGACCAGCCGGCCGGCGAGCGCTTCCTGCGCCGGGAAGACGCGGCCCGAATAGCACCATTCCAGCGCCTGCGAGATGCCGACGATGCGCGGCAGGAACCAGCTCGAGGCGGCTTCCGGCACGATGCCGCGCTGGGAGAACACGAAGCCGAAGCGCGCGGCCTCGGAGGCGATGCGGATATCCATCGCGAGCTGCATGGTGACGCCGATGCCGACCGCGGGACCATTCACCGCGGCGATCACCGGCTTCAGACATTTGAAGATGCGCAGCGTCACCTGGCCGCCGCCGTCGCGCACCTGCGGATCGCTGTAGTCGACGCTGCCGTCGGCATTGCGCTTGACCGGACCGCGCCGCGCATCGCGGTCGAATGTGTTCGCGCCGGAGGAGAGGTCGGCGCCGGCGCAGAAGCCGCGGCCTTCGCCGGTCACGATGATCGCCCTGACGTCGTCGTCCTTGTCGGCCTTGTCAAACGCGTCGATCAGCTCCTGCTGCATCGTGGCGTTGAAGGCGTTGAGCTTGTCGGGCCGGTTCAGCGTGATGGTCAGGATCTGCTCGGCGACCTCGTACTTGATCGTCTCATACGCCATGGGGATGATTTCCTTCCTTCGTTCGTTTCTGATTGATCTCTAGCACGTCATTCCGGGGCGCGCGAAGCGCGAGCCCGGAATCCATTGCTCCACAAATCACAGCCGGACCTGCGGGGAAATGGATTCCGGGCCCAGCCCTTCGGGCCATCCTGGAATGACAAGTGGAGGTATCTACTTCTTCGGCGGCGTCGGCCACGGCTTCTGCGGGCCACGCAGGCCTTCGAACGCCTTGCCCATGCCGAGCACCCCGATATCGTCGAAGCGGCGGCCGATGATCTGGACGCCGATCGGAAAGCCCTTCTTGTCATAGCCGCCGTTGATCGACAACGCAGGATTCTCCGACATATTCCACGGCACGGTAAAGCAGATGTGCTCGAACGGCTTTGCCGGATCGTTGAGCGGTGATGCGAATTCCGCCGGGAAGTTCACCACCGGCGACACCGGCGAGATCACGTAGTCGACCTCGCAGAACAATTTTGCGGCGGCTGCGCGGATCGCCATCGTCTGGTTGAATCCGCGCACCACGTCGACGCCAGAGAGTTTTGCGCCGGCCTCGGCCCAGTTGAGGATATAGGGCAGCGTCTTGCCGCGATCGGCCTCAGACAATTTCGACAGCTCGTCCCAGGTCCGCGCGCGCCAGAAATTGTCGAGCCCTTCGAGCATCTCGGGCGTCAGGATGCCGTCGATCTCGGTGATGACGGCGCCGGCGGATTCGAACGCCTTCGCCGCCTTGACGGCGATTTCGCGAACGTCCTTCTCGACCTTCTGGCCGGAGCCGGCATCGAGCATCAGCCCGATACGCAGCTTGCGCGGCGATTTCTCCAGCGCCTTCCAGTTCACCTCAAGCGCCGGCAGGCTCATGCCGTCGCGGCGATCCGGGCGCGACAGCACGCTCATCATCAGCGCGGCGTCGTCGACGGTGCGGGTCATCGGCCCCGCGACGCGGCCGACATAGGGCGGGTCGATCGGCACGCGGCCGAGGCTCGGCTTCAGCGCGACGAGGCCGCACCAGGAGGCCGGCAGCCGCACCGAGCCGCCGATATCGGTGCCGAGATGCAGCGGGCCGTAACCGGCAGCACCGGCGGCGCCCGCGCCGGAGCTCGAGCCGCCGGGGTTTTTGCTGACATCCCAGGGATTGCGGGTGAGGGGATGGAACGACGACAGTCCCGACGACAGCATGCCGTAGTCCGGCATCGTGGTCTTGGAGAAGATCACGCAGCCGGCTTCGCGCAGCCGCGCGGCAGGCGGCGCATCCTTCTCCGCCGGCGCGAGCTTGACACTGGCGCTGCCGAGCGGCACCGGCTGGCCCTTGGTCGCGACATTGTCCTTAATGGTGACGGGCACGCCGTCGAGCGTGCCGGCCGGCTCGGCCTGCTGCCAGCGCTCGGTCGCGGCCTTGGCGACCTTCCGCGCCCCGTCGGGGTCGTACAGATACAGCGCCTTGATGTGCGGCTCCCAGGTCGCGACCTGGGAGATGATTTCCTCGAGCACCTCGGACGGCGAGAACTGCTTGGCACGATAGCCGGCGAGCAGGTCGACGGCCGAGAGATCGTGCAGCGACGTGATGGCGTCCGCTTTCGGCCTATGCATGCGCACCTGCCGGCATACGTTTCTCGATGATGCGGGCGAACATGCTGGCGCCGATCGGCAGGATCTTGTCGTCGAGAACGTAACCGGGATTGTGCACGGGCACTGAACCGTCATGGCCGACCCAGAAATACGCGCCGGGAACGGCCTGCATCATGTCGGCGAAATCCTCGCTGCCCATCTTGGGCGTCGAGCGCGTGATCACCTTGGCCGGATCAACCACGGTGCGCGCGACTTCCTCGACAACGCGGGACTGCTCTTCCTGATTGACCAGCACGCTGAAACCGTCGCGGACCTCGACCGAGATTTCGGCGCCATATGCGGCGGCAAAGCCGGCGCAGATCTCGCGCATGCGCGTGCGGATCAGCGCGCGGATCTCCTCGGAGAAGCAGCGCACCGTGCCGCACATCCAGGCATCGCCTGGAATAACGTTGTAGGCCGAACCGGAATGGATCTGGGTGATCGACAGCACCGCTGCCTGCAGCGGATCGACGTTGCGGCTGACGATGGACTGCAGCGCCTGTCCGAGCGTCATTGCGATCACGACCGCGTCCTTGGAGCGTTCCGGCATCGCGCCATGTGCGCCATAGCCCTGGATCCTGATGTCGAAGAAGTCGGCCGCGGCCATCGCCGGGCCCGGCAGGATCGCGATCTCGCCATGGTTGAGGTCGGGGGCGTTGTGCAGGCCGTAGACCTCGTCGCAGGGGAATTGCTTGAACAGGCCGTCCTTGATCATGGCGCGGGCGCCGCCGAGGCCTTCCTCGGCCGGCTGGAAGATGAAGTGCACGGTGCCGTCGAAATTGCGGGTCTCGGCGAGATAGCGCGCCGAGCCGAGCAGCATCGTGGTGTGGCCGTCATGGCCGCAGCCGTGGAACCGGCCGGGAATGGTCGAACGCCATTTCAGATTGGTGTTCTCCTCCATCGGCAGCGCGTCCATGTCGGCGCGCAGGCCGATCTTCCTGGTGCCGCTGCCCTTGCCCTTGAGCACGCCGACCACGCCGGTGCCGCCGAGGCCGCGATGCACCTCGATGCCCCAGCTCGTCAGCTTCTCGGCCACGATGCCCGATGTCCGCACCTCCTCGAAGCCGATTTCGGGATGCGCATGCAGATCCCGTCTGATGGCGGTGAGTTCGTCGGCAAAACTGTCGATGCGCTCGATGGTCGGCATGGTCTCTATCCGTCTGTGCGTGATGGGGAGGAGGGGGTGAAAGTCGGGCCGTTGGGCTTGATACGAATGCCCGGCCGCAAATGTTTCCACGGCAGCGTGGCGGGATCGGCGGGCATCGGCCCGGGCGCGGCGCAGATCAGCAGTTTCTCGGCAATCGGCTCGAAATCGGCGCGGAAATGCACCGAGCTCTTGTTGACCAGGATCTTCTGCGCGGTCGGCTCGATGCCGACATAGCGGTACATCGCCTGGTCCGCGAGCTGCGCCTTGTAGGAGCCGACGACGACGCGGACGTCGCCGATCCGCAGGCAGGCCGAGGGTCCCATATCCATATCGCGGCCGCCGTAAAATGGTCCCGGCGCGACGAACCGGCCGTCCGAGAGCTGCTCGACGACGAACGTTTCCCTGTAGGGCGCATCACCGGGAATGCCGGACTTGCCGCCGAGATCGAGCGTGACGGTCGCACCGACGCCGGCCGCGTGCGCAGCGCGCGCGGATTGCGGGTCGCAGATCACGCCGGTGGCCGCGCTTGCTCCGTTGCGTACCAGCGCACGCAGCATGCCCGTGGTGTCGGAATTGCCGCCGGCACCGGGATTGTCCTGGGTGTCGGCGATCACGATCGGCTTCGACGCCGTCGCCGCGAGCTTCATCGCAAGCAGCACGCCCTCGTCGGGCGTATGGATCGGGCCGTCGAAATCGTTCTCGTGGCGTTCGACCAGCGCGGCGATGCTGTCGGCGGCAGCGTCGGCGTCGGCCTGGGTCCGGCCATAGGCGAATACGCTCGGGCCGCAGTCCCTGATATCGGCGGCCGGGAAGCCGAACGCAAACGACAGCGTCGGAACCGCGTCGCTCTCCAGCGCCGCAAGTTTCTGATAGATGCCCTTGGCCGGCTGGTCGTTGGTGCATTGCCAACTGATCGCGATCAGGAACGGCAGCTGCCGGAACGCTTTTGCGAGACGTTGTCTGGATTTGAGCAGCAAGGCCAGATGCCTCGCGCAGGCGCGGCCGGTGTCGGCCATGTCGACATGCGGATAGGTGCGGTAGGCGATCAGCGCGTCGGCATGTTCGATCATCTCGGGTGAGACGTTCGCATGCAGATCGAGGCTCGCTACCAGCGGAATGTCCTTGCCGATCGCCTTGCGCACGCGGGCGAGGATTTCGCCTTCGCCGTCGTCATAATGCTCGGTCACCATGGCGCCGTGCAGGTCGAGATAGACGCCATCGATCGGCCCGGCCGCGGCGATGCCGTCGACCATGTCCTTGACGATCCGCTCGAAGGCGTCCTTCGTCACATGTGCCGACGGGGTCGCCCCGGTCGCGATCGTCGGCACCAGCTCCCAACCATTGGCTTCCGCCGCCTCGACAAAACCGGCAAGGCCGGCATTGATCTTGCGCATGACCTTGAGCACCTCGGCGCCGCGCGTCATCGACGGCCAGCCGCCGCCATGCACGAAGTCGTCGTAAGTTGCCTTCGTCGGTGCGAAGGTGTTGGTCTCGTGCAGGAAGCCGCCAACGGCAATACGGGTCATCAAGTAGGTCTCGACACGTTTCTTCGCTTGTGATGCGATTTGGAAGCAATCGCATCATCTCGCCTTTTCAATATCAGCATGATCTTCGAAGGCCGGTTCGCCTCTCCGGATCGCGCTCTGGCGGGCGACGTTAAGCGTGTCGTCGCGCCAAGCGCAAGCCGGGGAGCACCACCGGATTTGCATGCCCTGTGGGCGTAAAGGCTTGAGGCTAAAGACCTAGGCCGTCGCCACAATGCCTTCCGAAACGGGGCGGAAGTTGGCGAAGTCCCAGCCGCGCCCGGGCGCCGCCTCGAGCAGTGCGCGGGTATAGGCCTGCTGCGGATTGGTCAGCACCTCCGCCGCCGGTCCCTGTTCCACGACCCGTCCACGCTGCATCACGGCGACGTCGTCGCAGATCTGGGCGGCGACGCGCAAATCATGCGTGATGAACAGCAGCGCGATGCCGAGCCGCCGCTGGATTTCGTCAAGCAGCTGCAGAACCTGCGCCTGCACCGAGACGTCGAGCGCGGATACCGCCTCGTCCGCCACCAGCACGTCGGGATCGAGCGCCAGCGCGCGCGCGATCGCGATGCGCTGACGCTGGCCGCCGGAGAACTGGTGCGGATAGCGCGAGATCGCGTCGGGCGGCAAATGCACCAGCTCGAGCAACTCGCGGGCCCGCGCCAGCGCGTCCTTGCGCGGCATGCCGTAATTGATCGGGCCCTCCGCGATGCTCTCGCCGACCGTGACGCGCGGATTGAGCGAGCGGTAGGGGTCCTGGAAGATGATCTGGATCTTCTGGCGATGCGGCTGCAACAGCCGGCGCGACAAATCGGAGATCTCGCGGCCGGCGAGGCGCACCCCGCCCGAGGTCGGATCGATCAGCCGGACGATGCAGCGCGCCACCGTCGATTTGCCGGAGCCGCTTTCGCCGACGATGCCGAGCGTGCGGCCCTTGCGCAAGGTGAGCGTGACGTTGCTGGCGGCGGCGACCTCGCGGGCTTTGCCGTACAGCGACCGCTCCCGGTAGACCTTGCTGAGCTCGTTGGCTTCCAGCACCACCGGCTCTTTCGTCTCCGGGCGCGGCGCGCGCGGCACGAGGCTGGGGACCGAGGACAGCAGGTTGCGGGTGTACTCCATCTTCGGATTGCGCAGCACATCCTGCAGCGGGCCGGTTTCGACCAGCCGGCCGTGCCGCATCACCGCGACGCGGTCGGCGATCTCGGCCACCACGCCCATGTCGTGGGTGATGAAGAGGACGGCGGTGCCGTGATCGCGTTGCAGATCACGGATCAGGGCGAGGATCTGCTTCTGGGTGGTGACGTCGAGCGCCGTGGTCGGCTCGTCCGCGATCAGGAGCTTCGGCTCCAGCACCAGAGCCATCGCGATCATGATGCGCTGGCGCTGTCCGCCGGAGAGGCGGTGCGGGTAGGAAGAGAAGATGCGCTGCACGTCCGGCAGCCGCACATGCTCCATCATCGCCAGGATCTTCTGGCGCCGCGCGCGGGAGTCGAGATCGGTATGGGCGCGCAGCACCTCGTCGATCTGGCGGCCGACCGGGACCACCGGATTGAGCGCGGTCATCGGCTCCTGGAAGATCATCGCCATTCGCGTGGCGCGCAGCTGGCGCAGCCGGCGGTCAGTGGCAGTGAGCAGCTCCTCGCCGACCAGCTTGACGCTGCCGCCCGACGGCACCAGCGTGCCCTTCTGCAACAGGCCCATCGTGGTTAGCGAGGTCACCGACTTGCCCGAGCCGCTTTCGCCGACCAGGCACAGCGTCTCGCCCTCATGCACCTGGAGGGAGAGGTCGTCGATGATGCGATGCGCGTCCGCCTTGCGGCCGAGGCCGACGACGAGGTTGTTGATGTCGAGGACGACGTTGGTCATGTCAGGCTCTCTTGGCGCGGCTGCGAAGGAATTTACCCACTGTCATTCCGGGATGGTGCGCCAGGACCAGACCCGGAATCTCGAGATCCCGGGTTCGCTGCGCGCCCCGGGATGACGGCTTCGATTGCATCGAAGCCGTCACTTGCCCTCACGCTGCTTCATGCGGGGATCGAGCGCATCGCGCGCGGCGTCGCCGATCAGGTTGATGCTGAGAATGGCGATCGAGAGCAGAAGTCCCGGCCAGAAGATCAGCGACGGCTTGACCTGGAAGAACGCGCGGCCCTCGGCCATGATGTTGCCCCAGGTCGGCGTCTCCGGCGAGATGCCGGCGCCGAGGAACGACAGGATCGCCTCGGTCAGGATCGCGGACGCGCAGACATAAGTGCCTTGCACGATCAGCGGCGCGATCGTGTTCGGCATCAAATGCCGCCACATGATCTTCGGCAGGCTCGAGCCGAGCGAGATCGCGGCCTCGACATAGGGCTCCTCGCGCGCGGTCAGCACCACCGAGCGCACCAGGCGTGCTACGCGCGGGATCTCGGGGATGGTGATCGCGACCATCACGGTCCAGATGCTGGCGCCAGACAGCGAGACCACGGCGATTGCGAGCAGAATGGCCGGGATCGCCATCAAGCCGTCCATCACGCGCATCATCACCGCATCGACCCAGCGGAAGAAGCCGGCGACGAGGCCGATCAGGAGCCCGATGGCGATCGAGCAGACGGCGGCGCCGAGCCCGATTACCAGCGAGATCCGCGCGCCGTAGATGATGCGCGACAACAGGTCGCGTCCATAGGCGTCGGTGCCGAGCAAATATTGCGCGCTCGACGGCTTCAGCCGCAGCGACGGCGTCAGCAAGAGTGGATCACGAGGCGCAAGGAGCGGCGCGAAGATCGCCATCAGGATGATGAGGACGAGACAGATCGTTGCGACCGCGATGATCGGCGTCGAGGTCAGGAAGCCGAACTTGACGCGGAACGGCCGGGTGACGGGGAGAGAGGCTTCGGGAAGGGTTTCGATCGCCATTGCTCAGTACCGGATACGAGGATCGAGCAGGGTGTACGCCACGTCGATCAACAGATTGACGCCGACATAGATGCCCGACGTCAGAAGGATCATGGCCTGGATCACCGGATAGTCGCGCGCCAGCACCGCATCGACGGTGAGGCGGCCGATGCCGGGCAGGTTGAACACGCTTTCGGTGACGACGACGCCGGAGATCAGCAGTGCGAAGCCGGAGCCGATCACGGTGATCACCGGCACCGCGGCGTTGCGCAGTGCGTGGCGCAGCAGCACGCCGGTCTCGCCGATGCCCTTGGCGCGCGCGGTGCGGACGTAATCTTCACCCAGCACATCGAGCATCGAGGCCCGGGTCATGCGCGCGATCAGTGCCACATAGATGAAGGAGAGGGTGCAGGTCGGCAGGATGATGCGCTCGAAGAACGGACCGAAGCCGGCCGAGATGCTCTTGAAGCCCTGCACCGGCACCCAGCGCAGATCGATCGCGAACACCTGGATCAGCACATAGCCGATCACGAACACCGGCACCGAGAAGCCGAGCACCGACAGCCCCATCACGCAGCGGTCGATCCAGGTGCCGTGCTTCCACGCCGCGATGACGCCGAGCGGCACCGCGACCAGGATCGAGAGGACGATGGTGGCGAGCGCGACCGAGATCGACGGCTCGAGGCGCGGGCCGATCATCTCGAGGATCGGCTTGTTCGAGATCAGGGAGACGCCGAGGTCGCCGTGCAGGAGCTTCGCGACCCAGGTGTAGAACTGGATGTAGATCGGCTCGTTCAGACCAAGCGAGGTACGGATGCGCTCGAGCTGTTCCGGCGTCGCATTGTCGCCGGCGAGGATTGCGGCGGGGTCGCCCGGCGTCAGCCGCAGCAACAGGAACACGAACAGGGCCACCACGCCCATCACGGGAATGGCAGCGAGGATGCGGCGAAGCAGATATCCGATCATCGCTGCTATCTCCTGCCGTCAGATGGTGTGAAGCGAAGGCTGGGCCGCATCATACTCATGGTGTCCCCGTGATGTGTCTCATGCGCTTCTGCGTCTTGTGTCAAAGCCAGCGCGAACGTGATGAATTTGCAGGCAAATACTGTGCCAATGGCGACGTTATATCAAGGCGAGGGTCGTGCCGTTGGCGGCCTTCCCTGGTCTGATGCTGCTATTTCGAATTGCACTTGTCGTCGTGTGCCACCGAGCTGAAGCGACACGTTCATTCACGCTCTCATCACGCCGCACCAGTTGGCGGCGAACAGTGCGATGCTCTGCGTTGTCTTGCGAAGGCTGTCGAGCTCGACACGTTCGTTGAACGCATGTGGGCCGACACCGTAAGGACCATAGCAAAGTGCAGGGATGCCGTAATCGACACAATAGTAGCGGGTGTCGTTGACGGCCGTCGACAGGCGCTCCTGCATCGGAGCCTGGAAGACGCAATGATGGGCAGCCGACAGGGCTGCTTCCGCTTCGCTGCCGGGCTCGCAGACCGCTGCGTCGGCCTGAAAGCCGCTCCACACCAGTTCAGCCGGATTGCCGGACAGGAACTCGTCGGCCTTGTGCGCGTCGGCCAGGCACTCCTCGATGCCCTGCATCGCCTGCTGCGGCGTTTCGCCCGGCAGCAGGCCGAGACGGCAATCCAGTTCGCACCAGGCCGCGGTCGAACTGGCCCAATCGCCGCCCTTGATGATCCCGACGTTGAACTTGATCGGGTTCTTGACGCTGCGGAACCAGCTGTTGTCGAGCGCCCGGGCATTGAGCGCCTTGGTGTAATCCTGAAACGCGCGCACCAGATGCATCGCCGACAGGATGGCGCTTGTCCCGGTTTCCGAATAGGCGACATGCACCGGCGTGCCGCGGACGCGCAGGCGGAACCAGACGGCGCCGACCTGGGCACGCGTCAGCGTGTGTCCGGTTGGTTCGGGAATGAGGCAGGCGTCGGCGCGATAGCCGCGGATCAACGTCGACAATGCGCCGTTGCCGGTGCTCTCTTCCTCGGTCACGGTCTGCAGATGGATGCGTCCGCCCGGAACATAGCCGGCGTCGCGGATCGCATCGAGCGCGAAGATCATTGCCGAGACGCCGGCCTTCATGTCTTGCGCGCCACGCCCGAACATCCAGCCGTCCTGCACGGCGCCCGAGAACGGCGGCTGGTCCCAAAGGTCAGCAGGCCCTTCAGGCACCACGTCGATATGACCTTGCAGGATCAGGCTGCGCCCGCTGCCCTTGCTGTTGAGCGTCGCAACGACCTGCTGCGATCCGGCAAGATCGATGCCGTCCATCGGTGCTGCTTTCGGATGGCTCATCAGGTTGACGTCCGCAAGGCTGAATGCATCGACGTCGTAGCGGCGCTTGGCGAATTGCTCGGCCAGCCAATGTTGCTGTGGCGCCTCCTGTCCACGCAGGCTGCGGAATTGCACCATGCGCGACAGGAACGCGATCTGATCGTCGAAGTTTCGATCGACGGCCGCGCACAACTCGGCGGCAATCTGATCCGCCTTGGTCAACGTCCCGGTTGTCATGTCGCGCCTTTCGTGGAGCCTTGAGCAATGAGCGTTTCGGAAAGATGGCGCGCGCAACCGATGCGCGTGCCGATGGCGAGATTGCGTATCGGTCCGCCGAAGCGATTGCCAACGACACGCGTGCCGGCCGGAATGCCGCTCCGGGCCGCAATGCCATGCGTGCCCGTGACCCCAATGCGCATTGTCCCCTCCCGCGCTGAAGCGCTTTTCCCCATTACGACGCTAATCGTTGTCACGCGGCGATTCCCAGCGAATCCCGACTTGGACACACGCAAATACGCACATATTCTTCCTCTCCGGTCGGATGATTAGGGGAAAGCTGCGCGGGCAGGCTCGATCGCATCGGCCTGCGATGGCACCATTGAAGGCGTGTCGAGGTCGCGCCAGTCATCGATCGCACCCGCGATCATCTGTGCCGTCGCGGCCGAGAGTGTCCAGCCGAGATGACCGTGGCCGGTGTTGTAGAACACGCCAGGAATCCGTCCCGAGCGCACCACCGGCATCATGTTCGGCATCATCGGGCGCAGGCCCGCCCACGGCACGACCTTCGATGTATCGATCCCCGGAAAATGATGCCGCACCCAATCCACCAGCGGCTGGATGCGGTCGGCGCGGATATCGCGGTTGAAGCCGTTGAACTCGGCGGTGCCGGCGACGCGGAAGCGGTCGGCGCCGAGCCGGCTGGTGACGATTTTTGCCGCTTCATCGAGCAGGCTGACGGTCGGCGCAGCGTCGCGGCTTTGCGGCGCATCGAGCTGCACCGTGATCGAGTAGCCCTTCACCGGATAGACGTTGACGCGGTCGTTGAGCAGGCTTGCGAAGTGGCGGCTTGCCACGCCGGCGCAGATGACGATGCCGTCGGCCTGCAGCTCGTGCCGTTGCGCGACCTCGGCGTCATGCGAAGCGACGTCGTTCCAGCCGATGCGGAAACCGTCATCGCCGCGCGCGATGGTGTCGACATCGGCTTCATGGACAAAGCTCGCGCCGCGACGGATGCAGGCCTCGGCGAGACCGCGCGTGAACTTGTGGATATCGCCGGTCGCATCCGACGGCGTAAAGAAGCCGCCATAGCAGCTCGTCTGCAGCGCGGGTTCGAGGGTGCGGATTTCGTCCGCCGTCACCGGACGTCGGTCGAGGCCGCCTTGTTGCAGCAGCGTGTTGACGCGCAGGCCCGCGTCGAAGCCGGCCTTGTCGTGATAGACGTGCAGGATGCCGCGGCGCTCGAGATCGAAGGCGATGTTCTCGCGCTGCGCGATTGAGAACAGATACTTGCGCGCTTCGATTGCGAGCCGTGTGGTCTCGATGGTGTTGGCGCGATAACGGGTGATGCTGCCGACGAATTCGCCGATCCAGGAATATTTGTGCCAGCTCGGCTTCGGATTCATCAACAGCGGAGCGTCGCTTCGCAGCATCCAGCGCAGCCCCTTGAGAATGGTCGCGGCGCTGTTCCAGACTTCGGCATTGCTGGCGGAAAGCTGTCCGCCGTTGGCGAACGAGGTCTCCATCGCGGCGTAGCGATGCCTGTCGAGGACAGTCACCCGGTAGCCGCGCTCGAGCAGGGCATAGGCCGTCGTCACGCCGGTGATGCCGGCGCCGATGATCGCAATGTGTGGCATGGTGGTCTTCAGGCTCCCGTGGATTAGAGTCGCCGAACCGCCGGTGCAACCGGCTGTTTCAGCGCCCCATCTGTCACGGTACCTGAGAGCTTGATCCGCATCGGACCTGTGCCCGATCGCGAACTATCCCCTTCGGTGGACGTCACGGCCCTTGATGTGCGGTCGTGTCCGTCTCTCTCCAGATCGTCCTGACGATACAGTCCTTTTGCCTGAGAGTTTCCGGGGCGGTTGCTCCGTCGGCGCCGAAGCTGACAACACGAATGTTGTCGCTTCGATCTCTCCCGCATCGTCGAGTTGGACGGCCGGACCGTAGGCGAAGCCTCAAAAATGGACAAGGCTAAATTTCGATCTGGCAGTGCCAACGTGTTGTGCAGTGCAATCGACGTCAGTCGAGCGTCGCCAGCAGTGCCGCCATCAGGCGGCCGCGCTCGGCAAGGCTGTCGACCTCAATGTGTTCGTTGAGCGTATGCGCATCGGCGCCGCGAACGCCGAGGCCGTCGAGCGTCGGGATGCCCATTGCGCCGGTGAAGTTGCCGTCCGATCCGCCGCCGGCGCTGCCATGCGGCAGGTCGAGGCCCATCGCCGCTGCGAGGCCTTTTGCCTTTTCATACAGCGCCATGGTGCCGGCATCCGGCTCCCATACCGGGCGGGTGACGCCGCGCGTCACCTTGAAAGTGACGTCGTTGGCCGTGCCTGACAGCGCCAGCATGCGCTCGACGCCGCGGTCGAGATCGGCCTGGCGCTTGGCCATGCTGAGCGCTTCGCCGGTGCAGGTGGTCGCGACGCAATTGACCCATTGGCCGCCATGCACGACGCCGACCGAGAAGGTACAGTCCTCGGTGGTCATGCCGTCGATAGCGATGATCTGCCGGGCCATTTCCCGGATCGCGGAACGGCCGGAGGACAGCGTCGCGCCGGCATGGCTCGGCTTGCCGGTGGCTTCGAGGTTGAAGCGCGCGATCGCGTAGCGGCCGGTGACGACACCGTTGTTCGGCCGGCCGGGCTCCGGCACCAGCACATATTTGTTGCGTGCGGCCTCGGCCTCGATGATGTCGCGCGTCGAGGGCGTGCCGACCTCTTCATCGGGCGTGAACAGCACCGTGATCGGCAGCGGCGTCGTGAAGGACGCGCGAGCCAATTGCCGGATCGCTTCGATCGACAGATAGTTGCCGCCCTTCATGTCGAAGATGCCGGGCCCGAAGCACTTGTTGCCTTCGCGCCGCCATTGCAGCTTCTCGATGGTGCCGACCGGGTGCACGGTGTCGAGATGGCCGGCAATCAGGATGCCGGGCTGGCCTTGCTTCGGATGGGGGAAACGGGCGCGGACGCAGCCGGCAAAGCCCTGGCGTCCCGCGATGCGTTCGATCGTCGCGCCCATGATCGCCATCTCGCGCGCGGCGAGACCGAGCATGCGTTCGACCGCAGCCGCATCCCATGTCGGGCTTTCGCATTCCACCCAGCTGCGCAGGCCCTGCAGCATCGCTTCGGAATCAAACGGAAGATTGGCTGGGTTCATGTCGTTTCTCTCTAGTTGTTTGATTGCATGACTACGCATATCCGTACCTGCGCGCATGCTTATCGCACGAAAGGCTCAGGCGACGATTTTGTAAAGTCAAAATGCACCAGGCTTCTCGTTCATTCGTTCGTATACGTTTGATCTCGCCCGAAACCGATTGACGCGCATTGCGCTTGATGCAAGTCTCGATTTCACAAGCCATACAGCATGTTAGTTCGCCAAATAACGAACCGCATGCATAACGAATAAGCCGGCTTTGACCAGTTACACGTCAGGAGAGATTTCATGTTCCCTATCTCGCGTTGGAAGCGCCGCACGCTAGCGGCTGCGTTGACGGCGGTCGCGCTGTCGTTCGCGCCGCAGGAATTGTCGTTTACGCAACACGCCGTGGCCGCGGACAAGACCATCACCGCGGTAATGCATTCGGATCTGCGCGTCATCGATCCGATCCTGACCACGGCCTACATCACGCGCGACCATGGCTACATGGTCTACGACACGCTGGTGGCGACCGACTCCAACTTCAAGATCGAGCCGCAGATGGCGGACTGGAAGGTCTCCGACGACAAGCTGACCTACACGTTCACGCTGCGCGACGGCCTGAAGTGGCATGACGGCACGCCGGTGACCGCCGAAGACTGCGTCGCGTCGCTGAAGCGCTGGGCCAAGGTCGACGGCATGGGCCAGAAGCTGATGGACTTCACGGCGAGCCTTGAGGCCACCGATGCCAAGACGATCACGCTGAAGCTGAAGGAGCCCTACGGCCTGGTGCTGGATTCGATCGGCAAGCCGTCGTCGCGCGTCGCCTTCATGATGCCGAAGCGGCTCGCCGAAACGCCGCCGGACAAGCCGATCCCGGAACAGATCGGTTCGGGCCCCTTCAAATTCGTCCAGGCGGAATTCCAGCCGGGCGTCAAGGCGGTCTACGTCAAGAACAAGGACTACGTGCCGCGCAAGGAGCCGGCGAGCTGGACCGCGGGCGGCAAGGTCGTCAAGGTCGACCGCGTCGAGTGGGTCACGATGGCCGACGCGCAGACGGCGATGAACGCGCTGCAGTCCGGCGATATCGATTTCGTGGAGAACCCGTCGTTCGACACGTTGTCGATCCTCGAGGCCGACAAGGACATCAAGGTCGAGACGCTGAACAAGTTCGGCTTCCAGACGCTTGGCCGCATGAACTTCCTCTATCCGCCCTTCGACAACATCAAGGTTCGCCAGGCGGCGCTGCTGGCGATCAACCAGAAACAGGTGCTCGACGCGCTGGTCGGCAATCCCAAGTATTACAAGACCTGTGTCGCGTTCTTCATCTGCGACACGCCATTCGCGTCGGAGATCGGTGGCGAGACGCTGGCGAAGGGAGGCGACATGGCGGCGGCCAAGAAGGCACTCGCCGAGTCGGGTTACGACGGCACGCCGGTCGTCATCATGGCGCCCGGCGACGTCACCACGCTGAAGGCGCAGCCGGTCGTCGTTGCCCAGCAGCTGCGCGACGCCGGCTTCAAGGTCGATCTGCAGGCGACCGACTGGCAGACCGTGGTGACTCGCCGCGCCAGCCAGAAGGCGCCGAAGGACGGTGGCTGGAACATGTTCTTCACCAACTGGGTGAGCGCCGACGTCTCCAACCCGATCGCCAACCTCTCGATCGGCGGCCAGGGCAAGAATGGCGGCTGGTTCGGCTGGGCCGATGATCCGAAAATCGAACAGCTGAAGGATGCCTTCGTCCGCGCGCCGTCGCTCGACGAGCAGAAGAAGATCGCATCCGATATCCAGAAGGAAGCCTACGAGCAGGTCATCTACATCCCGCTGGGCCAGTATCAGGGACCGAGCGCATGGCGGAAGTCGCTGACCGGTGTGCTCGACGGCCCGGCGACGCCGATCTTCTGGAACATCGACAAGTCCGAGTAAGCGCGCCTTGATTCAGAATGGAATGGCCGGGGCTCGTCCCCGGCCATTTTCGTTTGCGTCGCCGCGTGCGGCGAGGCATGCGCCCGCCTGCAGCACGACGACAATGAAGCAGTGATCGGACCGAACCGATGGCCGCTAGGGCATGTGGCCCGATCTCGCGCTGCTCGTGCTCGACAGGCTCGTGAGCTGCGTCTGTCCGGCGTTGCCGCCGCTCATCCAGACCGCCGCGCCAGCGGCCAGCGCCAGCAGCACGCACGACACGATCGCGCCGCGGATCCATCGTTGGTAGATCGCGCGTTCGTCGGGCGGTGCTTCGCGGAATCTCTGCGCATTGAGCCCGTTGCTGCAATGAGCGGCGTCGTCGCCGTGCTCGAGCAGGGAAGCGCCATGGTCCGGCGCGGTGTTGTCAATCTGATTGCGACCGGCAATCCGATTGCGATCAGCAATCGTCATCGCCCAGCTCCAAAGACATTTGATCTCGGAATGCGAGAGCCGCGAAATGCGCGGCAGGAATTTTCCAACGCCTCGACAATACCACAGTCGGCGAGCACGGCGTGTGAACCTCGCCACAGCCGGTGGACACGATGAGGTGATGCGGGCCGGCCGCGCGCCCTGGCATGCCAATGGGCGCTCGCAAAGGGTTTGACGGCGGTCGCGCCGCGCCGATTTTGCCTGGCAAGTTGTCGTCTATTTCACAATCTACCTTGGGTTATCGAGGTATTGTTCTACGGGCTGGTGTCGGCGCCGCCCGGGATGCATCACCAGCCGTGCACGGCGGCGTCCATTGTTTCGCACCGATGGATTCACCCAGCTTCGGGGAAATTATCATGACAATCAATGTCAAGGCCTATGCGAACGCCGACGATATCCTGATCGCCTGGCAGCCGGGCACCTGGTCCAACGACTGGGTCGGTTTCCAGCTCGAGCGGCGCAACAACATCACGCAGCAGACGACCGTGCTGTCCAACCGCATTCCGCCGAAGCCCGGCGAGAAGCCGGTGGCGGACGCCGGCATCTCCTCGACTCAATCGCCGTTCCGGCGCTGCATCTGGACCGATCACAGCGTCGTCGACACCGACAACGTCTCCTACCGCGTCACCGCGATGAACAATGGTGCGAACGGCACCTTCACGCCCGATCCCGCCTCGGTGTCGGCATGGACGGCGCCGACGGTCGCTTCCGGCGATGCGGGCGGCGGCCTGTCGGCCTATTTCAACCGGGGCACGTTGATGTCCCAGATCGTCAGCCGCTTCGTGAAGGGCAATACGACCGACGACGCGCTGCGCAATTTCGTCAAGGGCCTGTCCGATCCGGCCAACCAGGCGCGGCGCTATTTGTCCGGCGACGCCCTGCACGAGATCCTGGGCTTTCTGCATGATGCCGACCTGCGCGGCAGCCAGGTGCATGCCGCCATCTACGAGATGAATGACGAGGAACTGGTCGGCGCGCTGAAGCCGTTCGGCAGCCGCGGCAACGTCCTGCTCGGCAATGGCAGTGCGACCAAACCGAACATCGCGGGCGAGCTCAGTAGCGCCGGCCTGACGGTCAAGCATCGCGACCTGTCGAATGCGGGCAGGTCGTCGCCCAGCGTTCACAACAAGTTCGTGGTCGAAAGCGACGCGCATGGCAACGCCATCCGTGTGCTGACCGGAAGCACGAACTGGACCACCACCGGGCTGTGCACGCAGCTCAACAATGTGCTGATCATCGAGAATGCGGTGATCGCCAAGCGCTACCTCGATCAGTGGGGCAAGCTGGTCGCCGCGGGCAACGCCATGCCGGCGGCGCTGAAGGCGTCGAATTCCTCTCCGACCAACGACAGCAACATCTCGGTCTACTTCGCCGCGACCAACGGCGAGGCGGAGTTCAAGCCGGTGCTGGACCTGATCAAGAACGCCAAGGACGGCGCGCTCTTCCTGATGTTCATGCCGGGCCAGTCGCCGCTGCTGAGCGCACTGCTCGACCGCGCGCAGCAGAACGACATGTACGTCCGCGGCGTGGTGTCGACGATGATGCCCAGCAAGAACGGCAACATCGTCTCGGTCGGCGGCCAGGTCGTGAAATCGGGCGCGCCGGCGCAATCCTTCCATGACGACGTGCAGTTGCCGCATGGCGTCAACGCCACGAACGAACCGTCGTGGGCCGATGTCGAGTTCAGCGTGTCGCAGATCCGCAATGCGGGGATGATCGCGATCGTGCATTCCAAGACCATCGTGATCGATCCGTTCTCCGACGATTGCGCGGTCATCACCGGATCGCACAATTTCTCGGTCGCCGCCTCGGAGAAGAATGACGAGAATCTCGTGATCATCCGCGGCAACAAGAAGCTTGCCCAGGCCTATGCGCTGCACATCAACGGCGTCTACGACCACTATTCCTGGCGCGGCTATCTCGGCAGCGGCGGCAATGCGGATCAGATCTATTCGCTCGATGGCTGGAAGCCGGGCGGCGGCAAGGAGCAGGAGCTCGACTTCTGGATGGAGGAGCCGGTGCCGCCGCGCCCGGCACGCGTCGGGGGTGCTGGCAGTGGCGGCGCGGCGCAACAGCCCAACACCGCTGGTCGGGCCGCGAAGAAGAGGGCCGTCAAGAAGACCCCCAAGAAGGCAGCCAAGAAGCCGACCAAGAGGGCTGCCGCCAAGGCGTCAACCAAGAAGTCAGTCAAGAAATCGCCGAAGAAGGCCAAGGCCAAGAAGCCGGTGAAGGCGAAGGCCAAGACAACAAAGAAGGCCAAGGCCAAAAAAGCGAAGGCCAAGAAATAGAAGAAATCGAAGGCCAGCAAATTGAAGCGGTAGCGCAGGGTAGGGTGCGCAGACTCGCAGGCGCCCAAGCGCTGGAGATGTGGTGCGGGCGGTGGGACTCGAACCCACATGACGTTGCCGTCGAGGGATTTTAAGTCCCTTGCGTCTACCAGTTCCGCCACGTCCGCATTGCCAGATCGTGATGCGTTTCCACGGAAACGCGTCACGATCTCATCTCTTTGTTTGAGCATGATCTTGTCGGAAAACCGGTTTCCACTTTTCCGGATCATGCTCCAGGGCGTGCCGATATCTAGCGCGTTTGGTGGCGGAGTGGAATTGCCATTATCCGCTGCTAACAGATGCGCTTTCAAGGGCTTAAGCTGCGGCCCGCAATTCCATTTGCGTTGGCGGCCGGGCATTGGGATAAGCAGCGCGCCGCCGCGATTGAGCCTCAATCCGGACACCGGCGGCTGCTTTAGGCAATCTCAACACTGTCCGAATAAGAAAGCCGAATGCCCGTTCGTTTCCCATGCCGCCCGAATCTGTTGCGCGCGGCAGCCATCGTTGTGCTGCTCGCCTCGGCCGCGGGCGTTTCCGGCTGTGCGCAGATCGGCGACAGCGTGCCGTCGGCATTCGCCGATCCCGCCAAATACGACCTTTATGATTGCAAGCAGCTCGACACCGAGCGCAAGAACCTCGCGTCCCGCGCGACGGATCAGGAAAAGCTGATGGCCAAGGCGGAAACCGGCGTCGGCGGTACCGTGGTCTCCGAGGTGGTGTATCGCAACGAGCTAATTTCGATCCACTCACAGCAGAGGCTGGCGGATCAGGCATGGCGGGCCAACAAGTGCCATGAAAGCCCGCCGGACACCCCTGCGGCGGCCGCACCCGCAACGCCCGCGCCGGCGGCGAGGGGGCCGCGCGCCCCGCGGGGCGTGGTTCACTGAACAAGCGCTTTCGGCCGAGGTGATCGGGCGCGAGCCGCAGATGCTTCAGGCGCGCCAGTCGTAGATCCAATCCTGCCGCGCCAGCATGCGCTGCGGGCCGATGGCGCGAATCGCGAGATCGCGTGCGATCGCCAGCGGTCCGCTCAGATGATAGATGCGGCCCTGCTGCCGCGCCAAACGCTGCACCTTCAGCACACGCTCGCGGCGCATTCGCGCATAGAGTTTCAATGCGGCGGGAATCCCGGCGGTGTTTTCGCCGGTGCAGTCGGCCAGGGCCTTGGCGAGCACGGCGGCATCCTCGATCGCCATGCCGGCGCCTTGCGCGGCAAACGGCAACATGGCGTGCGCAGCGTCGCCCATCAGCGTCACCGCGCCTTCGCTCCAGTGGCCGACGTCGGGCAGCGTGAACAGCGCCCATTTGCGCCAGCCGTCGACCGCGCCGATCAGCATCCGCGCGGTGCCGGGCCAGCGAGCCGAGGCGAACGCGCCCTTGATCTCGTTGCTGTCGCCCGGCGCGCTCCAGCCCGGCCTGTTCCAGGTGCCCGACACGATCGCGACCACGTTGATCTGGCGTCCGGCCGAGATCGGGTAGGCCACGAGATGCGCGTCCGGTCCCATCCAGAGCTGCACGCGCGGCGCGGTGTATTCACGCGGCAGGGCAGTTGCGTCCAGCGTGCCGCGCCAGGCGATCAGGCCGGAGAATTGCGGCTGTACATCCGGAAACAAATGTCCGCGGACGGACGACCAGATGCCGTCGGCGCCGATCAGCGCAACCGCCAATTCCTGCTGCCGTGCATTGCCGCGGCGCTGCACGACGGTCAGGCCCTTGGCGTGCTTTGTCACGTCCTCGAACTGACAGCCGAGCCGCAGGTCGATATCGGGGTGATCGTTGACGGCGGCCTGCAGCGCGGCCTGCAGATCGGCGCGATGGATCACCCAGTAGGGAGCGCCGGCGCGGAATTCGGCGGCCTGGCCGAGCGGCATCCGGGCGATTTCGCCGCCGGCCCGCGCGCTCAGGATGTTGACGGATTCAGGCGTGACCGCGCGCCGCGCAAGCGGCTCTTTGAGCCCGAGCTCGACCAGGATGCGGCTGGCGTTGGGAGAGAGCTGGATGCCGGCGCCGGCTTCCTCGAGCCGTTCGGCCTTTTCCAGCACCACGACGCGAAAGCCTTGTGCCGCAAGGGTCAGCGACGCCGTCAGTCCCCCGATCCCGGCGCCGGCAACGATGACGGTTCGCGTCAGCGCCACGGGGCGGTCAGGCGACCTTGTCTTTCAGCACGCATTCCGGCGGCCGCGCTTCGCCGGCGGCGAGGTCGGGCGCGAAGCGATAGAGCGTCGAGCAATACGGGCAGATGATCTCGTTGTCGTTGCCGAGGTCGAGGAACACGTGCGGATGGTCGAACGGCGGGTTGGCGCCCACGCACATGAACTCCTGCGATCCGATCTCGATCACCGAGACACCGGCATCGTTATGGAAGTGCGGGACGACGTGGTCGGACATATTCTCACCTTGGTGGCAACGATGGGCAGACGCAATCAACAGCATGCGGCATCGCGAAATGCCGCGCACCATACTGGCGGGAACAGTTGATTCCTAGAGCCCCGATGGCTCATTTGCTCATGCAAATTCGACACAATCTTGTCGTCCCAGAGAAGCCCTTCTTTGGTCGGAGCCGTTGTGTCGCAAAAACGGCACACTATTTCCAAGGCGAATAAAACTAGAGGTTTTAGCGGAATGAACGGGGTGCGCCTCGGCGTTGCGGTGGCTGGCCTGGCGGTAAGTGCTGCCGTCGGCGCTGCTATTTGGCCGCATGCCCGTGACGCGGGCGCGCTGCTGTCGGCGCGGGACGATCCCGCTGATCTCGCCGACCTCAGGGTCAATTCCGTGCTGCGCAACAACCCGGGGTTGATATCGGACCATATCGAGGCGGCACTCGCTACCGGAGACGCCGATCTTGCGGCCAGCTTCGTCGCGCTCGCGGGCGAGAAGAACATCGCGCTCAGCGCGGAGCTCACAAAGCGAGTCGACGATGCGCGCGCCGAGCAGTCGTCGACTACGCATTTCGCCAAGGGCTTCGCCACCGGCCTCGTGACCGGCAATGCCGACGATGTGGCGAGCCTGTCCGGCACGGTCGCGGGCGACCTGTTCGTGTTCGGCGATGTCAGGGACGTCGTGCGTGAGGGCAAGCACCTGGTGATGGGCGAGGACACCGACCAGCTGGTGCTCGGCCTTGCGGCCGCCGGGCTTGCCGTGACCGCGGCGACCTACGTGTCGGTCGGTGGCGCCGGGCCGCTGCGCGCCGGGCTGACGCTGGTCAAGGACACGCGCAAGGCGGGACGGCTGAGCGAGGGCATGATCGAATGGGCCGGACGCTCGACCCGCGAAGTGGTCGATCAGGCGGCGCTGCGCGAGGCGGTCGCCTCCGGCTCGGTGCTTCGGCCGGCGGAAACCGCAACGGCCATTCGCGCGGCATTCCGCGCCGAGAAGGCCGGCGGGCTGGTGCGCGTCGCCAAGGACGTCGGGCGCATCGGCGAGGCGGCCGGCGTTCGCGCCGCGCGGGACACGCTGAAGGTCGCGGAGAACCCGCAGGAGATCGCGCGTGCGGCCCGCATCGCCGAGGTGAAGGGCGGCCAGACCCGCGCCATCATGAAGCTGCTCGGGCGCGGCGCGCTGCTGCTGGTGGCCGGCACGTTCAACCTCACCATGTGGCTGTTCGGCGCGCTGCTTGCGCTGTTCGGTTTCCTGTCGTCGATCAAGGCCACCACCGAGCGAACCACGGCGTGGTGGCTCCGACGAAGCAAGGCCCTGCGCCTGAAGCGGCAGATGGCCGCCCAGGCCGCGCTGGCGAGTATGCCAGTCCAGGGCTAAGCTTGCGGTCGCCGGTCGATCGCAAATCCCAAATCGCAAATCGCAAGAAGAAACGGAATCGATGATGCCGAGCTTCCATCACGGCGATGTTGAAATTGCCTATCTCGACGAGGGCGCGGGCGAACCGATCGTGCTGGTGCACGGCTTTGCCTCGAGCAAGAACGTCAACTGGATCTATCCGACCTGGGTGTCGGAGCTCGTCAAGGCCGGCCGTCGCGTCATCGCGCTCGACGATCGCGGCCACGGTGAATCCGCCAAGCTCTACGATGCCGCGCAGTACGAGATCGCGATCATGGCAAGCGACGTGATCGCGCTGATGGATCATCTCGGCATCGCGCGCGCCGACATCATGGGCTATTCGCTGGGCTCGCGGATGACCGCGATCCTGGCGCACCAGCATTCCGATCGGGTGCGCTCGGCGATCCTGGGCGGCATCGGCATCGGGCTGATCGAGGGCGGCGGGCCCGGCGAGACCGTCGCGCTGGCGCTGGAGGCGCCGTCGCTCGACGATGTCACCGATCCGGTCGGCCGCACCTTCCGTGCCTTCGCCGACCAGACCCGCTCCGACCGCCGCGCGCTCGCCGCCTGCCTGCGCGGCTCGCGCCGATTGATGACGCACGAGGAAGCCGCCGGCATCGGCGTGCCGGTCCTGATCGCAGTCGGCAGCAAGGACGAGATCGCGGGCTCGGCGTCAGCGCTCGGCCGGATCATTCCGGGCGCGCAGGTGCTCGACATTCCGAACCGCGACCACATGCGGGCGGTCGGGGACAAGGTCTACAAGACCGGCGTCATCGACTTCCTGGCGCAGCGCAAATAGCTCGTCGGTATTGTTCTCGGCATCGTCTTCGGTATCGTCTTTTGCGAAGGCGCGCGCCGCTGCGATCAGCACCACGAAGGTCGCGACCCACACCATGCGCGCAGCGCGCCAGGTAGCCGCCGGTATCCCATTGGAGCAGCGGATAGCCGTTCCAGAAGGCAGGCGCGAGCAGGAGGAGGGGAATGGCGATGGTGGCGATCCAGACCGACCGGGCATCGGTCAGGCGGGCGCGTAACGTCTGGCTGTTGATGATGCTTCCCCCGTCAGAGGGGCCGACCATGCCCAAAACCACACTTGGGCCGAAATCCGCCAATAGTTGCAGAAGCACGGCTTGATTTCGGCGAAATCCCGACCAATTCCTCTAGACGTCGGCCCCAGGGTCGTTCGGCTGGGGTTTACCGTACCGAGCCTTCCCGGGACGCGCTGGGTCTACCGTGCTATAACGCACTCCAGAACAACCGAATTGCGAGACCAGCTATGGCAGTTCATCAGGTCAATCCGCAGGGGAGCAAGCTCGCGGCGCTCGATCCGATCTGGGATCGGATCCGCGGCGAGGCGGAAGACATCCTGCGGCGCGAGCCCGAGCTCGCAAGCTTCATCTATGCGACCGTGCTGCATCATGAGCGCCTGGAAGACTCGGTGGTCCATCGCATTGCCGAGCGGCTCGACCACGCCGCGCTGTCGGGCGACCTGATCCGCCAGACCTATGGCGAGGCGCTGCGCGACGAGCCCGATATCGGCAATGCGTTTCGCGCTGATCTCGTCGCCGTCTATGACCGCGATCCCGCGACCTCGCGCTTCATCGATCCCTTGCTCTACTTCAAGGGCTTTCATGCGCTGCAGACCCATCGTCTCGCGCACTGGCTGTACCAGAAGGGCCGCAAGGATTTTGCCTTCTATCTGCAGAGCCGCTCCTCGGCGGTGTTCCAGACCGACATCAATCCGGCGGCCAGGATCGGCCGCGGCATCTTCCTCGATCATGCCACCGGTTTCGTCTGCGGCGAGACCGCCGTCATCGACGACGACGTCTCGATCCTGCATGGCGTCACGCTCGGCGGCACCGGCAAGGAGAACGAGGACCGCCATCCGAAGATCCGCCACGGCGTGTTGATCGGCGCCGGCGCCAAGATCCTCGGCAATATCGAGATCGGCCATTGCGCGCGCATCGCGGCGGGCTCCGTCGTGGTCAAGCCCGTGCCGCACAACGTCACCGTCGCGGGCGTGCCGGCGAAAATCGTCGGCGAAGCCGGCTGTGCCGAACCTTCGCGCACCATGGACCAGATGCTCAACGCGATCGGTCTTTGATTTCATTCGCTTTCTGATCGGCAGCGCGTTTTTGCGTGTGCGCAACATCACGTCGCCAAAGCCTGAAAAGGCGCTGGCGATCTTTGCCATCTCGTCCTAAAACCTCCCCGAAAATCATCGACCCGATTGGAGACGGCCGTGGACGTTCAGGAAGTCAGGAAGCTCGACGCGTATCTGAAGCGCGTGTTCAGCAATCCCAAGATCCGCGTGGTGCCGCGGCCCAAGAAGGACGACTCCGCTGAGGTCTATATCGGCGAGGAGTTCATCGGCGTGCTGTTCGTCGACGACGAGGACGATGATCGCTCGTTCCAGTTCCAGATGGCCATCCTGGAAGAAGATCTGGCCGAGTAAGGCTGAACAGCCTCTGCTTGTTGAATCGTCACTGCGATGCTCGCAGTGACGAACAAGTTATCCCTTCGCGCTGTGCATCTGCGCGGAGAGGCGGTTCATCGCGGTGGCGATGTCGCGCCACTGCGCAAGCCAGCTGCGCGGAAAGCGGAAGGTCAGGTCGGCGCCCTCGATGCGCTGCTCGCTCAGGCACATGCCGGGTGTCGAGGTATCGCGCGTGCAGCGCGCCACGAGCTGCGGCTCGGCCGCGGTGTACAGGTCCTCGCCGCCATAGGGCGTGCCGTCGCGGAACGCGCGCGCCGTCAGGCCGTCATCGGTATTTGCACGATCGTCGAGATAGCGCGGGTAGATCGTGCGCAGGCGCATGTCGGGCGCCAGTGAATCGTGGTGGGCCGCGATCGACACGAAGATCCGGTCGATCGGCTGCACCTTGTCCTCGACCGTTTCGGCGCTGTAGTGCTTGGGCGCTGAGGGCGCCTCCAGCGAGGGATAGAGGAAGCTCAGATCGACGCGCTCCTGCGGCCCGGAGTGGCGCTGGATCTTCATGCGCACCGCCATCGTCGGCACGTTGAACAGCGTGCCGCCGACGCTGACCGGCAGCCGCGACGGATCGCTCACCGGGATGGTCGTATAGGTCGGCCACAACAGATAGGCGACGAGCGCAATCGCGCCGGCCGCGATGACCGCCGAGGCGATGATCGGGACGAGATGCGCGCGTGGATTGCGGCGGGTGTCGCGGGCGAGATGCTGGGCGGTCGACAGAAGCGTCATGAACGAGGCAAAGGCCGGGTCGGGGGTGGTCGAATCACCTGCCGAATATGCCATGAGGCGAGGAATTTCCGTACGATTCCAACGGAATCCCTGAGCGAACGGCCATGCGCAAACGCCAAGCCGGGCGGACCGGATTAACCTTTCCTTAAGGATGATGTGGCGGCCGGCAGCCAATTCTGCGAAGCAGGGGTGAGTAGCCTGTTGCGTAGCGGAAGTTCCCGATGTCGCCCGATACCCTTAATTCCCTGTTCTCGCTCTTCATCGGCTTTGCGTTCGCGGGCGCACTGGCCAGCGGCTATCAGGCGATGGCAGAGCGCCCGGCCGGTTTCGGCCTGCTGCAGGAGGGCGTGGCGCCGAAGACCTTCGCCGCTGTCCCGTTCCTGGTGTTCGCCGCACCCTTCATCATCATGCGCAACACGCTGCGCGGCGCGCGCATCGAGCGCCGCCGCTTCGAGTTCGTGATGATGGCAACCGTCATCTCCGGCTTCTGGAGCCTGATGTCGGGCACTTTCTTCATGATGACGCTACGCGCTACGGGCGTGCTCGGCTGAGCCGATCGTGATCCGCGCCGGATCGTCACGGCGCTTGCTTGAAACCATGTCCGCCGCTGTGCCAAGGTCTCTTCCGATCCAAGGAGACCTCAATGGCGATCTACGAACTCGACGGGCAGGGGCCCGATCTTCCCGCCGACGGCAGCTACTTCATCGCCGATAATGCCGTCGTGATCGGCAAGGTGCGCCTCAAGCCGGGAGCGAGCGTCTGGTTCGGCGCCGTGCTGCGCGGCGACAATGAGTGGATCGAGATCGGCGAGGGCTCCAACGTCCAGGACAATTCGACCCTGCATGTCGATCCCGGCTTCCCCCTGACCATCGGCAACAACGTCACGATCGGCCACAACGCGATCGTGCACGGCTGCACGCTGGAAGACGGCGTGCTGATCGGGATGGGATCGATCGTGATGAATGGCGCGCGCATCAGGCGCGGCAGTGTGGTCGGCGCCGGCTCCGTGATCACCGAGGGCAAGGAGTTTCCGGAAAATTCCCTGATCATCGGAGCGCCCGCGCGCGTGGTGCGCACGCTCGACGCCGCGCAGGCGGAAGCGTTGTCGCGGCCGGCGAAGTCCTATGCGATCAGGGGACCGCAGTACAAGGCGGGACTGAAGAAGATCGGCTGAACCCTCAGCGCTTCCGGCCCTGCTTGCGCGCAGCCTTCGGTGCTGCGGGGCCGGGCTTTGCTGCCTCCTGAAGTCTTGCGCTCTTGCGCAGCGCGTCCTTCAGGTCGATCGGAATACCGTGCTTCCTGAGCAGGTCGGCGAACGCCTCGTCCGCGAGCTCCTGCAGGGTCGCCATCCGGTCGCGCCCAAGCTGCTTCAGCTTGCCGAACGTGTCGTCGTCAAATTCGATCAGCTTGCGCAAATTGCATTGCTCCCAAACCTTATTGCTCCAACGCCTGTGGGAACCGGCGTTTTGCGGACCCGTTGATGTCCGCAAGGGAGAGTTGCCATGCGCAAATTATCCGTCACCGTCGCGTCAGCGACAATCGCGATTCTGCTCGCGCCCGGAGCGATCGTCGCCCAAGGCACGGGGAGCAGCAGCCGCGGTTGTTAACTTTTGAAGGCCGTGCCTTGATGAACGCGGGTCGCGCAGAAGTGAGCGCGACACAGGCGCGCGTTGGAAGCTGCGGTCCTAGATTGGGTTAGCATGCGCGGGACGCGGCGGAGGAGGCTTGAAAGGAAAAGCCTGGAAAGAGGAGTGACGGGTGATGTTGCGTAAAACGATGATCGCCTTGCTGGCGACGGTATCGGTCGGCCTGTTCACGGTCGACACCGCGTCGGCGCGCGGCGGATTTGGCGGCGGCGGCTTCCACGGTGGTGGTGGCTTCCACGGCGGTGGCGGCTTCCACGGCGGCGCCTTCCACGCCATGGGCGGCGGTGGCGGTTGGCACGGCGGCGGCTGGCACGGTGGTGGCTGGCACGGTGGTGGCTGGCACGGTGGTGGCTGGCATGGCGGTGGCTGGCACGGCGGCTACTATCGGCGCGGCTGGGGCTATCCGTTCGCTGCAGCAGCGATCGGCTTCGGGCTCGGCTACGGCGCCTACGATTACTATGACGGCTATTACGGCAATCCGTACTATGCCGGCTACGGCTACGACGATGGTTATGGCTACGGTGACGGCGGCTGTTACGTCGTGCGCCGTCGCATGCTGACACCGTATGGCTGGCAGATCCGGCCCGTGCAGGTTTGCAACTGAGCCATCCGCCGACGCATGGACGATCCATTGGATCGCCATGCTGATGAGTCTTGGAATACAGGTCTTGGAATACAGGCGCGGCCTCGGTGTCTTGATGCCGGGGCCGTCGCGCATTGGTATGCAGCTTGCTTTGCGTGACAGCGGTTAGCGCGTGAGCGCATCACGAAAACATATGGTCCGGCTGCGGTTGGAGCCGGTCTCAGAGGACATCCGAGATGCTGACCATTCCCGATCTGACATTGCTGTTCATGGTGATTGTTTCGAGCCTTGCGGTTGCGCTGGTCTACATGCTCCACGAACTCGAGCCGAAGCTGGCGCGGCTGCGGCTGAGGGGCAATCGCGTGTCGCACGATCCCACGAAGCAGCCGTAGCGATGTCGCGCCTGCAGGGCCGTCGGCCGCTTGCTTGCGGTCGCTGGCGCGGCGCGCTCGGTGTCGGGTGCGGGGTGCAGTCCGGAGACCGGGATTCAGCGGGCCAAAAAACAAGGCCGTCGACGCAGTATACCGTCAACGACCTTGCCAGCCCCGGATATTGAAATCGGCTCACGCCATCCGGTCATTTAAGGATGACTCGGATTCGAAGTCGGATATGTGAAGCAGTTCACAAAGTCAGGATTAATTCACTGTAACAGGCACTCCTGCGAGGCCGCTGCCGGACGGTCCGAGTTCGCAAGGTTCCACGTTAGTGACTGATCTTGCATGGGATTTGGTGCATTTTGTGGCTGATCCCGCCGCTCGGCGCTGGCCGCCCCGGGGGCCGTCAGCCGCGCGACCTGTGGCGCTTCCGGTTGGCGCTACGGGCTGCCTTCGAGCGCTTGCGCGGCTCGGGTTCGGCTGCTGGCTCATTGGCCTGCGCGCTCGCCAGCGACTGGCGCAGGCCCTCGACCTGCTCGGTCAGCGCGGTGACCTGGTCGGACAGCTTCTTGGTGTCGGCCTGCTGCGCGGTGAACTGCTTGCGCATGGTTTGCAGCTGGTCCTGCACCTCCTGCAACTGGTCGATGGATTCCTGCTGGGTCAGCTCCATCCCCTTGGTCTTCTCCACCAGGGCCTCGGAGACCTGCGCAGTTCGCGCCTGCAGCAGGCGGGCGGCGGCCATCCGGTCGGTCTCGGGCACGGTGCCGCCGAAGCTGCGCCACAGCGCGATCGAGCCGATCCCGAACAGCACGAGCACCAGCGCCACAGCGCCGATCGCGATCGGCTGCACGCCGATCAGGCTGCTGGCTTGTGCATTCCGGGGGGCAAGTTCGACCATGCGACCAGAACCGGACATCAATTGAAAGGTTGGAAATAGCACAACCTCGGCTCGGGCAAAACCCGTGGCCTCAAGCCGATGGCTCGGGGTCCATAAAATTCGCCGCAAATTCCGAGGCTTCTGCCCCAAGACGGGACTGACGTCTCAGTCCGCCGGGGCGATCAGGCCGACTGATGCGGAAGTCAGAGTCTTCGCGTCTCTCGAAAAAGGTTGCGGCCAAGCTTTGGGGGAAAAAGGGCTGCGCGTTGATCGCACTCGCGAATTTCACGCGCGACGTCGCTTCCCCCGGGTTTTCCCCATCATCGGCAGATCCTCGACCTGCTTCCATTCATCACGCAGCACCACGTGCGAATAGCGGCTCGCGCTGTGCTCGTCGCGCCAGTTCTTCGTCGCAACCAGGCCCTGCACATCGGCGCCGCCGTAGTAGCGGAGCCACGTCGCCCATGTGTGGCGGAAGACGTGGAAGGTCACGAATGCTAGCCTGAACTTCGGCTTCTTCCATCCGGTCGGCCGGCGCTTCGGACATTCGGGTCCGCAGGCTGCCATTGTCGCGTGGTGCAAGGCCAGCGATCAGGTCGAGCGCGCCGGCTGGAAGGCAATCGCGACCGTTATTGTCACCGGCCTGTGCGGCCATCTGGCTCGGTATCCAGACCAAATTCGGCAAGTACCGTTCGCGCGCCGGCGAGTGATGCCGTCGGCTGATGAGATGTCCCGGCCGGCTGTTCCTCGGCGGAGTGGCTGGGAGGTGGCCCGCGCGGTGGGGATTTCCCGCCGCGCGGGCTTTTCCGCGCTATGGGCTGATTTGCTCTGCCGCGGCCGTCTCTATTGCTCTTGCCACGAAGATCGCTGAGCGTTCATCCAGGTGAGCGCCATCCGTCCATCTGAGCTCCGACCGGTCGACCTGAAGCGCAAGCCACGAAGCGCTGTCGGGAAAGGTCTTCCGCGCCATCGCGGCGCTGCTGATGACAGCGGCGCTCCGCTCGACCTCGGCGGGATAAGGCATTTCGAAGAACAGCACCTTGGTGCCTCGCGATCGCAGGCTCCGGACAAGTTGCTCGATCCTCGAGAGAGTTCGCTCGATCGTTTCTGGTGGCGGAGCTGGCTGCGCCTGAAGCTGGAATGGCGGACCGACGATCTCAGCAGCCGGCTGCGCCACACGCCAGTCGGCGCCGCGCCTGACCTGGTCTTTCGACTTCGTGGGGTGTAACAGGACCTCATAACCAGCCGCAGCCGATCTGATCGGCTGGAACGCCGCCGGCGTCGCGGTCGTCAATCTTGCTTTGAGCCGTTCGATCAGGCGGGCGTCAACCGGCCGGGTCAGGATGTTGGCTTCGACAAGCACCAGCTGCGGGAGCGGCTCGTTGGCTGCAATGATCTGAAGGCCGGTTTCCGGCGACCCGCCGGCCAGAGCTAAATTCTCGATGTTGGGCGAGGTGAAGTAATCCTCGGACAGCCTGACCGACAGCGAACTGCCGACGATCACCATGCGGTGCGACGGCTGGTCGACGTATCTGACGGCAACATGATAGTTGCGATCATCCGTCGTGACCGGCAACAGCGGGTCGTCCGATCCGCCCAGGGCCTTCAAGGCCAGAATGCCGATGATGGCGGTAACGAAAAACTTCAGCAGCCACGACATCGATCCGGCCTCAGAACTGGAAATAGATGAACGCGGAATCCGGTCCGGCTTCGGCGAAGGTCAGGGCGACAAGCGCGCCGTAGAAAACCGGCTCGAGCCGTCGCGCCCACGAGCCCTTTGGCCGGCCGGGGACGATGAAGTGTTGCAGGATCACCGGCAGCGCATAGGCCAGCGCCAAGCTCCGATAGATCTTCGGTGGGTTCGGTACCTCGTCGCTGCTGAATAGTCCCACAAAATAGGCTGCGGCGTGCGCGAAGTCCGGCAGCTTGAACAGGATCCACAACAGCGACACGGCGAAGAACACGACGAAAGCCCTGGCGGCGTTCAGCAGGGGGGACTTGGCGCCATCCAGCCGGTCTACGAACCGCCGCTCGATTGCGAGCAGGAGGCCGTGCATGAAGCCCCACACCAGATAGCTGACGGCCGCACCGTGCCAGAGGCCTCCGAGAGCCATCGTCGCCATCAGGTTGAAGTAGGTGCGGGCCTTGCCGTGCTTGTTGCCGCCGAGCGGGATGTAGAGGTAGTTCCGTAGCCAGCTCGACAGCGAGATATGCCAGCGGCGCCAGAAGTCGGCGATCGAGGTCGCGATGTATGGCCGGTTGAAATTCTCCGGCAGGCGGTACCCGAATAGCAATGCAAGGCCCAGCGCAATCGCCGAATAGCCGGAAAAGTCGGCGTAGATCTGGAAGCTGTAGAGGAACAACAGCAGCCATTTATCAGTGGCCTTCACCGTCTCAAAGAGCGGATAGGCCATGTAGGACGTCATCTCATTCAGATTATTGGCGACGTACAGCTTGAAAAAGTAGCCCAGCACCAGCCACTGTACCGCCTCAACGAACGGCACTTCGGCAATCGACTTGGGCTTGATCTGCGGGAAGAAGTTCTTGGCCTGCGTGATCGGCCCGGAGACCAGCTGCGGAAAGAAGATCACATAGAGGAACACTTCCCACAGGCTCCTTTCGCGTTTTTGCTTCGGCAGGTCGACCAGCAGGCTGATATTGTGGAAAACGAAAAACGAGATCCCGATCGGGAGCGGCAGGTTGAGCAGGAAATCCCCGATGGCCTGGCCGGTCTGGACCGGCGGCGCAAAGAACAGGAATTTGTATTTGAAAAACGCCAGCAGGCCGAGATTGAAGATAATGCCGAGCGCGGTATAGGCGGGCCGCCGGAACGACAGAGCCAAGAAAGCCCAAGTGCCGACCACGGCGACTAACAGCAGCGGTAACAGTTCCGGCTGGCCGTATCCGTAAAAGAAGACGCTCGCAGCGATCAGAATATGGACCTGCGCGCGCCGCAGGGGCGGCAAGTAAAAGACTGCAAAAACGGCGCTGACGAAAATTCCAAACTGCCAGGATGTGAAGGTCATCGCGCTCCGGTTGCGGCCGTCCGAACCGCGAGTGGATCGATCTAGTTCTTAGAAGAGACGCTTTTAGGTCTGTATAGGGACCATGCCAACTGGAAGTTGAAGCCCTTCAACAGGCGCCGGGAACCACCAAAGGATGAGACTATGTCGCGCTTTGCGATCGGCATCGCTGCGCTCGTCGCCATTGTTCACCTGGCGCGCCGGCGTCCGCGCGGGATTCTGACGGCCGCTACGCCAACTCGCCGCTGAGGGGATGTTTCGAGGGCCTCGCCAGCACGGGCGGCGGGCGGTGCTGCAGCGACGCCGACGGCACCGCGCTGTCTGACGTCGACTGGGACACCCCCGACGGGCGCTACCGGGCGCGGCTCGAGGGGCAATGGATCGATGTGCCGGGTGATACCGTCATTACCGAGCCGAGCCGCTACGGGCGGACGTGGTGTGGCCGTTCTATTTGAACGGCCGGCCGGTGTTGCCCGGATTTTTCCCGGTCCTGTCGGAAGTTTACGGCCTGTTCCTGGGTTTTGCGTCTCCAATCGTTTCGGAGTGGATCGCTAAACACCTATGATCCATAAGGATTTTCGGTGTTTTCGCATGCAGCAAAAGGTTGCGGCCAGGCTTTGGGGGAAGCCTGGCCGCGCGCGAACCGGTCTGGGACGGGGAGGGGTGGGGATGTGACCGGGTCGCGAACTCGATTCCTTGTTGCCGCTCAGCGCGAGCTGGCCGTTGAAACTGCGGGGCGGTTGTCACCGAGCGAGACCCACACATTGGGATCGCTCTGCGATTGCCGCTTGACGAAGCGGTAGCCGGTCTCCGTCCAGGCGACGATGCTCTCGTTCTGATTGTCGAGAACGAACTCGCCCTTGTCGGTCTTCACCGTCAGCACCGCGTGGCCTTCGCCCTTCTTGTCGCGGACCACCGTGATCAGCAGCGCCTCGCGGGGCCAGCCGGCATCCATCAGCATCTTGCGCTTCAGGAGCACGTAGTCCTCGCAGTCGCCGTAGCCGTCGGTCGGCAACGACCATTTCTCGATCACGCCCCAATGATCCATGTCGGTCATCGGCTTGATGGATTCGTTGACCCACTTGTTGACCCGCACGAGGTCACGCCAGGCGGTCTGCGACATCACGATGTCGCGTGGTTGCGTCGCGCCGCCGCGGCATTCGGCCGGATTGTCGGCGCAGAATTCGACCCAGCCGATCGGCGAACGCGCGACGTCACCCAGGCTGGCATAGACCACGTCGCCGGCCTTGGCCGACACGCACGTCGCAAACAGGATGGCGGCAACCGCCAAACCTTTCCCCTGTCCCCTGAACCCAAACATTGTGGCCCCCGTTCTTCTTGTTGGGACCACGTTTCGCACAAAGTTTTTTCGCCGCCGCTAAGTGCGCAAAGTAGATTTGACGCGAATACTGGTAAAAGCTGCGGCGAATTCGATCTGTACTTGAATCGAATTCGCGTAAAATTTGAAACAACTGCAATTGATTCAAATTTTATGCATTAACGCGGCAAGTGTTGCGCCAGCGCGGTTTGTTGCGCCAAACCGCGCGGCCGTTAACCGCCGATTGCACCGTGCCAAACGCGGCGAAGGCGGCCACCGGTGCACCGGAGGCCGCCTTCGCAGGCTGAAAACGGGGGTCTGAAGCGGCTTTTCGCTTTACCTCGCGGTAACGCTCTCTTCGAGGGTTTCCGCGGACTGCTCGTGGACGAACTCGAGCGCGAAGCCTTCCTCGAGATTTCGCACCACGCGGGCCTGCACCCGGCCGAGCATCACCAGCGACTTCAGCGGCGGGCGGTTCTCGGCGGCAATGGCTGCACCGGACAAGGAAAGGTCGATGATACGGCAGGTCATCCGCGTACCGTCTTCCTGGGTGAGCAGGGCGATCGGGTTGCGCGGCACGATACGGTCGTGGCGGCGATCCTCGGGCAGGTTGAGGATGTCGCGGTTGGCAAGCCAGGTGAGCTGGGCGGCGAGCTTGTCGCGCTTGCGCGCGGTGGCGCCGATCGTCATGGCAAAGCCGTTGTCGATGATGCGGGTGATGCGGCCCTCGACGCGGCCGATATGGTCGAGATAGGCGATCACGCGATCGCCGACATTGCCGATACCGGGCGCCAGCAGCGCGAGGCCGCCCGGCGACATGTTGATAATCTGGCAGGGAAACTCGCGCCGGTCGGGCAGCATGTAGCGGCCGAGCAGGTGCACCTTGACGCGCTGGAAGCGGCGCCGCTCCTCGGCTACGGGGACGACGTTAGTTTTCTTCTGTGCAAACGACATCACGACAAACCCGGCCACCGTCCATTCGGAGCCCCGATGACCCTAAAGCTGATAGGGTTAACGGGGCGTTACGGTTGTGGGAGGGAACCCGGACGCGGCGCTAGAGCGATCAGCGAAGTTCACATGCGCCGTACCCGAACAAGGCGAGGCCGAAGCTTGCGGTCTACTCGCACATCCTATTTGGTCTCGGCGTCGATCGCCGGCTCGACCGTCACCGCCTTGAGCACTTTTTGCTTCGCCGCGCGGATCTCGAGCTGCAAGGGCGGCTGATAGGACCCGCTCGGCGGCTCGAACATGAAGCCATGGTGCCCGTCGCCCTTGTTGAGCTTGAGCAGGTCCTTGCGGAACTGATCGGCGACGATCTCGGCGACGAGCTCGCCGTTGAAATAGATATCGATCGTCACCCGCTTGTCGGGGTGCTGGTCGTACAAGGCCCAGCCGGCGATCCTGTTCTCGTTGAACACGTCGACATGGCCGGTGATCTCGCCTGAGAGCTTCTCGATGCCGGCTTTGATCACTTCGAGATCACTCCGGTAGATCGATCGCGTCACGTCGAAGTTGAAATTCGCAGTGTCGACGCATTGGTCGAGCAGGCTCTGCCGGTGCTCCTTCATGCGTTGCAGCGTGTCGAGCTCGCCCAGCTTGACGTACATGCCGACGATGCCTTCGATACCAGGATTCATGCTGTCGTTCCCCGCTGAAGCGCCTCGTCCGCCAAAGCCTGTCAGGAAAGTCTTCATGACAGGCCTTCATGACATCCCGATCGTCCTGACCTAAGGCCGGTGCGGCCGAACCCGGCCCAACGACACGGACAGGGAGGGCGAACCGATGGAGCAGATCCGCGTCTGCACGCATGACAGACCTGGAGCCAAGCCCGTAATCCGGACCGTGCCATGGCCGGAAGTCGGCAAAAAGGCGGCCTTGATCAAGGTCGGCGCCTGCGGCGTTTGCGGAACCGACCTGCACATCCTGAAAGGGCATTGGCCGAAGCCGCTGCCCTGGCCGTTCACGCTCGGCCATGAGCTCGGCGGCGTGATCGTCGAATGCTGCCCGGAGTTCACCGAGGACTTCATGAGCAAGCCGCTCAAGGTGGGATCGAAGGTGATGATCCCGCCCTTGATGCCGTGCAGCCGCTGCTATTACTGCATCCACTATCCGCAGAGCGCCAACAAATGCCTGACGCCGGTCTATTGCGGCCGCGATCCCGGCTTCGACAAGGCGCCGCACATGTGGGGCGGCTGGGCTGAATATGTCTATGTCTATGTCGATCTCGATGGCGGTGGCGGACGCGATGGCGATGAAGACGGTGAAGTCGACCATCGTGCCATGGCCCGAATTGGTCGGGTGAGGTCGCTATTCCTGTTGCAGTGCCCCCAAGGGAATAGCGGCCGGGTGCTGCCGATCATGCTGTGATATCGCTCGCAGGGGCGGCGCCCCGGCGCTAACATCTAATCATGCAATCGAACCGTGTGCCGCCGCGTGCAACATTTGCGTGGGGAAACCTGTCCGAGGACTTCGCGCTGTTCAGGACACTCAGCGCCGAGCAGCGGCTGATCGCCTTTGGCGCGATGACCCGGCGCGACCTGGTTCGCGGCGAGCTGCTGGTCGAGCAGGGCGGTGCTTCGGATGCATTATTCCTGGTGCTGCACGGCGCGCTCGCGGTGCACCGGACCGATCATCCCGAGCCGATTGCGGAGCTGCGCGCCGGCGAACTGGTCGGCGAGATCGGCTTCTTCGCCAACATCCCGCGCACCGCCAATGTGATCGCGATCCGCGACAGCAGCGTGCTGGTGCTGACGCGGGCGGCCTATGCGCGGCTGGTCGAGGAGACGCCCGGGATCGTCGAGGCGCTGCTGGCCGCGCTTGCACAGCGCTTTGCGATCCAGACCGCGCGGCTGTTGCCGGTCCGGGCCTCACCGAAGGCACGCACCGTCGCGCTGATTTCGGGCGGACGCGAACCGGTCCCTGCCGCCTTCGAGCAAAGGTTGCGCGAGGGCCTTGCCGCCGCCGGCGCCGAGATCGTCGACCTCGCGCGCGTCCAGGCGATGTTTCCCGGCCGTGCGCTGGATGCCTCCGAAGTCGCCGACTGGCTCAACCGGATCGAGTATGACGTGCCGCTGGTGGCCTATTTCGGTGGCGCCGAAGCGTCGGAATGGGCGCGAAAGACCATCCGCCAGGCCGATCTCGTCGTGTTCGCCTGCCGCGGCCAGGCGCCGGCGCCTGATCTCACCCAGCTCGAAAGCTTTGCTTGCGGGGTGCATCCGGCGCCGGCGCGGCGCCTCGTGCGCGTTCATGATATCAGGCAAAACGAGGTCAGCGGCACCGCGGCCTGGCTCGCGCGGCTGCCGTGCTTCATGCACCACCATGTCGCGCTCGAGGACCAGATCGATATCGACAGCCTGGTTCGCTTCCTGTGCGGCCGCGCCGTCGGGTTCGTCGCCGGCGGCGGCGGCAGCCTCGGCACCGCGCATGTCGGCGTCTACAAGGCGTTTCGCGAGCGCGGCGCGATGTTCGACATCTTCGTCGGCACCAGCGTCGGTTCGGCGATGGCGGCAGGCTTTGCCAAGAACTACGACGCCGAGCATCTCGAGCGCGGCACGCATGAGATCTTCGTCTCCAGCCGCAGCTTCCGCCGCCCGACCTGGCCGCGCTACGCGCTGCTCGACCATAAGGCCTTCGATGCGGCGCTGGCCGATCAGTACGGCCACAATTGCCGGATCGAGGATTGCTGGCGGCCGTTCGCGGCAGTCGCCACCAATCTGTCGACGCACAGCCTCGAACTGATCCGGACCGGCCTGCTGTGGCAGGCGGTGCGCGCATCCAGCGCCATTCCCGGCCTGCTGCCACCGTTCTACACCCACGACGGCTCGATGCTGGTCGACGGATGCCTCGTCGACAACGTTCCGCTGGCGCAGATGCACCAGATGAAGAGCGGCCCCAATCTGGTGGTCCATTTCGGCGAGCCGGCGACCGAGATGTTCGATGTCGACTACGCGGCGCTGCCGGGCAGGTTCGAGTTGCTCGCGTCGCTGCTGATGCCGTTCCGGCGCAAGGCGCTTCCGGCTGCGCCGAGCGCCGTCAACGTGCTGTGGCGAAGCCTCGTCGCGCATCAGCGCTACGATACGCTGCCGACCACGCCGCTCGACATGGTGATGCGCCCGCCGACGCCCGATGGCATCGATGTCACCGATTTCGACCGCCATCAGGAGATATTCCAGTCGTCATACCGTTGGGCACGCGAGACCATTGCCGTCTCCGAGGCTGCGCACAACCCGGCCATTGCGGCGATCTTCGCATCCGCCAAGGATGTTGATAAGGATGCGGACCGTAGCGCGGATCATGCAACAGTGACCGCGCCGGTTTCCCAACAGGCCCGTGTCGGTTGAGCCGCTTGCAGGCACCGCCGAAGTCGACCATCGTCCCGGACTGAAATCAGGAGATGACGATGGCTTTCGATTTGATTCTGCGCGGCGGGCGGGTGGTCGACCCGTCGCAAAAGCTCGATGCGGTGACGGACGTCGCCTTTGCCGGCGGCAAGGTCGCGGCGATCGGGCAGGGACTGGCCGCCGACGGTGCGACCGACGTGCGCGACGTCTCCGGGCAGATCGTCTCGCCGGGGATCATCGACCTGCACACTCACGTGTACTGGGGCGGCACCTCGCTCGGCATCGACGCGGAGGAATTCTGCCGGACCTCGGGCGTCACAACCTCGGTCGATACCGGCAGCGCCGGCCCGGGCAACTTTGCGGGTTTCCGCAAGCATGTGATCGAGCCGAGCCAGGTTCGCATCCTGGCCTATCTGCATGTCTCGCATGCCGGCATCTTCGGCTTCTCCGACCGGGTGATGGTCGGCGAAAGCGAGGAGTTGCGCCTGATGAATCCGGTCGATGCCGCGCGCGTCGCGGACGAGAATCGCGACCTCATCGTCGGCATCAAGGTCCGGGTCGGTCTGTTCGCCTCGGGCACCTCGGGGCTGGTGCCGCTCGAGATCGCGCTCGAAGTGGCGGAGCAGGTCGGCATGCCCCTGATGGCGCATATCGACCATCCGCCGCCGAGCTATGAGGAGGTGCTGGCGCGGCTGCGCCCGGGCGATGTGCTGACCCATGCCTTCCGCCCGTTCCCCAATACGCCGGCAACCGCGCAGGGCACCGTGAAGAAGGTGGTGCTGGAAGCGCGCGAGCGCGGCGTGCTGTTCGACATCGGCCATGGCAAGGGCTCGTTCGCCTTCAAGACCGCGCGCGCGATGCTCGCCAACGGCTTTTATCCGGACACCATCTCGTCCGACATCCATCAGCTCTGCATCGACGGCCCGGCCTTCGACCAGGTGACGACGATGTCGAAATTCCTCTGCATGGGGATGTCGCTGCCGGACGTGATCGCGGCCTCCACCGTCAATGCCGCGATGGCGTTGCGGCGGCCGGAGCTCGGCAGCCTCAAGCCGGGCAGCGTCGGCGACGCCACGCTGCTCTCGATCCGGCAAGGGCAATTCGACTATGTCGACGTCGTCGGCGAGCACCTGACCGGTGATCGCAGGATCGCATCCGAAGGCGTCGTGATCGGCGGACGCTGGTGGCATCCGAGGTAGGGGGCACGCTCAAGGAATCCGCATCGGCTTCTCCCCGAAAGGCCGGCACCGAAGGCGGATTGAAGTGGTGTCGGCTAAGGGCCGCGATAGCCGGCATTTGTTACCCTGGCCCGCGTGCTTTCGGTTTCGGCCGACCAAAGCCATAAAAATTTTTGGTCCCCCTCTTGAAACCAAAAACGACTTTGCTAGTTTTTTTGTCGCCACCGAACGGTGGTGTCCGGAAGCCTCGTGGGTCCGGACCGTTGAGACGGGCACCGGTCGTGTCCGGTGCCGCTCGTAACCATCTTGCTCTTTGGAGGATTTGGCTATGCGCACTTATGACTTCTCGCCCCTTTGGCGTTCGACCGTTGGCTTCGACCGCCTTTTTGACCTCGCGGAAATGGCCCAGCGGGCCGGCGAGGACAATTATCCGCCCTACAATATCGAGAGGCTCTCCGAGGACCGCTACCAGATTTCGCTGGCGGTTGCAGGTTTTGCGCCCCACGAGATCTCGATCACGGCCGAGCAGAACGTGGTCACCATTGAGGGCAGCAAGTCGGACAAGGCCGAGCGCGATTTTCTCTATCGCGGCATCTCGACCCGCAACTTCAAGCGCCAGTTCAATCTGGCCGACTATGTTCAGGTCAAGAGCGCCGCGTTCGACAATGGCTTGCTCAAGATCGAGCTGGTCCGGGAAATCCCTGAGGCCATGAAGCCGCGCCGTATCGCAATCGGCGTGCCGAGTGACAACGTCCAGAAGCTGGAAGCCAAGGCGGCCTGAGCCGTCTCCGACCGGCGCCGCGCGAGACTTCGCGCGGCTGCCACTCGTCGTCAATGCAAAGGAGGATATCATGCGGCCGACGACCGCTGACGACAACGTGTTTGACTTCAACGCGCTCCTGCATCCCGGCACCGCTTTCGACCATCCCCGGGATGTCGTGTGCCACACCGGCCTGACGACGGCCGAGAAGCGGGCGATTCTGGCATCCTGGGCGTCTGACGCATCCGCGATCGCATCATGCCCGTCGCTTCGCTCGCCCGCCGGATTGAAGAAGCCCGTATCGATCGATGAAATTCTCGAGGCCCTGTGCGAACTCGACGGGGGACCCCGAAATCCTCCGGGTGGAAAGCCTTGCCGGTTGCGCTCGACCGAACGTGCCCTGGCTGCCTGAGATGAAAGGGGGCGAGTGATGATCGAGGGACACCTTGAACGCCTGCGTACCCATCGCACCAATATTCGGCGCTACCGCAGGCTGCTCGCGACGCGTCTGTCGGACCTGGAGCGAGCGTATATCGCGCGCCGGATGAGGGAGGAGCAGCGCTCCGTCGAGGCACTTTTGCACGAGACGTTTCCCGATCGCCTCTCGCTGCAGATGGATCGCCGACGAACGACGGACTTGGAGATGGCCGGGCTATTGCATCCAGCCGAGGCGTTCGCCCATCCAATGGACGTTGTCGATGATTGCGACCTGACATCGTACGAGAAACGGGCCATTCTATCGTCTTGGGCCGTGGATGCCTGCGCCGTGAAAGACGATCGGGACTCGAACCAGACGATCGATGGAGCTGGGAGCTTCGACGACATCGTGGATGCCCTGCGTCTTCTGGAGTCCGGTTCGGATCGAAAGACCGATGGCTCCAACCGAAAGGGCCGACGTTCTGGCCGTCATGAGGCAGACGGTAATCCTGCTTTGTAGACGATGCATCCTGTTGCTCTGCCGCTACGAGAGCGCGGCAGATGTGAGAAGATTTTTGAGCACTGCGAGGGAGAAATGTCTCGAGCTGTTTCTCAGAGATTGCCGTCGCTCGGCACCGATCTGACGACCTATCTGACGGAAATTCGAAAATTTCCGATCCTCTCTCAGGACGAAGAGGCCACCCTCGGTCGGCGATGGCGAGACCGCGGCGATCGTGAAGCGGCTTATCGCTTGGTGACGAGCCACCTGCGTCTCGTTGCGAAAATCGCCATGAGATATCGAGGGTATGGGCTACCCATTGCCGATGTCATTTCCGAGGGCAATGTCGGCCTGATGCAGGCCGTGCGACGATTCGATCCGGAGCGGGGTGTCCGCCTGTCCACCTATGCCATGTGGTGGATCAAGGCGACGATCCAGGATTTTGTTCTTCGCTCCTGGTCGCTGGTGAAGATCACGGCGGACGCTGCCCAGAAGAAGTTATTCTTCAAACTGAGGCAATCGAAGAGTGCGATCTCCGCCTTGGAGGAGGGGGATCTGAGGCCAGAACAGGTCAAGACGATCGCCGCGCACCTCAGGGTATCCGAACGTGACGTCGTGAACATGGACCGACGCTTGCGTGGCGACTTGTCCCTGAATTTGCGCCACAACCATGCCGGTGACGTCGGCGATGCCCTCGAACGGCTGGTTGATCCGTCGCCTCCCCATGACGTGACGTTGGCCGAGGACCAGGAGCTGGCTCAACGGCGCCAGGCTTTGTCTGCAGCCATTCAAAAGCTGAGCCCCCGTGAAAGGCATATCTTCACCGCACGCTATTTGAGCGAAGATCCCCCGAAGCTCGAGGCGCTGGCCTCGGAGTACGGAATATCGCGCGAGCGCGTCCGCCAGATCGAGCAACGGTCATTTGAAAAGGTACAGTCCGCGATGCTGGCAGGAGGCCATCACCGGACTCTTGCATCGCAAGAAGCCTCCCGCAAAAAATAACGTGCCAATTCCAACATCCGCCCCGAGTGGCAGCTGTTACTTGCAGCCCCGGCAAATCGTAAGCTTGCCCTTTAGCTCGTCATCGTTCCCGGGATTGGCCGTCTGTTGCCTCGAGACATGATCTGCTGCTTGATTGAGCTTGGGCTGCCTTGCCTCGTGCGACCTGACGGGTCGTGTCGTCCGGCTTGGGGGGGCATCGTCGATGCCGACGCTAAAGCCATCGTAATCGGGGGCCGCCCCGGCAGACGGCGACGGCCTGTTGATCGCTTGTGCGGGCGAAGCGCGGTCGGACTGCGACGGTGTGTGTTCGACAGCCGCAGATCGTGAAGCGGCGCGTGGTGGCACATCTTGGGCGGCTCGGGGCGGCACCGAACCCTTGGCGGTCGCCGTCGGCGGCCGAGCGTTGGTTGCGTCCGGAGATGCGGCCTCTTCATTCGACGCCGGCGGCGCAAGCGAAAGCGGAGGGAAAGGCGACGTCTGACATCTCGCACTGTCGTGTGACCAGATTGCCGCCGCAAACAGACCAAGGGCAAACAGCGTTGCGCTTTTCATTTTTTCCGTCCTGCAAATTACTAAAAAATGATCGCGTGACCTTCCACGGCTACGCGTTGGCGAAAATGCCGGATCTGACATGACGACCAAAATTGACGGAAGTGGGGAGCCACAGGCAGATCAACAATGGGTCCGGGATTTGACGAACCGGCGGATCGTCCGCCATGGGTCAAAACCGGAAGAACTCAGGCTGAGTATATCAAGTCGGCTTCACCCCAAAGAGCCGACATCCAGCGGACATGCCGGGTCGGCCGCTTGGGGCCAAGAGCGGAAGTGGCGCCTACCGTCACAACGATGCCGGGACACGCAAAACGTAGGCGGCGCGTGACTATTCTGGCAATCCGGCGCGTCGTAGACCTTCCGCATATCTAGCAAGATCGTCGGGACGGCGCAGCGGTACGTGATCGGCCACACTAGATACTCTAAATGCAGGATCTATTTCCAGCACTCGCTTTGCCGCTTTCTGGGCTTGCTCCAGTTGACCGGAATTTCCGGCGCTAGTCGCGATAATTCTAATGGCGGGCAAGAAGTTCGGATCCTCCCGCGAGGCTTTTTCAGCCCAAAAAACCGACTCGTCATATCGGCCGGCAACGAAATGGGCGAGCGCCATAGCCGTCTGCATCGAGTAGAGACTGGGATCGAGCGGGCTCAGTCGCATAGCGTGAGCCAAATGTTCAATCGCCGTTTCCGGCTCTCCGCGAAATGCCTTGAGCAGGCCACCGTATTGCCATGCAGAGGAAAGATGCGGATTGAGCGCAAGCGCCCGTTCGATAAGGTCAGCGCCTTCCTCCGGTTCGAACGCAACCCGCGCGAGAGCGTAACCGGCCCGTGACAGAACTGCCGCGTCTTCTCTTCCCAGCTCCGCCGCGCGTCGGGCCACTTTGGCGGTCTCGGCTGATTCCTTTGCAACATCTGTCATCCAGCCGTTTGCTTTGCGTAGGGTGAAGCACCGCGCCACCATCGCATGCGCTAGTGCAAAATTGGGATCGATCTCGATGGCTTTGTAGAAGTGCCGAAGAGCTTCCTCGTTCTCGTCCTTGGTTGCGCCTTCGACAACCGCAAGCCCGCGAAGATAGTAATCATAGGCATCCAGCTTTTCGGTCGGCTTTCGCTTAGAGCGTTCAATCTCGGCCTGGTCGAGCTTCGGTGCAATCGCGGCAACCACGCTCGTGGTGATCCGGTCCTGAAGTCCGAACACATCTTCAAGTGATCCATCGAACTTGTCTGCCCACAGATGCGAGCTGCTCGCGGCATCGACCAACTGCCCGGTTATTCTGACCCTTGCTCCCGCCTTGCGGATGCTGCCTTCGAGCACATAACGAACGCCCAGCTCCTGGCCGACCTTCTTGATGTCGACCGCCTTACCCTTGAAAGTGAAGCTCGAATTGCGCGCGATGACGAACAGCGACTTGAAGCGCGACAGTGCAGTGATGATGTCCTCGACGATTCCGTCCGCGAAATACTCCTGCTCAGGATCGCCGGACATGTTTTGAAATGGCAACACGGCGATGGACGGCTTGTCGGGAATCGCGAGCGCTTGCGATTGGCCTGAATGCAAGCCCGGTTGCGGTCTCGCCACGTGTTGATCAGCAAGCTGAAGCCGCCACGCCCGCATCGGCTCCACAATGTTCTTCAGGTTTTGAGGCCCAAGATCATCACTGACGATTTCGACCTTGCCCCGTATTTGCCGATAGGCGTCATCGGAGATACAAACTCCGCCCGGCTCAGCAATACTCTCCAGCCGCGCGGCGATATTGACGCCGTCGCCGAAAATATCGTTGTCGTCAAAAATGATGTCACCGACGTGGATGCCGATCCGGAAATCGATGCGGTGCTCTGGGAAATTCACATTCTGACTGGACATGCCGCGCTGAATCTCAACCGAGCAGCGAGCGGCATCCACCGCGCTGGCGAACTCCACCAGCAACCCGTCACCGGTGGTCTTGACGATGCGGCCGCGATGAGCGGCGATGGTGGGGTCGACCACGGCATTTCTGACAACCTTTAGCCGGGCCAGTGTGCCCTCCTCATCGGCACCCATGAGGCGGCTATAGCCAGCGACATCCGCCGCAAGCACTGCCGCTAACCGCCGTTCAACGCGCCCGCCTGTCAAAAGGCCTCCGAAATCGGAAAATGACCCGCTGCATCAAAGCATGGCAGGCTGTTGTCCGGCTAGGGCCAATGTCCGGTCAGGGTCAAAAGCTGACGTCAGCTCCGGCCGGTCGGATGTCGGCTTTGGGGCCAAGAGCGGACGTCCCGCATACTTCCCAATCACATGAAAGTGCGGTCATATGGCGCCCGCTGATGCTTGGCATGTTGCGGACAAGATGTCCGCTTGCATGGGGGAATGCACGTGAAGGACCTCGCTGGAAAGACGGCGTTCGTGACCGGTGCAGCGTCGGGCATTGGATTGGGGATCGCGACCGCTCTCGCCCAGGCCGGCGCGAAGGTCATGCTTTGCGATATTGAGGAAGCAGCCCTGTCCACGGCGCTCGAGCAACTGAGGCGCACCAACGCCGATGTCGACGGCGTGAAAGCGGACGTTTCACTGAAAGCCGAACTCCACGCCGCCGCCGAAGCCACGACGGCTCGCTACGGCAAGGTGCATATCCTCGTCAACAACGCGGGCGTCGGCGGCGGTGGGCCTTATGGCACCTGGACCGACGCGTCGTGGAATTGGACCCTGGGCGTCAACCTGATGGCGACCATCTGGGGGATCGAGATTTTCGGGCCGTTGATCGAGCAGCACGGCGAGGGTGGACACATCGTCAACACGGCCTCGCTCGCCGGCATCATTTCAGGGGGAAGCACGGCCTACAACGTGTCGAAGTATGGCGTCGTCGCGTTGTCCGAGGGGCTGCGGCCCGAACTCGCGCCGCGCGGGATCGGCGTATCGGTGCTGTGTCCCGGGTTTATCCGCACTCACATCATGGACTCCACGCGCAATCTCCCCAAGCGCTTCGAGGGGGCGACCCGTCCTTTGCCGACGTCGGGCCCGCTTGCCGAGCGGATCAATCTGGTCCGCCAACGCATCTCCGATGGTATCGATCCGATGTACGTCGGTGAACTCGTCCGCGAAGGCATCGAAAGCGATTGGCCCTATATCTTCACCGACCTCGAATTCGAACCGGTGGTCGACGCGCGCTTCGCCGCGATCAAGCAAGGCTTCGACCATATCCGCGGGCGTGACCCGAAACGTTAAGCGTAAGGTGTCCGCGCTGCGAATGATGTGCAATTGCAGCGCGCGTCGATGTCGCGCGAGTCGTCAGGCGGTTCATCCTGTCATCAAAAAAAGATCGGCTGCGCGAATAATGTTCACGCCTTGCACCGCCATGGCCGCTCCACATGTCCGCATCGCAATTCTTGGGTCAGGTTTGGGTCCCCAAACCGCCCAGTTGCGAATTGTGGAGACGGACTATGGACTTCCTCGGTTTTCTTAATGGCTCAGGTTTAACCCAACCGGCCATTTGGACCGCAGTCGCGATCGCGTTTGTGATCCTGCTGCGGATATCGAACGTATTTCGCTACATTCCCAACAATCAGGTCGGCATCGTCGAGAAGCTGTGGGCGATCAAGGGCTCGATCGGCGGCGGCTTCATCGCGCTGAACGGCGAGGCCGGTTATGAGCCGGAGGTGCTGCGCGGCGGCCTGCACGTGATGTTTCCCTTCATGTACCGGATCCACCGCTCGGACCTCGTGACCGTCGGCCAGGGCAAGATCGCCTATGTGTTCGCGCGCGACGGCGCGCCGCTGGAGCCGTCGCAGGTGCTCGGTGCCAACGACACCGAGGACAAGTCGGACTTCCAGGACGCACGCCGCTTCCTGCTCGGCGGCGGCCAGAAGGGCCCGCAGCGCAAGATCCTGCGCGAGGGTACCTATGCGATCAACACCACGCAGTTCGCCGTCATCACCGACGAGCGCGTCTACGGTCACGCCCTGAGCGAGCGTGAGCGCGGCGTGCTCGAGAGCATGCAGCTCACCATCACCGAGCGCTGGGGCTTTGCTCCGGTCGTGCTGGCGGCCGATCACGATCTGGTCGGCATCGTCACCGTGCATGACGGCCCGTCGCTGCCTCCGGGCGAGATCATCGCGCCCGAGGTCGGCATCGCGCTGCGGGATGCTGCGACCTTCCACAACAATTTCCAGGAGCCGGAGAAATTCCTGAGCGCCGGCGGCTATCGCGGCCGTCAGCTCCAGGTCATCGTCGAGGGCACCTGGTACATCAACCGCCTGTTCGCGACCGTCGAGGCGGTGCCGAAGACGGTGATCCCGGTCGGTAATGTCGGCGTCGTCATCTTCTACACTGGTCCGCGCACCGACGACGTCTCGGGCGAGCAATATCGCCATGGCGAACTGGTGCTGAACGGCAGCCGCGGCGTCTGGAAGGAGCCGCTGTTGCCGGGCAAATACGCCTTCAACACCTACGCCGGCAAGATCGAGGTGATCCCGACCGTCAACTTCATCCTGAAATGGATGCGCGGCGAGGTCGGCGCGATGAAGCTCGACGAGAACCTGTCGGAGATCTCGCTGATCACGAAGGATGCGTTCGAGCCGACGCTGCCGCTCTCGGTGGTGATGCATATCGACTACAAGAAGGCGCCGATGATCATCCAGCGCTTCGGCGACGTGAAGAAGCTGGTCGAGCAGACGCTCGACCCGATGGTCTCTGCGTTCTTCAAGAACATCGCGCAGAAGATGACCTTGATCGAGCTGTTGCAGAACCGCGCCGCGATCCAGGAGGAGGCGGCGCACGACATGAAGGCGAGGTTCGAGAGCTATTCGCTCGACCTTCAGGAGGTGTTGATCGGCACGCCGCGCGCAGCTCCCGGCGACCACACCATCGAGAACATCCTGATCCAGCTGCGTTCGCGCCAGATCGCGCGCGAGCAGATCGAGACCTATCAGGAGCAGGAGAAGGCCGCGGTGCAGGAACGCGCGTTGAACGAAGCCAAGGCGACGGCGGCGGCGCAGTCGGCGCTGACGCAATCGCTGATCCAGGTCAAGGTCAACGAGAACGAGGGTGCGGCGGCGCTGGCCCGCGCGCAAAAGGATGCCGAGACGCGCAAGGTGACCGCGGCCGCGGTCGGCGAGCAGTCGCGGCTCGAAGGCCAGGGCGAGGCCGACCGCGTGCTGGCGGTCGGCACCGCCAACGCGCAGGCGACCAAGCTCGCGGTCGATGCCTATGGCGGGCCGGAATACCGGCTTGCCGAGCAGAATTTTGCAAAATTCGCCGAGGCGCTGACGCGGATCAACCAGCCCCTGGTGCCGCAATTCCTGATGTCGGGCGGGCAGGGGCAGGAAGGCAGCAGCGCCGGCCTGATCCCGACCGCGATGCTGAGCTCGATGTTCGGCCAGATGATGCCCGGCGCATTGGAGAAGCTGAAGGACGAAGCGCCGAAGGCCGCACGCCGGACCAACGGGCAGTAAGGCGAGGCACCTCTCCCAAGGGAGAGGTCGACGCGAAGCGCCGGTGGGGTTACGGTCCCTCGCTGGAGCTGCGACCCCTCACCAAATTTGCTGCGCAAATCCACCTCTCCACTACGGGGAGAGGTGGACCGGTTCTGCGGTTGCTTGATCTCAAAATGCGGCATCCGAGCCTCGGCACGAGGTGCTCGCCGTATTCCCGGATAGCGAACTTAGCAGCATCCACCCGTTCGGGCAGCGCGAGATACTGCTCGATGGACACCTCCTGAAAGCTAACATCTAGTCCGGTTGGTGCCAATGTTGTTCGGTTCGTGCCAAGTTCGACAGAAGCCGTTGTCACGACAGTCGCGCCAAGATAGGTAGGTCGCGCAATTCGCCCAGAGTGATTGACAGGTGGGAGCATGCGTAATGGATATGCTTGCTTATTGCCAAGCAATGGCCAGCTTTTGCCGCCAGCGCGCAGTATTTGAAAATGAAGACGCCTCGTTTTGGATCAACGAAGCAGAAGGTTGGGACGAGATTAGCTTCGAGATGCAGACTCGGCCGATCCAGTTCCGACTCGACGAATGTGGGAAGCCAGAGCCGGAGGACCATTGCGTGGAAGCAGAATTGGCTATTTCCAGCGGCAACGGCCCGGCATCTTCGTTCGACGTGCAGCAGCCTGTCTAGCCACGCGCAATCGCTGCTGCCTCGGCGGCGGCGCGCTGCATGCTGCTAGACATCTCGTTGGTCACCGTAGATTGCTCCTCGACAGCAGCCGCCGTCGAGGTAACGTACTCGCTGACGCTGTTGATTGCTTGCTTGATCGAATTCAGCGCGTTCACCACATCCGCCGAAATGCCATTGAGGCTGCCGATCTCTTGAGCGATCTTGTCGGTCGCTTGCTTGGCTTGATTGGCGAGACTCTTGACCTCGGACGCCACCACCGCAAAGCCACGGCCAGCCTCACCTGCACGGGCAGACTCGATAGTCGCATTCAGTGCAAGGAGATTGATCTGGCCAGTAATGTTGTTGATCATCTCGACGATGCCGCTCATCGCCTGCGCGGCGTTGGAAAGACGCTGTGCTTGTGCATCTGCCGTGGCGACCTGCTCGACGGCCCCCAAAGCGGTCTCCCGCGATTTGGTCATCGCTTCGGAGATTTCCCGCACTGAAGCATTGAGCTCTTCTGATCCTGCTGCAACCGACTCCATCATGTTACGGACGCGTTCGTTTCCTATGCGCGTCAGGACCTGGCTCGTAACATCGCTGGCGTATTTAACGACCTTGAACGGCTTGCCGTTGAGATCAAAGATTGGATTGTAAGAAGCTTGAATCCAAACTTCTTTGCCTCCCTTGCCGATGCGCTTGTACTCTCCGGCTTGGAACTGGCCCCGATTGAGCGACGTCCAGAATTCGCGATACTCGGCGCTGGTGCGCTCCACGTGCTCCACAAACATGCTGTGGTGTTGCCCCTTGATCTCGCCAAGGGAGTAACCGAGGGCCTGCAGGAAATTGTCGTTGGCTTCAACGATGGTTCCGTCCAATTTAAACTCGATGACGGCCTGAGACTTCCTGATCGCGTCGATCTGGCCGGACAGGTCGGCATTCCGCAGTTTTTGGTTCGTGACATCGGTCGCGAACTTGACAACCTTAAAGGGCTTGCCCTTTTCATCAAGAACCGGATTGTAGGACGCAAGGATCCATACCTCCTTGCCTCCCTTTCCGATCCGCTTGTATTCGGCGGCCTGGTATTCACCACGATTGAGCGAGGCCCAGAATTCGCGGTAGGCTGCGCTATCCCGCTCCTCAATCGGCATGAACATGCTGTGGTGTTTGCCCCGAATTTCGCCCAGAGAATAGCTCAAGGCATTTAGGAAGTTTTCGTTAGCGGTCACGATGGTGCCGTCGAGATTGAATTCGATCACCGCCTGCGCTCGGCCGGCAGCCGAGGCTTGGGCCGCATAATTCAGGTTTTGCAGGCGTACCGTCGCGTCGGCCCATTCAACGACGAAGCCGACCCGGCGTCCGTCAGCCTGCAACAGCGGCGATGCCAACAGGTCGAACGTCCTCTGACCTACTTTGATGGTCGCGCGATGCTTGGCGCTGAGACCCTCCAGCATGCGTCGCTGATGGCTCGGGTTCTTGTGAAAGATATCGATATTGCTTCCGATCAGCGTGTCGACGCTGAACTGCGGCAGCTCCTTCTTAAGATCAGATTCCGCTTCGCGCAGAAGCTCAACGACGGCGTCGTTCATGTAGACGATGTTGAGGTTCTGGTCCGCCACCATGATGCTGGCGCCGATTGTTTTGGCCGCGAGGAGAGCAAGGCGGTCAGCGCCTAGGTTACGGCTAAACATGGTTTGTCTCCGATTCCGTGAGTTTCGTCATTGATGGGAAGGCGCTTCACGTTTTCGATGTCGCGCTGCGGGCGACCTCAAGCCATTCTGCAACGAGTGCGGCGTTGGCCAGAATCAGTTCGCGGGCGGCAGTGTCGCCGAGATCACGAGCGAGCAGCCGGGCCTGCGTATTTACGAGATCGAGAAGGAGTATTGCCTTGCGAACATCTTCCTTCGTTTCCATTGGCGCATCGCGGACAACGGACAGCGCAACCGACATGCTCCCGAGAGCATCCGTCATCTGCGGCCGGGGCCTGCGTCCGGGCTGCAGCGATTGGCGAATTCGGGGGAATTGAACCACTTGAGCCAAGGCCTATTTCTCACCTCAGTTATGGCGTTGCGCCGATCGCGCTCAATTTGAGCGAGACCGATCAACTCAACACCGTCAAAAGTCGGTCATCGTGCCACTCGCGGCCGTCGACACGGATTGTCGCGCAGTGTGGGCGCGCAGGTTTTCCAACGTACGGCGCTGGTGACGAATGCATTCCAAACGTTAGATGCATTCGGTTAAACCGGGATTTGTACATTTCCTGCCAATCCGACTGCGCCCATCGCGTTCAGCAAGCGCAGTTCGCGGGTGAGTCTGTCGCATGTCAGCGGATCAGCCGGAATTGGCAGTTTCCGGCCAGCACGTGGCACAGGATGGCCAGCGATCCATCTTCCGCTGTGCAATTTGAGATTGCTGGAAAAACTCGTCCGACGACGTAATATTCGGGGCGGAGCAGGATTCGACTTGCGCGGCCTCGCATATCTCGAGCGTTACCCCGTGGTGCACTCGCGCGACAGCGAGTTTGCACGCGACAAGCTTTATTCTGCTTACGGCGCAACCGGTTTCGAAGCACGGAACGACGGCTTTGGTATCCGCGCTAATTTTGCACAGCTGACGTCGATCGGGTTGGCGTTCTGCTCTTATAACAGCGCTGTTTCCCTGTCCTTTCCGGAGGCGGATTTTGTCCGGCAGTTTTTTTCAATTCAGGGGGACGCGAAATTCAGCACTGCGAACAGGAGCGAGCCGATCGGAGCTTGGAGTCCATTTGTATCGGCTGAGTCCAGGCTTCGGCTCGATTTTGAAGCTGGCTACCGGCAGTTGGTGGTCAGGGTAGATGCGAAAGCTCTCGAACGCTCGTTGAAGAGCCTGCTAGGAGATGCCAGCGACCGGAAATTGACATTCTCCGGCGACGCCCCTGATTCGAGGCAGATGTCGTTCGTTCGCCAGGGTGTTTTTCAGCTGGCCCAGAATCTGGAAACATTTGGTCCAGAATGTTCGCCCATGCTTCTGGCCGAGTTGGAGCGAAGCCTGATCTTAAGGTTCTTGCTGGCGCACCGGCACAACTTCACGGATCGGCTGCAGGGCACGCCTCCTCGCGCGAATCGCTCGGTGGTCAATATCGTCGAAACATTCATTGAGACGAATTGGGACAAGCCTATCGACGCCGTGAAACTTGCCAGCGTTGCCAACGTCAGTGCACGGACAATGTTTAGAGAATTTGCGCTTGCAGGTCATGGCTCGCCGGCGCAATTCGCCAAGCGCATACGACTCCAGCGCGCCGCGGAATGTTTGAGGCAGCCGGATGAACTGACGACTGTAACCGGCGTGGCGTTAAGGTGCGGATTCCAGAACCTTGGCCGCTTTTCCTTCGAATACGCTCGGCTCATTGGAGAACTGCCCTCCGAAACCTTGAGACAGGCTAGGGGACGATTGTGATACCGTCCGCCGCGGAGAATCCGGGCTTTTCCTTACGGAGAACCCCGTAGGGAACGAGTTTGCCACCCCATAAAAATCGTCATGAGCACTGCGGTCAGTATAACAGCCTAAACGGTGTCGCTAAGTGATTTAGGACACTGCGAGATTCAAACCAGGACACACGGGGTCAAGTGCGGACAGACCCATGATCGGGTGAGAACAAGCAGGGAACTGTGAACTACGCTTCGTCCGCGTTGGTCACAAACCGCCCGTGGCGGTCCACCTGACATCAGCTCACCCGAAAGCTAGACTTCGAGAGTCCACGGGCATTCATCTCGCGAGTCCTTCGCCTGCAAGAGCAGCGCGGATGCGATTGCCGGCGCGGCCGAGATTTACACGATTTCGGAATATTAGAAATTTATCCCTGAGTTGCCCGACATGTCAAGCGGCCTTGTCGAGCCGCCGGCTCCTTTGCATGGGGTTGTTTTCGCGTTTTTTGGTCGCGCGCGATTACTCGGTCTTGTCGACGTTCCAGAACACCGGCGGCGCCGGGCCTTCGAGCACGCCGGTCAGCGATTTGCGCCAGGCGCTCGGCAAGCGGAACTGGCCGAGCGGGAGGTAGATCACCTGCTCGTAGGCTTCCTTCTGGATCTCGACCGCGAACTTCTTCTGCTCCTCGGGCGAGGTTGCGCGCGCATAGGCATCGCGCATCTGCTCGAGTTTGGCGTCTTCGGGCCAGCCGAACCAGGCTTTCTTGCCGGTCGCGGCGATCTGGTTGTTGACGATCGGGTTCATCACTTCGGTGGCGCCGGTGAAGGTGAAGAACAGGTTCCAGCCGCCTTCCTTGGGCGGCTTCTGGCTGGCGCGGCGGCTCACCACGGTCTGCCAGTCCGTCACCTGCGCGTCGACGGTGAAGCCGGCCGCGCGCAACAGTTGCGCCGCGACCGTCGGCGGCCCCTTCAGCGTCTGCACGTCGCCGGGGATCATGATCACGACCGGCGTGCCGTCATAGCCCGAGCCGGCGAGCGCCTTCTTGGCCTCGGCCATGCCGTTGCCCTTGATCAGCGTCTCCGCGCCGACGTCGCTGGCGAGCGGCGTGTCACAGGCGAAATAGGAGCCGCAGATCTCGTAAAACTTCGCGTTGCCGACGGTGGCGTCGAGCACGTCCTTCTGGTTCATCGCCAGGAAGGCGGCGCGGCGGATCTTGGGATTGTCGAACGGCGGATGCAGGAAGTTCATCCGGCCCTCGATCTGGAAGCCGAACTTGTTCAGCACGGCCACGGTCAGATCGGAATTGGCCTCGAGCACCGGCAGCAGGTCGATCGAGGGCTGTTCCAGGAAATCGATGTCGCCGGATTGCAGCGCGTTGATCGCGGTCTGCGCGTCGGGCATCGTGATCCATTCGATGCGATCGACCTTGGCGACCTTGCCGCCCGCCAGCCAATCCGGCTTTTCCTTGCGCGGCACGTAGTCGGCGTTGCGCTCATAGACCGCCTTGACGCCCGGCTGGAATTCGCCGGCCACGAACTTGAACGGCCCGCAGCCGACCTGCTCGGGGATCTGCTTGCCGGGCGGTGTCTCGGCGAGCCGCTTCGGCATCATGAACGCGACATAGGAGGAGGGCTTTGCCAGCGACTCCAGCACCAGGCCATAGGGCTCCTTGAGCTTGAGCACGATGGCCTTCGGGCCGTTCGCCTCGAGCGAAGCGGTGAATTCGGCGAGCTTCTGCGCCATGCCGTCGACGGCGGTCCAGCGCTTCAGCGAGGCGATGCAGTCCTCGGCCGTGACGGGCGCGCCGTCATGCCATTTCAGGCCGTCGCGCAGCGTGAAGGTGTAGGTCAGTCTGTCGTCGGAGATCGTCCAGTCTGCCATCTGCGGCCGGACCTTGAAGCTGGAATCGATGCCGAGCAGCGTGTCGTAGACCATGTAGCCGTGGTCGCGGGTGATGTAGGCGGAGGTGAAGCCGGGATCGATGATGCGCAGGTCCGAATGCATCACCGCAGTGATGGTCTTGCCCCTGGCCGCGGCGACGGCGCGCGATGACAGGATGGCCGGGGTCGCCATCGCAGGCGGCAGGCTGGCCGCGAGCTTGAGGAGTGTTCTGCGCGAAACATCCGCCATCCACCATCTCCCGATCTGTCGTTGCGCGGGCATCCCTGCCGCAGCGACCGGCATGCTTCACGAATTCGTGGTTGAAAGCAAGCAAGGGCCGCGCCGCCGATTACCGCACTTCGGCGCGCCTTCGCATGGATTGGTGACGCGCGAATGTTCGACGACTGCAACCGTCGACGGGCCCTTCGGCACCGCGCAAGGGCACATCCTGCATGGGAGCCTGTGCTTCCTGCCGCACCTCGACGGCTGTTCGGACGCCGATCAGGCGTGTAGGCTTGCGGTCTGCCGGCCAGCAATAAGGCCATATCCCCCAACGGGAACAAGCAGCGCTGACAAGCAGCCGAGGGAGACCAGAAGAACCGTCATGACCGATATCCGATACGTAGCACCGCGCACGCTTGATGAAGCGATTGGCGCATTTGCTGCCGCCGGGAGTGCCGCCCGCATTATGGCTGGGGGTACCGACTTATTGGTGCAAATGCGCTCCGGCCTGGTGCGGCCGGGATTGATCGTCGACATCAAGAAGATCGGCGAGATGACCGAAATCACCGAGACCGCCGATGGCGGTTTCCGCGTCGGCGCCGCCGTCTCCGGCATGGCGCTCGCCGAGCATCCGCGTTTCGGCAAGGTGTGGCCGGGCGTGCTCGAGGCCGTCAACCTGATCGGCTCCAAGCAGGTGCAGGGCCGGGCCTCCGCCGGCGGCAATCTCTGCAACGGCTCGCCGGCCGGCGACAGCGTACCGGCGATGATCGCGGCGGGTGCCATCGTCACCGTGCAGGGCCCGAACGGCCGCCGCGAGATCAAGGTCGAGGACGTGCCGGCCGGACCGGGCCGCACCAACCTCAAGCCCGGCGAGATTCTCGTCAGTTTTGCGCTGCCGCCACGGCCCAAGGGCTCGGGTGATGCGTACCTGCGGATGATTCCGCGCACCGAGATGGACATCGCGGTGGTCGGCATCGGCGTCAGCCTGACGTTAAAGGACGGCGCCTGCACCGCGGCCCGTGTCGGCCTCGGCGCGGTGGCGCCGACGGCGCTCTTGGTCGCACCCGCAGCGCAAGCGCTTGTTGGCTCGAAGCTCGACGATGCGGCGCTCGAAGCTGCTGCTGCCGCGTGCCGCGCCGCCTGCCGTCCGATCGACGACAAGCGCGGCACCATCGCTTACCGGATCAAAACCGCCGGCGTGCTGCTCAAGCGCACCGCCGCGATCGCCGCCCAGCGCGCGGGAGGACATTAGCACCATGGCGAAACTGCACGTCACCACCTCGGTCAACGGTGAGCCGGTCGAATTCCTGTGCGAGCCCTATGAGACCATGCTCGACGCACTGCGCGGGCAATTGGGGCTCACCGGCTCCAAGGAAGGCTGCTCGTCCGGCGATTGCGGCGCCTGCTCGATCACGCTCGATGGCCGCCTCGTCTGCTCCTGCCTGATGCTCGCGGCCGAAGCCGAAGGCCACGAGATCGGGACCATCGAGGGCATGGCCAAGGGCGACAGGCTGCACCCGTTGCAGCAGAAGTTCCTGGAGCACGCAGCGCTCCAGTGCGGCATCTGCACCTCGGGCATGCTGGTCGCCTCCGAGGCGCTGCTCGCCAGGAATTCCAATCCGACCGAAGAGGAAGTCCGCTTCTGGCTCGCCGGCAATCTCTGCCGGTGCACCGGTTACGACAAGATCGTCCGCGCGGTGATGGAGACCGCGGCTGAAATGCGGGAGACTGCGCGATGAACGTCGTCAACAACAAATGGATCGGCCAGCGCACCATCCGGCCGGATGGCGTCGACAAGGTCACCGGCCGCGCGGCGTTTGCCGCCGACACCACGATGCCCGGTATGATCTGGGGCAAGGTGCTGCGCAGCCCGCATCCGCATGCCCGCATCAAGGCGATCAACACCGCCAAGGCCGAGGCGCTGCCCGGCGTGAAAGCGGTGGTCACCTCGCGCGACATCGTCGACTTCACGATCGAGAAGGGCGCCGTGATGCTCGGCATCCAGGACATGCGCTGGATGTGCCGCAACGTGATGGCGCGCGACAAGGCGCTGTTCCCCGGCCACCCCGTCGCCGCTGTCGCCGCGACCACGGAGGCGATCGCGGCGGAAGCCTGCAAGCTGATCGAGGTCGACTACGAGGTTTTGCCCTGGGCGATCGAGATCGACGACGCGCTCAAGCCTGACGCGCCGATCCTGCACGAGTTCAACAAATTCGACGGCAAGCCCTCGAACATCATGGGCCGCATCGAATCCAGGAAGGGCGACATCGCGACAGGATTCAAGGACGCCGAGATCGTGATCGAGCGCTCCTTCACCACGCGCCCGGTGCACCAGGGCTATATCGAGCCGCATGCCTGCCTGATCTCGGTCGCGGCCGACGGCAAGACCACGATCTGGTCGTCGAGCCAGGGCCAGTTCATGGTGCGGGCGATGACCTCGATGCTGACGGGAATCCCGCAGAGCGACATCCGCGCCATCCCCGCCGAGATCGGCGGCGGCTTCGGCGGCAAGACCATCGTCTATCTCGAGCCGCTAGCGACCTTGCTCGCCAAGAAGTCCGGACGCCCGGTCAAGATGGTGATGACCCGCGAGGAGGTGATGCGCGCCACCGGGCCGACCTCGGGCTCGAAGAGCACGGTGAGGATCGGTGCGAAGAAGGACGGCACCATCGTCGCCGCGCATGGCAGCTTCTATCTGCAGGCCGGCGCCTTTCCTGGCTCGCCGATCCGCGGCGCGGTCGGCTGCAGCTTCGCGCCCTACGACATTCCGCATGTGCTGTCGGAAGGCTTCGACGTCTGCTCCAACCGCTCCAAGGTCGCGGCCTATCGCGCGCCCGGCGCGCCGATCGGCGCCTATGCGGTCGAATGCGTGCTCGACGAGCTCGCCGAGGCGCTCAAGATGGATCCGCTGGCGCTGCGGCTGAAGAACGCAGCGAAGGAGGGCACCAAGGCCGCGCACGGCCCGGTGTTCCCGCGCATCGGCTATATCGAGACGCTGGAGGCTGCGAAGAACCATCCGCATTATGCCGCGCCGCTCGGCAAATTGCAGGGCAGGGGCGTCGCTAGCGGCTTCTGGTTCAATGCCGGCGGTGAATCCTCAGCGCAGGTGAACATCACCGAGGACGGCAACGTCGTCGTCACGACGGGGCATCCCGATATCGGCGGCTCGCGCGCCGGCATCGCCAACATCTGCGCCGAGCTGCTCGGCATCGACTACAAGCGCGTCTCCGTCATCATCGGCGATACCCAGACCGTCGGTTTCTCCAACCTGACCGGTGGTAGCCGCGTGCTGTTCGCCTCCTCGATGGTGGTGACGCAGGCCGCCGACAAGGTGATCGCGACCTTGCGCGAGCGGGCTGCGAAGATCTGGGAGATCGATCCTGAAGCGGTGAAGTGGGAGAACGGCGCCGCGCATCCGGTCAGTCCGAATGCCGGCCAGTTCGAGCCGCTGACGCTCGCGGACCTCGCCGAGAAGGCGCCGTCGCAGGGCGGACCGATCGGCGCCAGCGTGCAGCTCAACACCCAAGGCGCCGAAGGCGGCTTCGGCACCCATATCTGCGACGTCGAGGTCGATGTCGATCTCGGCATCGTCAGGGTGATCCGCTACACCGCCGTGCAGGATGTCGGCCGCGCCGTGCATCCGAGCTATGTCGAGGGCCAGCTGCAGGGCGGCGTCGCGCAGGGCATCGGCTGGGCGCTGAACGAGGAGTACATCTACAACAAGGACGGCAAGGTCGATAATCCGGGCTTCCTCGATTATCGCATGCCGGTTTGCTCCGACCTGCCGATGCTCGACTGCGCGCTGGTCGAGGTGCCGAACCCGAAGCATCCGCAGGGCGTCAAGGGCGTCGGCGAGGTGCCGCTGGTCCCCGTCATGGCCGCAGTCGCCAACGCCGTCCACAATGCGCTCGGCAAGCGCTTCTACAGCCTGCCGATGTCGCCGCCGAAGGTCTCGGCAGCGCTCGATGCGCCGACGCAGCAGGCCGCGGAGTAGGGAGCGTCGGGCGGGTTAGGGTTCGCTAACCCGCTCCACGGTTCTGTGCCATTGACGCGGCAGTCTTTGCCTCGGCAAGATCGCGGGATGACCAACCCCGACGAACTCTCGGCTTACATGATCTTCAGCCGCAGCGACTGGGCCGCATTGCGGGCCAGCACATCGCTGACGCTCTCGGAGGCCGATCTTGCGGCGTTGCGCGGCTTGAATGGGCCGATCACGACGGCCGAAGTCTCCGACGTCTACTTGCCGCTCACGCGGCTGCTGAACCTGCATTTCTCGGCGGCGCGCAATCTGATGCAGGTGAAGGCGGAATTTCTCGGCCGGCCGGCGCGGCGTTCGCCCTACATCATCGCACTGGCCGGGAGTGTCGGCGTCGGCAAGAGCACCTTTGCCCGCGTGCTGTGCGCGCTGCTGGCCGGCTGGGCCGATCATCCGCGCGTCGAGCTGGTGACGACCGACGGCTTCCTGCATGCCAACGCCGTCCTGGAAGAGCGCGGCCTGATGCGGCGCAAGGGCTTTCCCGACAGCTACGACCTGCCGCGGATGCTGCGCTTCCTCGCGGCGGCCAAGGCGGGCGAGGGCGAGCTGGAATTGCCGGTGTACTCGCATCTGATCGGCGATATCGTGCCGTCGGAGCGGCAGCTGATCCGGCTGCCGGACATCCTGGTGTTCGAGGGCCTCAACGTGCTGCTGGCGCGCGGCAATGCGCCGGTGGTGGTGTCGGATTTCTTCGACTTCTCGATCTATCTCGATGCCGACGAGGCCGACATCCAGTCCTGGTATGTCGAGCGCTTCCTCAAGCTGCAGCCAACCGCGTTCCGAAACCCGGCGTCCTATTTTCACCATTACCGGGACCTGCCGCCGAGCGACGCGCGCGAGGTGGCGGAGCGGCTGTGGCGCGAGCATCATCGCGCCAATCTCAGGGAGAACATCCTGCCGACGCGGACCCGCGCCGACGTCGTGCTGCGCAAGCGCTCCGATCACTCGATCGGCGAGGTCTGGCTGCGGGAGACGTAGCCGCGTCACGGCGTCGGGCGAGTTACGCTTCGCTAGCCTGCCCTCGGTCCTTGTCGTTACCGCAACTCCTTCCCCAGCTGCGCAAGCACCGTCTCGCAGGTCATCAGATCGAGATGCCCGCCGCCGGCGTTCTTGAAGAAGGTGATGTCGCTATCCGACAAGCGGCCCTTCACCTTGCCGCCGGCGAGGTCGTAATGGTCGCCGAGCACGTCGCTCTCCTTGATCGCGCCGCTGGCGATCGGCTGCAGGATGTCGCCGACGCCGTCGAAGGCGGATTCGCGGCGGTCGACGAAGATGCGCGAGCGCTGCGCCGCCTCGTCGTCGGATTCGCGGGTGTCGGGGGTGAAGCCGCCGACCAGGTCGAGATGGGTGCCGGGCTTCAAATTGGCACCCTTGACCAGCGGCGCGCGCGAGCGGGTGCAGGTGGTGATGATGTCGGCCTCGCGGGTCGCGGCGTCGAGGTCGGTGACGGCCTCGGCGGCAATCCCTTCGCCTTCGAGCTGCGCGGCGAGTTCCTCGGCACGCGCGATGGTCCGATTCCAGATCCGGACCCGCTTTAGCGACGGCCGCACCGTGCGGTGGCCGCGCACCAGCCAGTGCGCCATCTCGCCGGCGCCGACCACCAGCAGCGTCTCGACGTCGGGCCGCGCCAGGTGCTTGGCGCCGAGCGCAGAGTCCGCCGCGGTCTTCCAATGGGTGATCTCGGCGGCGTCCATCACCGCGAGCGGCCGGCCGTCATTGCCGTCGAACAGCACGCAGACCGCCTGCACCGCCGGCAGCTTGCCGTGGGCAAGGTTGCCCGGGAAGCTGGTGTACAGCTTGGTCATCATGAAGCGACCGGCATCGACCGCGCTGCGGGTCACCAGCTGCTGGCCCTTGTCGTCGCCGAGATAGCTGTCATGCACCGCAATCTTCGGCCGCCGGTGCGCGGCCTCGATCGCCTCGATCAGGACCGGAAAGCTCAGGACGCGGTTGACCTCGCTGTCGTCGACAATATGCACGTCAGTCTCCTCCACAGCGCGCTTGCGCTCTCCGGGGCGCGTCGGACGCCCTCAATCTGGCCCGCACTGGATAGCGCGTGGGGAAGGGCAGTCAACATGCACCGCCGCGTGGCACTTGCTATCCTGTGCACCTGATTCTCTCGCAGGTCTCCGCAAGCCGTGGTTGCAGTCGTCGTCGCCATCCTGATCTTCGTACTGTTGACCGGTGCGGCGCTCGCGACCATGGCGATCCATGCCCAGCTCGCGGACCATCACCGCAGCGACGAGACCAATACCTCGGTACGCCTGGTTGCGACCCTGTTCGTCACCATGCCGTCGCTGCTGCTCGGCCTGATGATGAACAATGCCGCCAACACCTATGTGGCGGTCGACCGCAATCTGCATGTCTTCGCCACCGATCTCATCCTGCTCGACCGCAGCATGCGGCCGCTCGGCCCCAGCGCCGACGAGCCGCGCAAGCGGCTGCTCGCCTATGTCGAGCAGGCGCTCAAGGATGCGCCGATCTCGCGCGCGAACGAGGTGTCCGAACATCTGCTCGACCAGGTCGGCAACAGTCTCCGCGAGCTCAAGTTCAACGACGAGCAGAAGATCGCGCTGTGGAACGAGGCCCGGTCGGTCTACCGGCAGGCAGTGCAGCAGCGCTGGACCTTTGTCGAGCAGTCCGACGGTTCGTTTCCGTCGCCGCTGATCTGCATCCTGGTCGGCTGGTTGACGCTGATGTTCGCGACGCTGGGCTTTCGTGCGCCGCGCAACGCGGTCGTGATCTCGATCACCGTCGCCGCGGCGGCGCTGATCGCGGCCGCGATCTATCTGATCCTCGAAATGAGCACGCCGTTCTCCGGCCCGATCCAGCTCTCCGACCGCCCGCTGGTGCGCGCAGCCGAGGAGATCAGGCGATAGCAGCCGTTACTGGCACCTCGCGCAGCCCTGAGGTTGGCCTTGTTGGGCGGGTTGCGCCATCGCTCACCCGCCCGACGTTCCAACGCCAACCCGCTAGCGGCCGCCGCCACCACCGCCGCCGCCACCACCACCACCACCTCAGCCCCCGTTCATCAGGGCCTGATTGTAACGGGGATCGGATTGTTTCATGTAGTCCGGCGAGATGTCGCGGTTGCGCGCGCGACCCGGATCGGCCGTTGACACAGGCTGCCCGCATCCTGCGAAGATCAGGAAACTGCAGGGCGGATCGAATCGCGGCTGAAATGCATGGGCTGCCGTGGTCGTCAGCGCCGTCGTGGCGACGGTAGTGGCCAGCACGGCGGCTGCCGCCGACGCGGTGGTGCTCGCAACGGTGAGTAATGTCACTGATGAAAACCTTGATCGCATCGACATAGGAAATTCCATCCTTCGGTTCGGCGAAACCGGAATGGCCCGCTCGCAAAATTGGACGGGACCTGATGGAAGTGGGTTCGAGCGGGAAGCTGCGATTCTGCGATCTGGACACGACAACGTTAAGGCGCGCGCCTTCACGTAAGGCTCGCGCCTCAAGCGATGCCGGCAGGTTCGCGGGCGCCTTGCGCGCTCAGGCGCGCTGCTTCAGCGCCATGCCCATGCTGATCCAGCTGACACCGGCGCAGATCAAGTCGACGCTGAGGAAGATGCCGAGCACGTAGAGGCTCGACACCGGCCAGCGCGCCAGGATCATGGCGCCGAGCACGAGCGTGATCAGCCCGGAGATCGCGACCATGCCCCACGGCGCGGCCGAGTTCATGCCGAACGCCAGGAAGATGCGGACAATGCCGGACACCACGAGAGCTACGCCGAGGAACAGCGTCAGCGTCGCCGCGGCGAGTAGTGGGTTCTCGAAGGTAATGAAGCCCGCGACGACGTAGAGCGCGCCGAGGAGCAGCCAGAACAGGAACTTGCCCCAGGTCTTGAACTGGAACGCGTTGATGATCTCAGCAACGCCTGCGACGATCATCATGGCGCCGACGAACAGCACGCTGACGACGGTGGCGAAGAACACGCTGCCGAAGGCGAGCACGCCGGCGATCAGGTAGATCACGCCGAGGGCGACGATCCAGCCCCACTTCGCGCGAAGGTTGGCAAGCCCGGATCCGAGGCTGTGAGGAGGTGTGGCGGGTGAGCTGGACGCAGTCGACATCGTATCGCTCCCGAATGCTTGATCAAACCATGCTACCATAGGTCAAGGCGCGGACAAGGGCAGTTGCAAAGTTGGCGCCAAATGCAGTTGGCACTAAATGCGCCGCGACACGTTGATTCAAATCAACCGGCGTGTTGCCGCGCAGCATTGGTTCGGCGACAGCCGGTTTGCATCAGACGACAAACTGTCCAGATCGGACTACAGATTGTCCGGATCGCGCATCTACAGAGGAGGTCGACATGCCCACGACGCACGACAAGGACCACGTCTACAAGATCCTCGAACTGGTCGGATCATCGGACAAAAGCATCGAGGCGGCGATCGAGAATGCGGTCAGCCGCGCGTCGAAGACGATCCGGGAAATGAAGTGGTTCGAGGTGGTGCAGACTCGGGGCCACATCGAGGGCGGCAAGGTTGCGCATTATCAGGTGACGCTGCGGGTCGGCTTCACGCTGGAGTAGGGGCGCGCGTACGGCCGAGCTGTTGAAGCGAGTGGTGTTTCTCCCCGCCGTCATTCCGGGGCGTGCGAAGCACGAACCCGGAATCCGTCGGGCCGCACAATTGCGGCGAAATGGATTCCGGGCTCTCGCTCTGCGAACCCCGGAATGACGGGAAGCGGAAGGCCCCCATCACCGCCGCGACAGCGGCGCGGGGGGCGGCGGGGCGGTCGAGCCGGCGGCGAGCGAGCGTTGTACCATCACGGTGTCGGACCAGCGGCCGTAACGATAGGCGACGCCCGGCAGGTGACCGACACGGGCAAAGCCGAAGCGGTCGTGCAGCGCGAGCGATGCGGCGTTGTCGCTGTCGATGTAGCCGATCATCTGGCGGAAGCCGGCCGCGGCGCAGGTGTCGACCAGCTCCTGCAGCAGCCGGCCGCCGACGCCCTTGCCGATGAAGCGGTGGTGGATGTAGATCGAATGCTTCACCGTGTAGCGGTAGGCCGGGCGCTTGCGGAACTGGACCACATAGGCGTAGCCGACCACCTCGCCGTCGCACACCGCGACCAGATGCGGCAGGCGGGTGTTGCGCAAATTCTTGCGGCGGTCGCGTAGATCGTCGGGCTCTGGCGTGCCGTTGTCGTCGACGCTCTCCTCGATGCCGTGGCGGATGTGGTGGCGGTAGATCGACAGCATCGCATCGACGTCGCTGTCGCGCGAGGCACGGACGGTGATCTTGTGATCATTCTCCATTGTGCTGCGTCCGCCGGCCTATTCGGACACGACATAGGTGTAGAAGCGGACCCGGCCGGCGTCGTCGATCTCCTTGTAGATGCCTTGCACCTCGACCTCGAAGCCCGGGAACGCGTTGAAGCTCGCCTCGAACATCTTGAGATAATCGATCATCGGCTTGCTTCGTTCCGACAGCCGCTCGCCGGGCACGATGGTGGCGATGCCGGGCGGGTAGACCACGAACGGCGTCGCGGCGACGCGGCCGAAGATCTGGTCGATCGGCAGATAATCGACGTCGTTGCGGATCAAATATTGCGCCGCCTGGCGCGGCGACATCGCGATCTCGGGCAGGTGCTCGGGCAGGAATTGCCTGGCCTGCAGCGTGCTGACGCCGCCGTCGCGGAAGAAGCGGTGCATGTCGCCGCAGAGATCGCGCAGCCGCACGCCGGTGTAGCGTTGCGGGCGGCGGCGGAAGAATTCCGGGATGACGTCCTCGATCAGCGCGTTGTCGTCGTGCAGCTTCTTGAAGGCGACGAGCCCGGAGACCAGCGTGCCGGCCTTGCTGGCCTCGACGCCGGGCGTCAGCAGGAAGAGCAGGGAGTTGAGGTCGTTCTTCTCGGCGACGATCTGGTTCTCGCGCAGATACTGCGCCACGACCGGCGCGGGGATGCCGTGATCGGCATAGGCGCCGGTGGCATGGTCGAAGCCCGGCGTCAGCAAGGTGAGCTTGTTCGGGTCGGTCATGGCAAAGCCGGCCGTCAGCTCGGGGAAGCCGTGCCAGGTCTCGCCGGGATTGAGCTGCCAGTAGGATGGCGTGGTCGCGAGCTGGTCGGTCGAGATGGTCTCCCAGGCGACATTGTGCACGCCGTTCTCGCGGGCGGCATCAGGGATCATCACGCGGTCGGGCACGAACGGCTCGAAGAACCAGCGCCGCTCGGGGCGCGTCTCCTTTTCCTCGAACTCGCGCTTCACCGCGCGGATCTTCTTGCGCAGCTCGATGCCGAGCCGGATCGTGTCGTCCCACAACACTTCGCCGGAGCGGCCCTTCATCATCTGCGCGCCGACATCGAGCGAGGCGAAGATCGGATAGAACGGCGAGGTCGAGGCGTGCTGCATGAAGCTTTCGTTGAAGCGGCGGTGCTCGACCCGGCGCTTCTGGCCCTTGATGTGGCGGTCGCGGATATGGATCTGTGAGGCCTGCGAGAAGCTCGCGAGCTGCTTGTGGGTCGATTGGGTGGCAATGATGCCGGGCGCCTCGGGGCCGAGATTGGCGAGCCCCATCGCGAACCGCCCGGCATAGATCGGGTGGAATTTCATGAAGCCGGCCCAGGCCTCGTCGAACAGGATGTAGTCGCAGAGGTGGCCGATCCGCTTCAGGATCATCTCGGCGGAGTGGATGGTGCCGTCATAGGTGCACTGCTCGACCACGGCGACGCGGAACGGGCGCTCCTTCTTCCAGGCGTTCTCGTCCTTGACCAGCGGATGCTTGCGGATGTGGTCGCGCAGCGTGCCCTCGTCGAGCAGATCCCAGCGCATCGGACCGATCAGGCCCCAGGCGTTGCGTACCGTCGGCACATAGACCGGGATGCCGCCGCCGAGCAGCAGCGCGCCGTGATGCGCTGCCTTGTGGTTGTTGCGGTCGAACAGCACGAGGTCGCCGTCGGTGACCAGCGAGCCGAGTGCGACCTTGTTGGAGGTCGAGGTGCCGTTGAGCACGAAATAGGTCTTTTCGGCGCCGAAGATCCGCGCCGCTTCCTTCTGCGCCTTCAGCGCCGGCCCCTCATGGGTGAGGAGGTCGCCGAGGTCGAGCACGGAATTGTCGAGGTCGTCGCGGAACACGGCTTCGCCGAGATGCTCGACGAACACCCGCCCGATCGGGCTGCGGCTGTAGAACACGCCGCCATTGTGGCCCGGGCAGGTCCAGAGCTGGTTGCCTTCCTCGGCATAGTCGACCAGCGCGCCGAAGAACGGCGTCTTCAGGTTCTCGGCATATTGCTTCAGCCTGGAGATCAGGTTCTTGGCGATGAAGGACGGGGTCTCCTCCGACAGGAACACATAGCCGTCGATGAAGTCCAGCACCTCGACCGGTAGGTCCTCGAAGCGCTTGCGGCGGATCAGGAGCAGGATCGGGAAGTCGAGGCCGCGGCGGCGCATCAGATTGATCAGGGCCGCGGTCTTGCCCTCGAGGCCCTTCTTGCCCCAGTCGACCACCATGCAGCCGATCGCGGCATCGGTCTGCACCGCGATCTCGGCGTCTTCCAGCTTGCGGGCGCGCACCACCTCGAAGCCGGAGCGCTCGATCTCAGTGACGATCTGGTTGAAGCGGATGCCTTCGAGGTCGTCGGACTCGAAAACCGGCGCGGCGAACAGAAAGTTGAAGCGTTTGAAATAGTCCATGCGTGTCCCCGAACTGTACCGCTGAACCTGTCTGCACAATTCATGACAAAGAGATGACAATGGGGATAGCAGACTATCAAATGCGATTGGAGCGGCATTTTTCAGCGCACGGCTTGGCCCCGCGGATATTCGAGCTGCACGGCGACCAAATCCGCTGTGCCCGAGCCATCGCGCGCCTCGATCCCGGCAAGCGTCTGGTCGAGCGCATGCGCGGGCGTGGTGCCGACTGCCGGTAGCAGGCGGCCCGCGGGCCAGCTGGTCGCCACGGTTTGCGGATAGATGCGCAGGCCGCTGCGGCTCGTCACCGCGCCGCCGGTGGCGGAGAACGTCGCGGCGTGCGAGCGACAGGTTCGCGACCAGCCGTCCACGACCAGCGCCAGCGAGATCTCGTCGACACCGGGGGAGAGCGCGACGCCGAGCTGCTCCGCGTCGCGCCGGTCTGAATGGGGACCAGCGGCATCCACGACTGACCTATCCGCGTATATCGCTCTCGCGCAGGAAGGCGCGGCTTGTTCAGTAGACGAGACTTGTCCCTGGCGGTTTCTCGAGCGCCGCGGCCAGCGAGCGATATTCGTCGCACGTTGTGCCGCAGATTTCGGCAATCCGGCTCAGATGATATTGGGCGGCATCGCGGTTGCCCTGCTCGATCTGCCACAGGCCGTAGTAGTTCCACGTCAGCACGTGGTTCGGATCGGCCCTCAGCGCACGCTCGTACCAGACCTGCGACTGCTTGTAGTCGCCGAGCTTGCGATAGGAGTAGCCGATCAGGTTGGCGACGTTCGGATGATCATCGTTGCCGAGCGCGTGCAACTGCGCGATCGCGGCGGCATAGTCGTTCTGCTCGTAGATCGTTGCATAGGCAGCGCGATAGCCGTCACGGAATGCCGGATCGTCGAAGCTGGATTGCTTGGCCGGTTTCTTCACCCTGTGCGTGGTCCGTCTGCCCTTCTCCTGGGGATACGACGGCGCAGGAGTGCTGTAGCTCGAGCCGTAGAGTTCACCGCCGCCTGCTCCTCCGCCGCCACCACCGCCGCCGGCAGCGCGGGCAGTCTGCTGTGGCAACATGATGATCGGCGCTGTCAGAAATGCCGCAAGCATTGCGAGCTTCGCCGGTGACTTGATCATGCGCACCTCCCGATTCGACGTGAACAGTCATTGATCTGAAGCACTAACTCCCGATCGCAGCAGGCATTCCTCGCGTTCTGAAAAATATCTGTCGATGCGGCAATCGCACTGTCGCTTCCGGACGTTGCATTTGCGTGCGGGCTGGTCCGCGATCCGACGACGGAACCGAAACTAACTTCGGTGTTAGAATCTGACGTGCAGGGACAAGGACAATTGATGATGCAAACGGACCTCGCCGAGAGTTCAAGGCGCCACGGGCACCAGTCCGTAACGCAGCATGGTTTCCTTCATCTTCGCGGGATCGGGCGCGCCGCCGGTCAGCAGCGCTGCCATCTCCCTGAAGTATTGCGGACCGAGCGCGCCGGGGCTCAGCATGCAGAGACAAGTCGCGGGACCGTTCGAGCGGTTGGTGAAGCGGTGCACGATGCCGCGCTTGATGAACACCATCTCGCCGGTGCCGAGCTCGATGTCCTCGCCGTCGAGCCGCCAGGTCGAGACGCCCGACAGCCCGTAGATCGTCTCGTCCCAGCTCTCATGATAATGCGGGATCGGCATCCGCGCGTTCGGCTGCAACGTCATCTCGAACAGGTCGATGCTGCCGCCGGTCGTCTCCTTGCTGTGCAGGAACTTCAATTGTAGGGCGCCAAGATTGATCAGTTCAGGCATGATGGTCTCGTGCATGGTGATGTGCAGGATATGCGACGGCGCGATCTGACGCCGGCGAGCCGCTCTACTTGGACTCCAGGTGCCACGCACCGTCCCAATCGGCAGCCGGCGGATCGCGCCGGAAGCGTTCAACCCGCGCCTTCAGTGTGATCGACGGTCCGTCGCCCGGTACGGCAGCCAGCGCGGCATCGAACGCGCGCGCCGCGTCGTCCCAGCGGCGCTCGCGATAGGCGGCGAGACCGTCGGCGTAGCGCTGCCGCAGGTCGGTCTGCGCCGGCGTCAACTCATCCTTCTTGCCGATGATCTCGAACACGGCGACCGGCTGGGTCTGGCCGACGGCGACGAGGCGGTCGATCTCGCGCAGCTCGATGGTCGAGGCGCAGGCCGCGGCGGTGGCCTCCGAGATCAGGCTGCGGCTGCCGTAGAACTTGTTGGCGCCTTCCAGCCGCGAGGCGAGGTTCACGGTATCGCCGAGCACCGTGTAGCTCATCATGAATTCGGAGCCGATGCTGCCGACCAGCGCTTCGCCGGTGGCGATGCCGATCCGGATGTCGCAGTCGGCCGGGATCGCGCGCACGCCGAGCAGCTCGGGCAGATCCTTGCGGAGCTGGTTGACCTGGCCGATCATGTCGATGGCGGCAAGCGCAGCCAGATGGGTCTGCTCGGCCTCCTCGACGAAGGGCGCCCCCCAATAGGCCATGATGGCGTCGCCGATATACTTGTCGATGATGCCGCGATGGGTGTGGACCGGCGCCGACATCGTCGACAAATAGAGGTTCATGATCTTGACCAGGCCGCGCGGCGTCACGCCTTCGCTCAGGCTGGTGAAGCCCTTCATGTCGCAGAACATCACCGTCATGATGCGGCGCTGTCCTTCGGTTGCGGCGATTGCCGGCTGCTCGAGCAGGCCCTCGGCGATCCGCGGATTGATGTAGCGGCCGAATGTCTCGCGGATACGCTGGTTGTGACGCAGCGTCTCGATCATGCGGTTGAAGGCGGCCGACAGCTGGCCGATCTCGTCCTGGGTCGTGATGGCGATGCTGCCGTCGAGGCGGCCGGCCTCGACCTCGCGGGTGCCCTCCAGGAGGCGCATCACCGGGCGCGTGATGCCGCTGCCGACCAGCATCGCGAATACGAAGCCGAGGATCGCGGCGATGGCGGTGACGACGCCGGAGATGATGATCGCCCGCTGCTGCGCGCCGGTCACCTTCGCCGCGGCCGAGCCGACCTGCGCCAGCATGTCGGCACGGATGCCTTCGATCCTGGTGTTGAATTCGTCGCGCAGGGCGTCGGCGCGGAGCGTGGTCTGTCGCGCGGCCGCGAAATCCTTGCTGTCGAGCTGGCCGAGCAGCGTCTTGTTCTCGGCGTTCAGGCGCATCAAGAGGTCGTTGACGGCGTTGTCGATGCGGTCGTCGAGCCGTCCGAGCGCGGCATTGTCTGAGGGCGTCGAGGGATCGGCGATGATCGAGGCGATCAGCACGCGCGCGGCGTCGGCCTCGCGCTTGATCAGCGGCTCGACTTCGTCGAAAGTCTTGCGCGCCGCATCGTAGCCTGCGTCTTCGCCCGGCGGCTGCATCTTCGCCATCATCATCCGGCGCATCGCCAGCGACCGCTCCAGTGCGCGGATGTTGACGCGGGCGAGATGGCCGTAGGCGGGGATGTAGCGATTGGTGAGTTCATCGAGGAGGTGGCCGACCTGGCTCGCCATCACCATGGAGAGCAGCGAGGTGATCACCGCGAGGATGATGAGTCCCGTGGCGATGCCGACGATCTTCTGCCTGATCGAATTTCGAAACATGCCGAGCCCCGCCGCGGCTGCAATAAGCGGGTCAATCCCGCCATGGCGGCGAACCAGCTAATAGAGTTCCACGGCCTGCGGTGCAAGCGACCGGTGCCTTCCATCGCGTCGCCAAACCGGAGTCGGGGGCTAGCGCAGCCCTTCGTAGACCATCAGGCCGCGCGCGATCGCGAGCTTGCGCAAGGTCCGCGGCACGAATCGCTCCTGGGGATGCAGGTAACGCCACGAGGTCAGGACCAGGTCGTGGAGCCTGGTGACGTCGTCCTCGAACGGGGCGAGCAGGCCGGTGAGGCTCGCCGGCATGTGGACGCGGGCGGTGAAGGGCAGCAGCAGCAATTCAAGGTGCGCCTTGGATCCGGTCTCGGCGGTGGCGCTGATGCCGGCGATGGCCGGCAGGGTCTCTTCGACCACGCAGGTGATGATCTCTTCGATCTCGCCGCGGCTTTCGTCGGTGAACAGGGCGGAAAAGCTGCGGTTCTTCAGGTCGCAGCCGAGCAGGGCGGAGATGCGGGTGCCGGCGACGCGGAACGGGAAGCGGGTTTCGCCGTCATAGGACAGCACGAAGATGTCGGACAGCAGCTCGCGCACCGCGGACGGCTCGAACTCGCTCCGGTCGGGTGCACGCGCGGTGCCGCGCTTCGCATTCCAATAGGCGAAGAATTCGCGGCTGGAGCTGTGTTTCATCTAAAGAACCTTGCCCGGCACCTGTCTCGGCGGGACACATCTGTCCCGGTTTTGCTCAGAAGCCTTCCCTTGTCTGTTGTGCAGGGAAGGCTGTGCAGCGTCCATGCCGCGGCCGTGGTTTGGGCGTCTTATAGGCAGCTTTGTGTTGTTAACGTAAATTTAACTATGTCCTTGGCGTCGGCGGGCGGCCCGCATAGGGTCCGTGCGTTCCCGTTCGCCGGCTGCCCCAAGCGCCGGCGTGGTTGGTACACAGGTGGCGTCAAACAGTTTGGTCGCCGTGCGGGGAGGGGTGGGGATGTTCTCCCGATCCTCTCGGGGCACGCGAAGGCCAACCGATCAGGGAGGGTGTTCTCAGCGCCCTCCCTTTTCTTTTTTCTCGATTCCGGTGCCGAGCGACACCCGGTGTCCGATTTCGGGATTGTGCACTTGCACAGGGGTGTGAAAGCCGCCTATCTCTGATCCACAGCCGCTTTCGAGGTCGCCGACCCCTTGGACTCCTATCCCGAATCCCCGCTCGCGCCGCCGCCGGAGGCGCCGCGCGAGCCGATCCTGACCTTGCCGCGGGCGCTCACCGCCTACATCCTCCTGATCGCGGTGATCCATCTGCGGGTATTGCTGCCGCCGGAGCTGGAGAACTGGACCGTCGACGTCTTCGGCTTCATCCCGAAGCGCTACGATTCGACGCTGCTCGACATCACCTTCCCGGGCGGGGACGGCGCCAAGGTCTGGACCTTCGTCACCTATTCGCTGCTGCACGCCAACCTCACCCATATCGGCTTCAACGTGTTGTGGCTGTTGCCATTCGGCAGCGCGCTGGCGCGGCGCTTCGGCGCGGTGCGCTTCTTCGTCTTCATGGCGGTGACGGCGGCCGCAGGCGCGCTCGCGCATCTGTTGACCCACGAGCACGCGATCGCGCCGATGATCGGCGCATCGGCGTCGGTGTCGGGGACGATGGCGGCGGCAATCCGTTTCGCCTTCGTGAAGGGCAGCTTCCTGTCGTTCAGTCGGGGCGATGCCGAGGCAGCCGCCAAAGTGCCGGCGCTGTCGCTGTGGCGGGCGCTGCGCAACGGACGGGTGCTCGCCTTCCTGGCGATCTGGTTTGGCGTCAATATCCTGTTCGGCGCCACCTCGTTGTCGCTCGGCGGCGAGGAGGCGAGCGTCGCCTGGCAGGCGCATATCGGCGGCTTCCTCGCCGGGCTGCTGCTGTTCTCGCTGTTCGATCCGATACCGCGTGCGCGAGACGATGCTGCAGATGCGTCGTCCATGGACCAGTCAGGCCGCGCCTGATCGCCGCTTGCGGCTCGGTTCGAATTCCTCCATCATCTTTGCGACACAGAAACAAAGCGGGCCGGCAAAATCGAGCCCAGCTACCGACCGCGCCCCGGAACCGAAATCGGCGCGGAACTGTTGATTGAAGACTCTGGCGAACAGGCGCGATCCCGCTCAAGCGGGGCGCGGACGGATTCAGGGAGGCGACAATGACGGTACGTTCCATTCTCGATGCAAAGGGCCATCAGGTCATGAGCGTCGCGCCCGGCGCGAAGCTTTCGGCTGCGGTGAAGCTGCTCGGCGAGCGCAAGATCGGCGCCGTGCTGGTGATGGAGCAGGGCCGGATGGAGGGCATCCTGTCGGAGCGCGACATCGTGCGCGTGCTCTCGGAGCGCGGCGCGGGCGCGCTGGACGAGCCGGTGAGCGCGGTCATGACCAGGAAGGTCGTGAGCTGCCGGCAGTCCGATACGGTCAGCGCGCTGATGGAAATGATGACCACCGGAAAATTCCGCCATCTGCCTGTCGTCGAGGACGGCAAGGTGGTCGGGCTGATCTCGATCGGCGACATCGTCAAGAGCCGCGTGCAGGAATATGAGCGCGAGCAGGAGGCGCTGCGCGACTACATCAAGACCGCCTGAGCGCTATTTCCCGGTGGTGCCCGCGCCGGTCGACGGCGGCACCAGGATTTCGATCGCTTCCTCGATCGCGCCGATGGCGCGTTCGGCTGCGCGGATGCCGTGCGCGATCAGCTCGTCGGCACGGTGGAAGTCGAACCAGCCGATCTGGCCGACCCGCGGCGAGATCAGCATGTCAGGCGGATCGCCGGCGAGGCGCGCACGGGTGATGCGGTCCTGCATGATATTGAAGGCGTCGACCATGACGCTGGAGATGCCGGGGCGGCTGGCGCTGCCGAAAAACTCCCGTTTCACGGTACGTTCGGCGGAGAAGAAGCGGCCAAACCGCCGCTTCGGAGGTTCCGGCTCGATGTCCGCCTCGGCGGTCACCGCGACCGTCACCTCGGGCGCGGCCGATGGCCCGTGATTATAGATCGTGGTCGAGTGCGCGAACACGTCGCTGGAGAGGTTCGCCGCGATGACGATTTCGGCGCCGAGCGCGCGGGCGGCCGAAACCGGCACCGGGTTGACCAGCGCGCCGTCAACCAGCCAGCGGTCGCCGATCAGCACCGGCGCGAAGATGCCGGGCAGGGCGTAGGAGGCGCGCATGGCGTCGACCACGCGGCCCTGGGTCAGCCAGATCTCGTGCCCGGTGCGGACCTCGGTCGCGACGCTGGCGAATTTGACCGTGAGGTCCTCGATAATGACCTGGCCGAGCGCGGCTTCGATCTCGGCGGCCAGCTTGGTGCCGCCGATCAGGCCCGAGCCGTTGAGGCGGATGTCGAGGTAGCCGAGCACGCTGCGCGGCTGCAGGCTGCGGGCCCACTGTTCCAGCGTGTCGATATGGCCGGCCGCATAGGCGCCGCCGACCACGGAGCCGATCGAGGTGCCGACCACGACGTTGGGGACGATGCCGTGGGCAAGCAGGGTCTTGATGATCCCGATATGGGCGAAACCGCGCGCGGCGCCGCCGCCGAGCGCAAGCCCGATCACCGGCCGGCGAACCGTTCCCAGTCCGACCTTGTCGGGCCCGTCGGAGCTCTTGTGGCCGCGGCCCATCCAGCTATCCAACACGACAAATCTCCTGCCAGCACGAGACTAGGCTGCGCGGCATGGCTGCGCCAGCGTCGTCCGTGTTCATGGTTATTCCCGAGAGGCATGATTCATGCCCGGTCCGACCGCGGTAGGCAGGGATTGTGACTGGACCGCGACGATACGGCTAACATCGGGGTGAACGGCCGGTTCCAATTGGGGTGACACCCCGCCAGGACTGTGACGAAGCTTCGACGAAGGCTTGAATTTGCCGCGTTTTCGTTGAAAAGCATTGACATGACTACGAGGGGCAACGGCATCGGCGGATGCGGGCGGGGCATGCGGCTCCTTCCGCTATTTGCGCTTGCGGCATTTTTGCTCGCCCTAACCCCCACGTCCGGCTCTGCGCAGTTCTTCAGCGACCGGCCGCCGCCGATCCCGCCAGCCTCGGTGCCGGACGTGCCGTCCGGCCCGGCGCTCAATCTGGCGCCGCCGTCCGGGTCCGGATCGGGGCCCGTGCTGCCCGGCCCGCTGAACCAGCCGACCATCGTCCAGCCGTCGATTGCGACCGTGCCCCCGGTGACGCCGCCGCCCGGCTCGCCGACCGCGGGGCAGGCGGTGCTGTCGCTGACGGCGCGGTACGGCAAGGATCTGCCGGTGATCAATGGCGGGCTGGTGTGGCGGGTGTTCGCCGACAAGCCGGATGACAACGGCACCTACAAGCTGATCCGCGAGGAACGCGGCGCGACGCCCAACGTGGTGCTGCCGCCAGGCAACTACGTCGTCCATGTCGCGCTCGGCCTCGTCAGTGCGGTGCGCGCCGTCAGCCTGAAATCGGAGACCGACCGCGAGTCGTTCGTGCTGCCGGCCGGCGGGCTGCGGATCGAAGGCCGGGTCGGCTCGAGCAAGATCCCGGCCAACCAGATTTCGTTCGCGATCTACAAGGGCAGTCAGTTCGACGGCTCGGACCGCGGACCCCTGGTGCCGAACGTATCGGCCGGCGACGTCGCGCTGCTGCCGGAGGGCACCTACTACATCGTCTCCAACTATGGCGACGCCAACTCGGTGGTGCGCTCCGACATTCGCGTCGCGGCGGGCAAGCTGACCGACGTCACCGTCACCCATCGCGCAGCCGTCATCACGCTCAAGCTGGTCAGCGAGAAGGGCGGCGAGGCGCTCGCCAACACCGCGTGGTCGGTGATCACGCCGGGCGGCGACGTGATCAAGGAATCGATCGGCGCGTTCCCGCGCGTCGTGCTCTCCGAAGGCGAGTATCGTGCGATCGCCAAGAACGAGGGCAAGGTGTTCGAGCGCCCGTTCAACGTCGTCAACGGCGTCGACGGCGAAGTCGAGGTCGTGGCGCGCTGACTCCTGACCGAATTGCATTTCACGCAACTGTCATAGTCTCTAACACGAACTAACCATCGCGCGAATTTGTGCTGTCATAATCGCTGGCGGCGACGCACCGCATCGCCATTTTTACATGACGTTAAGCTGCGGCATGACTTGGATGCCACGGGGATTTTTGCTTGGGCATGATCCTTTCGGAAAGCCGCTTCGCACTTTTCCGGGTCATGCCTAGCGTTCGCGTCAACGGGGCGTGCCGTGGTGATGGCCAACAAGAAATCAGCAAAGATATCGGCCAAGTTCAATTCCGAGATGTTCGCCGACGTTCCGGTTCTGCAGCGCAAGTGGCAGGCAGCGGTTCGTCCCGGTGAACGGCTGCCGCATTACGAAGACGTGATGCTCGGCAGCCTTGGCCGGCTTGCGGACCATATCGTGCTGTTGCGCGACGTCGACGGCGTGCTGTGCGCGTCGCACACCGGCCGTTACGTCCAGACCTGGCTGAATGACGAGCGTTGGGACATTCCGCTCAGCGCGCTGCCGCCGGACTGCGCGACGGCGTTGACCGAAGCTGCCGCCAACGCGCGCGAGAACTGCCGGCCCTATCTGGCGTCGGCGCATTGCGTGCGCGACGGCCTGGTGCGGACCTTCGATGTGCTGGCGCTGCCGACGCGGTCGCGCTGGGGCGGCATCCTGGTCGGTGTCTATGTCAACGAGCGCAACGACCAGTACAATCTGCTGGATACGATTTTCTCGGCCACCGACGAGGGCGTGCTGTCGCTCGCCGCGATCCGCGATGCGCGGGGCGAGGCGGCCGATTTCCAGATCGTGCATCTCAACCAGGGCGCAGCCAGGCTCCTGATGCAGCCGGCAACCGAATTGCTGTGGCGTCGGCTCAGCGCCGGCGGCAATCCGCTCGCGGCGCCGCCGGTGATGAATCGCCTGCGCGGCTTCGTCGGCAGCGGTCCTGGCGGCCAGTTCGAGATCGACAGCGGCGATCGCTGCCTGCGGCTCGGCGTCACGGCGTTCGGCGACATGCTGTCGCTGACCGTCTCCGATGTCACCGCGTTGAAGCAGCGCGAGGTGTCGTTCCGCCTGCTGTTCGAGAACAACCCGATGCCGATGTGGGTGTTCGACGCCGGCACGATGGAATTCCTCAGCGTCAACGACGCCGCCGTTCAGCACTACGGGTACAGCCGCGAGCGATTTCTCGGCATGACGCTGCGCGAGATCTGGCCGGAGGACGAGCGGGGCGTGCACAGCGCCGCCTTGCGCGAGATCGGCGACGTCTATCAATCGAGCCGCGACTGGCGCCACATCAGGGCCGACGGCACCGAGATCCATGTACTGACGTTCGGACGCAAGGTGGCGTTCGAGGGCCGCGACGGCTACCTGGTCGCGGTGGTCGACATCACCGAACGCCGTGCCGCCGAAGCACGGATCGCGCACATGGCGCACCATGACGGTCTCACCAACCTGCCGAACCGGGACTTCTACCAGGAGCGTCTGCGCGAGGCGCTGGAGCGCGGCCGAAGCGGCAACAAGCGGGTCGCGGTGATGTGCATCGATCTCGACCTGTTCAAGAACGTCAACGATTCCTTCGGGCATCCGATGGGCGACCGGCTGCTCAAGCTGGTGGCGGAACGGCTGCGCGAGGTCGTCCGCGACGACAATGTCGCGGCCCGCCTCGGCGGCGACGAGTTCGCGATCGTGCTTGCCGCCGACGTCTCGCCGAACGAGGCGAGCGCTTTCGCCGAACGGCTGATCGATGCTCTGAGCGCGCCTTACCAAATCGACGGGCTCGAAGTCGTGGTCGGCGCCAGCGTCGGGATCGCATTGTCGCCGGGCGATGGCACGACGTCGGAGGAATTGATGCGCAATGCCGACATGGCGCTGTATCGCGCCAAGTCCGAGGGCGGCGGCGTGCATCGCTTCTTCGAGCCGGAGATGGATCTGCAGGCGCAGAAGCGCCGCGACATGGAGCGCGATTTGCGCGCGGCCTTCAGCAACGGCGAATTCGAGCTGCACTATCAGCCGCTGGTCGACATCGCGGCCAATCGTATTTCGGGCTTCGAGTCGCTGCTGCGCTGGCGGCACCCGCAGAAGGGCATGATTTCGCCCGCGGAATTCATCCCGGTCGCCGAAGACATCGGCCTGATCGTCGCGCTCGGCGAATGGGTGCTGCGTGAAGCCTGCGCCGAGGCGATGAAATGGCCGGCCGACGTGAAGGTCGCGGTCAATCTGTCGCCGGTGCAGTTCCGCAGCCGCAATCTGGTCCAGGCCGTGATCTCCGCACTGGCGCATTCCGGCTTGCCGGCGCGGCGGCTCGAGCTCGAGATCACCGAATCGGTGTTCCTCGCGGAGACCGAAGCCAATCTTGCGATCCTGCATCAGCTGCGCGAGCTCGGCGTCAGCATCTCGATGGACGATTTCGGCACCGGCTATTCCAGCCTGAGCTATCTGCGCAGCTTCCCGTTCGACAAGATCAAGATCGACCGCTCGTTCGTGAAGGACCTGGCGCGGCGCGCCGATTGCCTCGCGATCGTGCGCGCGATCTCCGGCCTCGGCCGCAGCCTCAAGATCACCACGACCGCGGAAGGGGTCGAGACGACAGACCAGCTCGACTGGCTGCGCGCCGAAGGCTGCAACGAGGTGCAGGGTTTCCTGTTCAGCGCGGCCAAACCGGGAAGTGAGATCGCGGGGTTGCTGAGCAAGTTTGCGGAACGCGCGTCGAAGGCCGCGTAGCCCATCTTGCTCGGAGGTCACCCGGGCATCATCAAACCAGCGCGTCGCCGATCGCGCAGATCAGAGCGACATACCGGCTGACAGCGGTCGGGCGGAGATATTGCCGCGCGCTGCCATCCGCTCTCATTTCCACTCGCGGTGTAGCTGAGCGCGCCGGCATTCCTGAGTCAGGCCCGGATCACAGCGTGGCCGTTTGGTTACATTCAGACAAAAAGTAGCTCTGTGCGCTGGGTGAGAAGACGCAGTGCGCGGGCTGAGAAGACGCGCGCTCGAAAGCCTGCGACATGAAAGACGGAGTCTGCGTCCGGCGCCATCATATCGCTTGAAATCAATTTGCAGCAGGCAGTTCGCAGGGGCCGCCGACGATCGGCCTCGATTGAGGGTGGCGCCCGTGGGGCGGACGAACCAATGCATGGAAATCAATTTGCGCGGGCGGCCGGCACAGTGAGAAGCAAGTTTTGGTTCGCGACGGCGCTGGTCGTCGCTGTCTGTCTCGGGACGGTGACCGCGGCGCAAGCGCAGTTCGTCGTCACCACCACCGCCGATAGCGGTCCGGGCTCGCTGCGCGATGCCATCAATCAGGCCAACGTCGCAGGTGGAACGATCACGTTCAACCTGCCGGCAAACTCGACGATTGCAACCAGCGCCGCCAATGGCGCGCTGCCGCCCATCAATAACAACGTCACGATCGATGGCTCGGGATCGAGCGGCCTCGTCATCAGCGGCGGCAACGCCAATCGCGTGTTCTTCGTGCTCTCAGGCACGGTCGCGATTTCGAACCTCACGATTGCCAACGGCAGTGCCCAGGGCGGCGCCGGCGGCGGATCCAGAAGCGCCCCCGGCGGCGGCGGTCTGGGCGCCGGTGGTGCGATCTTTGTCAACGCCGGCTCGACGACCGTCAGCAACGTGACGTTCAGCAACAACACCGCCACGGGCGGCGTCGCTGGCGGTTCTGTGGTGCATAAGGGTACGTCCGGCGGCGGCGGCGGTGGTGGTCTGGGTGGCAGTGGCGGGGGCGGCGGTCAGGATGCCGGTGGCGGTGGCGGTGGTTACAGCGGCGGCGGCGGTGGCGGCGGCGGATCCAATGACGGATCGACATTCCTGACCGGCGGTGCTGGCGGCAGCGGGACCGGTGGTGGCGGTGGTAAGGGAAGTGACGGGACCAGCGGCGGGGGCGCCGGACAAAATGGCAGCAACGGCGGAGCAGGCGGTGCAGGAAGCACGGGTGCTGGAGGATTCTCGACCGGCGGCGGCGGCGGTGGCGGCGGCATCAACGGCGGCAACGGCGGCAACGGCAGCACCTCGAATGTCAACGGCGGCGGGGGCGGCGGGGGCGGCGGATTGACCGGCGGTACCGGTGGTGTCGGCGGTTCGCAGCCGGGCAGTCCGAACGGAACGAACGGCACGTTAGGCGGCGGTGGTGGAGGCGCGGCTGCTGATAGCTCCACGGCCGGCAAAGGCGGTGATTTCGGCGGTGGCGGCGGTAGTGTCAACTTCGGCGGCGCGGGATCCGGCGGCTATGGTGGTGGCGGCGGCGGCAGCGGTTACTTGAGCTCGTCGGCCGGAAATGGCGGCTTTGGCGGCGGCGGCGGGGCCGGCAGCAACTTTAGCACTGCCGGATCCGGCGGCATCGGCGGTGGAAATGGCGGGACTGGTGGCGCCGGCGGTGGCGCAGCGTTCGGCGGCGCTGTGTTCGTCCGTGCCGGCGCCTCGCTGACCGTGGGTGACGGCACGTTCGGGAGCAGCGTCGTCACCGGAGGCGCGGGCACCAACGCGGGCGCGGCGGCCGGCTCGGATCTGTTTTTGACCAGCGGCACGACGACCACGTTCAATCCGACCGGCACGCTTACGCTCAACGGCACGATCGCCGACGACAGCACCGCGAGCCTTCCGACGGGCCAGGGTTATACCGGCGGTGCCGGCACCGGCGCGGCGGTCGCCATCTCGGGCGGCACGGTCATCATGACCGGCGCGAATACTTATAGTGGCGGCACCACGATCAACAGCGGCACCTTGCAGCTCGGCAACGGCGGCACGACGGGTTCGATCATCGGCGACGTCGCCAACAATGGTAAGCTTGCATTCGATCGGTCCAACACCATCGCGTTCAGCGGCACGATCAGCGGCAACGGCAAGGTGGCGCAGATCGGCAGCGGCACGCTCAGCCTCTCGGCTGCCAATACCTATTCGGGCGGCACGACGCTGTCGGCTGGCATCACCCAGGTCAATGCATCCTCGACCGGCGCTCCGGGCGCCGTCACCTCCGGTCCGCTCGGCACCGGCGTCGTGACGTTCGATGGGGGTACGCTGCAGGCCGGTGGCGCCTACACCATCGCCAATACCGCGGCGATCAACATCACCGGCGGCACGATCGATGCCAACGGATTTGCCTTCACCTACTCGGGCGTCATCGGCAACGGCAACGGCACCACCGGTGGCCTGACGATCGCCAATACCGGCGGCAACGCCGGCGGATCCGTGACGCTGGCCAATACGGAGACCTACACCGGCCGGACAACCATCAACAGGGCGGCGACGTTGAACCTTGGCGTCGGCAACGCGATCGCGGCATCGAGCGGTGTTGTCGTCAACGGGACGCTCAACCTCGGCGGTTCCGACCAGCGGATCGCAGCGCTGAGCGGGACCGGTACGGTGACGAACGTCACCAACTCGAATGTCCTGACCGTCGCGGGCGGTACTGCCTCGACCTTCTCGGGCGCGATTACCGACGGCAGCGGCAAGACCGCGCTCTCGCTCGTCAACGCGAACACTGCGCTGACGCTGAGTGGCGCCAACACCTACTCCGGGGGCACGACAGTTGGCGACGGCGTGAGTGCCAGCTCGCTGATCGGCGGTGCGGCGAACGCGTTCAGCGCCAATTCATCGGTGACGGTGAGGTCCGCCAGCAATCTCGATCTCGGCGGCTTCAACCAGCAGATCGCGGGGCTGTCCGGCAGCGGCACCGTCACCAACAACGGCGCGGCTGCGGTATTGACGGTCAACAATCAGGGCGGCAGCGCGACGACGTTCGATGGCACCATCAAGGACGGCACCGGCGCGACGGGACTGGCGCTCAGCGGCAGCCAGACCAAGCTGACGCTGACCGGCACCAACACATACTCCGGCGGGACCACGATCAACGCGGGCACGCTGGCGCTGTCGGGAACAGGCTCGATCGCAGCATCGAGCGCGGTCAATCTCGCGACCGGAGCGACCTTCGACATCTCGCAGACTTCTGCCGGCGCGTCGATCACAACGCTCGCCAATACGGGTACGGGGCAGACGGGGACGGTGTCGCTTGGCGCCCGGACGCTGACCATCACGGCGGGTTCGACATCATTTGCGGGCGTGATCCAGGACGGCGGTATCCAGAATGATGCCGGCGGTGCGCTGAAGATCACCGGAGGGTCGCTGACGCTGACGGGCGCGAACACCTATACCGGCGGTACGCAACTGAACGCCGGTACGCTCACGGCCGGGAACAATTCCGCATTGGGTACCGGCACCCTGGCGATGGCGGCGGGTACGACGCTCGGATTTGCCAACACCGGCAATTACGCGATCGCCAATGCGATCACGGTCTCCGGCGATGCAACATTCCTCGCGTCGGCCGGGACGGCGCAGACGCTTTCCGGAATTATCTCCGATGCGACGGGCGGTGCTCCAGCCGGAGCGGTTGTTGTCAATGGTGGCGGCACGCTGGTGCTGTCCGGCGCCAACACTTATTCCGGCGGCACCACGCTGTCGCAGGGGACGCTGGTGGTGCGGGGCGCGTCCGTATTCACCAACGTCAACATTCCCTCGAGCCAGACGGCCTCGGCGATCGGTCTGGGGACGCTGACATTCAACGGCGGCACGCTTGCGGCCGGGCCCTTGCTCGATCGCTCCTTTGCCAACGCCGTCGAGATCACCGGCAGGGGTGGCACGATCGACGATGCCGGCGGCCTCATTCGCTTGTTCGGTACGATCTCGGATGAGGCCTCGTCGCGAGGCGGCACGCTGACATTGATGAGCAGCAATCCGCGTGCTTTCGCGGAAGGCATTTTGCTGGGCGGCGTCAGCACGTATTCCGGCACGACGAACATCGCGTCGGGCACCGTCATCGCGCAATCATCGACGGGCCTCTCGCGCAACTCGGCCTTCCTGATCAATGCAGGCGCGACGCTCGATCTGTCGGGCTACAGCAACTCGGTCGCCTCGCTTGCGGATGGAAGCAACGGGGGTGGTATCGTCAGGAATGCCGCGGCGAGCGGCACGGCGACGCTGACGATCACGGGTGTGAACGGCGGGTCGACCACGTTCTCCGGCGCGATCCAGAACGGTGGGGGAGGCGAAGGCGGCGCGGCCGGCTCCAAGCTGGCATTGGTCAAGAACGGCAACAGCACGCAGATCCTGACCGGCACCAACAGCTATCTCGGCGCGACGACGGTGAACGGCGGCACGCTGGAGATCGGCAATGGCGGCGCGATCACGCGCAGCGCCTCGCTCACCAACGCTGCGAACTTCGTCGTCGATAGCGGCGGCGCAGCGACATTCGGCTCAGTCACCAACACGGCGACCGGCAAGATCATCGTCGCGGCAGGCGGCACGCTGCATGACGACCTCACCAACGCAGGCACGGTGATCAACAATGGCACCTATGTTGCCAACGTCGCCGGCAACAGCGGCACGATCGCCAACAACGGGATCTGGACCGGGACCATCACGACCGCGGGCACCCTCATCAATGGGACGGGTGCGACCGTATCAGGCCTGGTGACCAACAGCGGCACGGCGAGCAATGCCGGCACGCTCAACGGAGGCCTGACGAACACTGCTGGCACCTTCAACAACACCGGCACGATCAACGGCACCACGACGATCTCGGGCGGTGCATTGTTCGGCACCGGTGCAGTCGCAAACCTCAGCGTCGGCACTGCCGCCATCTTCGCAGCGGGCAACGGCACCGCGGGATCGTCGATGACGGTCAACGGCAGTCTCGCATTCTCGTCGGGGGCGTTCTATCAGGTGGCGATCAATCCGACGACCGCATCCTTCGTGAACGCGACGGGATCGGCCACCCTGGGCGGCGGCTCGGTGCAGGCGTTCTTCTCGTCAGGCACCTATGTCAACAAGCAATACACCATCGTCTCGGCCGCAGGCGGCGTCAGCGGCACGTTCAACACGCTGGCCAACACCAACCTGCCGTCCGGCTTCACCTCGACGCTGAGCTACGATCCGACGCACGCCTATCTCAACCTCGCGCTTGTCTTCACGCCGCCAGGCGGCGGGCTCAACATCAACCAGCGCAATGTCAGCAACGCCATCGTCAATTCCTTCAACAGCACCGGCACGGTACCGGTCGCGTTCGGCGCGCTGACGCCGACCGGCCTGACGCAGGTCTCAGGCGAACTCGCGACGTCGACACAGCAGACCACGTTCAAGGCCATGGACCTGTTCATGGGGCTCTTGACCGACCCCGTCATGAACCGGACCGGTGGCGGAGGCTCGCCGGACGCGTCGGGTTACGCGGACGACGGTAATGGCAGCGCCTATGCCGCGACAAGTCAGAGCAATGCGTTCGCGATGTTCGCCAAGGCGCCGCCGGCGGCGTTCCAGCAACGCTGGAGCGTGTGGGCGGCCGGCTTCGGCGGTTCGCAATCGACCAGCGGCAATGCGGTGGTCGGATCGAACGCCACGACCAGCAGCGTCTACGGCACCGCCGTCGGCGCGGATTATCTGTTCTCGCCGAATACGGTCGCCGGCTTTGCCATCGCAGGCGGCGGTACGAGCTTCGGCGTGAGCGGCCTCGGCAGTGGACGCTCCGATCTGTTCCAGGCCGGTGCCTACGTTCGCCACACCGAAGGCAATGCCTACATCACGGCGGCGCTGGCCTACGGCTGGCAGGACATCACGACCGATCGCACGGTGCCCGTCGTGGGGCTCGATCATCTCCGGGCCGAGTTCAACGCCAATGCCTATTCCGGCCGCGTCGAAGGCGGCTATCGCTTCGCCATGCCGTGGATGGGCATCACGCCCTATGCGGCCGGCCAGTTCACGACTCTCAACTTGCCGAGCTATGCCGAGCAGACGATCTCCGGGCTGCCGACCTTTGCGCTCGGCTATGCCGGCAAGAGCGTCACCGACCCGCGCAGCGAACTCGGCTTCCGCACCGACAATTCGTTCGCGGTGCAGGATGGCCTGCTCACACTGCGCACGCGGTTCGCCTGGGCGCATGATTACGCTCCGAACCGCACGATGGCAGCGACGTTCCAGACGCTGCCGGCCTCGTCCTTTGTCGTCAACGGCGCCGCGCAGGCGACGGACTCGGCGCTGACGACAGCCTCGGTCGAGATGAAGTGGCGCAACGGCTGGTCGGCGGCAGCGACCTTCGAGGGCGAGTTCTCGAATGTGACCAACAGCTACGCCGGCAAGGGCGTCGTGCGCTACGCCTGGTGATGTCTGCTAGCGGCCTATTGCGTCGTTAAGGCTGCGTTGCAGATTTGGTCACTGCCGGTGCATGCGGGCTCCAGCAGGCGGCCCGCCGACGAGTTCACGGGGGCACGACCGCTGCTAGAACCGCGTCACGATATCGGTCAGCGCCGGGCGCGGGCGATCCTCGCTCGGCTTGGTCGGCGTGCCGATATGAATGAGGCCGGCGAGCTTCTCGTCCGGCTTCAGGCCGAGGCCGTCGAGCACGTCGCGGTCGAAGGCGAACCAGCCGGTCAGCCAGCAGGCGCCGTAGCCGAGCGCGGTCGCCGCGGTGACGATGTTCATGGCGCTCGCGCCGGCCGACAGCTCCTGCTCCCACGGCGGCACCTTCGGGTGCGGCTTGGTGAAGGAGACCACGCCGATCACCAGCGGTGCGTCGGTCAGGCGCTTCTTCTCGACCTCGATATCGGCGGCCGGCGCGCCGGGATTCTTGCGGGCGAAGACCTTGGCGATCACGTCGCCGGCGCGGGCGCGGGCGTCACCCTCGAACACGATGAAGCGCCAGGGCGCCAGCTTGCCGTGGTCGGGCACGCGCGCGCCGATGGTCAAAATGGTCTCGAGCTCGGCCGCGGACGGGCCCGGGCCCGTCATCTCGCGCGGTTTCATCGAGCGGCGTGTCTTCAGGAGTTCAATAGCATCGGGCACGGAAATGTCCTTCAGGAGGAGTCGTGCCCCCAAGATGGGGGCACGACGAAGCCGGCGAAAGCCAGTTTAGACCGATTGTGAAGATCAGGCGACGGATCGCGCCTGCTTCACGTCCGGCGGCGTCGCCTCATCGACCAGCGCGGCGATCGCCTCGTCGGTCGGCATCACGGTTTGCCGCTCGCTGCCGAGGCGGCGGACCGAGACCGAATGGGTCTCGGCCTCCTTCTTGCCGACGACGAGCAGGGCCGGGATCTTGGCCAGCGAGTGCTCGCGGACCTTGTAGTTGATCTTCTCGTTGCGCAGATCAATCTCGACCCGGAGGCCGGCGCGGCGCGCCGCGGCCGCCACCACCTTGGCATATTCGTCGCCTTCGGAGGTGATGGTCGTGACCACGAGTTGCGTCGGCGCCAGCCAGAGCGGGAAGTTGCCGGCGTAGTGCTCGATCAGGATGCCGATGAAGCGCTCCATCGAGCCGCAGATCGCACGGTGCACCATGACAGGCGCTTTCTTCGAGCCGTCGTGATCGATGTAGAACGCACCGAACCGCTCCGGCAGGTTGAAGTCGACCTGGGTGGTGCCGCACTGCCAGTCGCGGCCGATGGCGTCGCGCAGAACGTATTCGAACTTCGGCCCGTAGAACGCGCCTTCGCCGGGATTGATCTCGGTTCGGATCCGGTTGCTGCCCTTGGCCTTGATCTCCGACAGCACGGTCGCCATCACCCGCTCGGCGTGGTCCCACATCTCGTCGGTGCCGACCCGCTTCTCCGGTCGCGTCGAGAGCTTGACCGTGAGCTCGCCGTCAAAGCCGAAATCGGCGTAGGTCGACAGGATCAGGTCGTTGATCTTGAGGCACTCTTCGGCGAGCTGCTGTTCGGTGCAGAACACGTGGGCGTCGTCCTGGGTGAAGCCGCGCACCCGCATCAGGCCGTGCATCGCGCCCGACGGCTCGTAGCGATGCACGACGCCGAACTCGGCGAGGCGCAGCGGCAGGTCGCGATAGCTCTTCAGCCCGTGCTTGAAGATCTGCACGTGGCCCGGGCAGTTCATCGGCTTCAGCGCAAACCAGCGCTTGTCCTCGGCCTCGTCGCCGGCGGACTGCGCCGCGAACATGTTCTCGCGGTACCAGTCCCAATGGCCCGAGGTCTCCCACAGCACCTTGTCGAGGATCTGCGGCGCGTTGACCTCGTTGTAGTCGCCGAGCAGCCGCCGCCGCATATAGGCGATCAGCTGCTGGAAGATCGTCCAGCCCTTGGGGTGCCAGAACACCACGCCGGGGCCTTCCTCCTGGAAGTGGAACAGGTCGAGCTCGCGGCCGAGCTTGCGATGGTCGCGCTTCTCGGCTTCCTCGATCTGCTTGAGGTAGGCGTCGAGGTCTTCCTGCTTGGCGAATGCCGTGCCGTAGATGCGGGTCAGCATCGGATTGTTGGAATCACCGCGCCAATAGGCGCCGGCCACCTTCATCAGCTTGAAGGCGTTGCCGACCTTGCCGGTCGAGGTCATGTGTGGGCCGCGGCAGAGATCGAACCAGTCGCCCTGGAAATAGATCTTGATCGGCTCGTTGCCGGGGATCGCGTCGACCAGCTCGACCTTGAAGGCCTCGCCCTTGTCGCGAAACACCTGTTTTGTCTTTTCGCGATCCCAAACCTCTTTCGTAAAAGGCTTGTCGCGCGCAATGATCTCGCGCATCCGCTTCTCGATCGCGGCAAAATCTTCCGGCGTGAACGGCTCGTTGCGGAAGAAGTCGTAATAGAAGCCATTCTCGATCACCGGGCCGATCGTGACCTGGGTGCCGGGCCACAGCGACTGCACCGCCTCGGCCAGCACGTGCGCGGCATCGTGCCGGATCAGTTCCAGCGCGCGCGGGTCTTCGCGGCCGATCAGTTCGATTTTGGCGTCGGCTTCGATCGGATCATTGAGGTCGGCAAGCGTGCCGTCGAGTGCCATCGCGACGGTGCGCTTGGCGAGCGAGGGCGAAATGCCCTTGGCGATGTCGAGGCCGGTGGTCCCTCTCGGGAAATCGCGCCTCGCTCCATCAGGGAAGGTGAGGGCGATCTTGTTCACGGGTTCTGCGGGTTTGAGGTTGGAGAGGCTGTACTGGAATCCGGACTCGGATTTGGGCGTGTCTGCCATCGATGTCTCCTGTAGCTCACTCCTGCGAACGAGCGCAGGTAAGCGGAAAGCAGCGGTATAGCAGGGGATTTGACGCCTGCAATCGGGCAATATCAAGAAAATGGACCTCTCGCGCACCGAATCGCGGGAGCTCGCCTGCACCTCGTGGCCCTGATCGTTGCGACGCTGCCGATCATCGTCTAACGTCGGATGCCCATTTCCCCGACATCGCGAGCTCCGCAAGGTTCATGTTTTCCCGTCTCCTGTTGTTCGTGGCGTTGCTTCTGATCCCGGGCGTGTTGCGGGCGGAAGACGCGCCGGTCGAGAAGGCCGGATTTGCGAAAAAGCTGACCATCTACCTTGCCAAGGGGCCGGCCAATGCCTGCGGTGCGGGTTGCGATCGCTGGATCGCGATCGAAGGCGAGATCGATCGGGAAGCCGCTCAGCGGATTCGCACCTTCCTTTACGCAACCAAGGACCCGCAGCTTCCGATCTACCTTCATTCGCCGGGTGGAAATGTCGAGCAGTCCTACGCGATCGCGCGGTTTCTGCGTGCGCGCAAGGCAATCGCCCGGGTCGGCCGCACCACCGTGCCGGCCTGTTCCGCGGGTACGCAGGTCGACGCCGCCTGCCTGAAGATCAAGGCCACGAAGGGAGAGGTCGCCGCTGAACTCACCACGCGCAACGCGATGTGCGTCTCGGCCTGTGCCTATCTGTTCCTGGGCGCGACCGACCGTGAGGTGGCGCCCGACTCGGTGCTCGGCGTGCATAATTCCAGGCTGATGTTCGTGGTCCACGGGCATCCGCCGCCGCAAGCTGTCGCGGACTTCAAGCGGCGCGAGATGGTGAGTGCCGATCGCGACCGCAACCTGTTCCTCGCGGCGATGGGGATCAGCCGTGAGCTCAGTGACCTGATCCGGACCGTGAAGTTCGAGAACCTGCACGTGCTGACGCGGCCGGAACTGTATCGATTTGGAATCGATACGCGGCCGTTGCCGGACACGCTGTGGGCGGTCGAGAAGGAAGCCCGGCCCTATGTCCGCAAGATCGCGCAGCAGAAAAACGGCGACGGCAGCGCCTTCCGCATGATGGAGTGGCGCCTGTTCTGCGAGAACAAGGATCGCGGGCGGTTGATGTTCGTGCGCGAGTTCGAGGAGGGCCGCGCCGGCAAGAGCACGGTGGTGATGATGGCCGGCGTCACCAAGGCGGTCGCGTTCGGCAGGCTGCCGGCGCGGTTCGGCAAATACGAGGTCTGGAGCGATCCGGTGAGCGCGGACATCGTCAAGGCGATGACGGCAGTGCCGCATCTGCAGATCGGCGAAAGCGCGCTGTCGTCCGACGGCAAGCCGGATCCCGCGAGGCCCGGCGTCGCGACGTTCGACATCGACACGACCGGGCTGGAGCAGGGATGGACGCAGCTTTTGGCGTCGTGCCCGACCGCGACATCAGCTCCGAAGTCTGCCAGCCCGTGGCCGGCCGCAGTGTCGCCTGGCGTCAACGCGGCGCCGGCGGCATCGCCGTCGCCATGAGCGCAAGGGGCGCAAATCGATCGCGTGCCATGCATTTAGATGCAGTTGCATTGAGTTCGGGGTCTGCTATCAACGCGGCGTGAAACGCTTCGCCCCCACCGCATTGATGCTCGGCAACATCGTCACCGGCTGCTCGGTGCTGGCGCCGGCCGGCATGCTGGCGGAGCTGTCGAGTGGGCTCGGCGTCACCATCCACACCGCGGGTCTCTTGATCACGTTCGGCGCGATCGTACTGTGCGTGGGCTCGCCGGTGACGGCGTGGCTGACCAGCCGGTTCGAGCGGCGCGCCTTGCTGACCGCGACGCTTCTGGTGCTGACGCTGACCAATGCGGCATCCGCCTTCGCGCCGGACTACGACAGCCTCCTGATCATCCGCCTCGTGATGCTCGCGGTCGGTGTGCTCTACACGCCGCAGGCGGCCGGCACCGCGGCGCTGATCGTACCGGTGGAAAAGCGCGGCAGCGCGATCGCCTACATCTTCCTCGGCTGGTCGCTCGCCGCCGCGATCGGGCTGCCGCTGATCACCTTCATCGCAAGCCGCTACGGTTTTCGTGTGACCTATGGCGCGATCGCGCTGACCGGGCTCGTCAGCTCGCTGCTGCTGTGGTGGCGGCTGCCTGGCGGATTACATGGCGCGCCGGTCGATCTGCGGACCTGGGCCGATCTCGGCCGTAATCCGACCGTCGTCCTGCTGCTGTCGGTCACGACGTTGCAGATGTCCGGCCAGTTCGTCGTGTTCACCTTCATGGGACCGCTGCTCGCCAAGTTGACCGGCGCGAATGCGGACGCGGTCGGTATCGTATTTGCGCTCTACGGCATCTTCGGGTTCGTCGGCATTGCGATCGCAACGCGCATCGTGGATTCCTGGGGCGCCTGGAAGACGTCGGTGCTGTTCACCGTGCTGCTGCTCACCGGCGTGGCCGGCTGGGCGCTGAGCGCCGGTGCCTATGCATTGATGGCAGCTTCGGTGGCGGTGTGGGGGCTCGGCTTCGCGTCGACCAATTCGATGCAGCAAGTGCGACTGGTCGGGGCGGCGCCCGCGCTGGCGTCGGCGTCGGTCTCGCTCAATACCTCGGTGCTGTATGTCGGCCAGGCCATCGGCTCTGCGATCGGCGGATTGCTGTTCGCGCGCGAATGGCTCTACTGCGCGGGCTATGTGGCCACGGCCTTGGTCGCGGCCGCCCTCGCGGTCGTGATCATCACGCGACCGCGACCGGCCGCGCGCGCAGCCGCGGCCGAGTGAGTTTCTCGTCTTGACGCCGCTCTCCGCGTGAACCCGCGCCCAAGTCGCACCAACGTCGCTCGAACCTGTCCTAGTCGGCGATCCGCGTCAGGAACGCCTTGAAGTTGACGCCCGGCAGCTGCAGCGCCTCGCCCTCGAAGTCGACCATGTCGCCGTTTGCTGTGCCTTTCAGCGTCAACGTGATCATGTCGGTCCCGAACAGTGGCCGGAAGGCTGGATCGGGATTGTGCCGTTGGGTCGAGACCTTGACGTGAATGCCGTCGCCGCGGTCGCTGTAGTTGCCGACGAAGGCGAAGGCCGAGTTGCCGCCGCGAAGCTTGCCGTTGGTCGCGTAGAGCACCCCGGTGCCGGTGCCGTGAACGGTGTGAAATTCGAGCTTGTACAAGCCTTCCTGCAATGCCCATCTCCAAAAATGTTCGTCCCAATGGCGGCAGCCTATGGTGCGAGCGGGGTGCAAACAATGCCGCGCATCGCAAAATCGCGCGGCCGTCAACACCACAATGCCTGCGGGATGAGGGCAGGCGCGCAGCTTCATCCTCGCCAACAATGCGACGATCATCCAGCGCCGCCGTCCGACGACGTCTGGGGCTGGCACTAGCCGGTGATGGGCGCGCGCTGCGTCACCACTTCACGCTCTGGCTCGGCACGATGAATGCCGTTGTGCTCGGCTTGGTCGCATTGTGAGTGAAGTAGCCGTAGGCGGCAATGATCACGACGAGCAAGGCAAGCACGGCCAGCAAATCGATCTGCCGGGGATCGTGACCGTCGTGGCTGATTTTCCAGCGCATTGTTATTTCCTCCCCAAGGAACCGCAAGGGGCACGGAAACAATGCGCCAAGTATCGCCCCAGTTCCGCCGGGCAGCAATGCGAGCCGCGCCTGGGAGCGCTGCAGCAATTGATCAGCTGTCGTTGACGCCGCGCCAGCGGCCGTAGCGCCAGGGTACGTACCAGTGCGCGCCCGGCGGCTTGACCGGCGGCACGTTATCGATTCCCGAGGTGCCCCAGGGCTGGCAGCGCAGCAGCCGCGCCAGCGTCATCCAGCCGCCGGCCCAGAGCCCGAAGCGCTCGATCGCCTCGTCGCCATAAACCGAGCAGGTCGGCAGATGGCGGCAGTTGTAACCGACCAGCGGCGACAGCGTGTGCCGGTAGACCCAGATCAAGGCGCGGCCGACATTGCGCGGCATGCGGCGCGCGATGCTGGCACATTCCGTGCATCGCTGGAGGTGTGACGTCGGATGATCTGTCGGCTGCATCACGCAACTATGTACGTAGTCTTGCGGGGGTTCCAAGCCAAGGAACCGTGCTGTCGCAGATATTTACGCCACAGTTCGAAATTAACGCACAGGTCGATTGGCACCGCAGCAAGGGTCCTATGGACGGTCCAGGTCAGCAGGGCTACCGTTCCGATAACGCGCCGATGACAGAATCGTGGCGCTTTGCCATGGGGCCGTTGCCACCGCTCGTATCACCAGGGGCTTGGGGGAAGGAACCAAATTGAGGCTCGTCAGGTCGCTCTCGTTGCGCAGTTGGGCGCTCACCGGCGCCGTCGCCTTTTGCTTCGCGGTTTCCGGAACGGTGACGACGGCGGGAGGTTCCGCGCAGGCCAGTTCGACCCTCGAAGAGCGCAAGCTGCCGATGAAGTTCAGCTGGATCGCCTGCCAGCCGAATTGCCGCGGCTGGGTGTCGGCGGTCGGCATCATCACGGCCGATAGCCCCAAGGAGTTCGACGAGTTCGCGCGCAGCCGCCAGCTCAACGGCGCCACCATCGTGCTCGACTCCAGCGGCGGCTCGGTCAACGACGCGATCGCGCTCGGCCGTCGTTTCCGCGGTCTCGGCGCGTTGACCACGGTCGGCACCAGCGTCGTCAATCAGGCCGCGCAGGGTGACCGCGCCAGCGTGTTGCCGGATGCCTATTGCGAGTCGATGTGCGTGTTCCTGCTGCTGTCGGGCAAGACGCGCTATGTGCCGCCGGCCGCCCATGTCCGCGTGCATCAGATCTGGATGGGCGATCGCGCCGACGATGCCAAAGCCGCCAGCTACACCGCGCAGGACCTGATGATCGTCGAGCGCGATATCGGCCGTCTCGCCAAGTACACGTTCGACATGGGCGGCGCGGGTGAGCTGCTGTCGCTCGCACTCAGCGTGCCGCCGTGGGAAGACCTGCACGAATTGTCGGCGGCTGAATTGCGGCTGACCAATCTGGTCACAACGGATGCCGTCGCCGACGTGTTGCCGCGGCAGGACAATTCAATTCCCGTCGCCGACGCAAAGCTGAAGAACGGCGATCGCTTCGTCAGCAGCGCGATGGAAGGTGAGGCGCAGCCGCAGGCCGCGAAGGCAACCAAGACCGCCGAGGTCGTGGTGCCGATTGCCGGCACCTCAGCGCCCCCGCCGGTCCAGCCGGCGCAGTAACAGGATTTGGGCCGGCAGCAAGCTCTACGCTGGCTGCTTTGCCTTGGCCTCGATCTGGCCGATCGCATCGACCACTGCATCGAAGGTCAGCAGCGTCGAGGCATGGCGGGCCTTGTAGTCCCGCACCGGCTCGAGCAGCGCGATGTCGGCCCATTTGCCGCCCTGCGGGGGCCGGCCATTTTCCTTTAGCATCTTGCGGACGGTCTCGCGCAATTCGCGCAGCTCTTCCGCGGTCGACCCCACCACATGGCTCGCCATGATCGAGGAGGAGGCCTGGCCGAGTGCGCATGCCTTCACGTCATGGGCGAAGTCGGTCACGACAGGGCCGTCCATCTTGAGGTCGACCTTGACGGTCGAGCCGCACAATTTGGAGTGCGCGGTGGCGCTGGCGTCCGGCTCGGACAGCCGTCCGAGACGCGGAATATTGCCGGCCAACTCGATGATCCGCTTGTTGTAAATGTCGTTCAGCATGGGGACAGATGCCTGGTTCCGGCCGTGCCGGGCGCTCTTGGCGGTTGGGTTTCACCGTCCTATATATGGACGGCAGTGCCGGAAACATAGCCCGGCCATGCGGCCAACGCGGCCCACATTCGTCGCGCTGGTGCTACAAAGATGGGACTCAGGCGTCCGGCGGTTCGATGATCCGCCCCGTCTGCCCGGTGACACATCCGGCCCCACGGCAGATGCCGGGCCGGTCGAACGGAGAAGACATGGACGCCTTGATCAAATCGCTTCGCCCCAACAAGCCGGCCGACGCCAAGCCCGGCGAGCTCGACCCCTCGGAATTCATGGCGGCGGCTGTTCGTGCCGACCAGCCGCGCCCGTCGCGGGCGGAGGCCGAGGAGGCCGTGAAGACGTTGCTCGCCTATATCGGCGAGAACACCGGCCGTGAGGGCCTGCTCGACACGCCGCGCCGCGTCGTCGAAGCCTATGACGAGCTCTATCAGGGCTATCATCAGTGCCCGGCCGAAGTGCTGAACCGCACCTTCGGCGAGACCGCCGGTTACGACGATTTCGTCCTCGTCCGCGACATCGAATTCACCTCGCAGTGCGAGCATCACATGATGCCGTTCTACGGCAAGGCGCATATCGCCTATACGCCGGTGGAGCGCGTCGTGGGCCTGTCCAAGCTGGCGCGGCTGACCGACATCTTCGCCCGCCGCCTGCAGACCCAGGAGCATCTCACCGCCCAGGTCGCGGCTGCGATCGACGAGGTCCTGAAGCCGCGCGGCGTTGCCGTGCTGATCGAGGCGGAGCACACCTGCATGTCGGTTCGCGGCGTCGCCAAGCATGGCGCGTCGACCTTCACCAGCCGCTTCACCGGCATGTTCCGCGACAATCCGGCGGAGCAGCAGCGTTTCCTGTCCCTGGTGCGAGGACCGAACCGGTAACCTCGCATTCTCTCGAGCGAGGTTTGCCGTGTCCGCATCGACCCACGATCACGACCGCGAAGAGGGGCTCGACTTCCGGCCCAAATTCGACGCGACCGGTCTTGTGACCTGCGTCGCGACCGATGTCGCGACCGGCGACGTGCTGATGGTCGCGCACATGAACGACGAAGCGCTGCGCAAGACGATCGCGACCGGCGAGGGCTGGTACTTCAGCCGCTCGCGCAATGCGCTGTGGCGCAAAGGCGAGAGCTCGGGCCAGACCCAGCGCGTGGTCGAGATCCGGATGGATTGCGATCAAGACGCCGTGTGGCTCAAGGTCGAGCAGATCGGCGCCGCCTGCCATACCGGACGGCGCTCCTGCTTCTATCGCGCGGTGAAGGGCGAGGGCGGAGCCGTCAGCCTGTCCTTCGTCGATGCCGAGCGCCTGTTCGATCCGGCGCAGGTCTACCGTAAATAGCGGCCTCCGCGTTGCCGCCGTGCCGGCGCCTTAACGTGCCGTTAACCATAATTACGGCAGGTTGACGGCACATGGGTGCCGATTGCCGGCACCCCGCAAGGCACCCGATCAATGGCGGTCGACCTCTTCAATGCGACGGCTTCGGCAGGTGTCGATGCTTCGCGCCTGAAGGTCGCCGGCTCGATCAAGCAGGCGGCGGCCACCACCGGTACGAGCTTCGAATATCTGCTCACCACCGCGAAGATGGAATCCAACTTCAATCCGCGGGCCGGCGCCACGACCTCGTCGGCGCATGGACTCTATCAATTCATCGACCAGACCTGGCTCGGCACCGTCAAGGAGGCGGGAAGCCAGCTCGGCTACGGTCAATATGCCAATGCCATCACCAAGAACTCCGACGGCAGCTATTCGGTCAGCGACCCCTCGGCACGCAACGCGGTCATGAATTTGCGCGACGACCCCGATGCGGCGTCGTCGATGGCGGCGGCTCTGACGCAATCCAACAGCTTCAAGCTCACCGGCACGCTCGGCCGTCGTCCGACCGACGCCGAGCTCTATATGGCGCATTTCATGGGCGTCGGCGGTGCCGGCAAGCTGATCTTGAGCGCCGAGGATAGTCCGAGCGCCAATGCGGCCGCGATGTTTCCGAAGGCGGCAGCGGCGAACCAGTCGATCTTCTACGACAAGTCGGGCAGCGCGCGCAGCGTCAGCCAGGTCTATTCGGTGCTGACCACGCGCTACGCCGCGGCGGCGAATTCGAAGGACACGCGCACCGCCTTTGCTGCGGCGGGCGGCGACACCATGAGCCCCTACGCGATGGCAAGCGCCGCGCCGACGCAAGCGGTGTCGATGGACACTGCGTCGTATCTCTCGACGTTCCCGAACGCCAGTGCGGCCTCGTCAGCCGGTGCGACCTCGACCGTGGCATCGGCGCAGCCGGCGCCGGCCTTCCGCTCGCTCTACCAGGGCGGGGACCGTCCGCAACCGATCTCGCCGGCCGTACAGGAGTTGTGGGGCAACTCCTCTGCGTTGACCACGTCGGCGACGCCGAAGGTCCGCGCGCCCGGGCGGCTTGATCTGTTCAGCGATCCGAACGGCACCTACAGCAACAGCTAGCATTGCCGGTTTCGCAGGCGCGAAGCCGCGCGCCTTGGCCGTCTTAACGAAACGTCAATAATCCCAAACGTTTATGGTGAACCCTTTGTTAAGCGTCATGGTTTATTTTTCCTTGTAGTGGCGTCGTATGTCGATGCCGTCTCGTTGCGTAAGCCGGCAGGACCATGATCGTTCGGCAGTTCATTAGTTGGATTAGAACCGCTCCGGCAGGCGAGCGGGCAGAGGCGACGCGGGCGTTGGCCCGGGCCTGGCTCATTTCGGATCTCACCGAGGACGATCGCATCGTAGCCGAGGGCGCGCTGCTGATGCTGCTCGACGATCCGTCGCCGCTGGTGCGGCAGGCGATGGCCGAGGTGTTCGCATATAGCGCGGAGGCGCCTGCTGCGATCGTGCAGGCGTTGGCGGCCGACCAGCCGGCGATCGCGCTGCCGGTGCTGGAGCATTCACCGCTCCTGATCGATGCCGATCTCGTCGACATCGTCGCGACCGGCTGCGACGAGATGCAGTGCGCGATCGCGCGCCGCGTCAATCTTCCGGCCTCCATCGCTGCCGCGATCGCCGAGGTCGGCTCGGCAGCGGCTGCGCTCGAGCTGATCGAGAATCCCTATGCCGGCCTTGCGCCGTTCTCCTGGGACCGCATCGTCGAGCGCCACGGCCATCTTGCGGCGATCAGGGAATCGATGCTGGCGCTGGAGGACCTGCCGTCGGCGACGCGGCTGGCGCTGGTCGCAAAGCTTTCCGATACGCTGGCGCAGTTCGTCGTGGCACGAAACTGGCTCGGCGCCGACCGCGCCGACCGGATCGCCGGCGAGGCGAAAGAACGTTCAACGGTGAACATCGCCGCGCGGGCCTTTGGCGACGACATGCAGAACCTGATCACGCATCTGCGCGCCACCGGCCAGCTCACTGCCGGGCTGATCCTGCGCGCGCTGCTGTCGGGCAATCTCGACCTGTTCGGGGCGGCGCTCGCCGAATTGTCCGGGCTGCCCTATGGCCGCGTCTCCGCGCTGCTGAACGACCGCGGCGGCAACGGCCTGCAGGCGCTGCTGCGGCGTGCGGGCCTGCCGGAATCGACCTACGCGGCGTTCCGCGTCGCGCTCGAGGCCAGCCACGAGGTCGGCTATGTCGACAGCGGCGACGGCGCGGCGCGGCTGCATCGCCGCATGGTCGAGCGGGTGCTGACCCATTGCGAGACCGACCATTCGGCGGCCGAGCCGCTCTTGATCCTGCTGCGTCGCTTTGCGACCGAATCGGCCCGCGAGGATGCCCGCATGTTCTGCGAGGAACTCGCCGCCGAAGACGCGCTCGCGGTGCTGCCCAGCGACGACGATCTCATCGCGGCCTGAAGGCCGCGCTTCCTGCAATTGACGATGATTGAAGCCGGGGCCGCAAGCCGCGGCGCGCCGCTATTCGCCCGGCACGATGCTCGGCGCGAGGATGGCCTCGAGATGCTCGGGGCGGTCGCGATTGGCGTGGGTCAGGAACTCATCGGCGATGCCGCGGAGCTGCTTGCTGAGCACGCCGGCGACGACCGCGGTGTCGAGCTTGGTGCGGTTGCGCACGATCGCCTGCACGGCGTTGATGTGATGGGCAATCAGCTGGTCAGGCACCGCGGCGAGATCGGGCGCGTGCTCGATGATGCGGCACAGGCTCTCTGCTGCTGCGGCTGCCGACGGATAGCCGAAGGTTGCGGCGTCGCCCTTGATGTCGTGCGCGGCGCGGAACAGCTCTTCGCGGGTCTTGTCGTTGAAGCCCTCGCGCAGCACGGTGGCATGCGCGGCGGAGAGGCGGTCGGCCTCGATCGTCATCCACTCCTTGAACTCGCCCGACAGTCCGGCGAGCGCCTTCTCGGCACGGCCGACGGGATCGTCGAGATCGCTCTCGGGGACGCGCAGCAGCATCTTGCGCAGCGGATTCGGCTGCGTGATGACGTGGTGCGTGCCGAAGCTCTTGACCTCGATCGTCCCGGGTTTGTCTTTCGCCATGGCGATATCCTAGATGGTCGAGCGCGCCTTATCGAGCAGCGACGGCTGTTGCAGCACCTCGACCTCGCCGCTGCCGCGGCGCTCGGGGCCGATATAGGTGTTGGTGGTGTTGCGGCGGCGGTCGGGCCCGAAATAGGTCTTGGTCTTGATGAACGGGCGCGGGTTGGCGACCACGTTCATGATGCGCTGGTAGAGCCCCTTGGCCGAGATCGGCTTGGCCAGGAATTCGGTGACCCCGGCATCGCGCGCCACCGTGACGCGGCGCTTCTCGGAATGCCCGGTCAGCATGATGATCGGCGCGTAGGGATTTCCCTTGGATTCCGGCTGCCGGATCATCTGCGCGAGCTCGAGCCCGTCGAAGATCGGCATCGACCAGTCGGTGATGACGATGTCGGGCACATAGTGCGTGTACATCTCGAGCGCGGTGGCGCCGTCCTCGGCCTCATACACCTCGCGCGCGCCGAACGAATGCAGCAGTGTCCGCAGGATGCGGCGCATGTGCGGATTGTCGTCGCAAATCAGAAATCGCAGCTTGTTGAAATCGATGCGATACATGGTCCGGTCCCGAACGGGCATACCGGGCCAAATGCGGTATTACCCGACGTTAACCATATCCCGCCCGGGGTTAATGATTGGTTGCCGGGCAGCGGCAGGCGCGGCCGTCAGTAGCCGAACTGCTCGCGCAGGATGCGCTCCTCCAGCGAATGGCCGGGGTCGAACAGCATCCGCATCGCGATGGTCTTGTCGGAGAGCACCTCGACGCGGCGGACGTCGCGGACCTCGTCATGGTCGGCGACCGCGGCGACCGGGCGCTTCTCGCCCTCGATCACCTCGATCACCACGAAGGCGGAATTCGGCAGCAGCGCGCCGCGCCAGCGCCGTGGCCGGAACGCGCTGATCGGGGTCAGCGCCAGCAGCGCCGCGTTGATCGGCAGGATCGGGCCCTGGGCGGAAAGGTTGTAGGCGGTCGATCCGGCCGGCGTCGCCACCAGGATGCCGTCGGCCATCAGCTCCGCCATCCGCTCGTGCTCGTCGATCAGGATGCGCAGCTTGGCGACCTGGTAGGTCTGCCGGAACAGCGCCACCTCGTTGATGGCGTGATGCAGATGCACGGCGCCGTGGATGTCGGTCGCGCGCATCAGGAGCGGATTGATCAGCGACTCCCGCGCGGCGGAAAGCCGGGTGCGCAGATCATGCGTAGAATATTCGTTCATCAGGAAGCCGACGGTGCCGCGGTGCATGCCGTAGATCGGCTTGTTGCTGCGCATGTTGGCGTGCAGCGTTTGCAGCATCAGGCCGTCGCCGCCGAGCGCAACCACGACGTCGGCATCGGCAGGGAGATGGTTGCCGTACATCGCGGTCAGCTGCTCAAGCGCGGTCTGTGCTTCCGCACTCGCGCTGGCGACAAAGGCGATCTTGTCATACCGCTTGGGGCTAGCCATCGCTCACGAACTCTTTTGGCCCGGATTACGCCGCGCTCGTCTATACATCCCGGGCGACCTTGTCGAGATGGCCCGGAAACCGGACCGCATGTCTTGCGGGCGTCGCCAAGCTACCGCAGTTTGATGGCGGAATGCGTAAACGTCGGCCCAGGGAGTGAACGGCATGGCTAACAGTTTTGCGACACGGCTCGCGGCAGCGCTGCTGGTGGCCTGCCTTGCAACCGCGGCGCGGGCCGACGACGAGACCCCTCAGCCATCGCCGTCGCCGAGCGCGCAGGCGCCAAGCGGCCAGAAGGGGCGGGCAGGGCGTGGCGAAGGGGCCAGTCCAGGCGCCAACGCCGCCGGCAGTGGATCGACGCCCGAGCAACATCGGCTGCCGCCGGACTCCACCACAAAGCAATCGGTCGCGCTGCCCGGCCGCACGCTGAACTTCAGCGCGACCGCGGGCTCGATCCGCGTGTTCGACGACAAGGGCGAGGCGCTCGCCGACGTCGCCTACACCTCCTACCAGCTCGACGGCGCCGAGAAGGCGAGCCGTCCGGTGACCTTCCTGTTCAACGGCGGCCCGGGCTCTGCGTCGGCCTGGCTGCAATTCGGCAATGTCGGGCCGTGGCGGCTGCCGTTCGATGGTGACGGCGCAGTGTCCTCGGCCTCGCCGGAGTTGCAGCCAAATGCCGACACCTGGCTCGACTTCACCGATCTCGTCTTCATCGATCCGGTCGGCACCGGCTACAGCCGCTTCGTCACGACATCGGAGGAGGCGCGCAAACGTTTCTTCACGGTCGACGGCGACGCCAGTTCGATCGCGCTGGTGATCCGCCGCTGGCTCGAGAAATACGACCGGCTGACCTCGCCGAAATTTGTCACCGGCGAAAGCTATGGCGGCATCCGCGGGCCGAAGGTGGTGCGCAATCTGCAGATGCAGCAGGGCGTCGGCCCGCGCGGCCTGATCCTGATCTCGCCGGTGCTCGATTTCCGCGACTATACCGGCTCAAGCCTCCTGCAATATGTCGCAAGCCTGCCGACCATGGCGGCGGTGGCGCGGCAGGCCAAGGGGCCGGTGACCCGCGAGAATCTCGCCGACGTCGAGGCCTACGCGCGCGGCGACTTCCTGCTCGACCTCGTCAAGGGCCAGGCCGACACCGAAGCCACCACGCGGCTCGCCGACAAGGTGGCCGGCCTGACCGGCATCGATCAAGCGGTGAGCCGCAGGCTCGCCGGCCGCTTCGACATCGGCGAATTCCGCCGTGAGTTCGACCGCAAGAACGGCAAGGTGACCGGCCGCTACGACGCCTCGGTCGAGGGCTTCGATCCCTATCCGGACTCCAGCTACTTCCGCTTCAACGATCCCTCCGGCGATCCCCTGATGGCGCCGCTGACCAGCGCTGCCGTCGATCTCACCACGCGCAGACTGAACTGGCGGCCGGACGGCTCCTATCAATTGCTCAGCGAGAACGTGAACAAGGCCTGGGAGTTCGGTCACGGCATCAATCCAACGGAGTCGGTGACGCAGCTGCGCCAGATGCTGGCGCTCGATCCCAAGCTGAAACTCCTGATCGGCCACGGCCTGTTCGACCTCGCGACGCCGTACTTCGCCTCCAAGATCATCCTCGACCAGCTGCCGGCCTTTGCGGGTCCGAGCCGCACCAAGCTCGTGGTCTATCCGGGTGGACACATGTTCTACTCCCGCGACAGCTCGCGCCAAGCGTTCCGCAAGGAGGTCGAGGCGCTGGTGAAGTGAGGGGTGTCCGGCGAGCTGAATTTTGTCACCGCGGCATCACTGCGTCGTCCCGGCGAAGGCCGGGACCCACACGCCGCGGCGGATGTTGTGGGTGTGACTCGTCGTTCGAGTAGTGCTCAACAATAAGCTTTTCGTGGTTGATGGGTCCCGGCCTTCGCCGGGACGACGGCGGATTTGTTGCAGCATCAAGAGCCATGCATTCGCGTTCTCGCGATATGATTAGCCATAGGTCTCCACGATGAAGTCGATCAGGGCGCGCAGCTTCGGGGTCATCTTGCGGTTCCTCGGCCACAGGATCTGACGCGCGCGGGCTTGCGTCGTGTAGTTCGGCAGCAGGACCTGGAGCCGGCCCGCGGCGATGTCCTCGGCGAGCAGTTCGTCGCGCATCAGCACGATGCCGGCGCCGGCGAGGGCCGCATAGCGGATGCCGAACGCGCTGTTGATGAAGAGGCGGCTTGTGACATCGACTTGCACTTCGCCTTCCGGTCCGAGGAAGCTCCATCGTTGCGCGTCCGACCAGCCGGGATAGCGTAGGCATTCATGAGCGGCGAGGTCCCTTGGGTGGGTCGGCGTGCCGCGTTCGGCGAGATAGCTCGGCGCAGCGCAAACCACGCCGGTGTAGGGCGACAGCGAGCGCGACATCATCGTGGAGTCGGTCAGCGTGCCGACCCGGATCGCGGCATCCAGCCCTTCTTCGAGCAGGTCGACCATCTTGTCACTGAGGATGAGGTCGACCGACACTTCCGGGTACTTGTTCATGAAACGAACCAGCGCCGGAGCGAGGCTGTAGGAACCGAAGGCAACCGATGTCGCCACGCGCAGCCTGCCGCGCGGCGCGCTCAAGGCTTCCTCGACCAGCGCATCGCCAGCCTCGGCCTCGACCAAAAGGTGCTTGCAGTGATCGAGATAGTTGCGGCCGAGTTCGGTGAGGCCCTGTCGCCGCGTCGAGCGGTTGATCAATTGCGAGCCGAGCCGGTCCTCCAGAAAGCGGATATGCTTGCCGATCATGGTCGGCGATATCCGCAGCTCCTTGGCTGCCGCGGTGAAGGAGCCGAGATCGGCGACGCGGGCGAACACGGACATGCTGGTCAGTCGATCCATGATTATAAACCAATGGTTACTTCACTGCGGATCAAAGCGCCGCTTTTGATGCTTTGGATTTCTATTTATTACCATGAGTGGGCAATCGGCGCGAGGAAGCACACGATTGCTTTGGAATGTGGCCGGCCACGCCCGGAGGGCGCGGCCGGCAGGGGTCTCGAACCAGGACAGGAGTGTCAGGATGCCCTTCCAGATCACGATCAATGGGACCAGTCATTCGGTCGACGCCGACGGCGATACGCCGTTGTTGTGGGTGCTGCGCGACGTGCTCGGCATGACCGGCACCAAGTTCGGCTGCGGCATGGCGCTGTGCGGCGCCTGCACGGTGCATCTTGACGACGCCGCGGTGCGCTCCTGCATCACGACGATCGACAGCATCGGCGATTCCAAGATCACGACCATCGAGGCGGTCGGCGGGACTGCGGCGGGCAAGAAGATCCAGGACGCCTGGCTCGCGCATGAGGTGCCGCAATGCGGCTACTGCCAGTCCGGGCAGATCATGTCGGCGGCAGCCTTGCTCGCGAGCAAGCCGAAGCCGACCGACGCCGATATCGATGATGCGATGTCGGGCAACATCTGCCGCTGCGGGACCTACGTCCGCATCCGCGACGCCATCAAGCAAGCCGCGCAGTCGGGAGGTTGAGCCATGACGCTGATGGACAATCTGTCTGAACGCGCCGCCGATCTGTCGCGACGCAACTTCCTCCGCGCCAGCGCAATCGCAGGCGGCGGCCTGCTGCTCAGCGTGAACCTGCCGTTCGCCGGCCGCGAGAGCGAGGCCGCGGCGGCGGCCGGCGACTTCGCGCCGAATGCCTTCGTCCGGATTGGTGGCGACGGCAAGGTCGTGCTGACCATGCCCTACGTCGAAATGGGGCAGGGCACCTACACCTCGATTCCGATGCTGATCGCCGAGGAGCTCGAGATCGGCCTGAATCAGGTGCAGCTCGAGCATGCGCCGCCGAGCGACAAGCTCTATGCCAACCCGCTGCTCGGCGTGCAGGCGACCGGAAATTCGAATGCGATGCGCGGTGCATGGCAGCCGATGCGAAAAGCCGGCGCCACAGCGAAGGCGATGCTGGTCGCAGCTGCGGCGAAGCGCTGGAACGTCGAGCCCGCCACATGCCGCGCCGAGAACGGCGAGGTGCATCACGCGGCCTCCGGACGCAAGCTGGGCTACGGTGAGCTCGCGGCCGATGCGGCGCAGATGCCGGTGCCGGAGAATGTGACGCTGAAGAGCCCGGCCGAGTTCAAGCTGATCGGCACGGCGGCCAAGCGGCTCGATACGCCGTCGAAGGTCAACGGCACGGCGGTCTACGGCATCGACGCGCGGCCGCCCGGGGTGAAGGTCGCGACGCTGGCGCAGTCGCCGGTGTTCGGCGGCCGGGTGAAGCGCGTGGACGATGCGGCGGCAAAGGCCGTCAACGGCGTGCGCCAGATCGTCACACTTGATGACGCGGTCGCCGTGGTGGCCGATCACATGGGCGCGGCGAAGAAAGGTCTCGCGGCGCTCACGATCGAGTGGGACGAGGGGCCGCACGCCAAGCTTGCCACCGCAGATATCGCGCGCGAGCTCGAAGCCGCCACCACCAAGCCGGGCGCGGTCGCGCAGAATATCGGCGACGCCGACAACGCGCTGGCGGGTGCGGCGACGAAAGTGGAGGCGACCTATCAGCTGCCGTTCCTCGCCCATGCCACGATGGAGCCGATGAACTGCACCGTGCATGTGCGCCCCGATGGTTGCGAGATCTGGGTCGGCAACCAGGCGCTTTCGCGTGTGCAGGCGGTGACCGCGAAGCTGCTGAACCTGCCGCCGGAGAAGGTGGTGGTGCACAATCATTTACTCGGCGGCGGCTTTGGCCGCAGGCTCGAGGTCGATGGCGTGATCCGCGCCGTGCAGATCGCCAGGCAGGTCGATGCGCCGCTCAAGTTGGTGTGGACCCGCGAGGAGGACATTCAGCACGACATGTACCGGCCGTATTGGTGCGACCGGATCTCGGTCGGGCTCGATGCATCCGGCAAGCCGATCGCCTGGAACAATCGCTTCGCCGGCTCTTCTGTGATCGCGCGCTGGGCGCCGCCGGCGTTCCGCAACGGTCTTGATCCCGACACGACGGAAGGCGCGATCGATCTCGTCTACGACATCCCGAACTTCCACGTCGAATATGTCCGGGTCGAACCACCCGGTATCCCGACCGCGTTCTGGCGCAGCGTCGGTCCCTCGCACAACGTGTTCGTCACCGAAAGCATGATCGACGAGATGGCGGCGGCCGCGAAGCAGGACCCGGTCGAGTATCGCAAGGCATTGCTTGGCAAGTCGCCGCGCGCCAAGGCGGCGCTGGAACTCGCTGCGGCCAAGGCCGGCTGGGGCGGCAAGCTGCCTGCGGGGCGCGGACGCGGCGTCTCCCTGCAGTTCGTGTTCGGCAGCTACCTTGCACTGATTGCCGAGGTCGAGGTTGCAAAGGATGGCTCAGTCCGCGTCCACCGCGTGGTCTGCGCCATGGACTGCGGCACCGTGGTCAATCCCGACACGGTGCAGGCGCAGCTGCAGAGCGGCATCAATTTCGGCGTCACCGCCGCGCTCTATGGCGAGATCACGCTGAAGGACGGTCGCGTCGAGCAGACCAATTTCGACAGCTACCAGATGCTGCGGATCGATCAGGCTCCGGCGATCGAGGTCCATATCGTGCCGAGCACCGAGCCGCCCGGCGGCATGGGCGAGACCGGGACATCGGGCATCGTGCCCGCGATCAGCAACGCGATCTTCGCGGCGACCGGTAAGCGGTTGCGGAAGATGCCCGTCGATCCGGCGGTGTTAAAGCAGGCGTGAGGTGCCACTGGCGCGATCGTGAAGTCGCACGGATTTGCAGGTTCCACTGATCCGTGCGACAAGCGGGCATGCAAATGAGGCGGCTCGTCAATTTCTGGATTCTGCTGCTCGTCGCGGCCGGGCTGTTGCTCGCGCCCGTGGCGTCGGCGTTTGCCCGGACGATGCCGCTTACGTCGGCCACCGCCATGCAGGCGATGTCCGGTCACGATGATATGCCGGATCATGTCATGTCCGGCATGGTGTCCGACGAAGCCATGTCCATGCAGGATATGGCCGACAACATGCCCTGCTGTCCGGACCAGACCAAGAGCAAGGGCTGCGACGATTGTCCGTTCCTTGCGCTCTGCATGCTCAGCGTCTCGCTGTCGGCGCCTGCCGGGGCGATGTCGCTGATCGCGCGCGAGCCGTCACGGAATGGCTTCGCCCCGCGCGACGACCGTCTGCTTGACGGGCTCGGCGCCAAGCCTCCGGATCATCCGCCTCGAACCAACGTCTGACAGGCGCTTGACGCGCCTGATCGCTGACGCGTGCGCCTGACGGCGCGCGTGCCTTCGCATGCCGCTCATGCGGTCCATCAGACGTATCGAGGATTATTACCAATGAAGTCTCTCCACCTCGCGCGCGCCGCTGCGGCCGCGCTGATCGGCGTTGCCCTGGCCCACGCGCCCGCCCATGCCGAGATCAAGAACTACGAATTCCAACTCGTTCAGCCGACCGTCAAGGCCGGCGCGGATCGCGTCGTTTCGGTGCGGTTACTCGACAAGAGCACCGGAAAGGCCGTCTCCGACGCAGTCATCTTCTCGACCCGGCTCGATATGGCGCCCGACGGCATGCAGGAGATGGCCACCAAGGTGACGCCGATGCAGTCGACTGAACCCGGCACCTACCGGTTCAAGGCGACCTTCGGCATGGCCGGCCGCTGGCAATTGTCGCTCGGCGCTAAAGTGCAGGGCGAGACCGGCTCGGTCGAGAGCAAGCTCGTCGTCACGGCCGAGCAATGAGCTCTCGAGCGATGCGGCCCTTGATATGGGCCGGCGCTGCCGCTGCGATCGCCGCAGTGGCCGGCGCCGCATGGACCGCCCGCGGCCTGCCGCCGCGGCCGGCGACCGCCGCCATCGTCTCCGCCGTGCAGGCGGCGGAGAGCGCTGCGCCGATCTATTACCGCGATCCCGACGGCAAGCCGCTCTACTCGGCGACGCCGAAGCAGACGCCCGACGGGCGCGACTATCTGCCGGTGTTCCCGGAGGCCGATGCGCAATCCGGTGAGCCCGAACAGCCGGCGAATGCGAAGTCCGCGGCCGCGAAGAGCGAGCGCAAGGTCAAATATTATCGCAACCCGATGGGGCTTGCGGACACCTCGCCGGTGCCGAAGAAGGACTCGATGGGGATGGACTACATCCCGGTCTATGACGGCGAGGACAGCGATGACGGTTCGATCACGCTGTCGCCTGGCAAGATCCAGCGCACCGGCGTCAAGTCGGAGGCCGCGCTGATGCGCCGCATCCGCACGCTGGTCCGCGCCCCCGGCACGATCCAGCTCGACGAACGGCGCGTCTCCGTGATCGCGATGCGCGCCGAGGGCTATGTGCAGAAGGTCGCCGACGTCACGACCGGCAGCCGGGTGACCAGGGGGCAGCCGCTGATGGAGGTCTATAGCCCGGCGATCTCGTCGGCTGCGGCCGAATACGTCGCGACCATCACGTCGAAGGCGACCGCAGGCATCGAGCCCTACGGGCGAGGCTCCAAGCAGCGATTGACCAATCTCGACGTCCCCGAGGCCGTCATTGCCGACATGGAGAAGAGCCGGACGGTGCCGATCGCAATTCCGTGGTCGTCGCCGCGCGACGGCATCGTGCTGCAACGCGCCGCGATCGAGGGCATGCGCGCGCAGCCGGGTGACGTGCTGTTCCGGATCGCCGACGTCTCCGTCGTGTGGGCGCTGGTCGACGTCGCCGAGCGCGATCTCGGCAATATCGGGGTCGGGCAGGATGTCACGGTGCGGGCTCGCAGCTATCCCGGCCGCGCGTTCGCGGGGAAGATCAGCATGATCTATCCGCAGGTCAACAAGGAGACACGCACCGCGCGGGTGCGGATCGAGCTGGAGAATGCCGATCTCGCGCTGCTTCCGGATATGTATGTCGACGCCGAGATCGACACCGGCAGCGCGGCGCCGGTGCTGACGGTCGCCGATAATTCCATCCTCGACACCGGCAGCCGGCAGACCGTGCTGCTTGACCGCGGCAACGGGCGGTTCGAGCCGCGTGAGGTGAAGCTCGGGCGACGCGGCGACGGCTATGTCGAGATCCGAGATGGGATCGCTGAGGGCGATGCGGTCGTCACCTCAGCCACTTTCCTGATTGACGCAGAAAGCAATCTGAAGGCGGCGATCAAGGGGTTTGCCGAGGCCGGCGCGAAGCAGGCGGCGGGCGGAAGCGAGATGATGGATGGAGGCAAGCCATGATCGCCCGCGTGATCACCTGGTCGGCGCGCAACCTGCTGCTGGTGCTGTTCGGCACCGGCTTCGCGGCGGCCGCAGGGCTCTATGCGCTGCTGCACCTGCCGCTCGATGCCATCCCCGATCTCTCGGACACCCAGGTCATCGTCTACACCGAATATCCGGGGCAAGCGCCGCAGGTGATCGAGGACCAGGTCACCTATCCGCTGACCACGGCGATGCTGACGGTGCCCAAATCCAAGGTCGTGCGCGGCTTCTCGTTCTTCGGCGTGTCCTTTGTCTATGTCATCTTCGAGGACGGCACCGACATCTACTGGGCGCGCTCGCGCGTGCTCGAATTTCTCAACAGCGCGTCACAGCGGCTGCCGGCCGGCGTCTCGCCGACGATCGGGCCCGATGCGACAGGGGTCGGCTGGGTCTACCAGTACGCCGTGATGTCGAAGCAGCTGAACCTCGCCGATACGCGCACGATCCAGGATTGGAACCTGAAATTCGCGCTGGCCAAGGCCGAAGGCGTCGCCGAGGTGGCAAGCGTCGGCGGCTTCGTCAAGCAATACAATGTGATCCTCGATCCGCAGCGGATGCGCGACCGTGGCATCACCATGCAGCGGATGCGCGATGCGATCCGCGCCAGCAATGCCGATGTCGGCGGCCGCACCGTCGAGCTCTCCGAATTCGAATACGTCATCCGCGGCAAAGGCTATCTCAGGGACATCAACGACCTCGGCAATGTCGTGCTGAAGACCGACAACGGCACGCCGGTGTTGCTGCGCGACGTCGCCCGCGTCGAGCTCGGGCCCGATGAGCGGCGCGGCATCGCCGAGCTGAACGGCGAGGGCGAGGTGGCGAGCGGCATCGTGCTGCAACGCTTCGGCATGAATGCGCTCGACGTGATCGAGAACGTCAAGAAGCGATTCAGGGAGATCGCGACCAGCCTGCCGAAATCGGTCGAGATCGTGCCGGTCTATGACCGCTCCAACCTGATCTATGCGGCGATCGACACGCTGAAGCGCACGCTGCTCGAGGAGAGCGTTGTGGTCGCGCTGGTCTGCATCGTGTTCCTGCTGCATGTCCGCAGCGCGCTGGTGGCGATCCTGATGCTGCCGGTCGGTGTGCTGATGGCGTTCGGCGCGATGAAGTTTTTCGGGATCGGCTCCAACATCATGAGCCTCGGCGGCATCGCGATCGCGATCGGCGCCATGATCGACGCGGCGATCGTGATGATCGAGAACGCGCACAAGCATCTGGAACGCGCCAAGCCTGGCCAGTCGCGGGTGTCGATCCTGATCGAGGCGGCGGCCGAAGTCGGGCCGGCGCTGTTCTTCAGCCTGCTCATCATCACCGTGTCGTTCATGCCGATCTTCACGCTGGAGTCGCAGGAGGGCCGGCTGTTCTCGCCGCTCGCCTTCACCAAGACATTTGCGATGGCGGCGGCCGCGCTGCTGTCGGTGACGCTGGTGCCGGCGCTGATGGTGATCTTCGTGCGCGGCAAAATCATTCCCGAGCACAAGAATCCGATCAACCGCTTCCTGATCTGGATCTACCGTCCGGTCATCCACGGCGTGTTGCAGGCCAAGACGCTGGTGATCCTGCTGGCGCTCGGCGCGCTCGCTGTGACCGTCTGGCCGGCGCGGCAGCTCGGCACCGAGTTCATGCCCGACCTCAACGAGGGCACGCTGCTCTATATGCCGACCACGCTGCCGGGCATCTCGGTGACCAAGGCATCCGAACTGATGCAGACCCAGAACCGCATCATCAAGAGCTTTCCGGAGGTCGCCTCGGTCTATGGCAAGGCCGGCCGCGCCGCCACGGCAACCGATCCGGCGCCGTCCGAGATGTTCGAGACCGTCGTCAACCTCAGGCCGAAGCAGGAATGGCGTAAGGGCCTCACCCTCGACGGCCTGATCGCCGAGATGGACAAGGCGCTGCAATTCCCCGGCGTCTCCAACGCCTGGACGATGCCGATCAAGGCGCGCATCGACATGCTCTCGACCGGCATCCGCACGCCTGTCGGCGTCAAGGTGATCGGCCCGGATCTTGCTGTGATCGACAAGCTCGCGCGGCAGGTCGAGCAGGTGCTCAAGGCCGTGCCCGGGACCTCGTCGGCTTATGCCGAGCGTAACCTCGGCGGCTACTATCTCGAGATCACGCCGAACCGCGAGGCGCTGGCGCGCTATGGCATCGCAGTGCAGGACGTGCAGGACACGATCGCGACCGCGCTCGGCGGCCAGAGCGTCACCACCACGGTGGAGGGGCGGCAGCGCTTCACCGTCAACATGCGCTACCCGCGCGACCTGCGCGACAATCCCGGCGCAATCGCAAACGACATCCTGGTACCGATGCCGGCCGGCGGCGCGGTGCCGCTCGGTGAGGTCGCCAACGTCACGCCGGCGCGCGGGCCGAGCTCGATCCGGACCGAGAACGGCCAGCTCGCGACCTACATCTATGTCGACATCCGCGACCGCGACCTCGGCGGCTATGTCGCCGACGCACAGCGCGCGGTGCAGGCGAGCGTGCTGTTTCCGCCGGGCACTTATCTGGTCTGGAGCGGGCAGTACGAGTATCTCGAACGCGCTGCAGCCCGGCTGAAGATCGTGGTGCCGGTGACGCTCGCAATCATCTTCCTGCTGCTCTACCTCAACTTCCGCTCGGTGGCGGAGACCCTGATCGTGATGCTGTCGCTGCCGTTCGCGCTGGTCGGGGGGCTCTGGCTGATGTGGGCGCTCGGCTTCAATCTGTCGGTTGCGGTCGCGGTCGGCTTCATCGCGCTGGCCGGCGTCGCCGCCGAGACCGGCGTCGTGATGCTGATCTACCTCAACCACGCACTGGAGGCGGCGAGGGCGCGCTGCGCCGCCGAGGGGCGGCGCATCGGTCGCGACGACCTGCACAGGGCGATCATCGAGGGCGCGGTCGAGCGCGTCCGCCCGAAGATGATGACGGTGGTCGCGATCATGGCCGGGCTACTGCCGATCCTGTGGAGCACCGGCACCGGCTCCGAGATCATGCAGCGCATCGCGGTGCCGATGATCGGCGGCATGATCTCCTCGACCTTGCTGACGCTGATCGTGATCCCCGCGATCTTCGCCATCGTGAAGGGGATCGAGATCCGCGTGAAGGTACCGGAGCGAGAGGTCGGTGCAGCCGTCGCCCGCCAACAACCGCAGCTATGACCTGGACAAGCCACTTTTTTGAAATGGAGAATGCAATGAATCGCCTCACCATAACCTGCATTGCGCTCGTTGCGTTGTCGGTCGCGGCAGCGCCGGCGCGCGCACACGAAAATCACGGTCACCAATCCTATTCGGCCGGCGAGCCCGGCGATCCCACCAAGCCGTCGCGCACCGTCGAGGTCGAGATGAAGGAGATGGAGTTCACGCCGTTCCGCATCGAGGTCAAGCGCGGCGAACAGATCCGCTTCGTGATCAGGAATGTCGGCACCGAGGATCACGAATTCCTGCTCGCGACCACCGAGGAGAATCTCAGGCATGCCGAAGTGATGAAGAAGCATCCGCACATGGAGCATGACGATCCGAACGGCGTCCGTCTCGCGCCGAAGAAGAGTGCCGAGATCGTCTGGAAGTTCACCAAGGCCGGGACGTTCGAATATTCCTGCCTGATCCCCGATCACCGCGACTACGGAATGACCGGCCGCATCATCGTGAAATGAAGCCACCAACGAGCAACAGGACGATAGCGATGAACAGGATGATCCACCTTGCGGGCGCTGGTCTGCTCATGCTGGCTCTGAGCCTGGGCGCGGCGTTCGCGCAGGCCGCTGATATCGATGGCGAGGTCAAGAAGATCGACGAGGGCGCGGGCAAGATCACGCTCAAGCATGGGCCGGCCAAGAGCCTCGGCATGGAGGCGCCGATGACGATGGTCTACCGGGTCAAGGATCCCGCGCTGCTCAAGCAGGTGAAGGTCGGCGACAAGGTCAAGTTCGAAGCCCGGGAGGGCGACGGCGGCTACACCGTCACCGCGATCCAGAAGGCGAAGTGAGGCGACGGCCGCAACGTCGGATGGTCAGACGCGTGGCCAGGCAGGCGGCATTGGCCACGCATTTACCTAAAATGATGGGGTCGCGGGAACGTCCGTGGCAGCGATGCGTTGCCGTGCATCATTTGATGCGCAGCAGGCCCCCTCATGACAGTCAACGCGGCGATACTGATGGCAGCTCTGATGCTGTCGGGGACCGTGTTGGCGCAAAGCTCCGGGCCTTCGGCGGGCTCAGTGGGGGTGGGCCAGGCGGTCGACCCGAGCACCACTGGCCAGGCGCTGAACAATGGCAGGAAGACCGGCGACAGCGGCCCAGCGATCGAGCGAGCCGCGCGCCCGGCAAAGCCGGGGGAAACCGCCGATGCCAACACGGTCGGCGCGAGCCGTCCGCAGAAGCCCGAGCGGCGGCTCGAACACTACCCGTAACTATCTGCAAATATCCGGATTCCTGGATTTATTCTTGGGGGTTTCGCCGGACCAGGCCGGCTCGGCACAGCTCTGTCTTGATCCCGTCATGCCAGGTCGGTTAGCCCAGCGTTCTGATTGGAATGCGGTGGACTCATGGCCGGGACGAGCCGGGCACAGTTTCTAGGTATCGACCGGCAGATCGGCGGCGTGCTGCTCGTTCTTGCCGTCGCGCAGGTTTTCGGCTGGGGCACCCTTGGCCTGCCGGCGATTGCCGGCCACCGGATTGCGGCCGACCTCCATGTCTCGCTGCCGATGGTGTTCGGCGGCACCTCGACGCTCTACGTGACCATGGGCCTGTGCGGGCCGCTGCTGGCGGGACCGTTCCGGCGCGTCGGGGCGCGGCGGGTGATGATGACCGGCAGCGCGGTTGCCGGGCTCGGTTTCGTCGCTCTCGCCTGCGCGCATGGGGCCGCGGGCTACTTCATTGCCTGGACGATCCTCGGGATGGCCGGAAGCGCGGCGTTGAGCACGGCCGCCTACATCATGCTGAACGAGGTGGCCGGGCGGAACGCGAAGGGCGCGATCGGCGCGCTGATGCTGGTCACCGGGCTGTCCAGCAGCATCTTCTGGCCGACCACCGCGTTCCTCGCCGAGGCGCTGGGCTGGCGCGGCACCTGCCTGGTCTACGCCGCGGCGATGCTGCTGGTCTGCCTGCCGCTCTACACGTTCGGGCTGCCACGCCGGGCAGCCCATGAGGCCGAGACGGTATCGACACCGGATCGCGCGACGGCAACGCCGCCGGTGGGCAGGGGCACGTTCGTTCTGGTGGTCGCCGCGATCGCGCTCAACGCCTTTGTCAGCTTCGGCTTCAGCGCGGTGCTGGTCGAGCTCTTGAAGGCGCAGGGGCTATCGGCCGCCGAGGCGGTCGCGTTCGGCTCGACGCTCGGCATCGTGCAGGTGTCGGCGCGCGCGATCGACTTCCTCGGCGGCGGCCGCTGGGACGGCATCACGACGGGCCTGTTCGCCGGCACGCTGCTGCCGGTCGCGATGCTGATCCTGATCGTCGGCCACGGCAGTTACGCGGCGATCGCAGCCTTCATCCTGATTTACGGCCTCGGCAGCGGCGCGCTTGCGGTGGCGCGCGCGACCATCCCGCTGGTGTTCTACGACAAGAGCGAATTTGCCAAGGCGTCGTCGCATATCGCGCTGCCGCTGAACCTGATCTCGGCGGCCTCGCCGCCGGCGCTGGCTTATCTGCTGACCCGGTTCGGCAGCAACGCCGTGCTGGAGCTCGCGTTCGCCTGTTCGGTCGGCGCGCTGGTCATGCTCGCCGTTCTCGGTCGCCGCCGGCGCGAGGTCGGGATCGCTGCGACGTCGTCATGAAAAAGCCGGCGTAGTCGTTTGACCACGCCGGCTTGATCAAGACGATCGTTGGATCGCTCAGTAAACCAGGCCGGTGCCCGGGGGCTTCTCGAGTGCTGCAGCGAGCGAGCGGTATTCGTCGCTGTTGGTGCCGGCGAGCTGGGCGATGCGGTTCAAATGGTACTGCGCCTGGTCGCGGTTGCCCTGTTCGACCTGCCAGAGGCCGTAATACTGCCAGGTGCGCACATGGGCCGGGTCGGCCTTGAGCGCGCGCTCGTACCAGATCTGCGAGACCTTGTAGTCGCCGAGCTTGCGATAGGAGTAGCCGATCAGATTGGCGACGTCGGCACGATCGTCCTGGCCGAGCGCCTTCAGCTGCTCGATCGCGGCGGTATAGTCGTGCTTGTCGTAGATCGTGGCATAGGCGGCATGGTAGCCGGCCAGGAACTTCTGATCGTCGATCGCGGAGCTCTTGTCCTTCTTGGCCGCCTTCTTGCCCTTGCTGCTGCCGCTGTCGGACGCCGGCGGCGAGGGATTTTCGCTGCCGGCGGCGTAGGCCGAGATGACCGGCCCGGCGGCGAGCGTCATCGAGAGCACTGCGAGGCCTAGAAACTTCGTCGTCTTGCTCATTCCTGGTTGCTCCTGATCGTTCCTGATCGTGCTCGGTAATCCTACACCCAAGCCTGCTGACTTGAACACCCGAGGGTGCAGAACATTCCCGGCCGATCCCACGATTGCGTGAGGACTGCGACCCGCAGGAGCGGGCAACATGACCAAGATGTCATTCACATGAATGAATTCCGTCCATGCCCTTCAGAACGGGTTCAGTGCGCGGCCCCTAAGGTCGCATGCATTGATCGGTGAGGCCGACCATCCGGCCGGAGACCTCTCGATCCCGAAGAGGAGGACCACCATGTTGAAGACGATTTCCGCCGCGCTGCTCGCCGTGTCCGTCATCGCAGCGCCCGCGCTCGCCGCCGAAACCGGCAAGACCGCAACCCCCGCGCCCGCGACCACCACCGCCCCGGCGACGACTGCCCCGGCGACCAAGGCCGCCCCTGTCATCAAGAGCGAGCAGCTGCCGTCGAAGGTGCGCAATGCCAACGCCAAGCTGCACCACAAGCACTATCGCCATCACCGCCACCACAAGCACATGGGCATGCTGAAGGTGAAGTCGCCGAAGCACGCGACCAAGCACGTTCACGCCAAGGTCGCGAGCAAGCACGTCGTGCCGGCCAAGCGTGGCTGATCGAGCGAGGCTGAACTGATCTCGAGTCTGATCCCTGGGGCGTAGTTCGCTCCACATTGCCCCGCTACGCCCTCAGCGACAAAGGCAAAGCCTTTGCGCAGGGATGCAGAACCGGCCCGTCCGTCCATTGCTTCCCCAATGGCGGCGGGCCGGAGTGCGTTTGGCTTCAGTTGAGACCCGCCGTCGCGGGCCGGAATAACCGAGTTGCGAATTCCCCGCCTGGCGGTTTATGAGACCGGCCGGGGACCCATGAAACAGCTGACCTTGCGGACATCATCAAAACTGGCGGCAATCCTGCTGCTCTCGATTCCGCTCGCCGGTTGCCTCACCAGCGATGACGGCGGCGGTTCGACCACGTTCACCGACGATCGTGGTGTCGCCAACCAGCCGTTTCCCGACCGTTATCGCGAGCAGATCGTCGCTTTCATGCGTATCTACCTGAACAATCCGGTCGGGGTCCGCGAGGCGGCCATTGCCGACCCGGCGCAGCGCACCATCGGCGGCCGGCTTCGCTACATGGTGTGCGTGCGCTACAGCGCCAGGGAGACCGACGGCAATTATCGCCCGACCCGGGAGCGGGGGATCATGTTCGTCGACGGCCGGCTCGACCGCATTCTCGACAATCCCGCCGAGCCCTGCGCCGGCGCATCCTACGCGGCATTTCCGGAACTGGAAAAAATGGCGCGCTAGGCGTGATCCGGAAGAAAGCGTGAAGCGGTTTGCCCGCGCGACAAGCACGGAGCGTTTGCGCGAAGATCATGCCCGCGCCATAGGCCGCGGCGGCCTGTCGCAGCCCTGACCAGTTCGTGAGCGAATTCCGATCACTTTTCGGGGAGTGCTGAACTTCACCTTAGCCGTTTGCGACTTACATACAGCCGAAATACGGCTGCTTAACCTGTGAAAAACCTTCTGCGCCAAGGAACAAGCGGGCGTTGTTGCGACCCCGCTACAGCTCGGAAACATCACGGGTCTGGCATTGCCCCAAGGCAACCTAATTGACGTCACGTTGTTTGGTTTAACAGCGCAGCGTTCGTAACGGGGATCAGAGATGAAGACGTTTTTGCTCGGCACAGTCGCGCTGGTCGCCCTCGCGGGCCCGGTGTTTGCGGCTGACATGCCGGCTCGCACCTATACCAAGGCCCCGCCGCCCTATACCGCACCGGCGCTCGTCTACAATTGGACCGGTTTCTATATCGGCGGCCATGTCGGCGGCGCGTTCACCGACGGCACCAACCTGATGGGCAGCGATGCGCGCTTCATGGGCGGCGTGCAGGGCGGCTTCGACTATCAGTTCGCGCCCAACTGGGTGATGGGCGTCGAGGCGCAGTACTCCTGGCTGCCCAGTTCCTCGAACAACAATGGCGTGCTGCTCCCCGGCGGGACGCTGGTGACCGGGAATACCGACCAGCTCGGTTCGGTGACCGGCCGCCTTGGCTACACCTGGGGTCCGGCGTTGCTCTACGCCAAGGGCGGTTACGCCTGGCGCGACAACAATAACATCACGGCGACGGTCGGCGGCGTGCCGGCGGCCTTCACCACCGACGGCGGCCACAAGGACGGCTATACCGTCGGCGCGGGCCTCGAATACATGTTCGCCCCGAACTGGTCGGCGAAGGCCGAATACCAGTACTACAATTTCGGCAAGACCAACTTCACCAGCGGCCCGGCCGACCTAGTCGGCACAAGCTTCCGGAACGACGAGCATACCGTCAAGGTCGGGGTCAACTACCGCTTCGGCTGGGGCGGTCCGGTGGGCTCCCGCTACTGATTGCGTCTTCTTCCATCAACATCAAAGGCCGCCTCCGTGGCGGCCTTTTTTGGCCTGACGTTTGCTTGTTCAGCCGGTATTCACGCCTGATCGTGCAATGCAAAAAATAATTCCTGCATTGCACGGAACTTTCATCGTGATCCGTTATTATGCGAACGCCGGGGCTGGTGGACAAACAAAAATGCGTAGCTTTGCGTTAGGGCTGATCCTCTCTGCGGTCGCTGTGCCGTGCGTTGCCCAGACTGTGCTTAAATCCGAACCCTTGTCGCTTGCGCCATATGAGGTCGTGCTGGTCCAGGACGTGTCCTGCACGGCGGGCAAAGTCCTCAAGGTGACGGGCGCAATCCGCGGTCTGCATCGGCGGAAGATCTGCGTTTCGCTCGCCGCCGAACAGGCTTCATTGGCGACGGCGACGCCGTAGGAGCAACGCGACGATCGCACCGGTACCCGGTCCGCTCCTGCGCGCCGGGCGATCTGCCGTCGCCTAGTTCAACCGCGGCTCCTGCCGCGCTTCGCGATCGGCATCGGCCTTGTTCTTGACCGGGTCCTCGTTCGGATCGAGCTGGCAGGGTCGGATCTCGTAGTCATTGTCCAGCACCGGGCGCGGCGAAGACGTCTCCTCCTCGGAGACAGCATCCACCACCAGCCCCGATTTCCGGGCCAGCTTCCAGACGTCAGCCTCGGTCGGATACGCCTTGCTCAGCTTGGTGTCCTGATAGAATAGCGCGTACGGCATTTTGTCGTTCCCCAATCGGCGACAACGCCAATGACGGTTCTGGGTTTCGGGGGAGATCACCCGTTCCAATCACGGAACCGTGAGCCGGGTCCACAGCAAGCATCTGAAATTGTGAGTCATTTCGGTCCTTTTGCCGGAGGGCCTGAGTCCTTAATGAGCGGTAAATCCCGGAAAAAAGAATCCCCGGGACTCTCCGGGTAGAATCGCCGGATGCTTCGGCCCATGAGAGCGATCCACCAGCCCCCCTACGAACGCGTGCAGCTCGCGCTTGCGGTTGTGCTGCTCGCGGCCTGCGCCGCCAACGTGGCGCTGGTCTGGTCCTGGCTCTAGTTTCTCTCCGCGCGGACCGATTGCTGGCGTGCCCAGCGAAAACGCCGTAGCCCCGCAACGCTCGTAGCGATTGACGGTTCGGCCGTTCCTTCCATCATTGCCGGCAGAACAAGTGCCTGCTGCGCTCTTCCGCGGACGGGCCGCGGCCAGGGTGGAGCTGACATGATCGAGATGCTGAAGGAACGGGTTAATCGCGACGCCGGCCTGGTGCGGCGCGGCCGCTATCTCACCACGACATTCCTGCTGGAGATCGGCAAGACCGACTGGTTGATCGCGATCCATGAGGGCCGGGTCATGGCGGTGACCAAGGGGCCGTTCGTGATGCCGTCGTGGTCGTTTGCGCTGCGCACCTCGGACGAGGAGTGGGACAGGTTCTGCGAACTCAGACCACCGCCGGGCTCAAACGACCTGATGGCGCTGATCAAGCGCCGGGCGCTCAAGGCCGAGGGCGAGCTGCAGATCTTCATGGCGAACCTGCGCTACTTCAAGGAAGCGCTCGGCAAGCTGCGCCGTGAGGGAGTGCCGGCATGAGCGCCAATTTCGAACCGATCGTCGGTCGTTATATGCATCTCGAGCTGTCCGGCCGGGCGCACCGCGTCTATGTCGAGGAGGCGGGCGAGGGCACGCCGCTGCTCTGCCTGCACACCGCCGGCGCCGACGGGCGGCAGTATCGCGGCCTGATGAACGATGCCCGTGTGACGCGCAACCATCGCGTCATCGCCTTCGACATGCCCTGGCACGGCAAGTCGTCGCCGCCGCAAGGCTGGCACGACGAGGAGTACCAGCTCACCTCGGCACAATACACGGCGATGATCCTGGCCGTGATCGACGCACTCGACCTCGACAAGCCGATCGTGATCGGCTGCTCGATCGGCGGCCGGATCGCGCTGCATCTTGCGCTCGAGCATCCCGAACGCTTCCGCGCCATCATCGGCCTGCAGGCCGGCGCGCATGTCGATCCCTATTACGACCTGAATTTCCTGCACCGGCCCGACGTGCACGGCGGCGAGGTTGCTGCCGCCATCGTTTCCGGCCTCGTCGGCCCCGACGCGCCCGACAAGGAGAAATGGGAGACGCTGTGGCATTACATGCAAGGCGGCCCGGGCGTGTTCAAGGGCGACCTCTATTTCTACAAGATCGACGGCGACATCCGCGCCCGCGTCGCCGAGATCGACACCGAACGCTGCCCGCTGTTCCTGCTGTCAGGTGAGTACGATTATTCCTGCACGCCGGAGGAAACGCTGGCGGTGGCGAGCAGCATTGCCGGCTGTGAGGCCACCATCATGAACGGCCTCGGCCATTTCCCGATGAGCGAGAATCCGGGTGAGTTCCTGAAGCATCTGCTGCCGGTGCTGGAAAGGGTCGGCGGGCGCTAGGGCTGCGCGCCACGCCCAAGTCAGGCATGGCCCGTCTCAAGGTTTCGGCTGCATGCCCTGCAAGAACCGAAGCGGGTTGAGCGGGCCGATCGGGATCAGCTCGAAGCTCATCATATGGGCTTTGCCCAAAGGCAGCTTTTCGAGCATCTCGTGCGCGACGGCCGGATCGGTGACGTTGATGATGAAGGCCACGCCCGGCTTTCCCTGGAGCGAGTACCACTGCTCGATCTTGCCGGCGAGGTAGAGATCGACGGTTTCGCGAACTTCCTCGGGGAGAACAGCACGCACTTGCGATTGTTCAAAGCCGGGATTGATGGTGCCGATGGCGAGAATTTTGGTCGTCGGCGTGGTTTTCATGGCGGCGTCTTGCGCGCTTGCGCAATTGATGCCGGCAAGCCAGCCCACAAGAGCCAATGCGGCGGCAGCAACGAATCTCATGTTATCTCCCTTCGGTGTGGTATGACAAACTGCGTATCCACGTGGACGGCGTGAACCGGTTGCGCGGGAGGTCTCGATGCTTCCGAAAGCTGAAGCGGCATATTTCGCGATTGCCGACATCTCCGGCTACACCAACTTCCTGGCGGCGGTCGAACTCGACCACGCGCAGGATATCATCGCCGATTTCATGGATGTTGTGGTGAAGGGGCTGCGCCCGCCATTTCGCCTCGCCAAGTTCGAGGGCGACGCCGCATTCGTCTACTCGACCGCGACGATCGACGGCTCGCTGCTGCAGGACGCGATCGAGGGGGCCTATTTCAAATTCCGCCGGCGCCTGCGCGACATCCGCCAGGCCTCGACATGCGAGTGCCGGGCCTGCGTCGCGATGGGCGATCTCGATTTCAAATTCGTGATCCATCACGGCGAGATGGTGAAGCAGAAGATGGGCGGCAGGGAAGAACTCGCCGGGCGCGATGTCATCCTGGTCCACCGGCTGCTCAAGAACAGCGTTGGCGAAAAGCTTGGCGGCCGTGCCTACGCGCTCTACAGCGACGCGGCGATCCGCGCCATGGGCGTCGATCCGGTGGCGCAGGGGCTCATCCCGCATCACGAGACCATCGACATCATCGGCGATGTGACGCTATGGGTCCGCGATCTCGAAGCGGCGTGGCAACAGGACGACGCGCAGCTTCGGATGGAGGTGACGCGCGAAGACGCCTACGCCATCCTCGAGTTCGACATCGCCGCGCCGCGGCAGACGGTGTGGGAGTTCATCACCGTGCCCGGGCAATGGCGGAAATGGTGGGACGCCGACGACATCGTCGAGGAGTCGGGCAAGGGGCGACGCGGTGTCGGCACCAAAAATCATTGCGCGCACGGCAACCATACCAATGTCGAGGAGACGCTCGACTGGCGTCCGGTCGATTACTTCACGGTCGGCATCACGCTGCCGGTGCCCGGCGCGCCGCGCATCATCATGACCCGGGCAGTTCTGGACGGTCCGGACGGAACGTCCCGTTTCGAACTGCGGATCGCCAAGCCGAAGCCGAAGGACAAGGCATTCCTCGATGGCGCCGCGGCCAAATTCGCCGAACGCATGACCCAGGCTATGGCTGGCCTGCGGTCTATGGTCGAAGGCGGGCAGCCCGGCCTCGACGCCATGGCAGAGCCGGCGCCGGCGCCCTCGAGCGGGCGCTTCCTGACCGAGCCGGTGAAAACCGGCGCGCGGGGCTGAAGTCCAGTCGTCGGTTCGGAGATTAAAGCGCGCCGGTTACTTGCCGGAGCGCGGCAGCTCGCTGTTGTCGCGGATCGCGGCGCGGACCTTGGCCATGGTCGTGGTGCAGTACTCCTCACGCTCTCTGAGGAAGCGCTGTTGCTGTGCGCGGAAGTTGGCAACCCGTTCCCGGACCTCGGACCCAAAGTCACCACGGATGTCGAGCTTCGGGAAGTGCGGCGGCTGCGCCGGTGGCGGCGGGACTTCGACGACCGTCACCGCTAGGGGCGACGGAGCGGGGGGCAGGCCCTCAAGCACGGTAGGCACTGGAAGCGGGGGCGGCATGACCACCCTCGGGGCCTCCGTTTGGGCCTCGGCCGCAGGCTTGAGCTCCGGTGTAACCTTGGTCTCCAAGGCGGCCCTTGTCTCCAAGGCCGGTTCGGTCGCGGCTGGCGTTGCGGCGGTCCGCTGGGCAGGCGCCGCCACCTCGGCGTCGGGCAGCTTGCCCTTCACCGACTGTACGAAGGCCATTGTCTGCGCGATCAGGAGATCGCGTTCTTTCATCCATTTCATGGCGCACCTTGAGCGCGCGGATTCCAGCAAAGCAACCGCGCGGAATCAAGCACCGGTCATCATGATGGTTGACGAAGACGCCTGTTTCACGGGTGCGGTGACATAATTGTGACAATCGCCGGGCGTGGGCACCGTCAGCACAGGCGGGCATTGGCGTTCGAGACGAACGGGGTACCGGCGATCCGGACCGGCGGCTGACAATGTAGCGGCGCTTGATTCGGGACCGGCCGAGGTGCGGCGGGCGCGGCGGCAATGCCGCTGATCTTGTACGGGGGACGATATTCGCGACGGGGCGGGAGCGGAGTGGGCAGCCTTAGTGGGCGGTCACCGCCTCGACGGGGGCCGATTCGGCGCCGCGGGCCTCGATCAGGTCGGCGTAGCGGCCATACTCCTCGGCCATTTCGAGCAGCTTTTCGCGCACCGCGGCGTCGGTAACCTGGCGGGCGAGCCGTCGCGCTTGATCGGACTGGAAGCGGTAATGTGCTGTGTCGGACATGGTGGGCTCCTCACACATGTGTAAGGGCCACCGGGCAAAGGTTCATCAAGGCGTCATTGAAGGGTCGGCGGGCGATCAGTCAGCGCGGTCGCGTGCCCCGCCTTGTCCTCGCGGACCTCGACCTCGAACCAGCCCATCTCCTTCAGTTCGCGTGCCTTCTTCTCGGCCGCGTCTTCGCTGTCGCGCTTCAGCACGATTTGGCTGGTGCCGTCCCGGGCAAGGATCAAATAGGTCATTGGCTGAGTCCCATCCGCATTCTGCATACCCCGTTTCGGGCCGCAAGGACAGAAGCAAGGCGAGGGGTGGGTGATCCTACGGGGATGATCCCACGATTCCTGCCAAGAGCAGGCGTGGTCGGTTGCGGTTTACCAACCGGTCCCGGATCGCAGCGCGGTTCGGACGACATGCAGATGCGCAGCCTGCGGCGCGCGCCGGGCAGCGCAATCGATGATGCGAAGCTGAAGACCGGAGTCATACGGTTCTCTCCGTGCTTGTGGGGAATCGAGCCAAGCGCTTTGATTGAATCGCACGCACGTGTTCGGATTGCTCCTGGGGACGAACACCCGGCGTGAGCCGCAAAAAAATCTGGATGGAGGACTCGATGCCCAGGCACTTCGGTTTGAAAGTGACATCCGCAGCAGGACGGTCTGCGTTCACGGGATCATCAAGAGACTTGCAGGCGCGGACCGCGTCGGCAGCTGGATCGAAGAACCTTGCTGCGGCCAGCGCACCGGCGTCAAAGCTTTCGTCTCCGTCCGCGGAACTGCCGTATTCACCTGCGAGCTGGCGGGGCTGCTGCGGTCGGCGATCCATCTCGGTAGACTGACGAGCCAAGCGAGGAGCCGTTGGCTGCCCGGTCCTTACGGCTGGGACGGGCTGTGCTTCTTCTCGCGCCTCAGGTCCATGCGATCGATGCGCTCATCGATCAGTCGATTCAGCCTCTCGTCCTGCAGTGTATCCTTCCTGAACAGCCCGCCATGCAGGCGATAGGCGAGGAGAAGCAGGACGACGGCAACGCCGACGAGATAGTAGGACCAGTCCATCGTCAGAACCGCGTCTGATAACCTCTATTGCCGCAACCAAGCGGTAGGGCCGGTGCGGGCACCTTGTCCAACGCTATCCTCAGTCCCGTCTGCCGGACATGGTTCGAAATATCAATCGGATGCAACAGCCGCAACACGGAGAGGTCTGACCAACGATGCGAGGCGGCGTTGCCGGCGGCTGGCCGGCACGAGCGCAGGTCAGCTCAATTGGAGCCCGCGAGAATGATCAGATTGTTGTACACGGGCGTCGCAATGAAGGCGACCACATAGGCCATCTGGCGTTCGCTTTTGCCGCGCCAAAGCATCCACATCACGAGATAGGTCAGACCCAGCTTGGCAATCAGCCACCATTCGCCCAGCCACTCCTGGGTGAACCGCATGAACGGGTTCAGTTCGCCCATTCCGCGCTGCAATATCTCGTTGGTGGTGATGAGATCCGAGTAGCCCATCAGCAGGGCAGAGACGAGCAGCATTGCCTTCAGCAGAGATGTCCTCGCCCGCAGCTGCTTTTCCGTCATCCGGTGAGTGCCCGAATTCGCGTGTGGCTTCCCTGTTGCACAAGTTTGCGGACTATTTTCGGTGAGTGCAAGTTCCACGACCCGGTTGTCCAACGCCAAGTCTTGGCAGACCGCGCGGCAAACCGGCGTTCGGCGGGTGCGATGAGCCAGCGTGGAGAGCTGGTGCCGGCTGAGGGGATTGAACCCCCGACCTTCAGTTTACAAAACTGCTGCTCTACCGCTGAGCTAAGCCGGCAACATCGGAATGATTTGCGCGCTCGCATAGCAGACTTGGCGCGCCAGGGCCAGAACCCGACGGCCCGACCAGGGCCAGAGCCCGGAAGGCCCTGATCGACCGCTTCGCCTCCGGCCGGGCAGCAAAAAGGCGGCCCGAAGGCCGCCCTTTGCGTATCGTCGTCTCGGCCGGAGCTACTGGCTGGCAGGGGGGCTGTCGGCCGTCGCTGCCGCGGAACCAGGTACCGGGGGTGCAGACAAAGCCGTTCTGCCGCCTTGCCCCGCGTTCAAACCACTGTGAAGTTCCGGTAGCCGGCGCATGATGCGTTCCGGACCATGCGGGCTTTAACGAGAATTGCGTGTACAGCAGTGTTCGATCTGGCGTCGGCGCGGGGAATTGATGTTCGGAATCTTGAGTCTTGGCTTTCTGCTCGGCATGCAGCATGCGCTGGAGCCGGATCACATCGCAGCCGTATCAAGCATCGCGGCGCGCCGGACCCATGTCGGTGACATCGTCAAGCATGGCCTGACCTGGGGCCTCGGTCATACGCTGACGCTGTTCATTTTTGCCGGCGTCGCGATCCTGCTCGGACGGGCGATTCCCGAAACGGTGTCGCAGCCGATCGAGACCGCGGTCGGCGTCATGCTGGTCGGGCTCGGTGCGCATGTGTGGTGGCGGCTGTGGCGCGACCGCGTGCATTTCCACAGCCATTCGCATGGCGACACCACGCATTTCCACGCCCATAGCCACGCGGGCGAGACCGGGCCGCACGCCCGCGCCGCGCACAGCCACGGGCACGGCTTCCGCTGGCGCACGCTGCTGGTCGGCCTGATGCACGGCATGGCCGGGTCGGCGGCGCTGCTGGTATTGACGGTGTCGCAGGCGCCGAGCCCGGTGATCGGGCTAGGCTATGTCGCGCTGTTCGGGGTCGGCTCGATGATCGGCATGGGCGTGCTGTCCAGCGTGATCGCGGTGCCGCTCGCAGCCTCCGCGCGCTGGCTGACCTGGGCCAATCGCGGCCTGCAGATGGCGGTCGGCGCGGTCACGATTGCGATCGGCATCCACTCGATCGTCGAGAACGCCTTCACCTGACACGGGCTCGCCCAGGACCGCCGTTAACGATTTCTGATCCCGCTCGGCCGCATTGACCGGTTGCCGATGCTTACGCGTTAGGCTTACCGCCAGTTTGGCCCGCGTCCTTAACCCTTCCGCCGAGCTGTTGGACTAGGCTGCTCCTGGAACAATTCGGGACGCTGGGTGATCATGCGCGCAACTCTTGCGCTGGCGATATTGGCTGCGATGACCTCGACGGCGCTGGCCGGCGGCGGCTTCGACATCGTCGTGCCCAACCGTCCCGGCGTGCCCATCATCATCAATGGCGTCGACGCCTCCTACGCGGTGGTCGAAAGCGCGATGGGGCTCGCGCGCAACGAGTCGATGGTGCCGACCATCTATGGCGGCCGCCCGATCGATCCGGTGCCGAATGTCGGCCACTATTATCCGAGCCTCGGCCACATGCCGGGTTACGGCCGCCTCGAGATCGAGCCGCCGGCCAACCGCCAACTGCCCAAGCCCGCCGAGAGCTATCATGAATCATGGTCGGCGCGATCGGCGCCGCTGCCGGCGCAATCCTCCGTGCCGGTCGATCCGCCGGCGGTGATCTACGCACCGCAATTCAACGGGCCGCAGCCGCTGCCGGGGCCGGTCCCGCGGCCACCGCGCCCCCGGGGCCCCTAAATCAAGAGCCCCGTGAACCGGGGTCCTTACATAGCCACCAAGAGCTACGCGACGAACAGAGAGACCTACAGGAGAGAGTAATGCGTCAAATGATCAAAGGACTGATTGCGGCGGTGGCCGTCATGGTGACCGCACCCGCAATGGCATGCGGCTTCAACCCTTGCGGCTATTCCGCGCCTGTCGTGAATTACGGCTGCGGCGGTTGCGGTGGCTACGGCTACGGTTATGGCGGTTACGGCGCGGTCGAACGCCTGCCCGACCCGGAGGCGGCCTATCCCGACACGGCGCAGCAGTACTACTACGTCAACCAGGGACCGACCTACACCGGCCCGGGCAACTGGGCGCCGCGTCCGTACTACCGCGAAGGCTATGGCCGTCCGTACTACGGATATCGCCACTATGGCTATCGCCATCACTATCGGCCGTACCGTCCGCACTACGGCTACCGCTATGGCTACGCGCATCGCGCGCCGGCCTATCACTATGGCCACCGCGTGCTGCGCCGCTACTACTGATCCGGCGATCTGTCGAAGACATCAGCGCCCGTTCGCATGACGCGAGCGGGCGCTGTTCGTTTGATCATTGAAGTCGGGTCGCTTCGGTAGCCGGCGCCGCATCAGCTGCAGATGCGCGCGGCCAAAATATCGAAAACAACCCCATGCAAAGGGGCCGGCGGCGATCGGCCTTCGACGGGGCGACTGTCGACGGGGCGACTTGACACGTCGGGCAAATCAGGGGTGGATTTCGAATATTCAGAAATTCGTGCGAGCGCCGTCTCACAAGCGCCCCGGACCGCAGGCTCCGCAGCCCATCAAGTGCCGCGGCCGATCCGGATATCAAGCTAACCCATCAGCCCAAGCCGGCTGGCGCCGATATAGAGCGCGAGCGCGGCGGCGTTCGACACGTTCAGGCTCTTGATCGCGCCGGGCATGTCGAGGCGGGCGACCACGCGGCAGGTCTCGCGCGTCAATTGCCGCAGGCCCTTGCCTTCGGCGCCGAGCACCAGCGCGAGCGGCTGTTGCAATTGAACCTTGCCGAGATCCTCGGTGCCCTCGCTGTCGAGCCCGACGGTCTGGAAGCCGTGCTCGTTCAGCTCGTTCAGCGCGCGCGCCAGGTTCTGCACCGTGACGACAGGCACCAGCTCGAGCGCGCCGGAGGCCGACTTCGCCAGCACGCCGGTTGCCTCCGGGCTGTGGCGGGCGGTGGTGACGATCGCCTTCACGGCGAATGCCGCCGCCGAGCGCAGGATGGCGCCGACATTGTGCGGGTCGGTGATCTGGTCGAGCACCAGCACGATGCCTTCCTGCGCCAGCGTGTCGATATCGGGCGAGGGCAGGGGATCGGCCTCCGCCAAGAGGCCCTGATGCACGGCATCGGGGGTGAGGCGGCGGTCGATATCGCCGGGCCGGACGATCTCCGGGGTGACGCGGGTCGCGATGTTCTCCTCGGCGAGGCGCTTGGCGGCGTTCTCGGTGAGGTAAAGCTTGCGGATCTGCCGGTCCGGGTTTGCGAGCGCGGCCGCCACCGTGTGCCAGCCATACAGAATCACCGGCCCGTCGGAACCGGATTCGCGGTCCCGCCGGCCTTGCGGGCGGCCGAATTTCGGCCCTTTTTGGAAGGGTTTACCGCCCTTGCCTCGGAAATTAGGTCTGCGGTCGCGGTCGCTCATGTGAGGCTTGTGTCACGGGTGTCGCAGAATGGCAATTTAACCGGCAAATTGCGCGCCCGCTTGGTTGACTTTGGGGACCGCCTTCCCCCATAAACGCGCCCGACCGCGCACCCGCTTCGGGTCGGCCGGTTATCAGCGTCATTTCGATGACCCGGTCCGCCGCCACTCGCGCGGCCGGTTCGACGCTGTTGGACGGGGGAGTGTCCCGAGTGGCAAAGGGAGCTGACTGTAAATCAGCCGCCTCATGGCTTCGCAGGTTCGAGTCCTGCCTCCCCCACCAGCCCGACATTGCAGCACCGCTGCGGTTGCGGTTTTTGATCCAGCTATCCAGCTCACGACCGATCTTGATTCGCCGCATCGGGTGTCTTCCTCGCGACCCGCACCGAGGCCGACGTCGAAGCGTGGCGCTGCCGGCAGGGATGAACCGAGGAGACCGGCTGCCGCTGCGGTTTAAGTGGGCAATCCAACCGCTCCAATTGTGTCTGCGCTCCCGGGAGTGGTAGCACTCGCCCTTGCGCGGGAAAAATCCCGCGAGGCGGGGGCGCGGGAATGCGGCAGGAGCTGCGGGCGTTGACCGGTCTGCGAGGGGCAGCCGCCATGGCCGTTGCTCTCGCGCATTTCAAGAATGCCTTTCCTGCCAATGCCGGCGCCGCATTCATGTGGCACAACGCCGTCGACCTGTTCTTCTGCCTCAGCGGATTCACGCTGTCCTATGTCTACAGCCGCGACACGTTCCGCTTCTCGGACTATCTGACGGCGCGCATTGCCCGCGTCTATCCGCTCTATCTGGTCTGCCTGATCTCTGCCGGCGCGCTCTATGTGTGGCCGCGCCTGATCGATCCAGTCACCTATCCCGCCAGCCGCGCTGCCTTGGACTTCGCGCTGCAGCTCGTCATGCTGAATGGATGGCCCGTGATCGGCACCGGCATGCACTGGGACGCGCCGGCCTGGTCGCTCTCGGCCGAGTGGTTTTGCTACGTTGCGCTGTTCCCGCTGCTGCTGTTCCGGAACGCGCCGCCCACGGCTGCCGCCAGGTTTCTCGGCATCGTGCTTTGCTCCGCCGTCGGCTATTGGCTGTTCGCTCGCTACTTTTTTGAAGGCAGCATCGGCAGCGTCCCGGAAAGCCAGGTGAGCTACTGGGTCCCGTTGGGGCGGGCAACCTGCGGATTCGTGTCGGGCTGGCTCGCCTTCGCAAGCTTCCAGCGCCGCGACGGGCTTCATGCCGCGTGCACGCGATTTTCCGGCGCGATCTGGTGCGGCGTCGCGCTCATTGTGCTGCTGGCCTATCGCGGGCCGACCAACCCGCAGATGCTGGTGTTCGTGTGGCCGTTCGTGGTGCTCGCTGGAACCGGCGAGGATTCGCTCAGTTCGCGGCTGCTTGGGTCGAAGCCGATGCACTTCCTCGGCGTCATCTCCTACTCGATCTATATGACGCATTTCATCATCCTGACCACGTTCATGACGACGTTCGGCCCGCTCGACACCTGGTCCCCGGCGATTTTCGGCCTGCTGGCCGGAACGACCGTCGCGGTGTCGATCGGCGCGCATGTCGTGCTCGAGGTGCCGGCGCGCGATGCGATCCGCGGCCTGCGGCGCTTGCGACGGGTTCAGGCGGGTACTTGAAAGGCCAATCAGCCGGCGCAAGGCGACAGAGGTCGCAGGCCTCGATCGGTCATCGCATGCGCGGATAGGTCTGCATGTCCGGGGCATTGCACATCCAAGGTGTGTCAATGAACTGTAACGAACGCTGACTAGAGTGACTGACACGTGACGATTGTATGAAGCTGGGATTCCGCCCATGTTCGCGGCTCTTCATCTGCCGCGACCCGCAGGCGTGGTGTTGTGGCGGACCGTGTTTGTCGGACTGAGCTTGTTTTTTCTTGCCGATAGCGCCGATGCTGCGCAGGACGAGCAGGTTCGTTTCGAGATTGCAGCCCAGCCGTTGGCCAGCGCGCTCGACGCCTACAGCGCCGCCACGGGGCTTGAGGTGTTTTACGACGGCGCACTCGTGGCCGGGCAGCGCTCTCGCGCCATTCACGGCGTGCTGGAACCAAAAGCGGCGTTGCGCGAACTTCTCGCAGGAAGCGGACTGACTGCGCGCAGCACCGGCATGCGCAGCTTCACGCTTGTCTCGTCGGCGTCGATCCGGGTCGCCGGCGCGACCGATCAATCATATTTCGCGACGCTCCAGAAGGAGGTCTCTCGTGCCCTGTGCGCCCACGCCGAGACCCGGCCGCGCGACGTCGATGTGCTGCTCAAGGTCTGGATTGCGGCGTCCGGCCTGATCGAGCGCGCCCAGCTGTTCGATATCTCGACGGGCACGCAGCGGAGCGTCGATGTTGTCGGCACGCTGCAAAGGTTGTCGCTCGGAGCGCCGCCGGCGGATATGCCGCAGCCGGTCACGATCGCGATTCTCGCGCAGGCGCCAGGCGAGCCGGTCGGGTGTGGCCGTGCCGCGAGCGGGCCGAGGTAACGGCCGCGCATGAACCACTCCAATCGCGATCTGCTGCGGCAACTCTTCGTTCTCGGTTACGATGACCTGCGCGCCAGGCTGACACGGCGGCTGGGCTCGGCCGAGCTTGCCAACGACGTGCTGCACGACACCTGGTTGCGGCTCGATCGTGCGGCTCCGCCGGGCGAGCTGCGCAGCCCGAGAAGCTATCTGATCCAGATGGCTTTCCATGCCGCGCTGTCGCACTGGAGGGGCGAGAAGCGCCTGGTGACCTTGTCGGACGCCAAGGCCGCGATCGGCCTCGTCGACGAAGCTCCCGATCCGGAACGTGCCGCGAACGCGAGGTCCGAAGTGGAGGCGCTGAGGCGGGCGCTGGCGGAATTGACGCCGCGCCGGCGCCAGATCTTGCTGTTGTCGCGGCTGGACGGCATCGTGCTGCGCGACATCGCCGCTCGTCTCGGGATCTCGCAGCGGCTGGTTGAGCTCGAGTTGAAACATGCGCTGGCGCATTGCGCGCTCCGGCTTGGGCGGGATGTCGTTCAAAGATTCGGTCCGAGGACGCGAAAAGACTCTGAGGATTGAGAGGCCATGGATCGACTGCGGGCCAGTCGCGGGGAAGCAACGGTACGATGAGGAGCACGGACCATCCGGCGGCATTGCTCGACGCGCTCGACCGCGAGGCACAGGACTGGTTGCTTCGCTTCGCCGCGGGCAAGGCCAATGGGGCCGATATCGAGGCGTTCAAGCAGTGGGCGGCCGTCGATCCGGTGCGTGCAGATGCATTTGCCCGGGCGTGCCGGGTCTGGGACACGATCGGACCCGCAGCGGCCGGGTCAGCGGCTTGGCGCGACCACGCGCGTATCGCACCAAGGCCGCATATGGCGCGGCGCGCCTTCATCGGCGGGGCGCTGGCCGCCTCGACGGCGGCGGCAGCCTATCTCGCCGTCCGTCCTCCGCTCGGCTTGTGGCCCTCGGTCTCGGAGCTTGCTGCCGATTACCGGACGGCAATCGGCGAGCAGCGCAACATCGCGCTCCCCGGCGGCTCGTCGATCGAAATGAACACGCGAACCAGTATCGCGTTGCGGACTGCGCAAGCTGGAACCGAGCGTATCGAACTCCTGTCCGGCGAGGCCGCGGTCACGGCTCTCGGCTCGCATCGCGTCGAAGTGCTCGCCGGGGATGCGCGCGCGGTGGCGGAGGGAGCGACCTTCAATATCCATCTTGTTGGAGGTGCGGTCTCCACCACCTGCATTGCCGGTGAAGTGGAGGTCGCATCGGCGGCGCGCGCGGTTCGGCTGCGCCCGCAACAGCAGATCATCTATGCCGCGGGAGACCTCGGGGCGGTGACCTCGATCGATCCGGCCGCGGTGACGGCGTGGCAGGCGGGGGTGCTGGTGTTCCACGGCACGCCGTTGTCGGAGGCGGTCGAGGAGATCAACCGCTATCGCCCGGGACGGATCATCGTGACCAATGCGGCGCTGGGACGCAGGCTGTTCAATGCCCGCTTTCTGATCGCCAATGTCGATGGTGTCGTTGGGCAGATTCAACAGGTTTTCGGTGCGACGATCACCAATCTGCCTGGCGGAATCGTCCTGCTGGGATGATCGGGCGTGGCCTTGCGCGCCCAGGCGTTGCCGCATCCGGCGACAAAGGGACGAGTTATTTTTTCGGTTGTGACCGGTCTCGGGACTCTCAGGGAAGACCGCAACGCCAACGAGATGGCCGCGGCCGCTGTCCCGCCTGTGCTCGATGAGAGAAGTCCGATGTCCGCCAAGCCGCATGCTCCACAGACCAGCCGCACCGGGATGGTCGGCAAAGCTTCCGTGACGCAAGGCGGGGTGCAGCAGCTGTCGACGCGTCGTCTGCTTCTGGCCGGCGCAAGCGCGTTCGCGCTGATGTTGACCGGGCAGCAGGGCGCACTTGCACGGCCGTTCGGGATCAACGCGGGAACGATGTCGGCGCCGACGATCGCCAGCGATGCGGCAACCGCTGCGGCCCAGCAGGCCACCGAGGCTGCAAGGCAGAGCCAGGGCGCGCTGACGCGAGCCTCGCAGGCGATCCAGGCATTGCAGGCTGCGCAGGCCGCCGCGCGGGGCGCCGCCGCTGTACGGCAGGGCTCGACCACGCTGCCGCAGCTTGCGGTGCCGAACGGCCTTGCGCCGGGCGGGCTCCAGGTCGCGCCCGGCGCGGTGCCGGGCTCCAATCTGTGGAAGGGCGCCGATCTGCCGTTGCAGGCGGCAGGCGGCGGCCAGACCACCGTCACCGTCAATCAGACCGCGCCGCAGGCGATCCTGAACTGGCAGAGCTTCAACGTCGGCAGCCAGACCACGGTCAATTTCAACCAGCAGGCCGCCAGCTGGACCGCGCTCAACCGCGTCGTCGGCAACACCGGCCCGAGCCAGATCCTCGGACGCATCAACGCGCCGGGGCAGGTGCTGGTCATCAACCAGAACGGCATCATCTTCGGCGGCGCGAGCCAGATCAATGTCGGCTCGCTGATCGCATCCACGGCCGGTATCACCGACCAGCAATTTCTCGCAAGCGGAATCTATTCGCCGCAGAGCGGTCCGAACTATCTGCCGAGCTTCAGCGGAGCCAGCGGCAGGATCGTGGTCGAGGCCGGTGCGTTGATCACCACCAGCGCGCCGGCTTCGGTGAAGTCGGGCGGCGGCTTCGTTGCGTTGCTTGGCAGCGCCGTCGACAATGCCGGATCGATCGCGACCCCGAAGGGGCAGGCGCTGCTGGCGGCGGGCGACGACTTCATCCTGCGGTTCGGGCTCGGCACCACCGCCAACCAGGTCTCGACCACCCGCGGCAGCGAAGTGGTGCCAATCATCCGCGCCGGAAGCGGCAGCGGCGGGGTCGGCAATAGCGGGCTGATCTTCGCCCAGCAGGGCGACATCACGCTCGCCGGACATGCGATCACCCAAAACGGCGTGCTGGTCTCGACCACCTCGGTCAATCAGCGCGGCACGATCCATTTGTTGAACTCGGCCGCAGATGCCGGCGGCACGGTCACGCTCGCGGCCGGCAGCCTCACCACGGTGCTGCCCGAGCTCGATTCCGCGGAGACCGCGCTGAACTCGCAGCGCGATGCGCTGATCGCCGACTCCGCCACGCAAAATGCCATCCGCGCCACGCAGAACCTTGGCCAGTTCGACAACCTGTCCCGGCTTGCCGATCGCGAGGACCGGTCCCGCGTCGAGATCGTGAGCGGTGGCCTCGTCAACTTCCAGAACGGCTCGCTGACGCTGGCGTCGGGCGGTCAGGTGGCGGTCTCGGCGGGCAAGCGGGTGTTCGCCGCGACCGGCGCCGTTATCGACGTGTCGGGTGCCCGGGACGTGATGCTGCCGATGTCGGCCAACGCCATCAAGGTCAACGTCCAGGGCAATGAGCTGCGCGACTCGCCGCAGAACCGCGACGGCTCGGTGCTGATCAACAAGAACGTCTGGATCGACGCCCGCGATCTCACGCTGGTTCCCGCCGGCACCGGCGGCTACGCGTCGGATCGCTATTACACCGCGGGCGGTCTGCTCGAGGTCGGCGGCTATCTCAACAACACCAGCCACAAGATCGGCGAGTGGGCCGCGGTCGGCGGCGACATCACCTTGTCGGCGCCGGAGGTGGTCGCGCAGCGCGGATCCATCTTCAACCTGTCCGGCGGATCGGTCCAGTTCCAGGGCGGATACCTGCCGCAAACCTATCTGCTCGGCCGCGACGGCCGTGTCTACAACGTCAACGACGCGCCCTCCGACCTCGGCTATGCGACGGTTGCGAACGGCTTCGTGGTCAATCACGCGCACTGGAATGTCGTCGAGGTCTATCTCAGCCCGTTCGGCAGATCGGCCATGCGCTGGGAGAACGGTTACACCGTTGGCCGGGATGCCGGCCGGCTGATCTTGTCGACGCCGACCTCGGTGTTCGAGGGAGCGATCCTTGCCGACGTGATCAATGGACGACGGCAAATCGCCGCGCGTCCCGCCGGTGTCACCGACGGCTACAAGCTGACGCAGAACACCGCGCCGCTGGCCGGTGCGCTGCAGCTCGGCCTCTACGATGCGCGCGGGCTGGTCAATGCGTCCACGACGGACGTCAGGTTCGGCAGCGTGGCGTCGATCTCGGCGGGGCTCGATCCGGCTGCGGCGATTCCACTCGACCGGGTCAATACCGGCTGGTTCGACGCCGGAACGATCAACGGCTTCGGACTGGGCGGGCTCGGCGTGGCCGCGAAGCGGTCGATCTCGACCGAGGCGCCGCTGAGTTTCGCGCGCGGCGCGCAGGTCGAGCTCATCGCGCCGATTGTCGATATCAAGGCCGACATCACCGCCCGCTCGGGCAGCATCAGCGTCACCAACATTCTCAGGCCGGATCTGGCCGCGCTCTCGCCGATTGTGCTGACGACGGCGGACGGGCTTGCGCAACTGACCGTGCGCGCCGATGCAACCATCGATGCGCGCGGGCTGTGGACCAACGCGCTCGGCTCGCCGGACGATCTCTCCGGGCTTGCCTTCATCAACGGCGGCAGCGTCAGCTTCAACTCGACGCAGGGCGTCACGCTGGCGAGCGGCAGCAGCATCGACGTGTCGTCGGGGGCGGCGGTCCTGCAGAACGGCAAGACACGAGGCGGCAAGGGTGGCGATGTGACCCTGATCGCCGACGATCGTTCGGTCGGCGGTCCCTCGGTCGGCGGTCGCCTGGTGCTTGACGGGCAGATCGACGGCTTCGGCGTGAACGGCGGCGGCAAGCTCGTGATCGGCAGCGGTCCGGCGATCGTGATCGGCGGCAAGGCGCTGGCGACCGATGGCGTGCTGGGAGCCGGCGAGAAGGCGCAAGTCAATCTGCGGCTCGCAGAGGAGCTGTTCATTCCGGCTGGCGCGGCCGTGCCGTTCAACTATGATGAGTCGATCACCTATCTTGCGCCCGGCGACACCGCGCCGGCATCCGTCGCCGTGAATGCGACACAGAGCAAGCCGCTCTTGATCGGACCGAGCGGATGGACCGTTCCCAGCGGCCTCAACTTCTCGGATCTCGCCGGTCACACCTATTGGCCCGGCACGCAGATCCCACCCGGCACCTGGGTCATGACCGATCCGTCGTCAAAGCTCCCCCTCGGTTTCAAGGTCGACGCCGGCGTCTTTCCGAACGGTATCGCACTGGTCGGCACGCGGGTGACCTTCAACGCAGGGGATGCTGCGCCGGTGCCGCTGCATTTCACCGTCGGCACCATGATCCCGACCGGCACGGTCGCATCGCGCAGCTATGCCGTCGCGCCGCTGACCGAAATCGACACGGCGCTGTTCCGTACCGGGTTTGCGAGCTACGACGTGAACGGCCATCTCGGCCTGATGGTGGCGAGCCACGCTACTCTCGACGCGGTGATGCCGGTCTATCGTTTCACCGAAACCGCGTCGAACGTGGCAAGCGGTAGCGATCCGTCGTCGGCGCTGACGCTTTGGCTGCCGCCGCTCTATTCGGAGGATCCGGTTGGGGCGCGCATGATCCGCCGCGGCGGCGCCGACCTGACGTTGCAATCGAACCTTGATCAGTCCAGGGGATCGCTGACGATCGGCACGCAGGCGCGCGTGACGGTCGATCCGGGACATGCGATCACGCTGCGCAGCCCGGGTCAGATCAATGTCGATGGCCGCCTGACGGCTGCCGGTGGCCGGATCGATGTCCTTCAGAACGGCAATCCCGGTGATCCCTTCATCGGGCCGCGGTCGATCTGGCTCGACGGCAATGCGGTGCTCGACGTCGCGGGCCAAAGCGCCGTGGCGATCGATCGCGCCGGTCGCCGCTATGGCTTTGCGGACGCCGGCGGCAGGATCACGCTGGGTGACGACAGCGAGGCTCCGGGCGCGATCGCACCGGCCGGCCTAGGCTTTGTCATCGTGCGGCCCGGCGCGCGTCTCGACGCATCCGGCGCCAGTGCGGTCATCGACGTGGTGGATGCTGCGAACTCCGTGCATCCGCTCACGCTGGCGGGCGCGGGCGGCAGCATCGCCATCAGCGCGCTGAGCGGCTTCTATCTCGATGGCACCATGACGGCACGGGCCGGCGGCGAGGGTGCTGCCGGTGGCACGCTGTCGCTGGCGCTGGTGACGCCGAGCTACGGTAACTCGCCCGATCGGCCGGCTCCGAACGAGGTGCGCAAGTTCCGCATTCTGGAGGTCGCGGCGCAGGCCGGCGCGAGCGGCCTTGCGCCGGATCTGGCGTGGGGGGCGCGTGATCCGGCTCTGCAGTTCGGGCACGGGCGCGTCGGCGCCGACCAGGTCGCGGCTGGCGGCTTCGCCAACCTTCGCCTCTACTCGGAGACCATTGCATTCGACGGCGACGTTCAGCTCAAATTGCCGCAGAGCCTCAGGATATTCGGCAACCTCGTCGCCAAGGGAGGCAACGAACGGATCGACCTTGCGGCGCCTTATGTCTCGTTCGGGAGCGTCTCGTTCTCGTCGAGCGAAGGCGCGCTCGAGCCGCGTCCGGGCAGCGTGACCGGTGCCAGGCAACCCGGTTTCGGCACCTCGCTGGGCACCCAACCAGCCAAGACGGGCACCGCGCAGCTGACCGTCAACGCCGATCTCGTCGATCTCGCCGGCTCTTTCGAACCGCTCAACACCGCAATCATGCAGGCGGACAATTCGACGTCGGCGCTGACCAGCATCGCCGGCATCGATCAGGTCCGTGTGGTCAGCCGAGGCGACATCCGTGTCACCGGCGACACCTATGGCTCCCGCACGCTCGAGCTCGACGCGGCGCAGATCTATCCGGTCAGCAACGCCAAGGTGATCGTCGAGGCCAGTGAGCTTGTGCGGTTCGGCCGCACCACGTCCTATGCGCCGGCGCCGCCGTTCTCGGTGTTTGGCCGGCTTGCCGTCTACGGCAAGACGATCGAGCAGGGCGGGATCGTGCGCGCGCCGTTTGGCACGCTCATTCTCGGCAGCCCGGCCGTAGGAAGGAAGCTGACGGGCGCGCAGCAAATCGATCTGCTGCCGGGCAGCATCACGTCGGTGAGTGCCGCGGGCCTTGCGATGCCCTATGGCGGCACCGTCGACGGCATCGTGTACAATTACAACGGGGCCGCGGTGACGCAAGCCATCAATGGCGTCAGCGTGTACGGCGAGACGGTCGGCGGCATCAGCCTGTCCGGTCCCGCAGTGACGGTGGCCAGCGGTGCGCTGCTCGATCTCTCCGGCGGTGGCCAGCTGCTCGGCGCCGGCTTCATCAGCGGCCGCGGCGGCTCGGTCGATGTGCTGCTCAATCCGCTGGCCGCCGCCAATCCGGGCAACAGCTACAGCAACCTGAAGAACCAGGTGTTCGCGATCGTCCCGAGCGCGAATCCGGATTATGCGCCGATCGTGCCGGCAAGCCAGGGTGCGGCGCCGTCGATCGGGCAGCGCATCACGGTCGGTGGCGGCGTGCCCGGCCTTGCGGCGGGAACCTACACGCTGATGCCGGCCTCGTATGCGCTGCTGCCCGGCGCGTTCCGCGTCGAACTCGGTGCGCAGACCCAGACCGGAGGCCGTACGGTCGCACTGCCGAACGGCTCCTACGTGACGACTGCCTATGGCAGCGTCGCCAACACCTCGATCCAGGCCAGCCAGCCCAATCTGGCGGTGATCACACCCGGCACGACGGTGCGCAGCTATTCGCAGTACAATGAGCAGGACTACACGAGCTTCATGCTCGCGACCGCCGCGCGTACCGGACAGCCGCGCCCGAGTCTGCCTGCCGATGCTGCCGTCTTGCAGCTCATTCTTTCGGCGCCGCCGGCAGGCAGCCCGTCGTTCTCATTTGCCGGGCAGGCTTTGTTGACGCCGGGCAGCGGCGGCTATGGCGGCACGGTCAGCATCGATACGCCGTACAATGGGCGTCTCGAAATTCTTGGACCCAACGCGACGCCGACAGCCGGCTTCGCCTCGGTGCGTGCGGCGGACCTCGATGCGATCGGCGCCGCCAGGATTTCGATCGGCGGCGGCCAACAGCTCTATCTCGACCTTGGCTACGTGGGGACCACCGGTTTCGCCACCACGGTTGCGGTGCGTGGCGGCGCCGTGCTGCGGGCGCCGGAGGTGTTCATCACGGCCGGCGCCGGCGGCATCCGGATCGAGGACGGCGCGCGGATCGACACGACAGGGACTGGCCCTGCGACGGTGATGCCGTCGAGCGACGGCTTCGCCTACAGCATTGGCGGATCCGGGAACATGATGATCGTCTCGAACGGCTGGATCGACCTGCCGGCGTATCCGCCCGGTAGTGGCGCCGGCGGCATCACGATCGGCGCCGCCACCATCGCGACCGAAGGCATGCTTGCCTTTGGTGTCCAGAAGGGAGCGCTGTCGATCGCCGATGGCATGCGTTACGGCGCGCGCTATCTTTCGCTGATCACGCCGAATGTGAATATCGGCGACGCGACGGCGATCGCCGCGGCGCGGAGCGCCGGTGTGCTGCCCGACGGTCTGGTGCTGAACCAGGACGTGTTCGGCCGCCTGCTGGCCGGCAACGCCGTGATCGGTGCTCCCAAGCTGGAGAGCCTGATCCTGACGGCGCAGTCGTCGATCAATTTCTACGGCTCGCTGAATCTCTCGACCATTGATCCGGTGACTGGCCAGTCCAGCCTGCGTTCGCTCGTGCTCAACACACCGGCGATCTACGGCCTCGGGACGGCCGGCGACCGCGCCACGCTCACCACCGGGCAACTGGTCTGGAACGGCATCAGCGATTGCGTCCTGCGCACCGGCAGAAACGAACCGCGCAGCCTGCCGCCCGGCGCGGTGATCACGCGCGGCGCCGGCACCGGCCACGGCACACTCAATATCGTCGCCGATGAAGTGGTGTTCGGTTATCCCAGCGAGGCGAGGCCGGACACCCAGGTGACGCTCGACCGCCTGGCGCTCGGCTTCTCCACGGTCAACGTGACGGCGCGCGGCCGGATCACCGCGAACAACCGCAATACATTGTCTGTGTATGAGAGTCAGGGCGCGTACCAGACCGGCGTGGGATACAGCTACAGCGGTGGCAACCTCAATCTGATCACTCCGGTGCTGACCGGCGACTCCGGCTCGATCAACCGCATCACCGCCGGCGGTGCGCTCAACCTGACCGGCACCGGCGGGCCGGCCGCAGCAGGCCCGGCGGCGTTCGGCGCCGAGATCGGCCTGACCGGCAGCTCAGTGGCGATCTCCAGCGCCGTCGTGCTGCCGAGCGGCAAGCTGACCGTCTCCGCGAACGGCGACATCGCGCTGAGCGATGCGGCGCGCATCGACATGGCAGGGCGAACCGTCAGCCTGCTCGACGCGGTGCGCTACAGCTGGGGCGGCGACGTCGCGTTGGAAAGCGCGCATGGCAACATCACCCAGGCGGCCGGATCGGTCATCGACGTCTCGGCGGTGAACAATCGCGCCGGATCATTGTCGGCGACGGCGCTCGATGCCGCAGCCGGGCACGTGGTGCTGGGCGGCTCGCTCCGCGGCAGCGCCTCGGGGCACTACGACGCCGGTGGCACGATGGTGCCGTTCCTTGCCGGCAGCATCGACGTGCGCGCGCAGACGATCGACGATTTCGCCGGGCTGAACCAGCGGCTCACGCTCGCCGGCGTGACCGGGGCGCGCAACTTCCAGCTCAAGCAGGGCGACCTCGCCATCGGTGACGAACTGGTGGCCAGCAGCATCAGCGTGTCGGTGGATGGCGGCCGCCTGACCGTCAATGGCCGCATCGATGCCAGCGGCGAGCGCGTCGGCACCATCCGGCTCGCTGCACGCGACGGACTGACGTTGGGCAGCGGCTCGGTGCTCGATGCCCACGGCACGGTGCTTCGCGTCGACAGCTATGGCCAGCCGATCGATGCGCCGAACCGGGCGGTGGTGGAACTGACCACGACGCAGGGCCGGCTCGCTCTCTCTCCCGGCGCGCGGATCGACGTGCGCTCGGCGGACAATGTCGCGCGCGGCACGATCGAGTTGAGCGCGCCGCGGCTCGGCGGCGCGGGCGGCAGCGGCGACGGCGCCAACGACGTGGCGATCGATGCGGCAGGGCCGGTGACCATCGCGGGTGCACGCAGCATCGCGGTGAATGGCTTCCGTACTTACAAGCCCGCCGGCGGCATCATCAACCAGGGCCTGATGGACACCGTGCATGCCTCCAGTGCGGCGTTCGTCGCGGCGGCGTTGCAGAACGGCGACTTGCAGGGCCGTCTCGGCGGGCTGCGCGCCTATGCCGATGCCTTTCACCTGCGGCCGGGCGTCGAGATCACGAGCGCGACACCGAACGGCGACCTGACGATCTCAGGTGACATCGACCTGTCCCGCTACCGTTATGACAGCCTCAACCCCAATTCCGCGAAGACGGCCGTCTACGGCTCCGGCGAGCCGGGCCGCCTGGTGATCCGCGCCGGCGGCAATCTGAATGTGTTCGGCAATGTCAGCGACGGCTTCGGCGCGCCGCCGGTTGCGGGCACCGACGGCACCAATACGCCGGAGGTCGCCCGGCTCCTGATCAAGGGTGCGCAGCCATATGGCAGCGATGTCGTGATTCCGAAGGCCGGCGTGGTGCTGGCGAGCGGAACGCTTTTCCCGCGGTTCAGCGTGCTGAACTACGACCTGCCGGTCCAGGGATTCTCATTGCCGGCAAACACCGTGCTTCCCGCCGACGCGCCGCTACGTGGCGTGTTGACGCTGCCCGCAGGCACGGTGCTGCGCGCAGATGTGCGCAATGCGTCCGGCGCGGTGATCTATCCACGCGGCACGTTGCTGCAGCAGAGCACCCGGCTGCCCGTCGGCACGATCATCGGCGCCGGCAACCGGTTCGCGTCCAGCATCAGCGTCGGCCCGATGCTTTGGCCGAAGGACGTACCGCTGCCCATCGCAATGACGCTGAACGGCGCGCTTACGCTGCAGATCGGCGCCGTCATTCCAGCGGCGACGGTCGTCAAGCTGCCGAATGACGCACCGTTCGTGAAACTGCGCGACGACCCGACCCCGAGCGGGATCTGGGCCGCGGCGCCGCTGCTGCCGCAGGGATCACAATCATGGTCGCTGCGCCTCGTGGCCGGCGCGGACGTCACCGCTGCCGACAGCCGTGCACTGCGGCCGCGCAGCGCCAAGGCGGGGAGCCTGGTGCTTGCAGACACCTCGGTCATGGCTGTCGTCTCGATTCAGCCCGCCGGCTGGGTCTGGGCAAACATGGGCGATGGCACCAATCCGTTCGGAACGCCGGGGAAAACGGCCGACGATCCGTACATTTGTGAAAATCTCCCGGATTACTGCGCCTGGAGCGCCGGGGGTGCATCCGCCGTGACGCAGTTCCCGCTGCCGAGCGTGGTGCGGACAGGCACCGGTGATCTTGAACTGCTAAGCAGCTCCGATCTCAAGATGCGAACATCGTTCGGCATCTACACGGCCGGCGCGCAGTCGCCGGCGCTCCTGGCGGCGGACGGCTCCAATCCATATGATCTGCCGCGGGGCCGACCGATCGGCAGCTCCGTGCTCGGAAACACCGGTGCCTCGTATGAGGGACAGGTCAACGGTCAAGCCGGCAGCGTCTATCACGCCTGGTATCCCGAAGGCGGCGGCAATCTGCTGGTGGCGGCGCAGGGCAACCTGACCGGCACGTCCGGCAATCCTGGCGGCATTCAGGACGGCAACCCGGGCAACTGGCTCTGGCGCCAAGGCGGCAACATCACCGGCCAGCAAACCGCGTGGTGGATCAATTTCGGCACCGTTGCACTTCCACAGCCGCGCGATCCCGATGCGACACCTTTGGCGCTGGTCGGTTTCACCGGCTTCGGCACGCTCGGCGGCGGTAACGTCACCGTCCTGGCAGGCGGCGATGCCGGTGTCCTGGCGACGCAAACCGCCACCAACCAGGCGACGAGCTCGACTGCGTTGAACATCACGGTTGGCTCGACCGGGCGCATCACGCCGGACGGACAGCTGATCCTGACCGGCGGCGGCGACATGCAGGTCAAGATCGGCGGCCGGCTCAACCCGCTGCAACCGACGCTGATGACCACGAGGGTCACGAGCGAAACCAGCGGCGTGCTGACCAACCTGCGTGGTCTGATCGACGTGCAGGCCGGAACCATCGGCGGGATCAACCTGACCTATGGCGCGAAGCTCGCCGCCGACCCGCGTTGGCCAGAGCCGTCGACCGCCAACAAGGGACTCGGCTTCGGCGGACTGCTGATCATCCCCGGCGATGCCGTGGTCGATTTGTCGGCGCGCGGCGATTTGGTCCTGGCCGGCGCCGCAGATGCGGGCCGGGTGCTGCAGCAGAACACCACGAGCTATTCGGTCGGCGGCGTTCCGCACGTCGGCGGCGGCACCACCTGGTTCTCGCTGTGGCGCAACGAGACGGCGATCAACCTGGTCTCGGCCGGTGGCAACCTCGTTCCCACCACCCAGAACAATCTGTCGGTCAACAACACCATCGATGGCCCCACCGACGGCACATATCTCTACCCGCCGACGCTGACGGCGCTCGCAGCCAGAGGCAGCATCTACTATGGCGCTTACGACACGCAGCCGACCAACATCCCGCCGCCGCTCACGCTGGCGCCGTCGCCGATTGGGCAGCTCGAACTGCTGGCCGGCCGCTCGATCTATGCCAACGGCTATGCGATCGACATCTCGGGCGCCGATCTGAGTGGGCTGACGACGCCGTTCCATCCCGCCTTTGTCGGCTGGCAGCGCAATGACACCACGACGACCAACGTCAATGGTACCGGAACGATCTTCCCGCAGTTTGGTTCGCTGTCTCCCCGTGGTGTCGAGCTGTTCGCGTTCGGTCCGAACACCGCGAGCAATCTGCATGCCGCCGATCCGAACCCAGCGCTGATCTATGCCGCGGTCGGCGATATCGTCGGCTTCAAGAGCGGCGAGGTCTTCAGCGGCAGGGGCGCAACGCCGCAGCCGGCGGGAACCTGGTACGTCGCGGCAAAGCCGATGCAACTGATGGCGGGGCGCGACATTGTCAGCCTCGGCACCCCGATCGGCGCGCCGGACTTGCCATACAACGGGATGCTGACCAGCAACCTGATCTTCCACACCGGTGATAACGATGTCTCGGTGATCTCGGCCGGCCGCGACATCATCTACGCCAACCAGCAGATCGCAGGTCCGGGCACGCTGATGATGACGGCGGGGCGCAACATCTACCAGGCCGACCAGGGCGCCGTGACGAGCCTCGGCGCGGTGGTGCCGGGCGATCATCGGCCGGGTGCCTCGGTGCTGATGATGGCCGGCGCGGACGCGGCAAATTACGGTGGGCTGCTGCTCTATCTCGATCCCGCCAATCTGGCGAAGGCAGGCGTGCCGCTCGCCGATCAGCCCGGCAAGGTCGTGAAGACCTACGAGAAGGATCTGGTTGACTGGCTCTCGGAGCACTACGGTTTCAAGGGATCGGATGCGGAAGCGCGCGCGCGGTTCGCATCGTTGCCGCCGGAGCAGCAGGCGGTCTTCCTGCGGCAGGTCTACTACAATGAGCTGCGCGACAGCGGCCGCGAATACAACGACGCCAACGGTCCGCGAGCGAAATCCTACCTGCGCGGCAGGCAGGTGATCGCGGCACTGTTCCCGGATCGTGATCCCTCAGGCGCCCCCATCGCGTATCAGGGCGACATCACGATGTTCGGCGGGGCGGGCGTTCGAACCCTCGAGGGCGGCAATATCCAGTTACTCGCGCCCGGCGGCCGAATCCTGCTCGGCGTCGAGGGTGTCGTGCCGCCGGCCTCGGCGGGCCTGATCACCCAGGGCAAGGGCGATATCGAGACCTACTCGAAGGGCAGCCTGCTGCTCGGCCTGTCGCGCATCATGACCACCTTTGGCGGCGACATCCTCGCCTGGTCGGCGGAGGGCGACATCAACGCCGGCCGCGGCTCCAAGACGACGCAGGTCTATACGCCGCCGAAGCGCGTCTATGACAATTACGGACAGGTGACGTTGTCGCCCAGCGTTCCCACGACCGGCGCCGGCATCGCGACGCTCAATCCGATCCCGGAAGTGCGGCCCGGCAACGTCGACCTGATTGCGCCGCTCGGCACCATCGATGCCGGTGAAGCCGGCATTCGCGTCTCCGGTAACGTCAACCTTGCGGCGCTGCAGGTCGTCAATGCCGCGAACATCCAGGTGCAGGGCACCTCGAGTGGAGTTCCGACGGTGCAGGGGCCGCCGGTCGGCGCGCTGACGGCCGCATCGAATACGGCAGCCGCCTCGCAGCAAGCCGCCGCGCCGCCGCCATCGAACAACAACCAGCCTTCGGTGATCATCGTCGAGGTGCTCGGTTATGGCGGTGGAGAAGGCTCTTCGGCGCCGGGCCCGGAGCGGGATCAGAAGCGGGACCAGCGCGATCAGCAGAGCCAAAATCCTGACAGCGCCTATCAGGTGCTGGGGGCCGGGGAGATCACGATCGAGGAGGCGAAGCAGCTGATTGCAGATCGTCGCCGTCAGATGCAACAGCAATAGAGGCGGCTGATCGAGCCGATGTGCGGCCGGCAGTGTTGCTCCCCGGAGTCGGCCGCACACCCGTCGCGCCAACTTGCGGCTCAACCAAGCGAGGCCGCGTGATAACACGACATCACGCGATCGTCAGTCTGCATGGGGCTGCAGCGTCTGGTCTAACTGCTCGGGACTTGTAACAATCCTTGGTTGAGGCATCTGCGTTCTTCACGATGTGGGAGGCAGTCGCACGATTTCATGGGGAGCCCGGCAATGCGCCTTGTCACAGCGATTGCATATTCGGCCCTGTTATGGCTGGCCATCACGTCGGCGCAGGCTCAAGTCATATTCAATACTGTTCCGCCTTCGCCTCCTCGCGGCTTCATGGAAATCACGGTTGCGCTTGCGAGCGTTGCCGTGCCTCCTTCATCAGTGCAGGGTAGCGACCGCGAGATCGCCCTGAATGCCATAAGGCAAGATCTCTACGAGGAAGCGAAGGCGCAGTGCCCGATCTTGTCGAAGGTGTATGAAGCGACCTGTCGGGTGACTTCCGTCAACATATTCAGATCCCAGGCCGTGACGAAAGACGGCCCTCCCAGCTTTTCGATCACCGGAACGGCCAAATACGAACTGAAGACCAGCGATAGCGACACCAAGCAATGACCTGCCTCGGCCGGCAGTCGGAGCGTGAACGGCAGCCTTTGTTGCTGGACTTGCCTTGCCGGTGCCATCCGATCCTCATGCCTTCAACGTGCGCCGGAGCAGTCCGGCGAAGTCCTGCGCAACCTGGGACAGCGCTTCATGCGTGGGGGAGAGGATCGCGATCTGGTACTGGATCCTCGGCTTGAAAGGACGAACGACAAGGCCCTCGGTGAACGGCTTGCTCACCACCGGATCGACAATCCCGACGCCTTGGCCCTCAGTGACGAGCTGGCACGCGGTCGAAAAGAATTCCGTCTCCGCGACGACGTTCCAGCGTGCGCCATGTTCGGAGAAGGCTGACGCCAGCTGCTGGTAGATCGGGTCGCCGCGGAACAGCGTCACGAACGGGACGCCGTCGAGGTCATCAGGTGTGATCTGCTTCAGCTTCGCAAGTGGATGCGCGCGCGGCAGCATGCACATGCAGTCATATGAGAACACCTCCATGTGCGAGGTCGGATAATCGAGCGGCAGTTCGGCAACCGCGAGATCGAATTGCTGCGTCGACATCAACTCGCGGACGGTCGCCGAATTCCGCGAGATGATCTTGATCTGCAGCTCGGGCTTGTTCTTGGCGAATTGCGACAGCAGCCGCGGCAGCAGATTGATGGAAATGCTCGGATAGGCGGCGATCGCGAGATGACCGCGCCGGCCGGACCTGATCTCGGCCGCGACGCGAGAGGCGTTCTCGGTGGCTTCGAGCGCGCGTGCCGCCTCGACATAGAACAGCTTGGCTTCCGGGGTCGGTTGCAGGCGGCCGCCGCGCCGTACGAACAGGTTAAGGCCCGTCTCGTGCTCGAGGCCGGCGATCATCGTGCTGATCCCGGGCTGTGACATGCCGAGCAGTTCGGCCGCTCTCGTCATGGTGCCGTGGAGCATCAGGGCGCGGAAGCATTCAAGCTGTCGGAGTCGCATGCCACAACTATACGATTTTGTTATAATGGATACAATTAATATTATTAGAATTACATGTCCGACGGTGCTGCAATGGCGCGACAGAGCCTTGAGGAGACATCACGTGCCCGCAGCAACCACCGACCTCACCCGTCCCCGCCTGATCCCAGCCCGCAACGGCGTGGCGGCCCGTCTGAAAGCGGGAGAAACCGTCACCGTGGTCAACACCCATGGCAAGCAGGTGGTCGACACCTGGGCCTTCAATGCCGGCGACACCAGCGAGTTCATGTCGATGGAGCACAGCCGCGCGTCGATGCTGCGGCTCATTCCCCGCGTCGGCGATACGTTGACGACCAACCGGCGCCGCCCGATCCTCACATTCGTCGCCGACACCAGCCCAGGTATCCATGACACGCTGATCGCGGCCTGCGACATTCACCGCTATCGTCAGCTCGGCGCTACCGGCCATCATGACAATTGCACGCACAATCTGGCGCACGCGCTCGAGACTGTCGGGCTGTCGGCTGCGGTGACGCCGGCTCCGCTGAACCTGTTCATGAACGTGCCCGTCACGGACAATGGAGAATTGGACTTCAAGTCGCCGGTCAGCGAGGCCGGGCAGTATGTGTCGCTGCGTGCCGAGATGGACCTGGTCATCGTGTTCTCCGCCTGTCCGCAGGACATGGTGCCGGTGAACGACATGCGGCCGACCGACGCGCATTTTCTCATCGCCTGACACGGGACACGCGGAGAACCGATCATGCGCAAACTGCCGCCGCTCAATGCCGTCCGCGCGTTTGAGGCCGCCGCGCGCCACGAAAGCTTCACCGCCGCAGCCAATGAGCTCTGCGTCACGGTGACGGCGATCAGCCATCAGGTCCGGCAACTCGAAGCGATCCTCGGACACAAGCTGTTCGAACGCTCCGGCCGCGCGGTCGTGCTGACCGCGGATGGACACGCAGTGTTTCCGTTGCTGCGCGACGGCTTCGACCGGATGGCGAGCGCGTTTGCCGCGATCCGGCCGCCGGCCGACGGCGATGCGATCACGATATCGACCACGCGCGCCTTCGCCGAGCGCTGGCTGATGCCGCGGCTCGCGCGCTTCAATGCGGCATTTCCTCAACTCGTCGTCCACATCGATGCGACCGAAGAGCTGCGGGCGCCGGGCGCCGAGGGCGTCGATCTGGCCATTCGTTACGGTCGCGTCGATCGCGCCGGCGAGCCGTCGGTGCTGTTCAGCGATCGCTACATTGCGGTTGCGGCAAGCGCGATCTGTCCGCCTGGTGCTCGTCCGGCCATTGACGACCTCCGTTCGCGCTCGCTGCTGGCGTTCCGCTGGAAGAATGCCGCGCTGGATTCGCCGGCGTGGTCGGCGTGGCTTGCGGGGGCCGATCACGATCCCGGCCGCGACTTCCGCATCTCCTGGTACAGCGAGGAGCCGCTGGCGTTGCATGCCGCCGAGCGCGGGCTCGGACCGCTGTTGTGCAGCGACGCGCTGGTCGACGAGCAATTGCGCGAGGGCACGCTGCGCCGGCTCGACGGCCCCGCGCTTGCGGGCTTCGCCTATCGCCTCGTGAATGCGCCGACTGCTGCCCGGCGCAAATCAGTGACGGCATTCATCGACTGGCTGCGTGCAGAGGCTGCCGCATTTCGTGCACCCCACGAACTGGTTATGACACGGGCTGCGTGAAGTAGGGCAGGGTCTCGACGCGGACCTGGTAGGTGCCCGCCTTGACCAAGCCGTCGAGATGCGCGGCGATGTCCTCAAGCGATGCGAACCAGACCTTGCGCTCGGCGACGATCCGCTCGAGCCAGCGCTCCACCACGCGCCAGCGGGCAAGCCGGCCGGTCAGGAACGGGTGCCATATCCCCATCCAGAATCCACCAGCCTCATAGGCGGCCTCGAACTCCTCAAACGAGGCCGCAAGGCCTTCACTTGGCGATTTGACCGGCATCATGTAGCCGATCTCCGCGTAATGGGCGAAAGGCGGCCAATCGTCCGATCCCCAGTGCGGCGGCATCTCGTAGAGCGATCCGCGTGCGGTGCGCATCTGATACGGGATGTCGTCGGCCATCAGCGACGAATCGTAGACAAAGCCATGCTCGATCAGGAGATCGATCGTGGTCTGGTTGGCGTTGTAGACCGGCGCGCGGTAGCCGCGCGGCTTGCGTCCGGTCATCGCGACATGAATGGCGAGCGCGCGTTCGAAGGCTTCGCGCTGCTGCGCCGAGGAAATCTCCGTCGGATCCTCATGGATGTAGCCGTGATGGCCGATCTCGTGGCCCGCCTTAAGGATCGCCTCCACCGCATCCGGATAGCGCTGCATGGTCCAGGCCGGCATGAAGAACGACTGTTTCAGGCCGAGGCGGCGATAGGTCTCAAGGATGCGCGGCACGCCGACGGTCGGCCCGTAGCGTCCCATCGTGATCGGATAAAGCCGGTCGAACGAATCCTTCGGCCGGGCGATGTGAATCAGACTGTCGGCGTCGACGTCGAACGTGATCGTGCAGGCACAGCGCGCGCCGTTCGGCCAGGGGATGGGATTCTTTATCATCGGTTCATCCTCGCACAGCCGGCGGACAACGGCGCATCATTCCGCCGCGACATTAACAGTCCCGTCGATTCCAAGACACTGCCGGACCAGCACCGGGATTGCGGCAAGGGCATCGGCGAGTGACCGGCGGTAGCGTTCGTCGTTGAACTCCTGGTAATCGACCGCGATCAGATGGCTCTCCTGCACCCCGAGATAATGCGCGCAGGTGAAGATATGGGTTTCCAGATGGTTCATGGTCTCCCGCACCCCGCCAGGGCCAAAACCGAACTCGCCGCGCGAGCTCAGCACCACAAGCGTCTTGCCGCGCATGATCGGCTCGAGCGGAAAGTCGCCGCGTGCGAGATCGAAGCTGAAGGTCTTGTCGATCCGGATCACCTTGTCGAACCATGATTTCAGCGCCGCCGGCATGCCGTAATTGTGCATCGGCGCCCCGATCACGATCACGTTGGCGCGGTCGAGCTCGTCGATCAATTCGTCGGAGAGACGAAGCTCGTCGCGCTGCTCGGCGGTGCGGTCGGCGGGCGCGGTGAAGGCCGCGGCCACCCACGTCTCGGTGATGAGGGGCGGCGGATTGCGGCCGACGTCGCGCGAGATGATCGTGGCACCGGGCTCGTGCGTGAGCCAATGCTCGACAAACGATTTGGAGAGCTTTCGGCTGACCGAACGGTCGCCGCGTGGGCTGGCATCGATATGCAGAAGTGTCGTCATCCCTGACCTCGGCTGATTGGCGCTTTGCGTCGGCGCTACAATGACCGAGCGCCCGGGGCGGCGTGATTGATGAATCCGGCAGGCGAGTTGAGAAAATCTCAACAGTGATGCGGCGCGCCAGTGTGGCGCGGTGTGCTGGCCTTGTCGCAGCCCGATTTGTCCATATCCGGTATGCAAGCTTCACTCTCGACATGCTCTCAACCCGGCTTGAGGAATTCTCATTATCGCCTCATCGCCGCCTGCTGCTCAGATGCCCCATCCCGGCCCAGACCAATGCGCCGGACAAACGGGGGGAAACATGTTGCTCAAGCAGACACAGCTTCCGGCGCAGGATGAGGCGGGCTTCGATGCTCACGGAATTGAGCCGGTGCCGGTGGCGCACCGCACGTCGTCACCATCAGATCAATTCTGGATCTGGACCGGCGCGAACATCGCGCCGATCAACTGGGTGCTGGGCGCGCTCGGCATCCAGCTCGGCCTGAGCCTGCTGCAAACGCTTGCCGTCATCGTTGTCGGCAATCTGTTCGGCGCAGCGCTGTTTGCCGCCTTCTGCCTGATGGGACACCGCACCGGCGTGCCGCAGATGGTGCTCGGCCGGCTGGCGTTCGGCCGGCGCGGCGCCTATCTGCCGGCGCTCGCACAGGTGCTGATGCCGATGGGATGGGTCGCGATCAACACCTGGATCGTGCTCGACCTCTGCATGGCCGCGCTCGAGCGGATGGGAATCGGCGGCGGCGTCGAGCTCAAATACGCGATCGCGGTGCTGGTGATGCTGTTTCAGGTCGGCATCGCGGCCTGGGGCTTCAATGCCATCAAGGTATTCGAGCGCTACACCATGCCGGTCATTCTGTTGATCATGGCCGTCATGACCGCATTGGCTTTCCTGCGCGTCGACATCAAGTGGCAGTCCGCCGCCGTCACCGGCATGCCGGCGTTCGCCGCGGCGACGCAGCTGATGACCGCGATCGGCATCGGCTGGGGCATTTCGTGGCTCACCTATGCGTCCGACTATACGCGCTTCACCAGGCCCTCGCTCGGTGCTGCCAAGGTGTTCCGGGCGACATTCCTCGGCATGTTCGCCCCGACGGTCTGGCTCGCTTTCCTGGGCGCTGCGATTGCGTCTGCCGGTGCCGGCTCCGACCCGTCGAAGCTGATCATCGCAGCATTCGGCACGATAGCGTTGCCGGTGCTGCTGGTGCTGCTCCATGGCCCGATCGCAACCAACATCGTCGTGATCTATTCAGCGGCGCTGTCGTCGCTCGCACTCGATCTGCGGCGGCCGCGCTGGGTAATTTCAGTGGCCTCCGGCCTGATCGCCTCCGCGATCCTTTACGGCTTCCTGCAGTCGGGCGACTTCGCCCATGCCTTCGACAATTTCATGGTCGCCTTGATCGTCTGGATCAGCCCATGGGCGGGGGTCACGCTCGCCGACTTCTACTTCGTGCGACGCGGTCGGATCGATCTCCCATCGCTGTACGAGGAGCCGGGCAGGGGTCGTGATTTCAACTGGGCCGGGCTGATCGCCTTTGCCGCCGGGTTCGCAGCGGCGTGGGCGTTCCAGATGGGCACGATCAAGGCGATGCAAGGTCCGCTGGCGCTCGCCACCGGTGGGGTCGATCTGTCCTGGCTCACGGGGATCGGTGTGGCAGCGCTGAGTTATCTGGCGCTGCATCGGCTCTTTGGACGTTCGCTGGCGCGAAGCGACGCGTTGCCGGCCGCGGGCGAGGCATCGATCGAGCCCGCGCCGACATCGACCTGATGGGGCACATCTTGTGCCAGTTCACTCCATCCGCGCGAACAGCCCCACCAGCGTGTCGCGCAGCCAGCGCTGCGCGGGGACGGTGTCGTTGCGCTGGTGCCAGAACAGGCTGACGATGCGCGGCGGCGCCGGCAACGGCACCGGCACGGCGTGGAGGTGGGGCGCCTGGCGCGACTGCGCGCTGAGATCGCGCGGCAATACCGCGATCAGATCGGACTGCCGCACGATCTCGTAGGCGGCGTTGTAGTGATTGACGATGGCAACGAGGTTGCGCGACAGCCCGCGCGAGGCGAGAAACTGGTCGTAGGTCGGTGCCGTGCGGCCTGCCAGGCTCACGTCGACATGCTTGGCGTTGAGGAAGCTGCGTACATTCAGCCGCTTCCGGTTCGCGAGCGGGTGATCCCGCCGCATGAAGCAGGCATAGTCGACCGTCCACAGCGAACGCGAGCGGATCAGCCCCGGATGCTGCGCCTCGTTGACATAAACGCTCAGCACGCAATCGACCCGGTTGTCCTCGAGCTGGTCGGCGATGCCGATGATGGTGTTCGGCGCGGTGCGCAGGCGCGCGCTCGGTGCCATCTCGGCAAAGTGGTTCAACAGAGCCGGCATCACCAGCGACGCCACGTAGTCCGACATCGACAGGCTGAACTCGATCTGCGCACTGCGCGAATCGAACACCTTTTCGTCGAGCGCGCCACGGATGCTTTCCAGCGCGCCACTGATCGGGTCCCACAACGCCACGGCCCGCTGGGTCGGGCGGATTCCCGTGCCGGATCGGACGAACAAGGGATCGCCGAGCGCGTCGCGGATCCTCGCGAGCGCGTTGCTGACCGCGGGCTGGGTCATCGTCAGCGCGCTCGCGGCGCGCGTGACGCTGCCCTCGGTCATCAGGGCCTCGAAGACTTTCAGCAGGTTGAGGTCGAGCGTGCGGAACGACACGGGCAATATTCACGATGGTGATGTACCAGATAATAAATATAAATTATTCCCATAATGTTGATTTGTCTATCATTCCCCGGCTGACTCTGCGGCGCGTGCCGACCGCGGGGCGGAGGGGGGCGTCTTCATGTCAATGATCTCGGCGCGCATCGAGCGCCTGCCGTTCGCGCGATTCCACGTACACCTGCTGCTGATGGGCGGCCTGGGCTATCTGTTCGACGCGATGGATGCCGCGGTGCTGGCGTTCATCCTGCCCGTGCTGCGCACCGCCTGGGGGCTGACCAATGTCGAGACCGGGGTGCTCGGCAGCAGCACCTTCGTCGGTTATCTGTTCGGCGCGCTGCTGGCGGGGACGCTTGGCGACCTGATCGGCCGCCGCGCGGTGATGATGTCGGCGCTGGCGCTCTACAGCGCGGCCTCGCTGCTGAGCGCGGCGGTGGACAGCTGGCCGTCGTTCTTCGCCGCCCGCGTCGTCGCCGGCATGGGCACCGGCGCGGAGAGCGCGATCATCGCGCCATACCTCGCGGAATTCGTGGCGCGGCGCTACCGCGGCGCCTTCACCGGCGCGCTCGCCGGCTTCTTCTCGTTCGGCTTCGTCGCCGCGGCGCTGCTCGGCTATTTCATCGTGCCGGCCTACGAGAACGGCTGGCGTATCGTGCTCGTCATCACCGCGGTGCCGGTCGTGATGCTGCTGTGGTGGCGGAGGTCGCTGCCGGAATCGCCGCGCTGGCTGGAGAGCCGCGGCAGGGCGAACGAGGCCGAGGCGGTGCTCGACAGGATCGAGGCTGTCTTCGCGCGCGAGGGCCGGGTGCTGCCGGCTCCGGTCCCCGAGCCGGCGCTACCTGCCGTATCGTCGGGAACGCTGCTGAGTAATTTCGCCGCGCTGCTGGCCGGCCGCCAGGCCCGCATCACCACCATGACCTGGATCATGTGGCTGTCGATCACCTTCAGCTATTATTCCTTCTTCGTCTGGATTCCCGGCCTGCTGGTGCAGAACGGCATGAGCATCACCAAGAGCTTCGGCTATTCGCTGGCGATGTATTGCGCGCAGGTGCCGGGTTATTTCACCGCCGCCTTCTTCAATGAACGGATCGGACGGCAGGCGACGATTGCGACCTACATGCTGCTCGGCGGCGTCGCCGCGCTCGGGCTCGCCTTCGCCAAGAGTGACGCGGAGATCATGACGGCCGGCCTGCTGCTCTCGTTCTTCATGAACGGAACCTATGCGGGCGTTTATGCCTACACGGCCGAGGTGTTCCCGACATCGATCCGCACGACAGGTGCAGGCCTCGCGTCCGCGATCGGCCGCATCGGCGCGATCGCAGCGCCGATCCTGGTCGGCTACCTCTATCCGAATTTCGGCTTTGCCGGCGTATTTGGCGTCACCACGTCGGTCCTCTTGATCGGCGCGCTCACCGTCGTGCTGATGGGCGTGCCGACGCGCGGCCGATCGCTGGAAGAAATTGCAAGCAAGACCGCGTGACCACGGCGGCGTCCTGACAGGAGATCCAATCATGTCCACCATCCTCTTCAAGAATGCCGCGCTGCTCGATCCGCTGCGATCCGATCTGCTCGAAGGACACCATGTGCTGGTCGAGGATCGCCTGATCAAGGAGGTCTCCGATCGGCCGATCGAGGCCTCAGTCGATCGGGTCATCGATCTCAAGGGCAAGACCCTGATGCCCGGCCTGATCGACCTGCATGTGCACGCGGTCGCGGTTGAGCTCGATCTGTCGCAGCAGGCGCGCATGGCGAACGTGCTGGTGACCTTGCGCTCGACCATGCTGTTGCGCGGCATGCTGAAGCGCGGCTTCACCACCGTGCGCGATGCCGGCGGTGCAGGCTATGCGCTGAAGCAGGCGATCGACACCGGCCTGACCGATGGTCCGCGGCTGTTCGTCTCCGGCCGGGCGCTGAGCCAGACCGGCGGCCATGGCGACGGGCGGGCCCGCTCCGACTATCTTGCCGATCCGACCTGCTCCTGCTGCGTGCGCGTCGGTGCCATCGCGCGCGTCGTCGACGGCGTCGATGCGGTGCGCAAGGCGGTTCGCGAAGAGCTGCAGATGGGCGCCGACCAGATCAAGATCATGGCGTCCGGCGGCGTCGCGTCGCCGACCGATCCGATCGGCGCTTACGGCTATTCCGAGGACGAGATCCGCGCCATCGTCGCCGAGGCGAAAGCACGGCACACTTACGTGCTGGCCCACGCCTACACCGCGGAGGCGATCGAGCGCGCGGTGCGCTGCGGCGTGCGCACCATCGAGCACGGCAATCTGATCGATCTGCCGACCGCGCGGCTGATGGCCGAGAAGGGCGCCTATGTGGTGCCGACCCTGGTCACCTATGAGGCGCTGGCCAATGAGGGGGCGAAATACGGCCTGCCGGCGGCGAGCGTCGCCAAGGTCGCCGACGTGCGCGACGCCGGCTTGCGCTCGCTCGCGATCTACCGCGAGGCCGGCGTCAAGATGGGCTACGGCTCCGATCTGCTCGGACCGTCGCAGCGCTTGCAGAGCGACGAGTTCCGGATCCGCGCCGAATTGTTGGGCCCGCAGGCGGTGATCGCCAGCGCAACTATTGTCGGCGCCGAGGTGCTCGGCATGGAAGGCAGGCTCGGCCGCATCGCACCGGAGGCCTTCGCCGACCTGCTGGTGGTCGAGGGCAATCCGCTGCGCGACGTGTCGTGCCTGCTCGGCCAGGGCGAGCATATTCCGATGGTGATGAAGGCCGGCAAGGCCGAGGTGGATCGGCTGGGCGGGTAGGCACACTCGCCGGCCCAGCGTTCCTGTCATCCTCGCGTCACGCGGCGGCCGGCAGCGCCTCGCGGCCACCCGGCACCATACGATCACGATAGCGCTGGCAGCGTTGACGTGGCCGGGCGGAAGCACGACATATCGGCTGCCCGACTCAACTCCCCGCCCCGGAGCCAGCCATGAACGCGCCGCCCAACATCGATTCCGTTACGCCGCAGTCCGACGGCGATGTGGTGAGCTGGCTGACCAACGAGACGCGCGACCAGCGTTTCATCGACAACATCTTTGCCGAGCTGTGCATCCGGCTGCAGGGCGCGGGCATCCCGATCAAGCGGGCGACGATGAATCTACTGATCCAGCATCCGCAATGGCTCGGCGCCCGGATCATGTGGGCGGACGGGAAGCAAGAGGCGGAGATCTCGCGGGTCGACTACGAGGTCAGGGAGCGCTCGGAATATATCGGCAGCTCCGTCTACGAAATCCAGGAGGGCGCCGCTGAAGTGCGCGAGCGGCTCGAAGGAGCGCCCGGCCGCAAGCACGCGCTCTATGACGACATGCGCGCGCAAGGCCTGACCGACTATGTGGCATGGCCGCTGCTGCATACGCTCGGCAAGCGGCATGTCGTGACGTTCGCAACCGACCGCGCGGGGGGCTTCGATGACGCCCACGTCGCCAGCCTGAAGAAGGTACTGCCGGTGCTGGCGCTGGTCAGCGAGATCCGGATGAAGAACCGCCTGGCGCGGACGCTGCTCGAGACCTATGTCGGCACCCATGCCGGCGAGATGATCCTGGCCGGTGCGACGCGGCGCGGCAGCGGGACCACGGTGCGCGCCGCGATCATGATCTGCGACTTGCGGGATTTCACCCGGATCTCGGACTCCTGGCCGCGCGACGACGTCATCGATCTCTTGAACGACTATTTCGACGCGATGTCGGAGCCGATCGCGCGGCATGGCGGAGAAATCCTGAAATTCATCGGCGACGGACTGCTCGCCATTTTCCCGCTCAGCGACCCCAAGGCTTGTGCCAACCTGCTGCATGCGGTGGCCGAGGCGCGGCAGGCGATGGCCGCGCTGAGCGAAAAGAACAGCATGATGGGTCGTGCGCCGATGAATTACGGCATCGGCGTCCATGTCGGTGACGTCATGTACGGCAATATCGGATCGCGCACCCGGCTCGACTTCACCGTCATTGGTCCCGCCGTCAACATGGCCTCGCGGCTGGAAGCCTTGACAAAGCAGCTGGGAAAAAAGGTGCTGCTGTCGCGCGCATTCGCCGACCTCGTGGAGCGCGATTTCGCACTCGAACATGTCGGCGAACATGCGGTGCGCGGATTCAGCGAGCCGATCGAGTTGTTTGCCTATAACGGCTGATGGAGTCTTCAGGCCGGCGTCGTCTTCTGCGCCGGCGCAGCCCGGTCGATGAACCCCTTGGCGAGGGCGTGATAGACGCCTTCCTTGCAGATCAGGCGCGAGCTCGCGTGTGCGATCAGGGCTGCGGCCATCAGCGGCACCACCATCGCGTGATTGTCGGTCATCTCGGTGACGATCACGAAGGCGGTAATCGGCGCCTGCACCACGCCTGCGAAGTACGACACCATGCCGAGCAGCATGATGGCCGGCAGCGGCGCGCCATGAAACAGCGGCGCGATGTTGGAGCCGAGCCCGGCGCCGACCGCGAGCGAGGGCGCGAAGATGCCGCCCGGTATGCCGCTGATCGAGGCGAACGTCGTCGCGAGGAACTTCCAGACGCTGAAGCTCGCGGGCAATTGTGAGCCGGTTTCGAGCGCGGATTTGACCTGCTGATATCCCGTGCCGTAGATCGCGCCGTCGGACGCAATCCCGCAGATCGCCGCCGCCAGTCCGCAGATCGCGGCAAAGCCGACCGGGTAGCGCTTGATCGCGCGTCCAACGGGATTGGCAAATCCGCGGGCCATGGCGATCAGGATGCGGCTGAACAGGCCGCCCGCCAGGCCTCCGGCCACGCCGCAGAGCGGGACCGCGAGCCAGTCGGCGCCGTTGCGCAAGCCGGTCGCGCTGGTGCCGAAATAGGTGTAGTTGCCCATCAGCGCGAGCGAGGTCAGGCCGGCGGCGATCACCGCGCCGATGATCAGGCTGGAGGTTCGCGTCTCGAAGGCGCGGCTCATCTCCTCGATGCCGAACACGATTCCCGCGAGCGGGGTGTTGAAGGCCGCCGCGACGCCCGCGGCCGCACCGGCCAGGATCAGGCCGGGCTGACGGCGCGGCGAGAAGCGGCCGAGCGCAAACATGATCGACGCGCCGATCTGCACCGTCGGTCCCTCGCGCCCGACCGATGCGCCGCACAGCAGGCCTAACAGCGTCAGCAGGACCTTGCCGGCCGCAATGCGCAGCGAAACCAGGCTTTCGCGCGCGGTCTGGTCGGTGAGATGGCGCGCGGCGATGGCCTGCGGGATGCCGCTGCCCTGCGCGTTCTGAAAGAAGCGATTGGTCAGGAACACCGACAGCGCGAAGCCGACAGGCGTCAACAGCAGCGAGGCATAACGGAAATGCGACACCAGCGCGGCAAAGGCGATCTGTGCCCAATCCGCGAGCTGCGCGAGCGCGACGGCCGCCGCACCGACTGCAATGCCGCCCAGCAGGAAGATGGCGCGGCGTCGCCAACGCGCGGAGACGATTCTGAACAGCCGCCGCTGGCGGTTGGAAGGAAAGCTCATTCGACCGGCATTTTGGCTAATATCGTGGTCCGATACGAAACGGATCACGTCATCCTTAGCATGCGTCGAGGGTGCGCGAAGCTCAAGAAATCAGCAGGATACGCCGGGCAATCGCGCAGAGCCGAAGTCTACACCCGCCGTCTATCGGCGCCGCTGCTGCTTTCTCGGAAACAGCCGGTCGCGGATGTAGCGGGAGGTCGCGGTCAGGCGAATCCCGCGGGGCTTCTGCCAGGCAGCGCGGTCGATCTCCTTCTTGTCGCCGATCGACAGCCGTCCCTTGGCGTTCTTGGCGATGAAGATCGCATCGCTCATCCTGCGGCCGGAACGCTTGTTCTTGGCCGTCACTTCCTTCCAGAGGCTGAGCCGGCCGAGCTTGAGCTTCGGCAGCTCTTCCTTGATTTCGCGCTTGAGGCAATCCTTGCCGGTTTCGCGCGCGCGTCTGCGCCCGCCGGGGAACATCCACAACCCGTCAGATCGGCGTCGAACCAGGAGAACTTTGCCGCGCTTCGCGGCCACCAGTTTGGAGGACTTGGTCATGTACTGCGCAATGATCGAAACAGAATCTGTCTCATTTAAACTTGTCTATTTGGGTAGACAAGTTCTATTGACCTGTTGTTCCACAGCAGTGTGTCGGCTGTTTGTCTCAGATGGACAGCCGGAGCACGCGGACTCTGACGATGCGCTGATGCGATTCGGAGGAGGCGGCAAGAAGGCCGAATGGCTGCGACGGACTGTCGCGACGTCGTTGTCACTCTGCTTCACGTTCGCTGTGATTGCGCTGGCGGGCTTGCCCGTGACTCCACACCCTCACATCGCCTTCGTGAAATTGTGATCCAGCGGTTCCTGCGGCAGGAACTCGTCCGATCGCGTGGGGATGAAAAAGTCCATGATGGACGGCTCCGCCGCGTCGACGTCCCTTGACTTCTTGTTCTTGTTTTGTTCTAGTTGTCTTCCACCGTGAATAGGAGGCCGCCATGGACAACCGTATCAGCGAAATTCGCAGGCAGATCAGGGCGCTGCGCGTCAGCATGCTCGAGGCCGAGGCGATCATGCGAGAGCAGATCAACCGGGACGAGGACTGCGCCTTCGTTGCCGGGGACCTCCTGAAGATGCGCCTGGTGATGAGCCGCCTGGTCGAAGAGCGGGCCATGCTCGGAGACCGCGATCCGATCATCGTGCACGCGGGCGTCGCTCCACGCCGCCGTGCCGCGACCCCGGTCTTTCTTCGCGCGGCGAAGCGGGAGCTTGTCGCCGGCGAAGCGCGTGCCTGATGACGCACCCAGGATGCGGCGGCTGCGCGCCGAGTTGCGCGAGCTCGATGCATCCTTGAACCGGCTCAGGCAGGCCGGACGCGATAGTGCATCGGCGCAGCTTCTGCTGTCGCGCAAGCGCGCCGAGCTGGAGGACGTGATCTGCCGGAGGAAAGATGAGAGAGCCGCTTCGGTATTTCCACGACAGCGATGATCACGCGCCCTGGATCAAGGCGCTGGCCGAGGTCCGGCACATGGCAACGCGGGAAGGCTGGTGCTTTCACCACGTGCAGGCGATCATCGTGGCAATCGACCAGTATGCGGAGGCCGCGCTCGGCAACCGCGAGTTCTTCCTCAACCGCCCGCAGACCGTTGGCCCGTTGCGGCGCGGCGAGGTGCCTTAGCGGACGCCTGCTGTCGGTCACGCCGCTTTGTGGATGCCATGCTCAAGGCAGCCGGTCGGCCGGATGCTTGTTGCGATGCTCGACATACTCGGCGCGGGTCTGGTCCGGATGCTGCACCAGCATGTTGCGGCCGGTCGGGACCGGTTTGGGGCCGTCCAATATCGTGGCGCCGACGCTGGGCAGATGCGCGGCGAACGCGTCGATGTCATCGACCATAAACGTCAGATGCGTCGCCGTGAACGGCTTCAGGCTCTGTTCGGTGCCAGCAACGAACAGGATCGAGGCGACCTGTGCGAGCCTCAGGTCGTGTTCCGGATAGTCGAAGCGAAGCCGCGCCGTCTGGCCGATCAGTTTTTCGTGGAAGGCGACCGCTTGATCGAGGTCCTCCAGTGGCAAATAGCGCCTCACCAGGATGTTGAGTATCTTCATTGCCAAGTCCTCATCGGGGTCCTCATCATGCCCTCATGCGTTGCGGTGGTCGCGATCCGATCCGGTCAGCCGTCGCGACAAGGCAAGGCGCCGCTTGCGGAGCGCCGCGATCGCGCGGTCGATCTGGTCGAGCTTGTCCTGCATCACGGCGGCGCAGCTGACACGCGCTGCACGCCGACCGTCTTCGAGCGCGCTCAGGAGATTGCGAAGCTCGCGGGTCGAGAAACCCGAGGCGATCAGGTCCCGCACCCACGCAGCTCGTTCGATCTCCGGCGCGGAATAGCTTCGATAGCCGTTCGACGTCCGGCGCGGCACGATCAGGCCGGCCGCTTCATAGTGCCGAAGCGTCCGCGCGCTGACGCCGAGATGACGGGCCGCCTCCTGAATCTTCATCGCGATCTCCTGTCGAGGGCCGGCCTAGCACCTTGTCGTTAATGTCAATGTCAAGCGCCGGGTTGCGCAAGTCTGCACCGGACGCGGACGCCGAACTCCGCCGCTCCGCCGGAGCCGTGGAGGGCCAAATGTCCCGGCCGGCTGGCGTAGCCCGGGATGGCCAATCCGCGCCCGGCGACCTATCGTGTCGCTTGCGGCCGAATCTGAGGCGGATCGTTCATCGCCGGGTCATGTAAATCCGGCCATCGTCAGCGCCGCGCCCGCGGGGGCGGCGGCATATTTTCGGAGGAGGTTTCGGATGATCAGGGGCTGGCAGCTTGCGGCGTCGGCGCTCGCCATCGTCGCGATGGTTGCAACGCTGGGCGCAGAGGCCAACGCGGCGCAGTGCGGCAACGGGCCCGGCGGGTTCGAAGCCTGGAAGGAGCAGTTTGCCGGTGAGGCGAGGGCCAAGGGCGTCGGCGCCACCGCGATCGACGCGTTGATGCAGGCGCATTATGCCAGCGCGACGATTGCCGCCGATCGCGGCCAGCGCAGCTTCGGCCTGTCGCTCGAGCAGTTCATGGCCAAGCGGGGATCGGCGACCATCGTGGCGCGCGGCCGATCGCTGAAGCAGTCGCAGGCGGCGATGTTCGCCTCGATCCAGCAGCGCTACGGCGTGCCGCCGGGACCGCTGATCGCGATCTGGGGCATGGAAAGCGGTTTCGGCAGCCAGCGCGGCAACCAGAACATGCTGTCGTCGATCGCGACGCTTGCCTACGACTGCCGCCGGCCGGAGTTCTTCACCGAGCAGCTCTATGCCGCGCTGAAGCTGATCGACCGCGGCAGTTTGTCCGGGAGCACGCGTGGTTCGATGCACGGAGAAATCGGCCAGACCCAGTTCATGCCGAAGAATGTCCTCGCCTACGGCACCGGCAATCTCGACGTCGCCGCCAATGCGCTGGCCTCGACGGCGAACTTCCTGCGCGCCAATGGCTGGCGCGCCGGCGCCGGCTATCAGCCCGGGGAACCCAACTTCGCGGCGATCGAGGCATGGAACGCGGCGGGGGTCTATCAGAAGGCGATCGCCATTATGGGACGGCAGATCGACGGCCAATGAGCGCAGGCCCGGGTTCCTTCACTTCCTGTTAACGCAACGGTGCCCAGATCGTTTGCTGTGAAAACGGAGCGAGTGGAGACAGGCTCCATGCTCAAGAACGGCACTTATGCGGCGTGGTTTCGAACGTCGCTCGCCGACGGCACCGGCATCGTGCACATGGCCGATGGCAGGCTGTGGGGCAGCGATGCCATCATGCTCTACAGCGGCACCTATGAGGTCGACGGCGAGCGCTTCTCCGCCGTCCTCACCGCCAGGCGGCACTCCGAAGGTCATCAGACCGTGTTCGGCACCGACGACCTCGTGGTGCGGCTCGAGGGAGTCGCGAGCGGCCCGATCGCGACCGCCACGGGCAGGGCCGATGCGGTGCCCGACCTTGCCTTCGAGGTGACGCTGATGCCGAGCCAAGAGGTGGCGCCCGAGCCGCCGCCGGATTTGCCGCTGCCGAAGTTCGATCCGAGCCGGCTGCCGAAATTGCCGAAACGCTCGAGTCGCTGAGCAACTTCTACACGTCGCTCGGGCCCGCGGTCTCCGGAAAAGGGGCGCCGGGGATGTAGAGCTTCAGCGGGCGGATCTCGTAGACGGCCGACGGGTTGACGCTGCGCAGGTCGCGCGCCGCGGCGATCGCCTCCGCCTCATCGGCGCAATTGATCACGTAGAAGCCGAGCAACTGCTCCTTGGTCTCCGCGAACGGGCCGTCGATCACGACGCCATGGCCGGGCCCGCGCAGGGTGCTGGCCTTGCGGGTCTCGCCGAGCCGTGCAGCCGGGCCGAGCCGGCCCTTCAGCCGTTGATGGACCTCGCGCAGGCCCGCCATCACGGCTGCGTCCTCATCGGCATTCCACGACTTGACCTCGGCCTCGACGTGATAGGCCAGGATGGCATAAAGCATGTAGCGAACTCCTCATTTCCGATGCGGCAGGCGCTGGCGCGCGATGATTGTTCGAGCATGATATTCCCGGAAAACCGCTTCGCGCTTTTCCGGGTCATGTTCTAGGACGGCTCGCGGCCACCCAGTCCGACATCTCATCTGTAGCGGATCAGGCCACTTTTGTGCTGCTACGACGTAGCCCGCAGGTCGTGTGGCGGCGCCGATTCGCGACGCCCGAACAGCAGAAAGGCGCGGCGGAATCACTTCCGCCGCGCCCCCGATGTTGATGTCTCGCTGGTCCAGGGCTGAGAGCGCCCCGATGCCAGGCTGATTGCTCAGCGCCTAGCGGGCGATCCCAGCGAGGTGACAGCGCTTGAGACAAGACACTAGATCACCTCCTTTCTTTGTTGATGGGACCAGCAATATAGGTGGCGAATCCGCCGCTGTTAAGGCCGCCGTCCGTCCGATCCGGGCCAGGAACCGGGCGCAATGCGCCGGCATGTTGCCGTGGACCGGCGTATAATCACGCCCGTCGAGGCAGTTGAGGCGGCCGTCGGGTCGTGTTAGGGGATCGTTCGATGCGGGTGTAGCTCAATGGTAGAGCAGCAGCCTTCCAAGCTGAATACGAGGGTTCGATTCCCTTCACCCGCTCCAAAAACGATTTCAATGGCTTAGCCAGAAATTTTAAACTTCCATTCTGATTCCATTCCGACAATTTTGAAACATCACGGCTGAAGGCTGACGCAGATTTGTGGGCGTTTTCAATCTCTACTCAAAGTGGTTCTTATTTATGATGATCGTCTCCAATAAGGGTAGCTAGTGGCCGTCTGACGACGATGGCCGGTACGCTCGAACAGAGATGATCGCGACTCTCGGATGAGATGCGAGCTTCGGGCGAGGTGCGACCCATGCTTCGGCGCCGGTTTACGCCCACGGCGTAGCGGCGACGTTGATGTGGCGATACATTGCTGCGGGGTATGCCGAAGGAGGCACCATGTTGGGAGGCAAATGGGCGGCGGCGATGGTCGCGGCAGGCCTGATGATCCTCGCGGCTTCGGGCGCACAAGCGGATTCAACCCACATCGCCAAAATCCAGGCGGCCTTGGACGCATGGCTGGCCGACCGCAGCTCAGCTGAGAAGGTGACGGGAGTTGCCGCCTACGTCAGCTTCGGGGACACCGGCCCGGCTATCGAGGCGTTCGCCGGAAAGATCGGCAGCGGTCCGCAGGATGCTCCGGTCCGGCAGGGCACGCTGTTCCAGATGGGCAGCACGTCGAAGTCCTTCACGGCGGCCTTGATCCTGAAGCTCGAGGCTGCGGGCAAGCTGTCCATCGACGACGCGCTTGGCAAATGGCTTCCGCAATATCCGGCGTGGAAGGATGTGACGATCCAGCGTCTCCTCAACATGACGAGCGGCATCCCGAACTACTCCGAGACCGAAGCCATGTCCCGCATATGGATCAACGATCCCACGCGCGAGCTGAGTGCCGAAAACCTGATAGACCTCGTCTATCCTGCCGGAAGCGGCGACCTGCCTAAGAGCAAAGGCTACCATTATTCGAACACCAACTACATCCTCGCCGGCATGATCGCGGCAAAGGCAGCCGGCCAGTCTTATCGTGATCTCGTGCACCACATGATTATCGAAGCGTTCGGGTTGCACAGCACGTTCTACGAAAACGGGACATATCCGGACCCGGTGACCGATCGCCTGGCGCACGGCTATTTCGACAACCCTGCCTGCGCCGATTATCAACCCAAATGCACCCAGTCCTGGAATCACGCGCTGATGGGTGGTGACGTTCGCGGGATGAGCACCTCATGGGCTCAGGCGGCAGGTGGCGCGATCGCCGACGCGCGCGATGTGGACCGCTGGATGCGCGCCGTGCTCAAAGGACGCGTGGTGCCGCCGAAGCAGCAGGCGGAATGGATGGCACTCGTGTCGATCAGGACGGGTGAGCCGATCGCAGACGTAACGGCAGACGATCCGCGCGGATTCTCGCTCGGTCTCGGCAAGGCAGTTCTCGGATCGTTTGGCGCACACTGGTTTTATCAGGGCGAGACGCTCGGCTACCGAACGCTCTATGTGTGGTTCGAAAAGGAAGAACTGATGATTACGCTCCAGACGAACTCGCAGCCGGCGGCCGAAGCGGACAAGCTCCACGACCTCGTGGGTGTCATCTATGACATCGTGCGGGGTGACGCGAAATAGGCGTCGGCGAACAGGCTTCTTCCGGCTATCAGGCCGCAAGAGCGGCGATCGGGCACGTCATTTCGGGCTCTCTCTCCGCACGCGGAGGTTCGAATCGAAGAACTGCAACGCGGCGTTGCCGATGTATTCGTGCAGCTTGACCCGGTCCACGCCGGGAGTATCGTTGCAGGTTTCGGGAAAGTTATCGCGTCCCACCTGGTCGCACTCATTGCCGAAGATCTCATGGCTGACCGGACCGGGCAGCACGTCCAAGTGAGCATGCGGGATGTATTTCGCCGCAAAGGCTGCGTTTTCATCAGATGGTGTTGTCGTGTCGCCGGCTCCGACGATGAGATAGGTCGGGATCGCCATTTGCCGTAGCCCGGCCTCGTCCATGCCGAACCCCCGGATATCGCCCGGCGCCATCGCGAAGGCCGCCCGGACCCGATCGTCGCGCAGGTCGCGGGCGGGTTCGGCATCAAGCTTCATCTGCTCGCGGATATAGGCCGGCACCGCCTCATTGTCCTTCCAGCTGCGCTGAAACTTCAGGAAAAGTTCCGGATTGACCTTGGCGCCCCCGATCCAGAGCGAAGTGAATCCTCCCTGTGAATGTCCCGCCACGCCGATCTGGCTTGGCTCGATATGCGGTCCCCAAACCTTGTCCTGAAGAAGATGGGAGATATCCAGACTGAGATCGCGCGGGCGCTGCCAGATCCTGCTGCGCACGTAGAGCGCGCTGGAGTCGAAGGTGTTGGCCCGGAAGTGATACAGCATCGCCACGAGATAGCCGTGAGAGGCGAGGTATTCGCCGAACCAGGCATAACCCGAACCGTTGCCGCCCGCCCCGTGCGAGAACATGACAAGTGGACGCTTCACGCCATCGGACACGACGGGCGCGTCCTTGTAAAGGTTCAGATTGGTGGCCAGGAAAATCTTGAAAGGAACGGCGGTTGTAGCCGGGACCGCCGGATAGATCAGCATCAAGTTCAGAGGCCGGCCGCCCTCGGACGGATCGACATATTCGAGCTGCGTCACCCCAACGGGATACGGAGCGGTCCGCAGCACGTCCTGAGCCAGCGCAGAACCGGAATAGATCCCGAAACCAACGGTGACGCCAGCGAGCAAACGAGTGAGACCATTTTGGCCCGAGTGGACAGCCCGCATGTCTTGCTCCTTTGAATGTCTTGTCCTTCGATTGACGGTACATGGTTAGACCAATCGGGCGAAGGGCTAAACCCGTCGCCATTCCGACAAAGCGAAACTCTGGAGCGATCTCAATCGCCCAAGAAGCTGAGAAATGTCAGAATGGCTCTTGATAACATTGCAGAATGCGGCGACTTCCAAGCTGAATACGAGGGTTCGATTCCCTTCACCCGCTCCAGTGTTTTCAATCGCTTGCGGCACGGTGCCGGCTCCATTTGGGCGAAGGCGCTGCTGCTCCCTCGGATAAAATCTGGGCTTTGGTTCGCGCCGCGCGGCGCTTTTTGGTGCCGGTCTGGGCGCGCTGTCACGGCGCGCGACATCCGTATTGAACTTGGCCCAGGATAGCGGCGACCAAACTGTCGGTAGACTGGAGGACCACGCCATGCCCGACTGGATTCTTGCGCCGATCTGTATGGTCGCACTCGGCGGCTTCATCTGGTTCGCGTTTCGACAGGGGTTCAGCATTAAGCCCGACGAGAACAACCGCGACCATCCGACTTTGCCCCTTGGCCCGGACGGGTCTTGGCGCTAACGGCGGTACCGGGCGAGAGGCGCTGACGGCGCCGAGAATAGGTTCAATGACGTCCTTTGCGGTCGGCGATCCCTACACCCTTTGGAGTATCCCGATCGTCACGTGAACTTTCGGCCCCGATGTGTAGACCTAGTCGCTACCGGGATTTTGCATTTCCTTCCTGGGGCTAGAGCCGACGCCGTCCGCATGCATTTTAAGCGGGCGGTGTTTGCTGATGTGAACCACCGCCCCGTCGCAGCATCCCGCTCCCGCGCGCGGAGGCTGCCCATGAAGCGAATACCCACGAGCGAAGCGATCATCACCGTCGCCCTGCTGGTGATGTTCGCGCTCGTGATTTGGTTTGGCGCCATGCCCTGAGTTTCGGGCGCCGCTCGATCAGGGGAGCGAAACGACCCGCAGATTGTTGGTGCTTCCCGCTTGTCCAAAGGGAATGCCGGCGACGACGACCAGCAGGTCGCGGCTTGATGCAAACTGCTCTGCACGCGCGAGGGCCGTCGCGCGCTCGACCATCTCCTCATAGCTCCCGACATCGTCGGAAAGGACGCTGTGAGCCCCCCACAGCAGGCACAGGCGGCGGGACACTTCGCGGCTTGGAGTGATGGCGAGGATCGGCAGGCTCGGCCGCTTGCGTGCGACGCGCGCGGCGGTGGTGCCGCTCGACGTGTAGGCCACGATGGCCGCGGCGTGAACCACGGAGGCGAGGTCCGCAGCGGCCGTCGCGACGGCATGCGGCGGCGTCTGCTCCTCGCCGGGCTGGGTCGCCTCGACGATCGAGCGATACATCTTGTGTTGTTCGGTGCTGCGGATGATGCGATCCATCATCTCGACGGCCTCGCGCGGATAGCGGCCCGTCGCGGATTCCGCCGACAGCATCACTGCGTCTGCGCCGTCGTAGATCGCGGTCGCAACGTCGGAGACCTCCGCGCGCGTCGGAGTCGGCGCGGCGACCATCGAGTCCAGCATTTGCGTGGCGACGATCACGGGCTTCACCGCGAGACGGCACGCCCGTACCAGCTCTTTCTGACGCCCCGGCACGTCCTCATCCGGAATTTCGACGCCGAGGTCTCCGCGCGCAACCATGATGGCGTCGCACAGCTGGATGATGTCGTCGATCCGCTCGAGCGCCGCCGGCTTCTCGATCTTGGCCATCAGGCCGGCGCGGTCGCCGACGAGGCTTCTCGCCTCGATGATGTCGGAGGGCTTTTGCACGAACGACAAGGCGACCCAGTCGACGCCCAGCTTCAGGCCGAACTCCAGATCGAGGCGGTCCTTGGTGGTGAGCGGCGAAAGATCGAGCACCGTCCCCGGCAGATTGACGCCCTTGTGGTTCGAGATCGTGCCACCGACAATCACCTTGGCTTCGATGAAATCGTCACCGAGACCAATGACGCGAACGCGCACCCGGCCATCGTCGATCAGAAGGTCGTGGCCGGGAGCCACCGCCGCAAAGATTTCCCGATGCGGCAGCGGAATCGCCGATCGGTCGCCATCCGACCCGGACAGCACGAACCGGATGGTCTCTCCGGCCGCCGCGCTGATCTTGCCGTCGCGCAAGGTGCCGACGCGGATCTTCGGGCCCTGAAGATCCATCAGAATGCCGATCGGACGGCCGACGTCCTGTTCCAGTCTCCGGATCGCGGCGTGGACGGTCGCGTGGTCGCTCTGGGTTCCGTGACTGAAATTCAGGCGGAATGTATCGACGCCCGCCAGCAGCAGTGCCTTGAGCATCTCGGGAGAACTGCTCGCGGGGCCGACGGTTGCGACGATCTTGGCCCGTCGATGACGACGCATGGGTCACCTCATTGCTGGCTTGCCGGCTGCAATCAATCGTGAGGCGCCGGCCGATAGGTCTCGTATTATGGCGTCTTCTTGAGACTATCGTAAGACGCCGATGCCTCCGGTATTCCGCCGAGGACCAGCTTTGCGCGAGCGCCGGCGCCGATGCCCGCGACAATGGCCGCGGCATAAAGCATGACGACAGACGCGGCGAATGCGTTCAGCACCCAGGCCCGCCTGGCGACGTTGCCGGTTTCGTGCTGGAGATCATGTGCGCTCCCAAAGCAGCTGTTGGTCGTTTGGTCCGGCGTCAGGCCGTCGTCCTGCCGCCGCCTACTGACGAAATTCGTTGGTCAGTTCGCCGATCCCGTCGATCGCGACGGTGACCGTATTGACCGGCTCCTTCATCACGCCGACGCCGATCGAAGTCCCGCAGCAGATGAGGTCGCCCGGCAACAGCGTCATGTCGTGCGAGATCTTGCTGACCAGCGCCTGCGCGCTGAAGATCATGTCCGCGATCGGGTAGTTCTGGCGCTCGACGCCGTTGAGGATGGTGCGAACCACGAGGCGCGCGGGATCGAGGCCCGAGGCGATGACGGGACCGAAGGGGCCGTATCCGTCGAAGCTCTTGGCCCGCGCCCATTGCGGGAACGTCGGATCGCGATTGAGGATATCCGCGGCGGTGACGTCGTTGGTGCAGGTGTAACCGAAGATGAAGGCGTCGGCCTGTTCGGGGGCGACTGCCGTGCAGCGCTTGCCGATGACGATGCCGAGCTCGCCTTCGTAGGTGGTCTTGCCGTCGTAGCCGACCGGGCGCGTGATCACGGCGCCGGGCTCGGTCACGCTTGTCACCGCTTTCAGCAGGTACAGCGGTTCGGGCGGCTCAGGTGATTTCAGCTTCGCCGCAAGAGCGTGAAAATTGTTCCAGAGCGCGATGACCTTGCTTGGTTGAGCCGGCGCCAGCAGTTCGACCTCGTCGAGCGTCAACGTCTGTCCGGTCGGTCGGGTGTCGCCGAACATCTCCCCTGCGTGCACGGCGATGCCGGACGAAGTGAGTTGTCCGTAGCCGATTTCGGCATCGTGGCGAAAGCGGACCCAGCGCGTCACATTGGCCATCACGATCACGCCACCGCAAGCGATTGTGCTTCGGCGCCGGCCGCCCCGTCATAGAGGCCGGCCAGCCTGGTGCGCTGCGCCACCAGCGCCAGCACCGCGTCGAGGGCGGGCGTCGCAATGTCGGTCATCCGGCCCATCTCCTGCACCACGGTGATCAGCGGATCGATCTCGACGGGACGTCCACGCTCGAGATCCTGCAGCATCGAGGTCTTGTGTGCGCCGACCTTGCGTGCGCCCTCGATGCGGCGTTCGACATCGACCCGGAACTTGACGCCGAGGCTTTCCGCGATCGCCTGCGCTTCCAGCATGATCGCCCGGGACAGCGCGCGGGTGCCGGGATTGCTGCAGATCACGTCGAGGGTCGCGTGGGTGAGGGCGCTGATCGGGTTGAAGCAGACATTGCCCCACAGCTTGAGCCAGATCTCGTCGCGGATGCGGTCGAGCACCGGCGCCTTCATGCCCGCCGAGGTGAACAGATCGGACAGCCGCTGGACGTCGGGCGTGATCTCGCCGGAAGGCTCGCCGAGCGGAAAGTTGTTGCCGTAGACGTGGCGGATCACGCCGGGCGCCTCGATTTCGGTGGCCGGGTACACCACGCAACCGATGGCGCGGGCAGCGCCAAGTTCGCTCCACTGCCGTCCGCCGGGATCGATGCTCTCGAGCGTCGATCCTTCGTGCCGGCCGCCATGCCTGTAAAAATACCAGTAGGGAATGCCGTTGACGGCGGTGACGATGCGAGTCCGCTCACCCAGCAGGGGCCGCATCGGTTCGATGACGCCGGTGATCGAATGCGCCTTGAGGCAGATGATGACGAAATCCTGCTCGCCGAGTTCGGCGGGGTTATCGGTGCAACGAGGATGCACCACGCGCTCCTCGTCGCCGATCAGCAGCTTCAAGCCGTTCTGTCGCATCGCGGCGAGGTGCGCGCCGCGTGCGACCAAGCTGACATCGGCGCCAGCGCGCATCAATTCGACACCGAGATAGCCGCCGATGGCACCGGCGCCGTAGATGCAGATCTTCATGAAATCCTCGCGAGCAGAATGGGGACACGGCTCGAGCCGCAACGGCTCGAAACGGGTGGCAATGCCTTAGATGTCGGTCAGGCCGCGCAGTCGGCCTCCTCGAACGCGAGGCTGATGTCCCGCATGCTCACGACGCCGACGAGCCGGCCGTTGTCGATGACCGGGATATGGCGGACGTCGTGACGGCCCATCATATGCTCGACCTCGGTGAGGCTGTGTTGCGACGTGCAGGACACCAACGGCCGCGGCGAAATGAACTGCGCGACTTTTGCGGCAAGGCCACCAGTGCCGCGCTCGGCGATCACGGCGACCACGTCGCGCTCGCTGAACATTCCGACGACGGCGGCGTCGACGCTGCGCGAGACGTTCCTGACCACGAGTGCGCCGACATTGCTGGCGTACATCAGGTTGGCCGCGATGCTCACGGTTTCGCTTGAGCCGATCGTCACCGCGGGCGCACGGTTGGTGCGAAGGATGTCCCCAACGAACATGATATGGTCCTCCCGGTTGGGTTGTTAAGGAACAATCTTGGTATACATTATTCCAGAAGTCAAATAGAAGAATTGAAGCCTACTTCGATAAGAACGGCAAAAATGCTGACCTACTTGCCAGTATTGTCGCCTTGACTCCGACGTCGTTTGGCATGCCATATGCCAACTCTGACGCTCGTTTCCGGCGAGCGATTTCGTTCTGAACCACAACCGGTTGGGGGCAGGTCGTCATGAAAAGAGAGCCGATCCGCCGCAAGCCGTCCGATCCCGATGTTCGTGCACAGCCGGATCCGGACGCGCGAGACGGCGGCGTGCAATCCGTCGATCGCGCGCTGCAAATCATGGAAGCGCTTGCCGAGGACGACGAAGGCTATCGGCTGACCGATCTTGCGATCCGCATCGGCTTGCCGCCGTCGACGGCGCATCGGCTGCTGACCACGCTGGAGAACCGCAGGTTCGTGCAGTTCGACCGCGAGGAGTCGAAATGGCATATCGGTGCGCAGAGCTTCGTGGTCGGCTCGACCTTCATGCGCCGGCGCAATTTTTCCGCGCGGGCCTTGCCCTATCTGCGCAAGCTGCGCGACCAGACCAGGGAGACCGCCAATCTTGCGGTGGTCGATGATGAATCCATCATCGTCGTATCCCGTATCGAAAGCCGGGAGATCATGCGCTCGCTGACCAAGGTCGGCGGACGCGTCGCCTTGATCGCCTCGGGAGTAGGGAAGGCGGTGCTGGCCGCCTATTCCGATGCCGATGTCACTGCGATCATCCGCCGTCGCGGCATGCCGCGCCTGACCGAAAAATCGATCATTCGACCGGGTGAGCTGTTCAGGGAATTGGAGATCGTGCGGCGCCAGGGCTATGCGGTGGACGATGAAGAGGCCCGGCTCGGCCTGCGCTGCGTGGCCGCGGTCGTCTTCAACGATTGCAGCGAGCCGTTCGCTGCGGTCTCGGTGTCGGGCATGGCGGATCGGATGACGGACGACCGCCTGCCGGAGATCGGAGCCACCGTGCACAAGATCGCAGCCGAGCTCACGGCGGAGCTGCGCGGCAGCAGCCCTGCGCAGCCGCAGGCGTGAAGCCCGCCGGCTTTCCCGTCGTTGCCGGTTTCCATTGCGTCGCCGGTGCTAATCGCTTGGAGACAGGCAAGAAATCGCGAGCGCTGCCACAGCGCGGAAAATCCCGTCGATTGCGTTGAGATCGATGGTCGTGGCGCTGATGATCCTGCTCAGGCCAACTCAAGCGAAGCGGGATCATCAGATGAAGATGCGAGCGGTGGATGCGGCAGTCCGCATACTGGAACGCGAGGGGATCACTTGCGCTTTTGGCGTTCCCGGCGCCGCGATCAACCCGCTTTACTCCGCATTGAAGCGCAACGGCTCGATCCGGCATGTTCTGGCGCGGCACGTCGAAGGTGCCTCGCATATGGCGGAGGGCTATACCAGGGCGAACGCGGGCAACATCGGCGTTTGCATCGGCACGTCGGGCCCCGCCGGAACCGACATGATCACCGGCCTCTATTCGGCGATCGCGGATTCGATTCCGATCCTCTGCATCACCGGCCAGGCGCCGCGAGCGCGGCTCTACAAGGAAGATTTCCAGGCCGTCGACATCGAGGCGATCGCAAAGCCGGTGACGAAATGGGCCGTCACGGTGCGCGAGCCGGCGCTGGTGCCGCGGGTGTTCAGCCAGGCCTTCCATGTCATGCGCTCGGGGCGGCCGGGACCGGTGCTGATCGATCTGCCGCTCGATGTTCAATTGGCCGAGATCGAGTTCGACGATGAGACCTATTCGCCGCTGCCGGTCTACAAGCCGACGGCGACGCGCAAGCAGGTCGAGAAGGCGCTCGAGATGCTCAACGCCGCGGAGCGGCCGCTGATCGTCGCCGGCGGCGGCGTGATCAACGCTGATGCATCCGAGCTCCTGGTTTCCTTCGCCGAAGCTGTCAACGTGCCGGTGGTCCCGACGCTGATGGCGTGGGGCGCGATTCCCGATGATCACGCGCTGATGGCCGGCATGGTCGGCCTGCAGACCAGCCATCGCTACGCCAACGCCACGATGCTCGAATCCGATTTCGTGCTCGGCATCGGAAACCGCTGGGCCAACCGGCATACCGGTTCGATCGAGACCTATACGAAGGGTCGCAAATTCGTCCATGTCGACATCGAGCCGACGCAGATCGGGCGGGTCTTCAATCCGGACCTCGGTATCGTGTCGGACGCCAAGGCCGCGCTGGAACTGTTCGTTAGCGTCGCCCGCGAGTGGCGGAAGTCCGGCAGACTGCGCGACCGGCAGGCTTGGCCCGCAGCCTGTCGCGACCGCAAGCGTTCGATGCTGCGCAAGAGCCATTTCGACAACATCCCGATCAAGCCGCAGCGCGTCTACGAGGAAATGAACAAGGCGTTCGGCCGCGACACCTGCTACGTGACTGTGATCGGATTGTCGCAGATCGCGGGCGCCCAGTTCCTCAACGTCTATCGTCCGCGCAACTGGATCAACGCCGGGCAGGCCGGTCCGCTCGGCTGGACGCTGCCGGCCGCGCTCGGCGTGCGCGCCGCCGATCCCGACCGCGACATCGTCGCGCTGTCGGGCGACTACGATTTCCAGTTCCTGATCGAGGAGCTCGCGGTCGGGGCGCAGTTCAATCTGCCCTACATCCACGTGGTCGTGAACAATTCGTATCTCGGGCTGATCCGGCAGGCGCAGCGCGGCTTCGACATGGACTATCACGTCCAGCTCTCGTTCGAGAACATCAACGCGCCCGAGATCGGCGCCTACGGCGTCGACCATGTGGCCGTCGCGGAAGGGCTGGGCTGCAAGGCGATCCGCGTGACCGATCCGAACGACGCGCAGGCCGCATTCGCGACAGCGCGCGAGCTGATGGTGAAGCACCGCGTGCCCGTGGTGGTCGAGTTCATCCTCGAGCGGGTCACCAACATCGCGATGGGAACGGAGATCGACAACATCGTCGAATTCGAGGAGGTGCTCGATCTTCCGCTCGATGACGTGCCGAGCGCACAACGAACCGGCACGCTGTTGCCGGCCTGACGACATCATCCAGCGCTGCCCCAAGCGGAGATCCGACCCGTGCCTCAATTTGCCGCCAATCTCACCATGCTGTTCAACGAGCTGCCGTTCCTCGACCGGTTCGCAGCCGCCAAGGCCGCCGGCTTCAATGCTGTCGAGTATCTGTTTCCCTACGAGTTCGAGAAAGGCGCGTTGCGCGAGGAATTGGCGCGCTCTGGGCTGACCCAGGTGCTGCACAATCTGCCGGCCGGCAATTGGGCTGCCGGCGAGCGGGGCATTGCGATCCTGCGCGACCGGGTCGATGAATTCCGCGACGGCGTGGTGCGCGCGATCGACTACGCGAAGGCACTGGACTGCCGGCAGCTGAACTGCCTGGTCGGCATCGCTCCCACTGGCGCGGACGCGGCGGAGCTGCGCGAAGTCCTGGTGCCCAATCTGCGCTTCGCTGCCGGCGCGCTCGCGCAGCATGGCATCAAGCTTCTCATCGAACCGATCAACACGCTCGATATTCCCGGCTTCTTCCTGAGCGGGACGGAACAGGCGGTGCAGCTCATTGCCGACGTGGGCTCACCCAATTTGTTCATCCAGTACGACATCTATCACATGCAGATCATGGAAGGTGATCTGTCACGAACGCTGCAGAAGCATCTCGGCCGGATCGCGCATGTCCAGCTCGCCGACAATCCGGGCCGTTTCGAACCGGGCACCGGCGAGATCAACTATCCCTATCTGTTCAAGCATCTCGACAGCATCGGATATCGGGGCTGGATCGGATGCGAATACAAGCCGCGGTCGACCACGCTCGAGAGCCTTGCCTGGCACGCCGCACACACTCTCGTGACTTAATCCGGCGGACAGGAGCGACGACAATGAAGGACATAGGATTCATCGGGCTCGGCACCATGGGACGTCCGATGGCGAGCCACCTCCTGGCAGCGGGCTATCGCCTGTTCCTGCACGACGTCACGCCGCTCGCGCCGGAGCTGATTGCTGCCGGCGGCATCGCCTGCGAGTCCGGCAAGCAAGTCGCGCAGGAGGCGGACGCCGTCATTATCATGGTGCCGGATACGCCGCATGTCGAAGCCGTGCTGTTCGGCGAGGGCGGCGTCGCGGAGGGCGTCTCCAAGGGCATGATCGTGGTCGATATGAGCTCGATCTCGCCGCTGGCGACCAAGGAGTTCGCCCGCAAGATCGATGCGCTCGGCGCCGACTATCTCGACGCACCGGTCTCCGGTGGCGAGGTCGGTGCCAAGGGGGCAAGCCTGACCATCATGGTCGGCGGGCGCGAGCGGGCGTTCAATGCGATGAAGCCGGTGTTCGAGACGATGGGCAAGAACGTCACCCATGTCGGCGGCAATGGCGACGGCCAGACCACCAAGGTTGCGAACCAGATCATCGTGGCTTTGACCATCGAGGCGGTGAGCGAGGCCCTGCTGTTCGCCTCCAAGGCGGGCGCCGATCCCGCGCTGGTGCGCAAGGCGCTGATGGGCGGCTTCGCCTCGTCCCGGATCCTCGAGGTGCATGGCGACCGCATGATCAAGCGCAACTTCGATCCAGGCTTCCGCATCGAGCTGCATCAGAAGGATCTCAACCTTGCGCTCGAAGGCGCGCGGGCACTCGGGTTGTCGCTGCCAGGTACGGCAGCTGCCCAGCAGCTGTTCAACACCTGTACCGCGCTCGGCGGCAAAGCCTGGGACCATTCGGCGATCTTGAAGGCGCTGGAAGTCATGGCGGGCCACGAGGTCGCGGCTGCCTGAGCCTCACCCGGGGCAATGGATGAACTTCAACGGCCAGCCTCCGGCGATGCCATGCTGGTCCGGCGGGTGAGGGGGCGTCGCGCCAGGCGACGAACCCCTGCATCCGAGGGAAGGATCTTTAGCTCCTTGACACGGTAAGTAAAAATATTATTACATACCGGCCTTGGAGAAACGGGCTGATGTTGCAGACAAAGCGAAGCTATGGCGGCATGGTGACCGCGCCGCACCACCTCGCGGCGCAGGCTGGACTCGCGGTGTTGTCGGAAGGCGGCAATGCCATCGAGGCGATGATCGCCTCGGCGGCGACGATTGCCGTGGTCTATCCCCACATGAACGGACTCGGCGGCGACAGCTTCTGGCTCGTCGGTCGCGCCGGCTCTCCGCCGGTCGGGATCCAGGCTTGCGGACGCTCCGCGATGGCCGCCGATCGCGACTGGTATCGCGCGCGCGGTTGCAGCAGCATTCCCGGCCGCGGCCCGCTCGCTGCGCTCACCGTCGCCGGCACCGTCGACGGCTGGCAGAAGGCCTATGAACTCAGCCGCGATCGTCATGACGGCCGGTTGCCGCTGGCGCGGCTGCTCGAGCCCGCGATCCGCCATGCTGAGGACGGCGTCGCCGTCACCAGCACGCTGCATGAAAACATCGGCAAGAAGCGGCACGAGCTCGAAAACGTGCCCGGCTATGCCGAGGTCTATCTGCCGCAAGGCGCGCCGCTTGCGGTCGGTGCGCGGCTGCGCCAGCCTCGCGTCGCCGAGACGTTGCGGCGGCTGGCCAAAGCGGGCCTCTTTGATTTCTATCACGGCGAACTGGCGCGCTCGATGGCGGCCGACCTCGAACGGGCGGGCAGCCCGCTGCGGCTGGCCGATCTGGAACGGCATCAGGCGTCGCTGGTGACGCCGCTCTCGGTCGAGGTGTCCGGACACAAGATCTACAACATGCCGCCGCCGACGCAGGGGCTGGCCTCGTTGCTGATCCTGGCGCTCTATGCCCGGCGCATCGCTGATGAGGCCGACGGCGTCGATCATCTGCACCGGCTCGTCGAATGCACCAAGGCCGCGTTCCGGATTCGCAACGGCCATGTCACCGATCCCGACTACATGAAGCGCGCGGCCGCTGAATTCCTGTCCGAGCAGTCGCTGGCCGCGCTGCATCAAACAGTATCGAATAGCCGCGCTGCGCCGTGGCCCGATCCGTCCAAGCAGGGCGACACGGTGTGGCTTGCTGCGACCGATCGCAATGGGCTCAGCGTCAGCTTCATTCAAAGCGTGTACTGGGAGTTCGGTTCGGGCGTCATCCTGCCCGAGACCGGCGTCACCTGGCAAAACCGCGGGACGAGCTTTGGGCTCGGCGAGAGCGATACCAACAGGCTCGACCCGGGGCGCTTGCCATTCCACACGATCCAGCCGGCGATGGCCGAACTCGGCGATGGGCGGTTGATCTCGTATGGCACGATGGGCGGAGAGGGGCAGCCGCAGACCCAGGCCGCGATCTTCAGCCGCTACGCCATGCACGGCCAGGAGCTGCAATCAGCGATCACCGCGCCGCGGTGGCTGCTCGGTCGCACCTGGGGCGAGGAAAACAACAATCTGAAGATCGAATCCCGCTTCGACCCGGCGATCATCGAGCGGCTACGCGCGCTCGGCCACGACATTCAGGTGACCGGCCCGTTCGAGGAGTTCATGGGACACGCCGGCGCGATCGTCTGGCATCCGGATGGCCTGATGGAAGGGGCCAGCGATCCGCGCAGCGACGGTGTCGTTGCGACCCGCTGAGCCGCATTCCCGGCGCACGATGCCGTATCGTGCGCCGCGCCCGCTAGCGCGACGGCTTGCGGGGTTGCGCGGTCACCTTCGATCCCGCAGACCTTGACTTGCGTTCCCCAACGGGCGCCGTCAGCCAGGTCAGGATCATGTCCTGCGCATGCTCGCGCCGCAGCGCAAGCCAGTCCGGATCGCCGAGGTCCCGGTCGAACATCGCCGACAGCGTGTAGCGGTTGGACACGTGGAAATAGCTCATCGCCGTGATCGAGACGTAGAGCTGGATCGGATCGACGTCGCTGCGAAACAGGCCCGCCGCCACACCGCGCCGCAGGATGCTTTCGATGCTTGCGACCAGGGGCAGAGTGAGATCGGCGATCTTGCGCGACTTGCGCATGTTGCGCCCGCGTTGAAGGTTCTCGGTGTTGATCAGGGCGATGTAGTTCTGGTGCTGCCCGAAGAACGTGAAGGTGAAATCGATCAGCTCGCTCATCGCGGCGATCGGCTCGAGATCATCCAGCTTGAGCTGCTGTTCGGCGGCGCGGATCTCGGTGTAGACGTCCTCGAGGACCGCGATGTAGAGCCCGTTCTTGTCGCCGAAATAGGCGTACAGCAGGCGCATGTTGGCCTTGGCGCGCTGCGCAATGGCCTCCACGCGTGCACCCCCGAGGCCATTGTGGCAGAACTCGAAGGTCGCCGCGCGCAGGATCGCCTCCTTGGTGAGCGCGGAGTCGCGCGGACGTTTTCCGCGGGTCGTGCTGCGGGTGGGGCTGGTCTGTGCTGTCGTCTCTGTCACGGCGTCAACCTTGCCTGGGCTCGGGTAGTCACGCAAGGCACGGCCGCATCAGGCCACAAAGGGCAGCGGTCCGGTTCCCGGCGCAAGCAGCCCGGATTGAGATCGGCATTGCGGCTGTTCGTCAAGGGCGATTCCTCCCTGTTCACTGCTTCCGGGCGCCTTAGATCACCACCACGCCGCCACGGGCGATGAGCCGGCCGGCCTTGTAGACGTCGCGCGGCTTCGGACGCGCGACCACCGCTTCCTGGACGTGCCGTGCATCCAGCACGACGAAATCCGCCGCCGCGCCGACCGTGAGGCCGTAATCCCGGAGGCAGAGCGCACGCGCCGCGTTGGCCGTCACCATGTCGAAGGCCGCGACCAATTGATCGTCGGTGTTGAACCCGGAGCGATAGCCGACCATCATTGCGCGTTCGAGCAGGTCGCCGTCGCCGTAGGGCCACCAGGAATCGCGGATGTTGTCGTTGCCGGAGAACACATTGACGCCGGCATCGCGAAGCAGCAGCACGGGCGGAAATGCGTGCGAGCCCGGCGCATTGGTGAAGATGGCGACGCCGGATTCGGCGAGCTGTTGCGCGGTCCGTTGAGCGACGTCAGCGGCCACTTCGCCGAGCGCGTAGGCATGACTGATCGCGACCTTGCCGCCAAGCCCCGACGCTTTGGTCCGTCGCGCGATTTCCTCAATCTCCGCGATGCCCTGCAGACCGCCGTCATGCAGGTGAATATCGATGCCGACGCCATGCCGCTCCGCGATGCCAAAGACGACGTCGAGATGGCCGGCGGCGTCTCCATCGTGGCCTGCGGGATCAAGTCCGCCGATCAGGTCGGCGCCGGCGCGAACTGCGTCTTCGAGCAATGCGGCTGTTCCGGGCGAGGTCAGGATGCCGCTCTGGGGAAACGCGACGATCTGGATTGAAACCTTCTCGCGATGCGCCTCCCGTGCCGCTGCGATCGCTTCGAAATGCTGCAGGCCGACCGCGGCGTCGACATCGACGTGGCTGCGCATGTGCGTCGTGCCTTGCGAGACGCAAAGATCGATCAGGGCTGCTGCCCGAACGGAAATCGGCTTGGCGCCGGCGAGCGCTTCCTTCTCGAATTTGACGCGCTCGCGCACGCTGAAGCCCGCGGTGCAGGGCCGATGCGGCTTCCAGTCGTCGCCGATGAAGCATTTGTCGAGGTGGATATGACCTTCGACCATGCCGGGAAGCACCAGGCGCCGGCCAAGATCATGGGTGTCGCCGACTGCGCCGTAACTTTGCCGGGACGGCGAGATCGCAACGATCTTGCCGCCGCTGACGGCGATTTCGACCAGCTGGCCATCAGTCAGCCGCGCGTTCTGGAACAGTGTGTCGATGGCGGTCAATTGAGGTCTCCAGTTTCTTATGTCGGCACGATGCCGTCGGGCAGGGCGCGAGAGAATGCCGCGATCTCGCCCGCGGTGGTGATCCAGATGTCGTTGCGCCTTGCGACGATCGCCTGCAGGGCGCGCCGCAGCGGCCGCAGCCGGTGTGGCTGGCCGACCAGGTAGGGGTGCAGCGCGATGCCCATCACCAGTGACTGCTTGGTGGACTGCGCCAGCATCTCCTCGAAACTGTCCGCGATCATGGTCGCGAACTGCTCGCCGCTGTCCTTGCGCCCGACAATCGAGGGGATGTCGTTCAGTTCCTGCGGATATGGGACGGACAGGATGCGTCCGCCACCCCGTGTCGAGAACCACACCGGCTGATCGTCCATGCACCAGTCGAGCAGGTAGTGGTAGCCGGCTTCGGCGAGCAGGTCCGGGGTCACGGCGGATTGCGAGATCCACGGACCGAGCCAGCCGAGCGGCCGCCGTCCCTCGGCGCGCGCGATGACATCCGTCGCCTCCTCGATCAGTCGCTGCTCATCGGCCGGGGAGAGCACACCCTGGCGTTCGGAATTGGTCCGGCCATGGCCGACCACCTCGTCGCCGCGCGCGCGAAAGGCGTCCATCACTTCCGGGCAATAGTGATAGATGCTGCTGTTTGCGAGTACGGAGAGCGGCAGTTTCAGTTCGTCGAACAGATCGATGAGCCGCCACACGCCGACCCGGTTGCCATAGTCGCGCCAGGCGTAGTTGAGGACGTCCGGGTGCGGGCCGCCCGGGCAGAGCTCGGCGCCGAGCCCGTCGCCGAACGCGAAGTGCTCGAGGTTGAGCGCGATGTAGACCGCCAGCCGCTTGCCGTTCGGCCAGACGAAATCGGGACGGCGCGTGATCGCGCTGTAGCGGTAGCGGTCATGAGAGACGAGACCGCGCGCCGGATCAGGTGGTTGCGCAGATGTTGCATCGCCGAGCACGGCTCGTTCCGGTTCCGCTCCAATCTCCCGCTGCATCGCAATCTCCATTCGGCGCGCGATCGGCCGCTTGACATTCGCCAATTTGTGAAGAAAGTTTTTACTTCCGTCAAGGCCGCGGAAACGGCGGCCGCGGACCAGGGGCGGCAAGGGAGCCGTCGGAGCGGGAGGAATTGCAGAAATGAACCACGCTTGTACCCCCATTACCGGGTTGTGCCGCCGCGTTGTCTTGCAGGGCGCGCTCGCCATTCTCGTCGGTTCGCTGCCGTTTGCCCAGCGCGCGCAGGCGGCCGACCCGATCAAGATCGGCCTGGTCACGGCGCTGTCGGGGCAGTCGGCCCGCGCCGGCGAAGCATTGACCCGCGGCGCCACGATTGCGATCGAGGAGATCAACGCGAAGGGCGGCGTGCTCGGCCGGCCGCTGGAGCTGGTGCGCCGTGACGACGAAAGCAATCCCGCAAAGGGGCTGACCGCGGCGCGCGAATTGATCCAGCGCGAGAAGGTCGCGGTCTTGCTCGGCGGTCTCGATACGCCGGTCCAGCTTGCGATCGTGCCGTTTGTCAACAACGTCAAGATGCCGTTCGTGGTGCCATGGGCCGCCGGAACCAACATCACGCAGAACGGCGCGGCGTCCAACTACGTGTTCCGCGTCTCGGCGATGGACGACGAGGTCGACAAGGCGATCGTCGCGTTCGCCGGCAAGACCTTCGCGGCCAAGAAGCCGGGCCTCATCCTCGTCAACAATCCCTGGGGCGAATCGAACGAGCACGGCCTGCGCGCCGCGCTGAAGGCCGCCGGGATCGAACCGGCCGGCGTCGAGAAGTTCGAGGCGAACGATGTCGACGTCGTCGCGCAATTGTCCCGGCTCAAGCAGGCGGGCGCCGATTCCCTGTTCCTGGTCGGCAATGTCGGTCCATCCTCGCAGGTCGTGAAGTCGCTCGATCGGATGGGCTGGTCGCCGCCGATCGTGTCGCATTGGGGACCGGCCGGCGGCCGCTTCACCGAGCTTGCCGGGCCGAGCGCCGAGAGCGTCGTGTTCGTCCAGACCTACAGCTTCTTCGGCAACCTCTCGCCGGTCGGCAAGCGCGTGCTCGCCGAGCTGCAGGCGAAGTATCCCGACATCAAGGGGCCCGCGGACGTGACCCCGGCGGTCGGCTTCGCCAATGCCTATGACAGCGTGCTGGTGATCGCAGGTGCGATCCAGAAGGCCGGCAGCACCGATCCGACCGCGATTCGTGACGGCTTCTACGGGATCGACCGGCTGGAAGGCCTGATCAAGACCTATGAAAAGCCGTTCGCCCAGGACAAGCACGATGCGCTGACGGCGCAGGACTACATCTGGGCCCACTTCGAAGACAACCACATCCTGCCATTCAAGAACTGACGGCAGCGGTCGTCCAGCAAGCAGATCGGGGTGATCATCGATGTCGTTTCTTTCGGCGATAATAACCGGAATGGCGCTGGGGAGCATGTACGGTCTGCTCGCGCTGGGCTTTCACGTCACTTACGCCGTGTCCGGCACGGTCAACTTTTCGCAGGGCAGCTCGATGACCCTGGGGGCCGTTGCCGGATACTTCTTCCTCGTCGTGTGGGGCTGGCCGGCCGCGATCGGCATCCCCGCGGTGCTGCTGGTCTGCGCCGTCTACGGCGTTCTGATCGAGCGCTACGCGGTTCGTCCGTTCGTGCAGCGCGGGTCGGACAACTGGTTGATGGCGACGGTTGCGGTCGGCATCATCGTCGACAACGTGATGCTGTTCGTGTTCGGCAAGGAGCCGCGCAGCTTCCCGTCGGTGCTCGCGGCCAAGCCGATCCAGATCGTGGAAGGGGCAGGGGTCTACCCGCTGCAGCTCCTGATTCCCGTGGTCGGCCTGCTGCTCGCCCTGGCCCTGCATCTGATCAGCCGCCGCACCCGGCATGGCGTCGCGATGCTTGCGGTGGTGCAAAATCCCAATGCCGCACGGCTGATGGGCATCAATGTCAGCGGCGCCATCGCCGCGAGCTACGCGGTGTCGGCGATGCTGGCAGGCGTCGCCGCGCTGCTGATTGCGCCGCTGCTCAACGTCTCCTCGGAGATGGGCACGCTGTTCGGCATCAAGGCGTTCGCCGCCGCGATCATCGGCGGTCTCGCCAGCGCCTGGGGCGTCATGCTGGCCGGACTGTGCCTTGGCCTGATCGAGGTGTTCGCGACCAACTATCTCGGGTCGGTCTACACCCAGATCATCACGTTCGCGTCCGTCATCGTCATCCTCGTCATCATGCCGCACGGGCTGCTCGGCCGAGCTGGAGTTAAGAAGGTATGATCTCTCGCGCTTCCCTTCTGGTCGCGGTCGCGGCATTCGCGATTGCTATCTTCTATGCCGCGGTCGCGGACAGCTACGCCGTGTTCCTGATCGCGACGATTTCGCTGACCGCGATCGCCTGCATCGGGCTCAACGTCCTGCTCGGCCTCGCAGGCCAGATATCGCTCGGCCATATCGGCTTCATGGCGATCGGTGCCTACACCACAGTGCTGCTGATGGAGAAGGCCGGCTGGCCCTACCTCGCCGCGACGGCGGGCGCCATCGTGCTGGTCAGCATCGTCGGCGGCCTGCTTGCGCTGCCGGCGCTGCGCGTGCGTGGGCCGTATCTGGCGATGGTGACGATTGCTTTTGGTTTCATTGTCGAACATGTCACGATCGAGTGGCGCGATCTCACCGGCGGCGGCAACGGCCTGATGCTGAGCGCGCCGCCGAGCGTGTTCGGCTATGCGCTGTCGGAGCGTTCGCTGGCTATCGCGGGCATCGTGCTGGTGTTTGCCGGCCTGTTCCTGTTCGAGCGGTTGAAGCGCAGCGGCTGGGGCTATGCCATGCGCGCCGCCCGCGACACCGAGGTGGCGACGCGCTCGCTCGGCATCGACCTGGTGCAGGTCCGCGCGGTGGCCTTCGTGATCTCGGCCGCAGCGATGGCGCTGGCCGGCGCGCTGTTCGCGCCGCTGCAGGGCTATATCAGCCCGAGCTCGTTTCCGTTCCTGCAATCGGTGCTGCTGCTGTTCGGCGTGATGGTCGGCGGCGCCGGCTCCGCGCTCGGCCCGGTGATCGGCGCCGCGTTGGTGGTGCTGCTGCCGGAAGCGCTGTCGGATCTCGCCGAGTATCGCCTGCTGGCCTTCGGCGTGTTGCTGTTCGTCGTGCTGCGCGCCGCCCCCTCCGGCATCGTCGGCCTCGTGGAGCAGCTCGCGGCAAAATTCCGGCCGGCGCGCAAGCCCGTCGCGGAGCCCGCGATCGCGGCGGCGCATGTCGATGCGGCGATCCTCGAAACGCACAACGCGGCGGGGCTCGACGTGACGGATCTCTCGATCTCGTTCGGCGGCGTGCGTGCCGTGCAGGGTGTGTCGTTTAGGGCGGCGCCCGGCGCCGTCACCAGCATCATCGGTCCCAACGGCGCCGGCAAGACCAGCGCGCTCAACCTGCTCTGCGGCTTCTACCGGCCGCAGGCGGGAACGGTGATGCTCGGCGATCGCGATGTCACGGGCATGACGTCGCATCTGCTGGCGCGGGTCGGCGTGGCGCGCACGTTCCAGACCACGCAATTGTTCGGCTCACTCACGATCCTGGAGAACATCCTGCTCGCCGAGCGGGTCGGCCGTCTTGGCGGTCTTGTCTCTGCGCTGCGCAACGCGGAGACCGAGGGATTCGCCAGGCTCCTGCTGCGCTTTGCCGGTGTCGACGGCGACGTCGACCGGCTTGCGGATTCGCTGTCGCATGGCGAGAAGCGGCTGGTCGAGATCGCACGTGCGCTGGCGCTGCGGCCCCGCATCCTGCTGCTCGACGAGCCCGCGGCGGGTCTCTCGAAGGGCGACAAGCAGCGCCTGACCGCACTGTTGCGGCGGATCGCCGATCTCGGGATCGCCGTCATCATCGTCGAGCACGACATGCCGATGATCATGTCGCTCAGCGATCTCATCGTCGTGCTCGACGGCGGCAAGCGCATCGCGATCGGCGATGCAACGGCGATCCGCAACGATCCGGCGGTCCGCAAGGCCTATCTGGGCGATGCCTCGCCGGGTGAGCAGAGCCGCGCGCCGCGGCCGGCGCGGCAGGGCACCGCACTCGAGGTCAAGGCACTCGATTCGTTCTATGGCCTGTCGCGCGCCCTGAACGGGATCGATCTGGTGGTCGCGCCCGGCGAGGCGGTTGCCGTGCTCGGCGCCAACGGCGCCGGCAAGACCACCCTGATGCGGTCGATCGCCGGTCTCGAACCGCCGCGATCCATCGGTGAAGTCCGGCTCGCCGAGACGCGCATCGACACGATGCCCGCGCATGTGCGTGCCCGCTCGGGCGTTGTGCTGGTGCCGGAAGGACGGCAGGTGTTTCCGGAACTGACGGTGAAGCAGAACCTCGAGCTCGGCGCCTATGCGCGCAAGGGCCTCGACCTCGATGCTGAGATCGAGGCGATGTTCGTGCGCTTCCCGCGGTTGAAGGAGCGCATCGACCAGCGCGCCGGCCTGTTGTCCGGCGGCGAGCAGCAGATGCTCGCGGTGGCGCGCGGACTGCTGACCGGGCCGAAGATCTTCATGCTGGACGAGCCGTCGCTCGGCCTCGCCCCGCTCGTCGTCGACGAATTGTTTGCGTCCTTTGAGCGGCTGCGCAGCGAGGGCATGACCATCATGGTGGTCGATCAGATGGCGGGCCACGCGCTCGCGTTGGCCGACCGGGCCTATCTCTTGGAGACCGGCTCGATCCTGAAGAGTGGCCCCGCCGACATCATTGCCGAGGATCCGCTGCTCGAGGCGGCCTATCTGGGCGGCGAGGCCCAGGCCGGCGCAGCGCAGCGCTTCGCGGCGCAGGCACGCTGAGGAGGCGAGGGCGGATGTTGGTCGGAGGCCGCGAAGCTGACGGAAGGCAGGCCGGTCGCATGGGAGCACGAGACGAGCGGCGTCCCGGGCCCGCACCGTCCGTCTGCGATCGTGTGGAGGTGGGGCTGCTTGCCGACCGGGCGCTTCGCGATCGCGCCGCTGGGCAGGTCGTCGCCGCGTTCGAACGTTCGTTCTACGCCGTCATCGACGGGATCTGGATCTGCGTCGGACAGGCCGGCATCGGATCGGGTCCATTGCATGTCCTCGGTGATTTCCGATGGCCGCGACTTGTGGTCGGCGATCCCGTGCGGGTCGCCGACTCCATGCTGTGGATCGCAGGCGTGCCGCTGGCGAATCTTGCTTCGCGGTCCGTCTGGGCGCCGCGCGCCGCACCCCATTGGTCGATCGGCAGCCTGCAACGCGGGCTTGATGCGGTCGATGCGGTGTGGGGCGGTAAACTGATTGCGGAAGGTCTCGCCGTGGTCGGCTCCGGACGTGTTCCAGGCGATGCGTCTCTCCTCGTTCGCGCTGCGATGCCCGGTCTTGCTGCGCTGGAGCAAATCCTGTCCGGCGCGCCCGATGCGGATCGCGAGTCGGGGCTTGGCAGCTTGATCGGTCTCGGGCCGGGGCTGACACCGTCCGGCGATGATCTGATCGGCGGCGCGCTGATCGCGCTGGCTGCGCTGGGGCGCACCGAATGTCGCGACGCATTGTGGGACCGATGCCGCGCGCTGCTTGACGGCACCAATGACATCAGCCGAATCCATTTGCGTGCGGCGGCGCTGGGGTACGGCGCAGCAGCGCTGCACGACGCCATTCATGCAACGATGAGCGGCGAGCGCGCCGGATTTCGTCGCGCGCTCACGGCGCTCTCGGCGATCGGGCATACATCCGGCCAGGATGCATTCGCGGGCAGTCTGATCGTGCTGCGCCACGAACTACGCGGACGCTGACGCCGTCACCGATTAGAATTTCGAGTTCTCCCAGACTGCTCCGAACGAAGTTCGGAGCATTTTTTTAGCGGAATTTCCTTCGCATCGAAGATTTCGCATTTCCCGAGAATCCGGTCTTGACTAAGTAAGTGTTTTCTTATTAGTTCGACGTAACGAAAACGAACTTTGTTAGGGCGGAGACGATGACGGATCAGGATAGGCCGCAGTATCAGCAATTGTTGGCGCGCAAGGTCGAGGTCGTGAATGTCGGGCTCGAGGGGTTCGTGAAGGACCTTCGCGACTGCGACATCAGCGTCGTTCACGTCGACTGGAAACCTTCGGCCGGCGGCGATCCGCAGATGGCGGCCCTGCTCGCGAAGCTCGGTGTGTGAGGGCGCACCGATGAAGCTGATCGAGGACGCAAACCAGCAGGCGCTCACCCGGATTCTCGAAGGGGAGCCTCGGCTGATCGACATCGTTCCCGCCCGTCAACTGATCCCGGGCCTGCGCGAACGGATGATCCTCCACGCCGGACCACCGATTTCCTGGGACCGGATGTGCGGCCCGATGCGCGGTGCGGTCGCCGGCGCCATCGTGTTCGAGGGCTGGGCAAAGGATCTGCTGGCGGCGACCAAGCTCGCCGCCAGCGGCGAGATCGAATTTCACCCGAACCACCATTTCGGGGCGGTCGGCCCGATGACCGGCATGACGACGATGTCGATGCCGTTGTTCGTGGTCGAGAACGCGCGCTTCGCGAACCGCGCCTATTGCGCGATCAACGAGGGGCTCGGCAAGGTGATGCGTTTCGGCGGCAACGACGCGAGCGTGCTGAAGCGGCTCGCCTGGCTGCGCGACGTGTTCGGGCCGACGCTGGGCAAGGCGATCCGTGCCGCCGGCGGCATCGACCTCAAATCGATCGTCGCGCGCGGCTTGTCGATGGGCGACGAATTGCATCAGCGCAATCTCGCCTGCTCGAGCGTCTTCCTGCGCGAGATCGCGCCCTGGATGGCGCGCACCTCGACGGACAACGCCGTGCTCGCCGAATGCCTCGCGTTCATCGGGCAGAACGATCAGTTCTTCCTCAACATCGCAATGGCGATGGGCAAGGCGATCACCGATCCCGCCAACGGCATTCGCGGTTCGACCATCGTCACCACCATGTGCCGCAACGGCACCGATTTCGGCATCCGCGTCTCTGGGCTCGGCGAGCAGTGGTTCACCGCGCCGGTCGAAATGCCGGAAGGCCTGTACTTCGCCGGCTATTCCGAGAAGGACGCCAATCCGGACATGGGCGATTCCGCGATCGTCGAGACGATCGGTCTCGGTGGATTTGCGATGGCGGCGGCGCCGGCCGTCGCCGGATTCGTCGGTGCCGGTGCGCCATCCGAGGCCGGCAACTTCACCCGCTCGATGGGCGAGATCACGGTCGCGCAGAATCCGGAATGGACCATCGCCGCGATGGACTTCGCGGGCGTGCCGACCGGCATCGATATCCGCCTGGTCGTCGATTCCGGCGTGGTGCCCGTCATCAACACCGGCATCGCGCATCGCGAGCCCGGCATCGGCCAGGTCGGTGCCGGCGTGGTCAAGGCGCCGCTAGCGTGCTTCCAGCAGGCGATCGTCGCGATCGCCAAGGATTTGGGTGTGTCATGAACGTCGTTGTCCTGAACGAGGTACGCAAGGGATTCTATCTCGACTCGGTCGCGCTGATGCGGCTGTCGCGTGAGGTGGCCGGCTCGCCCGGCGTGATCGAGGCTGCGTTGATGATGGGAACGCCGTCGAACGCTGCGATCATGCGCAATGCGGGGCTGCTGGAGGAGGGTATTGCGGTCAAGGGCAATGACCTCGTGATCGCGGTCAAGGCCGAGTCCGAGCCCGCCGCCCGCGAAGCGCTCGACACTGCGATCAGGTCGCTCGACAAGCCGAAGACCCAGGGCGAGGCGCAGGCCGCATGGCGGCCGCACTCGATCGCGGCCGCTGTCAAGGCGAGGCCGGAGATCAATCTTGCGCTGATTTCCGTTCCCGGCGAATTCGCCGCCGCCGAGGCGCGCAAGGCGCTCAATCGCGGCCTGCATGTCCTGATGTTCAGCGACAACGTATCCCTCGGGGACGAATTGTCGCTCAAGCAGCAGGCGCGGGCGGCCGGCCTCCTGATGATGGGACCTGATTGCGGAACGGCTGTGATCGGCGGCGCGCCGCTGGCGTTTGCCAACAAGATCAGGCGCGGCAGGATCGGCATCATCGGCGCGTCGGGGACCGGAACGCAGGAGGTCTCGTGCCTGATCTCGGAAGCCGGCGCGGGAATCTCCCACGCCATCGGGGTCGGCGGGCGCGATCTGAAGAAGGATATCGGCGGCATCACCACGCTGATGGCGATCGATGCATTCGATGCCGATCCGGAAACCGACCACGTGGTGCTGATCTCGAAGCCGCCGCATCCCGATGTCGCGAAGGCCGTCCTCGAGCGGATCGGCAGAAGCCGGAAGTCGTACACGGTGTGCTTCATCGGTGCGTCTGAGGTCCAGCTCCCGCCGAACGCCCGGTTCTCGCCGACGCTGAAGGGCGCCGCGGAGCTGGCACTGGGACGCCGGCAGATCGGGGCGGGCTTCGATGCGAACGCTGTTGCGTCACGGCTTCCGCGGAACGGTCGAGGCGGCATCGAAGGTTTGTTCGCCGGCGGTACGTTGTGTGCCGAAGCCCAGGTGATCCTCGCGGCCGCAGGCCGGAAGGTGGCGTCGAACGCCGCCATCCCCGGCGTGCTGAAGCTCGGCGTCGAACCGAACGATGGACGGGACCGGCTGATCGACCTTGGCGACGACGAATATACCCGTGGCCGGCCGCATCCGATGATCGACCCGTCGGTGCGCGACGATGCGTTGCGCGCCGCGCTCAAGAACCACGATCTTTCGGTGATCCTGCTCGATCTCGTGCTCGGCTATGGCGCGCACGCCGATCCCGCCGAGCATCTGACCAAGATCGTTGCCGATCGTGGGCAGGATGCACCTGTCCTGGTCGCGTCCGTCGTCGGCACGGAACAGGATCCGCAAGGGCGCTCCGCGCAGGTCAGGAAACTCGAGCAGGCAGGATTCGTCGTTGCGCCGTCGAACGCGCAGGCGTGCGAGCTTGCTGTCGCCATCGTGCAGAATGCGGGGAGATAGGGAAATGCGTACACTCAATGACGTACCGCGTCGCCTGGTGGTCGCGATCGGCGGCAATGCGGTTCACCCCGAGGATATCAGGGGTACGTCGCAGGAGCAGAAGTCGGTCGCGCAGATCACCGCGGAAGCGCTGCTGCCGTTGGCGCAGCTCGATAACGAGCTGGTCATCACCCACGGCAACGGCCCGGTGGTCGGCAAGATCATGATGCGCCAGATGCTGACGATGAGCCGGATTCCGCCGATGGACATGGACATCTGCGTCGCGCACAGCCAAGGCGGCATCGGCTATCTCCTGATGCAGGCGATCGAGAATGCGCTGCGCGAGCAGGGCAACCAGCGACACGTGGCAAGCCTGCTGACCCAGGTCGAGGTGGACAAGGACGATCCCGCGTTCAGGAATCCGACCAAGTTCGTCGGGCCGTTCTTTTCCGAGGACGAGGCGAAGAAGATCAGCGACGAGCTCAACTGGGCGATGCGTGAGGATTCGGGGCGCGGCTGGCGTCATGTCGTACCGTCGCCGAAGCCCAAGCATGTCTGCGACATCTCGCTGGTCGACGCATTGGTCAAGCGGGGAACAATTGTCATTGCCGGCGGCGGCGGCGGCGTTCCCGTGGTCCGCGACGCCAAGGGCGTGCGCACCGGCGTGCCGGCCGTGATCGACAAGGACCTGACATCGGCCCACATCGCGAATGTGTTGGGCATCGAGGAGCTGCTGATCCTGACAGCGGTCCCGCGCGTCGCGGTGAATTTCGGCAAGCCGAACAAGAGGGACCTGGATCAGGTTAGCCTCGAAGAGCTCAAGGCTTACCATCGTGAGGGACACTTTCCTCCTGGAAGCATGGGACCCAAGGTCGATGCCGCCATCCGGTTTCTCGAAGGCGGAGGCAAACGGGCGATCATCAGTCACCTCGATTGCGCGATGGCGGCGCTGCGGGGCGAGACCGGGACGCATGTCGTTCAATAACCAACGGGACTGGCGCTTCGGCGGGACATCCGCCCGCGCCAAAGCAATTGAGACGCCGGATCGGCGCCTCAACTGATTAGGCAATCGAGCTGGCCGCCGGCTGAGGCTCTAGCACAAGACCAACAAGCAGCCTGCGGGATTCAAGGGAACGACAGGGCCATGGCCATCCAATCCAGCATTAAGGCGAACCTGTACAAGGATTCCGTGTCGTTGATGCGGATCTCGCAGGTCACGGTGGCGCGGACCGGCGTGCAGCGGGTCACGCTCTTGATGGGAACGCGCAGCAACAAGGAATTCCTGCAGCAGGCCGGGCTGATGAGTCCGGCGCTCGAGGACGCCAAGCCCGGCGATATCATGATCGTCGTGGTGGACGATGCGCCCGAAAAGCGCGCGGCCGCGGAGCAGGAGATTCACTCCCTGATCGTCGGCGAAGAGCCGAAGGGCGGCCCGGCCGAAGCGGCCGCGGAAGCACCGCCGCGCTCGATCTCCCGCGGCGTCGTGATCGCCGATCGCGCCGACCTCGCATTGATCTCGGTGCCGGGTCCCTATGCGGCGGCGGAAGCGCTGAAGGCGCTGAGGCAGGGTCTGAACGTGCTGCTGTTCAGCGACAACGTGCCGATCGAACAGGAGCAGGCCATCAAGCGCGTCGCGGCACAGAAGGGCCTGCTGGTGATGGGGCCGGATTGCGGCACGGCCATCATCAATGGCGTGCCGCTTGGATTTGCCAATGTCGTTCGGCGCGGCGCGATCGGGCTCGTCGGCGCATCGGGCACCGGTCTGCAGGAAGTGATGTGCCAGATCCATCGTCAGGATCAGGGCATATCGCAGGCCATCGGCACCGGCAGCCACGATGTTTCCAGCGAGGTCGGCGGCATCACCATGTTGCAGGGCCTTGAGTTGCTGGCCACCGATGCGCAGACCAAGGTCGTCGCCATCGTCTCCAAGCCTCCTGCGCCCGATGTGCAGAAGCGGGTGATCGAGCGCGCCGGCGCGATCGGCAAGCCGGTCGTGATCTGCTTCCTCGGCGGCGATCCGGCGGCATCGGCCGGCAATGTTCATCGCGCGTCGTCGCTCGAGGAGACGGCGCGGCAGGCCGTCGCGCTTGCGGGAGCGCGCCAACCCGGGGGTGACGAACAGTCGATCGAAGCATTGGCAACGCGGGTTTGTGCGTCGCTGGCGCCTTCGCAGCGCAATCTGCGCGGGCTCTATTCCGGCGGAACGTTCTGCTCGGAGGCCCAGACCATTTGGCGCGCCGCGGGCCTTCGGGTCCGGTCGAACGCGCCGCTTGCGGAGGCGGACCGTCTGGCCGATGTGGAAGCGAGCCAAGGACACACCGCGATCGATCTCGGCAGTGACGAATTCACGGTGGGACGGCCGCATCCGATGATCGACTATGGCGTGCGGATCGAACGGCTGTTGAAGGAAGCAGGTGATCCGACCGTTGCCTGCGTCGTGCTGGATGTCGTGCTCGGCTACGGCAGCCACCCCAATCCGGCAAAGGTCCTGGCTCCGGCGATCCGCCGCGCGAAGACCGCAGCGCGCGGGCAAGGGCGGGAGCTTCCCGTGATCTGTTTCGTCTGCGGCACGGACGCCGATCCGCAGCCCCTCGAGACGCAGAAAGCCATGTTGGCGGACGCCGGCGCGGAGATTTTCGGCAGCAGCACGGGCGCCGCCCATGCCGCGCAAGCCATCGCGAGCCGCATGGCAGCGGACGACAACGTCTCAGCGCGCCGCGTGATGCAAGGTGGAGAATGATGATGAACGCAGCCCCTTCCGCGCTCCAGCATAAGACTTCCGTCATCAGCCTCGGCGCCTCCGACCTCGATCGCGGCGTCGAAAGCAGCGGTGCACCACTGGTGCGTCTGCAGTGGCAGCCGATCGGCGATGGAAGTCCCGAGGTGGCCTGGAGCCTTGCGCAACTCGTTGGCGATACCGCAGATGCGGATTGCTTGGGATCGCGGATCGATCGCGCCAATGCCGAAGTGCTCGAGCGGATCCTGACCGCGCAGCCGGTTTGGGTCGATATCGCGGCACATGCATCGGAGGTCTGGCCGGACATGGGCCGGACGCTGCTCCATGCTGGTCCGCCGATCGCCTGGAACGACATGTGCGGCCCGATGAAGGGCGCGGTGGTCGGCGCAATCCTCTATGAGAACTGGGCGACCAGCCCGCGAGAGGCCGAGCGACTCGCGGCGTCGGGCGGCATCAGCTTCGCGCCGTGCCATGAATTTGGCGCGGTCGGGCCGATGACCGGGATCATCTCGCCCTCGATGCCACTCTTCGTGGTGCAGAACAAGACCACAGGCAATCGCGCCTATGCGCCGATGATGGAATCCGGCGGCGCCAAGACGCTGCGTTTCGGCGCATTCGCCCCCGAGGTGATCGAGGGCCTCAAGCTGATCGAGACGGTGCTGGCGCCATGTCTGAAGGCTGCGGTCACCGGCATCGACGGAGGCTTGCCGCTGAAGCCGCTGATGTCGCAGTCGCTGCACATGGGCGACGATGTCCACAATCGCAACACGGCTGCAACCCTGCTGCTGTATCGCGCCGTCACGGAAGCGCTGCTCAAGTCCTCGATCTCGCGCGACCTCGTTCACGAGACGCTGCGGACGATCGGGGCGGACGACATGTTCTTCCTGAGCCTGTCGATGGCGGCGTGCAAGGCGACCATGGACGCCGCGCACGGCGTTCCGTTCAGCAGCACCGTCACCGCGATGGCGCGCAACGGCGTCAATGTTGGGATCAGGGTCAGCGGCCTGGACGGGCAGTGGTTCGTCGGTCCGGCCGATATTCCCGTCGGCTTGTTCCTGCCGGGCTTCAGCGTGGCCGATGCCAATCCCGATATCGGCGACAGCGCGATCACCGAGACCGCGGGGCTCGGTGCGTTCGCGATGGCGGCAGCTCCCGCGATGGTCCAGTTCGTCGGCGGTACGCCGCAGGATGCCCTGCGCTATTCGCGCGAGATGGCGCACGTCACCATCGGCCGCAATCCCGGCTTCACCTTGCCGATGCTCGACTTCATCGGAGCGCCGGTCGGCATCGATGTCCGCAAGGTCGTGGACGAGAGCATGCGGCCGGTCATCAACACCGCTACGGCGCACAAGGAGCCGGGCATGGGGATCATCGGCGCCGGAGTCGTGCAGGCCCCCATGAAGTGTTTCGTTGATGCCGTCAGCGCGTTGGCGGCAATCCGCGCGGGGTGAGATTGCTTCGATACTGAAACTGACGGCGCTGACGCGCCGCCGATACAAGAATGCCGCAACAAAGAGTGCGGCAACACCGGGAAACGAACAGGAGGAAACACATGAGCGCTACCCGTCGTGCATTTCTGCAAACCGGCATGCTCTCGGCAGCCTTTATCGGTTCATCAGTCCGGCTCGGCTTCGCCGACGATGCGGCAAAGCCGCTTCGCATCGGTATTCTGATTCCGGGGTCGCGGGCCGACCATGGCTGGATGGAGTCGGCCTACAACGGCATGAAGGCGGCTGAGCAGCGCTACGGCAGCAAGGTCGTGATTACGTCGATCGAGAACGTCAAGTTCGCCGACATGGAGCAGGCGCTGGTGACGCTCGCCTCGAAGAACGACATGGTGATCGGCGCTGCGGGGCAGACCCAGGCATCGGTCCTCAAGGTCGCCAAGCGCTTCCCGAAGGTGAAGTTCTCCATCGTCGGCCCGACCGGACAGCCGACCGACAACGTCGCGCAATACGACGTGCTGCAGGCCCAGATCGGATTCATTGCCGGCGCCGTCGCGGCGCTGATGTCGAAGAACGGCGCGGTGAGCTATGTCGGCGGGCTTGAAATTCCGGCCATCGTCAACACCGGAACGGAGTTCGCGAACGGCGCCAAGCACGTCAAGCCGGATACCAAATGTTTCGTGACCTACACCGGTGACTTCGACGACGTCGCCAAGGCCAAGGAGGCGACGCTTGCCGCGATCGCGCAGGGCGCCGACGTGCACTACAACATCCTCAATCTCGGCGTGCGCGGCATGGAGCAGGCGGCGCGCGAGAAGGGCACCAAGATGATCGGGAGCTACACCAATTACTGCTCCGACAACAACCCGCTCTACATCGCCTATACAGTCAGCGGCATCGGGTTCATGGTCGAATACGCCATCGACCAGGCCGTCGCCGGAACATGGCACCCGGAGTACAAGCAGTTCGGCCTCGCCATGGGACCGCGCTCGGCCGACATCGAGATTTGCGCGGGGGCGACGCCCGAGATCCAGGCCAGGATCAAGGAACTGAAGGACGACCTGCTGTCGAGCAAGATCAAGGTCAAGGTGGGTTGACCGTGGCTGTTCTCGAACTGTCTGGCTTGACCAAGCGCTTCGGGGCTTTCACCGCGCTCGACGACATTTCGCTGCAGATCGAGCGCGGCGAGGTGCACTGCCTGCTTGGCGAGAACGGCGCCGGCAAATCGACATTGTGCAATCTGGTGTTCGGGGTGCACCGGCCGGATGCCGGCACGATGACGCTGGGCGGAGAGCCGTTCCATCCCCGCGGCCCGGCGGAAGCGCTGCAGCGCGGCGTCGTGATGGTGCACCAGCATTTCAGCCTGGTGCCCAACATGAGCGTGGCCGAGAACCTGATGCTCGGCCGCGCCAGCGCGGTGCTGAAGCCGCAGGAGATCATCGTGCGGATGGAGCAGCTCGCCGCGGAGTACGGGCTCGAGATTGATCCCGAGGCGCGGATCGATGAGCTTTCGGTCGGCGAGCGGCAGCGGGTCGAGATCATCAAGTGCCTGCTCGGCGATCCGCAACTGCTCGTGCTCGACGAGCCGACTGCCGTTCTGCAGCCGGATGAAATCGACGCGCTGCTGGCGATCTGCCGCCAGGTCGCGCTGCGCGGCAAGTCCGTGATCCTGGTGACGCACAAGCTCGGCGAGATCAGTCGCGTGGCCGATCGCACGACGGTGCTGCGGCAGGGCCGGATCATCGAAACGGTCGCGATGGAGGGCGCCGACATCCGCTCGCTGGTGCGCTCGATGGTCGGCCGCGATGTCCAGTCGGCAGGGTCGGTGCTCGCCGCAGCGGTCGATATCGAGGGCAACACGCCGGAAAAACCCAATGCGGATTCGGTTGGCCCGGCATCGCCGGGCGAGGCGGTGCTGCAGATCTCGGACCTCGTCTATCGCGACCCGCATGGCGTGCCGCGGCTCGACGGTTTGAGCCTTAGGGTTGGCACCGGCGAGATCGTCGGGATCGCGGGCGTCGAGGGCAATGGCCAGACCGAGCTCGGACTGATCCTGGCCGGGCTCGCCGTGCCGAGCGAAGGTGCAATCGTGGTCGGCGGCACACGGGTCACCGGCTGCACGCCGCAGGAGATCACGGATGCGGGTGTCGGGATCGTGCCCGAGGATCGCCATGCGGTGGCCTGCATCAAGGAATTGTCGGTCGCCGAAAACCTTTATCTCGGCGCGATCGGAAAATTCAGCCGCTTCGGCCTGCTCGACAAGTCGGCGCGGCGCAAGGCGGCGGAGGCGATGATGCGCGACTTCGACGTGCGGGCGAGCAGCCCGGATGTTTCGATGGCGTCTCTCTCGGGCGGTAACCAGCAGAAAGCGGTGCTTGCACGCGAGCTGTCGCTCGATCCGCTGGTGTTCCTGCTCGCGGCGCAGCCGACGCGAGGCCTCGACGTCGGGGCGATCGAGGCCGTCTACAACCGCATCCGTGCCGCCCGCGATGACGGCCTTGGGGTGCTTCTGATCTCCAGCGAGCTCGAGGAGCTGATGGCGGTGTCGGATCGGATTGCGGTGATCTACCGCGGAAAGTTGGTTGGCGAGCTCGCGGCCGGGTCGTTCAGCCGTGAGGCGATCGGGGCGATGATGTCGGGGCACGCGCATGTCTAGGTTGGCCATGGTCATGAAAAATCCGAAGCTGGCGCGGGTCGCGCAGGGCACAAGACTCGAGCTCGTGCCGCTGCAGGTGCTGGTTCCGGTGGTCTCGACCGTGATCGCGCTCGGGATCGGCCTGCTCATCATCGCAGCCACCGGTGCGTCGGTCGTCGAGGCGATCGAAGCGTTCTGGGACGGTATGGCGGGAAGCGATTTCAACATCGGAGCCTCGATCAATCGCGCCATCAGCCTCGCGCTGGTCGGTCTCGGCTTCATCTTTGCCAGCCGTGCCAACCTGACCAATGTGGGCGGCGAGGGGCAGATCGCGATGGGCGGCATGTTCGCAACCGCAGCCGCCCTGCATGGCGCCGGCGGCCTGCCGCTGGGACTGGCGTTCATCGTGCCGCTCGCGGTCGGAACCCTCGCCGGAGCCGTTTGGGGCGGCCTTGCTGGTGTTCTCAAGGCGGCACGCGGCACCAACGAGGTGATCAGCACATTGCTGCTGAGCTTCATCGCACTGCCGCTGGTGTACTGGTCCGTCGAGTCCTTCCACCTGCTGCGCAAGCCGATCAGCGATGTGTCGTCGCTGCCGGAATCGGCGGAGATCCCTGACTCGACCAAGCTTCCGCTGCTGTTCCCGGACAATGGATCGCCGCTGCATATCGGACTGCTGATTGCGGCGGTGGCGGTAGTGGTCGTGTGGCTGGTGCTCAGGCACAGCTCGCTCGGCTTGCGACTGCGCGCGGTCGGCTTGAACGCGATGGCTTCCCGCCGCGCGGGGATGCGGACCAGTTTCTATGTGATCCTGGCCATGACGGTGTCCGGCGGCCTCGGCGGTCTCGGCGGCGCGATCATGATCCTCGGCCAGCAATTCTATCTGACGAGCGATTTCTCGTCGGGTTACGGATTCGACGGCCTGGTGGTCGGCCTGTTGTCGCGTGGCTCGGCCGTCGGCGTCGTGATCGGCGCGCTGCTGTTCGGATTCCTGCGATCGGGATCCATCAACATGGAGATCTCGGCGCACGTCCCGTCCGCCGTCGTGCTGATCTGCCAGGGCCTGATCGTCATCGTCATTGCGGGCTCTGCGATCCTCACCAACCGGAAGGTGACCCGATGATTGACGAACAGATGGCCGTGTTCATCGGCTCCGGACTTCGCCTCGCGGTCCCAATCATTTTCGCCGCAACCGGCGAGATGCTGAGCGAGCGCGCCGGCGTGCTCAATCTCAGCCTCGACGGCATGATGCTGATGTCGGCCTTCACGGCGGCGCTGGCATCGTGGGCGACCGGTTCGCCGCTGCTCGGCGTCGCGGCCGGCGTATTGGTCGCGACCGCGGTGGCCGCGGTGCAGGCCGTGCTGAGCGTGACGTTGCGCGCCAATCAACTGGTGGTCGGAATCGGGTTCAACATCCTGGCGCTGGGCACGACGACGTTTCTCTACCGCGAGATCTTCGGGCCGCTGTCGCGCGATCCGATCCCCGGCTTCGCGCAGCTCAATCTGCCGTGGCTCGCACATATCCCGGTGATCGGGCCGGCATTGGCGAACCAGACCGGCCTTGCCTATGTCAGCATCCTGATGGTCGTCGTGACCTGGTTGATCCTGAAGTACACGTCGTTCGGGCTGGCGGTGCGGGCGGTCGGCGAGGATCCGCGCGCCGCCGACAAGGCCGGCATCGGCGTGGCGAGGACGCGCTATCTCGGCGTGCTCTATGCCGGCATCCTGGCGGGCCTCGGCGGCGCCTTCATGTCGGTCGCGGACAGCAATACGTTCACCGAGAACATGACCAAGGGCGCAGGCTATCTCGCGATCACGGCGGTGATCTTCGGCGGCTGGAATCCCTGGTACACGCTGGCGGCGTGCCTGCTGTTCGGCTTTGCGACCGCGCTGCAATTTCTGGTACCGGCGCTGCAGCTCGACGTGCCGGTCGCGCTGCTGTTGTTGCTGCCGTATCTGCTGGCGCTGGTCGCCATCGCGGGCTTTGTCGGCAAGAGCAGGCAGCCCTCGGCCTTGACCATTCCGTTCGAACGCGGCGGCTGATCGCAACCGATTTCAAGAAAGCAAAAGCAGGTGAGGAAAATCCGATGACGAGTTCCAATTTAGCGAAGGCAGCGGCGTCCGCTGCGTCCAGCGCCGCCAATCCTCTTGGGTCTGCTCCCGGCTACAAATGGCTGGTCGACGACAACAACGTCAACATGGCGATGGCGCTGCCGCCGCCCAGGGTGGTGACGATCGACGCGCAGCCTCAGACGGTGACTATCGACCTGAACCGCACCGTCCTCATCGTCGTCGACATGCAGAACGACTTCTGCGCGAAGGGCGGATGGGTCGACCATCTCGGCCTCGATCACACCCCGGATCGGGCGCCGATCGAGCCGCTGCAAAAGCTGCTCCCGGTGTTGAGGAATGCCGGCGTGCACGTCATCTGGCTGAACTGGGGCAATCGGCCCGATCTCAAGAACATGGCGCCCAACCAGCTCCATCTGTACAAGCCGAAGGGCACAGGCATCGGTCTGGGCGAGCCGTTGCCGGGCAGCGGCGCGCGCGTGTTGCAGAAGGACAGCTGGGCCGCGGCCGTCGTTGATGAGCTGAAACAGGAGCCCGAGGACATTCACGTCGACAAGTACCGGATCAGCGGCTTCTGGGACACGCCGCTGGACAGCATCCTGCGCAATCTCGGCACCAAGACCATCCTGTTTGCCGGCGTCAACACCGATCAATGCGTGCTGCATTCGCTGACCGACGCAAACTTCCTGGGCTATGGCTGCGTCCTGGTCGAGGACTGCTGCGCGACGACCTCACCTGGCTTCTGTGTCGAAGCAACCCTGTTCAACGTCAAGAAATGCTTCGGCTTCGTGACGCATTCGTCTGACGTCATCGATGCGGTTCAGGAGCACGTCCAGCAGCACCGGTGACATCCGGGCAAGCCGTGGCTTCCTGTCCGCCTGATCCAAGGCGCGGCTCCGTCCCTGCCAGCAGCCGCTGAATGTTGGCGCGATGGCGCGCGATCACGTAGAGGCCACCCGCGATGACCAACAGCCGATAAGGCAACGGCTGCTCCATGGCGCAGACGAGGGCAATCGCAGCGAGCGCCGCCGACATCGAACTCAGCGACACAATCCGGGACATTGCCAGCACAACGCCAAAGACGAGGGCTGCGCCCAGGCCGACCGGCCAGGACATTGCCAGCAACACGCCGAGCCCCGTTGCTGCGGATTTGCCGCCGGTAAAATTCAACCAGATCGAGCGGCCGTGCCCCAACAACGCGGCAAGTCCCGCCAGGCAGACCGCCCAAGGCAGCAAGGTTTGCAGGTCAACGGCCGTCGGTGGCGTGACCGATGGCAATGTGTAGAGCCAGGGATAAAACCAGCGGGCAAATGCGATCGCCGCCGCGCCTTTCAGCACATCCACCAGGAGGACCGCCAACGCGGGCCACGTCCCGAGGGTTCGCAGGACGTTGGTTGCGCCGGTGGATCTGGAGCCGTGCTGGCGGATGTCGATGCCCTTGAGCAGTTTCCCCGCCAGATAGCCCGCGGGCGTCGAGCCGAACAGATACGCAGCCAGAAGGCCTACTGCACTCGCTATCCAAAAAACCATAGACCTCTCCTCGATGCGCAGTGTCGGGCAAGCGTCATGCTGAGTCTACCTCTGTACGGCGGCCGAAACCCGGGATACGAGGGATGGCTTCCCTTTCCCACTCCAATTCGCTTTGGAATGGGCTGGCCGCGCGACAGATGCCGACGTGCCGATCGATCGGCCATGCTGCCGCGAGGAAGACAGGACACGAAATGACGACGCAGCTCATCGAGATTCGACGCCTCTTGCCGGCGGACGCGTCGCTCTATCGCGACATCCGACTGGAAGCGCTGCGCTTGAGCCCCGAGGCGTTCGGCAGTGCGTATGAGACGGAGAGCATCCATCCCGTCGGCTGGTTCGCGGAGCGGCTGGACCGCGGGGCGGTGATCCTCGGGGCGTTTCGAGGCGGCGAACTCGCCGGCATTGTCGGCTTCATTGCGGCGGAAGGGCCGAAGCGGCAGCACAAGGGTATGCTGGTCGGGATGTATGTGCGGCGGCAGGCGCGGCGCGCCGGCGTCGGCCGGCTGCTGGTCGATGCCTTGCTCAGGCTCGCCGCGAAATCGGTCGAATTGGTGCAACTCGTCGTAGTGAAGGGCAACGAGCCGGCGCTTCGGCTCTATCAGAGCATGGGGTTTGTCGAGTACGGGCTGGAGAAGCATGCCCTGAAGATCGACGGCCGCTACTATGACGACATCCTGATGGCAAAGGATTTGGTCGGGCGGAGCTGACGGCTTCAAGCCGTGCGACACATTTCCGACTGGCGATCGCGATAGGAATGGGCAGCCGCTCATCACATCGCCAGGACGTCGCCATGCCGAAGATCGATCTGACAAAGGTGCCGGAACGCAAGGGGACCGGCTATCCGGCCGAGTTCGCCGCGCCATGCGCCGAGCGGGTGCGGCAGCGCCTTGGTGACGCCGCCGGGCTCGGCGATTTCGGCGTCAATCTGATGCGCTTGCCGCCGGGCAATTGGTCGAGCCAGCGCCACTGGCATTCCGACGAAGACGAATTCGTCTACGTGCTCGCAGGCGAGGTGGTGCTGATCGAGGACGGCGGCGAGACGGTGCTGCGCGCCGGCGATTGCGCGGCATTCCCGAAGAATTCCGGCAACGGGCATCACATGGTCAACAGGTCGCAGATGACCGCCACCTATCTCGAGGTCGGCTCGCGCTCGCGCGCCGACGTCATCACCTGCTCCGACATCGACATGATGAGCCCGAGCTCCGATGGCCGCTTCCTGCATAAGGACGGCCGGCCTTACGAGTAGGATTCCGAACCGCCGCGTCGGCGCGAAATCGGGCGTTGCGGATTGACCGGCGAAGGATCAATCTTGCCGAGAGGGAGCTTGGTCGCGGCCATGGCGGAATGGTATTTCATCTGGATTGATGGGCCGCGCGGACCCGAGCCGCAGAAGTGGTCGTCGGACGCGCTGTGGGGACAACTGGCCCGCCAGGACATTATTGTCCGCTTTCCCCTGAGCGATCGCGAAGCCGGTTTGTCGCTCGATCAGCTTGCGCGGCTACATCCAGTGCCGTAGTGAACTGCGCCGCTGAAGAGCACGGCGGTCTCACACCACCAGCCGTCCTTCGCGATCCGCGGCCGTGATCTGCGCTTCCGCGCCGATTCGAAGCAAATATGTCTCGCGACCTGCATCGATCCGGAATAGCCGCGCCGCCGTGGCAACACCCGAGACGGATGTGACGGCGTCGATCGTTGCCGTGCCGATCACCTCACGCAGTGCGGCATGTGCTGCATCGCGCTCGGCAGGCGGAAGTGGGTCGAGAGCACTCTTGCGCAAAAAGTTAGCATGACCGTTATGCGTGCCGAAGTCGCATTGATGCATGGTTCCCGGCATTCAATCGCTGGATGCGCACGACGAAGCATGAAACAATGCCGCAAAAATCATGTCGGGAGAAAACTTGATGTCGTTCGTGCGGGAGTTGCATCGCGCCGTTGCGTGCAGAAGCATTAAGCGCAACGCATGGATCGCGTTACCATTATTCTGCCTGATCGGCACGTTCGGAGTGATGCGTAGCGCCGTCGCGAACGAATCCCTGGCGATCCTGGATGCTCGCGTACCGGCGGTCGACACAGCGGGCGGGGACCTTCCCTTGACGATGACGATCAAGAACGAGGCCGAGAGCGCCGATGCGCTGCTACGTGTCCGCTGCCCCGTCGCGAATTTTTCCGAGCGGCACACCGTCGATCGCGGCGAGGGCGCGCCCGCCATGCGCTCGATATCCAATATACCAGTTCCAGCCAAGGGAACGCTCGAACTGAAGCGCGACGGCTATCATGTGATGCTGCTGCAGTTGCGCCAGGCGCTCGCTCCCGGCGAGACGTTCAAATGCGCGGTCGTTTTTCAGAAAGCTGGAACCATCGAGACGGAGGTAACGGTCCAGAAGTGACCAGAAGCAAGTGACCAGGAATGCGGCGGGCGGCACAGCCGATCGCCGGGACTCAAGGCTTCTCGCGCGACTTGTCCGTATGTGACGGGCGGTTCGATCAATGAAGAATGCTAGATCCGGAGGAAATGAATCTATGACAAGGATGAATTGGGTAAAGTCTCACATGCTCGCGGCGGCAGTAGCATCCGCTGCGACCTTTGCGGGCTCGTTTGCGCTCGCCGAGGATGTCAGCCAGGACCGTCTGCTCAATGCTGACAAGGAAGCAGGCAACTGGCTGCATCATCACAAGAACTACTCGGCGACGCGCTTCTCGTCGCTGGCCGACATCAACAAGGACACCATCAAGAATCTGAAGGTCGCCTGGACCATGCATCTCGGCGGCGTCGAGGGCGGTGGCATCTGGGCGCATGGCGGCCTGGAGGGAACTCCGATCGTCGAGAACGGATTCATATACGTCACCGACGGCTGGGGCTCGGTCTACAAGATCGATGCGCATGGCGGCAAAGGCGTGCTGGTCTGGAAGATGGATCCCAAGACCGACCATGACTGGGCCGGCGCGGTCGCCTGCTGCGGCGTCGACAATCGCGGTGTCGCGTTGTGGAACAACCTCGTCATCTCGCATACGCTCGACGGTCGCCTGGTCGCGACCAACAAGGAGACCGGGCAGGTCGCCTGGCAGCGTCAGGTCGCCGATCCCGACAAGGGCGAGGTGATCACCGGCGCACCGCTGATCGTCAAGGATAGGGCGATATCAGGCGTCGCCGGTGCGGAATACGGCATTCGCGGCTGGATCGCTGCGACCGACCTGAACAGCCAGAAGGAAGTCTGGCGCACCCACACCATCCCGGGCAAGGATGAGCCGGGTGCGGAGACCTGGAAGGATGACAAGAACGCCAAGGCGAGCGGCGGTGGTTCGACCTGGGTCACCGGAAGCTACGACCCCTCGACCAACACCATCGTCTGGGGCGTCGGCAATCCCGGACCGGACTGGGACAATGAATACCGGCCCGGTGACAACCTCTACACCGACTCCTCGCTCGGTCTCGATGCCGACACCGGCAAGATCAAGTGGCACCACCAGCACACGCCGAACGATCCCTACGACTATGACAGCGTGGCGGAAAACGTGCTGGTCGACGTCCCCGGTCCGAACAACACGACGCTGAAGCTCGCGCTCGAGGCCGACCGCAACGGCTTTGCCTATGCGGTCGATCGCAACAGCGGCAAGTTCGTCTGGGGTCTGCCCTTCGTCAAGAAGGTGACCTGGACCAAGGGGCTCGATCCGGAGTCCGGCAAGCCGGTGGAGTATGATCCGAAGCAGGGCGTGCAGAAGTACAACGCGTCGGTCACGCCGAGCCGCAGCAACAAGGAAACGGATATCTGCCCCGGCAACATGGGCGGCAAGAACTGGCCGCCGACTGCGTACAATCCGAACCTGAAGCTCTGGTACATCCCCGTGATCGAGAGCTGCAACCATATCAAGGTCGAGGAGTCGCAGCAGGACAAGCTGAAAGCGCGTGAGTTCTGGACGGGCGGCGGACCGAGCCAGAACGTCAAGATCACCGGCAGCGTGACCGCGATCGACGTCACCACCGGCAAGGTGGCAGGGAAGGCGGAGACGCAATTCCCGAATCTCGGCGGCATCCTGGCAACGCCTGACCTGGTGTTCTCAGGACAGCCCTCGGGCGAGATGATCGCCTATGACGCGAAGTCGTTGCAGAAGCTGTGGGAGTTCAACACCGGCGGCGGTCTCAACGCGCCGCCGATGACGTTCTCGGTCGACGGCAAGCAGTATGTCGCGGTCCTGGTGGGCCTCGGCGGTGCCTGGGACAAGTGGTTCATCGATGCCACGCCCGAGCTGAAGCGGATGCAGCCGGGCTCGATGCTCTACGTGTTCGCGCTCTGACATCGCACGTGCGGGAGGCCTCAGTGAGGGGCCTCCCGCGTCGATCTCGCCAACAGAAACGGAACAAATGAAACAAACATGGCTGATTGGCGCGTGGCTCGGCTGCGCGCTGGTGACGGGATTTGCAGGCATGGCGCATGCACAGTCGGCAAGCGATCCGACCGATGCAGGCAAGGCGGTGTTCAAGCGCGGCAATTGCATGGGCTGCCACAAATGGCACGGCAATGGCGGCGGCGGCTATGGCGGCGACGCGCTGTCGCTGCGCAAGACCGAGCTGACGAAGGAACAGATCATCGAGACCGTAACGTGCGGGCGGCCGGGCACCGGCATGCCGTTCTTCGTGCGCGGCTCCTATGACACCACGAAATGCTACGAGATGACCCGGCAGGATGTCGCCGACCGCATGCCGCCGGAGGCGAACGTGTTCCTGCGGCCGAACGAGATCGAGGCCGTGGCGGATTATGTGCTCGCCCATGTCAAGGGCAAGGGTGAGCCGAACTATGACGAGTGTCTCGCCTTCTTCGGCGAGGGCTCGCGCGTCTGCAACATTTACAAGGAGGCCGGCCACGCCGCCGCGCCGTCCGATCAGAACGAGAAGGCCAAGCCATGAGCAAGCAGAGAACGACGATCCGCGCACTGGTCTTCGCCGCGTCAGTCGGAGCGGCCGTGCCGGCGATGGCGACCGCGGGAGACCTGCGCGACATCAATGTCGGCATGGCGATATCAAGCGTGCCCGACGCAGGCTACATCAACCTGACCTGTGCCGGCGAGAAGACCGCCCACAGATTGGCGGAATGGGCGCAGTGGTCGAACTGCCCGGAAGGGCCGGACCAGTTGCGCGGCATTCGCTTTGAGTATGATCGCGAGACCGCGCGCGAAGGCACCATGGTCGGCGGCCATCCGGCGATCCTGACCGTGATGATCGACAAGGACGCCAGGATTGCCGCGCTGACCATCGAGACCGATCCGAAGGCGCGGCTCTATCTGCGCAAGAAGGCGTTCCTGCTCGGCCTGCAGGCGAAGTCGCGCTACGGCGAGGATGGCTGGACCTGCTCGGAGGCAAAGCCGGGCGCCGACAAGCAGGAGGTCGGCGGCGTCTTTGTCGACGAGAAGTGCACAAAGACGACCGATGGCCGGACCGTCGAGATCGAGCGGCATCTCTATCGTGAGCCGAACAAGGAGCTCAAGGACATGACCGACGAGAGCAGGATCACGATCCGGCGCGCCGGGTCTTGAGCGGCTAGAGCATGATCCGGAAAAATCTGAAGCGGTTTTCCGAAAAGTTCATGCTCAAACAAGGAGCCAAAGCGCGATGATTATTCAACCCAATCGCATCGCGCTTTAATGCCGCGCCAGCAGCACCACGACGATCAGCGCCAGGATCGCGCACAGCACTCTCCAGAACGTCAGGGGATCGCGGTCGTGCAGCGACTTGCGGGTGGCGACGGCAGGGCCAGCCCATGTCGCGCCGTTCTCCAGTTCGTGCGCGAACTCGATGGCGTCGCCGAAGCGCTGCGCGGGCTCGACGCTGAGCGCCTTGCCGATCACCGCATCGAGCCAGGCCGGCAGGTCCGGCCGATAGCGTGAGAGCGGCGCCGGCTTGCCGAAGCGCGGCCGCGAGAACGGCTCGATCTCGCCGAACGGATAGTTCGCGGTGAACATCCGGTAGACCGTGACGCCGAGCGCGAACAGGTCGGAGGCCTCGTCGCCGGCCTTGCCGCCGAACAGTTCTGGCGCCATGTAGCTCGCGGTGCCCGGAACGTCTTCGGCGGGAAAGTCCTCCAGCAGGGGGACGCGCGCGACGCCGAGGTCGACGAGGCGCAATCCGCCGTCTTTCAGCAGGATCACATTGTCGGGCTTGATGTCGCGATGGATGATGCCGGCGCGGTGCAGCGCGGTGACCGCGCGCACCAGCTTGGTCGCGATCGCGATGCCCTCGGTGAGCGACAGCCGCGGCGCGCGCTTGAGCCGTTGCTCCAGCGTTTCGCCCTCGTAAAGCGGCATTGCCGAATAGAGCCGGGTCTGCCGCTCGGCCGGCACCTCGATGATCTCGCCGATCCACAGGCTGCGCACGCGCGCGGCGACCCAGGCCTCGCGCACGAAGGCGAGGCGATAGGACCCTTCGCTCGCGACCCGCGGATGCGGGAATTTCAGCACCACGTCGCGGCCGGCGCGCTTGTCGGTCGCCTTGAACAGACGGCTGTAGCGCCCGTCGGACAGCACGTCAGAGAGCGCAAAATCGTCGACGGTGTCGCCGCTGTCGGGCAGATCGAGAATCGGCAGCGTCGCAATCGCGTGCGTAAGATCGTCGCGATCCGCCGGCGGCAGGTCGACGATGTCGAGCACCAGCGCGGTCGTATTGTCGCTGCTGCCGGCCGCGAGCCCGGCCTCGACGATTCTGCGTGCCGACTCGTCGGGCGGCGTGCGTTCTTCCAACAATTGCCGGAGGCGGGGATCGCCCAGCGCGCCGTGAACGCCGTCGCTGCAGATCAGGAGACGGTCATGCTGCCGCAGCCCCACCGAGGTGTAGTCGAAGCGGGCGAACTCCTCGAAGCCGATGGCGCGGCTCAGCATATGCGCAAGGTCGCCGCGGCCGGCGATATGGTCCTGCGTCAGGCGCTCCAGCCGTCCCTCGCTGAGGCGGTAGGCGCGGGTGTCACCGATATGGATCACATGGCATTGCCGCCGCGACAGGATGATGGAGGAGAACGCGCAAGCCATGCCGCTGCGCGCGGCGTCGACGCGGCCCTGGCCGTAGATCCAGCTGTTGGCGGATTCGAGCGCCCGCGCGGCGCGGCGGCGGACGCCGAGCGTCTCGGGCAGCGAATAATAGGCGTCGATGAAGCTGCGGACCGCGACCTCCGCTGCCTCACGTCCGCCCTTGTGGCCGCCGACGCCGTCGGCGACCGCCGCGACGATATCGCGGTGAAGCGTGCTCGGCTGGCCCAGGCAGGCCGCGACATAGTCCTCATTGGCGGCGCGCTTGCCGGTCTCGCTGGCGAAGCCGACGCGAACGCCCAAGTCCGGTTGTGCGCCATTCGCCACGTCTATCTCGGCCGGCCGTTAGCGAGTTGAGGTAGTCTGGCCGCGGAGATCACCTCTCCCCATCGGGGAGAGGTCGGCGCAAAGCGCCGGGTGAGGGGGTTCAGGTCCCACGAGAGAGCGCAACCCCTCACCCGGATCACATCTGTCGGTGCGATCCGACCTCTCCCACAAGGGGAGAGGTGGACTGCCGACGCTGCTGCACCTCGGCCCAACTTCATGTCCAGTTCCCACACCGGCCGTCAGACGCGCGCTCCCGACACGGCGCCCCAGGTGGTGCGCCAGCGGACCTTGACCATGGCAAGTCCGATGAAGCCAAGCAACGCCAGCGCGCCGAAGAACAGGAAGCCCGCGCCGAAGCCGCCGGTCATGCCCTTGGCGTAACCGAGTGTCTGGGCGAGGAAGAAGCCGCCGACGCCGCCGGCGCAACCGACCAGCCCGGTCATCAGGCCGATCTCGTGACGGAAGCGCAGCGGGATCAGCTGGAATACGGCGCCATTGCCCATGCCGAGCGCCAACACGCCGATCGAGAACAACAGCACCGAGATCCAGGCGATGCGCGGCAGCTCGGTCAGCGCCCAGCCGCCCGGCGTCGCCGCCCCTGGGCCTTCGGGCATGAAGGCGATCACGACATAGGCGGCAACGACGACGCCGAACAGGATCGACAGCGAACGGATGCCGCCGATCCGGTCGGCGATCATGCCGCCGACAGGGCGAAATCCGGAGCCGAAGGCGACGATCAGCGCGACCAGCATGCCGGCTGCGACACCCGAGACGTGATACTGCACCGTAAAATAGAGCGGCAACGCGTTGGCGAGGCCGACGAAGCCGCCGAAAGTGATGAAGTAGAAGAACATGAACCAGCGGGTATCGGAGTCCTTCAACAGCGTGCCATAGGCTTTCAGCGAAATCGGCTTGCGGTCCCCCGGCGCGTCCTTGGCGGCGAATGTGTAATAGGCCAGCACCATCAGCATCGGAATCAGCAGGCATCCGAAAACGGCCTGCCAGCCCCAATGTTCTGCAATGGACGGGGCAAGCAGCGTGTCGAGCACGACGCCCATGTTGCCGGCGCCGGCGATGCCCATCACCACGCCCTGATATTGCGGGGGATACCAGCGGCTCGCCTGGGGCAGGGCGACGGCGAACGAGGCGCCGCCGACGCCGAGCGCAAGCCCGAACAATTCGATTGCGAGCTTGCTGGTCAACCCGAAATGCCAGACCGAAGCGGTCGCTGAAATCACCACGAGCTGGGCAATGATGCCGGTGCGCTTGGCGCCGATGACGTCGGCGAGAATGCCCATCGGCACGCGCAGCAATGCGCCGGCCAGCACGGGTATGGCGACGAGGGTGAACTTCTCGTTCACGGCGAGATTCATGTCGCGCGCGATGTAGACGATCAATGGTCCGAGCGCGACCCACGCCATGAAACTGATGTCGAAGTACAGGAACGCGGCGAGCAGTGTCGGCCAGTGACCGGCTTTCTTGAACTCGGCAAGTTTCATCGCAATCGTCTCGCGGTGATGCGGCGGAGGGCCGCAGACGCGCGGCGATCTCAGACGCAGATAAATCGAATGTGGGTGAAAGCGTGAGCGCGCTCGTCGTTGAGCCGCACTCCGGCAACAGAAGAGGTCAGCAATTTGCGTGCCATCGAGTCGATCGCGTCGCTTTGCCGTGCAGTCGCAAGGCGTTGCCGCGTGTTCTCGATCCGCGTTCGGCGATCGGAATTGGCTGGCCCGCAGCAGGCGCCGCCGCGCAAACGCGCATGCTGATGCTTTCTTGTGCGATGCGCCATCGGCATGCGACGGCGGATCGATTAACTGACCCGCGATCGCCATCATTGACGTCGATGCTGTGATGCACAAGAGATCATCGGCGTGGCTAAAAAATCGGCCGGCGATCTCGCCGGCGCGCCATCAGGCCGATTCGATGTTGCTGAAAACCAATTGATTTTGCAGCAAAATCGGCCCGCGTCGAATTGGCACGCGTTTTGAATATCAGTTCGTAACGGAACATCGATCGTCATTGAGGACGGTCTGCGCCCGCGGCTGGGCTTCCTAACAACTCCAAACCTCTATCGGTGTCGATCGACGACGCGCGCCGCGTCGCTGAGCACAGCCGTCGGATTTGAAAGGCAGACCATGCTCGACAAGGTGATCAAGCAGAAGCTCGTGGTGATCGGCAACGGGATGGCCGGCATCCGCACCGTGGAGGCGCTGCTCGAACGCGCGCCCGATCTCTACGACATCACAGTGTTCGGCTCCGAGCCCTACGGCAATTACAACCGCATCCTGCTGTCGCCGGTGCTCGCCGGCGAGAAGACCGTCGACGACATCATGCTCAACACCGTCGACTGGTACGAGGACAACAACATCACGCTGCGCAAGGGCGAGACGGTCAGCATGATCGACCGTCGCACCTGCGAGGTCGTCACCGATGCCGGCGATCGCGTTCCCTACGACCGTCTGTTGATTGCGACGGGCTCGAACCCGATCGTGCTGCCGCTGCCGGGTAAGGAGCTGCCGGGCGTGATCGGCTTCCGCGACATCTATGATGTCGATCGCATGATCAAGGCCTCGACCGACTATCGCAACGCAGTCGTGATCGGCGGCGGCCTGCTCGGCCTCGAAGCCGCCAACGGGCTGATGAAGCGCGGCATGAACGTCACGGTCGTGCATCTGCTCGACACCCTGATGGAGCGCCAGCTCGATCCGGTGGCCGGCGGTCTCCTGCGCAAGTCACTGGAAGAGCGCGGCATGGTGTTCAAGATGCCGGCGCAGACCCAGGCGATCCTCGGCGAGGACCGCGTCACCGGCGTGCGCTTCGGCGACGGCACCGAGCTGCCGGCCGATCTCGTCGTGATGGCGGTCGGCATCCGCCCGAATTTCGAGCTCGCCAAGAAGGCCGGGCTCTATTGCGAGCGCGGCATCGTCGTCTCCGACACCATGCAGACCTATGACGGTCGCATCTATGCGGTCGGCGAATGCGTGCAGCACCGCCGCCAGGTCTATGGCCTGGTGGCGCCGCTGTTCGAGCAGGCCAAGGTCTGCGCCAATCACCTCGCGATGAAGGGCTTTGCCACCTATGACGGCTCGGTCACCTCGACCAAGCTGAAGGTCACCGGCATCGACCTGTTCTCGGCCGGCGACTTCGCGCCGGGACCGGACAAGGAGGAGATCGTGCTGCAGGACGCCAACCGCGGCGTCTACAAGCGCATCATCCTGAAGGACAAGAAGATCGTCGGCGCCGTGCTCTATGGCGACACCATCGACGGCCCGTGGTACTTCCAGCATCTGCGTGACGGCACCGACGTCTCGCACATGCGCGAGCGCCTGGTGTTCGGCGCCGCCAATCTCGGCGATGGCGGCGTCAGCGGCCAGAACTCGGTGGCCGCGATGAGCGATGAGACCGAGATCTGCGGCTGCAACGGCGTCTGCAAGGGCGCGATCGTCAAGGCGATCTCGGACAAGAAGCTGTTCACGCTCGACGACGTCCGGGCGCATACCAAGGCGTCGTCGTCCTGCGGCTCCTGCACCGGGCTCGTCGAGCAGGTGCTGGCCTTCACGCTCGGCGGCGACTATTCGGCGGCGCCGAAGGTCAAGCCGCTGTGCAAGTGCACCGATCACAGCCACGACGACGTCCGCCGCGTCATCGTCGAGCAGCAGCTCAAGACGATTCCGGCCGTGATGCGCTTCATGGAGTGGAAGACGCTGAACGGCTGCCATTCCTGCCGTCCGGCGCTGAATTACTATCTGCTAGCGACCTGGCCGGGCGAATATCGCGACGACCAGCAGTCGCGCTTCATCAACGAGCGCGTCCACGCCAATATCCAGAAGGACGGCACCTATTCGGTGGTGCCGCGGATGTGGGGCGGCGTCACCACGCCGGGCGAGCTGCGCGCCATCGCCGACGTCGCCGAGAAGTTCAACATCCCGACGGTGAAGGTCACCGGCGGCCAGCGCATCGACCTGCTCGGCGTCAAGAAGGAGGACCTGCCGGCGGTGTGGGCCGATCTCAACGACGCCGGCATGGTGTCGGGCCACGCCTACGCCAAGGGCCTGCGCACGGTGAAGACCTGCGTCGGCTCCGAATGGTGCCGCTTCGGCACTCAGGATTCCACCGGCCTCGGCGTCAAGCTCGAGAAGTTCATGTGGGGCTCCTGGACGCCGGCCAAGGTCAAGCTCGGCGTCTCCGGCTGCCCGCGCAACTGCGCGGAAGCGACCTGCAAGGACGTCGGCGTGGTCTGTGTCGATTCCGGCTACGAGATCCATTTCGCCGGCGCCGCGGGCTTGCACATCAAGGGCACAGAGTTCCTGACCAAGGTCGAGACCGAGGACGAGACGATCGAGGTGATCGTCGCGCTGACGCAGCTCTACCGTGAGGAGGGTTGGTATCTCGAACGCATGTACAAATGGTGCGACCGCGTCGGTCTCGAGCAGATCCGGAAACGGGTGGTCGACGACGTCAAGAACCGCAAGGCGCTGTTCGCCCGCTTTGCCCATTCGCAGCAGTTCGCCCAGACCGATCCTTGGGCCGAGCGCGCCAGCCGCGGCGTCGACCGCAACGAGTTCGCGCCTCTCGCCGAATTGGAGCTCGCATGACCAGCTGGATCGAGATCGGTGCGCTCGACGATATTCCGCGGCTCGGCTCGCGCGTCGTGCGCACGCCCCGTGGCAACATCGCGGTGTTCCGCACCGAGAGCGACGAGGTGTTCGCGCTCGACGACCGCTGCCCGCACAAGGGCGGGCCGCTGTCGCAGGGCATCGTGCACAACAAGCGCGTGACCTGTCCGCTGCATAATTTCGTCATCGAGCTTTCGAGCGGGGAGGCCGTCGCACCCGACGAGGGCTGCACGCATACCCATCCGGCCAAAGTCGAGAACGGCGTGGTCTGGCTGTCAGTGCGGCAGGCGATTGCGGTGAGCTGAGCAAGCATGTCCATCAAGACCACGTGTCCCTATTGCGGCGTCGGTTGTGGCGTCATCGCGTCGAGGGACGCGGCGGGCGTCGTCCGGGTCGAGGGCGACAAGCAGCATCCGGCCAATTTCGGCCGGCTGTGCAGCAAGGGCTCGGCGCTCGCCGAGACCATCGATCTCGACGGCCGTTTGCTCGAGCCTGTTGTCGACGGTGCGCCGGCCACGTGGGACGACGCGCTCGATCGCGTCGCCGGCGGCTTTGACCGCATCATCAGGGAGCACGGGCCCGACGCGGTCGCCTTCTATGTCTCCGGCCAGCTCCTGACCGAGGACTATTACGTCATCAACAAGCTCGCCAAGGGCTTCGTCGGCACCGCCAATATCGATACCAATTCGCGGCTCTGCATGGCTTCGAGCGTCGCCGGGCACAAGCGCGCCTTCGGCAGCGACACCGTGCCGGGCTGCTACGAAGACCTCGAGCAGGCGGATCTGCTGGTGCTGGTCGGCTCCAACGCCGCCTGGTGCCATCCGATCCTGCACCAACGCATGCTGGCGGCGAAGGAGAAGAACCCGGCGTGCAAGATCGTGGTGATCGATCCGCGCCGTACCGCGACCTGCGAGGGCGCCGATCTGCATCTGCCGCTGCGTTCCGGCAGCGATAGCGTGCTGTTCAACGGGCTGTTCGCATTCCTCGCCGGCAGCAATGCGGTCGACCGCGGCTTCGTCGGCAATTGCACCACCGGCGTGGTCGATGCGCTCAAGCAGGTGGCCGGCCAGACCGTGGCGCAAACGGCTGCGACCTGTGGTCTTACTGAAGGCGCCGTCGGGCTGTTCTTCGACTGGTTTACCCGGACCGAACGCGTCGTCACGCTGTATTCGCAAGGCATCAACCAGTCATCGAGCGGCGTCGACAAGGTCAACGCCATCATCAACTGCCATCTCTTGACCGGACGCATCGGACGTCCCGGCATGGGGCCGTTCTCGCTGACCGGCCAGCCCAATGCGATGGGCGGCCGCGAGGTTGGCGGGCTCGCCAACCAGCTGGCTGCGCATATGGAGATCGAGAATCCGGCGCATCGCGAACTGGTGCAGCGGTTCTGGCGCGCGCCCGTGATCGCGGAGAAGGCCGGGCTGAAGGCCGTCGACATGTTCGACGCGATCGCCGACGGCCGCATCAAGGCGGTGTGGATCATCTCGACCAATCCGGTGGTGAGCCTGCCCGATGCCGATCGCGCACGGGCCGCGCTCGACGCCTGCGAGCTCGTCGTGGTGACGGATTGCATGCGCGACACCGACACCACGCGGCATGCCGACGTGCTGTTGCCGGCACTGGCGTGGGGCGAGAAGGACGGCACCGTCACCAATTCCGAGCGCCGGATCTCGCGGCAGCGGCCGTTCCTGTCGGCGCCCGGCGAGGCGCGCGCGGACTGGCGCATCATCTGCGACGTCGCCATCCGCATGGGATATGCCGGCTTCGACTACGCCTCGGCGGCGGAAGTGTTTCGCGAACATGCCGAGCTATCGGGCTTCGAGAATGACGGCCGGCGCGATTTCGATATCTCGGCGCTGGCGGCGCTCGACGACGGCGCCTATGACGCGTTGGCGCCGGTGCAGTGGCCGGTGACATCGGAGCATCCGGCCGGTACGCCGCGGATGTTCGAGAGCCAGGCATTCTTCACGCCCGACCGCAAGGCGCGCTTCGTGCCGGTCGTACCGCGCGCGGCGCGCAACGCCACCAGCCGGGATTTTCCGCTGGTGCTGAACACGGGCCGCGTCCGCGATCAGTGGCACACCATGACCCGGACCGGGAAAACCGGACGGCTGCTATCGCATATCTTCGAGCCCTATGCCGAGTTTCATCCCGAGGACGCGCGGCAGGCAGGCTTGCAGAACGACGGGTTGGTGCGGCTGACCTCTGGCTGGGGCGAGATGATCGCGCGGGTCGTGGTCAGCGCCGACCAGCGCCGCGGCTGTGTGTTCGTGCCGATGCACTGGAACGAGCAGTTCGCCGGCGAGGGGCGCGTCAACGCACTGGTCAATCCGGCGGTCGATCCGCTGTCCGGCCAGCCGGAATCCAAACACACGCCGGTCAAGGCCGATCCCTACGCACCGAAATGGCACGCGTTCATCCTGAGCCGCGACGCGATCAAGCGTCCGGCGTCAGGCTATTGGGTTTACGGCAAGGCCGGCGATGGCACCCGGCTGGAGCTTGCGCTCGATACCCGCCCGGAGAGCTGGCGCGACTGGGCGAGGGCGCAGCTCGGCCTCGACGGCGTCGAGATCGAATGGATCGCCTATCGCGATCCGGCGGCCGGCCGCTTCCGCTACGCGGCGGTGCGCGACGGCCGGCTCGAAGGCTGCGTGTTCATCGCGCCGGATCACACGCTGCCGTCGCGGGCCTGGCTGACCGGGCTGTTCGCCGAAACGCAATTGTCGGCCAATGCGCGGATGTCGCTGCTGGCGGGGCGGCCGTTCGGCGCCGGCGAGGATGTCGGGCCGATCGTCTGCTCCTGCTTCAGCATCGGGCGACACCAGATCACCGCCGAGATCAGGAAGGGCGCCGCCAGCGTCGAGGCGATCGGCCGCTGCCTGAAGGCCGGCACCAATTGCGGCGGCTGCAAGCCCGAGATCGGCAAGCTGATCGGTGCCGTTGCACGGCCGACTGGGCCGCAGCCGTTGCTGGTGTCGTGAGCATATCGGCGCGATCGAGGCAGGCTAGGCCGGCTGCGGCGTTGCGGTGCTGCCGTCGGCCCGCGCTGGCATCAGTTCGCGGATCAACGCAAGCCGTCGTTCTACGATCAGCGAGCGGGACGGGCCGCTGACTTCCATCATCGCCTGCCATCTGCGGCTGTGATCGAGCAACACCGAGCGCAGCGTCTCGTTGCCGGCCATCTCCATCCGCACCGCGGCAACCATCTTCTGTCCGAGCGGCGTCAGTTCGCTATCCAGTGGCGATCGTACGCCGGGACGGATGCCGGACTTGCGAGGCCAGGCCGCGGCTAGCAGGCGGATGGGATCCGGCCATCCGTTGGTCACGGCATCATTGGATTCTGTTGGGATCGGCAAGTCGAGCAACTTGGTGAGGATTTCGTAGCCCGGTCGGCCGAACGGAAACAGGGAAAGCGCCGCCTCGTACACTGAGAGGCTGGTCGACCAGCCGGCATGGGTGGTCGCCACGACCGGCGAGTAAGCGATCTTGCAGGCAAGTTCGAAGCCGCGGCTGGCCAGGTCCACGGCCCGCTCTCCAGTTTCGCGCGTGATGAACCCTGCAACGAGGTGCTGAAGCAGGCGAAACTTGCGATCGAGATATACGGACTCGATGAAATCGCTGGACAGTTGCGGCGAGGGTGCAGCCAGGTTCTCAAGCAACCGGCACAGCATGCCGAAATCTTCGTCGGCGTGGCTCTTGTCGAACACAATCTCGGTCGTGAACCAGTCGCTGCTGCCCGCTGTCCCAGTCCTTCCTGCCGACTGGCCGGGGAAGGGAAGGTCATCCGGCGTCGCCGCGCGCAGAAGCAGGTTGATCGCCAGGTTGCGGCTGGTCGCCGCGAGCAGGCGGCAAGCCATCAAGCCGAGCTGATGGCCTCGGCTCACCTGGAGAATGGTGACGCCGACCGTCTCCGTCAGGATGATGAAAGTGTTCGCGGGGTCGGCAAGCACGTGCTGGAAAGAGCCGGTGCTGGCGGGCTGAGCGGTGTTCGGCACCATTCGCATCAGGCGTGTTTGCTCCGTCGCAGCCTCCAGGTCGCGGGCCAGGCGTGCCATCTCCCTGCGCGGATCGCAGCGATTGGTTTCCAGCTCGTCGAGCCGTTCGTGCAATTCATCGTGGACATCGTCGAGGCCGAGATTGTTGGACTGCGGCGCCAGCGCGGCCTTGAGCTCGCGCAGATTGCGTTCGATAAGGTCGGCGTAGGCAAAGAAGGCCCAGGCTTCCCGCGACGCTTCCGCAACGCCGCTGCGCCGCTCGTTGCCGAGCGAGCGCAACCGGGTGACCGTTTTCGATATCTCGCGATAGGCCTCGCGGACCTTACCGATCTCCCGCAGGATGGCTGCATGCCGCAGATTGCTCGAGGCGTCATATTGCTGGTCGGGCCAGAGGCGAAGCAGCAGCTGGATTTCCCGAAGATTGATCGTCTCCAGTGCGCAGACCAGCGCGCCACGCACGGCGAGTTCGCGGGCGGAGTTGTTGTCTCCGAGGTAGAGTACGCAACGTAGCTTCAGCGCAGTCCAGTCGTCACCGCGCAGGCGTGCCTCGCGCTCGACGACCTCAATGATCGGCAGCAATGAGGAAACCAGGTCGCGTACGCGCCCGTCCTGATCACCCTGCAACAGCTTGGCTTTCGCTTCATCGATAGCCTCGATCAGCGCGGCCTCGCTCCGCCTCTCCGGGTCACGAAGCAGCAGGCGATCGACTTCGATCGGTTTCAGCACCCCCTCGTCGATGATACCGAGCAGCTGTTCCATGGGCTGCTGGCTGGGTGCGCTGTCGACGGGATCAATTTCGCTGAAGACGATTGCAAATCGGCGCAATAGCGCGCCGGCCAGAATGTCCTGCAGGGTCATCAACAGCTTGTCGCCAGGGCGCGCCATCGCTACACGCAGCGCATTGGCGACGATGAGAGCTGCTTCCTCGGGCTTGGCGAGCGCGCTGCCGGAAGCACTGGAACCGCCCTGGGGATCATCGGCTGTGCTGGGCTCGACAAGCGCAGCAAGGCCGCCCGCTAGCGGATTCCTGTCGTAGGCGTTGACGATGGCCTCGTCGAGATGCTCGATCAGATCGGCCCGATTCTGCGCCGGTGCAACGAGCCAACCCGGATAGGCGCGCTGGCGTTGCCACCAGTCATGCGGATCCGGCGTACGTGTGACGGCCTCGCGATCGCGCCAGACCCGATGGTCGGAGGGCCAATCGAGATTGACGTTTAGATTGCGCAGCCGCTTCTGGATCTGCTCGAGAAACGTCTCGATCTTCCGTTGCTCGTCGAGATTGGGCCATTTCTCGGACAGGTCGATATGCGTGATCAACCGGCCGGCCATCAGGTTGACGTCGACCGGCTCGGTCGGTCGCAGCGAAACCATGTAGATGGGCTGCAGATTGCTGCCCAAATGGTCCCGCACCCAGCCATGCCATGCTCGGAAATTCGGATCGGCGCCGGAAAACCCGAAGAGTACGATGACGTTCTCCATCAGGCTCTGCTGCACCAGTGACACGAATGGTGCGTATTCCTTCGGGTAGGTCCTGAAGCTTTCCTCGGTGAAGATGAGATCGGTCCCGGAACGCGCGCAGCCATGCAGCTTGACGATCCGCGGGGCGATCGCCGAGGCGATCTGCTTGACGGTGATCACCGTGTCATAGGAGCGGTCGTAAGCATCGACGGCGCGCTCGAGCAGGGAATCCCAGTTGGTGGTGAGAATATCGGCCCATGGCAGGCGTACCAGCAATTGATGTGCGTGGCCGGGAGCGTAGTCGCGGTCAGGTACCGCTGACTCCAGCGCCGCACGCAGGCGAGCTGACCCTTTCTTGGCCTCGAACTTGTCGCCAAGCGCCATCATCCCCGACGCTCCGGAGGCGTCTGCGAATAGATGCTCGCGCCGCCTGCAAATGTCGCGATGGTTGCCGCTGCCCGTCGGGCACTTCCCGCCGCCCGCGCATTCTGGGCAAGGCGGCAGCAACTCGTCGATCAGGGGGCGCACGATGTCGCGCCAGAGCGGGAAATTGCGCGCGCCTTCGGTCCGCTTCTCCGCGTTGCGGCTGAATCCTGCACCGATCATCGCGGTGGCTCGACCGCCACCCCGACCGCCCCGTTGCGCCAGCGCTCTGGCGATCGAGTCGATGTAACTGTCGACGTCCATCATACACGCCCGGGGTGCAATTCTCTTGACACAAGTCTACCGGGGGGCTGAATATCACGCAACCTTTCGTTGAAGTCATTTGCTTGTACGAGATTATCGCGCACACATCCGGCAGAAATTCATCCGGCACGACATGCAGGCCTGAGCATGAAGAACAGCGCGAAACCGAAGCGCGGTCGAGGTACCGCGAAATCGTCCAAGGTGAAGATGCTGGGGCGGGCGATCACCGCTCTCGAGAACGATCTGCGTCATCTCGCCGAGCTCAATCGTGTGATCTTTCCGGTCATCGTCGGTAGTGCCGGGCTTCCGGGCGATGTGCTCGTTGCCAGGTTCGACAGCGCCGCTCCCAAATCGTCGGAGCTGTTGCACTTGCCCGCGCAGGGCGACTTCTACTTCGCGCGTCGGATCGACAACAGCATCTATCTGGTCGTCGGCGATGCGACGGGCCATCACGCCCATGCCGGCGGCCTGAAACTGTACATGGCCACCATGCTGACTCGCCTCTTCGAGAAGTGCGAGCGCGAGAAGACACTGCTGTCGCCGACCAAGATACTGAAGCAAGTGGACGCGTGGTTTTCGATCGCGACGCAATCGCCGACTGAGGACCTTGGGGGCGCGCAGCTGGTTTTGATCCGTATCGACATGGCCGCGCCGAGTAGTATCAGGTTTGCCAGCGCGGGGTTGCCGGTCTACGCGCTGGGCCCGGACCTGGACGAATACGGAGCATTCAACGAGTTCAACCGCGTCCAGTTCCGCCAGGCTGGCGAGCAGGCCAAGAGCAAGCGCCAGGTCGGCGAGATCGCCGCGAGAAAGGCATGTTTTCTTGTTGTCGCCACCGATGGCTTTCACGGCTTGAAGCGACGCGTTCGCGCCGCGAGGCGCGGGCGAGGCAAGTCGGGGGGGGGTGAATCGTTTGGCCTTCGCGGAGTCAAGCGGGCGTTGCGCCGCGGCTACAAGGCGGCGGCTGCCGGATCGGCCGCCGTGTGTCCTGCGGAACGCATCGCCGACGCGTTGACTGAATCGGCAAAGCGGTTCCGCGAAGGCGGCCCCCCGAAGGACTACGATGACGACCATCGGCTGGTCGTGGTTGTCGATCTCGGCGCGGTCTGGCGAATGGCGGAGACCGAAGCCGAGGCGGCCGCGCTGGTACCCGTCCCGGATGCCCTCCGGATCGGCGCCGGCAGGGCATCACAGGCTGCGGAGAACGTTGGGGCTTTAACGAAATGCATACCGTGAATCACCTAAGCTGTAGTAAAGTCAGCCAAGCTGCCCCCGGCCTGACCGGCGCGCAGCCAGTGGTGCCCTTTGGCCGGCCTGGGAGCCGGCGGTGCATCGCAAGGCCCGCGAAGTTCGTCGATTTCATCGCTGGAAAATCCGCGGAAGGCCCGATGACGATCTATCACAGGCGAATACAGGAGATGGTGCGGACCTACGGCATCGCCTCCGATCTCGATCCGGACGAGGACGTGCTGATCGCTGCAGTCCGGGCGGATTTGATCGACGGCGAGCGCCTCGAGATGGTGCTCGACATGCTGGAGCAGGCATTGCGCGCCACGCATGTCGAGGATCGCACCGTCTACGCGGTGAAGAACATCGTGATGGAGCTCGCAGGCAATACCCTGCTTCACGGCACCGGCGCGCGCACCGAGCAGGAATTGCTGGTCGTGAACCGGCGCGGCGAGAATGTGCAGATCTGGCTGTTCGGCTACGGCCTGAACAGCGAGGTCGACCGGCTGTTCGGTATCATTCGTGAGATCAGATCATACGCCACGCCGCCCGACCACCGCGAACCGCTGCTCGAGCGACGCAATATCGAGCTGATGAGGCGTGCGTCGTCCGAGCCCAGCAAGCTGCGCGGCGCAGGCGTGGGCATGCTCACCATTGCCGCCCTATCGAGCAAGCCGCTCTGGTTCAAATTGAACGCGGCGAGGGAGCATTCCTCGTTCGCGTTGCGCTCGACGGTGCAGGCTGCGTCGGCATGAAGCAAGACAGGAAGATCCAGATTCCGGGCGTTGATTTGACGTTTGCCGACGGCAGGACGGGCCGGATCTGGGGGACGTCCGGCCTGCACGACCTGAAGGGCGAGTCGTTCAGGCGCGCCGCCGAATATCTTGCCAAGCGCGCGCGGCAGGATGAGGCGTTCGACTGGAAGATCATCGTCGAGCTCGATCAGGTGATCACCTCGGCCGTCACACCTCTGTTCAACCTGATGAAGGACCTCAACGACATCGCCGCCGAGAAGAGCGACCGCCGGTCGATCGAGATCGAGTGGCACGTCAGGCCGGGCGATGACAGCATGCGGGGTCTCGGGACCGGCCTCCAGAAGGAGTTACCGGAGACATCGAGCTTCTCGTTCAAGGTCGTTGACGTCAAGAAGCCTCAGAGGCGCTAGCGTACGGTCGAGCGACACGAAAATTGCGGCGCTCTCGCCGACCGTCTTCGGTAATACCTCCTGCCGCATCTCTCAGCTGGGCATCATCGTGCTGCTGTCCGCTGCACCGCCTTTGCGGGCGGTGCGGGGCAGAGGCCGTCGCGTCCACTGATGGCGGCCAAAGCCTAACAGCCGCGGCAGATACTCTTCAGCTTGCTGTTCAGCAGGCGGTCAGCTTCGTCTGAGGCCGCCTTGGTATAGGCATCGTCGCTGTGGCGCTTGTCGGCGGCAAACCCGCCGCCGCGCATGGCGCCGCCGGCATGCATGCCGTGACCGTGTCCGCCGCCATGGCCATGGCCGCCGCGCGCATCCGCTGGCGGCCTTGCGGCCGCAAGCAGCGTCAGCACCACCCCGACCGTCGTGATCGTCCGCATGGTCTTCTCCTCATCGGAGGCAAAATACCGCAGGCGCTACGGCAAATCGGTGTCGGGCCTATTCACAATTTCGCGTGGCGGCAATCGGCGCGGTTCTCGCCGCCGGTTCCCCCACGGTTCGGCCAGCGCGACGCACGTAGGCCGTCCGGGGATGGCTTCATGCCGACAATGCAGTGCTCGCGGCATCAAAATGGTGTATCGGCAAGCTCTGGCGCGCCAGGGTCACCGTTAGGACGCGGTCCGGCGCCGGACAATCAAGATTTAGCAAGATATCGGAGGAATGCTTCATGTCGGCTCTGCCACTCTCGGGCATCAAGATTCTCGACCTGACGCGGGTGCTCGCGGGCCCGCTGTCGGCCCAGATGCTGGCGGATCTCGGCGCCGAGGTTATCAAGATCGAGCGGCCCGGCGGTGGCGACGATGCCCGCGCCTTTGGCCCGCCCTACCTCGCCGACCCCGAAGGCAAGCAGAACAACAACAATTCGTTCTACCTCTGCGCCAACCGCAACAAGAAGTCGGTCACCGTCAATATCGCCAAGCCCGAAGGGCAGGCGATCATCCGCGAGCTCGCCAAATCGGCCGACGTGATGATGGAGAACTACAAGGTCGGCGACCTCAAGCGCTACGGCCTCGACTACGAGACCATCAAGCAGCTCAACCCCGGCATCATCTATTGCTCGGTGACCGGCTTCGGCCAGACCGGACCCTACGCGCCGCGCGCCGGCTACGACGCGATCCTGCAGGCGATGGGCGGATTGATGAGCGTCACCGGCCATATCGACGGCGAGCCAGGCGAGGGCCCGATGAAGGTCGGCCCCTCGATCGTCGACTACATGACCGGAATGAACACCTCGATCGGGATCCTCGCGGCGCTCTACCACCGCGACGCCAATAACGGGGAAGGGCAGCATATCGACGTCTGCCTGTTCGATACCGTGATCGCCTCGCTGTCGCATTGGCTGCAGATCTACCTCGTCAACGGCAAGACCCCGCCGCGCCGCGGGACCTGGGGCAATGGCGGCATGCCGGCCGGCGTGTTCCGCTGCACCGACGGCGAATTGATGCTGGTGGTCGGCAATGACGGCCAGTTCCAGCGCACCTGCGCCGTGCTCGGCGAACCCGAGCTCGCCAATGACAAGCGCTTCGTCAAGAACAACGACCGCGTCGTGCACGGCAAGGAGATCATGGCGATCTTCGCCGGCCTGTTCCTGAAGCACCCCGTCGCGTACTGGCTCGAAAAGCTCGAGGAGGCCGGCGTGCCGTCAGGCCCGATCAACAATTTCGAGCAGGTGTTCAGCGACCCGCACGTGCAGTCGCGCGGCATGCGGGTGAAGGTCGATCACCCCTTCGAGCCGAACCTGTCGCTGATCCGCAACGCGCTGACCTTCTCGGGCACCCCGATCACCGACTACCGCGCCCCGCCGCTGCTCGGCGCCGACACCAAGGACGTGCTGGCGACCATCGGCTATGACGACGCCAAGGTCGAAGGGCTGAAGGCGCAGGGGATTCTGTAGGGGCTCGAAGCCACGCGAAGAGCCTTCCCGCTGCTCTCTTTTCCGTCACGCTGAGGAGCGCGAAGCGCGTCTCGAAGGGTCGACGGCCAACGGCCGGGCCGTCGACCCTTCGAGACTGCCGCTTTGCGGCCTCTCAGGATGACGGTCTGAGCCGGGTTCCGCATTTACTGCAACACTTCGACCTGTATCGAAGCATCATTGACGCCCGCCTGCTAGATTGGCGCCATCGATCCCCCTATCGAAGGTGCCAATCATGAAACGGGAAGTGATCCGCGTCGAACCGATCTCAAGCTGGCTGGAGCGCTGGAAGGCGCCGGCGTCGGCGGTAACCCGCGCCGGCAACATGATCTTCGTCTCCGGCCTGCCGCCGTTCGATCCCGCGACCGGCGAGATCGCCGCCGGGGCCTCGATCGAGCGGCAGAGCGAGCTCGTCATGGAGCAGCTCCGGGAGTGCCTGGAGGCCGCCGGCGCCTCGTTCGACAATGTGATGAAGTGCAATATCTTCTGCACCTCGGCGAAGCACTTCGCCACCTTCAACGCAATTTACCGCAAATATTTCGCGGATGATCTGCCGGCGCGGATCTTCGTCTGCATTCCGGAATGGACCGGGCCGTTCGATATCGAGATCGACTGCATCGCGATGGTGTGAGGCGGGCGAGGGCGGCCGCGCCCCGCGTCTGTCGTAAATCCGTACAACTTGTGATCGTATTCTCCCGGTTTTCACCGGGAGATGATCCGATGCTGCAAATTGCTCTGCGTTGTCTCTATGCTCTCATTGCGATGATTGCTCTTGCCGGCAACCCGGCTTCAGCCCAGACCGGCGCGCCGGTCGATCCAAGGCTCGGCTGCGACAAGGCCGGCACCGCGCCGCCGCTCGACCTGCGTGAGCCCGACAATATCGATCTCTTCAAGCGGCGGCTCTTGGCCTATCGTTGCACCGCCTATGAGAACGATATCGCCGAGGTGCTCGGCAAGGCGCGGAAATGGGTGGCGGCGCGGGCCGGCGAGGTCCAGCGTCCGGCCATCGTGTTGGATATCGACGAGACCTCGCTGCTCAACTGGCCGCGCATCTACCAGGACGACTACGCCTACATCCCGAGCGTCCCCGGCGGTCACTGCGATTTTGTCCAGGTCGGCGATCCCTGCGGCGACCTCGACTGGCAGCAGAGCGCGCGGGCCGCCGCGATCGGCCCGACACTTGCGCTCTACAAGCTCGCCCGCTGCATCGAGCAGGCTGCCTCATGCACCAAGGTCGATGTGTTCTTCGTCACCGGGCGGCGCGAGCAGGCGCACAACGACGAGATGGCGAGCGTCTGGACGCTGCGCAATCTTCAACTCGCGGGCTTCGACGGCATCGCGCGCGATCATCTCTACATGCGTGATCCGGCTTCGACCGGCTCGGTCAGCATCCACAAGACCGCGGCGCGCACCGAGATCGAGGACAAGCTGGGATTTGTCATCATTGCCAATGTCGGCGACCAGAACAGCGATCTGGTCGGCGGACATGCCGAGATGACCTTCAAGGTGCCCAATCCGTTCTACTTCATTGATTGAGACCGCGCCGTTGCGCCGCCGCTCACAGATCCTGCCGCGTGAGCCGGCCGTGCACCAGGACCGGCCGCGCGGCCGGCTTGCTCGGCGTGTCGCCCATGGTCAGTGCCATCACCGAGACCGTGACCACGCGATCGATGATGGCACGGACGTCGTCGAGGTCGCATTTGCCTTCCGACAGCCGCAGCAGGCGTTCCTTCTCGCGGATGGTGTGGTGCGCCATCGCCAGCGCGAAGTGCAGGCCCCAATACAGCTCGGTGTCGTCGCGGCCGGGCATCGCGCGGCGCATCGCGGCGGCAAACTTGCGCAGATGATCGACCTCGCGGTTCTTGATGCGGCGGATCGGCGGCACGGATTCGATCGAGGCGCGGATCATGAAGCGCGCCGCGGTCGAGCCCTCGCGATCGGGCCCGAGGCAGCCGCGCAGAGTGGGGCCGACGAGGGCGCGCATGATGTCCTCGATCGCGGCGCGGCCGCCGCCGGCTTCCTCGGCGGCCTTCAGTTCGTTGAGGCGTTCGCGGTTGGTCTGGATGCTGCGGGTGACGAACAGCTCCGCGATCAATTCGTCCTTGGAGCCGAAATGATAGTTCACCGCCGCGAGGTTGACGTTCGCCTCCGCGACGATGTCGCGCAGCGTGACGTCGCCGAAGCCGCGGTCGGCATAGAGCCGCTCGGCGGCGGCGAGAATGGCGGATCGGGTCTGGTCGCTGGCCATGGCTGAGAGCCTTTCCGTTATTCCGCGGTGTGCCGGGGAATGACGAAGACGACGGGGAGTTGATTTTCAAACATTTGTATGAAACTATCGTTTGAACAGCCGGCAATGTCAATCCGCAACAACGCGGGCGGCATTCTGGCACACCACCGCGCCGGTCCCGCGAACGCCCTTGCGGCGTCCGGGCGCCGGGTGGACAGTGCGGCCCAAAGTCTAGGAAACGAGGAGCGTCCCATGGATTTCACGATGTCGGCCAGGCAGAAGGAGTGGCTTGAGCGCGTTCAGGCCTTCATGAAAGCGCATGTCCGCCCGGCGGTGCCGATCTACGAGAAGCAGGACGCGGAAGGTCCGCGCTGGAAGGTGATCCCGATCCTCGAGGATCTGAAGAAGAAGGCGAAGGCCGAAGGCCTCTGGAACATGTTCATGCCGCCGTCCTCGCATGAGGACGACGAGTTCCACGGCGCGGGACTGACCAACCTGGAATACGCGCTGCTGTCGGAGGAGATGGGCCACATCTCCTGGGCGTCGGAAGTGTTCAACTGTTCCGCGCCCGATACCGGCAACATGGAAGTGTTTATCCGCTACGGCACCAAGGAGCAGAAGCGCAAATGGCTGCGCCCGCTGATGGACGGCGAGATCCGCTCCGCCTTCCTGATGACCGAGCCCGCGGTGGCTTCGTCTGACGCCACCAACATCGAAACCCGCATCGAGAAGGATGGCGATCACTACGTCATCAACGGCCGCAAATGGTGGTCGTCCGGTGTCGGCGATCCGCGCTGCAAGGTCGCGATCCTGATGGGCAAGACCGATTTCAACGCCGCCAAGCACCAGCAGCAGTCGCAGATCCTGGTGCCGCTCGACACCCCCGGCATCAAGGTCGAGAAGATGCTGCCGGTGTTCGGCTTCGACGATGCGCCGCACGGCCATGCCCAGGTGCTGCTCGAGAACGTCCGCGTGCCGAAGGAGAACATCCTGCTCGGCGAGGGCCGCGGCTTCGAGATCGCGCAGGGCCGTCTCGGCCCGGGCCGTATCCATCACTGCATGCGCACCATCGGCCAGGCCGAGGAAGCGCTGGAGAAGATGGTGAAGCGGCTCGCCTCGCGCACCGCGTTCGGCAAGAAGATCATCGAGCATTCGGTCTGGGAGCAGCGCATCGGCGAGGCCCGCACCGACATCGAGATGAATCGCCTGCTGTGCCTCAAGGCCGCCGACATGATGGACAAGGTCGGCAACAAGACCGCGCAGGCCGAGATCGCGATGATCAAGGTCGCAGCGCCCAATATGGCGCTGAAGATCATCGACCAAGCGATCCAGGCGTTTGGCGGCGGCGGTGTCTCCGACGACGCCGGGCTCGCGAAGGCCTATGCCCACATCCGAACGCTCCGTCTCGCCGACGGTCCGGACGAGGTGCACAACCGCGCCATTGCAAGGCTTGAAGTTCGGAAGTATGCAAACACGTCGCATTGAGCATGATGCGGAACGCATGGCGTTCCCGCGTACATCGTGCTCAGAATGAAAAAGACAATTGGGAGCGTCCGACGGCGCTCCCAACAAAACCGAGTTGAGGGAGCGTCATCGTGGCGGACGGCGTCAGGAAAGACGAAGAATTTTCCGGAACACGGGAAGTCGAGGAGCGCCATCGCGTCAACGAGGCGAGCCTCGATGCCTGGATGAAGCAACACGTCGAGGGCTATCAGGGCCCGCTCAAGGTCCTGCAGTTCAAGGGCGGCCAGTCCAACCCGACGTACAAGCTCGAAACCCCCGGCCGCAACTACGTGATGCGCCGCCGTCCGTTTGGTAAGCTGTTGCCGTCGGCCCATGCGGTCGATCGAGAGTTCCGCGTGATTGCGGCGCTCGGCAAGCAGAATTTCCCGGTCGCGAAAGCCTATGCGCTGTGCACCGACGATGCGGTGATCGGCTCGGCCTTCTACATCATGTCGATGGAGGAGGGGCGGGTGTTCTGGGATCCGACCTTGCCGAGCCAGGAGCCGGACGCGCGGCGGAAAATCTTCACCAGCAAGATCGAGACGCTGGCGAAGCTGCACATCCTCGATCCGGAAAAGATCGGCCTCGGCGATTTCGGCAAGCCCGGCAACTATTTTGCGCGGCAGGTCGATCGCTGGACCAAGCAGTACCGCGCGTCCGAGACGCAGCACATTCCCGAGTTCGAGAAGCTCGCTGAGTGGCTGCCGAAGACGGTGCCGGAGCAGAAGCGCGTCTCGGTCGTGCATGGCGACTATCGCCTCGACAACATGATCTTCCACGCCACCGAGCCGCGGGTGCAGGCGGTGCTGGACTGGGAATTGTCGACGCTCGGCGATCCCATGGCCGACTTCACCTATCTGTTGATGCAGTGGACCATGCCGGGCCTCGCCAATGCTGACCTCAAGGCATTGAACATCCCGAGCCAGGATGAGGCCGCGCAGATCTATTGCAACGTCACCGGCATGGCCGTGCCGGATCTCAACTGGTATTTCTCGTACAATCTGTTCCGCCTCGCCGGCATCACGCAGGGCATCGCGGGCCGCGTCCGCGACGGCACGGCCGCCAACGCCAAGGCCCTCGAGTCAGCCGCGCGCACCGTGCCGTTGTCGAAGGCGTCATGGGAATACGCGCAGAAGGCCGGCGCAACCTGATCTGAGAACGCGGCGCGATCCCACAGGGCTCGCGCCGCAACTGCGAGATGCGGCATGTTTCCGTATTGTAGCCATCTGTGATTTGAGTTCGCAGCGCCGCTTTGGCAAGTCCATCCGGTCAACGCCCGCCTGGTCCTGATCGGACAATTTCATCTTGCCCCTTTCCTCGAATCTTCGCGGCAGCCTGTTCATGGCTGCTGCCATGGCCACCTTCACGGCCAACGACACCATCACCAAGGCGGTGTCGGCGGAGCTCAACATCGGGGAGATCTTGCTGGTCCGCGGCGTGGTCGCGATGGTGCTGGTCGCGGCACTAGCCTGGTACCGCGACGCCCTGCGCAGTTTCGGCGCGCTGTTGATCTGGCCGGTCGGCTTGCGCGTGATCGGCGAGATCGGCGGCACGCTGACCTATCTGTCGGCGATCTCGCAAATCCCGCTCGCCAACGCCTCGGCGATCTTCCAGGCGCTGCCGCTGGTCATCACGCTGGGCGCTGCGCTGGTGTTCGGCGAGCCGGTCGGCTGGCGGCGCTGGCTGGCGATCGCGGCCGGCTTCATCGGCGTGCTGGTCATCGTCCGGCCCGGCGCGGAAGGCTTCAACCAGGCCGCGCTGCTGGCGCTGGCGTCGGTCGGCTTCTGCACGGTGCGCGATCTCGCCACCCGGCGCATCCCGAAGGACCTGCCGACCGTGTTCATCACGCTGCTGACGACCGTGACGGTGACGACCGCGGGCGCCGCCGTGCTGGTGCCGCTCGGCGGCTGGCGGCCGCCGTCCGGCCAGGCGCTCGGCCTGCTTACATTTGCCGCGGTGCTGATCCTGATCGGCTATCAGTGCATCATCGTGTCGCTGCGCACCGGCGACATCTCGGCGGTGGCGCCGTTCCGCTACACCGCGCTGCTATGGGCGATGCTGACAGGCTATCTCACCTTCGGCCACAAGCCCGACGGCGCGATGCTCGCGGGTGCCACGATCATCGTCGCCTCCGGCCTCTACGCCTTCTACCGCGAGCGCAAGCGCGACAAGCTTCGCCCGGCCGCGACAGGTCCGGGCCTGCCGCCGGATGGGCTGTGAATAGCTTGTAGGGCGGATTACACTTCGGCTAATCCGCCCTACAATTGGCAGCCTCACTTCGCGCAATGCGCGATCAGCCGCGCGACGAAATCCCCGCACGCCTCGAGCTGCGACATTTCGACGAATTCGTCCGGCGTATGCGCCTGCGCGATCCCGCCGGGGCCGACCACCACCGACGGCACGTCCGCCATGCTGGTGAACAGGCTGGCCTCGGTGCCGAACGCGACCTTGGCGTGGTCGTTGCGACCGGCGAATTGCTTGGCGAGCGTGACGATCGGGGCGTCGGCGGCGGTATCGAGCGCGGGATAGTCGAGGATTTCCTCGAAATCGATGCCGCAGTCCGGGTACCGCGCGCGCATCTTCGGCTCGACCTCGGCCTTGGCCCAGGCGACGATCGCGTCCGTCACCTCTCTGGACTCGGTGATCCCGATGCCGCGGCATTCGAATTCCACCACGCATTGGTCGGGAACGATGTTCAGCGCGGCGCCGCCGCGGACGATGCTGGTGAGCAGGGTCGAGTGCGGGACGTCGTAGAGGCTGTCTCGCTCGGCATCCACCACGAGCAAGGCCGCGCGGCGGCGAATCTCGGTGATCAGGTCGGCCGCATACTCGATCGCGTTGACGCCGTCGGGCGCGATCGAGGAGTGGCGGGCGAGCCCGCGGAACGTGGCGCGCACGCCGTGCTTGCCCTTGTGGCCGATGATCACCTGCATCCGGGTCGGCTCGCCGACGAAGCAGCCGAGCGGCTTCACGCTCTTGCGCGCGACCTCGCGCAGCATCGGACGGACACCGACGCAGCCGACCTCCTCGTCATAGGAGATCGCAAGATGGATCGGCGTCTTCAGGTTGACCTCGACCATCTCCGGCACCATAGCGAGACAGACCGCGACAAAGCCCTTCATGTCGGTGGTGCCGCGGCCGTACAGCTTTCCGTCGCGCTCGACCAATTCAAACGGGTTGTGGGTCCAGTCCTGTCCCGCGACCGGCACGACGTCGGTGTGCCCCGACAGAACCAGGCCTGCCTTGTCTTGCGGGCCGATCGTGACCCACAGCGAGGATTTCTGCCCGGTGTCATCCACGATTCGCTGGCCGCTGACGCCGAGCGAAGCGAGATAGCGCTCGATGTAATCGATCAGTGGCAAATTGCTGCGGTCGCTGACGGTGTCGAACGCGACGAGGTCGGCCAACAGCTTGCGGATACGGTCGGGTCGTTGATTTTGCATGGCCTGTTCGTTTGCGAGGGGGGTGAGGGGGCGATCCTGCCAGGGAACTATAACAGTTCGTTTGCGCGCCGAGGCCAGGCAATATTCGGACCGTTACATCCTCAGCTGTCATCGCCCGGCTTGCCGCCTCCGTTGAAGCTTCGGCGCGCCGGGGTGGATCACCCGCTTTCGCGAGGTGATGGCACCGCGCGATGCGAGACGATGAATCGAGAACCCATCCTCATCGTCGTCCCTGCGAAAGCAGGGACCCAACCACCGATGGTCATTGTTGAACGACGCTGGAACGACGTGTCCTTTCCACCACACCTGCCGCGGCTTATGGGTCCCGGCCTTCGCCGGGACGACAGTGGTGGATGTGGCGGCGTCATCGCGCCAACGCAAACCTCGCCGTTCCGCGAAAGGCGAGCAGCGTTGCTAAATCGGCTTGCCCGTATACGGCATCGACGCCGTCAGGCCGCCGTCGACAGGGATGGCCTGGCCGTTGACATAGGACGCTTCGTCGCTCGCCAAAAACAGTCCCATCGCGGCGAGCTCGTGCGGCTGGCCGGGGCGCTTCAACGGATTGAGCTGGCCGATCTTGTCCTGGGTGCCGCGCTCCTTGGCGCGGTCGAACACCGGCTTGGTCATGCCGGTCTCGATCAGGCCCGGGCACACCGCGTTGACGCGCACGCCGGTGCCGGAGAGCGAGTAGGCGGTGGTCTGCACCAGGCTGATGACGCCGGCCTTGCTTGCGCCGTAAGGATGTCCGCTGGCGCCGGCCTTCAGGCCCGCAACCGATGCGGTAAGGATGATCGAGCCGAAGCCCTGCTTGGTCATGTGCGGGATCGAATGCTTGATCGCGAGGAACGGGCCGATCAGATTGACGCGCAGCACCTCCTGCCAATGTTCCGGAGTCTGGTCGGCGAGCGGAACGAGGCCGCCGCTGACGCCGGCATTGGCCCAGATCGCATCGAGCTTGCCGTACTTCGAAACCGCCTTCTCGATGAACGCCTTCACGTCGCTCTCCGATCCTGCGTCCGCAGTGACGGCTTCGACCGTGCCGCCGGCATCGCGCACCAGCTTGGCGGTCTCGTTGACGCCGTCGGTGCGATCGACTGCGATCAGCTTGGCGCCTTCCTTGGTGAACAGCAGCGAGGCCGCGCGGCCGATGCCGCTGCCCGCGCCGGTGATGATGACGGATTTGCCTTCGAGGCGGCCCAAGTTCTTGGTCACGTTTTTCTCCCTGTTCACATGATCCGTGGCACGCCTGCCGCGCGACGGAATTCAAACAAAATTTCAAACGTCAGAAGCACTTGAGACGATGTGCGGCGTGACGTACAGCGTGACGGGACACTATTGAAGGGCTCATCCGATGTCCAATCCAGACAGGCCTGTCGTGACGGTGACGCGCTGGTGGTGGGTCCGCCACGCGCCGGTACGCAGCGACGGCGGCAACATCTACGGGCAGGAGGACATCGACTGCGACACCGGCGATGTCGAAGTGTTCGAGGCGGTCGCCAAGATGCTGCCGCGCGATGCTGTCTGGTATTCGAGCAATCTCAAGCGCACGCACAAGACCGCGGAGGCGATCTGGGCCGCCGGCTATCCGAAGCCGGCCAGCATGACGCAGGAGCGCGACTTCGCCGAGCAGCATCTCGGCCGATGGCAGGGCATGAACCGCGCCGCGCTGCTCGCGAGCCAGCCGCCCGGCAGGAGCTGGTTTGCCGACGTCAATGAGCCCGCGCCGGGCGGCGAGAGTTTCATGGATCTCTACACGCGGGTCTGCCGCACGATCGTGCGGATCACGGCTGCGGAAGCGGGCAGGAACATCATCGCGGTCGGCCATGGCGGCGTGATCCGCGCCGCGGTCGGCCTTGCACTCGGCGGCCAGCCGGATCGCGGATTGTCCTTCGACGTCGATAACGTCTCGGTGACGCGGCTCGATCACATCGCAGGCGTCGGCCTGTCGACCTGGCGGCTGCCGATGGTGAACCAGCAGCCGTGGATTGCCGATCCCCGACACGCCGCGATGCATCAGCCGGCCGGACCGGAAGTCAGGCCGGCGAGCAAGCTTGCGTGATGGCGCTATCGCAACACACAACCACTGCCTAAGCTCAACGCAGAATTCAAACGCCTTACATCAGGGAGAGAACCATGACCTTGTTCGACATGAAGGGAAAAGTCGCCGTCATCACCGGCTCGACGCGCGGCATCGGACGCGCGATCGCCGAGCGGATGGCCGAGCACGGCGCCAAGGTCGTGATCTCCTCGCGCAAGGCCGATGTCTGCGAAGAGGTGGCCAAGGAGATCAACACCAGCTACGGCAAGGGCACCGCGGTCGCGATCGCAGCCAACATCTCCTCGAAGGAAAACCTGCAGAACCTCGTGGACGAGAGCAACCGTGCCTTCGGCAAGATCGATGTGCTGGTCTGCAACGCGGCATCCAATCCCTACTATGGCCCGCTCGCCGGCATCTCCGACGATCAGTTCCGCAAGATCCTCGACAACAACATCGTCGCCAACAACTGGCTGATCTCGATGGTGGTGCCGCAGATGATTGAGCGCAAGGATGGCTCCATCATCATCGTGTCCTCGATCGGTGGCCTGAAGGGCTCGACCATCCTCGGAGCCTACGCGATCTCGAAGGCCGCCGACATGCAGCTCGCGCGCAACCTCGCCTGCGAGTACGGCAAGCACAATATCCGCGTGAACTGCATCGCGCCGGGCCTGATCAAGACCGACTTCGCCAAGGCGCTGTGGGACAATCCGGACAATCTGAAGGCCTCGACCGCGCGCTCGCCACTGCTGCGCATCGGCGTGCCGGACGAGATCGCGGGCGCCGCCGTGTTCATGGGTTCACGCGCCGGTGACTTCATGACCGGCCAGACCGTGGTGATCGACGGCGGCGCGACGATCAGCTGACGCGAAGCGTCATCCCGGGGCGCGCGTTAGCGCGAACCCGGGATCTCGAGCAGCAAATGGCCTCACTCCACAGCCGCATACACTCCGTTGCGCACCAGCGAGCGGGTGTATTCGCGCTGGCCCGGGCCCTGCATCATGAACACCGCGATCAGGTCTTCGTGCGGATCGATCCAGAAGAACGTGCCGGCCATGCCGCTCCAGAAGTACTGGCCGACCGAGCCGGAGAACGGCGCGATGCCCTGCTGCATACGCACGGCGAAGCCGAGGCCGAAACTGTGGCCCGGCGACACCAGCGTGCCTTGGATCTTGACGCCGGCACCAAGGTGATCGGAGGCCATGAATTCGAGCGTCTTGCGGCCGATGATCCTGGTGCCGTCGAGCGATCCGCCATTGAGCAGCATCTGCGCGAAGCGGGCATAGTCCATCGTGGTCGACACTAGGCCGCCGCCGCCGGATTCCATCGCCGGCTTCTCCAGCATGTTGAACAGCTGCACCTTCTCGTTGCTCCAGGGATCGTTGGCAAACGCCTCGGCCAGCCGGCCGGCATTGGCTTCCGGGGTATGGAAGGCGGTCTCGTTCATCTGCAGCGGTGAGAGGATGCGCTCAGTGAGGAACGCGCCGAGCGTCTTGCCGCTGACGACTTCGATGATGCGGCCGAGGATGTCGGTGGAGCGGCTGTAGTTCCACTCGGCGCCGGGCTGGCAGACCAGCGGCATGGCGGCGAGCATGGTGGCGTGCTCGGCATTGGTGATCTTGCGGCTGCGCAGCCGCGACTGCTTGTAGAGCTCCTGCACCGGGCCGTTGCCGGTGTGGTCATACGTCAAGCCGGAGGTGTGGCGCAGCAGGTCCTGGATCGTCATCTGCCGCTGCACGGGGACCAGCTCGAGCTTGCCGTTATGCTCGACGCCGACCTTGGTCTCGGCGAATTCGGGGATGAATTTCGCGACGGGGTCGTTGAGCAGGAAGTGGCCGTCCTCCAGCAGCTGCATGATACCGACCGAGACGATCGGCTTGGTCATCGAGAAGATGCGGAAGATCGTGTCATGCGTCATCGGCGCCGCGGCGGTCGGGCTCTGCCGGCCGATCGCGTCGAACCAGCCGATCTGGCCGCGCCGCGCCACCAGCACCGTGAAGCCGGGCGCGGTTCCCTTGTCGACCTCGCGCTTGAAGGTGTCGGACAATGCCTGCAGCCGCGCGCCCGACAGTCCGATCGATTCGGGTTTGGCGAGCGGGAGGGACGGGGTGGTCTGGGTGGCGGAGTGCTTGGTGGCGGTTTGAGCGTTCATGGTCTCTCCCTGGTTCTTGATTCTTGCGGCGGAGCGCCGGCAATGAGGTGATCTTGGAGTGATGGCTGAAGTCTGGCGCAGAAGTTTTGCAATGAACAGAAGGTTCGCCGCTTCGCCCTTGCAAACCGGCCATGCCCTGTGCTTGAAACGGCGCGAACCGGCGGCGACGCCGGTTCCCTGCAGGAGTGTAGCTCAATTGGTAGAGCACCGGTCTCCAAAACCGGGGGTCGCAGGTTCGAGCCCTGCCACTCCTGCCAGCTTTTAGCCAACAATTTGAATGCCTTGGCCGAGGTCCTGGACCCCGGCCATGATCATTTTCAGTTACTTGATCAGCGGGCAGCCACCGTCCTTGAGCGGCCGGAATGCCTGGTCGCCGGGTACCTCGGCGAGCACCTTGTAGTAATCCCACGGCGCCTTCGATTCCTCGGGTTTCTTGACCTCGAACAGGAACATCGAATGCACCATGCGGCCGTCCTCGCGCACCACGCCATTGTCGGTGAAGGCGTCGCGCACTGGAGTGGCGCGCATCTTCGCCAGCACGGGCTTGGTCTCCTTGGTGCCGGCGGCCTTGACCGCGTTGAGGTAGTGCAGTGTGGCGCTGTAGGTCGCGGCCTGGTTCATGGTCGGCATCCGCTTCATGCGCTCGAAGAAGCGCTTGCCGAAGGCGCGGGTGCGGTCGTTGAGGTCCCAGTAATAGGCCTCGGTGATGATCAGGCCCTGCGCGAGCTTCAGCCCGAGGCTGTGGATGTCGGAGATGAACATCACGATGCCGGCGAGATTCTGCCCGCCCGCGACGATGCCGAATTCGGCGGCCTGCTTGATCGCGTTGATGGTGTCGCCGCCGCCATTGGCGAGGCCGACGATCTTGGCCTTGGACGACTGCGCCTGCAGCAGGAATGAGGAGAAGTCCGGCGTATTGAGCGGATGCCGCGCGCTGCCGAGCACCTTGCCGCCGGCCGCGCGGACCACGTCGCCGGTGTCGCGCTCGATGGAATGGCCGAACACATAGTCGGCGGTGATGAAGAACCAGGTGTCGCCGCCGTTCTTCACGATCGCGCTGCCGACGGTGTGGGCGTTGGCGTAGGTGTCGTAGGTCCAGTGCAGCGTGTAGGGCGAGCAGGATTTTCCGGTGATGTCGGAGCTCGCCGCGTCCGTCACGATCATGATCTTCTCAAACTGCTTCGACATCTCCATGCCGGCGAGCGCGGTCGCCGAGGTCGGCATGTCGATGATCATGTCGACATTCTCGGCCTCGTACCATTTGCGGGTGATGGTGGCGGCGACGTTGGCCTTGTTGAGGGCGTCGGCGGTGACGAGCTCGATCGGCTTGCCGAATATCGAGCCGCCGAACTCCTCGATCGCCATCTTGGTGGCCTCGACATTCCCGGCGCCGCCGATGTCGGAATAGACCGACTGGAAATCGGTCAGCACGCCGATCTTGAGCGGCGTCTGTTGTGCGAGCGCGGGCCCCGCCAGCACTGCGGCGAGCAGGCCGGCGGCGGATAGACTCGTGGCGATGGATTTCATGGTGATGCGTCCTCCCAGGATGTTCTTATCGGTTTGTCCGACAAAGCTAGATTTGCCCGGTTCCAGTGTCAATTCTGGCCATCCGGGTGCGACAATCCGGCTTAGAACGGCCCATTTGACGCTCTTGGCGCCTTCTCCTATCCTTTGTCCGACAAACGACAATCGGGAGCCCAAGGTGCCCGCCACACCACTGTTCCGACGCATCGACGTCGCGCCGGCCTACCAGAAGGTCGCCGACGCGATCGAGCGCGAGATCATCAACGGCCGGATCAAACCCGGCGAGCCGATCGGCACCGAGCAGCAGCTGGTCGCGCAGTTCGGCGTCAACCGCTCGACGGTGCGCGAAGGCATTCGCGTGCTCGAGGAGGGCGGGCTGATCCGCCGCGATTCCAGTCGCCGCCTGCAGGCCTGCCTGCCGCGCTACAACAAGCTCGCCACGCGACTGTCGCGTGCGTTGATCCTGCACGAGGTCACGTTCCGCGAACTGTTCGAGGCGTCGATGACGCTGGAGGTCGCGAGCGTCGAAGGCGCGGTCGAGCGCGCGACCGAGGAGAACATCGCCGAGCTCGCCGGCAATCTCGAGCGCAGCTCTGATGTCGTCGGCAATCCCGCCGAGCTCGCCGAGCTGGATGCGGAATTCCACGTGCTGATGGCCAAGGCCTCGCAGAACCGCGTGCTGCAACTCGCCCGCGAGCCGGCCGCGCAGCTGTTCTTTCCGACCACCGAGATGATCGTCGGCGGCGTGCCCGAGGGCGGCGCGCGGCTCGTCGAGGCGCATCGCCACATCCTCGATGCGATCAGGCGGCGCGATAAGGAGGCCGGCGTGCTGTGGACCCGGCGGCATTTGCAGGACTGGCGGCGCGGCTTCGAGAAGATCGCCTCGCTCGATCGCTCGGTCGAGCACACCTACATGGAACACGCCTACGCCGCACGCCAATAGCGACGGCGCGGCGACAACGAGACAACGACAAAAAACACGTTCGGGAGGGACTTCATGAGCGACACCATCGCAGCGACCATCCAGCGCGCCCGCGAGCACAGCATTGGCGATCTGCTGCGCCGGTCCGCGAAGCGCTATCCCGGCAAGACCGCGCTGATCTGCGGCGAGGTGAGCTGGACCTTTGCGGAGATGGACGCGATCTGCAATCGGCTCGGACGCGGCTTGCTCGGCCTCGGCATCGCGAAGGGCGACCGCGTTGCGGTGCTGTCGCGCAACTCGCACGGCTTCGCCGCGCTACGCTTCGCCGTGGCGCGGATCGGCGCGATCCTGGTGCCGATCAACTTCATGCTCAATCCCGACGAGATCAATTTCATCCTGGCCAATTCCGGCGCCAAGCTGCTCGCGGTCGGCCCCGATTTCGTGGACACGGCGCACGCCGCCGCCGCCAAGGGCTCGGCCGTCGAGACCCTGATCTGGCTGCCCGGTGAAGATCCCGCGACCGCGCCAGACGGAATCACGACGTTCGACAACCTGCTGAACAGCGACGCGTCGGCGCCGGACGTAGCGGTGGACAGCCGTGACCCCGCGCAGATCATCTACACCAGCGGCACGGAGTCGCAGCCGAAAGGCGCGATCCTCACCCATGAAGCCGTGATGTGGCAATATGTCAGCTGCATCATCGACGGCAGCATGGCGACCGACGACACCGTGCTGCACGCGCTGCCGCTCTATCATTGCGCACAGCTCGACGTTTTCCTGGGGCCCGCGATCTATCTCGGCGCCACCAGTCTGATCACCGGCAAGCCGGTGCCCGACAATGTCCTGGCGCTGATCGCGAAGCACAAGATCAATTCGTTCTTCGCGCCGCCGACGATCTGGATCGCGATGCTGCGTTCGCCGTCGTTCGACCGCACCGATCTCTCGACCCTGCGCAAGGGCTATTACGGCGCCTCGATCATGCCGGTCGAGGTGCTGCTCGAATTGCAGCGCCGGCTGCCCGACGTGAAGTTCTGGAATTTCTACGGCCAAACCGAGATCGCGCCGCTCGCGACGGTGCTCGCACCGCAGGACCAGCTGCCGAGGGCCGGCTCGGCCGGCAAGCCCGCGATCAATGTCGAGACGCGGGTGGTCAAGGCTGACATGACCGATGTCGGGGTGGGGGAGGTCGGCGAGATCGTGCACCGCTCGCCGCATCTGTTGTCCGGTTACTACAACGATCCGGTCAAGACCGCGGCGGCGTTTGCCGGCGGCTGGTTTCATTCCGGCGATCTCGCGACCGTCGATGCCAGTGGCTACATCACCGTGGTCGATCGGGTGAAGGACATGATCAAGAGCGGCGGCGAGAACGTCGCAAGCCGCGAGGTCGAGGAGATGATCTACCGGCTGCCCGAGGTGTCGGAGGTTGCGGTGGTCGGGCTGCCCGACCCGCGCTGGATCGAGGCCGTGACCGCGATCGTCGTGGTCAAGGCCGGCCAGGACCTCGATGCCGACGCCGTCATCAAGCACTGCGCGGCGTCGATGGCCCATTTCAAGGTGCCGAAGCGGGTCATCTTCGTGGATGCCCTGCCGAAGAACCCGAGCGGCAAGCTGCTGAAGCGCGAGTTGCGGCAGCGCTATGTCGGCGGCGCCACGCTGGATCAGGCTGTTCAGAAGAGCTTTGCCGGGTAATCGACCCGGCCGCCGCCGCCGACGGCGGGGAGGCGAACCGCCGGTCGCCCCGCTAAGTGCTTGAATTGAGGGGCTCAGTCCCGGTTTCCCCGAGCTGCGGCCGGGGCGGGCCGCGACGGTGCCGACCTTGACGTTTGGCTCCTCTCGCAGTAGATACCCCGGCACTCGCAGTCGGCCCGCTTTGATGGCGGATATCCGGCGCGGCCTAATTCCCCGAACATTCGAGCTCGTTTATCGGCTCAACCTTCCAAACGAGGGCTGGGTCCGCAAGGTCGGCTGTTCGGATTCCTTGAAACGTTGCAATCGTCCGGAGACGGACGCGGATCTCACGATGGCTTTCAGCCCGTTCAAATTCCTGCAGGAAGTGCGCTCGGAGACCGCCAAGGTCACCTGGCCGACGCGCCGCGAGACGACCATCACCACCATCATGGTGTTCGTGATGGTGGCGCTGGCCTCGATCTTCTTCTTCGCCGCGGACCAAATCATCCGCTATCTGATTACCCTGATACTGGGCATCCACTGATGAGCACCCAATTGATGGACAAGCGCTGGTACATCGTCCACGCCTATTCGAACTTCGAGAAGAAGGTTCAGGAATCGATCCGCGAGCAGGCCAAGCAGCGCGGGCTCGAAGAGCTGTTCGAGCAGATCCTGGTGCCGACCGAGAAGGTCACCGAGGTGCGCCGCGGCCGCAAGATCGACGCCGAACGCAAGTTCTTCCCGGGCTATGTGCTGGTGAAGATGAAGCTGACCGACGAGGCGTTCCATCTGATCAAGAACACGCCGAAGGTCACCGGCTTCCTCGGCGCGGAAAACAAGCCGATGCCGATCTCGGAAGCCGAGGCGATGCGGATCCTGCACCAGGTGCAGGAGGGCGTGGAGCGTCCGAAGGCGTCGGTGTCGTTCGAAATCGGCGAGAATGTGCGCGTGGCCGACGGCCCGTTCGCCTCGTTCTCCGGCGTGGTGGAAGAAATCGACGAGGCGCGTTCGCGCGTGAAGGTCGCGGTGTCGATCTTCGGCCGCGCAACGCCCGTGGAACTGGAATTCGGTCAGGTCGAAAAGGTGGTCTGACCGGACGGCGCGGGGTATATGGCTCGCGTCAATTGAGGCCGTGGGAGGGAGGAGGCGGTCGCCAGCCCCTCCAACCGAACCACGGAACCTGAAACCGCCGGCCCCGTCCGGCACAACAGGAGTGATAGATGGCAAAGAAAGTGACCGGATACCTGAAGCTTCAGGTCCCGGCCGGTGCGGCGAATCCTTCGCCCCCGATCGGCCCCGCGCTTGGTCAGCGCGGCCTGAACATCATGGAGTTCTGCAAGGCGTTCAACGCGCAGACCCAGAAGGAAGAGAAGAACACCCCGATCCCGGTGATCATCACGATCTATGCGGACCGGTCCTTCACCTTCGAGATGAAGACCCCTCCGATGTCCTACTTCCTCAAGCAGGCCGCCAAGATCCAGTCCGGATCGAAGGCGCCGGGCCGCGACAAGGCCGGCAAGGTGACCAAGGCGCAGGTGCGCGAGATCGCCGAGAAGAAGATGAAGGACTTGAATTGCGATACCATTGAATCGGCCATGAAGATGGTCGAGGGCTCTGCCCGTTCGATGGGTCTGGAAGTTGCGGGGTAACGGGCCATGACAATCGGAAAGCGTCTGAAGAAGGCCCGTGAGGGTGTTGATCGCGAGAAGCTCTACCCGCTCGCGGACGCCATCAAGATGGTCAAGGAGCGCGCCAAGTCGAAGTTCGACGAGACGATCGAGATCGCGATCAATCTCGGCGTCGACCCGCGCCACGCCGACCAGATGGTCCGCGGCGTCGTCAACCTGCCGAACGGCACCGGCCGCACGCTGCGCGTCGGCGTGTTCGCGCGCGGCGCCAAGGCTGAGGAAGCCAAGGCTGCCGGCGCCGACGTCGTCGGCGCCGAAGACCTGGTCGAGAAGGTGCAGGGCGGTGCGATCGACTTTGATCGTTGTATCGCGACCCCCGACATGATGCCGCTGGTCGGCCGCCTCGGTAAGGTGCTCGGTCCGCGCGGCATGATGCCGAACCCGAAGATCGGCACCGTGACCATGGACGTCACCAACGCCGTGAAGGGCGCCAAGGGTGGCTCGGTCGAGTTCCGCGTCGAGAAGGCCGGCATCGTGCAGGCCGGCATCGGCAAGGCCTCGTTCTCCGAGGACAAGCTGGTCGAGAACGTCAAGGCGCTCGCCGACGCGGTCTCCAAGGCGAAGCCGGCGGGCTCCAAGGGCACCTACATCCAGCGCGTGGCGGTTTCCTCCACCATGGGCCCGGGCGTGAAGGTCGAGCCGGGCACCATCCTCGGCTGATATCTTTGGCCGTGACGAGATAAAGAGGGGCGGGATCGGGCAACCGGTTCCGCCCTTTGTTTTTCCCGGAGCGTTTTCGAGCGGAGCAAACGCGTCAGAACGAGAATCGAGAGCCGCGTTCCGCTTCAATTGGAATGGAAAAGGCTCCAGGTGAAGCCTCTCGCAGGAAACAAGAACAATGCCCGATAAGGTCCTGGTCTATTCACGCTTTCCCAAGGCCCAGCTGATCCGCTTCGGCGAGCGCTATGAGCTGCTCAACGCGGCAGGCAAGCGGCTGGACGAAGCGTTCCCGGTGGCCGAGCTCGCCGACGTCAGCGCCATGATCACCGCGGGCGGCACGCCGCTCCGGGGCGATGCCATGGACATGCTGCCGAAGCTCGGCGCGATCGTCTGCTACGGCACCGGCTATGACGGCGTCGATCTCGCCGCCGCCGCCAGGCGCGGCATCGCTGTCGGCCACAGCCCCGGCGCCAATGCGGCCTCGGTCGCCGACATCGCGCTGACCTTGATGCTGGCATCGGTGCGGCGTCTGCCGGTCGCCGACAATTATGTCCGCAGCGGCGACTGGGCCGGTGCAAAACCGTCGCCGATGATGCGACCGCAGGCCGGCATGCGCGGCCGCAAGGTCGGCGTCTACGGCATGGGCGAGATCGGCCGCAAGATCGCGAGCCGCGTTGCGGCCTTCGAGACCGAGGTCGGCTATTTCAGCCGTACCAAATATGACCTGCCGTATCAGTACCTGCCGAGCCTCGAGGCGCTGGCCGACTGGTGCAGCGTGCTTGTCATCGCGGTCCGCGCCGGCGCCGACAATGTCAATGTGATCGACGCCGACATCCTGCGTCGGCTCGGCGGCGACGGGCACGTCGTCAACATCTCGCGCGGCTCGGTCATCGACGAGAAGGCGCTGGTTGCGGCTCTGACTGACGGAACCATCGCCGGCGCCGGCCTCGACGTGTTTGCCCAGGAGCCGCATGCGCCGGACGCGCTGACCGCGCTGCCGAACGTGGTGCTGTCACCGCATCTCGGCGGCCACACTCTGGAATCGCACGTCGCGATGCAGGACTGCGTGCTCGCCAATCTCGACGCGTTCTTTGCCGGTACGCCGCTGCCCTATAAGGTGAGTGGCACCTGAGCAGCTACCGGCTCCGTGACCGGAGCCGGCTCCCCGTCCGTCATATGAAACTGGTCCAATATTTGCTCTTGGCAAGCCAGGCAGGACCGGCTACATAGCGCCTTCCGGGCGTGCTGGCACTTGCTGGCATGTCTGTGCTCGCATTCCGAAAACCTGAGTTGATAGGAGATCATTCCTTTCCGCATGCCCGCAAGGATGCTCGAAAGGAAGGGGACCCGTCGCCTCGGATCGGAGTGAGAGCAGGGGGCTTCAGCGTGCTGAAGTGCCTCGATCCTGTCCAAGACTGCAGGCGCCCGCGAGAACTTCATGTTTTCAACGGCTTAATCGCATGGCCTGCATAGACGGGTGAAGACCGGATTTTGCGCTTCACGTCGCGGCATGTTCGCGGCTGGAAGGCTGGTTTGGTTCGAACCTCGACAGCCCATGGCCGTAAGGCTCTGGGAGGGCAGGCTTCTAGATGTCGTCTTGCCCGGCATGTCCGAGGGTCTTGGACCCTCCGGATCAGGTTTAGGGCGGGACGATGGGTGCAACCCGGCGGTCCTGCCTTCGCGGAAAGGCCGCCAACCGGAAAGAGCTTGCTGTGGAACGAGCGGCAAAAAAAGAGTCGGTCGAACAACTTAACGAGGTCTTCAAGACCACGTCGGTTGCGATCGTTGCTCACTATTCCGGCCTCACCGTGGCCCAGATGCAGAAGCTGCGCATGCAGATGAAGCAGGCGGGCGCATCGGTGAAGGTCTCGAAGAACCGTCTCGCCAAAATTGCTCTTGAAGGCACTGACGTCGCTGCCATCGGCTCCCTGCTGAAGGGGCCGACCGTGATCGCTACTTCGAACGATCCGGTTGCGGCGCCAAAGGTTGCCATCGAATTCGCCAAGGCGAACGAGAAGTTCGTCATCCTCGGCGGCTCGATGGGTAAAACCGTCCTGAATGTCGACAGCGTGAAGGCGCTCGCCTCACTGCCGTCGCTCGACGAACTGCGCGGCAAGATCGTTGGCCTCCTCGTGGCGCCGGCGACCAAGCTTGCTCAGCTCTCCAACGCGCCTGCGGCCAAGCTCGCGCGCGTCATTCAGGCTCATGCCTCAAAGGGCGAAGCGGCCTGACCCCTTCGCTAATCTCAAACCTGGTTCGAACCAAACGTTTAAGGAACTGAACAATGGCTGATCTGCAGAAAATCGTCGACGACCTCTCGAGCCTCACCGTGCTCGAAGCGGCTGAACTCGCCAAGCTCCTCGAAGAAAAGTGGGGCGTGTCCGCCGCTGCCGCCGTTGCGGTGGCTGGTCCGGCTGCTGGTGGTGCTGCCGCTGCTCCGGCTGAAGAGAAGACCGAATTCACCGTCGTGCTGGCTGCTGCCGGCGACAAGAAGATCGAAGTCATCAAGGAAGTCCGCGCCATCACCGGCCTGGGCCTGAAGGAAGCCAAGGACCTCGTCGAAGGCGCTCCGAAGCCCGTCAAGGAAGGCGTCAACAAGGAAGAAGCAGACAAGATCAAGGCCCAGCTCGAGAAGGCTGGCGCCAAGGTCGAGCTCAAGTAATGCGCGATCCGGGAGCGCCGCAGGGCGCTCCCGGGCCATGCAAACGGCGTGCGACAGGTTGTCGCGTGGCGTGTTGGACACAAAAAAGTGTGGGGATCCGTGGACTTAACCCTCGAATCTCCTTTATTGCCATCCCATATCGGGTTGGCAGCGGAAAAACACGGTAGGCGACGGGGGCGGCAGGGTCCCTGGCGGAAGCCGTTGGGAGACAGTCAGATTTCGGGCTTTTTCAGTCCGTAAAGCGGAGTGTTTGGACGGGCGGGTGCAGTGATGCGCCCCGCGCGTTGTTTTGCGTTTTGAAGGTGGTTGGGGCCGGGACCGGGATTTAATTCCTGACTTTGCGCTTCGTTCCTTCGAGACGATTCGAAATTCAACCCGGGGCCGATGGCAGTCGTTCCCGGAAGGTTCGCCCCACAAAGGCGACGAAAATGAGAGGCCACGATGGCGCAGCAGACATTCACCGGTCGCAAACGCGTACGCAAGTTTTTCGGTCACATCAAGGAAGTCGCCGAGATGCCGAACCTCATCGAGGTTCAGAAGGCGTCCTATGACCAGTTCCTGATGGTTGACGAGCCCGCCGGCGGTCGCCTCGACGAGGGCCTGCAGGCGGTGTTCCGCTCGGTGTTCCCGATCTCGGATTTCTCCGGCACCTCGATGCTCGAGTTCGTCCGCTATGAGTTCGAGCAGCCGAAATATGACGTCGACGAGTGCCGCCAGCGCGGCATGACCTTCGCTGCGCCGCTCAAGGTGACGCTGCGCCTCATCGTGTTCGATATCGACGAGGAAACCGGCGCCAAGTCGGTGAAGGACATCAAGGAGCAGGACGTCTACATGGGCGACATCCCGCTCATGACGATGAACGGCACCTTCGTCGTCAACGGCACCGAGCGCGTCATCGTCTCGCAGATGCACCGTTCGCCCGGCGTGTTCTTCGACCACGACAAGGGCAAGACCCATTCGTCCGGCAAGCTGCTGTTTGCCGCGCGCGTGATTCCGTATCGCGGTTCCTGGCTCGACATCGAGTTCGACGCCAAGGACATCGTGTTCGCGCGCATCGACCGCCGCCGCAAGCTGCCGGTGACCTCGCTGATGTACGCGCTCGGTCTCGACGGCGAGCAGATCCTGTCGACCTTCTACAAGAAGATCACCTACAAGCGGACCAAGGAAGGCTGGCGCGTGCCGTTCGACGCCAACCGTTTCCGCGGCTATTCGACCGTCAACGACCTGATCGACGCCGACACCGGCAAGGTGGTGCTCGAGGCCGGCAAGAAGCTGACCGTGCGCCAGGCGCGCCAGCTGCAGGAGAAGGGCCTCAAGGCCCTGCGCATGTCGGACGAGGAGCTGGTCGGCAACTATCTCGCCGAGGATCTCGTCAACCCGAAGACCGGTGAAATCTACGCCGAAGCCGGCGAGGAGATCACCGAGAAGTCGATGAAGGTGCTGAACGAGCAGGGCTACAAGGACCTGCCGCTGCTCGACATCGACCACGTCAATGTCGGCGCCTACATCCGCAACACGCTGTCGGCCGACAAGAATATGACGCGTGAGGACGCGCTGTTCGACATCTACCGCGTGATGCGTCCGGGCGAGCCGCCGACGCTGGATTCGGCGCAGGCGATGTTCCAGTCGCTGTTCTTCGATGCAGAACGCTACGACCTGTCCGCGGTCGGCCGCGTCAAGATGAACATGCGCCTCGAGCTCGATGCGCCCGACACCCATCGCACGCTGCGCAAGGAAGACATCCTGGCGGTCATCAAGACGCTGGTCGACCTGCGCGACGGCAAGGGCGAGATCGACGACATCGACCACCTCGGCAACCGCCGGGTGCGCTCGGTCGGCGAGCTCATGGAGAACCAGTACCGGATCGGCCTGCTCCGCATGGAGCGCGCCATCAAGGAGCGCATGTCGAGCGTCGATATCGACACCGTGATGCCGCAGGATCTGATCAACGCCAAGCCCGCGGCTGCCGCGGTGCGCGAGTTCTTCGGTTCCTCGCAGCTGTCGCAGTTCATGGACCAGACCAACCCGCTGTCGGAGATCACCCACAAGCGGCGCCTGTCGGCGCTCGGCCCGGGTGGTCTGACCCGCGAGCGTGCCGGCTTCGAAGTCCGCGACGTGCATCCGACGCATTACGGCCGGATCTGCCCGATCGAGACGCCGGAAGGTCCGAACATCGGCCTGATCAACTCGCTGGCGACGTTCGCGCGCGTCAACAAATACGGCTTCGTCGAGACGCCCTATCGCAAGATCAAGGACGGCCGGGTCACCGATGAGGTGGTCTATCTGTCGGCGATGGAAGAGGGCCGCTACCGCGTCGCGCAGGCCAACGTGCCGCTCGATGCCAAGGGCCGCTTCACCGACGATCTGGTGGTCTGCCGTCATGCCGGCGAAGTGCTGCCGGTGACGCCGGACAAGGTCGACTACATGGACGTGTCGCCGAAGCAGCTGGTTTCGGTCGCCGCGGCGCTGATCCCGTTCCTCGAGAACGACGACGCCAACCGCGCGCTGATGGGCTCGAACATGCAGCGCCAGGCGGTGCCGCTGGTTCGTGCCGAGGCGCCGTTCGTCGGCACCGGCATGGAAGGCGTGGTCGCCCGTGACTCCGGTGCTGCGATCGCAGCCCGCCGTTCGGGCGTGATCGACCAGATCGACGCCACCCGCGTCGTGATCCGCGCCACCGAGGATCTCGATCCGACCAAGTCGGGCGTCGATATCTACCGGCTGATGAAGTACCAGCGCTCGAACCAGTCGACCTGCATCAACCAGCGTCCGCTGGTGAAGGTCGGCGACATCGTCAAGAAGGGCGACATCATCGCTGACGGTCCGTCGACCGATCTCGGCGAGCTCGCGCTCGGCCGCAACGTGCTGGTCGCGTTCATGCCGTGGAACGGCTACAACTTCGAAGACTCGATCCTGCTCTCCGAGCGGATCGTGAAGGACGACGTGTTTACCTCAATTCATATTGAAGAATTCGAGGTGATGGCTCGCGACACCAAGCTCGGCCCTGAGGAAATCACCCGCGACATTCCGAACGTCTCGGAAGAAGCGCTGAAGAACCTCGACGAAGCCGGCATCGTCTACATCGGTGCGGAAGTCCGCGCCGGCGACATCCTGGTCGGCAAGATCACGCCGAAGGGCGAGAGCCCGATGACGCCGGAAGAGAAGCTGCTCCGCGCCATCTTCGGCGAGAAGGCCTCCGACGTCCGCGATACCTCGCTGCGCGTGCCTCCGGGCGTGCAGGGCACCATCGTGGAAGTCCGCGTGTTCAACCGCCACGGCGTCGACAAGGACGAGCGTGCGCTGGCGATCGAGCGCGAGGAGATCGAGCGTCTGGCCAAGGACCGCGACGACGAGCAGGCGATCCTGGACCGCAACGTCTATAACCGCCTCGCCGAGCTCCTGGAGAACCGCCAGGGCATTGCCGGCCCCAAGGGCTTCAAGAAGGATACCAAGATCACCCGCGCGGTGCTCGACGAGTATCCGAAGTCGCAGTGGTGGCTGTTCGCCTCGCCGAACGACAAGCTGATGGCCGAGATCGAGGCCATGCGGAAGCAGTACGACGAGTCGAAGAAGGGCCTCGAACAGCGCTTCCTCGACAAGGTCGAGAAGCTGCAGCGCGGCGACGAGCTGCCGCCCGGCGTGATGAAGATGGTCAAGGTCTTCGTCGCGGTGAAGCGCAAGATCCAGCCCGGCGACAAGATGGCCGGCCGTCACGGCAACAAGGGCGTGGTGTCGAAGATCGTGCCGATCGAGGACATGCCGTTCCTCGAGGACGGTACGCATGCCGACATCGTGCTCAACCCGCTCGGCGTGCCCTCGCGCATGAACGTCGGCCAGATCCTCGAGACGCATCTCGGTTGGGCCTGCGCCGGCCTCGGCAAGCGCATCGGCCAGACCATCGACGCCTATTATCAGAGGCAGGATCTCAAGCCGCTGCGCGAGACCCTGAAGAAGATCTACGGCGAGGATGAAACCATCAAGTCGCTGAACGACAACGAGCTGCTCGAGCTTGGCCGCAACCTCAGCCACGGCGTGCCGATCGCAACGCCGGTGTTCGACGGCGCCAAGGAAGCGGACATCGAGGAGATGCTGAAGCTCGCGGGCTTCGACGCCTCCGGCCAGTCGACCGTCTATGACGGCCGAACCGGCGATGCGTTCGATCGCAAGGTGACGATGGGCTACATCTACATGCTCAAGCTGCACCATCTCGTGGACGACAAGATCCACGCGCGTTCGATCGGTCCGTACTCGCTCGTCACCCAGCAGCCGCTGGGCGGCAAGGCGCAGTTCGGCGGCCAGCGCTTCGGCGAAATGGAGGTCTGGGCGCTGGAAGCCTACGGCGCCGCCTACACGCTGCAGGAGATGCTGACCGTGAAGTCGGACGACGTCGCCGGCCGTACCAAGGTGTACGAGGCGATCGTGCGCGGCGACGACACCTTCGAGGCCGGTATTCCGGAATCGTTCAACGTGCTGGTCAAGGAAATGCGCTCGCTCGGCCTCAACGTCGATCTGCACAATTCCAAGGTGGGACCGGCGCCGACGTCGGAAGCGGCCGAGTAACGCTGTGATTTATGCCCGGCGCGAACCGCGCCGGGCCTTCGCACCCTTCTCGGACGTTGAGCGGGGCGCGCGCTGACAAAAACTTTCGAATTTGCTGCCGGTGACGATCGGCACGCGAGGAGAAGACCATGAATCAAGAGATTATGAATCTTTTCAATCCGACGACGCCGGCTCAGGTCTTCGACCAGATTCGGATTTCGATCGCGTCTCCGGAGAAGATTCTGTCCTGGTCGTACGGCGAGATCAAGAAGCCCGAGACCATCAACTACCGTACCTTCAAGCCGGAGCGTGACGGCCTGTTCTGCGCGCGCATCTTCGGGCCGATCAAGGACTACGAGTGCTTGTGCGGCAAGTACAAGCGGATGAAGTACAAGGGCATCATCTGCGAGAAGTGCTCGGTCGAGGTGACGCTGTCGCGCGTCCGGCGCGAGCGCATGGGCCATATCGAGCTGGCGGCACCGGTCGCCCACATCTGGTTCCTGAAGTCGCTGCCGTCGCGCATCGGCCTCCTGCTCGACATGACGCTGAAGGATCTCGAGCGGATCCTGTACTTCGAATACTACGTCGTGCTCGAGCCGGGTCTGACCGCGCTGAAGGACCGTCAGCTGCTGTCGGAAGACGAGTATCTGAAGGCGCAGGACGAGTACGGCCAGGACAGCTTCACCGCCATGATCGGCGCCGAGGCGATCCGCGAGCTGCTGAAGGGGCTCGAGCTCGAGAAGCTCGAGGCGACGCTGCGCGCCGACATGGCGGAGACCGACTCCGACATCAAGCACAAGAAGCTCGCCAAGCGTCTGAAGATCGTCGAGGCCTTCCGCGTCTCCGGCAACAAGCCGGAATGGATGATCATGACGGTGGTGCCGGTGATTCCGCCGGACCTGCGTCCGCTGGTGCCGCTCGACGGCGGCCGGTTCGCGACCTCGGACCTCAACGACCTCTACCGCCGCGTTATCAACCGCAACAACCGTCTGAAGCGGCTGATGGAGCTGCGCGCGCCCGACATCATCATCCGCAACGAAAAGCGCATGCTGCAGGAGGCCGTCGACGCGCTGTTCGACAACGGCCGCCGCGGCCGCGTCATCACGGGTGCCAACAAGCGCCCGCTGAAGTCGCTCGCCGACATGCTGAAGGGTAAGCAGGGCCGGTTCCGCCAGAACCTGCTCGGCAAGCGCGTCGACTATTCGGGCCGTTCGGTGATCGTGGTCGGTCCCGAGCTGCGCCTGCATCAGTGCGGCCTGCCGAAGAAGATGGCGCTCGAACTGTTCAAGCCGTTCATCTACTCGCGGCTCGACGCCAAGGGCCTGTCCACCACGGTGAAGCAGGCCAAGAAGCTGGTCGAGAAGGAGCGTCCGGAGGTCTGGGATATCCTCGACGAGGTGATCCGCGAGCATCCGGTGCTGCTGAACCGCGCGCCGACGCTGCATCGCCTCGGCATCCAGGCGTTCGAGCCGGTGCTGATCGAGGGCAAGGCGATCCAGCTGCACCCGTTGGTCTGCGCCGCCTTCAACGCCGACTTCGACGGCGACCAGATGGCCGTGCACGTTCCGCTGTCGCTCGAAGCGCAGCTGGAAGCGCGCGTGCTGATGATGTCGACCAACAACATCCTGCATCCGGCGAACGGCCAGCCGATCATCGTACCGTCGCAGGACATCGTGCTCGGCCTCTACTACGTCTCGATCATGCGCGAAGGCCTGCCCGGCGAGGGCAAGATCTTCGGCGACATGGCCGAGCTCGAGCACGCGCTGCATTCGAAGGTCATCCACCTCCACACCAAGATCAAGTACCGGTGGGAAGGCATCGACGAGGAAGGCAAGCAATCCAAGCGCTGGATCGAGACCACCGCCGGCCGTGTCATGCTCGGCAATCTGCTGCCGAAGAGCACCAAGATCTCGTACGACATCATCAACAAGCTGATGACCAAGCGCGAGATTTCCGGCGTGATCGACCAGGTCTACCGGCACTGCGGTCAGAAGGAGACCGTGATCTTCTGCGACCGCATCATGGCACTCGGCTTCTACAACGCCTTCAAGGCGGGCATCTCGTTCGGCAAGGACGACATGGTCGTGCCGGCGTCGAAGTGGAAGATCGTGGACCAGACCCGTACGCTGGCGAAGGATTTCGAGCAGCAGTACAATGACGGCCTAATCACCCATGGCGAGAAGTACAACAAGGTCGTCGACGCCTGGTCGAAGGCCGGTGAAGAAGTCGCCAAGGCGATGATGAAGGAGATCTCGTCGACCAAGAAGACGGCGGCGGGCGCGGATGCCGACATCAACTCGATCTACATGATGGCGCACTCCGGTGCGCGTGGTTCGCCGGCCCAGATGCGCCAGCTCGCCGGCATGCGCGGCCTGATGGCCAAGCCGTCGGGCGAGATCATCGAGACGCCGATCATTTCCAACTTCAAGGAAGGTCTGTCGGTGCTCGAGTACTTCAACTCGACGCACGGCGCCCGCAAGGGTCTGGCGGACACCGCGTTGAAGACGGCGAACTCGGGCTACCTGACGCGTCGCCTGGTCGACGTCGCGCAGGACTGCATCATCACGCAGACCGATTGCGGCACCAAGCTCGGCATCAAGATGCGCGCCATCGTCGACGCCGGCACCGTGGTCGCCTCGCTCGGCTCGCGCATCCTGGGCCGTACGGCCTGCGACGACGTGCGTGATCCCGCCACCAACGAGGTCGTCATCAAGCGCGACACCTTGATGGAGGAGAGCCACGTCGACCTGATCCAGCAGGCCGGCATCCAGGAGGTGAAGATCCGCTCGGCACTGACCTGCGAGTTGGTCAACGGCATCTGCGCCAAGTGCTACGGCCGCGATCTGGCCCGCGGCACCCCGGTCAACCACGGTGAGGCCGTCGGCGTCATCGCGGCGCAGTCGATCGGTGAGCCCGGCACGCAGCTGACGATGCGCACGTTCCACATCGGCGGCGCCGCGCAGCTCAACGAGCAGTCGTTCGTCGAATCGAACTTCGACGGCAAGATCGTGATCCGGAACAAGGCCATCGCCCGCAACAGTGAAGGCAATCTGGTCGCGATGGTGCGCAACATGGTCGTTGCGATTGTCGATGCCGACGGCACCGAGCGCGCAACCCACCGTATTCAGTACGGTTCGAAGATGCACGTCGACGACGGCGACATGGTCAAGCGCGGCCAGCGCATCGCGGAGTGGGATCCCTATACCCGCCCGGTGCTCACCGAAGTCGAGGGCACGATCGGGTTCGAGGATCTGGTCGAAGGCCAGTCGATCTCGGAAACGCTCGACGAATCGACCGGTATTGCCAAGCGCGTGGTCATCGACTGGCGCACGACGCGCGGCGGCTCGGACCTGCGTCCGGCCATCGTGGTCAAGGGCAAGGACGGCAAGGTGCTGAAGCTCGCGCGTGGCGGCGATGCCCGCTACATGCTGTCGGTCGACGGCATTCTGTCGGTCGACATCGGCGCCAAGGTGATGCCCGGCGACATCCTGGCGCGTATCTCGACCGAGAGCGCCAAGACGCGTGACATCACCGGCGGTCTGCCGCGGGTGGCGGAACTGTTCGAGGCTCGCAAGCCGAAGGATGCGGCGATCATCGCGGAGACCGCGGGAACGATCCGCTTCGGCCGCGACTACAAGAACAAGCGCCGCATCTCGATCGAGCCGATGGACAAGACCGAGGAGCCGCGCGAGTACCTGATCCCGAAGGGCAAGCACATCCATCTTCAGGACGGCGACATCGTCGAAAAGGGCGATTTCATCGTCGAAGGCAATCCGGCGCCGCACGACATCCTGGCGATCAAGGGCATCGAGGAACTCGCTGCCTATCTGGTCAACGAAATCCAGGAGGTCTACCGGTTGCAGGGCGTGCTCATCAACGACAAGCACATCGAGGTGATTGTCCGTCAGATGCTGCAGAAGGTCGAGGTCACCGACCAGGGCGACACCGACATGATCTCGGGCGAGCAGGTCGACAAGATCGAGTTCGACGCGCTCAACGTCAAGGCCAAGGAGGAGGGCAAGAAGCCCGCCACGGGTACGCCGGTTCTGCTCGGCATCACCAAGGCGAGCTTGCAGACCCGCTCGTTCTTCTCGGCGGCGTCGTTCCAGGAGACCACGCGCGTGCTCACCGAGGCTGCCGTCAATGGCAAGATCGACCCGCTCGAGGGCCTCAAGGAGAACGTCATTGTCGGCCGCCTGATCCCGGCCGGCACCGGCGCCTCGATGGCGCGGATCCGCGAAGTCGCGGTCAAGCGCGACAAGCTGATCCTCGACGAGCGCGAGAAGCAGCAGGCGGCGATCGTGCCGACGGCTCCGGAAGCGGAGCCGCTGGCGCTGCCGCCGGCGGAATAGGCCTCCGCAAGACTACGGTAACAACGAGAAGGCCGGCGTTCTGCCGGCCTTTTTGCTGCTTTCTTCTCCTGCTGCGGTGCAGGGACGCAGTTTGTTCATCTTCCCTTCAGGCAAAAAAGTGCCTTTGTTAGGGTGACTTAGACCGGCTGTTTGACAGTGCCGGAGACGACGGAATTCATATGCTCGACTTGGCTATCGTAGGCGGCGGCCCCGGGGGGCTGATGAGCGCCTGGTATTTGAAGCGCAAACTCGGCGACCTCTGCCGCGTCACCATCTTCGAGGCGTCGAACCGCCTCGGCGGCAAGATCGTCACGCGCAAATTCGACAGCGCGCCCGCGATGTACGAGGCCGGCGTTGCCGAGATCTACGACTACTCGATGACCGGACCCGACCCGCTGCGCGAGCTGATCCAGCATTTCGGCCTGCAGACGATCCCGATGGATGCCGAGCAGGTGCAACTCGACGGCGAGTTGCTCGCCGATGTTCCCGGCATGCGCCGCAAATACGGCGCCAAGACCGCAGCCGCGATCGAGGCGTTCCGCAAGCGTTGCGCCGAGCTGGTGTCGCCGATCGAGTATTACGAGGGCGTCGGCGCCCACGACAACGAACACCCCTGGGCCTACAAGACCGCCGAGCAGATCCTCGACGAGGAGGTCGAGGACGCGACCGCCAAGCGGTTCTTCAAGGTGATGGCGCGCTCCGACCTTGCGACCGAGAGCCACAACACCAACGGCCTCAACGCGCTGAAGAACTACGTGATGGATGTCGACGGCTATATCGGCCTGTATTCGATCCAGAACGGCAACGAGCAGCTGATCGATTGCCTGCGCTCGGAAGTCAGTGCCGACATCCAGCTCAACCATCGCGTCCTCAAGGTCGGCAAGACCGCCGAAGGCCGCTACCAGCTCAACATGATGAACGGCAAGGGGCCCGAGACGCGCGATTTCGACCTCGTGCTGGTCTGCCTGCCGCACTCCTGGCTTGCGACCATGCGCTGGGACGGCGAGCAGCTGCGCAAGTCGATGGTCAAGCACGTCGCCTATTTCGATCGTCCTGCGCACTATCTGCGCGTCTCGATCCTGTTCGACGAGCCGTTCTGGGGTGAGAAGATCCCGGGTGCCTGGTTCATGTCGGAGGCGTTCGGCGGCTGCTGCGTCTACAATGAGGGCGCGCGCCACGATGTCGGCAAGCACGGCGTGTTGAACTGGCTGATCGCCGGCTCCGACGCGCTCGCCTACGCCAATCTCAGCGACGAGGAGCTGATCGACGCCGCGCTGAAGTCGCTGCCGGCCTCGCTCGGCGATGCCCGCGCGCATTTCCTCGAAGGCAAGATCCACCGCTGGCTGTCCTCGGTCAACGCGCTGCCGGGCGGCCTGCCGGTGCGTGACGTCATGACCAACCACCGCCCCGAGCCGAAGGAGCATCCCGGCATCGTGGTGGTGGGCGACTATCTGTTCGATTCGACCCTGAACGGGCTGCTCGATTCCTCCGACGCCGCGACCGACATCGTCGTCACCGAGATGATGCGGCTGCGCCGTGCCCGCGCGCAGGACGAAGGCGCGCTGTCGGACAAGATCGATCGTGGCTATTTCGACAATTACCGCGGCGTCGGCCCCTACGGCGAAGTCTGGCGCACCTTCACCGACCCGGCCTATCTGACCGACCTGATCAAGACGGTCTGGGGCAGGGCGAAGGGCTACAAGCTGCTGATCGCCGGCTCCGCCAGCGGCGAGCTGGTCGGGGCGCTGCGCGAGCGCGGCATCGACGCCTGGGGCATCGAGAACAACCGCTACATCCACGGCAAGACGCCGAAGGCACTCAAGAAGTACAACAAGCTCGGCTCGATCGCCGACATGCCGTTCAAGGACGAAGAGTTCGACTTCGTGTTCGAGACCTCGCTGTGCCATCTCGGCGAGAAGCAGGTCGTGCGCGGGGTGCGCGAGCTCAATCGGGTGGTCAAGACCGGCGTCGTGTTCGCGTCGGTGACCTCGGACATGGCGCCGGCGGTGATCGATCGCTACGACCTGCTGCGCGGCGTGAAGAAGCTCGGCACCTGGTGGGAGTGGTCGGAACTGTTCTTCGGCAACGGCTTCGACCTGTCCATGCACCGCCGCGACTGCACCGATGCGCTGTGGACGCTGACGCTCGCCGCCAACAAGGGGCCGGGGCAGTGGTACGCCGACTCCGACAGCCTGCGTTATTCCTTCTTCGACAAGGTCGACGCCGACCTCGACGACTAGCGGCGGCAACAGTCGACTTCTGACGCAAGGCGATCGGCCTTGCGCCGACCAGCCGTCAAGCGGCGGCCGTGCCGTGATCCCGAATCCACTCGGCGGCGTGACCGCGCGTCGTGCGGTTCCAAACGCTTTGCCGAATTCATCTTGATCGCATAGGATTGCAGCTGCAGCGTCGTCAGCTGCGGTTTCGATTTGCGGTCATGCCGGCCGTGGAGCATCGGTTGGTTTCATGGCGCCAAGACCTCCTGCATCAAGACCTCCTGGATCAGACGATCCGACGAGATCGGCGCCCGACGATCCCGAGCTGAAGAAGAAGCCCGCGCCCGTTGCCGGTTCCGCCGCGACGCCAGCCTCCGCGAAACCCGCTGCGCCGCCGGCTGACGAAGAAGACGACGACGAGGACGACGAGTTCGAGCTCGATGACGACGATGATGACGAGGATCTCGTCGTCTTCACCGCCAAGGAAGCCGCCGGCGCGCTGTCGACGATTTTCGGCTTCGTCAAGCCGATCCTGGCGAACTACCGGAAGCCGCTGGCCTTCGTCACCTTCGGGGTGGTGGTCGAGACGTTGTTCAACGTCATCATGCCGCTCAGCCTGAAATTCCTGATCGACGACGCGCTCGGCGAGGAGGATTTCCAGGCGCTCTACAAGATCCTCGGTGTGCTCGCGGTGGCCGGCATCGTCACCTCGATCATCGCGGTCTGGTACGAGCGCTGGGATGCGCGGCTTGCCGCCGGCGTTATCGCCGACGTCCGGACCCGAATCTTCGAGCACGTCCAGAACCTGCCGTCAGCCTATTTCGCCCGCACCAAGCGCGGCGAGATCTTGTCGCGCTTCTCGATCGATCTGTCGGCCTTCGAGGGCTCGGTCAAGACCTTCGCCAACAGCGCGGCGTTGCCGTTCTTCGAGTTGATCGCCGGCATCATCCTGATGCTGTTCCTGAACTGGCAACTGGCCGCGGTCGCCCTGCTGGTGTTTCCGATCACGCTGATCGGGCCGCGCATCCTGACGCCGAAGGCGGTGCAGGCCAATTACGAGCAGAAGCAGAACGAAGCCGCGCTGCTCGGAACCGTGCAGGAGAATGTCGCTGCCCAGGCGGTGGTGAAGGCGTTCAATCTGCAGCGCCGGGCGCTGGGCTGGTTCACGCTGCGCAACCGCGACGTCCGCGCCAAGGCCGCGTCGGCCATGTTCCTGTCGACCATGGTGGAGCGCACCGTCACCATCGCGGTGCTGCTGCTCCACCTCGTGGTGCTGGCGATCGGCGCCTATCTCGCCACCAAGGGGCAGATCACGGTCGGCACCTTCGTGACCTTCGAGAGCGCATTCTGGGAGGTGTCCTACAACATCGCCCATTTGATGCATTTCATTCCGGTGTCGATCTCGTCTGCGGCGGCGGTGCGGCACATCCAGGAACTGCTCGATGAGCCGACCCGCGGCGCCGACCGTCCCGGCGCGCCGGATCTGCCGCGCATCACCAACGACATCTCGTTCGAGCGCGTGACCTTCCAGTATGACGGGGCGCAGACGCCGGTGCTGGACAATCTTAGCCTCAAGCTCAATGCCGGCAAGAGCATCGCGATCGTCGGTCCGAGCGGCTCCGGCAAGAGCACGCTGATCAACCTGATCCTGCGGCTCTACGTGCCGGACGAGGGCCGCGTCGCCATCGACGGCGTCGATATCCGCCGGGTGACGCGCGAGTCGCTGCGGGCCAGCATGGCGGTCGTGTTCCAGGAGAACATGCTGTTCAACATGTCGATCCGCGAGAACATCCGGCTCGGCAAGGAAGGGGCCACCGACGCGGAGGTCGAGGACGCCGCGAAGAAGGCCGAGATCCATCGCTACATCATGAGCCTGCCGCAGCGCTACGACACGCCGGTCGGCGAGCGCGGCGACACGCTGTCGGGCGGCCAGCGCCAGCGCATCGCGATCGCGCGCGCGATCATCCGCAATCCGTCCGTGCTGCTGCTCGACGAGGCGACCTCGGCGCTAGACCAGACCACGGAGGCCGCGATCAACCGCACGCTGCTCAAGGTCGCCGAGGGCCGCACCATGATCTGGTCGACGCACCGCCTGACCTCGGTGGTCGAGATGGACGAGATCATCGTGATCTCGGGTGGCCGGGCGATCGAGCGCGGCTCGCACGAGGAACTGCTGGCCAAGAATGGCGTCTACCGCAAGCTGTGGGACGACCAGGGACATGTGCATCATGACGCGGACGACGAAGACGACGACACGGACGATGATGATGAAGACGATGAGGACGATGAGGATGAGGGCGAAGACGAGGAGGCGTGACGCCGGCACCTCGTCGCCGATGACGTCCGGCCGCTAAAGCGCGATGAGATTAGATTGAATCATCATCGCGCTTTAGCTTGTTGTCTGAGCATGATCTTTTCGGAAAACCGCTTCGCACTTTTCCGGATCATGCTTTAGGCCCGGTCCGCCGCCTGTGGACGTTGCCGGAACTGATTGCCCGTCCGTGTCGCCGCGACCGCCTGCGGGCGTTGCAGCCGGCGCAGCGAGCCCCGGCCGAGATAGCTGAGGAAGCGCGCCCAGCGCTGGGCCTGCCAGTAGGGTCCGCTCCCGATCGACACCTCGCGGAAGTTGAAGGCCTTGGCGTTCGACCAGGCGTCGCATTCCGTCTTGACCGGATCGTCGTAGAACGCGGTGATCTTCTCCTCGCCCATGCCGTCGGTCGCAAGCCAGGCCGGGATGTGGACGTTGCAGAGCTGGGACACGTCGGTGAACACCTTGTCGGTCCCGGTCCCGCTGACGGGGCAGGTGCTGGCGAAGGCATCACCGACCAGCACGACGCCGGCCTGCCGATAGCCGGTGCTGACATAGATGTCGGCGGGCCGGATCTTGATGTCGCCGGCGACGCTGAATTCGCCGGTGAGCCGGCGCAGCCGCGGCAGCGCGGCGTTCAGCGTCTCGACCGGGTTGCGCCGCATCGCGCGCAGCCACGGATCGTCGGCCTGGCGGTAGGTGAACAGGTTGGCGCGCATCCGGTTTCCGATCGGAAACAGCGTGATGTAGGGGATACGGTCGCTCGGCCGCTCCGAGAAATAGGTCATGGCCGCGAACGGGAAGGCGGGACGGCCGACGGGGACGAAATCGAAGCCCAGCGAGATCGAGTGGCAGAAGCTGGTGACCAGCCGCTCGATGCCGAGCATCCGGCGCAGCCCGACATTCAGCCCGTTGGCGAGCACCACGAGGCGCGCCGAGATCTCTTCGCCGCCCGAGAGGACGAGCCGCTGCCGCTCGGAGCTGGTCGCGATATTGACGACCTTGTCGCAGATGAATTCCGCCGGCCGCGCGATCTCGTCCCGAACCGCGGTGATCAGCGCGTCATACATGATGCCGTATTGCCGGCTCGGCTGCCGGTCGAGCAGATGGCCGAATCGCGCGATCCAGTTCTCGCCGTCCAGCGTCGCCGAGCGGAGCACGGATTCGGCAAGGCCGGTTCTGGCGAATCGCTCGAGCTGGAGGTCGCCGCCGATCTTCTCGACGCGGAAATCGAACGGATAAACCTGATGGGGGTCGATCAAGACGGTCGGAACCCCGGCACGGCCGAGCATGGCGGCTGCGGTCGAGCCCGCAAGACCTCCGCCGATGATCGCGATGTCGGTGTATCGCATGAGAGATTCCGTGGCCGTAGATCGCGATTTTTGCGCTGCTAATGGCAAATAAAGGCTTAGTTTCGAAATTCGCCTTCAGGCCTAAGTTGTGGAGAATTGTTTCTATTCATATTTTACCCGGATATAATATGGCCGCGACGATGTGCGGGAGATTCGGATTGGAGCGAGGGAAGGCGTGAACGTTGTCACAATTCATCGCCCGAAGAGCATCGGCGAAATGCAAAATCCGCAAGTGCCAGAGGCGTTTCTTCGCTTATCGTTTTGCTTGACTTCATCATCTCTCGATTATACAAGGCGCCCACTTAACGACAGGCGGTGAGCTACGCCAGCGTCGGAACGGAACACCCGAAGGCCCTTTTTCAGGCGCCGGACGGGCACCAACCTCGACGAATGCCGCTCAAACGCTGTCGATGATAGCTAGGCAATGCCAGGACGATTTTGGTTCTCTTGAGCTCGTCCTCTTGAGAGTGAATTCGGATGCATGACCTCGGTGGCGGGCCGGACAGCGAACGCTGAACGGCTCGGAATCGCGGTCCTCTGTGGCGTCGAAGCGCTTTCCGCTCAGCGATGAGTGGTTGGCGCGATTTCGCTTTGCGCGGGTATTTGATTCGCGTCGAGCGGGCCGTGCGGGGCGGCTAGTCCCGAGAAGAAATTTGCGGAGCCATTCAAGGTTCTCGCGTGAACTAAAGGGTGAAGGCTGCATGCCGACGATCAACCAGCTGATCGCAAATCCGCGTGAAGTGCAGAAGTCGCGTAAGAAGGTGCCGGCGCTGCAGCAGTCGCCGCAGAAGCGCGGCGTGTGCACGCGCGTCTACACCACGACCCCGAAGAAGCCGAACTCGGCGCTTCGTAAGGTCGCCAAGGTGCGCCTGACCAACGGCTTCGAGGTGATCGGCTACATCCCGGGTGAGGGCCATAACCTGCAGGAGCACTCGGTGGTCATGATCCGCGGCGGTCGCGTCAAGGACTTGCCCGGCGTGCGCTACCACATCCTCCGCGGCGTGCTGGATACCCAGGGCGTCAAGAACCGTAAGCAGCGTCGTTCGAAGTACGGCGCGAAGCGTCCGAAGTAAGCAGGAAACGATCAGATGTCGCGTCGCCATTCTGCCGAGAAGCGTGAAGTTCTTCCGGATCCCAAGTTCGGGAACATCATCATTACGAAGTTCATGAACTCGGTGATGTACGCCGGGAAGAAGTCGGTCGCCGAAAACATCGTTTACGGTGCGCTCGGCATGATCGAGGCCAAGACCAAGCAGCCCCCGCTCGGCGTGTTCGAGCAGGCGCTCGAGAACGTGATGCCGACCATCGAGGTTCGCTCCCGCCGCGTCGGCGGCGCGACCTACCAGGTGCCGGTGGAAGTCCGCTCGGTGCGCCGTCAGGCGCTGGGCATCCGCTGGCTGATCTCGGCCGCTCGTGAGCGCAACGAGAAGACCATGACGGAGCGTCTGTCGGCGGAGCTGCTCGACGCCTCGAACAACCGCGGCAACGCGGTCAAGAAGCGTGAAGACGTACACCGGATGGCGGAAGCCAACCGCGCCTTCTCGCACTATCGCTGGTAAGGCGATCAACGGAATCTAAGGAACAGTCTCATGCCCCGCCAACATGCCATCGAGGACTACCGCAACTTCGGTATCATGGCGCATATCGACGCCGGCAAGACCACGACCACCGAACGCATCCTGTATTACACCGGCAAGAGCCACAAGATCGGCGAAGTGCACGAGGGTGCCGCGACGATGGACTGGATGGAGCAGGAGCAGGAGCGTGGCATCACGATCACCTCGGCTGCGACCACCGCGTTCTGGAACGGCAAGCGCCTGAACATCATCGACACCCCCGGCCACGTCGACTTCACCATCGAAGTCGAGCGTTCGCTGCGCGTGCTCGACGGCGCCGTTTGCGTGCTCGACTCCAACCAGGGCGTCGAGCCGCAGACCGAGACCGTCTGGCGCCAGGGCGACAAGTACAAGGTTCCGCGCATCGTCTTCGCCAACAAGATGGACAAGACCGGTGCCGACTTCTTCAAGTGTCTGGCCGACATCGTCGACCGCCTCGGCGCCAAGCCGATCGCGATCCAGCTTCCGATCGGCGCCGAGAACAACTTCAAGGGCCTCGTCGACCTCGTGAAGATGAAGGGCGTCATCTGGAACGATGAATCGCTCGGCGCCAAGTTCGACTATGTCGACATCCCGGAAGATCTGGTCGAGCAGGCCAAGGAATATCGCGAGAAGATGGTGGAAGCCGCCGTCGAGCTCGACGACGACGCTCTCGCTGCGTTCCTCGACGGCAAGGAGCCGGACGAGGCGACCCTGAAGCGCCTGATCCGCAAGGCGGTGCTGACCGGCGCCTTCTATCCGGTGCTGTGCGGCTCGGCGTTCAAGAACAAGGGCGTGCAGCCGCTGCTCGACGCCGTCGTCGACTACCTCCCGTCGCCGATCGACGTGCCCGCGATCAAGGGCACCGATGAGGACGGCAACGAGGTCGTGCGCAAGGCGGACGACAAGGAGCCGCTGGCTCTGCTCGCGTTCAAGATCATGGACGACCCTTTCGTCGGCACCATCACCTTCTGCCGCATCTATTCCGGCGTGCTGCAGTCGGGCACCGGTGTCGTCAACTCGACCCGCGAGAAGAAAGAGCGTATCGGCCGCATGCTGCTGATGCATGCGAACAACCGCGAAGACATCAAGGAAGCCTATGCCGGCGACATCGTCGCGCTGGCTGGCCTGAAGGAAGCGCGCACCGGCGACACGCTGTGCGATCCCAACAAGCCGGTCATCCTCGAGAAGATGGAATTCCCGGAGCCGGTGATCGAGATCGCGATCGAGCCGAAGTCGAAGGCAGACCAGGAAAAGCTGGGCGTGGCGCTGGCCAAGCTCGCCGCGGAGGATCCGTCCTTCCGCGTGTCGACCGACCACGAGTCCGGCCAGACCATCCTCAAGGGCATGGGCGAACTGCATCTCGACATCAAGGTCGACATCCTCAAGCGCACCTACAAGGTCGACGCCAACATCGGCGCGCCGCAGGTGGCGTTCCGTGAGCGTGTCACCAAGCGGGTCGAGCACAGCTACACCCACAAGAAGCAGACCGGCGGTACCGGCCAGTTCGCGGCCGTGACGATCATCGTCGAGCCGAACGAAGCCGGGAAGGGCTACGAGTTCGAATCGAAGATCGTCGGCGGCGCGGTGCCGAAGGAGTACATCCCAGGCGTCGAAAAGGGCCTCGAGAGCGTGCTGTCCTCCGGCGTGGTCGCGGGCTTCCCGATCGTCGACGTCAAGGTGCAGCTGATCGACGGCAAGTATCACGACGTCGACTCGTCGGCGCTGGCCTTCGAAATCGCCACGCGCGCCTGCTTCCGCGAGGCGCTGCAGATGGGCAAGTCCGTTCTGCTCGAGCCGATCATGAAGGTCGAGGTGGTGACCCCGGAAGACTACACCGGTTCGGTCATCGGCGACCTGAATTCCCGGCGCGGCCAGATCCAGGGCCAAGACATGCGCGGCAACGCCAACGTCATCAACGCGATGGTGCCGCTCATGAACATGTTCGGTTACGTGAACAACCTGCGCTCGATGAGCCAGGGTCGCGCGACCTTCACCATGCAGTTCGATCACTACGCCGAAGCTCCGGCGAACGTGTCGGCTGAAGTCCAGAAGAAGTTTGCCTGATTGTCGTTGACGGCAGTCAACGATTGAACGGAGAGTCAAATGGCCAAAGCTAAATTCGAACGTAACAAGCCCCACTGCAACATCGGCACCATCGGTCACGTCGACCATGGCAAGACCTCGCTGACCGCAGCGATCACCAAGGTGCTCGCAGAAACCGGCGGCGCGACGTTCACCGCCTACGACCAGATCGACAAGGCGCCGGAAGAGAAGGCGCGCGGCATCACGATCTCGACCGCTCACGTCGAGTACGAGACGCAGAACCGCCACTACGCTCACGTCGACTGCCCCGGCCACGCCGACTACGTGAAGAACATGATCACCGGCGCCGCCCAGATGGACGGCGCGATCCTGGTCGTGTCGGCTGCCGACGGCCCGATGCCGCAGACCCGCGAGCACATCCTGCTCGCCCGCCAGGTCGGCGTTCCCGCGCTCGTCGTGTTCCTCAACAAGTGCGACATGGTCGACGATCCGGAGCTGCTCGAGCTCGTCGAGATGGAAGTTCGCGAACTGCTCTCGAAGTACGAATTCCCGGGCGATGACATTCCGATCATCAAGGGCTCGGCGCTCGCCGCCCTCGAAGACAAGGACAAGAAGCTCGGCCACGACGCCATCCTCGAGCTGATGCGCAATGTCGACGAGTACATCCCGCAGCCGGAGCGTCCGATCGACCAGCCGTTCCTGATGCCGGTCGAAGACGTGTTCTCGATCTCGGGCCGCGGCACCGTCGTCACCGGCCGTGTCGAGCGCGGCGTGATCAAGGTCGGCGAGGAAATCGAAATCGTCGGTATCCGCGACACCCAGAAGACCATCGTCACCGGCGTCGAAATGTTCCGCAAGCTGCTCGATCAGGGCCAGGCCGGCGACAACATCGGTGCGCTGCTCCGCGGCACCAAGCGCGAGGAAGTCGAGCGTGGCCAGGTGCTGTGCAAGCCCGGTTCGGTCAAGCCGCACACCAAGTTCAAGGCTGAGGCCTACATCCTCACCAAGGAAGAGGGCGGTCGTCACACCCCGTTCTTCACCAACTACCGTCCGCAGTTCTACTTCCGCACCACCGACGTGACCGGTGTCGTGCACCTGCCGGAAGGCACCGAGATGGTGATGCCGGGCGACAACATCGCGATGGAAGTGCACCTGATCGTGCCGATCGCGATGGAAGAGAAGCTGCGCTTCGCGATCCGCGAAGGCGGCCGCACCGTCGGCGCCGGCGTCGTCGCCGCGATCATCGAGTAAGTATGCGATAGGGAATGGCGAGTAGCGGGTGGGTCACCATTCGCTATTCGCTACTCGCCACTCACTAAAGAAAGAATACGGCAATGAACGGCCAAAATATTCGCATCCGTCTCAAGGCGTTCGACCATCGAATCCTCGATACGTCGACCCGCGAGATCGTGAACACGGCGAAGCGCACCGGTGCGCAGGTTCGCGGACCGATTCCGCTGCCGACCCGCATCGAGAAGTTCACCGTCAACCGTTCGCCGCACGTTGACAAGAAGAGCCGCGAGCAATTCGAGATGCGCACTCACAAGCGCCTCCTCGACATTGTCGACCCGACCCCGCAGACCGTCGATGCGCTGATGAAGCTCGACCTGGCCGCCGGTGTCGACGTCGAGATCAAGCTCTAAGGTTTTGGATTTTTACGTCCGCCGCTTGCGGACAGAAAGACAGGAAGCACGCCGATGCGCTCCGGAGTGATCGCACAGAAGGTCGGGATGACGCGGGTCTTTACGGAGACCGGCGAACATATCCCTGTGACCGTGCTGAAGTTGGGCAACTGCCAGGTGCTGGGCCACCGCACGACCGAGAAGAACGGCTATGTCGCGCTTCAGCTCGGCTCGGGCGCCCGCAAGACCGTGTACATGCCCAAGGCCGAACGCGGCCAGTTCGCGGTCGCCAAGGTCGAGCCGAAGCGCAAGGTCGCCGAGTTCCGCGTGTCCGAGGATGCGCTGATCCCGGTCGGCGCGGAAATCCAGGCGGACCATTTCGTGGTCGGCCAGTTCGTCGACGTGACCGGCACCTCGATCGGTAAGGGTTTCGCCGGCGGCATGAAGCGCTGGAATTTCGGCGGTCTGCGCGCCACCCACGGTGTGTCGATCTCGCACCGTTCGATCGGTTCGACCGGCGGTCGTCAGGATCCCGGCAAGACGTTCAAGAACAAGAAGATGCCCGGTCATATGGGTGTCGACCGCATCACCACGCTCAATCTGCGCGTGGTGCAGACCGACGTTGAGCGCGGCCTGATCCTCGTCGAAGGCGCCGTTCCCGGCTCCAAGGGCGGCTGGATCTCGGTGCGCGACGCGGTCAAGAAGCCGCTGCCGAAGGAAGCCCCGAAGCCCGGCAAGTTCAAGGTTGCCGGCGGTGAGGCTCTCGAGGCTTCGGCCGAGAAGGAGGGTGTGTGAGATGGAACTGAAAGTCACCACCCTTGAAGGCAAGGAAGCTGGCTCGGTCCAGCTCTCGGACGAGATCTTCGGTCTCGAGCCGCGCAAGGACATCATCCAGCGCTGCGTGCAGTGGCAGCTGAACAAGCGTCAGGCCGGCACCCACAAGGCCCAGGGCCGCGCCGATGTCTGGCGCACCGGCAAGAAGATGTACAAGCAGAAGGGCACCGGCGGCGCCCGTCACGGCTCGGCCCGCGTGCCGCAGTTCCGCGGCGGTGGCCGTGCGTTCGGTCCGGTGGTTCGCTCCCATGCGACCGACCTGCCGAAGAAGGTGCGTGCGCTCGCGCTGAAGCATGCGCTGTCGGCCAAGGCCAAGGACGGCGGGCTGATCGTGATCGACAATGCGCAGCTCGAGGCCGCCAAGACCAAGGCGCTGCTCGGTCACTTCTCGGGCCTTGGCCTGACCAATGCGCTGATCATCGACGGCGCCGAGCTGAACAACGGTTTCGCGACTGCGGCCCGCAACATCCCGAACATCGACGTGCTGCCGATCCAGGGCATCAACGTCTACGACATTCTCCGCCGCCACAAGCTGGTGCTGACCAAGGCTGCGGTTGATGCGCTGGAGGCGCGCTTCAAATGAAGAACATCGATCCGCGCCACTACGACGTCATCATCTCGCCGGTCGTGACGGAAAAGGCGACGCTCGCCTCCGAGCACAACAAGGTGCTGTTCAAGGTCGCCGGCAAGGCGACCAAGCCGCAGATCAAGGAAGCGGTCGAGAAGCTGTTCGACGTCAAGGTGAAGAGCGTCAACACGCTCGTCCGCAAGGGCAAGACCAAGGTGTTCCGCGGCAATCTCGGCTCGCAGTCGGACACCAAGCGCGCGATCGTGACCCTGGAAGAGGGCCACCGCATCGACGTGACTACCGGACTATAAGGCGCAACGACGATGGCATTGAAAACCTACAATCCCACGACGCCGGGCCAGCGCCAGCTGGTCATGGTCGATCGTTCGGCGCTCTACAAGGGCAAGCCGGTGAAGACCCTGACCGAGGGCAAGCTCGGCAATGGCGGTCGCAACAACACCGGCCGCATCACCGTGCGTTTCCGCGGCGGCGGCCACAAGAAGGCCTACCGCACCGTCGACTTCCGCCGCGACAAGGTGGACATGCCGGCGGTCGTGGAGCGGCTCGAGTACGATCCGAACCGCACCGCGTTCATCGCGCTGATCAAGTACCAGGACGGCGAGCTCGCCTATATCCTGGCGCCGCAGCGTCTGGCGGCGGGCGACACCGTCGTCGCCGGCAACTACGTCGACGTGAAGCCGGGCAACGTCATGCCGCTCGGCAACATGCCGGTCGGCACGATCGTGCACAACATCGAGCTGAAGATCGGCAAGGGCGGCCAGCTGGCGCGCTCCGCCGGCACCTACGCCCAGATCGTCGGCCGCGACCAGGACTACGTGATCGTCCGTCTGAACTCGGGCGAGCAGCGTCTGGTGCACGGCCGTTGCCGAGGCACGATCGGCGCCGTCTCCAACCCGGATCACATGAACATCTCGATCGGCAAGGCCGGTCGTACCCGCTGGCTCGGCTGGCGTCCGCACAACCGCGGCGTCGTCATGAACCCGATCGACCATCCGCACGGCGGTGGTGAAGGTCGTACCTCCGGCGGTCGCCACCCGGTTACTCCGTGGGGCAAGCCGACCAAGGGCAAGAAGACCCGCACCAACAAGTCGACCAACAAATTCATTCTCCTCAGCCGCCACAAGCGGAAGAAGTAAGGAACGCCGGACATGGTTCGTTCAGTCTGGAAAGGCCCGTTCGTCGAGGGTTCTCTGCTCAAGAAGGCAGATGCCGCCCGCGCGTCCGGCCGTCACGACGTCATCAAGATCTGGAGCCGCCGCTCCACCATCCTGCCGCAGTTCGTCGGCCTGACCTTCGGCGTCTACAACGGCCAGAAGCATGTGCCGGTGGCGATCAACGAGGAAATGGTGGGCCACAAGTTCGGCGAGTTCTCGCCGACCCGGACCTTCCACGGCCATTCGGGCGACAAGAAAGCCAAGAAGGCTTGAGGATTAGACCATGAGCAAACCAAAGCGCGAACGTAGCCTCGCGGACAATGAGGCCAAGGCCGTCGCCCGCATGCTGCGCGTCAGCCCGCAGAAGCTCAACCTGGTGGCGCAGCTGATCCGCGGCCGCAAGGCGTCCGCTGCGCTCGCCGACCTGCAGTTCTCGCGCAAGCGGATCGCGGTCGACGTCAAGAAGTGCCTGGAATCGGCGATCGCCAACGCCGAGAACAACCATGACCTCGAAGTCGACGATCTCGTCGTTGCCGAGGCGCATGTCGGCAACGGCATCGTGATGAAGCGTTTTGCTCCGCGCGGCCGTGGCCGTTCGGGCCGTGTGTTCAAACCGTTCTCGCACCTGACCATCGTGGTTCGTCAGGTCGAGGCCGAGGCAAGCGCCTAAGAAGGGCGCAGGAGAAGACGATGGGTCAAAAGATCAATCCAATCGGGCTGCGTCTCGGCATCAACCGGACCTGGGACTCCCGTTGGTTCGCCGGCAAGCAGGAATACGGCAAGCTCCTGCACGAGGACGTCAAGATCCGCGAGATCCTGCACAAGGAGCTCAAGCAGGCGGCTGTCGCCCGCATCGTGATCGAGCGTCCGCACAAGAAGTGCCGCGTGACGATCCACTCGGCCCGTCCGGGTGTCGTGATCGGCAAGAAGGGCGCCGACATCGACAAGCTGCGCAAGAAGGTCGCCGACATCACCTCGTCGGACGTCGTGATCAACATCGTCGAAATCCGCAAGCCGGAGCTCGACGCGACCCTGGTCGCTGAATCGATCGCCCAGCAGCTCGAGCGCCGCGTCGCGTTCCGCCGCGCCATGAAGCGCGCCGTGCAGTCGGCGATGCGTCTCGGCGCCGAGGGCATCCGCATCAACTGCTCGGGCCGTCTCGGCGGCGCCGAAATCGCGCGCATGGAGTGGTATCGCGAAGGTCGCGTGCCGCTGCACACGCTGCGCGCCGACGTCGACTACGGCGTCGCCACCGCGTTCACGACCTTCGGCACCTGCGGCGTCAAGGTCTGGATCTTCAAGGGCGAGATCCTCGAGCACGATCCGATGGCCCAGGACAAGAAGATGGCGGAAGGCGACAACACGCCGCGTTCGCGCCGCGACGCCGCTTGAGGCAAAGCAGGAATTTGAGGGCTTAAAGCCATGATGCAACCTAAGAAAACGAAGTTCCGGAAGGCGCATAAGGGCCGTATCCACGGCGTTGCGACCTCTGGCGCGACGTTGGCGTTCGGCCAGTTCGGCCTGAAGGCGATGGAGCCTGAGCGCGTCACCGCCCGTCAGATCGAAGCCGCCCGCCGCGCGCTGACCCGTCACATGAAGCGCGCCGGCCGCGTCTGGATCCGCGTGTTCCCGGACGTGCCGGTGTCGAAGAAGCCCGCCGAAGTCCGCATGGGCTCCGGCAAGGGTGCCCCGGAATTGTGGGTGGTCCGGATCAAGCCAGGCCGCGTGATGTTCGAAATCGACGGCGTGCCGGTGCAGACCGCCAAGGAGGCGCTGTCGCTTGCCGCCGCCAAGCTGCCGATCAAGACGCGCTTCGTTGCGCGCATTGCGGAGTAATCGCCATGGCCGAGATGAAAGTTGAAGACATTCGCGCGATGAGCGACGACCAGCGGGAAGACGCGGTCCTGAACCTGAAGAAGGAACGCTTCAACCTGCGTTTCCAGCGCGCCACCGGGCAGCTGGAGAACACCTCGCGGATGCGGGAAGCCCGCCGCGACATCGCTCGTATCAAGACCATCGCCGCGCAGCTGCGCGCGAAGAAGAAGTAAGGGGCAAGCCTATGCCGAAACGTACTCTGCAGGGCGTGGTCGTCAGCGACAAGCAAGCCAAGACCATCGTGGTGCGCGTCGATCGACGCTTCACCCACCCGATCTACAAGAAGACGATCCGCCGTTCCAAGAACTACCACGCGCACGACGAGAACAACCAGTTCAAGCCGGGCGACATGGTCTGGATCGAGGAATCGAAGCCGATCTCGAAGCTGAAGCGCTGGACCGTGGTCCGGGGCGAACACAAGAAAACGGCCTGATTACCTCGGCCTGGCCGAAGTACTTCAGGGAAATTTTGAGCGCGCTAAAGCGCAGAAAGAGGACGAGGTGCATCAATGATTCAGATGCAGACCAACCTCGACGTGGCCGATAATTCTGGCGCACGCCGTGTCATGTGCATCAAGGTTCTTGGAGGTTCCAAGCGCCGCTATGCCACCGTGGGCGACGTTATCGTTGTGTCGATCAAGGAAGCCATTCCGCGTGGCAAGGTGAAGAAGGGCGACGTGATGAAGGCCGTCGTGGTCCGGGTCCGCAAGGACATCCGCCGCGCCGACGGTTCGGTCATCCGCTTCGATCGCAACGCCGCCGTGCTGATCAACAATCAGTCCGAGCCGGTCGGCACCCGTATCTTCGGGCCGGTGCCGCGCGAGCTGCGCGCCAAGAACCACATGAAGATCATTTCGCTCGCGCCGGAGGTGCTGTGATGGCTGCCAAGATCCGCAAGGGCGACAAGGTGATCGTGCTCACCGGCCGCGACAAGGGTCGCACCGGCGAGGTGTTCGAGGTGCGTCCGGACGAGAACAAGGCTCTCGTTCGCGGCATCAACATGGTGAAGCGTCACCAGAAGCAGACCCAGGCCCAGGAAGGCGGCATCATCTCCAAGGAGATGCCGATCGACCTGTCCAACGTCGCGTATGTCGGCAAGGACGGAAAGCCGACCCGCATCGGGTTCAAGATTCAGGCCGATGGCAAGAAGGTTCGTGTTGCCAAGAGCTCGGGAGCAGAGATCGATGGCTGATACAGCTTACACGCCGCGTCTGCGCGCGGAGTACGACAAGAAGATCCGCGGCATGATGACCGAGAAGTTCGGTTATGCCAACGTGATGCAGGTGCCGCGCCTCGACAAGGTCGTGCTCAACATGGGCGTGGGCGATTCCGTCAACGACCGCAAGAAGGCCGAGACCGCCGCTGCCGAGCTGAGCCAGATCGCCGGCCAGAAGGCGATCGTGACCTATTCGCGGATCGCGATCGCGACCTTCAAGCTGCGTGAGAACCAGCCGATCGGCTGCAAGGTCACGCTGCGCAAGGCCCATATGTACGAGTTCATCGACCGCCTGGTGAACGTGGCGCTGCCTCGCGTCCGCGACTTCCGCGGCCTGAACCCGAAGAGCTTCGACGGCCGCGGCAACTATTCGCTCGGCATCAAGGAGCACATCATTTTCCCCGAGATCGACTTCGACAAGGTCTCGGAAGCGCGTGGCATGGACATCACGGTCTGCACCACCGCCAAGACCGACGACGAGGCGCGTGCCTTGTTGACCGCTTTCAATTTCCCGTTCCGGCAGTGAGTAGCTGAGCCAAAGCCACTCAAACGCGGATACCCAGGAGCCAAGCATGGCAAAGAAGAGTTCAGTCGAGAAGAACAACCGGCGCAAGCGGATGGCGAAGAACGCCGGCCCGCGCCGCGAGAAGCTGAAGGCGATCATCGCCGACAAGACCAAGCCGATGGAAGAGCGTTTCGCGGCGACGCTGAAGCTCGCCGAGATGCCGCGCAACTCGTCGCCGACGCGCATCCGCAACCGTTGCGAGCTGACCGGGCGTCCGCGCTCGAACTATCGCAAGAACAAGCTCTCGCGCATCGCGCTGCGTGAACTCGGCTCCAAGGGCCTGGTTCCCGGCCTCGTGAAGTCGAGCTGGTAAGGGGAGGGTCGGAACAATGTCTACGCACGATCCGATCAGCGATCTCATCACCCGCATCCGCAACGCGCAGATGCGTTCGAAGTCCAAGGTCTCGAGCCCCGGCTCGAAGATGCGCGCCAACGTGCTCGAGGTGCTGAAGTCCGAGGGTTACATCCGCGGTTACGCCAGCGTCGAGCATGCCTCGGGCCGCAGCGAGCTTGAGATCGAGCTGAAGTATTTCGACGGCGAGCCCGTCATCCGCGAGATCGAGCGGGTGTCGAAGCCGGGCCGCCGCGTTTACGCCTCGGTGAAGAACCTGCCGCGCGTGAACAACGGTCTCGGCATTTCGGTGTTGTCGACGCCGAAGGGAATCATGGCTGACCACGAGGCGCGCGACGCCAATGTGGGCGGCGAAGTTCTCTTCACGGTGTTCTGAGGAAGGATTTAGCATGTCACGTATCGGCAAGCGGCCGGTGACGATCCCGTCGGGTGTGACGGCGACTGTCGAGGGCCAGACGGTGAAGGTGAAGGGGCCGAAGGGCGCGCTTCAGTTCGTCGTGCATGACGACGTCGAGGTGAAGTTCGAGAACGGCCAGGTCAAGGTCGCTCCGCGCGTCAAGACCAACCGCGCGCAGGCGATGTACGGCACCGCGCGCGCGCAGGTCGCCAACCTCGTCGAGGGCGTCACCAAGGGCTTCGAGAAGAAGCTCGAGATCACCGGCGTTGGTTACCGCGCCGCGATGCAGGGCAAGAACCTGCAGCTCGCGCTCGGCTACAGCCACGACGTGGTCTACGCGATCCCGGAAGGCATCACCATTGCGGTGCCGAAGCCGACCGAGATCACGATCACCGGCAACGATCCGCAGCGCGTCGGCCAGGTCGCCGCGGAGATCCGCGCCTACCGTCCGCCGGAGCCCTACAAGGGCAAGGGCGTGAAGTACGCCAACGAATTCATCTTCCGCAAGGAAGGCAAGAAGAAGTAACGGAGCCGGTCATGTCACTCAAGGTTACGAATGCCCGGCGCAAGCAGCGCGTGCGCCTTGCGCTTCGCCGCTCGGCAGGCGGCCGTCCGCGGCTGTCGGTGTTCCGCTCGTCCAAGCACATCTACGCCCAGGTCATCGACGACCAGAAGGGCGAGACGCTCGCCTCCGCCTCGTCGCTGGAGAAGACCATGCGCGACGCCGGCAAGACCGGCGCCGACATCGATGCTGCGAAGGCCGTCGGCAAGCTGCTGGCGGAACGCGCGGCGCAGAAGGGTGTCAAGGAAGTCGTGTTCGATCGCGGCGCCTACATCTATCACGGGCGCGTCAAGGCGCTCGCGGATGCGGCGCGTGAAGGCGGATTGAGCTTCTAAACGAATCGAACGATTACAAGGAAAGAGGCTTCGGGCCTCCTAGAGATTGGAAAACACCATGGCAGGTGAACGCGAACGCGGCGGACGCGAACGGAGCAGGGAGCGCGAGGAGCGCGACAGCGAGTTCGTCGACAAGCTCGTCCACATCAATCGCGTGGCGAAGGTCGTCAAGGGCGGCAAGCGCTTCGGCTTTGCGGCGCTGGTCGTGATCGGCGATCAGAAGGGCCGGGTCGGGTTCGGCCACGGCAAGGCGCGCGAAGTGCCCGAGGCGATCCGCAAGGCGACCGAGTCGGCGAAGCGCAACCTGACCCGCGTCGCGCTGCGCGAAGGCCGCACGCTGCATCACGACGTCGCCGGTCGTCACGGCGCCGGCCGCGTCTATCTGCGTACCGCTCCGGCGGGTACCGGCATCATCGCCGGCGGCCCGATGCGCGCGGTGTTCGAGACGCTCGGCATCCAGGACGTGGTGGCGAAGTCGATCGGCTCGTCGAATCCCTACAACATGGTTCGCGCGACCTTCGACGCGCTGAAGCATCAGGATTCGCCGCGCTCGGTGGCCGCCCGCCGCAACATCAAGGTCTCCACCCTGCAGTCGCGCCGCGTCGGCGGCGATGCCGAAGTGGTGGCGGAATAACCCGCGCGACCAGCGCTTTCTGGAGTTCAAGACGATGGCCAAGGCCAGCAAGACGATCAAGGTCGAGCAGACCGGCAGCGCAATCCGCCGCCATCACTCGCAGCGTTCGACGCTGATCGGCCTCAAGCTCAACAAGATCGGCCGGGTTGCCGAGCTGCAGGACACCCCTGAAGTTCGCGGCATGATCAGCAAGGTTCAGCATCTCGTCCGCGTCGTCGGCGAGTAAGCAGAGATAAGGAGAAGGGCGATGAAGCTCAGCGATATCGCCGACAACGCCGGCTCGCGCAAGAAGCGCATGCGTGTCGGCCGTGGCATCGGTTCCGGCAAGGGCAAGACCTCGGGTCGCGGCGGCAAGGGCCAGACCGCGCGTTCGGGTGTCCGCATCAAGGGTTTCGAAGGCGGCCAGATGCCGATGCATCGCCGTCTGCCGAAGCGCGGCTTCAACAACATCTTCCGGCTCGACTTCGCCGAGATCAATCTCGACCGTCTGCAGGAAGCGATCGACAACAAGCTGGTCAACGCCAGCGAGACCGTGACCGTCGAGACGCTGGTCAAGGCCGGCGTGCTGCGCCGCGCCAAGGACGGCCTGCGGCTGCTCGGCCGCGGCGAGATCAAGACCAAGCTGACCATCGAAGCGCACGGCGCTTCCAAGTCGGCCATTGCCGCGGTGGAGAAGGCCGGCGGCTCGGTCAAGATCTTTGCCCCCGCCAAGGAAGAAGGCGAGGCGGCGTAACATCTGCGTCATTGCCCGCGCGCGGCGCGGGCAATCCGCAGATCGAATGATGGACTTATCGAGGCCGAGCACCAGATAATGTCCGGTGTCTGCCGATCGCCCCGATAGAACGAGTTCTTGGGGCGTCGGCGAAGCGGGCTCCGGGAGAAAGCCGAACATGGTCTCAGCAGCCGAACAACTTGCCGCCAACCTCAATTTCGGACAGCTGGCGAAAGCCGACGAGCTGAAGAAGCGCATCTGGTTCACCCTGGGTGCGCTGCTTGTTTATCGGCTGGGCACCTACATCCCGCTGCCGGGCATCGATCCCAACATCTGGGAGCAGGTGTTCCGCAGCCAGTCCGGCGGCATCCTCGGCATGTTCAACATGTTCGCCGGCGGCGGCATCCACCGCATGGCGATCTTCGCGCTGAACATCATGCCGTACATCTCGGCATCGATCATCGTCCAGCTGCTGACCACCGTGTCGCCGCAGCTCGAGGCGCTGAAGAAGGAAGGCGAGGCGGGCCGCAAGACGCTAAACCAGTACACCCGCTATTTGACGGTGATCCTGGCGCTGTTCCAGTCCTACGGCATCGCGATCGGCCTCGAAGGCGCCGGTAATGTCGTCAGCGACCCCGGCATGTTCTTCCGGATCTCGACCGCGATCACGCTGACCGGCGGCACCATGTTCCTGATGTGGCTCGGCGAGCAGATCACCTCGCGCGGCATCGGCAACGGTATCTCGCTGATCATCCTGTCCGGCATCGTCGCCGAGCTGCCGTCGGCGCTCGCCAACATGCTGGAACTCGGCCGCCAGGGCGCGATGTCGACCGGCCTGATCCTGATCGTCATCGTGATGGCGGTCGCCGTGATCGCCTTCATCGTGTTCATGGAGCGCGCCCAGCGCCGGCTGCTGATCCAGTATCCGAAGCGCCAGGTCGGCAACAAGATGTTCGAGGGCCAGTCCTCGCATCTGCCGCTCAAGCTCAACACCTCCGGCGTGATTCCGCCGATCTTCGCCTCGTCGCTGCTGCTGCTGCCGACCACGGTCGCGAACTTCAACGCCGGCAAAGGGCCGGAGTGGTTCCAGTGGCTCACCACCCAGCTCAGCCACGGCCGTCCGCTGTTCCTGCTGATGTATCTCGCGCTGATCGTGTTCTTCGCCTTCTTCTACACGGCGATCGTGTTCAATCCGACCGAGACCGCGGACAATCTGAAGAAGCATGGCGGCTTCATCCCGGGCATCCGGCCCGGTGAGCGCACCGCGGAATATATCGACTACGTGCTGTCGCGCATCACGGTGCTCGGCGCGATCTATCTGGCGATCGTCTGCCTGATTCCTGAAATTCTGATTTCCTACGCCTCGGTCCCATTCTACTTTGGTGGCACCTCTCTTTTGATCGTCGTCAGTGTAACGATGGATACGGTGTCGCAAGTTCAGGGTTATCTGCTCGCCCATCAGTATGAGGGGCTGATCAGGAAGTCGAAGCTCAGGGGAGGCCGCCGCCGCTGATCGCGGCGCGGCGCCAAACTCAAAACACAGGTGTGCGGAATTCGCCCACCTAGCCGGGGGGCGAAGCAGATATGAGATTGATCCTTTTGGGACCGCCGGGCTCGGGCAAGGGAACCCAGGCGCAGCGGCTGGTGCACCGGCATGGCATCGTCCAGCTCTCGACCGGCGAGATGCTGCGTGCCGCGGTTGCCGCGGGCACCCCGGTCGGCCTGCAGGCCAAGGAGGTCATGGCCAATGGCGGCCTGGTTCCCGACGAGGTCGTGGTGGGAATCATCGCCGACCGAATCGAGGAGCCCGATGCCAAGAAGGGTTTCATCCTCGACGGCTTCCCGCGCACCGTGCCGCAGGCGGAGGCGCTCGACGAGCTGCTCCGCAAGAAGCACCTCAAGCTCGATGCCGTCATCGAATTGCGCGTCAATGAGAGCGCGCTGCTGGCCCGCGTCGAGAAGCGCGCCGAGGAAACCCGCGCGCGCGGTGAGGAAGTCCGCCTCGACGACACGCCGGAAGTGCTGACCAAGCGCCTGGCGCAGTACCGTTCGATGACGGAGCCGCTGATTCACTATTACTCGGAGCGGCGGAAGCTTTTGACCGTCGATGGCATGATGACCATCGAGCACGTCACCCGCGAGATCAACCGGATCCTGACCGCGCTCGGCGCGCTGGAACCGAAGGAGCACGAGGAGCCCAAGCGGGCTGCCAAGAGCGCCTCGAAGGCCTCCAAGACGGCCAAGAAGACCGCGAAGAGGGCGACCAAGAAAGCCGCCAAATCGGCCAAGAAGGCCGCCAGACCGGCCCGGAAGGCCACCAAGGCGGCCGCCAAGGCCACGGGGACGAAGAAAGCCGCCAAGAAGGCTGCAAAGAAGGCCGCCAGCGCCGCGAATGCCCGGAAGGGGGCAAAAGCCCCCAAAAAGGCAGCAAAAAAGCTCACGAAAAAGCGAGCTAAACGCTAGGAGCGGTTGACGAAACCGACATGAATCCTTTAATAAGCCCCGCATCCAAGTTGGATAGTTTTATGACGATGCCGGGCCCCGAAGGACATGAGGGGAAGGGCGTCGTGTTCGCGTTTGTGGACACAAGCCCGCAGAGAGCAAGAACTTGAGAAGCCCGTATCCGTGATGGAGCGGCGACAGGAGAGAAGTCCGTGGCCCGTATTGCCGGCGTGAACATTCCGACCAACAAGCGCGTGCTGATCGCGCTTCAGTACATCCATGGCATCGGCCAGAAGAACGCTGCCGATATCATGGAGAAGGTGAAGATCCCCGTGGACCGTCGCGTCAACCAGTTGACCGACCAGGAGGTCCTCCAGATCCGCGAAGTCATCGACCGCGACTATCTGGTCGAGGGCGACCTCCGTCGCGAGGTCGGCATCAACATCAAGCGGCTGATGGACCTCGGCTGCTATCGCGGCCTGCGTCATCGCCGCGGTCTGCCGGTGCGCGGCCAGCGCACCCATACCAACGCGCGCACGCGCAAGGGGCCGGCCAAGGCGATCGCCGGCAAGAAGAAGTAAGTTTTGCGAATTGCAGGTGGGGAGTAGCGAATCGAAATTCGCTACTCGCCATTTGCGTTTTGAGGTGTAGCCGCTGGCACTACGGCGGCGTTGAGATCACAGGAAAGGTTTGAAATGGGCAAGGAAGCCACCCGCGTACGCCGCCGCGAACGCAAGAACATCGCCTCCGGCATCGCGCACGTGAATTCGTCGTTCAACAACACGACCATTACCATCACCGACGCGCAGGGCAACACCATCGCCTGGTCGTCGGCCGGCACGATGGGCTTCAAGGGCTCGCGCAAGTCGACCCCCTATGCCGCGCAGGTCGCGGCGGAAGACGTCTCCAAGAAGGCGCAGGAACACGGCATGCGCACGCTGGAGGTTGAAGTGGCCGGCCCGGGTTCGGGCCGTGAGTCGGCGCTTCGTGCGCTGCAGGCCGCGGGCTTCACCGTCACCTCGATCCGCGACGTGACCACGATCCCGCACAATGGCTGCCGTCCGCGCAAGCGTCGGCGCGTTTGATCTGTAAGTCGCGGGCGGCGTCCAGCCGCTCCGCGATGGTTTTTGGAATTGACCGCGCGGACTGATCCGCGATCTCCAACGCCAGGTTTGGCCGATCGATTGGCCCGATGACCGGCAAAGGGTGAAAAAGTGACGATCCAGAAAAATTGGCAAGAACTCATTCGACCGAACAAGCTGCAGGTGACGCCGGGCTCGGACGCGAGCCGGTTCGCCACCGTGGTCGCCGAGCCGCTCGAGCGCGGCTTCGGCCAGACGCTCGGCAACGCGCTGCGCCGCATCCTGCTGTCCTCGCTGCAGGGCGCGGCGGTGCAGTCGGTGCACATCGACGGCGTGCTGCACGAATTCTCCTCGATCGCCGGTGTCCGTGAAGACGTCACCGACATCGTGCTCAACATAAAGGACATCTCGATCAAGATGCAGGGCGAAGGCCCGAAGCGCATGGTCGTGAAGAAGCAGGGCCCGGGCGCCGTCACTGCCGGCGACATCCAGACTGTCGGCGACGTCACCGTGCTCAACCCCGATTTGCAGCTCTGCACGCTGGACGACGGCGCCGAGATCCGCATGGAGTTCACGGTCACGACCGGCAAGGGCTACGTCGCCGCCGAGCGCAACCGTCCCGAGGACGCGCCGATCGGCCTGATCCCGGTCGACAGCCTGTTCTCGCCGGTCCGCAAGGTCTCCTACAAGGTCGAGAACACCCGTGAGGGCCAGATCCTCGACTACGACAAGCTGACCATGACGATCGAGACCAACGGCGCGATCACGCCGGAGGACGCGGTGGCCTATGCCGCGCGCATCCTGCAGGATCAGCTCAACGTGTTCGTCAACTTCGAAGAGCCGCGCAAGGAAGTCACGCAGGAGATCATCCCCGATCTCGCGTTCAACCCGGCGTTCCTCAAGAAGGTCGACGAGCTCGAGCTGTCGGTGCGTTCGGCGAACTGCCTGAAGAACGACAACATCGTCTACATCGGCGACCTCGTGCAGAAGTCGGAAGCGGAAATGCTCCGCACCCCGAACTTCGGCCGCAAGTCGCTGAACGAGATCAAGGAAGTGCTGGCCCAGATGGGTCTGCACCTCGGCATGGAAGTGCCGGGCTGGCCGCCGGAGAACATCGACGAGCTCGCCAAGCGCTTCGAGGATCACTACTGATCCGATTCAATCATCATGGCCGGGCTGTCCCGTCCATGATTCTACCGGGCGAACGCAGGATGCCCACCTGCACTTGTCGCTGAACCACCGCGACAGAATTGAAGAAGGAAGAAGTCAATGCGTCACGGCAAGGTTCATCGGAAGCTCAACCGCACCGCCGAGCACCGGCGTGCGATGTTCGCCAACATGGCGGCCGCGCTGATCAAGCACGAGCAGATCGTCACCACGCTGCCGAAGGCCAAGGAGCTGCGGCCGATCGTCGAGAAGCTCGTCACCCTCGGCAAGAAGGGTGGGCTGGCCCTGCGCCGCCAGGCGATCTCGGAGCTGCGCGACCAGGATCAGGTCAAGAAGCTGTTCGACACGCTGGCGACCCGCTACAAGGACCGCCAAGGCGGCTACACCCGCATCATCAAGGCCGGCTTCCGCTACGGCGACAACGCCGCGATGGCCGTGATCGAGTTCGTCGATCGCGACGTCGACGCCAAGGGCCAGGACTCCGGTCCCGCCCAGGACAAGGAAGCCGAGGCGGCGTAAGCCAATCTCGAGCCCAGGTTTTGAAAACGGCGCCTTCGGGCGCCGTTTTTGTTTGTTGCGCTAGCCCGCGCGGATGGTGGCGATGAAATTGTCGAGTTCCTGCTTCAGGCGGCCGTTGCCGTCCGACAGCAGCCGCGACGAGCTCAGCACCTGGGACGAGGCGCTGCCGGTCCTGGAGGCGCCGCTGGCGACCTGTCCGATGCTGACCGCGACCTGCGAGGTTCGTTCCGAAGCGACCTGAACGTTTTCCGCGATGCTCCGCGTCGCGCTGCCTTGCGCATCGATGGCGTCGGCCACATCGGAGGCGATCTGCGCGATCCGCTGGATGATGCCGGCGATATCGCTGATCGCACCGGCGGACTCCCGTGTCGCAGCCTGGATATCGGCGATCTGTGCGCGGATGTCTTCGGTCGCCTCCGCGGTCTGCCTGGCGAGCGTCTTGACCTCCTGCGCGACCACGGCAAAGCCGGAACCCGCGGTGCCTGCGCGCGCCGCCTCGATCGTCGCGTTGAGTGCGAGCAAATTGGTCTGCCGCGCGATCGCAGCGATCAGCTGCACCACGTTGCCGATGCGGTCGGCAGCGGATGCGAGCTGCGCCATCCGCGCGTCGGTCTGTTGCGCCTGCGCGACGGCGTCGCTGGCGATGTCGGCCGATTCGCTGACCTGGCGTCCGATCTCGGAAGCCGATGCGATCATCTGTTCGGTCGCCGCCGCGACCCGCCTGACATTGTCGGAGGCCTCCTCGGAGGCCGCCGCGACGTTGGCGGACAGGTCCTGGGTGTGATGGGCGGTGTCGCTCAGATCGCGGGCCGATGCCGCGAGCTCTTCAGATGCCGCCGAGACGGTTGCGATGACATTGCCGGCGCTCGCCTCGAACGCTTCCGCGAGCCGCGCCAGCTCGGCCTTGTGCCGATCGGCCGCGCGGCGGTCTTCCTCGCGCCGCGCGTCGAGCTCGGCGCGCGCCTTGTCCTGCGCCCGGGTCTTGAAGCTTTCCACGGCGCGCGCCATGCCGCCGATCTCGTCGCTGCGCTCGAGGCCGGGCAGCACGACGTCGAAATCTCCTTCGGCGAGCCGGCGCATCGCCGCACTCATCCGGCTGATCAGGCCCGCGACCCGCCGGCCGAACAAGATCGCAAACAGCGTCAGCACGAACGCAACGATGCCGATCAGCCAGCTGAAGGCCTGCCGGAACGCGTCGGCCCTGCGCTGCGCGAGTTCGGCACGGACGTTGGCGGCGTCCGCGACCTTGACCAGCGCCGGCCGGGTGCGGTCGAAAATCTGGCTGAGGTCGTCGAGCTGGTCGTCGAGCGTCTGGCGCGAAACCAGGAAGCCGGCGAAAGCAAGCTTGTAGGCGTGGGCGAGACCGAGCAGTTCAGTCTTCACGTTCGTGGCGAGGGTGGATGCCGCCAGCGCGGTCTCGAACTCGTCCTCGCGCTCGTTGAGCTGGTCGCCGAACCGCTCTTCGCCACTCAATGCGAAATCCTTTTCAAGCCGGCGCATTGTCAGCAGCAGGACGGTGAGGCGCGGCTGATCGACCTGTGCAACCCTGGCTTCGAATTGCTGGACCGCGCTGCGCAGCTTGCCCTGCAGGCCGTCTGTCGGGGTCATGCCGAGGATGCGCTGGGCGCCGACGATGTTCTGGAAGCGCGTTGCGTAGAGATTGATGCCGCTCCGCAGCGAGGCGACTTGCCGGATCGGATCACCGTCCGGCGCAGCCATCGCGAAAGCTTCGAGCTTGTCGAGCAGGGCGATCTCGTCGGCAACGCGAGCGGAAAGCTTCTTCGCTAAACCCTCATCGCGCGATTTCAGGAAGCGGGCCGCGATCTGCTGCGTCTCAAGGAAGCCGTCCGAGAGCTCGGAGAGCTGCGCCCTGAAGCGCATGCTGTCGTCCGACTCGCGCTGCACATTGGCGGCGTAGTCGAGGCCCGCAAGGCAGGTGACGCTGATGATGGCGACGCCGCCGATCCCGAGCATCGCGATCTGGTTCTTGAGGCTCGGGCGAAATCGCTTCAGGATATCAGCGGCGAACGGCTTCATCCTGGACACAACGAACATCTGATGCATTCCTGTCAGTCGCAGGGCTCCGGACGTCGTCGTTGAAGAAAAGTCGGGTCCGGTTGCCAACACAACAGCTCGCGCTGTTTGCGGCGACGCTTAGCGGCGGCGAATTGACAATGTGTGAAAGCGTTCAGCGCGCACGCGATGTTTCATGTGAAGATTGGATGAAGGCCGCAGTGACGATGCATCAACCAACATTGCGCGCGGCGATTTGACTCGCGGCGAAACTGCGCACCGTGCCTCGCGCGTCATCCGCACGACATGGTTGTCATCGGCATCGGGCGGTGCTGAGATGCCGGTCCGCACGGCCGCGAACTTTTGCATGCGGCTGCCCAAACCCTGGTTGCATCCGCGTACCCGCATTGAGATATGTCAGGTACGACTGACAGGAGACCTCCCAATGAAAATCGACCTTTCCGGAAAGACTGCGCTGGTGACCGGCTCGACCGCGGGCATCGGCAACGCCATCGCCAAGGGGCTGGCCGCGACCGGCGCCGAGGTCGTGGTCAACGGCCGCGGTCAGGCCAAGGTCGATGCAGCGATTGCTGCGATCGCCAAGGCGGTGCCGGGCGCCAAGGTGCGCGGCATCGCCGCCGACGTCTCGACCGCGGCCGGCTGCAAGGCGCTGCTCGCGGCGCTGCCGGACGTCGACATCCTCGTCAACAATGCCGGCATCTTCGAGCCGAAGGGCTTCTTCGACATTCCCGATGAGGATTGGAGCCGCTTCTTCGAGGTCAATGTGATGTCGGGCGTGCGGCTGTCGCGCGGCTACATGCAGGGCATGCTGAAGCGCAACTGGGGCCGCATCGTCTTCATCTCCTCGGAATCCGGCCTCAACATCCCGACCGAGATGATCCATTACGGCACCACCAAGACCGCGCAGCTTGCGATCGCGCGGGGGCTCGCCGAGCTCACCAAGGGCACCGCAGTGACCGTCAACTCCGTGCTGCCGGGACCGACCATGTCCGAGGGCGTCGAGACCTTCGTCAAGGATCTCGCCAAGCAGAACGGCCAGTCGGTCGAGGAGGCGGCCTCCAATTTCGTCAAGCAGCACCGGCCGACCTCGCTGCTGCAGCGCTTTGCCAGCACCGAGGAGATCGCCAATCTCGTGGTCTATGTCTGCTCGAAGCAGGCCTCCGCCACCAACGGCGCCGCGCTGCGCGCCGAGGGTGGTATCGTCCAAACGATCGCGTGAGGCGCGGCCATGTCAGCCTACGTGATCTCCGAGGTCGACGTGAAGGATGCGGCAGGCTTCGAGGCCTATCGTACCTTGGCCGCCAGGACCATCGCGCTATATGGCGGACGTTATCTCGTGCGTGGCGGTGCGGCCGATGTGGCTGAAGGGGGGCCGTCGCCGAAGACCATCATCGTCGTCGAGTTCCCCTCGATGGCGCGGCTGCGCGAATGGTACGCGTCGCCGGAATATGCCGAGGCGCTCAAGCATCGGCGGACCGCGCTGGACCGCCGGCTGATCTTCGTCGAGGGCGTGCCGCCAGTCTAACGGGCTATCCCTTGGCGCCGTCGAGAAACTCGCTGAACCCTGCCGGGCGGTAGGGGCCGAAGCATATCTGCTCCAGCACGCCGATCCCTGTCCGGTCGCCCTGACGGGCGCGCACCACCTGTTGCACGTGCACGTTCTCCCGCGCCAGCGGGTCGAGCGTCGCGGGATCGAACGATTCGCCGCCGATTTCGAGCTCGCCCTTCCACATGCCCTGGCCCCATTGCGGATGGCCGTAGCCGAGGCCCTTCATCTGGAATTTCAGGATCGGGTCGAGCGCGATGGTCGTGGTATGGCCGTCGATGTCGACGAGGTCGATTTCGGCCGACTGCGCCAGCCGGGTGTTCGGCACATATTTGACGCGGTGCCGGGCAGTCGCCATGCGGCGGTCGAGGCCATCGACGACGCCGGGGATCTCGGCCTCGCTGCGGTAGAGCGGCGCGGTGATGCCCTCGCGGACCAGCGCCTCGCCTTGAGTGCCGTCGAAGAAGATCGCGTGCGAGATGTGGTCGTCCCAGACCAGCGGTGCCCACAGGAAGAACACGCTCGGCAGCGGCATCGGCGCGCCGCCGACGTCGCGCTCGCCGACATTGCGCACGCCCCAGGAGCGATCCTTGGTGCCGTAGCAGGTGCGATCGTCGACCTTGATCTCTCCATCGGGGTGACGCACCACGCCGTGCCAGCGGCCGAACTGGTCGAACCGGGTCGAGTCCATCGCGCGGCGGTCGCCCGACCACAGCGTCTGCCGCGCTTCCTGGATCGCGGCCGTGCGCGCGGAGAAGGTCAGGTCACAGGCAAGGCCCGTCGCATTGTCGTCGAGCACGACCCGGGTCCGCAGCATCGGCTCGATCACCTCGAGCCGGAACGGGCCGACCTGCATCTCGGTGCGCTCGAGCGGCGCCCGCCGCGACCCGTAGAAGCAGTGCTGCCGTCCGCCGCGCTCCACCACGCTGAACGCGCAATCGAGGATCCTGCGGTGCGGGTAGATCGCAATCCCGATGCCGAAATAATACGCGCCGTCGGCGGTGTAGCCGTTGAACCAGGTCCGGTCATAGACATTGCGGTCGCTGGTGACGGGAACCGCGATCGGCTCCGGGGTCTGGTGGATCGGGAAGTCGTCAAGCTTGTTGAGCACACGGGCCCCTTTCGATAGTCCTTTGACTTCTTCTTGACGCGTTTTCTTCGCGCGAACCGGTACCCACTTCGCTCGAAAACGCTTCAGTCCTGCCAGTATGCAAAGCTGTCGTGATCCAGGGCTTGCGCGCAGGCGCCGCGGGTCATTTTTAGGAACAGCGCGTCGCCGCGCTCGGAGCGCTGCACGCTGAGCGCGGAGACCACGCCCATCATGATCCCGTGCAGCGTGTAGCGCCGGTAATCCCGCCAGCACTGGTCCCAGCCATAGTCCTGCACGCCGCGGCGGATCAGCTCCGAATGATAGAACCGCACCAGATCGGCTTCATGCAATCGCCGCTCGGACGGCTCGATGCCGGCCGACAGGAAATAGGCGACGTCGACGATGCCTGGCCCCACCGTGAATGTCTGCCAGTCCAGCGTCGCCATCGGTCGGGTATTGCCACGGACGTCAAAGAGGATGTTGTCCAACCTGAAGTCCGCATGCTGCAGGGTTCGCGGCGTCGATTGCTCCGACTGGTAGCGCGGGATCGCGTCCGGAAGCCGGTCGATCAGATCGAGGAACTCCGGCTCGATCACGCCAAGATATCGCTCCTTGTAGTGACCGATAATGCCCGGCAGCACCGCGCGAAGGTCTCTGCGCCGGCTCGCGGCAACCGTGAAGCAATGCGCTGCGGCGAGCGTCGGGTCGTTCCATCGCGGCGCATGCAGTGCGGCGGCCTCACGCATCGCCGTCAGGCAATCCTCGATCGCGCATCCGGCGAGCTGGTCGCCCGGGCGCGCCGGCGCCAGATCTTCCAGGATCAGCGTGAAGTCGTCGGTCGCCGGATCAATCTCGGCGAGAATTGGCCGCGGGGTGTGAATGGCGACGGTCGCCGCCAGCTCGCGATAGAATGCGACCTCGCGGATGTAAAGCGTGTGCGCGGAACCGGAGCGGCGGCTGTCGGGATCTGCCGCCGGAAATTTTCCGACGACGCTCGCGGGTGCGTTCGGCTCATTGCCGGCATAGGTCAGGTGAAATCGATAGCTGTCGCCGACGAGGCCGTTGCCGACCGGCTTGCATGCGAGATCGATGACCCTGGCCTGGTCGATCAAGCCGGCTCCGCGCAGCGCCTGCGTCATCCACTCCGGATCGATCCGCGACGGATCGGCCGTGAGCAAACTCATCGGCGTCCTCCCATCCCCTTGTATCCTCTTGGGGCGTCACCACCGTTCCGGCCGCGTCTTGCGCGGCCGGATTGAGGACGGGGTGATCGTTACGCAAATCATACAGGCGATCGTGGCTTTGGCAAAAGCCACGCGCCGGCCAGTGGGGATAACGCGAGGTGCGCAGGGCGGGTAGGGTCGGTTACACTGATGCCGACCCACCGTACGAACGGGAGGGCCTACCAGCCTTCCAGCACGATCTTGCCGCGTGATTTGCCGCTTTCGAGCAGCGCGTGGGCGCGCTTGAGATTCGCTGCGTTGATGGTGCCGAAAGTCTGGTCGAGCGTGGTGCGCAGCACGCCCTTGTCGATCAAATCTGCGACGTCGTTGAGCAGATGATGCTGCGCGATCATGTCAGGCGTCTGGAACGACGAGCGCGTGAACATCGATTCCCAGTGCACCGACACCGCCTTGCCCTTGAAGGCGGCAACGTTGAACTCGGCGGGATCGTCGATCAGGCCGAACTTGCCCTGAGGCGCGATGAAGTCGGCGATCGACTTGTAGTGCTGGTCGGTGAAGGTGAGGCTCGCGACAAGGCCGACCGGCGGCAGCTTCAATTTCTCGATCTGCTCCTTCATCGGCTGCGAGTGGTCGATCACCGCATGGGCGCCGAGATCGAGGCACCACTTCTGCGACTCCGGCCGGGTCGCGGTCGCAACCACGGTCAGGCCCGTGAGCCGGCGCGCCAACTGGATCAGGATCGAGCCGACGCCGCCGGCACCACCGGTGATCAGGAGCGTGCGCGGATCGAGGCTCTTGCCCGGCACCGCGCCGAGCCGGTCGAACAGCAGCTCCCATGCGGTAATCGAGGTCAGGGGCAGGGCGGCGGCCTGCGCGAAAGACAGCGACGCCGGCTTGTTGCCGACGATGCGTTCGTCGACCAGATGGAATTCCGAGTTGGTGCCCTGGCGCAGGATCGAGCCCGCGTAGAACACCTCGTCGCCGGGCTTGAACAGCGACACGTCGGGCCCGACGGCCTCGACCACGCCGGCCGCATCGAAGCCGAGGATCTTGGTGCCGCCATCGGTCGGCGCCGCGCGCTTGCGCACCTTGTAGTCGACGGGGTTGGCCGAGATGGCCTTCACCGCGACGCGGATGTCGCGTCCTTTCGGCTCAGGCTTGGCGATCTCGAAATCGACGAGCGAATCCGCCGCCTCGATCGGCAGCGACTTTTGGTATCCGACGGCCTTCATGCCTGGTCTCCGTGGTGGGCGATTGCCTGCCATCTTACCTGTCGCGCTGGCGTCCTTTTGGCAAGTACTGTAAAAACAGGGAACTAGTCCCTGTTTGTATACTATTGGGAAATTACCGATGAAACGGAAGAATTTTGCCCGCCGGCCGGGCTGCGCGGTCGAGGCCGCGCTCGATCTGATAGACGGCAAATGGAAGGGCGTGATCCTGTATCATTTGCAGGCCGGCACCCAGCGCTTCGGCGAGCTGCGGCGGCGGATGCCCGGCATCACCCAGCGCATGCTGACCAAGCAGCTGCGCGCGCTCGAGGACGACGGCCTCGTGATCCGCAAGGTCTATGCCGAGGTGCCGCCGCGGGTCGAATACACGCTGTCCGAACTCGGCGAGAGCCTGCGTCCGGTGATCGATATTCTGAAAGCCTGGGGCGAGGGCCATCAGGAGCGGCTGTCCTGCGCACCGGCGCCGGAGGTCGTCGTGAAGAAGAAGCGCGCGGCCTGATGGGTGTTCGCGCTTCACCTCTCCCGGAGGGAGAGGTCGGATCGCATCGCATGATGCGATCCGGGTGAGGGATCACGCTGCACCGAAGAAGCGGCACCCCTCACCCGAATTGCTTCGCAATTCGACCTCTCCCCATAGGGAGAGGTAAGTTACGTCAGAACGCCACCTGCGTGCGCAGCGCGACCGCGTCGAACTTCGAGCCGGTATCCGCGGCGGAGGTCGCCGAGGCCTGCTTGGCGACGTCGCCGTGCAGATAGTTCAGCATGAAGCGGACGTTGTTGTTGACGTACCAGTTCAGCGCGGCGGTGTAGACGGTCTGCCGCCCACCGGCGATGCCGACCGCCTGGCCGACCTGGTCGTTGAGGTTCATCGTGCTGACGCGGCCGGCGATTTCCCAGGCGCCGATGCCGCCGCCGGCGAGCGAGAACGGATCGTGAGGCTTGATACCGCCATAGGAGGCGGTTGAAGTGTTGTAGGCGTGGTTCTCGCCGGTCAGCACGTAGCCGACCTGCGCGTAGCCGCCATCGAATTTCAGGCTCGGCGCGCCGAACGGCGGCAGCCCGGTATTCGCGGAGCGGTCGACATTGAACCAGTAATACTCGCCCTGTGCGATGAACGGACCATAGGTCGCCGCCGCCTCGACGCCGTAGACCTGCGCGCCCGAGACGTTGGCGATCGCACCGGTTGAGATCAGCGTCGTCGGATCGATGCGCAGCTCAGGCCGGTCGCTCAGCGTCAGCGTCTGCGCCTGCGTCAGCTGGTTGCGCGGCGGCTGCACCAGCCATTCCGCATCGGCGCCGATATGCACCGAGTAGTCCTTGCCGCTGATCGGATTGCCGGCGACGCGAACAACGCCGCCATACTGCTCGGACGTTCCGGCCGGCGCGGCTGATGACGCGGAGTGGATCGCGCCCGTGGTCGGTCCGGTGACGTAGCCGCCGATCCAGAGCTGGTCGTTCCACCAGCGGGTGCCGGCGGCCGAACGGAAGTCTCCGGCCGCGACGTTCTGGGCGATGATGCCGGCCGAGGCGCGCTCCATGAACAGGATATCATTGGAGCTCGTGGACTCATCCATCGTCCACAGCAGGTCCATGATGCCGCCTTCGATCGCCATCTTGCCGCCGAACGGCCTGAAGCCGGTGTAGCTCAGATAGGCATTCTCGACGCCGGAGGTGCCGCCGCCGGGCAGCGATCCCGGTGCCGCGCCACCGAAGCCGTCGGACGAGCCGCCGAAGTCGTAGATCAGCGCGTAATTCCAGTCGCCGAAGAACTTGCCGACGATGCCGATGCGGGCGCGGCGCAGGTTCTCGCCGCTGTCGAGCTTCTGCGGCGAGGTGGCTGCGGTGTTCGGACGATAGTCGTAGCCGCCGACGTCCCAGTGCACGCGGCTCGTGATCGCGACGCAATTCTGTTCGTCGGCGGTACAGATCGTCGGCCGGTTGTTCGGCATCGTCACCACGACGCCGGACGGTGCGACCGGGCCCTTCACCGGGATCGCGGCATTGGCGCTTGCGACGCGCGCGGCCTTGGCATCCGCCGCCTTGGCGTTGGCATTTGCGCTGGCCGCGGTCGCCGTATTGGCGTTGGTCTGCTTCTGCAGCTTGTCGAGCTTCTGCTCCAGCATCTTCAGCTGCTGCTTGAGCAGCGCGATCTCGGCATCACCGCCGCCGCCTGCCGATTGCGAATAGGCCGGCGAGGCGGCGAGCGCCCCCGCAAGCCCGATGGCGATTGCACCAACTTTTGTCGCACCCATTGTGTACCCCTGTTGTGTTTGACTTCCCCACTCACTCACTGAAACGTCCTAGGAGTTGATCGTGACCGACGCACGACAGCGCTTCCAGGCTTCGCAGTTCCGCTTGTTGTCCGCAGGCAACAAGCGGAGCGGCGCAGTGAGATGACAGCCATCATAGAAGCTTGGCGGGGCGCTTCAACTTGGCTGCCGCCGGTTTTGCACCGGTCGGCAGGGGGGCAGTTATCCGGCGCCGCGCCCTTCAATTGCCCGGCGAACACGCCTATATTCCGGCGTTTCCACGAGAGGTGAGAATGCTCCGACCTGTCCGCTTGGCTGCCCTATCCGCTCTGTGCACGTTGGTTTTCATGGGGAATCTCTCCCCGCTGGCGGCCCAGGACCGTCGCGTGCCGTCCTCCCAGGCCGAGCTCCAGCTGTCCTATGCGCCGATCGTGCAGCGGGTGCAGCCGGCGGTGGTCAATGTCTACGCCGCCAAAACCGTGCAGAACCGCAATCCGTTCCTGGACGACCCGATCTTCCGCCGCTTCTTCGGCGTGCCGGGGCAGCAGCCGGAGCAGATGCAGCGCTCGCTCGGCTCCGGCGTGATGGTCGACGGCTCCGGCCTCGTGGTGACAAACAATCACGTGATCGAGGGCGCCGACCAGGTGAAGGTCTCGCTCTCCGACAAGCGTGAGTTCGAGGCCGAGATCGTGCTGAAGGACAGCCGCACCGACCTCGCGGTGCTGCGCCTGAAGGGCACCAACAAGGAAAAATTCACGACGCTCGACTTCGCGAATTCCGATCAGCTGCAGGTCGGCGACGTGGTGCTCGCGATCGGCAACCCGTTCGGCGTCGGCCAAACCGTGACGCACGGCATCATCTCGGCCTTGGCGCGTACTCAAGTCGGGATCACGGATTATCAATTCTTCATTCAGACCGACGCTGCGATCAATCCCGGCAATTCGGGCGGCGCGCTGGTCGACATGACCGGACGGCTCGCCGGCATCAACACCGCGATCTTCTCGCGCTCCGGCGGTTCGCAAGGCATCGGCTTTGCGATCCCGGCCAACATGGTGCGCGTCGTGGTGGCTTCCGCGAAGAGCGGCGGCAAGGCGGTGAAGCGGCCATGGCTCGGCGCGCGGCTGCAGGCGGTCACGCCCGAGATCGCCGAGACGCTGGGACTGAAGCTACCGACCGGCGCGCTGGTCGCCAATGTCGCGCCGAACAGCCCCGCGGCGAAGGCCGGGCTCAAACTGTCCGACCTGATCGTCGGGATCGACGGGCAGTCCATCGACGACCCCAACGCGTTCGACTATCGCTTCGCGACCCGTCCGCTCGGCGGCAACGCCGAGATCGAGGTGCAGCGCGCCGGCAAGCCGGTGAAGCTGACCGTGCCGCTGGAGACCGCGCCCGACACCAACCGTGACGAGATCGTGCTGACCGCGCGCTCGCCGTTCCAGGGCGCGCGGGTCGCCAACATCTCGCCGGCGCTGGCCGACGAGCTGCATCTCGATGCCGGCGCCGAGGGCGTGGTGGTGACCGAGCTCGCCGATGACGGCACCGCCGCCAATGTCGGCTTCCAGAAGGGCGACATCATCCTCGCGGTCAACAACGAGAAGATCGTCCGGACCAGCGACCTCGACAAGGCATCCAAGGCGGGCTCGCGGATCTGGCGCATCACGCTGGTGCGCGGCGGCCAGCAGATCAACGTGACGCTCGGCGGATGAGCCCCAAGGAATGAGCGCAAAGCAACCGCGCGAGGCTGGCAACCTGTTCGCCGCGGCGGGGATGGAGCAGGACGCGCCACACCCGCTGCCGGACCGGTTGCGGCCGCGCACGCTGGCCGACGTCGTCGGCCAGGATCACATCCTCGGCCCCGACGGCGCGCTGACCCGCATGCTGGAGACGCGCACCTTGGGCTCGCTGGTGTTCTGGGGCCCGCCCGGCACCGGCAAGACCACCGTGGCGCGGCTTTTGGCCGACGCAACCGAGCTGCATTTCGAGCAGATCTCCGCGGTGTTCTCCGGTGTCGCCGATCTCAAGAAGGCGTTCGATGCCGCCCGTGCCCGCCGCGAGATGGGCAAGGGCACGCTGCTGTTCGTCGACGAGGTGCACAGGTTCAACCGCGCGCAGCAGGATTCCTTCCTGCCCGTGATGGAGGACGGCACGGTGGTGCTGGTCGGCGCCACCACGGAAAACCCGTCCTTCGAGCTCAATGCGGCGTTGCTGTCGCGCGCCCGCGTGCTGGTGTTTCACTCGCTCGATACCGCTGCGATCGAACGGCTGTTTGCCAATGCCGAGAAGATCGAAGGCAAGAGCCTGCCGCTCGATGCCGAGGCGCGCGCCGTGCTGGTGCGGATGGCCGACGGCGACGGCCGCGCCTCGCTGACATTGGCCGAAGAGGTCTGGCGCGCCGCGCGCAAGGGCGAGGTGTTCAATGCCGAGCAGTTGCAGGCCATCCTGCAGCGCCGCGCGCCGATCTACGACAAGTCGGCCGACGGCCATTACAATTTGATCTCGGCGCTGCACAAGTCGGTGCGCGGTTCCGATCCGGATGCGGCGCTGTACTATCTGGCGCGGATGTTCGATGCCGGCGAGGATCCGCTGTTCCTGGCGCGGCGTGTGGTGCGGATGGCGGTCGAGGACATCGGGCTGGCCGATCCGCAGGCGCTGGCGGTCTGCAACGCCGCCAAGGATGCCTATGATTTCCTGGGCTCGCCGGAGGGTGAGCTCGCGATCGCGCAGGCCGTGGTCTATCTCGCCACCGCGCCGAAATCGAACGCGGTGTACACTGCGTTCGGCGCTGCGATGCAGACCGCCAAGCAGGGCGGCTCGCTGCTGCCGCCGAAGCACATTTTGAATTCGCCGACCAAGCTGATGAAGTCGGAAGGCTACGGCACCGGTTATCAGTATGACCACGATCAGCCCGACGCGTTCTCCGGCCAGGACTATTTCCCGGAAGCGCTGGGCCGCCAGACTTTCTACGATCCGCCCGACCGCGGCTTCGAGCGCGAGATCCGCAAGCGGCTCGACTATTGGGCGCGGCTACGCAAGGAGCGGGGCGGGCCGTAGCGCTCGTCATTGCGAGCGAAGCGAAGCAATCCATCTAGCCGAATATGCGGAGCTATGGATTGCTTCGTCGCTATCGCTCCTCGCAATGACGGCGGTACTTTCGCGATTTCGGAATAATAGAAGAATATCCCTGAGTTGCCCGACGTGTCAAGTTGTTTGGTCGAACGCCCGCCGCTGGCTGCTTTGCATGGGGTTGTTTTCGATATTTTTCCAACGCCCGCTGCGACGGACCCGTGAGCATCAGGGGCCGCCGCCAAAGCCGATGTCGTCCGTCGCATTCCAGGGCTCCTTCCGAGGCTCTGCCCGATGGCCGGAAGCGGCCGAACATGGCCGATGCGGCAGCGGATTTACACCGATTTCGCCGTGACGATTCGCGGCATTTGCGCTAGGCACAATGCAGGTCTGGAGCCGAAAAACCACCATGAGCCGCCGTATCAAGAGAACCATATCGCCGCGCGACCGTACCAAAGCGGGTGCGAAGGGGTCCGCGAAGGGGCGTGACAGGGATCGCGATCAGGATCGTGGTAAGGCCGCGGCCGGGCCTCGCGGCCGCAAGCCCGACGAGCGCAAGTCCGGTGATCGCCCGTTCTCGCAGCGTACCGCCGCCAAGCCGCCGCGCTTTGCCGAGCCACGCCGCGACCGCGAGGAGCGGGTCGAGCCTCGCGCCGAGAAGCAGGCGGCCGAGCAGCCATTGCCGACCAAGGTGCAGACCGTCGTCGTCACGGCAGACGAGAACGGTATGCGGGTCGACCGCTTCCTCGAGGCGCGGTTTCCCGGCCTGTCGTTCTCCCATATCCAGCGCATCGTCCGGAAGGGCGAGCTTCGGGTCAACGGCAAGCGCGCCGATTCCAAGGACCGGCTGGAGGAGGGCCAGAGCGTGCGGATTCCGCCGCTGCGGCTCGACACGCCGAAGACGTCAGGCGCGCTCTCGGAGGCCGAGGCGAAGACGCTGCAGGCGCTGAAGGACATGACGCTGTACGAGGACGACGACGTGCTGGTGCTGAACAAGCCGGCCGGCCTCGCCGTGCAGGGCGGCTCCGGTATGACGCGCCATGTCGACCAGATGCTGGAGGTGATGCGCGACCCCAAGGGGCAGAAGCCGCGCCTCGTGCATCGTATCGACCGCGAGACCTCCGGCTGCCTGCTGATCGCCAAGACGCGTTTCGCTGCATCGTTCCTCACCGGCGCGTTCCGCCATCGCTCCGCGCGCAAGATCTACTGGGCGCTGGTCGCCGGCGTGCCGAAGCCGAAGCAGGGCCGGATCTCGACCTACCTCGCCAAGGAGGAGAGCGAGGAGGACAGCATCATGCGGATCGCCGAGCATGGCGACGAGGGCGCCAGCCACGCGGTGACCTATTACGCCGTGGTCGAGGCCTCCGCGACCAAGCTCGCCTGGGTCTCGCTCAAGCCGGTCACCGGCCGTACCCATCAATTGCGCGCCCACATGGCGCATATCGATCACGCGATCGTGGGTGACCCGAAATACTTCAACAAGGAGAACTGGCAGCTGCCGGGCGGCCTGCAGAACCGGCTGCATCTGCTGGCCCGCCGCATCGTGATTCCGCATCCGCGCGGCGGCGTGATCGATGTCAGCGCGCCGCTGCCGCCGCACATGCTGCAATCCTGGAATCTGCTCGGGCTCGAGGCCGACCGGTTCGACCCGATCGAGAACGCGCCCGAGGAGTGACGGGCCGGCCGCCCTGCAATATCCGTCGCGACAGCAAGAACGATCAAACCGTGCCGCGCACGGCCTCTATGTTGCCGCGCGCCGGTCGTTGCCGGTATGCAATCATCAGAGAGGCTGACCATGACCCGGACCTGGCTACGCGTCGCGCTCTTCCTCATCGGCTCGGCTGTCGCCGCTGGAGCGGCGCAAGCCGAGACCGTGGTGCTCCGCGGCGGTACGCTCTACGCATCCGCCGATGCGGCGGCGCTGCCCGATGCGGTGATCGTGATCTCGGACGGCGTCATCAGCGCGGTCGGCAAGTCCGGCGAGGTCAAGGTGCCGTCGGATGCGCGGGTCATCGATTGCAGCGGCAAGACCGTGGTTGCCGGGTTCTGGAACAGCCATGTGCATTTCACCGAGCACGTCTGGCACCTCGCCGGCGAAGCGCCGGCCGCGCCGCTGACGCAGCACATGCAGGAGATGCTGACGCGCTGGGGATTTACCACCGTCTGGGACCTCGGCTCCGATCCGCGAAACATCCTCCCATTGCGCAAGCGCATCGCCGCCGGAGAGGTCGCCGGTCCGAACATCTTCCTCGCCGGCAGCATCTTTCCGAAGGACGGCCATCCGGCCTATCTGCCCGCCGATATGCAGCTGCCCGAGGCATCGACCCCTGACGAGGCCACGCAACTGGCGCGCAGCTACATGGACCTCAATCTGGATGGCGTGAAACTGTTCACCGGTGTCTTCAAGGGCAACAAGCCGGTCGTGAACATGGACCCGGCGATCGCCAAGGCTGCGGTCGACGTGGCGCATGCACAAGGCAAACCGGCGTTTGCCCATCCGCAGAACAAGACCGGTGTCGAGACGGTGATCGCGGCCGGCGTCGATATCATGGCGCACACCGACCCGAGCGAAGGCGGCTATACGCCGGAGCAGCTGGCGCGGTTCAAGGCACAGAACACCGCGCTGATCCCGACGCTGTCGCTGTTCACCACGGTCGTGCTCGATCCCAACGTCACCAAACAGCTGGTCGCGGCGACCGTCAACCAGCTCAAGCAGTTCTCGGAGAACGGCGGTCCCGTGCTGTTCGGCACCGATGTCGGGTTCACGAAGTTGTACGACACCACGCAGGAATTTCAGCTGATGCATCGCGCGCTGTCGGAACGCCAGGTGCTGGCCTCGCTGACCACCAACCCGGCGCGGTTCTTCAAGGCCGCGAGGAAAGGCAAGGTCGAGCAGGGTTTCGACGCCGATCTCGTGGTGCTCGACGGCGATCCGCTCAGCGACGTCGCCAATCTCGCGAAAGTGAGCACCACCATCCGCGCCGGTCACGTGATCTATCAGAAGCCGTGAAGGCCGGCCGGGGAACTCGCTTATCAAGGGCGGCGTTGATGCAGCTGGCAATCACTTGAACCAGCGCCGCGCCGTCACGAGATATAGGCCATGAAGCGATCCTTGATTATTGCCTGCACCTTGCTCTGGGTCATCGGCGCGCCGAGCGCCTTTGCACAAAAGCAAATAATCCTCGGGCCCGGTGGCTCGATCTACAATCCGACCCTGCCGCCGCCGCCACCGCCACCTCCGCCGCCCAAGATCGAGGTGCCGCCGATCCCCAAGATGGACGCGGTCACGCAGCCGAACCTGCGTGCTCCCGCGCGCAGCTCGTTCGGCGACCGTGTCAGCCGCTGCCTCGACGAGGCCGCAGCCTCAGGCTTGAACCAGAGCGACCGCGCTGCCTATTCGCGATCCTGCGCCAATACGCGTGACTGACGCCGGCAGGTGTCAGAGCTTCAGCTTGTAGCCGATGTGGCTGGCGACGAAGCCCAGCCGTTCATAGAAGCGGTGCGCGTCGGGGCGCGCCTTGTCGGTGGTCAGCTGCACGAGGTCGCAGCCTCTCGTCCGGCACTGCCCGATCGTCCATTCGAACATCTGCTGTCCGACGCCTGAACTCCGGTGCATCTCGGCAATTCGGACCGCTTCGATCTGTCCGCGCCAGGCGCCCATGCGTGCCAGTCCGGGGATGAAGCTGAGCTGCAAGCAGCCGATCACCTCGCCGTGCAGGATCGCAACCACCTGCAACTGGTTGGGATCGGCGAGGATGGCTTGGAGCGCATCGACATATCGCGGGTTCGGTGGCGAGCTCGAATCCTCCCGCTGCTGCCCCAGCGTGTCGTTGGCGAGGAGCGCGATGATCGCCGGAAGGTCGGCGGGCTGAGCCTCGCGGAATGCGATTGACGTCATTGAACGGGGTGTCCATTGCAAACGTGGTCGGTGTCGCCGGACACGTTACAGGCTCCGGCGGGAGATGGACATCCGGCCTGACGCAAACGAAATCCGCCGGCCTTTCGGGCCGGCGGATCGTTGTGTCGCAAGGTGCGGCCGTCAGTGGTTCCAGTTGTCACCCCGATCGTCGCCGTCACCACCATGGTGATGGCCGCCGTCGTCGAAATCGAAGAAGTCGAACAGGTCGCTGAGCGCCGGGCTGTTGACCGGAACATAGGGATTGCCGGGCGCCGCAACCGGGTTCGGGAAGTTGTCGCGGCTGCGATGGGTGATCGGCTCCAGGCGCCAGTTCCGCTCGATGAATTTGATGATCGAGACATGATCGGCATATTCATGCGAGATGTGGCCGTGCCGCGCGTATGGCGACACGACGATCAGCGGGATGCGCGTGCCGTCGCCGAAATAGTCGAGCGGCTGCACGTAGCCGGAGTCGAAGTAGCCGCCACCTTCGTCGAACGTGATGAAGATCGCGGTGTCCCTGGCGTAGTCCGAGGCCTGCACCTGATCGACGACCTTCTTGGCGAAGCCTTCGAACAGGTTGAGCTTGGACGATGACGGGTGACCGTCGGTGAAGCCGCTCGGCTTGACGAAAGAGACCGCCGGCAGCGAGTGCTTGGAGAGGTCGGAGTACAGATCAACCGAGTCCTTGATATGGGCGGCGACCTGCTCCGGGTGCGACATGATCGAGGTGTCGTACTGGAACGGATTGCAGATGTTGCAATACTCATCCGCGGTCGGACCGGCCACGCCCCAATTGAGCTGGTAGGGATCGTTGACGTAGTTGTTCCACTGGTCGCCGTAGTACTTCCAGGAGATGTTCCGGTCGTTCAGGCTGTCGCCGATGCTCTTGCGGGTCGACGGCGGGATCGTGAACGGCGTGTTGGACGGATTGGTGTCGGTGTAGGCGTTCTTGCCGTTGCCGAAATAACCCGGATTGTAGTTGTTCAAGAGATAATAGTGGCCCGGTTCGCAATTCGCGTTGATCCGGATGCCCTTCAGATAGTCCAGGATCGGCTTGACACCGGGCTGGCTTGCATCCGAGCAGTCGCTGTAGGAGCCGCCGCCGGACACCGGGCTCGTTTGGAAGGGCGGCGGGAAGCCGCCGTTTCCGCCGGCGCCGTAGCCGTCCTCGGTGTACCAATTGTTGGTGCCGGCAGCCGGATTCGGATTCTCGATCTCATGCACGATGCCGGCATCGGGCGTGCCGCCGAAAACCTGAATGCCGTTCGGCGGCACCGCGGCGTTGCCGTAAGTGTCGCTGAAGTAGATCATGTCGGCATGACCGAGCATGATGTGGTTGGCACCGGTGCCGCCGTTGACGGATTGGTGGAAGTTGTCGCTCATCGCATATTTCTGCGCCAGCGAGGTGAAGTACGGCACGTCACCCTTCTGCACGTTGTAGAAGCCGAGCGCCGTCGAACCCTCGCCCGTGGTCGTCGCCGTCGGCGAGTATTCCGTGGAGAAGTTGGAGGGCTGCGTCGCGCCGTCGGCGCCGGCGCCGACCGTCACTTCGACCCAGGCGAACAGATTGCCGCCGCATCCCGACGGGTTGTCGCGGCTGGCTGCCGAGTGGTTGCAGTTCAACTGCTGCCACATCTGGTAGAAGCGATGCACCGGGCTCGCCGAATAGGAGTCGTAGGGCATCGCATCGCCGTTGGTGAGCTGGAACGGGCCGGCCGGCAACGCATTGACGTTGCTGATGCGCTGATCGGGCGTGTGCGACGTCTGACCGGTACCGCCGGTCAAAAGGTACTGGTAGTACTCCGCGGGCAGGCCGGATTCCGACTGCTGCGCCAGCACCAGCGACGCCTCACAGGTGGTGATCGGCGAGCTGCCGCACTTGTTCGGGATGTAGGAGACCTTGGGGCCGCCGACCTGCGGGGACGGCAGCTGATCCTTGGGGAAATTCTGCTTCGGCGGGCTCAGCAGGAACGCATCGCTCGGGCCGTTATCTAAAGCTGCCTGCTGATGCGCCTTTTCGAAGTTCGGCCCGGGGATCGCATTCTTGCTGGCGTCGAGCTTGACGATGCCCTGCGAGAGCAAGTTGAACACGCTTTGGTCGCGGCGCTCGGGCACGTAGGTCGCGAACACGTGGTCGAAGCTGCGGTTCTCGCCGATGATGACGATCACGTGCTTGATCGGCGTCCGGGTCTCATGTCCATGGTGGTGATGGTCCCAGTCCTGTGCAAGGACAGGTCCGGCGGTGAACTGGCCCAGCGCCAGTGCGCTGAGGGTGAGGCGGCAACTCTGCAGCCAACGTGACTTCCGCTTGTCGCGCATTACAGTTCTCCTTTTTGGTGGTTGGTCGGCTTGGTGGAACTTGCAGTGTCGCGTGGCACGACCTTGATCCGTCCCATCATGCCGCCGTCCTCATGCTCGAGGACGTGACAGTGGTAGACGAAGGTGCCGACGATGTTGGGGTCGCGAAAATCCATGCGCAGGCGAACGCTCGGATATTTCAGCATGCGGCCGTTGTAGTAGGGCACGTTGACGGTATCGCGCAGGAACGGCTCGTTGACCGCGACGCCGGACCAGTCGAGCAGCTGGAAGTGAAGCTGATGGATGTGGAAATCATGCAGCTCCATCGAGCGGTTCTCGATGATCCAGTCCTCGACGTCGCCCTGTCTCACGGTGATGTCGGGAACGTCGGATTGCGGATCGAACGGTTTCGGCGTCTCGCCCTCGAGGGTCATGAAGAACTTGGTCGGGCTGTTCGGATCGTTCGGGTTCTCCGGCTGCTCGGAGAAGAACAGTTTTCTGACGTGCACCGGTGCGACGTTGCCGACCCACGGCCGCTCCGGCCTCGGCAACGGCTCGGCGTGCGCGGGCAGGGTGGACTGCGGTTCGTCCGCATTGGCTGAGGCCGTGACGGTCATCAGCGCGCGGTTGGGGTCGTTTTCGCCGGCGGGCCCGGTGTCGACCGCCCGGGTCACCAGCAAGGCGGACGACCCGGCCGGCGGTCCCTCGACGATGAATTCCGCCCGCGAGCCCGGCGGCAGGCCGATGTGGTTGACCCATTGCACCGATGGCGACGGGCTGCCCTGGAATTGCAGCGGCACCCCATCGAGCCCGACGATGCCGATCTGCTGCGGCGCGCGGCCGATCAGCAGCGCGAGGTTGAGATAGGTGATCGCGGACGCGTTCAGCACGCGCCACAGCTGCCGCTCGCCTGGCTTCATCGTCAGCCTGGCCGGCGGATAGTTCGGATACGGCACCGGCACGAAGTTGATCGACAGATCCTTCGACGGCTTGCCGAAGCCGGTGCCGGAGTTGGCGACGTCGCCGTCGCTGTCGAGCTGGCTCTTGGTCATCACCGGCTCGAATTTCGACGGCGGCGCGTCGGGATTGACGAGATCCTGGTCGCGGATCACGAGCACGCGCTCGGGCAGCCCGGCGAGCTGTGGATCGGCGCGCTCGATGCCTTCGATGATGATGGCGCCGGAGGCGCCGCCGAGCACCTGTGTCTTGCTGAAGCCGTGCAGATGCGGGTGATACCAATAGAGGCCGGGCGCCGCGTCGTCGGGAATGCGCAGGCGATAGTCGAACGGCGCGTCGTCGGGCTGGATCGAGGTTTTCAGCACGTCGTCCTGATGGCAGACCGGCGGCACGGTCAGGCCGTGGAAGTGCAGGTTGGTCGAGATCGGCGTCATCGCGCCGCTCTCGCAGACGTCGGCCTGCTTCCTCGTCGTGCAGATCGGCGCGCCGGCGAGCGGGCGATCGATCGCGGGCGTTGTCGTATCGAGGTCGACGAGGTCGTTCTTGAAATGGATGACCAGTTGATCGCCCGGCTTCAGCCGCAGGGTCGGCGACGGCTTGCCGTTCGGCGTCAGATAGCAATAGCGGCTGGTTCCGTCGGGCAGCTTCTGATCGTGGATGGTGAGGTCGGTTTCGAGCACGCCGTCGCGGCTGCGCAGTTCGCCGGGTTCCTCGATCGCGCTTCCGGGCTCGGGCCGCGCGCAAACGTCCTGTTGCGTGCGCGGCGCATCCTGCACGCCTGCTGCGGCGAGCCAAGCCGTCATGCCGCTCGCAGCAAGCCCGAGGCAAGCCGCGGCGATGACACAACAAACGGTTGAAAGTCGTCGTGCCACGCCGCCCCGCCAATACGCCGCCACACGCGCGCAAGCGCACGACCGACGTCTTGCATGACGTCGGTCTACGTCTTGCGACCGCAATGGTCGACAAAGTTTCCGTTTGGTGGTGCGAGGCTAGCCGCACGTTGTTGCGGTAATCTGGCAGCTATTTAACGCGCAGATGACAGAAACTTGCGGCACTTCGACGCAGAAAGTGCGCGCGGCGTTCAAACCTGTTGAGCGATCAATCGGATGGCCATTGCGCGATTGAATTGCGGAGATACCAAGACGCGCAGGTAATCGGCAGATATTTTTTCGGTGTCGCCGATCCTGTCATCTGCCGTTGTGCCGACATCTGGGATTAGCGCCTGAACTGCGCCAGAAACATCCGCAATGAATCGTGCGGACTCTCGACATCCGCAATGACCCAGCCCTCCGGTCCGTTGACGACGATGAAGTTGAGCGTGACGGCGCGGCCCTCATTGTCGAAGGTCACAGTCACATCGGTCTTGTCGAACTGCCGCCGCGGCGTTGCGATCGAGACCGGGCCGATCCGCCAGGTCGGGCCCTGCACCAGAAAATCGTACGGCGCGTCGTGCAGGGCGGTCCAGGCGCCGCGCAGGCCGGCATCGAAGAACTGCCGGGCGGTCTGCTCGTCTCGCGGCAGGCCATTGGAAAACGCGGCGCTACCCCTGCCGTAATGAGCGTAGACGTTGCGGATCAGCGATTCCGGCGTGCGGAACCCGGCGTCGGCGGCGCCGAAAACCGCCGTAACGAGCGAGAAACCCGCGAGGAATGTGCCGCGTCCCATCAGCTTTATTTGCCGTTGCCGCTGGCATATCTTGCAGGGAAATCCCTTGAAACGAAAGCCGGCCGGCGCAATGCGCGAACTCTTCGACGATGTCCCTGACCAATCTCCGCTCGATCCGCAGGAGGCGGTGCGGCGCCACATCCGCACGCCCCAGCGCAAGCGGTTCTACACCAGCGCCGGCGTCACCGCTGCCGAGGGCGGATTTTCGATCACGCTTGACGGCAAGCAGGTCCGCTCGCCGTCCGGCAAGCCGATCGTGGTGCCGACCCGCACGATCGCCGATGCGATCGCGGCCGAGTGGGATGCACAGGGCGAGACCATCGATCCCGTGACCATGCCGTTGACGCGGCTGGCCAACAGCGTGATCGAGGGAGTGATCGATCGGGTCGGCGAGGTCGCGGACGATGCGGCAAAATTCCTCGGCAGCGATCTGCTGTTCTATCGGGCCGGCCATCCCGAGACGCTGGTGGCGCGCGAGGCCGAGCATTGGGACCCGATCCTGTTCTGGGCTGCCGACGCGCTCGGCGCCCATTTCGTGATGGCCGAAGGGGTCATGCATGTCGGCCAGCCCGAGCCTGCGATCAGGGCGGCGCGCGCCGCGTTTCCGACCGATCCATGGTCGGTGGCGGCGCTCCATGTGGTGACGACGCTGACCGGCTCGGCGTTGCTGGCGCTGGCGCTGGCGCACGGGGTGCGCGACGAGGACCAGGTCTGGGCCGCCGCCCATGTCGACGAGGACTGGAATATCGAGAAGTGGGGCGTCGACGAGGAGGTCGCGGCGCGCCGCGCCGCCCGCCAGGTCGATTTCAAGGCCGCCGCCGGGATCCTGAGGGAGTTCAGGCCGGCTGCCGGTTAACGAGGGGGTAACACGCATACCGTCCAAGCATGTGACGCGTGTATCGATGCGAGCCGGGATACGAGGATTTCTTGTCGTTTCAAGACCCAAGTTCGTTCTTGGATGCGACTAATATCTGATCACCCGCAGAAGGTCGGCGCGCTGATCCGTCCAAAGATGCCGGGATTCCGGCTTTGGAAGCGGCGCCCAGCCGTCCCGGCTCGTGAAAGCGTCCAGATCGATTTCCTGTCTGACGACAATGACGACCAGCGCGGGCGAACGTCGCCAGACCGGGGTTCCTGGCGTCGGATCGTCAAAGAGAATGCGTGCCGGCAGGACTGCATCCGCCGTCAAGGCTGCGACAACCGGAGTGAGATCCAGCCTCCGGCTGCTGATGTGGAGCAGGAGGTGCCCGCCCGGTGCCAGTTTCCGCAGGTAAATGGCCAAGGCCTCGCGCGTGATCAGATGCATCGGAACGCTGTCTGAACTGAACGCGTCGACAATGAGCGCGTCATAAGTCCCATCCGGTGCGTTCTCGATCGTCATTCGCGCGTCGCCGAGGACGACATGGGCGCGCGGAGCGCAATTTTGCAGGAACTGGAAATGCTCTCTCGCCAGGTGCTCGACCGCGGCATCGATCTCGTAGAACGTCCAATCCTGTCCGTCGCCGGCGTAACAGGCGAGGGCGCCGGTGCCTAATCCGATAACCGCGACTTGCCGCAGTTTGACCGGCGATAAAACGGCGAAGAAGCGTCCGAATGGGCCTTCCTTGCTGTAATAGGTCAGCGGTTGGGTGGCCTCGTTCGGCCGCAAGCTTTTGGCTCCGTGCAGCGTAGTGCCGTTCATGAGGAGGAGGGCCGGCGCCTCCGCATCATCGATCAACTCGACCTTGTGTACGCCGAAAAAGCTTCGTTCGGCGGCGACCTGCTTTCCTGATTTCTGAGGCATCAATTGAAACAGCAGGAGGAGCGCGACGGCGATGCCGAACCGCCAGCGTCGTTGCGAGAATTTGACCAGCACCAGCGCCGGCAGCAGGTACAGCATGTAAAGCAGCGCCATCGATAGCGGGCCGGGAACCGCACCTTCGATCAGGATTGCTCGACCGGCCAGCAGGGCGGCAGCGAGCAGCAGCGGCAGCACGATATCCATCATCAGGTTGGAACGGTCGTCCGCTGGCATGCGGGGCCTCGCCAGGCATGCCGCGATCAAGGCGAGTGGATATTCCCACACGCTGGTGAAGACCACAGGAGCAATCAGCGCGTTGAAGATTCCACCGACAACGCCGCTCAACGAGACGAAGAAATAGAACTCGGTAAGCCGCGCTGTCGGCGGCCGCCGTTTCGCCAGTTCGCCATGGCAGACCATGCCGATGACAAAAAAGCACCCGAGGTGCAGGGCGAGTGCGATTGTAAGGGGAAGCAGGTTGCCGATGCCGCCGCTGGTCACCACGACCACGATCAGCGTCACCGGCATTGCGCGCGACATCATCGCATGAGGGAGGGGAGGACGGCGGGCGAAGGCGAGAATGAATGTCAAAAGATACAGGGTTAGCGGCAGCACCCACAGCAGCGGCGCAGACGCAATGTCCGTCGCGATATGTTGGGTGACGCCGAGCAGCAGCGATGACGGGATGAAGGCGAGCGCCATCCATATCAAGCGATCTCGCGGGCCAATCGTCGCGGTTGCTTCGGTGATCGGGTCCGGCGCGTCCGCCCGCTTGCGGGACAACATGATCGTGCCACACGCGGCGATGCCGAGAGCCAGCGCGGCGAAGCCGGCTGACCACAGTGTCGCCTGCAGGTCGAGCGGCAGCTCCGGCTCGACGACGAGCGGATAGGCAAGCAGCGCCAGAAGACTGCCAGTGTTGCTCACGGCGTACAGGAAGTATGGATCGCGTGCCCGCTTGTGGTCGGCGCCGGAAAACCAATGCTGCAGAAGAGGGGCCGTCGCCGAGATAGCGAACAGCGGGACGCCGCACGCCAAGGTGAGGCGCAGCAAGAGCCAAAGGATCGGGGACTGTTCCGCTGACGGTCCATCCGAACCGAGTGACAGCGGGAGCATCAGGGCCGACATCGGCATCAGGATGCAGATGTGAACGACAACCTGGGCAACTCGCGACGATAGTCTCGTCAGCAGATGCGCGTAGCCGTAGCCGAGGAGCAGTACAGTCTGGAAGAAGACCAGGCAGGTGCTCCAGACCGCCGCTGCGCCGCCGAGCTTTGGCAACACCATCTTGGCGATCATCGGCTCGACGAAAAACATCAGGCCGGCGCTGAGAAACAGGCTGACGGCGAACGTTGGAATAGCCATCGACGATCGGGCGAGCCACGAATCTGTGGCGGTCAAATTGATCATAAAAATCAGTCCTGAAATGGCGTAACGCTACCATTGCATTTCCGGGGCGGGCAACGGGTTCGGTACCAGCTAGTTAACGGATGATCCGAGCGCTGCTCGCGCTGACGCATGACGTCCGTCACAATGACCAGGTCCGGGCTGCGGCCCATGTCGACGAGGACTGGAATATCGGGAAATGGGGCGTCGACGAGGAGGCCGTGCCGCCCGGCAGGTCGATTTCAAGGCCGTCGCCGCCGTCCTCGGGGAGTTCAGGTCGGGTTAACGAGACCTTTACGGCGCCGGGCTAGCCTGCGGCACGTTCCCGCCGCCTGGCAGAGTCCTCCGACATGGCACTTGCCGTCAATCCCGTGCTGCCGGTGATCGCCTCGAAGGAGGCGGACAGCGTTGCGCCGGACCTCACGCTCGAGGCCGGCAGCGTCGTCAATGCCCAGGTCCTGAAGGTGCTGTCCGCCGACCTGGTGCGGATCGCGATCGCGAGCCTGACGATCGATGTCCAGACCGAGGTGCCGCTGCAGCAGGGCCAGAACCTGCAGCTTGCGGTGTCGCAGAGCAGTGGCGGCATCCGCTTGCAACTGGTTGGATCGGGCGCGGACACCGGCGATGCGGTGCAACTGTCGCCGGGCGCGGCCAACGCCACCGCCGCGCCGCAACCCGCCGCCACGGCGCCGAAGGCTGCGCTGACGCCGCTGGAGCGCATCACCATCACTGCTGCGGCCCAGCATGCGGCGGCGGTGCAGGGCAGCCAGGCGCCGCTGTTTGCCAACCTCACCGCGGTGGCCTCCGCGAATCTGCCGCCAAGGCTGCAGGCTGCGATCGCGCAGGTGCTGGCGCAGCAGACCGGCCTCGACGAGAATTTGAGCGGCGATGCCGTCAAGGCCGGCTTCCAGAAGTCCGGCCTGTTGCTGGAGGCAACGCTGGCGACGGGTGTCGCGCCGGCGAGCGGCAGCGCGCCCGACCTGAAGGCCGCGCTGATCGTGCTGCGCCAGGCGCTGACCGCGCTCGGTGCCGGCGAGGCTGCGCGGCCCGCGTCCACGCCGCTGCAGCAACCGGCGTTGCCCAGCGCCGGAGCGGCACCGAGCCTCGTGCCATCAGGCACGCCCAGCCTCGACGTCCAGGAGATCCTGCTGCCGCAGGCGCGGGTGCCGGTTACCGAGGATCTCACGCGTGGCGCCACGCGGCTCGCCGGCGCGCTCGCGGATGCGCTCGATGCCGGGCCGTCAGCGGGCGGCGCGCTCAATCTCATTCAGGAAGCGCTGCATGAGCTCGGCAACCCCGCACGGCAGGGCGCCGCACCGCGGGAGATGCTGCCCGGCGATGTGCCCGCGCGCGGCAGCCCGCCGCCGCCGTTCCCCGGGGCGCTGCCGTCGGCCCAGGCCGTCGCCGAGGCTACGATCGCGCCGGGTGCGCCGCTTGCAACCACGGCACACCGCCTGCTGGAAAACACCGACGCGGCGCTGGCGCGGCAGACGCTGCTGCAGGTCGCCTCGCTGCCGGGCCACAACGATGCTGCACGCGCGCAGCTCGACGCCATGGTGCCGCGCTGGAATTTCGAGATCCCGTTCCTGACCCAGCAGGGCACGGCGATGGCGCAGTTCGAGATTTCGCGGGACGGCGGCGGCAACGAAGTCGAGGCCGCCAAGCGGGTGTGGCGGGCGCGCTTCACGCTCGACGTCGAGCCGGCCGGCCCGGTGCACGCGCTGGTCTCGCTGAGCGGCGAGCGGACCTCGGTGCGGATGTGGGCCGAGCGGTCTTCGACCGCCGCGCAGCTGCGCGCCGGGGCCGCCGAGCTGAGCCAGGCGCTGACCAGGGCCGAGCTCACGCCCGGTGACATCGAGATCCGCGACGGCAGTCCGCCGCAACCTGCGCCCGCGCGCGCCGGCCATTTCCTGGACCGCGCATCATGAGCGAGACGCAGAACCAGCTCGCGGTCGCGCTGCACTACGACCATGCCGGCGCGCCACGCGTCGTGGCAAAAGGCAAGGGCGCGATCGGCGCCAAGATCATCGAGGTCGCCAAGGCCAACGACATCCCGATCGAGGAGAACGAGGTCTTGGCCGGTGCGCTCTCCAATGTCGAGCTCGGCGACGAGATCCCGGCCGAGCTCTACAAGGCCGTCGCGGAGGTGCTGGTGTTCGTGCTGCGGATGTCGGGCCGGGCGCGCTGAGCGTTTTCAACCGAAGACTCTGTTGCCATCCTTTCACCACGATGGCATCCATCGTCGTCAACCCGAAACGGTTCAGGTCCTGTCGTGATCCATCGCCGCCATGCGCTCGGTCTGTTTGCTGCCGCCGCCATCCTGCCGTCGCGCAGTTTTGCAAATGTGTCCTACCAACGCAGCGAGTTTCGCGAGGATCTGCAAAAGCGGTTCTTCGATCTCGGTACCGAGGGCACCTTCGTCGGCTACAAGATCGACGACTATCTGATCATCGCCAGCGACAAGGTTCGCTCGGGCGAGGGCCGGCTGCCGGCCTCGACCTTCAAGATCCCGAATGCGCTGATCGCGCTCGACACCGGCGTGGTGCAAGATCCGGACAAGGACGTCTTCAAGTGGGACGGCGTCACCCGCAGCATCGAGGCCTGGAACAAGGATCACACGCTGCGCTCGGCGATCGCGGTCTCGGCTTTTCCGGTATTCCAGGAGATCGCCCGCCGGATCGGCGAGGAGCGGATGAAGAAATATCTCGACGCGATCGACTACGGCAATCGCGACATCGGCGGCGGCATCGACCAGTTCTGGGTGACGGGCAATCTGCGCATCGATCCGGTGCAGCAGATCGATTTCCTCGACCGGCTGCGCCGCGGCGTGCTGCCGGTCGGCAAGCGCAGCCAGCAGCTGGTGTGCGATATTCTCCCGGTGACGAAAGTCGGCGACGCCGTCATCCGCGCCAAGACCGGCCTCACCGACAAGGAGCACGGCTCGCTCGGCTGGCTGGTCGGCTGGTCCGAGAAGGGCAATGAGATCACCGTGTTCGCGATGAACATGGACTGCAAGACCCAGGCGCAGATCGACGCGCGGATGAGCGTCACGCAGCAATGCCTCACCGATATCGTCGCGCTGTGACGAGCTGACCTGCGTGCGCCGCGGCTGGTGAGCGCCGCGAAGCTCGACTAGCATCCTCCGACAAACCAAAGCGGAGGAAATCATGCATTCGGCAACTGTCTGGCTTTCGTCGCTCACGCTGGCCGCAGCCGGCGGCTGGCTCGCCGCCACGGTGCTCTCCGCACCCGCCACCAGCAAGGAGCCGCGCTTCCCGCAGCTCACCATGGATCAGCTCAACGACCAGCAGCGGCCGCTCGGCGAGCGGATCATGAAAGTGTCGAGCGTCGGCATCGGCGGGCCCTACAATCCGATCATCCGCAGCCCGGTGCTCGGCCAGCGCCTCTACGATCTGTTCTATTATCTGCGTTGGCAGACCTCGGTGCCGACCAGGCTCAACGAGTTCGCGATCCTGATCATCGGCCGGCAGTGGCGCTCGCAGGTCGAATGGTTCGCGCACGCGTCGCTCGCCGCCAAGGCCGGGCTGTCTGCCGACGTGATCGCCGAGTTGAAGGCCGGCAACCGGCCGTCGAAAATGACCGACGACGAGGCCGTCGTGTACGACTTCGTCACCGAGCTCACCACGACCAAGAAGGTCTCCGACGCGACCTATGCGCGGGCCAAGACAATCTTCAACGATCAGCAGATCGTCGATCTTACTGCACTCGCCGGCAATTACGTGATGGTCGCGATGATTCTGGCGATGGCCGAGGAGACCGTGCCGCCGGGCAAGGAGGAGCCGTTCAAGGTCGGCGAGAAGTAGGGCGCTGCCCCACTTCACCTCGCCCCGTAAGAACGGGGCGAGGGAGTAGAGCGCCGTTGTGGACGCCATTGATCCGTCTCGCGCCTCAGCGCCCGAGCGCCCGCTGCAATGCCGGCATCAGCTTCGGGTCGCGGCATTGCGCGACGTTGAAGCGCATGAAGCCGCTGGCCGATTGCGTGGTGCTGAAGACGTTGCCCGGCGCCAGCACGATGTTGTCGGCGAGCGCGGCGCGCGCCACGTCCGCGGAATCGCAGCCGTCGGGCAGGCGGCACCAGAGCTGGAAGCCGCCGCGCGGCATCAGCCAGGGTTCGATGCCGATGCGCTGCAGCTTCTCGCCGACGTCGCGGCGGGCGCGCGCGAGCCGCCGGCGCAGCTCCTCGACATGCTTGCGGTAAAAGCCGGTCGCGAGCACGCTGGCGATGATTTCGGTCGCAACCGCGCAGGGGCCGCCGAACCCGGTCGCGACCTGCAGGTCGACCAGCTGCTCGATCCAGTCGGCGCGCGCCGCGATGAAGCCGCAGCGCAGCGACGCCGACAGCGTCTTGGAGAAGCTGCCGATCCGGATCACGCGGTTCAGCCCGTCGAGCGCCGCGAGCCGCGCCGACGGCTCCGGCTCGAAATCGGCGAAGATGTCGTCCTCGACGATGGTGAGATCGCAGGCGGTGGCGGCATTCAGCACGCGGTGCGCGGTCTGCGGCGACATCGTCGCACCTGTCGGGTTGTGCAGCCCGGATACGGTGATGTAGAGCCGCGGCCGCTCGGCTTCGAGCACGGCCTCGAAGCTTGCGACATCGGGCCCCGACGGGGTGTAGGGCACGCTGACGAGCTTGACCTGATGGGCTCGCAGCAGCGCCCGGAAATTGAAGTAGCAGGGATCGTCGACCAGCACCGTGTCGCCGGGCCGCAGCAGGAAGCGACAGATCAGGTCGATCGCCTGGGTGCCGGACATCGTCAGCAGCACCTGGTCGGGCGACGCGTCGAGACCCTCGTCGGCGAACCGCGCCATCAGCGTGCGGCGCAGGGCGAGTGAGCCGCGCGTTGCGCCGTAATCGGCGAGCACGGCGTCCTCGGCCCGCGCCAGGCCGCGGAACGCGCGCCGCAGCGCCTCGGTCGGCATCCAGTCGGCGGGCAGCCAGCCGCAGCCCGGCTTCAGCGCGCCGCTCGCGGCGTCGAGCGATTGCCGCGACACCCAGAACGGATCGACGGCGCGGTCGCGCTGCGGCTGGTCCTGGGCCAGCGAAAGCCGCGGCAGCGCCGCCGACGAGACATAGAAGCCGGAGCCCGGTCGCGCCCGGATCAGGCCCTCGGCGGCGAGCCGGTCATAGGCCTCGACCACGGTCGAGGGCGAGACGCCCATGGTCGCGGCAAAGCTGCGGATCGAGGGCAGGCGGTCGTCGGCGGCGAGCGCGCGGCTCGCGATCCTGGCGCGAATCGCGTTCATCACCTCGGTGGTTCGGGTCGCCTTCGGCGCATTGGACGGCTGTCGCAAGTGTATGCCTACCTTCACCCATACAGTTTGGCGATATTGTACTGATCCGTAGCTGCCTTGGCCAGCCCGCCGCCGCTATCCTCGCTCGCGAAAGACTAGGTGCGCGATGCGCGATTCGAAGACATTGTCGGGGAAGTCCTGGACCGGCGAGGCGGCCGGCGGCGCGTCGCTGGAGGGCTGGGGCAGCGGCCTGCTCGGCGTGATCATTTTCAGCGGCTCGTTGCCGGCGACGCGCGTTGCGGTGGCCGGGTTCTCGCCATTGTTCCTGACCGCTGCGCGGGCTGCGATCGCGGCGCTGCTCGGCGCCGTGCTGCTCGCGGTGCTGCGCCAGCCCTGGCCGGAACGGCGCGACCTGGTGTCGCTGACCATTGTCGCGCTCGGTGTCGTGATCGGCTTTCCGTTGCTGACCGCGCTGGCGCTCCAGCACATCACCTCGGCGCATTCGATCGTGTTCATCGGCTTGCTGCCGCTGTCGACCGCGGTGTTCGGCGTGCTGCGCGGCGGCGAGCGGCCGAAGCCGCTGTTCTGGCTGTTCTCCTGCATCGGCGGTGCGACGGTGGCCGGGTTTGCGTTGTCGAACGACGGATCGGCCTCGCTGACCGGCGACCTCCTGATGGTCGCGGCCATCGTCATCTGCGGTCTCGGCTACGCCGAGGGTGCGGCGCTGTCGCGCAGGCTGGGCGGCTGGCAGGTGATCTCCTGGGCGCTGGTGCTCTCGGTGCCGGCGACGCTGCTGATGACCATCATGACGTTGCCGCCGAGCTGGCAGGGTATCGGCGCGCCGGCCTGGCTCGGGCTCGGCTATGTCTCGATCTTCAGCATGCTGGTCGGCTTCGTGTTCTGGTACCGCGGGCTTGCGCTCGGCGGCATCGCCAGCGTCGGCCAGTTGCAGCTGTTGCAGCCGTTCTTCGGGCTCGCGCTCGCCGGGCTTTTGCTGCATGAGCCGGTCGCCTGGTCGATGATCGCGGCGACCATGCTGGTCGTGGTCTGCGTGGTGTTCGCGCGACGCTTCGCTTGAGAGCATGATCCGGAAAAGTGCGAAGCGGTTTTCCGAGTAAGATCATGCTAAGACAAGAACCAAGCGCGATGACGATTCAACCAAATCTCATCGCGCTTTAGCCCAGCTTGAATAGCGCCTGCAGGAAGTCGCTGACCGCCTTGCGGGCCTCGAGCGCGGTGGCCGGATTGCCGCCGACATGCGGACCGAGCTCGACGCAGACATCCTTGTAGCTGAACGGCGCCTGCGTCGATGCGTTCATCAGCACGCCGCCTTCGGCTTCCTTGATCGTGCAGCGGCGCACGGTCTGCGATCCCGTCGCCTCCACCACCGTGTTGTTGCCGATCAGGCCGGCGTCGAAGCCGTGCGCGGAGTCGGGATATTCGGTCAGCACCACGTCACGCTTGGCCTCTTGCAGGCGCGTGACATAGGCCTTGCAGCTTGCGACCGGGTTGTAGTCATCGGGCGTGCCGTGGAAGATCCGGATCGGCCGCGCCGCGACCTCGGTGTCGGCGAGATAGCTCGTCGAGCAATCCGGATAGAACGGGATATAGGCCGCGAACTGCACGCCGGACTTGTTCCAGAACTTGTTGAAGCGATCGAGGCTCGCATAGAGCGTGGCCTGGCCGCCGCGCGAGAATCCCATCAGCACAATGCGCTCGGGATCGACCCGCGGGTGCTTCGCGAGGATCTCCAGCGAATGATAGATGTCGACGATGAAATTGAGCCGGCCGAGCAGGGCCTGGTTCGGCCCGGTCGCGGTCAGGCCGCGGCCGGAGAAGCCGTCGATCACGAAAGTCGAGATGCCCATCGCGTTGAAGTGGCGGACCCAACCGTCCATGCCGGCGCCGACCCCGCTCGAGCCGTGCATCAGCACCACGACCGGCAGCCGGCCGGTTCCCTGCGCGATCTTGAATTCGCCGCCGACGGTGACCGGTTTGCCGTTGCTGTCGCCGGTCAGGAACTGGTGGTCGGAGATCGTCAGCGAGGGGATGGCGTAGATCTCGGTGCGCGCCGCGATATCCTTCGGGATCTGCTGCGCGCTGGTCTCGATGCAGGCGAACAGCAGCGCGCTGAGAAGCACCGCGCCAAATGCGGCCAGGCGACCGTAGCTGAGCATCATTTCCTCCTGTGACCTGGCCGAAGTGTAAAGCGCGCGCTAACCATGCCAAGTGCTAATTCATCCCGTCCGCCGCGCGGTCCCGCATTGTTGCGGATCAGGTTTCAGTGATCCTTAAGCCGAGCTGCCCACCTTGCGCGCTGACGCGACATCAGAGGGGCAGATGAGGTTCATTGCGCCTGACGCGATCCGGTCGGCAAGCCAGCGTGCACTGCTGGCGCAGTGGGATCAACTGGCCGCCGGCCGGCCATTTCCCGCCCTCGCCGAGCTGAAGCCGGATCCTGCGGTCCATGATCCCCGGCAGCTCGTCGCATGGGCGGTCGAAGGCGAGGGCCGGCTGCGCAAGTTTCGCGCGATGTATCAGGGCGAGAATGTCGCCGAGGCGTTCAATTCGGCCTGGGCCGGGAGGACCATGGAGCAGGTGGTCCCGATGTCGCTCCGGCGCATCACGCTGACGCCGGCGAAGGATTGCGCCGCGAGCGGCTGCGCGGTCTACATGGTGTTCTCCACCATCGATGCCAACGACCAGCAGGTCGATTGCGAGCGGCTGCTGCTGCCGTTCGGCAGCGGCGGCGCGAAGGTCGAGCATCTGCTCGCATCGCTGCAATTAACGGCGGTTGCAAGCAGGCCTCGCATTGTCAAGCATTTCGACATGCAGGCGGACGTGCGGCTGCAGGGCAGGATCCGTTCCGGTTTCTCGACCGGCGCGACCAGCGAGGCCGCCGGCGACCAGCGCCGGGCGTCCCGTCGCAACGTCGCACGCGCGGCGCGGCTGAGCTTTGCCCGGCGCAGCATGACCTGCATCGTCCGCAACCTCTCCACGACGGGCGCCGCTATTGAGGTGAGCAATCCCGCCGAAGTCCCGGACAGCTTCCGTCTCGTGCTGGAGATGGAAGCGATGGAGCGGCGCTGTCGCGTGGTGTGGCGCAGGAAAGGCCGGATCGGGGTCGAGTTCAGCTGAGCTTTCCGATCCGCCCGAGATGGGTGAAGCCAAAACCGGCCGGATATTTCAGCCCATAGCCGAGCGCCCGATCGATCCCGATATGGGCGAGCCAGATCATCGCGATCGAGAGCACCAAGGGTCCTTCACCGGCAAAGCCCAGTGTCATCAGCGCCACCGGCGCCAGATAGGTGTGGGCGGCGTTGTAGGCGATGGCGCCGATCCGCGGGCCGATCAGGTAGGCGGCAAAGCTTAAGTCCGGCACCAGGAACAGCAGGGCATAGACCAGCCAGGAACCCTCCCACTTGTAGTAGAGCACGGTCATCCCGACGAACAGCACCAGCCCCTCCAGCCGGAGCAGGGTGCGCACCCCGCCGGTCGCGGCGCCAGTCGCTTCAGTCGTCATGTCGGTCATTGCCGTCTCCCCAGATGTCGGAAAATCCTACCGTTTTGGCGCCCGAACCCGTTCACAAGCGCCTTTCCGGTTCCGAAATGGCCGTGCTAAAGCCATTCCGAACGAAGCGTCCCGGCCTCGGCCGGGGCGCGGACTGTAGCTAACACGGGCGGAAACAAATGAAAGATATCCTCGACACCCTCGAAGAGCGGCGCGCCGGCGCGAAATTGGGCGGCGGCGAAAAGCGCATCGAGGCGCAGCACGCCCGCGGGAAATTGACCGCCCGCGAGCGGATCGAGCTTTTGCTGGACAAAGGCTCGTTCGAGGAATTCGACATGTTCGTCGAGCACCGCTCGATCGAGTTCGGGATGGAAAAGACCAAGGTTCCCGGCGACGGCGTCGTCACCGGCTGGGGCACGGTCAACGGCCGCAAGACCTTTGTCTTCGCCAAGGACTTTACTGTGTTCGGCGGCTCGCTGTCCGAGACCCACGCGCTGAAGATCACGAAGCTGCAGGACATGGCGATGAAGGCGAGGGCGCCGATCATCGGCCTCTATGACGCCGGCGGCGCGCGCATCCAGGAGGGCGTAGCTGCCTTGGCGGGCTATTCCTACGTGTTCCGCCGCAACGTGCAGGCCTCGGGCGTGATCCCGCAGATCTCCGTCATCATGGGCCCCTGCGCCGGTGGCGATGTCTATTCGCCCGCGATGACCGACTTCATCTTCATGGTGAAGAACACCAGCTACATGTTCGTTACCGGCCCCGACGTGGTGAAGACCGTCACCAACGAGGTGGTCACGGCGGAGGAGCTCGGCGGTGCCTCGGTGCATGCGACGCGCTCCTCGATCGCCGACGGCGCCTTCGAGAACGACGTCGATGCGCTGTTGCAGATGCGCCGGCTGATCGACTTCCTGCCGTCGAACAACACCGACGGCGTGCCGGAATGGCCGAGCTTCGACGACATCGGCCGGGTCGACATGTCGCTCGATACGCTGATCCCCGACAATCCGAACAAGCCCTACGACATGAAGGAGCTGATCCTCAAGGTCGTCGACGAGGGCGACTTCTTCGAGATCTCGGAAACCTTCGCCCGGAACATCGTCACCGGCTTCGGCCGCATTGCTGGCCGTACCGTCGGCTTCGTCGCCAACCAGCCGATGGTGCTGGCGGGTGTGCTCGACAGCGATGCCTCGCGCAAGGCCGCGCGCTTCGTGCGGTTCTGCGATGCCTTCAACATCCCGATCGTCACCTTCGTCGACGTGCCGGGCTTCCTGCCGGGTACCGCGCAGGAATATGGCGGCCTGATCAAGCACGGCGCCAAACTGCTGTTCGCCTATTCGCAGTGCACGGTTCCGCTCGTCACCATCATCACCCGCAAGGCCTATGGCGGCGCCTTCGACGTCATGGCCTCGAAGGAGATCGGCGCCGACATGAACTATGCCTGGCCGACCGCCCAGATCGCCGTGATGGGCGCCAAGGGCGCGGTGGAGATCATCTTCCGCTCCGACATCGGCGACCCCGACAAGATCGCGGCGCGAACCAAGGAATACGAGGACCGCTTCCTGTCCCCCTTCATCGCCGCCGAGCGCGGCTACATCGACGACGTCATCATGCCGCATTCGACGAGGCGGCGGATCGCGCGCGCGCTTGCGATGTTGAAGGACAAGAAGGTCGAGATCCCGGCGAAGAAGCACGACAATCTGCCGTTGTGAGGGAAGCGTAGGGTGGGTTAGCGCAAGCGAGACCCACCAACTTCGTTCCGCGCGATCCGCGGTGGGTTGCGTGCTTCCACCTGACCCGCCTACAGGTTCGAATTCGATGGCCGACGACGCGCCGACCGACCAGATTTCCGAGATCGAGGCGCAGATCGAGGATCTGGCCGAGAGCGCCGAACGGTCCCGGCGGATCATTCTTGGGTCGAAGGTGGCAATCGCGGGCGGGTTCGCATTGCTGCTTGCCGCACTGCTTGGCTTGTTCGGTTCGGGTGAGACCGCGGCGCTCGGGTCGATTGCGCTGGTGCTCGGCGGCATCGTGTCGCTCGGATCGAACGTCAGCACCTTGCGGCAGACCGAGGCCGCCATCAGCACCGCCGAGGCGCGCCGGGCGCGGCTGATCGGCAATATCGACCTGCGGCTGGTTCACGATGCGCCGCTGAAGCTGATGTGACCGGAACAGGCGAGGGCATGCGCATGATCAAAACGCCGCGCCTTCGACTTCACAGATGGGACGACCGCCATCGCGAGGCGTTCGCGGCGATGCATGCCGATCCCGAGGTCATGGCCGACTATGGCGGACCGATCGGTCGTGCGGATAGCGACGAGAAATTCGAGCGATACGTTGCCGCGCAGCGTGACCACGGCATCTCGCGATGGGCGGTCGAGACCATCGATGGTGCATTCCTCGGCTATGCTGGCGTGATGCCGCGATCGTCGCGGGAGCACCCGCTTGGCGCGCATGTCGAGATCGGCTGGCGTTTTGCGCGCAACGCCTGGGGGCATGGCTATGCGACCGAGAGCGCCAGGGCGGCGTTATTGCATGCCATCGATGACGTCGGCCTGCGCGGGATCGTGTCCTACACCAGCGCAGACAACGCGCGCTCGCAGGCCGTCATGGCGCGGCTCGATCTCGTCCGCGATCCCGCGCGTGATTTCACGACACTGTCGGCGCGCGGCGCGCCTTGGCGCGGGCTGGTCTGGGTCGTGCCGACGGGATGGCCGCGCGGCTGATCGCGCGATCTACGTCGCGAGGATGCGGTCGCCCATTCTCATCGCTGCTTGCGATGTGAAGCGGAATCGACCGCCGCGTCGTCCCGGGCAAGCGAAGCGCGACCCGAGACCCATAACCACGAGTGCAAGTTGGCTTGCAACGCTGTGGCCACAGCTTGCGTCGACAACTCGACCCTGCGGTTATGGGTCCCCTGAGTTCACAAACGAAGTGCAACACTTCCAACTGGAGGTGTTGCCATGGGGCGGACTTACAAGCAGCTCTCCCTGGAGGAGCGATGCG